>Ga0335085_10000009_pt1 | contig 837260 bp, 681 predicted proteins | sample Lox_Sample_45_FD_206712 | JGI IMG/M metagenome (GOLD analysis project Ga0335085, IMG submission 206712) | Soil microbial communities from Loxahatchee National Wildlife Refuge, Florida, United States - Lox_Sample_4.5 | ecosystem: Environmental > Terrestrial > Soil > Wetlands | place: USA...
GACGCGGTGTATCGATTGGGCCGGGCGTCAGCCGCCGACGTGCGCCGCCAACTGCCAGACCCGCCGAGCTATTCCGCCGTCCGAGCGTTCCTGACGATCCTGGAACGCAAAGGCCAGTTGAAGCACGTGGTCCATGGCCCGCGGTACGTGTACCTGCCGACCCAATCACGCCCGACGATGGGGCGCGTGGGACGGATGTCTGGGGCGTTACCCTCACCGTGACGGCAAAGCGCTGACTCGTCGGCGCGTCTCCAAAAGAGGGGGCCAGCGATTGGGGAGCAGGAGTACGAGCAGGAGAGAGACGGGGGGTTATAGATCTGCGAAACGAAGCCGATTTTTCCAGCGGGGTCTCGGCGCAATAGGTTGCAATGTCGAGTGGGACAAAATGGCATCTGGCTTCGTTTGGGGTCCGGGAGAGGGAGTAAGCGCGAGATTGGGAGGCGAAATGCCCGCGCGATATGGGTAATACGGCAAAGCCTTGACGGGTCAGCGCAGTCCGAAATGGGTCTATGCGGCTTCGGCGCTGGTGGCGGGATGGGTGCCCGCAGCAGGGGAAGCGGGCTCAGCCGGTGGTGCTGGATGCGCCGGGTCGTGGAATGGGGGTGGCGCGATGAACTTGCCAATGTGGGGTTTGTGGTGGCGTCGGGATTGGGTGGGTGCGGGGGCATCGGGGCGCAGGGCGCGTTCGATGGTGGAGACGATCTCGGGGATGTTGAAAGGTTTGCCGACGTAGGCGAAGGCGCCGAGTTTGAGGGCTTCCTTGGGGTTGCAGCGCTCGGAGTAGCCGGTCATGACGATGATGGGGATGTCGGGGAAGACTTTTTTGGCGGCGGTCATGAACTGGACGCCGTCGATGCCCGGCATGGCGAGGTCGGTGATGATGAGGTCGAATCGTTTACGGGAATTGGCGACGTAATCCATTGCGGCTCGGGAGTTTGAGGCACCCGCGACGATGTAGCCGAAAAGGTTGAGGAGCTTCGATAGGGCGGTGAGTACCACGATATCGTCATCGACAACCAGGATGGTAGCGCTTGCCATCGGTCTTTCAGGTATGACGTTTAGGTTGGCAGAGCAGAGGGCGTGCCGGGGCGCGAAGATGCGGTGGCAAGTTGTTGACGGCTTGCTGGATAAGCAAATTGCTGAGGAAAATGGGGCGGGCGGTATTCGGGGCTGGGGAGGGTGTGAGGGGCGGTGGGTTTGTTCCGCAAAAATGATGGCCAATCCGGGGGGCAAAAATGCGAAATCGGGATGAAGGGCGGAATTACTCCCTCGGGTAAGCCTGGCTCGGTGGGCAAAGGTTTCTGCGTTGTTGGAGCTTCGGTGGACAGGAGGCTTGCAGGATCAGCGTTCGACAATGAATGCGGGTTCTTGGAGGGTGCTGGGATTCGTGTCGGGGAAGTTATCATGGGAGACGCTGTAGATCACGTAGCCACTGGAGAGGGGTGTATAATGGAGGGGCTGGCCACTGAACGGGTCGGGTGGGACTGTGGCGTCGTCGGAAGATTGGAGTTCGTCGATGGCGCGCGGCAACTCGTTGTGATTGAGGCGGTAACGTTCCACAGCGACGGCGAGGCGGGCTTCACGGAGTCGGGTGGCGGTGACGGCGTCTTTGAGAATGACGCGGGGGCCATTCATGCCGCGGAGCCAGGCGCGAGAGAGGGAATGGAGGTCGGTCTCGCGGTCGAGCGAGCGGCGGAGCGTGATGGCGTCGGCAATGCGTTGGGGGAAAGAGGTTTGGGCTGTCTGGATGTATCGATCCATGAACCGCAGGTACTCGAGTTCGTCCCATTGGAAGAGGCCGCAGAGGTTGTAGAGGTAGGTGGGCGAACTGAGGAGGGCACCGAGATGGAGCAGAAGTCTCTGGCGGAGCGGGTAATGGCGCGCCGAGGGGGTAGCGGTGGGGTCGAAGGCGCGTTCCATCATTTCGAAGCCGTAAATGCCGATGCAGCGCTGGCCGATGAAGGCGCGGGCCAGGCCGTGTTGATCCTCGACCTTCTCCAGAGCTTCCCCGAGAGCGGTGATCTGCTCGGGGGTGGGGCTGGAGCCGTTCAGGAATTCCTGGAGACTGTCGACGGCGATTTGCTGGCAATCGAGACGCGCGAGGTGCGATCGGACCAGCGGCTCATTGGCAAGTGACCGGGACAGCGCGAGCAACGATTCGACGGAAAGCATGGCCGGCTCTGGATCATCGCAATCGGTGTGGCTGACCGCGTCGTTCCGCAGTAAGCGCGCCGCTCGAACCAGATTCGCCAAGTGCGGATACGGCATGATCGAAAGCCTTTTCAGATCAATTGGAAACCGGTAGCGGGGGTAATTCGATGCCTGTTGAAGGAACGCCAGGACCTCTTGGTTCCCCTCGAGGGGATCCGTTGCCATGCGCGTGGTTTCGCGGCCAACCCTGTCGGGATCCGTTGAGCGCCAGCCGAAGCTGCTAAACGCCTCATCGAAAAGGACCGCTCCGTTATCCCTCGGCGCAACCTGCGGGTACCAACGATTCAGCTCGGCGAGCGTGACCGGATAACGCTTCTCGTGAATGTCAGTGATCCGAGCGGAAACCAATCCGCAGACGGTCCAGCGTCCCAAGCCTGCAAGAAATACGAGGCCCAACACCGTCCAAGCGGCTCGCCGCGCCCATTTCCGATATCTTGCAACAAATTGCCGCGCGCCAACGCTCATGCCGGGACTGTATCACGGTTCACTGCCAAACAAAAGCATCGTCGTTGGGAGTCGACGGAAAAATCTCGGGTGGAAGTGACTCCCCTTTCGTCTCCGCCGCCGGCGCGGTGGATGGTGCCGGGATTTTCCTGGAGCCGTTTCCATTCTCGCCGGGACGGGAGAGGGCGGAAAAACCGGAGGAACCACTCGATGGCTTCTGCTGATCAGACGGCGGCTTCAGACTCGCCATGTCCGCGCCCAACACCACCACGGTATCGGTGCCGTTGAAGTGAGCCTGGCCGGCCAGAATATCGAGCAGCCGCCGCGTCGGCCCGCTCGGGTTGCGACGCTGATGCTCGAGATACTTCACCTGCTTGATCGACACACCAAGCCACCGTGCGAATTGGGCTTGGGTCATGCCGGCATGCTTGCGCAAAGCCAGAATACGACTGGATCCCCATTCCATCGTTCTGCACGAGGGAACCGCGTTCCCCCACCTCCTTGTGACGAATGGGTAACAAAGTTCGCGCCCGGATGCAACTCCGAAATTCAGGAAAATTCCACCGCTCGCCTCGGGCTCATTTCTCCACGCTGATTCCCGCCATCAACCGCATCAGAATTTCCTGCGTCGCGTCCGCCCGCGCCACCTCGCCGACGATTCGTCCGCCGCGCAACACCAGAATCCGCGTCGACAGATTGATGACCTCGGGCAGCTCGCTGGAAATCAGCAGTACGCCGTTGCCCTTGTTCGCCAGCTCATCGATCAGCCCGTGGATCTCCGCCTTCGCGCCCACGTCCACGCCGCGCGTCGGTTCGTCCACGATCAACACGCGGCACTCCGCTGCCAGCCATTTGCCCAACACGACCTTCTGCTGGTTGCCGCCCGATAATCCCGCGACGACCGTCTCGGTGCTCGGCGCTTTGACACGCAACCGGTCAAAATACATTTGCGCCACGCGTCGTTCCGCGGCCGGCTTAACCCAACCCCACCGCGCGAGCCGCTCCAATGTCGGCAACGACACATTTTCTCGTCCCTTCATCATCAGCACCAGCCCGTGGCGCTTGCGGTCTTCGGGAATCATCCCGAGCCCGCGCCGCATACCAGCCGACGGCTGCCCGAGCGGCATTGGTTTTCCGTCCAGAAACACGCGTCCCGTGGCCAGCGGGTCCAGCCCGAACAATGCCTCCGCGATCTCCGTTCGTCCCGCCCCCACCAATCCGGCGAATCCAAGAACTTCACCCGCTCGCAATGTGAACGAGACGTTCTCGAATTTGCCGGGTCGGGAAAGATTCTCGACACGCAGCAATTCTTCCCCGGGCTCCGCCTTCAAGTGCCCCGGAAAATACGCCTCCAACGCGCGACCGATCATCATTTGGACGAGCGCGCCCTGGTCAACGTCCTTCACGGGTTTCGTTCCGACGTGCTGGCCGTCCCGCAACACCGTGATCGTGTCGCAGAGCCGGTAAATCTCCTCCAGCCGATGCGAGACATAGATTGCTGTGACGCCCTGCCCTTGCAGACGCTGGATCAGCTCAAAGAGGTGTTCCGTTTCGAGCTGCGACAGGCTGCTCGTCGGTTCGTCAAAAATCAGAATCCGCGCGCCATGCGAGACCGCCGCGGCAATCTGGACGAGTTGTTGCTGGCTGACAGGCAATTCCCCGACGAGACGGGTCGGATCAATCGTTGCCTGGATCGCGGCGAGATACTCACGGGCACGACGCAACATCTCATTCCGCGACACGAACGTTGCCCGCGACGGCAACTGACCCAGGCAAAGATTCTCCGCCACGGTCAGGTTTTCGCAGAAGGCCAGTTCCTGGTGAACGATGCCGATGCCGGCGGCCATCGCGTCGCTTGGGTTCGCGAATCGAACGGGCCTGCCGTCGACGATCAATTCGCCCTCATCGGACGAATAGATGCCCGCCAGAATTTTGCCGAGTGTGCTCTTGCCCGCGCCGTTCTCGCCGCACAACGCGTGGCACGAACTCCGCGTCACATCAAAACTGACGTCCCGCAACGCCTGCACGCCGGGGAAGCGTTTGCTGATGCCCTTGAATTGGATGATGGGTGCGTCAGGCATCCGGGCTCACGGCAGTTTCAAATACTCCTCGGGCACATCGGCGAATCCCCAGTCCTTGAGCTGACGCGCCCACGTGCCGAGGTTGTCCTTCGACACGCGGACCAGGTCCATCCGCGTGATCGCGGGCACGTCCTTCTTCAGGTAAATCTTGTCGATGACCTTCTCGACGGATACGTAGCCCCATTTGTAGCAGGGCTGGGCGAGCAACACCGGCGCGATCCCCTTCGCCACGTACGGCAGCTCCGCGGGCAGCGCGTCGATCGATACGACCTTGACCTTGTTGGGATCCAGATCGGTCAGCAGCGATTTCGTAAACAGCGGCCACCCGCCGATCATCGCCCAGCCGTTGATGTCGGGATACGCATTCATCACGCGCATAACTTCCGCGGCGGCGTCCTGCGGCGTTTCGATGTGATAGAACGTGCCGACAATCGTGATGCCGGGATACTTGGTGGCTTCCTTGGCGACGCCTTCGGCCCGCTTGCGGAGATTGGTCGCGTTTTGGTTGCCGGCCAGGATGGCGATTTTGCCCTTGCCGCCAAGTTGCGCTGCCAGTTCCGACATGACCTGTTCGCCGCTGGCCACGTCATCGACACCGTAAAATGCAAATCGCTTCGACTGGGGCGCGTCGCTGTCGAACGTCATCACCGGCACGCCGCGCGCCACGGCGTCGTTGATCGCGCCGGTGACCTTCCCCGCGTCCGAACACGAAAGAACAATCGCGTCGTCGCCTTCGTTGACCGCCTCGGCAATGCGCTGGGCCTGGACCTGTCCGTCCTCGGTCGGCGGCGTTCTCCAATCGATTGCAACGTCGATGCCATATTTGGCCGACAGATCCTTCGCAGCCGCCTCCGCGCCGGTGCGGGCCGACAGGAATACGGGATTCGTCGAACTCTTCGCGATCATGGCGATCTTGAAACTCTTCTTGCCCTGCGCAAACACACTCGCCGCCGCCGCAACCACCGCCGCGCACGCGAGTACAACGAATACTCTGACGATTTTATTCATAGCCATCTCCCACTATTTTGACACGACGTTGGCCCCTCACCTGTATCCTCTCCCCCACGGGGCGAGGAGGTTCCCCTCTCCCTTGTCCTGTAAGGGAGAGGGCCAGGGTGAGGGTTGTTCGAAATTGATGGATTCGCACCTATGCAGTTCCTTTCACCAGTCGTTTTGCCGTCAACCGCGCGTTGAGCTGGTCGAGCACCACCGCGATCACAATCGCGCAGCCGATGATAATCCACTCGTAATTCTGATCGAAATGCAATTGGCGGATCGCCTGCCGAATCAGCACGATCAGGATGGCCCCGAGCATCGCGTTGATCGCGCTGCCTTTGCCGCCGCTCAGGCTAGCGCCGCCGACCACTGCCGCCGCGATGACGTACAGCTCGTAGCCCGTCGCGTCGCCGCACGTCGCCGAGCCGTAATAGCTGATCCCCACAAATGCCGCGATGCCGGCGGTTAATCCCGACAGCGCATACACGCCGATCAGGATTCTCCCGAGCCGCAGTCCCGAGTAGCGGCTGGCCTCGACGTTCCCGCCGATGGCGTAAATGTGCCGGCCCATCACCGTTCGCGACAGGTACACCGCGCCGATTGCCGTGACGGCGATCATCACCAGCATCGGCACGGGGTACAAGGCCGAGTCCGAGCCGAATGTCGTCTTGACCGCGCCCGTCAACGCGTCGGGCACGAGAATGCTTTCCGCCTTGCTCGTCACGAATGCGATCCCGCGAAATACCCACATCGTGCCCAGCGTGATAATGAATGGATGCACGCGCAACCCGACCACCATCACACCATTGGTCAGTCCGCACAGCAAGCCGATGCCGAGACACAATGTCATGCCCACGAGCACCGTTTCCAGCGGACTGGAAAAACTCCATGAGCGCAACGCCATTGCCATGGTCGTGCCCGCGAGCGCGTACACCGAGCCGACGGACAGATCGATTCCGCCCGAGATAATGACCATCGTCGCGCCGACAGCCATGATCGCAAAGAAACTCGCATCGGTCGCGGTCTGCGTGAGCGTGTAGAAATTGAGGAAATTGTTGACCGACCGGCCCGTCAGACGATCCACGTGCGACCCGGCGAAAAGCGTGAGAATCGCCCCGAGCAACAGGATCACCAGGATCAAGCCGGACTGTTGCGCGTTGAAGATGCGACGGATTGTCGGATGCATGGCGAAACCGCCGCCAGATTAGCGGGCGCACCGCAAATTGCAAGCATTGTGCCTTTGGAGTGCGCTGACTTGTCAGCGCTTTGTTGTGCAGCCTATCCACCTCAAACGGCAAAGCCCCGACGAGTCGGAGCACTCCAAATCACCGCTCGACCGTGAACGTGATGTCCTTCTTCTCGTCCCCACCGTCGTCCTTGCCATCCTCGCCCACGCTGTAGACGACGTAGCCTTTCGTCAACTTCTTGTATCGTAGCGGCTGGCCGTCGTACGGGTCGGTGAGATTCGAAGGGAGTGCGTCTGGCAGTTGGCCGTGCTCGCTTCGGTAGGATTCGACAGACAGCCCGGCTAGTGTCGTTCGCAAGGATGCTATGAAGCGCGCGTCCAACTCTAAGAATTGGCAGCTCAGTTTGATGTCAAATCGGGATACTGGCAGAAGGGTAGAGATCTGGTTGGTTCCTTTTGCGAAAGCATCTAGCGCGCGGATTCGGCCGGGCAGCGGCTGCTCCGAGATGCGAATTACGGTCGATTCGCGGTGCAGGTAATCCAGTTGGTCGAAATCCAAAATGCCCGAGAAGCGGTAGCCGACAGCGAGGAAAACATGCCTCCATGGAGTACGATGGCCCGCGTAGTCAAAGTCCATCGTCATTGCGGCGGCGGATCTATAGTCCCGCCGCATTTAAGAGTAGACCTCGTTATTCCACGCCAACTCGCTAAGCATCACGCGGTTGATTGCCAGCGAAGCCCCTGTTGCGTCGAGCGCGGACGACACGGCAGCCAATTGATTCGAATCGAGTTGGATGCTGCTTAACGCGTGTTCAAGAGCCTGCTCCGTCAGACCAAAGCATGCTTGTTGCACCAATCTCGGAATCGCAAGCGGCTCATCGGAGAAGTGGCGAACGAGGCCGACAGAAGCAAGGAGTGCTTTTGTCGTCGATTCAGCATCGCCCGCATTGGAGGCGTAAACAGCCTCCAACTCCAGCTTGCGCGATGCTTGGCGGAGGCCCCCGTCTTGTGTGTGTTGAAGGACGGAGACGCTTAAGTTTGTGGTAAACCGGCAATGCGGCGTGGCGGCGGCTTCGTGGAGCAGAATGATGGACTCCTGATTGGTCCTCAGATAGGAAGCGATTCCATCTCGCATTGCTGGTGGCAGTGCTGCGCCACGAGAAGGGAGGTTGGACCAACCGACGATGGGCAAGCAAAGTTCCTGGTCGCCGAGCTTGACGTTCTTGGCGAACGCCCTTCGGTAAGTGGCAGCCGCATTTTCGCCCGGGGGCGGTTGCGGATACCACTTATCCAATTCGGCGAGGGTGACGGGATAGCCCTGCTGGCGGATTTCGTCGAGCCTGGCTTCGACCATGCGATGGAGCGTGTAGCGGTAGGCGGCGTAGAGGGCGGCGAGGATGAGCACAACAACGAGGGCGGTTCGCAGACGGCGGGAGAGCTTGACGCTCATGCGCGCAATCATAGCACCCGCCCGCGCGTTGACAATACCCGGGGCGTTCGCTAGCTTCGGCGCGTTATGATTCGCCGGTACAGCCGTGAAGTGATGCGCCAAATCTGGGCCGAGGAGAACAAGTTCTCCATCTGGCTGCAGATCGAGATTCTGGCGTGCGAGGCGCGGAAAATTCCCGCGAAAGATCTGGCGACGATCAAGCGCCGCGCGACATTCGATGTCGCCCGCATCAGCGAGATCGAGCGCACGACCAACCACGACGTGATCGCGTTCCTGACCAACGTCGCCGAGAACGTCGGCCCGGCCTCGCGCCACATCCACGAAGGGCTCACATCGTCGGACGTGGGCGATACGGCGCTGGCGGTGCAGATGGTGCAATCGGTGGACATTCTCATCGATGACGTGAAGAAGCTGCGCGAGGTCATCGCGGCGAAGGCGAAGAAGTACAAGCTCACGCCGATGATTGGCCGGACCCACGGGGTGCACGCCGAGCCGATCACGTTCGGCCTGAAGATGGCGTTGATGTACGATGAATTCGGGCGGGCGCTCGAACGGCTCATCCTCGCCCGCGACATCATCGCGGTGGGCAAGATTTCCGGGGCAGTCGGCACGTACGCGCACATGAACCCGCGTGTCGAGGCCTACGTCTGCAAGAAACTCGGGCTGCAAGCGGACAGGATTTCCACGCAGATCGTCCAGCGGGACCGTCACGCCGAATTCATGAGCGCGATTGCGTTGGTGGGCTGCTCCATCGACCGCTGGGCGCTGGAGTTTCGGCATCTGCAGCGGACTGAAGTTCTCGAAGCCGAGGAGTTTTTCGCGGAAGGCCAGAAAGGCAGCAGCGCGATGCCGCACAAGCGCAACCCGATCACCTGCGAACGGCTCTGCGGACTGGCGCGCGTGCTCCGCGGCAACGCGGTCGCGGCGATGGAAAACGTCGCGCTCTGGCACGAACGCGACATCTCCCATAGCAGCGTCGAGCGGATCATTTTGCCGGACTCGACGGAGTTGCTCGACTACATGCTCGTCACGTTAACGAACGTGGTGGACAAGCTGCTCGTGTACCCGCAGCGAATGAACGCCAATCTCGAATCAAGCAAGGGCCTGATCTACTCGCAGGCCGTGCTGCTCGCGCTGACGCGCAAAGGGTTTACGCGGGAGAAGGCGTACGCGCTCGTCCAGCGCAACGCGATGAAGACATGGGCCGGCGCGAAGACGTTCAAGGAATTCCTGCTCGCGGACACCGAGGTGCTGAAGGCGCTCACCCGTCGAGAAATCGAAGCGCTCTTCGATCTCAAGGTTCACTTCCGCGAGGTGGACAACACATTTCGGAAAGTCGGAATCCGGTGAACAAGTCCCGCCGACTGGAGTGGGCGGGGAACATCCTGGTGGCGGCCTTGTGGGCCGCGACGCTGTATGCGGTGCTGGCCAAGCTGTTCCAGTGGCGGCTGCCACACAATCTCGATCCCGACACGTTATCGGCGCTGCTGGGTCTGATCTCCACGGCGGTCACGGCGCTCGTGGCGTGGTTTGGCGATTTGTTGCGGACGCGCACGGAACAACTGGAGGAGGAGCAATACTCCACGCCCGTGGCGCTCGCCTACGGGTACGTCAACAACTTCATCGAACCGCTGATCACCCGTTTGCTGCAACAGGCCGGTCCGCAGTCTCAGGATGTCCGGCTCCACGTATTCATCCCCGACGAGCTCGCCGATCTGGAGCCGGCGGCGGTCGAACGGACCGTGGCGCGGATGCACGCGAAGCAATTCGACACGAAGGTCATCAACCTGCAGCTCGATCAGGGCCGGCCGCGCGATGTATTGACCGTCATGGGCAGCGGCGGGAAGACAATGTACTTCGATTTCCCGAACACATTGCTGACCTTGAAGACGGTGGTTGATTACAAGGTGCACCAGGCGAAGCGGAGCGACCTCGATCCGGAGCAGTCGAAACGCGAATTGGGCGGGCGGTTCATCCAACGGTTCCGCACATCGGTCGAGGAAATGCTCGCGCAGAAACATCTGACGGATTACGTCAAGCTGACCGACAAGAACCTCGATTTCCTCAGCGCGCCCGCGGGCTCCTCAGTCTGATCGCAATCGCTCCTCAGCGTGGAATTTGTGGAGGAAGCGATGGACGACGGGGGCGAACAACACGCCGCAGGTCGTAATGAACATCACGCCACTGAACAGCGCGTAGAACGAGGCGAACCATTTGCCGGCGTCGGTTTTCAACTCGGTAACAGGGCCCATGCCGGAGAGAATCATCGACGCGTTGAGGAGCGAATCCAGCCAGCTCATTCCTTCCGTGAGGTGATAACCAAGGATCCCGATGCCCAGGGAACCGGCGATAATGCCCGCGCTGATCCAGGCGTGGCGGGCGAGGCGCCGGAAAAAATGCTTGCGCGAAACGACGGGTTGCTGCCGCTTTTCGAACATGATTCGTGAGTTTATACCGCTTCGCGCGGTTGCTGGCGACAGGGAATAGTGGACGCTCCGCGAGCGTCGTGCTACAAAGCTGAAGGCGAGTTATGAAGGCGAAAATCATTGTCATGCCGAAACGAACCGTGCTCGATCCGCAGGGGAAGACGGTCAAGCACGCGCTGGAATCGATGAATTTTGCCGGCATCAAGGACGTGCGGGTCGGCAAGTTCATGGAGATCGAGCTGGAGGGCGGGAACAAGGCGGAGTTGCAGAGGAAGATCGACGAAGCGTGCCACAAGCTGCTGAGCAATCCGGTCATCGAAGAATACACTTTCGAGATTCAATGAAGTTCGGCGTTATCCAGTTCCCCGGCAGCAATTGCGACCAGGATGCCTATCACGCGCTGGCGGACGTCCTGGGCCAGCCGACGCGCTACATCTGGCACAAGGACGGCATGCTCGGTGACGTGGACTGCGTGGTTGTTCCCGGCGGATTCAGTTACGGCGATTATCTGCGGACGGGCGCGATTGCGCGGTTTGCGCCGGCGATGAAGGCGGTGGTCGAACACGCCAAAGCCGGCGGGCTGGTGATCGGCATCTGCAACGGTTTTCAGATTTTGTGCGAGGCGCACTTGTTGCCCGGCGCTCTGATTCGGAATCGCGGCCTGAAATTCATCTGTGACTTCGTGCATATCCGCGTGGAATCGACCGCTTCGCCGTTCACCAACGCCTGCAAGAAGGGCCAGGTGTTGCGCGTCCCGATCGCGCACGGCGAGGGGAGCTATTTCGCCGAGCCGCAGGTTATCACACAGCTTCAGCGCGACGATCGCATCCTCGTGCGCTATTGCATGAAGGACGGCGCGATCACCGATGCCGCCAATCCGAATGGCTCGCTGGACAACATCGCCGGCATCTGCAACGAACAAAGGAATGTGTTCGGCCTCATGCCGCATCCCGAACGCGCGAGCGAGAAACTCCTCGGCAGCGATGACGGTCGACTGATTTTCGAGTCGATCCTTCAGCACGCAAAGCAGGGACGCCGTGAAGCGGTCCACGTCAGCTAACGACTGGCTCCCACTGGCGAAACGCCGCGAAGGCGGCGCGGAACTGCCGACGGGCGAGGCGTTCCGCAGCGAATGGATTGATTTCGAGCGCGGGATCCGCGTTGGCAACATCGAGCCACACGAGCGGATCACACAGATCCTGAAGTTTCATCTCGAACAGCGCTATCGCACGCCGTTCGTCACGGATCGCTGGGGACGCGGCGTGTACTGGCAATGGATTTGCTGGCTGCCGCGGGCGAATCGCGAGGCGAAACCGATCTCCAACAAGGTGAACTTCGGCTGCGCCAAGTTGTTCATCTCCGCCGATTCGGATACAAGGATCTTCAAGAGCGGACTGCAGATCGAACGCGGCTACGCGCAGGGGCCCGAGCCATATCCAAGCTGCCTGTTGAAAGACGATTGGGACTGGCATCGGCTCATCAAGCAGTGCGCCGACGGGACGGAACTGGATGGCGAACTGCGGCGATTGCTGAAGCGGGAGGGATTTGTCGCAGAGGTGGGCGATTTCGAATCCAACACGGTTTTCACCGGCAAGAACTTCACATCGGCCCGTCAACTGCGCGATGCGGCGAAGAAATACCCGAAGCGCGACGCGTGGTGTGGCTTTCAACTTTACTATCCCATGCCCGAGCGCGAAGTCCGCGCCTCGAGCGGGTATGAGATCGTCAAGGCGATTTGCGGTGTGTTCGACGAAGTCATTTCTCCGATGAACTGTTGCCTGCAGGTCCCGCTGACCGTTTCGCGGGATGCAAGCCCATCCGGTTAAGAAGATTGACTTGACGCTGAAGATGCTTTACAAAGGCATCACAGCTACGCGGTTTCTCACCCCGTCCGCGTCATAACTGCTCAGGAGGCAGTCAAGCCACGTCAGGGGTCATTCCCTTGTTGATGGACGGAAAGGATGTCGGTCATGCCCGCGACCACGGTAGCTCAATCTGTTGAATTTCTCCGCACACTCCCCGGTGATGATCTGCGCCAGATCCTGTGGCGTTTTGCCGACCGATTTGACCTCCAGATGCTGGTCCAATCCGCCCGACGCGTGGCGCGTGGTCCGGTGGCGCGGATGGTCGCGGAGGGCGGGCGCAATTCGCATGAGTGGACGGAGAAAAAGGCGGAGCTGCTGCGTTTTTTTGATGAGGCGGGGCTGACGGCGGTATTCATGGATCCGGAACAGGGCGGGTTCATTGAAGGGCCGAAGAATCTCGCGCTGGCGCTGCTGGCGTTCGAATTGTCGTGGGTGGATGGCGGAGCGGCGACGTGCAGCATGGCCGGCAATCTCGCGCTGGCGCCGATTCATGGTCGCGGCACGAAGGAACAACGCGACACCTACATGCGCCGCGCCTGTCCGCCGAAGCCCGGTGAAGACCGCAAGATTTCGCGGGGAGCATTTGCGTTGACGGAGCCGTTGCCCTACGTCGGCGTGGAGACGGGACTTCTCAGCGGCAAGGTCGGCATCGCGAGCTGGAAGAAAGACGAAGAACCGATGTTGCAGGTCCAGAAGCGGGGACGATTCATCACCGGCATGGGGTTCGCCAATTTCGTGACGGCGGCGGTTGATTCCGACGACGTGCGCATCAAAGGCAGTTGCATGGTGATACTGGAGGAAAGCGATCCGGGCGTATTCGATCGCGGCACCCCGACGCGGAAACTTGTCCATCAGCTTTCGTCGACCCGCGATCCGGTGTTCAATCTCCGCGTTCCCGCCAGTCGCATTATCGGCGGTTACAAAATCAAGGAAGGCAAGATTGTGCCGAATTTCTCGCACGGCGAGATCATCGAGGCGGTGTTTCGCCGAACGCGCGTGACGGTGGGGTTGATGACCGCGGCAAAATTGCTGTCGGCGGTCGAGCCGGTGATTCGTTATCAGCGTGGACGGTTCCGCGGCGGGGATGCGGCGGCGCCGGGATCGCCGCGCTACGAGTACGGACTGCAGATGAAAGAAGACGCGCTACATCGTCTCGTGGACATCTGGGCCACGGGCGAAGCGGCGGCGTCGCTGGGATTTGCAGCGGCGCGATTGTTCGACGAACTCGATCCGCTGGAGATGAAGAAGGACCAGATTTTCGCCGAGCGCAACGTCGAACCCGGCCGCGCGCAATTTCGGGCGCTGATGCAACTCGAGAAGGACGCGCTCGAATACCTGCGTTTGTCCCGGCTCCCGGAGGAACAGCGGGCAGCGACACATTACGATGTCTTGAAAGCGGATCCGCTGCTGCAATTTGCCACGCTCGACGCGCTGGCGAACGTGCTGTGTCCGGCGGTGAAACTGTGGAACACGGGTCACGGCGCGAACATGATGCGCGAGGCCGTCAGCCTGATGGGCGGGTACGGCATTACGGAGGACTGTCCCGGATTTCTCGGCCACAAATGGATGGACGCGCAATTGGAGGCGACGTACGAAGGGCCGGAGGCGGTTCAGCGACGGCAATTGTCGATCACGATGACGAGCAAGTTGTTCCTCGCGCAATTCCGTGTTTGGATCAACGAGATGCGCGAGATCGCCTCGCAACGGCCCGGCACGGGCGCCTGCACGCTGGCGACGGCGATGCAATTGTGGTTGTGGACGCTGGAACGCCTGCAGAACGCGACGGACGCCGATGGGCGCGAACTGTATCATGGAAATCGCCAGGGAGTGACGTTCCCGCTGGCGGACGCGCTGTGCTGGCTGCTGGCGGCGCGGTACATGATCCTTGATCTGCTCGAACTTCAGGCCAAGGGTCCCCAGAACCCGGCCGTCGCCGAGGGACTGGCGGGCCAGTTGAGTTTCCTGACCGATCTCTGCCACGTCCAGGCCGCGCGGGCTTCGGGCGAAGTCGGCCGGATTTGCGCCGAGCTGGTGTTCGGCTACAACCGTCACCCGGCGTGGGACAACGAGGCGTGTGCGGCGTGCTATGCCGCGGACGACCTCGACGTACTGGAAGGGTTCATTCCCGGCATCGCCAGCGGCGCGCGCGGCTACAGCGATGTGACCGAGCACGGCGAGGAACATCCGCTCAAGGCCGGCCCGTGCGTGGCGTTCGATGGCTACGAAGCGTTTGCGCGGCTGCGCATCAAGCTGGATGGATGCCTGACGGGCGCGCGGCTTGCCAAGGACCGGGCCGCCGAAGCGCTCACGAAGGTGATGATCCCCGAGGCGCTGGATTATCCAGCGTGAAACGTCATGCGGGTTGGATGACCACTTTCCCCGAATAGCATGAACGCAATCCATTCACGCAGTCTGGCGGACACGATCGATGCCGTGGAAGAGTCATTTTTCCAGGGAGGCGCGATGTCCGCGACGGAAAAAAGAGCCGTTGCTCACTGGATTGCGGGGCGCCAGGGATTGCCGGGTTCCTACGCGGGAATGTTCGCGCCGACCGACCGGGACTGGCGCGGCATCGCGGTGTTCACGGGCGAGAGGATCGGCACGCGCGCGGGCATCTCACACGTACTGGGTGAAGAGGCGTGCCGCGCGTTGATTCAATTGGGCACGCCGGAAGAAGCTTCGCGGAAAGCCCTGAACCGGGCGACACACGGGATGCCGGACCGGCTCCAGCCTCTCGGCGGTGGTTCGACCTCCAAGACCGGGATGTACTGCTGCGGGACCTGCTCGGTGGCACTGTGGCGGCATCTGGCCGTGGGCGGACTCTCGCGATCGGAGCGTCGTCTGGTTGCCGGCATGAGATCATTGAGAGCCCATCGCGCCGGTGGCGGACGTTGGAGACGCTTTCCATTCTGGTTCACACTACTGGCGCTCAGTGAAATTGAGGTGACGGGCGCGCGCAGGGAAATGGAGTATGCGGCGCCCGTTTGTGAACGGTACATTCGACTCCGACAAAGCCGCCCGAGGAACACATATTCGCCCCGTCGCCGGCTGGTGGCGGAGCGGATCCTGGAGAAGTGCTGAACATCGACGACGCACCACGCTTGATCAACCACCAACCAACACCAACGAAGGAACCCTCATTCATGAAACGACTGTGCTGGATCGTTGTTGTATGCTGCGGTCTTGCCCTCCTGGCCTTGCCCGCGAGCGCGTATGATGAACCATCGGTGAACCTCGGGTTTACGAGTTTTCTGGATGGCGGACCGCCGGCGGGGCCGGGGTTTTATTACACGGAGTATCTGCAGTGGTATTACACGCAGCGATTCATCAACGCGCCGGCGCCGCTGGACCGGCTGAATGCGTGGATCGCGTTGCAGCAGTTGATCTACCAGTCGAACCAGGCGGTTCTGCTCGGCGGCAAGTGGGGTGTGGATCTGATTCAACCCTTCGTGTCGTTCGATCTGCAACCGTCCTTTATCACCGAGAGCGGCCCGGGCGATTTGCTGGTCGGTCCATTTATCCAATGGGACCCGATCATGGGCAAGAACGGGCCGGTGTTCATGCATCGGTTTGAGCTGCAGTTGATCGCGCCGACGGGCCGCTACAACGACAAAGCCGTGCTCAACGCCGGCAGCAACTTTTTCTCGATCGATCCCTACTGGTCGGGGACATGGTTTGTGCTGCCGCAGTGGACGATGTCGTTGCGCTTCCATTATTTGTGGAACGATCGGAACGACGATCCGGCGGGCGGGCTCGACTCCGAGCAACCCGGCCAGTCGATCCACGCGAACTTCGCGACCGAATACGAGGTGGTACCCCAGCATTTGCGGATTGGCATGAATGGCTATTTCTTCGAGCAGATCACCGACAGCCAGGTTGACGGGAACAATGTCCCCGGACACGAACAGGTGGTGGCGCTCGGGCCGGGCCTTCTCTGGGACATCACGCAGAACGATCACGTGTTTTTCGATGCCTACTATGAGTTTGCCGCGAAGTATCGGCCGGAAGGCCAGCGTTACACGCTTCGCTGGGTGCACCACTTCTAGGACATTGACGCGATGAGTAACCCCGACACGAGTCACGGGACAACGACGGTGGATCGTCAGCGGATGGACGTCGACATTGTTTGCGTCGGTTTCGGACCGGCGACAGGCGGATTTTTGACGACGTTGTCCCGTGAACTCGTGAACGCGGACGGCACGCCGAAAGTGGAAAGCGCGGTCATGCCGGGCGCGCCCCCGCAAATCGTCTGCTACGAACGCGCGGATGATATTGGGTTCAGCGTGTCGGGGGTGGTGACACGGGCGCGCGGGATTCGGGCGACGTTTCCCGATCTGGATCCGAGCAAGATTCCTTTGGCGGCGCCCGTGAAGCACGAGAAAGTGCTGTACCTGCTGGATCCGGTCGGCGCGAGCCGCCGGTCCACCACGCTACGGATGGCAGACAAGTTGATTCGCAGCTTTTATTGGATGGTGCCGTTCGAGGCGGACGCGGTCGAGCTGCCGTATATCCCGCCGTTCTTGCGCAAGGACGGCGGTTTACTGTTGTCGCTCGGGCAGTTCAATCAATGGGTTGGCTCGCAGCTTCTCGGGGCGGGCACGGTGCAGATCTGGCCGGGCACGCCGGTGGCCGCGCCATTGATCGACGGGAAGCGCGTGGAAGGCGTGCGGTTGCTCGATCAGGGTGTGGACAAATCGGGCAACCCCGAGGCCGGGTATATGCCCGGCATGGATATTCACGCCGCGTTGACCGTGATCGGGGATGGACCGGTCGATCCCGTTGGCGCTCAGATCGACGAGAAGTTTGGCCTGCCGGAGGGCAATCACAAGCGCGACTGGGCGGTCGGCATGAAGATGGTGGTCAACCTGCCCGAGAATTGCGCGCTGGAGCCGGGCACCGTGTGGCACACGTTTGGATATCCCGAACCAGAGATTTTTGGATTCTTGTACGTATATCCGGACCGCGTGGCATCGCTCGGCATTTTTGTGCCGGGGTGGCTGGAGAGCCCGGTGCGCACGGCGTATCGGTACCTGCAACACTGGATGCTTCATCCGTACCTGTGGCGACATTTGAACGGCGGCACGCTGCGGTCGTGGGGCGCCAAGACGCTGGGTGAATCCGGACGTTGCGGCGAGCCGCATCTTGTTGGCGATGGCTATGCCCGCATTGGCGAAGGATCGGGGAGCACGAATGTGCTTACGGGGAGCGGCGTGGACGAGGCGTGGGTGACGGGGGTGCAGTTGGCTGAGGGCGTCATCGAGTTATTGAAGGAGAAAAAGCCGTTCACGAAAGAGAATCTCGAAGCGGCGTATGTGAAACGCCGTCGCGCGAGCTGGGTGGAGAGCGAGGGGCAAATCGCCAAGCGCGCGCGGGATGGGTTTCATCACGGCGTGGTGACGGGCATGATCGGCATGGCAGTGGCGGGGACAACCCGGGGCGCGCTCCACGCGCCGGTGAACCCGCGCCGGCCGCGCGAGCATACGCCGACACTGGCCGAGTATTATCGAGGGCGAATTCCGGAGAGTGAAGTCGCGAAGATTTGCCGGGAATGCGCCGCGAAAGGCGTGTCGTCGCACAACGCGTTGATGGATCGGGCGGGTTGGCCAACGATTCCATACGACGGCAAGCTGCTGGTTTCACACCAGGACGCGTTGTTGATGGGCGGCAAAGTGCAGGCGCCGGGCGGATACGCCGACCACGTGGTCTTCCTGTACCCGGAATTGTGCGAGATGTGCGGCACGAAGATTTGCATTGAGGTGTGCAGCGGGCAGGCGATTACGCCGGGCGGGAACGGCGTGCCGGCATTTGATCGCGAAAAATGCATCCATTGCGGCGCGTGCATTTGGAATTGCGCCACGGCACATCCCACCGATCCGGAGCGCGGTCTGATTGCGTTCCGCGCCGGGGCCGGCGGCCTGCACTCGGCGGAGAACTGATGAACGTCTCGGTCATTCTGGCCCATCCCGCGCCGGGAAGTTTCAACCACGCCATTGCCGACACAGCCGGGCAAGCATTACGCGCGGCCGGGCACCGTGTCGCGTTTCACGATCTGTATCAGGAACAATTCCCGCCGCTGCTGTCGGCGGCCGAAATCAAACAGGATGCGGTATTGGAGCCCGCGGTTGCCCGTTACTGCGTGGAGATCCCGGCGGCGGACGGGATTATCATTGTGCATCCGAATTGGTGGGGGATGCCGCCGGCGATTCTCAAAGGTTGGATCGATCGCGTTCTGCGCCCTGGAATCGCGTATCGTTTTGAGGCCAATGACAAGGGCGAGGGTGTTCCTGTGGGGTTGCTCAACGCGCGTGCGGCCATCGTCTTCAATACCGCCAACACACCGGAAGACCGGGAGCGGGAAGTGTTCGGCGATCCGTTGGAGACCTTGTGGAAGAAATGCGTGTTTGATCTGTGCGGCGTGCGCAACGTGCATCGGCGGACGTTCTCCGTTATCGTCACGAGCACCGTAGAGCAACGCGCGGCATGGCTGCGCGAAGTCGGCGCCACAGTCACTCGCCATTTTCCCGCCGATAAGACGACCGCCAGCGCGTTATCAAATTGAGCAAGAGAAAGAGTAAGAGCAGGAGACAGAGTTTATGAGCACTACGTATCAAATTGTCGTTTGTGGCAGCATTGTGCCCGATCCGCTCCAGACGTTGGAGCCGGTGTCCGGCGGGGCGGGGCCGGCGTTGAAGAATGAAATGATGTTGCCAGCGGTGCTGGATCCGTGGGCGTGGCACGCGTTGTTTGAGGCGGCAAACCTCGCGAAGAACGCGCCGGGGAGCAAGGTGTGGCTGGTCAGTCTCGGGCCCAAGGCGAAGCTGCAGCAGGTGATGATGACCGTCGCGCAGAAGGCGCCGTTTGAGTTGGTCGCGATCGACGGGTCTGCCAGCGGGTTTACCGAAGCGGCGGAGGTGGCGGCGGTGTTGGCGGGCGCGATCAAGGCGATTCCCGGGCTCGACATGTCGAAGCTGCTGGTGTTTGGGGGTTGGGAATCGGCCTCGCGTGGCGCGGGGGCGACGATGCAGATCGTCGGCGAACTGCTGGGGATCGCGAATCAATTTCAGGGCGTGGACAAACTGACGGTCGGCGCGGACGGTTCGATGGAAATTCTCGAGCGGATCGAGGGCGGGAAACATCAGGTGTCCAAGTGCGTTGGTCCGCCGGCGGTGTTGGGCTGGGCGACGGGGAATTTGCCCGAGCCGCCGAACAATCCGCAGGTCGGGATGGCGAACATGCGCGGGATCATGCCGGCGTTGCAGAAGGCGACGCCCGCCAAGATCGCGGCGGAGGGCGTCACATTTGCCAGTGTGGCGCTGCCGAAACAGCGTCGGGACACGAAGATTGTGAAGGATGTCGCGCCCGACGAGATCGCGAAGGAAATCGTCGCGTGGATCTCGAACGCCTGACGCGAAAGGAGACACAAGACCATGGAAACGATTTTGATTTTGGCGCATGTGGAGAAAGACGCAGGGCTGGCGCGAGCGGCTTGGGAAACGTTGGGCGCGGCGAAGGATCTTGCCGCGGCAACGGGGGCCAAGCTGGTTGTCGGGCTTGTCGGTGAGAATCTTTCGGGCGCGGCGAACCAGATTGCCGGATGCGGAGCGGCCAGGTTTCTCGGAGTCGAGGGCGTCGAGTTCGGCCAGGCTCGGTACGGCAGCGACGTCGCGGCGGCGGAAGCGATTTGCCGGGCAGCGAGCGCAACGATCGTGATGGCGCCGGCCACATCGCGGTGGAACCGCGTGTTGGCGGGCCTGGCGCATCGATTGGGAGGACGGGTGGATACGCACGTGACCAACGTCACGGCGGACGGTGGCAGCTTGACGATCTCGCGCTGGTATTATCGTCAGCGCATGGAAGCGATGATGCGGCGCACGCAACGTCCGTGGGTGATCGCGCTCGAAGCGGGTTGCCATGCTCCGTGGAAAGGTGATGCGGGCACGGCGAAGATCGAAGCGATCAAGGTAAGTTTGCCCGAGGCGGCGACTCGCACGACGGTCACGGGGGTGAAGGCTCCGGCGTCGGACCAACAAACGATTCGGCCCGATGCGGAAGTGTTGTTCGTGGCGGGCGCGGGCTGGACGAAGAAGCAGGCCGACGGTCGGACACATGCGCCCGAAGCGGAGAGTCTGATTCGCGGGTTTCTGCAACACACCAAAGCATCGCTCGGCAGCAGCAAATCGCTCGTGGACCTGAGCAAGGACGGGCAGGCGGTGTTGACGTTGATGACGCACCTGAATCAGGTCGGCCAGACGGGTTCGACGCCGCGACATCCGAAAGGGCTGTCGACATGTTGTCACGGCGAGGAACCGCACGCGGTGGGCTGGCGGTTCATTAGTGAGCGCCGGGCGGTGAACCTCGATCCCAATTGCGGTTGGGCGCGGGGCAAAGCGGACGTGCTCTATGTGGCGGACGCGTTTGAAGTGATGCGCAAGGTCAACGCGCTTCTGGCGGCGAAGACGGGCAAATAGCGCGCCGTCGAGGCGCGCAGCGTACAGAGGTTTCGTTATGCGCGAATGGTTTGAGAACGAGGCGTTCTGGCGGGAGATGTATCCGGTGATGTTCGACGAGCGGCGGTTCGCCGCGGCGGATGAACAGGCGCGGCAGATCGCCCGGCTGATCCGGATTCGCCGGGGGGCGGTGCTGGATTTGTGTTGCGGGCCTGGCCGACACTCGGTGGCGTTTGCGAAGCGCGGGTTCCGCGTCACGGCGGTCGATCGGACGAGGTTCCTGTTCAACAAAGCCAAGCGGCGCGCTCGGGCGTCGCGGGTGAAGGTCGAGTTTGTATTGTCCGACATGCGGGATTTTGCGCGGCCCGGTGCGTTTGATGTGGCGCTGAGCCTGTTCACTTCATTTGGGTACTTCGACGACAAGCGGGATGACCTGCGCGTGCTGAAGAACATTTTTGGCAATCTCAAGCCGCGGGGTGTGTTGGTCATGGAGCTCGCGGGGAAAGAGTGGTTGGCCAAGGTCTTTCAGGCCACGACCTCGACGCGTTTGCCGGACGGAGCGCTGCTTGTGGAACGCCATGAGATCTTCGACAATTGGTCGCGCATCCGCAACGAATGGATTCTGATCAAGGGCAATCGGGCGCGTCGGTACAAGTTTCATCATACGATTTACTCGGCGCAGGAACTGAAAGACCTGCTCATACGGGCCGGATTTATCGACGTGAAATTGTATGGCGATTTTATCGGGCGGCCGTACGGGGTGGACTCGACGCGTCTCGTAGCCGTGGCGCGGAAAGGTTGACCGAGATTGGCGAACGGGACGCTCAGGCGCTGACGCCGAGGCGTTGGAGGCTTTCGAGGAGGCGGGCGTTGTCGGAGAAGGCGATGGCATGGATGCCGAGTTCCTGGGCACAGGCAACGTGCTCGGGTTTGTCATCGACGAAGATGGCTTCTGGCGGTTTGGCGGAGGCGCGGGACAGGGCCAGATCGTAGAAGTTCGGGTCCGGTTTCTTCACGTGGTCGCGGCAGGACAGGACCGTGTAATCGAATTTGGCGTAGAGTCCGGTTTTCTTGTCGATGAGCCAGCGGCCCTCGTGCAGATTGCTGGCGGCACCGACTTTGTAGCGTTTTCTCAGGTTCTTGATGATGGCCAGCAGCGGCTCGTTGTTGGTTCGGGCCTTCACACCTTCCTCGATCCAGACCTTGTTGAAGCTCGGGAGCCGGCGTTTGACGGCTTTTTCCATGTCGGTTTGGAAGTGGCTCCACTTCGTCCGGCCCAGCGTGAGGTCGGCGACGTGCTTGTCGCGATAGTTGTGGACGAAATCGGGCGGGATGCGGAGTCGGGCGGCGAATTTTGTGTAGAGCGTGTCGAAATCCGTACGGACGACGACGTTGCCCAAATCGAACATGATGGTCTTGATCATGGTGGAGGCGTCAGCGCGCGAGGATGCGGTCGATTTCCTGGAGTTCGGCGGCGGAGAATTTGAGGTTGGCGAGGGCGGCGACGTTGTCGTCGATTTGTTTGACGCGGCTGGCGCCGATCAGGGCGCTGGTCACCGCTTCGTCGCGCAAGACCCAGGCGAGAGCCATCTGCGCCATGGATTGGCCGCGGCGTCTGGCGATTTCGTTGAGCAGTTTTACTTTGGCAATGGCGTCGGGCGTGACGTGTTCGGGGCGGAGAAAACCGTCGGGGCTGGCGGCGCGGGAATCGTGCGGGATGCCGGCGAGATATTTGTCCGTGAGGAGGCCTTGCGAGAGGGGACAGAAGGCGATCAGGCCGAGGCCGAATCGGCTCGTTTGGGGGAGCAGGTCGGATTCGATCCAGCGATTGAGCATGGAGTAGGACGGCTGATGAATGATCAGGGGCGTGCGGAGTTCGAGGGCGATCTCCATGGCGGCTTCGGTCATCGCGCCGTCGTAGCTGCTGATGCCGACGTAGAGGGCTTTGCCCTGACGGACGGCGGAGTCGAGCGCGCCGATGGTTTCCTCGAGGGGTGTATGGCTGTCGGGCCGGTGCGAATAGAAGATGTCGACGTAATTGAGGCCGAGGCGTTTGAGGGATTGATCGAGGCTGGCGAGAAGATATTTGCGGGAGCCCCATTCGCCGTAGGGGCCGGGCCACATGAGATAGCCGGCTTTCGTGGAAATGATCAATTCGTCGCGGTGACCTTCGAAATCCTGGGCGAGCGTTTTGCCGACGAATTCCTCGGCGCTGCCCGGGGGCGGACCGTAATTGTTGGCGAGATCGAAATGGGTGATACCGAGGTCGAACGCGCGGTGCAACATTTTGCGCGACTCATCGTGATTGGCGTGACGGCCGAAGTTGTGCCAGCAGCCGAGCGAGATGGCGGGAAGTTTCAATCCGCTGCGACCGCAGCGGCGGTAGATCATCGAGTCGTAGCGATTGGCGGAGAAGGTCATGGTTTCGTTCCGTGAATGACAGTCTGTGACATGAAGACGGGACTGTCGAGAAGGTTGTTGAGTGCCCGACTTACCGGTTGCGGCGGCGCCGTTCTTCTCTCGCCTGCTGGAAGGGGATGGGCTTGCCGCGGGAAGTTTTGGCGGTGTCGCAGGCGCGGATGGCCTCAAGTTCCTCCAGGTTTGCCAAGAGCTTACGTTCTCGATTTGTCAGTTTCGTCGCCGGGCTGGCCAGATGGTCCGCCACGGCGTTGGCGAGCGAGCCTTCAAAGAACGTATTGAGCACCTGGCGGAGGGCGACGCGCCCCATCGTCGGGCGCGATTGAGTCGGCAGGTACACGTACCGCGGGCCATGGACCACATGCTTCAACTGGCCTTTGCGTTCCAGGATCGTCAGGAACGCTCGGACGGCGGAATAGCTCGGCGGGTCTGGCAGTTGGCGGCGCACGTCGGCGGCTGACGCCCGGCCCAATCGATACACCGCGTCCATGATTTGGCGCTCGCGTCGGCTGAGTTCGAGGATGTGTGTTCTTGTCATGGTTGCCCTCCGGAGAATGTGTTCGCTGTGCTATGCTAAATTCTTAGCATAGCACAGATGGTGGGTCGACAGGTTTGTGGCGAGCCTTTGGTAGATGGGAGGGGGCGGGAGTTACAGCAATCGGATCCCATTGGTTTGAGTCTGTCTTTTTGTGGAGATGTCGGGGGGCAGCCCATCCCGATTCAATTCGTGCAGATTCTGCCCGATCGCGCGGGGAGCCTTGTAATGGCGAGGTTCGTCGGCCGGTCACATTCGCCGGAAGCCAGCCGATGTCAACTCCGTGAACCGGAATTCTTTCTGCGGCGGGCGACATTCCGTCGAGGAGATTCTTTTGCGTGAAAGCCGATGCTCTTCTTGGGCGGTTCAGGCAGCGCGGGCGGATCGATGATGTCCATGACGCGTCGGAGAAAAACAGCGAATGGGCCCACCGCTTTACGATTTGCAGAATCACTCCCCGCGCCCCTGCCAACAATCCACCCCTCTGTGCCATGCTAAAAATTTAGCACGAGACACCGAAACCGACCCCGTCTCTTCCACGCTACATTGTACTACCATGTATCAGCCCGCCCTCCGTCTGCCCCTCTCGCGTTACCTCGTACCCAGGTATCTCCTCCGCACCCGGAGCCTGCCCTGAGTTCCTCGAAGGGTGCCCATGCCCATCTCGCGTTCGTGCTCACTTCTTCGCCTCCGGCGGGTTCGCGTCTCCTTCGTGCTCCTCGTGTTTCCGTTCGCACCCATGCCATCCTCTTCCTTTCGACGATACATGGCACGACCATGTATTAGCCTCATCCTCTACCCCGCACCTCTCGAGCTACTTGGTACTGCTAGGTAGCAGCGCTCCCCCAGCCCATCCCCGACCCGACCCGTTCCGTCCCCTCGACGATATATCCATAGACTGCATCTCCCGCCTCCGCGCCCGCCGACCCGCAGAAGAGCACCCGACAACCTCCACCGAATCGTCTCGACTTCCCTCTCGCACGGGTATTTACTGACTTATGGAGAAACTGGGAAAACGCCGTGAAGTTCTTCCGAATTCTCGCCGCGATCGCCGTCTTCACACTGGTGGGCAAGGCCAGCGGGCAGACGCTGACAATCCTCCACCTGTTCAGTGGCGGAAGCGACGGTCATAACCCGGTTTCGGGACTCATCCAGGCCAGTAATGGCTTTTTCTACGGCACCACGCAGGACGGCGATCCCGAGGGCGGTAATGGCACCGTCTTTCAGATCTCTTCCGCGGGCACGTTCACCACACTCTACAGCTTCACCGGCGGCGCGGACGGTGCCTCCCCGTCTTCGCCGCTGATCCAGGGCGCGGATGGGTTTTTGTATGGAGTAACGATCTTCGGCGGCACAAATGACGATGTCGGCACCGTCTACCGGATATCGACCGCCGGCACCCTGACATCCTTGCACAGCTTCGGCGGCGATGACGGCAGTTTCCCCAGGGGCAGCCTCGTGCAAGGCGCCGACGGCAGTCTTTACGGAGCAACGATTGAGGGCGGCACGAACAATCTCGGCACCATCTACCGGATAACGACGGCCGGCACCTTCACCACGCTCCACATGTTTGGGGCCAATCCCAACGACGGATTTGACCCGTACGCCGGCCTGGTCCAGCGCAACAAGAATTGGTTTTACGGCGTTACCCAGGGCGGCGGCCCCCATGGTGGTCAGGGCACCATCTTCAAGATCTCAAATACGGGTAATTTGAAGATCGTCTACAGCTTCAGCAACGGCACCAACGGCGCCAATCCGTTTGCGGCACTCGTCAAGGGACCAGGCGGCTGTTTTTACGGTACAACTGTCCTTACCGGAACGAACAACAACGGCACCGTGTTCAAGATTTCTCCCGCGGGTAAATTGAAGACGCTCTATCGTTTCACCGGTGGCTTTGATGGCGCCACCCCGGAAGCCCCGTTGGCGCTCGGAAGCGACGGCAATTTCTATGGAACCACATCCTCCGGCGGCTCGTCCAACCTCGGGACCGCGTTCCGGATCACGCCTGCCGGCACGCTCACCACACTGCACGAATTCAGTGGTGGCACGGACGGAAGCCTCCCGTACGGTGGGCTTGTCCAGGGTAGCGACGGCAGCTTTTACGGGACGGCTTGGGCGGGTGGAACCAACGGCAATGGCACCGTGTTCAAGCTAACCGTCCCGCTCGGTCCTCCGCGAAAGAATTAGCAGTCTGAATCTGCCGCGCCACTAGATCCTCTCGTGTAATTCGCGTCTCCTTCGTCCCCGGAGCCTGCCCCGAGCTTTCCGAAGGGTGTCTACGGCCCATCCATGTTCACATCCGGCACCCGCAACACGTCCGGCTCGGCCGCCAACCCAAGCTCCCGCGCCGCCCGCGCATACGGCTGAATCATCTCCAGCGTGCGCGCAATCGCCTCCTCGCCGGCCTGTTGATCGTTGTCCGTCTCTTCGCCCAGCAATCTTCTGATCGTCGATTCCGGACGCGGAAACACTTTCAATTCAATCTTCGCGTCGGGCGCCAGCTTCGCCGCCTGCCGCACCAGCTTCAGCGCTTCGGGAAACCCGCCCAGTTCGTCCACCAACCCGAGCGCCTTCGCCTCCTCGCCGATCCAGATCCGCCCCTTGGCGATTCCCAGCACCTTTTCCTTCGGCAATTTCCGCCCCTCCGCCACCTTCGTCGTGAAATCGTCGTACACGCGGTCCAGCCACGTCTCGAACGTTTTCCATTGCTCCGGCGTGTAATCCTGCAGCCCCGTAAACACCATCGCGTTGGAACTCGTGTGCACCTCGTCCCACGAAATCCCCAGCTTGTCCCAGAAATTCGTCGTGAGGAATTTCCCCGCAAACACCCCAATCGATCCCGTCAACGTCGCCGGCTCCGCCACAATCTTGTCCGCGTCCATCGCAATGAAGTACCCGCCCGATCCCGCCACCCCGCTCATCGACACGATAATCGGTTTGCCCGCCTTCCGCGCCCGCACCGTCTCCCGCCAGATCGTGTCCGACGCGACATACGACCCGCCCCCGCTGTCGATCCGAAACAGAATCGCTTTCACGTCCTTGTCGTCCGCCGCCGCGCGAAACGCCGCCGCAACCGTGTCCGCCCCCATCGATACACTCCCGAAAACCGCGCTGTAACCGCTCTTGCCGCGGTGAATGTCGCCCACGCCGTAAATCAGCGCGACGGTCTCGCCCTCGTCATACGGCGAGCCGGCCCGGTCGAGATACTTCGCGAGGTGCATCAGCTTGGCGTGCGGACCAACCTGCTTCTTGATGTCGTCGTATGCCGCGTCGCGGTAGCCGAGTTTGTCGACGAGCCTGGCGCCGAGCGCCTCGTCCGCCAGAAACGGCCCGCGATTGATCAACGCCCGCACGTCGTCGTACTTCATCTTGCGCGCGTCCGCGATGCCCGCCACGATCTGGCGGAACGCCGCGTCCACGTACGCTTCCGTCGCCTCCTTGAACGCCGGCGTGTATTTCTTGTCAGTCAATTCGTTCATCGCGTTCTTGTACTCGCCGCGATGGTCCATCCGCGGGACCAGCCCGAGTTTGTCCAGCGTCCCGCGCACAAACGGCGTCTCCGCGATCAACCCCGCCAGACCCACGTCGCCCGACGGCTGCAGGTAAATCTCGTCGAATGCCGTGGCGAGGTAATACGAGCCGTTGGCCCGGCTCTCTTCACCGAACGTCTCGGCGTACGCGATCGCCGGTTTGCCGGCGTGACGAAACGCAATCACCGCGTCGCGAATCTCCTGGATCTGGGCCAGCTCCTGACCGGCCTCGCCCACCCGCGCGATCAATCCGACAACCCGCTTGTCGCCCGCCGCCCGTTGCAGCGCCTCGACGAATCTGAGAACGGTCGGCTTGCGACCGGAGACAATCCGCGCCACCGGGTCATCCGGCGTGTATTCGACCAGTTGCCTTTCCAGGTCGACTTCGAGAATCACTTTCGACGGGATCGATCGTTTCACGACCATGACGCAGATAAGGCCGAGAATTGCGCCGAGGAGTACCACCGCGCCGATGGTTGCCAGCAGACGGACGAGGAATCTCTTCACGATGTTCTGTCCCATAACCTTTCTCCGATGAAGGCTGTCACCGCACGTGCTTCGTCCCCGACATTACCCCGGCGCCGCCGCGGCGACAAGTCATGGATGCGCCCCCCGCGGGAAATGAGGATTGCAGACGCAACAGCCGGACGCAATAATGTGACCATGATCGCTTTTCTCCTTGCGACGGGGATCGTGGGAAGTGTAATGGCGCAGGATTCTCTACCAGCCACCATGAAAGCCGAATTGATCATCCATGCCGACCAGCCCGGTGACAAAATCAACCGCAACATCTACGGCCAGTTCGCCGAACATCTCGGACGCGGCATCTACGAGGGCATTTGGGTCGGTGAAGGTTCGCCCATCCCCAACACCCGCGGCATCCGCAACGATGTCGTCGCCGCCCTGAAACAGCTCAACATTCCCGTCCTGCGCTGGCCGGGCGGGTGTTTCGCCGATGAATATCACTGGCGCGACGGCATCGGGCCCACCGAGGATCGTCCGCGGAGAATGAATACGCACTGGGGTTGGGTGCCCGAAAGCAACGAGTTCGGCACCCACGAGTTCATGGATTTGTGCGAGCAACTCGGCTGCGATCCATACATCTGCGGCAATCTCGGCAGCGGCTCGCCCGAGGAAATGCGGGATTGGGTCGAATACATCACGTCCGCCGCCCATACGACCCTGGCCGATCTGCGGCGCGAGAACGGACGCGACAAACCGTGGAAACTCCCCTATTTCGCAATCGGCAATGAGAGCTGGGGTTGCGGCGGCAATATGCGGCCGGAGTTCTACGCGGATTTATACCGGCGCTACAACACGTTCGTGAAGGTTGACCCCGATATCCGCATCGAACGCATCGCCTGCGGCCCGGGTGGCGACGACACGAAGTGGACCGAGGTGCTGATGTCGATGGTCGGCCGGCAGATGAACGGTCTGTCGCTGCATTATTACACCCTCCCGACGGGCCGCTGGATCAAGAAGGGCGCGGCCACCGGGTTCACCGAGCAGGAGTGGCACGACACGTTGCGCCAGACCCTGAATATGGAGGGCATCATCGCCCGCCACTCCGCGATCATGGACCGCTATGATCCGCACAAGGAAATCTCGTTGATCGTCGACGAATGGGGCGACTGGTATGACGTCGATCCCGGCCAGAACCCCGGCTTTCTCTTTCAACAAAACACCTTGCGCGACGCCGTCGTGGCTGCGCTCAACTTCGATCTCTTCCATCGCCATTGCGACCGCGTGCGGATGGCCAACATCGCGCAGATGGTAAACGTCCTGCAGGCGATGGTCCTCACCGACAAGGAGAAGATGATCGTCACCCCCACCTATCACGTCTTCGAGATGTACAAGGTCCATCAGAACGCGACCTTTCTGCCCGTGGACATCACCGCGCCGCCGTACAAACTGGGCCCGGATTCCGTCCCCGGCGTGGATGCAAGCGCTTCGCGCGACAACGACGGACGCATCCACCTCTCGCTGGTCAATCTCAGCCCGCAATCCGACGCGAGTGTCGCGGTCAAATTGGCCGGCGCAACTGTCAAAGCCGCGACAGGCCGCGTCCTCACTGCGTCCGCCATGGACGCGCATAACACGTTTGACGATCCAAATGCCGTGATGCCCAAGGCGTTTACCAGCTTCGAACTCAAGGACAGCAACCTGACGGTCACGCTTCCGTCGAAATCAGTCATCGTGCTCGAGATCCAGTAGCGATCGCATCGGTTCGAAGGGAGGCAAGGCGCCGACAAACCCGGCATGTGTGATTATGAATACGAAGCCAATACAATACGCGTTGTTCCCCCTGGCGCTTGCTCTCACGAATATCGTGTCGGCGCAGGTAACCAATCCTGCTTCCGAGACAAATGCAACGGCCGCCTCTCCCGCGGAAACCAATGCCGTACCAGCGATCCCGACGCTGCAAATCGACGCCGGCCACGTCACCGGCCACGTCAGCCCGATTCTCTACGGCTTGATGACCGAGGAGATCAATTTCTCCTACGAAGGCGGACTCTATGGCGAACTGATTCGCAATCGGTCGTTCAAGGCCAACCCGACCAATGCGCTTCATTGGGCCGCAGTGGGCGACACGACGATTTCCATAGACACAAACCAGCCGCTCAATTCCGCGTTGAACGTAAGCCTGAAGTTGGACACCAGCAACGCCTCGAAGAATTCGCCCGTCGGCATCGCCAACGGCGGCTATTGGGGGATTCCCGTTCGCCCGAACACGACCTATCGTGGCTCGTTGTATGCCCGCGAACGGGGGTTCTCGGGTCCGCTCACCGTTTCGCTGGAAAGCGCCGACGGCAAGACCGTTTTTGCCAGCGTAACGATTCCCAGGCTTTCCGGCAATTGGCGGAAGTATGACGTGACGCTAACGACCGGCGACGTTCCGGTTTCCAAACAGAATCGATTGGCCATCACCACCACCCGGCGTGGCTCGCTCTTCAGCCGACACGGAACGATTTGGTTCCAGCAGGTCTCGTTGTTCCCGCCGACCTACAACAATCGCCCCAATGGAACTCGTCCCGACCTAATGCGGTTGCTGGGCGAGATGCAGCCTCAATTCCTGCGCTTCCCCGGCGGCAATTACCTCGAAGGCGATTACTTCAACGAGCGTTTCAATTGGAAAGAAACCATCGGCGACATCTCGCAACGTCCCGGCCATCGCAGTCCGTGGAACTATTGGTCCACCGACGGCATGGGCCTGCTGGAATTCCTGGATTGGTGTGAGGACCTGCACATGCAACCCGTGCTCGCCGTCTTCGCCGGCTACGAGCTCCGGCGCGATTATGTGAAGGCCGGCCCCGATCTGGAACCGTACGTGCAGGATGCGCTCGACGAAATTGAATACGTCACCGGCGCCACCAACACCACCTGGGGCGACCGCCGCGCGGAGGACGGACACCCCGAGCCGTTCCCATTGAATTACGTCGAGATTGGCAACGAGGACTTCTTCGACCGCAGCGGCAGCTACGATGGCCGTTTCGCCCAGTTCTACGACGCCATCAAAGCGAAGTATCCAAACCTGCAAATCATCGCGACCACGAAGGTGAAATCACGCGTGCCGGATTTGCTCGATGAACATTACTATCGTTCGCAGGAGGATATGCAAGCGCACGCGTTGGATTACGACAAATACTCGCGCGCGAACAAAACGAAGATCTTCGTTGGCGAATGGGCCACGCGCGTCGGCTCGCCCACGCCGAATATGGCCGGCGCCCTCGGCGATGCCGCATGGATGACCGGCATGGAACGCAATTCGGACATTGTCGTGATGTCCAGCTACGCCCCGCTGTTCGTCAACGTCAGCGACCTCGGCGATCCCCGGCGCCATCCCAACAGTTCCATGCAGTGGCGCACGAATCTGATCGGCTACGACGCCCTGAGCAGCTACGGCTCGCCCGCCTACTACGCCCAGAAGATGTTCAGTGTGCACCATGGCGACGAAATCCTCGCCACGAATTCGCAGGATATCCCGACGCGCGAGTGGCAGCCGCCGGTTCGCACCCGTAATGGCGTGCCCCAGGGCCCGCCTCCCCCCGCGCAGCGGATCCGCGAGATCTTTTTCGATGCCACGCGCGACAGCAGGACCGGGATCGTCTATCTGAAGGTCGTGAACGAATCCGGCACGACGCAGCCTGTGAAGATTCAAATCAACGGCGCCGGTTCCGTTGATGCCAACGGCACCGCCGTCGTGTTGAAAGCCAACACTCCCGACGATACGAACAGCCTGAACGACCAAACAAGGATTGTTCCCGCCGAGGAAATCGCGAGCGGCCTGAGCGCGGACTTCACGCGGGAGTTTCCACCGTACTCCATCACAATACTGGAATTGAAAACGAAGTGACCGGGCCCCGCGTCGCATCGTTCCCTCGGCCAGAAGCGTCTTGCCATTGCTGGTTTGCACAGTACAGTTGGTCAGAATCTTGCGCCAGCGGCTGGTGTTGCCGACGCAAGTCATTGCGCTCCCGTAGCTCAGATGGATAGAGCGTCGGTTTCCTAAACCGCAGGTCGCCCGTTCGAATCGGGCCGGGAGCGCCATTTCATTTGTTGGCGGGTATGGTGTTGAGAGGAGTCATGAAAATGCTGGTGCTGAGTGCATTGCTGACTGGTGTCGGGGCGCTTCTGGCCTCTGCGAGGACGAGCGACGGACTGATTCTCTGGTACCAGCAGCCAGCCACGAGCGCGATGAACGAAGCGTTGCCGATTGGCAACGGTCGACTCGGCGGAATGGTGTTTGGCGGCGTCGAACGCGAGCGCATCCAGTTCAATGAAGACAGCCTGTGGACGGGCGACGAGAATCCCAGCGGCAACAACGACACGATGGGCGCCTATCAGGATTTCGGCGACTTGTTTCTCACGCTCGACACGGGCACGAATTCCCTCGGGGCCGGCTCTGTCGTCCAGAATTACCGCCGTCAGCTCGACCTTGCGACCGCGACCGCCCGCACTGAGTTCACGTTGAATGGCGTGCGACACGTGCGTGAGGCATTCGCCAGCCGTCCCGCGCAGGTCATCATCGTCCGCTGGACCGCGGACAAGCCCGGCGCAATCACGGGGCGCATCGAACTGAAAGGCGCGCACGGCGAGCAAACGGAAGACAACGGATCGACATTGTCCTTCCGTGGCACGCTCAGCAACGGGATGAAATACGAAGCGCGGGCGCGCATCCTGGCACGCGGCGGCACGGTGGACGGTGGACAACTGAAAAGTTGCGACGAAGTGACGGTGCTGCTTGCCGCCGGCACGGACTACGCGATGGATTACTCAAACGGATACCGCGGCGAACTGCGGTCGCTGACCCTTCCGACGAAGAGCTACGACGACTTGAAGGCCGAGCACGTGAAGGATTTCCAGGCACTGTTCAATCGCGTCTCGCTCGATCTCGGCCCGTCGGACAATTCTCTGCCAACCGACAAACGAAAGCTCAGGCCCGACCCTGGAATGGACACGCTGATGTTCCAGTACGGGAGGTACCTGTTGATCTCGTGCTCGCGACCGGGTGGATTGCCGGCCAACCTTCAGGGATTATGGAATGACAGCAACACGCCTCCCTGGAATTGCGATTATCACTCGAACATCAACGTCGAGATGAATTATTGGCCTGCCGAGGTGGCCAACCTGTCCGAATGCGCTCTGCCATTTTTCGACTTGGTTCGCAGTCAGTTGCCGGCGTGGCGAAAGGCGAGCGGCGTGAAACGCGGCTTTGCCATTCGCACCTCGCACAATATCACCGGCGGCATGGGCTGGAAATGGGACAAGACGGCCAACGCATGGTATTGCCAGCATTTCTGGGAGCATTTCGCGTTTGGCCGGGACGAGACCTATCTTCGTGATGTCGCATATCCTGTCATGAAGGAAACCGTCGAGTATTGGGAAGATCATCTAAAAGCGTTGCCGGATGGTCGTCTCGTCGTGCCCGATGGTTGGTCGCCTGAGCACGGCCCCGACGAAGACGGCGTCAGCTACAATCAACAAATCGTTTGGGATCTGTTTTCTAATTACATCGACGCTGCAAACGTTCTCGGCGTCGACAGGGAGTACCGCGAGAAAATCGCCGGCCTTCGCGACAGACTCGTCGGCCCGCGCATCGGCCGCTGGGGCCAGTTGCAGGAATGGATGACCGACCGCGATGATCCCAACGATCATCATCGCCACACGTCGCATTTGTTTGCCGTCTTTCCCGGCCACCAAATCAGCGTCGCCCGCACGCCGGATCTCGCAAAGGCCGCCAAGGTTTCGATCGATGCGCGCGGCATCGATCCGAGCAGCGACGTGCGTGAATGGTCGTTTGCGTGGCGCACTGCCCTTTACGCGCGCTTGCACGACGGCGAGAATGCGTATCGGATGCTTGAACAATTGTTCTCGGATCGCAACACCTGCCCGAACCTCCTGGGGCTCCATCCCCCGATGCAAATGGATGGCAACTTCGGGATCACCGCCGGCATCGCCGAGATGCTGATCCAGAGCCACGAAGGCGAAATCAGTTTGCTGCCGGCGCTGCCGGCCGCATGGTCGACTGGGCATGTGACCGGCTTGCGAGCGCGCGGCGGATTCGAAGTGGGACTCCAATGGAAGAACGGCAAACTGGTCGAGGCGATAATCCGCTCACTGGCTGGTCAACCATGCCGGTTGCGCTATGGAAGCCACTCGCAGGACATGCCGATTCACAAAAACGAAACAACCACATGGCGGCCGTGACAGGTTTCGCGAGTGACTTTGTCTTGCCGATGGCTGCCAAATCCGGGTAAGAATATACGTATGATCCTGACCGCGGGAGGTAGATTTCTTGAAGTCGAGGCGTTCGCCCCGAATGTGATTCGCGTTGCTTGCGCAAGGCACCGCTCATTCTTTTCCAAGCCCAGTCTGGTCGTGCTGCCGAGGCGCTCAAAACCCCGATCAACTGTCGAGCGCACGTCCCGCGAAGCAGTCTTCCGCACCGCCAAACTGGAAGTGCGCGTCGATTTGAAATCGGGAGCCGTCACGTTCCTCGACGCCGACGGCAACACGATCCTCGCCGAGCGGCCGCATGGACGGAAGATCACGCCGGCGAAAGTGCAGGGCGAGCGGACGTTCCACGTGCAACAACAGTGGGAAACCAACACGGATGAGTCGCTTTACGGGCTTGGCCAGTCGCAATTGGGGATTCTTGATATCAAAGGCTACGACCTTAATTTATGGCAGCGGAATGCAAACGTTGTCGTGCCGTTTTTGGCCTCCAGTCGGGGCTATGGGATCCTCTGGGACAACACCTCGTTTACGCGATTTGGTGACCTGCGCCCGTTCGAGCCGATTCCGCAAGGATGTTTACGCGATGGATCCAGCGAACTTGTTCCCACGGTGACTGGCGAGCACCAGCTCCAGACGTACTCCAACGGGGGTATCAAGCTCTGGCTCGACGACAAGCTCTTGATTGATCACTGGCGGCAGAGCTGGCTCGCCGATTACGACCAGGTCAAGGTTTACCTCGAAGCCAACCGGCGGTACCGGCTGAAAATCGAGGCTGGCGGGGAGCAGGCCACGACCATGCAGTTGCGGTGGAAAACTCCCGCGCCCGACGATTGCACCTCGCTCTGGTCGGAAGTTGGGGAAGGGACTGATTACTATTTCGTGTACGGTCCGGAGTTGGACAGGGTCGTCGCGGGCTACCGTCACCTCACGGGCCGGGCAACGCTGCTGCCCAAGTGGACGTTTGGTCTCTGGCAATCACGCCAGCGGTACGAAACGGCGTCGCAGAGCATTGAAGTCGTCGACGAGTTTCGCCGACGGGGCATGCCGTTTGACAACATTGTGCAGGATTGGTTGTACTGGCCGAAGGATTCCTGGGGATCGCACCGATTCGATCCCGAGCGGTTTCCCGATCCCGACGGCTGGATTCGGGCCATTCACCGCCGGCATGCCCGCCTGATGATTTCCGTTTGGGGGAAATACTACCCCGGCACCGCCAATTTCAAGGCCATGCAAAAAGCCGGGTTCCTCTATCAACTGAATCTGCGCGAGGACATCCGCGACTGGGTTGGATATACCTACACGGCCTACGACGCGTTCAGTGCCGACGCGCGCAAACTGTTCTGGTCGCAAATCAACAAGGCGCTATTCCGTAAGGGGGTCGATGCATGGTGGATGGATGCCACCGAACCGGAACTCACGGCGGCGCCCCAGACACTGGAAGGCCAGCGAACCCACATGCACCCGACGGCGATGGGAACGGGCTCGCGCATGTTGAATGCGTATCCGTTGATGAATAGCCGCGGAGTGTACGAAGGCCAGCGCCGTGCGGCGCCAAACCTGCGCGTTTTTATCCTCACGCGCTCCGGCTACGCGGGAATCCAGCGCTACGCCACCGCGACATGGTCGGGCGACATCACCTCGACGTGGACGGCGTTCGCAAAACAAATCCCTGCCGGACTTGGCTTCAGCATTTCGGGCGTGCCGTACTGGTCGATGGACATCGGCGGGTACACGATGCAGTCCAGGTTCTCCACAAAAGACCAGACCCCCGAGGACGCCGAGGAATGGGCGGAGCTGAACACGCGATGGTTTCAATTCGGCACGTTCGTTCCGCTGTTGCGGTTACATGGCGAACTGCGGCCGCGCGAGCCATGGTCGTTCGGCAAGCAAGCGTACAAAGCGATGCTGAAGTTCGATCAGTTGCGCTATCGTCTGCTGCCATACATCTATTCGCTGGCCGGCGCGATCACGCACGACGGCGGTACCATGATGCGTCCTTTGGTCATGGATTTTCCTGGTGACGCTGTCGGGCGGAAGATTTTGGATCAATATATGTTCGGCCCGGCGCTGCTTGTTGCGCCGGTCACCAAATACATGGCGCGTCACCGTCCGGTCTACCTGCCGGAGGGAACTGACTGGTACGATTTTTGGACCGGCAGCATGCTGGAGGGCGGGAAAACGATCGATTCACCAGCCCCGTACGATTCCATGCCGTTGTATGTCAGAGCCGGCTCGATCATTCCGTTCGGCCCGGATTTGCAGTACACCGACGAGAAGCCCGCCGACCCGATTACATTGTACGTCTACGCCGGCGCGGATGGCGATTTCACGCTGTACGAAGACGACGGTCTTACGTTCGGATACGAACGCGACGTGTTCGCGCAAATTCCGATCCATTGGAGTGACGCAACAAAGACTCTTACCATTGGCAAGCGTGACGGTGCATTTCCCGGGATGCTCCGGCAACGCACGTTCAAGATCGTGGTTGTCTCAAGCGCCAATCCTGTGGGCGCCCCCGTCGCGCTGCGTCCCGCCGCCGTGAAGCGCTACCGCGGAGCGAAGTTGGAGTTGGCGTTCTGACCATGCAATTCGGCCACTTCGACGACAAGGCCAAAGAGTACGTCATTACGCGTCCGGACACGCCGCGGCCCTGGAGCAATTACCTCGGCTCGCTCGATTACGGCGCGATCATTACCAACAACGCCGGTGGCTACTCCTTCTACAAGAGCGCACTCTCCAACCGTTTCCTCCGGATGCGCTCCAACTCTGTCCCGATGGATCAGCCGGGCCGGTATTTCTATCTGCGCGACCAGCAATCCGGTGACTACTGGTCCGCGTCGTGGCAACCGGTCGGCAAACCGCTGGGGAAATTCAAGAGTACCTGCCGGCAAGGCACGGCATACACCATCAACACGTCGCGTTACTCGGGCATCCTGACCGAGAGCACATACTTCGTTCCGCTCGGTCAGGCGTTCGAGTATTGGCGCCTGCGAATTACAAACAAGTCGAAGAATCGGCGGACGCTCGCCGTGTTCACCTACTGTGAAATGGCCAGCCCGTGGCATATGCCGAACGATTTGAGCAATCTCCAGTACGCGCAGTTCATCGCCAAGGCAACCGTTGAACAGGACATGCTCGGTGTCGCGGTTCACCCGTACTTTCCCTTCGATCCGGAGAAGCTCATGGGCTGTCACCGGTTGTGGATGACGCTCGTCGGCGCACCGCTGGCCGGCTATGAGACTGTCCGCGAACGTTTCTTTGGTACGGTCTACAACACCTACGCCAACCCGCAGACGGTCCGCGATGGCAAATGCTCGAATTTTCTCGCCGAAGGGGAAAACGCCATCGGCACTCTGCAGGTGGAAATCACACTCGCAGCTGGTGAGACGCGCGAACTCATCGCCATGCTCGGCCTCGGCACACCGGACTCGCATGGTTACGCCGCGCGACGGGAGTTCGGCACGGCAGAGCGTTGCGAGGCCGAGTTGCAGAAGCTCAAAGCCCACTGGCACGGCCTCCTCGATAGCGTCGCCGTCAAGACGCCCGATGCCGAATTCGACTCGATGGCCAACGTTTGGGGCGCGTATAACGCGCTCGTGACGTACGCGTGGTCGCGCCACGCCTCGCTCATTTACAACGGCGAGCGCGACGGTCTCGGTTTCCGCGACACGGTGCAGGATTTTCTCGGCGCGATGCCGCTGCTGAAAGACCGGATCCGCGAACGGCTTGAACTCATGCTGACCGGTCAGGTATCCGACGGCGGCGCGCTGCCGGTCGTCCAGCCGTTCGGCCACAAGCCCGGGCGGATGACGCCGCCCAAACGTGAGGAGTATCGTTCCGACGATTGCCTGTGGTTCTTTAATGCCGTGCCGGATTACGTCGCGGAGACCGGCGATCTCGACTTCTACAAGAAGATACTGCCGTTTGCCGACCAGGGCGAAACCACCGTGCTCGGCCACCTGCGCCGCGCGTTGGAGTTCAATCTTGAACGCTCCGGCAAGAATGGTCTGCCATGTGGACTCCACGCTGATTGGAACGACTGCGTGAAAATGGGTTACAACGGCGAGTCCGTGATGGTCGCGTTCCAGGTCCGCCATGGTCTTGTCACCTACGCGCATATCGCCGACCGGCTCAACTTAGCGGACGAAGCCGCGTGGGCGCGTGCCGAGCAGGCGAAGCTCGACGAAAACATCCAGCGCGCCGCGTGGGATGGCGAGTGGTTTCTCTGGGCCATCGGCGACGACGGTCACCGGTACGGCTCGAAAGCCGAGACGGAGGGCCGCATCTACATCAACACGCAGGTCTGGGCCGTCATGTCCGGCGCCGCTTCGCCCGCGCAAGGTCGTAGCGCGATGGACGCGCTCCACCGCGAACTCGCCACGCCGTTCGGCATCATGCTCAGCGCGCCGCCGTTCACCCACACGCCGTCGACCGTCATGGGAGGCGTCATTTACAACCACGGCATCAAGGAAAACGCCGGCATTTTCTGCCACACGCAAAGCTGGGCTGTCATCGCCGAATGTCTGCTCGGCAATGGCGACCGGGCGTACGAGTATTACCGGGCATTCATGCCGGCCGCGTACAACACTCGGGCCGAAGTTCGCGAGATCGAACCTTACGTCCACTGCCAGACGACCTACGCTACGTGTAACCGGAACGCCGGCAAGTCACGCGTCCCGTGGCTATCCGGCACGGCATCGTGGAGTCATCACACGGTACTGCAATGGATTCTCGGTGTGCGACCGGAAATCGACGGCCTGCGCATCGACCCATGCATCCCGAAATCGTGGCCGGGCTTCACGATGACGCGCGTTTTCCGCGGCAAGAAGCTGAAGATCGAGGTCCGCAATCCGAACGGCGTAAACAAGGGCGTGCAATCGCTCATGATTGACGGCAAGAAGAGCGGGGGCAACTTCGTTCCCATCGAGCGCATCAAGGACGGCACGAAAGTCGTCGCTACTCTCGGGGTCCATCTCGGATGACGGCGCGAGGCAAGAGCGATCCGTCTGCATCAGACGGAGGTTCGCCCGTGTACAAGGATGCCCCACAAGAAATCGAAAAGCGTGTTGAAGATCTTCTGTCGCGGCTGACGTTGGAGGAAAAGGTCGCGTTGGTGCACGGGGATACGAAGTTCACGGTGGCGGCGATTCCACGTCTGGGCATTCCCAAACGCTGTCTGTCCGATGGGCCACACGGCGTGCGCGAGGAGGTCAGCCGCGACACGTGGCAGGTGGGTGGGCGCACGGACGATTTTGCCACGGCGATGCCCTCGGGGATCGCGTTGGCGGCGACCTGGAATCCCGAACTTGCGGAGGTCGAAGGCACGGCCATCGGCGAAGAAGCGCTGGCTCGCGGCAAACAGATCATGCTCGGGCCGGGCGTGAACATCATGCGCACGCCATTGTGCGGCCGGAATTTCGAATACTTCGGGGAAGATCCATTCCTCGCGTCGCGCATGGCGGTTGGTTACATCCGTGGCGAGCAGTCGCGCGGCGTGGCATCGTGCATCAAACATTTTGCCGCCAACAACCAGGAATTCGACCGCATGACGATCAACGTCGAGATGGACGAGCGGACATTGCGGGAGATTTATCTGCCGGCATTTCAGGCGGCCGTTCAGGAAGCCGGTGTCTGGACCGTGATGGGCGCGTACAACAAGTTTCGCGGACAGTTCTGCAGCCACAACGAATATCTGCTGAACAAGATCCTCAAGGATGAATGGAAATTTCAGGGCCTGGTGATGTCCGACTGGGCGGCGACTCATGACACGCGCGAAGCCGCGGTTAATGGCCTTGATCTCGAAATGGGCACCAACAAGCCTTACGAAGAATACTTTCTTGCCCAACCGTACCGCAAAGAGCTGGAACGGGGGAACCTTCCCATGTCCGCGCTCGACGACAAGGTGCGGCGGAACCTCCGTGTGATGGTCGGCACCGGCGCGCTTGATGGCCTCGCCGCGGGGTCGATCAACACGAAGGAGCATCAGACTGTAGCCCGTCGCGTGGCGGAGGAGGCGATGGTCCTGCTCAAGAACGACGCCGGTGCTCTCCCGCTGAATCCGACGCGGATTAAATCGATCGCGGTGATCGGCGAAAATGCGACGCGGTTACACGCCGCCGGCGGCGGTAGTTGTCGTATCAAAGCCTTCTACGAAATCGCCCCGTTGGAAGGGATTGTCCGTCGCATCGGGCAACAGGCGAACATTACATACTCGGTCGGATACGGAAGGGATACAGGCAAAGACGCGAGCGAGCGCGCGGTGGAGGCGGCGGGAGCGGCGGACGTAGCGGTGTTCATCGGCGGATTGAATCACGACAGTAATTACGACACCGAGGAAACAGACTTTCTCGACATGAAGCTGCCGAATCGACAAGACGAGCTGATCCAACGCGTCGTGGAGGCGAATCCCCGGACGATTGTGGTTCTGATTGGCGGCTCACCGGTCGAGATGGGAGTTTGGTTGGAGTGCGCGCCCGCCGTCTTGCTCGCATGGTATGGCGGAATGGAAGTTGGCAACGCGCTGGCGCGGATTCTCTTCGGCGACGTGAGCCCGTCCGGTAAGCTGCCGTGCACCTTCCCGAAACGGCTGGCTGACTCGCCGGCGCACGCGCTCAACGCTTACCCCGGCGTCAACGGCACGGTGCACTATAAAGAGGGTTTGCTGGTCGGCTATCGCTGGTTCGATACGAAGAACATCGAGCCGTTGTTTCCGTTCGGACACGGGCTGTCCTACACGCGCTTCGAGTATGCAAATTTGCGACTGAGCCAGAGTGCCGCCGAGTTCGACGTGCTGAACGCGGGCGAACGGGAGGGCGGAGAGGTGGTGCAGCTTTACGTCCACCACGAACGTCCTCGTCTGGAGCGACCGGACAAGGAACTCAAGGGATTTCTCAAGGTGTTTCTCAAACCCGGCGAGAAACAGCATGTATCTATTTCGCTCGACCAGCGTGCATTTTCGTTTTATGATTCTGACCGTCGGGACTGGGTAACCGAGCCCGGGGAGTTCACCATTCTGGTCGGCAGTTCGTCGCGGGACATTCGCTTGCGGGGCACACTGACGCTGCGCTGAGCTGCGGGCCGAAAACGTTTGCATGGCCGTATTTGGCAGGAAGTGTGAGGGGCGTAAGCATGAAACATCCGGCGGGTATTGTATTGGCGCTCGCGGCGCTGTTGGTTGGCGGATCAATGGCGGTTGCGCAGACGGAGAACATCTACATCGACGCTCTGGCATCCGATTGGCAGAACTGGTCGTGGAGCGGTACCTACTATTTCACAAATGCGTCGCCGGTGTACAGCGGCACCGCTTCGATCAAACTGACCGAGCAGGCGTGGGGCGCGCTTTCTCTTTATCATGCATCCATTGCCTCCAACGCGTATCAGTACCTTCAGTTTTACATTAACGGCGGGAATGCGGGTGGCCAGCTGTTGTTGGTGAGGCTCGAGGACGACAATACCGGCGTCAGCTCAACGGCAGTTAATCTGGAGAATTACCTGGTGAACAGCGGCGGAGTCCCGTCGGGTGCATGGGCACAGGTATCGATTCCGTTCAGTGCCTTTGCGCTGACGACGCCGACTTTCACCCGGCTGGACGTGGCGGATCGGACCGGCACCGCCCAGCCGGCCTATTACATCGACCAGATGACGCTCGGGCAAAGCTCCGGACTTGCTTCTCATCTGACTTCGGTTCAAGCGGGGGGAGCGGCGTCGGCGGTTGCCTTTTTCGATTCCGGTCTGACCGCCGGCTCGGCAACCAATCCTGCGAATTACGCGCTGCAAAGCCAAAATGACGGGAACTACGCGTCTCGCGTTGCGCCGTTCGTCGCGGCGTACGATGCGAACCGAGTGCGCGTGGCGCTGGGTTTCACGAGCAGCTTCGTCAACGGCGGTCAGTACACACTTTATTGCAGCGGCCTAACCAATCTCGGCGGCGTGGTGATTGCATCCGATACCTCGGGCACATTCGGATTCTCGAATCACGTCATCCAAGTCAGCTTGCTGGCCAGCAATCACGTGATCAGTCCGCTGATTTACGGCGTCGCGTGGGCGCCGTCCACCAATTACCTGCACGACATCGGCGCCAGCGTTCATCGTTGGGGCGGCAATCGCGTTTCGACGTACAACTGGATGCTCAACACGAGTGGTTCCGGTAACGATTGGTACTTTGAGAACGGCGTCGGCATCACCGGTGGCGGAGGTTATCCGTCCAACGCGATTCAGTTCATCAACGACAACGCTGCCGCGGGTGCTGCGACGTTGCTCAGCATTCCGACGCTGCAGTTCGTCGCAAAGGATGCCAGCTCCGTGAGTTTCTCCGTCGCCAAATACGGCTCGCAACAGGCGGTCGACCCCTACAAATCGGATGCCGGCAATGGCGTGGGCACGAACGGCCAGAATATCGTCAATAATCCGCTCGATTCGGGCGCGACCAACACCGTGACCATGGAAGCGCAGTGGCTGCGTAATTTCGCGTCCAATTCGGTGGCCCTGCCGTACCTGGCGCTCGACAATGAAATGGACATTTGGACGAGCACACATCGTGACTGGCATCCGGCCAACGTGAGCTACGACGAAATATGGAGCGTGTTCACCAACTACGCTCCGATGGTCCGCGCTGTATCACCATCTTCGCAGATTTTTGGTCCGGTGAGCTGTTGCTGGTGGTTTTATTGGAACAGCCAGGCCGGTCCCAGTGACAAGGCGGCGCACGGCGGCGAGGATTTTCTGCCATGGTTTCTCGACATGGTGTACACCAACGAATTGCAGACGGGCCAGCGTCTGCTCGACGTGCTCGACCTTCATTATTATCCCGATTCGTCCAATGGTGGCGTGCCGGCGGCGCAACAGCTTCGTTCCACGCGTGAACTTTGGGACCCAACCTATACCAGCGAGGGGTGGATTGGGACCAATCGGGACGTAACGCAAACCCAGCCGAATCCGAACCAACCCGAGATCATCCCACGCTTCCAAACGCTGATCGCGCAACATTGTCCCGGTCTGAAGCTCGCCATTACCGAATACAATTGGGGTACGGACACCATACTGCCCGGTGCACTGGCGCTCGCGGATGTGCTCGGAATCTTTGGAAGCCAGAATCTGTATCTGGCGACGTATTGGACTGCGCCGGCTGCGACCAGCCCAACCTATCAGACGTTCAAGCTCTACCGAAACTACGATGGCAACGGCTCCCAGTTCCTGCCAATTTCTGTCTTCGCCACGGCGAACGATCCGAACTTGTTGAACGCGTATGCCTCCACCGACGCGACGAACGGCGCCGTGACGTTGATCGTCGTGAACAAAAACCCCAGCAACGATTATCTGGGTCAGCTCCAGCTGACCGGTTTCGCCCCGCAGCCGACGGCGGCTGTTTATCAGGTTTCCGCAGCGAACCTCACGTCGATTGTGCGGGAGCCGGATATCACCAACGCCACCGCGAACATGACATGTGTGTTCCCGGCCTACAGCGCAACGCTGTTGAAACTCACCGCGATGGGGAACGGCGGCATTTCCGACGGCATTCCCGCCTGGTGGCGCATCCAGTATTTTGGCGGGGACGGCACGACGACCGACGCTTTTTCTTGCGCCAGTTGCGATCCCGACGGCGACGGCATGAGCAATCTGCAGGAATATCTGACCGGCACCGATCCCACAAATCCCGCTTCGGGATTTCGTATCACGGACATACACCGTGAGGGAAATGGATTTCAGGTTACGTGGCTAACTGGCACCGGCAAGACGAACGAGCTTCAGCGAAGCATCAGCGGCGACGGTGGCAGCTACTCGAACAGCTTCGCGCCCATCTTCACCGTCACCAACACGACCAGCACAGCGACGAACTACGTTGACTCGGGGGCAGCGACGAACCAGCCGGCTCTTTATTACCGGGTTCGACTCGTTCCGTAGATGTGCCCACGGCCGGCACCGCTGCGTGATACGATTACGGCGACGCGATCTCGTAGAATCGATTGGCAGGCGGCGAATTGTCCGTGAACGTCACGGGATCCGATCCGAGGGTGCCCGAGCCCAGAACGGTCCATTGATCCAACGGCTGGCTCAGGTCGCTCGTCGCCAACACTCGGTAGTTTTGCCCGGGCTGCCCGATAAACGTCACCTGCGCCGCGCCGCCCGTCATCGTAATGCTGATGATCGTCGGCGTCTCAAGCGCCAGGATGTTCGCGGTCAGGCTGACCGGCTGGGTCAATGTGTAATTCCCGGCGGCGCTGCCGACGAGGCTCAGACCGGTGACCGTGACCGAGATGCCAGTGCCGACATCGGGAGCAGCGAAGGTTGCGGTGTAACCGTTGGTGGACAAACCGATATCGGCTTCATCGGCGACCAACACACCGTTCAGGACCACGTTGGTGAAGTTGACTGTGGCGGTCGTCGTGCCGTCATAAACCTTGTCGTTCGCCGCCAGCCCGGAAGCAACCGACAGAGCCAGCGGATTGATCGTCCCATTCGTGCTGGAGATGAAGGTGTAAACATAATTGCTGCCGCCGTTGCCGTCGCTGACGATGCCGGAGGGTGTGAGCGTCTTGCCGGTTCCGACATTCGGATCGCTGTAATTCTGCGCGAAGGCAGCCGTGTCGCTGAATTGAACCGCACCGGACGTGGTGGTCGGCAGCGTGGCGCTGGCCGTTGTTCCATCGTAATTCCTGCTGTCGGCGGCCGCGGTCACGGTGATGTTGGTGGCGATGATGACGCCGATTGCCGCGGAAGCGGACGTGCTCGACAAGACGTAATTCGACGCCGACGCGCCCGAAAGGGTCAGGCTGTTGGCCGTGACGAGTTTGCCGGTGCCCACATTCCTGGTGTCGTAGGATTGTTTGGCCGGGCCGCTCAACGTCACCGAATCGCCACTCAGGGCGCCTGAGAGCGTGTAATTGCCGGAAGTCAGCGTGGCGAAGCTCGTTCCATTGTAGTTCTTGGCGACCGAGCCGGTTAACACTGGGATGACCGTTACCTGGGTCACGACCTGGGATACAGCGGGTGAATTGACGCTGCCACTGTAGGTGGAGTCTCCCGCATACACGCCTGTGATGGACCAGGTCCCTGCAGGAAGCTGTGTCGCGGCGGTGGTCAGTGTGGCCTGGCCGCCGGTGGTGAGGGTGCCCGTGCCCAACGAAGAAGATCCGTTGTAAAACGCAACCGTCTCGCCCTCGATGCCCGTCAGCGGCAGGCCATTGGTTTGGACGGTCGCCGTAAAGGTGATTGGATTGCCGTAGGTCGAGGGATTAAGGCTGGAGGCCAGGCCGAGAGTGGTCGGGATCGAGCCCGTGAGGATCGGGATGGTGTAAACCATCATCGTATACGGGGCGATCACCACGCTGAACGAGTTGCCTACGCCGAATACGAGATTCGATGAGGGACCACTTGTGGGCAACTCCTGGGATGGGCTGAAATTGCTCACGCCAAAGACATATTGCGTGCCGCTGGTAGCCAGCGGTGCATTCGAGATCGTCACGTTGACCGTTTGCGTTGATGAAAGACTTTCGTTGAGGAGGAGCAACCCGACGTTGCCGTTCTGCTGGTGCGTTGCCTTCACTCGAATTGTACTCGTATCGGACGTGGCGTTGACAACGGTATCGCCGGGCCGGGCCATTTGGTGCAGGGTTTTGATCCCGTAGAACGTCTCTCCGCGTGTGAGTGAGGTGGAGTCACCCAGAAAGGCTGCGGCGTTCATCTCGAGGAAGCAAACGTTCGAGACACCATAACTCATCCAGGTGGAGTAGCTGTCCACGTCGAAGAGCATCGTCACCGGCCCGATGACCGGTGTGGTTCCAGAGTTCGTGGCCAGACTGCCCGAATACCCAAACTCCGTGATGAATATTGAAACATTGGTGGGGTCGCCGGGGCGGTACTGATTGATCCAGTCTTTCAGACCCGAACTGGTGCCGGTATGCGAGCCGGTGCCATTGATCATCGACGGGATGGTTGCTGCCGGCGCCGGCAACAGGCTGCTGCCGTTATCATTCACGCCATTGTAGTAGTACCAGTGGGCGATGACGAAATCGATGTTGCTGGCGCATTGAGAAAGCACCTGCGGAGTCCAGTGTTGTCCACCATACGAATCCCAACTGTAATCGCCGAGGGGAGTCGAGACCACTGCGCCAATTTTGATGGTGGGGTCGACAGCTTTCATCGCCTTGGAAAACTGCACGAGTTCCTGCCCGTAGGCGGCTGGCGAGAGGGCCGGATTTCCGTACCGGGGATAGGTGGTGTGGGGATAGGGCACTGCGTAGTTGACCGAGTAACCATCGGTACCGGTGGAATAGTAACCTGTGCCGAAAGTCTCGTTGCCGATCTCCCAGTATTTGATCCCCACGGGCGCGGGGTGATCGATCGCGAGGAAATTGAATGTGGAGTCGTAGACACCGTTGGAGGTGGCCCAGGATAGATACTGAGCCTGGGTCGAGGACCGCAATTTTGCCCAGAACCCCACCGTCCTCCAATTGTTGCTGAGGGTATCCATGCCGATCGTGATATCGTTGGTGGTGCCATACAACGACGCGTCTCCGTTGGCGTAAGCGACCCAGGCTGCGGCTTCCTGTGGCGCCGCGTTCGTGGGAGGCACGACCAGTTCGGTGTGGCCGGAATTCCAGAGTTGACCGGAGCCGAAATCGACGGTGATGACCGCCTGACATTGCGCGTTGCTGAGCAGCCCGATGAAACTCCCAAAATCAGTGCTTGGTCCCTGATAGCCGTAGTTCCCTGCCTGCCCCCACCAAGGGGTGAGCCTGTTCACCGACCAATGAAAGACATCGGCATAACCGCCACCGGGATAGCGAAGGGTATTGACGCCTGATTCGATGAGACGGCCCGGCAAAGCGGAGTTTCCGTTTTGGTTATCATAGACAGACGTATGCATTCCGTAGACGGTGCTGGCAACGGAGGCGACGTTGCTGGCCACATTGATGGTAACGTTTGCAGAATGCGCCACAATTGCAGTAGACAAGAGAAGGATAAGAGACTCTGAAAGGGTACGGTATGCCTGCTTTATGTTAAGGTCAAGATGCACCGGTGGCCTGATTTGGAGTGGATTCTGCGTATAGAATTACAATTCGACCCTGATCCCGTACTACTCCTGATGCGACCAGTATCGCCTACGTATCCCCCTGCTGTCAAGACGTTTTTGAATATTCTGGAACGGCTTTTGTCGATGCTTTTGAGTATCGGCTCGGGTATCTGCGGTCATTGTTCCACGAAAAAAACGCTGTAACTGTGTGGTGGCAAATGGATTTGGAAAACACGGCCGGATTCTTCCGTCCGTGCCCGCTCACGTCCGTTATCCAACTGGGGTTCGGCGCTGAGAACCTCGCCTGTGACGAGGTTGCGCAGCTTGCCAGACCTTCCCGAGACGGAGATTTTGACAGCCGCTTCCGAAGGCAGGTAGGACTCGACGATGAAGGTGTTGTTGTCGTAGGCGAAGAGGGCGATCTGATTTGGGCCGTCGACGCGGACGGGAAAACCACGCATCACATAGTCTTTCACAGCGCTCGTGACAGATGGAGGCAGACGGTACAAGTCGTTGAAATTGTCCGGCATCGTCCAGACATAAAGCACTCCTTTGGAATACCGGTCCATGAGCAAGAGCGGGTAGCCCTTGCCCTTGGCCAACGCGCGCACAAGGGCCCAGGCGTCGTTTGTCAGGAACTCCACGACCGGAAATAACACATCGGCCGTGTTGCTGCCTCCAATATCGGTGCCGTTGCCCGCTCCGAAGCCGCTCACGTATTCGTGCGCGAGGAATTTTCGGTCCGTGCAGCGCGCCTCCACGATGTCCTCAATGCCCTTGCCTCGCAACGCGCGCAGCAGACCGGATGTGATGACGACGGATTTTCCGGCAGCCAGATGCGTCTTGATTCTGTCCACGATGACGGGGTCGAACGCGGCTGACTCGGTGAGCAACACGAGATTGGCATTCGTCGGGAACGACGGATGCAGGTCGATGGGAATGCCGATCATCCCGAGATAATTGTGGAGGAAATCCTCGCCGGTGGATTGACAGGGTTTGTAGCTCGCGATGCCGATCGGGTTGCCGAGTTTGCCGAGGAAGGCATCCACCTGTTCGAGAGAGTAACCCGCAACGAGCGCCATCGTCGGTTCGGCGCCATCGCCCGGACGGGGTTTGAACGACTGCATCATCTGATTGTAATTGAAACTCGTGGGGAGTTTTTCCCATGCCGTGCGGTTGCCGGCCGTGATCGGACGCAACATTCCCGACCACTCGAACAACGTGATCTCCGGCGCCCGGGCGAACATCGTGTCCCACAATTGCTCGGCATAGCGGTCCAGATAGCGGATGCTGTACGTGTCCACCCAGCCTCCGCCGTTGCGGCCCGGCGCGATGTTCTCGAAGTAACGGAAAATCTGGTAGCTCTCGTACTGCTGGAGATTCTGATCGGTGATTTCCGGGTCGCGCGTCTCGGTCCCCGTGCAGATGCCGTCGAACATCCGCGGTTCCCGATCGAGATCATAGCCGAGCCCCTGAAAGTGCTCGTACCAGTTCGGGAACTTGATGACGAGCTTCACCTTGGGATTCACCGCGCGCGCGGGTTTGATCAGGAGATTTTCAGCAGCGTCGCGCATCAGATCGATCCGGAATTGGGTCCAACTTCGTTTTCCCTTCGCCGCAATATCCGAGTCGTACTTCGTGGTGACGAAAAAGAAATCGTCCTGGATGATTTCATCGAAATGCCTCGCCGCGAGTTCCACGGCGTTTTTGATGAACTGGTGATCCGCCGGGTCGGTGTAACAGAAAGAGCGGAATTGCCCGTGGCCGCCGTCGGACAACGCCATGCCGCCAGCCACACGGACGCCATGCTGAAGAAAGAACTGTTTCACCCGCTCGAGTAATTCGTCGCCGACGAGGGTGCGGTCGCGCTGAACTTCGATGTAAACCTTGTCGACTTTGACCTGGTTGGAAATGCGGGCCCAGTCATTGCCGAGTTTGACGGAATCCTCGAAACGGTTGACGACGCCCGCCGGTATGTAAACGGCCGCGGCGAAATTGGTGTATTGGCCGGCTACGGCAGAGGTGGTTGAGAGCGCGAGCATGGCAAGGAGTCTCCAGAATGAAGTTCTGAAAGGTGAGAGCGTTATCATCTCCGTTGCATCAACGGGAAAGGGGATCGCCATAGATGATCCCGCGACCGCCCGTGCCAAAGTAGACACGGCCGTAAATCCGCGGGTCGCCCGTGACGTGGTTGATCCAGCCGTATTGATGCTGGTCGTCGTTGATGCGGAGCCAGGTCGCGCCGTTGTCGTCGGAGCGGAAGAGTGCCTGAACGCGGCCAACCTTGCCCGCGAGATACAGTGCGGGCCAGTCGCGACCGGGGGCGGCCTTTCCAAAGCCGAGCGAATACGCTTCGTCGACCGCGCTCACTTTGGTGACGGAGCTGCCCGCGTTTGTTGAGTGATAGAGCCCGCGCGCGCGCGACGCGAGCCAGAGGTTGCCCTCGGAATCCGGCGCGGCATACAACACGCCGTCCGCGCCGCCACCGCCGCCGAATCCGCCGGCAAATCCTGCCGCGGTTGGCAGTTCGGCTCCGACGCCAAAGAACATGGCCGCACCATTTGTACTGGCGAGCACCCGGCCTGACTCCGGGTCAAACGCATAGAATCGCGCGGGGTTGACGGTATCGGCAATAACTGCCAGCCGCGCGGCCAATCCGGCACAAGCCACCCAGTTTGTGCCGCGGTCGGTGGTGACATGCGAAGAACTGCGGCGTGGTGTCCACACGATGGTCTTACCATCGGCGGACAACGCAATGAGGCCCGCGCCATAGCTATCCGGGGGTTCCGAGCCCAGCGCCTGCCAAATCGTGCCGCCATCCGATGAAATGGCGGCGTGGACCGGCTGGTTTCCGCTGCCGGTGCGCACAATGATTTGAGGATTCTTCGCTGCGAAGGTAATGCATTCGCCATTGGAGAAGCGCGGCTCCGGGTACCGGCCCTGTATCGGCGAGCGCGTGAGGTCGTCGTGACGGAAGCCGTCCTGATCGCCGAGCGCGCTCAACAAGTGCGCGCCTTGCGAGGGACTGATCAAACCCAGCGGGACGACCTCCTCGAGACCGCGATTGAAAAACTCCCAGTGCGTGGGACGCCCTGCATCCGCCACGGTGATATCGTTGCAATTCCAGATTCCGTAGCCGGTCGTGAACAGCACCTGACGCGAATCGAATGGATTGATTTCGATATCACCCATCCAGTGCGGCGTTCGCGTGTCCGTGTAGGGCGCGCTGGAATAATCCCAGGCTGTGTTCTCCTGCCAGAGTTGCGTCCAGGTCGCGCCGCCGTTGGTGCTTCGAAAGATCAGGTCGTGCGGCTTCCAGTGCCAGAAGGTTGTGACCATGATCGTCGCGGGACGCCGTGCGTCGATGCTGATGCCGCCGTAACCGAATCGCTGGTCGCTCTCGGATGGTTTGATCGGAGTGATATCGGTCCATGCGTTTTTCTTGGGATCGAATCTCCACACGGCGCCATCGGTCATCATATTGGGCCCGGGTTCTTTGCCGTACGTGGCGTAGAGGAGGCCATCCGAAGCCCGCACGAGATGAATGGGGCGCAGACCCACTGGTTGACCTTCGACTGCCTGCCATGTTGCGCCGCCATCGAGACTGCGGAACAGATTTGTGGCAAGGGTGGAAGCGGCGGCGTAGATCACAGGTGTCGGATGGCCCGGCGTTCCGCTGGCGGGATCAAACACAAGGGAGACAATCCCGACCGGCTGGTAGGGGAAATTAAACCGGCGTCGCACATCTCCGAAAGTATTGGTCGCCATCGCCGAGGGCGGCTGGTTGGTGGGGATATCGGGAAAGCCATCGACTTTTTTCCACGCAGCGGCGCGGTCATCGCTGCGCCACAACCCGTCGCGCCGCGAACCGAAGAAGAGAATGTTGCCGTCGTTCGGGTCAACGGCAAGTCGTTCGCCGTTGAAACGTCCGGACTCGTTGCCACCCATCTTGATTGGCACATCGGTTCGCGCGAAGGTGTTCCCGCGGTCGGCGGAGCGGAGGATCGCCGCGGGACCGTTGGCATAAGTGCCGGCGGCCAGGTAGACGCGGTTGGGATCGGATGGATCGACCGCAAGGCTCTCGATGCCGGTGAGATTGACATCCGCCATGCCGATCCAGTCGGTGATGGGGATCCATTCTTTTGCGGTGGAATCCCAGCGATATGCGCCGCCGACGTCGGTACGGGCGTACATCAGCCCCTTCTCGCGCGGGTGCATGATGATGCCGGTGACGAACCCGCCGCCGCCGATGACGACGTTGCGCCAGAGATACGGCTCGGAGCGCGGAGGGGCAGGCGATTCCGCTCGGATGACCACAGAGAAACCGACCGCGAATACAAAGAAACAAACAAAGGCTTTCATGGGAGTGCTGCTACTGCGGCGACGGGTTGGGCCTGTAACTTGAGTATGCCGTCCGTGAGCCCCGGCGATTTGGCGGTGAGCGTGATGTCGCCGGGCTGACGGGTGGATTGCAGGATGACTTGTGCGAGTCCGCTGAACAAGCTGCGCTGCCATGGCGCCGGCGGAATGGTCATGCGAATCAAGGCCGGGCTGATCGCCTTGCCATTTTCTCCGTCGCGGCTTCTCCGTCCGTAGCCCGAAGTCGTGGCCACGATTGCGATGACATTCTTGCCATGGCGGAATACATTCGCGCGGAGTTTGATTTCCATTTCGGCGTTTTCGCGCGACATATTTCCCGGGATCGGCTGGCCGTTGAGATAGACCAATTGTGGATGGCCGAGGCGGCGCAGCATCAGTGTAAACGAGGCGCCAGCCGTGTCTCGCGGCCCGTCGAACGTGGCACGATAGACAATGATATGCGCCGGCTCGTTGGTGTCGCTGTTTCCATCGAATGCGGTTTTCCAATCGGCATCATCGAAGTCGAAGGCGACTTCTGCGAGATTTGTTTCGGTGTCCACCGCTTTCATGCGCCAATTAGCCATCGGGAGCGCACGAACGGTCTCGACGTAACGGTCCGGCTCGTGGGAGGAGGGATCGCCGTTGCCGACGCCGATGATTCTGCCGGGGCCGGAAATGTCAAAGGTGACAAGATTGCCGGCTGTCGGCACCATTCGTCCCTGGGCGTCGTTGGCTTGCACGGTGACGATGGAGACATCCCCGCCATCCGCGTTCATGGCAACTCGGTGGGGAGTGAGCTGGATCGCGGACGGCCCGCCGGTGGTTTCGACTTTTGCCGTGATGACTTCTTTTCCGCCGGTGTAGCCGCGGGCGAGCAACGTGCCCGGCGCGTATTTGATGTTCCATTCCAGGTGCGAATTCCGTGGCATGGCCTTGCGGCCCTGGCTCTGCCCGTTGAGGAAGAGCTCGACCTCGTCGCAATTGCTGTGGACCCACACATTGATCTCCTGTCCCTCTTTGCCCGGCCAGTTCCAGTGGGGCAGCAAATGAAGGACGGGCTGGGACGACCACCATGACTGGTAGTAGTAGAAGTTGTCCTTGGGAAATCCGCACGTGTCGAGGATGCCGAATTGCGAGCTGATCGCCGGCCAATCGAACGGCGTCATCTCGCCACGATAATCAAAACCGGTCCATTGGAACAAGCCGGCGAGATAGGCGCGCGGAGCGTAATACGACCACGATTTCTCCGCGGTGGCGCCCCAATCTGTCTTGTGAACGTCGTAGGCCGCGAGGTGTTGATGGGCACGGTCCTCGACATAGATTCCGCGGGTTGAGAGCGTGCTGGCGTCTTCGGTGCCCACGCAAGGCTTGTCGGGGAATTTCTTGTGGAACTCGTCCGTGTTGCCATGCGTGAGATAGTTGAAACCCATCACGTCAATGCTGGCGGAGCTGCCCATGCCCCAGCCGCCGCTGCTGGCGACGGTGAATTCGCGCGACGGATCGAGACGTCGCGCGAAGGTCTGCATTGTTTGGGTGACGCGCGTGCCCTTGTCGTTGCTTTCGACGGCCCATTCCTCATTGCCGAGCGACCAGATGACGACGGAGGGATGATTGCGATCGCGGAGGATGAGGCGTTCGAGCTCCCCCAGTTGATGGGGATTGATGCCGTACTCACGATTCTCGTCCATGACCAACATGCCGAGCCGGTCGCAGGCGTCGAGCAATTCCGGCGTGGGCGCATTATGACTGGTGCGCAGGGCGTTCGATCCCATCTTTTTGAGTTGCTCGATGCGGAACGCGTTCAGTTCGTCGGGCACGGCCACGCCGACCCCGGCGTGGTCCTGATGACAGCACGTGCCCTTCAACTCGACGCGTTTGCCATTCAGGAAAAAGCCTTCGTTTGGGTCCCAGCGAATCGTGCGGATGCCGAATGGCGTTTTGTAGCGATCGACCACATTCTCTCCCTGACGGATCGACGTGACGAGTTTGTACAGATAGGGTGTCTCGACAGACCAGAGTTGCGGATTCGACACACTCAGGACGGACGAAAACTCGGCCGTTGCGCCCGGCTTGAGCGAGACATTTTTCACACTGCCGGTGGCGACCGGCTGACCTTCGGCGTTCAGGATCGCCTCCTCGATCTCGAAGGCGCTGTCATTTGCCGAATCATTCTCGACGGTGGCGCGCGCGGTCACGTCGGCGGAGCCATCATTCGCATCCGTGGTGAGGAACGTGCCCCACTTGGCGACGTGCAACGGGGCAGTCTTGGTGAGCCAGACGTGGCGGTACATGCCCGCGCCCTCGTAGAACCAACCTTCCTCGATCGTGGCATCGACGCGGACAGCGACGACATTGGTGCCGCCGTAATTGAGGTAATTGGTGATGTTATATCCGAACGGGCTGTAACCGCTGGCCTCGCGGCCGAGGTAGAAACCGTTGACCCAGACCTGCGAATCACGGAACACGCCATCGAAATCGATGGTGATATGCCGGCCGAGGTCGGTTGACGGAATGAAAAACCTCTTGCGATACCAACCGACGCTCGTTTCCGGGAAATTCCTTCCGACGGCTTTGTACCCGTGACTGGCGCTGCCGCGACGATCAAAGGGGAGTTCAACGGCCCAATCGTGGGGCAGGTTCAACGTGCGCCAGCCGCGGTCATCGAAATCGGCGGCGGCCGCGCCGGCGGCAAGGCCCGCCTTGGCGAGATAGGAAAAGAAGCTGTTCGCCGGGTCAAAATCTTTTGATGGATCCGTCGCGTTGCCAAAGGCAAACCGCCAATCGAAATCCATCCGCAAGCGCTCGCGTCCGGGCGATGATTGCGGACTCTGCGCGGACAGAGGCGAAATTGCGACCACAGCCAATGCGAGAACGAGAGAGACGAAAAAACCCCGATGGCTATCGAGGCGAGATCGTTCAACGGATCGTTTCATCACGGGCAGAGCATCAGCGGACTTCCGCCCTTTGGATGCTCCAGGTCACTTTGCCTGCGAGTGGATCGTTCGCGAGCTTGAATTCGCGCCCCTGCTTTGTCAGGGAGAGCGGGTGGAGCGTGTTGTCGGACGGCAGGCAGATCAGGCCGTTGGCCGTCGTTGCGTCCGTTGCGAAGACGACGAGATTGAGTTTGGACCAGTCCATTTGCGCGGTGGATTGCGCGAGCTGAATCTGTGGAATCGCCGTGCCATCGCGCACGAGCATCACCACGGGAAGTTTGCCGGCTTCGATGTTCTGCCAGCCGCCCGAATATTTCTTCCCGGTCTGGTAATCGATCCACGTGGATGGCGGCAGATACACCGCGCGGACGGTATCGTTTTGGTGCATCAACGGGGCGACGAGGATGCTCGAACCGAAGAGATATTCGTCGTCGACGAGCCATGAGCCCGGATCATCGGGAAACTCGACGAACAGCGCGCGCAGCATCGGCAGGCCGCGCTCGGAGCAATCCCGGGCCTGGGCATACACATAGGGCATGAGGCAGTATTTCAGATCGTCGACGGCGCGGAACTCGTTCAGGAAATCATCGCCGTAATTCCACGGTTCCCTGGGGGCGATGCCGTGACAACGGCTGTGGGAACTCAACATGCCGAACGCGAGCCAGCGGGCGTAGAGATTTGTGTTCATGCTGCTGACGGAGCCGGCGGTGAACCCGCCGATGTCGTGGCTCCAGAACGAGAAGCCCGACAGCCCAAGAGACAGGCCGCCGCGCAATTCCGCGGCCATGCCCTGGTCGGTGCTTTCCGCGTCCCCGCCCCAATGAATCGGATACCGCTGGCTGCCAGCCCAGGCGCTGCGCGCCCAGATGATGTGTTCGCCGGTGGTTTTCAGGGTGACGTCGGCGACGGCCTTGTTGTAGCGGAGCGGATAGAGGTTGTGTTCGTAGAAGCCGGTGCGGCCGTCGGCGTAAACCCCGTTGTACGGGGCGGCCTCGCCAAAATCGACCTTGATCGCGCCGACGCCCATTTTCAACAGGTTTGCCAGTTTGGCTTGGTACCACTCGACGGTGGACGGATTCGAGAAATCGAGAACGGCGTCTTCCTCGGGCAAATTCCCCTTCCCATCGCGGACGACGAGGTTGCTCCGCACGAGTTCCGGGAAAAGCGTGTTCTTGGGCACGAAGTACGGAAGCTGCCAGAGCGAGATGTGGAAGCCATCATTCTTCAGATCGGAAATCATCTTCTGCGGGTCGGTGAAGCGGGAGGGGGAGAATTGGTAGTCACACCGCCAGTCCGTTTCGAACCAGCCGGTGTCGAGATGGATCACGTCGCAGGGGATTTGGTTCTGGCGCAGGCGGGCGGCGACCTCGCGGACCTGTTTTTCGCTCGAGTAGGTGCAGCGGCTCATCCACAAGCCAAACGACCACAGCGGCGGCGTGGGAGACGCGCCCGTCAGACGGGTGTATTCGCCAAGAATGTCCTTGGGCGAACCGAGGAAGACAAAGAGATCGAGCTCATCATCGCCGAGCATCAACGAGTTGATGCCGCTGAAAGAATTCCCGAAATCGCAGGTGATCGGCGTCGTCGTGTGCAGGAACATGCCGTAGCCGCGGTTGCTCATGAAGAACGGGATCGGCTTGTACAGGCGCTGATTCTGAACGCCGTTGGCGTCGTTGGCGCAGAGAACGATCTTCTGGCCGCGCTTGTCGAAGCTGGTGAACGACTCGCCGCAACCGAAGATCTTTTCGCCCGGCGAAAGCGTGAACGCGGCGTTGAAGCGGCGCGAATAATCGGAGGCGCGGCGCACAAAGGAGAATGGGAGAATTGGCGTGAACGAGGTGTTGTTGTCGGACGTGTGATCGGTTTTTGTGAGGAGTTTTCCCGATGCGTCGCGGATTTCGATGTGCCAGGGGTTTTCGAGGATCGTCACGGAACCGAACGCGCTGGCGTAGCGATGGCCGCCGGGGACGGCGGAGTACTGCCACGAATCATCTTTCGGGACGAGCCCGGCGAGCATCAAGGTATCGACCTGTTTCGCGAACTGCGGACCGCTGGTGACGCGGATGCGGAGGGCGCGGGGCGAGACGAATTCGACCGAGAAGGGGAGTGTCGGGTTGGCTTCGTATTCGTTGGCGGGGAATTCGTTCGGTTCGACGGGGCGGAGGATGGCAAGCATGTTATCGAATGCCTGCCGGGTGAAGTACTGGCCGCGTTGGAAGTGGATCATGCCGGAGTGCGTAGCGGGATCGAATTCCGCGAGGCGATCAGCGAGGTAGTAGGTGTGGGAGAAGTTGCGGAAATCGGTGCTGACGTCGATCGGTTCGTTCAGCAATGTCTGCGCGGAGAGGGACGCAAGGAATAGCTGAAGCACGCCAATCGACCCGAGGAGGCACATTGCGAACAGTCTGAAGAGCCGTCGGGCCGTCGGAATCCGTGTCTTCATCAGGAGTGGATTACGATTTCCGTCGCGCTATTGAGCAATCCGCCGCGGGTCCCACATGCCGTACGGGACGCTCATCGTCCCCGCCGGTATCTTCCCGTTGCCATGACCCAGAGTCTGCTGCGGCTTGAGCCATTGCACGTGGCCGTCACAGAACAGATAATTCCAGCCTCCGGAATGCCAAGGGAGATACTGTCCGCTACTATCCTGGTCGAGAGGCTCACCGGCAAGGCTGCAACCGTCCGGGCACGCGACGCCACATCTGGAATCATACCCGTACTCGTTCCATGAGAAGGGATGTTCGGCGACCAGGATCGTGTTGGGCGGATTATCAATCCCTGTTGAATTTGCTCCCAAGCCACCAACGTGACAATCGATCACATCGTACATGCCCTGGTTCACTGGATCCAAGTTGACGTTGATGGAGTAGGATCTGGGAAGGGAGGCGGAATGGAGGCGACCAATCCGGTCCGTGGGGCACTTCCAGACTGCGGCCCACCGACTGTTGAGACTTGGAGTAGTGGCGTTCACGCTAAGCTGGGCCATGTACGGCGCCACCAGCCTGTCAAATGACGCGCCGTCGGGCAGTCGGGACGCTGGCGGAATCCAGCCTCGGAAATCGTCCTCGTACATTTGGATCGCAACACCGATCTGCCTCAGATTGCTGGCGCAAGCCGCGGCCTGCGCTTTTTCGCGAGCCTTGTTCAGGGCTGGCAACAGCATCGCCGCCAATATGCCGATGATGGCGATGACCACCAGGAGTTCAATGAGGGTGAAGGCGGCTGGAGTACTTCGGTTGCCGGACTCCGCACGCGCGCTCCATTGTGAACTACGGACGCCACGTGGAGTCGCCGGCGATTCCGATCGCGGTCGCTCAGTTTCGTTCCGCATGTTCTTTCGTGGCCACATCGTTTCACATCAAAGCTATGCGTCGGTCAAATTGCCGCGCGTGTTTGTAGAAGCCATGGATCGAGTCGCGCTATTTGGCAATCCGCCGCGGGTCCCACATACCGTACGGCTGACCCAGCGTCCCCGGAGGTATCTTCCCGTTGCCGTGACCCAGCGTCTGCTGTGGCGTGAGCCATTGCACATGGCCGTCACAGAAGAGATAATTCCAGCCACCTATGTGCAACGGCAGCGTAGCGGGGTAATCCGTATTATGGCTTGACGTAATCTGACCGTACTCAAATCCTTGCTTGCAGAATGGGGGCCCTCCAGCCGTCGAGTCGGGGCATCCACAGTCTGAGACCGCATCGTAATCGTAAAGGTTGTAAATATTCGGGCGCTCGGCAACCAGGATCGTGCTGGAAGTATCATCAACGTTGGCGGAATTCGCGCCCAAGCCTACCGTGGTCATCATCCCGTAGTTTACTGGATCCAACTGGATGTTCATGGAGTAGGATCGTGGACTCTCAAGGGGGTTGTTGTGCGCCAGCTTGTCGGAGGGACAGTGAAAAACGTAGGCCCACTGATGGTGCGGATTGGTCACGGCGGTACTCCCGCTCATGTATGGTGCAATCAGCCGGTCATATGAGGCACCATCGGAGAGTCGTTCCGCTGGCGGGATCCAGCCACGGAAGTCGTCCTCGTACATTTGGATGGCGACGCCGATCTGCTTGAGGTTGCTGGCGCAGGCCGCAGCCTCCCCTTTCTGGCGAGCCTTGTTTAGCGCGGGCAACAGCATCGCCGCGAGAATGCCGATGATGGCAATGACGACCAGAAGCTCGATGAGAGTGAACGCAGAGCGCAGGCGGGTCATGCGATTTTCGCCGCCACCGTCGAAGTGAATCTGCGCCACTTCCGCGGCGATCATTCCCCCCGTCATCCCGTTCCGCTCATTCTGTTTCCGACGCATCATAAAATAACTCAGGCACCCGTCCGGCGCACCGGCACTGCGTCTGCCGAGGGCCGGTCCGGCAATACCGGTCCGGCGCGGGCGCGTACAACGGAACGCAAATCTCAGGGCAGCAGCACGCGGACGCGATAATACCGCGACGGTTTGTTGGTTGCCCCGCCGCTATCCACAGCGCTGGTCACGGCGCCGAGCCCGGTGCCACCACTCAATATGTTGGTGTGGCCGGTGCTGATGAATGTATTCGTGTAGCTTCCATTGGCCGTGCCGGTGGTATACTCGAGCACGTTCGTGCGCGACGCCGGGCCGCCGGTGTAGGTGCTGTCGCCGCTGGCACCGAGATAAATCACGTTAACGTCCGCATTCCCATTGGTCTTGGTAATGCTGATGATATGCGGGTAGGCGGCGCTGTTGGTCGGATTGAAGCCGGCCAGGAACTGGTTGGTGTTGCTGATGCCCTTGCCCAGCGGATCGGCATTGGCTCCGCTATACGATGCCGTGCCCAATTCTGCCGAGGTGAAATAATTGTCCTGCCAGGTGGTGAACGGATCGGACGGCGGTGGCGGCGAACTGCAGCAGGTGTACGTGATCTCACCGATGTTCAACTGCGCACAAGACAGCGTGCCGATGTCACCCGACGTGGTGTCGGTGTCAACGATCTGCAGCTTCCAAGTACCCAAGGTCGATTTGCCATCGAGGACCCCGAGCTTGGTTACGGGCCTGTACGAGCCGGCATATGGGGAGGAACCGGCGCTAATCGCAGTCGCGGCGGAATCATCGAATACCGTGAAGGTACCCGTGCAATCCGTCGCGCCGGTGCCAAAATCCTGGCCCCCGTTGACTGGATTATACGCAATGAGTTCGACGACCGTACCGTCGGGATGAATCAGATTCATCGAGATATCTCCGTCATAATTTTCTGACATCCGGATGCTGACGGTGACGTTCGACACGACATTGGCGTCGCTCACCGTAATCGAGACCGTGTTCGAGCTCTTATCGGGGATCGGGATCGAAACGCCACCGGTGCTGTAGATCTTCGACACGGGGCTTGGCGCGCCCATCGTAAAGCCGTACGGGACGGTACGGTAGGGGGCGGAGTTGGTTTGAATCAGCAATGTGGCGGTGAGAACGCCGCCGCACGTACCCTCGGCGGTGAACGAGAACGAATTGGTCGCCGCGCCTCCGTTGGCCAGGAGCGTGCCGTAGGATTGCGGGCCGCTCGGCAAGGTGACGCCGCCGACGGACTGCAACGTGGCGACAACGTTCGAGAGGGGGGCGTTGCCGGTATTTTGCAGCGCGAGATCGACAGTTACGGTTTCGCCGGGATTAATGGCGCCGTTGGGGACGGCACAGTTTTGCGCGACCAGCGCCGCGCTGGCAGGGATCAAGTAAGCAGCCGGCGGATTCGTGGTCACCGCGATATTGTCCACCTGAAACGGCGTGGCACCGGGGTTGTAATCAGAGTTCCAAAGGATTCCAATCTGGAAATTACTGAACGAGCCGCCGTTGGCCGCCTGCGCCGCAGCGATCGCCTGGCCTTCCAAAACCCAGTCAATGGAGGCGCGCGAAACAGTCCCACTCACCGCGGTAGTGGTCGACCAGAAGAGTTGGTCGTACCGGTTGGTGGGGTTGCTTTGGTAGGAGGCCACGACGCCCGCCTCAAAATACGTGCCGGTTCCCTGGACCGGGGTGGTGTAGTCGAACGTCAGAACCGAAGCCTGCTCCAGCGCCGCGACGAACGCGGCATTGCCTTGTTCGAACGGACTGAACGAAGCCACGCCGTAGTTACTGTTGCTGATCCCGCCCCACTGGATACTGAGCGAGCCCGGGCCGCCCGCCGCTCCAGGGGCGGTGAGATTGCCGAGGCCGTTGGTCGTCGCGCCGTCCAGGTCAAAATTGGTCGGTCCAACATTGCTCGCATCAACTTCCGTGGTCCAGCCGGTGAAATCATTGGTGGTCGTAAACAACTTGACCGGAGGAGCCGGTGGATTGCGCAGTACGTAGTTGTCGACGTAAAAGGGCTGGGTGGGGTAATAATCGGAGTTATAAAGGACGAGGAGTTGGAAATAACTGAACGAGTTGCTGGGGGTTGACGTCTGCGCAGCGATGATATTGGTGGCCACCGCGCTCCAGTCGACGGTGGCGCGGATCCATCCGCCGCCCAATGTGGTGGTGGACGTAGGAAACGATTGGCTAAACAAGTTGTCACAGTTGACCACGACGCCTACTTGAAAATAGGTTCCCGTTGCGCCTGCTGGGAGCTGGTAATCGAAGGTCAAGACTTTCCCCGGTTGCTCCAGTAAGGCGATCACGTTGGTGGTGCCTTGCAAGCCCGGTGAGGCTGCCGCGTAATTGTAGGGTGTGGTAGTTGACGGAACGTATATGGCCAGCGCTCCGCCGGTGGCCGTCCCTCCGGCAGCATTCGTATTCGCCAAGCCGTTGACAAGGCCGCCGTCTGAATCCGGGCTGGCGACTGCCGTGGCTGGGAAGCTGTTTATGCCCTGCCACTGTGAGAAATCCTGATAGGATGAAAACAGGATCTGCGCGGAAGCGCATTGTGCCAAGAGTGGGATTAGGCCAATTAGTGCCAAGGAGGTTTTCTTCATGATCTCACTACCTCGTAAGTTTTGGTGTTAGCCTGTCGAAGCTTCTGGGGAGGATAACATTGATTGTAAACGTTTGCAAGCCTCAACTCACTTCATTTTCTGTATTCGAATGTATTGTAAAACGACACTTAAGCCACCAGTCTGCGGATCTTGCGACATACTGCCGAAATCGAACCCCGAAGGGCATGTTGTGAGTAGATTCACAACATGCCCTCATCGGGAGACGGAAACTTCACACGACGACTTAGCTCACGCGGCGCGACTTGATGCCGAGCAGACCGAGCAACCCCAGTCCGATCAAGGCGAACGTGGAGGGTTCGGGAACTTCCGCGACTCGCAGATTGTCCAGGTACATCGACTCGTTTCCGGGACTGAATCCGCCACCGACCTGAATGGCTATTTGCGTTGGATTCGAGGAAGCCGCCAGTGTGGCCGCGACGCCTGCGGGCACCGGAACCGTGATGGTCGTTTCCGAGCCAATTACGGTGGCCGGGTAGGAATAACCGTCGAGCGACACAAAACCCGTGTCCGCGTTGTCAATGTCGATATCGAATTGGAGATAATAGCCGAAAGAAGCAGCTGGCGTATAGACGTCCAGGCTCAGCGAAGTGGCGCTGCCCAACAACGGCGTCCACCCAGCCACGTACGGACTCAGAAGCAACTGTCCATAGTCCGGGCCGCCCGTGCCGTTTCCCGTAATCCCCAAGCTGTAAGATCCGTCGGTGACACCAGCCTTTGTAGTGAAACCGGACGTAATCGGGGAAAATGCCGCATTAGCGTCGTTTGGAGACGGCACTTGCCACCCGTCATATGTGTTTTCCCATGATTCGATCGTGACGGTCTGAGCGAACGAACTTTGCACAAGCAAAATCGCCGCGACCCCTGCCAATGTTGTGATTGATTTACCCAGAAGATTCATACCTCTCACCTATTGAAGTCCTTTCTCCCGTCGCTTCTTTCCAGTTGCCAGACTCAGTTTGCGAACCCTCTCGCCTTTTGGCTGAAACTGAACCACGAGCGTCGCGCTCACGGTTCAAGTCGCGAGACCTCGCAAACCTCTTATGAAAACGTTTACAATAAAACTCGTGTTGAGGTCAAGGAAATTCGCCAAGCAGCAATGACAATTTTGGACTTGTAGCCGATATGCTTGATGTTTAATATGTTGTGTAAGCAGTCGTTTTGGGCAAACGCTTGCAGCATTGGACCGATTTTTTCAGCATGAACCTGTGGGCGGCCTGGATGCTTGGAGCACCCTAATATCGGTGTCCAAAACCATGGTAAAGCGTTCCTCCGCAATGGCTCTCAATCATGGTCGCGGAACCATAATCATAATAATGTTAGCCTCGGACGACGGAGAAGTGTCGGGGCGCTGGACAAATCATGAAACTCCTGATCAGACTCGTGGTTATGGCCAAGATCGCACAAAGCGTTTCGGGGGCTGAATTCTCCCTGCGGGACGGCGCGCTTTGGCTGGGGGATCGACGCGTGCTGGATACTGTTCCCGCGAATTTCACGCTGGCCAAGTCTGCTGAGGGCGCCGGCGTGTTCTTGAAATTCACGGCGATGCAGCGCGGTTCGTCGATCCAGTCGCCGGTCGGGAGCATCGTTGGCATGCGCCGGTTCACCAGTTGCCATCGCGACGAACCGTTCTGGATGGTTCCGTGTGCGGGAACGAATGCCGCAGCGGTCAGCTTGGAAACGCAATGGCTGTTGGCGGAAACGGAGGCGGGTGATTGCGTGATGCTGGTGCCGCTAATGGACGGACCGTTTGTCTTCACATTGAGCGGTAGCGTCGACGGCTTGCAGATCACCGGCGAGACCGACGACCCAAAGGTGCAAGGGCGTGGAGGCGTGGCGTTGTTCGTGGCGGTGGGAAATGATCCCTATAAAATGATCGAGGCCGGCGCGCGGGCCGTCATGAAGCATCTCGGCACGGGCCAATTGCGGCGCGACAAACCCGTGCCGGACTTTGCGAATGAGTTCGGCTGGTGCACCTGGGACTCGTTTTACAGGAAGGTCTCGGCGGACGGAGTGCGGCGGGGGCTGGAATCATTCAAGGCGGGGGGAGTTGAGCCGAGGATGATGATTCTCGATGACGGCTGGCAGGATTACAAAAAGGAAGCAACGGGCGAGGAACGACTGATTTCGTTCGCGGCGAATCAGGCGCGGTTCGGCGGTGATTTGCGGCCGACGGTGCGCATGTCGAAGAAAGAGTTTCGCATTCGCACATTTCTGGTGTGGCATGCGATCATGGGTTATTGGGGCGGCGTGGATGGCGAGGCAATGCCCGGCTACGATGTGACGGACCGACCCCGCTCGTTCAGCCCGGCGATTCTCCAGATGCGTCCGTCGATGAACACGCAATACTGGGGCCACATCGTGGGCGTGGTGCCGCCGCGGCGCATCGGGCAGTTTTACGAGGATCTCCACGAGCGTCTCGAAGCGGCGGGCGTGGACGGCGTGAAAGTGGACAATCAATCGACGATGGAGGGGCTGGCCCAGGGGCTTGGCGGGCGCGTGGTGTTGACCCGGGCGTATCGGGCGGCGCTGGAGAAATCCGTGGCGGAACATTTTGGCGGGCGATTGATCAACTGCATGGCCAACGCGATGGAGACGTATTATTGTTCGCCGCGCTCGACGCTGATGCGGACGTCGATTGATTTCTGGCCGAAACGACCGGAGACACACGGGCTGCATCTGTACACCAACGCGCAGGTCGGGATGTGGTTTGGGGAATTCATGCAGCCCGACTGGGACATGTTTCAATCGGCGCACGCGATGGGGTCGTTCCATGCGGCGGGACGCGCCGTGTCGGGCGGTCCCGTGTACGTCTCCGATACACCCGACGCGCACAATTTCGACGTGCTCCGCAAACTCGTTCTTTCGGACGGCTCGATCCTCCGCGCGGATCGTCCGGGCCGGCCGACGCGGGATTGCCTGTTCACCGATGTGACGCGCGAACCGGTGTTGCTGAAGGTGTTCAACTACAACCGCGACTGCGCGGTGATCGGGGCGTTCAACTGCAATTATCACGCGGCGAAAGCGGAGCGTGCCACCATCGCGGGAACGGTTTCGCCCAGCGACGCGCCGGAGTTGAAGGGCGATGACTTTGTCGGCTTTGCGCAGCGGTCGGGCCGGCTCTGGCGGTGCGGTCGCGACGAGCGCGCGCCGCTGTCGCTTGGCGAAGGCGAGTGGGAAATGATTTCGTATGCGCCGGTCGAGCGCGGTGTGGCGGTGATTGGTTTGGCGGACAAGTTGAACAGCACCGGCGCCATCGTCGCGAAGAAATGGCGTCGGGATGGGACGCTGGCTGTCACGTTGCGCGACGGCGGCGTGTTTCTCGCGTGGTCGGAGAAGCCGGTCGGGGAAGTGTTGGTAGACGGCAACCCGGTGAAGTTTCAATACGAGACGGCAACGGGCCGGCTGACGGTGGAGATTCCGACGGGCGGGAAACGGCAGGTGAGTTTCAAGGCGGCGGTTGGCTGAGCGAAGATTGGCGTTGCCATGACAAACCGCGGCGGTACAGTATCTCGCGGCGGATCGATCAATTCGGGGAGGCAAACCATGCGAAAACGAATTTCAATTCTGGTCGGTACACTGGCGTTGATGACGCTGGTGCAGGGATGCGGATACAACCGTCTTGTCAGCCTGCAACAGGAAGTCGAGAAGCAATGGGCGCAGGTGCAGAACGTTTATCAGCGCCGGGCCGATCTGATTCCGAATCTGGTGGCGACCGTATCGGGCGCGGCGAACTTTGAGAAGTCGACTCTCGTGGAGATTACCGAGGCTCGCGCGTCGGTGGGCAAGATCGACGCGAGCAAGGTGGCGGATGATCCGGCGAAGTTCGCCGAGTTCGAAAAGGCGCAGGCGGGACTGAGCAGCGCCTTGTCGCGGTTGCTCGTGGTCGTGGAACGGTACCCCGATTTGAAATCGAACCAGAATTTCCTCGAACTGCAGGCGCAACTGGAGGGCACGGAGAACCGGATCTCGGTGGAGCGCGGGCGATACAATGAGGTGGTGCAGGCGTACAACACGGCGATCAAGAGATTCCCGACGATGTTCTACTCGGGCTATTTCGGATTCAAGGAGAAGCCGTATTTCCAGGCGACGGCCGGCGCGGAGGCCCCGCCGAAAGTGGACTTCAATTCGCTGGGAACGCAGTCGAAATAGCGCACGGAGCTTCGGGAGATGAGACGCCTCTGGATACTTGTCGCTCTGGTTGTGGTGATGGGCGCGTCGGCGGCCGAGGTGATGCCACCCCGGCCGGACCAGTATTTCAATGATTACGCCAACGTTGTGTCTTCCGCGACCGCGGCGGACCTGAACCGGCAGCTCGAACAATTCGAACGCGACACATCGAGCCAGATTCTCGTGGTGGTGTATCCGAAGATGGAATCGGATTCGTCGATTGAGGATTACACCGTCCGCGTTGCGCAATCGTGGGGTGTTGGTCAGAAGGGGAAGGACAACGGGGCGGTGTTGTTTGTGTTCGTCCAAGACCACAAGATGTACCTCCAGGTCGGGTACGGCCTGGAGGGGGCGCTGCCCGACGCGCTGGCGAAACGGATCATCGAGAACGAGATCAAACCGCATTTCCGCAACGGGGATTTTGATGGTGGTTTGCGGGCGGGCGTGGCGGCGATTCTGGCCGCGACCAAGGGCGAGTACAAGGGAACTGGCCAGACGGTGGGGGATCAAGTTCGGTCGGGTCACTTGGGCGGCATGGATTGGGTCATTGGGATTTTGGTGCTGTTGATGGTGTTGATTTTTATCGGTCGAATGCAGGCGTACCGGTACGGCGGCACCGTATATTCAAGCGCCGGGCGGATGGTAGCCTATACGCTTCTGGACATGTTTCTCAGCGGCGGTGGCCGAGGCTCGTCCGCTGGTGGCGGCGGATTCTCCGGTGGTGGCGGGTTTTCGGGCGGAGGAGGATTCTCGGGAGGCGGCGGGTCGTTTGGCGGCGGCGGCGCGGGGGGAAGCTGGTGACGCGATGAAGGTGAAACATTTATTTCGCGAATTGGACCACGACCGGATTACGGCAACGATCGTTGAGGCGGAGAAACACACGACGGGCGAAATCCGCGTGTATGTGAGCCATCGGAAGGTGGACGATCCGCGTCATGCCGCAGTACATCATTTTGCGAAGATGGGCCTCAACAAGACGAAGGACCGGAACGCGGTGCTGATATTCATCGCGCCGGAATCGCAGAACTTTGCCGTCATCGGGGACGAAGCGGTGCACGCCAAATGCGGCGAGACGTTTTGGGAGGATGTGGTCGGCGCGATGCGCGAATATTTCCGCAAGGGAGAATTCACCGAAGGCGTCGTGCACGGAATCACCACGGCGGGCAAAGCACTCGCGGAACATTTCCCGCGAGAGGCGAAATCCTAGACGATTTCGGAAGCGATGTTGATTCTGGCCATCGATCTGGGCACGACGGGGAATCGCGCGATTGTATTCGACCATGAGACTCAGGTGGTCGCGTCGAGCTACCGGGGATTTCGGCAGTTGTTCCCGCAGCCGGGCTGGGTCGAGCACGATCCGGAAGAGATCTGGGAGACGACGCGCGCGGTGGTGGCCGAAGCCGTGGGGAAGGTGGACGCGCAGCAGATCGTGGGCGTCGGGGTGACGAACCAGCGCGAGACGGTGGTCGGCTGGGACCCGAGGACGGGAAAGCCGTTGCACAACGCGATTGTGTGGCAGGACCGGCGGACGGCCGGGCGATGCGAGGAGCTGAAGCAAAACGGGCTGGCGGACGAGATACACCGTCGGACCGGTCTGGTGTGCGACCCGTATTTTTCCGCGACGAAGATGGAATGGCTGTTGCGGAATGCGCCGGCGACACGCGGCGGGATTTTCGGGACGATTGATTCCTGGATTGTGTGGAAGCTGACGGGCGGACGGGTGCACGCCACGGATCCGAGCAACGCGTCGCGGACGATGCTGTTCAATCTTCGCGAGCGCCAATGGGACGGGGAGTTGCTGAAACTGTTCGGCGTGCCGCGGGAGATGCTCCCCGAAGTGCGGGCAAGCGCCGGTGAATTCGGGGAGGTGGACCCGGCATTGTTCGGGTTCGCGGCGACGATCTTCAGCGTGGTGGGCGATCAGCAGGGGGCCATGTTCGCGCAGGGATGCTACGAGCCGGGCGTCATCAAGAACACGTACGGCACGGGATTGTTTTTGATGACGAACACGGGCGAGGAACCGCGCGATTCGCGGCATCTGCTGTCGACGATTGCGTGGCAGATTGGTGAGCGGGTGGAGTACGCGCTGGAGGGCAGCGTATTCGTCGGCGGGGCGGCGGTGCAATGGTTGCGGGACGGGTTGCAGATTGTGAAGACGTCGGCCGAGACGGAATCACTGGCGGCGGGTCTGGCCGCGAACGACGGCGTGTATTTCGTGCCGGCGCTGACGGGCCTGGGCGCGCCGTATTGGGATGCGGCGGCGCGCGGGACGATGGTTGGGTTGACGCGGGCGACGAGCCGGGCGCACCTGGCGCGGGCGGCATTGGAAGCGATTGCCTATCAGACCCGGGACGTGGTGGACATCATGGGCGCGGAGTTGGGCAGGCCGGTGCACAAGTTGCAGGTGGACGGCGGGGCGTGCGCGAACAATTTTCTCATGCAGTTTCAAGCGGATGTGCTGGGCGTGCCCGTCGAACGGTCGGCGGTGATCGAGACGACCGCGCTCGGCGCGGCGGGGTTGGCGGGGCTCGCGTCCGGGGTGTGGTCGAATCCGGCGGATTTCATCACGCATCGGCGGGTCGAGCGCGTGTTCGCACCGAAGATGTCGACGGAGACGCGCGAGAGCTTGTACGCGAAGTGGAAGGAAGCCGTATCGCGGGCGCGGTCAGATTTCGCTTGGCCGCGATAACGTCGCGCGAGTGGTGTGTTTTCTTTCATCGTGGCGGGCAGACATTTGCTGGCGCACGGGGATGCTCTTGAAAACCTCTTTTCCTTGACGAATTTACGGGCTAGACTTCGTCCGACTGGACGTTGTTGCGGGCGAGACGCGACATGAAGACCGTATTCGATCAATGCGATTGCCAGAACCTCAAGAATGCCCTGGGCAAGGAATGGTTGGAGACCAACGGCCTGGGGAGCTTCGCTTCGTCCACGATCATCGGCGCCAACACGCGGCGCCAGCACGGGCTGCTCGTGGCGTCGCTGCGTCCGCCGGTGGACCGCCACGTGTTGCTGTCGAAGTTCGAGGAGCGGGTGGTGGTGGACGGGCACGAATCGGCGATCAGCACGAATCTGTATCCCGGCACGGTGTTTCCGCTCGGGTTCAACATCCAGATGGAGTTCCGATTGCGGCCGTGGCCGACGTTTCGATACGCCAATACGGATTTCGAGATTGAGCGGAGCGTGTTTCTGGTGGCCGGCGAGAACACGGTGGTGGTGGGGTATCGGAACCAGCGGTCGCGTCATCCGATCGAGCTGAAGGTGCGTCCGCTGCTGGCGTTTCGCGATTACAACGCGCTGTGCGAGCGGGACGACGATCTCGACCTGGATGTGGAACGGGGCAGCGGCACGTTTTCCGTCCAGCCCTACGCGGACAAGCCGCGACTGTATTTCCACACCAAAGCGGATGCCGTGGAAGCGAAGGCGGATTGGTACCTGAAGTTTACCTATCCGGTGGAAGAAGAGCGCGGACTGGATTTCAAGGAGGATTTGTTCACGCCGTTCGAGTTGACGTATCGGCTCGCGGAAGGTCAGACGGCATACATCATTGCGACGACCGAGAAGAAGAACGGCATGCACGCCGAGGAGATGGCGACGCGGGAGCGGGCGCGGCGGAAGGAATTCGAGCGCGAGACCGACCCGGCGCGGCAGGCGATGTTGATTGGGGCGAACGCATTCCTGGCGCGACGGGGGAAGGACAACCTGACGGTGCTGGCGGGATTCCCGTGGTTTACCGATTGGGGTCGGGACACGATGATCGCGCTGCCGGGACTGGCGCTGACCTCGGGGCGGTTCGACGTGGCGCGGAAGATCCTGCTGACGTTCGCGCAGTACTGCGACAAGGGGATGATCCCGAACGTGTTTCCGGACAAGGGTGAGACGCCCGACTACAACACAGTGGACGCGTCGTTGTGGTTCCTCGTTTCCTCCTGGAAATACTGGAAGACGAGCGGCGACGACGACGGAGCGCGGCAGTTGTTACCCGCGCTGGCGGAGGTGGTGAAGTTTTACCGGGACGGCACGCGATTCGATATTCACGCGGATGGCGACGCGTTGATCACGGCGGGCGCGCCGGGGACGCAGTTGACGTGGATGGATGTGAAGGTGGACGGGTACGTACCGACGCCGCGGCACGGGAAAGCCGTGGAGATCAACGCGCTGTGGTTGAACGCGCTGCTGATGCTGGCGGAGATGGAAGAAAAGCTCGTGCAAGACATTCATTCGGCGGTGATTTTGCGGAAGCTGGCGGATCAGGTGGCGGCGAGTTATGTGAAGGCTTTTTGGAATGGGGGCGGCGGTTATTTGTACGACGTAGTCCGCGGCGAGGAACGGGACGCGAGCGTGCGGCCGAACCAGATTTTTGCGGTGAGCCTGCCGTACACAGCGCTGGACAAAACGCAGCAGAAAGCGGTGCTGGACGTGGTGACGCAGCAGTTGCTGACGCCGTACGGGCTGCGGTCATTATCGCCGAAGGACTCGCGGTATTGCGGCCGGTACACGGGGAATCCGTGGCAGCGGGACTGCGCGTACCATCAGGGAACGGTCTGGCCGTGGTTGATCGGACCGTACTGCGACGCGTACGCGAAGGTGAACGGGACGGGCAAGACGCAGCGGAAGGAAATCGGCAAAATCATCGCGCCGCTGTTGCATCACATGGAAGAAGCCGGGCTGGGCAGCGTGGCGGAGATATTCGACGGGAACCCGCCGCATCGGCCGGTCGGCTGCTTCGCGCAGGCATGGAGCGTGGGCGAATTGCTGCGCGTGTATGATACGTACGTGGGATGATTGATCGGCTTTGCCGGGTATAGCATCAGTTTCTTCGGTGGATGCGAGCAACGGAATTGGAATGGACAGGGACGATCTGCAGTTGGCAAGCCCGGCGGAGACGTTGCGGGAGGGGTTTTTGAGTTTCCGCGCGGAATTTCCGGCGGGAAGCCAGGTGCCGGGACTTTCGAGCATGAACACCGGCGATTTTGTCCGGGACGTGCGCACGGCCCTCGATCACGCCAACGGGATTGGTCTGCCGGAGGGTTGGGTGCCGGCGCACACGTTCTGGCTGGTGCGTGATGGGCGGACGGTTCTCGGGGTTCTCCAACTGCGCCACGCGCTCACGCCGTTTTTGGAGTCGGAAGGCGGGCACATCGGGTACAGCGTGCGTCCTTCCGAGCGCGGCAAGGGGTATGCGACGCGGATGCTGGCGATGGCGTTGACCGAGGCGCGTCGATTGGGAATGAAACGCGTGCTGATTACGTGCGATCGGGAGAATGCGGCGTCGGCGCGCGTGATTCAGAAGAACGGTGGAAAGCTGGAGAACGAGGTTGCATCCCAGGTTCCCGGCCGGGCGGTCACGCAGCGGTACTGGATTGGGTTGTAAGGGGACGGCCAAGCGGCAAGCCGGCGAATCTGGCACACTTTTCGAAGTGAGATTGGGGACATCCGAATGAAAATCCATGACATTAGCGTGCTGGTGCACAATGGGATCCCGACGTGGCCGGGGGACCCGAAACTCTCAATGACTTTGGCGAGCAGCATTGCCAAAGGCGGCGTGGTGAATCTGACGCGGCTGGAGATGGGCGCGCACACGGGCACGCACATGGACGCGCCATTTCATTTTTACAAGGACGGCTCGGGGACCGATGAATTGCCGTTGGATGTGTTGCTGGGTCGATGTCGCGTGTTCGATTTGACGGACATCACCGAGCACATTTCGCCGGCGATTCTGGAGAGGTGCGACTGGAAGGTCGTCGGCGACGAGGACGTGACGCGGGCATTGTTCAAGACGCGCAACTCGCGGCATTGGGCGAATGACGATTGCGAGTTCGACAGGGAATTCCTGGCGTTGACGGGCGATGCGGCGATGCAACTGGTGCATCGGGGCGTCAAGCTGGTCGGTGTGGATTATCTCTCGGTCGAAGCGTACGGGAGCAAGACGCATCCGGTGCACGACACATTGCTCGGGGCGGGTGTGGTGATCATCGAGGCGCTGAATTTGTCGGAGGTCGCGGCGGGGGATTACGAATTGATCGCGTTGCCGGTCAAGCTGAAGGGGGCGGATGGCGCGCCGGCGCGCGTGGTGCTGAGGGAGTTGGAATAGAAACCCTCACTCTCTCCCTTGCAAAGGGAGAGGGGATTGTCCAGGCAACGCGCAGGCTAAAGCCTGCGGCCAGTTCGCCGGGGTATCCCACGCGGTTCTTCGATCAGCCTTTGAAGATGAAATATTTGCGGAGGGCGTAGTTGATGAGGAGGGAGACGACGCCGTTGGCGGCGAAGGCGATGGTGGTCATGAGGCCGAAGTGGTGGATGAGGAAGCCCATGAGGCTGGTGCCGATGACGAAGCTGACGCCGGAGACGAGGTAGAAGAAGAGGATTTCGCGGACGCGGCTGTGTCGGCCGGATTCGAAGACCCAGAAGATGTTGATGATATAGGCGGTGAGGTTGGAGAAGATGAAGGCGACGCCGTTGTCGATCATGGAATTGCGGGCGCGGACGCCAACGGGGAGCATGGAGACATTGACATGGAGGAGTTTGGCGACAGCGTCGGTGGGGTCGAGGGCCGGGAGAAGCAGGAAAGCGCAGGCGTAGAACAGGACGATATTCACGATGGTGGCGATGCCGCCGGCGATGGCGTACTTGATGAACTGGACGAGGGGGGAGTGCTGTCGGCCGGTGAATTGGGCGAGGAGATTGGGCATAAGTTGGAAGAGCTTGATAGGGGAAACGGGGAGGAAAGTCGAGCCGGAGAAACGGGATGGGAGATCGGTCCAGGTGACAGTGGTGACCTAGGAATCCGCGGTATCCTGGAATCGGCGGGATGGCGGATTGTTTGGGGCGGGCCGCGGTTTTAGGTTTTTTCTGAAAAGGAGGACTGTCATGAAACGGATACAGAGGTTCTGGCTGTGGTTGGTGTTGGCCGCTGGGACCGTGGGATTGGTGGCGAGCGTACCGGTGGCATCCGCGGTGGTGATACATCTTGGTGTGGGTGTAGCGGCGCCTGCTCCGCCGCCGGTGGTGTATCACTACACCTATTACCCGGACGCGGAGGTGTACTTCGATCCGGTGGCGCGGTTGTACTGGTGGAACAGCGGCGGGGTTTGGGTATCCGGCCCGAGCGTGCCAGCGGGCATAACGCTTGGTGGGAGCGTGAACCTGGATGTGGACGGACGAGAGCCGTGGCATCATCACGATGTAATCCGTCGCCATTATCCACGTCATCACCACGATCACGACTAGGCACGAATTGCGTGGAGTAACGACGCCGGCCCGGGGGGAAACCTCCGGCCATGGTTTTTTTGCGGGACAAATGCCAGGGGATTCCTGACCCGGCGTTGACGAGTTCAATGAGCTTGTCGTGGTCGGGGCCGGATTCGTGGAGATCGGTAATGATGTTGAGGAGCGAGGCGGTGAGGAGGATGGCGGGCGTAATCTGTGGAGGCCCGGGAATGAGATTTGGGGCCAAAACACGGACGAATTTGGGCTTGTTTGTTGCGCGAGGTTTATGAAGTATCGCGGGTCATGGAGACGAAATTGTTGGAGGGGAGACAGGGGATCGTGTTCGGGGTGGCGAACCAGCGGTCGATCGCGTGGGCGATCGCGAAGGCGTGGCATGCGGCGGGGGCGCGCCTGGCGTTCACCTACCAGGGCGAGCGGCTGAAGGAGAACGTGGAGGAGCTGGTGGGGGAGTTCGGGGCGGACACGCCGATGTATCCGTGCGACGTGACGCGGGACGAGGACGTTGCGCGGGTGTTCGAGCAGGTGGGGAAAGATTTTGGCGGCAAACTGCACGTGCTGCTGCATTCCGTGGCATTTGCGCCGAAGGAGGCGCTGGAGGGGGATTTTATCAGCACGTCGCGGGAAGCGTTTCGAATCGCACATGACGTGAGCGCGTATTCGCTGGTGGCGCTGGCGCGCGGGGCGGCGCCGTTGATGACGGAGGGCGGATCGATCATCGCGATGTCGTATCACGGCGCGGTGAAGGTGGTGCCGAAATACAATGTGATGGGAGTCGCGAAGGCGTCGCTGGAGGCGTGCGTGCGGTACCTGGCGTATGATCTCGGGCCGAAGAAGATCCGGGTGAACGCGATCAGCGCGGGGCCGGTGAACACACTGGCGGCGCGGGGGATTTCCGGATTTACGCAGATGCTGAAGCATTACGAGGAACGGTCGCCGTTGAAGCGGAATTTGGAGCCGAAGGAGCTCGGGAGCGCCGGGTTATTTCTGGCGAGCGACATGTCGAGCGCGACGACGGGTCAGGTCGTGTATGTGGATTGCGGGTACGAGATCATGGGGTTGTAGGCGGCCATTGCCGGGGCTACGGCGCGGCGCGGTGAGTACAGAATCTATTGGGTTGACTGCAATCGGGCGAGGGCGTCTTTGGCCGGGGCGAGATCGGGTTGGAGATGGAGGGCGAGTTGGTAGTGTTGGATGGCTTCGGGGGTGCGGCCGAGTTTTTCGAGGGCGAGGGCGAAGTTGAACTGGGTATCGGTGTCGTCGGGGTTGATGCGCAAAGCGAGTTCGTATTGGGCAGCGGCTTCGGGCAATTTACCCGAACGTTGAAAGATGGCGCCGAGCCGGCTGTGGGCTTCGGCGAAATCGGGGTTGATTGCCAGCGCCAGTTCGTATTGGCGGGTGGCGTCGGCGACCTTGTCCTGCTTTTCAAGGGCCTCGGCGAGGCAGACGTGGGCCTCGACCATGGTTGGCTTGAGCATGAGAACGTCTTCCCACTGTTTCGTGGCCTCGGGCAGTCGGCCCGTTCGTGCCAGGGCGAGTCCCAAATTGTAGTGGGCTTCGACGAGATCGGGGTTGAGTTGCAGCGCTCGGTTGTAGTGAGCAATGGCATTTTGCAGGTCGCCGAGATCCAACAGGACGCCGCCCAGTCCATTGTGGGCTTCATAGGAATTGGGGTTGATTTTCAGTTCGGCCTCGAACTGGCTGGCGGCTTCCGGCAGTTGGTGCGCCTGACAAAGGCAGTATCCCAAGTTGTAATGAGCCGTGGGTGTGTCGGGCTGAATCCGCAGGGCTTGCTGGAAGTGGTAGACGGCTTCGGATGGTTTGCCAAGGTCGAGCAGGATCACTCCGAGGCTGACCTCGGCCTCGCCGCGACGGGGGTTTAATCGGTACGCTTCCTCGGCCTGAGCCAGGGCCTCGTTGCCGCGGCCCAACCGGGCGAGCACAAGGGCTAGTTCGCCATGAGACTGGTACACGTTCGGCACGACCTGGACGTCGCGCTGGGCGTATTTGAGGGCGGCGGCGGGGTTGCCCTGGTTGAGGACGACCATGGCGTAATCGCGGTTGAGCAGGTCCGAGTTGGGGAACTCCGCGAGGGCGGCGCCTCTTCTGGATTCGTCGTCGCGCCAAATGGGGATGAGGTGGCGAGAACCGGCGGCGAAGGCGCAGAGCAGGGCGGCCAGCAGACCTGCGAGTGCCAGATGCCCAACGGTGTTTGAGCGCCGCCACACACAGATGAGCGCCGCGCCGATGGCGAGGAGGATCGGCAACATGGCGACGTAGGCGTACCGCATGGTCAGGATCGGCGAGGAGGCAGTCGTCACCAGCCCGGAAACCGGAAGGATCAGAGCCAGGTAGCTGGCCCAGCAGGCCACGAGCATTGGCCAGTGCCGTCGTTCCATGACGACAACCAAGGTAATCGCGACGACAAAGATCACCGACGCCCACGCCCAACGTGGGGCAAACGCCAGGGTAGAATCCAGTGGAAAGTCGGGCGACAGATGCGATGGCCAGAGCAGTTTGCATGGATAAAACGAAAGACTGACGAAGAGGAGGAGCAGTCGGCTGGACAAGGGGGTAGCGGCCAGCGTTGCGACCTGATTGCTTTGGGCCTTGGTGAATATGGTGGCGAGGCTGGCGACGAAGGCGACGGCGAACAGGGGTGTCTTCTCCCAGAGCAACCGGCCCCAGGTGAGTTGTTGGTAGCGACGCAAGGGATAGTAGTCGATGGCCAGCAGAATAAACGGGAAGGAGACGGCCATGGGTTTGCTCATCATTGCCAGGAGGAACAACACGAACACGAGCCAGCGTTTGCCGCCGGTTACGTAGACCCAGAGGCTGGCGATGCCAAAGGTTGTGCAGAGGACCTGGGTTCGTCCGGCGAGCCAGGCGACGGATTCAGTTTGGAAGGGATGGATGGCAAATATGAGCGTGGTTCCCAGGGCCAGGGTGAAGCGCTCGTTGGCGGAGAACGGAGTGGCCGACAAGAGGGACCAGAGGAATCCGAACACGAGGGTGGCGTTGAAGGAATGCAACGCGATACTCATCACGTGATGTCCGAGCGGGTTCTCGCCAAAGAGCTGGTAATCGACGACGTGGGACAATCGAGCCAGGGGTTGATAGTAGTCGACGGTGTAGGTGAGCTCCCACTTCAACGCGCGCCACGTCAGGCCATTCAGGCGAAACGACTGGCGCAGGGCGAGGGTATCGTCGCCGTCCAGGAATTCGCCGTGAACGCTGGGCCAGTAGAGCCAGGCGGAGGCAGCGAAAATCGCGACAGCCGTCGCGAGCAAGGTCGTCCGGCTGATTTTCATGCGAGGAAATTCAATCACAAAGGCGCGCCGCAAACAACTGCGAAGGGGCGGGGGCGGGATTCTGTGGCGGCCCGGCGGGTGTTTAGCGGGTTTGACGCGTCGGTGTGATTGTCGATAATAAGGGGGACGCGTGACCGAAAGCAACTGCGGGAGGCGAGGTCGATATGGTGGTGGGAATTCTGCAGGTTGAATTGACGATACCGGGGGCGGACAGTTTGAAGGCGAAGCGGATGGTGTTGCGGAGTCTGAAGGACCGGATTCGCCGGGAGTTCAATGTGTCGATTGCGGAGGTGGAGGACAACGACCAGTGGCAGAGCGGGGTATTGGCGGTGGCGGTGGTGAGCAATGATCGGCGGTTTGCGAATCAGGTGCTATCGAAGGTGGAGGATTTCATTGAGGAGTCGCGGGGCCTGGTGGTGGATGATTACCAGATCGGGTTTTTGTGAGGGGATCGGGCGCGGAGACACGGACGGCGCCAACGAGTTGACCGCAAAGGTCGCAAGCGAACCGGAATTGTTGATGCAGCGCACCGTCAATGTGTTCAGCTGCTTACGACGGCGACGATGCGGTGTTCCTGGGCAATCGGTGCTGATGGCAATTTGATATGCAACAGATGGTGGTCGCCGTCGAAGTAGTAGCCGGAGTCGACGGAAGTCAGTGCGGCCGCGCCGTCGAGCCGGGGCAACGAATTGCCATCGGCGGTGACGCGGTCAACGGGTTTGGTGGAATACAACTCGACCTGCCACTGTCGTTGAGACGGTTCGCCGGCGTAGGAGCCAACGGCGCCGCCGATGTTGATGGTCACGACTTCCGCGCGGGCGTGGCGCGCTTGGACGAACGCCTCAACAGTTGTGGTGGCGAATTCGTTCTTGCGATAACCATTCGACCCGCCGTCATCGTCATAGAGTGTGCCGGCGGCTTTCGAACTGCAGTAGATTCGCAAGCCGCGGCGCGTGCCGTCGTCGAGCTGGCTCGATTGGACATCCGGTCCAAGCGGTGTGATCGAGTTGTCGCGATAGAAGGCCGGAATTTGGGCGATGGGCGCCGGCCAATTCGTCGTGACGGGTCCCTTGACGGATTGACCGCTCCAGAGGTCGATCCACGCTCCTGCCGGCAGGTACACCGCGCGCGAGGTCATGCCCTGGGTCGTGACGGGCGCCACCATGATATTGGGGCCGAACATGAATTGCGTTCCATTGAGGACGACATTCGTATCGTCGGGAAACGCCAACGGGAGGGGGCGGCACATCGGCATGCCCGAGTCGAACGTCTCCCGCGCGGCGGTATAAATGTAGGGCAGCAATTGATAGCGTAATTTCATTACCGTGCGGCATTGTTCCAACACCTGCGGGCCGAATTGGTAGGGGGCGACGGGTTTTGGGTCCTCGCCATGAGCGCGGAAGACCGGGCAGAACGCGCCGAACTGGAACCAGCGGGTGTAGAGTTCGTCGCTGGGCGTGCCGTTAAACCCGCCGATGTCGCTGCCGAAGTAGCTCATGCCGGAGAAGGCGTAATTGCCGAGGGCGTTCAAGTGAGCGGCGAGCGTCTGCCAGTTCGAGCGGGTGTCGTTGGTCCAATGCCCGACGCCGAATCGTTGATCACCGGCGAAACCGGAGCGGCTGAGGATGTAGAGGCGGCGACTCGGATAGTAGGCGGCAAATCCGTCGGCCAACGCCTGGTGCCAGAGCAGATTGTAGACGTTGTGGATCTCCGACTCGCGATGGCCGCCGGAGAGGAAATCGCGACGGCGGTCCGCCTCGGGTTCGCCGAGGTCGGTCCAGAATCCGGCGAGGCCGTCATCGACGAGCGGCTTGATCTTCGTGAACCACCAGCGGCGGGCGTCGGGATTGAGGAAGTCAACATAACCAGCATTGTCGTAGAAGCCGAAGTTTTCGAGGATGCTGGGGGCGGACATGGATTCATTGGTCGCGACGAGATAATGCCGGGCGGCGGCCTCATCGAAATTGGTGTTGGCGGGAGGATTATCGCGGTTGATGTATTCCTCCTGAATGCTGATGACCTTGATGCCCGACGCCGCGAGTGTGGCGAGATGGCCGGCGGCATCCGGAAAGTTGGTGGGATCCCATTGCAAGGCGCCCATCTGGTTGGGTCGGCCCCACCAGTAGAGGTCGAGGATCATCGCGTCGCAGGGCATGTCGTTGGTGCGAAAGGCGTCGCGAGCGGAGAACATTTGCGCCCAGTTGCGATAGCCGTAACGGGACTGCATGTATCCCAGGGCCCAACGAGGCGGCAGCGGCGAGCGGCCGGTGATCTGCGTGTAGCGATCGAGGGTATCGGCGAGGCCGTTGGCGCCGATGAAGTAGTAGTCGAGTTCCCCGCCGGTGACGGTGGCGCGCCAGCGGGTGTTGTCGGTGCAGAGGAAATCCCAGAGTTGCGAGTACGTGTTGTCGAGGAAGAGGCCGTACCCTTTCGACGAGAGAACGAACGGCACGGCCATGTCGGTCATCGCGCCGTACTGGAAGCGGGCGCGGTCGTTGTACAGGGACCGGATCTGGCCGCGGTAGCTCAGGGGCTGGCCGAGCACCAGGCCGAGCCCGTAGAACTGCTCGCCGCGGGCCATTTCGAACGTGGCGCCCCGATTGGTCAACCCATCGTTTTCGAACGCCGAGAATCCGTCGGGGCTGGCAGTGCCGAGCCAGACGGACCCGTCGGGCTTGCGGAACGTGAGACGAAACGGGTTCTTGTTCACGTCGACGCGGAGGCCGGATGTCGTCACGGTCAGCGGGTCGCCATCGACGACGGTGATCGGGGGACGGGTCCATTGTTTGACGACGGTAAAGGATGCGTTTGTGTTGAAGGGGAGACCGGCGGGCTCGATGCGCACGCGGGCGACGTTGGCATCCACCAATTCGAGTTTCACAATGGCGGTCTGGCAGGTGAAGGTGAGTTCATTGAGCGAGTTGCTGTACCACGAGATGACCGGGCCGGTGTCGGCGGCGCAGAGGATGGGTAAACTGAAGAGTACAGTAACGAGGAGCCTCACCATCGGTTTCATGCAAAGCGGATTGTCTCGGACGGCCCGCGAAAAAGCAACGCTGGCCGGACACGGGAACTTCGGGCGCGCGATCGGTGCCGGCCCCGCTCCGTCGTGAACTCCACGGCTCGGGCGACCGTGGCCCCACCAAACCCCACCCAGTTCCTCTCCGACGCCCGCGCGGAGCAACTGCGGAAGGCTGGGCGCTTCACAAACCCGCACCGCAAAAGTCTCCGCCCCGACAATGCGCGGCGATCAAACCAACAAGCAGCACGCCAGCCAACAATTGCAGCGTACACAGCGGCCCCAATGGCCCCCAATCACGCAGGGGCTTTGCCCGACTGGCGGGCAAAGCTCTCAATTTCGTGCGGAGCGAAGCGACTTTCCGGGCGTCAAGGGACAGTAAGTGTTCCGTCTCCGATGAGCACCGTGATGTTGGAATTCAACACGCTGACGCTTTCCAGCACGTTCGAATAGAGGTCGGCGATCCCGCTGTATCCCGCTGCCGTGACCGGTTGTGTGGTGCCTTCATACGTCCACGCCAGCGTCACCTTGTTGGTGCCGGAGCCGAAGCTGTAGGCGAGCGCATTGCCGTTGGACAGGAGGCAGGTGAATGGCAGGTTTTGAATCCAGTATATAGTCCACATGGCGGCTCGCCCCTGAGGTGATACGAGCATCAGCATGCTATTCGTGGAATTCGGATCGCCCCCGATATAGATCGGTGCCCAGAGAGAAGACGTGGGGTTGAAGTTGACAGTGGTGGCACCACCGGCCCTCAGCATGGTCATCTCTTTTGCGACGCGTGTGGGGTCGACGGGGACCCAATTTGTGCTCACGACGGAGCCGTTGGTGACGATCTCTCGATCACCGTAATCCAGTCCAAACTCATCCACGTAGATCGGAGTGTTGGTCGGGAGTTGCGGGCGAAGCCAGTTCATAAACTCATCCGCTCGCGCGTCGAAGTAATTTGTATAGATGTCCTCCCCGTTGTAGTAGGTGTTCGAGGAGTTGCCATAGTACACGTTGTTGGTTGGGCTGCCCAGCTGTGCGGCTTGCGCAAGATTGCCACCCAGACAGTTACCATCCGAGATGGAGGGGTCCCAGTAGGAGAATGAGTAATGGTGAAAGGCAATGGCATCCACCATTGAGGTGTAATTGTACCCCAAGGAGGTAGCGGTCGCCAGTGTATTTGACCACGACGGCCTGTCTTCCGACCATGACACCCAGCCGGTCAGTTCCACCCCGTTGGTTCGCGCGCCCTGGCAGGCCGCCAGGATGAGAATATCCGTTACGGAGCCGGCGTAGGGTTCATTTTCCGGCTCAACCCATTGCAGGCCGTTCGTCACGCCTCGGGAGTTCGCGTGTCTCCATTGGTTTGAAGAATAGCGGTTCACGAAGGCTGTGATAAACGCACCCTTGGCGATGGCGTACTGCTGCACGTTTGTGAGCGTGGATGTCCAGGGTGGGTCGTTCCACTGACTGCAGCCAGGGCCATTGGGGCAGTCATTGGTTGAATACGGATGGCCTGATGACCACGCGATGCCGATTTGCATGTTGAAGTTGGTTAGCCACGCCATCTGCATATCCGCATTGCCCCACTCCCAGTCGTTTGAACCGAGGTATTGGATCTTCGCCCAGGAAAAGGCAAGGGTGTTGGTGCCAGTCACATTACAGGCATTATAGGCGTCGAATGATGAGCGCATCGATCCGTAACCCCACAACGGATAATACGCCAAGGCGTCCAAATGGACCCAGCCATAGCACTGGGTATCGAGGATCGACGTGTAACCATTCCCGAACCATGTGAATTGGGAGGGCATTTCAGGCAGGTTGTTGGGAGGGTGGCTGGTGGGATTCGTCGGATCCGTGCCCGCTTGGTACTCTTGCAGATTGGAAAAGCCGTCGTCGTCCGGATCGCACGACGCGCAGGACTGGCTGTTGGTCGTCGTGCCGTCGCCACCGAAATACTCCGCGCGCCACCAATCGGGAACGCCGTCGCCAATGCTGTCCAGGTTGGACGAAGGCCAGCCCCAGGCGATCACGGGTTCGATGCCGATGGGCCCCGTCCACTGATTGGACCAAATATCTGTCAGACCCACGCCGAAGTTGGTGGTAAATGAATAGCCCTCATCGGCCCAGATGAAGGTGTTGGTGCTATGGTCGGCGAACTGGAATGACCAGAAGTGCAATCCCGGAACGCACCCGTTGCTGATGTCGCCCGACGGTGTGACCCGGGTCAGGGGTGTGCCCGATAGCCAATTCCTTATGCGTGTCGATCCGGTCAACCACCAGGACAGCATGCACTGTCCCGCAATGGAGGGTTTCGGTCCTGATCCCAACGGATCATTATCGTCGGAAATCGCATTCGCATCGCTCCATCCCAGGTAGTCGCTGGCCCCGTTTCCATTGATGGTTCGTTGCGCGTCTGCCACTCCGCGCATGTCGGCGGATGACAGTCCCAACCAAGGCTGTATGCCGATCGCGCCGAAGGCGTGACCGATGATGATGTGTTTCAGGAAACGCCCCGTCATCCGTCGCCAGTCCCAATCAAATTGTGGAATGCCTGTTCCTGGCTGGTCCTGCCCGCCGCCGGCCGCGTAGGAGCCATCGGTCCATACGTAAAAGGCATTGAACTGGCCCAGCGAGTCCGGGGCATCATCGTAGAACTCGTCGATGACGGTGGGCTTGCCGGGGTACAGGGCGCCCAGTTGCTGTCCCAGCGCCACATCCAAGGGCAGCGCTGGGGACTGGTCCAAACGGTTGGTGTAGGAGACGTAGTTGTCGATGGGACCAAAATAGGTGGGGGCATGGTAGGAAAGCACGTTGACATGGTCATAGTAGGGCGGGACGTAAGAGTTGGTAAAGCATCGCGCGGGCCATCCCAGTAATCCCGCCGAGGCCGGTCCCCAGACCTCACAGTTTGTGCAGACATACGTGATCACGTGGGTGGCGGCGCTCATCACCATCGACGCCGGCAAGACCCCTGTCTGGTCCGGGTCGTCAGTCACGTCGAAGGTCATGCCGCCCCCATGTCCATCCGGTTCGTTGACGGGCTCGTAGATCAGGCTATTGGTGTAGCGCATGGCCACGTTGGAGAACAGCAACGAGACGTCGTTGATGAAGCTGGCCAGCGAGTTGGTCTCGTCGACGATGGGGGCGCCGTTCTGGTACGAGTCTTGCATGCCGTTGCCGATTGTGCCCGGCGCGGAGGGCAGGCAACTGAGGCAGTTGCGGTGTTCTGGCGGCAGGTTGAGCACCTTGGTCACCGGTGGATCGGGCCACGCGCTGATCTCATCACCCAGGGAGTGGTTGGAGGTGAACTTGTGAACGAACTGATCGATGTACTGCCACTGATTGGTGCCGGTGTTCTGGTTAACCTGTTGCCCCCATCCGACCTGCACGCGCGTCCAGGATGGATGGACGCGGATGAACCGGTTGGATTCTGTCAGGGTGCCCGTCGGCAGTTGACCGATGTCGGGGCGCACGCTGTTGGTGTATCCCGCGGGCAGAACGACAAATTGGCTGCGGTCACCGAAACCCCCATTGATTCCATCAACCTGAACGAAATAGTATCCGACCGTCAGACTGCTCAATACGGCCGGTGGAGCCATGTTGGTGACAGGATTGAAATGATAATCATAGAGTTCCACCGTCGTGCCGAGATTATTGGAGATCGTTACGGTGTCTCCGACATAGAAGATGCCTACAGAGGTGGATGGATTGATCGTAATGTTTGAACTGCCAAATGTCGGGTACGTATTGGTGAAACCACCGCTGGACACCGGTGGGGCCGAGATGGGCACCACGCCCAACGTGCTGAGCCCAAGCGAGCTGCTGTTGCAATCCCAGTTGGTTCCATCGTTGACCTGCAGACGAACCAGTCCGGCCGCCCGGGTGTAGGTGTGACTGATGCTCGCCCCCGGCACGTTGGTGACCGTGCCGTCGCCAAAATCCCAGTATCGATTGGTGCTGGGCGAGGTGCACACGGAAGTGTCGTAAAAAGTGACCGTGATCGGAGCCTGTCCAAAAGCCGGGTTGTTAGTGAACGAGGTGTGATATCCGATGACTGTCGGGTCTGTGCCCGCCAAGTACTCTTGGAGATTGGAGTAGCCGTCCCCATCCGGGTCGCAGGACGCACAGGAGTGCTCGTTGGTCGTCGTCGCGCCAAAGTACTTGACGCGCCACCAATCGGGAATCCCATCGTTGTAGGTACTGTAGTTGTTGGAGGCCAGGACGCTGGGATTATCGTAGAGCTGGAGGTTGGTCAGTCCATACGCCCAGGGATTGGTGCTGACGCACGATGCACAGGAGTAACTGTTGGTCGAGGTCGGCGTGCCGAAGTATTCCAGCCGCCACCAGTTGGGGACACCGTCGCCGACGGTGTCGGTGTTGTACAGGGCGGCTACGTCATTGCTGGACAGCGCCGTGCTGTAGATGCGCACATCACTGAGTGCGCCGTTGAGGAAAAATGTATTTGCATTGTCGACGGCCAAGCCAACCGGATTCCAGGCCGGCGGGTTATCCCGGCAGGGAATCACGTCATCCGTGTAGGGCATCGGACTGGCGGCCAATAGGCCATTGGTGTACAACCGGATTGTCGATCCGTCATAGACGGCCGCTAGATGGACCCACACATTCGTGGGAATCACGGCACCCCAGGTAGAAGGCCAGCAACCGTTGCCGGTTGGATTCATACAGAATGTGACGAGATCTGGAGGGTCTAACATCAATCCGAAACCACAGGGGGAGGTGCTGTCGCCATTGTCCCAGACCACGTAGGGCTCGGAAACCATCTGCCCCAAATCGTAATCTTTGACCCACACGGCGACCGTAAGTTGCGTCGTTAACAGGGAGAACGCCGTCGGCGTGGCTGACGCGGAGGTATAGTCATTGTTTGCGTCAAAGCTGGCGCTGAAATCCATCGCACCACCAACAACGCCATTTGTCCAGATGGGGTCACCGGTGATCATTGCCGTTTGGCCATGGCCGCTGGAATCCGTCGTGATGGTGCCGCTGCCCTCATCGAACTTCCACCAGGCAATCAAGTTGGCAGGGATAGGCTGGCTGGCGTAGGCGGTCGGATCGGTGCCGGCGAGATACTCCTGCAGGTTCGAATAACCGTCGTGATCCGGATCGCATGACGCGCAGGACTGACTGTTGGTCGTGGAGGTACCGAAGTATTTGACGCGCCACCAATCGGGAATACCGTCGTTAAAGGTGGTATAGTTGTTGGAGACCAGAACGCTGGGATTATCGTAGAGCTGCAGATTCGTCAATCCGTACGCCCAGGGATTGGTGCTGACGCACGACGCACAGGAGTAACTGTTGGTCGTTGTGCCATCGCCGCCGAAATACTCCGCGCGCCACCAGTCGGGAATGCCGTCGCAGACGGCACTGATGGACAGAGTGGCGGCGTTGGAGATTCGCGACCCGCAACTGCTGGAGACGATGCAACTATAGGCGCCGTCCATTACGTGGGTGAGAATGACCTCCCACGAACCACTGTAGGCGGGGTGGCTGGTGCCGTTGAGTGCAAGTTTCAAATGCGTCCCGTTGCTGGCACGCTGCTGGAATTGGCCGCTGGTGCCAAACTGGACGTGAGCCCTCACGTCGACGAGGGAGTAGGCCGCCAGCTCCGGACATTGGCAGCTTGCCCAAGCTGGCACGGGACCCGCGAAGAATCCCGTGCAATCAGCATTAGTGTAAGTGTTGCCGTCCGGGTCGGCATAGAACACACCGACATTTGCGCACCCGGAGGCTTGATAGGTGTACAGACCGCCCGCCACCATATAGGAGAACAAGGTGCCGCCGCCGTTGTTAGCCGGGACGGAGTTGGTCACTGAAGTGGCTGGCAGGACATTGCTAATGGTCAGCGTCGAACTGGTTGCGCCCGAGATCTGGCCACCGTCGGTGAGAGGCATCCCATTCCACAACCACTGGTAGGACAGCGAATTGCCGGTAGCAGCAACGGAGAATGTCACACTGGAACCCGGGCAGTAGTCCACCGGGGAGGGTTGCGAGGTGATGTCGAGCAGACCGGTGGTCGCCACCGTGATCGTGGCGGTGTTGGTCGTGGTGCCGCAGGACGCGGACAACGTCGCCGTGCCACCGGCGTAGCCGGGCGACAGCGTGACCGTGGTCGTTGGGCCATTGGTGATGGAGATTGTGCCAGCATCGGGCGGAGACAGGCTCCAGGTCGGACCGCAGGGAATGTTGCCGGGAGCCGATTCGGCGTTGAACACGAGGTAACAGCCGGGGCAGATCGTGGCGGAGGACGGGGAGATGCCGCTGAGTTGGCCGACGGAGATACTAGCAAAACCCAGGCCTCCCACCACACCGTTCGTGCTACAGGCGGAGCATTGGTTGGAGATGATGTAAACACCGGCGGCGGCGAAGTTGGTGGTGTACGTTGTCCCGTCGCCGACGGTAATGCCGTTGCTACAGGTCGTCGAATCGATGGAGATGGTGACCGGTTCACCGACGCACACCGCCGTCTTGTCGGCGGTGACCGATGATACGCAATAGATGTGGTCAGCGCGGGCTTGTGCAGCAACCGAAACGGCGATCAGAGCTGTGAGGAGTTGGATGCGGATGTTCATGGGATCCTCCTGACTTCGGTCGATGAGGAGGGATTGGTTGTTTTCGGATCGGCTTGGCGCGCGGCGCACTGGTTGAGGCCAGTGGTGGCGAGGCCCAGGTAGGTGGCCTGTCCTGGATATTCCGGGGAATTGGCGCCGACCTGCGCCGTGATGCGCGTGCGAAGCTGCTGCCACACCTGTGCGGCTTCGGCGTAGCGGTGGTCCTCGTAGAAACTGGTGGCCAGCATGTGGGTGGCGATGTCGCGTCGGGCTAGGCCAAGGGCGACATCCGCCCCGGCCAGCGGAAAGGCATGGGAGCCGAGTTCCTCAAGCAACGAGCTGAGGCAGAGTCGGCACATGGGGTGTTGACCCAGTTCCCGATAACACTGCGCCGCGCCGAGCCAGCCGCTGCTTCGCACCCAATCCTTGGAAGCTTCCTTCGCGGCCAGGTAGTTGTCGGCAGCGTTTTGGAACAGGGTCGAGGCCTCGGCGGCGTTGCCCTGCTGGTATTTGGCTGCCAGGCCATCCTCCTGGTAGAGCTTGCCGAGCCACAAGTGGCAGCGGGCAAGTTCTTTTGCGGTGGCGTGGGTCGGACGGTTGCACACCACCGTGTTGAAGAACATTTCGGCGTGATGCCGATCACCGGCGGTGTACAAGCTGTTGCCGAACGTCATGAAGATGGAGGCGCGCATGGTGCTGGCGGCCAGCGCGTTGCTGAGGACGGCATCGGTGGCGCCGGTGGTGAGCAGTTGCTGCAGCGCCGCGCACTGGTGGAGGATCCGTTGCCTTTTCTCAGGGGCATCCTTGTTCCACGGTGGCGATGCTGCTTGTTTTTGCAGAAGTTGTAGAACATCGACGGGGACAGTTGTAGGGTTGCCGTTTACGGTGAGATTACCAGCGAAGGTGGTTGTGGCCAGGAACAGTACGGCGATGATCGGGGTGAGGAAACGGCTGGATCGATTCATTTGGACGCTCTCCATGTCTGGTTTCTCTGGAACGCCAGTTTCAGCACGCATGCGTGAATACACGCGGCATGCATTTGCTTCGTGAGACTTGCGCAGACGGGGCGCATTGGGGCCGTAGACGGCAGGCCCCGGCGGGGTGATGGGAGTGTTTGTAGAGGCACCATGCGACAAATGCAAGGAGAATGTGTAACGTTTGGCTAACGAAGGTGGCTGGACACGTTACTTTGCGGCGGGCGGCGAAGTAGCTTCGAGCCGGGCGAGGGCGGTTTTTGGGGTTGACTTGGCTATCTTTTGCGGATAGTGTAGCGGGTCGTTCTTTGATATAGAACGAAGGCCACCCCTCATCCTGAGCGTCTGTGCGAGGGGCGGTGGGAGAAAGCCAGGAGGGCAGACGCCGGGGTCTGGCCCTATGGTGCGGATGACGTTACATCGGAATCTCCGCTGAGGCAGCGGACGATGAAGATCGGGGTGGGGGGCGGGATGAGTCCGCCTTCGCGCCATGAGGTTTCGATGTCACAGAGGTTCTGGCGGACGGGTCGGCAGGCGAGGGGCGGCGAAAAAGTAAAAAAACACAAAACGAACCCGAGAAAATGGAGGAAGCAGATTTTTGTAATGATCGATCATGGAATGGGTTGTGTAGATTGGATGTCGGAATTCTTTACACTTTTCAGGAAAAAACGAACCCGAGAATTGGCAAAACGAACCCGAGAATTGGGGGAAGGAACCTGAGCGAATGGAAAACGAACCTGGGTATTGGGAAACGAACCCGAGGGTTGGGGCGACACCCGCAGATCGGGCGTGGGCGGTCGGGGGTGTTTTGACATGTTCATCGTGTTCAGAGTGGGGGGATTGGCATGTAAAGCGGGCGGGGGTGGGGGTGTCATGCGGGCTCGACAAGACGGGGAGATGGTGGTTAGGTTGACATGTTCAGCTGATTTGGGAGCAACTTTTAACTGGCTTGGGAGTTGCTTAACATGTTGGCGAGAAGGTTTACATGTCAGAGAGAATTAACACAACGCGCGTGGTGTGCGCATTGACATGTCGGGGTTGAGGACTGGACATGGCAAGGGCGAAGATTTTGGTGGTTGATCACGAGGTTTCGTGGACGCTGAGGGTGTCGGAGCTGTTGATGCGGGAGGATTACGAGATGTTCTCGGCGAACACAGTGGAGGACGCGATGTTGTTGTTGGATGCGCGGAGTGTGGAGGTGGTGGTGGCGGACATCAATAATATGCCCGGGGTGGATGGGGTGGCGTTTTTGGAGCAGATGAGGCAGGTACACGGGGAGGCGGCGTTGATCGTGCATACGGCGCGGGGGACGGTGGAGCAGGCGGTGCGGGCGACGAAGTTGGGGGCGTATGATTATTTGGAGAAGGGAGTGGAGGCGGGGGCGATGGGGAGGTTGCGGGAGCGGGTGGGGCAGGCGGTGATGGAGGCGGGGACGATGGGGCGGGGGGCTGGGGCGGTGGCGGATGCGCGGGGGCGGGGGATGTTGGCAGGGGCGGTGCAGGGCTTTTACGGGATCATCAGCCAGAACAGCCAGATGCGGGATATTTTTGAGCTGATCCAGACCATCGCCGATAGCTACGCGAATGTGCTGATCCATGGGGAGACAGGGACAGGCAAGGAATTGGTCGCCCGCGCGATCCATGAAGCCAGCGACCGACACGGGAAGCCATTTGTCACTTTGGATTGCAGCGCGCTGGCTCGCGAACTCTTGGAGAGCGAATTGTTTGGTCACGAGCGGGGCGCGTTCACCGGCGCGGTGGATCGGCATGTCGGCCGGTTCGAACGCGCGAACACCGGCACGCTGTTCTTGGACGAGGTCGCGAACATCAATCTCAACGTGCAGTCCAAGTTGCTCCGTGTCCTGCAAACGCGCACCTTTGAACGGGTGGGCGGCACCAAGCCGATTTCGGTGGACGTTCGCATCATCGCCGCGACAAATCGTCCTTTGGAAGCAGTGGTCGCTGACGGAACATTTCGCGAAGACCTGTATCATCGCCTCAATGTGGTTCAGATCGACCTGCCGCCGTTGCGCGAGCGCACGGAAGATATCCCGCTGCTGGCCATGGAGTTTCTGCGGCGGTTTGCCCGCCAGAACGGCAAGGACCTGCGGGGTTTCAGCGATAATGCGGTTGGCATCCTGTGCGGGTACGGTTGGCCGGGCAACGTGCGCGAACTCGAGAATGTCGTCTTGCAGGCGGTGGTGCTGGCCAAGTCTTCGCTGATCGATTCCCCCGACCTGCCCCGGCGCATTACGGAAGCGAAACCCACCGCCGCCGCCGCTTCGGCCGCGTTGTCCGATCAACTCGGCGAACCCGAAAAGCAAATCCTCGTCAACGCCCTCCGCCAATACGGCGGCAACATCAAGCGCACGGCTGAAATCCTGCAGATCAGCCGCACCACGCTCTACGCCAAGCTCAAGAAGTACGACATCGATCCCGATTTCGTCCGCTAGTCTTACTCACTCTGGCTTGCGAACGCAGAACGTAAATTGCCGCCACGTCATCCGCATAGGCCAGATGCCAATCGCTCCGTAAGTTTAATAAGACGTTTAGCGGATGCGTGCGCGGAAGTATCGTCCACCCGACACGGTGCCTCTGCAAAACAGTGTCCCAGTCGGGCCGCACTTTGTTTACATCGTCAAAATCCTGGATCAACGCCATTCCAAAGAAGTCGTTCCGTCCGTCCACAAAGACCTTACGTTCGGGCAGGGTCAGTTCCAGGTAGCCACCCCAACCGTAGTCGTTGAACATTTCCCCGGAGACCGCGTCGGGGTTCTGTCGCACGAAATTCACTGCCGCTGCCGGATACCGATTCGTCAGCATACCGGTCTCAATCATGGCCACCCCACCCATGACGCGTGGTTTGGCGAATATGGCAACGAGGGCGACGAGCGCTACACACACCAACCACCGGCCATCGGCGGCCTGGTCCAGGCCGGCAAGATCCGCGGCGGTTTTCTGGTAGCGCTGTTTCCACGAACCGAGGAGTGCTGGCAACACCGCCGACAGGTGTCGGCCAATGATCGGTGTCACCACGATCGCAAAGAGCGGTATATTGCGAACCCAGCGCAAGGCCAGGAAGCCGGCCCAACCGATGAGGAGAATTTCCGTGGAACTCAAGCGAGGGCGCGCCACGATCAGCGTTAACACGAGCACGACCAGCAGCAGGGTGAACCCGTGCGTGCTCGGTGAGTGAAAGCTCGGCGAGCGAAACTCGCTCACGAAACCGACAAGAGTGGAATGTTGAAGATAGTTCGCCAGGTATCGGTACAATCCCCAGCCGTTCGGGTTGAGCAACGCCGCCAGCGAGCAGCCAACTCCGGCAACCACCAACGTTTGCATGCTGCGCAACGCGGCAGTCCGTTGCCCGTCCCTGCCGAGGCACGCTCTAACCGCGGCGCCCGAAAAATAAACGCCGATCAACATGAGCCCGGTAAGAAATCCCGCGTGCAGATTGGCCCACAACGCAGTCAGGGGAATCAAACGTACCCACAATTGGCGAGGGCTGGTGCCGCCACTCTCAAAGGCGTGCAATTGCCAGTTGAAGTAGGCCAGGAATGCGAGCGAGGCCACGTGCGGACGCGCCAGCCAGTGCATGGAACATGCATAACCGGCCAACAGCGTTAGGGCCGTCGCCACAATCATATCGGACCCTTCTGATAGAAGCTGGCGTTGGAGAATCCACAAGCTGGTGGCGATCATCATGGCCGCCAGGAGCACGATGCCATTCCAGCCGAGAGCATTGCCCAAAACCGCGAACAACACTTCGCTCAACCATTCCATTGTCACGATGGGCGCGCCGGCGTGCGTATGGGAGAACGGATCCGCCCGTATGATCGCCCGGTGCTGGATCATCCAGTTGCCGAGTTGCCAGTGCAGGCACGTGTCGCCATCGGCATTGATCATCACCAGCCGCCATTGAGAGAGCGTCAGGCCCAGGACGAAAATGAGCCACAGCGACAAGCCGATGGTCGGCAGCCAGCGGTGGCGAGCGGTCATGGCGTCCTCCCGTAAATCGATGCGACGGGATCGGAGTACACGAGCTTCCAATCCGCGCGTTTGGCCAGGAGACGAGTCAGCGGATGATCGGGCGGCAGAATCGTCCAGCCGACGTTGTACTTACGCAGGACTGTTTCCCAATTGGTTCCGACGGAGTTCACGCTGCTGAATTCGCGGACGAGATCGGGGCCGTAGAAATCGTTGCGACCGTCGACGAACACGCGGTGCGCGGGCATGGTCAGCATGAGGTAGCCTCCCCAACCATAGTCGTTGAACATTTGCCCGTGGACAGCCTCGGGATGGGCCTTCACGAACTGAACGGCGGCAACGGGGAACCGGTTGGAAAGCACGTCGGTGGTGATGACGGGCTGGCCGCCGACCAGATTGGGTTTGACGAGGATGGCCACCAGCACGAGGAACGCCACGGCGACCGTCGCCCGTCCGTCGGCGTTGCGGTTCAGCGTCGTGACATCCTCTGAGAGTCGGTGATAGAAATCGAGCCAGCGGCCGGGTTTGGCATTGGCAAGACCGTCCTGCCATTCCTTGGCGAGGATCGGGCTGACGACCAGACCGAAAATCGGTATATTTCGCGCCGACAAGAGGGCCAGCAATCCCCACGTGCCCATGACAATGACATCGGTCGCGGACATCGTCGGCCGCAGAAACAGCAGCGTCAGCCCGATCACCCCGAACTCGATCAGGAGGCCGTAAGCGGTGCCCGAGTGGAGATTCGGGGGACGAAACTCGTTGGTCTGGTGGGCGAGGATGGGATTTTTCAGGAATTCGATCACGTGGGCCGGGAGTCGCCAACCGTTTGGATTGAGAAGGCTGGCCAGCGCGCAACCGGCCAGAAGCCACCCGAAGCCCAAGAACTTGCTGCGAAATCCGGGCCGTGCATCGGCCGTCGCCGTCATCCACGCGATGGCATCGCCGACCAGGAACGTCAGGATGATAACAAAGCCCGTAAAGAATGCGCCGTGCAAGTTCACCCACAGTGCCATCAGTGGCACCAGTCGGTACAGTAGCGGGAGCGTTTCCAGCTTTCCCCGATCAAACCGCCGCAGATAGCCGGTGAAAATTACAGCGAATATCAGGGTAAACAAATGCGGCCGGGCCAACCAATGCACGGTGCCAGTCGTTGCTGCCAGCAACGTCGCCGCGGTGGCAGGCAAGACGCCGATTCCTTCTGATAACAACTGGCGATGAAGCAGCCACAGACATGTGGCGATCAGCACCGTTGCCAGCAGCGCAATGCCGTTCCACCCCAGCGCATCGCCTGCGGCAGCGAACAGCACCTCGCTCAACCATTCCTTGGAGATCAGCGGCGCGCCGGGCCGCGTGTGCGAAAACGCGTCCGTGCGGATCACGGCGCGGTGTTCGATCATCCAGTTGCCGATCCGCCAATGCAGGCACGCATCGCCATCCTCGTTGATCATGGCCACGCGCCATTGTGACAACATCAGCCCCAGCGCGAAAATCAGCCAGAGTGCCGCTCCGACGGATGGCAGCCACCATCGACGCGGCGGAGACGAGACTCCCTGGACAACGCCATCGCTCATGACACACGCGAAAAGACCAGGGTCAACTGGTTCGAGTACACCCGAGTCCATCCGGAGCTGAGTTCCAGGATTTGATTCAGCGGATGTTGCACGGGGAGAATTGTCCAGCCAACATGATATTTCGCAAACACCTTTTCCCATCCCGGCTTCGGCTCGTCCGCCGAGCGAAATTCGTGGAACAGGTCGATGCCGTAGGAATAATTCCGACTGTCGATGAACGGCTTGTGTTGCGGAAGGGCGAATTCGATATAGCCACCCCACAGGAAGTAATTGAACATTTCGCCCCGAACCGCGTCAGGATGCTCACGCAGATAATCGAGGGCGGCCACGGGGTAACGACCGGGCGGATAATCCGTGACGATGAGAGGCGCGCCTCCAACGAGGATCGGCTTCGCCATTACTCCCAATGCGATGAAGGCCGCTGTCAAGATGATCGCGGCATCGGCCCATCCTCCGTCACATGATAGTCCAGCAGTCCATTCACGGTATCGTCGGACCCATGCCGAATCCTGACGGGCACGCGTAAACTCTGCGAACCATTGAGCAAGTATGGGCGTCACCACAAGGGCAAAAATGGGCACGTTCCGTGCCGAAAGAAGCGAGAAATAACCCCAGCCACCAATGAGCAAAAGGTCCATCACCGACACCTTCGGGCGAATGACGATCAACCCTGCGGCCAGCAGCAACAACATTAGCAAGAATCCGTGCATGCCCACCGTGTGAAAATTGGGCGAGGCGAACTCCGTGGTCACGGTCGAAAGCTCGCGGGATCGCAGGAAGCTCGCAATTTGCGCCGGCAGCCTCCAGCCATCCGGGTTGATCAAAATCGCCGCGCAGCAAACCAAGAACAGCACAACGAGCGGTTTGAGTTTTGCTCCCGATGCGGATTGCCGCCGCGAATCGATGGTCGTGCCCACTGTATACATCGCGATCAATACCAGCCCCGTCGGGAATGCCCCGTGCAAGTTCGCCCAGAGAACCATCAGCGGTGGAAGGAGCCAGAGCAACCGGTGCGCCGAGATTCGTCCTTGCTGAAACCAGCGCAATTGCCAGGCAAAGACCACCGTGAATAGATGCGTGAATAGGAGCGGGCGCGCCAGCCAGTGCATGGAGCACGCGAACATCGCCACGAGGACGAGCACGGTCGCTGTTGCCGGGTCACTGCCTTCTTCGAGTAGTTGACGGTGGAGCATCCAGAAGCATGTGGCAACGAGAGCCGCCGCCAGCAGCACGACTCCATTCCATCCGAGACACCGTCCCGCGGCCGCCATCAGAATCTGACTGAGCCATTCCTTGGCCATGGATTGTCCGTGGTACGTGTGAAGCAGATTGTCTTCCCGCACGATCGCGCGATGCTGAATCATCCAGTCACCGAGCCGGCGATGTAACGCTGGATCGCTGTCTCCGCTGATGAGCACGATGCGGGCGCTGGTGAAACTCAGCCCCAGAAACAGGATCACCCAGAGAGCCGCGGCGAGTGATGGGAGGCGGAAGCGCGACGAACCCGTTTGCCGCGCGACAGCGTTGGACGAAGCGACATTCACGGCTGTTTGCGAAAAATGGCGGCCACTTCGTTGGAATAGACGCAGTGCCAGCCCGGCAATAGTGCCAGTGCAAGATTCAGACGATGATCAGTCGGCATGATTGTCCAATCCACGCGATATTGCGCGAGAGGTTGCTGCCAGTTCGTGTGCAGCAGGGACGTGTCGTCATATTGGCGGATGAGCGATTCGCCATAGAAATCGGTGCGGCCATCCACGAACACGCGGTGCTCGGGCAGCGCATACATCAGATAGCCGCCCCAAATGTAGAGATTGAACATGTTACCCTTGAATTGATCGGGATGTGCATGGATGTAGGCCACGGCGTCCACAGGCCATTTTTTTGCCGGGATTTCTGTGGGTCGGGGAAACGCCACAATTGCCACGATGGCGACCAGACCAACCAGCGGCCAGGCGCGAGACATTTCATAAACCTCGCGCATCCGGTCCGACAATCGTCGCACATATGACGGCGAAGCGTCGGCCAGCGATGTCGCCAGAATTGGCGCCACAAAAATGACCGTCAGCGGAATGTTACGCACGGCATAGAGCCCAAAATACGTCCACACGATCAACAGTAGGCCAGACGAGGGCGACAGACGCGGTCGCGCCAGCGCCAGCGTCAGAAACGTCAGCGCCAGCCAGGCGAGAAACCCGTGCGAGTCGAACGCGTGAAAATCGGACGAGGCGTATTCGGCCAGCCAGTTGGTGAGATACTGCGAGCGAAGGAAGTGGAGATTATGGACGTGAAGCTCGTAGCCGCTCGGATTCGCGAGCGACACCCCTCCGCACAACGCAATGGCACCCGTAAACACCATGAGCTTCCGCATCGCCTCACTCCATCGGACCTGGTCGGTGCGGGACAGCACAAGCTCGATGATTGTGCCCAACCAGTAAATCCCCAGCGTCACGAACCCGGCCAGGTAGCCGCCATGCAGGTTGACCCAGAGAAGCGTCAGTACACCAAGCATGATGAGCAAACGACGAGCCGATTCGCCGCGATCGAAACGGCGCAATGCGTCGGACCACAATACCGCGAGGAGAAAGCTAAATGCGTGAGGCCGTGCCAGCCAATGTGCGCAGGCGGCCCACGCGGCAATGAACGCCACAAGAATTGCCACGGCGTGATTGCCGCTTTCCCGCACCAGTTGCCGATGCAACAAAGCGAACGTCGTGGCGATCAGCAGCGCGGTCACGACGCACAGGCCGTACAATCCCCACGCGCGCCCGGCCAGGGCGAAAATGATCTCCGCCAGCCATTCCTTGGAGATGATGGGCTCGCCGAAACGCGTATGCGAAAATACGTCCGTACGGATCAGGTGGCCGGTCTCGAGCATGTACTCCCCGACGCGCCAGTGCATGCACGTATCGCCGTCGCTGGTGGCCATCATCGTGCGCCAGGGATTCGCCAGCAGAATCAGCAGGATCACCAGCCACAACCATTGGGTCAGCGATGGCATCAACCACGGCAAAATGCCGCCGGAGGATACCGGGCCGGAGTCCGTCTGCGGTTGCGGCTCCGGGTCGGGATGGTTTGCGTTCGCCGCCATCTGCGGCAGATTACGGAGCCGCGTCGGAATGTTCAACGTTGAACTGAAGCGAGGGACCGGTCACGAAACACAAGCGGCGCTCGACTTCACTCAGGCATCACAGTAGAAATCGGGGACCGTGGATCGACAGGACAAAAACACACCGAGGGCGAGCCAGATGAATTGGTGGCGTTGGGTGGCCGCGACGTTGGCTCCCAATCCGCGGATACTGCTGTTTGTAGCCTTGGGATGGATTGCCGAGCTGGCTCTGCTGGGGCGTGTCCAGAACAACATTTACGGTGTGTCTCCGCGGGCCCGGTGGCTGGCGGTGATGGGCACGGCGTGGGTTTGGCTAACCATCGGCTGGATTCTGTGGTGGGTTGGGAATCGACTGACGGGGAAAGTGTCTCGCGCACTCTGGAGAACGCTGCTGGCGGTCATTGCCGGATTGTATGGGCTGAGTTGGGGCGTGTATTTGCGCACGAGCCGGTTTCCCGACGGGGAAGCGGTATCATTTGCCGTTGGCAATTTCCGGTTGTTGTGGCTCTACGTGCGGCAGGCTGAGCACGGAATCTGGTATGTCGCTGCGGCGATCTTGGTGGCGGTTGCCGGGGCGGCGATCGCGGGCGGAAGATGGTTGTCAGATGGAAGATGGTCGACACCCGACAACCCGGCCGAACTCCGCTACGCGCAACGAGTGACCTGGTACTGTCTCGGAATCGCGGTCTCACTGCTGTTTTTGCAAAGCAGTGTGGGCCGGGACATTGCGACGGTTCGACGCGAGCGCGATGCGGTTCGGAATTATTTGGATCCCGTCGTGACGATGGCGGGCAGTTGGATAACGTCCCAGGTGTACGAGCGCGTCGAACCCTGCATCAATCCATCCGAATTGCGGCCATTGTCTCAAATTGATGCATGGAACAAAACATCTCGGATTACCAACCGCGCAAACGTGATTCTGATCACCGTCGAATCCATGCGCCATGATGTCATCGGCCTTCATGTTCAGGGAACGGAAGTAATGCCGATGGTGGACGAGCTGGCCAGCGGCGGCGTGTGCTTTACCCGGACCTACTCGCAGTCGTCGCATTCGGATTACGCCAACACGGCCTTGTATTCCTCCCTCTTTCCGTTGCGGACGGTGCGGCACCTGTACTTTCACGACGATGATCCCTGGCCGAAGACGTTGATCTATGATCTGCTGAAGCGCGCGGGCTATGCCACGGCGGTTGTGTCGTCGCAGAACGAGCGGTGGGGTCAAATGGACAACTTTCTCAAGAGCCCGTTGCTCGATTTGTTTTACGATCCGGTGCATGGCGGCGGACTGTCACGCGGTCCACTGAACTTCGACAATCTTCCGGATTCGCAGACGATGGATCGGGCCCTGGCCTGGGTTGCCGAGCAGAACACCAAAGCCACGCCGTTCTTTCTCGGATTGAATCTGCAGACATCGCATTTTCCGTATACGTTGCCGGCGGACGCCGAGAAGCCGTTCGAGCCGGCAACGATTGATTTTCCGGTCGGTTTTTTTGAGTACCCCGCCGACAAGGTGGAGATCATGCGCAACGCATACTACAACGCATTGCATGAGTGCGACCGTCAGATACGACGATTGATCGATGCCTTGCGCCGGGATGGCCTGTTGTCGCGCACTGTCATCCTCATTTCGGGCGACCATGGCGAAGCATTCTACGAGCGCGGGTACGTTACGCACGCACGCGAACCGATCGAGCCTGTCATCCGCACGGCGTGTGTTCTATACGCGCCCGGCGTGGTCACGCCGCGCGTCGACGATTATCCTGTGGAGCTCGTAGATGTTCTGCCGATGTTCCTCACGACGCTCGGTTTGCCCGCGTATCCCGGCTTTCAGGGTATTGATGTGCTGGCCAGCGACCGGCCGCCGTTGAATCGCCGAATGCTCTTCATACACACCGATAATCCCTCGACGCGTACGGACGGCGTGCTGTGGATGGGGCGATGGAAATACGTACACGACCGTCTCCACGATGAAGAGAGCCTGTTCGATGTCGAATCCGATTCGGGCGAGGCGAGCGAACTGAGCGCGCGATATCCTGCGCTCCTGCGTTCCCTGCGAGAGGTCACGCAGACATGGCGACGGAGGCAGTTGGCCTATTACCAGTTCCCGATGTACTACGAACATTATCTCCCACCCGCACCACCTCCGCCCCCGTCGACAGCAGTGGTCCCGCGCTGATGGTTGCCCGCCGTCTGCGCGGGATTCCACGACGGAGACGCCGGCTGCAGCCGTACTTTGCAGGTTTGCGCTTGGAGTTGCCCGTGCGCCCTGCTATTAGGTTTTTGATGGGACTCGGAAAATGATCGGCGAGTTTTGGCGAAGACTGGCGCAGAACCGCCTCCTCGACGTGGCCGCTGTTGCGCTTGTCACCATCTGCGTAGTCCAATTATCTCGAGTGGTGCCCGGACGCGCGAATCAGGATGATTTCGCCCGTTACTACATATCTGGCCACCTGTTGATGGAGGGGCGCAATCCGTACACGGTTGAATTGGTTCCATTGTATGCATCTCATGGATTCGTGTTGCCGCCAGGTGTGCAGATCATCCGATCCACGTACCCGCCGCTGGCCGTGTGGCTGTTCGCACTGCTCGCAGAGTTTACTCCCGGCGCGGGTTTCGCGTGCTGGGTGACGGTGGAAATCTGCAGTCTGGCGATTATCCTCTGGCAAACGAAACGACTCCTGGGGCAACGCCTGACGAAGCGCAGTGACCTATTCGTCTGTGCCGCGGCTCTCACCTCCGCACCCGTTTACTGGCACTTTATCTACTCGCAGATCGGTCTGCTGCTGGCCGCTCTGGTGCTCATGGCCTATGCGTGGCATGTGGAAGGCAAAGACACCGGGGCTTGTATCGCCATCACAATCGCCGGATTGATGAAAGTGTTCCCGCTGGTGCTGCTTCCCTGGTTCTTGTGGCGGAGCGAGGGCTCGATTCGGCGGCGAGCCGTGCGCGCCGCAGTCGTGGCCGCTGTCGCGCTGTTGGTGGTGTTGATAACCGGAATTCCGTTATGGCTGGATTATGTCCGCTACATCCTGCCGTGGCTCCCGACCGATTCGATGGGAGCCTATAATGTCACTTTTGCGGCATACGTTGCCAAACTGGGCGTGATTGCATCTGGTGTCTCTCCTCTGAGCGATGACGCGCGGCCGTGGATCACCGCCGGGTGTTGCGTAGGCCTCGCCTTGATCGGCTTGTGCTACGCGATGTGTCTGTGGACTCGAAGCGATCCCGAAACAGAGTTTTGTTTGCTGTGCGCGGCGATGCTCGCGGGAAGCATTATGACGTGGGTGCACGGCCTGGTGTTCTTGATCTTTCCGATGGCGGTGCTCGGGGTTCGAATTGCGCGTCATCCTTCGTGGAGGGGGATCATCCTGCTATCGGTGATCCTGCTCCTGCTCAACAACGTGATAACGCGTGAAGGGCCGTTTCTCGATTCGCATCGCTTCTTGAAGATCACGGTGAACGATCTTCCCATGTTCGGCTTGTTGGGCGTCGTTGCGTTCTTTGCCGGGCAATTGAGGGGATCGCGCCCGCAGTAGACGATGATGAACCGATTGTATCCACTTTGGCGCAGTCCCGCACTGGATATGGCGGTGGCGTTGATTGCGTTGATCTACGTTGTGCGGATCGCGGAGATGTTGCCGTCGCGAACTTTTTCCTACGACTTCAACCATTACTACGTCACGAGTCGGCTCCTGTTGGACGGCCAGAATCCTTATCGAACGCCGCTGGCGTCGGAGTCGGAGAAGTACGGGTTTGAACATACCAAGATGATTCCCGTGGCGACGAGCACGCCGTTGTCGCTTTGGCTGTTGACGCCACTGGCGATGCTGCTGCCGAGACCCGCCTTTTGGATTTGGGTGGGCATGGAGGCCATTAGCCTGGGCGCAATCTTCTGGCTGACAAAACGCTTACTACAGGGACAATTGACTCCGAGAGGGTGGCGTTTTCTTTGCGCGGGGTTTCTGTGCTCGTCGCCCCTCCTGTTGCACTTCATGTATTCGCCCGAAGACCTGATGCTGGGGGCGGTTTTCCTGGCAGCCTATGCCTGGCACAAGAACGGGCATGACAACCGAGCCTGTTGGGCCGTGATGCTCGCGGGACTGGTGAAGGTCTATCCTCTTATAATTCTGCCGTGGTTCGTGTGGCGGAGCAAGGGGCCAGCATGGAAGCGCTTGCGCAACGCGGCCGTATTGCTTCTGGGTGCCGGCGCGATCACGCTTGTGACTGGACTATCCATGTGGATGGACTGGGTTCACATAGCGATTCCGATCATCCGCTGGTGGTCAGTCGGCCATACGTTTAACTTCACGTTGCCATCGTTCATCATCAACCTGGGACAAGTGCTGCAAAGCGGAACCGCGTCTGTCCAACCGAGTGGGTGGTGGTGGGCGGCCGGTGGTGGCGTCGCATTGTTCGCGATCCTGGCAGTTTACGCCTATTGCACGCGGATCAAGGGAGACGAGGACCTGCAGTTTGCGCTGGTTTGCGTGGGGATGCTGCTTGTGTACGCGCGGGCGTATTATTACGTCCATCTGATCTTCCCGGTGGGATTGGCCGCAGCACGGTTGTCGGCATCGATCTCCTGGCGGCGGACGCTCCTTTTTGCCGCGTTGCTCATTGCAATGGATTCTCAGGGGCCGTGGGACAAGTCGTTTTGGGGAGGATCACCGCTGGTGATGACGTTGCTAAATTACGTGCCCCTGTATGGGCTGAGTGGTTTTTGCTTCTTCCTCGCCAGGGAAAGGCGGCGCGAATGAACGGATGGCGACGATTGACACAAAATCGATTGCTGGATATCGGTGTGTTTGCCATCGCCTTGACGATCGTCATTCAGACGGTGCGGATGCTTCCGACGCGAATCTACCAGGACGATTTCGCGTACTTCTATCTGCCGAGCAAGATGTTGTTGGAAGGGCAGAATCCATATTCGACTTCCCTGAGCCAAGTCGGACAGCCCCATGGGTTCGCGTCGTCGGGGCGGATACCGACGGGGACGAACCCTCCGTTATTGTTGTGGTTGTTCGCCCCATTGGCGAGATTGAGGCCTGCGGCGGCGTTTTATGTGTGGTTCGGCATCCAGGTTGGGAGTTTGTGCGGAGTGTTGTGGTTGACGCGGCGATTGTTGGGTTCGCGATTATCGCCCCGTGACTGGAGGTTGTTCTGCGCTGGGGTGCTGTGCGCGAGGCCGCTCTTCCGCCACTTCGAGTATTCACAGGTGCAACTGCTGATCGCGTTGATCGTGCTGGCCGCGTTTGGATGGCATCGTGCGGGAAGACACACGTCGGCGTGCCTGTCGATAACCATGGCGGGTCTTCTGAAGTTGTTTCCGTTTGTCTTGCTGCCATGGTTCGTTTGGCGAAGTAGTGGCAGCATCCGGCAGAGGATTTATCGGGCCGTCGCCATGCTCGTGGTGATCGTCGTGACCCTCTGGCTGTCGGGTTTCGGTCTCTGGCACGACTTCGCAACGCTCGCCATGAAAGTCATCACCGCCGCCGCCATCAATCACACCTTCAACTGCTCCCTGCCATCTTTCATCATCAATTTCGGCCAACAAGCATTTGGATTCTCCACGTCTTCCCCGACCGGACATGCCTGGTACACACTCGGAATGGTTCTCGGTCTTTTTGTAATCGGGGTTTGTTACATCATTTGCTTTGGCAGAGTCCGTGATCCGATTGCAGAATTCTGCCTGTTGAATCCGGTCATGCTGTTGGGAGGCCTCGTTTGCTGGGGTCATTACCTTGTGATTCTCGTTTTTCCGGCGGCTGTCGCCGTCACGTGGACGTTGAGGCAGCCGTCATGGCAGCGTCTTCTCTTCCTGGGCATCACGATCCTGCTGTTAAACAGTGTGGATCTGGGGACCAATCCCGTTCTTGGTCCATATCCCACATTTCGGCTGCTGGCGAATTATGCGCCCCTCGCCGGGATGTGCATGCTGATTGCTTTCTTCGTAAGAGAATCAGGCCGAACTGGCTGGCGAGCGTTCTTCGCGGAAACAGGGAACTCAACGGCGGTCGGCGATGCATGTTAAGAGGCACATGCTGCCGCCGGGGTTTTCACTGGTGCAGCATGCGCAATTCTGTTAGTGGGAGGCAGCCCGTGAGCGGAACAATGAATTGGTGGTGGCGGCTGGCGACGTACCGAATCCTCGACGTCGCCGCTGTTGTGCTTCTGGCGTCGGTTCTTGTCTGGTGGACCGTGATCCTTCCGCCGCAGTGGCGTGAATTTGATTTCAATGACTACTACAGCACCGGCTGGATGCTGTTGCACGGTCAGAATCCGTATACGACGTCGATGGAAGCGACAGCCCGCGCGTTCGGGTTGGAGTATTCCACCGAGGTTCCCGTCGCAGAGTACCCGCCGCCGTTCATTTGGATGTTCGCGGCGCTGGCGGTGATGCCGCCGCGGGCTGCATTTGCCGTGTGGCTGGCGTTGGAGGTGATCTGTCTGGCGGCGATCCTGTGGCTAACGCGCAAGCTGCTGGGGGATAAGTTGTCGGCCCGTGGCTTCCTGTTTGTCGTAGCGCTGACAGTCATTTCGCGGACAGTCAGCTACAGTCTTTTTAATTCTCAGGCCCAGTTACTGTTGGCCGCGCTTGTTTTGGCCGCATACGTCCTGCATCGAACGGGGCGAACCGGTTGGGCGTGTGTGGCGGCTTCGACTGCCGGAGTTCTCAAGGTCTACCCGTTTGTGTTGTTGCCATGGTTTGTGTGGACCGGTGGCACAGCGCGCGCGCGGTGGCGGCGGCTGCTCGGATCGGTCGTGTTCATTCTGGCCGTGGTTGTCGTGACGGGCCCGGGCTTTTGGCGCGATTCGCTGCGGTACGGGATTCCGATGGGCGTCGATGAGCAGATCGGGCGCACGTTTCATTTTTCGCTCGCATCGTTGGTGACCAACCTGGGGTATCTGCATGAGAACTTGCACCCTACCCCGGAAGCAAGGCGGTTCTGGTGGTTCGCGGGTACGAGCACCGGCCTGGGAGTTATCGCTGTCGCCTACGCGATTTGTCTGTTGTCGAGGCGCGATCCAGAAGCACAGTTTTGCCTGCTGAGCGTGGCGATGCTGATCGGGACCGTCACCGTCCAGGGGCATTATTTTGTTTTTCTTATTTTTCCGCTAACCGCCATGGCGCTGCGAATCGGTCGGAGCCCGACCGGGGGATGGGTGATCTTTGCAGCACTGACAATACTGTCTTTCAACTGCGTCGACCCGCCCGTCTCCCCCTTCCTCGATCGCCATTTGTTCTTGTTCCTATTGGCGAGCGATCTGCCGTTGTACGGATTATTCACGCTGGCAGCCTTTTACTGCCGAGAATTACACAACGCTACGGCAGATGGTGGGGCCGAATGAATCCCCGGCCTCCCGACACATCGAGCTCGACCCAGTTGACGCGACGCGACGGAATCATCGCCATCTTGATGTTTCTTGTAGCACTCGCATCACGCATCCCGTTTCGGAGTCAGTTTGCCTATCACTGGGACAGCGCCCAATTCGCCTTGGCAATCGGCGATTACAATTTGCGGATCAGCCAACCGCATGCGCCGGGCTTCTATCTGTACGTGTGGCTCGGGCGGCTGATGAGCCGGCTTGTGGGGGAACCGCATGCCGCCCTGGTTTGGTTGAGCGTTCTCGCCGGGGCGGGGTTGGTTGCGATCGGATACCTTCTGGCAACCTCGATGTTCGGACACGCGTGCGGTGTTGGAACGGGATTGATCCTGCTGACCAGTCCACTTTGTTGGTTTCATAGTGAAATCGCGTTGACGACCATCGTCGACAGCGCGCTCGTCGTTAGCTTTGTATTCGTGTGCTGGAGAGCGATTTCGAATGGGCTGACATGGGGACGAACCTTCATGCTGGCGGCCCTATTCGCAGCGGTGGCCGGGGTGCGGCTGCAAAGCGCGCCCATCCTCATCCCATTGTCGGTTTACGTCTTTTGTTACTCGCTTGGGACTAGGTGGCAAAAGCGGGTCGGCGGAGCGGTAGTCGCTTTTGGACTGTGCCTCTTCTGGTTCGTGCCGACGCTGAAATCCGCCGGCGGTCTGCTGGGATATGTGGAATTGCTTCGGCTCAAAAGCCAGTTTGACGCAGTGAAAACCGTGTGGGGCGGAGGGGGTGTAGGGGCATTGATCGACAATGTGAGCGGGATGGCCCACGCATGTTGGTCTGGCCTGTTGGCGGCGGGACTGGTTGCGGCGGTGGCACTTGCTTCATGGGTCTTTCGCAAAAGTCGAACGGAGAAGGAGCAGCTCTATGGCCGGTACCAGAGCCAGCTTGTTGTTCTGAGTCTTTGGATTATACCAGCGATGATGTTCTGGGTGTTCATGTATGTGACCATGCCGGGTTACGTACTGAACCTATTTCCGGCGTTGGTTATCCTTGCAAGTCTCGGAGTAATAGGGTTTTCCGAACTGCTGATGGTACAGAGTCCAGGAAGGGGTGCCCGTTGGCTCTCCCCCGTCGTCTGGGGGACGCTGCTGGCGGTGAATGTCACAGCGTTTGTCTTCTCACCCACTTGGATGGCGGGTCTGTGGCTTGGCGTCCCGCTGAGCAGGGTGCAGATTCGGCAACACGACAAGGAGCTATCGGCTTGCTTCGAGACGATTCGACAGAAATGGCCGTCCCAAGGCGTCGTTATTTGCCATCACTGGGAGGACTTCTATTGGGGATTTCGTCAGTTCGAATATTACCTGCCTCAATACCAGAATGTCCTCCTAAGCTCGGACAAGTCTTTGCCCGGCCTCTCAGGTACCGAAAGCTGGGTCGGATACCGTCACCAGACGAGCTTCGTGAAGCAAGTGACAGTGTCTAAATCGGAGGATATCGTGATTGTCGTTCCCCCCGGCGAATCCATTGACGGCTTTCGGAAGTACCTTACTTTCCATGACGCGAAGCTGATCTTGGGCGGGCGAGTAGAACTCTACTGCTTGGAGCATTAGCCCTTCAAAAACGCCCCACGGATTGCGCGCGGGAACGGCATGAGTTATCGCCGATTCCTCAAGAATGACACGTAGTTGCACTGTTGATAGAAAAGTGTCCAGCAACTGAACACTTTATCACGACATGTCCTTGACATTGGTCAAGTATTGGAATCCGCTGAAAAGCGGTAGCAAAAGCCAAAGACGATGTTCTGATGAATGTGTGTATGTTAATATATTTAGAATAAACACATTACATGTATTAGCTAATTGGACTGCACGGGGTGTGCTGCTCCGACAGAGCCTGATGGCACATATGCTGCTAATGTAATCAGCATAGGAAAAGTCCGTCGGGTCGGTTGATGCGAACAAAATCAGATGAAGGAGGTGAATGTGATGAAGAAAACACTCCGAAAACTGTACGCTAGCCTGAAGTCGCGCAAAGGTCAGAGCTTGGTGGAATACGCGTTGATTCTGGCGTTGATTGCTGTCGTGGCGGTGTTGGTGCTGAAGGGTCTCGGCTCGCACATCAATAACACGCTGTCGAACGTGAATGCGAACCTGCCGTAACTTGGCAGTTTGATCATCCGAAAGTCGGGGGTGAAGCAGGTGACAACCTCTTCACCCCCCTTGATTTTTCATGGATTGGGTCAGGGCTTCCCCGGTGAGTTCCGAGGTTCGCCTGACGGCACCGAGTTCACAGGAGGACTCGGGATGAGACCCGATACAAAAGCGCTGGTTGGATATTTCTGAGCTGTGCTCGGAATGGCTGACGAATCAGAATGAAGCTGGCAAGATTCTTGAGTTCTAATAGATCGAATAGTGTTCGCTCAATGGGGGGCATAAAGGCGGAGTGACGATCACCAACATTGCGGCGAAATCACAAGTTTTTTGCTCGTTGCGCAAACGTGAGGGTGGCCCGGAGACCAGAGGAAATCAGGTTCATAGGTGCATGAATCATGATCGATCCTGCTCGCGGTCAAGAACGATGAGTATTCAACGAGGAAGCTTCCCGAACAAGGTTCTTTGTCAGCCTGTCGGTCACCACAGTGACAGAATTTCCCAACGTTCTCAATTTTGATATTGCATTTCAATCATTGAAGGCACAGCATTTGCTTGCCTATAGGTCAAAAAAGTCGAACAAGGAGGACTCAATGGCTAAAAAACCAGGTGCTGGCGGTATTATTCTGGCGGCGGTGATCCTAGGGTTGATCGCGGCCTACATGATCTATCGTCTCGAAAGCAACCGGGAGAAACAGGCCAAAGAGCACTGGATTCCGATCGTTGTTGCTCGCGACGACATTCCTGCGCGCACCAAGGTTACCGGTGACATGGTTACGTTAATGCCTTATCCCAAGGATCTTCTCACACCCGGCGCCATCCAGGACCGCAAGGAAGTGGAAGGACGCATCACGCTGGCGCGGCTGAAGGCCAAGGAGCAGATTCGGTCCTCCGATCTTTTGCCACTTGGTCAAAGCCCGAGCATAGCCTACGACATCCCGGATGGCATGCGAGCAATTACAATTGGTGCCAGCGAAGTCAGCGCCGCCGGCGGTGCCATCAAGCCGGGCGACCACGTTGATATTCTGGCGACATATACCGAGCCTGCCACACATCAGGCAACGACACGCCTCATCCTCCAGGACGTTCTGGTGCTCTTCGTAAATCAGGCCGAGACGAATCCCCAGGGGCAGACGGGCGCCAAGAGTTCGATGACGCTCGCCGTAAAGCCCGAAGACGCGGAGTTGTTAACCGCTGCCGACCGGGAGGGCGTGCTGCGCGTCATGCTGCGCGCTCCGACGGACAAGAACGTTGTGGCCATCCAGGGCGTCACGGTCAGGGATTTCCAAGGTGGCAAGACCATCGAGGTGGCTCCACGATCTCCGGACGCGCAAGCGACCCCCGTGATCATCATGCCGTCGAACCACCAACGGTCGGAAATCGAGATTTATCGAGGCACGCAGTCACAGATCGTGCCGACGCAATAGGAACCGCCCAACAGACTTTCGAACCAAGAAGGACACACCGAAAGGACACATAAAAAAGATGAAGAGAAACCAATGGAGCGTGATAGTGGGGATGATTATGGTCGTGTTGGCGCTCGGGCTGTTTGCAGCGCCGTATGCCCACGCCCAGCAAGGTATTCAGGTCGGCGTTGGTGAAGCGACGACGATTCCTGGCGAGAACATTGCCAAGGTCGCCATCGCTGATCCCTCGGTCGCCGACGTTGTGCCGCTTTCTGACAAGGAACTCAGCGTTATCGGCAAGAAGGCTGGTGTCACCAGCCTGACCATCGTCAAGAATGATGGCTCCCCCACGCAGTTGACGCGGATTGAAGTCGTCAACGACGCCGCGGCCGTAACCATCCGGGAGATGATTGGGAATTCAAACATCACGGTGCGGGCCATCGGCGATTCGCTCGTGCTGGATGGCAAGGTGGATGACGAACTCGCTGCGAACCGCGCGGTGCAAGTGGCGACCGCATACAAGTCCCAGGTCGTGAACCTGCTTGAGATTGCCAAACCCCGCCAGATCCGGGTGCGCACCCGGATCGCGGAAGTGGACACGGAAGCCATCAAGAACATCGGCTTCCAGTGGTTCGGGCCCCAGGGTCAGGTGCAATACGCCATGCAGTACATGGGTGGCGGTTCCATTATTAGCGGTTTCATTCCGACCGCGAGCGAATTCGGCACGCCCGGCAGTGTGATCGAGCCGAACACCGTCACGATGGACGTGATTCTGGACGTCCTGATCTCCAAGAGCTATGCGAGATTGCTCTCGGAGCCCACGTTGGTAACGTTCAGTGGGAAGGAAGCCAGCTTCCTCGTCGGTTCGGAGATTCCGATCGTCGAGCAATTGCCGCAGTCGTTCACCGTGGAATTCAAAGAAGTTGGCGTGCGGATGAAGATCAAGCCGGTGGCTGACAGCGAAAACCGCATCAACACGACGATCCATGCGGAAGTCAGTCAACTCTCGGGAACCAGTATCAGCGGCCTTCCGATCATCAGCACCAAGTCTGCGGACACGGTTTTGCAGGTCAACGACAAGCAAACCATCGTCATCGGTGGGTTGTTGGAAAACAACGTCAACAAAGACGCTCTGCGGAAGTTGCCGTGGTTGGGCGACATTCCGGTCCTGGGCGCGCTGTTTCGCGACAAGCAGTTCGACCAGGCCAAGCGTGAAGTGTTGTTCTTCATGACGCCCGAAGTCATGACAGAACCCGAGAACGATCTCGTAGCCACCGGGGCGCAATCGCCGGCGATGCAGCACTGGGTGACCACCTGGCGTAAGGGCGGCGTGGTCGGCCGGAATGACCTGGACCATGCGGATGAGTACAAGCATTTCAATGGAACGAAGGATGACTGGGGTCTCCACAACGTCGATCATGCCGGGCTCCCTTATCACGATTCGTCCGATGACGCGTCGTCGAAGTCCAAAGTGAAGAGTGCGAAGACGTCGGGACCATCGTCGTCAGCCAAGCCCGCTGGCGGTGATTCCAAGGCTGGGGCCAAGTCGGGACCGTCCGCCGCTTCGACACCCGATACAGCAACGAATTTCTCTCCGGCCCGCCCGGCGGAGTAGAATCACAGGAATCGTGATGAAGGAGGATTGCCGGTATTGAATGTGCTAACGTACCGGCAAGGGGATGTAAGCCATAGTCATGGATCACATCAACGTCATCATAGCCGAAAATGAGTTGGGCGAGCGCGAAAAGCTGAAGAGCCAGCTGGCCGGTGAAGCGGACATCCAGGTTCTCGGCGAAGCGCGCGATGGCAAGGAGTGTCTGGAGCTTGTCACTCGCCACCATCCCGACATCGTTCTGATCAAAGAAGACCTGCCCGTGGTCAATGGCCTCACGGCCGCCGAGCAGATCAATGCCGAGTTGCCCGATGTGGGCGTTATCCTGATCCTGACGGGTTCGGAGGGTCAGGAGGTCTGGCACAAGATGCTGCGCGCGGGCATCAAGGAATTCGTCACGCGTCCGCTCACACCGGACCGGTTGCTGGAGGAAGTCCGCAAAGTTGCGGCGATCCAGGCCAAAGCGTCGCGAAAGCCAGCCGCGGCCGCTCCCGCAGCCGCCGCGCCCCAACCCGAAGCTCCAAAACGTCGGGTGATTACCGTTACCGGTCCTCGCGGTGGATGCGGAAAAACCGTGATTGCAACGAATATGGCCGTCGCTCTTGCCCGGACGAGCGAGAAGGTGGCGCTCGTGGACCTGAATCTCTGGGGCGGCGACGTCGCGATGCTGCTGGATGTTTCACCGAAGCGGACGTTGGGCGATCTTCTGCCGGGCTTCGGGGGGATCGATTATGATGTTGTCGACAGCGTCATGTCGAAGCATACCAGCGGAGTCTCGGTGCTACCCGCGCCATTAACGGGGACGTTCGACGGATCAACGCTTTCCCGCTACATGGTGCAGAGTATCCTCGAAGCGCTTCGGGAGAATTACGAGTACATCGTGGTCGACACCGGCTACGCCAACCTGGAATCCACCCTGGCGGCCATGGATTATTCCGACATTATCATGGTCGTGGTCGGGATGGATTTGCCGCGGCTTCGCGATGGGAAGCTGTATCTGAAGAACTTGCTGGCGGCGAACTACCCGAAGGAAAAGATCCGCGTGATCGTCAATCGGACAACCAACTCGAAGGAAATCTCCTCGGCGGAAGTGGAGACAATTCTGGAGTTTCCGGTGACCGCCCAGATTCCGGGCGACGATGCGCTGGTGGGTTCGTCGGTGAACCTGGGGCAACCTTTTGTCAGTTCGAGTCCGAACAAACCGGTTACCAGGGCCCTGCTGGATTTGGCGGAAGCCATGGCGCCGGGTTCATCGGTCGAGAAGAAGCGGACGGGGCGATGGTTCTCGTTCATGCAATGAGTTCAAGCTAGAACAAAGCGTGGCTATTATGGCGACAACCCCGGAAATCAGTGCGCAGTTGTATGCGGAGTCCAAGAACGCAATCCTCGCGTATCTGGTCCAGAATATTGACCAGAAACTGCTGGAAAAAGGTGACGAAGCGCTCTTGCGCCGCCGCGTCGAGGAACTCGTTGAGGAAAAACTTCGTTCGGAGAAATTGCCGTTCTCGCGCCAAATGCGCAATCGGCTCGTCTCCGACATGGCCGACGAAATCCTCGGTTTTGGCCCGATCGAGCCGCTTCTGCGCGATCCGACCGTCACCGAAGTCATGGTCAACCGGCCCGACCAGGTGTACTGCGAACGATTTGGCAAACTGGAATTGACGGACATTCAGTTCCGCGATTTCGAACATATCCGTCACGTCATCGATAAGATTGTCACTCCCCTCGGCCGTCGCGTGGACGAATCCAGTCCGATGGTGGATGCCCGTCTCCCCGATGGTTCGCGCGTCAACGCCATTATCCACCCCTTGTCGCTCAATGGTCCGGTGCTGACGATCCGTAAATTCTCCGTTGACCCGTACACCGTTGAGGACCTGATCGGTTTCGGCACGATTACGCAGGGTATGGCGGCGTTTTTGGCGGCGTGTGTGAAGATCAAATTAAACGTCCTGGTCTCTGGTGGTTCCGGCGCCGGCAAGACAACCCTGCTGAATGTGCTGTCGTCGTTTATTCCCGAAGGGGAACGCGTGGTGACGGTTGAGGACGCCGCGGAATTGAAGCTGCATCAGCCGCACGTGGTGCGACTGGAATCACGTCCGCCCAATATCGAAGGCAAGGGTGAAGTCAAGATCCGCGACCTCGTCCGCAACTGCCTGCGTATGCGTCCCGACCGTATCGTCGTGGGCGAAGTCCGTGGCGGGGAAGCGTTGGACATGTTGCAGGCGATGAACACCGGCCATGAAGGGTCCATCTCCACGATTCACTCCAATACGCCGCGGGATGCATTGGCCCGTCTCGAGACGATGGTGATGATGTCGGGAATGGAACTGCCTTCCCGCGCGATTCGCGAGCAGGTGGCATCGGCCATCCACATGATCGTGCAAATCAGCCGTCTCAGCGACGGTAGCCGCAAGGTGGTCAGCGTCAGCGAAATTCAGGGGATGGAAGGCAACGTGATCGTGTTGCAGGACCTGTTCGCCTACCAGCAAAAGGGGATCGGCGAAGGCGGCAAGGTTTTGGGAACGATGCAGGCCACCGGCATGGTTCCGAAGTTCATCGATCGGTTCAATGCCTCCGGCATTCATTTGCCGCCGGAGATTTTCAAGAGAACCAGCGAGGTTCGATAAGCTATTATGGATAACGACCTCCTCATTGTCATCGTCCTCGCCGTGGCAGCCTGCGGGTTGCTCGGCTACGGACTGTATTTACGGGCGACGCGGCGGCGGGCCATCCTCGCCGAGCGGTTGGAGACCTACACGACGATTGAAGAGGAAGCCGCCCGGACAACCCAGGTGGAAATGACCGAGTCCAGCCAGATCCCCCGGCTGTTTCGCATGATCTTGCCGTCGGGCTACATGACCTATTTGGAGAACGAGCTGGCGCGAGCGGATGTTCCCATGCGTCCCTCAGAGTATTTGTTGTTGCGGCTGGTATTGGCCTGTGTCGGGTTCCTGTTCGGCCGATACGAATTGGGCTATCTGCACAGCGGGATCATTCTGGCGGTCTGCGGATTTGTGGGGCCGGTGTTCGTGGTGCGCTCCTATCAAAACCGTCGCCGCAACAAGTTCGTCAAACAACTGGCTGACGCGTTGATGCTGCTGACCAACTCCCTGCGGTCGGGCTACGGATTCGTCAAGGGCCTGGAGCTCGTTGCCAAGGAGATGGGCGATCCGATTTCCAAGGAACTGAACCGCATGTTGCGGGAGGTTAATCTCGGCGTCACCGTCGACGATGCGCTGTTGAACCTGGGCCGACGCGTGAACAGTCAGGACCTGGACATCGTCATCGGCGCGTATCTGGTGCAGAAGGACGTTGGCGGAAATTTGACCGAGATCATGGAGAAGGTTGCCGAGACGATTCGGGAGCGGCTGCGCATCCAGGGCGACGTGCGCGTTCTGACCACCCAGGGAAAGCTTTCCGGTCTGGTGGTCGGGTTGCTGCCGTTCGCGGTCGTGGGGATTTTGTTGCTGTATGCGCCCGATTATTTTGCCTCGATGTTCGGACCGCCGATTCTGGGGCAGGTGTTCGGACACCCGCTTCCGATGGGCGTGGTGCTGCTGATCGCCGGCGTGGTCCTCCAACTGATCGGGGCCTGGGTCATTTACAAAGTGATTAACGTCAAGGTGTAACACATGCTTATCTTCGCCATCATCGCCTTCCTGGCCGCCTGCGTGTTGGGCGCGATCGGCTTTTACCGGACCTCGTCTCAATTCGCCGTCGAGAAGCGCATCGAGCGAATTATGACGGCCGACATCGAGACGCCCGAGGAAGAACTGGCGAAACCCTTCGTGCAGCGCGTCCTGTTGCCGATTGGCGATTCCGTGGCCAAGATGTTCCGCGGATATACTCCCGCGGAGGTTTCCGCGAGCACGCAGAAGAAGCTCATTATGGCGGGCTTGTATCCGCGCGTGACGCCGGTCCAATTGATCGGGCTGTGCTGGTTCAGTGCCGCGGGCTGTTTGATATTGATGTTTCTGATGATTCTGGCGATGGGGAATTCGCCGAGCGGTGAATTCAAGTATGCCGATCCATATAACATCCTCTACCTGATCATCGGCGCTCTCGCCGGGTATACGCTCCCGCAATTCGTGCTCAGCCGAAAGGTGCGCATCCGTCAGGAACAAATCCTGATCAATCTCCCGTATTCGATCGATATCCTGTCCATCAGCGTGGAGGCGGGCATGGGCTTTGACGCCGCGGTCGGCTACACGATGCGCAAGATCAAGGGGCCACTGGCGGAGGAATTCTCGAAGACACTCAATGAGATTCGTCTCGGCAAACCCCGCCTGGAAGCGCTGGATGACCTCGGCAATCGCACCGGAGTCGACGACTTGAAGACGTTCATCACAGCCGTCGTGCATGCCAGCCGTTTGGGCGGCAGCATCACCAACACGCTGCGCATCCAGGCCGATTCGATCCGCACGCGTCGTCGTCAGCGCGCCCAGGAAGAGGCGATGAAGGCGCCCATCAAGATTGTCTTTCCGCTCGTATTCTTCATTTTCCCGGCGCTGTTCATCGTTCTGCTTGGCCCCGCACTGGTCAGCGTGTGGAACCAGTTGGGGCAGTAGCCGGCGCAGGAACGGACCGCCATGGTATTGGTCAACGCCAGCAAAAAAACCGTTGTCTCTGACAAGTGCCATTTCGCCAACACGGTGCTCAAGCGGATGGTCGGCTTGTTGAATCGTGGACGGTTTGATCGGGGCGAGGGCTTGCTGCTGGATCGCTGCTACGGCATCCACACGTTTGGCATGCGCTTCCCGATTGATGTCCTGTTTCTCGACAAGGATCTGCACGTGATTCGGGCCGTGAAGGCTCTGCCGCCCTTCCGCACTTGTATCGTCAAGAAGTCCGTCTACGTCCTCGAAGTGCCCGTCGGCGCATTGGATGAATCCCACACAGAGGCGGGAGATCAAATCCAGATTCGCACCGCCAACAACGACGCCGCAGCCAGCGCTCGAAACGCCGAGAGCGACCAGGTCTCCTCCGTCCCGTAATCAGCCGGTCAACGGCCCGCCGAGATAGTTCGCCGCCACGCGGCAGTATTTCTCCGCCCAGGCCTTGAGTTTGCTTCGTTCCGTTGCGCCAAGTTGGCTCACCACTTTGGCGGGAGAACCGTACACCAATGACCCGGGCGGGACCTGAAATCCCTCGGTGAGCAGCGCATTCGCTCCGATGATGCTTTGCGCGCCCACCACAACGCCATTCATGATGACGGCGCCATTCCCACGAGCACCTCATCGCCCACCGCGCAGCCGTGGAGAATCGCGCGGTGGCCGACGGTCACGTAGTTGCCGACCACACAGGCGAAATCATCGGCGACGTGGCACACGCTGTTGTCCTGAATGTTGGTATGATGGCCGATCACCACGCGGTTGATGTCACCACGCAGGACGCTGCCGAACCAGACGCTGGATTGTTCGCCAATTTCGGTGTCACCGATGACCCGCGCGGTGTCGGCGACAAACACGCCTGCGCCGATCCGCGGCCACCTCCCGAGGTAATCCAACACGGTCGCCATGGTGTGAATTCTGGCGATGTGCGTTGCAAAATGCAAAGCAGTTTTGGCAAGATTCCTCGCGACAACATGGTGAAAGACAGACCAACTCCGCCCCAATGGATTATCGCCCGCCTCGGCGAAGATCTGAACTGGTGGGTCGACGAATCCAGCGCGGACATTTTTTGGGGCGAGGGCGGACGCGGACTCCTCGATCCGCGTCAGGTCGCCTATCTCGCCGAGCATTGGAACGAGTATCAGCCGTACGGCCTTCGCCGTCAGTTGCTTGAGGATGCATGCCAGTTTTTCGAGATCGAATCTGAACTGGATGACGAGCGTGTGAGGCTGGCCCCCGTTGCCGCGGATGGGGTTGAGAGTGGTGGCGGGCAAATCTTCGCGCTGCCGCTGGTTGAGGATGAAGAGACGGGCGCTTACTACGATTTCCTTGATGCGATCAGCACCGCCCGCATTCGCAAACTGAACGCGACGCACCATTACGCCCGCAATTGCACCGAGTTGGACATGCGGGAGGAATTGGAAACGCTGGACCACGATCGCTATTTCTCTTCGGAGAGCATCCACTGTTTCGACGAAATCAACGAGATCCTTCAATGGAGCCCTGCGGAATGGGACGAGCCAGCTACCTAGCACTGCTTGCGGCAACTGTCTGCTGTACAACGGTGTGTGCTGGCGACTGGTCAGCGTTGGAACGCTACCAGCAGACGATTTCGCGGGCCGAGTTTGAAAAACTGACGGACGGCGTCTATTCGCCGTCAGGCGCGCTCACGAATTATCTGACGTTCGGCACGAACTCCGTCACCGTTTTCTCCACGCCTGAGAGAACCAATGCGCTGTTCACCTTGCGCTTCTCGGCATCCACCGCGTCCTCCGCGCCTCATCCGCCATTGTTGAAGCGCATCGCTCTCGATCCCGGTCACATTGGAGGTGAATGGGCGCGCACGGAAGAACGCTTCTTCCAGCGCGGCAAAGATCGTCAGGTCCAGGAAGCCGTGCTGAACCTGACCGCCGCCCGGTTGCTGAAGGCCCGCCTCGAAGCGAAGGGAGTTGAAGTGATCCTGACCAAGAATAACTTCGATCCGGTGACCGACAAGCGGCCGTCGGATTTCGAGGCGCAGGCCGAGCAGGACATTCCACTGACGAGGTTCGATGCATTCCCGCCGCTGGATCGCGAGGCCGACCACGCCGACGCGGTTCGCAAGCGGGCTGAGCAGCTCTTCTACCGCGGCTCGGAAATCGCCGCTCGCGCGCGCCTGGTCAACGAGCAAATCAAACCCGATCTGACGATCTGCATGCACTTTAATGCGGTTGAGTGGGATGAATGCCAGAGCCTTGTCGACGACAACCGTCTCGTGGTGTTCGTCCACGGCGATTATCTCGCGTCGGAGCTGCGAGACGACGACCAGAAGCTGCGGTTATTTTCGAAGATGCTGGAGCGTTCCCATCCGGTCGAACAGACTGTGGCGGAATCGATTGCCAGTGAAATGGTGAAGGCCACCCGATTGCCTCCGGTCGAATATGGTCCGGGCAGCGGCGCGATTCGCGTCGGTGACAATCCATACGTTTTCGCCCGCAACCTGGCGGCGAATCGGCTGTACAACGGTCCGGTGGTCTTCCTTGAGCCGTACTACATGAACAATCGCATCGTGTACGAGCGCATTCAGCTCGGCGACTACGACGGCACCCGCGACGTGGATGGAGTTCCGATGAAAAGCATCTTTCACGAGTATGCCGATGCCGTTGCGGACGGGCTGAGCAGATTCATCGCCCCGTAGTGGGCGCGCCTACGATTGGTGGCGGAATTGGTCGATCAGGCGACGAAACCGGCTCTCATACAACATGTCGTAAAAACGCGACCGGTCAGGAAACAAGCGGGCGACCTCGGTGCGCAGAAACAGGCGTTCGATATTGATGTCGCGCTCGGGGAGGTCGGTTGCCACGATCAGAAAACAGAGTCGGTCCACGCGTCGTTGGAATCTGCTATAGGCCTGTTCGCTTGGTACCACGTGGTATCATACCACAGCTTGTGGGCGGGTGCGAACCGGCGCGAGGGAAGCGATTGACACAGGAGCTTTTCGGGTTGATTATCGACGTGAGCGCTTTCGCAAGGAACGCTGATTTGGTCAGGAGACAACACTATGATTTTGGCAATGTTGATGGTTGTAGCGGCCGGCTTTTTCCGGTTGGCAGGGCATGAATTTCACTGGTGGAACGTCGCCCCGGTGGGCGCGATGGCGTTACTGGGCGGGATGTACATGGGACGCCGATACGCCTTGTGGGTGCCGCTGGCGGTGCTGGCGATGAGTGATGTGGTGCTAAACGTCTGGATGGGGTACCCGATGTTTTACGGGCCGCGCGTATTCGATTACGGCGCATTTCTGCTGATCGGCCTGCTCGGCCTGTGGGCTCGCGATCGAAAGGTCGCGACAAAAATCAGTGCGGTGATTGCGACGCCATTTCTCTTCTTCCTCATCAGCAACTTCGCCGTGTGGATGTTCGGCATGAGCCTGGCGAACGAGCCCTACGCGAAGACATTCTCCGGCTTGGTGGAATGCTATGTCGCCGGGTTCCCATTCCTGCAGGGCACCATCATCGGCGATTGGAGTTTCATGGCGCTGTTTGCGATTTCAGCTCTGGCCTTGCGCCGCACTTCCAGCGAACGCACCCGCGGGCTGGTCGCAGAAGCCAGGGCGTAAGGTCCTGTATTGACTACTATTTCGTCGTGGCTGGTTACTCTCCGATGATTTTTACGAGCACGCGCTTGCGGCGTTTGCCGTCGAATTCGCCATAGAAGATTTGTTCCCACGGACCGAAGTCGAGTTCGCCATTGGTAATCGCCACGACGACTTCCCGGCCCATGATCGTGCGTTTGAGATGGGCGTCGGCGTTGTCTTCGCCGGTGTTATGCGCGTACTGCGAATACGGTTTCTCGGGGGCCAGTTTCTCCAGCCAGCGCTCGAAATCCTGATGCAGGCCGGACTCGTTGTCATTGATGAACACGCTGGCCGAGATGTGCATCGCATTGCACAGGACGAACCCCTCCTTGACCCCGCTTTCGCACAGGCAGGCTTCGACATCGGGCGTGATGTTGACGAAACCGCGGCGGGTTGGGAGATTGAACCAGAGTTCCTTGCGATAGCTTTTCATGGCTTCCATGATAGCGTTTATGATAGGAAAGACCAGGAAATGGGAGAGTGGCCCAATGAAAATTGCCAGCCTGAAACAGATACCGTCGGAGAAGGTCGAAATGGACGGCGCGAAGGATTGCCAGGTGAAACTCGCCGTGACGGCCCGCGATGGCGCGGCGAATTTTGCCATGCGCGTGTTTGAGGTCGGGCCCGGCGGGCACACCCCGTTGCACCATCACCCGTACGAGCATGAGGTGTACGTGATGGAAGGGCAGGGCACCGTTTGGCGAGACGGCAAGGAAGTGCCGATCAAGCCGGGCGATGTGCTGTACATTCCCGCGGACGAAGAGCATCAATTCAAGAATGCGGCGGAGCAGCCGTTCAAGTTCATGTGCTTGATTCCGGCGAAATTCCAGAAATGCTAATACGCCTCACCTTAATCCTCTCCCCGCAAGCGGGGCGAGGAAACAACAACGTTCCCCTCGCCCTTTCGAAGGGAGAGGGTCAGGGTGAGGGTTGTGTCTGATATGGCTCGATTGACCAAAATCGTTACGCGCGCAGGGGATGATGGCACGACGGGGCTGGCCGGCGACGGCAGGCGCGTGAGCAAGGATTCGGCGCGGATTTGGGCCATCGGCACGGTGGACGAATTAAATTCCGCGATCGGCCTGGCGCGGTCGTTGAGAGCCGATCCCGATGTTGATGTGCGGCTGCGCGAGATTCAGAACGACCTGTTCAATCTTGGCGCTGAACTGGCCACGCCGGCGGACAAATTCCGCAAGGGGATGCCGCAGGTTGAGGCCAAGGATGTCGCCGGGCTGGAGACACTTGTTGAAGAGATCAACAAGGAGTTGGGACCGTTGAAGGAATTCATTCTGCCGGGAGGAAGCCCGACGGGCGCGCAGTTGCACGTGGCGCGGACAATTTGCCGGCGCGCGGAACGATTCTGCGTTCGGCTCGGCAAGGAAAAGAAGATCGGCGAGCACATTGTGCCCTACCTGAACCGGCTGGGCGACGCGCTGTTCATGCTGGCCCGATGGAGCAATCAGAAGGCGAGCGTCCAGGAAACGTTCTGGAAGAAGTGACGGACCCCGGCGCGGGGCGATTACGCGTTGACGAGCGTCTCGCCGAATCTCGCATTCAACGCCGCGTAGATGATCTCGACGATTTGCATGAGATTGAAGCGCGAATTGTCGATCACCAGATCGTGATGGAATGGGAACCCGTGATCGAGGACGAAGTACGTGGAAATGTAATGGCTGCGGTGCTTCTCGCCCAAATCGACCCTTTTCTCCGCTTCGAGCATGGACAAATTGTGATTGGCGGCGACGGTGTGAATCCGCCACGCGCGGGGAGCGACGAGTCGGATATGCAGGCCATTGCGCAAATCCTGGGTCACGAGCGAGCTTCCGCGACCGACGAGGACGGCGTGTCCATGGACGGCGAGAGTGCGGATGACTTCGGCGAGTTTGCGCACGACGATGGCGTCGTCGACTTTGCGATTGATGATGTTATCGAACAGCTCGCTCATTTCGTCGCGGCGCTGACCGTCCAGCGTCTCAAGGATATCACGCTGGAGGTGCAGTTCCTCGGACACCTTGTCGAGCAGTTCGCGGTCGTAGGAAACCCAGGGAACGGACGGAAGGCAGCGCTCATTGAGGGCTTGGACAAGGTGCTGGGCGAGCGGCAGGGCTTCGCAGCCATACTCGCGAGAAATAGCGACAAAAGGGTACGTCTCCAGCTTTCGCTTGAAGCCGAGGGGCTTGACCATCTCCCAAGCGTGAACGTGCGCGGCGATGCGGGCTTGTACGTCCGAACCAACCCACCCTTGCGAAATGCGGGTCATAACTGCACCTCACCTTACCGCATTACCATACTCCGCAACCTTCAATCGCGCAAGCGCTCGCTGCAAGGCGGCCTGTGCTCGGGCCATGTCGATATCTGTTGTCGGGCCTTGTAACCTCTTCTCGGCACGCTCCTTGGCGCGGCGGGCACGGTCCACGTCGATCTCGTCGGGCCGTTCGGCGCTACGGGTCAAAACCGTCGTGCGCTCCTTCTGTACGACGAGGAAACCGGTGCCCACGGCGACGTACTGATCCGCCCCGCCCGGCATCCGCATGCGCAGCGAGCCTGGTTTCAGTGCAAATACGAACGGCGCGTGATTGGCGAGGATTTCGAAGACGCCTTCCTGGCCCGGCGCGATCACGAACCGCACGTCGTCGCGCAGAAAGAGTTTCTGCAGCGTCAGAATCTCGATCGGGAATGTCTTTTCGTCGGCCATGGTCTTATGCGGTTACGCCTTCATCTTCTCAGCCTTGCCGCGCGCCTCTTCGATCGCGCCAACCATGTAAAATGCCTGTTCGGGCAGGTCGTCATGCTTGCCGTCGAGAATCTCGCGGAAGCTGCGCACCGTCTCGGCAACGCGCACGTATTTGCCCTCGAAACCCGTGAATTGTTGAGCCACGAAGAATGGCTGCGACAGGAAACGCTGGATCTTGCGCGCGCGGGCGACGGTGAGTTTGTCTTCCTCGCTCAATTCTTCCATGCCAAGGATCGCGATGATGTCCTGCAGATCCTTGTACCGTTGCAACACCTGCTGCACGCCGCGGGCGACCCCGTAATGTTCTTCGCCGACCACCAGCGGATCGAGAATGCGCGAGGTCGACGCGAGCGGGTCGACGGCCGGATAGATTCCCAGTTCGGCGATCTGGCGCGAGAGCACGATCGACCCGTCAAGGTGGGTGAACGTCGTCGCTGGCGCTGGATCGGTGATGTCGTCAGCGGGGACGTAGACGGCCTGCACGGACGTGATTGAGCCGCGCTTCGTCGAGGTGATGCGTTCCTGCATTTCGCCCATTTCGGTGCTCAGCGTGGGCTGATATCCGACGGCGCTGGGCATACGTCCGAGCAGGGCCGACACTTCCGAGCCGGCTTGGGTGAAACGGAAGATATTGTCGATGAACAGCAACACGTCCTTGTTTTCGTAATCGCGGAAGTACTCGGCCTGGGTCAGCGCAGAGAGGGCCACACGCAGGCGCGCGCCGGGCGGCTCGTTCATCTGGCCGAACACCATCACGGTGTTGGCGATGACGCCCGACTCGGTCATTTCCAGGTACAGATCGTTGCCTTCGCGGGTGCGTTCGCCGACGCCGCCGAACGCGGAGTAGCCGCTATGTTCCTTGGCGATGTTGCGGATCAGTTCCTGAATCAACACGGTCTTGCCGACGCCCGCGCCGCCGAACAGTCCGATCTTGCCGCCCTTGGCGAACGGGGCCAGCAGGTCGATGGACTTCAGGCCGGTTTCAAATTGCTTGGTGGCCGGTACCTGCTCTTCAAACGGCGGTGAGAGGCGATGAATCGGCAATCGCATCTTGGCGTTCACGGGACCCTTGCCATCAATTGCATTGCCGAGCAGATCGAAGATGCGGCCCAGAGACGTGGCACCCACGGGGACTGTGATCGGCGCGCCGGTGTCGACAGCTTCCATGCCGCGGACGAGACCCTGCGTCTGGCTCATGGCGACAGTGCGGACGGTGTTGTCGCCAAGATGGCCGGCGACTTCGCAGGTCAGATGGATGCCGCGGTCCTTGTCATCGATGGTGATGGCCTGGTTGATCGGCGGCAGGTGTTCGGTGAAGAACTCGATGTCTACTACGGGGCCGATGACCTGCGCGATCTTGCCTGTCTGTTGTCCGTTTGTGCTCATGATGCGTTGTCTCCTGCGTGAAATTATTCCTTCTTGGCCAGCGCGTCGGCCCCCGCGACGACTTCCAGCAGCGCGGTGGTGATCGACGATTGGCGGGCGCCGTTGTACTCACGGGTCAGAGCGTCGATCATGTCGGACGCGCTATCGGTGGCGGCTTTCATGGCGACCATGCGGGCCGCCTGTTCGCTGGCCAGCGACTCGACGAGCGCACGGTACACGAGGACCTCGATGTACTGCGGCAGCAGAATGTCCAGCAGCTCCGTGGCGTCCGGCTCAAACTGATACGGGGTCTTTGCGCCCCTGGCGGAATCGTCTCCCTGGCCGAGGGGCAACAACCGGGTCAGTGTCGGTTCCGATTTCAAGACGCTGATGAACTTCGCGTAGGCCAGATGAACCTGATCGTATGTCGCCGCCCCGTAATCGCTGATGATCCGTTTGCTGACAACGCCGACCTCTTCGAGGCGCACCTCGCGCGACGGCTGCGGATAATGCTGCGAGATCCTGTATCCGAGGCGTTGGAAATGGTCGCGCCCTTTGCGTCCGACGGTGATGAGCTCGACGGGAACAGTCTGCTCGTTCAGGAACCGCTGAGCTTCGCGAATGATGCCGGCATTGAACGCGCCGCACAATCCGCGGTCGGCGGTGATCAATACCAGCGCCACGCTTTTCACCGGGCGTTGCGCCATGAGTGGATGACGGGCCGCGCCACCGCTGGAAGCGACCACGTCGTTGAGAATCTCGGTGAGCCGCTCCGCGTAGGGACGGGCGGATTCCGCCTTGCTTTGCGCGCGCCGGAGACGGGCCGCGGCAATCATGTTCATCGCCTTGGTGACCTGGCGGATGTTCTTGACGCCCTTGATGCGGCGTCGGATGTCACGAAGCGAGGCCATGACAGCTTATTTGGCGGAGAACAGGCCCTTGAATTCGTCGGCGGCCTTTTTCAGACCCGCGGTGATTTCTTCCGTGAGTTCCTTGCGGTCACGCAGACCCGCGACGACGTTGGAGTACTTGCTCTTGAGGAATTGGAGGAACTCGACTTCGTATTTGCGGATCGCCGAGACCGGGAGCCCGTCCAGATAGCCGTTGGTCGCGGCCCAAATCGCGGCGACCTGATCTTCCGTGGTCATCGGCTGATACTGCGGCTGCTTGAGCAACTCGACCATGCGCTGGCCGCGGTCGAGTTGGGCCTTGGTGGATTTGTCGAGGTCGCTGGAAAGCTGGGCGAACGCGGCGAGCTCGCGATACTGCGCGAGGCTCAGGCGCAACGTGCCGGCGATTTTCTTCATTGCCTTGGTTTGCGCGTTGCCACCGACGCGGCTGACCGATAGGCCGACGGATACGGCGGGACGGATGCCCGCGTAGAAGAGGTCGGATTCGAGATAAATCTGTCCGTCGGTGATCGAAATGACGTTCGTCGGGATGTACGCCGAATAATCGCCTTCCTGCGTCTCGATGATCGGGAGAGCCGTGAGCGATCCTCCGCCCTGCGGATAGGATGGATTGAGCTTCGGCACGTCCGATTTCAACTTGGCGGCGCGTTCGAGCAACCGGCTGTGCAAATTGAAGATGTCGCCGGGGAACGCCTCGCGGCCCGGCGGGCGGCGCAACAGCAGGGACACCTGGCGATAGGCCACGGCGTGCTTGGAAAGGTCGTCGTAGATGATCAACGCGTGACGGCCGTTGTCGCGGAAGTGCTCGCCCATGGCGCAGCCCGAGTAGGGCGCGACGAACTGCATCGGGGCGGCATCGCTGGCGGTGGCGCTGATGACGATCGTGTAGGGCATCGCGCCATATTTCTCCAGTGTCTCCACCACGCTGACGACGGTGGACTTCTTCTGACCGATGGCGACGTAGATGCAGACGACGTCGCCGCCTTTTTGGTTGATGATCGTATCAAGGCAGATGGCGGTCTTGCCCGTCTGGCGGTCGCCGATGATCAACTCGCGCTGGCCGCGGCCAATGGGAATCATGGAATCGATGGCTTTCAAACCGGTTTGCAGCGGTTGCTTGACCGGTTCCCGCTCGATGACGCTGGGCGCGCGGGATTCGATGGGGCGGAGCGTTTTGCTGTTGATCGGGCCCTTGCCGTCGATGGGCTGGCCGATGGCGTTGACGACGCGGCCAAGGAGCTCGTCGCCCACGGGCACGGACAGCGGGCGGCCGGTGCGTTTCACGAGGTCGCCCTCGGAAATCTCGGTATAATCGCCGAGGATCATCACGCCGACCTGTTCCTTTTCGAGGTTGAGCGCCATGCCGAAGATGTTGTGAGGGAACTCCAACATTTCCTCGGCCATGCAATTGGGCAGGCCTTTGATGCGGGCGATGCCGTCGCCGCAGTCGATGACCTCGCCGACTTCCTGGACGCTGACCTCAGCCTTGTAGCCCGCGATGCTGCGTTTCAGGACGTCGGAGATTTGTTTCGGATCGAGAGTGAGAGAATCTGGCATGGTGACCTCGTTACTGCGCTAAACGTTCCTTGATCTGGTCGAGCCTGTGGCGCAAGCTGCCGTCGATAATTTGCTCGCCGACAGTGATGATCGCGCCTCCGAGAATTGACGGATCCACTTTTTGGAAAAGCTGGACGCTCTTGCCGGTCACGCGGGACAGCTCCGCCTGGAGGCGATTCAGTGTATCGGCGTCAAGCGGGATGGCAGTGGTGACCTCGCCGCTGATCTTCTGCGTGGCGACCGCGACCTGGGCGGCGAACTCCTCGATGACATGCAGCACGCGACCGGCGCGATCCTGATCGCTCAGGGTAATCAACGAATCGAGCACGAGAGGATTAACGCGGCCCTGGAACAGGTCGCTCAGGGCCTGGCGTTTGCCTTCGTGTTTGATGTTGGGATCTTTGAGGAATTCGAGCAGCGCAGGATTGGCCTTCAACAGCTCGCGCAAGCGGAACAATTCCTCCTGGACGCGCGCGACCGCGCCCTCGGCCTGGGCCATTTCGAAGAGAGCGCGGGCGTAACCGGTATTGATCGGGTCGTGCGGCATGGTGATACTCCGTCAGCTAATTGCGTTGGATCTTGCCGAGGTCCTTGATCAGATTGTCAACGATTTGACGATGGGAGGTTTCGTCGAGTTCCTTTTCGATGACGCGCGAGGCAATCTGGACAGAAAGAGCGGCCACGGTATCCTTCATTTCCTGGATGCCCTTTTCCTTTTGGCGCTGAATTTCTTCCTGGGCGCGCTGGACGGCGGCGGAGGCCTCGGCATTGGATTTGTCGACGACTTCCTTGCGGACCTTTTCGCCGAGCTGGCGGGCTTCCTCGATGATTTTGCCGGCTTCATTGCGGGCTTCGGCGAGCTGTTTCTGGTAATCGTCCATCAGCTTTTTCGCGTCGGCGCGCTGCTTCTCGGCTTCCTCGATGGATTTTTTGATGGTCTCGCCGCGGCGGTCGAGCGCCTCGGCGATGGGCTTGAAGGCGAATTTCGCCAGCAACACGAGCAGGACCACGAACGCGACGAGGGTCCAGATTTGCAGTCCCCAATCGGTCGGCGGGATCTGACTGCCTTCGCCGGGGGGCGGGGCGGCGGCTTCCTCCGCCCAGGCCACGGCGCCGTTGAGCGCGGCGACGCACAAGGCGGCCAGGAGTATGCGGGCGATGCGATGAAAGGTTTTCATGGGGCCGTTTACTTCGCGGCGAGCAAGATGAAGGTGATGAGCAGGGCGTACAACGCCTGGGCTTCGACGAGGGCGAAGCCCGTGAACATCAGGCGCTGCACGAGCGGCAACGCTTCGGGTTGACGAGCGGCCGACTCGATGCTCTTGCCGAAGATGACGCCGATGCCGACGCCGGAACCAAGTGTGCCGAGGCCGACCGCCAGACCCGCGCCGAGTTTGGCCATTGCCGTGGTGCTGATGATTTGCGCGGCTTGCGTGACTGTATTTGTGTCCATTCCATTCTCTCCGAGAGGTTGCTGCGATTCCTTCTAGTGTGATTCTTCCAGTGCTTCGCCCAGGTATAGCGCGGCCAGCAGGGCGAAAATGAAGGCCTGTATGAAGGCCACGAAAATCTCAAACGCGTCCATGATGATGGCGCCGATCAGCGGGCCGGGCGCGATCAGCTTCCAGATGATGCCCTGATGGAACATCCACGTGACGCCGATCAGGTCGCCCGTCAGAAGCACGATGATGATCTGGTGGCCGGCGGTCATATTGGCGAACAGACGAACGGCGAGCGAAAATGGCCGGGCGAAGACGCCGACGAATTCGATGAGCGGCATCAGGGTAAAGCGCAGCCAGGCCGGGGCGTTTCTGGGGAACAGCAAGCCGATGTAGTACTTCAAGCCATGCGTTTTGACGGCGGCAGCCTGGACGACGAGGAAGACGATGATGGCCAGCGTGGCAGTGACGTTGAGATTGCTGGTGCCGGCATGGAAGTAACCGGGGATCGGGACGAGACCGAGGAGGTTACTGAACAGGACGAAGAAGAAGATTGTCGCGACGAACGGGAACCACTTCGCGCCATGATGGCCCATGAACGCGTCGGAAATGTTCTCGCGGACGAATTCCAGCATGGACTCCACGAAATTGGGCAATCGTCCCGTGCCGGTGATCGTTGCGGTCCGTGCCGCGCCCACCAAGAGCACGAACGTAATCGCGGCCGCCACCCAGAGCATGACGACGAAATTCGTGATGCTCAAATTGATGCCAAACAACTGAAAGGGTACATGTACAATAACGTGCGGCTCACCCATTGCTGACCTCACCTCTTTGGAAAAACCAACTGCTTCAACTGAACCAAGAGCGGGGCAGTATAGGTAACGGCCAAAGCGCCAGTCAACCAGTATTTGTCCGCGCCCGCCAACTCAAACGCCAACCACCAGGCGACCACGACGAAGACGAGTCGGCCGACCGCTCCGGGGATGAGGGCGTACACTCCCCGGGGTTGCGTGGCCCGACCCTTCCCGCGCAGCTCATGAATCTGCAGCGCGGCATTCACACCACCGATCAGAACCCCGAACACGATGCCCAGAATGGCCGGGCGGTCAAGATTCATTACGGCTTTGCTCCATTGTCACGATCACCAAATGCACGATACACCACGACAAACCCGGCCACCGAGCCCAGCAAAAAGAAGACAATCAGGAACATCGGTCCTTTGCCGGTTTTTTGGTCGAGCCAGTATCCGATGGCGGCGATGACGGCGGTGGTGACGACCATTTGGATCCCCAACGCCATATACCGCCCCATGCCACGAAAATCTTTGCCCAAGCTCATCGGGATTCAGTTGCGAAAATACAGTCCGGGCGGTCAAAAAGCGTGTGAAAACTATCACAAAGTCGAGTCGAGGCAAACACTATTTTCGTGATTTGCCGCGGTCGATGGAACGTGTTATCAAGGGCGTGAAATGCGCCGCGCGATCATCGATATCGGCACGAACACGGTGAAGGTTCTTGTTGCGGATATATCTGGTGGCCAAGTGGTTCCGATTTTGGCAAAGGACCGGACGACGCGGTTGGGCGAGAAGGTGGACGACAACAAGAAGCTCTTGCCTGCGGCGATCGAGAGGACGGTTCAAGCCATCCAGGATTTTCTTGCCGAGGGGAGGGCGCTTGGGGTTGTGGATTTTCGGGCGCTGACGACGAGCGCCGCGCGGGATGCGGTCAATCGCGAAGAGTTTTTTGACCGGGTGCGAGGGGTGTGCGGGCTGGAGGTGGAGTTAATTTCGGGCGAACGCGAGGCGGAGCTGATTTTTCGTGGAGTGTCGAGCGATCCCGAGTGGTCGGGAAAGCGGATTCTGGTTGTGGATGTCGGTGGTGGCAGCGCCGAGTTTATTCAGGGGCGGGGCGGGGTGGTGGAAAGGCTGCGGAGTTTGCCGCTGGGCGCGTTGCGGCTGACGGAGAAATTTGGGGAAGGGCGGTTTGAGGAGCTGTGCGAGTATTTGCGGACGACGCTGGGAGAGGCGTTGGCGGGCCACGAAGCCGGCCGATGCCGTCTGATCGCGACGGGAGGGACGGTTGTGACACTGGCCCGGGTCGAATGCGGCGTGGCGGATCACGGGACGATTTCACGGGAGAAACTCGAGGCGCTGCTACGTCGGCTGGGAGCGATGCCGTTGGCGGAGCGCAAGAAGGTGCCCGGGTTGCCGGCGGAGCGGGCGGACATCATTGTGTGCGGCGGAGCGGTCATTCTCACGGCGATGGACGTGCTGGATGCGAGTGAATTGACGGTCAGCGTTCGCAACCTGCGATACGGGGCGCTGGTCTCGGAGTAAGCGGCGCATCATCTACTTGTCAATCGGCGCATCTGGGAACAGATTAGCTGGTGAGAGTATGTTCCAGAGGATGAAAACGATAACGAATCTGACCGACCTGGAGGGTGTTCTTCGGCTGGAGCGCCTCGGGGCGCAGGTTTTCGACACGGTGCGCGTGATGAAGGAACTGGCGGCATTTGCCGTCATCACGCTTGGCGTGACGATTACGAAGTTCAACACATCGAGGCGCGTGATTCGTCCGCTGATTTTCGAGCAGATCTGGAACGCCGGCGCGCGGCTGTTCCCGATGATTGGATTCATTGGGGCGGTTTTCGGACTGCTGATCGTCGGGCAGACCGTGGGCTTGCTCACGAAATTTGGCGCGCAAGGGTACATCGGGACGGTGATGGTGACGGTGATTGTGCGGGAGCTTGGGCCGTTGCTGACGGCGCTGATCGTGCTGGCGCGGGCGGGGACAGCGAATGTGGTCGAGCTGGGGACAATCCGGGCGTTGGGGGAAGTGGAAGCGCTGGAATCGCTCGGGATCGATCCGGTGCATTACCTGGTCATGCCTCGCGTGATCGCGTTGTCGCTGTCGGTGTACTGTCTGGCGACGTACCTGGTGGTGATTGCCATCGGGAGCGGCTACATCGTGGCGTTTTTGCAGGATGTGCCGCTGACATTTGGCAGTTACATGGGCGAGCTCGGCAACGCGTTGCGCTGGGAGGATTTCGTGTTGTTTGCGCTGAAGACGACGCTGTTCGGGGCGATCATCGCGGTGGTGAGTTGCTATCACGGGCTGGCCCGGCCATTGCGCGTGGAGGAAGTCTCCGGGGTGACGGCGCGGGCCGTCGTGGAAAGCGTGACGGCGTTCGTGCTGCTGGATGCCCTGTTTTTGCTGGGATACGTGTTCGGATGAAGTGTTGAGCATGAGCGCGAACCGACCATTACGTTGGTATTCATTTCGATGGCAGACGGGTGTTGCGTTGGGCCTCGTGGCGTTGGCGGCCTGGTATTACCTGATTGGGCGGTTCAAGCATCCGGCCGGAGAGGGGCCGGCGGGCCCGGTTGTTTCGGTGAGCGGGTTCCAGACGACGTGGTCGACGAACCAATTTGTTCTCATCGGGATTGGCGACAGCGTGACGGCCGGATTTGGAGCAACGCGCAATCACAGCTATTTCGATTTGCTTCAGCAGAACGACGATGCCGGCTATCCGGACATGGTTGGCAGAGATTTGCGCCATGTCCTGCCCCATTTCATCGTTCACAATTTATCGGTGTCGTACACGGTGTTGGAGGAACACCTTCGCGATCAGGTCCCGCTGATTGCGGAGTATCCGCCGCAAGTGCACGGGATCGTTGTCATCACCGCCGGGGGCAACGATTTGATTCACGATTACGGACGATCCGCGCCGCGGGACGGAGCGATGTACGGTTGCACATACGATCAGGCGGTGAAGTGGAAGGATAGTTTTCGGAGGCGGCTGCGAGGGATTCTGGATGGCGTCACCGCCAAGTTTCCCGGCGGGTGTGATGTGTTTCTGGCGAACATCTATGATCCGACGGACGATGTGGGCGACATCGAACACGCGCACTTGGGGTTGCCCGCATGGCCCGATGGCGTCAGGGTTTTGCCGTTGTTCAACGATTTGATCGCCGATACGTGTCGAAACTACACAAACGTGCATCTGGTCGATATGCACGGCGCGTTTCTGGGGCACGGGATTCACTGCAGTGATCGGCACAATATCCACTATCGTGGGGATGATCCGCACTATTGGTATTACGAGAACCTGGAGGACCCGAACGACCGCGGCTACGATGCGATTCGGCGGCTGTTTTTGATCGAGATGAGCAAGGTGCTTGGACATGGCTGAGGACATCGACAAGAAGGCGAAGGTGCAGCCCGTGACCATTGAGCTGGCGGGGGTGCTGGTCATGCATTACGAGGACACGTCGGATGCGGTGGTGGTGCGCGACGTGACGTGGCGGATCGGGGCGGGAGAATTCTGGGTGGTGGGCGGGCGACCGTCGAGCGGGAAGTCGTCGTTGTTGCTGACGGCGGCGGCATTGAACCGGCCGGCGGGCGGGACACTGCGGATTTTTGGCGAAGATTTCAATCACGCGCGGGAACGGGACCGGATTGCGTGGAGCCGGCGGATTGGGTTTGTGTTTGCGGAGAGCGGGCGGTTGTTCAGTCATCTGACCGTGGCGCGGAACATTGCGTTACCGTTACAGTATCGGCCGAATCTGGACGAGCGGGTGATTGCGGCGCGGGTGGAGGAGCTGCTCGGGCAAATTGGCTTGCGGGATTTCGCGTCGTCGATGCCGAGCCGGCTGAGTCTGTCGGCGCAGCAGCGGGTGGCGTTGGCGCGGGCGCTGGCGCCGATTTCGGAATCGGGACAGGCGACGATCGACGTGTTGTTTCTGGATAATCCGCTGACGACGTTGTCGTTGCGGGAGGCGCGGTGGTGGGTGAATTTCCTGGGCAAATTGCGGGAGAGCCGGCGAGCTGGTGGAAACCCGCTGGCGATTGTGGCGAGCGCGGATGATTTTGGCGGGTGGATTGACGTGGCGGAGCAGTTTGCGGTGGTTGATGGCGGGCAATTTCGCGTGATTGGCGGACGGGAGCGGGTGGAGGCGGCGAACGAACCGATGGTGCGGGAACTCTTAACGAGCGAGATTTGACATGGCGATACAGGATTTGACACCGCAACTGCGGACGCGGCTGAAGCGCGTGGAAAAGGTCGTGGGCGTGTTTGTGATTTTTGCGATTGTGGGATTGCTGGTGGGATTTGGTTTCTACCTGTACCACACAGCGGAGCAGAAGGGCTGGTTCATCCAGAAGTGCCCGTATTTTACGTTTGTTACCAGCGGCGAGGGGCTGAAAGTCGGAGACCCGGTGATGCTGATGGGGTTCGACGTGGGCAATATTACAGCGATCACGGCGCAGTCGCCGGAGCAGCACCGGGTGTTTGTGGGTTTTGAGGTGCGCCGACCGTATTACGGGTACATCTGGTCGGACTCGAAGGTGCGCGTGGAGGCGGCGGGACTGTTGGGAAGCCGGCAACTGGAGATCACGGCGGGGGAGACGGGCGCGGCGACGGTGATCGAGGAGAACGGTCGGATCAGCGAATTGCGGTTGCACTCGGGCAAGGTCAAGCCGATCAGTGAAGTGCACAAAGGGGTGCTGCTGGAGCCGGAGGAGGAGCCGTCGTTGAGCGATCAGGCGCAGGCGCTGGTGACGACGATCAAGGCAGCGCTGCCGGGGATTCTCACGGAGGTGTCGACCGTGTTGACGAACACGGCGGAACTGACGGCGAACGCGAACCAGATCGCGACGAACATGGTGGTTGTGACGGCCAATTTGCGGAATCCGAACGGCTCGTTGGGCGAATGGATTTTGCCGCCGGAGATGCAGACGAATTTGAATGCGAATCTGGTGAGCCTGGACAACTCGCTGGAGAATCTCGCGGCGATCACCAGCAACCTGAACACCCAGGTGCAGAGCAACAACACCGTGCTCACGCGAGTCAATACACTCGTGGCGGACACGGACAATCTAGTGCAGGGGTTGAAGAAGTTCTGGCTGCTGCGCGGCGTGTTCGAGAAGATGAACAAGACGAACGCGGTGCCGGTGAAAGCTACCACAAACATCAAGTGATGCCGTTCAACCAGGTTCGAAGAAGGATTGGGTTGGCAGTTACTTCAACTGTTTGGCGATTTCCCAGTGGTGGCCGAAGGGATCGATGATGCGGCCGATGCGCCAGCCATGCTGATTGCTTGGGGAGTAAACGACTTTGGCGCCGGCGGTGACGGCGCGTTGGAATACGGCATCGGGATCGTCGACGGTCAGGATGATGCGAACAGTGCCGCCGTTGAGGGTTTCGGGACTGAAGTTGGAATGCTCGGGTGATTCATCAGCGAGCCAGAATTCAGCGCCGTTAACCGACAAGCGGGCGACGACGTCGCCCTTGTCGTCTTCGACGCGGAAGATTTCCTCGGCGCCGAACGCGGCTTTGTAGAAGTCGATTGCCTGCGCGCCACGACGGACGGAGAGCAGTGGGGCGATGGTGGTTTTTTCCATTGTCGCGGTTCTTATCGTACGCGGAAACAAAGCACATCCTGAGCTACGCCGCAACCGAGAGAATCCTCGACAGGGTGAGAGTGGCATTTTAGGCTGGTGCCGCATCTTATGACCGACGCGGTGAAATCAAGGGCTTGGGTGGCGTATGTGGCGCCGATGGGCATCTACATGGCGTTTTTGCTGGTGCAGCCGTATGCGAGTTTGTTGTGGATGTATCCGCTGAAGACGTTGGCGGTGGCGGCGGCGCTGATTTATTTCTGGAAACAGTATGACGAATTGCAGTCGCCGATGTGGTGTAGCGGCGCTTCTGCGAAGCGCCGAGATGATGGAACGGACTTGACGACCCGCGCTTCACAGAAGCGCAGCTACAACGACGCAGCTATATCGTGGGCGTGGGGCATCCTGATCGGCCTGGTGGCGATTGTGATCTGGATCGGGATCGATCCGTATTATCCGAAAATGGGCAAGGCGGTGGTATTTGATCCGACGGTGGCGATACAATCGGTGGCGCAGCGGAATTTGTTCTTTGCGTGCCGCGTCTTCGGCGCGGTGATCGTGGTGCCGGTGATGGAAGAACTATTCTGGCGAGCGTTCTTGATTCGGTGGCTGGTGAACGAGGATTTCCAGAGCGTGGCGGTCGGGACATTTTCGTGGATGTCGTTCGGGATCACGGTGGCATTATTCGGCGCGGAGCATTATCAGTGGCTGGCGGGGTTGATCTGCGGGGCGCTGTACAATTGGCTATACTACAAGCGGAAGGACGTGTTTGCGTGCGTCGTGGCGCATGCGGTGAGCAATGCGGCGCTGGCGGCGTGGGTGCTGGCGCGTGGTGACTGGAAGTTCTGGTAGACATGAACGTTGAGCATAGCGACGGTGGCCGGGCGGATTCGTCCCGGCGCATTCCAAGTTTTGTTGTCATTTGCGCGCTGGCGCTGGTTTCAGGTGTGTCGCTGTGGGTGTTTCGTCCCGTGCTGGCGAACGGGTTCGTGCAATGGGACGACCATATTTATCTCGCCGAACTGATGCGGATGGGACGTTTCTCGCGGTCATCGTTGCACTGGATGTGGACCTCGCTGCAGCCGTTTTACTTCCAACCGATCGCGTGGATGACGCACCTGGCGGATTATCAGGTCTGGGGATTGAATCCGCGCGGTCATCACCTGACGAATCTGCTGATGCACGGCGTGTATGTCTGGGTGGTGGGGGCGCTGGTGTGGTTGTTGACGGGGAAGGTTGCGGGGATGCGGCCCGGGGAACGGCTGGCGATGAGCGTGCTGGTCGCGTTGGTGTGCGGGATCCATCCGTTGCAGGTGGAATCGGTGGCGTGGATGGCGGCGCGGAACGGGCTGCTGTGTTCGTTGTGGATGGTCGCGGCATTGTGCGCGTACGTGATGGCGGCTCGGGACGGCAACGGCCTGCGACCGTTTTGGTGGTGGACGGCGGTGGGGCTGAACGTGGCGGCGATGCTGACCAAGCCGTTTGCGGTGAGTTTGCCTGTGGTGATGCTGGCGATTGATTATTATCCATTGGGCCGGTTCGTGGCGGGGCAAGGCATGGAGGCGGCTCTCCCTCCCCTTGATCCTCTTCCCCAAATGGCGGGGGCGAGGAGAACGCCTGCTCCGGTGGAGAGTAATGGTGAGAATTCATTCACTGTAACGTCTCCGATTAAACGATTCGCGCTGCTCGTGGGAGAGAAATGGCCGGTGGTTTTGTTGAGTGCGCTGGCGTCGGCGGGGGCGATCCGGGCGCGGGTACAGATGCACACGCTGGCACAGGAACTGTTGCGGACGCGATTGCTGATCGCGTCGCGCAGTATTGTTTTCTATTTATGGAAGATCGTGTGGCCGTCATGGCTCTCGCCATTTTATCCGTTGGGCGATCAAGTGAGCCTGGGGAATGCGGAGTTTTGGGTGCCCGCCTTGATCTGCGTCGTGGTGACGATTGTGGCGGTGTTGGGGCGCCGGCGGATGCCGGCCTTGATCGCGTCGTGGGTGAGTTACCTGGCGATACTGCTGCCCGTGTGCGGGCTGGTGCAGGTGGGCGGGCAAGCGGTGGCGGACCGGTATGCGTATCTGGCGATGGTGCCGGCGCTGCTGGTGTTGGGGAGCGCGGCGTTGTGGGTGTGGCGGCGGTTTTCGGCGCTGCTGCGGGTGACGTTGTGCGTCGGGCTGGGCGCGTGGCTGGTGCTGCTGGGGATGTGGACGCGCGGGCAGATTGAGGTGTGGCACGATAGCGTGTCGCTGTGGAGCGGGGTGCTGGAACATTTCCCGGACGATCCGCGGGCGAACTACAATCTGGCGGTGGCGTTGCTCCAGACGCATCATTTGGACGAGGCGCGGGCGGCGATCGAGCGGGCGATTGCGCATTCCGATCCGTACGCGATGCAACTGCCGATGGCGCACGGGACACTCGGGGTGATTTATCTGAAGATGGGCGAGTACGACCGGGCGGTGGAGGAACTGCAGGGGGCGATTGCCGCGGACGGGACGTTGTGGGCGGCGCGATACAATCTGGCGTGCGCGTATGCGCGGATGGGGCGGGTGGCGGAAGCGTATGACGTGTTGCGAGCGTTGCTGGCGACGCAACCGCAGTATGCGCAGCTTGCGGTGCGGGACGGCGAGTTGCGGCCGTTGCGGGATGATCCGGAATACCAGGCGCGATTTGCGGGATTGATCGATGCGGTGAAGAGTCAGTGACCATGCACAGGTGCGGGTGCAATTGCCCCGAGAGGGCGGGGCGGCCGGAGACCGGCGCGTTTGGTGTCAGGGATAACCGATAGTATAATCACCGTGGAGGTGCGAGATGGGAGTACCGGCGAGATTGATTGAGTTGCTCAACCGCAGCGAGGTTCCCTACCAGGTGGTGCACCATCCCGAGGCGTTTACGGCGCAGGAGTTGGCGGCCATCGAACACGTGAAAGGACGCAGCCACGCGAAGGTGGTGATGGTCAGGACGGATGCCGAGGTATTGATGACCGTGTTGCCGGCGGACCATCGGGTCGATCTGGAGAAACTAGACAAGGCGGTTGGGCGGAAGACGGCGCTGGCGACGGAGGAAGACTTCAAGGCGTTGTTTCCCGATTGCGCGGTGGGGACGATGCCACCGTTCGGGGAGTTGTATGGCGTCCCGGCGTATCTTGACTCGAGTCTGACGGATGCGGAGCGGATTGTGTTCGAGGCGGGCACGCACAGCGACGCGATCCGGATGCGGTACGCGGATTACGTCCGGGTAGCGAAGCCGATCGTTGCGGATTTTGCGGTGAAGATGCAGTGAGGGCACGGGCAAGCTGTTCGAAGTCCGTACAGCCAGCGCTCTTGTCTGATTCTGCCGCAACGGATCGGAGAGGGGCAACGCTCACTCGTTTGCCTTCTGGCGCGGCGGTTCGTGGTACAACTCCCGTTCAGAGACGACGGATTGGCTTCGGTCGTCTGTCGTCGAATCTCAAAACCGGCGACGCGCTACAAAGGCGGCCCGCGATCGTCCCGACCCGGGTGGCAGGCCATGCGCGCGGTTTCCTTCGTCTGGCCCTTCACTTCGAGCTTCCATCAACTGGCCATGGCCGGCTCGGGAACCGCCAAAGCATGTTCATCCAGCTGGGCTGGTTTCGTTGTCTTGAGGATATCCCTGGCCCGGGTGATTTCCGCAGCCGTGCCGTGGGCCACGAGAAGATACTTGTTCGCCTTGATGGCGGTTTCGTATCTCAGGACACTATCTTTGGGGATGCCGATGCTGTAGAGGGCAGCTCCCAGAACGCTCACGCCGCCCACCACGAGCGCGCTTTCCAACGCAGCCACGATGGCACCCGATATTGGCCCGGCAACGAGCAGCGGACCGAGGCCGGGCACCCAAAAGAACGCCGCCCCGAACAGCAAGCCCCAGAACCCACCCCAGAATGCGCCCATCTTCCCCCAGTATTTCATTCGGTCCCCGGCGTTGTAGTAGCCCACCACTTGTTCGTCGCTGTGGTAGTCCTTGCCGACGACCGATAATTTCTTCATATCGAAGCCGCCTCGCTGCAGTTCCTTCACGCCGGCCTCGGCATCGGAATGCGTGTTGTAAACCGCGACCACCGCATTCGGGTCCGATATGGATTGGTCACTCTTCGACGTTGGTTTCATTGTTTCTCCTCCTTTTGTTGTTGTTTTGTGATTTGTGCGATGTGTTCGCGCCAATACTGCCCTTTGCTTCGGCCGGGACCCTGCGGTGACGGGTGTCAATCTCCGTTGCCCTTCGTGCGCAGGGTTTCCACCTTGGCCATTTTTCCTGCCAGTTCCTCTCGAGAAAGAATCTGTTTCTGGAACAGAGTGTTGGCGAACGCAATGACCCTCGAGCCACGACCCTTGAGTCGCGTCGTCGCCACGCCCTCTGCAGCTTTGGCAAACGTTAATGACATCGTGCCGCAGCCGCAATCGGCAGGGTTCTGAATTTGGGCTAGGAAGTTGTCCTGTCTCGCCGGCTTCGGCGAGGCGGAACGGATGCGGTACGCCGCTTACATGCGCGTGGCGAAATCGGACGGCGGGGGAGTTTGCGGTGAAGCTGGGTTGAGATACATTCGCGGGTTCACGCCGGGCAGCGTCGTGGTACAATCATCCATGTGACGACGACACCCGAGCAGACAAGCGCTGGGCGCCGACCGTCGGAAGGGTCGATGCTGGGTAAGGCCAACGGGTTGGCGCGTCGGCCATGGTTCTTGGTGCCGATTCTGGTGCTGGTGACGTTTCTCGTCTACCGACCTTCCTGGAATGCGGGGTTCATTTGGGATGACGACGATCATCTGACGGCCAACCCGGTGATGACATCGGCTGGCGGTCTGAAGATGATCTGGTCGTCGGTGACGTACGCGCGATACTACCCATTGACGCTGACGACGTTCTGGTTGGAGAGCGGGATCTGGGCGTTTGAGGCGATGCCGTATCACCTGGTCAATATCGCGCTGCAAGCGATCAACGGGATTCTCGTGTTTTTGATTTTGCGTCGGCTACGGGTGCCCGGGGCGTGGGTGGCGGCGTGTTTGTGGGCGGTGCATCCCGTCAACGTGGAATCGGCGGCGTGGATCACGGAACTCAAAAACCTGCAATCCGGGCTATTCTTTTTCCTGTCGGTACTGTGTTTTCTCCGGTTCGACGCGGGAGGCGAGCGTCGGTGGTACACATTGGCGCTGGTGTGCGGCGTGGCGGCGATGCTGAGCAAATCGTCGACCGCGGTGCTGCCGCTGGTGCTCCTGTTGTGCATGTGGTGGGAACATGGAGCATGGCGGCGGCGGGACCTTTTGCGGAGCGTGCCGTTCTTCCTGCTCGCATGCGGAGTGTCGGTGCTGGCGATTGCGGAACAGCATGGGCAGGTGGCGAGAGCCGGGACCGACGAGTGGAAGCTCGGGATGGCGGAACGCTTCATCATTGCCGGGAAGGCAATTTGGTTTTACGCCGGAAAGACTCTCTGGCCGGTGGACCTGATGTTCGTCTATCCGCGATGGGACGTGAGAGCGGGATCGATCACGGAATGGGCGCCGTTGGCGGCGGTGGTGGCGACGGGGTTGGTCCTGTGGAAACTGCGCGGAAGGTCTTGGGGCCGGGGCGCGCTGTTTGGGGTTGGCTTTTTTGTCGTGGGATTGTTGCCGGTGCTGGGATTTTTCGATGTGTACTACTTCCGCTACTCGTATGTGGCGGATCACTTTCAGTATCTGGCCAGCCTCGGCGTCATTGTGCCGGTGGTCGCGGCGATTGCCAGTGTGTTGCGGAGACCGTCCGGCCGGTTGTTGACGGGTGTGGTGGCGATCGCCGCGTTGGCAGCGCTGAGTTGGCGGCATGGCTGGGTGTTTCGGAATGAAGAAGCCTTGTGGCGGGATGTGGTCGCCCGGAATCCCAAGTGTGTTTTGGCGCATGTCAATTTGGCGGAGGAACTGGTGGAGCAGGGCAGGTTGACGGAGGCGCTGGATCAATGTCAGGAAGCATTGCGTCTCAAGCCGAATGAGGCGTCGGCGCACGACACCTGGGTGAGCATTCTGGTTAGGACAGGACAAGCGCGCGAGGCAGGCGAGCGGGATGCACGCAGTGGAAACCAAGCCCGATAGCACCGGGACGCGGTAGAGTCGGCCGTCTGTATCGTGAGTATGCGGATGCAGAACCGCCGGGGTGGCGAAAGCAAGAGTCCTCTCCGCGATTACTCCCGGCGGTCGAGGCTGGTATTATTGTTGTGATGACAACACGGGAAAGAATCGGTGGCGCGTCGGCTCAACGGAGGGAAGATTTATCTCCGGGAACAAGCAGCCACTTTGTGACGCGTCCGTGGTTTCTGGTGTTGGTGCTGGTGGTGATCACGTTTGCCACGTACCAGCCGGTGTGGCGGGCGGGGTTCATCTGGGATGACGACCATCACGTGACCGAGAATGTGAATCTGCGGTCCGTGCATGGTCTCTATCGGATTTGGTTTGAGCCGTTGGCTGACCAGCAATACTACCCGCTCCAACTGACCTGCTATTGGATCGAGTATCATTTCTGGGGACTGCGGCCATTTGGGTATCATGCGGTCAATGTTCTGCTGCATGCGCTGAACGCGGTGCTGCTCTGGGCGGTGCTGCGGCGGTTGGATGTCCGAGGCGCGTGGTTTGCGGCAGCGGTTTTTGCCGTTCACCCGGTCCAGGTGGAGTCGGTAGCCTGGGTTTCCGAACTCAAGAACCTGCTGTCCGCGACATTTTATCTGGGAGCGGTGCTGGCATATGTCCGGTTCCGTCCGCTGACGGGCGCGGCCGGGCCCGGATCGGAGCGCTGGCGCTTGTACTGGCTGGGCATGGCGCTGTTCGTGTGCGCCCTGTTGAGCAAGACGGTGGCCTGTTCGCTGCCGGCGATATTGGGGCTTCTGATCTGGTGGAAGAGAGGGCGTGTGGATCGGCGGGAGATAGCGGCCCTGAGTCCGATGTTCGTGTTGGGAATCATCCTCGGGCTCGTGACGGTGTGGCTGGAGAAGTACCACGTTGGCGCCAGCGGGACGGAATGGTCGTTGTCATTTCTCCAGCGATGTTTGCTGGCGGGGCGCGCGGTCTGGTTTTACGCGGGGAAGATTCTTTGGCCGCGCCCCCTGATCTTCATTTATCCTCACTGGGACATTAATCCCGGCGTGTGGTGGCAATACCTGTTCCCGTCGGCGACGCTGGCGGTGCTGGTGACGCTGTGGTCGATGCGGAGGCGACTCGGGAGAGGTCCGCTGGTGGGAGCATTGTATTTTATCGGCGCGCTGTTTCCGTCGCTCGGGTTCTTTGATGTCTATCCCTTCCGCTACTCCTACGTGGCGGACCATTTTCAATATCTCGCGAGCATTGGCATTATCGTGGTGGCGGTGGCGGCGGTGGGCGTGGTGGTGCGCGAGACGGCGGGGCGGTGCGTGGCGGGCGGGCTGGCGATCGCGCTGCTGGGCGTGGTGAGTTGGGAGCACAGCCATGTGTTTCGGGACGAAGAGGCGTTGTGGCGGGACGTCATTGCCCGGAACCCCGGTTGTTTGATGGCGCACAATAATCTGGCGACGGTATTGATCGGGCAAGGCCGGTGGGAGGAAGCATTGCAGCAGTGTCGGCAGGCGGCGGCGATCAAGCCAGGGGATCCAGTGGCGTACGACAACTGGGGGAGCATTCTGCTTCGGACGGGAAGGGCGCGCGGGGCGATCGAGCAGTATGCGCGGGCCGTGGAGATCAAGCCCGACAGCGCCGAGGCGCAGTTCAATTATGGGAACGCGCTGTTTCAGATTGGACGGGCGGAGGAGGCGATTGACCATTACGAGTGGTCGGCGCGCATCAACCCGAAGCTGCGCGGGCTTCAGTACAACCTGGGGAATGCGTTGCTGCACGTGGGGCGGGTAGGGGACGCGATCGAGCATTACGAATTGGCCGTCCAGGATTTGCCGGGCGATGCAGAGTCGTACAACAAGTTGGGGACCGCGCTGGCGCTGGCGGGGCGGGTACGCGAGGTGATCCCGAATTACGAGCGGGCGCTGGAACTGCGGCCGGAGAATGTGGAAGCGGCGAATAATCTGGCGTGGCTGCTGGCAACCGTGCCAGCGGAGCTTGGCGGCGACCCGTCGCGCGCCGTGACGATTGCCGAGAGGACGCGGAGTCTGGCGTGGCGTCATGTCGCTGCGGAACTCGACACATTGGCCGTGGCGTACGCGTCGGCGGGGCGATTTGAGGAGGCAGTCAAGACGGCGGAAGAATGCCTGGCGCTGGCGCGGACAGCCGGGCAAACGCAATTGGTCGCGGATGTGCAGGCGCAGATTGAGCTATTCCGCGCGGGGAAGTCGTATCGTGGTCGGGGGGATGCCAAGTGATTGCGGGACGGTGCTTCATGCGGTTACTTCCGCGTGAGATGCTTGAGTAGAATGGCCAGAGCGAGTGCGACGCTGGCGCCTGTGCGAGGCCGGGACGAGAGGAGGGACAACGGAGTCGAAGATTCGGGACGGCCATGCGATTATCGATATTACGAGTTGACATTTGTATCGGTGCAAGATATACGTTACGGGGTTTGCCGTTCTTTGACAGAGGATGGGATTGGTTGGTGTTTGGTGCTCGGCCCGATGGCGAACCAAGGGGCCGCGCGCACCAGTTCCGACACCACAACCTGTAGAAGGAGGGGGACCGCGAAAAATGCTTTTTTGCGAAACGAAGCCAAATTGGCGAGCGGCAGCTTCGCCTGTATATGCTTGGCGGGCGGCGAGTTTGGTTGGTGGATTGCGGAAGAATGGATTGGCTTCGTTTTCCCAAACGAAGCCAATCCGATAGTGTTAGTTCGGAGGCTTGGGTTGTGTAAGCCGCTCGGCTTCGGCGGATTCGCGACGGGCCTCGTCGTGAAGTCCTTGGTTCTCGAGCACCTCGGCCAATTCGCGATGGATATCGGGATCGCTTGGCTTGAGGTGTACGGCTTCGCGCAAGTGAGAGGCGGCTTGTGCAAACTCGCCGCGGGCGGCGAGGGCGATGGCGAGATTATTGTGCGCCTCGAACGACGATGGGTCGATGCGCAAAGCTTCCGTGTAGGCGGCGATGGCGTTGTCCCAGCGGGCCTGTTGGAGAAACAGGTTGCCAAGGTTGATCTTGATACGGGCGTCGTTCGGAGCCAGGTGAGCGGCCGCGGTGTAATGAGAAATGGCTTCGGGCGCGCGACCGCTCTCGGCGAGGAGATTGGCGAGATTATAATGTGCGCCGGGGTTGTTGGGGTCGAGGTGGAGCGCCAGACCGTACTGAGCGATGGCCTCGCCGCGGCGGCCCATATCGGCGAGGAGTTGGGCATAACTGATGTGGACGGCCGGGTCATTGGGATGGGCGGCGAGATCGATTTGGCTGTTTTCCAATTCGACACGGAGGCGGTGCTGAGTGATCAAGCCGAGCGTCTTGCGGGCGGGAGCGTAATTGGGAGCGCGGCGCAGGGCTTCCTGGTATTGAGCGACTGCTTCGTCAACCTGTCCGACGGACAACAATGTGGTTGCGTAATCGTTGCGGATGATCGGTTCGTCCGGATCGAGACGCAGCGCGATGAGATAATGATCGATGGCTTCCGTCTTTTTGCCAGCGTCAGAAAGGGCAAGGGCGAGGCTGGTCTGGGCGCGGGCGTTGTGCGGGCGCTTGGCCACGGTGTCCGCCCAGATGGATTCGGCGGAATGGTATTGAGCATTGCGTCGGAAGGTGGTGATCCCGAGCGGGAGAGCCACTGCGAGAGCTGCGGCGAATCCGACCCGCAAGCGCACACCGTCTGGCCAGCCCAAACGCGTCCAGAGTCGGCGGCAGAAGCGCCAGGCGGTCCCGAGCGCCACGGAAATGATTGCCAGAAGAGGCAGGTACATTCTGCGTTCCGCGGCTGGTTCGGTCGGCAGGGGCAGGAAGCTCGAACTGGGTGCAAGCAACAGGAAGAACCACGCGCCCCAGAATCCCCACCATCGTCGACGGCGGATTGCCCATGCGGTTGCGGCCAGCAATGTCAGAAGGAACAGCGCACGGGGCAGCAGACTGGAAAGGCGAACCGATTCAGGCCAGTCGGAATAATCCAGGACCAAACCGCTTGGCCAGACAGCGAGTCGTAGGTAGTGGGTCACGACGGCGCATTGCATGGCGAGATACTTCCAGCGACTGATGGGGTACACATCGACTCCCGATTTCCATCGGAGGTTGGTCGTGATTTGAAGCGCGGCCAGCACAACCCAGCTTGCGGCTAGGCCGACGTAGAGTTGGAGATGATTGCGCAATGAGACCCGTGCGGAGGCCGTGCCGAACACGCAGTCGTAAGCGAGCACGAGAAGCGGAGCAATGACCATGACTTCCTTGGCGCCCGTGCCGAGCGCGCAGGCAATAACCGCCAGGCCGTACCAAGTCATTCGGTCTTGCGAATCGGTTCCCCGGATGACGCAATACAGTGTCGACAAGAGAAAGAATCCCATCAACAACTCGGTGCGTTGTGTGACGTAGGTGACACTCTCCGTCACCAGGGGATGCAACATCCAAAGGGCTGCTGCAGCATAGGCGAGCCCGGTTGCTTCGCATGGATTGGCTTCTCCGTGGTGGAGGTTGAATAAAATGCGACGCAGGATGCCGAAGGCCAGCATTGCATTGAGGAAATGGACGAACAGATTGAATAGGTGATAGCCGGTGACGTGGTAGCCGCCCAGCGCGTAGTTGATTTTGAGCGACAGACTGACCAGCGGACGTCCCCAGAGGGCGGCGGGAGTGGTGGCGGTCACGTCGAACAGCGGCCACAAGTGGCGAATGGAGGTATTGGTCTGAATCGTGACGAAGTCGTCAAAAATGAATGGGGCGTGGAGTGTGTTCGCATAAGCTGCGGCGCACAACGTCGCGAGAACCACGGGCATCCACCATCGAAATCTGGTCATAGAGTTCCCTGTCGCTGTGCGTCTGCAGCCTGGGGGGGGGCAGACCACGTTTGCTTTGTAATGGGCGGAGCAATAGAATTCAAGGTGCAATGAGTGCGCTGAACATTTCTGACTTGATGGGCGACGAGGCGTTGCGGCGTCGTGAATTCCCTGTTTGCGAGAGCAAGGTTTTTCTAGCGCACGCCGGGGTCAGTCCGCTGCCGCGGCGCGTGGCGGAAGCGATGCGGGGATATCTGGAAGCGGCCGCTCGAGACAATCAGGAAGACGTGCTGTCCTATGGGTTCGTTGGTGAAGCGCGAGCATTGGCGGCGAAACTGATCAATGCTCGACAAGATGAGATCGCGTTTGTCGGGTCGACCTCGATGGGCCTGGCCATGGTAGCTGCGGGGTTGCCATGGGAGCGTGGTGATCAGGTTGTGTGTTATCGGGACGACTATCCGGCGAACGTGTATCCTTGGATGGATCTGGCGCGGCGGGGAGTGGACGTGGTGTTCGTGGAGCCGAGGCAGTTTGGGAACGTGACGGTCGAGGATCTCGAACGGGCGGTAACCGAGAGAACGCGACTGGTGTCTCTGGCCAGCGTGCACTTTCAGAGTGGTTGGAGGCTCGATGTTGATCGAATTGGTAAGTTCTTGCAGGAACGCGGGATACTGTTCTGTCTGGATGGCATTCAGAGTTTCGGCGCCTTGAGGACATCGATGGAGTTTGTGGATTTCGCTTCGGCTGACGCCCATAAGTGGATGTTGGGACCCTTAGGGATCGCAATCCTGTACGTTAGACGAGAGCACTTCCAGCGTTTTCATCCGCCACTGGTTGGGTGGCACAGCGCGTCGAGTCCGAATTTCATTGCGCAAGATTCTTTGGCGTTTAAGCCCGACGCGCGTCGCTATGAGCCAGGAAGTCTGAATCTTGCAGGGATCGTCGGGCTGCGAGCAGCGCTGCAATTGATTCTGGAATGCGAGGTCGGTGCGGTTGAATCTCGGGTACTTCAGTTGGCACGGCGAGTCATCCAGGGGGCGATCGAAGCAGGCTTTGGCATCCTCGGCCCGGCTTCGGGGCCGGGGCTATCGGGCATCGTGTCGATGTGGTCTGCCAATACGGATATGACTGTGCTGCATTCCCGGTTGATGGAGGTGGGTGTGATTACTTCGCTGCGGCACGTTCGCAACGGCAGAAGGTGTCTGCGGATATCCGCTCATTGCTACAATCGCGAAGACGAGTTGCCCGATTTGGGGAGAGCATGTTTTGATCGATGACGATGCGTGCAGAATTCCTTGTGGGAGAACGGGAAGTGGATTTGAACTTCCACGACGCGCAAAGCGCATCACGTTCGCCGGGTTCTCACTTTGTGTTGACAGCATTTGACTGGATTGGTAGCTTCGCCCTGAATCAAATAATAACGGCATACCCGTCGCGAAAGCGGGGAAGTCCCGAGCAACGCGGGAAAGCAAAGATTCTTAATCAACAGTACGGAGGCATTACCAAAGACATGAGACGCATACTAAAACGCAAAATTGGTGGCTTTACCCTGATTGAGCTGCTGGTGGTGATTGCGATTATCGGGATTCTCGCGGCGATGTTGCTGCCGGCATTGAATCAGGCCCGCGAAAAGGCGCGTCGGGCCAACTGCCTGAGCAACCTCAAACAACTCGGGTTGGGCATTGCGATGTACGCCGACAGCTACAACAGCCGGATGCCCCTGGCCAACGTTGGCGGCACGGCCAACGGCGCTCCCTCACTGTGCGCATCGTTTAACCTGCTCAGCAACGTCGTCACCAGCGCCAAGATTTATGCCTGTCCCAGCGACAGCGCGGCTCGGACGCAAACCGGCTACGGGCTGACCAACAGCAGCACGCTGGGCATCAGCTACACGTACGTAGCCGGGCTGTTCTGGCAGGACCAGCCAGACTCGATCATTGCGTTGGATCGGATGGGCAATTCGGCAAGCGCGCAGAACTATACCATTGGCGCCAAATGGCTGGCGACGGGCACCTCGCCGATTGCGCCGCACAAGGATCAGGGCGGCAACGTGCTGTTCAATGACGGACACGTATCCTGGCAGAACTCGCTGCCGTCGACCTGCGGCACCAACGATACGCCGACCACCGGCAACGTGCTGCGCGGCGAGTCCCCCTGCTCCTAGCCGTCCTTAGGTATTGACGATCGTGAATGAGCCCCGACGCTACAGCGTCGGGGCTCATCTTTTCCGTTTCGTTGCCAGTCTGATCTGTTAAATTCAACCATCGACAAACCGCAGACAGCAGGGCTTTGCTTCATGTGCAAAGGCAGATGGTTGGGAACGGCGTTGGCGCTCGTTCTTGCTTCGCCATTGTTTGTTTTCCCCCTGAGCTGGCTACCCAGGTCATGGGCGCATTTTCGTTATGATGTGACGGTTCCATTGCCCGAGATTGTTCTGGCCGCCAGCTTGATTCTTGGCGGAGGCACGCTTCTGAGAAAGGCGATCCGTCGCGATCGGACAACCAATTTCCCCGGTGTTCTCTTTGTTGCTAACAGAGCAATCATGCCGGTTGCGGCAGTGTTCGTAAGCGCTGTCGTCTCCACGCGGTTCAGTGAACATTCGTACTTGGGAATCGGGCTCCTTCCCCGTCTTTTCGGTAGCGGTGTGATCTTCCTTTTTGCTGCGAGCCTATCGCGCAAATGGGCCTTCTCCAGCCGCCAGCTGTGGATACCGGTGGCCTTCTTGGTGGCGATGAATGGCCTGGTGCGACTGAAGTTCGAACCAGAGTTTCTATCCACGTTTGGAAACTGGGACTTTCTGGGAGCATATCTGGCGGCCTCGTTGGTGGTCGGCAGTTTCGCCGGCGGAGTATTGTCCTTTGTCGGCAACGGGGTTTCGATCGTAGCGATGCTGTTCTGCCGTTCGCGTGGAGCGTGGCTTGCCCTTGGAGCAGTCGCGCTGCTATGGTTTGTTTTTTTCGGGGGGAAGATTCTGCGGCGTTGGCAGGCTCGCGCAATCACCGTTGTGCTGGCGCCGATAATCGCGAGCTTGCTCGCATGGCCATATATCCGCAAGCAGTGGCAGCTCGATGTAAGACCCGTCATCTGGAAGGCCACAATCGCCATGATCATCGACCGTCCGGTTTTGGGGCATGGTTTGGGAACGTACGTAGCCGTGTATCCCCGCTACCGATTGCCTCAGTATTTCCTGCGGCCGAAATCGACCAATGTTACCGACCACGCGCACGACGAATTGCTGGAAATCGCCGCAGAACAGGGCTTGGTTGGTTTCCTCGCCACGCTCTGGCTTTGGGCGACCGCGGTGTGGTGTGGTGTCAGCGCTGTTCGGCAGTCCAGCGGACTTGAGCGACGCGCGGTGCTCGGGCTACTGGGAGCCGCACTGGTGTTCATGCTGCACGGATTGGTGGACGTCGACTTGCGATATCTCCCGAATCAAAGTTTGCTGTGGTTACTTATGGGACTGCTTGTCGGAAGGACAGCGACCCCGCCCGGTGGCACATATGGCTCGTCTGTGTCGCGAACGGCCCAATGGATGCTCGTGGCGGTATGTCTCGCTTTGGGCTGTTGGATTGTCGTGTCCGCGATCATTCGTCCGATGGAGGCGGATTGGCTGGATCGGAAGGCACGTCTGGCTCGGGAGCAGGGAGAGATGAGCGCGACGGCTGAATACGCCTTCCGGGCGCTGAGCTTGGAGCCATTTCGACTGAGCACACGATACTTGCTGGCCGGAGTGCTGGCCCGTTCACCAAACCCGTCAACACGCCAGTTGGCTATTGACCAGTGTCTTCACATTGAGGAATTCGCGCCCGATTATGCTGATGTGACGTATAATCTAGGCGAACTTTACATGGCGGCCAATCAGGTCACGAACGCCATTCCGTATTTGCGTCGTGCGGTGGAAATCAACCCATACAGGGCGGATCGACACCTTGCACTGGCAGTCGCCTTGCGCAGCACCGGGCGCAACGAAGAGGCCATCACGCAATTGGACTTGGCGGAGAAGCTCCAGCCGGGAAACGAGGCCATTCGCGCCATTCGGCGAGATATCCAAGGAAATCCCTAGCCCTGAGCAGCCCGCGTCAACATTTTGACTTTGTGCGGGCTGGTAGCTAGACTGAGCCTCCGAGGAACACTATGAGGGCTGGCATTCCCAAGAGGACCGTCTATCGTTTAAGCGTATACTTGCGTTGTCTGGATCGATTCGCCGAGGATGGTGTCCAAACCGCATCAAGTCAGGCTCTCGCGCTCGCTGCAGGCGTAAAACCCACACAATTGCGCAAGGATTTGACCAGCTTTGGCCATTTCGGTACCCGCGGGCTGGGGTATGAGGTCCGAAAGTTGCGGGACGGGATCGCCGAGGTTCTGGGCCGCAAGCAAATGCAACCCGTCGTTCTCGTTGGCGTCGGCCACCTTGGCTCGGCATTGCTCGCCTACAAGGGCTTCGAGAAGGAGAGCTTCGAGATCGTCGCCGGCTTCGATGTCGACGTGAAGCGCAAGCGCCGCAAGACTTACAGCCAGCCGATCCTACCGCTCGACAAACTCGAGAGTTTTGTCCGCAGCCGGAAGATTCGCATGGGCATCGTCACGGTGCCGAGCAGCGTCGCCCAGGACGTGGCGAACCGTCTCGTTGCCGCAGGGGTCAACGCGATCCTCAATTTTGCGCCGAACGTACTGCGCGTACCCAGCAATGTCGTCGTGAGCAACGTCAATCTGGCCATCGAACTGGAAAACCTCAGCTATTTTCGGTCCCTGGCTGAGAGTTGAGGAACCAGACGCATCGTCTTGTAGTTTCTGCACCCCTTGACTCTTTGAGATTTGCTGGTTCAATGGCTGTGATCATGCATCAGGAGGAATCTCATCCCGCTGAGATCCGGTCCGACGAAGCCAACCCCTTTGTTCGCCCGCCTGATTGGTTGCTGGCAATTCTACTGGTGACGGCCACGTTCCTTGCATATCACCCCGTTTGGTATGGGCTGCCAATCTGGGATGATTGGCGGCACATGACCCCGACGGCTCTGGCCACGTGGAAAGGCCTGAAACGGGTTTGGTTGGATCCCGTCGCCACTCGTCGATTTGACCCGCTCGTCGACACCGTATTCTGGATTGAGAAACGATGCTGGGGCTCCTCAACCTTGGGATATCACCTGATCAGCATCGGGTGCCATGCGACGAGTGCCTTGCTGCTCGTGCCGGTGCTTCGGCGGTTGGACATCAAAGGTGCCTGGCTTGCGGCAGCGATCTTCGCACTGCATCCGGTCCACGCCGAGTCCGTGGCGTGGATCAGTGAACTCAAGAACACCCTCTCAGGTGTTTTCTTTCTTGGAGCAACCCTCATCTATCTGAACTTTGATAAGGCACGGACGCCATCTTCATATGCCTTTAGCTTGGGGCTATTCCTATGTGCATTGCTCAGCAAGACGACGACCGTTGTCTGGCCCATCGGGATGCTGATAGTCCTGTGGTGGAGACATCGAGTCCTCTCGTGGAAGCGCGATGTGCTGCCTCTCATTCCCTTTGCCGTGATTGCGTTTCTCGACGGATGGGTAGCGCTTGGAATCGAACGTGGAATAATGGCAGATGCGGTGGGAGATGTGAATTTCTCATTGGTGCAGCGGTTGGCGATTGCCGGTCATGCCGTCTGGTTTTACCTGAGCAAGCTGTTTTGGCCCATTGGGCTGTACCCGATTTATCTGCGATGGCAGATTACTCCCCTGGCGACCATCGATTACCTGTATCCCATCAGCATTCTTATATTGTTCGTCGGAGTATGGCTTCTGCGGAGACGGAGCATCGCGCCACTGGCCGCGTTGCTCTTTTTTGTTGTCGCCCTTTCACCTCTCATCGGCATGTTTTCGTTTTCGTATCAGCGCTATTCGTTTGTGGCCGATCACTTTCAGTACCTGGCGAGTCTGGGGATCATTACATTGGTGGGTGGCGGCAGCGTGTGGCTTCAGAGACGGTGGTCGTTGTTGGCTCGCGCCGCGGCCCGCGTTGTTTGCTATGTGGCGCTGAGCACCCTGGCGGTCCTTACCTGGCAACACAGTCGCGCATTTACAGATTTCGGGTCGTTTGCTCAGACAATTCTCGCAAAGTATCCCGACAATTGGGCCGCGCACGACGATCTGGGTGTTGTCCTCGCATCCCAAAAGAAGTGGCCAGAGGCCATGAGCGAATTCCACAAGGCATTGCTAGGCAATCCGAAATATGTCCTCGCGCATTATGATCTGGGCGCCGTGTTGCAGGAACAAGGCCGCCTTGATGAGGCCACTCGAGAGTATCAGGAAGCTCTCCGATGGCAACCGCATGCGATTGCGGTGCGCTACAATCTTGGCTGTTTGTTGGCATCGCAGGGTAAGTTCGCCGCCGCCATCGACCAATACCAGTCCATCTTGCGCCAGGAACCCGATGACGTCGAGGCGCGAAACAATTTGGGAACCGCGCTCGCTTCGTTGGGAAGGGGCAATGAGGCGATCGTAGAATTTCACAAGGCCATCGAAATAGAGCCGGATTTTGCCGAAGCACAGGCCAATCTGGGACACGCCTTGGCGAATCAGAACCAGTTTGCCGAGGCCATCCAGCACTATGTGGAAGCGGTGCGGCTTGATCCAAAGAACCCTGGCGACCACTACGCCCTGGCGATCGCCCTGGCGAACACGGGCGAATTCGAACAGGCGGTCGAACAGTTTCGGGAGGCGGCAAGACTGAATCCGGACCTGCCCGATGTTCACAACGCACTGGCCAGGGTGCTGGAAAAACAAGGACTCCACGATGAAGCACAACGCGAGTTCGCCGAGGCGGAACGACGGGAGACGGCAGCATCCAGAGACGGCACTGGTGCCAGTTCAACGCCGTCCCCGTGATCGATCGAATTGGCGATTACGCCCGCTTCACCCGTGTGCCATCGTTGTCGGCGACGAGGATGTGTGCTTCGCATTGGACCTGCTGGTGCGCAAACACACTGGCCATGGCCTCGGCAACGGCTTTATCCTTTTGTTCTGTGACACAAATAACCGTCGCGCCCGATCCGCTCAACCACCCGCCCAGCGCACCGGCTTCGGTGCCGGCCGTGATAACGTCATCCAACATCGGGATGAGCTTCTTGCGATACGGTTGATGAAGCTTGTCGGTGAATAATCCACGGAGCAGCGAGTAATCTCCCGTGGCGAATACCGAGGCAATCAACGCCACCCGCTTCGTGTTCTCGAGGGCATCGCCGAGGGACACCTGCCTCGGCAGCAGAAGCCGCGCTTTCTCGGTGGAGATCGGAAAACCAGGCACGCACGCAACGAACTTCAGCGCCGGAGGAATATTGAACCGCCGGTACCGAATCGTGCTGTCGATCACGCCCGACACGACGAACCCGCCAAACAAAGCCGGTGCTGCGTTGTCAGGATGGTCTTCGAGTTCCGTTACCACTTCGAGCAACGCCGTGTCTGAGAGCGGGCGACCATCGAGTTCGTTGAGGGCAAAGACAATGCCGAGACGGACCGTCACGCTGGAGCCAAGTCCGCCCGCCACAGGGACGTCACCCTTCACCTCGATTTGCAGGCCGTGGGGTTTGACCTTGCTGCGACGGAAAAAGGCGTCCGCCGCTTCCTTGGCCATGGCATTGGCGGATGGCGAGCCCTTTTGATCGTCAACGCGTTCGACATTCAGACCGTCGGACTCGCGAATGGAAATGTGATTGTGCAGCTTGAGAGCCACGCCGAGCGTGTCGAAACCGGGTCCGAGATTGCTCGTCGTGGCCGGTACGCGAACGGTAACGGATGGTTTTCTCACGGCGCGCGATATTGCATCGCCGGTCGGGGTAAGTCAATAGTTGGCACCGCTTCGTGATTGATGGTTGGTCGGCGATGAGGCATCATGCCGGCCGTAACCGGAATGCCCGTAAATGACGCCGGTTCCAAGAGCAACGCAAGCGTATGAAATACATCATCATTCTGGGCGACGGCATGTCGGACTACCCCGTCGCGCGTCTGGGCGGCAAGACCCCCCTGCAGGTGGCCCGCAAACCCAACATGGATCGCATCGCCCGCGAGGGCCGCTGCGGTTTGTTCAAGACAATTGAAGAGGACATGCCCACAGGGAGCGAGGCTGCCAACTTGTCTGTGATGGGCTACGATCCCCGCAAGGTCTTGCAGGGGCGTGGCGTGCTCGAGGCCGCGAGCATGGGCGTCGACATCGGTGACGACGACATGGGCATGCGCTGCAACCTGATTTGCCTGTTTGACGACGGCCGTATCAAGAACCACTCGGCCGGCCACATCTCCTCAGCGGAATCCGACGAGATTCTCAAGACTCTGCAAAAAGAGATCGGCGGCCCCGGCCTCAATTTCTACACCGGCGTCAGCTATCGACATCTGTTCGTCGGCAAAGGGCTCGATCCGCGGCTCGACTGCGCCCCGCCGCATGATCATCCAAACGAACCGGCGGAAGGGCTGCTCATCCGTGCCAGGGTTCCCGCGGCCCAAGCAACGGCCAATTTGCTCAATGGCTTGATTCGTCGTTCCTGGCCCATTTTGAAGGATCACCCGGTCAATCGGAGTCGACGCGCCGCAGGCAAGGATCCCGGCAACTCGATCTGGTTGTGGTCGCCCGGCAAACGACCAAAGATGTGGACTTTCCAGGAGCGGTTTGGGGTGAAGGGTGCGGTGATCTCAGCCGTGGACTTGATTCGCGGCATCGGGGTGTATGCCGGGCTTGAAGTTCTCAAAGTCCCCGGCGCAACCGGTCTTTTCGACACGAATTACGAAGGCAAGGCCGACGCCTGCCTGGCCGCGATGGAGCATTGCGATTTCTGTTACGTCCACGTCGAAGCGCCCGACGAAGCCGGCCACGAGGGGAATCTTGAGCTAAAGATCCGGACCATTGAAGACCTCGATGCCCGATTGATCGGACGTATACTCGCAGGGCTGGAGAAACGGAAGACGGAAGCCGTTGTAGCGGTCTTGCCGGACCACCCGACCCCGGTCGAAAAACGCGTCCATGTTCGTGACGCCGTCCCGTTCGCGATTCGCGACCCGCGGCGGGCGCCCGACAAAGTCGAATGCTACGATGAACAGAGCTGTGCGGCAGGCGGGTTCGGTACGGTTCACGGCGATGAGTTTATTCGCGCTGTCTTTCAGAAGTAATCGGACCGCCGGGCTGCGATTCGACAAGAGTTTGTTCGTGCAATGGCAGGACGCTCGTGATGGCTTGCCCTTGCCCCAAACGTCATGAATAAAGCGTGGGTGTCATTGGCCGCAGTGTGCGCTTTGGTCTGCGGGATTTACGCGTACGTTGCCCAGTCGGGCTTTTTGTATTCGACGAGCCTGAACGCTGCCGATGAGTACTACAATCTGTTGGCACGCGGTTTTCGCGCTGGTCAGCTCAGCCTCAAGCGAGAAGTACCGCCCGGATTCGCTGGACTCCCTGATCCCTATGATCGAACGGCCAATGCCCGCTATGGACTGCTTGACCTGAGTTACTACAGGGGGAAGCTCTACCTTTATTTCGGAGTTACCCCGGCCATCCTGTTGTTCTGGCCCTACGCGTCGCTGACCGGTCATTATCTGTCTCAAAAAGACGCCGGGGTGATTTTCAGCATGGTCGGTTTTCTGGCCAGCGTGGGTCTGTTGGGCGCGGTCTGGCGGCGGTACTTTGCCGAAGTCAGCGTGGCCGTGGTAGCCGCTGCTGCGCTGGCACTGGGTCTGGCCACATTCATACCGCTGCTGTTGGCGCGGTGTGATGTTCACGAGGTAGCCCTCAGTTGCGGATATGCCTTGACGATAGCGGCTCTAGCGGCGCTTTGGAGGGCGTTGCACGAGGCTAAGCGGAGGGGATTATGGCTGGCGATCGCGAGCCTGGCGTACGGGCTGGCGGTGGGAGCCCGTCCTTCTTTGCTGTTCGGGGCAGTCATCCTGCTGGCACCGGTGATCCAAGGGTTGCGAGAGCGGCGGAAAAGCTGGGTCCTGCCGTTGGCAGCGATCGGGCCGATCGTGCTCGTCGGGTTGGGGTTGATGTTGTACAACGCCCTGCGATTCAATAATCCATTCGAATTCGGGCAACATTACCAGCTGTCTGGACAGCGACAGGTTACGATGCGGTTCTTTGGTCTGCATTACCTCTGGTTCAATTTTCGAGTCTTTTTCTTAGAGCCGGCAAAGTGGAACCATCAATTTCCCTTCGTCCATGACAGTGTCGTGCCACCCATCCCGGCGGGCCATGGGCTTGTGGAGCATCCCGTTGGCGTCCTGACTGGCATTCCGCTGGTGTGGTTCGCGCTGGCTGTGCCGCTGGCATGGCGGGACCGCTCCCCGGACGCACGTTCCACCTTGCGCGGCTTTTTGGCGGCAGTAGCTGCCCTGTTCGGGATTGTCACCTTGACCTTGAGCCTCTACTTCGGCGCGTGTACCCGCTATGAGGTGGAATTCCTTTCACCACTGATGCTGCTGGCGGCAATCGGGATCTTGATTTTGGAGCGCTCCCTGGCCTCGGGGTCGGGGCAGGCTTGGCGCCCGGTCTGGCGGTGTGCGGTGCGTTGGGGCTGGAATCTCCTGCTCGTCTTTTCACTGGCGTTTAGTTTGCTGGCGAGCGTCGAGTTTTACTCCGAGGCGCGGGGCAATCTCGGAGCGGCATTGGTCCGCTCGGGCAGGATCCGGCAAGGAATCGCACAATACGAGCGCGCGTTGCAGCTTAACCCTGATTACGCGGAGGCGCATGACAATTTGGGTCTGGCCTTGATGAAATTGGATCGTGTGCCGGAGGCCATTCGGCATTTCGAGCAAGCATTGAGCATCAGGCCGGATTCAGCCGAGGCGCATGACAATCTGGGCGTGGCATTGGTCCGTTCTGGCAGACTTCAGGAAGGAATCGAGGAGTACACTCGCGCGTTGCAGCTCGATCCGAATTTCGCCGAGGCGCACAATAACCTGGGCTTGGTGTTGGCCAGATTGAATCGCCTCGCGGAAGCAATTGGGCATTTCGAGCAGGCATTGGCAATCGAGCCCGATTTGATTGAAGCGCGAAACAACTTGGGTAATGCCCTCTTGCAAGAAGGCCGCACCGAGGAAGCCGTTGCGCAATACGAGCAGGCGCTGCGAATCGATCCCGATTCGGCTTCCACAGAAAGCAATCTCGGCCTGGCGTTGACCCGTCTGGGCAAATTTCCGGAGGCAATCACACATTATGAACGGGCCCTGCGGATCGATCCCCACCAGGCTGACGCCCACTACAATCTTGCCAATGCCCTCCGGCAAACCGGCGATATCCCTAACGCAATCCAGCAATACCAGGACGCGTTGCGGATTGAACCCGGGGACGCCGACAGCCACAACAAGTTGGGCGAGGTCTTTATGGCGATTGGAAAGCGTCGTGAGGCCATCGAGCAATTACAACAAGCGTTTCAGATCAATCCGAATTTGGCAGAGGCGCAAAGCAATTTGGCGACACTGCTGGTGACACCTGCCGGGCAAAAACAGCCAACCGCAGACCACGCTAACTAATCGATCTGATCTTTTCGCTGGCCTCGCAATACGGTATTCTTATTCCCACGGTGGAGAAGATCTTCAAACTGCGCGAGCACGGGACAAACGTCCGCACGGAAATCCTCGGCGGGGTGACCACCTTTATCACGATGGCATACATTATTGTCGTGAACCCGGCCATTCTCAGTTTTGCCGGGATACCCTCAGGTCCGAGCACAGTGGCCACGATCCTGTCTGCCGTGTTTGGCAGTCTGCTCATGGGATTCTACGCGAATCGCCCGATTGCAGTTGCGCCCTACATGGGCGAAAATGCGTTTATCGCCTTTGGCTTGGCGGCCATGGGCATCAGTTGGCAGCAACGGCTGGGCGCCGTCTTTGTCAGTGGGGTTGGTTTTGTCGCGATCACCCTGGTCGGCATCCGCTCCTGGCTGGCCAACTCGATCTCGGCGAGCATGAAGCATAGTTTCGCCGTGGGGATCGGACTTTTTCTCGCCTTCATCGGCCTGTACGAAACCGGCATTGTTACCAGCTCGGTCACCGGGATGCCCGCATCGGCGCTTCTCACGTCACATACTCAATTGCTACGGACGCCAGACGTCCCCGTGAAAATCGGCAATTTCCGTGATCCGCAGGTCTTGCTCGCGATCTTCGGCTTTTTTGTCATCGCTGTGTTGCTGCATCGACGCATCCGGGGGGCCATCCTCCTCGGCATGATTGTTACCGCCATTGCCGGATTCGCTCTGGGTTTCGGCCGCGCGCCACAGACAATCGCGGCCATGCCGTTCGTTGGAGAATATGATCTCCGCGCGATCGCCTTTAAACTGGATATCGCCGGCGTGCTTCGGCTGAGCTTTTTGCCAATTCTGTTGACGCTTTTTCTCATGGGCTTCCTGGATACGCTCGGGACACTCGTGGGCGTGGGTGCCGCCGCAGGACTGGTCGACGAAAAGGGCAATTTCGACAAAATTGAGCGGCCAATGATGGTCGATGCGTTGACCTGCATGTTCAGTGGGCTTGTCGGCACCTCCACCAGCGGCGCGTATATCGAATCGGCAACGGGAGTTCGCGAGGGCGCGCGCACCGGGCTCGCAGCCGTAACCACCGCGGCGCTATTTGCCGCAACCCTGTTCTTTATTCCCCTCGTTGAGCCGCTGCAAAACCTCCGCTTCGCTTACGGCCCAGCCCTCATTGCCGTTGGCGTGCTCATGCTCGGCTCTGTGAGGAAGATTCGATTTGACGACATGACCGAGCTGGTGCCGGCGTTCGTCACAATTACAATGATGCTGTTCACCTACAATATTGCGAACGGTCTGACCGCGGGTCTGGTCGTCTATCCCATCATGAAACTGGCCTCCGGGCGCTATCGCGAACTGAGTTGGGGCGCCGTTTCGCTTGGTTTCTTGTGCCTGATTTATTACCTCTTCGGTTTGCCGCATTGATGATTCTGTCGCAGGACTTCCCCTACTGCCTTCCTCTTTTTTGAGATTTGCCCGGTGCGCCATTCCTCGCGATTCCTGCATTTTAGGCCCCTTCAAGGGTGTTGGCATACCCACTGCTATCCACGGACAGTGTAAGGCGTTTGCAGGCGTTAGGCAGATAAGGCGTTAAAGGAAACAGGCGTTCAGGCACAGGCAGGGACAAGGGAATGATCGAAGCCAACAAACAGGAAATCTACCGGGTGCTCATCGTCGACGAAAACGCCGCGATGCGCGAAATGTTGGCCGGGCTCCTCCGCGCGCCGAATCGCAGCGTGGAAGTGCGTGATGGCGCTCGTGCCGCGCTGGAGTTCGTCCAGCACAACCCCATCGACGTGGCGTTCATCGACGCCGCGCTCACCAACGCGTCCGCCCAGCATCTTGCCGATGCCATCAAAAAGCGCTGCCCGCATGCGCACGTCGTCGTCTGCGCCGGCCGCATGTCCCAGCCGTGGGACGGCGCCGGACGTTCGAAGAAGGGCGAAAAAGCCCTCAAACAACCATTTCATTTTGGCGAAGCTCTCCAGCTCGCCGATTCATGCACAACCGAATAAACACTAACCCGTTTTTGGCGCTGGCTCTAGGGTTGGCCGTGAAGCAGGCTGCGCGGGGTGCGCAGGATATACCGTTCATGGCGGGCCAGCGCCTGCTTTATAGCGGAAGCAACCGGGTCCCCCGGGGACCCGGCCCTTCCGCGCGTCACGGGTTGAGAGTCAACTGTTCGAATCCCCCCAACGCCATCAAGGTCGGCGCCTCCTCCGACCGAAGAACAGGCTGATCTCTCAACCCGCGCGCGCGGTGGTTCACGCCACTGCGCGCGCATTTTTTTTTGCCCGCGCCTGGCCCTGCCTGCTTGCTTTCCCCCGGGTCGTCCGCTATATTGCCCGCGTCACACAACGCTGCATTTTCATGGGGGCGAAACGGATTCGACTTTGTGAAGAAAGCGTGAGCGGCATGCCGAGGTGGTTCGGAGGCCTCGTTAAACACCGGACAAACACATAACTGCGAACCAAGAACTCGCACTCGCGGCTTAATTGACCGCGACGTCTCACCCGCGACACCTGCTGGTGGGCTGAGACGATGATAGCAGGTTAGCTCGTGGTTGTTGTCTTCAGGGCCCCGGGCGAAAATTCAACTGGAGGCTGGCGCGTCGCGTGGCCTGTCCATCGGCAGCGCGCCGGGCGAGACCCAAAGATGGAACAAGCATGTAGTCATTCACGGTTGCTTTGCAGAGGACGTGGGTTCAACTCCCACCGCCTCCACCACTTTTCCTAAGCAAAACGAAAGTTTTGCTTTTGGCGTGACAAAACCGTGACAACCTTGCTACCTTCACGCCGAGATATGAAACGCTCGTTTCTTGTCAGCGTTGGCTCGGTCAAGATTCCAGTCTACGGACTGTCCTCTGGCCGCTGGTGTCTCAGCTACTACCAAGACGGACAGCGCAAGCGCGAGACCCGCGCAACGCGCGAGGAAGCAATCAAGCGGGCGGAAGAAGTTGCGACCGCCATCGACTGCCAGAAAGCCGCTGGCCTCACCCTGACGGGCGCAGACCGCGACTCCTACGCACGCTCCCTTGAGGTGCTCAAACCGTTTGCCGTGACGTTGCATGACGCCGTGGAAGCCTACGCCAAGGCCAGAAACAGGCTGCAGAAAGCGTCATTGAACGATGCGGTGGACTTCTACCTCAGACACAATCCAACGAACCTGCCCGCCAAGACAGCTAGCGAGATTGGCAACGAATTCGTAGAGGCAAAGAAGCGGGATGGTGTCAGCGCCGCCTATCTCAGAGACCTGAAAACTCGCTTGCCCCATATCGCCGCTGCGTTTTCAGGTTCAATAGGCCAAGTGACCCAAAGCCAGCTTGAGGACTGGTTGCGGTCGCTACCGGGTTCGATACGCTCACGGAATAATTACAGAAGCCTTGTCGTGACGCTCTGGCGTTTCGCACGACAGCGCGGCTATCTCCTGCGCGACCGTGCCACGGAAGCCGACCAGTTATCCCGCGCCAAGGACAACGGCACGGAGATTGAGATATTCAGCCCGCAAGAACTGGCGAAAGTGATCGCCAAAGCGGATGCCGACCTAGTGCCATTCCTCGCGCTCGGAGCCTTTACAGGACTCCGCCACGCGGAGCTTCTGCGCTTGGAATGGGAGGACATTCGCTTTGAGCAGGGATTCGTTGAAGTGAAGGCGAGGAAGGCCAAGACTGCGCAGCGCCGCCTTGTGCCGATCCAGCCGAACTTGCAGGCGTGGCTTGCGCCCTACCACGAGAAAACAGGCAAGGTCTGTCCGTGGATTCGCATAGGGCGCACGGCGTCCACGCTGGCGAAAGAACTTGGCATCCGCTGGCCGAAGAACGGATTGCGCCACTCATACGCGACGTATCGCTTGGCGCAGTGCCAGGACGCGGCCAAGGTCGCGCTCGAAATGGGAAACACCCCGAACATGGTGTTTAGACACTACAGGGAACTTGTTACACCGAAAGAAGCGGCAGTGTGGTGGAGCATCATCCCCACACAGGCGGCGAACGTCGTGCCGATAAGCAGCCGCCGAGGCGTGGCGTGATAATTCGTAGCGGTCTGATTGACATAGAATGTGTTTTGGACGACAGGTTCCCCACAGCCAAGGACAACCAAACAGGAGCAGAGAAAGGACACGTTATGAGCAAAGGTGGTTCACACGGCGGAGGCAAAGGCAGTGGTGGCAAGAGTAGCAGTGGAGGCAAGGGCAACGGAGGGAACTGGCCGAGCACAACGGGCAATCCATCGGGAGGGGGCAGAGGAAATGCGCCCCCCTCACGACCTTCAAAATAGCGACGCCGCTTGCTGGCATAGACGGAGGCAGCCCAAAAAAATCGCGGCGGCATAGCCGCCGTGGTTATCGGCGACGGCGGATCGCCGTGACGAAAGCCGCAATCGCAGAAATGAACTGCGAGAAGGCGGTGACAAGCAAAGCGAAACTGATAATGGTCATTGTTTTCTCCTCGTACTCGTTGGCCTTAATTGGCCTGACGTGAACGAGGCGTAAGAGCCGGTGACAAGTGCGACGGGAGGGGCCGCGAAGCGCCGCAGTCGCGGGGCAACACTGCACAAGCGCCAGCGCGGAAGTGAGCAGCCTTGAACGTTGCGCGCCACCGGCTAAGACAGTCACGGTCAGCGCTGAGTGGGCCAACCGAGGAAAAAACCTGACGATTAGAAATGGAAGCGGAGTTGAATACCGACGCAGGACTTACGACCTCATGCGGGAGGACGACAAGGAGAGCAAACGCGGCTTCGGACCCTGATTCTCGGTGAGCAGGCGTAGAACATCCTCTTCCTTGAATCTGACAGCGCCATCGACGCGCAAAATAGGCAGGCGACCCGATGAAGCGATCTCCGCAACCTTGCGGACGCTGATATGCAGACGGCTTGCCACATCCGTCCGGCTCATCAGTTGAGGCACGAAATTCGTTGGCTGTGCATCGTCAATATCCAGAACGATGCCTTCGCCTTCCGTTCGCGCTCGGTACGATTTGCAAGTCAGCGTTATCATCACAAGAACAGTCGCACCTCGCGCTCGAAACCGAACAGCGATTTTCGCTGGTTCTGGCTTGCATCCCCCGCGCGAAAATCCTTTAATTGCAGGGCATGGACGAGATTATTAAACTTGTCCGAACATACCGATTTGCCGATGCAATCGACGAGCGCATTCGGCTCGCAGAAGAAATCTTCCGCCGTATTGAGCCTGATTTGCGCTTGTTCGTATACAGCAGCGTTTCCCGCGATGTCGCCGAGGACGCCTTGCAGGAAACTTTGGCGGCGGTCGCCAAGAGCCTGAAGAAGTTTGAGGGCGACACACCGAAAGAGTTTTGGGCATGGTGCTACCGCATTGCCCGAAACAAGTTGAGCGACCACTACCGCCAGAAGGCAGCCGAGCGAACCCTGCCCATGCCACCAGAAGAAATGTTGCGGCTGATTGAGGCCGCGCAGGACACGCCGCTCTCGCCGCAGACACGGCTTGATCTCGAATACGCGATGAAACTACTCACCGCATCCAAGCCAGAATGCTGCGACCTGCTGTGGCGACACTTTGTGATCGGTCTGGACTACGCAGAAATTGCGGAAGAACAAGACCTGAAGTATGATAATGTTCGTATGAAGATCGGGCGATGCTTGGAGGAAGCCAAGTCGCTCGTTGCCTGACATGGCCGCAATATCACAAAGAGAACAGTTGGTCTTGCACGAATTCAGTGTGGCGTATCGTGCTGCCCTCGCCAAGCAACGCACACCGGAACAAAGTCTCGACACGGTGAAAGACGCGGTGCGGGATCAGTACGAGCAGGAACAGCAAACCAAACAGACCCCGACCGTTGAGCCTGAAAGTCCCACGAAGCAGCCAGAGCCGTCAGAGCCAGAGCCTTGAGCGCGGGAAGAAGGTAGAGTCAGGTGGTCCGAAGGGCCCTCGCAAAGAGCCGAAGGAATCCGACCAAGGCCGCAAGATGCGCGAACACAAATGAATCACCCTCCCGACCAACTACCTCCGCGTCATGAAGATGAAATCATCCGATCCATGATTCAGAGAGAAGATGAACTCATCAATCAGCGCCTATCATGGCTGACGACGGTTCAGGGAATCTTGTTCGCCGTTCTTGGTTTCATATGGGACAAACCGAATTCCCACCGATTGGTCTTTGTTTTTTGCTTTCTCGGTTTTTTTATGTCCGTCATCGTGTTGATTGTTGTCACCTACGCCACAAGGGCGATGTGGCGGCAATATGATTGGTGGGAGAAGCACAAACCAAAGTCTTATACAGGGCCAGACGTAATGGGTTTTCCTCCGCCCAACGCTCTCGCTCGCTTCATGGGTCCGTGGAGCCTAATACCTGTTCTATTCATCATAGCATGGACAGCCGTCTTGTTGATCAAATAAGGCTCTCATGGACATAAACGCATTTTACTTTGAACAGTATAAAATGCTGCGAGAAGAAATCCTGTTCAGTATGGGTCAATTGTACAGCACGGAGACTTATGCAGCCATTGCAGTAGTTGCTCTTTACGTGTGGCTTCTCGTGAATATGCATCGTTTAGGAACACGTTCAATCTGGTTTATCCCTCCTCTTTTGATACTCGTGAGCGGCGTTCATTGCTTGATTCTCGCACTTCGGATTTCCGGCATTGGTAATTATCTGATGCGGATCGAAGAAATTGTTTTAGCACAGCGTGGTATTCTGCCTGGATGGGAGCACTACAAGCTCGATCATTATGAGATAGACAGAATTGATTTTGTGCTGGCGATTCTGGCCTGGACGCTTTCATTCGTTGTTTCGCTTGCTATATCATGGTGGGCATTGAGAGTGCCTGTCCTGAGCAAGCGAGAAAACAACTAGAATCTCACCGCCCACTACAGTTTGTGGGTAGAAGCCAGCAATGCATACTACGAAAGTGCCAAAAGCGGCATTTTCTTCCACACTCTCTTACACATACACAGTAATCGCGCCAAATTGATACGTTTTATCAGTATCTTATCTGAGACCAAAGTAGACTCAAAAGCGAATCGCGAAAACAAAACAACCGCGAAATCACCAGTAAAATCAGTCATCTTTCCGTTGACCGAAGCCGGAAAAAGTCTTACACATACCTTACACAAATTTCGCCCATTCTCGGGCAAATATTCGATTGCTGGCCTTTCGGGAGGTGGACATGCCAGAGCACCACGAGTTGATGGGAGGTAAGCTGCATGTCTACCGCAGGGAAAACAGCAGCCATTGGCAATGCTCAACTTACCTTGCAGGAAAAAATTGGCGGATCTCCACGAAAGAGGAAAGCCTTGCCCATGCGAAGGACTTCGCTGAGGACTGGTATCTTGAACTGAAAGGCAAACGCCGTGCGGGTGAGCTTAAGATCGGCAAGACGTTCAAGGATGCCGCTGAGAAGTTCCTACATGAGTACGAAGTCATCACCGCTGGCGAACGCAGTCCCGCGTATGTGAAACAGTTTGAATTAAAACTTCGTGTCCACTTGCTCCCCTTTTTCGGCGACAAGGTTCTGTCAGAAATCACCCCCGGTTTAGTTCAGGAATATCGCATCCATCGAGCCACGCCGCGCAAAGACCCGAAAACAGGCGAACCTCTCCGAGACAAGAGGACGGGAGAGCCGCTCCGACCAGCCCGCAGCACCCTTCACCAAGAGATTGTGACGTTGCGGCACGTTCTAAAAACAGCCAACCGCCACGGTTGGCTGCCCTATCTGCCCGACCTCTCCGCACCGTACAAAAGTTCGAGCAAGATTTCTCACAGGGCATGGTTTTCGCCGCAGGAGTATAAGCGGTTATACGAAGCGACACGCGCGAGGGCGAAAAACCCGAAGAAACCACGTTGGAGGAAGGCGTGCGAGGACTTGCACGACTACGTTCTCTTCATGGCCAACACTGGCTTGAGGCCAGACGAGGCCGCCCGCCTCGAATTTCGAGACGTTGCCATCGTCACCGATGAAGCAACGGGCGAACGCATCCTCGAAATCGAAGTACGCGGCAAGCGCGGTGTTGGCTACTGCAAGGGCATGACGGGCGCGGTCATGCCCTTTCAGAGATTACGGAAGCGCAAAAACCCGCAGCAGACGGATCGGATTTTTGGCAAGACCCAGCGCGAGCTATTGAACGCCATTTTGAAAGAGCTAAATCTGAAGTTTGATCGCGACGGCAATCGCCGCACAGCGTACAGCCTCAGACATACCTACATTTGTTTGCGCTTGATGGAAGGAGCGGACATCTATCAGGTCGCAAAAAACTGTCGCACCAGTGTTGAGATGATTGAGAAGTTCTACGCATCACATATCAAAAACACGCTAGATGCCGCAGCCATCAACGTGCGCAAGCCAAAACCAAAAAGGAACAAAGACAAGCCCACGCCGAACGACGAGGACTGAGCGAGACTGGCGGGCTGCAATATCTATTGGCGGAATCTTTCTTCGCCGCTATAGAGATACCCTCAAGCGGGTGTGGCGGAACAGGTAGACGCGCGGGTCTCAAAAACCCGTTCCCACAAGGAGTATCGGTTCGATTCCGATCACCCGCACCAAACGGCACGTATACTTATTGCACTCGATGAAACTGGTCTTGACCGACCAAGACATGGTCCCACGAGAAATCGCTGTTTGGCCTGGAAAGCAACCACTGTCCGGTAATAGTGGACTGCTTGTTGTTCGTGGTATAAATGCCATTCCAAGCGGCAACGCTACCTATATCGCCCCACCGAACCGAAAACGAGATAACAACGGCATTATCGGGATGATTGGTTGAAGGTGGTTGTGTATTAACCCACCCAATTAACGGATACTGCGTCGAACCCGCAGATGGCGTTGTGTAGTTGCCAGAAATCTGCCCCGTCGTTGGATCAATTTTGGTGATAGTCAGTGTTGATCGCAACTGATTCGTCCATGTACCCGTGAGTTGCGTAATGATGGCAGGGTCTACGGGATTGGTAGCGGCTGCTTGAGCATGTTGAGAATAACCTTGGCAACAGACGAACAGCGAAAACATCACACGAAGAAGGGTTCTTTTCATGGATCGCCTTTCTTTGAAAGGATTCTATGAAATCAGATACAATTGTCACGACAAAATCCGACGGCTGAAATGAGCGCGTTCTGTGCGACTCATCGTTTAAGAAAGCGCCAGAGATCACTTGTCTGCAACTCTTTCGTCTCATCGGGCGTGAGAGAATACGAACGGCCTTTCGTTTCCAAGGCAGCTTTCGCGTACGCGGCCATCTTATCTCCGCACTTTTCATACGCCCATTCAAGACGACCAGCGATGACCTCGGCAAATACAGCGACAATCTCTATGTCAGACATTTCTGAGGCGGCTGGAAGTGCTCGAACTAGCGGTGCAGAATTCTTGCGGTAAACGTCTCCATTCTTTAGAGGCTCATCAATATGAGCTTGATACCAGATGCGGATAGCTGAATATGCATCCCGAAGAGAGATGCCGTCTAGCTCTTTATCAGTTGGTGCCATAGGTCTCCTTTAGATTTGGTTTAGTTTGCGCTATCGAACGCCAAACAGAAAGAATACGCAGACGCCCCTCACGCGCAAGCTATATCACACTCGGTGCGGACGGAACGACGAACAAAATGAACACTGCGATACTCCCCTAACGCTGTAACTGCTGACCAGACTCACGGGCGGCTTCGACTTCCGACGCCTCTGACCCTTTTTCCACCACCTTGACCTCGATGGACTCGATAAACGGTGCGCTCGCGTCCGCTGGTTTTTGCCAACGCGCTGCGTCGAATTCCTGAATGTAGTCCGCCATCCCGTTTTCGATGGCAAAAACCAGTCTCTGCAAATTCCTTCCGCGAACGAGCACCATGAGCACGGTGTAAACCAACATGAAGTGCGTACCCTGCCGTCCGTCATAGACGACGTTGAGCAGGACGTTGTAACCGGGCGCGTTCGTGAGGTCCCCCGCGCTGCGTATCCGCAGGCGGCTGACTTTGTCCTTCGTGCCGAAGGCGACATACTCATCCGTGTCCTTTGGCGGCGTCGCGCTGAGCGACGCCGCGGAGGGTGTCTTGCGAAATTGAGCTAGAATGTCATCCGCCATACGTCACCTTGACCTGTCCATGTCTTGCTCTGGTCCCCTGGACGAATTCGGTATGCCGTGATCAGGTATGCGGGCGCGGCTCATTGCCTGCCATGCGTCCAGCACCTTGTTCCTGACCGCCTTGCCCGTCTCGGAAGCCAGCAGCAGCGAACGCTCCCACCATGAAGTGCCCGCCCCTTGCTGGTAAATCTCCCCGGCCTTTTCAATGGCACGGAGCCACGGGCGGGCGAAGTTAAGGGATTTGACGTACCGCACCAGTTGAAACCGTACCGGATCTTCGACCACGCCGCGTTTTTTCAACCCCATCGCCTCTTTGCCGATTTTCGGCTCTGGGATGCGGTCTATGCCTTGGTCTTTGAGCGAGCGGTGATCCACACGCTCAGGGCGACCGGCTTTTTCCAGAGCGGCATTTTCCGCCTTGCACCATGATTCGCGCCAATCATGTAACTGCGTTTTTTCGTTCCACTCACGGGATTTTTTGGCGCTGAATTTGTCGCCGTCCAATGTCCGCAGTGTGGCGAGAATGTGAACGTGCGGGTTTTTCGCGTTCTTGGGATTGTGAAGCGACACTTCGGCGACCATGCCACGGCTCACCAGTTCGGCCTGTGCCCACTCCACCGAAAGTTGAAATTGTTGCTCGGAGGAAAGCTCCCTTGGAACGGCCAAAATGAACTCACGACAGAGTTGAGCGTCCTTGCGCTTTTCGGAGAGTTCGACGGTGTTCCAAAGCGAGGCTGTTTTGGCCGTCCATTCGGGCGAATTCTCTGGCCTCAGAATGACCGACGCAACGACGCCTTTTGTGCGACTGGAATAGTCGTGAGTTTTGTCCGCACGCTCATCTAGAATTTTTGCGGCAGTGCGATAGGCGGCGGCAGCAACAGCAGAGTGTCCTTTTCCTCGACTTACGATCTTTGCTTCCAACCGGTATATTGCCATACAGCTTACCAGTCGCCTACCTCCTTCACTTCCGAACAGTATATCAGAAATCGCGAGTCCTGTCCCTCTGAAAGTGGCTGTCAGAGCCATTTTGCGAGTGTTTGTCCGTTACCGTCCGCGAGCCAGAAAGCAAGCCAAAGGCGAGCTGAGGGCGAGCGTTGAGGAGCCGCGACGGCCACGACAGTGGCCGGAGCGAAATTGCGACGAACAGCGCGGTTATACATCGCAAGCGATGTTCCGCGCTGAAGGGACTCCGAAGCCGTCCCTTAGAATCCCTGCTTGCATCGGACAGCCGTGGCTGCCCTGCCTGCAAGGGCGTGCCGCCCTTCACATCCCTGCCCAACCGTGCGCCGATTGGATGCGCGCCAGAGCCTTGCCGCTCTGGACTGGCAATCAGGAGTTGCCACCCCCGATACCCCGTCAGTCAGGGCGTGCCGCCCTTCTACCCTGCCCAAGGGACTGCGTTCCCTTGGCACCCTGCTACTACCCCACCCACCACCGCCAGTTGCCCCTCGCAGAGCCAATCCTACGGCCATTCTGCGCCCCTTTTGGGATTGCGGGCGGGGGACACATTTGGCAGCATCCCGCCCGTGGGCGAGGACGACGCAGACCTGCCGGATTTCCATCCGCAGACCGTATTGCGCGACTGGGGCAACGGCCAAGCCTTTCGGCTGGCCGACGCGCAAACGGGAGTCTGCGTCTTTGGTGCAACTGGCAGTGGCAAGACCAGCGGCCCCGCCAAGCACCTTGCCTACGGCTACCTTGCCGCCGATTTCGGCGGACTGGTGCTTTGCGCGAAGAAGGACGAGCGCCGCCAGTGGGAGAAATGGGCTGCCGATACGGGGCGCACTGGCGACCTCATCATCATCGACAGCAGCGGCAAATGGCGGTTCAATTTCCTCGAATGGGAGGCCAGCCGCCCCGAAGAAGGCGGTGGCCTGACCATCAACATTGTCGCCTTGCTCGACGAAATCGCAGGGGCCATCGCCCGTTCTGCTGGGAAGGCGCAAGGCGGGTCGGGCGAAAATAAGTTTTGGGAGGATGCGCTCCACCACCTGAATAGCAATCTGGTGGATCTTCCCGTTTTCGCGGGGTTGCGTCTGTCCCTCACTCTGCTGCGCTCGATCGTAAGCAGTGCCCCCTTGAGCCTTGCTCAAATAAGCGACCCCAAGTGGCAGGAGTCAAGTACCTGTGCCGCCATCATCAAAGAGGCGGACAAAGCCACGGCCAAGGCAGGGGACGAAACGAGGGTGGATTTTGAGCAGTGCAAAAACTACTGGCTACAGGAATACCCCACCCTGTCGGAGCGAACCCGTAGCATCATTAGTCTCACGTTTTCCATTCTGGTGCGTCCGCTCATTACCCGACCCTTGAGGAAGCTCTTTTCGTCCGATACGAACGTCAAACCCGAAGACGCCTTTGGCGGCAAGATCATCATCGTCGATTTGCCAGTGCAGGAGTTTCGCCTGGCGGGAAGGGTTGCCAATCTCGTCTGGAAATACTGCTTCCAAGTAGCCGTCTTACGACGGACACAGCCCACCGAGAGAGACCACTACTTGCGTCCCGTGTTCCTGTGGGCGGACGAGGCGCAGAATTTCGTGAGCGACTTCGATGCAGAGTATCAGGCCGTCGCCAGGTCCGCAGGCGGATGCACCGTGTACCTGACCCAAAACCGCGAGAGCTACAGGCGCGTTTTGGGCAACAGCGACGCCGTGGATTCCTTGCTTGGCAACTTGCAGGCCAAATTCTTTTGCCAGAACAGCGGCGAGACAAACGAGTGGGCGGCAAAACTCCTGGGCGAACGATGGATGGGTGTCACCAGCACGAACGTAGGGCGGTCGGGCGACGAAGAGTCGCGGGCGAGTTCGGGTGTCACCAGCAGCGAGCAGCGCCGCTACTACATTGAGCCGTCCCGCTTCACCACCTTGAAGCGCGGCGGGGCGCTGCATAATTTTCAGGTCGAGGCCGTCGTTTACAACGGCGGCGCCCGATTTCCCAACAATGTCGGCGGCAGGGAGGAATACCTGCCTTACAGAATACTAACATTCAACCAAAAGTGAGGAACCATGCCCCAACAGAAATATGAAGACATGACGATCTTCGAGAAAGCGAAACTCATTCAGGCGCTCTCTTTGTTTCCCGCCATAACGGTAATGGTTTTCATCCGCCACAAATTGGGCTTCCGCATGATGAAACCCATTTGGCTTGTCATAATGACGGTCATCATTCTGGTGGTCTCAGCGGTCGCGGGCGGAGTCGCCAAGCCATTTGCTTCCCTCTTCGTGATTTACGCACTCGCCATGCTCGGCCTTGGACTTTACCAGCGCTATCTCCGCTGGGGCGATCTCGCCAAGGGTGTGCGCTGGCACACCTACAGTCCCGGTCTCTCATACCTTGAAATGCTTCCCATCCCGCCGTTTTTTCACGCCAAACGCAGAATCTATCGCTTCCTTGATCCGCTCGCTTGCGCTATCGCAGGTCTGCTTCTCGCGCTGCTGTCGCGGGCGCTAGGCGCATGGGTTTTGTTCTCCGCGCTTGCTCTCTACATTTACGAGCAGGCCCTGTATGAGAGAATGCTTGAGCAGGACTTGGATATTCTCGACGGACTGGTCGCCGCTGAAATCCAAGGTGAAGTGGCAAAACATTACGACGGCCCGCAGGCAGACCAGAAGCAAATGCAGTTGCAGGAAACGGCGGGCATCCCCACAGGCGTTGCCCCCGATATTCACAGGCAGGTGGAACTGAGGAAGGCAAAACGCGCCGTCGCGCCAGATAATCTGGCGACGGAAACGCCTCAGGTTCAGGCGCTGGGGCGAAGCTAGCGCTAACCGCTCTTTAGAAGGAGCTAATCATGGAAGACAATAAAACTTCCGAACGTATTGCGATTTACAATCAACGCTGGGAACATGCGCGTCACGCTGAAACCCTGCGCCAGGCCTACATGACTGTATACGTCGCAATCACCGGTGCATCGATCGCTTATATACAGCGAAAAAACCCTTCCGAAATAGACCCTCGACTCTTAAGCCTGTTCCTGATTTTCACTGCGATCTTAAGTCTGCTGGGTCTTTTGACCTCTCTTAAGTTTCACGGCGTCTTCGAGGCGAATAAACAGGCAGCCGAGGCGTTTGAGAAACCGTATGAGGACTTAAGACGACGCAAGACGCACCCTTCCCTGAAGTACATCCGCATTTCCAGTTTTTTCTCGATCTTCTACATCGTGTTCCTTTACTTCGCCACAGGCTGCCTGTTTCAACTTTGGGCCAACTGTTGTGCATTGGTTTCGTGGGGTTTGTTGGGGATTATTTTTCTTCTCGTTGGCCGTCACGTATACCGTCTCCACAGCCTCATCGCTAAAGAGTCTGAGGCCATGTCTCCAGTTCAGTCCCCACCCACTCCGTAACTAAGACTTTCGAGGGAAAAATGAGGCCTTCTGAATTCCGTGGTGAGCCAAATTACGGATACTTGTCTTTGTTCTGCTGCCACCACTTTTTCCAAGCCGCAATATGCTCTTCAGGACTGGCGGTGGGTGCCTGTCCAGGATGTTGCTCCATCCACTTCTCAAATGCTTCTTGCTCTGCTCTGGTATCGCCGGTTTTCACCTTGTCTACGACAGGGGCATTTTCCAAGTTCATCCGCTCCAACGTCCGATATGCCCCAGCAGAGGGAGCCTCACAAACCATGTCTTGCGCGAGCACGGGGGGCCGGTTCGTATCATCCAATTCCGACACAATCACTCGCACCGTGGATTTGTCGTTGATGAAGAGAAGGCTCCGCAGCGCGTTGACCTTGGTCATATATTCCGCCGTCTTCGGGTCGCGCTGCTCTCGATTTCTGTAATAGGCGTATAGGTCGGAGTTGGTGGTATCGGTCAATTGTTTTACAAATAAACCCACATATTGTTTCACCCCTAACCTAGCCAACGCCAACTGGGCTGTACTATCGTCAGGAAATTTCTCCAATGCCGGAATCAGGTCGTACCTGTTGTGATTCGCCGCCTCGATGAAGGCGTCCCCATCTCCGCGCGCCACTCTGTGATCGAGCGTTTCCGCTTGGGCGTAGCTGTTTTCGCAAACTGGCGATAGTGTGGTCAAAAGGATCATCGTGCCAGCTACATTGAAAAGAATCCTCAGTGATAATTTCATATTCAGGGTCCTCCAACTCTATGGCAGCGGCCGCTGTGCTGCGCTGTTAAGTCCTTCCCACTCCCTTTGAATCAGCCGACATGGGTTGTTGGTTTCATCTTGATACCACATGAGCTGGTCCGGAAAGCCCGGCACGCCGCCGGCTGAAGTGCCGAGGCCGCCTGTATTCGGAAGATTTGCCAGGGAGTGGCCCAATTCGTGTGCCGTCAAGTTGACGCTACTGCTCGGATGTGTGTCTTGAATAAACGACGCATGGAAAGTGAGGTAATATGTAACTCCCTCAGCCTGCTGGATCACGTTTGCGTTGGTCAAGGCATTGACGTAATACACGTTGAGCACATTGGTCCCGCTGGTATGCGCCGCGTCGTAAATGGTCTCCGTTTCACCGGCAAACGAATTGAGGTTCCAATCCAGTTTGAAATTCTCGTTCGTGTCATACATGACGGCGACGTTTGTCACCGGCAACACGGTAAACGACACGTTGGCCTGCGTACCATAAAGCGAAGCGAGGTAAGATTGTAATTCCGTGTTCGATGGCACGTTGGTAGGCCCCGGATAAACGAAACCCGTGGACGACTTAATACTCACGCTGTACAGGGCGACGGTGATATTGGTGCGCTGTGGCAGGATGTCGATGTTTACCTTCGAGCATGTAGTGGTGAACGTATTCTGTGCTCCGTAGCCGAGCACGATAAGCTGGTTGGTCGTGATAGAGTTGCCAGTCGCCAGTCCTGCGACCGTAACCAACTGCGTCGCACTTGACGCACTGGATGGTGAAGCGGTGGCAGTGGTTGAGTTAGTGGTTTGAAATAGAATCTGGCCGACGACGCTGGCCGGGTTGATAGCGACCGTGAGCGTGTTCGTGCCCCCCTGAGGAACCGAGAGCGCGGGCAGGGCTCCACGCGTCAAAAGCGGTGTCTCACTATCGAACCCCGCGCAGACTTCGGCGTTCATAGGAGTGGTCTGCGCGAGTGTGAAGCCCCAAGGCCCGTCCGGTGGGGCATAGTCGCCAAACCCAAACTGAATCTCATTGATTGGCGTGGCATCCACGTCAGGGATGATGTTGCCGGAAGTAGTCTGCGGCACATAAAACACTAGATATGGCTCGCCGCTGGGGTCGTCCAGAACCTGCCATTGAAACGTGACATGATTGCCGATGTGATATCCATTCAAAACGACGGGCCGAGGCGAGGTCGGCGGCAGGTTGATCCATTGTGGGTTGCCATCCACGTACATCAAGAAAGTATCCTCGAAGAAATAATCCCAAAACACAGTGTTCAAAACCAGATCAGGTGTAGTCGGGTCAGGGTCGGGACCGGGTTGCAGCCCGCTTCCCGTAGGTACGAGTGGCCCGTCGCTGATGCCGTCGCCATCCGTGTCGGGATTGTTCGGATTGGAATTGTTGTTGTACTCCTGAAGATTGTTAAGTCCATCTCCGTCCGGATCCTGCGTTGCTTGGCTTACGGTCAGACTCAGACCATACTTGATTTTCCAATCGTCCTGAATCCCGTCGCCTAGGGAATCCGTATATTCATTTGCCCCGATGTCAAAGCGCCCAGTCACGGGACGCGGGTTGCCGTACAAGTCCCGTTGCTCAATCGGGAGCGACACACCCTCACCAATGACCGGCGAGTTCGCTTGCAGGCGGTAATTCCCGAAGAGTATGTTTACCAACATCGGGTCGATGGACAGATTGTGCAAGCCCGCCGTGACAAATTCATTGCTGCCAAAGGTCGAATAATCCGCGTTAGCGAAGTAGAGGTCAATCGCGTCAAATCCGTTGCTCCAGATGATGGAGTTGCGGATGTTCGGAGCACCCGAACCTCCGGTGACCGCCCCGAAGGTTGCGTCCAGTGTCGTGTTGCTGACGATGGTGCAATTCCAAATCCGTATCCCATTCACGTCGTAGATTCCGCCGACTTCGCCGACATTCCTCGCTACTGCCGTGTTGTAAATCATCGAATTCGTTCCCGCCTGAATATAAATGCCACCGGCTTCCGTGTCAGAGCCACCGTTCTTTTCGATGATGCAGTTGGAAATGTAGATCGGCCCGTTGTTTGTCGGAGATGCGTAAACCCCGCCGCCGTAAACTCCTTGGCCGCCACGAATCGTGAATCCGTTAATGCGGGCGCGTGTCACACCGTTGAACTCTACTGCGGGAGCAGGCGGCGCGCTGGAAAACAACAGCAGGTCTCTGTGTTGGAAACCCAGAGAGTCAATAACGTGGCTTCCGGGATCAGTAGAGAGCGACCAATCCTGATTGGCTGCGTAGATGAACAGGAACAGTCGGGTGCTCACCAGATCACCCGAATACGGGTCGTACTGCAAATTGCTCACAGGTTCGTAGTAGCTGCCGGGACGCACACGAATCGCCAAGTTTGAATTGACATCCACGGAACTCTCGATGGCGTCCTGAATCGAGTTGAACGGATTCGCCTGCGAGCCGTCGTAAACACCATTGGTGTTGGCGGCATCGACGTACACCGTGATCGGGTCGTTGGTACTGGTCGGGTCGGTCCCCATCAGGAATTCGTCGTAATTGCTGTACCCATCGCCGTCAAAGTCATTGGTGGCAACGCTGGGGTCGAACGGATTGAGGCCGTACTGCAAGTCCCACTCATCTGGCAACCCGTCGCCGTTCCAGTCACTTGTCGGTGTTGGCTCGATTCTCAGAATCTTGTAGAACCGCTGGCGGTTCGTGACGCCGAAATCTGTCCACGCGCTGGTTCCTGAGAGACTGCCCCACATGCCCGCGCGAGACTGGTATTGGCTATTGGTGGTAAGAGGCTGGTCGGTACTAAAAACGCCAAAGGCGTAATTCGTGCACGTCGGTTTCCATGCGAGGGTCACGCTATTGGTGGCGCGAGTAATACTGAGGACGCTGAAGGGCTGCGCTGGATTGGTGATGCCACAGGTCTGCCCATACGTCACGACCGAGGACGCCAACAACCAAATCAGAGGAATCACTGACGTTCGTCTTGTCATGCTCGCCTCTCCTCACCGCTTCGAGCCACAGACCAAAGGGGCGCGTACTCAACGCACCCCTACTAGAGGCACCGCGAAGCGCCTGCCACAAGAGCACGCCAAGCCGCGCCCTTGCGGGGCGCGCGCTCGGACGGTCCTGTGTACGAAAATTCGCGGTTTTCTAGTAAGACCGTAGCCGAAGCTACACGAAATCTATGTGATGTTTTATCTACACGCTTTTTGCGGTACGTCGCATTCTCCAAACGCAGCCTGTACGCTCGTCGCCCGCGCATTGCAAGACTTTTCGATCCGAAGTTCTCCTAATAACGTCGGCCCTCTCCGTCCATGTCCGCAGACTACCTGTTACGGCGCGGGCGGAACCTGGCCCCGCGAGAGCTTGACCCGGTAATGCGGCCAGAGAGCCTTGATCTTCCCCCGCAAGTTGCGCGGGAACAAATCATCCGTCCTGACGCCCAAGATTCTGGCGAGGACGAAAAGCTCCAAATCAGGAACGCGCCGATCCTGCGTTTCCAGACGGGTTACCGACTCCCGACTCGTATCCCATCCTGCCAGTTGAAGTTTTGCCGCGAATTCGCCCTGCGTCCACCCCTTTTCCTCGCGGAGTTTACGCACTTGTGGTCCAACGACGTTTAATTGTGAGGTGTTTTTGATGCAGATAAACGTAACAGGCAATGCCTTGTAAAATGTGCGCTTTACTGCACATTTTGTCTTGCATCCAGGCCGTGCTTTTGAGACCGTCAACACGGTCGCAGAAGCGAGGTAACAACAAACACAGGAACAAAGGGACAACATGCAAAACAAGCTGACAATGAAGCGGGGGATTTTTGGTGTGATGGCGGCGTTCGCGTTGATGACCGTGGCGACATCATCGTACGCGCAGATTTCCGTGGCCAACGCCAGTTTTGAGAATCCGAGTGAGAGTAACGCGCCCAATAAATATGAAGACGCGCCGTCGCTCGCGGAACAGGGCGGCTCAGGCTGGCTCTTCTTCAATGGCGGCTGCGGGATCGCGGCCAACGGTGGATTCGCTGCGGCGGCGGGCCCTTCTACCGGTGTAGTAAACGCACCGGACGGCACTCAAGCCGGGGTTCTTCAGAAAATAGGCATGGTTCAGCAATCCCTGTCTGGTTTCTCCATTGGCTCGGAGTACACGGTGAGCTTCTACGCCGAAGGGCGCAACTTCGGAGGGGCCAATCCGCTACAAGTCGAGATCAACAATACGCTGCTAACGTTCGGCTCTTATGGCAACACCATTACCCCGCCAGTGGCGACAAACTTCACATACTATGTGAGCGATCCGTTTACCGTGACAGCAGGCTCGAATCTTCTGTCGATTTACGGAACTGACTACGGAAACGGCGGCAATTTGGATGTCACGTCCTTTATCGACGACGTTGCCGTAGTGCCTGAACCGACTTCCTTCGCGCTGGTGATTGTAGGAGCGATGGCGATGGCTTTGCTGTACCGCTCTCGGCCTCGTTGTACACGCGGCGTCTGAGGAACAGAACGCAGGCCGTTTGTTGCCGATCATTCTGGCCGTCTCCTAAAGGAAGTCTCTGTCCACGCCTCGCGGGCCTTTCTGATGGCACGGTGAAGTCCCTGCCGTGCCGCGCAAGCAGAAAATCGGTTCCCCCAGAGGTCTCCCCCAATTTTTCCGCATTGCCCGTAGCGCTTCGCCACGGCTGGAAGGGACTTCTATCTCCTGCCATCAGGCCGCGATTGGCGCAGCCCGAAAACTTAAAAGAGGAGACTACATCATGACGACTTCAACCAAAAAACAGCCCGCCGCTTCCAATTCACCGAGCCACATCGCCTATCAGGTTCGTGACCGCGAACACGGCAAAAGCTTCTGGACGCGCATTGGCAGTGCTTGGGCACACGCGGACAGCAACGGCTTCAACATCCAGCTTGAATCAGTGCCACTCGACGGACGCATCACGCTCCGCGTCGCTTCCGACAAATCGGAGTAACCGATCAACAGGGCGGGCTTCACGGCCCGCCCTTCATCTCAAAGGAGCTTCACTCATGCAGACCAATTCCCTCATCAATCCGTACTATGCCAAAGCGCGCTCCCGCGCCTTGTTCTCTCAGCCCATCCGAGACAACAAGCCGGTATATGCCCGCCTCCCGCTGGCACCCGTCAACGCCAGCCCCGTGCCACACCTTACCAGCCTGTATCACTTCAGCAGGGCGGGTGAATACGGCGGCCGCAGCTATCCCGGTAATTGCGGCGGCACGCTCATTCGCGACTTGCTCCTCTACTTCCAACCGCAAAACGTCTTCGACCCCATGACCGGCAGCGGCACGTGCGCGGACGTATGCCGCGAGCTTAACATCCCGTGCCTGTCGCAAGACGTTCACCAAGGCTTTGATGCAGCCGACGCTGATTGCTACCGCACTTTGCCCACGACATTCGATTTCATTTGGGCGCATCCCCCATACTGGCGTCAGAAGCTTTACGCAGACGACCCGCGAGACTTGTCCCGCACGCCAACGCTGGAAATATTCTTGGAGCGTTACGCAGCGTTCATTCGGAATTGCGCCAGCATCCTTGCCACGGGCGGCAAGTTCGCAATCCTCATGGGGGACTATTCCGACCGCGAAGCAGGATTCGTTTCTCTCACCTACCACACCAAGCAACTCGCTTTCGATGCTGGCCTTCGCCAGCACTGCACCGACATCATCCGATTCAGTCACGGAGCGTCCAGCAGCCGGAAAGTCTACCGCAGCAGCTTCATTCCCGGACTGCATGACGTGTGCATGGTGTTTGAGAAAACGAAGTAGCCGTCCAAGCGGCACTCGCGAACTCGCGCCCCTTGGCCGTACTCATACGGACTGACCTTTGGCCGTCTCTGCTTCGCGTTAAGCCTTTGAGCTTGTTCCCCTTTAACCCCAAGCTACGGCTTCCCGCTACGCGCCGCCGTCCATACGTCAGAACGACAAGGCGAGAAGTTCAGAACTCTATTTGCGACCGAAGCGGAGTGTCCAAGAATTTGGACGTTCGTGGATGTAAATCCCGAATGCAATCGGGGGTTATCATACACTTGATTAGCGAGGAGTAATCTTCCAATAAATCGTCCTTCAGATGCGCAAACCCAACACGGTCGTTATTCCCATGCTTCCTCAATGTAGCGGGTTTAAGCGCATTACGTATCTCCGTCCCGTAGCGCGTTTTCCCGGCGAGAATCCGCGTATATGTGCATGGGTACACGTACAGCCTCGTTCCCCGACGAATGATACTTCCAATCATTTCCAACGGATGTCTATCTTTAACGCGAGTTGCGATGTTAATCAGTAGTTCCACAAGCTGGTCTGCACGCAATACGAAGGCGATCTCTCTATTCCAGCCATTTGCGTTCCCCTTCCGCAAACGAGTTCTCGATCTCAGAAATTTAATGAGTTCCGTAGAAGCACTGAATTCCGAAATCAGCGCGATGTGCTTCGACTTGACAATGCGATCAATCCGGGTGGCAATTTCCTCCGTGCGAGCGCTCCGTATAAGTTCTGCGCGGAGACCCCGGTTCGCCTGTGGTTCTAGCTCACGAGAGACGTATATATACAAGCCGGATTGATCCCTTTCTTCGGGCACTATGCCAAGAATCGGGAGGTGAATGGCTGTGCGAATCTTTGCTCTATCAATGTTCCGAGCAGGATCATGTCCAAGGTCCCGAGCAAAGGCGACCGCAGCACACTTAAGCATCTCGTTCTCCAAATGCAGCGCATCTACATCACACGCGGATCTTGTCCACAGTAAATAATTATCATCGGCGAGCATCTCCTCAGAATAGGAAGGAACAGCCGGTACTTGGGACGGTGCAAATGTTGCACAATGAACTGTGGAGTTTTTAATCAGCTCAATACACATCGCGCGAGAACGACTCGCCTGCTCACTCGATTCCAAAGTCTTGCGGACGACACTCAGCTTGCCTCTGCTCGACTTAGCTACGGTAATCTGATATTTCTCAACAGTGATTCGATCGATTCGGATGTTTGCGAGGTCAATATTATCCATCAGCGCAGCCACAAAATCTTCATCAGATAGTGTGCCTACAAACGACATCCCTTCAGAACAGTTGAGCAGCGCCCCATAAATCAAGTTTATCCCGAGATCTCCAACTATTCTCATTTTCGTAGGCTTGTCGTTTGCAAACAATTCAAAGTGGAGGCGATATTCAAAGGCCGTGTGAGTGTTTTCGGAAAGTGAACAGCCATTTGCTTGAACGCGCACCCCAACCCAGCCCTGTCTGCCTTTGTCAGTGTCAACCGTATTTGCGAACGTGAAGTACCGCAGTTGCCGGTTCTTTGGCTTCTCCTCTTCGGCTAGGGAACGCGTAAGAAGCAAGTCATAATCGTGCTTAAACATCCGTTTCAGTCGCTCTTCGCTGATGAACTTGTCCGTCACGCGATAAATGGCATTGCTGCAACCCATACCGTAGGCGGACATGGTTTTTACGATAGTCCTGGAGGAACCAAACGCCTCAAAGAAAAGGCCCGCGACCTCTTGTCCTGCGCCAATCTCAGCGACGGCACCGCGAAAATTGATTTTCCCAAGCTCTGTAGCGCCACCCGACGTGGCAGCTTTTCCGAAATCGTCGTTGATGGCCTGTGCTTTCGCAAGCGAAGTGAGTGTCATGGTTTCTTTTGCTCCGCGCGCTGGAATGAAATTGGCGTCTGATACCGGTTGCCACCTACACGAGAATCAACGCTGCGACTCGATGATTTGCTGCCGAAAATCGCAGCATTTCAATACCATGCAAACAACTCCCCTTGACTGTCAAGGCGGTTTTGTCCTGCCCTATCCATCTGGAAAGTGGAATACCGCATACGCATTTCTTGATGCGCCGACATTCCCATTATGGTATGGGTGCTATTGTTTTAGTGGTATCCCGTAGAGGTGGGGCTTAGGGCATGGGCAAGACGGAAGGGGCAGTGTACACCATTGCGGGGTACAAAGTAAGGTGCGAACGGGGCGTGTTCGAGTCCCCCAGTGATAAACGTGCCAAGGTGACTGTCGGTAGCAGGGAGAGACCAGAGACCAAGGCCATTTTGGAATTAATTCAGACGTTGGTAATGCGCCGCTGTAGTGGCGGCGATTACAGTAACAGCGCCGTCAATTGCGCGACATTTCATGACTGTTACCCTACCGATAACGAAAAACCACCAGTGGACTTCCCTGAGGTATGTAAAACATTGGACATGTTGAGTAAGGAACTGCCATACCGCCTTCCCTTGCACCAGTTGGAAGTCAGATTAAGACAGATTGAGCGTAGTGACTATCAGCATAGTCGCTAAAGGCAAACGCCATTACGCTGCGGCGTTAGACTGCGACATTTGGCTACGGTTACGCACGCAAGCGGGCTGGGCCTTCGCTTTCAAAGTCGCAGCCAACCGCCGCTAGGGGCGAGCCTGACTCCGAGCCTGACCGCACCCGCTCCGCTCCGCCATCCGCTCCGCCGACTTCGCGCCAGCTACGCTCCGCCTTGGCGACGGATCAGTTCGGAGACAGGCAACAAGAACACCCTGTCACGCCCCATGCGTAAGCACTGAGCCGCGCCAGTTGTGACCGCTTGCGCGGGATCGGTGGTGAGTCCATTTTTCTTACTTTGTTTTCAGGTCCTTTTCTCTGCACGGTTTCCACTCCTTCGCCCTTCTTGGCCCGACTCCCGCAGGGGCCTCTCGTGGTGCCCTCTGAAGACTACTCCCACGGAGGAACCCTGCTTCGCGTGCTTTTCCGGTTGAAGGGCGAAAGACCGGAACCGAACAGCAGAGCACTAAAAAAAAGACCATGAAAACCAAAACAAACAAAAACAACAAGAAGGAGGGGCTCTTGAACCGTCCCGAACAATTGAACACTGCAAACAGCGCACGGCTTAACTACGCGAAGCGTGCGATGTACCGCTCGCTTGATACGGAAAAACTCTTGGAGTTGCTTCGATTTGAAGCGCCAAAGTTTTTTGAACTGGCGGAGGTCGTTGGCAAATGGGTGTGGATTCAGTTTGAGAGGAAGCAGCCGCACCAAGTGACCCGCGTTCTCTCGCAGCTTGGCTTCCATTGGAACAAGACGCGGCAGACGTGGCAGCATCCGTGCGGTGTGGAATGCGATAAAGCCTCGCCCGTTGACCCGCGCAGGAAATACGGCAGCTACTTCCCCGCCAACGCCAAGGCCGCCTAATCACCATGAAACGAAACAGACGCCGCTTGCCTGTCAAGCAACGTGAATTCGGGTTTGTGCCTGAGACGTTCAACCTGTTTGCCGAAGCCACGCTCGACGGCGAGCGCATCGCACGCGAGCAGGCCGAAGCAGATCACGCGAGGCAGCTTGCCGAAGCAGCGCAGGCGGCTCTGTTTCCCAACAGAAAGCGACGATGAAGAACGGAGAATCCGTGACAAAGTGTGACAAAAGACCGCCTCGACTCTGCACTTTTCTGCATTTTTGGATTGCGAAAAGATGCAGATTTACGCACGATTCGACATGGGCGATGGATTCAACTCCCACCGCCTCCACCATTTTTCACCTCACCGAAAATTGCTGCCCTCACCACGCCCGGGAAACTCCACCCTTCCCCCGCTTTCAACAACCCTCCCCAGTCCCCCCGCCGTCCAAACCACGCACGGCTGCGGAAGGCTCACACCCCGAGCCAGCTGGTCCAGATCCGTCTGGTAGTCTCACATACCTGATTTGTGCTCGCATTTGCTGTCCTGCCGGGTTACTTGCAAGGTTCCGATGAGTGAGACCTTGGCAACGACAAGGACGCCTTCCGACTCAGTGATCCAGGCAGTTTTACAAATATATGAGCGCGGGCAAACCGTCGATGCGCTCAGAAAAGCCACGGAATTCGCCCCCCTCAAACATTGGGACGGAGTGCGTGCTTGCAGTCTCGCAAACCGGATTGCCCTGAACAGCGGTGGCGTTCGCTTGGCCGCCAGACTCTCAGCCCGAATGTGGCGAATCGACAGGACTCACCCGCTCTCGCAGTTTGACTACGGATACCAGATCGTTCAAAAACGCGGACCGTTGGCCTTCTGGTTGAAAACACGAGAGTGGCCATCGATGGCCGCTGGCAACCCGGAGCCGCGTGCCGAGTTCCTTGCCCTTAAGGGTTCAGTCGCAAGCAACCTGAGAGACTTCAGCGTGGCGGAACAGCTCATCAAGGAGGCGGAATCACTCGCACCGAATCTCCCCTGGATCAAACTCCAGCGCGCGCATTGGCAGGAACGACAAGAGAACATCAACGAGGCGTTGGAAACCGCCTCCAGGGCTTGTGAGTTGCACCCCCACCCATTTTACCGGCCGGGCATTCAGACCGTCGCCTACTATCTGCAGTTGCTGGACCGCGACGACGAAGCCATCCAACTATTGCAGCGGGCGGATGCCGCGCTTCAGAATGCCCCGGTGGCGTCTCAACTTTATGCCTTGCTCTGCGATACCCAACAGTGGACGGCTGCTGAGCAGGCACTGGAGCGCTTTGTCGCCCTGAGTCCCTTGCTGGAACCCTCGGGAAAGCTCTGGTTGCAGGCGCAGCGAGCCCGCATCGCCCACCAAATCGGCAAGCGAACTGCCGCATTTGAGTACGCCAGAGAATTGACGGACCCGTTCAGCCGCCAGTTCTCGGAGAAACTGGCCCTGCCTGCACCCCCCAATGAACAAGTGAATCTGGATGTGCATTTTGTTCGACAGCACTTCAAGACCTGTGCGCCGGCGACAATGGCTGCGCTGGGCCGGTACTGGGGAATGCCAGCCGAGCGTGTGGCGGCGGCGGAAGCGATTTGCTACGACGGCACCCCTTCGTGGCAGCAGCGCGACTGGGCGGAACACAACGGTTGGATCGTGCGGGAATTTCGCGTGACTTGGGCGAGCGCCTTGGAGTTGCTGACCAAAGGCATTCCTTTTGCCATCGCGACCGTCGACGCCACCTCCGCACATATGCAGGCCGTCATCGGCTTCGACCGGACACGAGGTACATTACTGTTGCGCGATCCATCTCAACCATACCGCTTGGAAGCTCACGCGGAAGTCTTTCTCGAGCGATACCGCGCCTTCGGACCACACGGCATGGTCTTCCTTCCCGACGAGGAGGCGACACGCATCCACGGGATTTATTTGCCGGATAGCGAACAGTACAATCAATATCACAGTCTATCCTTGGCGCTATCGAAACACGACCGAGCTGGGGCACTCGTTGCCCTCGAACACCTCGAATCAAAATGGCCCGACCATGCCATCGCTTGGGAAGCGCGATTGGAGTTGGCAACATACGATGCCAACCTCCAGGAGCAGATCCGTTGCCTTGACCGATTGCTGGAGTTATTTCCCAACAATCCGGCTCGCCTGCTCCGGCGGCTCTCCTGCATGCGTGATGCGTCTCGTGAAGAGCGAGTTGAGTTTTTGCAGAAGGCATCGGCCACAAAGAACTGCGACCCTGTCGTCTTCGTCGAACTTGCCACTAACCTGCTGGTGGATGCTCCCCAACAAGCTGCCGCCGAGAGATGGCTGGCACGGGCGTTGCGTGGCCGGCCGGTCGACTCTAGGTTGATGGTGGCCTTGGCGGAGTTGAGATGGTGGCTCGGTCGCTTCGAGGAAGCTACCGAGCTGTATCGGTTTGCCGCAACGTCAGAGGGATACCGGGAACCACTCTATCAATCATGGTTTACTGCTTGTCGCCAGGTCCGTCTAACCGACGCGGCGCTCGCTCATTTGGAAGACCGCTTCCGACGCCTCGGGAGTCGGTCCGCCCAACCAGCCCTGACGTTGGCTTGGGCGCTCTGCGAGATCGACCAGCCGGAATGCGCTCGACGCGTACTGAATGAAGCGATCCAGATTCGGCCTGCCGACGGATACCTGATGCTCCGGACGGCAGTTCTCAACGCCCGCTTGCGCTCGCCGGAAAGCGCCGATGGCCTTCTGACTTCCGCTAAAGGAAAGGTCCGGGAAAGCGACTGGCTCCGCACCGCAGCGCAATTGGCCCAGGATCGCTTCGATGCCAAATCCGAGTTGGGCCGTTCCCGAGAAATCTTGGCGTTGGAACCATTGGCTTTGGACGCGCACGCCGGCGTCGCGCGGGCTCTTCTTCAGTTGGAAGGTCGCGCCTCGGCAGTGGCCCATCTCAAGGATGCATGTGTTCGTCATCCTCACCATTGCGGGCTTCGACGATTGCTCATCGAATGGTCGCGTGGCGTCGGCTTCGACGCGGTTGTGACGCCCGCACGTGAGTTGTTGACAATCAGCCCCGGGGATGCATGGACTCGGCGCGAACTCGCGTGGGCACTGTCCAATCTGGATCGGACGGAGGAGGCGCTCACGGAGGCCGAAGAAGCACGGCGGATTGAGCCGCGAAACACCCATGGCGCAGGATTGATTGGCTACATCATGGAGCGACTCCACCGATTCCCGGAGGCTCGTGAGTGCTTCCGCCAGGCCATCGTGCTCAGCGTGGATAACAGCGGCGCAATCGCCGGACTGTTGAGATTGGCGGCTACTGACAAGGAGCGAAAGGAAGAACTGGCATTCATCGAGCGCGAACTGGTCAGCCAGGTTGTCCACGGAGACGGATTGCTTGCGTTCGTGGATGCAGCGCGCCCGGTGCTTGAACCACTGGTATTGTTGAAGATCGTTCAGCAGGCCCACACGGAACGTCCAGACTTGTGGCACGGGTGGTCCTCACTGGTGGTGCAACTCGAGCGCGTCGGACGATACGATGACGCTTTGCCCCTGGCTCGCGAAGCGACGCAGCGATTCCCGCACCTGCCAAGGGTCTGGCTGGATTTGGCGATAATTCACTGCCGCCGGAAGGAAGTTGAAGCCGAAATCGCCGCCGCCCAAAGGGCCTTTGAGATCAACCCGACTTGGGGCCCGAGCGTAATTGGCCTGGCAGATGCGCTGGAACGTAATCGATCTTTGGGTGCAGCAAAAGAGGTCTACGAGCGGGCGCTTCACCATGCCGTGTCCGATCCGCAACTTCACGTGAAGTTGGCGTCCGTTTTGTGGCGTCTGCAGCAACCCCGGGAAGCGTTGGCAGAAATCGAGAGCGCCTTGCGGCTGGCGCCAAATTCCAATTGGGGTTGGAGCCTGTTGTTCAACTGGTCGAGGCAGTGCGGGAAGCCGGATCGACCCGCGGAATTCGCCCGGGAATTAACCCGCGAGCGTCCGGGAGATCCGTACGGATGGTTGATGTTGGCGCGGGCGCTCACAGGGCGTGAGCAGTTGAGTGCTCGATTGGAAGCGACTGACCACGCGTTGAGGCTGAATCCAAACTTCTTCGAGGCCTGGGATCTCAGAGCGGAATTGCTGGCGGAAGGATTACAGTTCGACAGTGCCATGGACGCCTGTGAGAAGGGGGCAGCGGCCTGCCCGACCAATTCCTACATGCTACGTGGCAGACGCGCCTGGATTGAGGCCCAAAGGGGCAAGATTCCCGAAGCCACGAGGCAGATGCGCGCCGTGCTGGCGGATAATGCCGGCTATGCCTGGGGATGGCAACAGTTATCCATCTGGCTCACGGGTCAGAAGTTGTTCTACGATGCTGAAGCAGCAATTTCGCAACTGTTGAAGCTCCAACCCCACAATACATGGGCGCAACGTCAGTTGGCGATCATTCGATTGAATCAGGGGAACAAATCGGAAGCACAAAAGGCTTTCAAGGCAGTATTGGATGTGTCGCCGACCGACAAGCTCGCGGCTGAGAACCTCTTCAACCTTCAACTGGAAATTGGAGATCTGACAGCGGCAGCCGAGACACTGCGCCGCATGCAGACACATCAGCCTGGCGCCCGAACCCTCGCCTGCGGAGTAATGCTCAATGCACGAATGGGCAGTGAGGCCTCGGCCCTGAAGGACTTTGCGTGTCTTTGCAAACAGCCCGATCCCGACCCTTGGCCGGTGCAGGCCACCGCAGATGCCCTGAAGAGAGCCGGGTTTACCGCCAGAGCGTTGGAGATCCTCTGGACAAGTTCCGAGGCACCAGCCTGCAACCCGCAAACCGGCGCGACTGCCGTCCGATTACTGATCGAGAAGCGGCAAAGCTTGCAGGCGGTATCGCTATTTGGTCGGATTCGCTCCGTGGAAGCTCGCGGCCGAGCGGCCGCGATTCTCGCCCAGGGATTGGGAATGCTGAAAGCGAAATGGTCGCTCAGAATCGCACTGAAACGCTATCCAGATGAGTTCCGCAAGAATGATGTGGCATGGGGACAGATTGGTTATGCGTTGACGCGACTGAAGCGGATGAACGCCGTCGTGGAATGGATGGCCGACTGGGGGGCTCGTCCAAACATCGAACCATGGATGCTTTTCAATCTCTGCCTGGCCCTTCGCCACCTCGGACGCTATCCCGAGGCGAGCCAGGTGGCCGAGTTTTCCGTGCGCAAATGGGGGTACCGGCGACAGGAGGGGCCCGACCCCCGGTTGTTCCTGACTGTCGAGAAGGCACTGGCTGGCTCCGTCGACGAAGCGATCGAGAACCTGCAGCATATTCATATCCGAAAGGACGTCCTGCTCGATCAACAACTGATGGCCATCGCCAAGACGCTCGTCGAGTTTTGGCGATCACCAGAGCCCACGCGGAGACAGCAGTTCAGGGCAGTCCGTCGGCAATTGACGAACCTCTTTTCCTTGGGCAAGACATTGAATTCCGGTGCGGATGTAAGGAGAACGTTTCGCCGAGCCGGCAAAGTGTTCGCCCGAAACGGAGGCGGTCAAAAAGCCGGTCTTTGGTTCCTTTGGAGGCTCCATTGGCAGTGGACATTGGTGCCGCTCATTCTATTCCCCGTGGTTTGGGGGATGGAATCTGGGCTTGCGCTTCTTGCACAGTCTGGCGGCTTCCTGATCTGGGGGATCGCCTGGCTCTTCGTTGGCAGAATTTGGCGGAAGCAAAAGATGCACCGCTAGTCATTGGGTTCAAGTCTATAATCTGCAGTTTTTGGTTGGCGGAGTCATCGGGAACGGCTTTGGAGGTCTGAAGGGCCTGTCGCCCAGATCATCGATCCGCTCCTCACCGAACCGCCTCCCTCAACTCTCAACTCCTGCCTTCCACCGACTCACGCCGCAACTGCTCCCACAACGCCCGCTGCTTCGCCCCGACCGCGGACAAGCCGGTGGACCCATGAGCCCCGCCTTCATCAATGATTCGTGTCAGAAAGAAGCTTCCCGATGCTATGGCAGGCTGTCCCACCGCCCGTCCGCCACCGTGCCTCGGTAGGCCTTCAATCCGACGGCTGTTCGCAGGTCGAGGTCTTTGTTCACGGGAGATTTCTCGGTGATCAGCCATTCGTCTGCGGGACTGGAAAGGAATGCGGGTAGGCTCTTGGCCGGTACAATCTCGTAGCGCTGCAGAATCGCGCCATCGATGGGAGAAGCGAAGTACGATTGCAATTGTCCAACGTCGCGGGGAAACTGACCGGCATTGTCCCGGGCGTACTTCTTCAGCGCCTCGGACATCATCCCGGCGAATGCCTGTTCCGCCCAGGCTCGAACGCCGCTCATCCACGTGCGATACTCGTCGTCCGTTACGCGTTGGCGGTCCGCGGACCGGACCCAGTCGTCGTCGGAGAGAAGTTGCAGCTCCGGGATCATTTCTCCGGGGTTGTCCGCCAGCCATTGATCCAGACGGTCCAGCCGCGCCTGTCGCAGATCCATCTCATCCGCCAGAAGAGCCGTGGGATTGATGTTGGTTGCTTCTCGTCCCTGCGCGACGTCGTCGAGACCGGCGCGGATTTGTTCGATCTCCCTCCGAAGGTGCTCCATTTGAGCAAGCGTGGCACGGAGATGGGCGAGATCGTTTCTCAGCGCCCATGATTCCGCCGCGGAACGCGAGGCCGAGGTTTCCGCCTGGATAACCAGGTTCGACAACCCTTGATTCTCGACCGACAAGCCGGCCAGAGCCTCGGCTTGGCGGCGGATCGTTTCGTTCCGTTCGCGCAGACCCGTCTGCGCGTGACGTCGAATCGCCAGGGGAAACGCCAGGGCGATGGCGATCACGGCAAGTTTGAGAGCATTCATGGCGTCGACGCGGCCGGCGGGACAATCCGTCGCTGTTCCCAGGCCGCAAAATCACCATCAGCTTCCGTGTGGAACTCGACGTGACCGTCGCAAAATCCGTAGACCTTGATCGGGATTCCGTCGGTGTTTTTCCACGGGTCGCGTTCCCGCATCAGCAGGATTTGCTCCGGGTGCGCATACTTGTCGAGGTCCGCATCGGTTCCTTGGAAGACGATTTCAAACAAGTTGGTCCGGGCATTGGCGTCCGCAGAAAGGGAATTGGCGATGTCGGCAAAGTTGGTGGGGAAGCGGTTCTCGTGATCGTCTTTGTACATATAGGCCCCCAAACACAATTGCTTGGCGTAGTCGACCTCCCTACTCAACTCCGGGCTGCATTCCCCCGGTCGGGATGCCGCGGCTGCTCGGTCACCCCTCGTCCGAGCCAGCAAATCCAGCAGCTCGCGGTCTTGTTGTTGCAGTGCCTCCAGCCCATTGGTTCTCGACTGCAGATCAGCCAACTCCCGGCGCAATTGGTCGAGATCATCACCGGCGGTCATGCTCCTGTTGGCCGCTTCCGCCACCCGATTCGACAGTTCCGCATTGGCGGCTTCAAATTGTGCCACTCGATTCGCCTGTTGCTCGATGACGGTGTCCGCCCGGCGAAGGCCAGCCTGCGATTGATGCTCGATGAGGAGCGAACCCACTGCGCTGGCGGCGACAACCGCGCCCACCACACCCGCCTGCAGTTTGGTCGTCGCCATCCATTTCAGCGCGCTCAGTGCGCCACCACCGGCGCCCGCGCCCGCCACTGCCGTGCTGGAAATCGTGGCCGCCAAACCAACGGGCGCCGCCTGGACAGCATTGGCGGAAATCGCCACGGAGACTCCGCTGGCCCCGATGGTGACGCCGCGGCGCGAGAAGGTTTCCCGGAGTCGGTCGACCGCGCGGCTGACGCGTTTTTGGGCCGCATCCTCGGAAACGCCGAGCCTGTCGCCTACCTCGCGGAGGGACTTCTCTTCGAAGTAACGAAGAAGAACTGCGGTCCGGTCGGATTCATCGAGGGCGTCCAGGGCTTCGTCCAGCAGGGGCTCGATCTGTGGCCAGTCGTCAGGTGTTGAGATCATTGTGGCCCCCTCCATGGCAATCCGTTCCCGGTTTTGACGGCGCGATTCACTCCGCAGCACGTCGACCGAGGTCCGATACGCGACGCGGTGCAGCCACGCAGCGAGGACTGTGTCGGGCCTGAGCTTGCCGGCGGCGCGCGCCAGGTCGGCGAAGACCGACTGGGCCACTTCTTCCGCGAGCGACGGTGACCGCACCCGCCGCAAGGCGACCGAATACACCAGGTTCAGATGACGGCGCACCAATACGGCAAACGCCTCGTCCGACCTTCGGCACGCATACTCCTGCAGCAGACTCCAGTCATCAGCCTTCATCTTCATCGAGTATATCGGCCCTGGCTGGCCCAATCCGACAGGATTATTGGGGTATCGTCCGGGGGGCTGGAACCAGGAGGGTAACCTCCTTCCTGCCGACGCCGCCTGCGTCCGCACCGCTTGTCGCGTCCCGCGTATCGCAGAGCGAAGCCAAACTGGTCCTCCATGGCCTCAGCGAAGGCGGATCACCCGCCATTCACCGACTCACGCCGCAACTGCTCCCACAACGCCCGCTGCTTCGCCCCGACCCGCTCCGGCACCTGCACGTGCACCACCACAAACAAATCTCCGCGCCCGCCGCCCCGCTCCGGCACGCCTTTCCCGCGCAACCGCAGCCGCGCCCCGTTCCGCGTCCCCGCCGGCACCTTCAGGTTCGCCTGCCCGTCCAACAACGGAATCGACATGCTCGTCCCCAACACCGCGTCCCACGCCTCCAGATCCAAATCGAAATACAACTCCCCGTTCTCCACCCGATATTGCGGATGCTTCGCGTATCGCACCCGCAAAAATAAATCACCCGACTCCGCCTCTCCGACCCCGCGCTCGCCACGTCCCCCCAACCGCAGCATCTGCCCCTCGTACGCGCCCGCCGGGATCTTCACGCGGTACGTCTCGGTCTTCACCACTTCGCCCCGCCCCTTGCACTCCGGACACACCTTCCGATTAATCCGACCTTTCCCGCCGCACTTCTCGCACGGCACCATCCGCTGCAACGACACCGCCCGCGTCGAACCCCGCAACGCTTCCTCCATCGTCACCAGCAGATCGGCTTCCACGTCCCGACCCCGTTGCGCGAACGCTCCATCCTCATCACCACCAAACCCGCGCCGGGCCGACCCCCCGCCGAATCCGCCCATCCCAAAAAAATTCTCAAAGAAATCGCTGAACCCCGTCGTCCCGCCAAAATGAAATTCATACTCGCCCGCGCCACCACCAAAACCCTCGCCCCCGGCCTGCCGCCCGAATTGTTCCTCCCAACCCGGCGGCGGACGAAACTCCTGCCCTTGCTCCCAGTTCGCCCCCAACGCGTCGTACTTCTTCCGCTTCTCCGGATCGCTCAGGACCTCGTTCGCCTCATTGAGCTCCTTGAACTTCTCCTCCGCCGTCGTCTTGTCCTTGGCCACATCCGGGTGATACTTCAACGCCAACTTGCGAAACGCGCTCCGGATCTCATCCTGGCTCGCCGTCCGTGGCACGCCCAGCACCGCATAATAATCTTTGAATTCCACCGCCATGGCCCGAACCTAGCGCCTCACCCCCCATTTGACAATACCCGTCGCTTGTCCTGTTTGCCCTGGGAAACCTCGAAGGGAGCAAGGAAACAAAACGCCCACCTTGCCCGAATTGTGCCGCGGCTCGCCCTGTCGTCGCCTCAGCCCGCAGGCGGTGCGCCCGCCCGGGCCGGCGCGGACACCGATGGAGGCGCGAAGGCGGGCGCCGCCGCTCCCGCTTTGGGCTGGAGTTTCACAATGCGGCCAACACGTTCCACGATCAATTCATCCTTCAACGGCTTGTTCAGGTAATCACGCACGCCAAGTCGGGCCAGCGAAGCAAGCGTGTCCCGCGCGGGTTCCGCCGTCAGGATGATCACAGGCACATTCTGGAGTCCCGGCTTGGTGCGCATCGCGTTCAGCATTTCCACGCCCGTCATCACCGGCATCGTCAGATCCGCAATGATCAGGTCCGGCTTCTCGCGCTCCGCCATCGCCAGACCCTCCTGGCCGTTGCCGGCTTCAAATATCTGGCAGTCGTACGGGCGCAACGCCCGCATGACCATGAGACGGATGACCTTGCTGTCGTCAACCGATAGAATCTTCGCGCTCATCCTGGGTTCTCCTCTTCTCCTTAAGCCGTCAATAACCGGCGCGACAGCGGCGACGGACGCACCACCGCGAACCGCGCCTTGTCCTCATTATATTCATACACTTGCGCCAGCTTCCGCTGGTACGCCGCATTCAACACCGTCCCAAGCTTGAACAGCACCAGATCCGGATTTCCCGGGAAGGTGACCGCATTGGCCAGCACGTCCCCCGCCGCCATGTCGCCCACCTTGCTCATCTCCACCGGGCGCTCGTGCCGAATCAGGTGAACGTGGATCACCGCGTCGCCCAACCGATACGCAAACCGGGCCGCTTCCCCCTCCGACGACATCCCCGCACACGCCGCGCCCGGTACCACCCGCGGAATCGCCGGCGCAATGATGTCGCCCGGATCCACCGGCAGCGCCCCCTTGAAACATCCCTGAAGTATGTTCATGCTCTCCCCGAGAAGATCGTTCAGGTCCTGCTCCGCCGCCGGCGGACTCCCCGCGATCGACTCGTACAACGCATTCGCCGACTTCCGATCCAGCGCAATCGCCAGGTCCAGCCACGACGTGAATCGACGCAACACCAGCGGCGTCCAAATCACGCAATCCGCCCCGTTCTGATCGCCCTGGCCATCCGTCACCGGCTCCAATCCCATGAACCCGAAATCCTCCAGGGCTTTCCGCGCCAGCGCCCCAAATGACACCACCGGCGACAACGTGCCGAACTCGCCCGTGAACGGAGTGCTCGAATGGCCCTCGCTCATTGGTACGTCTTTCAATCCGTCCGGCCCCGTGCACAGCTTGTCCGTCAGCAATTGGTGCCGCCGCAGCACCGACTCAAGTTGGGCGCGGGCCTCGTGGAGCTGCCGTTCGTAATCCAGAATCCGTATCGCCGCGCGCACCCGCGCCCGCAGCTCGTTTTGCTGAATCGGTTTGCAAATGAAATCGTCCGCGCCGGCGTCGATCGCCTCCACCACGTCCTTGTTCGAGGTCCGCGTGCTGATCAGCAACACATACGTGCGCATCTCATGTTGTTGCGCCCGCAGCCGCTTGCAGAATTCGAGCCCGGTCAACCCCGGCATCATCCAATCCAGGATCACCAGTCCCGGCGCCGTCGGCAGTTCCATCATCGACCACGCCTCCTCGGGATCCCCTGTCATCGTAATGTCGTGGCCATCCATTTCGAGCATCTTGCTCACCGTGATGCGCGTGGTGATTTCGTCGTCGACCACGAGGATTTTCATGGATGCCTCACCTTCATGCCGCTTTCTCCGTCCCGGCGGCCGTGAGCGTGGACAGCGAATCCATGTCGAGAATCAGCCCAATACGTCCGTCGCCCAGAATCGTCGCCCCGGCCACACCCCGCGTGTGTTCCAACTCGTCGCCGAGGCTCTTGATGACCACTTCCTGCTTGCCGATCAGATCGTCCACCATCAAACAACGCGTCCGATTGCCCTGTCCCACCATCACCAGCAGCCCGGCACACGGGTCCGTCGTGTGCGGTTGAAGATGGAATACCTCGTGCAGCCGAATCACCGGCGATAACCGGCCCCGCACGTTGACCACCTCGCCCCGTCCGCATACCGTCGAGAGCATCGACCGCGTCGGACGGAATAGCTCGCGGACCGCCAGCGTCGGCAAAATGTAGCGCTCCGCGCCAACCTGCGCGACCAGCCCGTCGATGATCGCCAGCGTCAACGGCAGATGGATGAGAAAGGTCGTTCCCCGTCCCGCCTGCGATTCGATCGCCATGTGGCCGCCCAGCTTGTCGATGCTGCGTTGCACCTGGTCCATCCCCCCATTCCGTCCGGAAACCTGTTTGACGGTTTCTGCGGTCGAGAAACCCGGGGTGAAAATCAGGTCGTAAATCTCGCTGTCGCGCAGTGACTCGCCCGCCCGGACCAGGCCGGCCGCCACACCCTTCGCCAGAATCCGTTCCTTGTTCAATCCCGCGCCGTCGTCGCAAACCTGAATGAGGATCCGTCCCCCCTGGTGCATGGCCGAGAGATGAATCGTGCCCTGCGGCGGCTTGCCGGCCGCCCGGCGTTGCTCGGGACTTTCAATCCCGTGCTCGACCGCGTTGCGCAGCAGCTGCGCGAGCGGATCGCTGATCGAATCCACAATCGTCCGATCGAGTTCCGTGTCTTCACCGCTCATCTTCAACACCACCTGTTTGTTCCATTTGACGGCCGTGTCCCGCACCAGCCGCACCATCTTCTGAAACGTGGGTCGTATCAGCACCATTCGCAGCGACATGGCAATGCGCTGCAATTCGTTTGTGATATGCCCGAGCCGCGCCAGGTTCCGCCGCGCGTGGTCGCTCCGCAACCTGCCCAACTCTTCGTCTTGCATGATCAACGACTGCGCAATCACAATCTCTCCCACCAGGTCCACCAGCGAATCCACCTTGCGCGTGTCCACTTTCACCATCAGCGCCGCCGGCTGGGCGGGGGATGTTGGCCCCGTTGGCGCCGCGCTCGTCGGCGCCGTCGTCCCGACCGCATGTGGCCGCGCTGCCGCCGTACCCGCCGGCGCGACGGCCAGGATCGCCCGGACCTTGTGGATCACCCCCTGTGTCGAAATAACGACCGGATGTGGTGGGCGACCATTCTGCAGTTGCTGTTTGATCTCACCGACGAATCGCTTGAGCAAGTCCCCGCCTTGGAGAATGACGTCCGTGATCTCGGAATTGATCGCCAGCTTGCCCTGGCGCGCCCGGTCGAGGAGCGATTCCACCTCGTGGGCGAGATGATTGATCGGCGTGAGATTGAGAACGCCCGAGCTGCCCTTGAGCGTGTGGTAGGCGCGAAAGATCGAATGCAGCGTCTCGGCGTCCCCGGGGTCTTCCTCCAGCGCCAGCACGCCCAGTTCGATGTTCTGCAGATGTTCCTGCGACTCGGCTTGGAATTCCCGCAGCAGCTCGCCATCGCGCTCGATGTCGAGCGTCAGTTCCTCGTCCACAACCGGCGTCGCCGGGATCGACGACGCTGCTGACGCCGCCTCGGCGGGTGCGGCCAAAACCCCGGTCCATTGCCCCGGCACGGGCGGAACGGCGTGATCCCCCTCGATGGCGCTGGCAGCAGACTGCATCCACGCCGTCCACTCCTGGAGCCTCTGAATGCCCTCCGCGGTGAATCGAAAGCCGTTCCCGATAGACTGGTCCACCCATTGACGCGCGAACGCCACGGCCTTCTGCAGTTCCACCGCCCCGGCCAGCGGCGTAATCACGTCCTGGACTTGCAGCAACAGGCAGTTGATCGGCATCAACCCAGCGTCCTTGCCGGCCTCGGAAAACGTCAGCTCTGCAAGGATCTGGCCAACCAGCTCGCCAAGCTGCGAGCTGGCCTTCTGTGGTGGGTTCGACATGGACAAACCGGTTACACAGCCCGCCTCCTCATGCGGGGTTATATGGGTTATCGGCAGGACTTCCAACCGCTTGAACCACCTGGCCTTCCGACAGCCCCGACCATGGGGGGAAACCCTACCGCCACCCCGGATTTCATGCGTTTCCGTCGGTTTATATGATTGAATCCAATCAAATAGCCATGCACACTGTCCCCCGTGGGATCTCATATGAGCGAAAAACTCCAGGCACTGCTGCAATTGTCACACGAACTCGGCAACCCGGCGCGCCCGCTCGCCATCCTCGGCGAAGGCAATACGTCCGCGAGTCTGAGCGCGACGACCTTCCTCGTCAAAGCCAGCGGCACCAACCTCGCCACCTTGCGCGAAACCGATGTCGTCGAGTGCCGCTCCGACGCGTTGCTCACTCTGCTCGATCGAACCAGCCTGACCGACAAGGATGTGGACGGCACGCTCATGGCCAGCCGCGTCGACCCGCAGGGCCGCAAACCATCCGTCGAGGCCTTGTTCCACGCGTACTTTCTATCACTGTCCGGCATCGAGTTCGTCGGCCATACCCACGCGCCCGCCGTCAACTCCGTGCTCTGCTCGCCCCGCGCCCGCGAATTCGCCGGGAAACGGATGTTCCCCGACGAAATCGTGTGTTGCGACGTGGAATCGGTATTCGTGCCCTACACCGACCCCGGCTTGTGGCTGGCACAGGCCATCCGCAAGAACACCGACGCCTTCGTGCAGAAGCATGCACGCCCACCGCGGGTCGTGCTGTTGGAGAACCACGGCATCATCACGCTCGGACGAACACCCGATGCCGTGCTCGCCGCCATGTTGATGGCCGAAAAGGCCGCGCAAATCTGGATCGGCGCCGCCGCGCTCGGCGGACCCCGGTTTCTCCCGGACGACCAAACGCAGCGCATCACCAACCGCCCCGACGAGGAAGTCCGCCGCCGCCAACTCAATATGTGAGGCCGCGATGAAAACCAACCTCTACACACATGCCGCCAGGGTCACCGAGAAGAATCTCGTCGACGCTTACCTCCGCGCCAAAGAAGTCTACGCCGCGCTCGACGTGGATGCCGACGCTGCCATCGCGACCGCGCTTGCCGTCCCCATCTCGCTGCATTGCTGGCAGGCCGACGACGTCGCCGGCCTCGAATCCGGTAGCGGCGCCGTCGATTCCGGCGGCATCAAGGCCACGGGCAATTACCCCGGCCGCGCCCGCAACGGCGACGAAATCCGCCAGGATCTCGCCAAAGCGATGGAGCTGTTGCCGGGCGTGCAACGCGTCAACCTCCATGCGTTCTACGCCGAGACCAACGGCAGAAAAGTCGATCGCGACGCCATCGAGCCGAAGCATTTCGCGCGCTGGATCGCCTGGGCGAAGGAACAGAAGATCGGGCTGGATTTCAATCCGACGTGGTTCGCTCATCCTAAAGCCGCCGACGGATTGACGCTCTCCCATCCGGACAAGGCGATTCGCGAATTCTGGATCGCGCACGGCATCGCCTGCCGCAAAATCGCCGCGCACATGGCGAGGGAACAACACACGCCCTGCGTCATCAATCACTGGATCCCCGACGGCGTGAAGGATTCACCCGTCGACCGCTGGTCGCCCCGCGCCCGTTTGGTGAAATCCCTCGACGCCATCCTGGCCACGAAGCTCGCCGGTTGCGTCGATTGCGTCGAGGGAAAACTGTTCGGCATCGGCAGCGAAGATTACGTGGTCGGATCCCACGAGTTTTACAGCCATTACGCGCTGACACGCGGCGTTGTGCTCTGCCTCGATATGGGACATTTCCATCCAACCGAAACCATCGCCGACAAGATTTCCGCGCTGCTCCAGTTCCACAAAAAACTCCTCCTGCACGTCAGCCGGCCCGTGCGCTGGGATAGCGATCACGTCGTCGTGTTCAACGACGACGTGCGCGCCGTGTTCCAGGAGCTCGTCCGCGGCGGCGCGCTCGACCGGGCCATCGTCGCCACCGACTACTTCGACGCCAGCATCAATCGCGTGGCCGCCTACGTGATTGGCGCGCGCGCAACGCGCAAGGCGGTTCTCGCCGCGCTCATCGAACCCATCGCCGCGCTGCGCCAACTGGAAACCGCCGGCCAGGGCGCGCAGAAACTGGCGCTGCTCGAGGAAACGAAAATGTCCCCGCTCGATGCCGTCTGGAATGAGCTCTGCCGCCGGGCCGACACGCCCGTGTTCACGGCGTGGATCGCCGAAATCGAAGAATACGAGGCGCACGTTCTCAGTAAACGGTGAGTTCCCCTTGTTTGTCTGTGGGTGACAGTTCGGCCAGGGAAATTTATATGATTGACTTCAGTCAAATACGGGATTAACCTGTTTGACGTCATGCGCGTCCCCCAACATGTCGTCGTCGCCCGCCGGGAACACCTGGCCCAGCTCCTCCGCCAGCACAGTTATCTCCCGCTCGCGGAATTGTGCGGTCGCCTGGGCGTGTCCGAAGCCACCGCCCGCCGCGATCTGACCGCCCTCGCCCGCGGAAAGGTCGTCACCCGCACCTACGGCGGCGCCCTCGTGGATTTCAATCAGCGGTTCCCGTCGTTTCGCGAACGCCAGTTCCAGGCCGGTCCCGCCAAACGACGCATCGCCGCCGCCGCCGTGCGGTTCATCAAACCCGGCATGGTCTGCTATTTCGATGCCGGTACGACCGTCTACGGCGTTGCCGAGGCCTTGCGCAGCAAACCCGTGGAACGCCTCACGATCATTACCAACAATCTTCCCGTTGCGGAGGTCCTCTCGGATGTTCCGACCGTCGAGGTCCATCTGCTCGGCGGACGTTACCTGGCGCGGCAATCGATGTTGCTCGGCGACGGCGGCCAGCGCGCGCTCCGCCAATGGAGTTTCGACGTCGCGTTTCTCGGCGCCGAAGGCATGAACGCCGACGGCTTGTGGGACTCGCAGCGCGACATCGTCGCCCTGCGACGAATGGTCATGGCGATGATGCCCCGGTGCATTTTCTGCCTCGACTCGACCAAACTGGGCGTCGAGGCCGCCGAGTTCCTGTTGCCGTGGACACAGGTGAAACTCCTCCTCACGGACTGCACGCTGAAACAACTTGAGAACGCCGGGATCCAATTGGATCGCCGCCGGTATTTGCACGCGGATTGACCGAAGAAATATCACCGTGAACCAGGTCGAACAACTCGAAGAACAACTGGACAGTTTCCACGCTGAGGAGCGTCAGGAAGCATTGAACGTGCTGTGGCAGGAAGCGCAACGCGGTCGCATCGTTCTTCCAGAACCGGGCACGGATGTGAACCTGCATGCCCACACGTTCTTTTCCTACAACACGCATGGATATTCGCCTTCGAAGTTCGCCTGGCTCGCCCGCCGACGCGGGCTGGCGGTGGCCGGTATCGTCGATTTCGACGTGCTCGACGGCGTCGAGGAATTCCTCGAGGCCGGCCGCCTGATCGGCCTGAAAACCGTCGCCAGCATGGAGTCCCGCGTCTTCGTTCCGGAATTCGCCGATCGCGTCATCAATTCCCCCGGCGAGCCGGGTATCTCGTATCACATGGGGGCGGGGTTCACTCACCAGGACTCGCATCCGATTCTGCAGCGAATGCGCGCGACCGTGGCGGATCGAAACCGCGATCTCCTGATACGCGTGAACCGCCACCTGAGTCCGTTGACGCTGGACTACGACCACGACGTGCTGACGTTAACGCCAAATGGCAACGCCACGGAACGCCACATCTGCGCGGCCTACGAACGCAAAGCGCGCAAGGCGATGCCCGATCAACAGGATCGGCAGCAATACTGGACGGGGAAACTCGGCGAGTGCCCCGCCGACGGCGGCCCACTCCAGACGCTGATCCGATCGAAGACGATGAAGCGCGGCGGCGTCGGTTACGTTCCGCCGGATGGCGGCTCCTTTCCGTCGATGGCGGATATGAACCGCTTTGTGTTGGATGCCGGCGCGATTCCGACGTTGACCTGGCTGGATGGCACAAGCCCCGGAGAACAGGCAATCGACGAGTTGTTCGCCGTATCGATTCGCTCCGGCGCGGCTGCGCTCAATATAATCCCGGATCGCAATTACAAGCCCGGCGTAAAGGATCAGAAACTTCAAAATCTGTACGACATCGTCGCCATGGCCGAGAAACATCGCTTCCCAATCATGGTCGGCACGGAAATGAATGCGCCCGGCAACAAATTTGTCGATTCATTCGACACCGCCGAGCTGAAGCCGCTCACGCCGGTCTTCCTGAAAGGCGCGCACATCTTGTACGCGCACTCCGTGCTGCAACGTCAATGCAGGCTCGGATACCTGAGCGCGTGGGCCGGGGCTCGCTTCGCTACCGTGCCGCGGAAGAATGACTTTTTCGAAACACTGGGGCGATCACTCCAGCCCGACAGGGAACAACACCTCGCCGGCATTTCACAAGATGCCTCGCCGGAAGATGTCTTGAACAAAATCAAATGAATTATCCACAATGACAGCGACGACCATCCCCAACAAACAACGCGCCGTTCAACTGGTCGGCGTGGACCAGTTGACAGTCAACGAGTCCAAGCCCGTCTTCACGCCGGGACCGTATCAGGTTCTCTGCCGGGTCGAGGTCTGCGGCCTGTGCTTTTCCGATCTGAAGCTCTTGAAACAATTCAACCAGCACGCGCGCAAATCGGAAATCAGGACCGGCATCGAACGCAATGTGCTGTCCGAGATGCCGAATTATGTCCCGGGTGACAAACCGACCGTCCCGGGTCACGAGACCGTGGTGCGCATCGTGAACGTCGGTTCCAACGTCAAACGGTTCAAGGTCGGTGAGCGCTACCTCGTGCAGACGGATTATCGCTGGCTGCCAACCGCCGGCTCGTCTTCCGCCTTTGGCTATAACTTCGAAGGCGCGCTCCAGGAGTTCGTGCTGGTCGATGAACGCGTGATCACCGCGCCCAACGGCGAATCGATGCTGATCCCGGCGCCGGAAGATTTGTCGGCATCGGCCATCGCGCTCTGCGAGCCCTGGGCCTGCGTGGAAGACGCGTATGTCGAAAAGCAGCGGCAGACGCTCAAGGACGGCGGGCAACTGCTCATCATCGCCGAGGCGGACTTCGACAGGAACCTTATCGGCGGCCTGCCGGGCAAGCCGGCCAAAGTCACAACCGTCACCCCGGACAAACTGGGCGAGGTCACGGACAGGAGCTGCGACGACATCATTTATTTCGGAGCCAATCCGGCGACCGTCGAGAAACTTTGGTCCAAAGCCGCCGTTGCCGGCCTCGTCAACCTCGTGCAGTGCGGGAAAACATTCGGCCAGACGGTGGTCACCGCGATCGGCCGCGTTCACTACGGCGGCATTCGCATCATCGGGACAATCGGCGGAAATCCAGCCACCGCCATGGCGTCCATTCCTGCGACCGCCGAAATTCGACCCCACGACAAAATCAACATTGTCGGCGCCGCCGGACCGATGGGTACGATGCATGTGATCCGCGACCTCTGCCAGGGCGTGCCCAATATCACCGTGTTTGCCGGCGACCTTAGCGTGGAGCGTCTGTCGATGTTGATAAAGCTCGCGCAGCCGCTGGCGAAACGAAACAATCTCTCCTTGCGAGCCTACAATCCCCAAAAAGACAGGTTGGTCGGGCTATTCGATTACATCGTTCTGATGGCGCCGGTCCCCGCATTGGTCGTCCGGGCGGTCCACGACGCCGGGCCAAACGCCATCATCAATATCTTCGCCGGTGTTCCGGCCGATGTGACTGCCGAGATCGATCTCGACGCCTATATCAAGAAGCGCTGTTACTTCATCGGCACCAGCGGTTCGACGCTCGACGATATGAAGGCCGTGTTGCGCAAGGTCGCCAGCCGCCAGCTCGACACGAACCTCTCGGTCGCCGCGGTCGCCGGCCTGGACGGCGCGATTGACGGCATCCGCGCGGTCGAGAAGAACCTGCTGCCCGGCAAGATCCTCGTGTATCCATTCGCCAAAGGAATGAAGCTGACGCCTCTTCCCGAACTGGCCAAGGAACATTCGTCGGTTGCCCAAAAACTGCACGACGGCCACTGGGCGATGGATGCGGAGGAGGCATTGAAGAAGGAGTTTGCCACGTCATGACCCGCTCTCTCGAGAACCAGATCGCCGTTGTCACTGGCGGCGCGCAAGGCTTGGGCGCCGCCATCTGCGAGCGCCTCGCCACCGAAGGCGCGCGCGTCGTCGTCGCGGATGTGAACGAAACCGGCGCGCGAGACACCGCCAAATCCGTCAAAGGCCTCGGACTGCGGGTGGATGTGACCGACGAGGCCAGCGTGCAGTCGCTCTTCGACAAAACAGTGGTGGATTTTGGCCGCGTTGACGTTGTGGTTGCCAATGCGGCCATCCTCATTGCCGAGCCGATCGCGGAAGCGGACGCCGAGAAGTGGCGCGCGGTGATGAACGTCAACCTGTTCGGCAACTTTCTGACGATGAAACACGCCTGCCGGGTCATGAAGCCGCGCAAAAGCGGCTCAATCATTCAAATCAACTCCAAATCCGGCAAGAAAGGCAGCGCGGCGAACTCCGCGTACGCGGCCAGCAAATTTGGCGGGATCGGCCTCATGCAAAGTGTCGCGCTGGAAATGGCGCCGCACGGCATTCGCTGCAACGCCGTTTGCCCCGGCAACCTCCTCGATTCTCCCCTCTGGACCGATCCGCAGAAGGGCCTGTTTGTCCAGTATCTGAAAGCCGGCAAGGTTGCCGGCGCGAAGAACGTTGACGACGTCCGTCAGGCCTACATGAACCAGGTGCCGATGAAGCGTGGCTGCGCCTACAATGATGTTGGTAACGCGGTCGTGTTTCTCGCCTCCGATCAGTCGCGTTACATCACGGGAATTGCCCTGAGCGTGACCGGGGGACAGGAAATGAGCTGATTTGTGAAGCCAGCCAGAACATTAGAAGGAAAATAACATTTGTGAGAACGTCCGTTTACCTCAGTGACAGTCGTCCGAAGTTTGAGCCGTACACGATCCATTGCGGCGAGATCGCCGCTTACCAATACAAGCGCAACCTCAAGCAGGAGCTCGACGACAAGTCGATCACGCGAGAGGAAGCGATGGCGATCCTCGAGGATATGCTCACGATCCGCGAGCTGGAGGAAATGATCGTGAAGCTCCGCTCGGGCGCCTATGAGCCGATCCGCGATTTCAATTACCGCGGACCGACGCACGTCTCCGTCGGGCAGGAAGGCACCGCCGCCGGCGCGTGTGCGGCGCTGCAATTGCGCGATAACATCACCAGCACGCATCGCGGTCACGGCGAATCGCTCGCCAAGGGCACCGTCGCCATTCGCCAGATGACCGACGAGCAGCTTCGATCGCGCGTGCCGAATTACCAGGCGAAGAACCACGCAGACCTCATCGAAGCTGCCCTGGAAGAACACGTGTATCGGACCATCTGCGAGTTGTTTGGAAAAGATGACGGTTATTGCCGCGGCCGTGGCGGTTCGATGCATATCGCCGATTTCACCATCGGTCATCTTGGCGCCAACGCCATCGTCGGCGGTGGCGTCCCGATTGCGACCGGCGCGGCCATGGCCAATCGTTACCTCCAACGCGGCAGTGTCGTCTGCTGCTTTGCCGGCGATGGCGCATATGCCAACGGTGTGGTGCTCGAAGCCCTCAATTGGGCCGCCCAGGCGCAGTTCACCAACCATCTCGCCGCGCATCCATACGGTCTGCCGATCGTTTTTCTGATTTGCAACAACCACTACGGCATGACCCATCGCAGCGACGATGAAGTGATGGGCATCGAACGCCTCGCTCGACGCGCCGCCGGGTTCGCCGAGAACAACATGCATTCCGAGGTTGTCAACGGCATGAATGTTCTCGCCGTCCGCGATGCCGTGCAGCGCGCGACCGCCTTGTGCCGGCAGGGCCAGGGTCCTGTCCTGCTCGACGTGGATACCTACCGGTATTGGGGGCATTCGTTGAGCGACCCGCGCAACGAATACCGCACGAAGGAAGAGGAAGCCGCGTGGAAGGCGATGGATCCGATTGAAACCTACAAGCGGCAGATCCTCGAATCGAAAGTGCTCGACGCGGCGGGACTTGCCACTGTCGAAAAACGTGTGGCGGAACGCAACGCCCGCGCCGCGAAGCGGGCCGCCGCTGCTGCCGACCCGGAACCGAAAGACGTGCTCACGTTCATGTACACCGATACCAAATGCGAGACCGTGCCGGCCGAATTCTCGAAGGTGGATCTGGTTGGATCCCTCCCGGAAATCAAGCGCGTCAACGGTCAGCTCACCTACAAGGACGCCATCAAGGAAGCGCTCGTGCAGGAAATGCTCCGCGACAAACGTGTCGTCTTCTACGGCGAAGACGTGGCAGACTACGGCGGCGCGTTCAAGGTAACGAAAGGACTCCTCGAAGCTTTTGGGCGCGACCGCGTGTTCAACACGCCGATCAGCGAAGCCTGCATCTGCGGTACCGGCTGCGGCGCGGCAATGAACGGGCTTCGGCCCGTCGTCGAGTTGATGTATTTCGATTTCGCGCTGATGAGTTCCGACCAGATCAGCAATCAGGCCGCGAAATGGCATTACATGAGCGGCGCGCAGACCGAGGTGCCGCTCGTTATCCGCGCATCGGCAGGCGCGGGCAAGGGCTACGGCGGGCAGCACAGCCAGACGCTCGAATCGGTCTTCTGTCACATCCCCGGCCTGTATGTCGTGTATCCGGCCACGCCGCACGACGCGAAAGGGATGCTCAAATCGGCCATCCGCGACAACAACCCGGTTCTATTTGTCGAGTCGCAGGCATTGTATGGGATGAAGGGACCGGTGCCGGAAGGCGAGTACCTTGTCCCGCTCGGCGTCGCCGATGTAAAACGCGAGGGAAGCGATATCACTTTCGTCGCGTGGGGCCCCGTCGTGCATGATTGCCTGAAGGCCGCCGATCAACTGCAGGCGGAACGCGGCGTCAGCGCCGAAGTCATTGACCTGCGCAGCCTGGTGCCGCTGGATATCGACACCGTGGTTCGCAGCGTCCAAAAGACCGGCAAGTGCGTCGTTGCCAGTCAGGCTATTCACATCGGCAGCTATACCGGCGAGATCGCCTCGACGATTCAGGATGCCGCATTCGATTACCTCGACGCCCCGGTCAAACGCGTCGGCGCGAAGAACGGCATCGCACCGCAATCGCACATCCTTGAAGCCGCGTTCCTGCCGAACGCCAACGACATCATTGCCGCCGCCAAGGCGATTCTCTGAGAGACTGATCATGGCCACGCCCATCATCATGCCCAAGTTCGGTCAAATGACCGAAGAGAGCGCCATCGTCGAGTGGTGCAAGAAGGAAGGCGACAAGGTTGCCAGGGGCGACATCCTGTTCACGGTTGAAACCGATAAATCCGTCATGGAGGTGGAAAGCTTCGAGGAGGGAACGCTGCTGAAGATCGCCGTTCAACCCGGCCTCACGGTTCCCGTCCAAAGCGTTGTCGGCTTTCTCGGCCAACCCGGCGAAGTCATTCCCGCCATCACCACGCCGGTGCGAACGCCCGTTGCTCCGAGCAAATCAATCGCGGCTGCTCCGGCCCCAAGACCGATTGCGCAATCTCCAGCTGCCATCGCGGTCCCGGTTGCTGCGCCAATGGCCGCAACGGCTCCGGCCGCCGCGGCTCCCAGTCGACTCAGGATTTCACCGCGCGCCCGATCGTTGGCGAAGGATGCGGTGATTGATCCGTCACGCATCACCGGCACCGGTCCGGGCAGGCGCATCATCGAAAAAGACGTCGAGGCATTTCTCGAAGCGAACGGCTATGGCAAGCTGCGGATGTCGCCCGCCGCGAAGCAGCTCGCTGCGGCAGAACGACTTGACATCCTCACGATCCAGGGGACCGGCGATGATGGCCGAATCACCATCGAAGATGTGAAACGCGCATTGGCCGAGCGGCCCCGGCCAATGAGCAAGATGCGCCAGATCATCGCGCAACGGCTCACTCAGAGCGTCATTACCTCGCCCCATTTCTATGTCACCGTGGAAGTGGACATGACGGATCTCGTGAAGTACCGGGCCGAACTGAAAGCCAAAGGCGCGCCGTACACCGTCACCGATTTCATCTCCGAAGCCGTCGTGCTGACCTTGAAGGAGTTTCCGGAGGTGAACAGCGTGACCGACGGCAGGAACATTCGCTGGAACAGCCGCGTGCATCTCGGCCTCGCGGTGTCACTGGAACAAGGACTCGTGGTGCCGGTGATTCGCAATGCCGGGGAGCTGACGCTGGCTGAGTTAAACATCCGTGCGAAGGTTCTTTCAGACAAGGCTCGGGCCAGCAAGCTGGGGCCCGACGAGATGACCGGCGGTACGTTTACGATCTCCAACATGGGGATGCTGGATGTGGAGAATTTCACCGCCATCATCAATCCCGGCGAAGGTGCGATACTTGCCGTCTCGAGCACACGCCAGAAACCAGTCGTGCGCGACGACAAGATCGTCGTCCGTTCGATGATGAAGATGACGTTGTCGAGCGACCATCGGCTGATTGACGGCGCGATGGCAGCGCGGTTCGCCAATGCCGTGAAGCAGAAGCTTGAGGATATTGAGTTATGGAAACGTTTGACGTCGTAGTCGTGGGCGCAGGTCCGGGCGGTTATCCGGCGGCGATCCGCGCCACGCAGCTCGGCGCGTCGGTCGCCATCGTGGAGAAGGAACAACTCGGTGGCACGTGCCTGAATTGGGGCTGCATTCCCACGAAAACGCTGATCGCCGCGGCCGACACGTTTACGAAGATCAAACACGCGGAGATGTTCGGGATCACCGTCAAAGGCGCGATGATGGATTACACCGCGTTGATCGAGCGCAAGGACAAGGTCGTCGGCCAGTTGCGCGCCGGCATCGGCTCGCTGCTTGCCGCTAATGGCGTGAAGACGTTTACGGGCACGGCCAGTTTCATCGACCGCAACACGTTGGCTGTGGGCGACACGCGAATCGGTGCGAAGAAAACCGTTCTCGCCACGGGCTCGACCTCGGCGATGCCGGGATTCCTGCCGAAACACGAGCGGGTCGTGGAAAGCCGACGGTTCCTCGATCTGACCAGGCTGCCGAACTCGATGATTGTGCTCGGCGGTGGGTTCATCGGCTGCGAACTGGCCTGCATGGCGGCCATGCTTGGCGTGAAGGTGACGATTGTGGAATTGTTGGAGGACATTCTGTTGTTGCTCGACCCTGACGTGCGCCGAGAAGTGCGCAGCCACATGGAAAGAGAACTGGCCATCCGCGTTCTGACGGGCAAGGCGCTCGAGAACATCGCCGCTGACTCCACCGGCGTGCGCGGTAATTTCGGCGGGGAAAGCCTGGCTGCCGATTTGCTGTTGAGCGCAGTGGGACGAAAGCCGGTCACGGATGGCTTGCATCTCGAGAACGCCGGGCTGAAGACGAACGAACGCGGGTTCATCGACACGGACGATTATTGCCGGACGAAAGTGGCGAACATTTTTGCCGTCGGCGATGTGACCGGCAAAACACAACTCGCCCATTACGCGACCGCCCAGGGTATCGCGGCGGCGGAGAATGCCGTCAATACGAAGTCATGCAAGCACGATACACTCGTGCCGAACGTGATCTTCACCGCGCCCGAGATTGGCACCGTCGGATTGAGCGAGGCTGACGCCCAGAAACAGAACCGGGCCGTCAAGAGCGGCAAGTTTCGTTTCGCGGGGCTGGGCAAAGGCCTGGCCAGCGGCGACACCACGGGCTTTGTCAAATGGATCGCCGATGCCGGAACCGACCAACTCATTGGCGCCGCTGCCGTTGGCCCGCACGCGACCGAACTCATCGCGGAAGCCACGGCCGCGATTCGCTCGGAGTTAACTGTCGCCGAGTTGGGCCGCACGATCCATGCGCACCCCACCTTCTCGGAAGCATGGATGGAAGCCGTTCATGCCGTCCACGGCCAGTGTGTCCACGCCCCACCGAAGAAGAAACACTGAACGCGTTCGATCCGACGCGAGACGCTTTTGGCGCGAGTCCGCTACGGAACAGCACCCACGGTCGAAGCCGCCGACTCCTCGGTCGCCGTTTGGGCGTTGCCGAGCACGTTTCCTTCGAGGACAACGTTCTTTAGCTCGCCGGGCGGAGTCGACAGGAAGACGCCGGTACCGGCAAATGCGCGGCTTGACCGGACGATGGCGGCGGGACATCGCTCGAGCTGTATCACGGGCGCGTTGGTCAGCGGCTGCCAGGTTGTGACATCGTCCAACTCCAGCTCTTTCGAATCCTGCACCAGAAATGCCGGACCCGCCTCCGCGTTCACCTGCACGTGATGGAGTTCCAGGCCGGTTGCATACACTCCACGCATTCCCGTCCTGGCCGAGGCAACCACGTCGCTGATTCGCAGGTTCATGATCGGCATCTCGGGCAGGCCGGCGACGCTGATCGCCTCCCGCGAATGGTTGATCGTCATATGGTTGATGCCGATGTTCCGAAAAACGGGCGTGCGCACGGAAAGCGGCTCGTCGACAGCTTTCGTCTCGCCTTCCATCATGTAATAACTTGTCACCTCGATCCCCGTGCCGACGTTCTCCATCGTCCAATTGTCAAACCTCACATCCTCGACCATGCCGCCGCGGCCGCGCCGGCTTTTGATCCGCACGCCGATTTGCGTGCCGTCACACGTGATGTTATCGGCCACAATATTGCGGATGCCGCCGGAGATCTCGCTGCCGAGCGTGACGGCTCCATGGGCATGGTGGACCGTGCAATTCGCAATCGACACATTCGCCGTCGGACGATTCACGCGCCGACCATCCGCATCCTTGCCCGATTTCAACACGATCCCGTCGTCGCCCGTGTCGATGTAACAATCCGAAATCCGCACATTACGGCTGGAATCCACGGCGATTCCGTCCGTGTGCACGCCGGGGTACGTCTCGATGATCACATTCCGCACGACCGCGTTGTCCGAATACAACAGATGGATCGTCCACATCGACGAGCCGACGAAATGCACGCCTTCAATCAGCACATTCGTCGCATCCATCGTGCGGATGAACGACGGACGCAATTCCGGCGCAGCCTGCAGATACTCCTCGTCCGGTGCCGGTGTCTTCTTTTCCAAATCGCTCAGCAATGTCTCCCAGTTCGGGCCGAATGCCGAGCCGCCATCGGGCCCCGGCGCGTTCGTCCGTGGCATAATCTTCAACCACTCCGCGTTGTCCGTCGTCAGCACGCCGCGCCCGGTGATGGTGACGTTTTGCAGATGCCGGCCCCCGATCAGCGGCACTGGCGTCAGGCATTCGATTCCCTGTTCGCGCCCCTGCGTGAACGGGAGTTTGGTCGCAGGGAACCGGACGGTTGCACCTGCATCGATACACAAGACGAGGTTGTTGACCAACTCAATCGGCCCGGTGACATAATTGCCCGGGGGCACGTATACCGTGCCGCCGCCGGCCGCTTTGGCAGCCGCTATGGCCGCGTGAAACGCCTCCGTCGAACTGGCCGAGCCATCGTTGTGCGCTCCGTAATTGAGAATGTTGAGAAATGGTCCTGCCGCGGTTGCGTTAGCAGCCGCCAGAAGAAGCAATAGCGATAGCAAGTGGAGACAAGGAATGCGCCTGGTCCGACGAAAAGTCTTTTCCATGATGATCGCGCTCGTGCGCAACAAGCAGATGAACAAAAACGCGATGATTGTGCAACTCTGAATGGATTACTGCGCGAGACCGCTGGGGCGTCAATTCACCATTGGGTGATTTCGTCGTCGGGCCGGAACAGCGTGGGAAACATCCGTTTGAGGTGATGGTTGCTGAAACGGTCAAAACCGAGGCAGCCCTCGTGGTCGGTCGCCTTGGCGTCGCACGTCGTCGGGGATTTGCGCGCCAGCGTTCGCGCGCCATCCCAGGCGATGATCAACTTCAGGAACTCTTCCCGCGGCGTGTCGGCTGGCATCTTCTTGGCCAGCCACGGATACATCTGTCGAAGCTGCTCGGTCCCCCACTGATCGTATCCGTGACAGAAGAACCCCAGCCGGGCGGCTGCCTGGCAGGTCGTTTCGTCCGGGCGGGTACTGGCCGCGAGAAACTCCCGGATCTTCGTCAGTGCTTCGTCTCTCGTGTAGTTCATACGGCTTACCTCATTTCATGTCGGCTGGTTTGTAATTCGTCAACGCTCGCATGTATTGCGCGCGCTCGAACGCGCTCGGATCGGCGCAATGGATCTGGCTCATGCTGCCCTGCATCTGGGAGACGGACTCGTATTCATGATCCGCCATCCATTGGCGCAGCTCTCGTTCGATCACGCTGATGTGCTCGATCCCATGCTTGAGCAACACCGAGCACATCATGGTTCCGCTTGCCCCGGCCATGAGCATCTTCAACACATCCTGACCCGTGTGAATCCCGCTCGTCGCTGCCAGGCTCGCCTTGATCCGCCCGTACAGAATCGCAATCCATCGCAACGGTAGCCGCATCGCGTGCGGCGTGCTCAGCAGGACTTTCGGCGTGACTTCCAGGGCGTCCAGGTCGATGTCCGGTTGGTAGAACCGGTTAAAGAGGACAAATCCGTCCGCGCCGGTTTCGTCCAGCCGTTTCACCATGTTGGCGATGTTGCTGAATCGTGCGCTCAGCTTCACTGCCACGGGAATGCTCACCGCCGATTTCACCGCCTTCACGATGTCGATGTACGTCTGCTCGACTGCTGCGCCGCTGAGGTGCATATCGGTCGGGATATAGTAGATGTTCAACTCGATCGCATCGGCGCCGACCTGCTCGATCTGCATCGCGAAATCCACCCAGCCGCCCATCGATGTGCCGTTCAGGCTCGCGATGATCGGCATGTCCACTGCCTGTTTGGCCCGCTGGATGTGCTCCAAATAGCCGTCCGGCCCGAGACGGAATTGCGCCGGCTCGGGGAAATACGACAGCGCTTCGGGGAAGCTTTCAGTCCCATGCGTCAGGTGATGATGCAGTTCGTGCGTGTCGAGCCGCAATTGCTCTTCGAACATCGAGTACAACACCAGCGCGCCGGCCCCGGCGTCCTCCGCCCGCTTGATGTTGTCGATCTCCTCCGAAATCGGTCCGCACGCGGACACGATGAGCGGATTTCGCAGCGTCATTCCCAGGTATTTTGTCGTCAGGTCCATGGTCGTCCCCCGATCAAGCCGTCACGGTCGTGGTGGGATTGGCTCCGGCCTGCGCCACGGCGGCTACGTCCGGCTTCGTCTTACGTGAAGCCATGTATTCGTAGAATGTGAACCGCGTTTCGGCATCCTGCTGCGCCATGCGGAACAGCATCTTCGCCTGTTCCGGCTTGCTCTTGGTCAGCATCTTGAACCGGTTTTCCATCATCTCAAACTGCTCGACCGTCTGCGCCGGTTTTCGCGAATCCAGTTGCAACGGGTTGTCGCCCGCTTCGCCACGGCGCGGATCGTAACGATAGAGCAACCATTGGCCGGAGTTGACCGCGGCCTTCTGGTTCTGCATCCCCGTCGTCATGTTGATGCCATGCGCGATGCAATGACTGTACGCGATGATCAGCGACGGCCCGTCGTACGCTTCGGCTTCGAGGAACGTCCGCAGGGTCTGCTCGTCACGTGCGCCCATGGCGACCGACGCGACGTAGACGTTGCCGTAGGTCATGGCGATCAGGCCAAGATCCTTCTTTCTCGAGGGTTTGCCGCCTGCCGCAAACTTCGCGACCGCCCCGCGCGGGGTCGATTTCGAGCATTGCCCGCCAGTGTTCGAGTACACTTCCGTGTCCAGCACGAGCACGTTCACATTGCGGCCGCTCGCCAACACGTGGTCCAGTCCGCCGAACCCGATGTCGTACGCCCAACCGTCGCCGCCGATGATCCACACGCTCTTTTTCACGAGCATGTCGGCAATGGCCAGCAGCGTCTGCGCTTCGGCCGAGTCCACGTCTTTCAGTTTCGCTTTCAACGCGGCGATACGTTCACGTTGATCGAAAATGCCGGCTTCATCCTTCTGGTCCGCCGTCAGGATCGCCTCCACGAGCGTGTCTCCGATCGCGGGCGCCAGTTTTCGAACCAGCTCACCAGCGAATTGCTTTTGCTTGTCGATCGAAACCCGGTACCCGAGCCCGAATTCCGCGTTATCCTCGAACAGCGAGTTGGACCACGCGGGGCCGCGGCCATTGGCGTCCACAGCCCAGGGCGTCGTTGGCAGGTTGCCGCCATAGATCGAAGAGCACCCGGTCGCGTTCGCGGCGATCATCCGGTCGCCAAACAACTGACTGGCGAGCTTCAGATACGGCGTCTCGCCGCAGCCGGCACACGCGCCGCTGAATTCGAATAACGGCTGCTGCAACTGCTGATGCGGGATGCTGCCGACCTTGAGCTTGCGTCGGTCAACCTCGGTAATGGCGAGGAAGAACTCCCAGTTCTTCACCTCGGACTCGCGCAGCGGGGGTTGCGCTGCCATGTTGATGGCTTTGAGCCGCGTCTGCGACTTGTTGCGAGCCGGGCAAATATCCACGCACAGTGCGCAGCCCGTGCAATCCTCCGGTGCCACCTGAATGGTGTACTTCAATCCAAGCGCTTTCCAGTCGCGATCCTTCGCATCGGCGGATTTGAACGTCGCCGGCGCGGACTCGACGGCTTTCGGCTCATACACCTTCGCGCGGATCACGCCGTGCGGGCAGACCATCGCGCATTTGCCGCATTGAATGCAGACCGACATGTCCCACACCGGGATTTCCAGCGCGATATTGCGCTTTTCCCAACGAGCCGTGGCGGTCGGGAATGTGCCGTCGATTGGCAACCGGCTGACCGGCAGCGAGTCCCCGCGTCCGACAATGATTTCGCCAAGCACATTGCGCACAAACTCCGGTGCCTGGGCGGGCACCGGCGGCGGCAACTCGATCTTGCTCTCGACGCGCGTCGGAACCTTCACCTCGTGGAGGTGAGCCAGCGTGTTGTCCACGGCCTTGAGATTCATCTGGACGATTTCGTCGCCCTTCTTGCCGTAGGTCTTTTTGATCGAGTACTTGATCGCTTCAATGGCTTCTTCGGCGGGCAAGACGCCCGAGATCGCAAAGAAGCAAACCTGCATAACCGTGTTGATGCGTCCACCCATCCCGCTTTCACGTGCCACCTTCACCGCATCGATGACGTACATCTTCAACTTCTTGTTAACGATGTGCTCCTGATAGACGCGCGGGAGTTTGCTCCAGATTTCGTCGGCGCTGTACGGCGTGTTGAGCAGGAATGTGCCGCCGGGAATCGCTTCTTTGAGAATATCATACCGCTCCAGGAATATCGGCTGATGGCACGCGACGAAGTTCGCCTGGCTCACTAGGTAGGTCGAATGAATCGGCTCGGGCCCAAACCGCAAATGCGATACCGTCGTCGAACCCGACTTCTTCGAATCGTAAACGAAGTAGCCTTGCGCGTAGTTGTCCGTGTCCTCGCCGATGATCTTGATCGAGTTCTTGTTCGCCCCGACCGTTCCATCCGCGCCGAGACCGTAGAACAGCGCCCGCACCGTGCGCGGGCCCTCGGTCGAGAACGACGCGTCCACATCGAGGCTGGTCTTCGAAACGTCGTCCACGATGCCGACCGTGAAGTGGTTCTTCGGCTTGGTTGCCGCGAGATTATCGAACACGGCCTTGACCATCGCGGGTGTGAATTCCTTCGAGGACAGCCCGTACCGCCCGCCCACCACGTTGATCCCGGTCCGTCCGGCTTCGTGCAGCGCGGTGATGCAATCCAGGTATAACGGCTCGCCCGTGGCGCCGGGCTCCTTGGTGCGATCGAGAACCGCAAGCTTTTTCACGCTGGCCGGCAGGGACGCCGCGAACCGTGCGACATCGAACGGGCGATACAATCGCACAATCAACAAGCCGACCTTTTCGCCGCGTTTCACCAGATAATCGACCGCCTCATACGCCGTTTCGCAGCCCGACCCCATCAACATCACGACACGCTCGGCATCGGGCGCCCCGTGATAGTCAAACAGGTGGTACGCCCGGCCCGTCAGCTTCGCGAACTTGTCCATCGCCCGCTGCACGATGTCGGCGCAGCCGTCGTAAAACGGATTGCAGGCCTCGCGCGCCTGGAAATAGACGTCGGGGTTCTGCGCCGTGCCGCGAAGCACGGGACGATCCGGCGTCAACGCGCGTGAGCGATGCGCCAGCACAAGCGCGTTGTCGATCATCGCCCGCATATCGTCTTCCGTGAGCGTTTCAATCTTCTGGACCTCATGTGATGTGCGGAATCCATCAAAGAAATGGAGAAATGGCACCCGCGCCTCGAGCGTGGCGGATTGCGCGATCAACGCGCAGTCGTGCGCTTCCTGCACCGAGTTTGAACACAGCATCGCCCAGCCGGACGCGCGCGCGGCCATGACGTCGCCGTGGTCGCCGAAAATCGACAGGGCATGCGTGGCCAGCGAGCGCGCCGCGATGTGGAACACCGCGGGAGTCAGTTCGCCCGCGATCTTGAACATGTTCGGAATCATCAGCAGCAATCCCTGCGACGCCGTGAACGTCGTCGACAGCGACCCCGTCTGCAGCGCTCCGTGGATCGCCCCGGCCGCCCCGCCTTCGCTCTGCATCTCGACTACGGAAGGCACGGTACCCCAGATATTCGGGATGCTCTGCGCCGCCCATTCATCCGCCCACTCGCCCATCGGCGAGGAAGGCGTGATCGGATAGATCGCTATGGCCTCGTTCGTGCGATAAGCCACGTGGGCCACCGCTTCATTTCCGTCCATCGTTATGAATTTTCGTGAATTGGTTTTCATTCCTTGATTGTCGTCCTTGTGTTTAGCAAATCCGTGGCAAATCTTCTCCCGTCGGCATGTCGATGATCCGTTCCCCGCCGATCGTTGTGCGCAGCAACGCCATGCCCTCGGGATTCGCGCTCACTTCGCCAATGACCCGCGACTCCCGTCCGAGCGGGTGTTCTTTCATGGAGGCGAGCACAAGCTCCGCATCCTTCGCGCCGCAGAACACCAGCAGTTTTCCTTCATTGGCAATCGTCAATGGATCCAGTCCCAGCAAATCACATGCGCCCTTCACCTCGCCGTTGATGGGGATCGTCTCTTCAAACAACCGAATCCCCACGTTCGACGCCCGGGCAATGTCGCAAACCGCGCCCGCGACACCACCGCGCGTCGGATCCCGCATCGCCCGAATCCGCGCTCCCGTATCAAGAATGTTTTTCACAAGCGGCCACAACGCCGCGCAATCGCTTTTCACGCTCGTCTGGAACGCGACGCCTTCGCGACGGCTCATCACGGCCACGCCGTGCTCGCCAATCGGGCCGTTGAGAATTACCGCGTCGCCCGGCTTCACATTCGCGCTGCCCAGCCAGTAGGGAACAACGATTTTCCCCAGCCCGGCCGTGTTGATGTACAATCCCTCGCACTTGCCGCGCTCGACCACCTTCGTGTCGCCGGTGACCACTTGCGCCCCCACCTCGGCCGCCGCCGCGTGCACGGAATCCATGATCGTGTTGAGATCCGCCAGCGGCAGTCCCTCTTCCAAAATCAGGCTCAGGCTCAACCAGAACGGTTGCGCGCCCATCACCGCCAGGTCGTTCACCGTGCCGCACACCGCCAGCTTGCCAATGTCGCCTCCCGGAAACATGTAGGGCGTGACAACGTAGCTGTCCGACGTAAAGGCGTAACCCGCATTGCCCATCACCAGCACCGCGCTGTCGTCCAGCGGTTTCAGTAACGGGTTTTCCAGGCGCGGCAGGAACACCGTCTCGATCAGTTCCCGCGTCATCGAGCCGCCGCCGCCATGCCCCAGCAGTATGCGATCCCGCTTCAAGCCGCCATCCTCTCGTACTTGTAATACGCCGCGCACACGCCCTCACTGGACACCATGCACGGACCAACCGGGTGCGTCGGCGAGCAGGGCCGCCCGAACAGGCGGCAATCCAGGGGAGTCGACAGCCCGCGCAGCACCGAGCCGCACCGGCACAGCGGGTTCACATGCGCCTCGTGAAAGGTCACGCCCAGCACCTTGGCGGCGTCGAACCGCGCGTATTTCTCGCGGATTCCCAAACCGCTGCCGGGGATGATGCCGATCCCGCGCCAGGCGTCGTCGCGCGGTTCGAACACTTCGTGCATCAACTGCTGGGCCGCCCGGTTCCCGTATTCGCTGACCGACCGGCTGTATTCATTCTCCACCTCGGCGCGGCCCTCCGCGATCTGCCGCAACAACATCCCGACCGATTTCAGAATGTCCCACGCTTCAAATCCGCTCACCACGCACGGAATCCGGTATTGCTGGCAAATAAACCGGTACATCTGCGCCCCGGTAATCACGCTCACGTGACCCGGGCAAATAAATCCATCGATTCTCACCGCTTGATCGCGCACCAGCGCGTCCATCGCGCGGGGCATGGTCTTGTGCGCGCAAAGGACGGAGAAGTTTCGCAGGCCGTCCTGTGCCGCCCGGAAAATCGCCCAGGCCACCGTCGGCGCCGTGGTCTCGAAGCCGACCCCGAGAAACACAACGTGTTGGGACGGATTTTCGCGCGCAATTACGAGGGCATCGCTCGGGGAGTATACGATCCGCACGTTGGCCCCGCTGGCGCGTTCCCGTTCCAGCGAAGACTCGGCGCCGGGCACCCGCACGAGATCGCCAAACGTCGCGACCGTCACACCGGGCCGCCGGCACAACTCGATGGCCGCATCCATGTACGCAGGATCTGTCACGCACACGGGACAACCGGGCCCGGACACGAGCCGCACATTGTCCGGCAACAATTGCCGCAGTCCCGACCGAAATGCCGCCATGGTGTGCGTCCCGCACACCTCCATGAATTTGAGGTCACGGTCCACGCGCCGCGCCGTTTCCTCGATGTTTGCTATCAGAGCTTTCACGTGGTTATCTCCCGCAGATCGCTGGCCGCGCGGATTGCCTGTAGTTCATCAACATCGCTCTGCTCCCATCGGTGAATCGCAAATCCGGCGTGGATCAGCACGTAATCACCCAGCCGGGGTTCCTCGATCAGGGACACGTCCACGTCGCGCAAAATGCCGTCGACGGAGATCGTAGCGGTGGAATCATGCAGTTCAACAATGCGCGCTGGCACGGCTAGACACATCTTCGTTTCATCCTTTCGACGGCGACAGCGGCCTGGCCCAGGGCCAATCCGCCATCGTTGGGGGGCACGGCTGTGTTGGTAAACACGCGGAAATGGTGCGATTGCAACGCCTCGACGGTGCGGCGCAGGAGCAGTTCGTTCTGGAAGACACCGCCGGAAAGCGCCACCACGTTCAGCTCGCGTTGCCCGCGAACGAGGCGGCAGGCCTGCACCACCGCCGCCGCCATCGTATTGTGGAATTTCGCCGAAATGTCTCGCGTGGCGACCCGTTGACGCCGGTCGGCCACGATCGCGCGAATGGTCGGCCCAAAATCCAGGACCCACGGCCGCTCCCGCGTTTCGACGAGGAACGGGTACTGTTCCCTCACCCGCGGGTCGGCGATCGATTCCAAACGAACCGCCGCCTGACCTTCGTAGCTGGCCATGTCGCACAAGCCGAGATAGGCCGCGACCGCGTCGAACAGGCGGCCCGCGCTCGATGTCGGCGGCGAATTGAACCCGGCTCGCGCCATCTTCTGGACGAGCCCCAGCTTGAATCGGGGAAACCTCGCCCGAGCCACCTCGGCAAGCCCTTCGTCGGCAAGCACGCTGGCCGCCATCCGCCACGGTTCTTCAATGGCTTTCTCGCCGCCCGGCAGCCGATACGTCTTGAAATGAGCGACACGCTCGAAGTCGCACCGGTCCGTCACGAGGAACTCGCCGCCCCAAATGGTGTCGTCCGTGCCGTACCCCGTGCCGTCGAGCGCAACGCCGATCACCGGCTCATGCAACCCATGTTCGGCCATGACACCGGCGATATGAGCGTGATGATGTTGTACGCCCACCCGATGGAACGCAACCGTCCGGGCGGCGAACTGCGTGGACAAATATCCGGGATGCAGGTCGTGCGCGACCACCGCCGGTTCAATCCGCATCAGCTTCTTCCACGATTCGATCTCGGACAGGAACTGGCTGTACGTCCGATAGTCTTTCAGGTCGCCCACGTACTGGGACAGGAAGGCGTTGCCGCCGCGCACCAGACAAAACGTGCTCTTCAGTTCGCCGCCCACCGCCAGAACCTGCGGCGAATCCTCCGCGATGCGAATCGGGTTCGGCACGAAACCCCGCGCGCGGCGGATGAACTGCCGCTGGCCGTTGACGATTCGCACCACCGAGTCGTCGCACTTGTGGACGATCGGACGATCGTGCGTGAGCGCCGCGTCCGCAATCGATCCCATCACGTGGGGCAGGTCCGACTCGTCGCTGATAATGGGTTCGTCCGTGAGGTTGGCGCTGGTCATGACGAGCGCGTCGAACTCTTCGAACAACAAATGCTGCACCGGTGTGTACGGCAGAAACGCCCCCACCGTCTCGGTGTCCGGTGAAATCTCTCTCGCCAGGGGCCGGGCGTTTGGCCGGCGCGATACCAGCACAATCGGCCGCGCCACGCTCAGCAGTTCCGCCTCCTCGGCTTCGTTGACCCTGCAGAACCGGCGCAGCGTCCGCAAATCGCGAAACATGACCGCAAGCGGTTTGTGCGCGCGATGTTTGCGGGAACGAAGTCGCGCCACCGCGTCCGGGTTGGTCGCGTCGCAAACCAGATGGTAGCCGCCGATGCCCTTGATCGCCACGATCCGCCCGCGATGAAGGAGCCCTGTCGTCTTCGACAGGTTCACGTCCAAGTGCGTCATCCCGCCAACGACGCGGAGCCGCAATTGCGGGCCGCAACGCTGGCAGGCGTTGGGCTGGGCATGAAACCGACGGTCGCGCGGATTGTGATACTCGTGGTCGCACGGCTCGCACATTGTGAATTTCGACATCGATGTGCGGGCGCGATCGTACGGGAGATCGCGGATGATGCTGAAGCGCGGACCGCAATTGGTGCAGTTGATGAACGCATGGCCGTTGCGGCGGTTTTTCGCGTCGAACAGTTCCTGCACGCACTCGTCGCACGTGGCCAGGTCGGGCGCGATATGCACCGCCAGATCGCCGTCGGGCTCGGACTCGACCACTTCGAAGCGTTGATAGCCCTTGCTGTCGCAGATTTCCTTTTGAAAATCTGCAATCTGCGCCTGCTGCGGCGGCGCGCTGGCAAGCTGGTGGAAGAACGCGCCGACGATGAGTTCTTCCCCCTCGACCTCGATCACGACACCCTGCGGCGTGTTGCACACATATCCACACAGGCCGAACTGCGTGGCGTACCGGAATACGGTCGGACGAAAACCAACGCCTTGGACCCGGCCGGATACCTTCGCGCGCACACAGGTCTTCATTCGAGCGCAACCTTCTGGTGATGTTGCCGATGCGGATGTTGGTGCGGCTGGATGATGCCATCCAGATCGTGATGCGAATGTGTGTGGGGCTCGAAATGAAGTTCGCCCGCGCACGCGTGCTCGATCCAATGCACCCATTCGTCAAGGCCCTCGCGCGATTTGCACGAGAGCGGGAACACCGGCGCATCGTGGTTCAGTTGGCGAAAATCGTGCTCGAATCGCTCGTGGTCGAAATCGGTATGCGGGGCCAGATCGATCTTGTTCAGGACCAGCGCGCCCACCTCGTGGAACAGCAGCGGGTACTTCGCCGGCTTGTCGTGCCCTTCCGTCACGCTGAGGATCCCAACCTTGACGGTCTCGCCAAGGTCGAATTCAGCGGGGCACGCGATGTTCCCCACGTTCTCAATGAACAGCAGGTCGATCTCGTCGAGTTTCAATTGACCAAGACCGCGCTGGACCAGCGCCGCTTCAAGGTGGCAGGTGCCTCCGGTCAGCAGTTGAACGACCGGAACCCCGAGCTTCTCGATCCGCTCCGCATCGAGCGTCGTGGCAATGTCGCCTTCCAGCACCGCAATGCGATGATGCGCCTTCATCAACGGGATCGTCTTTTCCAAAAGCGAGGTCTTGCCCGCACCAGGTGAGCTGATCAGGTTGATGGCGGTAATTTCACCGTCTTGCAGAAGTCGGCGGTTACTGGCAGCGGTCTCGTCGTTCGCTTCGAGAACATTCCGCAAGACCTTGATGTTCATGAAATCACATCCACGGTCTGAGTCCTTAGCACTGCGGGTGCCACACGGACTGACAGATTTTCAATGACTTGAGCTACAAATACTTAAACACGGCAGGACATGTCCATCGGGGCGTACAGCATGACGACATGGTGTCATTGCATTACGCGCACTTTGACAAGTTGTCAGCAGGGGCGGAAGCGGCAGATTCCGGGGGCATACGGCACGCTTGAACCGCCTCGGGCTCGATATCCAAACTTGTGAGCTGCAATTCATCGCCGCGGAGTAATTCGGCGTCGCTTGACCCGCATTGCGGACACTCGAACCACTTCTCCTCGACCCCAAATTCCCGACGGCATTGCCGGCAACGGGCCACCGCCTCGACGGATTCGATACCCAGTTCCGCCCCCATCAATGGCGTGTCTCGTATCGCCGCCTGGAAACAGAATTCCAACGTCGTCGGCTCCACCAGGCGGAGCGCGCCGAGGCGGAGGTGCGCCGTTTTCAGGCGCGTCCCGCGATGAGCCCGCAACTCTTCTCGAATTACGCGCACGAGCTCTTCGGCGATGGACAATTCATGCATGTGTCGCCTCACTGCGGCGGCTGGACGAAGGCGGCTCCGGCCGTGGCAGGAGCAGTTGCCTGATCTCGCGAACGGCCTCGTTCGCGTACCGCTCGGTCTCGGGCGACAAGACCGTTCCGAAATTGAAATCCTGTCCGCGGATGCTGAACAGGATGGCGCGCGGCGCCTGGCCGAACAGCGTGGTGGCCAACTCCAACAGGTCGCCGGGCGTGAGATAATGCGCCACGGCGTGGCTGCGAAAGTTGGCTTTGACATCGGTGCGTGACATCGGCAGCGGAGTCTGCGGAATGGCGGCATCCACAAAAATCACCCGATCAAACCGGCTGATGATCTCGGCGTGATCGACATCCAACTGATGCGCGGTGAGGAACTCCACGCCCGACAATTCCAGGGCTTCAAGGCGCTCGATGACAACCCAGCCAACCCCATCGTCATTGCGGCTGCGGTTGCCATAACCGAGCACCAGGGTTTTCACATCGTTCCTTGGTCGCGAACGAGAGTGTGAAGCACGGAACCGTCCCGGTCGATCAACTCAACACGGATCGGCATCTGGCCAACCGCGTGGGTCGAACAGCTCAGGCACGGATCGTAGCAGCGAATGGCGGCCTCGACGCGATTGAGCATGCCTTCCTGCAACTGCCGCGATTTCACGTACTTTTGCGCCACCGATTTCACAGCGCGATTCATGGCCAGATTGTTGTTGCCTGTCGCCACGATCAGATTGACCTTCTCGACACGCCCCGCTTCGTCCACCCAGTAATGATGGAACAACGTGCCGCGCGGCGCTTCCATGACGCCGATGCCCTGCTCGTGGGCCGGACGCGCGTTCACCAGCGTGTCCGCGCTGCAAATGTCGCGGTCGCGAAGCAATTCCTCGATTCGTTCCAACGCGTAAACGATCTCGATCAGCCGCGCCCAGTGATAGTAGAACGAGCTTCGCCGCGGCGGGACGGACTGCGACCGCCATGCCTGCAGTTCGGCGTCCGCTCGCGGCGTCGAAATCCGGTCCACGACGTTCAACCGGGCCAGCGGCCCGACCCGATACATTCCGTCGGGATAACCGAGTGACTTGATGAATGGGAATTTCAAATATGACCAGTCTTCCGTCGTCTCCGCAATCACGTCGAGGTAGTTGGCGGGGTCGATCTGGTCCTGGAGAACGTTGCCCTTCGTGTCGCAGAACCGGAGCCGGCCATCGTAGTGCTCCAGCGAGCCGTCCGGCTGGACGAGACCCAGGAAGTTGGAATCGAAACAGGCGAATTCCTCGACCTCCTCGAGATGGCTTTCCTGATACTTCTTCAGCAGGTCGAGAGCGAATGTGGCGTGGTCCTTCGCCTCCGGCAGGCCGCTCAGCATTTCATTGCGCTCGGCGTTGGTCAGCGCCTTGTTCACGCCGCCGGGTACCGTGAAATCCGCGTGGATCTTGCGGCCACCGGTGAGCTTGATGACTTCCTGGCCGAACTTGCGCAGACGGATCCCGCGCTTGGCGATGTCGGGATGCTGTTGAATGAGTCCCATGATGTTGCGCGACGCCGGGTCGCTGTCGAATCCCAGCAACAGATCCGGCGCGCTCAGATGGAAGAAACTCAACGCGTGCGACTGCGTCAGTTGGCCCATGTGAAACAATTCGCGCAACAGCTTCGCCGGGCGCGGGATTTCCACGCCGAGAATCGCGTCGCAGGCCTTGGCGCTCGCCAGCAAATGGCTGACCGGGCAAATCCCGCAGATGCGCGCCGTGATTTGCGGCATCTCGGCGAAAAACCGGCCCTCACAGAATTTTTCAAACCCGCGGAATTCGACCACGTGGAACCGCGCGTCCGCCACGTCGCCGGCGTCGTCGAGGTGGATGGTGATTTTGGCGTGACCCTCAATGCGGGTGACGGGATTGATGGTAATGGTGTTGGCGCTGGGTTCAGTCATAACGCATGTTGGTTGGGGTCCATTCGGGTTTGCGGCCGGCGAGCAACTCGGTCACGGCGTACCAGATCGCGTCGGCGTCCGGCGGACAACCCGGAATGTGCGCGTCCACCTTCACGAACTCCTGGATCGGCCGGACCTTGGTCTGTAATGTCGGCACTTCGGGCGCGCCCGGCACATCGCCCGCCTGCGTGCTTTCGGATTCGACGTAACTGCGTTCGAGGACGTCCGCAAGCTTTTGCTGGTTGCGCAAGGCGGGGATGTTGCCCGTCAGCGCGCAATCGCCGAGCGCCACGAGCACCTTGCACCGCGCGCGCATCGTGCGCAGAACGTGCTCGTTCTCGTCGTTGCAGACCGCCCCTTCAACGATCCCGACGTCAACTTCGGGGATTTCCTTTACGTCCGTGATCGGACTGGCCGTGAACTCAACCAGTTTCGCCAGGTCGAGCAGCCGTTCATCCAGATCGAGGAATGACATGTGGCAGCCGGAACATCCGCCGAGCCATGCCGTCGCCACTTTGATTTTCGGGTTGTCGCTCATGCAAATACCATTTCCAGAATCGCTTTGTCCTCGCGCGCCTCGCCGTCCGCGGGCAATGCCGCCTGCAGGGGAAGCGTGCGTCCTTCAAAGTTCGTGATCGTCCCAGTCTTCTCGCACCAGATCGCCGCGGGCAACACCACCCGCGCCAGCCGCGTCAACTCCGACTCGTAGCTCGCCTGGACCACGACGTTGTCGATCTGCTCGAGCAACGCGCGCACATGCGGCTCCTTCAACAGCCGCGCGCCGCCGTCAGGTTCGTCGCTGGCCAGGACGTGCAGGAAATTCAACGGCTGGACGGCGAGCCAGGTCGATACGTCTTCGACGGGCTCCACCCCGGCCGCGGCGAGCGCCAGGCTGTTCGTGCTCGTTGGCAACTGGATCGGCGCCAGCATCTCGCCCCCGTCGCCAATCGTGCCCAGCGTCTTGATGAGTCGATCCAGAATCGTGACGCCGACCGCGGACATCGCCGCCGGTCCGTAGATCAGGACCGGACGTTTCGCGGTCCCGAGCACGTCGCCGACCTGTTTCCAGAACTTCCGCTCCAAACTGACAACGGATGCGGAGATATCGGCATACGTATCGAGGTCGGTGCGGCGCGAATGCAGAATTACCAGTTTGGCCCCGCGCCGCCGCACCGCCGTGCGGATCTTCGCCGCGATGACCCCGTGGGTCCGGCTGGGTTCCACGCCGACCAACACGATGGCGTCCGCATCCTGTAGCCGGGACATGCCATCCGTGGAAAACTCGGGCGTGGTGCAGCATCCCGCTTCCTTGTCGGCCACAAATGCGGCAATCCGGTCAAACCGAACGCCGATCCCGTGCAACGCGCGGATCGTCTCGTTGGTCACACGCGGAGAAACCAGCATCGCGTTCTGCCAGTCGGTCGACCCGCTGATCATGGTGCGGATCGTGCGCACGGCGTCTCCCCACGACGTGGCGACGAGTTTGCCGTCCCGGCGTACCATCGGCTGACGGATGCGCTGACGGGGCTCGGCCCACGTGTCGTACCGGCCACGCCGGCACAAATGACCGCGATTGACCGGGGATTCGACATCGCCGAACACATCGACGATGCGGTCGTCCTTCGTGTAAACCACCACTCCGCATCCGACGGGGCATTCCGAGCACGTCGTGCGTGTCTGCCGGCATTTGACGAGCGGTCCGTGGAACGCCGCAGCCTTGTCGAACAACGCGCCCGTCGGACAAGCCGTCACACAAGCGCCGCACGAGGTGCACGTGGTCGACATGCCGAACGTGATGTTCAGATCGACCACGATCTGGTTCTTCACGCCGCGGTTGCCAATATCGAGTGTGTGCGTGCCCTCAACCTCGTCGCACGTGCGGACGCAGCGGGTGCAGAGGATGCACCGATTGTGATCGAGTCCCAGGTACTTGCCCGACAAATCGACGGGCAGCGACGGGTACAAATACGGATAACGAACCGAATCGATGCCGAACTTGTAGGCCTGCTGTTGCAGATCGCAGTCGCCTTTGTTCATCGGGCAGATTGGGCAGAAATGATTGCGTTCGCTGAACAGCAACTCGAGGGTGAGCCGGCGCAACCCCTGCAGGCGCGGACTGTTCGTCACGATCGCGCCGCCGTCCGTGGCGGGCGTCGAGCAGGACGGGACAACCTTCGGGCTGCCCTGGATTTCGACGATGCAGACGCGGCATCCGCCCCACGGGGAGAGATGCTTCAAGTAGCACAACGTGGGTATCTCGATCCCATTGGCGCTGGCCACCTGGAGAATGGTCTGCCCCTGCGTGCCTTTGCAGGCCTTGCCGTCGATGGTCAGGGTGATTTCCTTCGGAGCAATCATGCCTTCACCCCTTCCGCGGCCAGTTCCTTCTCCGCTTGATGGACGTGCCCGACGCCGGGCGACGTCTTGATGACCGCATCGAACCGGCAGGCGTCAAAGCACGCGCCACAACGGATGCACTTCTCCGGTTCGAGCCGGAATTTCTTTTGGCCGTCCACTTTGTGAATCGTCTGCACGGGACACGCTCGGGCACAGATCGAGCAACCCTTGCACATTGCCTCGTTGATTTCGAAGTGCAACAGCTCGCGACAGACACGCGCCGGGCAGCGCCGGTCGAGAATGTGCGCCTCGTACTCGTCGCGGAAATAGCGCAGCGTGGTCAGCACGGGGTTCGGCGCCGTCTGGCCCAGTCCGCACAGGCTGGTGTCCTTGACCATCGCGGCGAGGTCCTGAAGTTTCTGGATGTCGTCGAGTTCACCCTGGCCGTTGCAGATGCGTTCCAGGATGGTCAGCATCTGGCGTGTGCCGACGCGGCATGGCGGGCATTTGCCGCACGACTCGTCACAGCAGAATTCCATGAAGAACCGCGCCACGTCCACCATGCACGAATCTTCGTCCATCACGACCATGCCGCCCGAGCCCATGATCGAGCCGAGTTTTTGCAGCGACTCGTACTCGACCGGGATATCGAGGTGTTGTTCGGGAATCACGCCGCCGGACGGGCCGCCGGTTTGCACGGCTTTGAATTTCTTGCCGTTGGGGATTCCGCCGCCCACCTCGAAGATCATTTCCCGCAGGCTGGTGCCGAACGGAAGCTCGGCCACGCCCGTGTTGTTGATCTTGCCGGCGAGACAGAACACCTTGGTGCCTTTCGTCTTCTCCGTGCCGATGGACGAGAACCACTTTGCGCCCTTCAGCAGGATCGGACGAATCGTTGCCCAGGTTTCCACGTTGTTGATGTTCGTGGGTTTGCCCCACAACCCGCGCTGGGCGGGGAACGGCGGACGAGGTTGCGGCTGGCCACGCCGGCCTTCGACGCTGCGCATCAGCGCCGTTTCCTCGCCGCAGACAAACGCGCCGGCGCCAATGCGGACTTCCACGTCGAAATTAAAGTCCGTATCGAAAATCTTCTTGCCGAGCAGTCCGTTCTTGTAGGCCTGTTCGATGGCGATGTGCAGGCGTTTGACCGCGAGACCGTACTCGGCGCGGATGTACACGAACCCGCGATTGGCTCCCATCGCGTACGCCCCGATGGCCATGCCTTCGATCACGCTGTGCGGGTCGCCTTCGAGAACCGAGCGATTCATGAACGCGCCCGGGTCGCCTTCGTCGGCGTTGCAGACAACGTACTTCGGGAAATCCGGTGCCTGGCGCATGATCTCCCATTTCCGTCCCGTGGGAAAACCGGCCCCGCCGCGACCGCGCAGACCGCTCGCCTTGATTTCCTCGATGACCTGTTCCGGTTTCATCGAGGTCAACACCTTGCCGAGCGCGCTGTAACCATCGCGGGCGATGTACTCGTCGATGTTCTCGGGGTCGATCACGCCGCAATTGTCGCGGACAATCCGCATCTGGCGGTTGAAAAACGTGAAGTCCGCCTGCGTCATCACGGCATGCTGCGTCTTCGGGTCCTGCGGCAGCAACTTCTCGTACGGGCGCCCCTTGAGGAAATGTTCCTCAACCAGTTTCGGCACGTCGGCGACCACGACGTTCTTGTAGAACGTGCCATCGGGATGCACGAGCGCTACCGGGCCGAGGTCGCATCGGCCCATGCACCCGGTTTCGACCACTTCGATCTCGTTTTCGAGCCCGTGCTTTTTCAGCTCGGCGAGCAACGCATCACGCGTGGCGAAGCTGCCGCCGCTGGTGCACCCGGTGCCCGTGCAAACGAGGATGTGCGTGCGAATCATCTATTTCTTTTGCTCCGATTCCTTGATCTTGCCCACGGCGAGGCCATCGACGACCTTGCCCTTCTGCAGGTGCTCGGCGACGATCTTGCGGGCTCCCTCGGGGTTGACCTTGGCGTAAGTGACTTTCTCGCCGCTCTTTTCTTCGATGCGGATAACGGGCTCGGCGTCGACCAGGCCAATTTCGCCCGTGACGGCGACTTCCACGTTCTCGATGCCGCGTTTATCGAGCTCATCCAGCATGCTCGTCATGACTTCGCGCGCGCCGGCGGCGATGCCGCTGGTGCCCATGCTGAAGACCACGCGATACTTCTTGTTGCCTTCACGCAGCGCGACTTGACGTTGAGCCTTTTCCTTGAGTTTCTTGAGTTCGTCGAGGTTCATTGGATTTTCCTTCCTTCGAGCTGAAATGGAACGTCTCGTTGTTCGAACGGTAATGCAGTTGCACGCCCACGTCCGGATTGGCGCACAGGGCGATGATGGTCGAATTGAGATCGCCCAGCGGCGGCCGATCGATGTGGGACAAGCGCATCGATGCCGTGACGCTCGTGCCGCGACCGGGTGTGGACCGCACGTGAAACGTTCCGCCGCACATTTCGGAGGTTTGCCGCAGGAACGCGAGGCCGAGGCCGATGGGTTTCTTGCGGCCTTTTTTGCTGGTCAAATTCTGGCCGAGCACCTGATTCAAGGTGTTTTCGTCCATGCCCCGCCCGTCATCACGAATCCGAATGATCAGCCAGTCGCGAACCGTGTTTTCGATCACGATGATCTCGAGGTTCTTCGCACCGGCAGCCAGCGAATTCATGCCGATGTCGAGGATGTGCAGTGACAGTTCCTCAAGCATATTTTTTGAGGTCCTTCTGGCAGAATCTCGGGATCTTGTCCGGTGAAAGTTTGCCGTACACGTCGTCGCCGATGGTGATGGCGGGCGCGAGCGCGCAGGCGCCGATGCACCGCGCCGTCTGCAGGCTGAACAGGCCGTCCTTGGTTGTCTCACCCTGTTTGATGCCGAGCTGCTGGCCGAGCCGTTCCACAACCGTCGCCGCGCCGCGGACGTGACAGGTCGTGCCCGTGCACACCATGATCTGGTATTTCCCGCGGGGAACGACGGAGAAGAAGTTATAGAAGGTGGTGACGCCGTACACGTGCGCGAGGGGCAGTTTCATGGCCCCGGCGATGTAGCGCAGCACGTCGGGCGCGAGATAACCAAACGTATGCTGGGCGGCGTGCAACACCTGAATGAGCGCGGTGGGCTCGTAATTATAGTGCTGCATCGTCTGATCGAGCGAAGAAAACCGCTGGTCGCCGCTCGGATGATGAGGCAACAGGGGAGCGGTGGTGGCTCCCTCGGCGTACGACGTGGGTTGCGGGGTGATGGCCGCCGTGGCGCTGGGGATGATGGCTGGTTCACTCATGATCGTTTTCTCCATGAACTCCCGCTCTCCAAAGCTTGCCCGAAGCCTCGTACGTGGTGAGCTTCGTCGTCAGCAGCGCGATCCCTTCCTCCTCGGCTTCCGCGATGATCTCGGGCTCGGGTTTGCGTCCGCAGGTGAACAGCACCGCGGTAATATCCTTGGTCGCGGCGACGGACACGACATTGCGATGCGTCTGGATCGTGAGCCACAACATGCCGGGCTCGGCGTGCGCCAGAACGTCGCTCAACAAATCCGAGATGTAGCACCCGGTCAATGTCTCCGGCCAATGGTCGGTCAACGGCTCGGCCTCCAATGCGGCGATGAGCGGCTGAAACTTGTGCAGGGCTGGTGTCTTCATGGCGTCGCTCCTGGTTTGCGAATGCAGATCTCGGAACGCAATCGCGTGCCTTTTTGGCCGTCCGAAGTGATATCCAACGCGTCCGAGCATCGCTTGATATTGGGCAGACCCATGCCGGCGCCGAATCCGAGTTCGCGCGGCAATCGTCCCGCGGTGGACCAACCTTCCTGCATGGCCTGGTCCACGCTCTCGATCCCCGGGCCGACATCGATCGCTTCGATGATGACCTTGTCGGGATCGATGGTGGCGATGATCTCGCCGCCGAGAGAATGGATGATGATGTTGGTCTCAGCCTCGTAGGCGACGACGGCGGCGCGGCGGCGGATTTCCGGGGGCACGCCGCGTTCGCGCAGGACCTGGCGCATCCGCTGTGAGACCTTGCCGGCGCTGTCGTAATCGCCCGTGCGCACATGGGCGCGAACGACAACGCGGTCGGCCGCTTCATCGGCGACCCGGCTGGCGCGGAGGGTGGCTTCCTGGGCGATGGCTTCCTCGGCGCGGCGTTCGAGGTGCTGCATCAGGCACGTGGTGATATCGCCGCGGGTGATGATGCCCACGAGCCGGTCGCTGCTGTCAAGGACGGGGAACCGCCCGAACTCATGGCGGTCGAACTCGGCGACGGCACGGAGCAGGGAATAATGGTCGCGGAGCCCGATGACGTTGCGGGCCATGTGCGCTTCGGCCGGGTCGTTGATGTAGCCGCGGTCGAGCGCGTTAATGATGTCTTCGATGCTGATGATGCCCATGAGCGAGCCTTCCCGGGTGATGGGCACGCCGGAGATGCGGCGTGACTTCATCAATTCCTGGATTGTCCGCAATGAATCCGTTGGCGCGGCGGTGATGGGCGGTTTACTCATGGCGTCGCGCACACGGAGTTCGTAAACGAGAACCTGCGCGACGGAGATCTTACGCGCATCACCCGCGTCAGCATCCAAAAGGGAAGCGGGCGCCAGGTGCATGGCCAGCCTCCTAAGGCCCGTGCGGAGCCGCCGCGAGCGCGATGCGCGCGTCGGCCACTCGCGCACCCTTGCCCTGGGCGTGCACGATGAGAGGGTTGATATCCAGTTCGGTAATCTCGGGGAAATCGGTAACGAGCTGCGAAAGGCGCTCCAGGCATTCGGCGATCGCATCCGTATCGGCCGGTGGTTGACCGCGGAAGCTTTCGAAGACCTTGGCGGCGCGGATCGATTTGATCATGTTGCGCGCGCCCAATTCGCGAATCGGCACGAGGCGGAAGCTGACGTCTTTCAGGACCTCGACATAGGTGCCGCCCAGTCCAAACATCATGATATGGCCGAAGGCCGGGTCCTGACTGATGCCGAGGATGACCTCAACGCCCTTGCCGGCCATGGCTTGAATCTCCACGCCGAGGAGCCGCGCACTGGGTAGTTTTTGTTTCACCCCGTTTGTGATTTTTTTATAACCAGCACGGGCTTCCTCGGGCGTGGAAATGTTCAGAAGAACGCCGCCGACATCGACCTTGTGCACGACGTCGGGGGAGGCAATTTTCATTGCGACGGGCGCGCCGATCTTCTCGAGCAGGGCCGCGGCCTCATCTTCGTTCTTGGCGAGACCGTGTTGCAGCATCGGGAACCCATAGGCCTTCAAAACGGCGAGCGCCTCGGCCTCAGGCAGGAACGTCCGGCCTTCCTTGCGAATCCTGGCGAAAACCTCTTTGACGGCCGCCTTATCGACCTCGAACTGGCGTTCGCGGGTGCGCGGACGCGTGAGCCATTGTGTGTAGCGGCACATTGCGGCCAGCGAGCGGGACGCGTTTTCCGGAAACTCGTAATTCGGGACGCCGTGGTCCTGCAGGATGCGTACGCCAGCGGACACGTCGACGTGACCGAGAAACGAGGCGAGCACGGGTTTCTTGCTCGACGGAGCGATTTCGCCAATGGTGCGGGCGATGGCTTCGATGTCCGTCATGGATTGTGGCGTAAGCAGCACCACGAGCCCATCGACGTTCGGGTCGCCGAGAACGGCTTCCAGAGCGGCGGTATAGCGATCGCAGGTGGCGTCGCCGATTACGTCGATGGGGTTTGAAAAGTTCGCGGTCGGGGGCAGCTTCGCCTTAAGGGACTCGAGTGTCTCGGGTCGCAGTTTGGCGAGCTCGAGTCCATGACGGATGGCGGCATCGGTGGCCATGATGCCGGGACCACCCGCGTTGGTGACGATGGCGAAGCGGTTGCCTTTGGGCAACGGCTGGCGTGAGAACCCGACCGCGAAGTCGAAAAGTTCTTCCACTGTATCGACGCGCAGGATGCCAGCCTGCGCGAAAATTGCGTCGTACACGGCGTCGCTTCCCGCGAGAGCGCCGGTATGAGAACGGGCGGCGGCCGCGCCTTGCGTGGTCCGCCCGGATTTAATAGCCAAAATCGGTTTGCGGTGCGCGAGTTCACCCGTGATCTCGCGGGCCAGTTCGATAAACGCGCGGCCATCAACCAGGGTTTCCAGGTACATCAGAATGACGTCAGTACTGGTGTCATTGGCCAGGTATCGCAGCAGGTCCATTTCGGTCACATCGGCTTTGTTGCCGACGCTGATGAACTTCGAGAATCCAATGTTGCGGCCGCGAGCGTAATCCAGGATCCCGGCGCACAGGGCGCCACTCTGGGACAAGAATGCGATATTGCCATGTTTGGGCATGCACCGCGCGAAACTGGCATTGAGCAGGATGTTGGCGTCCGTGTTGATCACGCCGAGACAGTTCGGACCGACCAACGCGATTCCGTGTTTACGAGCCATCTCCACCGCGCGACGTTCCAAGGCCGCACCTTCAGGGCCGACTTCCTTGAACCCGGCGGTCACGATCACCGCGCCGCGCACACCTTTTTGTCCGCATTCCTCAAGAACGTCCGGCACCGCCGTGGCGGGAACCATGACCAGGGCGAGATCGACCTCGTCGGGGATCTGGCCAACGTTGGTGTATGCGTGAACGCCCGCGATCGAGGAGGCCTTTGGGTTTACGGGATACAAGGTGCCACAGTAGCCACTCAGCAGAATGTTGCGGAAAAGGTCGTGGCCAACCGTACCGATACGGTTCGATGCACCAATTACGGCGACAGACTTGGGACTAAAAATCGGTTGCAGGCGCTCACCGTCGGGAAGAGCGGATGCGGTCTTTTTCGATACTTCAGTTGTGCTCTGTAGGGTCGCAGTCATTGCCCGTGTGCAGGCTTAGCAGCGGCCCTGCCAGCTTACGGGTCAAGGCGAGGCAAGCGTGCAACATGTTGATTGTAAGATTCTTATGGTGTGAAAAGTTTCACAAGGCCAACGACGGTTACCGTTGACTAGAGGACAAAGTGTCAGCTTGAGGTCGGAATTCAGACACATTGTCATGGGGCTTGGTAGACAAACTGGTCACGCCGTTCAGGGCGTGTGCGCATCAAGTGCGTGCTTTGCGTGCATTTTGTATGTGCAATTGGCGCCGCTTTCCGATCATATATGATGTTACAAGCATCCGATCTGTTACGAGGCCAGTCTGTGCGAATGTGGTGTATCTATCGTGGAGTCAACACGTTGGGTGGCGGTGCGCACCTTGTCGCCAGTCGACATAGCTGTTTGGTTGTGGTTCGATCATGCTGAAACAGGAGATTACAACGCGGTGAATGCACCACTTATGTGGCAGGTGTTTTTGGTGGCGGTGGTCACTGATTTGGCGACTGGCCTCGGGGCGCTGCCGTTTGCGTTCAGCCGCTCGCTATCCCGGAAATGGGAGGGCGTTTCCTGCGCAATCGCCGGCGGCATGATGATTTCGGCGTCTGTATTCAGTCTCGCCGAACAAGGCTTGCGCCGTGGCAGGGTGTGGGAGATCGTGCTGGGGATGTTGGCGGGGGCACTGTTCTTCTGGCTGACATCCCGATTCATGGAGGGCAATCGCTGGCAGATCGCCGACTTGAGCCGCGAGGATTCCAAACAAGCGGTGCTGATCATCGCCGCCATGTTCGTACACAGCATTCCCGAGGGTCTTGCCATCGGAGTGGGCTACGCCACAGGTGATTTGCGTTTTGGACTTCTGCTGGCTGTTGCGATTGCCGTGCACAACATTCCCGAGGGCATCGCCGTCTCCGTTCCGTTGCGCACCAAAGGCGTGTCTATACTGCGGTGCGCTGGTTGGGCGATCTTTACAAGTGTGCCGCAGCCGTTGTTCGCCGTGCCGGCATTCCTGCTCGTGTCGGTGTTTCATCCGCTACTGCCGTTCGGTCTTGGCTTTGCCGGTGGCGCGATGATTTTCCTGGTCGCGGCCGAATTGATGCCCGAAAGCGCCGCCAACTGCTCCAAATCGGAGAATGCGTGGGCATTCATGCTCGGCTTCGTGCTGATGCTCCTGTTCACTTCAGGTCTCGGGCTGTAGAACTACACTTCGCTTTGGCGTCATCGGATCCATCTTGCCGGCCCGTTTGCAGGTGTGCGAGCGCTTCCTGTGCTTGGGTGAAATTGGGCTGGATCCGTAACGCCTGCTCGTACTCTTCGATTGCCTCCGTCACCCGCCCCACCTGCGCAAGAGCCTTCCCCAGATTGTAGTGTGCCTCGGCGAAATTGGGCTGGATCCGCACAGCCTTTTCGAAGTGGGCGATGGCCGCCTCGGTCTTAGCCGTACGCGCCAAAACAATCCCCAGGTTGTTGTGCGCCTCAGCGAAATCGGGATTGATCCGCACAGCCTGCTCGAACTCAGCGATGGCTTCCTCGATCTTCCCCGTGTGCCCAAGAGCGGTCCCGAGGTTGTTGTGCGCCTCGGCAAGATGGGGATTGATCCGCAGTGCCCGCTCATACTGCTCAATTGCCTCCGGTAGAGCGCCGCGCTGCATCAAGACGTTCCCCAAGCTCTCGTGTGCGTCGAGATAATCGGGCTTGATCCGCAACGCCTCCTCGTAGTGGGCGATTGCGTCTTGCACCCGGCCCTGCGTCACCAGGGCGTTTCCAAGACTGAGGTGCGCCTCGGCATAATCGGGTTCGATACGTAGGGCCTGTTCGTACTGTGCCATCGCCTCCGTCACGCGACCCGCCTGCGCCAGTTCGCCTCCCAGGTTGTAACGCGCCTCGGCGCAATACAGGCAGCTTGCCAACAGACTAAACGTCACCGAAAGGCCCACCAAGGGACACCAACCCCAGCGCGCCGCATGTCGCCACACCGGACGGCAACCTGGCCCTGATTCCGGGGTCGGCGCGAGTGCGCGCTCCAAACTCAACACGCCGATTGCCGCCAGCAACACCAGAGGGGAAAGAAATTCCACTTCATAGCGGGTACACACAACACAAAAAAGGCTTATAGTCAGCGTGATAATCCCGAACAGTAAGACCACCGCCGCCAAGAATCCGCGCAACACGGAACGCGCGCCCGCTGGGCGACCGCGCCACGCCAACGGCACAGCCAGCGCCAGCCATACCAGTGGGATGTTGGCTAGGACGCCAAAGGGATGCTCAACCCGCCCGTGGCCTGCGGGCAACGGTGGTACGCTGATATCTTGTACGAAAGGAAACCGATGGTTCCAGTGCGCTGGCTCAAGAAAATAGACCCGGAGATTGAACCATAGAAAACGCGGACTGAATAGTTGAGCTCCAATCTGCCGGTCCATGGCCAACTGGTAGTGCCAGCCAAACTCGAATGGGTTATCGAATCGCTGGGCGTTGTACGACATCAGTCCCAGCCCGATAAGTGTGATAGGAGCGATCGCTGTCAAAAGCAGAACCGAAATCGTCCGTCGCTCCGTCCATGCCTGGGCCACCGGCACCAGCAGAATCACCGCGCCGCACAGCAAGGAAGGTCGGGCTCCCACTGCCAGGCCGTAGGTCAGGCTCGCTGCTGCCAGCCACCCGCCCCTTCGTTCCGGCTCGTGCAATGCCTTCCAAATTGCCGCCAGGGCCAGCATCGTCAACGCGTATCCACAACTGATAGACACCTCGTAAACATAACACCGCGCCAGCAGCAACGGCATGAACGTTGCCAACCCGAGCGTGAGCATGCATGCCGCCACGACCGCAACACTGACTTCGGCAAAGTACCGGCGCCAGAGCGCGCCCAACAAGCCCGCGCCGGCCAGGAAACCAACCGCGCAAAAAATCACTCCGGCGCTTCTTTGGGATAGATAGTGGCCAGTCAGCGCCACATAGGGCCAGAACAACATGACGGCGGGCGTAATTCCAAAATAGAGATAGAGCTTCCCCTTGTAATAACTCAGGTCGTGTAGCCGGGCAGAGCCATGCCGATAGCGTTCATTAGTGATCGGATCATACGGGTCGGCGAGTTGTGCGAACCCGGATGGCACATCTTCATTCAAGCTGAGCCGGCCGTCGCGAAATCCCCCCACCAACAAATTGTAGGTCGCATCCGCCGTATTCGAAGTCCGCCGTTCGAATAGGCCCGGTTGGACCATACATGCGTACACCCCGATGACCAATGCGCACACGGTGGCCAGTGGGACCCAAGCGTTCTTCATTGTGCCACACTGGCCGGTCCTTGGTAACATTGTCGCAACAACATCGTCTGCCCGATGGGCATCTTATGCGCTCCTCCGGCCGAACACACGAACTTTGTAGACTGAAGAACCCCGGGAACCCATTTGCCCCTGACTCGCTGGAGGCGCGTTTGTGCTGGTTGCAGTTGACCCGCAGCATCGTTTCACCGGGAGCAGTGTTGCGCTCTCCTCGATTCGTCAGAATACCTCAACGGCATGCCGGCCCCGCACCTAAAACAGTGTCTCTCCCAATGTTGCTGCGACATCACGCACGAGGATCTCCCAACTCAAGCCTGCCCGATGCGGGCGGTCACGCGTTGACAATCTGTCAGCACCCCCGTAAGCTCACGAAGTATGTTGCCTTCCGAACAGGAGCAACGGCTGACGTTTCTCGGGTTGACGGCGCGCGATGTGGAAGCACTGGTGGCACTGCGTCCGCTTTTCGAGAATCAGGTCACCGACATTGAAGACGCCTTTTACGAGGAGCTTCTTGCTTTCCCCGAGACGGCGCAGCTTCTCAGCGACCACACCACGGTGGAACGCCTCAAGAAGCTCCAGCGCGATTATTTGCTGCGCATCACCGAGGGAAAGTTCGACGAGGCGTATGTTGATGATCGCGTGCGCATCGGCAGGACCCACGAGCGTGTCGGGTTGAGCCCCCGCTGGTATTTGCTGGCCTACAGCATTTATCTCAAACTTTTCATCCCGCGCATTCACCAATTCTACGAAGGCCGTCTCGACCGCGCCCAGGAAGCAATCATTGCGCTGGAAAAGGCTTTCATGTTCGACGCGTCCCTGGCGATGGACGCCTACATCGCCAGCGACCGCTACCGCAATTTGCAGTTGCTCGAAAGCATCGTCAACGATTCTGCCGACGTGATCTTTTCTCTGGATGCCGACATGCGGATCCGCTCTTGGAACCGTGCTGCCGAGGAAGTGTTCGGCTGGCGCGCCGAGGAGATCATTGGTAAATCGTTCTCAGTATTGGTCCCTCCCGAGGTGCTGAAGACCCGTGAGCTGGAAGAAATTGAACGTGAGATCACGCGGGATGGCCATTGCTATCTCGAAACCGTTCGCTTGGCCAAGGATGGCAGGCGCGTGCCGGTGGAAACCAGCGTGTCCCTGCTCCGCGATCCACAGGGAAAGCCGATCGGGCGCTCGGCCATCCTGCGGGACACGACGGAGCGCAAGCGGCTGGAGGAAGAAAAACTGCGCGCCGAGCGGTTGGCGGTCATTGGCGCGATGTCGGCACGGTTGGCGCATGAGATTCGCAATCCGCTGAGTTCGATCACGCTGAACATCGATCTGGTGGGCGACGAAATCGAAGGTCTGGCGGCGGACAAGCTCGGCGCGGCGACGGAGGCGCGATCATTGTTGCGGTCGATTGACTCGGAGGTTCATCGGATCCAGCGGGTCACAGAGGACTATTTGCAGTTCGCCCGGATGCCAAAGCCGCGGCGCCAGCGGATTTCTCTGAATGAAGCAATCCGCCAGGGACTATCATTCATGGACACGCTGTTTGTCGCTGCCCACGTTCATATCGAAACCAGATTCGACGAAGCATTGCCGCCGATCAACGGCGACGAAGGCCAGTTGTGGCAGGCCGTCCTCAATCTCGTGCGCAATGCGCTGGAAGCCATGCCCGAGGGCGGCACGCTCACCGTGGCCACACGTCGGGCTGGGCCGGACGTGGCGCTTACCGTCAGCGACACGGGCAAGGGTATGACCGAGGAAGAGCGCCAACAGATTTTCAAGCCGTTCTTCAGCACCAAACCCAGCGGCACGGGATTGGGTCTGCCGCTGGTGCAACAGGTCGTCGCCGAGCACGGCGGGACGATCCGTTGCGAGAGCCGGCTGGGCAAAGGTACCACGTTTGTCATTGAACTTCCGTGCGCCGAGGAAACCCGACATGCCACAACGAGCTGAGATATTACTGGTCGACGACGAAGAAGCGCTGTGCACCGCGGCGGAAAAAATTCTCGCCAAGGAAGGCTATCGTGTGACCTCGGTGAACACGGCAACCGACGGGCTGGCCAGCTTCGAGCGCAACGGCGCGGACCTGTTGATCACCGACCTGATGTTGCCTGATCTGGAGGGCATTCACGTGCTCAAGCGCGCCAAGGAAATGCGCCCGACCGTCGAGGTCATCGTCATTACCGGGCACGGCACCGTCGAAAAGGCCGTCGAAGCGATGCGGCTCGGTGCGTATGATTTCATTGAGAAACCGCTCGATCGCGCCGCGCTGGTGAAAGCGGTGAGCAAGGCCATCGAGAAGCAGCGCCTGGCCGAGGAAAATCGTCGGTTGCGCGAGGAGCTGCAACAGCAACGAGGCGAAGACGCGCTGATCGGCAACAGCGAGGCGATGATTGCCGTCAAAAAGCTCCTGCGCCAGATTGCGCCGACTGACGTGAGCGTGCTGGTGCAGGGCGAGAGCGGGACGGGCAAGGAAGTGGCGGCGGATGTGATCCACAATCTCAGCCTGCGCCGGGATAAGGCAATCGTGAAGATCAGTTGCGCGGCGATACCGGAAACGCTGCTCGAAAGCGAACTCTTCGGGTACGAGCGCGGGGCGTTCACGGGTGCGGCCGGGTCCAAGCCGGGAAAATTCGAGCTGGCCGACGGCGGGACATTGTTCCTTGACGAGATTGCCGAGATGAGTCCGCAATTGCAGGCCAAGCTGCTGCGCGTATTGCAGGACGGACGGTTTCAACGGCTCGGCAGCACGAAGGATATCCAGGTGGACGTACGCGTCATCAGCGCCACGCATGTGGATATCCACCAGGCGATTGGCGAGAAGAGATTTCGCGAAGACCTGTACTACCGTCTCAATGTGGTCAATGTGACCTTACCGCCGCTCCGGCAACGAACCGAAGACATCCCGTTGCTGGCCGAGCACTTTTTGAAGAAGTACACCGTGCGAATGCGGAAAGACATCCGCTCGTTTGCGCCGGCGGCCATGGAGCAGCTCATCAGCCACTCCTGGGCGGGCAATGTGCGCGAGTTGGAGAACGCGATGCAGCGGGCGATCGCCGTGACTCCGGGCGACACCATCCAATCCTTCCAACTGGTGCTGATGCCGTCGGCGACTTCGGACGGACAGGCGGTCGGGCCGTCGGTGACGATTCCGATCGGATTGCCGATGGCGGAAGCCGAGGAACGCATCATTCACGCGGCGCTCACGCATTGTGGTGGCGACAAAGAGAAAGCGGCCAAGATCCTAGGTATTTCCTCGCGTACATTGTATCGACGGTTCGCCAAACCCGAGGCCTGAAAGGCTACTTGCCAAGTTGTCAGAGGCATGAGGCTGCCCTGACAAGCTGGCAAGTGAAAATGCTGTTCAATTGCCGCGCTGTGTCGTGTAACTATTTTTGCTGCAGTATGTTACGGCACGGTTGGTGTTCGTGGCATCGCCAGTGCTTACCCGTATATCCGTGAGCGAGAGCAAGAGCCGCACGACCATTCTACTCGTTGATGACGATGTTGAGGTCTTGAAGGCGCTGACGAAAGTGTTGGAAAAAGGCGGATATCATGTGATGCCTTACTCCGACGCCCAAAGCGCCATGGAGTCTATTAATCGCACGAAAGAGAGATTCGACCTGGTCGTCACCGATGTCTCGATGCCGAAAATCAGCGGCACGACGTTCCTCAGTTCCATCAAAGCCGCGTTTCCCAAAGTGCCGGTGATCGTGATCACCGCGTTTGGCGATTGGGGCCAGTACATGAACATGATCCGCGACGGCGCGTACGAATACCTGAGCAAACCGCTCGACAAGAGTCAGTTGCTCAGCACTGTCCAACGTGCCCTCTCCAACGGCAGCGCCAGCGCCGCCATGCCGTAGTTGGCGTCGAGGCGCAGTCGACTTCCACATAGTTACCCCGTCTGGTCTGCCGACAGCACATGCGCGGGTTTCCCGGGCGCTCCCTCGGAGAAGAAATGCCGGATGCGGGCTTTCTTGTATCCGAGAGCGGGATATACTGTGGAATGTTGAGTTTTGAGTCGGCAGTTGAAGGAGGAGACGGATGAGTTTTGATGTGTTGGCCAACAGGATGGGGGTTACGTCGGCGGCGGTGCAGGAGTTGATTGCCGGGAAAGTGCCGATGGCGGTGTCGAGCCGGCTCAAAGTGCCGGCGGCCTCATTACAGAAGTTTGTCGACGGCGGCACGTCGGTAGGCCTTGCGCGGTTGATCGGTTGCACGCCAGCCAATCTTCAGGAGATCCGCAAGGCGATTGGCAAGAGCGGAGCCGTCGGGTTCCTCATGGGGCTTTGCAGCCGGCGCGCCGAAGGCCACCCGAGCGCCTGAACATTGCTCCGCGCCGAACCGTTGACTACCATATCTATCGGCAGGGTGCGGTACTGTCGACAGCTATGAATGCGCGGTTTCCCACCCCTGTTCGTCCGCGCTGAAATATCGGACACGGACCTTCTTGTATTCCTTCGTGCTGTAGAGTGAAGCGTAGTCGGTCAGCCCGGTTTTCTCGGACATGGCCTGCAAGGCCCGCTCGCAGTCTTCGCGTGATTTGCCGTGGACCATGGTGAACATGTTGAACGGCCAATCCGGATATGACGGGCGGCGATAACAATGGCTCACGGCGCGGAAGCCGGCCAGGGTTTCCCCGACGCGGTCGATCTCGGTCTCGCCGCCGGGCACGGACCAGACGCCCATCGCGTTGGCGCGGAAACCGGCATTGCGATGGTGCAGCACCGCGGCGAATCGCCGAAGTTTTCCATCGACCGTAAACCGGCGCGTCGTCTCTGCCAATTCGGACAGCGGGACGCCGAGTTCCTTTGCGTACTCGGCGAACGGGTCGGGAGTCACCGGCAGATCGCGCTGCATCACGCGGACGAATTCGATCTCCGCCGACGTGAGGGCACTGTCGCTGGTGCGGCTTTTCTCGTTGTAAACAACCGCATCGAGGTCGTCGGGACGAGATTCCCCGGTGACATCAAACTTCACGCCGATTTTGAAGAGTTTCAGCGTCGGCAGAAGGCGCGTGGATTCAGCGCCAGATTGATCATGCAGCAGGCCGACGGTTTTGTCCAAACCCAGCTTGCTCAAGGGTGAGACGGCGATCGTGTACCAGAGATTGAAGGTGTGGCTGCGCAGATAATTGTGACTGACGCCGGGATGGCGGCCGATGACCGCGGCGGCTTCGTCCACACGGGAAGGGGTGACGCACGCGGCGACAAGGCTCGACTTGTAGCCCAGGCTTCGCGTGTCGAAAATCGCGCTGATCTGGCGGATTACCTTGGCAACCTTGAGCTTCTGGATGCGATCGAGGACTTCCTGTTCGGTGACGCCGACCTGTTTCGCGAGCGCGGCGAAAGGATGTTCCGCGACTGGGATCGCGACCTGCAACAGTTCAAGAAGCTTGAGATCGACGGGATCAGAGATTGTGCTCATCGGTCGTTTGAAGATCTGCGATTGGAGAATGTTTATCACGCGCAACCGGATCTGTCGAGCCGCGGGCGGTTGACGGCTTGTCAGCGCTACGGGCTGGGTTTGTGTCAGTTTGTCCGAGGTAGGTCCGCTAGCCGATTGGCGGAGTCGCGCAATAAACGATTGTCGCCGAAAGACTTGAAGAACAAGCTTGATGCGATGGCACCAACACTGCTATCCGTCGGCGCAACCAGAGGACTGCCCAATTATCGTGGACGATTCCGAGCAACCAGCGCCAATACCAGCGAAAGTGCCATCGCTGATCGAGAACTGGATTAGCCTGTTCGGGATCATCCTCGCCGCCGCCAGCTTCTTCGCAGTTGTCTGCCTGATTGCGATGGACTTCTACTCGGGATTCAGCAATCCCTACATGGGCATCCTGACGTACATCGTCGCCCCGTCATTCCTCTCCGCCGGACTGCTGTTGATTCTTGCCGGAGTGTTGCTCGAACGCCGCCGACGCCGAAGACTGAGGCCCGGTGAAATCCCGCGTCATCCGCGTATCGATTTCAATATCCCGCGCCAGCGCAACGCGTTTCTGATCGTCGTGATCGTTACATTCGTGTTTCTGATCTTCACCGCACTGGGCAGCTACCGCACGTACGAGTTCACCGAGTCCGTCCAGTTCTGCGGCCAGACCTGCCACGCCGTCATGAAACCCGAGTACACGGCCTACCAACACTCGGCCCACGCCCGCGTGACCTGCGTGGAGTGCCATATCGGCGCCGGGGCGACGTGGTTCGTGAAGTCGAAACTCTCGGGCAGCTATCAGGTCTACGCGTCGATCTTCGACAAGTATCCGCGCCCCATTCCGACTCCTGTCAGGAACCTGCGTCCCGCACAGGAGACCTGCGAACAGTGCCACTGGCCTCAGAAATTCTATGGCGCCGTCGAGAGAGTGCGCACGCATTTCATGTCCGACGAGAAAAACACGCCGTGGACCATTCAAATGCTGCTGAAAGTCGGCGGCGGCGACCCGACGCATGGCCCCGTTGGCGGCATCCACTGGCACATGAACGTCGCCAACAAGGTCGAGTACATCGCAACGGACGACGAGCGGCAGGTGATCCCGTGGGTTCGCATCACGGATCGCGAAGGCCACGTGACCGTGTACCAGTCGCAGGAGGGGAAGCTCACAGCCGATCAGCTCGCCAAGGCCGCGCCGCGGCGGATGGATTGCATCGATTGCCACAACCGTCCCACGCATGTTTTCCGTTCGCCCGATGAAGCGGTGGACACCTCAATGTCGCTCGGACGCATCGACCCGTCGTTGCCGTCGATCAAGAAGAACGCCATGGCTGCGCTCGCAGCTGATTACGCAAGCACCGCGGAAGCGCAGACGAAAATTGCCGCGACGTTGCGGGCCAGCTACACAAACACGACCGACCAGGGCAAAGTCGATTCGGCCATTGCCGAGGTCCAACGGATTTACGGAGAGAATTTCTTTCCGGAGATGAAGGCGAACTGGAAGGTGCATCCGGACAACATCGGCCATCTCAAATCGGCGGGATGCTTCCGGTGCCACGACGATCAACACGTCAGCGCCGACGGGAAAAAGATCTCGGCAAACTGCAACAGTTGCCATACGATCATCGCGGAAGGCACGGGCACCGAACTAAAAACCGTGAGCGCCCAAGGTCTTGAATTTCAGCATCCCGCGCCCGACGTCGGCGATTCCTGGAAAGGCATGAAATGCAGCGACTGCCACAACGGCGGACCGATGTAATCGCCATCGCTTGCTGCCTGTTGCTCACCAGCGCTGTGTCCCGCGCGGCGGACATCTCATGCCTCAATTGCCACACCAATGAGTTGCACCAATACTCCGCCAGCGTCCACGCGCAGGCGGGGTTGAGTTGTGTGGATTGTCATGGTGGTGATCCCAAAATCACCGACGAGACCGCCCACGCCACCGGTAATTTCCGCAGCCCGGATACCAAGCAGGGGATCGCCGAGATGTGCGCCTCCTGCCACAGCGACGTGCGGCGCATGAACCCGTACGGCCTGCCCACGGACCAATTGGCGCAGTACAAGACCAGCAAGCACGGGGAGCAGTTGTTCGAGCACAACGACCAGAACGTGGCCGTCTGCATCGATTGCCATGGTGTTCATGACATCCTTTCTCCCAAGACGCCCGGCAGCCACGTGTATCCCACCAACATCCCCGAAACATGCGGCCACTGCCACAGCAACGCGAAGTTGATGGATCAATACAAACTCCCGAGCGACGTTGTGGCGAAGTACAAGACGAGTTATCACGCGACAATGCTGTTCGAGAAAAGCGATTTGAGCGCGCCCACATGCGTGACCTGCCACGGCAGCCACGGCGCCAGTCCGCCGGGAACGGCGCAGGTCGGCGAAGTGTGCGGGAAATGCCATGGCCGCCAGCGCGAGTTGTTTGCCAAAAGCCCGCACGCCGAGGCCGCCGCGGCGGGTCTGTTTGGAGGATGCATCAGTTGCCACGGCAATCACGCCATCCAGAAGGCGTCGGTCGATCTGTACGCGAAAGCCTGCATTCAGTGCCACGCCAACGATCCGAAGGAACTTGGCGTTCGTGACGCCGTCGCCACACTCATACGCCACAGCCAGACCGATTACGATCATGCCGAAGCCCGCGTGCACGAAGCAACCGTGCGCGGCTTGGCAACCGACGACGAGCAACTGCTGTTGCAGGAGGCGAAGACGCAAATCAGTCAGTTGCAAGTATTGCAGCACACCCTGGCAATCGATCAACTGAAACCGGTGGCCGCGCATTCCGAGGAAATCGTCAAGCTGACGGAATCGGATGTTGCGGGTCTCGAACGGGTGGAGCGATGGAAGCGGCTGGCTTTGACGCCGATCTGGGTTTTCCTGGTCGTCATGGGCGTGTTGTTCTGGCTCAAGCGGCGTCAAATCGAGAAATGGGACGGGCGATGAACGACAAAGTGAGGGTATCGCGCCGCACGTTTTTGGACTGGCTGCTTACGGGCGGGCTCGTCGCATGGGGAATCGCGTTTGTGGCTCCCGTGCTGAGTTACGTGTGGCCGGCCCAACGACGCGGTCCGAGCACGCAAACCGTGTCCGCAGGCAAGGCGGAAGATTTCAAGGATTGGGACCACAAGATGGTGGCGATCAGCGGCCAGCCGGTCATTGTCTTTCGCACGCCGCAAGGATTCCAGGCCATGTCCGCCATCTGCACGCATCTGGGGTGCGTCGTCCAATGGAACGCGCAACAGCACCAAATCGATTGCCCGTGCCATGGCGGCGTGTTCGACACGAGCGGACGAGTGGTTTCCGGTCCGCCACCGCGTCCGCTGACCGAATTCGGCGTGGCCGTGGTGAACGGTGAAGTGCTGGTGAAATCGGCATGAACCTGTACCGTGACAAACTTCGTCCCTGGCTGGCCGCGCGCTACGACGTGGACGGCATCGAGCATTTTGCGGACAAGCAGGCGCACAAGCCGTTACCGGGACACGTCGGCTTCTGGCACACGTTCGGCAGCCTGTCGTTGTATCTGTTCCTCAACCAGGTGGTCACCGGCATTTTGCTGATGGTTTATTACCGCCCGACCACGAACACGGCATTCGAGAGCGTGCGCTATATCATGACCAAGGCGCATTTCGGTTGGCTGATCCGCGGACTGCATGCCTGGGGCGCGACGTTGATGATCCTCTGTGTGGTGATCCACATGATGCGGACATTTTTCATGGGGGCGTACAAGAAACCGCGCGAGCTGACGTGGGTGCTTGGCGTGATGCTTGTCGGATGCGCCGTGACGTTCGGTTTTACGGGCTACCTGCTGCCATGGAACCAGCTTTCGTACTGGGCCACCACCGTGGGCACGGAGATCACCGGGGCGATTCCGGTGGCCGGGCAGTACTTGCGGACATTGTTGCGCGGCGGCGAAGGCGTGACCGGTGAAACGCTGGCGCGCTTTTACGTATTGCACGTCGTCGTGCTGCCGTGGGTGTTGACAATGGTGCTGGTGACGCATCTGGTCCTGATGCGGGCGCAGGGATTGGCCACATTGGAGCGTGTGGACGAGGAGAAGCCCATCGACAAATCAAACGGCATTCCGTTCTTCCCCAATCACGTCCTCAAGGAAGGCGTGGTCTTCTGTGCGTTGATCGGCATTCTCGTAACGCTCGTGGTGCTATGGCCAGTCGAACTCGGCGAGAAAGCCAACCCATTTTCGACGCCCGAAGGCATCAAGCCGGAATGGTATTTCCTCCCGACGTATCAGTTGTTGAAGTACTTCCCCAAAACGCTCGGGCTGTTTGTCTCATTGATCCCTCAGGTGCTGCTGCTGCTCTGGCCATTCCTCGACCGCGGTCCGGAGCGCAACCCGAAGAGGCGACCGATCGCGGTGACGATTGGCGTGATCGCTGCGGTGCTGGCGCTGGCGTTTGGATTCGTCGGCCATCTATCCGAGAGCACGGTCACGTTTCGGGGAAGTCGGTACCATTTCGATGTCTACGGCGTGCCGCACCGATTGCCGCCGGCAGAAGCTGCGCAAAACCGCGCACCTTAGGGCGCGAAATCGCGCGCTCACCGATGAGGTGCGGATCCGTCGGCAACTCAGTCGGCAGCCGATTATTCTTGGTTGAAGAGATTTACAATTAGGGTCATAGTGGGTGGCACGCCGGCTGTTAACATTATCAGTGCAACAATTGATGGGGGGATACCGATGATGAGACAACAGTTCGTTTTGGCGGCGGGACTTGTTCTCGCCGTGACGTTCGTGAGCACACGTGGTTGCTTTGCTGAGGACCGCGACGCGGCCAACTACGTTGGCCCCAAGATGTGCAGCATCTGCCACAAGTCGGAGGAGAGCGGCAACGCATTCGGCAAATGGCAGGCCAGTCCCCATGCCAAAGCCTTCGAATTGCTGGGCACGCCCGAGGCCAAGGCTGTCGGCGCCAAGGTCGGGGTGGACAATCCGCAGACGAGCGGTAAGTGCCTGAAGTGCCACTCGACCGCCTACAATTTCACCGAATCCGTCGCGACCGAGAAGATCAAACCCGAGGATGGCGTGACCTGCGAATCCTGTCACGGCCCGGGGAAGAAATACATGGCGAAGACCACAATGCAAGACCACGCGAAAGCCGTCGAGGCCGGACTGGTGTACCCCGCTTCGAAGAGTTGCGAGATGTGCCACAACGATCAGAACCCGGCGTGGAAGCCTGACCGCTATACGACCAAGGACGGTAAGAAGGTCGGCTTTGATTACGAGCAGGCGTTCGCCAAGATCGCTCACCCGGATCCCAAAGTGAAACACTAGGTCGATTGCAGGTTCAATCGCCAACGCCGCGCGAGACTGACAGTTTCGCGCGGCGTTTTTGTTTTCCGTGACTGATGACAAGCTGTCAGGAAACACTTTTCAACCGCCAATCTGTCGCTGCTGTCCGCGATGAGGGATCTCTCTTTCTGAGTGATTTCGCTCACTGTAATGTGTTGTAAATAAACAACTTGCGAACGCCATGCGACATTCCCGTGGCGCACTGGCAAGGCCGCTGCTAAGCCACGCGAACGAAGAGAATGGCCATGGGCAACGGCACACAGACGCATAGTACACGGAACAAGAGCTTCACGGCATCGCTTATCGATCGATTGGCATCTGTCAAGTTCGCGGTCACAGTGGTTGTTGTCATTGCTCTCGCCTGTATCGCCGGCACGTTGATTCCACAGGGCGCCGACGTTGCGAAGTATCTCGCTCGACACCCGGAAGCCAGCAACCGTTTCGAGTTGTTTGGCAGATTGAGCCTGACCCACGAATTCAAATCCTACTGGTTTCTGGGATTGCTCGGCACGCTTGCCGCGAGTGTGGCGGTCTGTAGCACGCGGCGATTCAGTACCGTGGTGCGCACCAATGGCTACGTCCGCTACCGCGCGTTCGGCTCGATGCTCACCCATATCAGCATTCTCCTGATCCTGGGCGGAGCGGTGATCCGTGGCTTCTGGGGTGAGAAAGGCTATCTCGAACTTCACGAGGGCGAGACGAACGCGCAGCTTGTAACCGAGAACACGGTGAAATCGCTCCCCTTCGCGATCCATCTGGCGAAATTCGAGATCGAGACGTACGACCAGGCTGGTCGAGAAGCGCAGGCTGCCGCTCGCGACGGCGACAGCCACCTGGTGATTTCGTGGCCCGAGAAACACCTGGAATCGGTATTGCCTGTCACGCTCGGGGTCGAGCAGGCTTTCAGCGAATTCAAAATCACCGTCCTGAAGTACATTCCGGATTTTGTTGTGGACATGCAGACGCACGATGTCACGAGTCGCTCCAGTGAACCACGCAATCCCGCGATCCTCGTCGCGGTGAACGGTCCGACCTACCACAATCATCGCTGGCTGTTCGCCAGGTTTCCTGATTTCGATATGCACACGGCGGACAGTCAGTCGACCGGTCCGAGTCCGCTGCGGATGGTGTACCAGAATCGCGGGGCAACGGCGTCGCAGACGATGCCTGCGGGTCCGATCAAATCCTTCAAGAGCACGGTTGATCTTGTCGAGGGTGACACGGTTGTGGGACATCACGTGGTCGAGGTCAATAGCCCGTTTTCTTACAAGGGGTACACGTTTTATCAATCCGGCTACAACCCGGACGACCTTTCGTACACCGCGTTCCAGGTCGTGAAAGACCCGGGTGTGCCGGTGGTGTACGCCGGGTTTGCTCTGATGATCGTGGGCTTGTTCATTGTCTTTTATCTCAATCCATGGCTCGATGCGCGGAGGAAGGCATCGTGACACTGTTCGCCGCCGGGCTGAGCTACAAGACCGCCCCTGTCCAATTGCGGGAGCAGGTCTCGGTGAAACCGTCGCAGATCATCTGTCACGCCTGTCGTCTCAAGATTTGCGGCGATCTTGACGAAATCGTTCTGCTCTCGACCTGCAACCGCGTGGAAATCTACGGCACGACGCCGCGCGTGACTGGTCGGATCGATTCATTGTTCCGCTTACTCAGCACAGAGCCCCGCGATTTCCGTTCGCACGTGTACGTTCACGAGGATCTTGAAGCGGTGCGCCACCTGTTCCGTGTGGCCGGCGGTTTGGACTCGATGGTGCTCGGCGAGACCGAGATCACCGGCCAGGTCAAAACCGCCTACGATGCCGCGCACGCCGCAGGATTGACGGGCAGCGTGCTCAACCGGATGTTTCAGAAAGCCTTTCAAGCGGTGAAGGAAATTCGCACCCGCACGGGAATTGGGCGGGGCGCGACATCCGTCGGCAGCGTGGCCGTCGAACTGGCCGAGAAGATTTTCCGACACGATTTATCAAAGCAGACGGTGATCATCATCGGCGCGGGCCAGATGGGCGAAGCCTGCGTGAGGCACCTCGCAAAGAAGGGGGCCCAATCGATTCTCGTTTCCAATCGGTCATTCGATCGCGCCGTGGAACTCGCTGGTGAATTCGGCGGGAAGGCGGTCCGATTCGAGCAGTGCCTCGAAGCGATGGCCGATGCGGATATCGTTGTCGCCTCGACCGGCTGCCCGAAAATCCTGCTGCATCGCGCGGACGTCGAGAAGCTCATGGCGGGCCGGCGCAATCGCCCGTTGTTCCTCATCGACATTTCCGTGCCGCGCAACATCGACGCCGACGTTCAACGGCTTGACAACGTCTACCTGTATAACATCGACGATCTCGAAACGATCGTGCGCGGGAACGTGCGGTCTCGGGAACAGGAACTGGCGGTGTGTCAGCAAATCATCGATGACCGCGCGGTCGCATTGATGGAAAAACTCAACCTCAAGAAGGAGCGGCTTTATGACGTTGGCCTTCAACCTCAGCCTGGCTGGATATCTCACGGCGCTACTATTCTCGGCGGCTAACCTGTTCTCCAAGAAGGGGTGGTTCGCCTCGGCGACGACCGTGTTCCTCTCGACCGGTGTCGTGGTGCAGACGGTATACATGGCCACGCGATGGTTCACCGCGGGCCGCGCGCCGTTCAGCAACATGTTTGAATCGATGGTGCTGTTCGTCTGGGCGATGGTCGTGGTGTATCTCGCCCTGCGGATACGCCGGCAGATTCCCGTCCTCGGCGCGGCCACCGCGTTGATGGCGGTGCTGACGCTGGCCTATGCAAGCACGTACGAGACGAGGATCCAGCCGCTCATGCCGGCCCTGCGCAGCAACTGGCTGACGGTGCACGTGTTTACCGTGTTTTTGGGGTATGGCGGGTTTGCCATCGCGGCGCTCGCGAGCACCGGGTATCTGATCGCGGCTCGAGCCGGCAGCAAGGTGCGGGCCGAAGTCGTGACGGCATTCGACGCGACGACGGCGAAGACCGTCGCGTTCGGCTTTTTGTTCCTGACCGTTGGGATCATCTCCGGCGCGGTCTGGGCTAATTCGGCCTGGGGCACCTACTGGAGCTGGGATCCAAAAGAGACGTGGTCGTTGATCACGTGGTTCATTTATGCCGTGTTTCTCCACTGCCGGTTCATGCGCGGCTGGAAGGGCAAACGCGCTGCGTGGATTTCGGTCGTTGGATTCGCCTCGGTGATCTTCACGTACTACGGCGTCAATTTCCTGCTGAGCGGAATGCACAGTTATGCGAGGTCGTAGCCATAGGTGGGGAATATGTTTGGGGATATTGAGTCTTGGGTTGTGGCCGGCGACTCACGCCCGAGCCATTGATAATTCCGACTGTTTCGCCTGCCATTCCGACAACACGCTCGTCGAGACGAACGCGGCGGGCAAAGCCGTCTCATTGTTTGTCGACGAGGACAGGTTCGCTCACTCGATCCATGGCAAGAACCTGTGCACCAGTTGTCACGCGGACATCACCGATCTGCCGCACCCGGATCATCTCAAGCCGGTCAGTTGCGGCCAGTGTCACCGCGTGGAAACGCAAATCTATCTCAGCAGCGATCACGGGCAGGCCGTTCACAAGGGTGTAACCGAGGCGGCCTCGTGCCGGGATTGCCACGGCAATCCGCACGAATTGCTGAACTCCCGGAATCCAGCCTCGCCGGTGTATCGGACCAACGTCCCTGAGACTTGCGGCCGATGCCATGGCAACGTGGCCGAGATGGAGAAGTTTCATTTGCGCCAGCGCAACCCGATCCTCAGTTACAGGGACAGCGTCCATGGTATCGCGTTGTTCAAGAAGCACGAAATCAATGCCGCCGTCTGCACGGACTGTCACGGTTCGCACGACCTGCTTCGTTCGACCAACCCGGCCTCCAAATTGTACTGGCAGACAGTGCCCAACACCTGCGGCAAGTGCCACGATAACGTCGAACAAACCTACTTGCGTAGCGTCCACGGCACGGCGGTGAAGAGGGGGGTGCGCGATGCGCCCGTCTGCACCGATTGCCACGGTGAGCACACCATCGAAGCGGTCAAACTGGCCACTTCCCGGGTGTTCCCCGCCAATATCCCCAACACCTGCGGCCAGTGCCACGCCGCCCAACGCATCGTCGCGCAATACCGTCTGCCGCCGAATGTGTTCAGTACCTACATGGAGAGCTTTCACGGGTTGGCTCTGCAGGGCGGCAACCTGACTGCGGCCAATTGCGCTTCCTGCCACGGCGTGCACGACATCCTGCCGGCCGGTGACCCGCTTTCCACCATCAATCCGAAAAATCTGCCTGAGACCTGCGGTAAATGCCATCCCGATATTGGCCTGCGGCTCGGCGCCGAGTTCTTCAAGATTCACGCTCCGCCGGGACCGGCCGAGGGCAAACCGTGGATCGTGAATTTCATTTCCCGTCTCTACATTGCCTTGATCGTCATGACGATCGGCGGCATGGTGACCTTTGTCGGCTTCGACTATGTGCGCAAGGCCCGCAATCATGTCCGCGCCGTGAATGCGGACCCCCGCGCCGAGACACGGCTGTCGCGGCTGGCGCGCATCCAACATTTCCTGCTGATTGGCCTGTTCATTCTGCTCGCGTACACGGGCTTCGCCTTCAAGTTCCCCGACGCGGCGTGGAGTTGGCCGTTCCGCGCCCTGCCCGACGGCGCGCACGTGCGCGGTATGATCCATCGCGTTTGCGGTTGGACGTTCGCCGCACTGTTCGCAGCGCACTTGATCGGCCTGGTGTTCACGAAACGCGGGCGCGCCGGTTTCAAGGGGTTGTGGTTTGTCTGGACGGACGTCAACGACGCTTTCGCCCAACTGGCCTGCAACCTGGGAATGCGCCGCACGCCGCCGCCACCGCGCCGCTGGAATTACGCCGAGAAAGCCGAATACTGGGCGCTGGTCTGGGGCTCGTTCGTGATGATCATCACGGGCGCAATGTTGATCTTCACCAATACCGTCCTCCGGCTACTGCCAAAAGTCTGGCACGACGTCGCCCAGGTCATCCATTACTACGAGGCGCTCCTCGCAACCCTCGCGATCCTGGTCTGGCACTTCTACTGGGTCGTTTTCGATCCGAAGGAGTATCCGATGAATCCGTCGTGGCTCATCGGCAAGAAAGCGCCCCATCAAAATTCGCACGGCGAGACTCAACCCGACAAAACGGGTAAGCCGGCCGAGCCCACTGCAAAGCCAAAACCCGAAACCGCCGGTGGCCCGGATTCACAGGAGAACAAGCCGAATGCCGCCACCTAGAATGTTGATTTGTTTGCTATTCGCCGCCGCGGTAAGCCTGACGGCAATCGCGGTTCGTGCCGATACCGAAGACAAGGAATCGGACCGCTGCGCGCTTTGCCACGAACAGGACACCAGGGATTGGGCGGCTTCAGCCCACGCCCAAGCGATCAATCCCGAGTTCCTGGCGGTCCGCAAGCAGCAGGGAGACAAGTGGGAATGCCTCGTCTGCCACACCAGCCAGTACGACCGCAAGACCGGTCAGTTCTCCCACGAAGGCGTCAGTTGTGAATCCTGTCATGGCCCCGCCAGGGATGACCACCCCGACAAGGAGAAGATGGCGTTGCCGGTGACCTCCGAGGTCTGCCAGCCGTGCCACAGTATTACGTACGGCGAATGGCGCGTCAGCGCTCATGGCCAGAAGAATATCCGCTGCTTTGATTGTCACAAGATGCACGAGATGAAACAGCGCAAGGACGATCCCGACCAGATGTGCGGCACCTGCCACGCCGAACAGCTCAAGGATTTCACCCATGCCACCCACCATGCCCAGGGGTTGCATTGCATCACCTGCCACATGCCGGAGTTGTCTCCGGGCGGGTTGAAGATCGAGGGCATCGGCGGTCGCGGCCACACCTTCACGGTCGGCGCCGAGACGTGCATTCGGTGTCATCGCGACCGCGTTCATCAGAACAACGAATCGGCCACGCTTGAACAGGAAGTGACGCAGCTCAAAGCGGCCAACCCCGAAGCCCTGCAGAAGAAGATCGGTTCACTCGAGGGACAAACCGCCAAGCTGCATGCCGACCTGCAGGCGAACCAGCGCGTATTTGTTCCCTTGGTCGCCCTGGCCTTTCTGCTCGGAGGCTTCTGCGGGTACGCCTTGCCGAATTTCCGGTCGCGCAAACCGCGCGACGATTCGGGCACGCCTCCGGATGTGAAGAAGCCATGAACGAGCCGCAACATCATCCGTTCGCCCAATCCATCTCGCGGCGTACATTTTGTCGCCGCGGGATTGCAGGTCTGTCGCTGCTGGCTGTCGGCGCGTCCGTGTCCCTCGCCGAAAGCGAGACCGGGGACACCAGCCACCATGGCGCGGTGCTGGTGGATCTCACACGGTGTATTGGATGCCGGGCTTGCGAGAACGCCTGTCTCGTGCGCCAGGGCTATCCGGGCCTGCCGCCCGCCAGCTTCGGGTTTGGACCCGGGGACGGCAAGCTGACTTTCAAGTCGCGGACGTTTGTTGATTTCCGCGAAGTCTCCGCGTTCGACGGCCAGATGCGCCAGGTGCCGATCAAACGGCAATGCATGCACTGCCTGGAACCATCCTGCGTTTCCGTGTGTCCCGTGGCGGCACTGGAGAAAACGCCCCGCGGCTCGGTGATCTGGCGCGATGACAAGTGCATCGGCTGCCGCTATTGCCTGTTGGCCTGCCCGTTTGGCGTGCCCAAGTATGAATGGGGCAACGCGCTGACGCCCCGCGTGAACAAGTGCGACTTCTGCGATGATCGCACTGCCGCCGGGCTCTTGCCGTCCTGCGTCGGCGCCTGCCCGACTGGCGCGCTCAAGTATGGAAAGCACGATGAGGTGCTCCAGGAAGCGCGGGCCCGTGTCGCCGCGCAACCGAAGCGCTACGTCACCTTGTTTGGCGACCATGTCGTTGGTGGAACTTCGTGGTTGTATTTGTCGGACATTCCGGTGGAGCAACTCGGTCTGCCCACCAATCTGCCCGCCACGCCCATGCCCGGGCTGACCTGGAACTGGCTGGCGAAAGTACCCTACATCGTGATCGGATTGGGATTGGTCCTCAGTGGTGTGTCCCGCCTGCGCAGCCGAAAGGAACATCATGGGTGAGATGGACTTCGTGTTGATTCTGTTTCGGGTCTTTGCCGCGCTGTTTATGGCGGGCCTGGCCGTGATCGCGTGCTGGTTTCTCGAGGGCCGGAAACGTCCACAATCTTTCTCCGCTGCTGTCGTGGGATGGGGCTTCCTGATCACGTTATGGGGTCTGGGCGGCTACGCGTTCGCTGCGCGCTATACCCTGGGGTTGGGAGCCGTCACCAATCTTACCGACGCCTTCCCGTGGGGGATTTGGAAAGCCACCGTGCTCTGCGGCATCGCGTTTGCCGCCGGCGGCTTTCTCACCGCGTGCATGGCCTACGTGTTTCGCATTCGCATTTTCACCCCGATTCTCCGGCCCATCGTCCTGGCCGCCTATCTCTGTTACACGCTCTCGGCCTCGGGAGCGCTGATTGTCGACCTCGGACGCTACTACAAAATCTGGATGCCCATCGTGAGCTGGCAGCATCGGTCCGTGCTCTTCGAGGTGTCGTGGTGCGTGATGCTCTACACGTGCGTATTGAGCGTGGAGTTCGCGCCGATTGTTCTCCAAAAACTGGGGTGGCATCGGCTGGAGCGGTTCGTCCATGCCATCACCGTTCCGTTTGTCATCTGCGGCGTGGTGTTGTCCACCGTCCATCAATCCTCTCTGGGCTCGTTGTTCCTGATCGTCCCCGAGAAGCTGTTGCCGCTGTGGTATTCGCCGCTCATTCCCGTGCTCTTCTTCCTCAGCGCCATTGTCTCCGGTTTCGCGATGGCGATTTTCGTCTCGGCCCTGGCCTTCTGGATCTTCCGCCGACCCCTCGACCCGAAGGTGCTCACGACGCTGGCGAAAGGCATGACCCCGTTCCTCATGCTCTACTTGTTCCTGCGCATTGCCGATCTCACAGCGCGGAACGCCTGGGCTGATGTCTTTGCCTACCCCCTCCAGGGATTCTCCTTCACGATGGAGATGTTGCTCCTGACATTGCCGCTGTTCGTGCTGCTCAAGACCCGCTGGTCGGGCCGCCGTCGCTGGGCGTTTGCCGCGGCAATCCCCGTGATCATCGGCGTGATTCTCAACCGGCTCAACGTCGCCTGGATCGGCCTCTTGCCCGCCACGGGCTCCCACTATTTTCCGTCCTGGATCGAAATTATCGTGGTGCTGAATCTGGTTTCCTTTGGCCTGGTCATTTTTGGATTGGCGGCCCGCTACCTGCCGTTGTTCGAACATCCCGATATAGCCCGCCACGCTCATTCCTCAAACGCCAAGGACGGCGAGGAAGTTGTTGCGGAACTGGAGCCACGGCATGTTTAGACGCAATCTCACCGCGAAGATTCTGGTCGCGGTCGGTGTGACCGTCGCGGTGGTGATTGCTATTTACACGTATTTCGTGATTCGGGTACAGAGCGCCTGGTGGCACGAGCGCACCCAGGCGCAGGGTCTGATCACGACCGCTTTGATTCACGAATATCTCAGCGGTGTCATGCTCAGCGACCGCCATCAAGAGGTGCAGGGATTCCTGGAAAGGCTGAAGGCATCCGACGAAATCTGGCGGGGACGGCTGATCAAACCCGACGGCACGGTCGTCTTCTCCACCGACACGCAGGAGGTGCGGAGGGCCGTGATGACGGTTCCGCCCGAACTGTTTGGCGCCAATGGCATTCTGCAGGGAACGCGAGTCGAGAACGGCCAGCGGCTTTCCGTCGTGATGCGGCCCGTGCTCAACAGTGAGAGCTGCCAGCGTTGCCACGATCCGAAATCCCCCGTCATCGGCGCGATCGTCGTGGAAAAATCGTTCGCGCCCGCGGAGGCCAGCGTCGCCAGCAATCGCAATCTCCTGGTCGTCTACGGCGTGGTGATTTTCCTGTTGGTGGGCGTTGTGTTGTGGTTGCTCATCGTGCGGCTCGTCACGCAGCCCGTTGGCAACGTGCTCCGCCAGATGGGCCAGGTTCAGGCGGGAAACCTGAAGGCCCGCGCGGTGGCCGAGACCAGCGACGAAATCGGCGAGCTGGCCACCGGATTCAACGCCATGGTGGAGAGCCTGGAGAAAACAACCTGCGAGCTGGAGGAATCTCACGAAAAGCAAATCCAACAGGCCGGCAAGCTCGCCTCCATTGGCGAACTCGCCTCGGGCATCGCCCACGAGATTCGCAATCCACTCGCCGGCATCAGCGCGGCCGCCGAGGTGCTCTCCGAAGAGAACAACCTGAACGGCCAGGGCCCGGAGATTGTCACCGAGATTCGCCGCCAGATTACGCGTCTCAACGGCACGCTGCGCGACCTGCTGGATTTTGCCCGTCAAGGCGAGCCGGAGATTGCCCCGTGCGACGTGGCCGGCCTGATCAAGCCCATGCTCGCGCTTGTTCGTCCCGATGCGCAGAAGCAGCATGTCAATATCGTGGAGCAGTACGGTCTGGCGCTGCCGCCGATCCACGCCGATGGCGGCCAGGTACAGCAGGCCCTGTTGAACCTGTTCCTCAACGGCATCCAGGCAATGCCCGACGGCGGCACGTTGACCATCGGAGCGGTCATGATGGGCGACAGGGTCCGGCTTACCGTCTCAGATACAGGTATCGGCATCACCCGCGACAATTTGCAGAAGATTTTTTCGCCGTTTTTTACGACCAAACACCGCGGCACCGGGCTGGGTTTGGCGATCACGCGCACGATCGTCGAGAAGCACCGCGGGACCATCACTGTCGTGAGCGAGTGCGGGCGTGGCACGACATTCACGTTGGAATTTGCGGCGTGCCGGCCCTCGGAGTACAGCGCGCCGCTGGAGGTCAGCAGTCATGGCACGAACTAAGGTCCTGATTATCGACGACGAGAAGCTGGTCCGCTGGTCCCTGCAACAGAAACTGTCGAAGGGAGGTTACGAAGTCGAATCCGCGCCAACAGGCGAAGAAGGGCTGACCCTGATTCGCGAGGACGGATACGATCTCGTACTGCTCGACCTGCGATTGCCGGGGATGGACGGCGTCAATGTGCTGCAGGAAATCCGCAAGCTCGAGAAGGAGGTCGGCGTGATCATGCTGACGGCCGAAACTTCCATCTCGCGCGCGGTGGAATGCGTGCGGCTCGGCGCGCACAATTACCTGTGCAAACCTTTTGATTTCGAGGAGGTTCGCGTCGCCCTTGAGAAGGCGCGTGAAGACCTGAAATTGCGGCGTGAAGTTACGCGAATCCGCCGGGCGCAACGACGGAAATTCGGCCTCGAAAACCTCGTGGGCCAAAGCCCGCAGATGCGGCAGGTGAGAGAGTTGATTGCGCGAGTGGGAGAGAGCGACGCGACGACGGTGCTGATCGAGGGTGAGAACGGCACCGGCAAGGAACTGGCTGCGCGAGCAATCCACCTGAGCAGCGCACGGGCAAACCAGGCGTTCTTGGGCATCAATTGCTCGGCTATTCCCGAGGCCCTGATCGAGAGCGAGTTATTCGGGCACGAGCGCGGCGCGTTTACTGACGCAAAAAGCACGAAGAAGGGACTGTTCGAGCTGGCCGATGGGGGAACGGTGCTCCTCGATGAAGTCGGCGATATGAAGCCGGCCGTACAGGCAAAGCTGCTGCGGGTGCTGGAGTCGCGCGAGTTTCAACGCGTGGGCGGCACACAGTCCATTTCCGTCGACGTGCGCGTGATTGCGGCGACGAACAAGAACCTCGAGCAAGCTGTGGTGGACGGAGAATTCCGGCAGGACCTGTATTACCGGCTGAAAGTGATTTCGCTGCGGATGCCGTCGCTTCGCGATCAGGCGGACGACATTCCGGTGCTGGCCGCGCATTATCTGGCGCAGTTTGCCGAAGAATTCAGCAGACCGCCGAAAACGCTTTCGGCAGAAGCGGCAAAGGCATTGCGGCAGTATGGATGGCCCGGGAACGTTCGCGAATTGCGCAATGTGATGGAGCGGCTGGTGATTCTCGAGCGCACCGAGTTCATATTGCCCGAACATCTGCCGACCGAATTGCGTCTGGGGACGAAGCCCGTCAATCGATCCATCATCCAGTTGCCGCCGGGCGGCGTGGCGCTGGTCGAGGTCGAGCGTGAACTGGTATCCCAGGCGATGGAGCGCACGGGCGGGAATCAGAGTTCTGCCGCCGAGCTGCTGGGAATCGAACGGGACGCGTTGCGGCGACGATTGATCAAGTACGGTTATCTGGCGGCAACGACCGGCGAAGTTAGTGCGGTGAAGTGCTGAAATAGATCACGACCGCGGACAGGGCGAACACAACCAGCCCGATCAGCGCAAGCGCAAGGCCCAACATTCTGCCTGTGAGCATACGTTTTACGGCCAAGCAGCGCTCGTGCCTACGTGTCAGTTCCCCTCTCAAGCCCTTGAAAAATAACGGCTCGAGCTCCGCTGAAAATCAGCCTTTGCGCGGAAGCACTCATCGGTGTGAGCGAATCCGCTCAGATTTCATTTGATCGGGCGGTAACCAGTTTGTGCTTGCCTACATAATGTATTTGTGCACAATACGTTGTGCGTTGGAACCAAGGGACTGGCACGTGTACTGCCAAGGCATGTGGGCGGAGGACAACAACATGTCGGTTACATATCTTCTGAAGCGGATCGGAGCGGCGGTCATCGCGCTGGCCATGTTCGGCACCGTCACGGCGCAGGCCAAACCTGCAGGCGCGCAACTCGGACTCGTCACAGCCCAGGGCAACCTCACGTCTGGTAGCAGCCTCAGTTACCAGTTTAACGTCAATGTGTTCACCAACACAGGGTCGTTGATTGTCAAGGCAACGGTCACCGGGAAGAAATTCCATGCGAAGTTCCCCGTGTTGACCATTAGCAGTCCTGCTGTTGGCACCAACAACGATGTGGGTGGCACCTCCATACAAATCCCGAGCACATTTACTGGCGCTGCCGTCATGCACGTGACGGCAACCTTCAGCGGCAAGAAGATTGGCTCTCAGGTCCTGCCGATTACGATCACCGCCCCTGGCACAAACTCCAACGGGTCCTCGCTCACCGTGTCGACGAACCTCTACGATGTGGGCTTTGAGAATGTGGTGACGCTGAATGGTTCGATTGTTCCCACCAGCGACTTGGGCGGGAACCTGACGTATACCTGGAGTCAGACCAGTGGCAACACCGTGACGCTCAGCACCAACGGTACTGCCTTGACCAGCTTCACTACGGATGCGCTGACAAACTTCGTCGCAATGACCGGCTCTTCGAGTTCCATGTATTCTTCGTACGTCGAGGGTGGAGTGACGAACCAACAGTATGTCGAGCCCGAGCACCGCTTCGGCACTCTCGCCGGGATCTCGCTGGATAATCAGCAGGCAACAGCCGCCACGTACGGGTTCAAACTCCTCGTCAGCAACGGCTCGGTCACACGCACCGGGGTGTTCACCGTGGCCTGCAGCATCCAAACGCCGGCGCAGCCGAATATTCCGGTGGGTGTAACCGCATTCTTTAAGGGGGCGACCAACAGCGTGAGCTGGTCGCTCGTCTCCAGGCCCGGCGGATCCGCTGCCACACTGGTACATACGAACGGATTGATTCCTGAATTACGGCCTGATCTCGAAGGCGTTTATGTGATTCAGGACAATGTCACGGGCAAGACGCTCACCAACACGGCAGCCAGTTGGACCGGTGTTCAGTTCTGCACGATCTGCCATGGCCCCGGCAACAATGTCAACCAGACGGATATTGTAACTCCATGGAGCCAAACGGAGCACGCGTCGATGGCGCAGCGCGGCATCGATGGTGTTCTTGGCTCGCATTACAGCGAGGCTTGTTTGCAATGTCACACTGTCGGCTTCAATCAATCGCCCGCGGCGACCAACGGCAATTTCTACGCGGTTCAACAACAACTTGGCTGGAAGTTTCCGTCTGTATTGCAAGCAGGCAACTATGCAGCGATGCCCGCCGAACTCCAGAATGTGGCCAACATCCAGTGCGAAAACTGTCACGGCCCCGGCAGCCGACATCCGGGCTCGCCCTCGGTCAGTTTGGATGCGCGGGTCTGCGCGAGCTGCCATCAGGATGGGGATTTTCACGTGTTTCCCGAGCAGTGGGAACTCTCGCCGCACTCGGGAGGGTTTGAGAGCATCTCGGATTCGGAGGGCAACAATGGCAGCTGTGCGCGGTGCCATTCGCCCGCTGGCTTTATCAGCGTCGCGACGAATCAGGTCGCCGCTGCCATCACCAATGCGGCGGGCGCGACCGCCGTGGCCTTCGGCACGGGTCCGTTGAGCTGCCAGGTTTGCCATGACCCCCACCACACGTTCGGGGACACCACCGGAAACCGGCATCAATTGCGCATTTATGATACTGTCCAGCTCGGCAATCCGTTGCGAACGAACAGCCCCACAGTCTACGTTGCCCTCGGCGACGTCTTGACGACGGCGAATCTGCAGTTGACCAACAGCACCATTACCGTGACCAATGCGGGCCTGTCCGCCGCTTGCATGGTCTGCCACAATGCGCGTGAATGGCCGACCCAAATCCAGGTCAGCGGCTCCAGCAGCAATAAGATGTACTACATGACAACGACACCCGACATGAGCACGGCCGGAGAGATCTTCGCCGGGCTCGGTGGATACGATTACGGCCTGCCGATGGGGAACTCGTTCCACACCTATCTGGCAAACTGCCAAACCTGCCACATGTATACACTCAAGGCGGGGGACACCATCCTCGTCAATAACGAGCCGGTCCAACTCACGGCCACCAATCTTTCCACCTATGCCAACCTGGTGGGCTCACATACGTTCCAAATGGAATACCAATACGTGGGCGCGGATGGCATGACCAACGTGGTGGACAACATTGCCGCGTGCAACCAGTGCCACGCGAGTTTCGAGCCCGTCAGTTCATTCGACTTCATCGCCGGCACCGCGCAGGACTACGACGGCAACGGCGTGATCGAGGGCATTCAGACGGAAACCACCGGCGTGATGACGAATCTGGGGAACCTGATGTACGCCACCGGGCTCTCCAACACCATTGCCCACGGAAGTGTGGCGTTCTTCGGCGGCGGCTATTCCACCAACAATCCGGCCCTGGCAGCCGCACAACGCGCGGCCGCGTGGAATTGGAATTTGGAGAACTTCGAAGGCAGTACGGGAGTGCACAACTCGCAGTTTACCATCCGTCTGCTGCAAACGTCCTATACCGTTCTCAGTACGAACTATTACGGTGACCAGACCAGGACGTACCAGAACGCGTTCCCGAACGCCTATCTCCGATAGGAGCAGGCCTGAGATGGCGCTGGCTTCGACATGGGCGGCGGCGCAGAAGAAGCAGGCTGTTACGTGCTGCCGCCCGGTTGTTTCCGGGCAGATGGCGGAGATGGGCAGCGGAGGAAATCTGTGACGAAACCACGAGCCTCAATCCCGACGATGATTGCAGCCATCGGCAGCGTGGCGGTGGCGGTCCTGATCATTTCCTGCGAGACGGTGGATCGCGTGGTTGTCGTTCCGCCGATGATCCCCGGGGCCAAGTATGTCGGAATGGATCAATGCGCGCTGTGCCACGAAAAGGAAGTGAAGAACTTCAAGCTCACCGAACACGCCCGCATTCAGATTCCCGGCGAGGGACCGCGCGTGGAGGGGCAGGGATGCGAGAGTTGCCACGGGCCGGGCAGTTTGCATGTGGATTCGGGTGGGGACCGCAAACTGATCATCAATCCCGGCACTAATCCCGACACGTGTTTCCAGTGCCATCTCGACAAGAATGCCGAGTTCAGCCTCCAATTCCATCATCCGGTCAAGGAAGGACGGATGAGCTGTATTTCCTGTCACGATCCCCACGGAGAAGATGTTCTCAATCCGAAAGATCTGCAGGTAAGCCGTCTGAATCAGAACTGCGCGCAGTGTCATCGGGAACAGGCCCGGCCCCATGTGTTCGAGCACGAGGCGATGCGCGAAGGCTGTACCACGTGCCACAATGTCCACGGCTCGATTAATCCGAAAATGTTGGTCGAGCGTGACAATAATCTCTGCCTGAAATGCCACGCACAGGTGGCTTCGCCCACGCTGCCCGGGGTCGTGCTCATCGGGAACATGCCGCATGCCGGGTTTGCGCCCACCAGCTTTCTGGAGCAGGGCACGTGTTTCAGCGCCGGTTGTCATACGGCCGTCCATGGCTCCGACGTCAACGCGCACCTTCGATACTGACGAGGCGATGAGATGAAACGCATTCTCTTTGGCGGCCTCTTGCCCGGTCTCCTGATCGGACTGGCCACTCTGACCGTGGTGCGCGCCGATGACTCACAGACCAATTTCCCGGTCCAGGTTTCCGGTACGCCCGAAGTGACGTATGCCAGGGTGACCGGAAACACCCAGAAATTCCGCGAGGATGTCGGGATCAAAGAAGGCTGGAACGGCGGGGTCGAGGAGGGGACGCTGCACTACGACATCAACAAGGACACGACCCTCGACGGGCAAGGGCGATTTATCATCGACGAGCACGACTACAAATTTCAGTTGCAGTTGAAGAAGCAGGACGTGGGATACGTTCGAGCCGGCTACACCGAGTATCGTGACTATTACAACAACCAAGGCGGGTTCTATGGGCCATTCACGCCGTCGTCATTTCACCTCGGCCAGGATTTGTATGTCGATAATAGCGATATCTTCTTCGAAGCCGGCCTGACATTGCCGGATCGTCCCCGGGTTACGATTGGCTATGAACGGCAATCGCGGGATGGCGACGAATCGCTGCTCGAGTGGGGCGGCGTAACCCAGGGCGGTACCACACGCAAGATTTATCCGTCGTTTGATGACATCAAGGAGCATACGGACATCGTGCGGTTGAACGCCGAATACGACATCAGCAAGATTCACCTGGCCGATCTGTTTCTCTACGAACATTTCAGCCATGAAGATACGCGCAACGATGCTTCCCCGAATCTGGATGCCAGTTCCATCCAGACGGCGACGGTCCACCAAGGTTATCATCACGACGATTTCAACAACACGTTCCACATGGACTGCCACGTGAATGAGAAGGTGTACTGGTCGCTCGGTTATCTGCACAGCTCACTTACAGGCGACGGCGACGAGTCGGTGGCTGTTTCGCCGGTCGGGACGTTCGACCTCAGCGGGACAGCCAATCCCATCTCGGTCGATTTGGATTCGGATGTGGTCAATCTCAATGGCATGTTGGGGCCATTCAAAAGCCTCGTCATCTATGGCGGGCTCCAGGGCGAAATCACCTCCACGCACGGCTTCACGGATTCTCTCTTTGCGCAGGGCACCGGGGCCGCCACGACCAACGTGATTCATTCGTCGGAGAACACCAAGAATCTCTCCGAGACACTGGGCGTGCGCTATACGAAAATCCCGTATACGACCCTCTACGCTGAAGGCCAGTGGAATGAGGAACAGGTCGGCTTGGACCAGGACGAAACACAGGATGGAGTTTCCAGCCTTGATCTCGATTCAAACGAAAGGAGCCTGCGACAGGATTACCGAGTCGGTTTCAATACAGCGCCATTCTCACGCATGACCCTCGCCGCCCGATATCGACATTACATCGATCAGGACAACTACGACTATCCGACGGACACGGTCCCCGGCTATCCCGGATTCATCACCGCGCAGGATTTCACGACCGACGAAATCATGACCAAACTGACCTTGCGTCCGTGCTCGCGCTTCAATGTGGCGTTCACCTACCAACTCGTCGCGACCGACATCCGCACGAGCACCGAAGCGATTCCGACGCTTCTACCCGGCGGCACGCTCCAGTCGGGCGATTACAACTCGAGTATCTACAGTGTCAGCGCCACGGTTACGCCGCTGTCCCGGTGGTATCTCACGGGGTACATCTCGCTGCAGGACACGAAGACCTCCTCGGCCGACAATGGAAATCCTGCCGTTGTGGCCTATCAGGGAAATGTGTACACCGTCTCGGCCACCAGCGGCTACGCGCTCGACAAGAAGACCGACCTGAATCTCTCGTACAGCTACTCGCGCTCCGACAATTTCGACAATAATTCCGCCGCCGGCCTGCCGTTGGGATTGAATTTCCAGCGACATGAAGTGCAGGCGGGTGTGAGCCGCAAGATCCGCTCGAACGTGATTGCCCACCTGCGCTACGGGTTTTATTCCTACGACGAATCCAGCACCGGTGGGTTCAACAACTACATCGCCCATCTCGCCACTGCCAGTTGCAGCGTCCGATTCTGACAACGCACACCGCTGCAGGCTGAATTCTCGAATACAAGCTGGCGAGGCCGACAACTTGTCGACCTCGCTTGTCGTGTTTCGCCAAAATGTCAGGGTACAGACGCATGTCCGGCCTTGGCGTTCCTTTCGTATTGCTCTGCATCACAAGTGGTTATAACACACGTTTTCCCGCTGGCACCGCCAGTGCTAAACCAATCGGCGGCTATGGTCGCAGAAACCAAAACCACAAACGAGCTCAGGCTCCTATTCTGGGAGACGACAGCTGGATGCAACCTCGAGTGCGTGCATTGCCGTCGCCTCGACGTGAGCCGCGAGCTCATGAAGAGCGATCTATCGACCGAGGAAGCGCTGGTCTTTATCCGAGACCTCGCCGGTTATGCCAGGCCGATCCTGGTGCTGTCCGGCGGTGAACCGCTCTTCCGTCCCGACATTTTCCAGATTGCAAGACACGCTTCCGAGCATGGTCTTCCGGTGGCTCTTGCCACCAACGGGACGCTGATCGATGAGCGTGTCGCTCATGCCATTGTCGATAGCGAGATTAAACGCGTGGCCATCAGCATCGACGGCGCGGATGAGACGACCCATGATAATTTCCGCCGCCAACGCGGCTCGCTGGCCGCTGCACTCCGCGGATTCCAGAATCTCCGTCGTCTCGGAATGAGCATGCAGATCAATTGCACGGTGACCCGTCACAACGTGCATCAAATCGACACGCTCTACGCCAGGGCCGTGGAACTCGGCGCTGATGCCCTCCACTTGTTCATGCTCGTTCCCGTTGGATGCGGCGTCCAGATCGCCGAGTCGAACGCGTTGCCGGCTGAGGAATACGAGCGGGTGCTGAACTGGATGTACGACCGGAGCAAGGAGCGGGCGCTACATCTCAAGGCGACCTGCGCGCCGCATTATTTCCGTGTCGTGCGCCAGCGCGCCGCCGCGGAGCATACTCGTGTTGAGGCAACACACAGCCTCGGAAAGCCAGCGCATGTCCAGGCCCGCGGAAATGCGACAACGCATCCGGGCGGTCATCCCGGCGGGGCCAATATGGCCGCCATGACGAAAGGCTGCCTCGCGGGCAGCGCGATCTGTTTCGTGTCGCATACCGGCGAGGTGTTCCCCTGTGGCTATCTGCCTGTCAGCGCGGGGAACGTCAAACGCCAGTCCATGCAGGAGATTTGGGAGCATTCGGAAGTGTTCGGCCGGCTTCGCGACGTCGAACAACTTGAGGGCAAGTGCGGGCTGTGCGAATTCAACAAGATCTGTCTCGGCTGTCGCGCCCGGGCCTTTTATGCCACGCACGGCAATTACATGGCGGAAGAACCCTACTGCATCTACGAGCCGCGTCGCATGCGCCGGCCGAAGGAGATTCTGGAGGACGTGTTGTAACCGGCGCATCGGGAGGTCGCAAACCATGGTCAATATCACCAAACTTTACTGCGGCGAAGAGCAACCCGCCGATGGCCTTCGCTACGGGCACGGGCACGGCGCGCCGAAATCGGCGGCTGCGCGCCGTCCGATCGTCGTCTGGAACGTTACCCGCACATGCAATCTGCGGTGCGTGCATTGTTACTCGGACAGCTATGCGCAGAAGTATCCCGGCGAGTTGACCCGGGATGAAGCGCTCCACGTCATTGATGATCTGGCGACCTTCCAAGTACCCGCCGTCCTGTTCTCCGGCGGCGAGCCACTCACGCGCCCCGATTTGTTCGAGCTGATGGAGTATGCGGTGGGGAAGGGACTGCGGCTCACGCTCTCGACGAACGGCACGCTGCTGGACGACGCCGCGGCGAAGAAGCTCAAGGAACTCGGCACCACGTATGTGGGCATCTCGTTGGATGGCATCGGCGAAACCAACGATCTGTTCCGCGGGAAGAAGGGCGCGTTTGACGCCGCGGTACGCGGGATGCGCAATTGCCGGGCGGTCGAGCAGAAGGTTGGCCTGCGCCTGACACTGACGCGCCGCAATTGCATGGATCTGCACGACATCTTCAACTTCATCGAGGCTGAGGGCATTCAACGGGCATGCTTCTATCATCTCGTGTATTCAGGTCGCGGCAATGCCGCCGATGAGTTGACACCCGCGGAAATTCGCCGCGCGATGGACGTTATTTTGGAACGCACCACATCGTTCCATCAGCGCGGGTTGAAGAAGGAAATCCTGACCGTCGATAATCACGCGGACAACGCCTACCTCTACCTGAAGCTGAACGAGCGAGACCCGAAGCGGGCCGCGTCGGTCTACGAATTGATGAAATGGAACGGCGGCGGGGCAAATTCGTCGGGGATTGGGATCGCGAATATCGACACTCAGGGCAATGTACATCCGGATCAGTTCTGGCAATCCGCGACACTCGGGAATGTGAAGCATCGGCCGTTCAGCGAGATCTGGTCAGACAACTCGATTCCTCTCCTGGCGAAATTGCGGAACCGGTTGCCGCTGCTCACGGGCCGCTGCAAGCAGTGCCGGTTTTTGGAGGTTTGCGGCGGGAGTTTCCGCGTGCGGGCGGCGCAGGTCCACGGCGATCCGTGGGCGTCGGACCCGGCGTGCTATTTGACCGATGAGGAGATCGGATTCGCGGAAGCCACGGCGTTGTCGGTTTGAGGCCAAGGTCGGTGACCCATGAAAGCTGGAGCGGAAAAAGAAGCAAACGTTTTGCAATACCAACAGGCGTTGACACTCGGAGAAGTGCCACGGTACACGGCCGGTCTGCAAACAAGGCTGGCGACTGGTGAACGTATGTACGTCGCCCTATCGACCTTCGAGCTGGCGCTCTACTTCGAGAATGACTATGCGCTGCACTACGACCTCGAGGGACGACTGACAAAGATTGCCACACCCGATTATCATCGTCGGCGCGGACTTTCCCATCAGGTGCTGGCAACACGACGGCGACCGGGTGAAAATGGTGGCGGTATCGAGCGATCCCTTCTAACGGCGGAGGAGGCGGACGCCTTGGTGAACGAGGCCCACGACAAGGCGGTCCTCGCGCTGGAAGAGTTGAAGCACCAGTCAATCGCGCTGGAATACGCGAAGCCGGGTCCCGGTCAGGCGCTCGCGACGATTCTGCCGCACCTGGAGCTTGCCGCGAAATTCGACCAGCGCGCCGCCCGTTGTTCTGCCGATCAATTTCATTCGATTTATGGTCGCGTCGCGGTGTTGCCGCCGGATCAATACAACGCTCTGGCGCTCCAGGCGACCGAAGGATGCGCGTATTCGTGCTGTCTGTTTTGTGAACTGTATCGTGGTGTATTCTATGGGCGCAAGACGCCCGCCCAGTTCGCCGAGCACGTGAACGACGCCATCGCCTATCACGGAAAAGCTCTGCGGGGACGACGCTCCATTTTTCTCGGCGAAGCCAACGCGCTGACGTTGTCGCACGCGGATCTGGTGGGGATGTTCCGGGTGTTGCAGGAGAACTTCGAGCTGCCGCCGGATACCGGGGATCACGTTCCGGCCAGTTGGTGGCTCGGCCACACGACCCGCTTTGATGGCGTCAGCACATTCCTCGACGCGTTTGCGGGGCCGCGCCGCACGGCGGCGGAATTTGAGGAATTGCGCAAGCTCGGTTTGCGCCGCGTCTACGTGGGACTGGAAACCGGCGATGACAAGCTCTTGAAGTGGTTGTGCAAGCCGGCCACCAGCGCGGGGATTGCCCAATGTGTTACGACCTTGAAGAACGCCGGACTGACTGTGGGCGTGATCGCGCTGTTGGGCGCCGGCGGTCACGAGTTTGCCGAGGCGCATGTTCGTGAGACCGCCCGCCTGCTCAATCAATTGCCGCTCGACAGCGATGACTTCATCTATTTTTCGCCCCTGGTGATTTATCCGAACAGCCGATACGCCGAACAAAGCGGCGCGTTGCAGGTCGAACCGCTCACGGCCGGCGAAATGCGCGCCCAGGAGCAGACCATTCGCGACAGGCTCCGATTCGATGAACAGCGCGGCCGACCGCATATCGGACGTTACGAACTGCAGTCTTTTGTGTATTGACGCTCATGACCTGCAATCAGCAACAATTTCACGGCAGCTTGGAAATCCCACTCTCACCGACCCGCGGGATTTCTGTCCGGGAAGGTTCCCGGGCTGTAGTTGCGCCAACCTACTCACTTGCCCCGGGTGCAATGCCCGGGAGGTGGACTCAGGCGAGGCGGTTGGCGCATAATTTCCTCATCGGCAAATCCGGTGTCATTCCCATGACGTCCAATGGTATACTGACCACCGCATTGCCGATGGTAACAGTACTCTTCCTTGTGGTGGGGACGCTTTCACACGGACAAGGAATTCAACCATGATTGCTGCGATCGTGCCTGAACAGATGCCACCTCGTGAGCCGCTGGTGAAACCAGTTAACAACCGGGAGTACTTGCATGAGCTTCCGTCCGGGGCTCGCGCCGTGGTCCAACACATCGACGAGGCCCACGATTCCATGCGTCGTTTGATGGCGATGGGTTTGTGCGTCGGCCGCGAAATCGAGGTTGTCCGCCAGGGCAATCCATTGATTCTTCGCCTGCTTGGCGCGCGAATTGGGGTATCTGGCCGCCTGGCGCGCCGCATTTCTGTCGAGCGAGTTTCATGAGCGGTCAAGGCACATGCTGCACACCGGCGAAGACGCCCATGCATGGCGTATATCGGCTTGTCCTGGCAGGTAATCCCAATAGCGGAAAGACCACACTCTTCAATGCGCTCACCGGGTTGCGCGCGCAGACGGCGAATTATCCTGGCACGACGGTCGAACGACGGGTCGGGCACTTCGATCTCCCCGATAAAGAGGCCGAAATCATTGACCTGCCTGGTTTCTACGACCTCAAGGCCTTGTCGGAAGAAGAGCGCGTCGCGGTCGACGTAATTGCCGGCCGTTCGCCCAACATCAGCAAGCCCGATGCGGCGATTGTGGTGGCCGATGTAATGAACCTGAGCCGCAGCCTGTTTCTAGTGAGCCAGGTCATCGAGATGAAACTACCGGTGGTGGTGGCGCTCAACATGATGGACATTGCCGAGGCGGAAGGGGTGCGCGTCGACACCGCCAAGCTCGCGAGCGAGATTGGCTGTCCGGTCGTTCCGATTGTCGCGCGAACCGGTCGCGGTATTGGCGAACTGCGGGCGGTTTTGCAGGATTTGAAAGCGTTGCCCGCGCCCATGTCTCCGGCAAAAGGCCTGTGCGATGCCTGCAATGATTGTCCGTTCCGGACCCGTTACGCGTGGACGGATTCCGTCACGCGATGCTGTCTCGAACGCGGCTGCGGAATCGCCAACCCGTGGACAGAGAAAATCGACAAAGTTCTGACGCATCCGGTGATTGGCATCTTCGCATTCTTTGGGGTGATGCTCGGCGTGTTCTTTTTGATTTTCCGCATCGCGCACATTCCGATGGATTTGATCGACGCGCTGTTCAGCGGACTCGGTGCGCATATCGAACAGCATATGCCTCCCGGTGACCTCCGCAGCCTGCTCGTCAAAGGCGTGATCGGCGGCATGGGCGGGATGTTGGTGTTTCTGCCGCAGATTTGCATTTTGTTCTTCTGTCTGTCCCTGCTGGAAGATACCGGTTATCTCGCCCGCGCGGCGTTCGTGATGGATCGGCTGATGCGTTGCGTGGGACTGCCCGGCAAGGCGTTCGTGCCGTTGCTCTCCGCCCACGCTTGCGCCATTCCCGCAATCATGTCAACGCGCGTCATCGAGGACAAGCGGGACCGGCTGGTGAGTATTCTCGTGCTGCCGCTCGTATCGTGTTCCGCGCGGATCCCGGTCTACAGCATGCTCGCGGCGTTGTTGTTCGCGCATGACGCCGGAAAGGCGGCGCTCGTGTTTGCGGGCGCGTATGCTTTGGGATTGATCACCGCGGTCATTGCGGCGTGGATCCTCAAACATACCATCCTGAAGGGCGAGACCCATCCCCTGGTGCTGGAGCTTCCGAGTTACAAGCTGCCGAGCCTGCGCACCGCATTCCTGACCATGATGGATCGCGCCTGGGTGTTCATGTACAAGGCCGGAACGGTGATTCTATTGATCTCGATCGGGCTGTGGGTCTTGGCGACCTACCCCAAGAGCGCTCCGCCCGCCGAGGCGATCGCGATGCAAGAGCTGGCCTCGACACGAACCGGCGACGCAGCCCGGGATTTACAGGATCAGGCCGAACGTCTGATCAACCATTCGGCGCTGGAGAATTCCGCCGCGGGCCGCATTGGGCACTGGATTGAGCCGGCCATTCGTCCGCTGGGATTCGATTGGCAAATCGGCATCGGCATCATCAGTTCCTTTGCCGCGCGCGAAGCGGTTGTGTCGACGCTGGCGGTTGTCTATGGGGTGGGCGAGGACGCCGCGGAGAAGAATCCCGAGTCGCTTTACGACTCACTTCGCCACGCGCAACGATCCGACGGTTCCAAGGTGTTCACCTCGGCGACGTGCGTCAGCTTGTTGGTCTTCTATGTGCTTGCCATGCAATGTCTCGCAACCCAGGTTGTCACCCGTCGGGAGACCAACAGCCTCAGGTGGCCCATCTTTCAACTTATCTATATGACGGTTCTGGCGTACACGGCGTCGCTGCTTGTCTTCCAAGGGCTGCGGGCGCTCGGCGTTTCCTAAGGGACGCGACGCCAAGAATTGCGTTGATTTTGACGCCTGTTTCCACGAGACGTTAGGCATATGAGGATTGGACTGGCGTCGATTCTTCGGGCAATTATCCCCGGCTGCGCTTTTGCGATTGTCGCGGCGGGGCAAACCACGGATCCCGTGGACGCCATCAAGAGCTTTAGCGACTTTCAACAGATCGATTTGAGCCGCGTGCTGAATGGCGAAATCCTGTCACAACGCGGTTCCCTGATGAATTTCCCAAACGGGATTTCCGCGCAGACGTGTTATGCCATGGCGGTGTCTGCGGAAGAAGCCGCCAAGCAATTGCAGCTATGGGATCCGTCTCCACATCCTGAATTGAAGGTGTTTGCATTTCATGGGCTTCACACGCCCTGTCAACCGGCTGACTTTCAGCTTTTGGATTTTCGCAGCAACCAGAGCCCGATCCGTTGGCTCTTGGACAAGACGATTGCGACTTCGCCGGGCAGATCGGAACTGAATTTGACTCGAGAGGAAACGCGGAAGCTGGCGCATTGCGTGCCAAAGCCCGCCGAATTGCAGAAGGTGTCCGAATGCTGGGTCAGTCTTCTCATGGCGCGCGCGTCGGCGTTTCAGCAAAAGGGTCTTGACGGAACCATGCCGTACGAGGTTGGAGGAGAAACCGTGTCGCCGGCCGATCAACTTCGGAAGATGCTGCTGGAACAAATCGCGATCTCGCACGAGTTTCTGCCGATCCTGAAGGGGATCGGTTTGTTGGGCAGGGAATCGACGCCCTCGCTGACCCCGTTTTATTATTGGACGATGTTTGATGCGGACTGGCATGCGACAATCAGTCTGGGTGCCGTGTATCTGGTGACGGTCGGCGACCACTTCCAACTTGCCGACCTGGAGTACTACGTGAACGCGAATTACTACACGTCGGCAACACTCTACGAGGTCTGGCCCGTGCAGGACCAGGGTAAGCCCGCCGCACTGGTGTGGCGGGGTGATTTCTTTGCGGCTCCAACGCTCCGGTTCACGAAAGGGACCGAGCGGATCGCGTACGGTGCGCTCATGCTGCAGGACATCAAGAAAGAAATCCACTGCATGCAAGAGACTGCAAAGAGCCGGTGATGAAAAGTGCCCGGCTCACGATTCTCATCGCGCTGGCGGCGATAGCTGCTCCTGCCCTGGCGGCCGATCCAATGAGCATTTCGGAAGAACTGGACGCTATGTACAGTTACGTTGGCGACGCGAGCACGCACGGCGCCGGATTGAAAGGCGGCGAGGTTGACGAGCATTATTCGGATCTGAAATACGTCGTCAGTCCGCAGGTGAACAACAACCTGCTATTGCGATTCGGCGCCGAATGGCAGCGGTTCTCCTTTGATGTGCCCGACCACGCGGCGGTGCCCCGTCTGCTGCAACAGGTGAGCGGCGTCCTGGGGTTTGATTATCAGGTCGCCGACGAATGGCTGATGCGCGTGGAATGGGAGCCGGGGATCTACGGCGACTTTGAGAATATCAACGCGCGCGATTTTGATGCGCCGTTGGTTGTCGGCGGACTTTATCTGGCGAGTCCCGACCTGCAATGGTTCTTCGGGATACGGGCCGATCCGCGCTGCGAATATCCCGTTCTCCCCGTGGCGGGCGTTCGTTGGAAGTTCTCAGACCGATGGACGTTGAATCTGATGCTGCCGAGCCCGCGCCTGGAATATGAAGTGAATGAGCGGTTGACTGCGTACACTGGTGGTGGAATTGAGGCGGGGACATTCGTCACGGGCGAAACGTTTGGCAGCGACCACGGCGAACCGAAGTTGAACGGTGCGATTGTGGATTACTTCGAGTTGCGTCTCGACGCCGGTGTGTCCTGGAGATTGAACCCGCAGGTCAGCGTGGAGGCTGAGGCGGGATACATGCCGTATCGCTGGTTTGATTTCTTCGACCCGAACATCAATTACCGAAGTTACAACGCGCCGTACGGGCAGATCGCCTGTCACGCTCGATTCTGAACGTCCTTGATCCCCGTGACGACGGCCGGTTTAGCGATCCTGTCGGAGGATTTCGTGCAGCACGTGTCCTTCGGCTCCGCTGGGGAAACGAATGCCGAGGATGGTGGATACGGTCGTGGCGAGGTCGACAATCTCCACCGGGTCTCCATACTCGCCGGGCTTGATCCAGTCCTTGCCCATGAACACCAACGGCACATGGGTGTCGTACGACCAGGGCGAACCGTGCGTGGTACAGTATTCGCCGGATTCGTTGAATAGATACCACCCCTGCTTCTGTATGACAAGCAGGTCGCCGCTGAGTTGCTGGTTCCACGACCGGGCGGCCAACAATCCGAATCGCGTTGGGGGCACGGTGCCGTTCAGCAATTGCGTGCGCGTAAACACTGTGTGTACGCCAGGATAATCCCGAAGGAATTCAGCGGCGGCGTTCTCCACGTCCTCGCGCTTTAGCCCTTTGGCGGCGATTGCGGCTTGATCCAGATTAATCGTTGGATTAAACCATGACACGGCGTACCTGGCGTCGCCGAACTTCTTGCTGAGGGCCGCATTCAGGCTCGCCAGTAATTTGTCCGGGTCAAGACGACCCGCTTCGAAATGCAGTGTGTTCTCATAGAACTCCGGGCTGTGGGCAAACCCGTGATCGGCGGTGAGCGTGACGAGCACATGATCGAGCCCGACCCATTGATCGATTCCGGCGAGCAAACTGGCCAGCGTCTTGTCCAGCCGCAGCAGGTCGTCTTGCGACTGCTTGCTCTCGGGGCCGAAGAGATGATTGATCTCGTCATGGCAGGAGAAGCTCACAGCGACCAGATCGGGCACGTTGCGCGGGTTCCTGCCAATACTCTCGGCCTTGATGGCGGTGAGGAGGAATTCCACCGTGTAATCGTCGCCGAACGGCGTCCACCGAAGCTCATCGTAGTACTTCTTGCCGCCGAGATAGTGTGGGAAGCGTGCGCCGAGACCGATGTTCAGTTTGTACCCGAGCCCAGAGGCGCAACCGTCGGTCATGGACTGCCAGTATGCGTCGGCGGGGAACAACGGGTCCCAGACTTTGTCGAGCCATTTATCCTGCGGCTTGCCGGCGTCGAATTGCTTCCACCAATCGGGATACTCTTTCGCGTAGTACGTCGAGGTAACAAATCGGCCTGTGTCCTTGCTGAACCAATACGCCATGCCGGTCTTCCCGCCTGTGAAGATCGCCCCGCGGTCCTTCACGGATACACTGAGTACCTTCGACTGCATGCCCGTGGCCACGCGCAACTCGTCGCCCACGGTCGTCACCTGCAGATTGCGCGGGGAGGTGCCCGCGTTGTCCTCGGTCGGTTCGCCAAGAAGCGTGCTTGACGCGTCCGCGCAACAGTACATCTTCTTTTGCGCGACGCGGTCCCACCAATCATTGCCGACGATGCCGTGACGGTACGGGTAGGCGCCCGTCAGGATCGTGGCGTGGCCCACAGCGGTGTATGTCGAGGCATGCCCCTGATGTGCATCATCGAACCACGCGCCCTGTTTGAGCAGGAGCTTGAACCCGCCATCGCCGAGTTGGTCGTAGTACTTGAGCACCTGGTCCTGCGGAAGGCCGTCAACGGTGATGACGAGCACGAGCTTGGGCTCGGGTAGGACGGACGGATTGCGGAATTCAGCGTGGGCAAAGGACGAGAGCACGCTCAGCGATGTGACCAGAAAAACGAGAATGAAATGGAGGCGGCAGCGATAATTCATCGGGCGGAGATTTTAAACGGCTCCGACCGCCGTGCGCAACCCCGGCGCGTAACATTATTTATGTGTCGTGGATGGTGGAGACGGAGGGGCGCGGGGAGGTGCTTTTGGAGGATGAAGCGGTAAGGGACCGCCCCCGCGCAGCAGCCAAGGAGGACTGGCAGCACGAGAAACCCTATCGGACGCTCGCGGCAATCCTGGTCCGAAATGGAAACAACTTGGTTACAACTAGATGGGAGTTTAAGGCCGTGGTTGACGACGGGAAGCACAAATCCTACGATATGGTTGTGGCGCGGAGGTGGCGCTATCGCCAGAATTCATCCACGCAATCATGAGCCAGAAGAAACGCATTCCCGTCGATGGCGGTCAGAGTTTCACCCAGAATCCGTTCGCCGGACTAACCAGTGATGGATTACCGCCATCTCGGGAGGGCCCAGCGAGCGGACCGCCCGACCGGACCGCGCCCGAAACCACGGTGGTCCGGAAAAATCGCGGACGCGTCGATATCGTCCGTCAGACGGCGGGCCGGGGAGGCAAGACGGTGACGGTCATCACTGGGTTTGTCGGCATCGGTCTGCCCGAGAAAGAGCAACTTGCGCGGGCGATGCAGAAAGCTTGTGGCTCGGGCGGTACGGTCAAAGATGGTCGCATCGAGATTCAGGGGGACAAACGCGACGTGGTCGCTCGCATCCTCACGGAAGCCGGTTTTCGGCCCGTGTTTGCCGGCGGGTGAGCTTGAGCCCGCGCGAGGCGGCTTCCCGTTTACGCCAGCAGGCCGTGATAGTTCCCAAGGTTGACGCGGTGATTGGGGAAGATGCGGTCGACGTCGCGCGCGCCGAGGTGGTTTTGGGCCAGTTCGGCGAACACGTCGCGATAGTCGGTCGTCAGCATCAGATCGCGTCCTTCAAATAGCTGTTCCCGTGCGAGGCCTGGCCAGCGTCCGTACACTTTGCCGCCGCGAACAGGACCACCCATCACGGTGAAACACGTCGCATGGCCGTGATCGGTACCGCGGTTGCCATTCTGGCGGACGGTCCGGCCGAACTCGCTCATGGTTAGAACGATGACGTCATTCATCTTATCGCCGAGATCCTGATACAACGCCGCGAGGCTGTGAGAGAAATCCGCGAACCGGTTGGCCAATTGGCCGGTCGCGCCCCCCTGATTGGCGTGCGTGTCCCAGCCGCCGACCTCGGCAAACGCGACTTCGACGCCGATATTGGCTTTGATCATCTGGGCGATTTGGAGAAGCGCGCGGCCAAATTCGCTGTTCGGGTACGACGCGCCGTTTTGCGGTTTGTACTTCGTCGGGTCGGCGGACTGGAGCATTCCGATGGCGTCGAAGGCTTCCTTGCCCGTTCCGTGGAGCAGGTCGCCAACAGCCGTCTCGTACATTCCTTCAAATCCGTTTGCCGCACTGGTGGTCGTGGGACCCGGCGTGAAACCTCCCGCGCCTGCGCCGACGCCGAATGTCTTCAGGTCGGCAATCGCGAGCGCTTCCTGGTCGCCCTGCAACGTGCGCGGGAGCATGGCCGTCATCGACACCGCGCGGAACGGCGACAGCTTGGCGCGGTCCTCGGGGCATTCCAGCAGCGTGCGATTGAGCCATCCCGTGCGGGTGGATTTGTCGTCCACCACGCCGCATTCCATGAAATCCTGCGCATCGAAGTGCGAGCGGCTCGAGCTTGGCGAGCCACACGCTTGAATCAACGCGAGATGGCCGCTCCGATACATCGGCAGCAGCGGGGCCATATTGGGATGAAAGCCGAAGAAGCCGTCCAAATCGATCACGCCGGACACGCCAGCGCTTTGCGTCGGCTGGGCGATGGCGATGTCGGAGCGCGCTTCGTAATAGTGCGGGTCGCCGTAGGGGACGACCATGGAAAGACCGTCGAGCGCGCCGCGCTGAAAGATGCAGACGAGAATCTTCTTTCCGTTCGTCGCCCGCGCGGGTTCGGCGGCAAAGACCAGTTGTTGCAGGAATGAGGGCCCCCACAACGGCATGGCGCCGACGGATACGAGTGCGAGTCCACCGCGTTTGAGGAATGCCCGGCGTGTGAGTTTCATAACGGTTCTCCTTCGATTAATGCCGCTGAAATTCCGGTGACCCGAGAACGAGAGCGACGAGTTCGGGCGCATTCACCGTGCTGGCCGCGCCGCCGTCAGTCCCCGTGACTTGTTTTTCGAGCGTGGCGCGTGTCGGCGCGGTCATTTCGCCTTGCAGGATGGTCGCATTCAACTGGTCGAACACGGTGCCCGGCTTGTCGATGTCCGTCCCGCCAATGAGATCCGCCGACGTGACCGACACGTCGACGATCTTATGCTCGGCCAGCGCCAAGGCGAAGTTCATCCGCGCGATCAACGCGCCGGTGTTGACCCACTTGCGCGAGTCTTCGGGATAGCCGGTGGGAGCCTGGTAGGCGAACAATGGTTCGCCCATTTCGATGAGTTCAATATCCAGCGTCTTGCGCCTCGCCGAGGAAATTCGGTCCATGCCCCGCCCGAATGTGGCGCCGGCTTCAATCGCCAGTCGGCGGTCGACCGGCAGGGAATCGTCACTTACGATCTTGCCACCCGTGGCGCGAACAGCCGACACGGCAAATTCAAATGGCGATTTGATTTTTGCCCGATACGCCTGCCGCGAGAAGAATTCAGGGCTGTAGATGATCGCCTGGTAGACCTGGCGGAGGTCGCCGCCGGTTTGAAGAAAGACGTTCGCAACGCGGTCGACGAGCGCCGGTGGCGGATCGTCAGCGACGAGGCGACGGCAGAGTTTGGTGGCAATAAAATGGGCGGTCGACGGATGCGATGCCAGAATATCGAGCACCATCTCGCCATCGTTGATGCCGCCGTTGGCGGGAATGTCGTGGCCCAGTACCGTCTTTTCGCCGTCGTCGTGGCGGCGCGGAGTGAAGCGGAACTCGCCCGATTGCGGGTCGACGGTCCAGCCGGTGAAGCAGCGGGCGACTTCCTGCACGTCTTTCTGCGTGTAGCCGCCGTCCACGCCCAGGGTGTGCAGTTCCATGATTTCGCGCGCGTAATTCTCATTGATGCCGCCGACCTTTTGCGGCTGGTTCGGCGTGGTCGTCGACTGGGCCGGTTGCGCGCTTACCGCAGCAGTTGCTTGTCCAAACAGTTGTTGGCGGCGGCGAAGCTCGTAGGGCGACATCTGCCGCGCGACTGAATTCTGGAAGTTGTCGAGGTAATGCAACATCGCCGGGCTTTTCGCCGAGGCTTCGAGCAGATCGCGGAACTTGCCGAATACGTGCGGGCGGATCGCGTCGCGGTCGTCGGAGACTTTCAGGATGCGGCACGGACCCTTGCGGACGTCGATATTGAAATGGTTGGACCAGAAATCGACCAGCACTTCGTAGAACTGGCGTGGGGATTCGACGGCGCTGATGATCTTGGCGTCCTGAAGTTCCGCCACGGCGAGAAACGATTTGCGCGGGCCTTCGCGGCGCGGCGGTGGCTGTGGGGGTGGTTGGTTCCCACCGGCGAGCACGGCGACCGAAGCCATGTTTGTTGCCGACTGGCTGGCCCTTTCGGCTGCCGTTTGTTGAGCCCGGCGTTCCTTGATCGCTTCCTGCTCGCCGCGGAATGTCTGGAATAAATCCGTCTCATCCATCTTGAGAATGTCGAACCTGGCAAGATCAGACTGCAATTCCGAGTCGTCGATTCGCTCGGGGTGCAACTGCTGGTCGATGTAGCGATCCAGCCCCATCTTCTCGATGCGCTCGACGTCGCCGGGTCGCGGCCCGTAGCCGAGGCGGTCGAGGACATGGATGATCTTCTGACGCTCGGTGAGGGTTTGGTTATCGACTGTTGGTTGTGGTGCTGCCGCCACCGCCAGCGTTGCGCAGAGAGTGGCCACTGCGCCCGCCAAATGGATACTGCGACGTGTGCCCATAGCTGTTGGTTTCAACACCGGGTCGTCCGGTTTGTTGCGCCGCGTTGCCATGCCGGGACGCAAGTGTGGCAGGAAATGGGCCAAAAGGCAACGGAACGGGTTGTCGCAATCGGGTTAGAGCAACTCCAGTTGCGCGCCGGCGGGGCGACGGAATGCAGCGGTCGAAAGCTCCGGACCGCGCTCGGGGAAGCCGGCGCGACGGAGGGCCACGGCGAACAGCTTGGCCGTCTGCTCGGCGACGATGCCCGTGCCCGTCATGCGCGTGCTGAAGTCCGAGTCATTCAGTTTTCCGCCGCGCATCGAGCGGATTTGCGCGAGGACTTTCTCTTTGCGATCGGGCATGTGGTGTTCGAGCCATTGCTGGAAGAGATCCTTGACGCCGAATGGAAGACGAAGCGGGGTCATGCCCGCAAACAGTGCGCCGGCTTCGGCGGCAGCTTTCGCGATCGCGGGCAACTCGTGGTCGTTGATGCCGGGAATCACGGGCGCGATCAGCACGCCCACGGGCACGCCAGCCTTGGACAAGTTTTTGATTGCGCGGAGGCGGGCGGCGGGCTGGGCGGTGCGCGGTTCCATGATCCGCGCGAGATTGGCGTCGAGGGTCGTGATTGACAGAAACACTCCGGCAGCATGGTCCCGAGCGAGATCCGCGAGAATATCGATGTCGCGGGTAACGAGCAGGTTTTTGGTAACGATGGCGACGGGGTTCCGAAACTCGGCAAGCACCTGCAGGCATTTGCGCGTGACCTGCAGTCGGCGTTCGATGGGTTGGTAACAATCGGTAACGCCGCTCATGGCCAGCACTTGTGGTTTCCATTTTGGGGACATCAATTCGCGGCGCAACAACTCCGGCGCGTTTTCTTTGACAACGATTTTCGTTTCGAAGTCGAGGCCGGCGGAGAAACCGAGATACTCATGATACGGACGAGCGTAGCAGTACGAGCAACCATGCTCGCAGCCGCGATAGGGATTGATGCTCGCATCGAACCCGATGTCGGGGCTGGTATTGTAGGCGATGATCGAGACACTGGCGTCACGGTAGAACTGCGTCTTCGGTGCGGGGTCGTCAGGCTCGTCCCACTCGGCGTCACGTTCATACGCCGTGTGCTCGAACCGGTTCGGCGGATTCTCTGCCACGCCGCGCCCGCGAATGGATTTCTTCGCACCCATCGCCACGACGGTAGCACGGATATATCCACTGTCAAAACTACGCCGGCTGGATGTCAATGGAACCGATCTTTCCCGAATGAATGTGTACTGTAACGGTCATCGGGCGGCAGCAGACCTCGCAGTCGACGATGAACTCAGCGTCGCCTTCGCTCAGGTCGAAGGGAACGTCGAACTCTTCGCCGCAATGCGGGCAGGTGATGGCGAGAAAGTCGCTCATTTCGATTTGATCGAGGTCCAGAATTCGTCGAGCCACGCCACACGCGGTCCGATGTCTTTGACGAATTCGAGTCTCTTCATCACGTCGGGCGGGGGATAGATGACGGAATTATTGCGGTCAGCAGAAGTGATAAACGCAAACGCGGCCTTGTTGGGCGTGGCGTACTGGTTAAAGTTCGAAATCTGCGCGCCGATCTTCGGGTCGAGGATATAGTTGATGAATTTCTCGGCCGTGTCGCGATGCGGGGCGCGGGCGGGCACAGCCAGATTATCCACCCAGATCTCGCTGCCTTCGCGCGGGATGAAGTAGTACGTCTCGGGATCTTCCCGCATGCCGCGGACGGCATCGCCGTTGAAGACGATGCCGACGCGGCAGGCCTTCTCGAGGACTTTGTTCTTCGCGCCGACGCCGCCTTCCAACCCGAGCGAGCGCTTCCTGGTTTGGATGAGCAGGTCGCGGGCATCGAGGAGTTGTCGCCTGTTTGTGCTATTGAAACTGTGACCCTGGTATTGGAGTGCGATGCCGATGGCGGTCCGGGCGTCGTCGATCATCAGGAACGCGCCGATTTGCTTTTTCGGATCGAAGATGAGCCCCCACGTTTCGTCGATGATTTCGCCCGGTTTCTTGCGCACGTAGAGACCGACCGTCCCCCACTGATACGGGATGGTGTAGGCGTTGTCCGGATCGCATTCGCGATGGGCGAACTTCGGGTCGAGGTTGTTGATGTTGGGAATGCTTTCGTGGCGCAGCGGCGCAAGCAACCCCTGGCGAACCATCGAGGCGACCAGGTAATCGGACGGGACCACAATATCGTATCGGGATGCACCGCCGGCCCGCAGTCGGGAGAGCATGCTCTGGTTGTCTTCGTAGACATCGATTGCGACATGGCAGTCACAGGCTTTCTCGAAACTCCGGATGACAGCGGGATCGATGTACTCGTTCCAGATGAACAGGTTCAGCCTGTTCGTCTGGCCCCACACCGGCGTGATGCAGGCCGCCGCTAGAAGGACAAACAGAGATGTCGTTAGCGGGCCGGTCAACACATTGATCCAGCCTCCTTCAACGCGGGTTCGCAGGACATTCTCTGAGCCGAATACACCATGTCCGGACCATAGCAGATTCCCACAAGAGCGGGGTAATAAAGCTCGCTGGTGCACCCCGGTGACGCCACGGAAGTCGCGCGATTGTCTGTTGGCAACAGGCTGGTGCGCAAGGGCTTGCGCGCGCAACTCGCCAACTCGCCGGGCCTGTGGTATGGTATAATCGACCAGCGGGGGGAGATTAAGATGGACGAGAAACTTACAGACACGGCGCAATCGAAGGACGCGACAGCGGTTGCGGCGCCGCCTTCGGTTCAAGCGTCTCGTGAATCGTCGAAGCCCGACAAGCTCGAGGATCTTCGTCGCAAATCCGCGGACTACCTCGAGACCGTCAGCGCCGGCAAGAAACTCGATCCCGAGGACAAAAACCGCATCATCACCCACACGCTGGAGAATTTCGACGACTACTTCAATCGCGGGTTCTTGCATTATCGCAAGTCCGTCGCCGAAGCCGAGGATTTCGCCGCCATCGAGTGGACCGGCCAGGGCTCGATCATCGAGGACATCATGGGCCGCAAGTTCATCGATTGCCTCGGCGGCTTCGGCGTCTACAACATGGGCATCCGTCACCCGAAAATCATCGCGGCCGTCAAAGCCCAGCTCGAGCGCATGCCGCTCTCGTCCCAGGAATTGCTCGACCCGCTTCGCGGTTTCCTCGCGGAGCTGTTGGGTGAACTCACACCCGGTGATCTCCAGGATTGCTTCTTCATCAGCAACGGTACCGATGCGGTCGAGGGCGCGCTGAAACTGTCGCGGCTGTACACCAAGAAAACAGGCTTCATTTCCACCACCGGCGCGTTTCACGGCAAATCGATGGGCTCGCTCTCGGTGATGGGCCGCGCCGTCTACCGCAAACCATTCCAGCCGCTGTTGTCCGACGTCTACTTTGTCGATTACGGCGATATCAAGGACCTCGAACGCGAACTCAAGAAGCTCACCGATTTGGGCGAGGACATCGCCGCGATCATTCTCGAACCTGTCCAGGGCGAAGCCGGCGCGGTCGTGCCGCCGGACGATTATCTGCCCCGCGTCCGCCAATTGTGCGACGAGTACGGCGTGTTGCTCATCCTCGACGAAGTGCAAACGGGCATGGGCCGCACGGGCAAGGTGTTTGCCTGCGAACACTGGAACGTCGTGCCGGACATTCTCTGCCTGGGCAAAGCGCTCGGCGGCGGCGTGATGCCGCTCAGCGCCTTCATGAGCACACCCAAAATCTGGAAGGTGCTCGAAGATAATCCATTTCTCCATAGCTCGACCTTCGGCGGCAATCCGCTCGCCTGCGCGGCCGGCATCGCCGCGATCAATGTGATGCTCGAAGAAGATCTCGCCGGCCAGGCCGCCGAGAAGGGCAACTACCTGATGAAACGCCTCCGCGCCTTGCAGGCCATGCACCCGGAGATCCTCAAGGCCGTTCGCGGCAAGGGATTGCTGATCGGGCTCGAATTCAGCGACCGATTCATCGGCTATCGCGTCGCCGCCGCCCTGTTCAAACGCGGCGTGCTCGTCGCGGGCACCCTCCTCAGCGCGCGCACCATCCGCATCGAACCCGCGCTCAACATCAGCTACGAACTCCTCGACACCATGCTCGACAAACTCGCCGACACGCTCAAGCAGATCGAGAAACAGGTCGAGAAGGAAGCCAAAGAAAAGGCCGCCAAGGAAAAGGACCCGAAGGACGCGAAAGACGGCAAGGCGAATTAGCCCGCCAGTCCAATCAGGCTCATCTCCCCGCCAATTTGGTCCCATTTTCCGTCCCGTTTGTGCCCTTTTTCACCCTCCAACGACCCTAAAAACCCCCGAACGAAGCCAAACGAAGCCATTCAGTTTTTCAGGAATTCCTGCGTCATAATCCATTGCCGATCAGCCTCTTCCATTCCGCAACACCCCTAAAAACCATTGGCTTCGTTTCGCAGATATAGGGGGTCCCCCCCATCCTCCGCTGTAGCCGCGCTTGATAAGCGCGGAGCCGTGGTCGACGGTAGAAACGTCCTGCTGCGCGTTGTCGCCGCTTTGCAGTTCGCCGCTGCCTGTCCGCCTCAGGCGGATAGCCGCGCACGCTGGGCGCGGATGGGCCGCCCGGCCGCCCGGACGGCCCGTCATTTCTCCAATTGTAGCGGCACTCGATGAGCGTCGGTCGTAAGGTCGTCTCCGATTTCCTCGCCCCTTCGAAGGGGCGAGGATCAAAGGCGAGGGGGAAGCACTTCCCCGTCCGTCACCCCGAGCAGATCGAAGGGCCTCTGCTGTGTCTGCCCTCTCATTCCCTTATGTCCAAGCCCAGCCGCTCGGGATCTCGTCCGCTCCGGCACCGTTGCTCTCACTCCCGATTCTTTAATTGTCAAACAACAAGACAACGACCCGAACCCTATCACTTTTCCCGCCCCGCGTCCAGCAAAAACAATCACTTAACGATACACGCCGATATCCGCCTTATCGGAGGGGATCAAAAGGCGGGTGCCTTGGCTGGTTACCGCCCTCCGGCTGGGAGGGCGAACCTCCCGGTGAGCCGCGTCCTTGCCCGGCGGCCCCGTCCGGCACCCAAACGCTTTCCCCTCCTCGGAAGCGAAAAACAGGTGGGAGCTCTCTCGCGACGTTCCCCGAATCGCATTGCCAATGACTTTGCCGGGAAGTAAGATTGCACCGCATTCCGAAGCGTAATAGGGCAGGTCAATCCATGACACCCGAAGAAAAAGGCCGCCAGCAAATCGACTCGGCACCAGATCCATAATCGTGACTGCTGTTTCTCACATCACCGCGACGCGTGCGCTGCCCATGATATATCGTTAAGCGACATATCATGAAGACAATTACGCCCGGTCCGTGTCCATCTGCGGCTTGTCCTTCGCGCAGATTCGCATCCATTCGCGGCGGACACCCGTGTGCAGCATCCCGGGCGACGCCTTGGCTGTCTACAGATCGGGTACCCTCACGCACAACTCTCCCGCCGCATTCGTGAACGACGGTAACGTCGGCAAGCCGAGGCGCGAGGGTAGCGCCGGAGCCGAGTCCGACGGAGCCGAAAGCGGCACTAGCCGCTGAGACGCGCTGAAGATGTGCCGACAGCGCAAACGCCGCGCCTCGCCTTCGTGGCAATCCCGTTTTGCCGGACCTTCCATGACTTTCCCGTTGGGATCGAACGTGGACCCGTGGCAGGGACAGTTCAAGGAACGGTTCGATTCCGCCTCCAGCTTGCATTTCCGATGCGTGCAGTACGACGACAACGCCACCAGCTTGTCGCCCCCATCGCGATCACGCCGATTCGAATAGGCGTTGACCGATGAACTCGCCTTCCGAAATCCCGCCCGGGCAGGCGAAAAGGCCACCGCCCGTATGGGTGACGAACTGGTTCATCATGTCGTACTTCGCCATCTTGTCGAAGATCTTGATGAAGCCGGTCCGCGGGTCTTTCTGGTAGCAGATGAACAGCAAGCCTGCGTCGTACTCCATTCCCTGATGCCACGGCGGCCAGTGCTCGGCGTTAAAGTTCACGCCATCGTTGTAGGAATACGGACGACGAAGGACCCGCGCGCCGTCGTTGTTCTCGGCCATCGCAATTCGGACATGCGAGTAATCCGGAATGACGCGGTTCCCAGCCTTGTCGGTCGCGGTCAGGTTCGGCGTATCGAATTCTTTCTTGCCACCCAACGGCGCGCCGGAGGTCTTCTGGCGGCCAATGGTCTGCTCTTGGTATTCGAGCGCGAGACGGTCCCAATGTTCCAGGGCCATGCGGATGCGGCGCATCACGACATAGCTTCCACCCCGCATCCACGCGGGACCCTCATCGCCGACCCAGACGAATTCTTCCATCGCCTTCGGATCGGTTACGGACGGATTGCTGGTGCCATCCTTGAAGCCCATGAGATTGCGCGGCGTCTCCTTCGGGCTCGGCCTGGTAATAAAACCGATTTGGGCCCAGCGGATTTGCGCCACATAATTCGCCGCCAGCCCCAACTGGCGAACCGCGTGAAACGCAACCTGCGGATCGTCCGCGCACGCCTGCACGGACAAATCGCCCCCGGTCATCGCGTCGACCAACTGGTCCCCATTGAATCGAGGGAGATCGACGAGAGCTTCGGGCCGGTGCGCCGCGAGGCCGTACCGGTCCTGCCCGTTCTTCGTGAACAGCCCCGCGCCGAAGCCAACCGTTATCGTAAGGCGCGCGGGCGACAACCCCAGTGTTTCGCCGGTGTCAGCCTGTCTGGTTTCACGGGCCTGCCCGATCAGGTTCGCCGGCAGACCGCGGGTGATCCTGGCGGCGGTCGTGGTCCACGCGCGCAGCATTTTGATCACGTCGTCCCGGCTCGCCGTGACGAGGTCAAAGGCGGCGAAGTAGGTGTGGTTTTGCATCGGCGTCAGGATGCCGCCTTGATGTCGACCCCAGAACGGTTCCGTCGCTAACGAACCACCCGGCTTCATTCCGGCAATTGCGTCGGTCGCCGGGCGTACCCCCAGGCTCGCGCCGGCCACGGCCGCCATCAGTCCACCAGCCCTGGCCAGAAAGCCACGGCGGGACAAACCCTGTTTCTCATCGCCCGTTTCGCTCATGGGGACGCCTCGACAATCGTGTTCATGTCAGCCTCGACGTAATAAAGACCTTTCCCGTCCGGTTTCAAGGCAATACCGAACAGGTCGCCGTTGCCGGGCGGGGACTGCGCCTGGTCCGCGTCGATCCATTGCGCGCAGAGTTGCTAGGCAGTTGGGTCCAGGTCTCAACATTGCAACATTCGATTACCTTCACACCCACTCCCCTGACGGCGACACCGCCTACAAATTGGGCACCCTCACAAACAACTCCCCCGCGTCATTCGTGAACGACGGCAGTGTCGGCAAGCCGAGTCGGACGAGACGCCGCGCTTCGCCTTCGCGGCAATCGCGTTTCGCCGGACCTTCCATGACCTTTCCGTTGGGATCGAACGTCGACCCATGACAGAGACAACACGCCTTCGTCCCCATCCGCATGAATCGGTAACATACCTTCCCCCGCCGCTGCTTCTCCGGGGGTTTTGCCTCCTGACCTCCGTCCTCACCCCATCCCGCGCTCTCCTGCGGTCGGCAGTTATGGATAGTGCTATCCATAACTCCCCGGTGATTCCGACGGCCCGAACCGTCCGCGTCTGCCCCTTCGTCCTCCCGCGCGTTCGTGGTTTGTCGGCAGAGCAATCCATCCTCGGGATCGATCGGCAACAGTGAACTGGCGTCACCCTGACCATGGAAACGTTTGATCGCCGTCACACCTGCGTCGCCCTCTCCCTCCCGACTTCCCGCCCCGTCCCGGCAAGTTCCACCGCCTCCTCCATTCCGTGGTTATGGATAGCGCTATCTATAAATCGTCACCCTGGCTGCTCTCCGCCGCGTACCACACCGCCTCCTCCCGATGGACGTCACGGAGATATGTCGTCAACGTCTCGCGGTGTTATGGATGGCGCTATCCATAATCGGGATGATTGGGAGCAGCCGGAAGCACCGCCGACGGCAGCCGAACGGCGAGACGACCGGGCGCGAGCGAGCTCAACCGCCGCAACCGTCGCGACGGGGTGATCTTCCGGAAGGGTGGGCAACCGCATGCGCCGCGTATGACGTCACAACGTCTTCACCGCTCTTACCAACCACGGCCGCGTGAATCGTCCCGGCCGATGCCGTCCCCGCAACCACTGTTTTACCGTGATCTCGCTGACCACGCAGCCCCGTGCCGCGAGGGCTTTGCGCAACTGCGGCAACGTTCGGCCCGCCCTCCGGCGATACAACGCCCGGCACAGCGGGTCGCGCGGCGGCAACAATCTCTTTCGGCTCATCTCGTTCTCCTCCGATCCAACGGTCCTCGCAGCGACATCTGGCCCCGGATGTCCTCCGAAGTATGGATGGTGCTATCCATAAATACGAGACCGTTATCGAAGTGGCCGACGCGTAACAGTTACAACGGTGAATTCACACCTGCTCACGAACAACATTGGGCTCTCGTCGCGCCGCCGCCTACAAATTCGGGACCCTCACGCATAACTCCCCCGCCTCATTCGTGAACGACGGCAACGTCGGCAGGTCGCGTTTCGCCGGGCCTTCGGTGACCTTTCCACCGGGATCGAACGTCGAGCCGTGGCAGGGACAGTTGAACGACCGATTCGATTCCGCCTCAAGCTTGCATTTCCGATGCGTGCAGTAGGACGACAACGCCACCAGTTTGTCGCCCTTGTGGACGAGAAAAAATCCCTGATCGCGGAAAGCATCGTACAACCCGTCGGCGGCATATTTACTGACCGGTCCGGCGTTCACCACTCGCTCGTGACCGTTTGCGCCGGAACCGCTGGCGCCACTGTTGCTTTGCTCGGCCATCGCCCGACAGCCGGTGACCAGCGTGGCGGCCGTCACAAACAAAAACTGTCTCCGACTAATACCCGCTGGCGCGTCCATTTCCGTCGTCATGGCTTCAATACTCAAACACGAGGCTGGTGATGACGCCCCAATGCATGTCTTCGCGCGCGCCGTTGTCGATCGGGAACACGTACCCGGCCCCCAGCCGCGGTTGCACGCTGCCGATGGTCTTGAGGTTGACGCGAAAACCCGCGTTTCCCGTGAGACTGTTGTGTCCGGGATCCTCGTGATTCAACTCGGTCTCGCCGATCAATTCGAAGACGGGAATCAACTGCAACACGTCCGGCAACTGCAGCTCCTTGCGCGGGATCGTGTAGCCGAACACCAGGCCGTACTCGAATGTCTTCAGCCCGTTGTCGTCATCGCTCCCGTACAACATGGAAAGTCCGACAATGGATTGGAGCGTGAAATGGTTGCCGAGGCGCAGGTCGTCGAAAATCTTCGGAACAACTTCCGTGTCCTTGCTTAACGACGAGTGGGTGGGGACGCCGACCTCGATCGCCGCGCCGAATGTGGAGTCAACCGACTTGTTGTCCGAGACGTATTGATAGATCGGGTAGCGGGCGCCGAGGTCGATGTTGTCGAAACCGTCCGTCGTTTTGTTCGCCGCGGTGTCGTAGTCGACTTCATACGGCGCCTCGATCTCCAAGGTGAGCAGGCCGAACCCTTTTTCCACCTCGGCGGTCGCAACATCATCCCGTTCCTGGCTGGACGCCTGGGTGTGCAACCAGTCCAGGCGAGCTTCATTGACCTCAAGGTCGGAATCATCAACCAGGAATGGCTCGGGATAAACTCCTTGGCCATACGAGCTTCTGTGGTCCAGCCAGCCGAGTAGGCCGTACCGATTGTCATCGGTTGCGTGCGAAGCGGCCTGCTGCGTATCATATTGCTGTGCAGATGCATGTGGAGCCGAATAGATGCCTATTGTGGCGATTGTCACGACGAGAACGACGATGAGACGCCCTCCTGCCCGAGACGGCAGAGTGCGCTGATATACATTTTTCATGGTCGCTATATAAAGCAGATGATTACTATGTCAATCATAAAGAGGATAATAATTGTCCGCTTATCCCTCGCTCCTGTCGAGAAACGCCTTGTGGACAGGTGACTTGAAGTTTCGGTATGACAGTACATACCGGCACTCCAATGCAAACCGACACGCCACCCAAAACCGGGCAGGGTTACTACAAGTGGGTCGTTGTCGGCATGTTGTGGTTTGTGTGCTTCTTCAACTACGCCGACCGGCAAGTGCTTGCCGCCGTCTTCCCAAAGTTGAAAAGCGAATTCGGCTTTAATCCCGTGGAACTCGGCCTCATCGGCTCGGCGTTCATGTGGATCTATGCGCTGGGCGCGCCTCTCGCCGGGTTCATCGCCGACCGTCTGCCACGCAAGCACTTGATTCTCGGAGGCTGCTTGTTTTGGAGCAGCGTCACGGTCATGACGGGATGGTGCGGCCGGCTTTGGCAATTTGTGACGGTCCGCGCCATGGAGGGACTGGGCGAGACGTTCTATTTTCCGGCAACGATGTCGTTGGTGAGCGATTATCATAGCGGGCGCACCCGATCTCGCGCGCTTTCCTTGCACCAATCGAGCGTCTATCTCGGTACCATCATCGGCAGTTGGGCAGGAGCGTGGTTCGCCGAGATCTACGGCTGGCGCGTCGGGTTTTACTTCTTCGGAGCCGCGGGTGCCGTCGTCGCGCTGGTTCTCTACCGCTTCTTGAGGGAGCCCGTCCGCGGCGCGACGGAGCCGAGCCATGAATCGCGACACGAGCCGGTTTCCGTCGACGAGGCGTTGAGCATCATTTTTCGGCACCCAACCGTGGCGCTTCTGATGGGCGCTTTCCTCGGCGCGAATTTTGTCGCGACGATTTTCCTCACGTGGACGCCAACGTTTCTGGTGGAGAAATTCGGGTTTCGGCTGACGTCCGCCGGCCTGTCCGGCAGCGTGTTCATCCATCTGGCGAGCGCGATCAGCGTTCCCATCGGCGGCGCGCTGGCTGACCAACTCGCCCAACGTTTCCTCGGCGGGCGGATTCTCGTGCAGGCGATTGGCTTGCTGGCGGGCGCGTCGTTTGTTGCGCTGGTCGGACTGACCTCGAGTGTCGTCGTGCTCCTGGTTTCGATGACATTGTTTGGCCTCTCGAAGGGACTCTACGATTCCAACATCTTCGCGTCGTTGTTCGACGTGATCGAGCCACGAGCCCGGGCCACGGCGGCGGGCATCATGAACACGGTTGGCTGGGGCGGTGGCGCGCTCGGTCCGCTGGCCGTCGGACTGATGACCGTCTACGGGCGGCACAAACAGCCGATTGATAACATGAGCGAAGCGGTGGCGTCCGGCGCCATCGTGTACGTGATGAGCGCCGTTCTACTGCTCGTGGCGGCGTTTCGGTTTGCGCCCGTCGACATGCGGCGTTCGGAGGCGGTCCTGTAAATCATGCGCGCCAGCCTCTTGACCGCGTTCTTTCTGGCCAACGTCTTGTTGGCGACGTGCCTGCGCGCTTCGCCAATCCTCACGTCCGAATTCATCAACGAACACGCGCCGTATCCCGAGTGTCATGCATCCACGATCGCCGAGACGGCGCCCGGCAAGCTCGTGGCCGCATGGTTTGGCGGCACGCACGAACGCGCGCCGGACGTCGGGATTTGGGTTGCGCGGCAGGAAGACGGACATTGGCTCGATGCGGTGGAAGTGGGCACAGGGTTGCAGCCGGACGGGACGCGTTTCCCCACATGGAACCCCGTGCTCTTCCAGCCGACGAATGGTCTCCTGGTGCTCTTCTACAAGGTCGGTCCATCGCCCGGCGCCTGGTGGGGGATGATGACCAGATCCGCGGATGGCGGGAAAACGTGGGACAAGCCGGCGCGATTGCCCGAAGGCATTCTCGGGCCGAACAAGAACAAGCCGGTGTTGCTGGCCGATGGCGCATGGCTTTGTCCGTCGAGCACCGAGAGCGCTCAAACCGGCTGGCTGGTGCATTTCGAGATGACGCGTGACGCCGGACGCACATGGCAGAGCATCGGGCCCGTGGAAAAGGGGAATGGCCTGAATGCGATCCAGCCAACCGTTCTGTTTCATCGCGACGGTCGATTGCAGGCCCTCTGCCGCACGCGCAACGGCGTCATCGCCTCGACCACGTCGAGCGACTCTGGGAAAACGTGGAGTCCGCTGTCATCGACCGGCTTGCCGAACCCGAATTCCGGCATTGATGCCGTGACGCTGGCCGATGGCCGCCAGTTGTTGGTTTACAATCAGTCCGCGCCGCCGCCGGATCGTCCGACCAAGGGCGTTCGCTACCCGCTCGACGTGGCCATTTCGTCCGACGGCCTGCGCTGGCAGCACGTGCTCACGCTCGAAGATCAGCCCAACCCCGAAGGCTACGCCTACCCGGCCGTCATACAAACGTCGGATGGCCTGGTTCACATCACCTACACCTGGCATCGTCAGCACATCAAACATGTCGTGCTCGACCCGAGCAAGCTCGAGCCGACGCCGGAACGATCGGATGCCTATGGCGCGCTTCGCGTTGTTGATCTGAAATGCGAGTATGCAACCGATCCGATGGGGATCGACACGCCGAATCCCCGATTGTTCTGGAAAGTGGCGAGCGACGAGCGCGGCCAGCGACAGACGGCGTATCAGGTGCTGGTTGCGTCTTCCTCGAGAATTCTCGCGGAGGATCGCGGTGATTTGTGGGACAGCGGACGCGTCGCCTCCAGCGATACCACGGGCATTCGTTATGCCGGCACGCCGCTTGGGTCGTCGGAGCAAGCGGTTTGGAAGGTGCGCGCGTGGGATCGTGACGGCCACGCCACGCCATGGAGTGCCGAAGCCAGTTGGACGATGGGGATCCTCAAGCCGGAAGACTGGCGCGGCGCGTGGATCGTTGCTCCCGGCGCGACGGAATCATTGTTGTTGCGCCATGATTTTTCCGTGAAGAACGGATTGCGTCGGGCCGTCGTGCACATGTGCGGGCTGGGACAGTACGAATTGATGATTGACGGAACGAAGGCCGGCAACGACGTTCTCTCGCCCGGCTGGACGGATTACGATCGAACCACTCTCTACGACACCCTGGATGTGACGGCCATGCTGCACGGAGGCAGCAACACTGTCGGGATTATCCTCGGCAACGGAATGTACAACGTGGTCCGGCGCGATCGCTTCGTGAAATTCACCGGGTCTTTCGGCGCGTTGCGGGCGATTCTGCATCTGCGGCTCGAATACACCGATGGCAGCGTGGAATTCGTCGGGTCTGATCCGACCTGGCGGTCTCACGCGGGCCCGATCACATTCAACAACATTTACGGCGGGGAGGACTGCGACGAGCGTCTCGAACCGGTGGGATGGACGATGCCGGGATTTGACGACCACGACTGGCTGCGGGCGGTCCCGCTGGTTCGGCCGGGGAATACTTTGCGCGGGGAAAGCGTGTCCGCCGAGCCGCTGCGCGAGATCGAGACAAGATCGCCCGTGGCGACGCGCTCGTTTCCTGATGGCAGCATCGTGTACGATCTGGGACAGAACGCCTCGTACATGCCGCGCATTCGCCTGAGCGGCCCGGCGGGCAGCGCCGTACGGCTGACCCCGGCCGAAGTCGTCAATCCCGACGGCACCATCAATCGAAGTACCATGGGCGGGGTGAGCCGCGGCAGTTCGTGGTGGCAGTACACGAAGTCCACGGATGGCGAGGAGACGTGGTCGCCCAAGTTCTGCTATGTGGGCTGCCGATATTTGAAGGCCGAGTTCTTTTCCGCCAACCCCGGCAAGACATTGCCGCACATCGAGTCGATCGAGGGCGTCGTCGTGCACAGCAGCGCGGCGCCGGTCGGCCAGTTCGCCGCGTCGAACCCGTTGCTCAATCGAATCCGTGACCTCGTCCGCTGGGCGCAACGCTCGAACATGGTCTCGATTCTCACGGATTGCCCGCATCGCGAGAAGCTGGCCTGGCTCGAACAGTATCACCTCAACGGGCCATCGATTCGGTACGAATTCGATGCCACACGGATTTTTGCCAAGGGTGTGCACGACATGGCCGACGCCCAGGATGACAGCGGACTGATCCCGACGACCGCGCCCGAGTACGCGAAATTCAAGGGCACGTTTCGCGCCGCGACGGAATGGGGTTCGGCGTTCATCATCGTCCCATGGCAACAATACATGTTCACCGGTGATCGGGAGCCATTGGGCAACCATTTCGGCGCGATGAAGAAGTACTTCGCCTACCTGGAGACGCGCGCCACGAACGATATCGTGTCCGAAGGGTTGGGGGATTGGTACGATCTGGGGCCGAAAAAACCCGGGGTCGCGCAACTCACGCCGCCGCCCGTCACCGCGACGGCGTTTTACTTCTACGACGCAACGATTCTGGCTCGCGCCGCCGGGCTGTTGGGTCGCAGTGAAGATGCGGCGCACTATGCCGCGCGCGCGGAACAGATTCGCGCGAGCTACAACCGGCGCTTCTTCAATCGCGACACCGGTTCCTACGCAACGGGCTCGCAATGCGCCAACGCATTGGCATTGGTGATGAACATCGTCGATCCGTCCCAACGCCAACGCGTATTGGCCGCGCTGGTGCGCGACGTGGAACAGCACGACGGCATGATGACGACCGGCGACATCGGCTTTCGCTACCTTCTTCAGGCGCTGGCCGATGGCGGGCGCTCCGATCTGGTTTACCGGATGATCAACCGCGATGACAAACCCGGCTACGGCTTTCAATTGAAAAAGGGCGAGACAAGCCTGACGGAATCCTGGGACGCAAATCTGAGTTCATCGCACAATCATTTCATGCTCGGGCAGATCATCGAGTGGTTCTACAAAGATCTCGCGGGGATCGACTGCGACCCGGCGGGCCCGGGGTTCCAGAAAATCATCCTGAGACCGGAACCTGTCGGTGATCTCACATGGGTGGAGGCAAGCTACGAGTCGGTCCACGGCCCGATCTGGGTTCGCTGGGAGCGTCATGACGACCGATTTGTCCTCAGCGCGAGGATTCCCGCCAACACAACCGCGACGGTCTTCCTTCCCAGCCGCCGAGGAGCGGAAGTTCTGGAGAGCGGCACGCCGGCCAGCAGGCAGCACGGTGTGACATGCATTCGTCAGGATGGCGAGCGGGCTGTTTACGCAATCGAATCGGGCAGCTATCGATTTGAATCGCGGTTTGAGCAGTTGTAATCCAGCCTCCCAACGTTCGTGCTCGCAATTATTTGCAGGGTTTTCTGATCCGTAACACGGCGGTCACGGTATCGCAATCGTCGCATGCAACGGTAAACTCGGATGAAATACCGCACTGTCTGGATGTCCGACATGCACCTGGGTACTCGCGGCAGCAACGCCGCGGGGATCATGGATTTTCTCAAGCAAAACGAGTTCGACCGGCTCTATCTGGTTGGCGACGTGATCGACATCTGGCGGCTGCGCAAAGAGCGCTACTGGCCCCAGTCGCACAATGACGTCATCCAGAAAATCCTGCGCAAGGCCCGCAAAGGCACGCACGTCATTGTCATTCCCGGCAACCACGACGAGTTCTGCCTCAACTTTCTCGGCATCTACGGCAACATCGTCGTCAAGGAGCGCGACGTGTACACGACCATGGACGGCGAGCGCCTGTTGGTGATGCATGGGCATGAGTTCGACTCCGTGACGATGCATGCCAAATGGTTGGCCCATCTTGGGGATTTCGGGTACACACTCTTGCTCACGCTGAACCGTCCGCTGAACGCCATCCGCAATCTGTTTGGACTCAACTACTGGTCGCTAAGCGCCTACGTGAAACAAAACGTCAAGAAAGTCGTCAGCTCGATCAGTCGATTTGAGGAAGCGGTCGCGCACTACGCCGAACTGCATCGCGTCGGTGGCATTATCTGCGGGCACATTCACACGCCGGCGATTCGGCAAATCCGCGGCGTGAACTACTACAACGCGGGCGATTGGGTGGAAAGCAGCACCGCGCTCGTCGAGCATCTCGACGGCCGTCTGGAATTGCTCTACTGGCGCGAAGAGACCGCCGACAACCTTGTCCCGATCGCCACCGCCCCGTCGGATCTTGCCGACAAGTCCGGGTTGCTCACTGCGGCCCGCTGACCGCATTTTTCGATTCCTGCCGAATTCGAGTGCTTGCCTGTCCCATCGCGGTGAGTTGCTGTATAGTGTCCTTGGCTTCCATTGTGCCGAAAGGAACGTGCCCAATGAAGACGTACAAGAACTATGTCAACGGAGAATGGGTGGGCGGCACCACCAGCCGCGACATTGTCAACCCAGCCACTGGGGAAGCACTCGCCGTAGTCCCTGAGGCGAACAAGGGTGACGTGGATCGGGTGGTCGACGCGGCTCGCCAGGCCTTCGAGCATGCCAACTGGCGCGATTCCTCCCTGGCCATGGCCCGCGGCCGGGTGCTGTTCAAGATGGCGGAACTCGTCCGCAAGAACGCCGCCATGCTCGCCGAATTGGAAACGCGAAACTCAGGCAAACCGATCGTCGAGAGCGAATTCGACATCAATGATGTGGCCACGTGTTTCGAGTACTTCGGGGGCCTGGCAACGAAGATCCACGGCGAGACGCTTCACGTGCCCGACAACGCGCTCAATTTTACGTTGCGCGAGCCTGTCGGTGTCGCGGCACTGATCATCCCGTGGAATTACCCGTTGCTGATGGCTGCCTGGAAGCTCGGTCCGGCGCTGGCAGCGGGTTGCACGGTGATCCTCAAACCAGCGGAACAGACGCCGCTGACGGCGCTCGAATTTGCGAAACTCGTCCAACGGAACGTGCCCGAGCTGCCGCCGGGCGCATTCAATGTGATCACCGGCGATGCCGTGGCTGGTCGCGCGCTGGTCGAGTCTCCGTACGTGGATAAGGTTGCGTTTACGGGCGGCGTGGACACCGGCAAAGCGATCTTGCGGAGCATCGGCAGCACGCACCTGAAGAAAGTCTCGCTCGAACTCGGCGGCAAATCCCCGAACATCTTCTTCGCTGACGCGGATTTGGATGCGGCGACCGATGGCGCGTTGTTTGGCGTGTTCATCAACCAGGGGGAAATATGCAGTGCCGGCTCGCGCGTGCTCGTGCAGCAGGACATTTTCAAGAAATTCATGGATCGCATGAAGGACAAGACCCGTCGCATCAAGCTGGGCGATCCGCTCAAGCGCGAGACCAGGATGGGACCGCTCGTGAGCGCAGAGCATCTGGAAAAGGTGACGGGCTATATCGAGCTTGGCAAACGAGAAGCGAAAGTCCTCGCTGGCGGCAATCGCCCCAGGAACCTCAGGAAGGGCTATTACATCGAGCCGACGATTTTCGAAACGGACAACAGCACGCGCATCGCCCGCGAGGAGATTTTCGGTCCCGTCGTTGCCTGCATCCCCTTCAAGGATGAGGCTGACGCGCTGAAGATCGCCAACGACACCCCGTATGGTTTGGCGGCGGCGGTGTGGTCGCGAGACATCTTCAAGTGCCTGCGGGTCGTGAAAAATCTCCGCGCCGGCATTGTCTGGGTCAATACCATGCAGCCGTGCTATGTCGAATCGCCCTGGGGCGGTTACAAGGCGAGCGGCCAGGGGCGCGAGTTGTCTCTGCACGGCATCGATGAGTTCCTCGAAACCAAACAGGTCCACATCAACCTCAACGAAGCGCCGATTGGGTGGTATTGAAGTACCGTCATTCGGGTTGGTTCGAAGAAGGAGATGCTTCATTTCGCTCGGTATGAGAGCAAACCGGACTGGCAGAAATCGCAACTTCGTCGTTCTCGGCGGCGTGGGTGCGATCGGGCGCGTGGTGGTACGCGATTTGTTTGAATCGCATCCGCGAAACCACATCGTCGTGGCCGATTACAACGCCGAGGCCGCCCGGTGCCACGCGCGACGATTTCACAGTCGACGCGTAACGGCTGTGTTTGCCGACGCGCGCCAGCCGAAGCAGCTTGCCGGAGTTTTCCGCGGCAACACCGTCGTCATCAATTGCACCCAGCACGACTTCAATCTGCAGGTGATGCAAGCGGCGTTGGCGGCGAAACTCCATTACGTCGACCTGGGAGGATTGTTTTATTGGACGCGCAGGCAGTTGAAGCTGGACCCGGGATTCCGGCGCGCGGGTCTGACCGCGGTCCTGGGCATGGGGTGTTCGCCGGGGATAACAAATGTTATGACGCGTGCGGGGGTGGAAAAACTCACGCGTGTCGATTCCGTGCGAATCCGGGTTGGGTCGAAAGATTTCAACGGGCAGCCCGCGGACTTTTTCTTTCCCTATTCCGCGCAAACGATTGTGGAAGAGTTGACGCTTCGACCGTGGGTGTTCGAATCGGGACGGTTTCACCAGGTGAACCCACGGACGGGTTGGGAACGGGTTCGGTTTCCGAGACCCGTCGGAACGAAGTGGGTCGTGCGCACACGGCATAGCGAGGTCGCCACCATCCCGGGGTCGTTCGCGTATGCCGGTTTGTCCCACTGCGATTTTGCGGTATCGTTTGATCGCGGCTTCGTGCGGGAAGTGGTCAAGAGACTGGCGAACGGTTGGACGGCCCGGGAATTCGCGAGGCTGCCAACTCCGCGCGCCAAGCCGAATGATTACGAAGTTTCGCGGGTCATCGCCTCGGACAAGCGAAGAACCATTTGTGTGGACTGTCATGCGCGGGCGAATCGTCGCTGGCATGCAAGCGCGGGCGATGTTGACACCGGGTGTCCACCGTCGATTGTGGCGCAGATGATCGCGAGCGGGGTGATTACAAAGCGTGGAGTGTTGGCGCCGGAGGTGGCAGTGCCCGTGATCCCGTTTTTTCGGGAGTTGCGCCGGCGCCGAATGAGAATCGAGATACGGGAGAGCAAAGCATGAAAATGTGCGTGGGCGGGCGTTGGATCGACAATGGCAAGAAGATCGAGGTGATCCATCCGTTCGACAATTCCGTTGTCGACACGGTGCCACGCGCGACCCCGGCGGACGTGGATGCGGCCCTTGAGGCGGCGGTGCGCGGCGCGAAGCTCATGGCCAGACTGGAAGCCTGGGATCGCTACCAGATTCTGAGGGGGGCAGCGGAGAAGCTCGAAACGCGCGCGGAAGAATTTGCCCGCACCATCACCCTCGAAGAAGGGAAGATCATCGCCGAGGCGCGCTTCGAGGTGGGACGGGCGGTGCAGGTGTTGATGCTGTCGGCCGAAGAAGCGCGGCGGATTCACGGGGAGACGGTGCCGCTCGATGCGTCGCCCGGCGGCGCGGGGAAAATGGGGTTCACGTTGCGGGTGCCTTGTGGCGTGGTCGTGGCGATCAGTCCATTCAATTTCCCGCTGAATCTGGTTACCCACAAGGTCGGACCGGCGATTGCGGCGGGCAATGCGATTGTCATCAAACCACCATCCAGCACACCGTTGTCGGCGCTGAAGCTCACCGAGCTGCTATTGGAGTGCGGAATGCCGCCCGAGGCGATTTCGTGTTTGACGGGTCCCGGAGAAGAAGTGGGGGACGCGCTCTGTCGCGACGAACGAGTGCGCAAGATCAGCTTTACGGGCAGCGTGCCGGTGGGAGAACGAATTTGTCGGATGGCGGGGATCAAACGGGTGACGATGGAACTCGGCAGCAATTCGCCGATCATCGTGATGCCGGACGCGGACCCGGCCAAGGTGGCGGAAGCGGTCGCCATGACCGGCTACTCGAATGCCGGTCAGGTATGCATCTCGACGCAACGGGTGCTCGCTCACCGGGAGATGTACGAGCAGGTGTTGGCCATGTCGAAGTCCAGAGTCGAAGCGCTCACCACGGGCGACCCGACGAATGAGAACACAAAGGTCGGCCCCATGATCCGCGAAACGGAAGCGAAACGGGTGGAGCAATGGGTCATCGAAGCGGTGCAGGGCGGGGCGCAAGTTGTCACCGGTGGCGAACGCCGCGGCGCGATCTACACGCCCACGATCATCGGAAACGTGAAGCCCGAAATGAGAGTTTCGAGTGAGGAATTATTCGGTCCGGCGGTGGCATTCACCGCATTTCAGAATGTGGAGGAAGCACTTACGCTCGCCAATGAGAGTCGGTTCGGCCTGGCGGCGGGTGTGTTTACCGAGAGCGTGGAGACCGCGATGAAGTTTGCGCGGGAGCTTCAAACGGGTAATATTCATATCAATTGGGGACCGCAGTGGCGCGCGGACCTGATGCCGTATGGAGGCCTGAAAAACAGTGGCTTTGGCAAGGAAGGGCCTCGGTTCGCCGTGGAGGAGATGACCGAGCTAAAGATGGTGATTTTTCACCTAAACGATTGAAAGTGTTGACGTTATTGCAAATTGTTGTTACAAATTCGCCAGTTTTTGGGGGCCGCACGAGGGGGCGTTTGGTATCAAGCAGGTACAACGACTAGCTTATGCGAACGATGGCAGCACAGCCAGGGACGGGAGGCGCGTCAGGCGTGGACACGCAGTTACAGAACCAAAGTATCCGCGTCGAGCGGAAGCATTTCACGTTCGACCTGAGAGAAAATCCGCGAGGCCGGTTTTTGAGGATCATCGAGGAAGTTAATGGTCGCCGAGACGCCATCATTATCCCCCTGACGGGATTGGAAGATTTCCGCGATCAACTGAACGAGATCATCAAGTTCAGCAAGACTCTGTCACCAAAACCGTAGCCTTCGGGGTTTGCGCCGACGTATGGTTCAGGGACCGGGTCCGGGTCTCTCGGGATTGGCTTTCTACTGTTTCTGCCCCGCGATGATTTCATTGATGGCGGCTTGGGCTTGTTCGCGCACGGTCGAATCGGGGTCTGCCAGGAGCGCGACGAGGGCATTTGTGCCAGCGGGCAGTCCGCATTCACCCAGCGCCACGGCGGCCGATCCGCGGACTTTGGGATCTTTACTCTGGCATGCATCTGCCAACGGTTTCAAGGCCGCGGGATCGTGGATTTTGGCGAGAGCGACCGCGATGTCGAATTGTTGGGCAGGGCCGGCCACTTCGAGGGCGTGTTGCAGGGCCGGACGCGCGGGTTCACTGGCCAGATCGTAGAGGGCGCGTGCCGCGCTGTAGCGAACGTTGCCATCCTGATCCGCCAACATCTGAAGCAGCCAACCCACGGCGCGCGGATTTCCCAGTTTGCCGATGGCCATGGCGGCTTCGGCGCGCACGAACCAGATGTCATCGGCCAGCAGGTGAAACAGCGGCTTCAAAGCCCTGGGATTCTGCAGCCGGCCGAGGGCGCGGGCGCAGTAGCCCCTGACCCAGAAATCGGTATCGTCCAACGCCCGAACCAGCGCGCGGAAATCGTTGGTGCTGGGCTGATCGGAAATCAGCTTGGCGGCATTCTCGCGGACAACACGGTCTCGATGCCGCAGACATTCCGCGAGAATGGACTGGCTGTCGGGGATGTGCTGCAACGCGGCCGCCGCCTGGTCGGGCTGCTCGGCGCGGAGCAGGATCACGACGCGCATTCGCAGAAGGGCAGGGGAATCGGGATGCAGCCGAAGATAGTACTCGACCGTTTCCTGAGCGGCTTGGATTCGTCCCTCGTCCAGCAGCGTGTTGGCCTTGTTGAGAGCAGCGCGTTCAGGGCCTCTGGCGCAGCCAACGAGCAACCCCAGCAATATCATTATGGCAAAACGTGTCATCGCGTGGTGTGACGCGCTCCGGGCTGTGTTTGCTTGTCAGCAGACGGAGCGGAAACCAAACGCATCTTTGTCACGACAAAGGACGGGGTCAAGCGGGAACTGATTGGTAACGGCGGGCTTCGGGGTTGACACCCCCTGTCACGGCCCGTAGAGTATTGGCAACTATGCTGGGGTCGACATTGAGGAGTGGAGCCGCACTGTCCTGCAAATCGCTTTCCAAGCGAGACCTCTCCGACCTTCTGGAGCCGGTCGCTGCAGAATTACCCCGAGTCGAGAAGGCGTTGGCCAGTCAGGTTGGTAGCTTTGACCTTCGGCTGGGCGATCATATCCGGTATGTTCTCGGGGGTAATGCCAAGCGGTTGCGTCCGAGCCTGGCTCTTTTGGCGGGCGGGGTAACCGGCGGCATCCGGGACGAGCATATCACGTTGGCCGTCATTGTCGAACTCATCCACATTGCCACGCTTGTTCACGACGATATCCTGGATGAAGCGGAATTGCGCCATCAGGCTCCTACATCTAACCAGCGATTTGGCAACGAGATAAGCGTGTTACTTGGGGATTGCTTGTTTGCTCACGCCTTGAGATTGGCGGCTGGTTACCCGACCACCGAAGTCTGCCGGAGAGTGAGCGAAGCCACAAATACCGTCTGTTCCGGCGAGATTGTTCAAACCCAGCGGCGTTTTGACGTGGATTTGACCCTCGATCAGTACCTGGAAATCATCAATATGAAGACGGGGGCCCTTTTTGCGGTCAGTTGCGAGCTGGGAGCCGTTTTGAACGGTGCGCCGCCTGCTGTTGTCAAATCGATGTATGAGTACGGGGCCAATTTGGGGATTGCGTACCAGATTTACGACGACTGCGTGGACATTTTCGGCCAGGAACGCCAGGCCGGGAAGTCGTTGGGGACAGATATGAAGAAAGGCAAGCTGACATTGCCATTTTTGCTGTTGCTCCAACATGCAGGGGCCGAAAGCCGGCAGGAACTGCGGGCCATGATTCTTCGAAATGATCTCCACGAGCAGCAACGATTGCTTCGGCTCATATTGGGAAACGGCGTCGTGGGTGAATCCCTGGCCGCGATTGATACCTACATCGGCCGGGCGCAACAGAATCTTTCCGGTCTGCCGTCGAATGTGTACGGCAACACATTGGCATCTCTCACAGAGTACTTGTCGGGGCAAAGCCGGGTACTCCTTCGGGAAGCGGTTGCGGCGTAACGACCGGGGTCAAGGGCATGGTTTTCACCGGGATGACAGTCAAGGAAACAAGCAAGGCTGGCGGCGGGATGCCTCCGCAGCGAGATTCGACTCCCACGGTCGTGGGACCTGTGAGGGAGAGCAAGATCGATCTCCAGCACGAAGACGACGAGGTACTGGTTCGTCGGACGCAACAGGGGGATCGATTCGCATTCGACGTTTTGGTGGGCCGCTACAAAGAGCGGTTGTACGCCACCGTGTACCATATGACGTCGAACCACGAGGACGCCAACGATCTCGTACAAGACACGTTCATCAAGGCGTACAAGAGCCTCCGCAGTTTTCGCGGCCAGTCGAGTTTTTACACCTGGATCTATCGGATTGCCGTCAACCGCACGATTAATTTCATCAAACGCCGCAAGAACCGCAACCAGTACAGCCTCGACGATCTGGACAGTTCGATTCAGACCGACCCCGATCTGGTGGAACTGATGTCCCACGTGACGCCGCGGCGCGAAGTGGGGTTGACGGAGCTGCAACAAAAGTTGAACGAAGCGCTGCAGCAATTGTCGGAAGCGCATAGAGCGGTTGTTACGATGCACGACATTCAGGGAATGACGCACGTGGACATTGCCCGCGTGATGAAATGTTCGGAAGGAACGGTGCGTTCGAGACTGTTTTACGCGCGGCAACAACTGCAAGGGTTGCTCAGCGATTATTTGTAACCGACGCCATGGACTGCGAGAAAATACAAACTCTGTTCGATGATCTCTCGGAGAATCGACTCGATCCCGAGACCACGACTCGGGTGCGACAACACCTGGCCGATTGCACGGACTGTCGCGTGTTGGAACAGCGAGCAGCCCGCTTGCAGCGGCTGTTGGCGCTCAAGCGCTATGAGCGGCCGTCGTCGGAGTATCTGGACGGATTTCTTTCGGAGTTCCATGATCGTCTGGCTGCCGAAACGCAGCGCACCCCATGGTGGGAGCAAGCGGTGGCGCGTGTCGACAGTCTGCTGGTTGCGGGAACTGTCCAGGTGTGGCGTTACGGCCTTGCCAGCGCAATGGGGGTGGCGGTTGTCGTGAGCGTGATGTGGATGAGCGTCCGTCAGACGGATGTGGCTGATAATGACGCGGACCAATCCGCCCCGACCAGCTCGTCGTTGGTGCTTGCCGATTCCCAAACGCCCATTCTGTCCTCTCATCCTGCCGATGCCGTCACAACACCTCTTCCCGCCTCATTGCAGACAGACCCCGGCGACCCGTCCACGACGACTGGCGGCATGGACGTAGTCCCGGCGGCTTCTCGTGCGGACTATACTGCTCCGCGCTATGTGCTTGATCGCATCATTCCGGCCAGTTATGAAGTGTCCAGTTACCATTTTTAAGCCGCGCGTCCGTTGGTGCCTTGTCCTTCTGCTTGCCGTAACCACCTCCAGCGCCCTCGCGGAGAGTTTGCTGGAGACGATGGACCACGAAGTCTCTTCGATCTACGAGAAGTCCAAGGATGCCGTCGTAAAAATCCACGCCTTGCGCCAGATCCAAATCGGCAATCTGTTGTTGTTGCCCTCGTATCGGATTGCCACCGGCTTCTTCATCGACAAGGACGGCCACATCCTGACGACCGCGACCGCGGTTGACGACGCTGACACCTGCTGGATTGATTGGCGCGGCCAGAGGGTCAACGCCCGCGTTCTCGGGCGTGATCCCCAAACGAACCTGGCTGTCTTGAAGATCGACCCGGAGAACGGAGCGCCAACGCCCTTCCTTACTCAGGGAGATTCCGACACGCTGCGTGTCGGGTCGATGGTGATCGCCATCGCGTTTCCCTACGACCTGCCGAGCGCGCCGGTGGTCGGGTTTGTCAGCGACCTCGAGATCCAGAGCAATGGACACGTGTTCCCCACAACCCACATCCGCGCGGGCTGCCGGCTCAGCCCCGGGCAGGCCGGAGGTCCGCTGTTGAATGTCCACGGCGAAGTCGTGGGCATCGCGGTCGCCGAACACGCGGACGGCCAATGCTGTGCGCTGCCGATCAATGCGGCCCGCAAGGTTGGCCGGGATATCATGGATTTTGGCCAGGCGCAGCATCCGTGGGTTGGCCTCGGGGTTTCCGAGCGCCTATTGACCACCAACGCGGTCGTGCCCGGTTCGCACCAGGTGTATGTGCAACAGGTTTACTCGAACACGCCGGCGGCAATTGCCGGGTTCGATGACGGCGATATTCTGGTGAGCATCACGAGCAATCAAATCCGCCGTTCCGCGGACGTGCTCAACATGATGTTCTATCACCGCGCCGGCGACAGGGTGGAATTCACCGTGCTTCGGAACGGGCACGAGCAGAAGATCGTCCTGACGGTTGGAACGCGTCCCGTGCAAGAGGCCTTTGGTTCCGTGTCGGTCCCGCAACCGGTTTCGTCAGCGCCGCCGCCGGTGGTGCCGCGGTCTGTGGCCTTTCCTGTTTCGGAGCCCTGAGACGCAACGAGGCGCGAAGCAGTGCCTCGCGCCTCATGCGCATAACGCCGATTTGAGATTGTTACTTCTTGCCGAGCTTGGATCGAACGTCATCCAGTTGGCCGGCCGAGCCGAGCGCCTGGTTCTTGTGGGCGATCATCTTGGCGTATTCGTCGATGTAAATCTTGCCCGGATCCCGCAGGTCGAATTTCTCCGGGTGGTCGCGGAAGAACTCGCGGTGCACGCGGGTCCAGACGAGACGGCCGTCGGTGTCGATGTTGACTTTGCAAACGCCCTTCTTCGCAGCAGGAAGGAAATCCTCCTCCGGAACGCCGCTCGTATCTGGCATGTGACCGCCGGCCTTGTTGATCCGGTCCACTTCATCCTTCGGCACACTCGAACTGCCGTGCATGACCATCGGATAACCGGGCAACAGTTTCTGGATGGCGTCGATGACCTCGAAATGGAGCCCCAGCTTCTTACCGGGTTCGGCCTTGAACTTGTACGCCCCGTGGCTGGTGCCGATCGCGACCGCGAGCGAATCGCACTTGGTCAATTGGACGAATTTCTTCGCCTCATCGGGATTCGTCAGGCAAACGGTGCCGACAATGTCTTCCTCGACGCCGCCGAGCATGCCGAGTTCGGCCTCGACCGAAACGTTGCGCGCGTGCGCTTTGTCCACCACGCGCTTGGTGGTGGCGGCATTTCCTTCGAATGGTTCGTGGCTGGCATCGATCATCACGGAACTGTAGAAGCCCGAATCGATGCAATCGTAACAGGTCTGCTCGTCGCCGTGGTCGAGATGGACCGCAAAAATCGCCTCGGGGAAAATCTGTTCGGACGCGCGAATCATCGCTTCCAGGTAACGTTTGTCGGTGTATTTGCGCGCGCCCTTGCTGAGTTGGATGATGAACGGCGCCTTGCTCTGGACGTTGCCTTTGAACAGGCCAACGGTCTGTTCCAAATTGTTGATGTTATACGCGCCGAGGGCATACTTGCCGTAGGCGATCTTGAACAACTGAGCCGTGGTGACAATCATTTCAAATCCTCCACTTTGAACAACGGGGTGCAGCCTAACGCCATGAACGGACACTAATGGAGCCCGCCCACCGGGTCAAACCCCATTTTGGACCGTTCAATACGGCAACGGGAATCTGGCGGTCAGGGCGCGGACTTTGTTCTTCACGCTGGCCTGGAGGGCGGTGTCCTCGGGTTTGTCGAGGACTTCACTGATCAGTGCCGCGACCAGGCCCATGTCGGCTTCCTTCATGCCGCGGGTGGTGACGGCGGGTGTGCCCAGACGGATGCCGCTGGTGACGAGCGGTTTTTCCGGGTCGTAGGGGATCAGGTTCTTGTTGACCGTGATGCCCGCTTTGTCGAGTGATTCCTGGGCGATTTTGCCCGTGAGTTTCTTCGGGCGCAGATCGACGAGCATCAGATGATTGTCCGTGCCGCCGCTGACGATGCGGAACCCGCGCGAGCTGAGCGCGGTGGCGAGCGCCCGGGCGTTCTTGACGATCTGCTGCTGGTAGTCCTTGAAATCGGGCTTCGTGGCTTCGAGAAAACAGACAGCCTTGGCGGCGATGATGTGCATGAGCGGGCCGCCCTGAATGCCCGGCAGCATCCAGCTATCAATGTCCTTCGCGTATTTCGCCTTGCAGAGGATCAACCCCGCTCGCGGACCGCGCAACGTCTTGTGCGTGGTGGTGGTGACGAAATCGGCGTACGGCACGGGGTTCGGATGAATGCCCGCAGCGACGAGTCCGGCGATGTGGGCCATGTCGACGAACAACAGCGCGTTCACGCTGTCGGCGATCTCGCGCATTCGCTTGAAATCGATGACGCGCGGATAGGCGCTGGCGCCGGCGGTGATCATTTTCGGCTGACACTCTTTGGCGAGCTTTGCGAGCTGATCGTAATCGATCTGCTCGTTGTCCTGGCGCACGCCGTAATGGACGACCTTGTAGAATCGGCCCGAGAAATTGCGCGGCGAACCGTGCGTCAGATGGCCGCCGTGGGCGAGCTCCATCGTCAGGATCGTGTCCCCGTGCTGGATGCTCGCGAAATACACCGTCATGTTGGCCTGGGACCCCGAGTGCGGCTGGACGTTGGCGTGCTCGGCGCCGAAAAGCTGCTTCGCGCGGTCGATGGCGAGTTGCTCGACGATGTCCACGTACTCGCAGCCGCCGTAGTACCGGCGGCCGGGGTAGCCTTCGGCATACTTGTTGGTCAGCACGGTGCCGGCGGCTTCGAGGATCGCCGGCGACACGAAGTTCTCGCTGGCGATCAGCTCGATGTTTTCCTGCTGGCGTTGTTTCTCGCGCTGGACCGCGTCGAAGATTTCGGGGTCGGTCACCGCAAGCGCGGAGGTCTTCTTTGTCGGAGCAGATGTCGTATTCATCATTGGGGGGGGATTATCCATTTCGCCAACGCGGCGGGCGTGACGTCCGCCGCTGAAATCGGTATGCAACCACACGTCGAGGATGCCCTTTGCCTGTTCGGCATCGGTTTCGAGGCCGGACAGGACGAGAATGTTGGCATCATTGTGCTCGCGGCTGAGCCGGGCCCACTGTTCGTTGCCGACCATCGCGGCGCGGATGCCGGGGAAACGGTTGGCGGCGATGCTCATGCCGATGCCGCTCTTGCAGATCAGCACGCCGCGATCGAAATTTCCGGCGAGCAACTCACGGGCGACGGCGAACGCATACTCGGGATAATCCACCGGCTCGGCCGTGTGCGTGCCGAAATCGGAGAACGGATAACCGTGTTGGGCGAGCCAATCTTTCAGCGCGGCTTTGATGCCGACGCCGCCATGATCGCCGGCGAGGGCGATGCGCAGCGGGCGGGCATCCGGATTCGTCGCCGGAGCCGCGGCCTCGGTTGCCGTTTTCCTCGCGGCGGCGCTGGTCTGGTCGATGAACACGATCAGGCTGGGCAGGGCGTCGCGAATCTGGTCGCGGGTGCGCCGATACACTTCGATGGACTGGCCGATCGGGTCGGCGATGTCCTTGTTCTCGCCCGCGCGGGAACCCTCGAATTCCCGGACCAGGAAGGTCTTTTCCGCCGCGGAGGGGAACAACGTCTGGAGCGCGTCCTGATGCTGGCGGGTCATCACGAAAATGAAATCGGATTGTCGAACGAGGTCGGCATTCATCGACTGGCTGAGGTGCGCGGAAATATCCACGCCGAGTTCGGCGGCAACCTCGGCGGCGACGTCGGTCGCGCGCAAGCCGTCCAGCGCGCCGAGTCCGGCGGAAGCGACCTGGACATCGTCACGACCGCGCAGCATGTGACGGAGAAGGCCTTCCGCCATCGGGCTGCGGCAAACATTGCCAGTGCATACGAAGAGAATCTTCTTCATTGAAATCCTCACTACGTGCCGCGTACCGGCGGTCCGTGCCGCCGTGGTCCGTCACTGCCAGGACAAGAGCGCGCGGATCCCTTTCAAAATGTCCACCGCCCGTTGCAGCACGACGTCGCGCACGTTCTGTATCTCGCCTTCTTCCTCGTGCTCCCGGTCGGCCGATGATTCATCGCCATTGGTCTTGATCAGGACGGGTTTGACAACGCCGTTACGGTCCTGGCCCGTGGACACATCATCGCCGTCAACAGATTGTCCGTGAAACGCCTTGACCAACTGTGCTTCGGTCAGCTCGTTCTTCTTCACGCGCGGCAGCAGGCTGGCAGTCAACGTCTGGTTGGTGGCCGGAGCCAGCACGACCTCGCGCTCGATCTTTGCGTCGATTTTTACGGCGACATCGGGCGAAACGCCGCCCGGGAACAGATCCACCGGTTTGCCTCCCTCGGTGAACGGCGGCAATACGATTTTCGCGGTTGCCACACGCAGGGTGCGTCCATCCGAGAGCTTCACGTCCTGCCATGCGGCGGCGGAGCCAGCGGTTTCCGAACCGACAACGATGCCGCGGTCCTGCGCGCGCAACGCGCCGGCAAGCGCCTCAGCGGCGCCCTGTGTCCGGGAATTGACCAACAACATCAGCGGGGCGGTGGTCACGTCGTTGTCGCCTGCCGGGGCGGATTTCGACTCGGACCCGGCGCGAAACACCTCGGGACCTTTTTCGGAGCTCTTCAGCGTGAACAAGGGTTGCCCGTCGCTCAGGAATCGGCTGGCGATCTCGGCGGCGGCGGCAAAATTCGTCCCGTCGGCGAACCGCAAATCCAGCACGTAACCGGTGACCTTGGCGTCGGCAAATTTCTTCAATTGCCCGTCAACGGCGGCGACGGTTGCGTCTTGCACGTCAGCGAGGCGGATGTAACCGATGTTCGGATCGATGATTTCCGCGCGGGCGATGGACGACGTGGGCTGGGGCGAAGCGACAGTGAGGTCGGCGGCATTGGTTGAGGGCGAAGGGACGGTGACGATCGACACGCCATGGCCGAGGGCGTCGAGGAGGCCGTTGACGGTGGCCTCGTTGAGAAGCTTGTCGTTGAGCTGATCGCGGTCGACGTAGTTGGATTTGAGGGCGCTGATGATTTCCGACGTGTCCCGCAACGACGGATCGGCGGCCACAGGGCCGCAGAGCGACACGGCGCCGGCGGCGGCCAGCAACATCACCACATTGAATCTTGCGACAGATATCTTCATCGTCCCTCGCTGCCTGAATGTTTTCGTACGCGGGCGAGCGTCATTTGCGCATCGCACGGGCGGCAATATCGCGGCGAAACTGAGCCCCGTCAAAGTGAATTTGCCGGACGGCTTCGTAGGCCCGGTCAGCTGCTTTTTCGATGCTGGGACCGAGCCCCGTCACACCGAGAACCCGTCCGCCATCCGTGACCGTCAGCCCATCGGCATTTCGCCGCGTGCCCGCATGGAACACGCAAACTTTATCCGAGTTGGCGGCTTGTTTCAACCCCTCAATGGGGCGTCCGCGCTCATACGGGCCGGGATAACCGCCGGCGGCCATCACCACGCAGACGGCGGCATCATCGGTCCAGGCGAGCTTCCAGCGGTCCAGGCGGCCGTCAATGGTCGCTTCCACGGCATCGACGAGATCGGAGGCCAGCCGCGGAAGGACGACCTGGGTTTCAGGATCGCCGAAGCGGCAGTTGAACTCCAGGACCTGCGGGCCGCGCTGGGTGAGCATGAGCCCGGCGTAGAGCACGCCGCGGTATTCGATGCCCTCGGCCTGCAACCCTGCGAGGGTGCGCTGGAAAATGTCGGTGACCTGCGCGTGGAGATTCTCGTCGAGGACGGGGGTGGGGGAATACGCGCCCATCCCGCCGGTGTTGGGGCCGCGATCGCCATCGAGCGCGCGTTTGTGGTCCTGGGCGGAGGCGAGCGTGGCGAAGGTTTGGCCATCGACCAATGCCATGACGGAGAGTTCCTCGCCCTGTAGACATTCCTCAATGATGACCTGCGCGCCGGCCGCGCCGAAGATTTTCTGCTCCATGATTTCCGTGATGGCGCGGTCGGCTTCCTCGACGGATGCGGCCACGATCACGCCTTTGCCCGCGGCAAGGCCGTCGGCTTTCACGACAATCGGCGCGCCGACTTTGCGCAGATGGGTGCGGGCGGCGTCGGCGTTGTCGAAGATCGCGGCGCCCGCGGTGGGCACGTTGTATTTCAACAGGATATTCTTCGTGAAAACCTTGCTGCCTTCAAGTTGGGCCGCGCGCTTGTTCGGGCCGAAGATGCGCAGGCCGCGCGATTGAAAGACGTCCACGATGCCGGCGCAGAGAGGCGCTTCGGGGCCGACAATGGTGAGATCGATTTTTTTCTCCGCGGCAAACGCGGCGAGCTTGTCGATCTCGGTGACAGCGATCGGAACGCACTCCGCGATGTCGGCGATGCCCGCGTTGCCCGGAGCGCAAAAAAGTTTCGTGACCCGCCGGCTCTGCGCGAGTTTCCCGACGAGCGCGTGTTCGCGTCCGCCGCTGCCGATGACGAGGAGTTTCATGACGCTGTGGCGGCGCACACTGTAGGTGAAAGATTCGGCGAGGGTCAATCTTGGAAACGGCGGCGCGCGCCGGCGCCGGTCCCGCTCCGTCGCGCCGGCCCGGGCTCAGCCGACCGTGGCCCCACCAGCCCCTCCCCAGTTCCTCCTCCACGCCCGCCGGGAGCAACTGCGGAAGGCTGGCCGCTTCGCAAACCCAGAACGGCCCCCAAGTACGAGGCGTGCATCGCTCCTGGCCAACGCGGGGACGTTTACGGCCCGGCTTGCAGTCGCGCCAGCGCGTTTCTGGCGGGCGTGAAATCTGGCCGGAGTTTCAAGGCCTGCTGGTACTGGTCGATGGCTTCTGTCGTACGGCCAAGCTTCTCGAGCGCCAGCGCGAGATTGTAACGTGCGCCGGCATCGTCCGGTCTGATTCGGGCCGCCTGTTCGTACTGCAATGCGGCGTCCGGAAGTCTGCCCAACCGAGCCAACACAAGCGCGAGATTGCTGTGCGGCTCGGCCATTTGGGGTGAGAGTTCGACGTTCCGCTGCGCGCACTCGAGCGCTTCACGCTCCCGCCCTTGGTCCAAGAGCGTGTGTAGTAATACTCGGTTGGCGGTCGGCGAGTCGGGAAACTTCACGAGCACGGTCCGCCACAGCGTCTCGTCGTTACGCCATGCGAGTATGAGGGCGCGCGTCTGTGCTCCGAAGAGGAGAATGGCGGACCCGAGCAAGGCACCGATTGCGACGTGCGCGGGTGGTTGCGAGCGACGCCAAACCCATAGCGCCGCCCCGGCCGCCACAAGCACCAGCGGCAGAATCGCCAGATAGGCGTAACGCATCGCTACCGCCGATTGCCCCGTCTGCACCAAGCCGGAGATCGGGAGAACGAGCGCGATGTACGCCCCCCATCCGGCTGCGAAGACGGGGAGACGGCGACGCATCAGCAGCGCCAACGCTGAGACCAGCCCGACGCCCAGCACCGATAGCAAAATCGGCGCGTGACTTGTCCAAAGCCCCAGTTTCATTGGATAAAACGGAGACAAATGCGCCGGCCATAGAAGCTTCCATGCGTAGAACGCCAGGCTTTGGAACATCAGCAACACGCGCAGGGACGTGGACAGTTTCTCCAGGGGGATCATCAAGCCGCTCTTCTGTAGTTCCGTTGCGACAGCCGCGAGAGCGGCCAGTCCAGCAAGAGCGAACAGCACGAGCTTTTCACGGACCAATTGGCCCCAGCCCGAGTTTTGCCAGCGTCCCAGCGGGTAGTAGTCCATCGCCAGCATCACGAAGGGGAAGGGAAACCGCCATCGGCTTGCACAACAACGCAGCAGCATACAAAACGGCCGTAGCCCAACGAGGCGCTTTCACTGCGTAGGCCCACAGGGATCCGATGCCGAAAGTGGCGCACAGTAGCTGTGTCCGCCCTGACATCCATGCCACAGACTCTGATTGGAGTGGATGAATCGCAAACACGATCGCAGTGGTTAGAGACACTGTTAGCCGCTCTCCCATGGTGAGCGGTGTTGCTGCAAGAAGTGACCAGAGGAATCCGAATACAAGCGCCACATTCAGTGCATGCAAAATCACACCGGTCGCATGATGCCCCACAGCATTTGTTCCCCACATCTGATAATCCAAGACGTGCGAGAGACGGGGAAGCGGATGGTAATACGGCGCGGTGGCGGTAAAGGCCCACTTTACGGCACTCCAAGTCAGGCCACCGCAGGCAGTCGCTTGCCGCAGGTACTCATCGTCATCCATCCCGGTAAGAAACCCACCAGAAACGCATGGCCAGTAGAACCAAGCGGTGGCCGCAAAGATAACCAGTGCCACCCCCACCAGTTTTGTTCGGCTGAGGGTCATGCGTGCGCATCCAATCACAAAGAGCTCCCACACTCAATCGGGAACGGGACAGGACGGATCGTCCTGGTCTCTAGGCGCTGGGACTCCACCCGTGCCGGTCGCGCCCTGGCATGCCTCGTACCGGTGTAGTCCGCACCACGCCAGCCAAAAACTGTAGACCACACAGCTCGCCCCCAGTCCACGACCGGATTGCCCCCAACTGCTCAGTAATAGAATGTCAGGGTTGCCTTCCGGGGTTCTTCCCCGGCGAGCTTGCGCAGATCGTCCGGCCACGGATCGAACGGCGCCGATTCGATGATGGCCCTCTCGCAGAGATCCACCAAAGATTCCGGGACCGCATTGGTGTTCGACAGCTCCAGATTCATGACCGAACCGTCGCTGAGAAGTTCAAATTGGATCGACACGACCTCCTCGGACTGATCAGTCTTGTGTCGGCCGAGCAATTCAAACCAGCGGGCTTGTATTCGCCGAATGACGTTGCGGTCGTAGGCATAAAACGGGCTGGATTCATCGTTGCAAGGCACACCGTTTGTTGTCGCAGCATAACCAATTGACCGTTCGGCTGCGGCGGCCAGTACACTCGCCTCCAACTCGTGCAGGGAGACAAAGGTCAGTTCCTTCAGTTTTGGCAGCGCCTCATCCTCGGTCACCGGCACCAATGCCCCGTCGTACCCCCAAAGGCCTCGCCAACTCGGCTTCAGGTCGATACGGAAAAAGTAGGTCTGGCCGGCTTCCACCACGAGTTTGCATTCCGCGACGAAACCGCCGGAAACCTGGAACCGTGATTTGCCGGGGGCGGAGAAGACGAACGTATACGAGTGCGGCACGATGATCCCGACGATCTCGCCGTTGCGCGTGATGTAGTCGAACTTTTCTGCACGGGAGTCTTCGCGGTAAAAATAGACCAGCCCCTTGTCTTGCGGGGCCTCCGGGAGAATCGGACGGTCATATCGTTGGTAGGTGACGCAACCGCCAAGACTGCATGCGACCAGCAAAGCAAGGATGCGCATTGTCGGGGCGCTTGCTCTCATCCAATCACCTCTGCCGCACGAATCTCTTCATGGTTGGCCCGGTAACAGGCTCCACTCGCGGCCACAGCCTGGCCTTGCGCCGGGAGCGTGTCAACCGCAAACGAACATCCGGGGAAGATCATTGCCGAGGATAAGGCCGGGTCCAATCCTTGTAACAACCTCGTCTCTACGTCTGCCGTTTCCGGATCCAGCGGGCAAAGCGTCGCGCCGGCGCCGGCGGATGACGCGCCGTGCTCTAGCGCACGGCAATCTCGGAGAGGTGGGCGCCGGTCTCGTCGCTGCCGACGAGGGTCATTTTAGAGCGGGCGCGTTTGAAGACGCCCGCGGCGGAGCTGCCCTGTGTGTCGGTGCCGATGGTCCGGGCGACGGTGGCGCTGACCTTGTCACGCGAGGTGGCCATGAGCATGCCCGACAGCGTATACGAGCCCGTCTGGCTGAGTCCCTGGCCCGTGAGATTGAAGACGTACGGGTAATTGGTGGAGATGGTGGTGGTGAACTGTTCGTTGGAGGGTTTGCCTTTGCGTATGACAACGGCGTTCCAGGTGCCGCTGAGGTCGGGAAGGCTTTCGGGTTGTTCGCCGAGGCATTGATAGCCGCCGCTGGTGCCGGTGGCGTGTCCGCGGAACCGGCCCGAGGAGAGCGCGCGCATCGTCAGGGTGAAGGCCGAGCTGGCGCCGTTGACGGTCTGGAGGTAGGCGGCGACGACGTTGCCTTTGGTGTCGTAGCTCCAGGTGCCCGCGAGGGTGATGAAGCCGAATTGTTTGCGGGTGATTCCGTAGCCGGTGACGGTGAAATTATTGGAAAACGTCATCATCAGAGTGCCCTTTTGCGCGCCCATGACAGACACCTGCCAGGTGCCGGCGGGCGAGGCGTTTTCAGCGCGTACCAGCGCGGGTTGACCGACCATGGCGCCCAATAACAGGGCGGAAATCCAGAACAATCGCTTCATTGCACCCTCCTTGTAGTTACGAACGTCCCCAAAAGCGATTTTTAGCCTCTTTTGCCTTGCGCGGCAACGGAAAAAAGTGGTAGAAATAGAGAGGGTCGCGAGGCAAGGAATTTTTGGACCATGCGCGAGTAGTCCAAACCTGTGCACCGCCATGCTCAATGGACGTAAGATGACGTGGGCATGTGTAGTTCAAACTCGTAATGCATGAAAGGGTGACGACCGTATTCGGTCCAGGGGCCTCGATGAAGAGATTTGCTGTTGGTGCATCGGTATATCCTCCAATTACTTTGGTCGGCATCGTTTTTTTGCTGACGGGCGCTTTGACGACGATCGTTTCGGCGCAGTCCAGAACGATCCGCGTGGTTAGCTACAATATCGAAGACGATATCAATGGGAACACCACGCCGTTGGCCGGGTTGATCACTCCGTCCAGCGGCGGAAGCGTGACCAACGGCGGCGTCCTCGAGGGCATCGGCGAGGAGATCATCGGCGGCGACCCCGCCCAGCCGATCGATATTCTCGCGCTGGAGGAAACCACCAGCAACACGATCACAATCCAGCCGATCGTCAACGGTCTGAATACGTTTTATTCCGTTCACAACATACCCGCCGGCTACGCGATGAGTTCCTACCAGGCAACGCAATCCGGCAGCAATGGCAGCGGAAACGGCCCCAACGGCCTCGTCTACAATACCAACACGCTGCAGTTGATCGCCTCGGTCGGGGTCGGCACGCCTACAGGCTCGGGGAATGGAGAGTATCGCCAGGAGGTCCGATACGAGTTTGCGCCGGCGGGTGTCACGCCGACCACCAACAACGAATTCTACGTGTACGTGGGCCATTACAAGTCCGGCTCGACCTCCGGTGACGCGACGGACCGCAACGGCGAGGCCCAGATCGTCCGGGCCGACGTGGCAACGTTGCCGGGCAACTCCCGGGTTCTGTTCGCGGGCGATTTCAATACCGGCAACGCCGGCGAAGCCATGTACCAGACACTCGTCGCCGCCGGCGTGAATCAGGCGTTCGACGTTCTGAATCCGACCGGTTCTTCGGCGTCCAATTTCGATGGCTCCGGCGATGTGCAGAACCTCACCGAATCCGCACCGGATCTTCGGTACCGCGACGATTATCAGATGATGACCAGCAACGTGCTCTACGGCGTGGCCGGTGGATTGGCCTACGTCTCCGGGACGTACCACGCGTTCGGCAACAACGGCACCACACCGTACCAGGGCAGCGTGAATAGCGGCTCGGATACCGCTCTCAACACCGATTTGAACACCAACGGGGTCGGCATCACCGCCTCGCAACTCTACCAGTACCTTACGACGGGCAGCGATCATCTGCCGGTCGTGGCCGATTATACGCTTTCCTCACCGGCAACCACGCTGCAGAGCATCCAGACGGTCTTCATCATCTTGGAGGAGAACGAAAACTGGGCCTCGATCAGTGGCAATGCCGCAGCCCCATACATCAATAATGGACTCTTGCCGAAAGCTTCGTACACCCTCCAGTATTACAATCCTCCAGGCCTTCACCCGAGCCTGCCAAACTACCTGTGGCTGGAGGCCGGCACCAACTTTGGCGTCACGGCGGATGGCGACCCCTCGCAGTATTCCCAGACGAGCACGAACCACCTCGTTACCCTGTTGAAGAACGCCGGCGTCTCCTGGACGTCGTATCAGGAAGACATCAGCGGCTCGGTCTGTCCACTCACCTCCGTCAACCAGTACGCGCCCAAGCACAATCCGATGGTGTTCTTCGATGATGTCACCAGCACGAACAACAGCAGTTCCGCCTATTGCATCGCCAACGTCCGGCCTTTCACGGAACTCGCCGGCGACCTCCAAAGCAATGTGGTGACCCGTTACAACTTCATCACGCCGAACCTGTGCGATGACATGCACGGAAATACAGGCTGCCTGACGGGCAACGCATTGATCACCCAGGCCGACACGTGGCTTTCCAATACGGTCGCGACCATCGTGAGTTCCCAGGCCTATAGCAACAATGGCGCGATTTTCGTGACGTGGGACGAAGGCGAGGGCGGCGATGGACCGATCGGTATGATCGTCCTCTCCCCATTGGCCAGGGGCGGCGGCTACGCCAACACCATTCATTACACCCATAGCTCCACGTTGCTGACGATGCAGGAGATCTTCAACGTCGGCCCGTTGCTCGGCGACGCCACCAACGCCACCGACCTGAGCGATCTGTTTGTCTTCGGCGCGCAATTGGCCGTCAGCCCCGCGTCCGGGTTCTCCTCCAGCGGCGGACAGGGTGGACCCTTCAGCCCGGCCAATCAGGTGTACACGCTGAGCAATACGGGCGGAGTGGCAATGACCTGGTCGGCGGCCACTACGGTCAATTGGGTGAGTCTCTCCGTCACGAACGGAACGTTGGCGGGCAGCTCCAGCACCAACATCACCGTTTCCGTCAACGCCAACGCGAACAGTCTGTCCAGCGGCTCGTACTCGGGCGTGGTCTCCTTCGCCACGTCGAACGGCTCCGGCAGCGCCAGCGAACCCGTCAATCTGACCGTCACCAGTCCGACAGCCCTCTTGTCAGTGACTCCGTCATCGGGATTTGTCTCGGCGGGTCCGCCGGGCGGGCCGTTCAGCCCGATCAGCCAGACCTACACGCTGAGCAACATCGGTGGCGTCCCCATGAGCTGGACTGCGAATAATACCGCCAGTTGGCTCACCGTTTCCCCCACGAGCGGGACCCTGGCATCGGGGGCCAGCACAAACGTTACGGCCGCCATCAACGCCAACGCCAACAGCCTCCCCGTCGGCGGCTACTCGGACACGATCAGTTTTACCAACACCACCAACGGAGCCGGGAATACGACACGATCTGTCACGCTCAGCATGTTTGGCTTCTACGACGATTTCAGCACCTTCGCATCCGGCAACCTGGCTGGCCAGAGCAGTTGGACCCAACTGGGCACGATCTCCAGTTCCGCAATCCAGATAACCACAGGGCAGGCGGGGTTTGCCGGCGGACTCACCGCCAGCGGTCAGACCGCTTGCAAGAACTTCGGCATCACGAACGAAACCGTGTTCTACGGCCTGACCCTGACGGTGACCAACGCGCCCAACACCAATAGCACCTCCTTCTATCTCGCCAGCTTGTACAGCAGCTCGAATGGAACCGGTAATGCCGGGTTCCACCTCGTGGCTGAATCCCCCAACTCGGCCAGGACGAATTTCGTCCTCGGCGTGAAGGTCACTCCGGCCGCCAATGATCCAATCGTCTTTGGCGCCACCGGTCTCACCTACGGCACCCAATACCGGGTCATCGTCGAGGCCACCGCCGGTGGCACCAACGCCATCCTGTATGTCAACCCCACGAGCGGCACCCTCGGCGCTCAGACCCCCTACGCTAAGGACACGGTCGCGACAGGCGTCTCCCCGGTCGGATCGGTCGCCATCGCGCAATTGGGCAACGCTACCGTCCCCACCTCGGGCGGTTTGATTGGCAAGTTCGTCGTCGCCGACAATTTCGGAGTCGCCTACAACGACCTGCTCACGGTCGCCGCGCCCACCGCAACTTTCACCGCGAGCCCAACCAACGGCCCCGCTCCGTTGAACGTGTCGTTCACGGATACATCCTCGGGAACGCCGACAAGCTGGGCCTGGACGTTTGGCGATGGCGGCACCTCGACACTGCAGAATCCAAATTACACCTATGCCGCGCCGGGGACATACACCGTCACCTTGATCGCGAGTAATGCGGGCGGTTCGGGCACGAATGTGCAGGTCAATTACATCACGGCGCTGACCGCGTTTCAGGCCTGGCAGAGCCAGTACTTCGGCGGCGCAACGAATCCGTTGGCCGCGGCCGCGGCCGACCCGTTCGGCAAAGGCATCAGCAATACCAACCAGTTCCTGATGGGATTGAACCCGACCAACCCGGCATCGATCTTCCGGATTGTCAGCGTAACAACGACCGGTGCCGATGTTGTTGTCACCTGGCAGACCTCCGGCGGCGACGCGAGCGGATTGTTCGGCAGCGGCAAAACGAATGTGCTGCTGGTCACTCCGGGGTTGCCCGACGGGAGTTACTCCAACAGCTTCGTCACCACGGGCCTGACGAACGTGATCACAACATTGGGAGATGTGATCACCAACGCGGTGGACGCCGGCGGAGCGACCAACGGACCGTCGCGCTACTATCAGATCCAATTCATCTCGCCATAGACCCGGCGGTCCAGAAAAAATCGCGGAAGCCGCCGTCTGGAGTCGCGAACGCCCTGTGTACTCAATTTATTGGGGAGCGGTCGGATTCCAGCAGAGCGACCGCAATGGCGAGAGCCTTTTCGTAGACCGGATCGCGGGCGGGGCGATCCAGCTCCTGAGACAATAGGGAGACATCGTCGTCGGGCCAGAACGCGCGTTTGCGTGGAAGGCCGCAGGCGCAGGGCATGTCGACCGTCGCGCTGGCGGTGCGTTCCCCATGGTCCTTGCGGATCGAGAACGTCGCATCCCCGGTCTTGATGGCAATGGATATGATTCCCACCGACGTTGCATCGCCGTCGTCGCGCTCGGACAGATGAATTCGGGCGTTGGCGGTTGGCAGCGGCCAGCCGAGTTGGGCGGCAAACCAGGAACCACACAACAAGCCGCGCAGGCCCGCCCCCGGCCCGCACCCGTGAACGATGTCAATGTTGCGGATTTGCAGCAGTTCGGCGCGGCAGCGAGGTTCGTCGAAAAACTCGGCGGCGAGTTTGCGCCACAGCCCCAGCCGTGTCCAGCTCAGGTCGGTAAAACTGCAGCGTGGATGCTCCGTGAGCGCGCGCAGGAGACCGGCCAGTTGCGAGTGCGGATCCGGCCAGACCGACGTGTCGTAGATGACCCGATCGGCCACCGCGGCGAGCCGACGGAACAAATCCATTCGTGTCAGAAAGTTCCCCTGCCACCACATGATCGTCGGAAGATCCGATTCGAGCAACGGCAGCACCGCCGAACCCAGATGGGTAATGCTCTCCCCGCTGGCACGAATGACGATCTGCTCGCAGCACACCTGTTTCTGGCCTGTGCCAGCCAGATGGCAGTGGGCCGCGATGGAAGCCGACAATTCCGACGACGCGTTGCCGGGCCCGGCGGAAAGCACGATGGCCCGGCACGGATAGTGGCTCGTGAGGGTGCTGATCACATCGCTGGCGTGCGCTGTTGCCGTGTCGGATTCGGCGAGCACGATGAAATTGAACAGGCAGGCGCGCGTGATCTGGCGTTGCATCGGGTCCTTCTCCGAGTCCGCGGCGAGCTGCCAGAGTTCGTGGAGCTGGCCCTCGATCTGCGCCACGTCCACGGCGGTCTCGACCCCGTTGGTGAACGTTTCAAGTTGGGCGCTGGGTGCCATGATTTACGGACGCCTCCATTCCCGGCCATCACGTTGGATGAACTCGTCGGCTTCGACGGGGCCCCAAGTGCCGGCCTCGTACGGGAACGGCGCCGGTGAAGCATCCCATCCGGCGATGATCGCATCGATGAGCTGCCACGACCGCTCGACCTCGTCGCGACGCGTGAACAAGGTCGAGTCGCCGATGATCGCGTCGTGCAGCAAGCGTTCGTAAGCCTCGGGCGAGCGCGCGCCGAAACTGCCGCCATACCGGAAATCCATTTTCACCGGCTGCAGGTTGATCACGTTGCCGGGCACCTTCGCGTTCATGCGGATGGCGATGCCCTCGTCCGGCTGGATGCGCAGTACGAGCGCGTTCGGTTCCAACGGCTCGGGCGATCCGGCGGCGAAGAGCACGGCGGGCGGCGCCTTGAACTGAATGGCAATCTCGGCAACGCCCTTGGGGAGACGTTTGCCGTGACGGAGGTAGAACGGCACGCCCGCCCAGCGCCAATTGTCGATAAACAATTTCAGCGCCACGAATGTTTCCGTGCGCGAATCCGGCGCGACGCTCTTTTCCTCGCGATAGCCAGGCACCGGTTTGCCCGCCATCGATCCGCGGGCGTACTGGCCGCGGACGGTAAACTCCTGGACTTCGTCGGGCGTGATCGGGCGGATCGCGCGCAGGACTTTCACCTTCTCGTCGTGGATGACCTCGGCTTCGAGCGCCGTCGGCGGTTCCATGGCCATGAGGCAGAGTAACTGCATCATGTGATTCTGCACCATGTCGCGGATCGCGCCGGATTGGTCGTAGTAGCCGCCACGGCCTTCGACCCCCAGCGATTCCGCGACCGTGATCTGGACGTGGTCGATGTATTTCTGGTTCCACAGAGGTTCGAAGATCTCGTTCGCGAACCGCAGCGCAAGAATGTTTTGGACCGTTTCCTTGCCGAGATAATGATCGATGCGAAATGTGTGGAGTTCGTCAAACACATTCGCCAGCGCGCGATTCAATTCCCCGGCGGTGGCGAGGCTGCGGCCAAACGGTTTCTCCACAATGATTCGTTGCCGCGAAGCGGCTCCCGACTCGACCAGCCCGCTCGCGCCCAGATGTTCGATGATGCTGATAAACTCGGTCGGCGCCGTCGCCAGATAAAAAAGGCGATTGCCGTCGGTGCCGCGCTCGGCGTCGAGCTTGCGGAGCAGGCCGTCGAGAGCTTTGTAGCCCTGGGCATCGGCAAACTCGGATTGATGGTAAAAGATCGTCTGGGCGAACGCGTCCCATACCGGAGCGTTGATGGGTTGGAACCGCGAGAACTGCGCGACCGAGTCGCGGAGCTCGGCGCGGAATTGATCGTGGGTTTTCGGTCGGCGCGCGAACCCGACGATGGCGAACGATTGCGGAAGCTGGCCTTCGTGGGCGAGATTGTAGAGCGCGGGGACGAGTTTGCGGTGCGTGAGATCGCCCGTGGCGCCGAAGATGACCAGCGCGCACGGTCCCGGCGCCTCCCGCGTGCTGATGCCCTGGCGCAACGGATTGGTCGCGAGTGTATTCTGCATGCCTTGCCCGGGGGGAAACTAGCACATGTTGATGTCGGACGGAAGAGGGCGCATTCGAGGCAGGATTGGCAGGCCCCGCGGGGGCATCCCGGGACGGAATATTTGATGTTGGAAAGTGGAGGGATTCGGGGCAGAATGCCCACCGTGGCTGCGACGAAGAATTCCGTTGTGAGGCTGAAGGATATCGCGGAACGGCTGAACGTTTCCGTATCGACCGTGTCGCGAGCATTGGGGAAGGAGACCAGCCGTCTGGTCGCTCCCGAATTGCGCAAGAAGATCAACGAACTGGCGCTGGAGACGCGTTACGTTCCTCATCCGGCGGCGCAGTTGATGCGCAAACCGAACATCCATCTCATCACCGTGCTGCTGCCGTTTGATAGCGGCATCTTCCTGAGCGATTACTACGGCACGGTACTCTCCGGGGTAATCTCGGCTTCGCGTGAATTGGGCACGGAGACAAGGCTCTCGTTGATCAGCAACGAACAGGAGGATGGGGAAGTCGTGGAGCAAATGCAGCGCGTGGCGATCGGCGCCGGGGGATTGTTCTACACGGCCGACCCGTTGCGCGCGGAGGATTTGGCGAAGATCGAGGATTTTGGGCGTCCCGTGGTGGTGATGAGCGGATGCCTGCCCCCGAACATCGAGTTGTCCTCAATCCGCGTCAGTACGGTTGGGTCAGACAATGTCACGGGAGCCTACCAGATCACAAAAGAACTGCTCGGGATGGGACATCAGCGGATTGGGTTGGTGAATGGACCCGCGATGTCGCGCGACGCTTCCGAACGCGAGCAGGGTTTTCTGAAGGCGATGAAAGAACACAATGGCATCATCGATCCCAGAGCGATGACGCGCGTGCAGTTTTCGGCGGATGCCGGGATGCTGGGGTGGCAACAAATCAAACGATGCGTTCCCCTGCCGACCGCCGTGGTGTGTGGAAACGATGCGATTGCGTTTGGGGTATTGGAATCCCTCGCGCAGGACAAGATCGGTTGCCCCGGGCAGATGTCCGTGGTCGGGTTTGATGATGCCCGCGGGGCGGTGCATGTCACGCCAAAACTGACGACGGTGCGTCAATCCATTGCCCAGCTGGGCCGGGCGGCGACCGAGATATTGATTCGGCAATTACAAACCGGAGATGAACCCGAGGTGGAACATCTCGTGTTCCCGACGGAAATCGTCCGTCGTCAGTCGGCGGCTCCTCCGAGCAGGACGTAGCCTGGCTACGGCGACTGGCGCGGAGGCGAATTCGTCACGGCGGTCGACGCGGCATTGGTTGACGCCGCCGGAGAGCCGGACAAGCGCTGATCGATGGTGTTCGGCGGAGTTCCGCCGGGTGCCGGCTGGCCGAGCAAGTCGCGTCGACTGCTGTAGTACGGGGCGGGCGCCGCCGTGTCGCAACCAATGGCCGCAAAACCAAGCATCGCCCCCAGTAAAATCACCGTCCATGTTCGGCTCATAGTCCTGCCAGTGTAACACGCGCACGCACTTGAGCCAAGGGATGACTCATGTCCAGGCGGACCCAAGCGTGAATCTCGTGAGCTGACGAAGGCCCTGCTCTTTAGACGGCGTCCACGGCGTCGTGAACGCGCTGGATGAAGTCCTCGAAGTGAAATGGTTTGTGAATGTAGCCGTACAGGCCATCTTGAAACATGCGCTGAGCGACGTTGTCCTCGCATCCGGTCAGAAGAATGGTGCGGACATCCGGGTTTTGGCGTTTGAGACATTCGAACACGAGATCACCCGTCATCTCCGGCATGAGAAAATCCAGCAAGACCAGTCTGATATTTCGCCAGTTCTTCTCGTAGAACTCAACGCCCTCCCGGGCGCTGAGGGCTGTGTACACATGGAAACCCTCGGGTTCGAGGCAGCCGTTGACGATCTCCAGCAGCTCGGGTTCGTCGTCGATGGCGAGGATCGCGTTGCGCGTGGTGTTATCGAGTGCCTCCATAGAGTGAAGGTCAAATGAAGCAAGGGTTATTCCAACGCAAACTGAAATGAATGGAAGGTAAACCGCGTCTGCGGCTTTGCCCCGCAAGTGGTTGCCGGAGAGGACGCTCCATGGCACACGAGGTGCTTGGAATGTGGTGAAACGTGAGTCGTATCGTCAGCAGGAAGCGGAGAAACTGTGCATGGACGCAATCGGATCGGCAGAAAGTGCGTGTGACTCGGTCAGTATTCGAGTCCTGATCATTGACGACGACATTACCGTTGCCGCCCTGGCCAGGGGCATTCTCGAGCGGTTGGGCCACGCCGTTCAGATCTCCGCGAGTCCGTTGAAGGCGTTGGAGACGTACGCCCGCAACAAGGACATGATTGACCTCGTCCTCGTGGATTATTTCATGCCGAATCTGGACGGCGGCGCGACCATCGATCATCTGCGGAAGCTGAATCCGGAGGTCAAGGTCGCCCTGTTTTCAGGCGCGGATGAAATGCGTCTGCGCCAGATCATGCGACAGCATCGTATCGAAGGTTATCTCCACAAACCGTTGCGGGTCGAAGAAGTGCGGCAGGTCTTCCGCGAGATTTTTCCTGTGCCTCCCGAGGCAATCCCCAGCGCCTGATTCCGACAGCCGTGCGCAGTGAGAATCGCAACTGCGGTCTATCCGCGGACCCAATCGCCCAATCAATCCGCTTTGCCTGTTGTTTGGCCATGCGTTCCGCTCCATGACTTCACGATGGCGTTGTAATTCGTGACGAGCCCGTTGTACTTGCGGATACTGGCGTTCAGGTCGGCAGCCAATTGTTCAATCCGCGCATTGGCTTCTTTCATGCGTTCGTCACGAAGCGTCACCGCATTCGCCCAGTTGGAGATGGCGGCCTTGAATTGATCCCGCTCCTGGGTGAGTTGCGCATTTGCCGTTGCGAGGCCCGCGACTTTCCGATCGGATTGCGACCGCAAATCGTGTTCGGTTGCCAATGACGTTTTGAGTTGGGCGAGATCTTCGTTCTGCCCTTTCAATTGATTTGACAGATCATCAATCTTCGCCGATTGGGCCTGGCGCACCTGGTTGAGGCGCTTGATTTCGAGGTTGAGACGGCGGTCATGGATCCATTGGCAGACGCACAGGGCCGCCAGGGCGAGGACACCGAACAGATTCAAATATCTCAATCGATCGTTCATGGTTGCGAGGGGGTTGGTTCGCGGATTTCGAAAGCGACTTTTTGGATTCCCGTGGAACGCACCAGATCCAGCACGTGGATGATAACGCCGTACCGGACATCCTGATCGCCGCTGATGAACACGCGGAGGTTCTCGTTGGTGTGATACCAGGCGTTCAGGCGCAGCACCAGTTCGTTCGGGCCAAGCGGCTGTTTGTCGAGGTAGATCGCCCCGGCCTTGTCCACGGAGATGCTGGCGAAATCGTTCTTGGTTTCCAGCGTCGCCGTGGTGGCCGTCGGCAGGTTGACCTTGACGCTTTTCATATTCACCATGCTCAGGCTGACCAGCATGAAACTGGCGAGCAGAAAGAACATGATGTCGATCAACGGAATGATCTCGATCCGCGCTTCGGACTCGGACGACTGTCGGGGGACAAGTTTCAGCGGCATGGTGATCCTCAGGACTGGGATGGGACTGTTGCGACGGGGCGGTTGTCGGTTCGCGTGCGCATGGCCCGTTGCCGGGCGTACTCTTCAAGATCGTGGCCGTGATGTTTGGCCGATTCGACGAGCAGCTCGACGTGATTGATTGTTTGTTCCAGCCGCGAACGGAATCGCGCCAACCGTCGATTGAAAAAGTTGTACGGCAGCAGACAGACGATCGCCGTGCTCAGACCGCAGGCCGTGGCAATCAGGGCTTCCGCGATGCCGCCGCTGACTTTCACGGCAGCGAGCTCTTCCTGGCCGACAAAGCTGAACGAGCGCATGATGCCGGTGACCGTGCCGAGCAGGCCAAGAAGCGGGGCCAGCGTGATCAGTGTGCCCAGGACCCAGACGTATTTTTCTCCCTTCTCGATTTCGTCATTGGCGCGCAATTGCATGGCGCCGAGCAGGGAGGAATGCGCGTGCAGCAGGCCTTCATGAACGGTCGCCAGGAATGGGTCGTCGCTGGCGGCCGTCATCTGGACCGCGCGGTCGAAGTTGCCGGTGGCGATGGCGTCGAACGTTTCACGCAAGGATTGCGGATTGGATCGACGGCGGAGATTGGACCACCAGGACGTGCGTTCGACAATGACGACAACGGCAGCGAGAAAGGCCAGGAGGATGGGCCACATGACCGGGCCACCCTTGATGAAGAAGTCCACGACAATATTGGCAAGCATAATGTGAATCATGGTTGGATACCTTTCATTGGGAAGTGAGTTGAAAATGAATGGAGATTTCGTATTCGCGGACATTGCCGGCCGTGAACCGCCACAAACGCCGGATCGTCCGCACCGCGGATTCGTTTAACAACGGCCACGGGCAGGGTTGAGCGGCTTCGGCGGATGTGACCATGCCGTTCTCGCCAACGACGAATCGGACCACCACACTGCCTTCCTGGTGTTGCGCGATTGCCTCGGCGGGATATTCCGGGGCCGGCTGCTGACCTTCGCCGACGCCGTACGTGAGATGTTGCACGACGGGCGATGGCCTGGCGGGCCGGGCGTACGTCGCTTGATTGAACGGAACGACACGTGTCGCGCCTTCCACGGGAAGCGCGAACGCGATGGCCGGTGACGGTTCGGCGACCGGAATCGGCGGCGGAGCCATTTCATCCGACGGCGCGGAGGGAGAAGGCCCGGCGCTTCCCGGTGGTCTCATACTCTCCAACGGCACAGCGGGTTGCTTGCTGAGCTGCACAAACAGCTTCTCCATTTTGACCGGCTCGGGCTGTTTAACCGGCCGGGGCGGGCGCGAGTAATGGAGCACAAACCCCAAAAGGCCCACAGCCAGGCAAAACGTCCACGTCACGAAGGTGAGCACTTCCATCAGAGAGGTGCCTTCGACGGGCTCCATGCCGATGTGGGCAATCGAGTCGGCCGGGGGGGCCGCCAGTAGCGCCCCCCCCGACTGAGTTATGCCTTTGCCATTCATGCCTCTTTCAGAATGCGAGTGCGATCGAACCGAAGAAGCCGCGGCGCATGCCATATTGAGCAGCGTTAACGCCGACTCCCGAGCCGCTGCGGAGTTCGTAGACCTTGTCGGTGACATTGACGACATCGAGGCGCATTTTCAGCACCCTTTGTTTGTCCAGCCTGGCGTCCTGTTCCACACCCATGTTGAGCGAGTAATACGCCGGCACGCTGGCTCCGTTGGGGATGGGAGCGGTCGGATCGTTGGGCTCAAATCCGCCTCCATCCTGCCGTAGTCCGCTACCGTAGATCGCGTCCACGTAAGTGCGCGTGCTGCCGTGGACCTGGTTCCACGTGTATGCCGTCCCGAAAGAGCCGCTGACCCGTTGATCGTGATCGAGGTAGATCCAATGGTTTTTGACATACTCCAGGTCGTTTGGATCAAAGAGGAATTGAGACGAGTTCCAGTCTTTGCCCTGGGCGACCGAGTAGGCGACGTTGGCATAGGACGAAAAACCATTGGTGGCGTAGCTGCCGGTGAATTCCACACCGTAGACACGGCCCACCCGATAATTGAATGCCGAGAGGATCAGGGATTGCCCGAACAGCCCATCGTCGAGTTGGTTTTCAGCATCCTTGTAGTAGCCGTCCATGCCGACTTGCAGCCCCGGCGCGAGCTTCTGGCTGATACCGGCGTCGAAGTAATTCGCCCGCTCGGCTTTGACCGGATCGTCCTGTTTCACCTGGGGTTCATTCGACGTGCCATCGAATTGTGATATGGTCGAGGACGGCACGTTTTCGAGCGGGGGCGGCGTGAAGTAGCGTGAGTAACCGGCGTGCAGGGTCGTCTCGTCCGTCGCTTGGTAGATCAGATTCACTCGCGGGCTGACCTGATTTTCGTCGTCAAACGACGACGAATACAGGTCGAATCGAGCGCCATAGTTGATCGTAAGCGTCGGCACGATCTTCCATTCATCCTGCGCGTAGATGCCCAGGAACGTCGCGTGCTGCTGACCGTCGTCCACGATGGGAAATGCCGGGCCGGTCGGATTCCCGCTGCCATCCACGGGAAATACCGTTGTCGTCGTGTCGAACATGAGGAATTCCTGCAGGACCATCACGCCGGCGCGGAGGGTGTGCTGGTCGTTGAGCACGTAACTGGCGTCCGTTTGGAAGCCGCCCGAGGCGAGCGACCGATTGATGTCAGTGGCCACACCGTAGAAGTAGAGGTCGCCCACCGGATCGGGGAGGAAGTGCACCTCGCTGTAGCGGCCGAAAGCGGCGGCCTGAAAATTCAGGTCGCCCGCGGATTTTTGGTAGGCCACCACGCCGTAGTCATTCCGCTCATCCTGGTTCTCGTTCAGGTCGGCGGAATTGAACACGCCTGGCACCCACGGGTCGCCATTGGGCGAGGTGCCCGCCGGCTGGTCCGGCGAGTTGGGGATCTGATACGTGCTGTGGGACGTGCTTCCCATGAGGCTGATGCGGCTGGTGTCGTCGAGGATGTAAGAGAGATAAGCGAACCCCTTGTATTGTTGCGTGTCGTCATGGATGGGGATCGCGCTGCCGGTTGGATTCTCGATCCCGATGCTATTCTGGTCATAACTGCCATCCACGAAGTAGCTGAGTTTTCCTTGCGTGGCGCCGTATTCAAAACTGGGTCGGAGCGTATCGTAGGAGCCGCCATACAAGTCCGCTTCGCCGCCGTTCTCGAAGCCGCTTTTGGTCTGGATATCGATGATGCCCGCCGTGCGGAAGCCGTATTCCGCCGGAAGGGATCCGGTGATGAGTTGCATGCTCTGGACGAACCGTGGATCGAGCTCCAACCCGAACCCCGTGATGCCTTCGGGCAGCAACACGCCATTGATGCGGTATTGCAGGTTCGCGTGTTCGCCACGAATGTGGAGATCGCCATTCACGGCGGAATCCTGGGCCACGCCCGGGGCGCGCAAGATGATTTGATTGAACGGCGCGTTCTCGCCCTGAGCTTCCGATTCGATTTGCACCTGGCTGACCGAATAGGCGGTTGCTCCCAGATCCGGCAGAATCTGGCTGCGAGCCTGGTCGAGTTTTCCATAGACCGTTACCTCAGGAAGCGTCGACACGCTGTTGGAACTCCACGAACTTACGGGCACAGAGGCAACCACGGGAGCATTTGTTCCGGTGGTGGCGGGCACGGCGGCAACCGGTGGAGTGGTGGTCGGCGGCGTAGCGGGGACTGCGGGAGCAGCCACGGCCGGGGTCTCGACCGTTGGTGGTGGTGGCGGCGGCGGACTGTTGGTGTCGGACAAGCCTGAGGCGGTGGGTGGAGCTGATGGAATGTTGGTCGTTGCTGCTCCGGTAGCAGCAGCCGGTGGATTTTCGGTTTGCGCGAGCACGAAGCAGGCGCACACCAATGAAGCGATCATGACGGAAACGACACGGGCGATGGCAAAGACGGGGCATGCCCGTCCGCCGACCCGAACGGCGTGTTGTTCGAAGTTCGATTTCATTTCTTATGTCATAGATGTTTCCTCTCCTGGCCTAGCAGGTTCACACACCTGGAATGCGGGCAGGAGAACCCCGTTCATTCGTTGGTCTGTGAAAGTCGCTCGCGCGACCCGACCTTGTGAAGGGCCGGATCGTGGCGGAAAATAACGGATGAGCGCAGCTCGTTGATGATATTGGTACGCAAGCGTGCGCACCCGCATAATCCGCGCGGGGCGACCCGATTCTGAGTTATGCCAGGGCGGCAGGCGGAGCGCGGCCTGGAGGAAGAAGGACGACGAATGAGTCGACGACTAAGAGGGTAACAGACGGGCACACATCGATCCACCGGGCCAAGATCGTTGGGGTAACAATTTCACCGACGGCGGAATCCACCTGTCCGTGTGCGAACAGGGTGACCGTGCAATGATGGTCGGGTTGGCCGGCGTCGACGTGGATCAGTTCGTGCAATGCGGGCGAAGCCGCCATCAGATTGATCAACAAGATCATGCCGATGATCGTCGAGACGAACAGACGTTTGCCCAGTTGTTTCAGACGCCAAGACCCTTATTGCAACTATATTGCAATTATTAACAAATGCAACCCCCTTTTTCGGCATCACCAACTGAGGACCGCCGGCGCGACTCGCGCGCCACAGATTAACGCTGCTTCTGACGGCGCAACGGGCGCCCCTGGCAGGCCGGGCAGACACCGAAGAACTCCAGATTATGGCTGATTTCCACGTAGCCCCGCGCGGCCACGACCTTGCTGAGTCTGTCGACGATGCACTCATCGATGCTTTCCACACGCCGGCACCTCTTGCAGATGAGGTGGTGGTGGTGCCTGTCGTCAACGTACTCGTAGCGCCATTTGTCGTCACCAAAATCACAACGCCGGACCAAATTGAGTTCTTCAAAGGCGGCAATGCATCGGTAAATCGTCACCCGGTCACACGTCTTGCGGTGGAGGCGCTGGCGGATCTCGTCAATCGTAAATGGCCCGTGGTTACGGATCAACAGGTCGAGCACCAACCTCCGCGGTCCCGTCACCCGTAGCCCGCCGTTGCGCAGCGCTGACAAGGCATCCTGGTGAGATTCCTGCGAGCGCGATTGGCCGTGTCGGGTCATGGTGGTTCTCTATACGCTCCGGATTTACGGGGAGCAATTCTGAAGTAACAATTTCTGACCAATTTCTCGGTCCCACGAGTTCGCTTCTGCCAGCGACATCGCGGAAGGTCAAGCGAACCACTTCGGCGCCTGAGGTCGACGGTCGATCAGAATTGCGCCGTCAGGCCAACGCGGGCTTGAATCGGCTCGACGAGAATCCGTTCAAATCATGCACGGTGATGCCCGACGAAATCACCAGGCCAACGGCCTCTGGCACGCGCGTGCCGCCGGGACCCAATGTGATGGTGCCGGAATTCAATGGCGCGGCATCGGCGCTGTCAACGCCGATAAACCGCGCGATGGAATCCGCGACGTCCAGGTCAATCGCCAGGTGTGGCGCCGGCGTGACGTAGTTGGCCCATTCGACGCCGTAGCGTTGGCTCGGATTCTTCGATGCCACGGTGCTACCCGTGTCGCCATCCTGCTGTAATTCGGAATCGCTGTACAGGTACCACAACGAAAGCGTGCTCTGCGTATGCGGAACGATCAACGTACGCATGCCAATTTCCCCGCCTTTGGTTTGGACCAAACCGGGAATTCTCTGGCTCGGCGTGTTGGTGGGATTAACCGCCGAGATCGGCTGGACGGTTTGAGTCGCGCCGCGCCCGTCGTTGCTGTGAAAATCGAACCCGCCCTGCACGTAGTATTCCGTCTTGGCCCAGGGGCCGAAAATCAAACTTAACTTGGGGCTGGGCAACGCGCTGAAGGCGGTGCCAGAGTTGACAGGGTTGTTGAGGCAGGTGACATCGAAATACTGGATGTCGCCGCGGATGGCCGCGGCCGAGCGGAATTTGTCCATCCACTGCACCTTGTTCTCCACCCAAGGGCCGGCTTGCGTGTCAGTAAACTCATCGGCTTCCGTGGTGGCCGGCAGCGTGGTGCCGGTGGAAATGTCAGTTTTGTCCACGCGGGTACGATCTTCGGTTTGGTAGAGGCCGTTGTTGATCCAATCGTTGCGGACCTGCATCCCGAAGGTGTTCTCCACCCGCCGGCCGAACCACTCGGTAAAGAACGTGCGGCGGGCATCCCAGCCGGCGACCTCGCGTCGGTCCTGCTGCTCGAACTGATCGCCGAGGGTGGGATCAGTGAGGAAGTAGGTAAAATCGGAGAACAAATCGAGGTCGTAGTAGAATGCGTACGTGGTGATTTTGGTTTCCGAGCTTCCGTCCTCCGCATGCCATTCGCCTTGCAGGCTGTACCGCTGCGAATTGCCGCCGTCGGTGGGATTGATCGCACCGAAGAAGCCGACCTCGGGCACGGCGCTTTCGGGAATCTGGTCGCTCGAATTCCATTTGCCGTGATAGCCGCGCGCCGTGATGCTAAAGCCGCTTACGTCGCTGCCCCGGCTGTACGTCAGAAGGCCATTGAATTTGGAATAGTCGTCGGGATGAACCCATGGGCCGTCATCATGATACACTTCGCCCGCGTACAGCAGATCGCCGTATCCGAGCTTTTGCGACAAACCTGCCACGCCACGCTCGTGCCCATACATGCCGCCTTCGATGGTGACGAAATCCTGCGGCAGCACTTTGTAAAATGTCAGATGGGCGGAGCCGGCGGAACCGTAAGTGCCAACGTCGGCGTAATAGGGCCCCTTCTCATAGTCGACCCGTTCCACCAATTCCGGGATGACAGTGTTCATGTCGGAGTACCCCTCACCATGAGCATGTGATGGCAGGTTGAGTGGCATGTCGTCGAGGAACACGGCGAAGTCGGTGCCGTGATCGAGATTGAACCCGCGCAGGAAGTACTGGTTCGCTTTCCCGCCGCCGGCATGCTGCGTGATGATGACGCCCGGCACCGTTTCGAGAATCTCGCCACTGCGCAGGATCGGGCGGTCTTCCAGTTGCGCCTGGCCTGTCGCGCCCTGGGACGCAGAATCGGCCACACCAACCAGACTGTCTGCGCGCCCCGTCACCACCACGTCGGGCAAACGGATCACCTGCGAAGTTGACGCGGCTGTCGACACCTGGGACGTGGAGACGGCGGTCGCAACTGCGGACGTCGAGTCAACCGACACGACTTGAGATGTCACCATCGGTGCGGCAGACGATTCCTGTGCCAATGCGCCAGTCTCCGACAGTGCCATGCCGACCAGTATAAGGCCCGGCGCGAATGTGAACAACCTTATCAAGACGATCTCCTGTTCGGCGGCTGCCTGCGCTATGCCGGCAGGTCCTGTCCCGTGGTCGTAATGGTGAGTTTTCCGTGTTTGACGCCCTTGGCGGCAATCAGTTCGTCGGCCAGTTTCTTGATTTCGGCGGCCTGGCCGCGGACGGCGAGGATTTCAAGGCAGTTGTCGTGGTCGAGATGGGCGTGCAGTGTCGAGATAATCACATCCCGATGATCATGTTGCAGATCGGTCAGCAAATCCTGCAGGTGATGGCGATGACGGTCGTAAACGAGGGTGATGCTGACGGCGATCTCGCCACGACCGAGTTGCTGGTAGTGTTCGATGAGATGGGCGCGCACCATGTCGGCGACGGCCTGTGACCGGTTCTCATAGCCCTTCTCGCGGCACATGCGGTCGAGCTCGCGCAAGAGCTTCTTGTCCAGTGAAACGCTGAAACGGGTGACGTTTTCCATGGTGTTACGATTTATTGAAATCGTAACACTGGCTTCCCGGGTGTCAAGCGGGAAAAATGCCCTGGGTAGCTCGCCGCCGGCTTGATGTTGGTGGGGATCTGTCGATAGACTGGCGGACGTCCATGTGGAGAATCCGACAGCGTTTGGCGGCAGGGGCCGTACTCTTGGCGGCCACGCTTGTCGCCCGCAACGGCCGGGCGGCGATGACGCTGCCGGAATCACGGGATGGAATTGGCGTTGAGGTCGAGACGAACGGTGATTACGCGGTGCGGGGGCGGCAGCGGGGCTGGACGTTTCACGGGAGTGTGGGTTGTTCAGTTTCTGATTTGACGAATGCCGCCAGTAGAGACGCGATTGGTGCGTACCAGGAGTTGACATTTCGCTGGGGTGGACAATTTGCCGGGAGTATTCGTCGATACGATGATCGTCCCGCGGTGCTGTTTACGGTGGATGCGCCTTCGGGTGTGAGCGCAACCAATGTGGCGTTTCCTGTGTTCGACGCTTTGCCGTCCGGGCTGCACGGATTCAGTTATGCCGAGAAGGCATTTGCGCCACCGAGTTTCAGTCTCGAAGACAATGGCACGCCGTGGGTGCTGTTCGATGATGCGACGAATGCGGTGGTTATTTCGCCGGCGGCGAATTTCCTCGTGGCACGGATGTCGGGCGATGGTCGGACACGCATCGCGAGCGGATTGAATCCGGAAATTGGCGCGCTACCGAAGCCGGTGACGCATCGGAGCCTGTTGGTATTGGGGCGCGGCATTGGGAGGACGTTTGACACGTGGGGGCGCACGTTGACCGATCTCTCCGGCAAGACGCGGCCCGCGTATGACGCCGACCTGACGCTGAAGTATTTCGGGTACTGGACGGACAACGGCGCAGATTACTACTACAAGTATGACCAGAAACTTGGTTATGGCGGGACGCTGTTGAAACTGGCGCAGCGGTATCGGCAGGAGAAGATCGCGCTGGGATACATGCAGCTCGACAGCTGGTGGTATCAGAAATCGACGATCGAGGCTGACGGCAAGCCGGGCAAAGAGAAGAAGGCGCAGGATTTGCCGGCGGGTCGGTGGAACCGCTACGGCGGGATTCTGGATTACACAGCGGACCCGGATCTGTTCCCGGATGGGTTGGGCGAGTTTCAGAAGGGGTTGGGATTGCCGCTGGTGGTACATGGGCGCTGGGTCGATCGCGAGAGTCCGTACCAGAAGCAATACAAGTTTTCTGGGGTGGCGCCCATCGATCCGGCCTACTGGGAAGATCGGATGGCGTATCTGGCCACAAATGGCGTCGTGTGTTACGAGCAGGACTGGCTTGACCGGATTTACTGTAACAGCGAATTGCCGCGCGTGGTGGGTTCGGGCGACGCGTTTGCCGATGGTATGGCCGCAGCGAGCGCTAAGCGTGGCCTGTCGATGCAATACTGCATGGGGTTGCCACGGCATTTCCTACAGGGAGCGAAGTACTCCAATCTCACGACCATCCGCACCAGCGATGATCGATTCGAGCCGGGGAAGTGGCGACATTTTCTGTACACGTCGCAATTGGCCTCGGCGCTCGGGATCTGGCCATGGTGCGACGTATTCAAAAGCAGCGAGACGGGCAACATGATCGTGGCGGTGCTGTCCGCAGGCCCCGTCGGAACGGGCGATGCGGTGGGCAGGGAAGTTCCGGGGAATATCCATCTCGCCGCGCGCGCGGATGGAGTGCTTGTCAAACCTGACCGGCCGATGGTTCCCACGGATGCTGCGTACCTGCGTGACGCACTCGGAGGACCATGCGCTTTGACTGCATGGACCTGCACTGACCATGGTGATCACCGTACGCTGTATGCGTTCGCGTTTGCACCGGGTAAAGGGAACGCCGACTGGCAGATTGTGCCCGGGACGTTTGGGATTGGGACCGCGGCTTATGCGTACGATATAACTCGCAAGCAAGGTGTTTTGTTGCCGGGTGGGCAAGCTTACCGCGGATCGTTGCTCGGGCGGCAATACGCCGCGGTGATCATTGCCCCCATCGGTCCATCCGGAATTGGCTTTCTCGGCGATGAAGACAAGATCGCTTCGACCGGCAAGCAGCGGATTGCAGAGATCCACGAAACGGCGACGACCCTGACTGCGACGGTCGTGGCTGCCCCGGGCGAGCCAGTGGTGAAGCTGCATGGCTACGCGGAAGCTGCGCCGGTTTGCCGATTGCGGAATGGGAAAACGCTGACCGTTGCCTACGACGCGGCCATGAAGCATTTCGAAGTTGATGTTCCATCGCCTGACAGCGGTGGGAAGCAGGACGTGACATTCGTGCGGGCGGGACGATAGGTGTTGCTTGCGCGAAGTGAGAAACCGGTGAATATAATAGTGGGGGGCGGGTGATTGGGGATGGTGGTATGCGGGGGCAGATGAGTTTGCGGCAATGGTGTAGGGAAATTGGCGGGATAACCGGTGCGGTCGCCGTGTGTGCGCTCGGTCGGGGCTTGGATTTTGCCACGACCTGGGTGGCGATCGGACGCGGTCGCGCCTTTGAGGCCGAGCCGTTTGCCCGTCATGTGCTGCACGTGTTTGGGCAACACGCCGGTCTGATCACCTATGAAGCAATGATCACGACACCCGCGATCTTCCTCGGGTGCCGTCTGGCCACGCGGATGTTCGGAAATCGTTCGGCGGGTGATCCGAACGGAACGTCGCTCGGCGAACGGATGTTTTTCGTGTCCATCGGGGTCATCTCGCTGATTGTGGCTTCGTTCAATGTTCACTATTTGATCTGATGCCTGTCCGAGCGACGGTGACTTCAGGGGACAACGAACGTTTCGCCGATCTCACGAATCACGATGCGATCCGCCCGGGGGCCGGCGGCGGCGAGCAATCGCTGGAGTGGTTCTTCCAGAGGTTCATACGACAGCATGAATGTCTGGTGGTGTATGGGCACCAGAAAATCGGCATCCAACTCGCAAAACATTTTCCATGCTTGCTCGGGTGAAGCGTGCATGTGGATGTAGGGTCGATACCCGCCGATGGGGAGAATTGCCACGTGGATTTTTCGGCCGGCACAGGCGTCGCGGAGCGAATCCGTGTACGCGGTGTCGCCGCCGAAGAGGATGGTGGCGCCGTCGCGTTCGAGCAGATAGGCGTTGTAGCCGAGGCCGCAACTCCAGGGGTAACGTTCCCCCCAATGTTTGATTTTCAGCGCGGCGACGGTCACGCCGGCAGTATCGACAGATTCGCCCCAGCGCAATTCGGTCACGGGCGCGAAGTCGAAGTGGCGGATGAACCGCTGGTTGCGGGCGGCCATCACGACGGCGGGACCGCGCCGGAGCCGACGCCAACTCCGCACATCGAGATGGTCCATGTGGGCGTGCGATTGGACGATCAGGTCGAGCGGCGGAAGTTCCTCCGGCTGGAGCGCGGGATGGACAAGGCGGCGCGGGCCGAGGATGGCGACGAACGGCAGATGAATACCGACGCTCGAGCTGAAAACAGGATCGGTGAGGATGAATCTACCGCGCAGATTGATCAGCAGGGTCGCATGGCCAAGCCAGGCGATCGTCGTCTGATCGGCGCGCCATTGCCGGGGCGAGGGTTTATGACGTGGCTGGCCGGCGACGATTTTGCCTTCGCGTTTGCGCTGGCGGGCGAGATAGCGGACCCCGCCCCATAACGGGTAGAGAACCACGACCAGCAGCGCGATGGCGATGCCCGTGACGATGTACAGCCACATGGCGTGGACAATCCATGAATTCGCGATAAAAAGCAAAGCTGCCGGCTGAGGGGCCGACGTGAAGATATTGACGGTCAGCGCACAGAGAGATAACGCGGGCTGGACGAGCGCCACATCAGCGAGTATGCTGCCCGCGACGATATGAAAACGGCGACGAGACATACGCTTGGGATTTCACTGGCTGTTGCCGCCGGGGTGATGGCGAGCGTGTTGGCGCTGACGGGATGCACGAAAAAGGAATCTTCGGAAGCGCCGATTCCACCGCCTTCGGTGACAACGCTTGCCGTAAGGCAGTCGCTACCGGTCCTGCCGACCGCGGCAACGAACTCTGCGTCTGCGGCGGTGGCCGCCACGGACACAAACCAGTCGAGCGAAGACGCGCAGTCACAGGCGGAGCAGGCGGCACAGGTGAAGCAGTTGGAGACGGACTATCAAAACACGCCTGATTTCCAGAAGCGGGTCACCTTGATCTACGAGCTTAGTTCGAATGACGACGCTCCCGACGTGGTGGATGCCCTGGCGCACCTGTTTTTGAATGAGAAGGACGAGGAGCTGAAGATCGAGCTGGTCGATTCGCTGGGGGATGTTGATGGCCAGAACGACAAGAAACTGGCGATTCTCAGCACGGCGTTGCGGGCCGATCAGCCCAAGGAAGTGCGTTTGAAAGCCATTGATGGGATGGGAGATGCGCAAGACAAGCGGGCGATCCAGGTTTTACAGGGCTATTTGAATGACCCGGACGAGGACGTAAAGGAGAACGCTCAGGATACCATCGAGCAGTTGCAGAACATGCCGGATGCAACGACACAAGGGCAGGCGACCGGGCAGCTCATGCCGTAGAGCGTTTTGGCGGCAACAAGATAATGGTTGACGGGTGGGCGTGAAACCGCTATTTTTCACGCCCTTTCCCAGAAGGAACGAGGAACATTTCATGTACGCAGTTATACGAACAGGCGCCAAGCAATACCGTGTCCAGCCCGGTGACGTTGTGGAGGTCGAACTCCTCGACGGCGAGAAGGGCAAGGAAATCGCGCTCGAGGACGTGCTGCTGGTGGCCGATGGCGACAAGGTGCAGGTGGGCAAGCCCAACGTCAAGGGCGCGCGCGTGACCGCCGAGGTGGTCGATCCCGATAAGAAGGGCAAGAAGGTCATCGCGTTCAAGTTTCATCGCCGCGAAGGCTATCATCGCAAGCGCGGCATTCGGGCGCACCATACTGTTTTGAAGATCAAAGAAATCGTCGTCTAGCAGCAGCGAAGCTGTAGGCCGTGTGGCCTCACACGGCGACAGCGGAGGTTTTCGTTATGGCTCATAAAAAAGGACAAGGCAGTTCACGCAACGGACGCGACAGCGTCAGCAAGCGCCTCGGCGTGAAACGATACGGCGGTGAACTCGTCACCGCCGGAAGCATCATCATTCGCCAGCGCGGCGCGAGGTTTGTGGCCGGGAGCAACGTGGGAACCGCGCGCGACTGGAGCCTCTACGCTTTGACCGAGGGCCACGTCCGCTTCGATCGCAATGGCCGACGGGTCAACATCGACCCCGTCGCCGTTCCCGCAGGCAAATCGTAACGCGAGCATTTTGAGAGATTCGGGGCAGACGAAAGTCTGCCCCGTTTCTTTTGGCGCGACCGGCATTCTCGTTCTTTTGTGGTAAACTGGGGACCTATGACAGCCTTGGCTTCATTAACCGGCAAGGTGAAGGCAGGCGAGCATCTGTCACGAGCCGATGTGACGCAAGCGATGCGGACGTTGCTCGATGGTGTGGTGTCCGATGAGGGTAAGGCCGAGTTTTTGACGGTTCTGGCGGAGAAGGGCGAGACGGCGGAGGAGATCGCGGCGTTTGCGACGGAGTTGCGGGCGCGGGCGGTGGATCCGCAGATCGATCCGGCGAAATTTGGTGGCGTGGTGCTGGACGTGGTGGGCACGGGCGCGGATTTGTCGAATACGTTTAACATTTCGACATGCACGGTTTTCATCGCCGCAGCGGCGGGTGTGGCAGTGGCCAAGCATGGCAATCGGGCGATCACCAGCAAGTGTGGGGCTGCGGACGTGTTGACGACATTGGGTGCGAAAATCGAACTTCCACCGGAAGCCGCGCGGCGTTGCCTGGAAGCCGTGGGCGTGACGTTTCTATTTGCGCAGTTCTATCATCCCGTATTCAAGGTCATCGCGCCGGTGCGGCGGGCGCTGGCCGAGCGCAAGCAACGGACGGTTTTTAACATTCTTGGCCCGCTGGCCAATCCGGCGCGGCCCACGCATCAACTCATCGGTGTGTTCGATCGCCGGCTGGTGGGGAAGTTTGCGGAAGTGCTGCGGCTGCTCGGGTTGAAACACGCGATGGTGGTGCACGGCGATGGGCTCGACGAGTTGTCGACGATGGGCATGAACACGATGGCGGAGTTGTGGGCCGGGCGGATCGAGCAGACCGAGCGTGATTTTCGGGTGCCGCACACGTCGTGGCGCGGGGTGACGGTCAAGCCCGAGGAATTGGTTGGCGGCGACGCGGTGACGAATGCGGGGATTGTGCGCGACGTGCTTGGCGGAAAAGACCGCGGGGCGCGGCGGGACATTGTATTGTTGAATGCGGCCGCGGCGCTGGTGGTTGCCGAGAAGGCGACCGATTTCGCAGGCGCTTGGGCGCTGGCGGCGGAGCTGATCGATAGCGGCGCGGCGCGCGAACGACTGGAACGATTTGTCGCCGCGACCAACCAGGCGTAGCTTGGTCTCATGCGTGCGGCCCTCGCAAAGCCACTCGATTGGTGCACGATTCAACTGGCGCGTTTGAACGTGCGTGACGCCACGGACACGACGGGACTGGCCGCTCGGGCGCAAGCGGTGCTGGAGAGCCCTGATTTTCTGGGTGGTGAGGTTGCGACCCCGCAGGATTTCCGGTTTGTCACGAAGCGCGCATTCCAGTTTTCGTCGCCGGCTCCCTCGCCGTGGAAACGGAACAACACGGTCCACGGCCGGCTGTATACCGGCGCGGGCGCATGGCAGGACAAACCGACCGTGATTCTGTTGCACGGCTGGAACGCGCAAACAGCGTATCGAACGTTATTCCCGCACATCGCCCGGCGGCTGGTGAAACATGGAGTGAACGCCGCCATGTTTGAATTGCCCTATCACAGTCGGCGCAAACCGCGGGGCCGTGGCGCGGCGCGGAACTTTTTGTCGGGAGACCTGGTGCATGTCGCGCAGGCGGCGCACCAATCGATGGCCGACGCGCGGGCGCTGATCGCATGGCTCAAGGAACAGGGGTCCCCGCGGGTTGGGTTATGGGGCATTTCCCTCGGGGCGTGGTTGAGCGGGCTGCTGGCGTGCACCGAGGCGCGCGTGGATTTTGCCGTGCTGATGACGCCCGTGGTGAGGATGGACCGACTCATTGCCGAGGCGGATTTCTGCGCGCCGATTCGTCGCAGCCTGGGTGGTGCAGCGATACGGTTGGATTCGATGAATCTGATGAGCCACCGTTTGCGGGTCCCGACGGAGAAGATTCTCATCGTTGCCTCCGAGCATGATTTGTTCGCCCCGGTCGAGACAATCGAGGAACTTTGTGAAGCGTGGGGTGTTACAGGGATATGGCGTCCGCGGCACGGACACATCAGTGTCCTGCTCTCGATGCCGGTGATGGAACGCACGATTCGATGGGTGGCGCAAGAAGCATGACCCATAAGCGGGTGAGATGGAGAACGGAGCACTGCGGTGCAGGGCGGCGTTTTTTTACACACCTTTTACATCACAGATTTGTCCCGAGGTGTATACTCGATTGCGAAAATGAGGCGCTGCTATTTTTCTGTACATTTGCCACATTAGCAGGCATTTGAAGTGCTCTCACAACTTACAAATCATATGCAAGGTAAACAGGATAAACCCGCCATACATCTCGACTACGCGTCGCTGGGAGGAACCGGCACTCCGGACGCGGAGATCGACCGCGCCCTGGTAAAGAAGGCGAAGGGCCTTTTCGGCAAACAGGCACGGGAAGAGATTCTGCAGATGGTGGATCACAACCTGCGGATCGTCGCGGCGGAAGTGGCGCAGCGCCAGATAAACCCGGAGCTTCTGTACCGGGTGGGCATTGAGGCCGTGGGAGAGGCCATTAAAGCCTACAAACTCAAACAGGAAGAAGAGTTCCGCAAATTTGTCATCGCGTTTGCGCGGCAGTCGATGTTTCTGGCCAAAGGCAAAATGGCCCGAAGCAAGACCGACTCGGCGTCGTCCTGAAGTCCCATCCCGGGAGGAGACCCGGGCCTCAGAATAGAATTGCTTTCGGGCATTTCCGCCTGCATGTTACCGCATCATGCTTATCAGCAAGAAGATCAACGACGCGATCAACCAGCAAATCGGCAATGAATTCGGCGCGTTTCTGCAATACGTGGCGATTGCCGCGCACTTCGATGCGGAAGCGCTTCCCCAGTTGGCGGCCCATTTCTACCGGCAAGCCGAGGAAGAGCGCGATCACGCGATGCGCTTTGTGAAATTCCTGGTGGAGACCGACGGCGAAGTGGTTGTCCCCGCGGTCAAGGCGCCGAAGAGCAAGTTCGCGACGGCCGAGGAGGCTGTGCAGTTATCGCTCGATTGGGAAGTGGAAGTGACGCAGCAGATCCACAAGATCGTCGATCTGGCAAAGAAGGAAGTCAATTATACCACCGACAATTTTCTGCAGTGGTTTGTCAAAGAACAGCTGGAAGAGGTTTCCTCGATGGACAACCTTCTGAAGGTGATTCGCCGGGCGGGCGAAAGCGGGCTGCTGCGTGTGGAAGAATACCTGGCCCGAAAGGGCGGCCACGGTCCGATGCCCGAGGAAGACGCGACCTAAGCGGTCGAGCCGGGCGTTGAGGGTTGGCAACCGCAGCCCTGACCGAGACGAAGGTGATGGTCATGGATTTTCCCAGCGGCGGTGACCGGATGATTCGGGAGCAAGTCGAGTTCCGCGGCGTCAGGGATTCACGCGTGCTGGCCGCAATGCGAAAAGTTCCCCGTCACGAATTCGTCCCGGAACAATGGGTCGACGCGGCCTACGAGGACCACCCACTTCCCATTGGACACGACCAGACCATCTCCCAGCCCTACATCGTCGCGCTGATGACGGAGTTACTGCACCCCGGTCCCGGGATGAAAGCGCTCGAGGTTGGCACGGGCTCCGGATACCAGGCGGCGATTCTGGCGGAGACGGGAGCCGAGGTGTGGAGCATGGAGATTCTCGAGCCGCTGGCGAACGAGTCCGCGTCTCGTCTCCAACGACTCGGGTACCGGAACGTTCACGTCAAACGGGGCGATGGATACACGGGGTGGCCGGAGCAGGCGCCGTTCGACGGGATCATCGTGACGGCAGGGGCCACCCATGTGCCGCCGCCGTTGATCGAGCAACTCAAGCCTGGCGGACGGATGGTGATTCCCGTGGGTGAACCGCATGGAGAACAGGCGTTGCTACTCGTCGAGAAAGGCGTTGGCGGTCGGACCTCGACGCGTGAGGTCACGAGCGTGCTGTTCGTCCCGCTCATACGCGGGCAGGGCGACTGATCGCCAAAACCGCCCCACACGGTTAATCGGCCAGATCCGTCCGCGACTTGAGCGCGAACTCCGGGGGTGGGACTTTCCCTACTGCGCAGTTCCGCGCAGGCCGGCCGATGAGCCGTTTTTGCGACTGGCATATAAACTGCCCCAACAGATTCGCAAGCGACTCAAGATTTGCCACGGCCCGGTCCGTCAAAGGGTCGACCATCAAAATCGCGGGGAGCTGGAAAGCGAAACCTCAGTAGATGCACGACTTGAGCAAGCGCCATCCGGGACGCAGCGCACCGGCGCCAGAACGTTTGCGCCTGCGGCGGCGGAAACTATACAGTACGCTGGCGTTGGTTTGCATTGCCGGAATCATCGGCGGACAGCTTCTCAGCCATCATTTGGCGCGCGCTCATCAGTTGGCGATCCAACGCAATTCGGAATGTGAAAGCGCGCTGGCTCTTTGCGACAAGATCGACTCGAGCACAACGACGATCGACGCCTGCACGATTGGGGTCACACGATCTGAGAACCTGAAGGGGGATTTGGCCCGAGTTCTCGCCGCGGATTCCGTGATCGACAAGGCCCTGGGAAGCCTGCGGGCGAAGCTTGTCGAGATCATGCCGGCGGAAAAGACGAGGGCATGGGACCAGGCGCTGTCCTCGATTACCAATGCGATCGACCGGGTGACGGAGCAGTCGCGAGCGATATTCGCGTCGATTCAAACTGACGGGGCTGTCCACCTCGAGTCGCGGTTCTTGCTGCTCGGCGGTGACTACAATCTCGCCCAGGAGCGACTCGACGGAATTCGGAGCCAGATCAAGGCGTATCAGGCAGCCCTCTTGGATGCGCAGAACCAGCGATTTCTCCTGCTGGAGCGAATGACCGAATGGTTTGGTCTCGGCGTGGCCCTGATGATTGCCGGCGCGTTTTGGTCCGCATGGAGGCTGGGAGATTCACTGTGGAGCTCCGAGGCGGCTCGGCTCGAAGAGGCGGGCCGATTCCGGGCACTGATCGAAAACATCTCCGACGTAATCAGCATCTGTGATGAGCGAGGGACCACGCAATATGTGAGTCCGTCCGTCGAACCTATCCTTGGGTACAGGCCGGAAGAGTTGATTGGGCGGAATGTGTTCGAGCACGTGCACCCGGACGACGCGGTCGTTTTTCGGAAAGGCTTTCATGAGGCCATCCAACAATCGGGACGATCCAACTCGCTGAAGTATCGGTTTCGTCACCGGGACGGCACATGGCGAACGCTGGAGGCCGTGGGACAGAACCTGCTGGAGGAGCCGGGCGTCCGCGGGATGGTCCTGTATTTCCACGATGTCACGGTGCGTGATCAGGTGCAAGAGGCGCTGATCGAGAGCGAGGCGCGCTATCGGTTGCTGTTCAACCACACCGTGGACGGTGTCATGCTGGCTGACGAAGAAAGCCGGATTATCAGTGCGAACCCCGCGCTGTGCCGACTTCTGGGCTATACGCAGGAAGAGATTCTGAAGTTGAGCGTGCTTGACACCTACGCTACGGAAGGGCTCACAGAGTTCGAGGAACGACGGAAACTGCCCTCGGGGGAGTCGAAGCAATTTCAACGAAGGGTCCGGCGGAAAGACGGCAGTTTCTTTGAGGCGGAGGTGAATCTGATCCACATCAAGGGTTGCCTCCAAAGCGTGGTACGGGACGTTACGGAGCGTGTGCGGGCTCGCCAGGCCCTGGAGGCGAGCGAGACGAAATACCGGTCCCTGGTCGAGCATTCCCAGGATGGAATCGTGACGGTCGATCTCGATTACCGGATTGTCTACGCGAACGAATGCGCGGCACAGATTCTGGGTTATCCACGGATTGAGATGCTGGGGATGGACGTTCGGAAAACCTATCCACCGGGGCATCATCAGGCGAATCTGAAGCACTATCAGACGCTTCCGACTGGAGAGGCTGTGGAATACCAGCGGGAGGCGCTGCGGCGCGACGGTTCGATTTGCGTTATCGATGTGACGCTGTTTCGGCTCAGCGAGAGCATGTTTCAAGTGACGTACCGGGACATCACCGAACGAGTGCGAGCCGAGGAAACAACCCGGCTTCAAACCGCCGCGCTGGAGGCCGCGGCCAACGCCATCATGATCGTTGATTGCAGGGGGACGATTGCCTGGGTCAATCCTGCGTTCACCGTGCTCACGGGCTACGCGGCAAGTGAAGCCATCGGGGAAAACCCGCGAATTCTGAAGTCGGGCCAGCAAGGCCGGGCGTTTTATGAAAGGATGTGGCGGACCGTATGCTCCGGTGAGGCTTGGAGCGGGCAGCTGACCAACCGGCGCAAGGACGGGAGAGTGTACCGGGAGCAGATGACGATCACGCCCGTGACCAACCGCAGTGGCGCGATTACGCACTATGTGGCCATCAAGACCGACGTGACCGAGTCCCACAAGATCCAGCAGGAATTGAGAGAGAGCCAGGAGCGGCTGGACGCGCTGGTCGGGGCGGCTCAGGACGCGATGATCATGTTCGATTCTCACGGACGGATCTCGTTGTGGAATCAGGCGGCGACACGGATTTTCGGGTACGAGGCACAGGAGGCTTCCGGTCAGAACGTCTATCCGCTGATTCTCGCGAGTCGTTGTCAGACCGACCTGGAGCAGAAATTCGCCGCGCTTTGTCATGATGACAAAGGCATGGCCATCGGCCAGGTGTTGGAGCTCACCGGCGTCCGGAAGAACGGGCGTGAATTTCCGGTGGAGATTTCCCTGGCGTCCGTCCAACTGGACGGGGTGTGGCATGCGGTCGGGATTTTCCGCGACATTAGCCGGCGCAAGTTGGCGGAAGTGGAGCGGGTGGCATTGGAATTGCAGTTACGGCACGGGCAAAAAATGGAAGCCATTGGCCAACTGAGCGCGGGAATTGCCCATGAGATCAACACGCCGACACAATACATCGGCGACAACGTTCGTTTTGTGCAGGAGGCCGTGCAGGCGGTCAATCCCGTGCTGGCGCAGTATCGTCGGCTCATCGAGGCTGGCCGCAACGGTGCGATCACCGAACAAATGATCTCCGAGGCGGAGGCCACGATGGCCGAGGCCGACCTGGGGTACATGATGGCCGAGGTGCCAAAAGCGATCCAGGAGAGCCTGGAGGGTATCAACCGTGTGTCGAAGATCGTGCAGGCCATGAAGGAGTTCTCGCATCCGGGCTCCAAGGACAAGACCATGGTGGATTTGAATGCGGCCATCGAGAGCACACTGACCGTATGCCGCAGTGAATGGAAATACGTGGCGGAGTTGGAGACGGACTATGACACCGATCTGCCGCTGGTACCGTGCCTGGTGGGGGAATTCAACCAGGTGACGCTCAATCTCATCGTCAACGCGGCCCACGCCATCGCGGACGTGGTGGTCGACGGGAAAAACACCAAGGGGCGAATCCGCGTCAGTACCCGTCATGTGGGCGACTGGGCGGAAGTGCGGATCGGCGACACCGGCACGGGGATTCCCGAAGCGATTCGCTCGAAGGTATTCGACCCATTTTTCACGACCAAACCCGTGGGCAAAGGCAGCGGACAAGGACTGGCGATCGCGCATTCGGTGATTGTGGACAAGCACGGAGGCACGATTCATTTCGAAACGGAAGTGGGCAAAGGCGCGACATTCATCATCCGCCTGCCCCTTGGCGCTTCGGTCGCCGACGAAGCGGAATCTCATCATGAAACAGCGAATTCTCTTTGTTGATGACGAACCGATGATCCTGCAGGCGCTGGGTCGGCAGTTGCATTCCCTGCGTCGCGAATGGGACCTCGAGTTTGCGGCGGGCGGCGAGGAAGCGCTGCGCGTCATGGCCGAGCGGCCCTGCAAGGTTGTGGTCTCCGACATGCAGATGCCCGGCATGGACGGGGGGGAGTTGTTGGCCGAGGTGATGAAGCGTTATCCCGACACGGTGCGGTTGGTTCTCTCGGGCGGGGCGGACCAGGTCGTGATGGTGCGGAACATCGGGCCGGTCCATCAGCATCTCTGCAAACCGTGCGATCCGCAGGAGTTGCGAGCGGTGATTCAGCGGGTGATGACCTTCGATCTTTCGATTCCGGACAGTTCGCTGCGGGAACTGGTCACGCGGATGGACCGGTTGCCGAGCCTGCCGAAGCTGTACAGCGATCTGGTGCAAGCCCTCGAGAAGCCCGACGTGGGATTCGACGAGGTGACGGCCATCATCTCCCGGGATATCGGCATGATGGCGCTGATTTTGCGACTCGCCAACTCGGCATTCTTTGGCATTGGCCAGAGCGTGAGCAATCCATCCGAGGCCATTTCGCGGTTGGGGTTGGAGACGGTCAAATCGCTGGTTCTGTCAATGGGGGTATTCTCACAGCTTGAGACCAAGGAGATGCCCGGTTGGTCCGTGGAAGCGTTCTGGGACCATTGCCTGCTCACGGCAGCGGCCTGCAAGGTCATTGCTCGCGCCGCGGGCGCGGACCGCAAGGGAGTGGATGAATCCTTTGTGGCGGGAATGTTGCACGACGCCGGCCGGTTGATTCTGGTGGCCAATCTACGAGACACCTACGCGACCGTGCTGCGATTCGCGCGCGACAGAAACATCCCGCTTCAGGATGCCGAGCAACAGGTGCTGGGTTCGACCCATGCCGAGGTGGGTGGATATCTGCTGGCGTTGTGGGGCCTGCCGGTTGCGGTGGTGGAAGCGATTGCGTTTCATCATAATCCCTCCCGGAGCGCGTTGAAGACGTCGGGGGCGCTGCTGGCCTGTCACGTGGCCAACGTTTTCGTCCAAGAACAGTCCGTGAAGGACAGCGACATCCCATCCTCATCCTTGGACATGGCATTTTTGGAGTCCGTGGGATGGGCGGGAGAAATCGAGAATTGGCGGCAGTCCGTGGGTGAAATTGTTTTGGGAGAAACGACATTATGCACCGAAGAATCCTGTGTGTTGACGACGAAACCAACGTCCTGAATGCGTTGCAGCGCAATCTGCGGAAGTACTTCGCCGTCGATACGGCGTCCGACCCGTCGCAGGCGCTGACGCTGCTGGATCACCAGGAGCCGTACGCTGTCATTGTGGCCGACATGCGGATGCCGGGCATGGATGGCGTGGAGTTCCTGTCGCGGGCGCGGACCAAGTGTCCCGACAGCGTCCGCATCATGCTGACCGGAAACGCCGACCAGCAGACGGCGATCGACGCGGTCAATCGCGGGCACGTGTACCAGTTTCTCACGAAGCCCTGTCCTCCCGAGACGCTGGCGCTGGTGGTCAGCGACGGGGTGAAACAGTACGAGTTGCTGATGGCCGAGCGCGAGTTGCTGGAGAAGACGCTCAACGGGAGCGTCAAGCTGCTCACGGAGATTCTCTCGGTCATCGACCCGCAATCGTTCGGCCGTGGTCAGCAGTTGCGGGAATCGATGCGGTTGTATATCGAGCCGCCGACGGAGCGGGCGTGGGAATTGGAACTGGCCGCGCTGCTGGCGCCGATCGGATGCATCAGCATTCCCGCGCCGGTCCTCGTCAAGGCGCGCGCGCGACTGGCGCTGACGGATGCGGAACAGAGTCTGTGGATTCGGGTGCCGGAATTTGGCAGCCGATTGATCGCGAACATTCCGCGCCTGGAGACGGTTGCCAAGATCATCCTGTACCAGAACAAACATTTCGATGGCTCGGGTTTCCCGGCGGACAAGTCCTCCGGTGAGGATATCCCGGTGGGCGCGCGGATTCTCAAGGTGCTCAACGACCTGCTCGATTTGGAATCCAAAGGAGTGTCTCTCAAGCAGGCGTTGGAGGAGATGCAGAATCGGTACGGCTGGTACGACCCGCGCGTGCTGGATGCGGCCTGCCTGCGTTTCGACAAGGGGCAATCGGTCACCAAGGGCAATGCACAAACCACGCGTGCCATTACGGCCGCGGAGCTTCAGGTGGCCCAGGTCATCACGCAAAACGTGTACACAGCGGATGGCATGCTCATCGTGAAAGCCGGCAGCGTGGTGACGCCGATGCTATTGGACCGTCTGACCAATTTCGCTGCCGTCAACGGATTGCGGGAGCCGATCGAAGTCCGTGTCTGAGAAGGCGCGCGGAAATGATTGGCGGAACAGCGCTCCTTACCAACATGAATCGGGGCATGGTGGATGATGGGCTCGCGTCCCCGTCCGATCGGAGCAGCAATTTGCTGGACGAGCCACGGGGGATTTTGATAGGTCTGCAACTGGGACCCGACCGGCTCGGTCAGGACTGTCGTCATGGAAAGGTTGAATCTCTGGCTTAAGAGCCGATCGCCGCTGTGGGTGGTGGGCGCGGGTCTGGTTGGCACGGCGATCGTGGGGGTCATCGACTACCTGCTGGGACCCGACGCTCAAGTCCCCATTCTTTACGTACTCGTCGCGCTTCTTGTCAGTTGGCTTGCGGACACCGCGCATGGTGTATTTGTCGCGGCGGGGGCCGGGGTGGTGTCGTTCGTGGCCAATTTGTACCCACCGGTGACGTCATCCGAAATGCTGACGGCGAGTTGGAACTCGGCCATGAATTTTGGGGTGCTCCTGGCGGTTTGCTTTCTCGTCTCGGGGGTGAAGAAGGCAAACGCGAAGCGACGGCAGCTCGAGAGGCAGGTGCTGGAAATGTCCGATCAGGAGCGGCGACGCATTGCCCAGGATCTCCATGATGGGTTGTGCCAGCATCTGGCCGCCACCGAGTTTGCGAGCCAACTGCTGACAGACAAGCTGGCGCACGAATCGTTGCCCGAAGCCGCCGACGCGAGACAGATTGTCGGGTTCATCCAGCGAGCGATGACGCAGGCGCGCGAGATTGCCCATGGGCTGCACCCGATCGAGATCGGGCCCGGCGGGCTGATCGCCTCGATCGATGACCTGTGCGCTTCCATCCGTGAGGTCTACCGTATCGAATGCGAGGTGCAAGGGAATTGGATTGCCGACTTGTTTGGCGACACGGAGGCGACGCACGTCTATCGAATCGTCCAGGAGGCCGTTGCCAACGCGATCAAGCACGGCAAGCCTTCGCGGATTCTGATCGAACTCTGCGCGGATGACGAGGGAATCATCCTGGCCGTGCACGACAACGGTCTTGGGCTTCCGAAGCAAATGCAGCATACTCGGGGTTTGGGAATCGGCACGATGAGCTACCGTGCGTCGGTGATTGGAGCGAATCTTACGGTGCGGCCAAACCCGCGAGGCGGGACCACCGTGCTCTTGTCGCTGCCCAAGGACTTTCAAACGCGCATGAGGAGCAACCCATGAACAAGTCGTCGACGCCGAAGCGCATACTGATCGCGGACGACCATCCGATGGTGCGCGATTGGCTGGCGCAACTGATCAACCATCAAACGAATCTGGTTGTCTGCGGGGAAGCGGCTGACGCGACGGAGACGTTGCGGGCGATCGAGACGTTGAACCCCGACATGGCCATTGTTGATCTTGCGATGGAAGGCACTCACGGAATGGATCTGATCAAAGATATTGCGACGCGTCACGAAGGCCTGCCCGTGCTGGTTCTGTCGATGCACGACGAAGGCCTGTACGCGGAGCGGGCCATCCACGCGGGAGCTCGCGGATACGTTACGAAGCGGGAAGGGGCGGAGAAGATCCGTCAGGCGATTTTCCGCGTGCTCGACGGCGAGATCCATGTGAGCCAGACGGTGGAGGCGCGAATCCTCAAGAAGGCCAGCGGGGGCCGTTCCACCACGGGATCCGCGATGGACAAGCTGAGTGACCGTGAATTGGTCGTTTTCCAACTTCTGGGGAACGGTTACGGTCCCAGCCAGATTGCGGATGAACTGCACCTGAGCGTGAAGACGGTGGAGGGTTACATGGCGCGGATCAAAGAGAAGTTGGTCCTGAAGGACGCGCGGCAATTGGTGCAGCAAGCGATTCAGTGGAACAAGATCGGCGGAATCGGCGCAGACGCCGAGACATTGCACTAATCGTCCGGGGTCGGCCACGGCGTTGCCCGAGGCTTGTTGAGTTCCGCGGTTTTGTAGGTGGTTTCCCTCTCACAAGAAACAGGGCTTTCCCTTACAGACACACCGGGGGATTTCCGTTACAAAAGCATCATGCATGAGGCGCAGAAAACCGCTGTCAACGGCAGTCCTGCCGCGACATCGGAATCCCCGAGCCTGAGTCGTCGCGAAGCTGAAGTGTTCCAACTTCTCGGCTGCGGATACGGTCCGAGCCAGACAGCCGAGGAACTGAAGCTCAGCGTCAAGACGGTGGAGGGTTATCTGGGCCGCATCAAGAAGAAGTTACGAATTTCGGACGCACGGACGCTGCGTCAGTATGCCATCCAGCAGGGAAGGGCCTCGAAGAAGCCTTCCTATATCGGGGACTCGCTCTAATAGTGCGTCTTGGGTGGGTTCGCGTCCGCGATGGTGACCGTATCCAGGATTTTCCTGGTTTGACGCGCTGCGGAATGTAGGGGTTTTCACTGTCACGCGAAACAGGGTTTTCCCCCGCAGACGCTGGGCAATTCACGGGTTACCTTCTCTTGAGGCACCTGTATCGGGAATACGCCTCGACTAAGGGTGGATAAAAGAATGAAGAAGATGATTCAGAAACTCGGCAGAGCACTTCGATCGCGAAAAGGCCAGAGTTTGGTCGAGTATTCGCTGATTCTGGCGCTGATCGCTGTCGTAGCGATTACGGTATTGCGGGGACTTGGCCGGCATATCAACAACACGCTGTCATCGGTCAACGCAAATCTGCCGTGACGGGCGGGGCGGGCCCGGATGGGGCTCGCGGCAGGGCAGTCAGGAAGGGCCTGACCATGTGCCAGGGGCAGCCGAGTGGGCTGGCGGCCATGAACATGCACGTCGAATTGACAGGCAACTGACAGCGATAAAGTGTGGTTTCAGTGCGGTTTGATGGGGTGCTTTCCAGAACAAGCCCACGGAGTCGTGATGGAGAGCCAGCAGGTTGCGAGGTATCACAGTTTGTCTTCGGCGCCGGCTTAGCTCAATGGCAGAGCGGCTGATCGAGTACGTCAGCAGATGGAGCGTTCAATTCCTCCCGCCGGCTCCAAACCAATCTCGTGCAAGCTCGCTGTTATCGCGGGGCAAGGGTGTCATTCGAGCCGGTGCTACCCATTGATCCCCCGTTCATCCGGGCTCGGGATGCGTTGCCTCAATTGCAGGATCGGCAATGAGTTACAGGCCGGAGTCGAGGACGGAGCGAACGAGATGGTTGAGGGACTCGATGTCGTAGGGTTTCTGGAGATAGCCGAGACAACCGTGGCGCAACATGCGGCGTCCTTCCTGGTCGTGGCTGTAGCCGCTGGAGACGATGACGCGGACGCCGGGGTTGATCTCCTTCATCCGGGCGAACAACTCGGGTCCGCTCATGCACGGCATCACCATGTCGGCGATCACCAGATCGATTTCTTTCTGCCGTTCGCGGAAGGTTGAAAGGGCCGTGGCGCCATCGGGCGCGGTGAACACGGTGTAACCTTTCGATTCGAGTCCGAGTTGGACCATTTCGCGGATGACGTCTTCGTCTTCGGCCAGGAGAATGCACTCGTCGCCGCCGCGGGTTGGCGTTTCCATTTTGGTCGGTGCTTCCGCGAGCCTCTTCGGCGACGCCGGCAAATAGATTTCAAAGACCGTACCCGTTCCCGGCTGGGATTCCACGTGGATCTCGCCGTGGAAACTCTTGACGATGTTCATGACCAGTGACAACCCGAGGCCGGTGCCTTTGCCGGCGCGTTTGGTGGTGAAGAACGGTTCGAACATGTGCGCGAGCGTGGCGTTATCCATGCCGCAACCGGTATCGCGAAACGACAGCAGCACGTAATCGCCGTCGGGCAAAGACACCGCCGGGCGGAACGGATTGGCAGCGTCGAGGAGGAGGTTGCGGGTGGTAATGGTGAGCATGCCGCCATCGGGCATGGCGTCGCGGGCATTGACGGCGATATTCATGAACACCTGTTCGAGTTGCGACGGATCGACCTCGATGGGGTGAATGCCTTTCGCGAACTGGCGCTGGATGAGTATCGACTTGTCAAAGCTGTGCTCCAACATCGTGAGTGTTTGTTCGATGCAATCGTTGGGGTTGACCACGGTCAGTTGCGGTCCCTCACGACGGGCGAAGGCGAGCAACTGCTTCGTCAATGCCGCTCCGCGATAGGCGCTGGCCTCGGTGGTTTCGAGGTAGCGATACAGCGGGCTGGAGCGGTCGGTCTGTTGCTTCACATAACTGGCGCAGCCGAGGATCGCGGCGAGGACGTTGTTGAAATCGTGGGCGATGCCGCTGGCCAGCGCGCCGATGGATTCGATCTTTTGGGCCTGCACGAGGTCGCGGTACAACTCCTCGGCCTGCACGGCGCCGGCGAGAAGGTTGGCGACGGTTTGCATTTCGGCGGTCAGCGATGGGGAGATGTTGGGAGGGTCGCGATAAAGGACCCCGACGAGGCCGGCGAGCTGGTCGTGGCATGCGATGGGAGTGAGCACGGCAGAGGCGATGTGCTCGCGGGTGCAGAGCTCGGTGAGCGCGGGCATCTCTGGCGACGGTTTGGTGATGGTAATCGGATGAAGGTCACTGGCCGAAGGCGCGAAGTCAGGGAAGGACCATTCCATTGCTTCCCATTGGTCGGGTTTGAGCGCGGTGAAACCGAAGGCGGCTTTGAGAACGAATCGGGTGTGCCCGTTGACCTCGGTCAACCAGACGGCGACGGCACTGGCTTCAAAGAGCTGGGCGATTTTTTCCAGCACGTCGGTCGAGATGCGGGCCATGTCGAGTTTGTCGATCAGCGCGCGGGAGATCTGGTTCAGGGTGGAGTGGCGCTGGAACGCGAGGCGTTGGGACAATTCGATTTCGCGGGCGCGGGCGGCGTGGAGTTCCTCGTGATTCTTCTGCACGCGCTGGACGTAGAGGAAGGTTTCCGCGGCCGCGAGCGAGACGAGCAGGAGAGAAGCGCTGCTCAACGGGAGGCTGACCTGGACCCAGGCATCATTGCCGTTGGTCAGGCGTCCGAGGAGCAGATAGAGCAGGGTGATTACCAGCGCGACGCCGTACAACCGCGCGCGGGGCGACCACGTTCGAGCTGCCGTGTTGGTGACGATTGACTGCGCCATGCGCCGACCTGACCGTGAACGAGACATAATTGAGCAAGGAATGTGCCCCTTCTGAGAATTGAGAAAAAAGGGTGTTTCCGGCGGTGACGCGAGTTGATTTCCGCAACTTTGGAATTCGCCGGTCGCGATCGCGGTACAGGCGTGCAAATCCGTCGATTGGAACAATTACTTTTGTGGGGATAATGGACGGGGCGATTTTTCGGGTTGCGCGGCATGGCGGATGCCAGTATGAACAGGGGTTGGCCAAGGACAGACGTACTTTTTCATGAAACGCAACGCGCGATTGTGGCTTCGGTTTATCCTGGTAGGGTTGTTGGCGGGGGCGCTGTACCTGCTGATGCTGAACTACGAACAGGGATTCGTTTACGCGCCGAGCCCGTTTGTAAGGAAGACGCCCCGCGACGTGGGGATGCCGTTTGACAATGTCGTGCTGACATCCGACGACGGCGTGAACATTCAGGGATGGTTTATCCCGTCGCAGGTGTCGGATGCGCCGTCGACCAATTCATCGGCGTTGACACTGTTGTTTTTCCACGGACGGTCCGGCAACCTGGGCGACAGCCTGGAGAAGATCCATCTGTTCCATGACATGGGGCTGGATGTCTTTGCCATCGATTACCATGGCTACGGGGCCAGCGGCGGGACGCCGAGTGAGAGCGCGTTGACAGGCGACGCGATGTCGGCGTATTTCTATCTCATCGACAAGCGCAACGTGAAACCCGAGCGGCTGTACGTTTGCGGCGAGGACCTCGGGGCGGCGGTGGCGATCACCCTGGCGGCAAAGGTGTCACCGGCCGGATTGATCACGGACGGGGCGAATGCATCGATCCTGGAAAAGGTCGAAGACGATTGGCCATTAATTCCGTGGCAGTATCTGTTGCGCAATCAGTTCGATGCCGTCAACAAGATCGGCGATGTGCACGTGCCGGTGTTGCTGATCCACAGCAGCGACGATGAAGTGACGCCATTTAACGACTCCCGACGACTGTACGTCCTGGCGCATGAACCGAAGGAACTCGTTGAGATCCACGGTTCGCACAAGGACGAACTCGTCAAATCGTTCGATACCTACTACGACAAGATCGACCAGTTCGTGCACGGGGAGTCACGGGCCAAGACCGCGGAGACGGTTTCTTCAACACAAACGGGCGACACGGCGTCAAAATAACCAACGCCATGATTCGGACGTTTTCGCTGCTACTGCTCGGTGTGCTCGGTTTGTGGAACCCGGTGCGCGCCGCGGACACGCTTCGTCCCGAACAACTCCAGCCGGGGATGAAAGGCTACGGGCTGTCCGTGTTCAAGGGAACGCGGCCCGAGCGGTTCGAGGTGGAGATCGTCGGTGTGTTGAAAGACGTCATGCCCAAGCAGGACATGATTCTGATTCGGCTGAGCGGGGCCGACCTCGAGAAGCACAAAGTGATCGCGGGGATGAGCGGCAGCCCGATCTACATCAACGACAAACTCATCGGGGCGCTGGCGTACGGCTGGACATTTGAGAACGAACCGCTGGCGGGGGTGACGCCGATCCACAACATGATGGAGCAATTGACGCGTCCGGTGGTGCCGTCGGCGACCGTGATGGCCTCGGTATCGCTGGGACGCTCGTCGTCCGCGCCGTCGATGTTCGCGTTGCCCAACACGATGGTCTTCCGCGACGCGGGTGACCTGAATGCGCCGCGTCCGTTGCTCACGCCGCTTTGTTTCGGCGGATTCAGTCAGCGGGTGATCGGGGAATTTGCCTCGAAGTTTACCGGATTCGGCATGATGCCGGTAATCGCGGGCGGCGCGGGCAGCATTCCGTTGCCGCGTCGCAGCGGCGACATCGAGCCGGGCGGGTCGATTGGAGTGCAATTGATGCGGGGGGACCTGAACATGACGGCGGTGGGCACGGCGACATACATCGAGAAGAACCGGATCCTGGCGTTCGGTCATCCGTTTTTCGAAGGCGGATCGGTCGAGGCCCCGGCGGTGCTGGCGGAGGTGCACACGATCATGTCGAGCCTGGAAAGCTCGTTCAAGCTGGCCACGCCGATTGAAGAGATCGGGGCGATGGTGGGCGATTGGCAGAGCTGCATTGTCGCGGACAGCAGGATGCGGGCGCGGATGATCCCGCTGACAATCGATGCGGCGAACCGTGACACGGGCCAGGTGGAACATTACGACGTGGAGATCATGGACAATCAGGCGTTCACGGCGCAATTGCTGATTGCGGGCGTCGCGCAAACGGTCAACGCGGCATCGGGTTCATCGCAGGACACGACCGTACACATTTCCGTGAGCGCCGATCTCGGGCCGACGAAAGCGGGCGGGTTGGCGCGGAGAGTTGCCGTGTCGGACACGTTCTTCAACCCGGGGGGCGGTGTCATCGCTCTCGAGGGTTTGATGCCGTTGGTGGCGATGATCAACACGCCGTTCGGCAGCCCGAGCGTGAAACGTTTGGAGGTGAAGGTGGACGCGTCGCTGAGTCGTCAGACTGCCGAGATCAAACGCGCGTACTTTGGGAAATCGGAAGTGGAGCGGGGCGAGACCGTGCCGTTGAATGTGGTGCTCAAGCCGTTTGGCCAGCCGGAGGTCACCAAGACGATCCCGATTCACGTGCCGGCCACGAGCGATTCCACGCGGCTTCTCAGCGTCACCGTTCTGTCGGGAAGCGCGGCGCCAACCGATGCGGCGACGCCGGACAGTCTCGATGATTACCTCGATGTGATTCAGAAGGGGCATCGCAATACGGACCTGGTCGCGTTGATGCCGACGGCGGGGCAGGGGATGCAATACCGTGGGAAATTGCTGAAGAACCTTCCGCCAAGCGCGGCGGGGATTTTGGAAGATTCGAGCGGCGGGGACATGTCGGTTGCCGCCGATTTGGAGCAACTGGTGGCGCCGACGGATTGGGTTCTCAGCGGCCAGGCGAGCGTGCGCGTGCCGATTCGGCAGGAATGAATGAGGTCAAAACCGTGGAACGGATAAAATCGTGAAAATTCAACGTTCGACTACTGCCCGCGTGTTTCCGATCCTGGCCCTGTTGACGGTTGTGGCATCGATTCCGTGCCACGCCGTGAAGACGGAGCAATGGGAATTAAAGACGCCGCAGGATTTCATGACGGGCAAGCTCGAGCGGCTGGTGGTGACGAGCGACGGCGAATTGCGGTTGGGGCACGACGCGACCAAGCTGGGCGAATTCGCCAAGGAAATCTGGTGTTCGGCGGTCGACCGCGACGGGACGATTTATTTCGGGACGGGTTCGCCCGCGGACGTGTATGCGCTGGGCAAGGACGGACGGACGACGAAGTTGTTCGAGGCGGACACGATTGCGGTGACGGCGCTGGTGTTGGATTCGCGCGGCAATCTCTATGCGGCGACGATGCCCGACGGCAAGATTTACAAGATTTCCACGAACAACAAGGCGGCGGGCGTGAAGCAGGAGGAAGCCTGGTGCCGGTTGCGGGCGCCGTATATCTGGTCGCTGATCGTGGACAAGAAGGACCAGATGTTCGCGGGGACGGGGCCCGACGGGAAAGTGTTTCACATCAGCCCGGACGGCAAGGCCGAGGAATGGTTCGCGGCGGAGGATTCGAACATCCTGAGTCTTGGGCTGGATGCGAGCGGGGCATTGCTGGCCGGGGGCAGCGACCGCGGGCTGCTGTTCCGGATCACCGAGAAAGGGAAGGGTGTGGTGCTTCATCAATTTGCCGAGGATGAGGTGAAGGCGCTGGCGGTGAGCGGAGACGACGTGTATGTGGGACTCAACAAGCAAAAGATCCGGCGACCGCGGGGTATTGTGGCGCGCCGACCGAGCGCGGCGGAGTTTGAGGATTTGACGCAACGATTGACGAGTCAATTTGGTGCATCGGTGACCGCCGAGACGGCCGGGCCGGGGCGCGAGACGCCGCCCGAGGCGCGGTTGGCGAACCTGTTGGCGGGCGCATTGTACGTGGTGCACGCTGACGGGCGGACAGATCGGTTGGCGACGTGGAATGACGAATCCGTGCTGGATTTGAAGGTGGACAATGACGGTGGGGTGATTGCGGGAATGGCGGGCAAGGGGCGCGTTTACCGGGTGCGGAAGAACCAGGACTGGGAGCTGCTGTTTGCGTTCGAGGAACAGCAGGCGCTGACGCTGGCGATTCGCGACGGGAAGCTGGCGTTCGTCGGCACGGGCAACGTCGGGAACGGATACGAGATTGGTCCGCAGAAGGCGCGGGATGGAGATTTCACGAGCGAGGTGCGGGACTGCCGGTTCCTGACGACGTGGGGCAACCTGTATTGGATGGGGAGCGGAGCGATCTCGGTGAGCACGCGGACGGGCAACACGGCGTTGCCCGACTCGACGTGGTCGGATTGGTCGACGCCGCTGAAGAGTTCGCCCGAGAAAGTGGCGAGTCCGCGGGCGCGATTCATTCAGTTGCGGGCGCAACTGGCGGCATCGACGACCGAGCCCGTGCTGAAGTCCCTGAGTTTGTATTACCAGATGCAGAACCAGAAGCCCGAGGTGCTGTCCATCCAGGTCGGGGAAAAACCCAAGTCGGCATCCGAGAAGCCAAAGGTGGAGGCGAGCGAACAGAAGGCCGGGGACAATGAGGCCGGCACGGCGGTTAGTGTGAACGTCGAAGTTGAGCCGATGACCAGCACGGAAGCGGCGCGCCCGAAGGCGGCGAACCCGGTGAAGGACATTCATTGGCAGGCGACCGACAAGGACGGGGACGCGCTGGTGTATCGGTTGTACTTCCAGGCGGATGGGGATGATGCGTGGGTGCCGGCATTTTTGGACAAGCCGCTGCACAAAACGGAGTATTCGTGGGACACGGAGTCGATTCCTGACGGCTGGTATCGGATCAAGGTGGTCGCGAGCGATGAGGAATCGAATCCGGCGGGCGAAGCGCTGACGGACGAGAAGATCAGCGAGTTGGTGAAGGTGGACAACACGCGGCCGCAGGTGGTGGAGCTGGCGTATGATGCGGCGAGCGGCGAGTTGAAGGGCGTGGCGCGCGACAATTTGAGTTTGATCCGGTATCTCGAGTACACGGTCGACGGTGGCGAATGGAAATTCTTTGCGCCGAAGGATGGCGTATTTGACAGCAAGGAAGAATCGTTTGAAGTAACGATTGGGCCGTTGGCGGCCGGGCCGCATTATATTGCCGTCCGCGCGACGGATGAAGAGGGGAATGTGGGGGTTGAGAAGGTGTCGGTGAAGGGAAAGTGATCCTTCCCGAGATTCACCCGTGACGCGCGAATGTTTCCAACACGGCCCTGTCATTCGTGACATTTCGGGCCGCTTCGCATTTGTATGATTCGGCTGGAAAACGTCAGCATGGAGTATCGGCTCAAGAGCGAGCGCGTGGAGGCGCTGCGCGAGGTGACGCTGCATCTTCGGGAGGGGAGTTTCGAAGCGATCATGGGGCCGAGCGGATCGGGCAAGACGACGCTGATCCAGTTGATTGCGGGCTTGCTGACGCCGACGACGGGCGAGGTGATCGTGTCGGGCGAACGCCTGAGCCAGTTGGATGACGCGAAGATCTCGGCGTTTCGGAATCGGACGATCGGGTTTGTCTTCCAGTTTTTCAATCTGCCAAATTACTACAACGCGATGGACAACACGGCGTTGCCGCTGGTGTTTGCCGGTGTGGACGAGCGGCATCGTCGGGAACGGGCGCGGGCGTTGCTGACGGAATTTGGGCTGGAGGACCGGCTCAACCACAAGCCCGACCAACTTTCCGGCGGGGAAGCGCAGCGGGTGGCGATTGCGCGGGCGCTGATCACGAATCCGAAGATCATTCTGGCGGATGAACCGACGGGGAACCTGGACCGCGACACCGGCACGCACGTGATGGAACTGCTGCAGCGGATCAATCGCGAGCGCGGAGTGACGGTGTTGATGGTCACGCACGACGAGAAGGCGGCGGCGTTTGCGCAGCGGGTGATCCGGATCGAGAAGGGGGAACTGGCGTGATCCGGCGGCGGGATTATTTGCGGTTGACGCTGCAGAAGCTGGCGTTGCGGAAACGGCGGGCGGCATTTGCGATCGTGTCGGTGGCGCTGGGCGTGGTGGTGGTGGTGACGGTGAACTCCCTGATGGTTGGCGTGCGGGACGTGGCGGTCAAGACCATCTGGACGGAGGAGATTGATCCCGACGTGATTCGCGTATATGCGGGGGACAATCCGTACGAGTACACGATGACGCCCGACGAAGAAAAGCGGAAGGCGAAGAAGCGGATGCAGTTTTTGACGGAGTCGGTGTTTGACGAGATTCGGGCGTGGCCGGGGGTGGAAGCGGCGGACCGGCCCGTGACGGTTCAGCCGGTGAGCATCAGCGCGTTGGACAAACGGCCGCGGGGGGTGGGGGAGATTCAGGGTGTGCCGGAAGCGTTGCTGTTGCGGTACGTGAAGGACCGGTCGCTGGTGGCGGGGATTAGCAATGCGATTCCGTTGGTGGTGGGGGAACGGGAGGTGAAACTGAAGTTCGACGAGAAGCGGGGGCGGTTGGACGAGGATCCGAATGGGGAGGCGAGCTGGCTCAAGCGCGACGTGACGATCGTGCTCGGGGACAATTACGCGATGGTGGCGCATTTCAATTACGATTACGCGAAGCACGAATACAAGCGGGTGGCGGACGAGGACGTGACGGCGCGACGGGACGAGCTTGAGCGGAGTTATCGCGGGATGTACGACATGACGATATTCAACACGACGCTGACGTTGAAGGGGCGGGTGGTGGGATTTTGTCCGGGGAGCAAGGTGCTGATGCCGTTCGACGCGGCGGAGTTGTGCGAGAAATGGATTGACGAACGAAATCGTCTGGCGGCGCGGAATCCGCCGCGGACGGCGGAGTCGGCGGTTTACGGAGAGAGCGGGCAACGGGCACCGAAGCCGGGGGAGTACGCGGAGGGCGTGGTGTTGGTCAAGCACGGGGCGGACGTGGAATCGGTCGCCAAGCGGATCGAGGACATGGGGTTCACGGTGGCGACGCGGGCGCGGACGTTTGAGAACCAGGCGGAAGCATTCGACAGCACGGTGCATATTGTGAAGGAAGTGGCGTTTGCGCTGGGCGGGCTGATACTCGGGCTGGCGTGCGCGCTGGTGTGGAGCACCACATCGAAGACGGTGAGCGACAGTCGGGTGGATATTGGGTTGTTTCGCGCGCTCGGGGCGACGAAGCGGGACATTCGGCGTTTGTTTCTTGGCGAGGCGATGCTGCAGGGCGTGCTCGGGACGGTGGTGGGGATGGTGGTGGGGTGGGTGCTGGCGGTCGGGATCAGCCATTGGGTGATCGGGTTTGCGCGGCAGTCGGTATTTGATCCCGAGGAAGCGCTGCTGATACCGGACTCGATTTTTTCGATCAACCTGATGTTTAGTTTTCTGTTGATTGTCGGCGCGGCGGTGGTGTCGTTGCTGGCGGGGCTGCTGCCGGCCAATCGGGCGGCGAATGTCGATCCGGTGAAGGCGCTGAAGCGGGAGTAAGGCGTGGTGCGGTTGCGGATCGAGAGTGTTGCCCACCATTTCGGCTGACCGCGATGAACCTCTTCCCGGTCCGGGCATTCCACTGGATGTAAAACTGGATTGTCGCGTGAGGATTCTGCGGATGCGTTGTCCAACTCTTGCATGCCTCGAATGAATGAGCCTGCGGACGGGATGAGTCGGTACGTCGTGGGGGGAGTTGTTGTCTTGTGCCTGTTGATGATCCTCGGATGGTTTGCGACCCGGCATGAGTTGCCGCCACCGGATCAGCAATCGGCGAAGGTCGAGACGGTGAGGCCGGCGGCTGCGTTCAAGCCGGATGACGATTTCCCACCGGATAAGGATGCGAAGGCGACAGCCGTCCCGGCGGAGAGCAGTGCTTCGACCAACGCCGCGGCGATCTACGGCCAGGCATTCAACCTGTTCAACCGGTTATCGCAAGAGCAAAAGGACATTCTTCGCGATTGGGAGACAAACGTGGATGCGTCAGTGGAGGTGGAACTTTGCGAGCAGCTCCGGCCGATTTGCGATTTGATGCATCAGGCCACGGCGGTGACGAACTGTGATTGGGGAATTGACAACCCGATCAACTTCGACACCCGGTTGCCGCATCTGGCGGCGTCGCGAAACATTGCCCGCGCGGCGATGTGGAGCGCGGCGCATTGTCGGCGGGACGACGCGGCGGGCGCGGCGGACGATGCCGTGTCGGTCTTGCGACTCGGCGAGCAGGTTTCGCACAGCGCGCTGATTGGCTATCTGGTGGACGTCAATCTGCATCACATGGCGTCGGCGTATGTCTCACAGAATCTCGGGATGTTTCAAGGGGCGGACGCCCAGCGATTGGCGGCGGCCTTTGGCGATCCGGCTTATGGGGAGGCCCCGAGCGATATGATCAATCTGGAGGCGGATATGGCGCAACGTCTGGCCGCGGAACTGGCCTCGATGTCGGCAGACGAAATCAGGGACGAACTCGCCAAGGTAGGCGACTCGAGTGAAGGACCCCCACCGACGATAGATCGAGCGGGTGCGCTGGCCGCGCTGGCGCAGGTCGTGGAGTCCGACCGGCAATTGGCGGGACTACTGCAATCTTCCACGGAAGACGAGTATGAAACGTGGCAACACCATGCCGCCGACATTGAGGCATCCAATCCATTCGCGAGGATGTTTCTCACGGGTCTCAACGGCGTCATGGACAGGGTGCGGGGCGCCGCGGTCGAGCAGCAGATGATGGTCGCCGCGTTGACGGTTGCGCAGAACGGGCCGGAAGCGCTGGTGACGGTTCCCGACCCGGCCTCGGGTCAGGCGTTTATCTATACGGAGACCGACGACGGATTCGATTTGCAGTCGGCGTACGTGGTGAAGGGCCAACCGTACGTGATGCACTTCAAATAGAATGGACGGCGAAGATCCGGTATGGGCCCGGTTCGGAATTCGCGAAAGCGCCCATCTCGATTTGTTGCCTGGCTTCTTCGAGTGACTTCAGAAGACAATGTTGATTCACGGGGATTGTCTGCGCCAAACAGTTGCAGGAGAGGGGAGAACATTCCGGGCTGTTGCGCTCGGAGAACGTGACAACGTCGTATCCCTCAAGCTGCTTCTTCTCAGGCACGTGGACTGCGGTCTCAAGCGACTTTTCAGGTTCGAAGGGTTGCCACTGTTTCGCATCCGCATCGAATTGCATTTCGAAGACCTCGTAGAAGAAGAACTGGCAATCGCTGAGATCGATAGAATGCTCGGCTGCGAGTGACCGAATCGAGTCGATGGAGTTGAAGAGCCAGTAACCGTTGTGCTTCCAAAAGGGGATGTAATCGGCAAAGTCCTTCGACATGCAGCCGCTGACCGAATAAACATCCTCAACGCCCGGTGGCTTCGGCCAATCGGGCGGCCGACTCGGCCATCGGGCTACTCTCTTGGCCATATATCCGGCCGGAATCATCGCCAACAAAACGCTTCCACGCCGGGAGATCGTAGGCATTCAACTCACGGGCGTCAATCGCAACGCGACTTAGCCGGGACTCCCGAAAGGGATTCAGGGGAAGACTCGCCCGTCCAGAGGCGGGCAGGGCTCCAATAAAGAGTGCGCCGCGCGGGGGCGCGGACAATTACAGACGAAGATGTGCGCGGGCTTTCAGGGACGGGGTTGGCTTCGGCGTTGACTGCGGACCCGGTAGAGCCGTTCGGTGAATCCGCCTTCTTTTTCGAAAGACTCGGCTTGCGATGCCAGTTGCCGGTCGAGCAGGGTCACCGCAACCGCAATCAGCACGAGTGCCGCATTCGCCGCGATCTCCGGATAAGTGGACGTTGTGGACTTCATGGACACCATGGACGAAGGGCGTGGACCGACTTGTCCATCGTGGATTTGGCGCACCCACTCGGCTACTTGCTCTGCCGTGCGGCATCGGCGGGCGATGAGATCCGTCCGTCGCTGGTCTTGGCGCGTCCAGAGCGGCAGTCCGCGTTGACGGAGGAAATCTTCGTAGTCCAAGCGGAGTTCTTCGAGGCTGGCGCGAGCTACATTGGTGAGCTTGAGCTCGGTTTTGCGGGACGTGCCGCTGGCCTGGCTGCCCTCGGCGATATTCTGGACGCCGGAACGCGCGGCCTGCACCATCTGGTCGCGCGTCCGGCTCCTGTGATCGACGTACCGCTCGCAGAACCGCACGGTGACATCGTAGGCCAGTTGGGCCAGTTGAAAGCTCTTTAGCTTCCGGTAACCGCCATGATGCGGAATCAGTTTTTCCGGCTCGGGCATCCTATTGCGCGAGTCTACAAGCGACCGGATTACGAGGCAAGACGCCATGGGATCATGTCTTGTCCGACTTGATTCTCTGCAGGGACGAGGCGCGCGCATAGGACAATCTCCTAGGCTGGAATAGGGAGGCTGCCCAATGGACGGTTGCGCAGGGCCGGGGTAGAATCAGCTTCTCTTGGAGCGGGTCGCAGGGCGTTCCAATCAGTTCGTTACTTTGGGGACAAGGGGGGCACGCACATGGTGTGTGCCGTATTCCGTCGCGAGCCGTGGCGAGCTCGAATCGATTCCAATAAGGGAGCGAGAAATGAATACTTCTTCGAAAGGACAAACCGTCACCCGCGAAGGCTCCCGGTCGGACAGCGCCGAGGAGCGGTTGAAAGAACTTGGCATCAAGCTGCCGTTGCCGCCCGCGCCGTTCGGGACATATGCGGAAGCGGTGCAGACGGGCAATCTGCTGTTTCTGACCGGGATGCTTCCCACGGATGGGCGCGTGGCGAGATTTGTCGGGCGGGTCGGCGCGGAGCTGGACGTGGACGCGGGGCGCAAGGCGGCGTATCTCGCCGGGCTCAATGCGCTCGCGGTGGCTCGAGAGCATTTGGGATCGTTGGACAGAGTGACGCGGATTGTCCGGCTCGGCGTGTCGATTGCGACGTCGGGAGATGTGCGCGACCAGCCGAAGGTCGCGGACGGCGCGTCGGAGCTATTCCAGGACGTATTCGGAAAAGACAAGAACCCGTGTCGGCTGGTGTACGGCGTGGCCAGTCTCCCGCTTGGGACGCCGGTCGAACTGGAACTCATATTTGAGGTGAAACCGGATTGATCCGCGAAGAGATGCAATCCATCCGAGGAGACGAACATGGCAGTCACCGACAATCTTCGCTATACGAAGATGCCTCTCAACAACGGGTCGGGTGCCATCCCCGCGCTCGGCTTTGGCACACTCATTCCCGACCCGGTTGCCACCAAGGTCGCGACCAGGGCGGCACTGGAAGCAGGATTTCGCCTGCTCGACACGGCGGAACGCTACCGAACCGAAACGGAGGTCGGGGAAGCGATGCGGGATGTGTTCAAGGAAGGGAAGGTCAAGCGGGAGGACGTGGTTGTCGTCACGAAGCTCTGGAACACCAATCATCGTCCGGAACGGGTCAAACTCGCTTTCGAGGCGAGTCTTAAGAAACTCCAACTCGAGTTTGTCGATGTCTATCTCATCCACACTCCCTATGCCTTCCAACCCGGAGACGAGCAAGACCCAAGGGATGCAAGCGGGGCGGTGATCTACGACAAAGGGGTGACGTTGCTCGATACGTGGCGGGCGCTGGAGGCGTTGGTGGACGAAGGCAGGTGCAGGGCCATCGGATTATCCGATGTCAGTCTCGAACAGGTGAAAGGGATCGTCGATGCCGCGAGGATCAAGCCGGCGGTGGTTCACGTCGAATCTCATCCGTACCTGCCGGAATGGGACCTGTTGAACTACTGCAAAGCGAACGGCATCGTGCTGCAAGCGTTCGCGGCACTGGGGCATGGTATGGAGCCCAGGTTGCTGGAAGATTCGGTCATCACGGCGATCGCCCGGCGAGTCAACAAGACCCCGGCGCAGGTGCTGCTGGCGTGGGCGATTCAGCGCGGGACGGCTCTCCTGACCACGTCGAAGACGCCCGCTCGCATCCGGGAGAACTTTGATGTCACGGCCATTCCGGAAGACGCCGTAAGAGAGATCAACGAAGGGATCAAGACACGGGTCAGGCTCAATGCCGTGGTGAAGACCGGCGTTCCCGGATTCATTCCGCGAGGCAAATGATGGTGAGAAAACGATCGCTCCAACAGGCAAATGGCATGTCCGCGCCGTGGATGGCCCGGCTTGGTCTGTTCGCCACGCTCATCCTGTCCCAGAACGTACTCGCTCAATCGAAGGAGTCTGCCATGGCACCGCCTACCGCGTACCGCACAATCAAAGTAGACGGCCTCACCATCTTTTACCGAGAGGCCGGTCCGAAAAGCTCGCCGACGCTGCTGTTGCTGCACGGGCTGCCGTCGTCGTCGCGGATGTTCGAACCTTTGTTCGCGCGGTTGTCGGACCGTTATCACCTTGTCGCGCCCGATTATCCGGGGTTCGGGCACAGCGACTGGCCCGACCCGAAGAAATTCGCATACACGTTCGATCATTACGCCGAGATCATGAATCATTTCACCAAAGAGCTCGGGCTCTCGCGGTACACGCTGTACATGCAGGATTATGGGGGGCCGGTGGGGTTTCGCATGGCGGTGGCGCACCCGGATCGGGTTGAGGCGCTGATTGTGCAGGACGCGGTGGCGCACAACGAGGGGCTGGGGGCGAACTGGAAGATGCGGCGGGCATTTTGGGCGGACCGCGCGGCGAACGAAAACGCGCTTCGAGTGAATCTCCTGTCGTTGGCGACCACGCGGACGCGGCATGTGGGGAACGATCCGAACGTGGAACGGTATGACCCGGACTTGTGGACCGATGAATTTGCCTTTCTCACCCAGCCCGGCCAGGCGGACATCCAGAGCGATCTGTTTTACGATTACCGGACGAACGTCGAGTCGTACCCGAAGTGGCAGGCGTGGATGCGGGAGAAGCAGCCGCGGCTGCTGGTGATCTGGGGCAAGTACGATTTGTCGTTCGACCTCTCGGAGCCGGAAGCCTATCGGCGGGACGTGCCGGGCGCGCAGGTGCACGTGTTGGATGCGGGTCATTTCGCGCTGGACACGGCGGCGGACGAGATTGCGGAGTTGGTTCGGGGCTTTGTGAACGGGGGCGGGGCGGGTCATTGAGTGGAGTCGATGGAGGGAGAACGATGAGTGCGAACCTCAATCAGGAGCGGGTGGCAATTGTCACTGGAGCGTCCAGCGGGATCGGGTTGGGCGTCACGCGGGCGCTTCTTGGACGGGGGTATCGTGTGGTTGCGAATTCGCGCACGATCAGCCGGTCCGCGGAGTTGAAGGCGGCCGCGGAGCTTGTATTGGTGGATGGCGACATCGGCAAGAAGGAGACGGCGGTCCGCGTGGCGGAAGCGGCGGTGGAACGATTTGGCCGGATCGATCTACTGGCCAACTGCGTGGGGATCTACATGCCCAAGCGGTTCACGGACTATACGGCGGAGGATTTTGCGACGATGGTAGGCACGAACATCGGCGGGTATTTTTTCGTGACGCAGCAGGCGGTGGCGCAGATGCGGCGACAGAAGTCCGGTCACGTGGTGAGCCTTGCGACCGTGTTGGTTGATCAGCCGCTGGCGGGGGCGCCCATCGCGTTGCCGGTGATCACCAAGTCGACCATTCCGGCGTTCAGTCGGGCGCTGGCGATGGAATTTGTGGCGGACGGGATTCGGGCGAACACGATTTCGCCGGGGGTTGTGGACACGCCGATGCACGCGAACGACGACCACGAGGCGCTGAAGCAGCTGCATCCGATTCGGCGGCTGGTGCAGATTTCCGAGGTTGTGGATGCGCTGCTGTATTTGGAGTCGGCGCCGATGGTGAACGGCGAGAACATCCGGATTGACGGAGGCGCGCATGCGGGCGCGAAGTGGTGACGAACCTGCGGACGTGGTGGTGAACGGGGACGCGGCCGGGCATTTTGGGTGGGCGGGTTGATTATTGTTGTGGGGTGGGGAGCGGCGGCGTGGCGGGATTTGCGTGGCATTGTCGGCGTGGCGTGTGAGGTTGCGGGGCGGACTCATCCCGCCCCAGGAGCGTGAGACTTGCAGCCTTCCGCAGTTGTTGGGAATGGCGCTGGCGGAGGGGCTGGGGAGGGTCGGGAGGGGATGGGGGAGGCGGGCCTGGTTGGGGCGGCGGGCGAGAGGCTGGTTTTCCGTTTGACGGGGGTGGGGGGATGGCATACGATTCTGGTGGCGTTGCGGGCAGTGGAAGCATGTGCCCTTTCTGGGAGTTTTGCCCCGTAGTTGCGCTGAGATTGATAAGGAGAACGTGTATATGGCGATCAAAGTTGGCATCAATGGATTTGGGCGGATCGGGCGGCTGGTGTTTCGCGCGATTTGCGATCAAGGTTTGCTGGGCAAGGACATCGAGGTGGTGGCGGTCAACGACATCGTGCCCGCCGACAACCTGGCGTACTTGCTGAAGTATGATTCGACGCAGGGGCGGTTTAAGGGGACGGTTTCCAGCGAGAAATCGAGCCCGTCCGTGGCGGATGACGACACACTCGTCGTCAACGGCCAGAAGATCAAATGCCTCGCAGTGAAGGAAGGGCCGGCGGCGATGCCGTGGAAGGCGCTGGGCGTGGAGCTCGTGGTGGAATCGACGGGTCTGTTCACGGCGGCGGAGAAGGCCAGGGGCCACCTCGATGCGGGCGCGAAGAAGGTTCTCATCACGGCTCCTGCGAAGGGCGAGGACATTACGATCGTGCTCGGGGTCAATCACACGAAGTACGATCCGTCGAAGCATCACATTGTTTCCAACGCGAGCTGCACGACCAACTGCCTCGCGCCGGTGGTGCATGTTTTGTTGAAGGAAGGCCTCGGCGTCGAGGAAGGCCTCATGACCACGATTCACAGCTACACGGCCACGCAGAAGACGGTAGACGGCCCATCCCGCAAGGATTGGAAGGGCGGACGCACGGCAGCGCAGAATATTATTCCGTCGACCACGGGCGCCGCGAAGGCCGTCGGCCTCGCGATTCCCGAAGTGAAAGGCAAGCTGACGGGCATGGCGTTTCGCGTGCCGACGCCAACGGTGAGCGTCGTCGATCTCACGATCAAGACGGTGAAGGAGACGAGCTACAAGGACATCTGCGCGTTGATGAAGAAGGCCAGCGAGACCTACCTGAAGGGCATCCTGGCGTACACGGAAGATGAGGTGGTTTCCAGCGACTTCATTCACGATGCCCACTCGAGTATTTTCGATGCGGGTAGCGGGATCGAACTGAACAGCCGGTTCTTCAAGCTCGTGAGCTGGTACGACAACGAATGGGGCTATTCCAATCGTTGCGTGGATCTCATTCGCTACATGGCGAAATAACCAGCTAAGCCGATTCTGGCCGGGCATTCCCGAGGGAGTGCCCGGCCCTTTTGTTGCCTTGGCGTTGTGGCGTGCTTCTTGCCTTTATGCTGCCGGTGGGGTAAACTATTGGCTCCTGCGTGAGCCATCTTACTACAACGGTCGCGTCTCATGGCATACGCCACGTTCGTTGCGCGCTCATGGCAGTTTGCGGCATCGGGATCGCCTCCTCCGTGTTCGCCCAACGACAGACGCTCAGCGGTCATGTTCCAAGAATGGTGAGGGACCTGAATCTGCAGCCTGTGGGTCGTCTTTCGCCGACGCAACATATTTACCTGGCCATTGGCGTGTCGTTGCGTGACGCGGAAGGAGCTCAACGGCTTCTCCAAAAGCTGTACGATCCGTCAGATGCTCTTTACCATCAGTACCTGACGCCGGTACAGTTTACCGAGAGGTTTGGGCCGACAGAACCGGACTACGAGGCGGTTCTTGCATTTGCCAAGACGAGTGGCTTTCGAGTTGTGGCCACGCACCCAAATCGTCTGCTGCTCGATGTGGACGCAACTGCTGCCGATGTCGAAAGAGCGTTTCAGGTCAAGCTGTACGAATACCAGCCTCCCCGAGAGGGGCGGAAGTTTTACGCGCCGGACGTCGAACCGTCGGTGCCATCGGGATTGAAGATCGCTGATATTAGCGGGCTCAACGATTATTCCCGGCCTCATCCGAACAGCCTTCCTGGCGGACTGGGTGCTCCGATGACCGGGTCGATTCCTAATGGCGGCTCGATACCCGGTGGCCAGTACATCGGGAACGATTTCCGTTCGGCGTACATTCCCGGCACACCCCTCACGGGGATCGGCCAAACCGTGGCGCTCGTGCAGTTTGATGGCTACTATCCGTCCGATATTGCGCGGTATGAGACTTTGGCGGGACTGCCGGCGGTTACGCTGACCAATGTGTACCTGGATTCGTTCAGTGGAAATCCAACTTCGAATACCAACGCGGTAGGCGAAGTGTCGTTGGATATCGAGATGAGCATCTCCATGGCACCGGGCTTGTCGAAGGTCATGGTGTACGAGGGCAATCCCAATAATTTCATTCCGAACGATGTATTGAGCCAGATTGCCAATGACAACGCCGCCAAGCAGATCAGTTGCTCGTGGGGATGGACCGGCGGCCCCAGTACGTCGACAGACAATATTTTCATTCAAATGGCCGATCAGGGGCAGTCGTTCTTCGTCGCATCCGGCGATAGCGACGCCTATCCCGGCTCGACCGCCGATAGCACGAGCGGATTTGGAACCCCCGCGGTGAGCGCTTACGTCACGAGTGTCGGCGGGACCACGTTGTCCACCGCCGGTCCTACGAACAACTGGACCTCGGAAACCGTATGGAACTGGGGCGTGGAGTACTCCCCTCACTACAATGGCGTCGGCAGCAGCGGTGGGTACAGCGCGTACTACGGGATCCCAACCTGGCAACAGGGCGTCAGCGCTGGCAACCTCGGATCGACGGCAGGGCGCAACTTTCCCGATGTCGCACTGACCGCCGATCACGTATTTGTGGCGTATTTCAACGGACTCACGAACTGGTTTGGCGGCACCAGTTGTGCGTCGCCGTTGTGGGCAGGCTTCACTGCGCTCGTTAACCAACAGGCCGCGGCGAATGGCAAATCACCTGTCGGTTTTATCAACCCGGCTCTGTACACGATTGGGACGGGAACAACCTATACTGCCTGCTTCCACGATGTTACCACGGGCAACAATGAATGGAGCAACAGCCCCAGCGCGTATACCGCGCTGAGCGGTTACGACCTCTGTACCGGCTGGGGCTCGCCGAACGGGACGAACCTGATCAACACCCTCGTCGGTCCGTTGACGAACGCTTACCTTGAGCTCGTTGGCTCAACCATCAGTGGTGGAAACGGAAATGGCACCATCGACGCAGACGAATGCAATTTCCTCAATCTGATCGTTCAAAATATCGGTGTGGCAACTGCCGCAAGCGTCGATGCCACCCTGGCAACCACGACCCCCGGCGTCACCATTACCCAGCCTTCTTCTTTTTACCCCGATGTCGGTCCCAGCTCGTCCGCTACCAACACTACACCCTTTCAAATCAGTACTCAGCCGTCCTTCGTCTGCGGCACCCCGGTTTCTCTGTCGCTGGTGTTGACGTACACGGGTGGTTCCGCGACAAACACGCTTTCTCTGCCCACCTGCGTGTGTCCGGGCTTTCAAACCAACGATGGTGTGACCGCCGGCAGCCGGACACAGACCGGACGGTTGACGCGGAACTACACCGTCAGCACCTGTGCCAGTTCAAAGAGTTGTCCGGGGTATCTGACAACATCGGGTGCATACCCCTATCAGGCTTATTCGTTCACAAACTCGACCAGCAACGCGGTTTGCGTCACGGTCAACCTCATCACCCCCTGCCAGGGCCAGTCCAGCACCGGTCTGTTCACGGCGGCGTATCTCGGCAATTTCAATTCACGCAGCCTGTGCTCGGGGTATCTGGCGGATCAGGGCGGCATGCTCACAACCAGCGGAACGTATTCGTTTGATGTCCCGGCGAACACCAATTTCACCGTCGTTGTGAACGACGTCAGCGCGAATTCGTATTGCGGCAGCTATAATCTCACCGTGAGCGGCCTTCCCTGCTTCGTTGACGGCGGTGGGTCTTGCAGCCTCGCGCCTGAGGCCAATTTCACAGCGAATCCGTCCAACGGAGCGGCACCACTCGCTGTCAGTTTCGTCGACACATCAAGCGGCGCGCCCACGAGCTGGGCATGGGACTTTGGGGACGGCAACACGTCGACGAGCGAGAATCCGTCGCACGCGTACGCGACCCCGGGCAGTTATACCGCGCAATTGATTGCCTCCAATGTGGGCGGATCCAGCACGAACACGCAAGTGATCGGCGTGTACGACCCATTCGCGTGGTGGCGTAACGCTTACTTCGGCAGCACCAACAGCGGCGACGGCGCGCCGGACGCTGATGCGTTCGGCACAGGCATGAGCAATACAAACAAATTCCTGGCGGGATTCAACCCCACCAACCCGGCGGCCTATCTGCACATTCTTGATATCGTCGAGACGAACACAACCGACATTGAAGTGACTTATCAGGGAGCCAATGGCGATGTGACTTATTCGCCCGGGATCACTTCCCGCACAAACGTGCTGGAGTTCACCGATGGCGCCCCTGACGGCAGTTACTCGAATGCCTTTACGAGCGCCGGTCAAACCAACATCCTCAGCGGCGGGACGGGCCTTGGGGTCGTGACGAACATGGTGGATCCGGGGGGCGCAACGAATGTGCCTTCGCGGTATTATCGCGTCCGGGTGCTGCTACCGTAACGCATACAAGCCGCCGGCCCTCTTGGCTTGCGGCTCCAAAAAGACGAGGCTGATCGTTGAAGGCTGCTTGCGTTTGCCCGTTCACTTTGGTAATGTCCTCCGCCAGCGAACAGGTGCGCTGTTAGCTCAATTGGCAGAGCAAGTGACTCTTAATCACTAGGTTGTAGGTTCGATTCCTACACAGCGCACCAACTCCCCTCCAACTCGAACTTGGGCTCGCCCGTTCCGAAGCGTCCGCTGAGCAGTGTTGGAAGAGTGCGTCCATTTCACAAGCCCTTGAAGTTGCAGGGGTTGAACCTCACTCTTGCCTCTCCGCAGGCCCCTCCTCCACACCGCAGATCAATCTGGTTCGAGTTGTAGGGAGTGGTCGTGGTCAAAACCAGACCGGACTCGAACCCGATTTCACTGCCTCCGATTTCACTGGAAAGCAGTGAAATGAGGGGCGGATCGCCGCATCAACATTGATCTTTTTGAAACCGTGGGGATGCCCCACATGGCACTTCGGCTCCTCGTCACCCCGGAGAGGGGAGGTCGGTCAGTTCAGCCACTCGACTTCCATAAAGCGATACGGATGGCTCAACACACCCTCGCGCTTCTTCACGACGCCCACGATGGGTTCGCCCACGCGACGGTCGAGGATGATGCTGTCTGGGTTCAACACAATGCCCTTCAAGAGAACCCGGGAGATGCTGATCTTCTGGTCAATTGGCAGGTCTTGGAATGCCCTCTTCTTGCTTTTTACCAGCGCCGCCACCTGGGCATCCAGGGACGTCGCATCTCGCATCGCTTCCAGTTTCTGCTGTTTGGTGGCCAGTTGCGCTTCCAGGGACTCGACGTTCTTGGCATACTGCTCCAAGGTTTGAGCGGTCAGCGAGTCTGGTTCCGTTCCAGACTTTCGGAAAGCCTCCAGCGTCGTGTCGTGGGCGGTCCGATTGTCTTTGATGGCGCGACGGGTCACTTCGATGTCCTCCTCAATTTGGCGGGTCCCATCACCTGACTCGTCCTTCTGCCGGCTCAAAGCCGCCCGCAGTTCACCTTCGATGTTGATCTCACGGGCCAGTCGCGTCCAGATAGCCGCGTCCAATTTGTCCGCAGGTATATTTGCCGGCAACGGGCAATCATCCCTGCGCTGTCCCTTTCGATGGATGTAATGCGGTATGTAATCATCGTCCTTCTGAGTGGCGGCATTGGTCAAAACCGCCCTGCAGTGTCGACAGGCAAGAAGTTGCGTCATCAGAAACTCGTAGCGCTTCGACCTCGGTCCGGCGCTACGCCGCTTTTCATTCAATGCCAGCAACTGTTGGACTTTGTCGAATGTGTCCTGCTTGACGATGGGCTTCCAGCAGGTGGTCGGAATCAAATCGTGTTCAGGCTCCGCGCCCGACGCTGGCTTGTTGCGGTTCACGGACTGATCAGGGCGCGCCTTCCTGATCTTCTTCTTTGCGACGTAGGCTGGATTGGACAGTATTTGGCGAATGCTGGTGTAACTCAATCGTCCTCCCTCCCGTGTCCTGCCCCGTCGTGACTCGAAGGACTTGCTTCTGTAGCCACGCTCGTTACAGCGTTCGGCGACGAGGTGTGGAGATTTGATTTCCAGCATCGTACTGAAGATGAATCGAACGATCTTCGCCTCCTCATCGTTGATCTTGAGGTGTCCCTTCCTCTCTCGGTCGATGTCATAGCCAAGAATCTGGCCGCCCGTCCACAGCCCCCGCTTCGCCCGCTCCTCGTAACTGCGGGATGATCGGTCGGCGTTGATCTCGCGCTCGAACTGCATCATGGCGACCAGCATAACGAGCAGTATGCGACCGTAGGAGGTGGCCGTGTTGAGTTCCGTGTGTTGCAAGCAGACGAAGTGCGCGTCGTGCTCGTCCAGCAATTCCCCAAGTTCCAAAAAGTCCTTAACACTGCGGCTAACCCGTGAGATCTCGGTAAACAGGATCGTGTCGATCACGCCGTCACGGATGTCACGCAACATCTCCTGGTACTTTCGGCGCTTGGTGTCTTTTGCGGACCGCGCTTCCTCCTCGTACTCCTTGACCAGAACCCATGTCTCGCCCGTCTTGTTCTCCTGAGCCTGGCGCTCCTTGTCGGCAACGTAGCGCTGGATCCGCAGACGCTGGTTCTTGATGGAACCTTCTTGGACTTGATGCTGTTCTTCAGTGCTGACACGAAGATAGGCTCCGCAGAGGTATGTCGTCTTCTTTGTCATTGCGCTTCCGCCGCGTCGCTTCCGTTCGGTCGACTCTTCATCAAATGCCAGCGACCACGAGGATCTTTCCACATTTGGAAGTCGCCTCGTTTGCAGAAATGCCGCTTCGCTCGCATAATCTCAAAAGCGTAGTCGATGCGATAGTCGTTTTTGTTCGCCTTCACCAACTCGATCCTGCACCTGTGGAGGAGTTGCTCGGTCGTCAACGGCTGGTTGGTTCGCAGTACCTCGAAGATGATCCAATAACCGCACCCCTTGCGGTATGCATTTCTGAAGCCAGCGAACGGCTGATCCCGCCTCTTCTGCCTTTGCCGCTCAATGCGGATCTGGCATCGCCACTTGTCGTAGTGGATGCGACAGAACCCGCGAGCGTGGGCGGATTGGTTGCAGTCCGGCATCGAGCAGATGGACTCGACGGACGCCCCGTTGTTTCCTGGATAGCACATGGCGGCTCGTTTGTACGGCCAGAAAATGGAGGCGGCCAAGAAAAGAATTCGGATGTCGGCAGTAAAAACTGACGATGGGCGGCAGGCTGGCGGATTCCGCCGCACGTCCCGCAGGTCGCCCATCCCGCCATCGAAGTTCGACCCCAACAGCACGTCGATGCGCTCGTGCTCCGGCTAATACTCCTCTGGAAACACATCTTTCAATTTGATCTTCAGCCTGTTCAGGATCGTCTCCAACTTGTTCAGCGTAATGTGGTGCTCGCCTCGCTCGATACGGTGAAGAGTGGTGTATGAGACGCCGACTTTTTTCGAGAAATCGGCATACGAAAGACTTCCCCGCGCCTTCCGCAAATAGCGCGCGATTTCGCGATCCAGGTTCCGATGCACGGGTTGACATTGGCAAAATGTCCATCACACATGCGTGATGACTTTTCTTTACATTGATTCTGACCTTGGGTTCTAATCCTCCCCCTTTCCCCCGGTTCTACTCACTATGAATTCCAAATCCAGCCGACATAAGTGTCGTCATTGCCGCAGATCCTTCACCCCGGATTACCGCAACCGTCATCATCAGCATTACTGTTCACTGCCTGACTGTCGGCGGACCGGTAAAGCCGCCAGCCAACGCCGCTGGTTACGCCAAGCCGCTAACCGTGACTACTTCCACGGACCCGAGCAAACCCGGCGTGTGCAACAGTGGAGGACAGCCCATCCCGGTTACTGGAAGAAAAGGCGCCCTTCCACCGACAGGCGCAAAATCACCGGGTTACGAACACCTGAACCAGAACAGACATCTTGTAACGCACGGAGCAGTCATCTGGGTGCGTTACAAGATGTCTGCCTATCACAAGACCCAGTGTTCGTAGGGCTTCTGTCCATGATCACCAGGAGCACGCTACAAGAAGACATCGCTGAAACCGTCGGCAAACTGCTATTCCGAGGACAGAAGATTCTGGGGCTTGGGCTTCTGGATCAACATCATCCAAAACCGAGTGATGACGATGACCTTCGACAACTGATTTTGCCTGGCCTCATTCTCCATGACTAACGGCGACACAGAATCTTCACCAATGTTCGCGGCCGCCTATGTCCGGATGTCCACCGAACACCAGCAGTATTCGACCAGCAATCAAATGGATGTTGTCCGCGATTATGCGAGTCGCCGCGGACTGGAGATCATCAAGGTGTACTCGGACGAGGGCAAGAGCGGATTGAACATCCAGGGACGCGACTCCTTGGCGCAGATGATCCAGGACGTTCAGGGCGGACAAATCAATTTCTCCTGCATCCTTGTGTACGACGTCAGCCGGTGGGGTCGATTCCAAGATGCTGACGAGAGCGCCTATTATGAGTACCTCTGCCGCCGGGCCGGAGTCACGGTACACTACTGCGCGGAGCAATTCGAAAATGATGGCAGTCCCGTCTCCACCATCGTGAAAAGCGTCAAACGAGCCATGGCCGGCGAGTATAGTCGCGAACTTTCCTCCAAAGTATTCCAAGGGGCCTGCAGGCTGATCCAGTTGGGCTACAAACAGGGCGGCACCGCAGGATTCGGACTGCGTCGCATGTTGATCGACCAGGGTGGTCAGCGTAAGTCCGTCCTCAAAATAGGCGAGCAGAAAAGCCTACAGACTGATCGAGTGGTTCTGATCCCCGGGCCAGACCAGGAGGTCGAGGTGGTACGGTGGATATATCAGGCGTTCATCGGCGAGGGAAAGGGAGAATCGGAAATCGCCCAGGCGCTGAATGTACGGGGCGTGCTCACGGACTTTGGACGCGCATGGACCCGAGGCACCGTCCATCAGGTGCTGACCAACGAGAAGTACATCGGCAACAACGTTTATCATCGCACCTCCTTCAAGTTGAAACTGAAACATGTCGTCAACCCACCGGAGAAGTGGATCCGGGCAGACGGGATATTCGAAGGCATTGTCGAGCCAAGCACCTTCCACACCGCACAAGGGATCATCCTGGCTCGCAGTCGGAAACTCACCGATGACGAGATGCTGGAGAAATTGCGTGGAGTGCTGAACAAGCACGGTCGCATCTGCGGCCTACTGATTGACGAAGCGGAAGATCTTCCTTCCAGCACGGCTTTCCGGTCCCGTTTCGGTAGTCTGGTGTCCGCCTACCGCCTCATTGGGTACGATCCGGGCATCGACTACAGTTTCATCGAGATCAATCGCAAGTTGCGTAGACAGCACCCAGAAATCGTTGCGTCGGTGATTCGGCAGATAGAGGACATGGGCGCCGTCGCCTCCCATGATGAAGAGTCGCAGTTGCTCTACCTCAACAATGAACTGCGTGCCTCCATCGTGCTGTGCCGACACTACACCACGGTCGCAGGCTCGTCACGATGGGTCGTTCGACTGGATGAAGGGCTGAAACCGGATATTACGATTGCCATCCGGATGGACGCCACCAACGAGGGCATCCGTGACTTCTATTTACTGCCAGCCATCGACATGACTTGGGAAAACCTGCACATTGCCGAGGAGAACGGGATCTATCTGGATGCCTACCGGTTCGAGACGCTGGATTACTTTCTGGGGATGGCTGAACGCATAAAATTCCAGGAGGCTGTGTGAAAGATGAAATACAGATGGTCCCAATCGAGCGGATTCGCATCCTGAATCCGAGACATCGCGACCGGAAGAAGTTCGAAGTCATTGTCCAGAGCATCAAGAACCTGGGATTGAAGAAACCGATTCAGGTCAGCCTCCGGTCGACACAGGAAGCGGAAGGGCCGGGATATGACCTGGTTTGTGGCCAGGGACGGATCGAAGCATTTGTCGCACTCGGTCACAAGGAGATCCCTGCGGTGGTCGTCGAAGTCTCGAAGGAGGATCGACTGCTTCGCAGTCTGGTTGAGAACATGGCACGCCGTTACCCCTCGCCCCTAGCGTTGATATGCGAGATCGAACGGCTCAAGGCGGGAGGCTACAGCAATTTCGACATAGGGAAGAAATTGGACATCGACAACGCCATGGTGCGGGGCTTGATCGCCCTCAAAAGAGCCGGAGAGGAACGTCTGCTGGACGCCGCCACCAGCGGGCGGATTCCTCTCGGGGTCGCGATGGACATCGCCAAGGCCAACAGCGTGGAGACGCAACGCGAACTGCTCAAGGCATACGAAACCAAGCAACTCAATCAGTTATCCATCCGTACGGTGAAGCGGCTCATTGACCAGCGACGTTTTGCCGGCAAGCGACGCGATGGCAACAGTCGAGGCTCGCGGAAGAGGCTGACCAGCGCCGAGAGCCTGGTGAATGCCTACAGGCGCGAAAGTCAGCGACAAAAACTCCTGATTCGGAAAGCCAAGATTTGCGACGCGAGGTTGGTCTTCATCGTCACGGCGTTCAGCAAACTACTGATGGACGAGAATTTTGTAAACCTGTTAAGGGCGGAGTCATTGTCCACGATGCCGAAGTACCTTTGGAGCAAACTTGGCACCAACCAGAAGGAGGCGGCATGACCGAAGCAAAAGTCGGGTTCGAAATGCGGAAGATTCGACTTCCCCTCACCGTCATACTCCCAGTGCGTCAGGTAAAGGATCCCCAGAAGAAAATTCGCCGCTACAGGACGATCCTCGCGTCCATCAAGGAGGTCGGGCTGGTTGAGCCACTCATGGTGCATCCGCAGAAGGATGAATCAAAAACCTATCTGCTTCTCGATGGGCATCTCCGGTACTTTGCGTTGAAAGATCTCGGCGAGACCGAGGCGGACTGCATCATCGCCAACGACGATGAAAGTTTCACCTATAATGCGCGCATCAGCCGTCTGGCACCGATCCAGGAGCACAAAATGATCCTGAAGGCGGTTCAGAACGGCGTAAGACCAGAAAGAATCGCGGCGGCACTGGATGTTCCCGTCAGCGTCGTGCGCGCGACCATGACGCTCCTCGACGGGATTCACGAAGAAGCCGCTGATTTGCTGAAGGACAAAGGTATCTGCCCGAAGGCCATCCGTTTCTTGAAGAAGGTCACCGGGGTGCGTCAGATCGAAATCGCCGAACTGATGGTGAGTGCCAACAATTTCACCGCCGGGTACGCGGAGGCGTTGACACTAGGAACACCCAAGGATCAACTGACGAATCCCGAGGAGCCGAAGCAAAAGGCGGGTCTGTCACCCGAAGAAATCGGCAGGATGGAACAGGAGATGGAATCCCTCGAGCATGACCTCAAGGTTGTCGAGGAAACTTACGGGGAGAACATGCTGAACCTGACCTTGGCTCGCGGCTATGTCAAAAGGCTGGTGGATAACGCAAAAGTGGTCCGATTTCTGAATACCAACTACCCTGATATGCTCTCTGAATTTGAGACGATTGCGACGGCAGAGGCTTTATGATGTGAATCGGTCATCTGGATTGGAGAGGGTCGTCGCGGATACCCACGCTAGCAGTGCCCGAATCAACGCTTCTCCTGAGCCAAGAACCGCATCGCATCGTCCCTCTCGGCCGGTGACGGCTCGTTCACGCGGCAACCTCCTTGATGCACTCCGGCCCTTCGTTCTTCGCTGAATTGACGATGGTGGACACCACATGCGATTCCATCTCCTCCGCCGGATACGCCACGAGGCACGCCAGCAACTTCTCGACGGGCTGTCCGTCCATTGACAACCAGGTCTCGTAAAACTTCCTTGCCAACACTACCGGCATCCGTGTGTGGACCGGCGCGACGATCTCGTTGGGGCTGGTCGTGATGATGCAGACGGTTGGCTCCGCCTTCCCCTCGTTCTCCCAGATGCCCGCGAACGCGAAGACCTTGCGTGTCTTGAGGCGAAAATACCAGGGCACTTTTAATTTGTTGCCCGGCCTGTTCTGCCACTCGAAAAAGCCGTCCGTCAAAATCAGCGCCCTCTGCTTGGTCAACAGGTTGCGGAAACTCTTTTTCGTCTCGATCCCTTCCGCCCTCGCGTTCGTCAACAACCCACCCCACGACGACTCAATTCCCCACCGTGCCGTGGTAATCGCATTCGATCCATCGTTCAGCACTACCGCAACGGACTGCGTCGGGCAGATGTTATATCGGGGGTTGTGCGTGCGCGGATCGTAATTGAGACCGAGTTCCTTGGCGAACTCGGCGAGGTCTTCGGTCAATGTAAACCGCCCGCACATGCGGGAATTTTCGCGCAAGGTTTGACAACGCGCAAGCCGGTTTCATACTGCCGCCATGTCCAGTTATTACGACGGCGGTCATCCGATGCTCCCGCGGAACACGCCGATGCTCGATCCCAACGACGGCGGCCCAGCGCGGGTCGCGCCACCGGGTGGTCGAACGTGGTGGGACGACAGGGCTATGGAACTGGAGCGGCGGTCGCGTGGCAGGCTCTATCGCATCATCTTCCCGGCCGGCAGGATTCCCATCCTGTCCCTACCTGCGCTGGCGAACAACCCGTGGCTGGGTTATCACGGGCTGGACCGAGGACAGATCCGCCGACCGATTCGGCTTGAGTTCACCCCCAAAACAGGCGTATAAAACCCGTCGTATCATCGCGTAGGAGCCTTTCTCTTTGGCTCCGGAGCGCCACATCGGCGCGAGGCTAGGAAGTCATACATGCGGGTGAGGGAAAGGAAACACAATGACACGCAAATCTCCTCGGTTAATCGCGGCAACGATTGTCTCCATGATTTGGGTGGTGGCGAATTGTCGGGCGCAGGTCAACAGCGGGAGCACAGGTTCCGATGGAGCGCTAATCGTGAACGCCAGCACCAATATCAACATGTCCGACCACCCGACCGGAATCTACAATTATACATCTATCAATGTCTCAAGCAACGTCACGGTTACATTCACTCCGAATGCCAACAACACGCCGGTAGTGTGGCTTGTCCAGAGCACCTGCATCATTAACGGCACAGTGGATGTGTCGGGTCAAACATCGTCTAACTCGATAGCAGGGATCGGTGGGCCGGGTGGTTGGAATGGCGGCAACGGAGGGAGTGCGCCTATGAGCGGTTCAGGACCTGGTGGCGGCCCGGTTAGTCAAGGGGGTGGTTGGGCAAGCGGCTCATACAACTATGGCAATTCGTACCTGATTCCTTTGTTAGGTGGTTCAGGAGGTGGCGCATTGACAAATGGGACTGGAGGAGGTGGTGGGGGGGGTGCAATCTTGATCGCGGCTTCACAGTCTATCACGGTAGGTGGCAACCTGCGTTCAGTAGGTGGCCAAGGTGTTTATGTAGGAAATGCGGGCATTGCAGGCGGCGGAAGCGGCGGTGCGATTAGGCTGGTTGCTTCGCGCATTGACGGTCACGGGAATATATCGTTTGGCGCGGGGTATCCTGGTTATTGTATTGGACCGGGGAGAGGCCGTTTCGATACCTACGACAATAGTTTTGCGGGAAACATCGATTTTGGCGGTTGTGGTAGCAGATTCTCCATGGGTTCCCAGTTCGTCATCATTCCGGTAGCAGGTCAATTGCCGCAATTGACCGTTACGAGCGTTGGTGGAGTTCCCGTCTCCGCTTCACCGACTGGAGTGCTTTCTACGCCTGATGCAGTCATTTCTGCCCAACAGACCAATCCAATTCCCATCGTTGTCCAATGCTCGAACATCCCATTGAACACACCGATCACGGTAAGCGTGACCCCGATGAACGGTTCCCCCGTCAGCGCAGTGGGCTATAACAGCACCGGAACACTGGCGTCGAGCACAGCCACCATTTCCATCGTCATGCCACGCGGCGGTGGTCTCATCTACGCCACGGCCGCAACCAGCAACTGAGGACTGATGTGGGGGAATTGGTGAACGACTCACTGCAAGCAGTCGCAGGCAAAAGTGTGCGGGGTGCACATGCTCGCTCAGTCATGCTCCTTCTACTTTGCCTGATCCTGCCATCGTCGCTCTTTGCCGACACAATCACCAATTTTATGTCCCCCCTCGTCAGTTACCAGTACGCTGAGGATTTCAGCACCGGAGCCCTGACCAACGGCGGAATCATCAGCCCGATCATCAGTTACCAATACTTGGAGTGGCCGAGCAACAACGTGCTGAATCTGCTCCATGCTCCGACGGTGAGTTACTACTACCAGTACGGCGACGAGCCGCCGTTGACAGTGATTCCAACGAATCGGACGCCGACGACCGCTGAAATTGCACAAGCAGTCCAACCACCGGGTACTTCGCCGACCCAATTGGTAACCTTCGTCAACGGCGTGTTTACGACAAACGCACCATCGCCATCGAAAATGACTGTTGTCCTGACGCACGGTTGGAATGACAGTCCAAAGGGGTGGCCGAAGGGTATGGCGCAGTCAATCGAGGAAAATATGGTGACAGCGCCAAACATCGTTGCTTGGGATTGGACTGAGGCGGCCGCGTCACCTTGGTACAACCCGACGCCCGCAGGTCCAGCCGACAACGCCGGCCCTCAAGGTCGTGCACTTGGGCAAGCCCTGCAAGATGCACTTGGGGCCAACTACTCCCAGCCAATTCATTTTATCGGTCATAGTTTGGGCACGTTGGTAAATGCGGCGGCGGTTAATTATGTACACCGAGAGTCGTGGGCGGCTGAAGACCTATCACCGATACAATCTTGGACGAATCTACCTGTCCATGTGACACTGTTCGACGAAGCCGAGGTTGCTACGGGCGTCGGCCCGCTAAAGATTGCGGTCGATGTGTTTCAAGTCCTATCCGGGAGTGGGGATTTCCTTTCATCAAAACGCTATGACTGGCATCCCCTTCCCAAGACATTCGTTTGGGCGGACAACTACATCACGGCTTTCGGCTTGCCGCATCCACAAGCAGTCAACATCATTTTAACCAACGGCATTCCGGCGCGTGGTCTTGATTTTTCCGACTGGCTGAACTCGGTGTACGCATTTCATTTCTACCCCACCAATTGGTATAATGAGACTGTTAACGACTCGGGTGCTTCGATACTGGGTTGGCGCTGGTCGTTTGAACAGGGAGGGTGGTTTAGTCAGGCTCCGGCGACGAATACTGTCTATATGCAGTCAGGAGGATCTCCTTGGAATCTATCCCTGACAAGTTGGGACAACGGAACGAATTGGCTCGACAGCCGGGTTTTGAATTACCACCACTCGCTGTGGTCAAGTCTCTCTACAACCGCCGCTCACGCGGCTAATAATGCGGTCACGGCTTACGGCACAGTCAGCGCCGACCAACTGACGGCGGGTCTGCCGAGCGATTCATGGAACATTATCATCAATTTCTTCACAAGTCCTTTTGGCGGATCGACTCCTCACTCGGTCACTCCGAAGAATCTCGGCCTGTTAGCGGGCACATCCAGTAATTCAAATGTCCCGGCCTACGCTTGGATGCAGGTTTACATTCCCACCAATGCCGTAACGATGTCGTTCGACTTCAAGTTGCTGGGGGACGGCGCGTCAGATTCATTTGTCGCCGCGCTGAATGGAACGAACATCCTTTCTCTGGCCGCCAATCTGATAGAGACAAATCTGCTGATGAACAGTGGTCAAATTGACGTTTCGGCGTACGCGGGCCAAACAACGGAACTGTTCTTCGGGATCGTCGGCGGCACGTCCACAAACGCGCAAATTACCGTCCAGGACATCCTGTTCCACACTCTACAGACCAACTTGGTCGATTCAGTAGGCGACGGCATTCTCGACTCGTGGCGGGCGCAGTATTTCGCGAATGTGGACCCGACTGGCATGACCACCAACAATCTCTCCTGTGCTACGTGCGATCCTGACGGCGACGGAATGAACAATATGCAGGAGTACCTCGCCGGGACCGATCCCACCAACGCGAACTCGGTGCTACGGATCACCGCGATCAATCGCGTTGGCGCGGACGTACAGGTGTTCTTCACGTCTGTCAGTGGGAAGGACTACTCGTTAGGGCGCTCCAGCGCCATGGGTGGGGCTTGGACAGACATCGTGACCAACATCCCTGGCAATGGCGGCATCCAATGGGTCAAGGACATCGGTGGCGCCTCTCTTGGGAGCGCCTATTACCGGATTGAATTGAGCCGGGCGACCAATACCCCGCCTGTGGACAGCGACGGCGACGGCATTCCCGACTCATGGGCACAGCAGTATTTTGGTCACCCCACCGGTCTGACGACGGATCGTTCCTGCGCCACCTGCGATGCCGACGGCACCGGCCAGAACAACGTCTTCAAGTACGTTGCGGGTCTCGACCCGACGAATCCCGCCTCGGTGTTCGTGCTCAACATCGCCAGCATCACGAACCAGCCTTCACAGAACAGTCTGTTCTACCATCCGCTCTCATTGGGCCGCACCTACACACCGCAGTTCACCACGAACTTGTCGGGCGGAATCTGGTTGCCGCTGACAACATACACTGGGCCGGCAACCAATGGCGGCACCCAGATCACGATTACCGACACCAACCCGATTCCGCCGCAGGAGTTCTACCGCATCGACATCTCGATGCCGTAGATCCGCAGTAAAGTCACTACGGAGACATCGCCATCAATCCGGTCTGTCCCATCTGAAGCCTCGTCTGCCCAGTTCCACCGCTAGGAGCCAGCCCTTCGATGGACCCGGAAATTCTAGGTCTTCGGTGTGCCCCAAGACCGTTCCATCGGATCGCGTGGGCCGAGTGACCCTGAAACCTTCCTTCTGAATGTGTTCCCACTCCGCGGCAAGGGTATGGCTCGTGATCTCGACGATCATACCAGTGTCGGTGTCGATCTTCCCCACGACCTCTCCATGCTCGCGTATGTTGACAATGCTCACCAGCACACTCTGAAACCAATCCACCTTGATTAGACTGGGTCCACGATCTTCAGCACTCCGCGGTCTGATTCGTCGATGACCTCGTCGTATCCCGCTTGCATTGCACTCACGGCGAGATCTGCCAACCGCTGATGCCTCGGCAACTCGGTCTTGAACGGACGGGCTCTCAGGCTCGGAAGGTTGTGCTTCATCTCAAGCCTGCGGTTACCCCTGCCGTACCGCCGAAACCGGTTGCAGAAGTCGGATTCGTCCTCCTCGAATCGGTGCGACACTTGCGCCTCTCGCGCCCAGGCGATCACGCCAAAGCGCCGCATCCTCAACCCCAGATCCAAGTCCTCCCCGGCCGCCTCGGTAAACGACGGATCGAAACCTCCGGAGAATGCGAAAGGTATCCCACACACCAATGCGTTGGCGGTCACTATCGCCTGGGGAAGGAACACTCCGTGGACGGTCCGTTCAAGAGGCGGGTTCAACACCCCCTGCTCGGTCATGTAGGCGTTGATGGGACCGTCACCCTTCCCAACCACCGGACCGCTGATCCCTGCACAGCAGTCCCCACACTCCTTCCATGCTTGCTCGAAGTGCATAAACAGATCCGGATCGTGCTCGCACCCGCAATCGGTGAAGTAGAACCAATCCACGTCGCACTCCCAGCGGAATTCCGTTGGACTTAGAGGAAAGTCGGGCGTCTTCAGGTACCGACAGTAGCCGTTGTGCATGTACTCAGGCAGGCGACCAACGCCGCTCTTCGCCAAATCAGCGAACACTCCGAGGGACTTTTCCACCGGAATCTCCCCGGTCAGACCTAAGCCCAGGTTCCTTGCCGTGGCGGGTCCGCGATTGCCCTTGCAGTCGACAACTTCGACGGTCGGATAGTCCTTCAACCAAGTGGGATGGCCAGCCGACTTGTTGTCATTTGCGACGATGATGCGTTTCGGCGGTGTTTTCAGATTCAGGAGACTCTGGATCGTGACCCGAAGACCGTCCCAGTCCTGATGGGTCGGGATGATCGCCCAGATGGACTTAGCATCGACGGGCTTCGACCTGAACCTGAATTCCCCCGAGGTGGATTGAGGTATGGTGTAACTGGCCGTCACGCGAACTCCTGAACGCCATCGACGTTGCCCCGGAGTCGGGTCAAAAGCAAATCGAAACGGCGGTGACCTATCTACCTTGCGTTTGGGTCGCTTGGGGACCGCATGCTGGACCGCGTGCTGGATGGGTACCGGCGCTCTAAGCGTGCTCCGGGCGGGGAAGCCTCGATGCCGCCTACCAGTCCTGGCTGGAGGTGCACCAGCCGACCGACCAGGCGATACGGACTCAGCGACACCCTTGCCCACCAGCAACCACGACGTTAGGTTGGCGCAGGTATAAGCCACCGTACTTGGCCGATTTCCCTGCGTTCCTACGAGGGACAACACACCAGTAGCACGTGAAATATCCCGATTTCCGGTTGGACAAATTGGTAGATGTGAGGTATGACTCTACAATTGTTGTCGGGCATTACATCACGGAGGGAAATCATGAAAAAGGTCAGCGGCAAGAAGTTCGTCAAGGTTGTTGTCTCGGACAAGGATAATAAGAAGGAGCCTCAGCGGAAGTCCACAAACGGCAAGAATATGAATTGCTGACGGTCTCGACGCTAGGTTCCATACGAAATCGTGAATCGCGGCTAGGTTCACCATCACACTCGTAGCAGGCGCATCAGTGCTCCCTGACTGTTTTGGGGTGGTCCGACATGCGTGTTGTCAATTCTTACACTCCAGTCACCGAGTAGCACGGTATGGAAATCATCCGAAGAATTGGCAAATTCGACGTACTCATCGAATCAGATGAGCCATGCGGGATTTACTTTGAGGAGTCCGCGCTCCCTCCTGGCTCCGGTAAGGACGGCGTTGTTCTCGGAAAATCGGAGATGCTTGGGATTTTGGCTAGTGGCGACGACTACTTACCACTGACGTTGCACTGGGAGTTGCTTGATAGATGCAACTTCGCATGTCCATTTTGCTACATTGTCGGGCACTCCTTCAAGAAAGTCATCCGCTTCGCTGACATCCGAAGCCACCTGACCGAACTCATCAGAGAAGGTCTATTGTTTTGCACGCTAACTGGTGGCGAGGTCACTATCCATCCTGATTTCAAGGACATATACAGGTTTCTGAAGGATCGTGGTGTGATAGTGGAAGTATTCACCAACGGCTATGCAATCGACAACGGACTCGTAGAGTTGTTTCACTCGCATCCGCCCCTTGCGGTTGAGGTTTCGCTTTATTCCTTGGACGACGAGCGACTCCGCGAGATCTATGGGGTTCATGATCGACAAGCCGCCTCGAAGGTTCTCGAGAACGTCCTAGAAATGAACCGCGCTGGGGTCAACGTCATCTGCAAGACATTTCACAACACGATTACGGATAGCGACATCGAGGACATCGCGTTTTGGTGCAAGCAACACGAAATCCAGCACTACTCGTCTTCCAGTTTAACACAGGCATACGATGGTGCCGACCTTCGTTGCTATGCGGTCGACAGAGACCCCGTTCAGGTAAAGGAGTCGGGGGATGCGGTTTGCCTTCCTTGCAAGACAAGGAACTATGGCAGTGCAATCGACGCCTCGTTTTCGATCTTTCCGTGCCCATCCATCAGACTCGCCGATTGCACCTTTGATCTGAGGCAACTAGGCGTGGCGGAATCCCTACGTCGTATGAAGGAATTCATGAGGAGGTTCCAAGATGCCGTCATCCAAGGTGGCGAATGTGGGTCGTCCGGTTGTGCTTCGTGCATGGCTCATGCGAAGCCAGTCCGGGATGAGGCCGGCGAACTTCTACATTTCGCACGATCTTGATTCCCTTATTCAGTGCCACTTTTTTTCCGGGCGATGATGACGATCTTCTTTGATCGGTAATCCATTGGATTGCCGTGCCAATCGGCGAATGCATCGACGATTTCAAAACGTGTACCAGTGAGTAGGTCGGCGATCTCAGTGTAGTTGTATAGCCTGATGGAAAAGTGCGCGTGCGTCATCCGCCCATCCTTCAGGTAGATTCTCTTATTCGTCACCCTCCCGGTCCGCTCGTCGAAAGAGCATCTGTCCAGCAGAAAATTGCCTTCCTTTTCGAAAATGTGGTCGGGGTGAAAATCCACAAGTATCGTGTCCCTGTTAATGACGTCGAAACACAGGAGGCCGGACGGTTTTAGGGCCGCGTTGATGCGCCTCAGCAGGTCGCAGTTCTCATCGTCAGTAAACAGCCCAAAGACGGTGTTCAACATCATTGCCCTTTCAAACTCGGCAAAGTATTCGAGTTGACGAATGTCTTTGTGGAGGAAGGTGACGTTACGGATGGTTTCACTGGCGGATTGTTTTCGGGCCAGTTCCAAGAACTTGGAGTTTGTGTCGAGACCGACAATTTGAAGCGACTCCCTCGCCAAGGCGTTTGCGTGTCGCCCGTGCCCACAAGCCAAGTCCAATAGGGAAGTTGCCATGTCCACGCCGAATTTCTCACGCAAAAACCGAAGTTCCACCCTAGTTTGTTCATCCGTCAGGAATAGGTCTTGATTGAAATACAGATAATTCTCAGCGTCGAAGAGCGCATCCAAATCTGTTTCTGTGTTGTGATCGTGAGCGTTCATGGCCCGCCAGAATCAATGCTTTAGTGTTCTGCTGAAGGTCGACGTAGTCTCGCCCCGTTGGTCCTCGCGTAATGCGATGGAGCAGTCAGTCGTGAATCGTGCACGACCCGCTTGCCCCCGGCTCGGAACTCCTTCGGGGAACAGATGATGATTCATGACACCTGTGTGTTGTACTCCGAATCTGCCCCGCTATCCAAGACATAATCCCGCCCCGTCCTAACATGCGGCATGAAAAACACACTAATCGACGCCGCGGTAACGGCCTACCAGAACGGAAACGAACGAGCCTTCACCGATCTCTACCGAGATTGGCTTCGCGGGTACCTTATGGCGTTCGTCAACAACGCCTGTTCCCCAACAATCGGCATGAACCCGCAGGATCTCGAATCGCTCGCACACGCGGTCGTCGCTAGCGCCTGTCGCGCGCGGATGCCGGGCCGTGGTGCCTGCTGGAAGACCTGGCTCTGCATGATGTGGCGACAGGCACTGTGCGGTGCAATTCGTAGAAACTGCTCGCAGAAGGCCGCCGCCTGTCGCCTAACGTATTCCCCGGACCAGATGATCGAGGCTGACGACGGGGGGTTCGTCTCCAGCGTCGCCGATCCGCAGGCGGCGAATCCTGGGGAAGTTCTTGTAGCGCTGGAAACACTCGATGCGCGACTGCGGCGAGAAGAAATGACGAACTCCCGCAGGCCTCGACCCCGTGTCGGCAAGTGTGTCCATAGACTTCATACCATCTCTCGGCAACGCTAGATCCTAATGGACCATGCGATGCCATAATGCCCCTCTCATGTCGCAACATCACGTGTGAGGTCGAGCCGTCCCGCAGGGGACCCACAGCGCATTCCCCTGCGGGACAGATTGTGTGTGGTCTTCTCACCCACCCTGACGTTTTCGTCGAGCAGATCTGACTGCATTCTCGATGAGATTCAGCCCAGAGTTATCGCATTTCTTGCACGGGCATGGTGACCCAGTATGTTTCGATGTGTTGTTTCTGCCCTTCTGGGCCACTTCTGCCGGCACCTGAAACGTACCGGCTTCATAGAACTCGGGTTTCATTGACTATCACCTCCCTTCGGGTTCTGTCAGGACCCCAAGTCGGATGCCTTGGGAAAAGAAATCAGAAACATCGGCCACGGACATGTCACTTTCTTGCGCGAGGCGCTCGGCTTGGGCTCTGCCTTCTTTGAGCAGTTGAGCAAAGAGCCGAGACCCTGCCTTATCTAGGGCCAGAGGTTGACCTTCCGGAGTGAGAACAAACATGCCAAACGGTTCCTCGCGGCTCCTAACGCCTGATGCGATGGAAACCAAGTTCGACCTTGTTTTTTGGACCTCCGGACGATTACCCAGACGCTCAGATAAGTAGTCCAAGTTCCTTTGTGCTACCTCGGGACCACGAAAACGGATGTCCGTCGTTGACGTTGCACCCCCTCGCGTGCTTCTGCACCCACCGATGCACCAAGTGTATGCGACGCATGATAAGCAACCCTCGTTAGCAAACGATCCGGAGGACTGCTCTTCGAATTCGGAACAATCTCCCCACAACGACGTTAAATCCGTTTGCAGAATGTTGCCGATTCCAGAATCTCTTTCGGGGCAAACACACACGTCACCGTTGGAATCCACAGTTGCAAAAAGCGTACCTGCGTAGCACGCGCTGGCTAGATGTGCCGCAGTCGATGGAAGCGCACAGAAGGGAACAGTTGCACCAAGGGTCAGATATATGCCCGAGCAAGAAAGCCTATCTGCTATAGCCGTCAATGTGGTACCCAACATTTCGAGATCTTCCCGGTCGAGTGCGTCTGCGCCTCCTGGAAATGGGATAACGGGATTCACAACTACTGACACAACAGGCAAGTTGACAGAGACGTAGTCACAGAAACTTTGGAAGGTATCCAGATTCTTTCTACCAACGGTAACGCAAAGACTTGCTCTACCCCCTGCTGAGACGTACTCCCGCAAAAACCTGGCCGACCTGTCAAAGGCACCACGATTTTGTACAATGGCGTCGTGTACGTGCGGAAGACCGTGAATGGATACTGCTCCTTGAGGGAAACCCTTCGCAACCTCCCTTGGATCTAATCGCACGTCGCCGTTGGACACGAATCCCGCTTGCATCCCATGGTCGGTGATCATTCTGCCGATGCGAACTGCGTGTGGATGCAACAGAGGCTCGCCCCCGAACAGTGTCACATCGAAAACCTTCGCCGAACCGAGTCTCGCCACAACCGACTCAATCCGATTTACGTCGCCGTGATTACCACTGGTTGCTTTGATTACGCAAAATGGACAGTCCCAATTACAGATTCTTGTAATGAGGAGATGTACGAAGAGCGGTGCGGATGGGCGCGCCCAAGATGGTGGCAAGGTGGTCGAAAATCCCTTTTGGGGAGCGGAAGGCGAGCGCGAAGCCCCGGCGGTGCGATTGCCAATCCCGTCATCGGAAGCGCACCGCGGTCGAACAACGGCGTCTGCGTCGCTTAGGCTGTTCATGCTACCTCCATCGGAACAAACAGAATTTCGACTTAGGCTTGTGGGACCGAGCACCTGCTATACCCATTCTAATGATTTCTTGAGAACCCGCTGGTGAGTAACGACATGTCCCGAAATCGCGCCTAATGATGGAACACGCTTGGCCTGACAATTCGTCCGTTACTCCATCGTAGACTGGACACACTGTCAGTATCGCCCAGCCAACATCTGACGATGGGGTTTCGGAATGAAATTCAGCGGACCGGCACTCCTTGAGTCGAAATTTCGTTACGAATGTTCTTGGCCGATGCGCCCGATTTCCGGCCCAATGGGACGCGCACGGAATCTATCATGCCCGCATCGCCAACAACCGTCGAAATGCTGAACTACGGTCGCCTCCTCTGGCAATCGGCCCAGCGCTCACCCTCCCAGCCCGAAGACGCGCAGATCAAAGCAGAGGAGAACCGACTGATCTCGCTACTCTACGCTGACTCCTCGACGACCCTTCGGCAGATACTCAACTTCAGCAATAACGGGAAGACCATGGACCCGGTAGCGCTCCGCGTCCTGTGCATCATCGCGCACCTGACGCTTTGTACGACACGGCTGGGAACGACCGTCGCGGAAATTGCCTGTGGGATCGCCGGTGACGACCCGGCCCGCGTGCTGGAGGCACGCCGTACGATCTCGGGACTGCTTCTCCGAAGGCAACTCGTCCTGCGAGACGAGCACAGTGATTGCGTGGAACTCGGCAAGTCCGTGCTCGCCTTCTTCGCAGGCGGCTCCGAGGCGCCACCAATCGCGCCCACGGAATCCGACCTGCGCCGAGCGTGGTACAGGTCGGACCAAGTGAAGGCCAGACGAGAAGCCAAGGCGGAAGCGCCGTTGACCGCAAAACAGATAGCGCTCCGAATACGGGAGCAAGGTGTCGTCGGACTGGAACCGCAGATCCGCCTTCTGTCATCGAGGATGGTTCTGCATACGCGTCGTGCCATAATGATCCGAACGGGTAAGGACTCCGGGTCTTCGAGCAATCAGGCAATTCTGATCGCGGGACCGTCGGGGAGTGGAAAAACATTTTTGACCGAAGCCGCTTGCAGGGTTTGCGGCCTCCCGTTCTCGGTCTTTTCGAGCGGGGACCTCACCAGCGAAGGTTATGTCGGCCTCAGTGTCGAGGACACCCTGCGTCCGCTCCTCGTCGCAACCAAGGGAGACGTCCAGAGGGCACGCTCCGGACTGGTATTCCTCGACGAGTTCGATTCCAAGGCCGCATCCCCGTCCACCAACTGGCGCGACATCACCGGGACCTGCGTCCAGAAGGAACTCCTGCGAATCGTCGAGGGCGCCAAGATCCAGATCGGCGGGCGTCGTAGCGGCTTCGACCAGACGGCGCCGGTGCTGTTCGACACCACGGGCGTGATGTGGGTTTTTGGCGGCGCGTTTGTCGGGTTGGACAAGTTATGCGCGAAACAGACCGCTCACGGAATAGGATTTGGATCTCCTGTGGGATGTTCTGCACAGCAACGGTTCCTCACTGATGCCCTGATCGAGTACGGATTGCTTCCAGAACTGTGCAACCGTCTCACCGCGATCCTGATCTTCCCGGAGCCCAGCCTCTCCGATTTGCGGCAGATAGCCGCCTCTGTCATCGGGACCTTCAACGCCATCCTCGGTGCACTGGGGATAACAATCGAGATCACGGATGACGGGGTTCAACTGATGTCGCTTGTTGCGAAGGAGACCAAGACCTTCGCCCGCGGCTTAAAGAGCGTGGTCTCGGCGCTGATCGACGACGCAGTATTCGAGGAGCGTCAAGGGGTGACCCGCTTCGGAAAGTCCGACGTCCAGCGCGCAATCGAATCGGCCGGGCTCGCGGCGGTCGGTTGATCTCGCATTTCGATCCGGATTCTCAGCCCTCCAATCGACTCGCTTTGAGAGCACGGGCCGCCACCGGGCCGCACATCTGCATACCGGCCAAGCGATCTGCTGGCAGGCAGTGCAGGATTCCATCCCGACTTCTGGGAACACACCCCCAAATGATGTCAACTTACCGTACCCTAGTTGGGCGTGGTCAGGTGCGGTGGCAGGATCGGCTGGATGCGACGCGGCGGGAACTTATCAGTCTCGTTGCGAAATGGCGTGAAGAGAGTCGACCGCGGGTGCCGACCGGCGTCGCACGCAACCTTGTAGCCATGGCATCGGCAATGGCGTTGCGCGATCCAACGCCGCGCACAAATCGTGTTCACGTGTTGCCATATCTTGAGACGGATGAGATCCCCTCAGCACGCGCACTGCGATCCCTCACCCTGCCAGCCCTCGATCTAATCCGCAAACTCAACCTAGACAACGACCTGGCACCGTACACGGCCGGTTGGTGGCACGGACTCGGATTGGCCGGCTGTGTCAGTCGCTATCACGGCGCGAACGAAGGACGCCTGCGATTGTGGAGCGGCCGGCCCTGGGTGGAAGAGGATCTGTCGCGCACACCCTTCCCCTGCACAGTCGGGGCCGCCGATGGAAGGGAGCGCCGCTGGGTCAAATGCCGAGCCGCCTGGACGAGGCTCAACGACGAAGTCGGACTGGATGTGCTGGCTGGCCTGCTCTCTGGCGCCAGGCGCACGGAATGTATGGTTGAGAAACCAGATCCTGCGTGTATGCGAGGCACGTGGCTGGTGGTGCCCAAAACAGCCGGGGTCCTGCGGTTGCTGGATTTCTGGCGGATCTCATTTATGCCGGGCCTGCGCGGAACACTGCGGATCAGCCCGTTCTGGGGAGTCACATTGTCCAGCCTTATGCCGGCCGCTTGTGCGTCATCCATGCTGGTGGCGGAGGCTGGTGGCTGTCCGATCCTACCGTGTGCAATCTTCGAAGTAGTCTGGGGTTCCAATCCCAGGGCCGGTTACATCATGCCCACGTTCGCCGGTGAGATCCCGTTCATCTGTTCCCATCCCACCCGGATCCGCCGCGGCTGGAGCCACAAGCACCTGAAAAGGGTGGCGGCGTTGATGGGAGTGGCGTCCGTGGCGCCGGAGATGAGGGCGCTATTTGAGAGGTGGCGACCACGGAATAGGGTCGGTGCCTGACTTCAGATACCACTCGAAGTGCAACGGTTGCATTTTTTGCACCTTGCAAATTTCCATGTCTCTTCGCGTGACCGCAGTCCGGTCACGGAATCGCCAGTTCCACCGACATCTCATGGGTTGATGGTTCATTCGGCTCCAAACCGCCAGTCCAATCCAAATCCTGATCTGCTTCGTCCTGCGAGACGGTCCATCTCCAGACCAGGTCCGCTGTCCGAAAGCCCAACAGCCAAAGAACGAGGGGAACATTGATCCGATAGAGCCGACTTCGTATCCCCGGACTGTAAGATCGATTGGCGACGACCATGATGTTGTGCGTCTCCAGCCATTCCATCGCCGGCTTGTACTGCTGATTGACACTGGCCAGTTGCACCTCGCGGCTTCGTACCGCCGCCGTGCCATCAAGACAGGCGCCAGGACACCGGCGAACGATGGGATACAGCACCCGGGCGATGATCCGCGACGCGCTCACGGAATGAGGACAGCCCTCGGCCTGCAGGTGTTCTTGCAGGACTGTGACGCGCCCTTGATCGAGATCAGGGAGGGCTCTGGCGCAGGGCAGGTGGAATTTGAAGTCCCCTGCCTCCCCCGCATGTCGCACGATGTCCTCAACCCCCTGATCCACGGAACACCCGATGTTGTGCGGATGGATCGACAGGATGGCCCGCCACCCCTCGCGCAGGCGATGCTCGTCATCAAGCCATCCCCACAGCCGTCCTGCCGTAAACATCACCCGATGGAGACCCACGCGCCGATGGCGAGCCGGAATGCCCTCGGTCTTCAGCCGCTGATACCTGTCCAGGTCGTCCAGGAAGGAGGTTCCCACAGTGTCAGGAGCCTGTAACATAGGATTACCTGCCCTCCCTTCCGGCCTTGCCTCTTCCACGGACACCCCCGTTTTTTCGCTTTCTACCCCCCTATTGCGTGTTTCCACCCCAACAACCCCCTTCCAGCCCACCGTATCCCCACCCCCAGCCCCAGAGGACGATGGAACCGATCCCGAGCGCACGTGGATCAACCTCGCCATCCGGCCGGTCAGGGAATGCCTGAAGCCAGGGCATCTGACGAGGCTGGCGAAGTTCTTCAGGACATTCGGGTCAGGATTGACACCCTCGCTCCTGGCCAACGCCTCCAGTTTCTCCGCCTTTCGATGGAACGGGGCTAGATCGACCGTGGTGTCCAGGTCGTGTTTCATCATCATCTGCAGGTCCCGCCAACTGTGCACGCAATGCGGGTTGCGTATCGGAGGGATCGGGACGTGCAGATGGATCGAGCGGTTGCCGCTGTCGACGGCCAGTAGGAAACACTCCCGTCTTCGCTCTAGGAGGTTCAGCCAGGCTTGCTTGTCGTCGTCGTCCCCCTCCAGCACCAGGACCCTGACCCCGATCACGGTCGCCTGGTAGCGGTGCCCATAGGAGAGCGGATTGGGGCAGACGAAGACGTCGTATCTCAGGGAGTTGAGTTCCCTGAGTCTGGCGACCACGGAATCGAACCTACGGGACTTCAGCGTGGTGGACATGGGACTCGGACAGTGCAATGGCAGGTGGCGGAAGTTCCCCGTTTTGCGGTCGATCTTGTCCCAGACAAGCCCTTGATCCTCCAGTCGGGCGAAGGCGACGGGGTCTGACAGGTAGTAGTCGACGATCTCCTGGCGCATGAGGGGGAAGAACCAGATCCGCTCGTCCTCCCTGAACAGGAGGGATAGGAACAGCCGCAGTTCCTCAAGGGCTTGGTCTTGGTCGGTTCGCCCGTGCCCGGGTGGTGACGATGATGATGACTCTCGCCGGCTATTGCCGGACCGGGCACAGGCTGAACCGGAATGGACATGCGTCTGCGTCATCATCATTCACCTCTGACATCATACGCAGACGGCGGTGGGAGACCCTGCGGGGAAACAACGTATTTGTGGGGAACGGGTGAACAAGCCTTACGGAAAACGTCATTCCAAGCCTGATGGATCAGCGGAATTCTATATGTGGTTATGCGTGAAGTGGGTTCGGGCCTTGGAAGAAGGCCGCCGGAGCACCGCTTTTGGGGTCTGCCTCACGAGCGTTGATTCTGGTGTCGCCGTTCACGATAATGGATCACCGTGCGGAACCTCTTCGACCAGTACGATCAGCCCGAGAACAGGCTGACTCACGCCTTGGTCTGTACTTTACAGTCAGATCGGTATCTCATCCGTCCGTTCCTCCACCGTCTCGGCGCTCGGGGTATGCCGCCGACGCACAAAATTCACATAGTGGAACAGCAGGTCCCGGGTGAACCCGTGTCCGGCAACGAAAACGAGTCGAAGGGGTTGCCGGACGCATGCTTCTACGACAACAATGGCTGGGCGGTTCTGATCGAATCCAAGATCAACGCAGGTATCAGCGTGAAACAGTTAGTGCGCCACGCCGACACGGCCAAGCGGTGCGATTTTCTTCGACCGCAAGTGGCGTTGATTTCGGTTGATCGGCCGATGGGTCTGCCCAAGGGGCTTCGCCATGTCGAGTGGCGTCAATTATACGAGTGGTTCAACGGTCACGCTGGCCATTCGTGGTGGGCGCAACAGTTTGTGGAATACATGCGAGTCTTCGAGTCCCGGATGACAGTCGAAGATTATGAAATACGAGGTACTATCACCATGTTTGACGGATTGCGTTTCGATCAAGAGAATCCCTACACCTACAACGAAGCCAAACGGTTGATTCGCCTGCTCGGCGATGAACTGCAGAAACGGAAGGACTTGGGCAAACTTGGCGTCGATCCAAAGGGCAAGAGGCGAACAGCCATCACTGGTCGCATCCAAGACAGCATTTGGGACTTTCTGCCTCTCAGGATCGCGAGTCACGCACACAACTTTACGGAGTTCCCCCATCTTACGTTTAGCCTCACTCGCAGACACGCTGTGGCCGCGACTACGGTGCCCAACGGTGTGAAGGGCGGTTTTCGCACAAAGTTGAGGGACGTCGGCCACGACGGCTTTCGTGAGTTGATCACCGATATGGAGGAGCGTTTGCGTCCGATTGTCCGACGCACGAATGCCAAGCCAATCATCTACGCGTTGCAACGCCACTATCCCAGCCAGCGCTCACCCGCGGAGACCGATGCGCGACTTGATGCTGACATTCGAACGGTGATACGCGGGTCCCGCTCACAAGTGAAGTACCAACCGCAATGGACGGATGCTATCTACCAAGTCCTGTGTCACAAGCGGTCGAACATACAACTTGGGTTGGAGGTCCGGTTCTCCTATACCTGCAAGGAGATCAGGTCAACCAAAGCCGTGGGGCTTTTCGCCGAAACCTGGAAAGCGATGGCTCCCCTGCTTGCTTTCGCATCGAAGACCGACTGACCGAGTTGTTTTGTCTAGCGAGCAACTCGGAGGATTGCGGATCCGCTGGATCCTGGCGCCTAGCGCTCTGAACCGTGGACGCAAGCACTCCTTGATCTCGCACGTGGACTTCGATGGCGCAATTACAGTGTGAACTCAACGAGTGCCGTTGCCACGGACGCCAGGTCATCGGCTGGGACTCTTCAGACGATGTGATGATCTGGAACATCCCATGGCACTCCTTGAGACGTGCAGTGGGTGAAACGCCCATAATCACAGCGCAATTCCAAGGAGTGCCAGCCCCCGTTAAGAAACCTGGCGCCTCGAGATGATCCAGGGGCTGGGTGGGCCATTTCGACACTCCTTGAGTCCCGAAACCGGCACTCCTTGAGTCGATGTAAGTGGCCTGGCATCATAAGGTTGCACTTGACAAGCCACGAAAATGGAGTATATTGTCGCATGTTACCCACAAGAACATCCCGCGCAACCAAAGCGCCCAAATGCCCCCAGTGTGGGAGGGGCCGGCTTCGCAGGTTGATGCGGGCGGAAGCCGAATCGGGCGGGTTTGATTGCGCCGTGGCGAGGGTTCCCTTCAACCCAGAAACCGCCCGCATTTGCGGGAAGTGTGGATACCTGCACGTATGAACACCAAAGTATTCGCAATCGGCGGGATGAAGAAGCGGGGCAGGTTCGCAACCAGCAACAGCCCGCTCGTCGTCGAGGTCAGGCCCAACACTGACGGAGAGATCGTGGCCGTGGCGACGCGGATGCCGGACGGGAGGATACGCACCGAGGTCGTACTGCGGCAGACGCGGCACGACGTACTCGAAATCATCGTCAACCGCCACGAGGAAGATCAGCCAATTCATCTGGTGATGGGCGCATGACACTCTGGAAGAAAACCGTGGTCGTGTGGGGCTTCCGCAAGCAGGACGTGGAACGCGCCTCGCAATTCGCCGTCGCCGCCGCTCGCAACGCCGGTGACATCTTCCCCGGTCACAAGCAGTGCCAAGCCTACGGCCTGCCAGCCTCGAAAATCAACCGACCCGAACAGGACAAGGATTTCGACCCATGCGTACTCGACCTGAGACGCGCCCGACGCCGAAACACACATACATATTGATGGCGGTCACCGGCGGCGGCGAAGCACGCCAAGCGGAGTATGCCGTGCTCACCCTAGATGCCAACGTCATCGACCTTCTCCTGAAACGGTGTGCCCTGTCGTCGGCAGTGAAAACCCTCGACGAATCCTTCGGACACCTCTCCTTCCACGGGGATTGGTGCGACTGGCTGGGGTGGAGCGAGACGCTGGACGAGTTGCTCGGCGGGAAAGAGTTAGTGGTACTCGACCGAAGACCCCGCGGTAAGCCGGTCGTCATGGACTCCTGCTACGTGGAGGTCTGGGGTGACGGCGACATCTTCTTCACCGGCCACGAGAAGCACGCTGAAGGTCAGCCCGTCTGGGAGGCGTGTCTGCCCAAGCAGGTGTTGGAGGATGCCAAGCAACGATTCGCGGCATCCAGCGGCAGATGAAGATGAAAACACGCCGACAAACCATCGTCCGGATACTCAAAGAGCGCGGCGAGAGCCTGCTGGGCGACCGTGGCGTTGACGAGAGGGTTGCCCGCAAGATCGCGGACGAGATTCTGGAAGCCATGAAACCCAAAGTAGTCGTCGAGGTGTCCGGCGGCATTGCCCACACGGTTTACGCCACGATGCCGATGGACGTGACCATCCGCGACCACGACAACATAAAGGAAGGCGACAAAGACCCGCTTGACGGGGCCGACCTCGGCAAGTCCAAGGAATATCAGGAGGTTTACTGAGGATGAAGAAGCCGACGTTCAGAGCCAAGTCCAAGGCAGTGTCCGCCGCCATAGAGTCGGCCAACGCTGATCTGCTGGAAGCCAGCGACATCGAAGGCGGTGAACCATTCACGTTGAGCGAGAGGCAACTTGAAGAATTGCCCGATCTGCTCACTACCGCATTGGAAAAGCATGGGTGGCGGTTCACCGGAAAGGCTTCCTGATGCGATACGCCCACGCCAAGCGACTGCACAACGGGGACGAAGTTGTGGACAAGACGACCGGCGAGATCGTCAAGGTGCTCTCCGTGCAGGAGGAACCCCGATGCGGCCCTGTGCCGCCGATGGTGGGGATCGAGGGCGTGGGGACGAAACAGGGACACAACCACTGGCAACACACCACAATACGATGAAAGCCCGACATGATTGGTCTGCTCCCATGACCAAACGCAAATTCCACAGGACCGTCGTGGAGGTCGAAATCCTCACGCAGGAGCCGGTCGGCGGGGTCGATCTCGAAACCATCCACCATCAAATCACGGAAGGTGACTGGTCCGGGCACGTCCGCACGAAGTCAGTGGAGACACTCGACGGCAAACAGGCCGCCGACGCCCTCAAGAAGCAGGCGAGCGACCCGTGCTTCTTCGGGCTGGACGACGACGGCAACGACTTGGAGTAGGAACCAGCATAATGAACGACCAAAACGGCAAGCCCATCACTGTCGGAAAGGGAGTGCTGGTTCCCGAACCCAACGCCTCCGACATCCACCACCACGCATTCGCCGGCACCGTTGCCGATCTGATCGAGGAACGCGGAATCGTGATCGTCGAGGACGGCGAAAGCGATTTCTATGAAGTCGAAGCGGGCCGGCTGGAGGTCGTAACGACTGGAGAGCCGGAATGAAGCACAGGAACCGCACGACTCGACCGCGCCGTGTCCGCCGCGACACCTCCAAGGTGCGTCTGCTTTCGGAACTCTATGCGAACCTCCACGCGGACACCGAATCCTTCGAGCGGGACAAGATCGGAGCCGACCTCGCATACCTCGCAGGTGCCGTCATCAAGGGTACCCGTTGCGAATGGCCGGCGAACCGCCCCATTGTCCGTTCGTTGCAGGAGCATTACGGCAAACGGCATCGGCTGTGGCGACACGTCAAGGTCACCGGCGCGGAATGCCGCAAGTGTGGCAACCCCATCGTGGGCGGGTTCTGCGAGGACGAAACGTGTCCATTCCGTCGTCACGTCCAAACCTGCCCTCAGCCTTTGGCTGACGAGGCGAACCCTGCCGCACCGGCCAATCTCAAGGAGTGCCATTGCCATCTGCGAATAATCGCCAGGTTCATCCCCCAGCACGACGAGAACACCCATCGGATGATCTCCGACGTCGTGGACGACGAGACCGGCGAGGTGCGCTTCGACGTCACTGACGAAATCCTCGCCATGGGACGGCAGAAGGCGCTCAAGATCGAGGACGACCGTGACAGTAGCGACGCCCTGTTGCCACAGGAGGTGCGCGGCACCCACGACGGCCCGTTTCGCGTCGTCGTACAGGACGCCATTCGGGAATTCTTCGAGCGATGGGACTCCGCGGAACAGTGGTGGGATGACTCCACACTGGATGCCCGTGAAGCCGCAGGGTTCAAGAGGATACTGCCAGCCTCCCGCTTGGAGGTTTGGTTCGACGATCTCACGCAGGCAGAGCAGGCCGCCGTCGTCGAGCATCTGCAAGGGCAAATACAATCTTCGGTGTCGGCTGAGTAATGACGATGAAACAGGCTGAAATGTCTCCAACGCCCACCGAAGAATCCGTCACTCGTGAACCTTGGGAGAGAAATCCCGGCATCGACGTCTATGTCTTCAACGGGCCGGAGGCCGCCGGCAAGATCGGCGTGGAACGCGGTGCGTATGGTCTGCACGTCTATGTGCCGGGGCACGAACAACCCGTCGCCCTGATCGACCTGTTCCATCTGGGCGGGGCGAAGGGATGCCCCCAGATCGTCGTTCACGACACCGTGCGGGACGACGCGGTGGCATTCGCCAAGTTCCGCCAGACCGGCACCGAAGTCGAGTTCGAGCACGGTGTCGGGATTGTGCGCGAGGGTGCCCTGCAATCCCAGAAGGTATTCGGTTATGAAAACGAGTCGTCTCCGCGTTGCGAGCGGTGCGGCAAACCCTACGCCGCCGGCGGCGATGGTTGGGACGGGAAGTGCCCTGGGTGCGCGGACGTCGCTGAGATGACGCGGGAGAACAATCCCATTTAGGAAAGCAATTGAGGCAAGACGATGAAACGATCCGATAATGCCAAGAACAACGGGGCCGCCAACCCGAATCCATTCGCCTCCTTCCATACCACCTGCCCGCGTTGCGGCGTGAACGGCAAACTGGCTGTTGTCGAGGTCACGCTTGCCGCCACCGGCAGACGCATCCGGAACATGCGCTCCCCGCTCAGTCCCGACGGCTTCGTTGTGCCGACCAACGCTAGGGACGCCAGCACGGATTGCGAAGTCGTAGAGTGCAGGGCGTGCGGGAAGCGGTTCCCGCTGAGCGAGGTGACGCGGTGAGTCACCAGTACGGGACTCAAACCAAGCCGGTACAGCGTAGCCTCGTGGTGCTCGATATGGCGGATGCGGTCGAGTACGTCCATGGCAGTAGCGTTCGTATGGCATCATCCGCGCGGTTCTGCGTCAAGTTGCGGAAGGGCTTCGAGGTGTTCGCGCCAGATGGCGATCTGTTCATTCGCTCGGCAACCAAGTTGCACCACGCGGCGGCATCGCTGGCAAAGGGCATACTCGCCGCGAAGCAAAAGGCGGAGCGAGAGGGCTACCCCGCTTCCGTGACACTGGAGGAAGGCAAATGGCAATGATCCGCAAGTTGTCCGCCGACGGTTACGAACTATCCGACGGCGGCCTGATCGAGTGGCCCGAGGACGACGGCACGATCCGCCGGCGGGACGTCCACGGGAACACCGAGGAGGTCCGGCGACTAGGGGACGATGGATACGGGGAATGGAAGCGATTGTTTCGCGGACACAGGCGGACCGGCGCGCCCCGCGCGAACACGGGTAACAACCAGAGCGTCACGGAATGCCGCGATGCGACGAGCGTACACCTGAAGGTGATCCAGCGATTGCGTCGTCACTGCGCTGGCAGACTGCCGAAGCGCCTGGCGTCCGACCTAGATGACGTCTGCGAGGGAATGGCGATCACCTGCACAAAGTTGGACGACGCGGTGAGGGGGCTGTCGTGAGGACTGCGAGCCACCGGACCGTGTTCGTCAACGTGTTCACCCACGACAACGCCGCCGACCACCGCCGCGACGAAGACATCATCACCAAGGACATGGCGCATCGCGTCACCACCAACATCGCCACCGAAAGGAAATCATGAAGAAAAAGCAAGCGGCTCTCTATTTGCGCGTCAGCAAAGCCGGGCAGAAAACTCAGAACCAAGCCCTCGAACTGCGACGTGTTTGCGAGCGTCAGGGCTGGAGGATCAGCAAGGTCTACGAGGACGCGGGGATTTCAGGGGCAACGAGGGAACGCCCAGCATTGGATCAGATGCTCGCCGATGCGTCCGAGAGGAAGTTCGACGTTGTTCTCGTCTGGAAGATCGACCGGCTGGCTCGCTCGACATCCCATCTGGTGGACATCCTGATGCGGTTGAAGACTGCGGAAGTTGGGTTCTGTTCGGCGACCGAGGCGATTGATACAACCTCCCCGCAGGGGCGAATGCTTCTGACATTCCTTGGCGCGATTGCGGAATTTGAGCGCGAGTTGATCAGCGAACGCATCAAGGCGGGGCTGTCCAGGACCCGCTCAAACGGTACGAGGCTCGGACGCCCAAGGGTCGGATTCGATCTGGCAAGGGCTCTGCGGTTGCGGGATTCAGGTCTGGGGTACAAACAGGTTGCTCGTCAATTGAACGTACCCCGAACGACTCTGTATCGAGGTTTGCGGGCTATTCCAAAATCCCCCGCGAAGGCGGTACGCTGATGGAGTATTCCAAAAACCATATTCCGGCGGGTATCCCGCAAACAGATGTTTGTGGAATCAGTGTTCGCTCGTCGATGAGGATCGCAATGCCGGCATTTGACCAGCATCGCGAAGTGACGCGCCACGCTCTCGGCAACGGAGGCAAGGTGCTGTGACCGTGCCCTCATCGCCAAGTTCGATCAGGCTTACCGTCCTCACCGTCTCCGATCTCCACCAGTCCCTTGTACTCTACGTCGAACTGGAGGAAGCCGTCCGAATGCATCGCCCCGACCTCGTCGCAGTGGTCGGCGACTGCCTTGACCTCGATGACGCAGGCGGTCGGGAGTTGACGCGAACGGAGTGCGGGCGGCGGCTGAACGCCCTGCCGTCCGAGGTCATTTTCGTGCGCGGCAACCACGAGTCCGAGGGGTGGATCGCTTTCAGGAATGCGTGGCGGTCGGGTCGCAGGATGCGCGCCTTGAATGCACTGAACTGTGAGGCATTCGTTCACGGCCCGCTAGTGGTCGTCGGGTTCCCCTGCCGGCTCGGAGATGAATTCCACTACCTCGACGGGCGCAAACCTTCCCACGAGGATCGGTCGAACACATGGCTGGAACAGGTGATGCGGAGACACGGCGCCGCGGCTCGCACGGTGTGGCTGATGCACGAACCGCCGGCGGGTACGCGACTCAGCGCTGAGGTCGGGCCGATGGCGGGTAGGATCGAGTGGTTGGCGGTGGTCGAGCGGTACTCTCCCCTGCTCGTCGTCTGCGGGCACGACCACAGCACGCCGCTTCGCCACTCCACGTGGCATGAGAGGGTGCGCGAGACGCAGGTGGTGAACGTCGGGCAGAAACTTGACGGCACCCTGCACTACTCGGTGGTCGAGATGGAGTTCCCTGGATCGACCGCGTGCCTGCCCAGATCCGTCAGGGTGACGGCGTTTCCGTGGGACCAACGGGTGGAACTGGAGGTAAAATCATCATGGCACTGATCGTCGTCATCGGCGCGCTCGTGGTAGTCGGCACCTTGATTCATCTCGTGTTCCAGATCCTCGCCCCCGTCGTTGTGCTGTTGGCTCGTGGGGTCGTTGCGTGGTTTCGTCAGATCTTCCGCGGCTGACGGCGCGGCCACAGATACCCTGAAACCCCACGGGGTAAAGACGAGTTTCGTCTAGCAAGGGTGCCCTGGCGGCTTGTGGCCTGCTCACCCCTTGTCCTTAAAACAGCGGGACCGCCAGTTGTGACAGCGGCCCCGCCGTTGACTAACTAGAATTTCAATCCGCTGTTGCGGAAGATCGACGGGAACCGTTCGTGCAGGCTCGCCACTGTGCCCAGGGACTGACCACCCTTCTCGAACATCGGCAACGTCGTCTGCCCGACGTACGGCACGTGTATAGTCGGCTTGCCCTCGAAGTTGCCTGTCAAATGCGGCAACACGTAGCCGGGCGACTCCGGCGGCGACACGTGAATGCGATCCCCATGACTGTTGAAACCAAGAGGAGGAGGAATGTTCATCGCTCACCTCGTTCATTCGTTTCGTTCATTTCGTTCTCAATCCAGTCGACCAGTGAATTGACCTCGCACTTACCCTAGCAGACTTTTGTATGCGGTCAAATTCAGTATGTATTTCGCCGGGGGTGTCCCTGGCTCCGTTGCCCCCCACCCCGTCTGCCAAGCGGCACTGCCACCAAGTGTGCATTCGGCTTGCGTGACCTGTCGCTCCAAACTATACTGAGAAACGTCATCCCGTTTGTGCATTGCTTACTATGAATGCACGGCGGGATTTTTGTTTGAGTGATCCAGCGAATGCCCGGACCGACCGATGTCCAGCCGCTCCCGCCGAGGAATTGACCGCGAAAACATCGGAACCAATGAGATGAACACGTCCTCACACGTTCCCCCGGCACCACAGCGGTTTCGATGGTTCCACTTTTGGGTACTCACCAGTTTGGGCGTATTGGGCGTGATCGCGGTGCTTCCGTTCGTGCTGGCGGCATTTGCCGACAAACTGCCGACATGGAACCTTCCCATGCCGGTCTTCTTCGCCATCCAGGTTGTCCAGACCGCCGTCTTCATCGGCGGGATGACTGCCCTTGGTCTCGTCCTTGCCGGGAAGACCGGCTTGTCCCTGCCCCTCCTGGATGCCTTGGAAGCCCGGAGGGGTGGCTGGCTGGTCCTCCAGCGCATCGCCCCGCTTGCACTCGTGAGCGGGAGCCTTATCGGTGTGCTGGTCGTTCTCAGCGAACTGGCGCTCAAGCCCTACATGCCTCACCACCCGCCTCTGAACATCGCTCCATGGAAAGGACTCCTGGCCTCGCTCTACGGGGGCATTGATGAGGAGATCATCATGCGTCTGTTCCTGATGTCGTTGGTCGCTTGGCTGTTCGGCTTGAAGTGGCGCTCGCCGGATGGCCGTCCAGGCAAGGGCGTGCTCCTCGCGGCCAATCTGTTGGTGGCGCTGGTGTTCGGTCTTGGTCATCTCCCTGCGGCGGCGCGGGTCACCACCTTGACCCCGGTCCTCGTCGCCATGATCGTGGGGCTCAACAGCCTGGGAGGTATCTTGTTCGGCTATCTCTACGCTCGGCGCGGACTTGAAGCCGCCATGATCGCGCATTTCTCCGGCGACGTGATCATCCACTTTGTCGGGCCGATCATCGTCCACTGAGAGTAGAATTCCAACGATGGCGAGTTGAGTACCGTCCATGCCGACGGCGCTGGCTGTGTTATCCAGGAATCGAGTCGGCGGGGGTGTCCCTGGCGGCGTTGCGCGGTACGGTGTGTTCTCGCCCGCGAAGGATTTACGCCGCTTGCGGCAACCTCGAAGTGGCGGTAGTTTGGAGCGGAGAGGGCCAAGTTATGAGAACTGACATGTCCGATTGGGTGATCCATTTTGTGCACAGGAAGAATCCGGACAACGACGCGGTCATATACGACAAGCAGGGGGATGGTGATTACATTCCGTTCCATGCCGATCTCGAGAGGAGTTCGCACTTTGATTTGTGGCGTATTAAGGACGAGGAGCAAGAATTGTCCTTCGAGGCAGACGCGTTCTCGGTTCTTCTCCGGATCATAGACGACGGCCATATCCGAGCAGGGTGGTCCATGAGAGGCGGTCAGCCGACCATCTACGGTCCACGACCGGCGTGCTGTTTCACGGAGATGCCACTTTACGCTCTACTCAATTATGCCCGAGAACGCTCAGACAACCAGGCGGTGGACGTTTACGGGGTTGCAATCCTCAAGAGCGAGTTGTTCGAAGCGGGTGGCAGACCGGTCATATACGGACTGTCAGGAATCCATCGTGAAATACCGGCTAAAGAGCGGTGGCCGAGGATGCTCCATTCGTCCTGCGGCATTGCCGAATCTGAACAATACCGTTACGTTGCAATGAATCTCGGCTCAGACCGTCGAATTGATTGGTCACACGAGAGAGAATGGCGATGGGCAGACGTGCAGGACAGATGTGACTGCCCTGGTTTGTCGGTCTGGTTACAGGACGATGCCGTCCGGTTCTCGCGTGCGGTTGTCATTGTACGCACACGCGACGAAGCCGAACGGGTGCTGGATGAGATTGCACAGAGGATTGACGCGAAATCCCATAATTATGACTACCAGTACAACCGCGTGGCATTGCAAAGCACGCGAGTCCTGGTACTGGACGAGGCATTGAAAGAAGCGGGGAGATCAGAATTCACCTTGAGACTTGACGATATGCCTCTGCAAGAACTCAAAGTTGCGGTACCCGTTGTTCCGGACACTGCGACTGTCGAGCGTGTCAGGGCGGCGCTCGAGAAGGCGAAGATCGCGGCGGACGATGCCGCGACCTCAAACCCACACCGTGGTGACGTATTCGGTTTCGCCTACTTGAAGGTTGATGATTCTAGGTCGCCAATTGTTCAGGCGATGCTCAGACTAAAGGAAGTCGAGCCGATTGGTGGAATTGGGTACCGGCTCTCCAATATCGGCCGTAAGGCTACAGGAACGCTCGGACAGGCCGAGGCCGCTATGGAGGCGGCGCAGGCGGTTCTCGAAAAGGAACTGCCTGGCACACAGTTTTCTATACGCACGATCTGGGACTAAGCGCCCATCGTCGTGGCCATTGAGAGGACGATCCGTCAGTTGCTAAGGGGGCGAGAGGACTCGATAGGCCTCTGATGGTGTCCCTAATCGGCATGGTGCCATGTGGCGCCTCTGTCCTTCGATGTCGGAGGTGCCAGTCTCCATTCAAGCGGCATGGGTTACATATCCTCGCAATCAGGAAAATGTCCGATTTTGTTGGAGAACGGTCGCTTGGTCGGTATAATAAGGTAGGAGTTTGTGGAGATGAGTTATAGAACCTATGAGCCAGATTGGATGATGGCCCCCAGCGGTGCCCTTAATGTAGTCACCTGTGTAACAGGCACTTGCACTGGTGTCTGCACCTCCGCCCTTCCGTCTGGGATACAGAAGATGCAGGGCCTCCAGACCGCCATGGTGAGTGGATACGAACAGTCATTTTCCTACTCAGACGGTATGCATGTTGTTGGAGAACTGGTGGTCATACGTCATGACGGCAACACGGCCAAGGGATACGCATACCCAATCGGCTCATCGGGCTCCGACATATTTCTCGGCAAGGAGTACAAGCGACTACCTGCCCACCATTTCTCCACGACAGGAAATGTTCCAGTGGACGACTTGTTCGGACACCTTCCACTTGGTACTTTCAGCACGGGCAACAACGGAACTCAAACACTCCCGCCAGGATCGGGGAGCGGCGCTGTTCCCTAAACTCCTTTCTACCCTCCAACCGTTACCGGCATCGTCGCCGGATCCGCCCAATGACATCAACATCAGCCTCAAACGGATTGTCTGCCACCGACGGTGCCGGCAATTTGTGCGTCCCCTCGAACGGCGTTCCCCGCAACTTGAGGTTGTAGGCGACCGTCATCAGCCGGACGAGGTTCAGCACGTCGAGGGCGTTGTACGCGAGCAGGGTTTCGAGGACGCGGGAGTTGCGGGTCCGCTTGTACTCCTGCCACAGCAACACTGCGAAGAAGCCGTCGACATCGGCTAACCCGCCGCGATCCAGACCGAGTTGCCGCTCGCAACTCTTCAAGCCACCACGATAGCCCAGGCTCGCCAGCACATACCGCAGGTCGATGTGTGCCTGATCCATCGGCAATCCGAGGGAGGCGCGGATGAACGGCAGATCGAACGTCTTGCCGTTGTAGGTGACAAGGAGCGGGTAGTCACGGATCTCGCGCCCAAAGTCTCGCAGGTTGGCCCCGTGCACGTAATGGCGCACGTGGTGACCGTCGTAGACCACGGCGGTGGTAATGTGGTCGCTGTATCCGCTTAGCCCAGTGGTTTCTATGTCCAGGAATGCCGTCGAGTCCGCGAACTCCCGATAAAGCCTCCAGTGCTGATCGGTTGGGACGCAGTTGGCAAAGTGCCGGGCGTCCCCGGTGGCGAGATACGCGGCAGATGCTTTGAGGTGCCGCCCCAATGAGGCGATTTTCGCCGGCGCCAAGGGCACCGTGCTTCCATCGCGGAAGGCGTCCCAAGAGTGCAAGCCGGATGACCACAATCGTCTCTCCGTCTCGGTGCCTAAACCGGGAATATGGCAGAAGGTGTTCTTCAGCATATAGTCGGATTCCGACGCGATGATGGCATCACGATTGACTCCGTGCCATTGCATCTTTAGGAAAGCCCCGTCTCCCCTACTCGTGCCCTCCGTGCTGACGAAGCAATTCCACCATGTCTGCGTGATGACGCTGGTTGGCCCGGTCCAGGGGCGTCAGGCCGTCAGCATCTCGAGCGTTGATCTCCGCGCCGTGCGAAAGGAGTGCGAGGACCGCGTCCTTGAAACCTGACAACGCCGCCAGGTGCAGTGCCGTGAGTCCGTCTTGGTTTGTCGCGTTGACGTTGGCACCTTTGGACGCCAGGTACTCCACGACATCCGTATGCCCGTGGTACGCGGCCAACTCCAGCGGCGTAAACCGCCGCCAGTCCCTTGCCTCGATGAGTCTCGGGTGGGCTTCCACGAGCCGCCTGACGGTCGGCAGGTCTCCTTGTTCTGCGGCGGCGTGGATCGCCTGATAATCCTGCGTGGAGTATGGTGAACTGCCAAGAAGAGAACAGCCACATGGCGCGATGGACAGCGCCGCGAGGAGCATTACCAAGTTTCCGCGTTGCAGGATAAGTTTCATCGTCAGAAATGGACGAGCAGATCACGAAACTTCTGCTGTGCCTCAACCGGATGATCCCTACGCATCTGGTCCAAGGCTCCCTTGAATGCCGCGTGGTTAATCGAGGATCGAGGAGTGCCGGGTGTATAACCGATGTCCATCGGCGCACCAGCGGCATAATCTCCCAAGGGCGGCGCCGACGGGACGTCATTCCGCGGTGTGGTCAGATCCAGCACATCGGAGACACTGCCCACCGCGCGACCGTCCACCACCGGCGAGTAACCCTGCCCACCGCCGAACTTCTCACCGATGAATTTGAGGATCGAAATGTGATCCAACGTCCCACTGTGCACCCTCCCCTTGCTGACCAATGGAGAAATCACGAAGGACGGAACCCGTACCCCCAGGCTGTTGAACGGCGTGCCATAGTTGGCGCCGGCCGGAGGAGCAGTCGGCACGAGTGGCGGGGTGACATGGTCGAAAATGCCGCCATGCTCGTCGTAGGTCACTACCATCACCAGCCGCGACCACCGTCCCGGATCAAGGCTGGCGGCTCGGTAGGCGTCCAGCAAGAACTGTTGCCCTGGACTTATGGGCGACGGCGCGTGGTCATCACTGCTTCGACCCAGGTGGGGGGCGTCCGTGTAGGTCGGCTCAATGAAGATCACCTGCGGGAATTCGTCGTCCGATTCCTCGGTGACATCTCGGAAGAATTGACCGAACGGCCTGAAATGATCGTTCCCGACAATCGCCGGCAACCATTTCGGCATCAACGCAAAGAATGGAAGTCCTTCGTGGTAAACCCGCCAGCGTAGGCCACGGCCTTCGAGCCAGTCGTAAACAAGGTCCTGGTCGGGAAGAACGATTGCGTTGTCGTTGATCAGGGTGAAGCCCGCCATCGACATGAGGCGGTTGGGTTGGGTGCTGGCGGGCAGAGACGAGAACCAGTGATCGCAGACCGCGAAGTTGCGTGCAAAGAAGTCGCACATCGGTACCTGCGGGGCACCGAAATAACCCATCACGATTGGTTGATCACCCGGGTTGATCCGATGGATCGCGGAATAACTCGTTACGAAGCCATCCATCGAGAACTCTCCTTGAGAGAGGGTTCCCATCTGGGTGGCAATCGACTTCCAGTCATGCGGAGGATCGTCCGGCAGTGGGAGATTCGGATTGGCGAGCGGATACGGGCGATAGGCCGCGCCATTGTAGTTGCAGATGTACTGAGGCGGGATACCAGCGGCGTAGCCCAGCATGTGATCGAATGAGCGGTTCTCCATCATCACGACAATGATGGTGTCGATGACGCTCAGGTCCTTTGCCATTTCCTCTCCTCAGCAAACGGGGATTCGAACGACTTGCTGGTGTGGCATACTCGCCAACTGGAACCAGACTACGAGAACGTCCACGGGTTGTCGAACGCAATCCCATCATCCGAGTGGCGCCCCAAACCAAACTGTTATTGCCCGATCACGACGACCGAACTCTTGCCGCCATGACCGTCATCCTCTTGGAGCGGATTCTGCGGGTCGGGAATCGATTTGCCATCCACGACGATCTTGTATTGGTAGCGTCCAGCCGGGAGTGGCATCGTTGCCGACCATCCCCCATCGGGGCGACCGTGCATGGGAGTGGCGGTTGCACTCCAGCCGTTGAAATCGCCCGCCACACTGACGTTGCGGGCGTCCGGAGAGGCGAAGGTGAATTGAACCTGGTAACTCCCTGTGATGTGACTTGTGCTCCCGTAGGGATTGAGGTCGTTGGTGGGGGAATTCGTGCTTGGCGGAAGATTGACGGGTTGCATTGGCGGCCCGACCACGATAACCGAGTTCTTCCCGCCATGAAGGTCGTCTACTCGCTCTGTGTTCACCGGGTCGGGCATCCACTTGCCATCCACGATGAACTTGTACTGGTGGCGTCCCGCGGGGAGTGGTAGCGTCGTCGCCCATGTCCCGTTGGACCCCTTGGACAGGGGTGTGGCGACCGCACTCCAATTGTTGAACTCACCCGTCAGAAGGACGCGGTGGGCGTTGGGGGCGGCGATGGTGAATTCGGCCTTGTAACCGGTTAGCATGGGCTGTTCTGCCCACACGGAAGGCCCACCAAAAAGGATGGGCGACAGAAGCATCGCCGACACCAGCCCTACTCGCATGCATTTCTTCATACCGAACGCTGATTGCGAGGCGACACTAACATACCGATGATGGCAAGTCGAGAATTGGCTGAGGCGAGTTGTGGTCGCCCACGACCGCTTCGCCCACTGTCGCATCCCGCTGGCAGGGCAACACCAAAATCCATTTCCCGGGGTGTCCTCGGCGACTTGTGCACTCCCACCTCGGTTCTGCCGCGGAGGTGCCGTCCCACCGAGCAGATCACCCCTCAGTGCGGCCTTGCCTTCAAATCCCAGGCGGAGTTATCCTGCGCGGTGGAAAGGAAAAACAGGCAAGAAGACTTTCGATCAACTGACCTAAAGAAATCTGCGTAACTTCGGTTGCTGTCCATCACGAAACGGGAGATTCGAACAAGAGACAGCGCTAGAGGTGCGCCCCGCATGGGGTGCGCTGAAAGCGTTCTCTTGTAGGCACTCCCGTGCCTGTGATGGGGCGCAAGTAGGTGCGCCCCTTTTTGTTTGGGACACAGCCTGGTGCGCGGCGAGGGAGGCACTATGGCGGACATCGATTTCAGTTGCACGGCGTGCGGCAAAAGCCTCGTCATCGACAGCGCGGGCGCGGGGATCCAGGTGACCTGTCCTCAATGTGGCGCGGTGGTTACGGCACCACAAGCGAGTCCTTCGGGAACGGCGGCTTTCACCCTGAGCAACGACCCTCGACAACGCACTCTGCTGGTCCGCGGACTCGTCCTGGTGGCAATTGCGTCAATCGTGATCTGCGTGTGGCATGTTGTGCGCGTTGTAAGGGACGAGCGCCAGTGGGCATCCGTCACTGCCGCCGCACGCGGCGCAGGGGACAATTACGAGGAGACAACACGCCAGTACCAGAGTTATCTCAGTTTGTTTCCAAGAGGTCGCCACTCGACCAGTGCCAAGCAGTTCATCGAGGTCACGTTGCCGCAACAAATAGACGCTCGTGATTGGAAGCGGACGCTGGATGCTGTAGGCAGGGCTCACGGCGATCCTGAGCAAATCCTCTCCATATACGATGATTACATCAACAAGCATCCGACTGACCCTTCGCTCGCTGACGCTCGAATCCTCCGATCTGGCGTGTGCGACTCCTACGTCACTGCCCTGCTGAACAAAGCCAAGACCGCCACAGATGCGAACGACTGGACAACGGCCGTCACTGCTCTTGAGAAAGCCTCGTCCTTGGGGAGTGCAAGCGCGATGTACGACCTGGGAAGGTTGTATGTAAATGGTCGCGGCGGCGTCACGGATTACGGTAAAGCGGTGGGTTGGTACCGTAAAGCGGCGGAAGCCGGAGAGCCCCAGGCAATGTTTGACTTGGGGTGGGCGTATGAAGTCGGAGAGGCGGTCACTCAGGACAAGGAAAAGGCCAAGGAATGGTACCAACGCGGGGCAGGACGGGGAAATCAGAGATGCGTGGAATCATTGAAGCGCGTCCAACAGGCATTGATAGAGGAAGACGAATCGCGCAGTCGCGCACAGAAAGAGGAGCAAACCCGACAGGCTGAAGAGGCAGAGCGAAAGCGAGTGGCTGAAGAGGCGGAGAGAACCCGCGTGGCTGAAGCGGCACAATCAAGAGCCGACACTCCGGTCCGAACCGACCAAGCCCCGTCACCTCAACCATCTTCGTCTGGCTTCCTTGACTGGGCGAGGGGCCTTGTCGGGTCTTCGCAACCGACCGCCAAGGCTCCCATGCCTGACGACCAGTATTTCGACTACCTCAAGACCAAGTTCAACAATGAGCAAGATCCCTACAAAAAGTCTGCCTACATGCTTTCCTACCTGAGTGCATATCCGAAAGGCAGGCACATGGGTGAAGCGTTGGCTTTGCAGGAAGTTGGCGACAAGGAGCCCGCCAAAGCCGCACAGGAGATGCTGAATCCACTTCTGGAGGAATACGCACGGCTCGAATCTTCGGTTGAGCAGGGAATCACCCGGGTGGATTGGACTCGTACTCTGGTGCGGGTAAAGGCGGAAAGAAAGAAACTCGATTCTTCGAAATTCTGGTCGAACCCAGAACTTCTGGGAACGGATGGACTATACCTGAAGGCCGGCATCGTAGAGACTGACAACGCACTTATGACTGCCGATATGTTATGGGCTAGAAAACTTAAAGGCGATGAAGTGGGAGCGGAGAACTTTGGTTATGACATTTCAGATCCCGAAGCCGATAGCAAGGCACCTGTATTGGAGTGCATCAAATACTATCCGGAACTGAAACAGGCTCTTTACGACAGTCGCCGTTCCTTTCCCCCATGGAACTCAACGGTGCGCTTTAGTTGCGACACAGGAACCAAAATCATGATGGGTATTGCAAAGCAAAAAATGCAGGCAGTTAGGCAAACAGCCGAGGCGCTCCACAAGTAGTTGAGCAGAAGCACTCGTCCAAGGAGGCTCGAACGTATCGAAACTGACTGGTCCATTGTCTCACCGTCCCCGCTCGCCCTCCAACGCCTTCCGCACCCGCCGCCCCACCTCGACGAGCCGGCGATCCACCAGCCGATAGGTCGCCGTGTCGATCCATTCGGGACAGCACATTCCGCCACTGGTACCGTAATAGCCGACCTGAAGAAGCCCGTTCTTGATCAACACACTGGCGATGCCGCCGTCGGCCCGGTCGCCGCCCGGCAATGTCGTCACCAGCGCCGGCCTCCCCTGCCTCATGTCGTAGACCAGAGCCTCGCACCAATCCCCGGTCCCGCCGGTGTTGCACCGAGTAACAACCACTGCCTGCTCCTCACTGTCATGGGTCAGGTGGCCATAAACGACCCGGTCGACCACTAGGTCCAAGAAATCGTAAGCATCGGAACCGCCGTTGGTGTGCCCATAGAAGACACCGTTGTGAACACGAACCGCCGTTCCATCGGAGCGACACGAGGGAGTGTATGTGAAGTTGAGGAAGTCGACGTCACGGATGGTGTGGGCGGTGACAGATCCGGCAATCAGTAGGGATGCAATAATCCCGGTTCGCACACCTACCCCATCCAGTGCCGCCAGATCATCACCATCGCCGCCGTGTCCAATTTGCAGTATTGCAACAACAACCGGCGGTAGTTCTCCCGCGTCGACGGATCGCTCGCCGCCACACCGAACATCATTTCTTGGTACACCATCATCGCCCCCGTGCCTTCCTTCACCACCTCTTCCTTCTCCGCAATGGGCAACGGCGGCAGGGTGTCGTACGGGTTGAGGAGTTTGCCCGCCGCGTCATGCCCGACATAGTCCTTGAACGCAGGGTCTGCGCGGAGTCTTGCGCCTGCCTCCCACGCGGCCGGCAGAACGTGTTTAATCGAGAGGCTCCCCTTCATCGCGGGATGGAAATAATAGAGCCGCGCCAGTTCGAGGAGGTCCACGACGCGGGGGTTGCCCTTCGCCGTCATCCGGTCGAGCCACGCCGCGAGGTCAGCATCTCGTTCGCCGTAATCGTCCATCTGGCGGCGGATTTCGCGCAGAACGTCCAATTCGTAATGCGACCAGATGTAGACCGTGCCCCGGTCGCCGATCCGTCCCTTCAGCATCCGGGCGAACTCGAAATTGGGGAATGCGTCGCAGTTGTTCAGCCATTCCGCGTGATTCAGCGATTCGCCGGAACCTTGTATCGTATGGCATGACCACTGGAACGCCGCGATCTCATACGGGCGCATTCCAATGTGGTAGGGAACCGCCAGTCTGGATGCCTCGAAATCAATGAAGCGGAGCGGATGGGCGTGACGGGTGAGTATCTGCTTTAGTTCCGGATCAATGTACTCCCGTCCTTCCGCCGTGTACTCCAACTGCAATCGTTGCCGGTCCGCCGTGGCGCCCGACAGGAGGTTCTCTGGGACATCCGACAGACGCGCCTTGCCCTCCGCCGCCAGTTTCCCAACGATGTCCGAGTTCTTGCCGCCCACCAGATCGATCCTGTAGAGGTCGAGGACGTGCGGATCTGGTTCGGCGAGTCTGCCCCAGCACTCGTGGAATCCGCTCTTGTCCGCGCCGTCGAGCGGGAGCCGATACTCGCATCGTTTGCACTTCACCCCGATCACTGGAGTGATCCGTGTGATCCTATCCCCAGTGATTGTGGCCGCCAACTCGTCCGCCGCCGCGGCGACCTCGTCCTCCAGTTCCGCCACTTCGTCGCTGACGTTCAGGATCGCCAAGACGTGCTCCTTGGGGAGTTTGGCGGCATCGCCCGTGTACTCGACGAACGGACGGAAGCGGCCCTGCGGTCCGGTGCCACGCTGGAGATGGAACTTGTCGAATGTGCTGTTTCCCGTGGCGTTGCGCGCCTTGTCACAGACGCACAGGAAGGGGATGATCTCGAACCCAGGAAACGCACGCCGCAACACAACGGTCTGGAAGGTGACGTCCTCCAGGTACGGGCGCCAGTCGGAGTCGATGCCACCGCGTTTCCCGCGGAACGGGTTTTCGCCGTCCTCTACCGAGCCTACCGACGACGATTTGACCTCGATTAGTCGGAGGGTCTGCCCGAAGCGCTGGAGGATGTCGTGCCGGGCAAGCATCTTGCCGTTGACGACCGTCGCCTCGAACAACGTGCAGTTGCCGTCGGCCAGCGCCTTCCTGGTTGCTTCGAATGCCTGCTCGGGTTTGTCCCAGTGCCCGATCTCGCGGCCGCCCGGGTACAGCAACTTCGCCATGGTCTCCACCATGTAGCCGCCGTCGGTGAGAAATTCGAGGTAGGGGTCATCATCCAGCAACGACGGATAGCGGAGTTTCCTGTAATACAACTTCGTCGGGCAGGTGCGCCCTACGATGAAATCGGATTTGGTCAGGTACATCGGCTACGCACATTACCTCTGATCGAGGAGCGCGGCCAAGTGCGGAGTGATGGCTCCCACCCCCCTCCGGAATTCGCCAGATGGGACCCAAACGGGGGGTGATCCCTCAACCGCGTTGGGATCGCCTGACTCGCAGTCGGTGTCTCTCGAGACTACACAGGGTTCCCAAATATCTTCCAGTTGCTCACTTCTTTCGCAAGATCGTACGTGATGCTGTACCACATGTCCTTGCCAAAGCGCTCTCGGAACATGCGCTTTATGACCGTCCTGGACTGAATCGCGAAAAACTCGTCTCGAACATCACCGGTACCCAATTTGACGAAGACGTAGACATGAGTAGGAGAGGACGTCTTTAGGTCCTTCTTGTGCAGAAGCCAATACCAGCGGTTCGTGGACATCGTCTTCACCTGGACGGAGGTGGTGCGCTTACATCGCTCATCGGTAACCAGCAGATCCGCACCAGCGGCGCTCCTGGATGTGACTGATACAACGAAACCACGGCGTGCCAGTTCGGCGGCCACCAAATACACGCCCCGCATACCAATAACTTGATTCTTGGCTGACATAACTCAGGAGTCAGTCCCTTCCAACCTGGACGCTGTCGCTCAGCCCGAGGTCTTGCAGTACCTGAAGTAGTTCGGCTTCGAGATGCTTTGCCTCGGCGGCGTCCACGGTTACCCGGAAATCCACTCCCACCTGGAGATCCTTTCCTGATTTGAGTTTGGGGAGGATCTTCGTTCCGAGGCGATTCCATATCTCCGGAGGGACTTTGCCCGAAAGATGCAGGGTCGTGGTGTCCGTCGAAGAAATCGCTTTGGAGCCAAGAGCCATTCCGGTTTCGGGTGTTGTTGAGGTTGCAGTAGCACTTTCCTCAACAGGCTTGGCGGTGGCAGTTACAGGCTTTCCTTCCTTCAACGACTTTGCGCGGGTCTTAGTCAGCAAGAAAACACCTTCCTCGAAGGCAACTTCATCGGCCCCGACGATCTCACTGAACCATACACGGTCATAGGTGCCGTCGGGATGCTGTCCCGAGGCCAGCCCAAAATCTCCATGCTCTACGAATTCGGGGATCTTATTGCGTAGCGTAGCATCGGGGTCGAGCAGACGCGTAAGCGAGCCATTGAGAAAACTCTGCCGCAAGCCCGAAAGCGGCCAAGCACCCGACGGCTTCAAAGCCGTGGGCCAGGAGCGGTCAATGTAACCTGCACCCACGGATTCGTTCAGTAGCGCCTGCGACTTGAGAGCCTGAACGATCCGTCCGCAAAGCGTCTCGTGTGCATTGGCATGACCAGCCCCGAGGTCGATGACCTTCAATCCGTCCGTTTCCTGTCCATCGGCGACCACGACGAAACGGTACCCACCCCAAACTTCATCCTTGGCGCTTTCCTCCGCGTCGCGAACCTTCGACTCGATTTCAAGCCGGTCAGCGCGGTCGTAATCCGCTCCCAAGGTGCCTTCCGCCACCTCTCGCGCGACCCGCTTCCAGGCGAGCCACAATTCGATCTTGTCCCGGAGATCCCGTCCCGGCTTCCTCAAGCACCAAACGAGTGCCGCGGGGTATAGGCGCGACGACTTGTTCCGTTGCTTCGTCCACGCGGCGATTTGTTGGCGGATCACTCCCCCACCGGTCCATTCTGTCTCCGGATCCATCAATACAACAGTCAGTTTCGGAGAGTCCTGAACCGCGTCGCCGTCAACGGGACACATGACAAGCGGGATGGTTGCCCCCTTGCGGAATTCCGCTTCCACGAGTTTCTTCGTCGCGGGCTTGATCTCGGTTTCTTCATCCAGCGAAGCGCGGCGGTCGCCCACAGCCTTGCGGATGGTTGCCTTGTGGTAGATCCGGAAGCCATCCGACCCGACACGACTTATGAAGAACGCCCTTGACTCCACGGCGTGCGCCGCGTTGTCGACCGAAGTCGTCTCGACGGTCGGCTCTCCGATGGCAAACCGCAGTTCGGGCAGATGTGCGACCTTGCTGACCTGCCCACCAGACGACTCGAAGAGTATCGCCGAGGCGACCCGACGGTGGATGTCCTTGAGCGACCCCTTTGTGTCGGCATCCAGAGCGTGGCAATGGGATTGTGGGCCAGCGATGTCATGCTCGATGGCGGCCGCAAGCCTGGGTTCACCCAGTTGCCCAAGCACCGTCCCACGAAACTCCGAGACGTCGAGCGGCGCGGAGCCGAGGGTGATCAGCGGCTCCCGTCGAGCGTGCTGAAATCCGTCCCGATACGCCCAGGAGATCCACTGGGCCAGCATTGCCAGCGTGCCGCGTGTCTGCTGATACTGCGCGAGGCTTTGCCACTTCCTTTGGAACACAGAAAGCGTTGCCGGGTGGAACGGGTAACATGACTCGAACCGGCCCCGCAGGAACTCGCGGGCCTTCGCCTCGGTCGCGGCTGTATCGACTGCCGTCCATTCAGGCGGCAACTGTGCCCGTCGCTCAAAGCACCAATCCGCGTATGCCTTGGCAACCGCCCGGCGCATCTTCTCGTCGCCCAAGTCCTCGAACAGGCGACGACGCACGACCTCGCTGATTTCCGACTCGTCATTTGCGATCAGGTCCTTCGCGACGCGCTTCACGACCTTGGTGATCTTGTCCTGCCACTGCGAATCCCAGTCGGTCATCTCGACCTGACTACGCGGCAGGCTGATCATCGCGGCCCCGTGGGTCGTACCTGTCATGGCCACCGTCACGTTCTGGATGAAGGCATGAAACGGTTCCGCCATCTTGCGGTGCCGGTTGAGGAAGTTGAGCACTTCATCGCAGAGGATAAGGACCGAACCGCCGGCGGCGTCGAAAACTCGGCCAAGGGCTTCGGTGCCGGGCGGAGAGGCTTTGGCGTCCTTTCCCAAAAGGGCAACGCCCTTGTCGCCGGCGAGTTGACGGGCCATGTCGATCCACGGCGTCTCTCGGCCATCCTGCGGGTCCCAGGCATTCCCGACGAACACCGCGACCTTCGCTTGCGGTATGGCTTTCAGTCCGGCTTCCTTGAGCAGTTCCGATACGCCATTGTAATCGGCGGCTTTCTTCCCGCTCTTTGCCAGATGATACAACGAGGTCAGCGTGTGCGTCTTGCCGCCGCCAAACTGGGTCACCAGGCACATCACCGGCGCGGTCTGCTCCGTCTTCCCGTCAAGCCGACGCAACACCATCCCGGCGTGCGTCCGCAATGCCCGCGTCCAACAGGTGCGCGAAAAGAACTGGCGGGGATCTCGGTAGTCCTCTGGCGCCTTCCCCGCGACGACCTGATCCAATGCGATTGCAAAATCATCAGGGTTGAAGGAACGTCCTGCGCGGACTTCCTTGCGAGGTGTTACGACCTTGTACCAGGGTTCCATAGAAGATCTCCTGCATTGATTAGGGGCGTTTGATTCGCGTGAACAGGCATAACGCCGATTTCTTCAGGTTGATGAGATTAGCATAGGCGGCGGGCTCGTGGCCAGTAGCACAATCATATACCCGATACCGGATGCCATCTGTCACAAGCACATCACGGGGGACACCGAGCGCCTCTACATATCGCTTCCCTTGAGGTAACGCACCCTCCACGCCTGCGCCCAGTCGCTTTACCTCAATAACAAATGCAGAGTTCTCGGGTGTGCGCGGCAATGCCTTGAAGACCGTTACATCAATGAAGCGCCACTTGATCGCGATCTGTTCTGGATGCCATCCCAGCGCCCGCAACACCGGGACCACGAAGTGGACGATCAACTCGTCTTCGGTTGGATGTTCTGGATACTTGGTTCGGTCCCACATCAGCGGCCACATATCACGCGCCTGCGCGATGATGTCCTGGAGAAAGCCGGGAATCTCCTCATCGCCCAGTTTGGGTTCGCTGGCTGGCAAAGGGGGCAACGGTGCAGTCTGCCAATGCGTCGGTGGGTTGCTGACGAAACGCTCCGCGTAGTCAACGACCATGCGGTTGTTGATCCGTGACAGGCGGGGTGGATTGGCACCGAACGCCGAATTCCCAAAGTCGTAGTCCTGGGGCAGTTCGCACCAGTGGACCCGCCGCCCGTGCTGTAGGTCCCAGCCGTTCACGTCGTCGAATTGATCGAAGAACAAATACTCGCTGGCGACCAGCCCCACGGCACAGATTTTCGACTGCCCCTTCCGCAACAAGATCACATCACCCGGTCTGACCTCGCTCGCAAACCGCCGCACATAGCCACCCGCGTAATCATCATCTTTGCGCTCCGGTGTCCACCGACCGACACCGCCAGGACCGAGCAGACCAACGCCGTGATCGAGAAACAGCCGGGCGAATGACCGCGAACTCGGGCCGCCTGAGATTTGCCAGATGGTTCGCGGGGCATCCATCAATGCCTACCTCGGCACGGCAAGAAGCATCGCGTCCAACAAGCGCTTCTCGTCGCAGTCCTTCGGGTAAAGGGCGGACAAGGCGTTTGACAGCCGCAGGAAGTCGGGTCCGCGTTCCTGCTCGGTTTTCAGAAGGGCGCGGAGGGCGTTGGACTGACCTCCGGCTTGCAACAGCATTGCGGCGTGAATGCGGTCGAGCGTCGTCGGCGCGCGTTGGGATGGAGCCGATGTGGCAGTGGTCTTGGCGCTACGTCCTTTGCCGCGACCTTTGATTTGCGGGACATCATCCGCTGTCGCTTGCGGGAATAACATCATCTGCGGATCGAATTTCCGCTCTTTCTCCACACGGGAGGCGATTGCTTGTGCGCTCTCCTCACCGAACAACTGCTTGGCCCGCTCCGTCACTGCCAATAGCCGCACCACACCCTTGTCCGTCTCGATGATCCGACCTTCCCAGTTCTCCAGATGGATTCCCAATGGCTGGGCGAACCGACGTGCCACATCGTAGACCAGGCTGAAGCCTTTCGTCTTCTTCTTGGGTGCTTCATCGTCGTCGTCCGTCTCGTCCTCGTCGTCGCCCGTATCCTCGGCGCTGGAATTTGATTCCGTCGCTTGAAGCGTCCAGAGGAACAACGCAGTCAACCGCGCATCTTCCTCCAGCGCCCCAGCCGCGCCGTTGCGGGCTTTCGCTTCGGCGGTGCCGAGGACCTGTTCCAAGGCAGAGCGGCCCACTACTTCCCACACTTTCTCCAAATACTCGGCCAGCGCGACCTCGCGGCCTTCGGCGGTCTCGACCTTGGTGTACCGGCTGAAAATCTCCAGCGCGGGACCGATGCAGGCAAACACCAGATCGGCGCCGCGCACCTTCTCGGCCTGCAACCGTTCCATCCAGTCGCCGACGCGCTTCGGTAATTCGCGCAACACCTGGCTCCAATCGCCGGTTTCCTTCTCGGTGCGCGGACGGCAGACCAAATGCACACTTGTCGCCAAGGCGGCAGATTCGTGGGCGCGAAGGCGAGTCGCCATCTCCGTCGCAATCGGCCACGAGGCGGTGATGACCCAGCCACCGCGAATCATCCCCGAGAGTAACGCCTCCCAGCCTTCCGTGGTCTTGTGGGCGAACACGACACAGCCAATGCCGTCGTCTTTGAGTACACGCCGACCTTCGGCGAACGCCTTCCCCATCGTCGCCTCGAAGAATACGCGGTCCTTCGGTCGCCCGTCGGCCATCTTCACCTCGTCCTGCACCGCCTCGCGCACTTTCGGCGTCAGCGGGTTCTTCGGATCGAACGGGTCGCGCAACAGCGGATGCTTTGGAAGTGTTCGCTTCAGCCAGACAAAAAAGAAATCCGACAGATCCGAGTATGGCACCGCGTCGTAATATGGCGGGTCGGTGAACCACACGCTACTTGCGTCGTCCGGCAACGGAGAGGCGCAGGCATCGGCGATTTGCACGGAACTATCGGAGCCAAGCAAAGAGGCGCTCTCAACTGCCATTGCTGTCCAATCAATGAGGCCATCCCACCCGCCTGAACCGTTACCAGAAAAAACGACCTCAACAAAATCTGTAATGAAGGGCAGACCTTGTCGGGCAAAAGTGTGGTTGACCTTCTCTCTGTTGTGATAGTGCCAAGTGCAGAGTGACGAGAGATAATCTGCTTGTTTGCTCAACACCAGTGCAAGGCATTCCCGTAAGGCCCCATCCGTCTTCCCCAAGTTGATCTGTCTAGCCAACTGTACCAGCGAAATTTTCGACCGCGCAGGGAATAGATCGCCAAACGTCATCATACCGTACTTCTGCACCGAGAATGCACGGCCTGCACCCGAGCCGCCGCCTGCAGGCGATGGCTCATCAGGCAATGCACCTTTGGACATCTCTGCGACGGCACGGTGTGCCGCACGGACGGCGGCGTAGTCCCGGTCAGTCGGCAGGCGATACTCTCGACGGGTGCCGTCGTACTGCGACGTTACTACCGCCAACAGACGGGCGCCACCGATGCGATGACCTTTCGCGTCGAAAACCACATCCGCTCCGCCGCGTTGCGCCACCAGTTGAGTACGGACGCGAGATGCAGGCAACACATTCTGACAGCACGGACAAGTCGCGTTAGCCCGGTTTACCGTTCCCTGCGATATGTCATCGTCAGACTTCGATTCGTAGATCTCGAAGTTCACAAGTGGGGGTTTGCCCTTGGGCCTCTCGATGCAGAGGCGAAGCGCTTGCCGTCGCTTCGCTTTTTTGCAAAGCCAGAAGGAGTGCATCAGCGGGATTTCCGCGCCGCATCCGACCGCCTCGCACTCCACCGTTCGCGCCCAGAGATAGGCAATGGGCCGCGCTCCGTCCGGATCGGATGGGTAAAACTGTGCCAGTTCCTTCTCCGCCGCCTGTTTCACCTTGGCACCGACTTGGCGCAATTCCTCCGCCAGTTGGGGACCGTGACGCGGGATGTCCTCCAGCATCACCTTGAGGATCAGGCAGGCAACTGGATTGAGATCGCTGGCAAACGCCTCGCACCCCAGCCGCAACGCCTCCAGCGGAATCGAGCCGCCGCCTGCGAATGGGTCAACGACCAGCGGCGCGTCTTGGGAATGTGCCACCTTCACCAACCCGCGTCCAACTTCGAGGAAGGTCTGGTTGGCGGTATGATCCCAGTCGGCGAAATTGCCGATGAAGCGGAGCAACGAATCACGCAGATCCTTGTCGCTCGCGCCGAGTTTGCCCGGCACCTTCCGCAGAAGTTCACGTGCTTTGGTCTTGAATTCCTTCGGACAATGCTCATCGCACGGGTCCGGCAACAGCAACCCCAGCAACATCGCCCGGCAGGCCGCCAGCGGGCGCCTCGCCCACCACAGGTGAAGCGTGGACGGATGGCCATGCCGGATGGATTTCTCCCGCGCCGAGTGCCGCGACACCGTCGCAATGGGAAAATCCACCTCCGCAAGCCGTTTGCAGTCCTTCGGGATCATAGTTTGAGCAGTTTAACCGCAGGTGGAGAACGACTTCCGGGATGTTACCCCCATTATTACCTTCATTTAGACTAATTACCCCTTTTCCGCCACCGGGCGCCTTGGCCGCGACCCTTGCAGGTCACCAAGCCGTCTTTGCGGAGATAGAAAAGCCGGTTCTGAATCATATCCCGGCTCACACCGGGACAGGCTCGCTCCAGGTCGCGGACGGTGAATTCGCCGGGGAAGGCGTTAATCGCCGCCTCCACTAAGACGGTCTTGGCCCCGCGTGGACTCTTCACTTGACCGGCCCGTTCCTCGAACTCGCGGTAGGCGCGGCGGACGACGACAAGAAAGTAGTTGAGCCACGGAAGGAGGTCGTGCTGGCCCTCGTGCCAGCGGTCGGAACTTTGGCGAAGAACTTCGTAGTAGTCTTCCTTCGATTCCTCGGTAAGCCGTTCGAGGCTGATGTAGCGGCCCACTTCGTAGCCGTGCTGGTAGAGAGCCAGCAAGGTCAACAGCCGGGAGACGCGGCCATTGCCGTCACGGAACGGATGGACACAGAGGAAATCCAACACCATTCCGCCGAGTGCCAGCAACGGCGGGACTTGTTGCTGATCCATCGCGTGGCGGTACAGGCGGCAAAGTTCATCCATCGCCGCCGGGGTTTTAGCCGCTGACACGGGACGGAACCGGACCGTGGGCGGCGCTCCTTGACGAAACTCAACGATCTCGTTGTCGAGTCGCTTCCACTGGCCCGCGTCACCTGCGCCTTCCTGAATGATGCCATGTAGACGCAGAATAAGATCGGGCGTGATGACGAGGTTGGCGGCGTCGGTGTGAATCAGATTGAGAGCGCGGCGATAACCTTGGATTTCCTGCTCGGACCGATCCTTCGGCCGGGCGTGGCCGATGACCAGCGGGAGCAGGCGGACCGGTTCGACGGTGACGCCCTCAATGCGGTTGGAAGATTCGACACTTTGCACCAGTGCCATCTCGCGCAGGGCTTTGAGGACTTGGGGTGATTGCTTGGTGAAAAGTTCTTGTTTGCCCTTGCCCTCTGCAATGTCTGACATCAGCCAGACAGTGCCAGTCGGCACGGAAACATTCTGAATCCGTCCACTGCGAAATGACATCATGATGGTTGGTCTCCGTAACTAGGTGGCGTTGACTCACGCACTTGCATCGGCTGGGTCATCGCGTCCACTTCCAGCCAGTAGTGCTGGACCTTCTTGACCTCGTGCCACTCGAACCGCGCCGGATCCTTGATCGGCTCCTGCAACTCCGGCTTCGTGTTGCAGGTGGTGACGACATAGAGCCAGTAGCAGTCACGACGGTCTTCAGCCACGCGCCGTTCGTTCGGCGTCAACAGGACGGTGCCCACGGAGTTGCCGATCCCCTTCACCTCGATCAGTCGCAATTCGCCCGAGGTCAGGTCAAGGCTCGTGAGATCGTAGCCCAGGTTCTTCTCGTGGACATCCTCGACATGGCGTCCTTGAGACGTCTCAAACTCGATGACGGTCAGCATCGCGGCGGCTTCGGTTTCAGGGTTCGCGCGCAGGTTTTGAACTTCTGGCGCTTCGCGTTCGGGGTGCGGAAGCACGAGGATACTGGTGACACGCTCGACAGCCTGAAGCGTCAGCGACCGCTGGCGCAACAGTTCCTGGCGACGGCGGTCACGCCGAGACAGCAATTCGGCGTGCCGCGCCTCTGCCATGGCAAGACGGCCCTCGGCGCCCTGTGCGCCTTGATCGACATCCGCGGCCGCTTTGCCGATCTCTTCGTCGGCTTTCTGTAGTAGTTCGGTCAACGAGAGTTCGATATGGGAAGCGATGCGCTCCACCTCCGCCATTCGTTCGTGGCGCACCTCTTCGAGGAACGGCTTCAACGCCTGATCGTTGAGCCATCCCGATGCTTCGGGCAGGGTGGCGACAAGAGGAATCCCATCCGGTCGTGCCGTCGGAGTGAAATTGCCGAGAATGCCCGGGTCTTGCAACCGTGGCTCCCCGGTCTCCTGAAGTTCCACCGCGAAGAAGCGTTCGTGAACGATGTTACCAAGGCCGTCTACGATGCGGGCGCGGTAGAAGTCAATCCGCGACGGCGTGGCGTGTTGGAGCGAGTAATAGCACGCGCCCCTGCCGAAGGATTCTTGCGCGGAACTATGTGCGTGACGCCGCAACGCCTCGAACAGTGGATGGCCCGGCGTCACCCATTCGAGGTTGTTGCACTCCGCAGTCTCGCGGTCGGTGGAGAGGCGCGGATACTTGGCGGCAAGGGAGGGCATCTTCCATGTCGGCTCGTGTTCGTACCGTCTCAGGACGGCAGGTGTCTTGCCCGGCTCAAAGGCGTGCGGGATCGCGGCAATTGGTTTGAGCGGCAATGGCGCGTACTCTGCCGCTTCGCGGATGAACCGGGCAATGGTCTCCGGTACAACCCGTCGTTCTTGGGCGCGGGCCCGGCGCTCGATGAGCATCTCTAGGTTCAATTTCTTGGAGGCCAGCCCTTCGAGTGCATTCTGGCAGATGGCGCGGAAATGTCCTTCGTCGACATTTCGCAACAACCGATCTTCGAGGTCAGCGTCGCCCAACTTTCCGGAGTAGTAGTCGCGGAGAACCCGCTCGATATGCGTGGCTGGCAGGACCTCGCCGACGACGTTGAAGACCGCGTCGTCGTCGAGGGCGTTGCGGATCTCCTGCAGTTTCTCCAGCAGACGCTGGAGGACGCGGCCTTCAATGGTGTTAGTGGCGACGAAATTGAAGATGAGGCAGTCCTTGTGCTGGCCATACCGATGGATGCGCCCCATGCGCTGTTCGAGCCGGTTGGGGTTCCATGGGATGTCGTAGTTGAAAAGGATGTGGCAACACTGGAGATTGATGCCTTCACCCGCCGCCTCGGTGGCAACAAGAACCTGGATGTCTCCATCCTTGAACTGTTGCTCGGAATAGAGCCGTGTGTTGGGCTCGTCCCGCGAGCCAGGCTTCATCCCGCCGTGGATGCATCCGACGATGAAGCCCCAGTCCTTGAGACGTTTCATCAGATAATCGAGTGTGTCCTTGTACTCGGTGAAGATGAGAAGACGCTGGGTGGAGTCGTTGAAAAAACCCTCGTCTTGGAGGAGTTGCCTGAGCCGGGACATTTTTGCTTCGGCGCCAGCGTCCTCGACCGCCTGCGCCTGGTCTGCCAACTTCTGCAATTCCGCTATCTCCTCCCGCACCTGCTCGGCACTGCCCGCCAGCGTGATGGCCTCCAGCATCTGCTCCAGCCGTTCACGCTCGGTCTCCTCCATCTCGTCGAGTTCCTCGGCATCAGGCAGATCAGGCGGGGCAAGTCGCGCCAACTCCTGGGCCTGCTTCAATCCTTCTGCGAGGCGTTTGGCCCGGTTATCCAGCGAGTGGCGCAGTGCATAGGTGCTGGAAGCGAGGCGGCGCTGATAGAGGGACATCAGGAATCCAACAGCACGGGCACGAGGATCATCTTCTTCGGCGGCGGCCTTGGCACTTTGGTTTTTCACGAAACGGGTGACGGCGCGGTACAGGTCGGACTCGGCACCGTCAATCTTGAACTCGACTGTATGCGGGATGCGCTTCGTGAAGATTTTCTTGGCGACCCATTTACCGTCGGCCATGCGCTCGGGGAAATAGACCATCGCCTCCTTAGTCCGCCGCAGGTAAAACGGCGCACGTTGTTCTGCCATCGCTTGACGAATCGACTTCACATCTGCATAGGCGTCGGAGTCGAGCAATTGGAGGAAGACACTGAAATTGGTCGGGTCGCCCTTGTGTGGAGTAGCCGTTAGGAACAAGATGTGGTCGCTGGCATCCCGCAACAGTTCGCCGAGGGCGTAGCGGGCCGTCTTCCGCGCCGGCGGCGACCATGACATCCGGTGGGCCTCGTCCACGATCACAAGATCCCAGCGTACCTGGCGAAGGCCAGGGAGGATCTCCGTACGCTTGGCAAGATCGAGGGAGGTGATAACCCGCGGTTGCTCCAGCCATTGATTGACCCCGAACTGCTCGCGGACGTCCGCGCCCTTCATCACGAGGAACTTCTCGTCGAACTTCTCCTTCAACTCCCGTTGCCACTGAAAAGCGAGATTGGCGGGGCAGACGATGAGGATACGCTCGGCTAGACCGCGCAGTTTAAGTTCCCGGATCAGCAATCCGGACATGATGGTCTTGCCGGCACCTGCGTCGTCGGCCAGAAGGAACCGTACCCTTGCCAGTTTCAATAGGTAATCGTAGATGGCCTCCAATTGGTGGGGAAGCGGATCAACCCGCGAGATGGAAAGCCCGAAGTACGGATCGAATTCGTAAGCGATCCCCAGCCAGTGGGCTTGTAAGCCGAGCCGCAGGTGTTTCCCGTCGCCGTCATAGGACAGCGTAGCGTCGCAAATCTTGAGTCCCGCGATCTCTTGGGCGGTAAGCGTGACACTTCGGAAGCGCTCGGATTGCGTACCCACCATCCCCACCACCCAAGAATTGTTGCCATTGGGACGAACGGTCTCAACGCGCATCGGTTCATTGAACAGCGCGCCCGTCAGTATTTGCCCTGGTTTGATGGCGGTTTTGTCGGCCACTAGGTCGTCTCCTCGCCTGCGGTGCAGATATTGGAACGCAAGGGTGGAATTCTCAAGCACTATGCGAAGGGTCAACGACGCCCCCGCCGGCGCCTCAACGCCCCGTGGCCGACCACTCGCCGCATGGTAGCATCCGTCCATGGGCGTCCGCCTGACCGACGACATGTTCGGGCCACAAGATCAGCCCGTCTTCTTCGTCCTGCGGGGTGCTGACCGCTTTCTCTGCATCCTCCGTTGCGACGAGATCGTGCTGGCGGACAGTCCCGTTGCGCCTCTCTTGACATCGTCACAAGTGGGTGCTGATAATCGTCGCCGTGAGTCTACGAACGCCAGAACAAGTTTTCATTACTGACGGGTATCCTGAACTTACCTATGTAAATCAGGCCGGCGGAAAACCAGAAGCGGAACTGCAAGAAGGACTCGGACAGGCAAACAAGATTATTTCAATCGTCGGAGCATCGAAGACGGGGAAGTCAACCCTGTGCGACAAGTATTTCGGGTCAGAGAAAATCCTTATTCCCGGGGGCCGCATCGAGAACATGCACGGACTGTGGTCGGAGGCATACCGTCAAATCGGTGGCAAAATCACCGAAGGTTATGCCCGCAATGTACTCGGTGAGACGCTCGATGCGCTCACCAAGCGAGGCTTGCCGGTTGTTTTGGATGATTTTCACTACGTGGACCGACAGGTGCAACGGGTAATCTGCCAGCAGATGAAGAACGAAGCGGCGCGCGGGCTTCGTTTCATCGTAATCAACACCCCCCACCGCGGCGACGATCCGATCCGAAACAACAGCGATTTGAGTGGAAGGTTTTTCAAAGTCGACCTCCAGTTTTGGACCGCACAGGATCTCATGGAGATTGGGAAAAAAGGGTTCAGTGGGGTGGGACTACGAGTTTCGGGCGAGGTGCTGGACATCCTAGCGCGCGAAGCCCTCGGCTCTCCGCAGTTGATGCAGACACTATGTCTTGAAACTTGTCGGTCCATGCCAGAGGACACACCGTACGAGCAACAGACCGTAGACCATACTAATTTCGACATCGCCAAAGTGCGTGAGAAAACGGTCAGATCGTACGACCACTCCACTGCCCTCCACTACTTACGGGAAGGGCCGGGCGAGCGAGGCAGGGCGCGGAATGTCTACACATTCCAGGACGGCTCCACGGGTGATGTCTACACCGCCTTGGTGAGGTGCTTGACGCTGGACCCTCCCTTTGTGAGCATAACGCTCGGACAGATAAAGGCACGCGTCAGCCAGATCGTGATGGAGGGCGAAATGCCCAACATGGCGGCGGCTTTGTCGCATCTGAACGATTTGTTCAAGGACGACTATCGTCCCATGGAGTGGGATGGCGACAAGGAACTTCTCTGGGTGGTGGATCCCCACTTCTACTTTTATCTGCGTTGCAAACCAATATGAATCAGGCTGGCGTGCCTTCGGCCGTGGAAGATGGCTTGTTTCCGCTGAAGGCGGAAAGGTGACCTGTGTGGCGGCGGGACTGTGGCTGAGTCAAATGTAGAACTTGAATTGCGGCAATCTTTTGGCGACGGTCGGGTTTGCGACCAGAATTTCGCCAACGGCATTGGAAAAGAGCACGGTCACCGGCTCCGAATCCCCAAGGTTGCATGCATTGTAATTCAGTTTTGTCAGCCCGAATATGTCCTTCGCCACCTGTGGGAGTGAGGCCGTGCCGTGCTGGATGTCGATTCGGAGCGGCGTGGGAACCTCCCAACCATCGTAGGTTGCAAGGCGCGGCTTGAAACCGGATGCCCACAGAAACCCTGTCCGGTTGTTGACCTCAAGGAAGGAGCCGCGAATTACCGGCATTTCGCCGTGTCGGAACAGGCGAAGTCCACCGCGTTCAAGGCGTACGCGAACCCCTACCAATTTTACCCCCTTCGGACACGCTTCCCTATAGCCTTTGTATTCGTCAGGAGAGATGTCCGAACGACAGTGAAGAAATACCTCCGTCAATTCCTTACCGTAGGACTCGCGGTACGTTTTCAGCACTCCCTCGAGTAGATTCTTAGCGGCGGATCTACTCAAGTGGAACTGCCCGCGCTCGGGTGAGTACCATGGACCGTTTTCACCTGTAAATACTATCCCGTCGCCCGAATCGAGAAACATTTGTGCCGCGCAACATGCACTCCTGTTGCCCTCGTCCGGATTGATTTTCCGAAACGCGATTCCAACATAACACACTCCGTCCCGCGCTCCGGCTAAACGCCAAGGCTTGCCGCCGGCCTTGTAATAGAGTGTCGTAGATAGATTCCACGCACGGTCCGATAACGGAGTCATATTGCGAGGTGAATCCTCAGTTGGTGGCCCGAGACGTAGTGTTGATTCACGAATGATCTGCAATGGGATGTCATACTCCATCGCTCGCGCTTTGAGTTGGCGGCGGAAATCAACGGAGAGCGAATACTGGTCAGGATCGAAATGCTCGAAAAGATTCGCTTGCCCTTTGATGCGTTGCTTTTGTTCCTGGCGCGAGACGCGCAGACCAACTCCGTCCAAGACCATCGACTCAGGTCTGCAGTTCTTCCATACCTCATCAGGCACGACACACACGATTACTCCGAACGCCTCATCGCGGCGCCTTGCGACGCCGATTCCCTGAATGTACGCATTTACGACCTCGTACGTTCGCTTGTATGGGTCAAGATTCCGGGAAGCAAGGGACAGCGTTTGGCGGTCGATTTCAAACTCGAAGGCGGGCTTTGTAGTCCAGTTTGAAAGAAAGGCGGCATCGAACCCCGGAAAATGCGGCCAAAGACGCGTATCCAAGTCGCCTTCTGACAAAATCGGCCGCGTGATCGCTTCAGACCAGAGCGTGTGAGCCGCAATGCCATCCTTGGAGCCAATGATCCCGTAGACGATGCTCTTGGGATGAGAAGGTTTGTCAGCGGAGAATGGTCCGAATAAGCCAAGCCCATCGTGCGGGTCTTGCACCCTCTGTCCGTGCAGAAACTCCAGTTCCGGCTCCATCAGCACTTGTACGATGTCAGTCATCCGTGATTTCGTCCTCATCGCTGTCTGGAGCGACGTTCGCGGGACTCGCTTCAGGACCCTTGAGTTCTTCGATGGGATGGCCCAGTGCTCGCTCATTGATGCTCACGTTCGCTTGGAAACATAGTGGGTGTGCATCCAAGATCACCTGCTCATTGGGATTCTCGCCGATCACGATGGTATCAGTGCCGTTCGCAAGAAAGTGATGGAATGCGAGCAGTCGATTGAACCATTGGTGGTTCCACCAGAATCTGGCGATCTTTTTCCGCCGAGCGACGGCTGAACGATGGGGCAAGGGTTGCCCATTCGCATCGGTCAGATGCAGTCGCATCCGAAACTGTGCGATGAATGGGTCCATGAGATTCTGCACGACCCCGACCTCTGGAGACAAGTGATAGCAGTATTTCGAAGGGGGCTTGCCAGGGGCATACGCCGATCTTGTGCCGGCAACAAGGACCCAGGTCTTTTCTCCCCCATAACTGACAAAATGGATTTTGTCGTTTTCGAGAAGGCCCCTTGGGAAATACAGTCTGTTGTCGAGTGTCAATTGGAGCCCTCTGGATAGGCACTTCACGCGGAGTGACTTGAACAAGAGCGAGGACACGATGTTGCGGGACGGAATGTCGTCGATTTCGCTCACATTCATCCACGCCGCTCCGCCCGCGACCGCAAAGCCGATCTTCTTACCCGGTTCCGGCGGGTCGTGAAACGTCAACACCGTTACATCACTCTCCCAGTAGCAGGCCCAGTGTAGCGTGAGCGCGTCCTTTTCTTCCTTTGTAGGTTCACGGCGGAATTTCAGTCGCTTGACGACAGGAGGAATTTTCTGGAATCGCAGACAGTTCGACGAAAGCGGTTCTGGAGTCGACAGTAAAAAATCCTTTGGAAGAAATGTCTCGGCCGCTATGCTTGCGCCGTTCTCCAGGGTGCGAGGTGTGTTCAACTTGTCCAACTTCGTCAACAACTGTTGCAGGCCGGTCGCCCAACTTGGATGGAACGGTATGAATGTCAGGTCACCCGTCATCCAATCCAGTTCGGTCGGCCGCCTTCCATCGACATTGAGCGGAATCAGAAAATCAATGCCGCGTTCCCTGGCGATATTTAGGGCAAGCGTACGCTCCTTCCTCGGGTTCTCCCTGTCAATTGAATGGCGGGAAAGAAGTGCCAGCATCCTGAAGGTTTTCGCCTTGATAGCGGTGTCGATGTCTTTGGGATAGGACTCACCGCCGAGTAATTGGAACCGGTCACACCACACACGATAGCCGGCGGCAGTCAACTTCCGCGTCAGCCATTCAGCGAGGGCGCCATCCTGCCCGGCGTAACTGATGAAGAGATGGTCCCGATCTTTTTCCTGATCAGACATTGCGAGGGGAAGAATACCGTAAGCGGCTCAGGATTCAATGCCAACAACGGCCCTAAACACCAAGTCTCGGCCGGTACGCAACAGGTGTGCTACCCTCCACGCATGGGCTTCCGCCTGATAGACGACCTGTTCGGGTCTCACGACCAACCCGATCTCCTGGTGCTCCAGGACAACGACCGTTTCCATTTCATACTTCGAACCAACGAGGTCGCACTCTCGGACAGCACGCTGGTGATGGTGATCTTCGTCGTGCGACGGGCCTCGACGGGGCTCTTCGACATGGTCATCCTGCACAAGTTCTTCCACGCGGACGGACAGGTCAAACGAACCGTCATGAGCAAGCGGGACATCTCACCCGAAACTGTGGAACAGGTTGTTTCAAACACGGCGACGACCTTTGCCCAGGGGTTGCGTAGTCATGGGCATGAAGTGGCCTGGGAGGAACTCGACCTCCGTAAGGTGCAGAACAAGAATAAGCAGATTCGAATGATGGACGAGTGGGGTGTTCTGAAAGCCAAGGGGCGATGATCTGCTGACAGGGCACTGACTTGGTGCAACATGCTTGAATACCTGCGACTGGTGGGCGGCGGCTCAGGTTCTGGCTCCGCGAACTTAGGGGACAATCAGATCCTGCTGATCCGGGCTGGTGTGGTGGCGGTGATCATCTTCGTGGTCTACCTGGTGTTCCGGCGGAAGTGACGCTCGATGGCTCCAGACTTGAAATACGGTCGAGCGATGCAAGATTGATCCAACGATGAGCCAGACCACGATCCAGATCAACCGCGCCCCGGTGTTGGCCCTCTGGGCGACCGTCGTCGCCGAACGCATTGGGTTCGACCACGATGAAGCCTTGACGCTGGCAAAAGCCGTCACGGGATTGACTGCCCAAAGCAAGGGGCGACGGCTTGGCATCTTCAAGCCAGTGCCGGCTGAACTCAAGAAGGCACGGGCAACGAAACACGACAAGCAGTATCACGTGGAGTTCCTCGGCCGAACGGTGCCGGTCGTCAACACACCCAAGGGGATGCGGGCACTGAACAAGGACGAGCCCATCGAGCCAGCGAGCGTGACCAAATATCTGGAGGGGAAATTTGGCGATCAACTCACAGCGGCACACGATGCGATGCGTGATCTGGCGAAGGCGTTCAGGCCGGAGGAACTCGCCGACAGGGCTTTTGGCTTGTACGCGAAGTTCCGCCCAACTGTCCCCGAGGATGCAACCGGCTGGGGTGCCAAGGGCGTGTTGGATCTCGATCAAATTCGTGCGTTGGCGACCGCCACTAATCGCGTACCATAGTTCTTGGGAATCTGACCGCTCCAGATCCCGAAGCCAAGCCTGTTGACCGTGAGATGAAAGAGCGTCGTCAAGACCCCACGACTGTCCCTTTCGAGAATCGCATCAATGGGACAAGTCTCGGCGAATTGACGAGACTCAATGCGGTCAGGATGCCCCGCCGACCGAGAGTGCGTGATGGGTTTTCGTAACCCCCAGATCCTCTTAATCTCGATTAGATCAGGCTCCCAAATGCATCCGAACGATCTTGCGGTTTCCGCAAGTTCAGGAAGGCTCGCTCGTCGAAATTCATCTATGCCTCTGCTGTGAAACTCCGCCGCCAAACTTTGTTCGAGAAATGAGACACCTGCCAAGATGCTCGCCAGATAATAGCCACTAACGTAACAGCCCTGAGCCTCCATGAATAAACGAAATATCGTAGCGTTGTGAAATGCCCACTTAACATTGGGGTTATTCTCTTCGATCCATTTTTGTCGTTCGATTCGACCTGTTGGTCCCGCGTCGTTGTCTCTGGTTGTCATCGGATGCCCTCGCATTCTCGATCAACACAATACTACGTTTGATGAGATTCTCAAATTCGGTCAACAGAGTTCAGTAGGTACCACCCCGTTCGTCGGGGTGTGCCTCGTCTGCGTAGTCAAGGGGTGTGCGCCCCCGCAGGGGCGCACGGCGGCTACGAGGCGTTCGGGCAGTCGATTTGCAGTGAGCGGACCGCGTGGTTGATGTCCTGACCGTCTGTCGCCTCGACCTCGAAAAATGCACGCCGTCGAGACCGGATGATCTCGGCCAGACTGCTCTCCACCCGCAGGTAGAATCGTGGCGCGCCCATCAAACGGTCGCCCGGCGTGATGCAACGCTGGACATAGGCGCGGCTGTAGCCGGAGCGTCGTGCCACCTCGCGGATGGGGACATCGAACAATGTGATCAGAGCACGTAGGCGGGCACCGTTGGACATTCTTCCCTGAAAATGTTGGTGGCCGCTTTTAACAGCCCTAGCGGCGCGGCGGCGGGGTGTTTTGGTGGTCTGCATGAGACCATATTCCACGAGAAAACACCCTTCGGCCAAGGCCGAAATTGTCACGGTATCCCCCGGAAAAGTGCGGCAATTCCGCGGCCGGTTTGGCAGACGCACAATTCCAACGGTGCCCGCTCCCGTCTGCGATTTGTCACAACCTGGCCGAGTCGAGCAACTTAGGTAACAAACAGCGTCGCGTCAATCGGCGTCCCGACATCACCTTCTTGTGTGATGGCGGGTGCGAAAAATCACCCAGGATCATCTCGGCGCCGGCCGACCCGCCGAGGCAACGGCAACCAAATCTCCTCTTCGCTACCCGGGGGGTAAATCAAGGGCGGTGTCATCTATCCTGCCGTGGATCCCCGCTGACGCGAAATCGATCTGCAGTCCTTTCATGGGCGGCGGATCAGTGGAAATCGCGATGGCGGCGCGGGGATTCACAGTCCGCGGCTACGACCTGTTCGAGCCGGTGGCGAACTTCTGGATGCAGACGCTCCTCGATGCGTCTGCGGTGGCGGATGGAGCACAGCGGTACCTTCCGCTCGGTCGGGAAGAGTTCTACGAGTTGCAACGGACAACCTCGTTCCGCTCGCCCGTTGAAGGTGCGACGGCGTATTTCGTCCTGAACAGGTCGAGTTTCTCCGGTACGACAATGAGCGGCGGCTTTTCAGGGACTCGGTTCAACGCCGCCTCCGTCGAGCGGCTCCGGAATTTCCGCGCACCGAATCTGATGGTCGCTTGCGCCAACTGGCGGGAATCGTTGGACGCAAATGCATCGGCATTTGCGTTCATTGATCCCCCGTATCCGATTCGGTCCGGGCTCTATGGCGACCGTGGCAATCTCCAACACTTCGATCACGAGGCTCTGCGGGATGCTCTCCGCTGTCGGGGCTCGTGGCTGGTGACGTACAACGATTGCCTGCTCGTCAGGGAATTGTATCGTGACTTCCGCATGGTGCCGTTGCAGTGGTCGTATGGAATGTCACGAGATAAACGGGGGCGGGAGTTGTTGATTGTGGCGGACGACGTGCAGGAGCCGGTTTCAGCATGAGGAGGATCTATTACGAACTGGAAGAGTGAACAACCGGGGACATGCCCAGCCTCGTATCGGGGAGTCCGTACGTGACGGTGCCGTGAATGATTGTGGTTCTCATGCGCTCAGGCCCTCCCGTTCGCAGTCCTCGATGCCGATATTGACTGCCACACCGCCGCTGGTATCCCAGTCCACCCTCACGCGGCCGCGGACGACGCGGCGGAGCACGGTGCCCACCAGGTCATAGTCGTTGCGGTCGTGTACGCGGTCACCAGACTTCAAGGCGAGGAAGTCCTCGGCGGACATCTCGACGGGGATTACCTGATCGAGAAACTGTTCGAGCGGCACCTGACCATGCCAAGTTGGTTGAGATTCGCTCATCGCACCCCCTCGGCGGGAATTCGGGTTCGCTCGTTGTGCGTGTCGGGATTTTTCATGCCGCCCGCGCCCTCCGCGGGGTCGGTGGTCGCGTTGGCATGTGTAATCAGAGGAGGGTTAGTGGTCTGCGCCACCTCGATCTGGTTGAGGGTCAGGTCGTAAGTGCTGATTTCTATCTGTAGTTGTGCTGTCACTCGCATGATGCAATAAGCCTCATCGTTGGTGATGGTCGGCGCGTGTTGCTTGAGGAGGCCACGACGCGCTGTTACCTTGCCCCGATCCCCGGGGAAGGGCGCAAGCGTGACCACTGTCGACGGCTCTCCCGTCGCCCCAGTCGCGCCGACCAATTTCATTCAACCTCGTAAAGGAGGCCAGTACACACCGCGTGGCGCAAGCGAGCCCACTGACTGATCGGAGGACTGTCATGTTTTCACTCCCCCGTGTCGCCGTGTTTACATCGCTCCATCAAGTACACCGCGACGATGAATTTCAGGCCCGCGCCATTGTCGAATGTGCACTTGGTTCCGTCGCAGGCAGTCGCCCATTGGCGCCGAGGGTCAACGTCATCGACCTTGATGCGGCCTACGTCACTCTCCTCGTGGTCGGGCGGCGTCCACGCCCACAGCGTCGGCGGCTCCCATCTCAGGATTGCCCGCAACTTCTTGCCCTCGTGGAGCCCCACCGGACCATCGAGCAAGCGCTCGGCGACGGTGGTCGCATAGGCACCGAGGAGGTTTACATTTCGTTCGCTCTGGTCGTGGTTCATGGAGTCTCCTTTCCGGCCAAACAAGGCTGGCGCGTGCGCGTTGGACAGCCCGCACCGCGGGTCGTGCGGGTCCGGGATATGATAAACGACTTCATTCCGGACGCTGGGCTTCATTGCACACGTGCCTCCTTGGTCTTCACTTCCGCGACGACCATCCCGGCCACGCCATCTTTCTTCGCGATGCGGACGCGGGCGAAGGGATTGATCGCCAAGGCGAGTTTCAGGGCCTTTGCTTCCTCTGCGCGATGGTGTCCACAATAGAACGCAAATCTGCCGCTGACCCCGTTGTGCTCGACGCGGAATACGAACAGCCAATAGGGCAATCCGTTGCGCTTGGACGTACGCTCCTCGACCATGTCCTTGTAGCCTTCATACCAGCCTTCCGGGAGCGAGGCTTCCCATACGTTGGTGCTCATTTGGACATCGCCTTCCTCGCCCACAACTCGCATTTGCGATGATACAGTGCGACGATCTCCTGAGACGTGGATTGGTCAGTCGTGCGCCCGAGGGACATGATGTGCATCTGGTTTTTTGCGTCGAGATGCATGCATACCGGGAAGAAGGCCGTCCCGTCGCCCACAACGGGGAACATGCGACACCCATCGGGACATTCGACGAATCCCATCTCTCTCGGCGCCTCGTGCCACTTCATATAAATCGTCGCTTGCGTCCGTAACATCTCCAGGTCGGGCTTGTCCCAGAGGGCGGCAATGGTTCCAGCGGGCAAGGCCCCCAAGACTTCACCGGAGATCGCGTCGCGAGCCAACACAAAGGACAATGGAACGTGCCCGATTTGCGGGCTTACCTTGCCGTACGTGGTGACAAACCGCGCCATGTCCTCGTTCTTGTCCGGTTTTGTTCGATCATCATTGCTGTTCTGTGATTTGGCCTGGGCGTGAACTTTCGTCGGCGCTGTCGCCGATTTGGTTGCACTCCTATAAGTGATCGCCGGAGCGTTCAGAGTCACCCTCCCCGCTCTGGCCTTGGTGCCGTCGGAGCCACGGCGCGGCAGAACCACACACGCCACCGTGCCTTGGTTGCACGCCAATATCGCGGTACCGGCCTCGGTCACCCTAGAGTCTTCCCGAAGGATTTTGGGGTAAGTGAACCCCTCTTTCCGTGCCTTACGCCGCAACATTCGGAGTGCCTCATTGAACATTGCGTCCTTTTTTGATCTGCTAGTCTTCATTGGTTTTTCTCTCGCTCTCCTGTGCACCCGCTCCGCCTCGTGTGGCGGGGGGGGCTATTGGGGTTGCTGTGTAAGGTGAGGTTCATTTCAGCACCTCGACCTTGCTGACTATCACGGTGTCGCGCACATGTTGTTGCAATTGGGCGTGCGTCATGGAGTGCGTCGTGGTGACGTCTATAATGACGCTCTTCCCCGGCCAGCCGGAATCATCCGGCAGGTGGACGGTGACGTGATAGGTCTTCGCTCTCATCCTTTCTGCTGTTCGATCAATTTTGAGCATCCGTTCGACTTGGACGGGCAACAGGCTGTGCTCAAGCGCCTGTTCGTCCGCTGGTGTTGCGGCATTGCTGGTATTCATGGAAAACGGTCCTTCGTTTCTGGCCAGCACAATGCTGGCGCACACTGGTTGCGTTGTTGTTTTGGGGAATGCCCGGCAGGAATCTGCCGTTTGAACAACGGCGGGGGAAGTGTCCGGCGGCTAGAAAGCCGCTTTCGTATCGTGCCCCGGCGGTGCAAGCCTCAGCGCTACAAACTGCGTTCTATACAGAACAGCCCACATGTTGTCCGAGCGTCAGCAGTTTCGCATAAGGGAAAGCGAGCGTCAAGAAGTGTTTGTGTAACAAGTAGTTACGACTAACAATGTACCATCCACTTTTTCAATGTCAAGCCGCCCACGAGACGCGAATCTCGCACGCCGGTCATAGCCGTAAGCGCCTTGACATCCAACTTCAGATGATATGTTGTGACATGGCACCGCGGGGAAGTCGGGATGAAATTATTTTTTCGGCCCGGTCTGCATCGCCATCTGCGGTCTCTTTCGCCCAGGCTTGCGGGCAGACTGAACGAGCAGATCTTCGCGCCTGTGCCTCGATAAGCGGGCGTGATTTGGTGCGGATCGTCTCAGCGGCCGGCCGGTGATCGACACGATCCTGGGTTTTTTCAATGGCCAATCTCGCCCACGTGGGCGTATAGAATGATCATGGACGTCCGTAGATGCCATCGTCGTACGGGCCGGGCGCAATGACATCATGAAACTCGAAGAGATACGCAGTCTGTTCCAATCCTTCCTGGCCGAGGAAAGCCTGGAGGTGGACGGATCGCCGTCAGACTTCGCCCCTGTCTCCAATTCAGAGAAGCCGCTAGGGCTTGCCATCGAAACCTACCTGCGGGAGAACGAGTACCCTGAACCGGAATTCTACGACATCGCCAGCAACTTCTTCCATTCGCAAGGGGAGTACCGACGGGTCGAGGAGATGCTGGTGCGGTGGAAGAGATCCAAGGGTAATCCCATCACCCCGATCATCCGCCACGCTCTCCTGTACTTCGCCGACGGCTACATCGGATACGAGGAATGCCTGGCTCACATCCAGGAGGGGCTCCAACAGGAGCCTGGAAATCCGTTTTTGCCGTCGATTGCATACGTCACGGCCTTTCAGGAAGAGGACACGGGGAGGCGCCTCCATTACGCAGGACAATTGGCGGCGATCTCGGCCGAGGCCGGCCAGCAGATCGTGTACGGCCTTGAGTGCGGCGAGAACCTGCTGGTTGATCGCGCACAGGCGGCGTTTGCACGAGCGCGGGAACTGGACGCGACCGATGTGCGGGGGTTGAACGGAATGGGCAAGTGTCGGCTAGAGAAACTGGACCTTGATAGAGCAGAGGAACTACTCCATCAATCGCTCCAATTAAAGGAAACGCCTTTCGCCAAAAAGGCACTGGAGACGGTCGCCCGGTTGCGAAACGGCAAGGCCTGGTCGGACGAGGAGAAGCGATTCCAGAAGTTCTGGACCGAATGGACGGACACTCAGTTGAAGGAGATTACGGCGGCGGAGCAACCGCGCCTGATGGCGGAATGTTTCGCTCCACCACATTGAAGCGCCGACACAATAGGACGAGGGAAATGACTTTCACTGCCATATTCACAAGTGATTGAAAAACACTGGGTTCTGGCAGGTCCTAGTTGACTACAATCCGGCGCACCAACATTTGGTGCTTGAGAGTGAGGGTGTTACGCAAGATGTATGCGTGACACCCTCTCTCGTTTTTTCCCAAGGGTAGTCAGGCGAATCGCATGTTGCGCCCTGACCTTCGTCAGGCGGCTTTGTGTGGATCGCCTTTTCCGTTTGTGCGGCAGCAGGCTTGCGCCTTACCGTAGAAGGCCACATGATCATCCAAGTCCAGTACGTCAAACCAGATGAAGCGTATCGATCGCTCCCCCCATGAAAATCACTGCCATTGACCATGTTGCTGTCCAGACATCTAATCTTGACGCTGCTCTGGACTTTTACTTGCGCATCCTCGGTGCCGACATGATTAATCGGCGCACGTTCAAGCGCCGCGAGATGGCTTGGCTCCGGGTCGGTGCCGTTAAGATCGAACTCTTCAGCAAGCGGGAGGGCGAGTCGTTGCAACAATGGAATGATTTCGCTTCCGGCCCGGTGCATTTGGCCTTTCTCGTTCCCAATCTCGATACGTTTCTACGGGAGGCTCTGGCCAAGGGGGCACGCTTCCATCCTTCCCATCCCGCGCCGTTCGTCCCGCCAGTGGAAGGGGCATCGAAGATCGCCTACCTCCTGGGACCCGATGGTGAAGAAGTGGAACTCCGCGATTCAAAGAACGTGATGTAGGCCGCCTTCGACCATCGGGAGCAATGTGCACGCCATCTTCCCCGACGACGTTGCCAGCCATCTGAACAACCGTTACCATTCCGACATGTCCAAACTCCTTTTCCTGTGCACCGCCAACTATTACCGCAGTCGATTTGCGGAGATGTTGTTCAACCATCTGGCGGCTCAGCGTCAACTGAGCTGGTTTGCCGATTCCCGCGGTATTGCCACCAACTTGGGTGCTGACAATACCGATGTCATTTCCGAGCACACGATCAACGGGTTGCTGAACCGGGGTGTCGCCGTTGGAAACAATCATCGCTCCCCCATTCAACTGGAGATCCAAGACTTGGAGCAAGCCGACCTGGTAATCGCCCTCGACGAAGAAGAACACCGGCCGTACATGGAAAGGTGGTTTCCTGACTGGGCGGATCGGATTGAGTACTGGCACGTCGGCGACCTGCATATCACAGCCGCAGACGAAGCGTTGCCAGTGGCTGATCTTGAGGTCCGCGCGTTGGTGCAACGGTTATCATCTCAGGGCCACTGACTCAATAACTCGTCATGGCCGATTCGCCGCTACGGTTTCCACCGCTCGCACCCCCCCTCTGAACCACCGTCACTATCACCGCTTCTGCGCACCGCACGAACGCCGAGTTTTGCCAATGGCTGCCAATCGCCTCGAACGCATGGCGGTGCTTCCCCGCAGTTCGCTTTTCGTCCGTGCCAACCTGCAACAATCCGTGCCAGTCTGCGCCCAGATCTTCTGGACGTATTTATAGGTCAGACCCGGCTCCCGCAAGGCCGGCATTGGAAAACATTTAGGTTCGAGTCCTGGCGAGGCAGCCATTCCTCCAGCAGCGTGTCGCTAGAGATTTCTGACAGGGCTTTCAACCTTGAAACTCCGCCGTGATACCACCATCAAGTGTCTGGTGGGCAAAGCGGGCGCGCGTTTCAGCGTATTAGCCAAGTGGGCTTCCGCCTGGCGTTGGAGCCACTTGCAACTTTCCTTTTTTTTCTGCTGTGCTAGTCTTGTGGGGTTATGAATTCACATCTCGGTCGCCATTCGCTTTTGCTTGCCGCCACACTGGCGTTTACCAGCGGGCTTTACGCACAGGCCCCCAAGGTGGATTTCCCGTCGGCGAGCCCTGCGTGCACGCTCAAACAACACGTGGGTCTCACCGACATTGAGATTGTCTATTCCCGGCCCAGCATGAAGGGGCGCACGATCTACGGTGGCCTGGTGCCGTACAATGCGGTCTGGCGCACCGGGGCGAATGCCTCGACGAAGATATCCTTTTCCACACCCGTGAAGCTCAACGGCAACGACATCCCCGCCGGGAAATATGCCCTGTACACCATTCCGGGGGAACAAGAGTGGACCATCATCCTTTCCAAGGACACCGCCGGGAACATCTTCTCCTATAATGCCACGAACGATTTCGTGCGCTTCAAGGTCACGCCGGTGCAACTCACGGACAGGCCCATCGAAACATTCGTGATCGAGTTCAACCACATTCGCGATGAATCGGCGATCATCAATCTGGCTTGGGAAAAGACGGTCGTTCCCATCAGACTCGAGCTCGATGTCGCCAGCAAGGTGATTCCGCAAATCGAAGCGGCCATAGCGTCGCCAGACAAAAAAGACGCGGGCTTCTACTACCAGTCCGCCATGTTCTACTTCAACCATGACCTCGACCTTAAAAAGGCCCTCGCCTGGCTGGACACGGGCCTCGCCGATAAGCCGCGGATTGCTTATGAACTGCTCAATCTGAAAGCCAGGATCCTCGCCAAGCAGGGGGACAAAGAGGCTGCGATCGCTGCGGCAAAGGCGTCGACCGAACTGGCGCTCAAAGCCGAAGGGCCTTCCAGCTCGTTCGCGAGAATGAACCAGGATCTCATCTCGAGCTTGCATTGATGGCGCCGGCGATTTCGCCGAGAACCAAAAACGTCAACGTTGGTAGACCACCCCAGGAGACCGATGAACAAACTCAGATTCACGCTGGTTATCACCACGGCCATCCTCAGCGCGTCGTCGCTCATGGCCCAGCAAAAGCGGATCAGCCCGCACGAGACGATCAGTTCCACCATCGACGGCAATCGTGTCACTATCGTCTACGGGCGGCCTTATACGAAGAACCCGAGTACCGGCGAGAACCGTAAGATTTGGGGAGGGCTCGTGCCGTTCGGCAAGGTGTGGCGTACCGGCGCCGACGAAGCCACCTTGCTCATCACGCAGCAGCCAATTAGCATTGGCGGAGCCACCGTCCCGGCGGGAGCCTACACGTTGTGGACCCTGCCAAATGAAGACGGCACCGCCAAGTTGATCGTCAACAAGCAAATCGGGCAATGGGGCGCCACGCGCGGTGATTTGAAGCAGATTTACGACGAAAGCCTCGACGTGGCGCGGGTTGATCTGAAGAAGGACGCACTCGATAAGCCGGTTGACCAGTTCACGATCGCCATTGAGAAGAATCCCTCGGGCGGCGGAATACTGAAGCTGAAGTGGGAAAGCACCCAGTTTTCAGCACCATTCACGGTTAAAAAATAACGGTCGTCGCAGTAGCTCGTTGCCACAGAATTCGGGTCGCGTTTCTGGGGTGTTCCCCGATTTTGTCGGGGCTGTTTGTATGGGCGGGCATCACGCATGAGACACAACATCTGTTCCACGCGGTCATCCGCGCGGGTTCTGCTGTTCCTTGTGGCCGGGGCGGTGGCTGGCGTTTGCGGTGGCATTCGGGCAGCCGATCCAGAGCCGTCGTCTGCCATTTTGCAGGATCTTCTGAGCTTTCGCGAGATGGGCAGCGTGCTGTACATTGCCGCCCATCCCGATGACGAGAATACGCGGCTCATCGCCTATCTTTCCCGCGGCCGGGGATATCGTACGGGCTATCTTTCTTTAACGCGCGGCGACGGTGGCCAGAACCTGATTGGCCCGGAACTGGGCCCGGAACTGGGGGTCATTCGCACACAGGAATTGCTCGCGGCCAGGCGGATCGACGGCGGCCAGCAGTTCTTCACGCGCGCGATCGACTTCGGCTTTTGCAAAGACTACCGCGAAGCCTTTCGCCTCTGGGATCGCCAGCAGGTGTTGGCCGATGTCGTACGCGTCGTTCGCCAGTTCCGACCCGATGTCATGATCACGCGGTTTTCCACCGAGCCCGGCGGAACGCACGGCCACCATACCGCCTCGGCCATCCTTGCCGTGGAAGCCTTCAAGCTCGCCGGTTTGACAAATGCCTTCCCTGAGCAGCTCGACGAATTGAAGCCGTGGCAGCCCCGGCGCATTTTCTGGAATCATTTCAGCCCGCAACAGGGCCGAAATGAAGCCGGCTTGACGAATTCCGCGGACCTGCGAATTGACGTCGGCGGCTACAGCACGCTCCTCGGCGAATCCTACGGCGAAATCGCCGCGCGCAGCCGAAGCATGCACAAGACCCAAGGGTTCGGCAGCGTCAGCACGCGCGGCTCGGCCATGGAATCCTTCCAACTCCTCGCGGGCGAACCGGCTACCAATGACATTATGGACGGTGTTGACACCACTTGGGGCCGCGTGCCCGGCGGCGCCGAGATCGGAAGTCTCGTTGACGCGGCAATCGCCGGCTTTGACCCTCAGAATCCTTCCACCAGCGTTCCCGCTCTGCTGACATTGCGAAAGCGCCTCACCGCCCTGCCGACGGACAGTCTCATCACGGAGAAGTGTCATCAACTCGATCGCATTATCCAGGAGTGTCTCGGTCTGTATGTCGAGACTGTCATCCCGGTTGCCGAAGCCGTTCCGGGCGAGACATTGAAGATGCGTCACAGCGTAATGATACGCGCCGCGATGGCGGGGCGCCCGCTCCCCGTACGCTGGACGGCGGTGCGCTACCCGGGCGGGGGAGATGAACTTGTCGTGAACGCTGACCTGAAGCCCAACCACGGGGTGATGCAGGAATCATCGCGAGCCATCCCGGAGAGCACTCCGTTGACTCAACCCTATTGGCTGCGCGACGAGGGAACGGTCGGGATGTTCCGCGTGGACGATCCATCGCTTATCGGTCGTCCCGAAAATCCCCCGGCCTTTCCGGTCGAATTCGTCTTCGAAGTCGCCGATCAAACCCTGGTCATTTCCGACGAGCCCGTGCAAGTCGTCGGCGACCCCGTGCGAGGCGAAATCCGTCAACGGCTTGAGGTGATTCCGCCGGTGTCCCTCCGTTTCCCGGAGGACCTCGAATTGTTCGCCCCGGGTAGCACCCGACCCGTGGCGGTCGAAGTGACTTCGGCCCGGGCTGGTGTCACCGGCATACTGCAACTGGAAGCTCCGCCCGGCTGGCGGGTGGCGCCCGGCACCCGACCGTTTTCCCTCACGAATTATGACGAGGCAGCGACCTTTACATTCACCGTCACCGCGCCGACGAACAGTGCGACAGCCGGAATCCTCGCGACCGCGGAGATCGATGGCAAGCGCTACCACAATCAACACGTCGAGATCCGCCACGATCATATCCCGCGGCAATTGCTGCAACCGCCGGCGCGTCTGAAGGCCCTGAGCCTCGATCTGGCGATTCGCGGCCACCAGATCGCCTATTTGCCGGGGGCCGGCGACGCGGTGGCGGAATGCCTGCAACGGATGGGGTATGCGGTCACCATCCTCAACGGTGTGGACCTGACCCCGCAACGCCTGCGGAACTTCGACGCGGTCGTGGTGGGCATTCGCGCGTTCAACACCCGCACCGATCTGGCGCCGAATTTGCCGGCGCTTTTCGGATATGTGGAAGCCGGCGGTACCCTCATCGAGCAGTACAACACATCCATGGGCCTGCAAACGACCGACCTGGCACCGTACGATTTGACACTCTCGCGCGACCGCGTGACCGACGAGAACGCACCGATCACCTTGCTGGCGCCCGACCATCCGGTGTTCACGACACCCAACCGCATCGTCCCGGCCGACTTCGATGGTTGGGTGCAGGAGCGTGGACTTTATTTTCCTGGCGAATGGAACTCGCACTTTACCCCGTTACTGGCGTGTCACGACGCGGGCGAGTCTCCCAAATCGGGCAGTTTGCTTGTGGCGCGCTACGGCCGTGGCTACTTTGTTTATACGAGCCTCTCATGGTTTCGCCAACTGCCCGCGGGCGTTCCGGGCGCTTACCGGCTTTTCGCCAATCTGCTTTCACTGGGCAAATGAAACTGCGAGATCACACGAGCGACGAAAAGGCCACCCGGGCGCCCGGGTTCGACACGTGGCGGAGCGTATACCTGTTTGTTTTCGGCAGCTTCATCCTGTGGGTCGTGTTGCTCGTGGTCTTGTCCACCATCTTTTCATGAGCCTCCTCGATTTCGTGGTTCTGATCGGCAGTATGCTGGCCATTGCCGCCTATGGGATGTGGCGCACACGCCGCCCGCAGGACCTGAATGAGTATCTCAAGGGGGACCCCAAGATGGGGTGGGCCACGATCGGGATCTCGGTAATGGCCACCCAGGCCAGCGCCATTACTTTCATCTCCACCCCCGGCCAGGGCTACCAGGATGGTCTCGGCTTTGTGCAAAACTACTTTGGGATGCCGCTGGCTCTCATACTTATCGCGGCAGTGTTCCTGCCGATGTACCGGAAGTTAAACGTCTACACCGCGTATGAATTCCTTGGCCGGCGATTCGACACCAAAACCCGGCTGCTCGGGGCTTTTCTATTTCTCCTGCAACGGGGAATCGCCGCGGGCATCACCATCTACGCGCCGGCCATCATCCTGTCCACCATGCTCGGGTGGCGATTGGACCTCACCATCATCCTCAGTGGGACACTCGTCATCCTTTACACCGTGATGGGCGGCAGCGAGGCGGTGACCCTCACACAGAAATATCAACTGGCCGTGATCTTTGGCGGCATGGTGACGGCGTTCATCGTCCTGCTGGCGAAATTGCCGCCGCACCTGTCTCTGGTCGACGCCCTCGTTGTGGCCGGGGGCTTGAACAAGATGCGGGCTGTGGACTTTTCCCCGGATCTGCATCAGCGCTACACATTTTGGTCGGGCCTATTTGGCGGCTTTTTTCTGGCGCTCTCGTATTTTGGCACGGACCAATCGCAAGTTCAGCGATACCTCTCCGGGGATTCATTGCGGGAGAGCCGGTTTGGTCTGATGTTCAACGCCGTGCTCAAGATCCCCATGCAGTTCTTCATTTTGCTCCTCGGCGTTCTGGTCTTCGTCTTCTACCAGTTCGAACGCCCGCCGGTTTTCTTCAATCACGCTGCCTGGACCTACGGGTTGGCACACGATTCGCAGGAAAAACTGCGGTCCCTCGAATTACAATACGCTGAGGCCCACCAGCAGAAGGAGGCACTGATTCGGCAATGGCTGGCCGCCAAACATCGAGGCGACGCGAAGGCTGAGGCCAAGGAGCGCACCGCGGCGCAGGAGACCCTTCGACGCAGCGAATCCATCCGCAGCGAGGTCAAGACGACTCTTGTTGCAGACGGCTCACGCACGACGACCAACGACAGCGATTACGTATTCATTACCTTTGTGCTGGACCACCTGCCGCACGGAGTGATCGGATTGCTGATAGCTGCGTTTTTTGCCGCGGCCCTGTCGTCAAAAGCCGCCGAACTTAATGCGCTGGGGGCGACCACGACCGTCGACTTGTACCAGCACCTGGTCAAGCGCGACGCGAGCGACGCGCACTACGTGATTGCCTCGAAATGGTTCACGCTCTTCTGGGGGCTTGTCGCGCTGGCGTTTGCCCTGTTCGCAAATCTCGTGGAGAATCTGATCCAGGCCATCAATATCGTGGGCTCGGTTTTCTATGGTGTGGTGCTCGCCCTGTTCCTCGTGGCATTCTTCGTGCGCCGCGTTGGGGGGACCGCCATTTTCTGGGCGGCATTGGCGGCTCAAACCATCGTCTTCGTCCTCTATTTCATCCTGAACATCAGCTACCTCTGGTACAACTTTATTGGTTGTGCCGCCTGCGTACTGTTCGGCCTTCTCATTCAAGCCGCGTTGGGTCCCACCCGCCCGCCGGCGGAGCCACTGGTTGCCTCATGACGACAGCACCCGTCATCTGTTTTGGCCAACAACCGTGCGGGTTTTTCCCCAAGCGTTTCCTCTTCGCGAAAATTCAAACGGCACGGCGTCTGCAGAAGGAGATCGGCGGCGAAATCGTCTTCTTCTACCACGACAGCGACCACGATCCGCGTGAAACCAAAACCATCCTGCGCCATCGCAAAACCCGGGAGGTGGCGCGATTCAATTTCGCCTTCGAGAATCGGCTCCAACGAAAATTCTCGCCCCTCTATCTCAAGCGGGTCGCCCCTGTCTGGCATACAAAGACAACAAAGCAATTACCTGCATTTGTTGATCGCCGCTGGGTTCGTGCTTTCGAGGAAAACCAGGCGCCGACCGTGGCCGACTTCTGTCTGGAGATGTATCGACGGATGGGATTGCTGGATGGCATTCGCGTGGCTCGCTCCAGTGATCCGGTTGTCCGCCGCGCGGCCTGTGATGTGCCCGAGTACTTCGTGGATGTTGCGCATGACGGTGAAGTTGTCCGCGCGCGCTTTCGTGACGACAAGCTGGAGCTGCACGAAGGCGGAGATTCCTGCATTACTCTGCCGCTTATCGCCTTCACGAAAGAGCAAGTCAGCCCGAGCCGTGACACGCGGCTCCGCTGGATGCAGTCCGTCGTGCGCTGTACGCATTACATCGCTGGCGCCAGCGAACAGGCCTACCTGCGACGGGAGGACGCGCCGGAGATCACCTACGTGAATCGTGATACAATTGAAGGTTCTGATGAAGCCTACACCGAAGTCCCGCTCTGAAACACCATCGCTACTGGCGTTTGGCGCCCATCCCGACGATATCGAATTCGGGTGTGGCGGTGTGATCGCGATTGAAACCCGCGACGGGCGCGCGGCGCACTTTGTGATTTGCTCGCACGGGGAAGCCGCCAGTCACGGCACGCCGGCCCAGCGTACCGCCGAGGCGAAAAGGTCGGCGGCGCTGCTGGGCGCGACCGTTGAGTTCCTCGAACTCGACGGGGATGCACACCTCGAACGGCGCGTGGCGCATGCCATCAAACTGGCGGGCGCATTGCGCCGCCTGCGCCCGGGCATCGTCCTGGCGCCGAGTCCGGAGGAGAACCAACACCCCGACCACGCGCGGCTCGGGCAACTGGTCCGCGATGCGGCGCGACTCGCGCGCTACGACGGCGTCAAGGAATTGCGCGCCAGGGCGCCGCACGCGATCCGCCAACTCCTCTTCTATGCCGTCACACCGGAAGCCGAGCCCAGGACCATCACGCCGATGCTGATCGACATCTCAGCGCCGGAAATCATCGCGGCGTGGACGGCGGCGATGGAAGCGCATGGGTCGCAGACGTGCGCCCGCGATTATGTCGAACTGCAACTTACCCGCGCGCGCCTGTGCGGACTGCGCGCCGGTGTCGCGTCCGCCATCGCTCTCTTTCCCAACGATCCCGTTGTCTTCGACTCGCTCGCCCACGTGTGTCGCGGCGCTCGCGATTTTTGATATGATGATCGACCGCCCACTAAAGATTGGCATTACCTGTTATCCGTCGGTCGGCGGAAGCGGGATCCTCGCTTCCGCGTTGGGCGAGGAACTGGCCAATCGCGGGCACGAGGTGCATTTCATCAGCTACGAGCGTCCGTTCCGCATGCCGGCGGACACCGCGCGGCTTCGTTTCCACCCGGTCCTCATCAACGACTACGATCTTTTCAAATACCCGGACTACACGCTGCCCCTGTCCGTGAAGATGGCAGAAGTAGCCCGCGATTACCAACTGGACGTGCTTCATGTCCACTACGCGGTGCCGCATGCCACGGCGGCGATTCTCGCGCGGTCGATGCTTCCCCCCGAGCAACAGCCGCGCGTGGTCACGACGCTGCATGGCACGGACACCACGTTGCTTGGCCGCGATCCGGGATATGGCCCGGCGATCCGTCACGCGCTGGCCAGTTCGGATGCCGTCACAGCCGTGTCCGCTTTTCTGGAGCAGGAAACGCGTCGGCTGTTGGCCTTTGATGGTCCGATGGAAGTCATTCATAATTTTTTTGCGCCACATCCCGCTCGACGGTCGCGGCAAGAGGTGCGTCATGAACTGGGGTTGCAAGAGGAAGTGGTCATCTTCCACGCATCCAATCTTCGCCCGCTGAAGCGCATCGACCTGTTGCTTGAAACGGCGGCGCGGATTCGCCCGGGCAATTCGTTCAAGCTGCTGATCCTCGCCGGTGCCAACTTCGCGCCGTTTGCGGCCGACGTGCGCCGGCTGGGCCTTGAACAGCGGGTGATCGTGCGCGAGAAGGTTGCCGAGATCGAAGATTATCTGCAGGTGGCCGACATTGGATTGTTCACATCTGAATCGGAGAGCTTCGGCCTGACCATTCTCGAAGCGATGTGTTTCGGTTGTCCCAGCGTCGCCCGCAACGTCGGCGGTATCCCGGAGGTGGTCGAAAGCAATGCTACAGGAATACTCGTGTCCTCGGGAGAACCGGACGCCATGGCGCGCGCGGTTGAAAGCTTGATCGAAGATTCGGCGCGGCGGACGTTCCTCGGACGCGCGGCGCAAAATCGAGCCCGCAAACTCTTTTCAGCGGAAGCGATCGTGCCACGCTATGAATCCCTGTATCGCCGTTTGTGCGCGGGTGATAACAGAATCTAGCGCGGCCACAGGTCGGTTCCCCGAGTCGTAAACGAGGCACTTGTTGTGATTGGCGGCCTTTCAGTCCTCACGGCTACGCTCCGCATTGGAACTGCATTATGGTTGCTCTGGATGATGAATGCTTGGGTGCGGAGAGAGCGCGTTTCGAGGTCGCGACGCACCATAATCGGGACACACCTTCGTGGTTGGACCGTCTGTACCACCCCAACGGACAGAAAACCACTTCGTGTTGCCAAGACGCAACCGCCTGCAACCCTGTTTGACTTGATTCTTGACCCTCTCAATCACTAGGTTGTAGGTTCGATTTCCACACAGCGCGCCAATTCCCATCACGAGCCGAAACTGCAAACATGACGAATACAGAGCCCGCCGCTGCCCTCCTGGCCGAGGTAAATCACACCGCGATCGGTCGAATGTACAGTCACCTGACCGGACGGGAATCTTCCCTGACCGCGCGACTGCTGCTGATCATCGCACTTGTCGCTTTCGTACATGTGATGCTCGGGGTCACCCGATACGTGACCGAATGGATCGTCAATAAGAGCCGTGCCCGGCAGTATCCGCTCGGCTTCGTAACACAGCAGCCGAAATTCACCACGTTCATCCGTCTCATCGCGAACAGCATTACCTCGATCATCTATTTCTTCGCGTTTGGGCTGCTGCTACAGGAGTTCGGCGTCAATTTGACGGCCTATCTGGCCAGCGCATCAATCGTGGGCCTGGCGATCAGCTTTGGTTCGCAGGGGATGGTCCAGGACATGGTGATCGGCCTGACGTTGATTTTTTCCGATGCGATGGACGTTGGCGACATGGTGGAGATCCTTGGGAACGCCCCCGTCGTCGGCCGCGTCGAGGAAATCGGGTTGCGCTTTACCAAGCTCGTCAATCTCTACAATCAGACGGTGTTCATTCCCAATCGCACGATCGCCAACGTCAGCCGATTTCCTCTCGGTGGCGTGCAGGCTTACGCCGATGTCCAATTGCCGGCGGGCGTTGACCCACAAAAGGCTGTCCAGGTTATCGATAACATTGCCCGGGGCATGTGGCACCAGTTTGGAGCCATTATTCTCAGCGAGCCGGTCATCGCCGAACTCGAAACAACGAACAGCGGCTGGGATTTTGTCCGCGTTCAATTCAAAATCTGGCCGGGCCAGGGCGCATTGATCGAAACCACCTTCCGCCAGCAGGTCGTGAGCGCCATGAAATTACTCCGCGCAGATTACGCCGACTGGCAGGTCCCCGTAACTTATCGCGCGGCGAGTTTCGCCAAGACACTGAGGCCGCTTCCAAAAACACTCCCCGACGAATCCTCTGTTTGACCCGGCCGCAGTCGACATCTTTTTCCGTGGGGATCGACCTGTTCCATCGGCTTACGCCCTTCGACGACGATTGGCCGTCCTGATTTTGCGGGAAACGGGACTGGTCGCCGATTCGCGCTCCAGGGTCTCATAGCGATTGATCACTTCTCGGACGAAGTTTCGTCGGTCACTGTAGGTGCCGGGGAAGAAGCTTCCCTTGAAGCCCGCGATGACGACATTGCGGAGTTCGCGCGGCGTCATCTTCAGCTTGTCGATGGCCAGAAGCAGTTCCCTCGTCACGCTTGTGTTCGACATCAGCCGGTTGTCCGTGCAAATCGAGACGGACAACTCGTGATCGAGCATCTGCCGCAGCGGATGGTGGGTCAGGTCCCGCATCCGCGGCAGGGTTTGCGCGTTGCTCGTTAGACAAACCTCGATCGTGATCCGCTGACTCGCCACGTACTCGGCCAGGTATTGGCTGTACGCTTTGGGGTCGGGAATGTTTGGGTTCTGGATCATCTCGTGCGCGAACAGCCATGTCCCGTGCCCGACGCGGTTGGCGTGGCATTTCGTGATCGCCTGGAAAATGGATTCCGGCCCGTACGCCTCGCCCGCGTGCACCGTTTTGCGGACGAAGTGCGAGTGCGCATGCTGAAATGCCGCACTGTGGTCCTCGGCGGGATAACCAGCCTCAGCGCCAGCCAGGTCAAACCCGACCACCGGCAGCCCCTTGTTGTGCGCCAAATCCACTGCCGCGCGCGCCAGTTCCATCGATGCCGCGGCAAATACCTGCTTGGGCGCCGCGTACGACATCACATCAAATAGCCTACGGTAATACGGCGACATCGGCGGCACGAAGTACCGCAGCGCGCACGTGATGATCCCAAAATGAAACGGCACATCCGTGCCGGAGACGACCGCTGGGGATTCGTTGTGGCGTCGCCGCGCGCGCTCGAGCCCGCGGCACACGGCGGTGACCACCTCTCGCATGTTGAGCCCGTCGTTGATGTGCAACTGCGGCGCATATCGCACTTCAATGTAGCGGACGCCCTCCGCGAGATTGTCCTCGGCCAACTCAAACGCGATCCGCTCGAGGCTCTCTGCCGTCTGCATCACCGCGCATGTGTAGGCGAACCCCTTCAGGTAATCTGGCAGGCTTGCGTAATGGTCCTTGAACACCAGCCGCCGCAATCCGTCTTCGGTGTACGACGGCAGCTTCACGCGATGCGCCTTCGCCAGTTCGATCAGCGTCGGGATTCGCAGCGAACCGTCCAGGTGGAGGTGCAGGTCGGTCTTGGGTATCGCGCGGACAAACTCGGGCGAGATTTTCTCACTCATGGTTGTCGTCTCCAATCGTTCTGCAAATTATCCGTACGCCCGTATCGGTTTGGTCTCATCATGCTCGCGCCTCAATAGTGAAAGCTGCTGTGTCCGATGAACTCGCGCAAAATCGATGTCGGCGGCACCAGATGATCCGATACACTCAAGAAACTCGACAAAAACTGCTGCAACCGCCGCGCCTCGGTGTATTGCGGATGGTGCGGTTTGACCTCTGCCAGCAGCGGTTCCACCACCGGCTTGAGCACCGCCAACTCGTAGTCCAACGCGGAATTGAATGCCATGTCCACCGCCTGCTGAAAAGGAAAGATCCATTTCCTCTCCCCCTGCCGCACGCTGGGCCACATGCCCAGGGTCTTGAGCGCCGAGTTCCCACGATAATTGTTGTCCCGCACCAACCGCCGCACCAGCCGATTGTCCGTCGTTGAGATCCGGTTATTTGAATCCAGATTCAACTGCGTCAATGCGCTGATGTAGATCCGCAGTTTGTGCGCCGGCGGCACCGATTGTGTCAGCCGCGGGTTCAGCCCGTGAATCCCTTCCACCAGGACGATCTGGTCAGGCGCGATCCGCAGCTTTTCGCCGCGATACTCGCGGTGGCCCTTCTCGAAATTAAACGTCGGCAGGTCCACTTCCTCGCCCTTGTCCAAACGCATCAGGTGCTCGTTGAACAGTGGCAGGTCCACGGTGTCGATGCTCTCAAAATCCGGCTCGCCGTTCTCGTCCCGCGGCGTGTGCTCGCGATCGACGAAATAGTTATCCACCGAAATCGTCACGGGCCGCAGTCCATCGACGCGCAATTGCACCGCCAGCCGCTTGGCAAACGTCGTCTTGCCCGACGACGACGGCCCGGCAATCAGACACCATTTGATCTTGCCCTGGCGTTCGTGAATGTGATCGGCAATCTGCGCGATCTTCTTCTCATGAAATGCCTCGGCGATCTTGATGAAATCCCCGATCTCTCGCGTCGCGATGATCTCGTTCAGCCGCCCCACGGTGTTGACGCCCAGCACTCGTCCCCATTCCTTGTGCTCCTGGAAAATTTGGAACAGTTGCGGCTGCGGCTCAAAGGGCGGCACTGTCTTCGGGTTCGCCTGGTCGGGAATCTGGAGCACAAAACCCAGCCCGTACGGGATCAGGTCGAATGCCCCGAGCGCGCCCGTGCTCGATGCCAGCGGGCCGTGCGACAGGTCCGAAAAATTCTCGCACCACCACGTCTCGATCTTCGGCGGATTGCGGAAGCGGAGCAGATTGTATTTGTCCCACTGCTTCTCCTGCTCGAATCGCCGCACTGCCTCCGTGAACGCGATCTTGCGCATCTCGATCGGCACGTCGCGTTGCACCGTCTCCCGCATCTTCTGGTCGATCTTCTGCAGTTGCTCCTCGCAAATCCCGGATTTTCCTTCCATCTCGAAGCTGCAGAAGAACCCGGCCCCCAGCGAATGCTCCACCGCAAAATGCGCGTCCGGGTACAGTTCTTTGACCGTCTTTGCCAGGAGAAACCAGACCGATCGGCGGTAGATCTGAAACCCATGCGGGTCGCCCCGTGTCACCAGGGTGACGTCCGCGTCCACCTCCAGGGGATAGGTCAGCGACACCGCGTCGTTGTTAACCAGCGCCGCGACGTAGTCCAGCCCTTCTGGCGACTGGCGCTGCGGAAAAACTTCGCGCACTATCGTTCCCGTCGGACACGAAACCTCGGTCCCGTCTTTCAACGTCACCGTAATCATATTCAGATCGGTGTTCATCTTCGGCTTCTATGAATTCCAAGTGACATATTCACGTCTCTCGCAGTCGTCTTCTCTATTCCATCCAAATGTCGAATCCCCGTTATACACAAGTTTTCATTGACTAGAAACATCTTTTGTTCCGTCCCAAGAGCCCGCCGAACCTCCCCTCGTCAGGTGTTCTCTCGAAGACAACGCTGCCAGACGAAGCCATTTTTGGTAAAACGAAGCCAAGTGTCATTCTGTCTCATCAGCTGCTACAAGTACCACTGCCTTAGCCATATCCAAATCCACTGACACTTGGAAAAATTGGCTTCGTTTGACGGTTTTCCATATATGGGCCTCTTCCCCCCATGAGACGCTGCCGTAGAGTGATCTCCGACCCGCCCACGCCTGCCATTCTTGTCAAAGAACACCAACAGCGCAACTCATAATATCGTCACAATATAGTATGTCAGATCGAATCCAGATTACATCGGGCCCTGCGTGCCGTTTCTGCGATGCAGACGCGTTTGACGGGGCGCCACCGCCCTCCGAAATTCCTCTTGTCCCGACCCGCCCTCCGGCTCTACCGTTTTGCGTCATGAGCGATATTCCGAAATCCAGTAAGCAGCCGGCCGCGGTCCCGCCGGCAACGCCCTCCGGTCCTATCACGATGGTCAGTGAACTCTTTGGCGTCACTCGCACCGTTGCCATTGTCGTTGTCTCGGCTTCGATCATCGTGCTGATCGGCGCCGTTTACTACTTCGTCAAATCCGCACCGCCAACCACCATCGTCATGACCAGCGGTCCCGAAGGCAGCTTGTTTCAGACAAACGCTCTCAAGTACGTCGGTCTCCTCGCTCAGCACGGCGTGAAGGTGAAAGTCCTCACCTCCGAAGGGGCGGACGAGAATCTCCGTCGACTCAGCGACCCGTCTTTCCCTGTCGATGTCGGTTTCGTTCTGGGCGGGATGACCAATGGCGCATCCGCCAACCTCGTTTCGTTGGGCAGTATCTCGCATCAGCCTCTGCTCATTTTCTATCGCGGTGAACCCGTGGAAATCCTCTCCGCGTTCGCCGGCAAGCGCCTCGCCATCGGTCCGCCCGGCAGCGGCACTCGCGCTCTGGCGCTCATGTTGTTGCAGGCAAACAGCGTCAGCACCAACGGGGGGACGACATTTCTCAACTGGGAAGCAACCCCCGCCGCCAAAGCGTTGCTCGATGGCTCCGTGGACGCCGTGTTTCTCATGGGCGAAGCCGCGTCGCCGGCGGTTCTTCGCCAACTTCTCCGCGCGCCCGGCGTCCGGTTGTACAGTTTCACCCAGGCCGCTGCTTACACGCGCCGCTTCACCTATCTGAATACGGTCACCCTGCCCCAGGGTGCGATCGATTTCGGCAGCAACCTGCCGCCGCGCGATGTCACGCTCGTCGGACCCAACGTCGAGTTGATCGCTCGCAACACCCTTCACCCCGCGTTGTCTGATCTGCTGCTCGAGGCGGCCCGCCAGATCCACGGTCGCGCGACCGTGCTTCAACAGAAGGGCGAGTTTCCGGCCCCGATCGAAAATGATTTTCCCATCAGCGACGATGCCGCCCGCTTTTACAAGTCCGGCCGCAAATTCTTCTACCGCTATCTGCCCTTCTGGCTCGCGAGCCTGACCAGCCGGATTCTCGTCGTGTTTGTTCCGATGCTCGTCATCGCCGTCCCCGTCGTCCGCAGTATCCCGTCGTTCTACCGCTGGCGCGTCCGCACGCAGATCTATCGTTGGTATCGCGCCCTGTTGACAGTCGAGAGGCGTCTCCTCACCGAAACCAATCCCGACAAACGCGCCCAACTGCTCCAGCGCCTCGAACATATCGAAGCCGCGGTGAACAAGATGAGAATTCCCGCCTTTTTCGGCGACCAATTCTACGGCTTGCGGGGCCACATCGATTATGTGCGTCAGCTCGCCGAGCAAACGATCCCGGAAAAGAAGACCGCGTCGTGAAGTTTTTGCGGGCGTGGATGCCCGTTGACTCAATCAAAAAAGACACCGGAGTAAGATGAGCTGCGAGCCCCGCCCCCCGCCGGCGGGGGCTCGCTGAGGCTGACGGTCTAGGCGGCATAGCGACGCACCTCGCGTAGCTGACGGCGGATGAGTTGGAGTTGGCGCAGCCGCTGGCGCTGCGGTGCCGACAGTCCCGGCCAAGCCAACACCCGTTGGGCCGGCGTCTGTGGCCGATCGTAGGTTTTCTTAATGCGACTGCCGTGTCGTTGCTTGGTGTTGAGCTTCATGATCGGCTGAAAGAAGTTCTGCAACAGCCGCCAGTCGCGGCGATAGAGCCGCTGGACCACGTCAACCAACTCGGGTTGGTCATAGCGTGCGTAGCCCAAGAGCAGGCGCACCTTGGTCCAATTCTTCTGCTCGACGTGGGCGTTGTCATTCTTGTGGTAGGCGCGAGAGCGGGTGAACTGCACGGGACGCCGCCGTTGGCGGAAGTAGCGCCACAGGGCGTGATTGAGGAACTCACTGCCGTTGTCGGCGTCGAAGCCCAGCAGCGGGAAGGGCAACTCCGCTTCGATCTGTCGGGTTTGGGCCAGCACGGCGGAGGCGCTTTTGTTCCAGATGGCCGCCTGTTCGGTCCAACCGCTGTAAATATCGGTGTAGGTGATGCTGCGCATGAAATCGCCAGCCGTGGAATCGCCCCCGTGATCCACGGTGTCAGCCTCCAGATAGCCGGGCCGATCGATGTCCCAGCTTTCGCAGCGTACCGGGATCTGGGTGCGTAAGAGCCGACCAGGCTTGGTTCCCCCGACGCGTTTGGTCAACTTCAGTCGCAACGGGGCCAGCAAGCGATCCAGCGTCGGCGCACTGACCTGGTGAAGATTGCCCCGTACGGGTGCGGGCAGCGGGCCGTGGCGTTGCTCGTAGGCCGGCAACCACAACGGCAGCATCGCCACCAGCCGCTTGCCGCAGGGATAATCTCCCAGTCTCCAGATGGCGGCAATCACCGCCAACTCCGTGGCAGCGTAACGGGGACGGCTGCCGCCGCGCCGTCGTCCCCGAGGTCCGGACCGATTGCCATTGAGTACCTTGATGGCGTACTTGCGCTCATAGCCACCGACTGAACACAGTTCATTGATCAGGCTGCGTCGATAGGCCGGCCCAGCGCCCTGGTACTTGCGCCGCAACCTCTCGACGACCTCTTGGCGAGTGCCCATGCTCATCTTCTGCATCCCTCCGGCCTGGGTGTCTTTTTGACTGAGTCAACGTTATTCCCTCCGCACCACCAGCCACCCCATCCGGGTGTCTTTTCATTTGAGTCAATTCGGGATGCGGAGTGCGGGCCGGCTTGGTTTGACAGCCTTCCGCCCACTTGTTACACTCATCCAACGGCGAGAAGCGGCTGTCCCCGTGCCGGATCTCTTACCGACGCGGAGGTTACCTGTATGTCCTTGTCCACTTTGTTCATGTGGACGGCCCTTCCCGTGAGTGTTGCGGCTTCGTGGAGATTCTTCAGCCCACCACTCACGATCCGTTGCCAGACCGAACGGAGGTAGAGCCATGTGGATTGTCCGCCTTGCTCTTCGCCGGCCGTACACCTTCGTGGTCGCTGCGCTGCTGTTGTTGCTGCTGACCCCGTTCGTCCTGCTGCGTACGCCCACGGACATTTTCCCCTCAATCAACATCCCGGTCGTCAGCGTCATCTGGCAATACAACGGTCTCAGCGCGCAGGACATGGAGCGCCGCATCATGTACAACTGCGAGCGCCCGCTGACCACCACCGTCAACGACATCGAGCACATCGAATCCACCGCCTACAACGGCATCAGCGTCATCAAGGTCTTCCTTCAGCCAGGCACGTCGGTCGACGCCGCCGTGGCCCAAATCACCGCCGTCTGCCAGACCGTGCTGCGCATCATGCCGCCCGGGCAAATGCCGCCATTGATCATCCGCTACAACGCATCCTCCGTCCCGATTCTCCAATACGGCATCAGCAGCCCGAAGTTGTCCGAGCAGGCCATCTTCGACCTCAGCGCCAATCAGATTCGCGTCGGCCTCGTCAGCGTGCGCGGTGTGGCGATTCCGTTCCCTTACGGCGGCAAACAGCGGCTCGTTGCCGTCGACCTCGATCTTGCGGCGCTCACTTCCAAGAACCTTTGTCCAAATGATGTCGTCTCGGCGTTGAGCGCCCAGAACCTCATTTACCCCAGCGGCACCGCCAAGATCGGACCCACCGAATATGACGTCGAGATGAACACCAGCCCGACGTTGCTCGAAGAGTTGAACGATCTCCCCATCAAGACGGTCAACGGCGCCGTCATCCGCATTCGCGATGTGGCCCAGGTCCGCGATGGCTATTCGCCGCAGCAAAATATCGTCCGCCAGGACGGGGTCCGCAGCGCACTGATCAGCATTCTGAAAACCGGTTCCGCTTCCACTCTGCAGGTGGCCAACGGCGTGAAGGCCGCCATGGTACGCGTCTTGAAGACAACCACCGACAAGGTCGATGTGAAAGAGTTTGCGGATCAATCGCTCTTTGTGCGGACGGCCATTCGCGATGTGGTCCGTGAAGGTGTGATCGCCGCCGCGTTGACGGCGGTGATGATCCTGCTGTTCCTGGGCTCGTGGCGCAGCACGCTGATCATCTCACTCTCAATCCCCCTGTCGGTACTCACCTCGCTGGCCATCCTCAGCGCGCTGGGCGAGACGATCAATCTCATGACACTCGGCGGACTCGCCCTCGCGGTTGGCATCCTCGTCGATGACGCGACCGTGGAATTGGAGAACGTCCACCGTCAGATGGCGCTGGGCAAACCGACGGTGCAGGCCATTCTCGATGGCGCGCAGGAAATTGCGCTGCCCGCGTTCGTGTCCACGCTCTGTGTTTGCATCGTGTTTGTGCCGATGTTTTTCCTGACCGGCACCGCGCGGTACCTGTTCGTCCCGCTGGCCGAGGCCGTGGTGTTCGCCATGCTCGCCAGCTATGCGCTGTCGCGAACGCTCGTGCCAACCCTGGTGATGTGGTTCTATACCGGCGTCGAATACCATGAGCTGGTCAACCCCGAAAAGGTTCGGGCCCTGTTCCGCCCGCTGGCCCGGCTGCAGAATCGATTCGAGGATGGGTTCGACCGCTTTCGGCAACGCTATCGTGAACTACTCGCCCTCGTGCTGCATCATCGCGCATGGTGTGCCGGGATCTTCCTGGGGTTCTGCGCCGCCACCTATTGTTTGATTCCACAGCTCGGCGAGGATTTCTTTCCATCTGTCGATGCCGGCCAACTGCGCCTGCACGTGCGCGCCCGCAGCGGCTTGCGCATCGAAGAAACCGCCAAGCTCGTGGACGAGATCGAGGCGGCAATCCGCCGGGTGATTCCTCCCAATGAAGTCCATGGCATCCTCGATAATATCGGCCTGCCAAACTCGGGCATTAACCTCAGCTATAGCGACAGCGGCGCCATCGGGCCCGGCGATGCGGACATTCTGGTTTCACTACAGGAAGGTCATCGCCCGACGCCCCAGTACGTTCGCAAATTGCGTCTCCGGCTCAACGAGGAATTTCCGGGCACAACGTTCTATTTCCTGCCGGCCGATATCGTCAGTCAGACAATCAACTTCGGCCTGCCGGCTCCGTTTGACATTCAGATTCTTGGCCGCGATCAATCCGCCAACCGCGCCGTCGCCGCCCGGCTCGCCGAGAAAATCCGTCGAATCCCCGGCTCCGTGGACGTCCGCATCCAGCAGCCCGCCGACCGCCCCAAACTCAAATTTGTGGTGGACCGCACCAAGGCGTCGGAAATCGGCCTGGCCGAGCAGGATGTCGCCAGCTCGGTTCTGCTGAGCCTGAGCGGCAGTTCGCAAGTCCAGCCCGCTTATTGGATCGATCCGCGCCTCGGCATTCAGTACACCGTCAACGTCCGCGCACCAGAATATCGCATTGATTCTCTCGATGCCCTGAAGGTAATCCCGGTCAGCGCCAGCCGTCCCGGCGAAGGCGATGGCCAGTTGCTCGTCAACCTTGCCTCCGTGACACGCCAAACCGGCCCGCCGGCTATTTCGCATTACAACATCCTGCCCGTGATCGACCTGTTTGGCGGCGTCAGCGGCCGGGATCTCGGCGGAGTATTGCACGACCTGAAGCCACTCATCGCCGACGCCGGGAAGGAATTGCCGGCAAGCAGTACGATCTTGCTGCGCGGGCAGGCCGATACGATGCGCACCAGTTTCATTGGATTAATGATCGGGTTTGTGATGGCCGTGGCGCTGATCTATCTGTTGCTCGTCGTCAACTTTCAGAGTTGGCTTGACCCGTTCATCATCATTACCGCGCTGCCCGGCGCCCTGGCGGGCGTGGTCTGGGCGTTGCACGTGACCGTCACCACACTGAGCGTGCCGGCATTGATGGGCACAATCATGAGCCTCGGCGTCGCCACGGCCAACTCCGTGCTGGTCGTCACCTTCGCTCGAAATCATCTCCGCAAAGGACTCGACCCGCTCAACGCCGCCTGGGAATCCGGCGTCGGACGGCTTCGTCCGGTGCTGATGACCGCGCTCGCGATGATCATCGGCATGTTGCCGATGGCCATTGGTCTCGGTGAAGGCGGCGAACAAAACGCCCCGCTCGGCCGGGCCGTCATCGGCGGACTGGTCATCGCCACGATCGCCACATTGTTCTTTGTGCCGGTCGTCTTCAGCCTGTTGCATCGTGGCAGCACCGTGAAGAGCGCCGAGGACTTCGATGCCGCGATCGCCAGTGTCCACGTCGACTGGCGCAATAATTGAGAGGCGCAATCTCACAACCATTCCAGCAACTGGCCGAGGTTGTGGATTTCGAGATCGGCTTTGACGGAAGAGTCTGCGGGGCGTTGCAGCGCAAACAGCACCGTGCGAAACCCCATGTGCTGCGCGGGAGCGATATCATTGGCGGGCGAATTGCCGATCATGACGCAATCGTCCGGCATGATGCCAAGTTCGGTGAGCACCTCGATGGCGCGCTGGAAAGCGGTGAGATCGGGCTTCGTCACGCCGAGTTCGTACGAGAAGAACACCAACTCTTTGTCGAACAGGGACTCGTAGTTGCGGATCGATCCCCGGCTGGCCTCGCCCAGCAAATCGGACAACTCGATGGGCGTATAGAACTGTCCATTGGAAATGATCCCCTGGAGGAGGCTGCGTTTCTTGAATGTCGTCAAGACGTCAAGCACGCGGAATTGAAGCTCCTTCGGATTGGCCACTTTCTCAAAGAACAGCGCCACTTCGCGGGCGAAATTCAGCGTAGGCGGCTCGTCGGCCTGGAACTTATCGAGGATCCTGAACCAGATTTCGTCCACGCGCACCTCGGGATGCGCGACGCCCTCCGCAATGCGCATCTGGCGCTCGGCTTCGATTCCGCGCAGGAACAAATCCTGCAATTGTGATGGATCCGCGTGGATGCTGAAATTCTTCACCGTGCGCTCGAACGCGGTCCGTAAATCGGCTTCCCGTCGGAGCAACGAATGCAGACCGCCGCGGCGCGCGGTGACGAGCGTGTTGTACACGTCCCAAAAGATGACCTTCGGATCGCCCATGTCGCGGCAAGTTTACAGTCGCGCGGCGCGCGCACGAAGCAATTTGTGTGGGCCGGGACCGCCCGCTGGCGAATCATTCATATCGGAGCGCGTCGATCGGGTCGAGGCGGGACGCCTTCCAGGCGGGGTAAAAACCAAAGGCAATGCCGACACTGACCGATACGGCGACGGCCGTAATGATCGCGGCCAGCGATGGCATGGTCGGCCAGTGGAGGAACGTTGTCACAGCGACCGATACTCCGCGGCCCAACAGGATTCCGGCAACACCACCCCCCAGACACAGCACCACCGCCTCAATGAGAAACTGTCGCAGGATGTCGCCGGCGCGCGCGCCCACGGCCATGCGAAGCCCGATCTCCCGGGTTCGCTCGGTCACCGACACGAGCATGATGTTCATGATACCCACGCCACCCACCACGAGCGAAATCAGCGCCACAATCAACAGGAGATTGGTCATGACATGGCTGGTGGACGCCAGAGCCTGTGAGATTTCCGTGAGATCGCGAATTCGGAAATCATCCAGGGCGCCGGGCCGAATGTGATGGCGTTCGCGCATGAGGGCGGTAATCTGGCCGATGGCTACCGGAATGTCCTGCACGGACGCGGCGGATATCCAGACGTCATCGACATCGGAAAACCGGATCACCTGTGGCGTGTCGGCAACCTGGGCGGCGGATGGCTGCGCATACAGTTGCACGGATTGATTCGGGTAGAGCTGACTGAGGGAATTGATCCCACTGGCGGATGCCGAGGAAGCGCTGGTGGACTGGGAGGCCTGCCGGATACCAGTCACGCGGAACTTAATGGTGGTCCACGGGGCGGCAAGAAAGTCATCCTGATCCTGCCCCATCATGTTCGGGCCTTTGCGGCTGAGAACGCCGACGACCTTCATCGCGACACCCTGGACGCGAATTTCCTTGCCGATCGGAGATTCAGCGCCGAACAACTGTTTGACGATGGTCTGCCCGATGATGCAGACGGCGGCGGCACTGCGGACATCGTCGTCGCTGAACGACACGCCTTCGTCCAGCGGCCACTGACGGATATCGAGGTATTCCGGTGTCGTGCCAAGGATCCGTCCCGGATTCCAATTCAAATTGCCATAAACAATCTGGGCGTGGCAGTCCACGCTGGGAGCAACCCATTTGATGGCGCTGCAGTTTTGGCGGATGGCATCGGCGTCCATGGGTGTCAATGTCGGCCGCCCGCCGGCGCCGGAATTGATACCGGCGACGATGATATGGGCGGGGTCCACTTGGATAACATTGGCCCCGAGACTGGCGATGGTGCGCTCGATGGACGAAGAAGAGCCCCGACCGATCTCCATCATGGCAATGACAGCGGCGATGCCGATGATGATCCCCAGGCAGGTTAAGAGTGTCCGCATGACGTTCCGTCGGAGCGCTCGCAGCGCCATCCGCAGAACCCGGTATGTGTTCTTCATGGTGCGCTGTTCCGACCTGTCGCCCGTTCGCTCAGTGGAAGCGGATTTGCGGAATGAACGGATTCCGCGTGCCAGACGCCGCCGTCTCCGTTGTCTCTCCCGTAACCACTTCCTGCCCTTCGTGAATGCTTTCGCACGCGATCGCCGTGCTGATGCCGTCCGATGCCCCGATCTTTACCTCCACGGGACGGACGAACTCCCCGTCCTCCACCCAGATCGTGCCAACGCGGTCCTTCGGGTCGTTTGCCGGCTTCGAATCAGGGCTGTTTTTGCCACCAGAATTGAGCGGTGGCGGGTCCGCCGCTGTCGACGCGCGCGCATCGGGCGAAATTTCCACGACCGAGGACGGAGACCAGCGCAGGGCCGCGTTGGGAACCAGCAATGTATTGGGTTCCCTGCGGATGATGAAGTGAACGTTCGCGGTCAGATACGGCAGCAATGTGTTATCGCTATTGTCCGTATTGACCTCGACGGTGTACATCACGACGTTTTGGGACATGGTGGCGTTGAGGCGGACCTTGCCGACCGAGCCGGAGAATTCGCGGCCGGGGAACGCATCGCAGGTGAACGTCACCGGAGCGCCGGACTTGATCCGGCCCACATCGGCTTCATTTACCGCGACCCAGATCTGCATTTTTGTCAGGTCTTTGGCGATCAGGAACAAGCTTGGCGCGTTGAGACTTGATACCACGGTTTGGCCGATGTTCACGCGTCGGTCAATGATGACACCCTTGACGGGCGATCGGATCGTGCAGAAATCCAAATTGCGCTGGGCCTTGTTAAGCGTTGCCTCGGCTTGCAAGGTGGTCGCTTTGGCCTGGGCGAGGGCGGCTTCTGCCAGAGCGACGTTGGCCCGGGCAATCTCGTAATTAGCCTTGTAGGAATCATACGTGGAAAGTGGCAGCAACTGGTTGTGGACAAGTTCCTGCGTCCTCTTCCAATCGGCCTCGGCTTGGACGAGTTTGGCCTTGGCCTGCTCGAGACCGGCGACGGCGCTGGCCTCACCCGCTCGATCTTGTTCCACTTGGGCCCGCGCCACCGCCAGATCCGCGGCGTACACGGATTCGTCGATTTGGGCGAGGACAGTTCCCTCCTCGACAACGGAGCCGTAGTCGATCGGTTTACCGTTCTTGTCCTGGCCGAAAGAAGTGATGAGACCTTCCACCTGCGCGCCCACATCCACGACCTCGATCGGTTCGATCGTTCCCGTGGCGTTAATGGTGGCAACGAGATCCCCGCGTTTCACGGGTGCCGCACGAAACGATATTCGCAAGCTGTTCCGGGCGTGCCACCACCAAGCGCCGGCCCCGCCGGCGAGGACGAGCACAACCGCGAGGATCATGCGGGTTTTTAGCGAGCGGCTCATTGTTTTCCCATTATGAGCTCTCACGCTGGCACATTCCAGCTTACCGGGAGATTACCGCTGACCGCAGGCGCGTGGCCCTGTCGGTCGACGTCTATCCGACGAAGATGGCGTCGTCGGTCCAGTCATTGCGGAGCACGCCCTTGTCCATATTGACCATCGGCACGTAATTATGGAATACACGGATGGGGCTGAGCAGGCGCAGTGTGGAAATCTCTTCGATTGAGTCGGGGCCGTGGTTTTTGCGGAGGGACGGAACGATCTTACCCTGGACATTCTCGATGATGTCGGCGTCATTCTTGCCTTCGATGATCATCGCCAGAGTAACGCGCCCGTCCGTCTCGGCGATGTGCGACTCGTAGATCAGGTCAGTGAAGACGGATCGCACGTTGGGCTCGCTCTTGATCTCGTCCACGATCTGTTTGACGGTGATACCGATGCGGAATTTGATGATGTAGAGGTGCCGCGCGCCGAACGTGCCCGTGCCCGTCTCCTGCATATCGATGGCGGCGAAGTAGTTGAGCAGACCTTCGTCCTCGAGCCGCTTGCGTTTGCGGCGAACAGAGGGCGTGGGAACGCCGGTGATCGTACTGATGTGATTGTCGCTTTGACGCGGATTGCGGATGAGGGCTTTCAGGATGGCTCGTTCCTGTTCGTCGAACGTACGCATGAATATCTCAGTTGTTCAATAAGCTGAAGATTTCGCTTGTTTTCGTTCATAGCTTTGCTACTTTATGGTTAGAATTCAACATAAAAATCATTTATGTGAACAATTTGGCGCGGTAAGGGGCGAGAGAATCCAGGAAATGTTGCAGCGAATTTCACAAGGCATGGGGTGTAGTTATCACCCGGCACACATTCGTGGTAGTGTCAGGGCGTGTCCGGTTTCGTCGTGCAGTTCATTTAATGAACGGAGGTTCTGACATGAAGATCGTGAAGCAACTTGCATTATTCCTGGAGAACAAACCCGGTACGCTATCGAAGGTTTGTGATGCGCTGGCCGCGGCAAAGATCAATATTTTTGCCATTTCGGTATCGGATGCCGTCGACCATGCGGTGGTGCGGATGGTGGTGGATGATTCGCAGAAAGCGTTGCACCTGCTCGGCGAGCACGGCGTTCTCGTGGTTGAGCGCGATGTGCTGATGCTGGAGGGACGCAACAAGCCGGGAGAACTGGCCGACATTGCCGCCAAACTCGCCAGGAACAAGGTGAACATCGAATACGCGTACAGCGCCACGCCGGTGAATGCGACGACCGGCGCCATGATCCTCCGAGTGGGTAATCCGAAGAAGGCGGCGCGGATTCTGAAAGGGCACTGATCAGAGACACGGCCGAGAGAATTCGTTGCCCAAGGTGACAATGACGTTGAAAAGATGCCGCAAACTTGCCATATAGTTCCGACTCGAGGCGAGTTTGAGGGAAGTACGCAATGAGCAATACGCGCACAAACACACCGTATGGTTGGCCGGAGAAGCAGGGGTTGTATGATCCCCGGTTCGAGCACGACTCCTGCGGCGTCGGCTTTGTGGTCAATATCAAGGGCCGCAAATCGCACGACATCGTTCGTCAGGCGATCACGGTCCTGCTCAACCTGAGCCATCGCGGCGCGTGCGGTTGCGAAGCGAACACGGGTGACGGCGCGGGGATTTTGATGCAGGTCCCGCACGAGTTTCTCAAGAAGGAGTGCGCGAGGGAGAGGATCGCACTGCCTTCGGCCGGCGAGTACGGCATCGGTATGGTATACCTGCCGCCGAGCGACGCCGAGCGGTACAAATGCGAGAAATTGTTTGAGGAAATCGTAGCGGGCGAGGGCCATCAACTGCTTGGCTGGCGGACGGTGCCCACATCCAACGCGCCGCTTGGCGAGACCGCACGGGGGTCGGAGCCCGTTGTCCGCCAGGCATTTATTCGACGCGGCCCGAAGATCAAAGATGACATGGAGTTTGAGCGCAAACTCTACGTCGTCCGCAAACTCGCCGAACGCGGGATCCGTTACTCGGGCATCAAGGGCGGAAACCGGTTCTATATTTCGAGCCTGTCGTACAAGACCATCGTCTACAAGGGCATGCTCATGCCCGACCAGGTCGACCCGTTTTATCCTGACCTGAATGATCCCGCGCTTGAATCCGCTCTGGCGCTGGTTCATTCGCGATTCAGCACCAATACGTTCCCGAGTTGGGACCGCGCGCACCCGTACCGGTACATTGCGCACAACGGCGAGATCAACACGCTACGCGGCAATATTAATTGGATGCACGCCCGCGAGTCGTTGTTAAAGTCCGACCTGTTTGGCGACGACCTGAAGAAATTGCTGCCGATCATCAACGAAGACGGCAGCGATTCCGCCATGTTCGACAACTGTCTTGAGTTCCTCGTCCTGGGCGGGCGCTCGCTTCCGCACGCGATGATGATGATGATTCCGGAACCGTGGTCCGGACACGAGAGCATGGCGGAGGAGAAGAAGGCGTTTTACGAGTACCACGGCTGCCTGATGGAGCCCTGGGATGGCCCCGCCTCGATCGCGTTCACGGATGGGGTCAAGATCGGCGCCGTGCTCGATCGCAACGGATTGCGTCCGTCCCGGTATTACGTGACGAAGGATGACAGGGTGATCATGGCCTCGGAAGTCGGCGTGCTCGATATTCCGCCCGAAGGGGTGCTGCAAAAGGGCCGGCTACAACCGGGCCGGATGTTCCTGGTGGACACCGAACTCGGCCGGATTGTTGCCGACGAAGAGATCAAGCAGACGATTTCCAACGAGCGACCGTATCGGTTGTGGCTGAAACAGAGCCTGGTGGATCTGGAGGAATTGCCCGAATCGCCGCATGTTCACAAGCCCGACCACGCCACCGTCCTGCTTCGACAACAAGCGTTTGGGTATACATTCGAGGACCTTCGCATTTTGCTCGCGCCCATGGCCCGCGACGCCGTCCAGCCGCTGGGCTCGATGGGGGCGGATACGCCGTTGGCGGTGCTGTCGAACCGGTCCCAGCTGTTGTACAACTATTTCAAGCAGTTGTTCGCACAGGTCACCAACCCGCCGATTGATTGCATCCGCGAGGAGATCATTACGTCGACGTACACGACGATTGGTCCCGAGGGGAACCTGCTCGATCCGCGGCCGGAAAGCTGCGGGCAGGTTCGCCTGAAGGGCCCGGTTCTGAGCAACGAGGAATTCGAGCGCCTGCGTCACATCAACCGGGCTGGATTTAAATCGATCACGCTGCCGATCCTGTTCGATGTGAACGAAGGCGGCGCGGGGCTCGAAAGAGCCATGGAGGGTCTCTTTGCCAAGGCAAGCAAGGCCATCCAGCAGGGCCACAATATTCTGATCCTGTCCGATCGCGGGATCGATCACGATCATGCGGCGATACCTGCGCTGCTGGCGGTGGCGGGGATGCATCATCATCTCATTCGCGAAGGCACCCGCACGCAGGTCGGGCTGGTGCTGGAATCGGGCGAGCCGCGCGAGGTGCATCATTTCGCGTTGTTGATCGGATACGGCGCCGGCGCGATCAATCCCTATCTCGCGTTCGAGACCCTGGACGACATGATCCGTCAGGGCATCCTCAAGGACATCGACCACAAGAAGGCGGTCAAGAACTACCTCAAAGCGGTTACGAAAAGCGTCGTCAAGACCATGGCGAAGATGGGGATTTCGACGATTCAAAGCTATTGCGGCGCGCAGATTTTCGAAGCCATCGGCCTCAATCACTCCGTCATCGACAGGTATTTCGCCGGGACGGCGTCGCAGGTTGAAGGCGTGGGGATCGACGTCCTCGCCGAGGAAGTTCGGCTGCGTCATCGTCATGCGTTCCCCAATCGCTCCGTCAATGGGGCGACGTTGGATCCGGGCGGCCTGTACCAATGGCGGCACGACGGGGAGTATCACCTGTTCAACCCCGAGACGATCCACAAGCTGCAATTGTCGACGCGCGTCAACGACTACAAGGTTTTCAAGGAGTACTCATCGCTGGTGAACAACCAGTCAACGGCGTTGTGCACGTTGCGCGGACTGTTTGAATTCAAATTTGCGCCGCAACCGATCCCGATCAACGAGGTCGAATCGGTCGACAGCATTATCAAACGATTCAAGACGGGTGCGATGAGCTACGGTTCGATCAGCCAGGAAGCGCATGAGGCGCTGGCGATCGCCATGAACCGGGTTGGCGGCAAGAGCAATACGGGCGAAGGCGGCGAAGACCCGGAACGGTACAAGCTGATGCCAAATGGTGACAGCAAGAACTCGGCGATCAAACAGGTTGCCAGCGGCCGATTCGGCGTGACGAGCCAGTACTTGACGCAGGCGAAAGAGCTTCAGATCAAGATGGCCCAGGGCGCGAAGCCCGGCGAAGGCGGTGAACTGCCCGGTCCGAAAGTATATCCGTGGATTGCCAAAGTGCGTTTCTCAACGCCCGGCGTCGGGCTGATCTCGCCGCCGCCGCACCATGACATTTATTCAATCGAGGACCTGGCGGAATTGATCCATGACCTCAAGAATTCCAACGAACGTGCCCGCATCAGCGTGAAGCTCGTCAGCGAAATCGGCGTCGGCACGGTCGCGGCAGGCGTGGCGAAGGCGCACGCGGACGTGGTGCTGATCAGTGGCCACGACGGCGGCACCGGTGCATCGCCGCTGTCGAGCATCAAACACGCGGGGACGCCGTGGGAGCTTGGCCTGGCGGAAACGCAGCAGACGCTCGTGCTCAATAATCTGCGCAGCCGCATTTACGTCGAGGCGGACGGACAGCTCAAGACCGGCCGCGACGTGGTCGTCGCCGCGCTGCTCGGCGCGGAGGAATTCGGGTTTGCGACGGCACCGCTGGTCACACTGGGGTGCATCATGATGCGTGTATGCCATCTGAATACGTGCCCGGTTGGCGTGGCGACGCAGAACCCTGAATTGCGCGCGAAATTCAGCGGTGACCCGCAGTTCGTCGTCAATTTCATGCGATTTATCGCGCAGGAAGCGCGGGAGCTAATGGCGCAACTGGGCTTTCGCACGATCACGGAAATGGTTGGGCGCGTCGATCGCCTGGACGTGAAGAAGGCGATCGATCATTACAAGGCACGCGGGCTCGATTTCTCGAAGGTGTTCCATCAACCGAACATGCCTGCCTACGTGGGCCGGCATCGAACAATGGACCAGGACCACGGGTTGGAGGAATCGCTCGACAAGAAGCTGCTGTTGAAAGTGTGCGAGCCGGCGCTGACCAACCGCCAGAAGGTCCATGCAACGCTGCCCATTGCCAACACGAACCGGGTGGTCGGCACAATCACGGGGAGCGAACTGACGCGTCGGTACGGACCTGAGGGCCTGCCCGAAGACACCATCAAGCTGCATTTCAAAGGCAGCGCGGGGCAAAGTTTCGGCGCGTTTATCCCGAAAGGGATGACGCTGACTCTGCAAGGGGACGCGAACGATTACCTGGGCAAGGGACTCAGCGGTGGCAAGATCATTGTCTATCCGCCGCGCGGATCGACGTTCATACCCGAGGAGAATATCATCATTGGCAACGTGGCGTTTTATGGGGCGACGAGCGGCGAAGCGTACATCGGCGGGATGGCGGGCGAACGATTCTGCGTCCGCAACAGCGGCGTGCGCGCGGTCGTCGAGGCGGTGGGTGACCATGGTTGCGAGTACATGACCGGCGGCCGGGTGGTCGTGCTGGGGTCGACCGGGCGCAATTTCGCGGCGGGCATGAGCGGCGGGATTGCCTACGTGCTCGATACGGCCGGTGATTTCCCGAAACGTTGCAACACGGCGATGGTCGGGCTCGAGAAGCTCACCGACCCGGAGGAAATCCAGGAGGTGCGGGCGATGATCCAGCGCCACGTGGAATTCACCAATAGCGAGCGCGGGCGCAAAATCCTCGACTTGTGGGAGGAAATGACGCCGAAGTTTGTGAAGGTCATGCCCAAGGATTACCGGCGCGTCATCGAAGCGACGCAACGCGTCAAGGCGGCCGGGTTGAGCGGCGAAGAGGCGGTCATGGCTGCGTTCGAACAAAACGCTCGCGATCTGGCCCGCGTCGGGGGAAACTGAGAGTCCACTTTTAATAACTGACCATGGGCAAGCCAACGGGATTCCTGGAGATCAAGCGTGAGCTGCCGGCCGACCGCACGCCGGGGGAGCGCGTTCGCGACTGGAAGGAGTTTCACCAGCATCTGCCGGTGGAGAAGCTCCAGCAACAGGGTGCGCGCTGCATGGATTGCGGGGTGCCGTTTTGCCACACCGGCAAGTTGCTGAGCGGGATGGCCTCCGGTTGTCCGATCAACAATCTGATCCCCGAATGGAACGATCTCGTGTACCGCGGGCTGTGGAAGGAAGCGCTCGGCCGCCTGCACAAGACCAACAATTTTCCCGAGTTCACCGGCCGTGTTTGCCCGGCGCCGTGTGAGGGTTCCTGCGTGCTCGGCATCAATGAGCCGCCCGTTACGATCAAGAACATCGAATGTTCGATCGTCGACCACGGCTGGGACGAAGGCTGGATCGCCGCGGACCCGCCGAAGACGCGGACGGGCAAGAAGGTGGCGGTGATCGGATCGGGTCCGGCGGGGTTGTGCGCGGCAGCGCAGTTGAACAAGGCAGGGCACGCGGTGACCGTGTTCGAGCGGGCGGACCGGATTGGCGGGTTGCTGATGTACGGCATCCCGAACATGAAGCTCGACAAGGGTGTCGTCCAACGCCGCATGGACGTGCTGGCGCAGGAGGGCATCCAGTTCGTCACCAACACCGAAGTCGGCAAGAACTACCCCGCGAAGAAGCTTCTCGAAGAATTTGACGCGACCGTGCTGTGCACCGGCGCGACGAAGCCGCGCGATCTTCCCATTGAAGGCCGCCAGCTTCACGGCGTCCATTTTGCCATGGAGTTTCTGACGGCCAACACGAAGAGTCTCCTGGACGGCGCCCGCAATGGCGATTTCATTTCCGCCGAGGGCAAGGACGTGATGGTGATCGGCGGTGGCGACACCGGGACGGACTGCGTGGGCACGTCGATGCGGCATGGTTGCAAGAGCCTCGTCCAACTGGAAATCCTGCCCAAGCCGCCGTTCCAGCGGGCGGCGAACAATCCGTGGCCGGAATGGCCGAAGGTGTATCGAATAGATTACGGGCAGGAAGAAGCCGCGTCGGCTTTCGGCGATGATCCCCGCGTGTATTGCGTGACGGCGCGACGATTTATCGGCGACGAGCAAGGTCATTTGAAGCAGGTCGAGATCGTCCAGATCGAGTGGCAAAAGGACGACAAGAGTCGGTTCGTTCCGAAAGAAGTCCCGGGCACGGCCAGGATCGTGCCGTGTCAATTGGCTCTGTTGGCGATGGGCTTCCTTGGTCCCGAAGACCAGCTCCTGCAACAGCTCGGTATTGACCGAGATGAGCGCACGAACGTCAAAGCCCAATACGAGGCGTACTCGACGAGCATTCCCGGTGTGTTCGCGGCGGGCGACTGTCGTCGTGGCCAGAGTCTCGTGGTGTGGGCGTTCAATGAAGGCCGTGGCGCCGCCCGTGAGTGCGATCGCTATCTGATGGGCCAGACCGATTTGCCGTAGCCGCCAGCTGTCTTTCGCGGGCAGCTTTCCTTTCTGAAATCCTTCCAACGGTCGGGATGGACGCAAGGCAGCAATTGCCCACAAACAAAGGCGCTGGTGCCTCCCGGCCGGGAAGCACCAGCGCCTGGTCGTTTCTCCAGTTGCGTTACGGCAACAACACGCGCACGCGGTAGTACCGTGACGGTGTATTCGTTGCGCCGCCCGTGTCGGTCATGCTGGATTGCGTGCCCAGTCCGGTTCCGCCACTGAGGATGTTCGTCTGGCCTGTGGGGAAGAAGTTATTGGTGTAACTTCCGTTGCCCGTACCGGTGGCGAACTCGAGCACGTTCGTCCGTGACGCAACTCCCGGCGTGTAGGTGTTATCACCGCTTGCGCCGAGATAGGTCACCACAACATTGCCACTCGACTTGGCGACGCTGATGATGTGCAGGTAGGCCGCCGAGTTCGTCGGGTTGAAGCCCGCCAAGAACTTGTTGGTATCGCTCATGCCGACGCCGTACGGATCGGCGGAGGGCGCTCCGTTCGCGCTGTTGGTGCTGCCGAAGTACTGCAGCCGCCACCATGCGTAGGGATCGTAGACATTGATCGTCTGCGTTGCGGGGCTGCTGGCGCCACCCGAGTTGGACGCGATCAACTGCGCCGTGTAGGAGCCAGGCGTCGAGTAGGTGAACGACGGGTTCTGGCTGACGGATGTATGGACGCCATCAAACGTCCAGTACCACGCGGTCGGCGAGCCCGACGACGTGTCGGTGAAGTTCACCGGCAACGGCGCGGCGCCGCTGGTCGGAGCCGCCGTGAAGCTGGCGGTTGGCGCCGTGACCGAGGAGGCCACATTCGTCAGGAACTCATAGACAATGGCGAAGTTGGTTGAAACCGCGAGCTTGCTGATGGTCATGCCCGACTGGCTTTGACCATTGCAGTAGTTGCCGATGAGGAAACTGCCTGCGGTGGGATCGGCGCCTGCGCCGCCGGCCGGGCCGTTGCCGGCCTGCGGATCCTGGACGGCGACCTGTCCCGTGGTGATCGGAGGAGATGAGCCTCCGTTGGCGGGGACATTGGCGTAGGAGATATTCGCACTGGTGGGGTTAACAACGACCCACGTGTTGGAATTGCAGACATCGGCGACGATGATGACCATGTTCGTCGTGTTGTAGCCAAAGGGCACGCCGCCGTGCACCCAACTGTCGATGCCCGAGATATGGCAATCCCATTCAAAGTTTCCACCGCCAAGATCCGACACGCCGACGCGGTCATCGGCGTATCCGCTCTCAAACGTATGGTTGTAGATGGCGAAGGAGTAGTCGGGATCGCCGGACGGCGCGCCGGTGACGGCGACCATCATGCCGCAATAGACATAGGCCGTGGTGTCCGTAACGTCCTGCGCCGAGATGTTCTTCCACGGCTCCTGAGCCGTGGTCCCAGAGCACTGGAATGGAATGGAGAGCACGTTGTTGCTGACGTAGTACGGATTGTCCGGAGAGCCTGATTCGCCTGTCCAACCGTTTTGGCCGACCAGCGGCTGGCCCTGCTGGTATTGGCTGAAGTCGTCGAAGAACCCGAACCCAACCTGCAGGTTCAGATACTCGGTCGTGAGCAGGGAGGTCGACGTGGTATTGGAAACCAGCAAGCTGTCCGCGTACACGCCGAACGGCAGATTCGAGGCCACACCGTAGTTGATTCCCACGGTGATGGGCACCGACGCATGGCTGCTCAATGTGCCGCTGGATGGAGTGACCGTGGCCCAAGCCGTGGAATTGTCGGTGTTGCTGTCGATGCCCACAGCCCAAGCCGTCGCGGTAGTCGTCAGGTTGGAGACCACGTAGACATAATTGCTCGGCGTGAACAACGTGCCGGAGCCGACGGCGTTGAAGTTGGAGCTTGGGGAGAAAGCCAATGACTGAACGGTCAACGTCGCGCCAGGCGAGCCGAACGTGCTGCCGCCGAGCACGTGAAAGACTATCCTACCCGCATATGTTCCGCCTGGTTCTCCAGTGGCTGTCGCGTTGTTCGCCAACACTGTGATACTCGTACTGGTGCCGGGATTGAGCGCGTTGGTGCTTCCGTCGAACGTCAACCAATTGCCCCCACTGGAGGGCGCAAAAGTCATGTAGTAGGAATTTGTGGTTGTGGAGCTCAAATTGGCGACGGAGAACACGTAGCCATTGCTCGGGCTAAAGGCACCACCCGCGGGCCCGAGGAAGGAGGGGCCGTACGGCGGGCCGACGGTGATCGTTCCTGAACTGTTGATCGTGCCCGAGTCGCCACCCGATGGCACCAAGGCGACACCACGGAGGTTCATTCTCACAGCGGGAGTCGTGTTCGGGAATGCGGGGTTAACACCATTCCAGCGATATTGATTGGCATCCCCGCCATCGGCGTTGGTGCCGGGATCGCCATTGAAGCCGGTCAGATCGATATACGGATACAAGGTGTTGTAGTTGGCCGGCGTATACGTTCCGCCTTCCGTGATAAACAGTGTGACCACGGGCTGGGAGTTGCTGTAGGAAAGCTTGCCTGTCAGTCCAATTGCGCCGCAGGCGGAAATGGAGCCATCATTGACCCACTGGGTGCCGACGAGACAGTATTTCCACACACCCCCGACACACCCGAAGCTGTTATTCGTATTCGCGTTACTATCCGTCACATAGAGCGTGTCCATGCCCGGGCCGCCACTCAGGTTGAACAGGGCGAAGCCAAACGCACTGGCGCCATTCGGAAATGTCCCGGGAAGCCGGACGAAGTTCGTGCTCAGGAATGAGGTCGGCAACGAACCCCCGAGCGGGTTTACCGCGGGTGAGGTGTTGGTTGCGACGTCGATCACATTGTTGGCCGTCAGATAGAGCTGATTGCTGAAGATGCCGAGCACGCGAACGTTGCTGACGGTCGTTTCAATTTGTGTCGACATGCCGGATGGCGTCACCCCCGGGATAAAGGCGCCACGCTTCGTGTACTTGGTGCCGCCGCTTACGCCCGCCAGCCAGATATTCGTGCCGTCGAGGCTGACGGCGCTGCGGATTTCGTCGCCGTTTTCAGGGGAGTTGGTAATCGTGGTGGTGGTGTACACATTGTCGTTGCCGTCCACCAAGCCGACGACACGGGCGACCTGTCCAAAAGAACCCGTGGTAGTGGCTGAGGAAAGAGCTGAATTGGTGAGTAGCCCGAAGGTCGCCGCGTAACCGCCCAGAGCCAGGAATCGGCCATCGGTCGAAAGGCTGAGATGACCGGCGGCCAAGGCTCCGCCATCGATCAGGAATGGCGCCTGTCCCCCGTACCAGTTCGTCGGCATCGGGGTCGACCCCTTGAAAGCGATGGACCAGTTCGGCGAGGTCAAGGGACCCGTGAACGTCAACTGGTACTCATCCAGGAAAACGGAGTTGCCTGTATTCGTAAGAATCTGCGATCCGTCGCCGACCCGAACCACGACGATGTCGCCCGGTGTGAACGCCCAAGCGTTTGTTCCCAACACCACCGCGACCGCCAACAATAGTCCACCAAGTATTCTCTTCATGAACTCACCCTTCATCCTTTCACCTTGCCCGAGAATGTTTTCTCCCGAAACATCACGACCTCTACTGGGGCCACAAACCTCTCGCTGGTTTGTGACGCCCGTTAGACCAAATTGTTAAACTTCGGCGACGCTTTTCACCGCGCCGTGTCACACGCCCCAGTCAGTTGCACATTTCCGAAATACCCTGAGCAAACCACCAATGATAAGGTGTGCCCTTCTTCCAATCACCACCGGTTGAAGAGTCATCCCATTGGAACGGGAACGGCGCGCATTGCCTGCAATACAGCGTGGGGAGAATCCATTCCACGTGACCGTCGCCCATCACAAAATTGGCTCCGCCGGAGTGCCGAGTCACCGTCTCATACCCGCCGCTGGTTTCGCTGTAGTTGTCCTCAGGCTCTTCGCAAAAGATAATCGTGCTGGGCGGACTGATCATTCGGTCGCGGCGGTAGATCGCGTAGGTGGATTTCACGCCGCAGCTCGAGGCCCGGCTATGAGTGCAGTCGTTGATCGAGTACCAGAAAATCGGGTTTGATGTCGTAGGGTTTACGGTTTTATTGGTTGCGCTGGGACACACCCAAATACTATTGGCACGCGGATTGGGAGGAGTGCTTGGTGCGGTATACAATTGGCACAAGGTTTTTTGGCCGATATAGGGCGGGAGCGCATTATACCACGCGAAGAGATTGGCAGAATCGCACGGGCTACCGGTGTCGCCGACGTACGGATAATACTCCTTCCAATCGTCGTTGTACATGTTCATGGCCAGCGCCCACTGATGCATGTTGCTGACGCATTTGGCCGCGTTACCTTTTTCCCGGGCCTTGTTCAGGGCCGGCAACAGCATGCCCGCCAGAATCCCGATAATGGCGATGACGACCAGCAGTTCGATGAGTGTAAAAGCGCGGGTCTGCCTGCGCCACCGAGCAAGAATGTTCTTCCGCATGCGTTTCTCCTGACACCCCCATTGGAATCTCGCTGGCTCCACGGGGCAATCGTTTTTGGGCCTCCACAGCAGCCCTTTATAATGCCTTCTCGTAGTCAACGATTATTGAGTAAGTGGCCCTGGGATGCAAGAAGAAAAACACGCACGAAATGCTGACAATTCGGCAACAATTGCGAAACGGGGAGAACGCGCCTCCGAACCGGAGTCCCGGGGGACTGATCTGTCAGTTTGGCAGAACGACCTTCGCGGTTTTCGCGGATTTGGGAATCAGCCATTCGGCACGGCCAATCAATCGCTCTTGGGCTTGCCCTTTGACTGGAGCAGGACGGCAAGCGCACGTTGGTCTTCGGCCGAATTCGGTTCCAGTTTCAAGAGGCTTTCGACCTGGGCAATCGCCTCATCGGTTCGTCCTTGTTGGGACAAGAGGAGGGCCAGATTGCGGCGCGCTTCGATATACTCGGGATTGAGCCGCACGGCCTCTCTGAAATGGAAGGCGGCCTCGTCGGTCTTTCCTTCGGTCACCAGCGCGACGCCAAGATTGTTGTGGGCTTCCGGATAGTCCGGACGGAGTTGGAGCGCCTGGCGATACTGATCGATCGCCTCCGCCGTGCGGTCCCGGCGCGCCAGCAACACACCGAGTTCGACGTGGGCCTGTTCGAAATCCGGCTGCAAGCGGACCGCTTCGGCGCATTCGGCGAGCGCCTCGTCGGAATTCGGGTCCAACTCGACGAGTGAGATGGCCAGATTGTAATGGGTCGCGCTGCGGCTATAGGCTTCGGACACCATTGGGACATTGCAGAAAACCGCGGCGAGGATGGCGGCAGCCAGACCGGTCCCGAGGGTGTGCCAGCGCTTGTTGCGGATCGCCTCCCGCCACAAAACGAGCCCTGCCGCGGCAAACAACACCAGCATGGGCACCAGCGGGAACCGATACCGTGAAAACACATAAAACATCGTGACGCTCGCCGCATAGCCCAGGATCATTAGGTATAAGAGCCACAACCTCTCACGCCGGCTCCACGTCAGGCAGATCCCCAGCGCCGCCAGCGGACACAACGTTCCGAAATGCACAACCGGATTCAGGGCACGTAAGAGAGGCGACCAATCCCCGCACGTGTATTGATCGTCGCCATCCCCCACCTCGCTCACGTTCCATGTGAGCGTCCACTTGTGTCCGAGGAGCAGCAGCCATCGACCAAAGTCGGCGCGAATCTCGTCGAGAGTTTTCCTGGTCCAGTAGTTGGATACGCCCGACGGCGAGAGGCTTCGTCCTTCGGCCTGCTCCGCCAGGATTGTCGCATCGGTACGTTCAAATTCGGCGTCCCCGCGGCCCCACCGCAACGGCATGTACAGGCCTGTCGCGTCGCTGCCGTTTCCCATGTAGAAGTTCGGGCCGAACTGCGCGGTGGTCAGATGGAATTCGCCGCCCACCAGCCGATTGCGGCAGGCCACCGGCAGCAATGCCATGGCGATGCCGATCACCAGCAACGCGGCCCATCGCCGGCGTATCCTCCATGGCTCGCGTCGCCAATGCACGAACAGCCACACGAGCAGCACGGGGAAAAAGATCATGGCGTTCTCGCGTGTCAGCCCGAGCAGTCCGAGCAGGATTCCCGCCGCGAACCACCCGCGCGGCTTCCGTCCTTCCAGCAGTCCGCCCAAGGTTGCCAGCAGCGCACACAGGAGGAACAGGTCCAGCACCGATTTCTGAATCGAACAGTCGAAGTAGATGGCGGTTGGATACAGCGCGAGGATCGCGCCGGCGATCACCCCCACGGTGCGCGAGAAAAATCGTTGCCCCGCCTGGACCAGGAGCACGCATGAGCCGGCTCCGATGACGATTTGAATCAGCCGGACCACCAGCAGATTTCTGCCGACCACGGTGTACAGCAAGCCGAGGAAGTAGGGGTACAAGGGGGCCTGGTAGAATACGCCCTTGCCGACCCAATCCCCGGCGGCGATCCGCTGGGCCCATGCGTCGTAGCTTGGCCCGTCTCCGAGAAGCAACGTGAAGATGGGTGCGTGCCGGATTTGCCACAGGTATAATCCCCGCGCCGCCATCGCGAGGAACCATACATAGACGGACGCCATGACCCCGCGCGAGACGCTTCGATGTTTTTCCGAGGGCGATACGTTAGCCATGCCAGGATGCCATCCGTCATCTGACGGAACGCGGTGATTGTAGCGGACCGGCCGTCTTCTGGCAAACCAATCGCCCCGGTTTGGCGCTTCAACCGTGAGTCCGTTTGGCGAGGAACTCGCGGATGGGCGTGCCGTCGATCCAGAGGTTCTCGATCACGCCCGGTCGTCGTCCGTCGATCATCCGGGGTGCAACCTCGCAAGAGCGTCTTTGACCCCAGCCAGGTCGGGTTGCAAGCTGAGTGCGCGTTCGTACTCGGCAATGGCCTTCTCCGTTTGCCCCCGCCGCTCCAGGGCGATGCCCAGCCCGTAATGAGCCTCGGCATAGCCGGGATCAATTCGTATCGCTGCTTCGAGGTGGGGAACGGCCTCGTTCGTTCGTCCCTCTTGCATGAGTGTCATCGCCATATTGTAATGAGCCTCGGCATATTCCGGCCGGATTCTGACCGTCAGCGTGAATTGTTCGATGGCCGCTTCCAAGCGTCCCTGCTGCGCGAGAACCACTCCCAAATCGTTTCGGGCCTGTGGCAGGCCGGGCTTGAGACGCAGGGCCTCGGTGTACTGTTGAGCGGCTTCCTCCATCCTGCCCAGGTGCTGCAACGCCACGCCCAAGCTGACGTACGTGTCCGTATTGGACGGATCAAGGCGAAGCGCCCGTTGATAGTACGGGATCGCCGCCTCGAACTTGCCCGCGGCGGCCTCGTTTTCCCCCACCCGGGTGCAGACGAACCAACTGCGGGGGTTCTTCGCGAAGTTGTCCTGCCAGAGGGTCTCGTCGGAGGCATAGACCTGGCAGCGCTGGAACGTCATGGCTCCCAGGACGATCACAATGGCTGATGCCGCGACCTCACCCCGGAGTTGCCCATTCTTCACGCGTCGGCAAATTGTCACGCCGCCGGCAACCGCCAGCGCGATGACGCCGACGATGGAGTAATACTGCCAGTGGTCGGCCACCAACGAGTAGTCGAAGAAGCCCTGTTGGAAAAAACCCATCACGGGGAACAGCATGGCGATGAAATAGGCCATTCCGAAGAAGCCCGCGCGCCCCCACCACGTCGCGCGCTTCCACCACAGCACGGCCAGGCCCGCGATCAGGGCCGCTGCGGGCAGGAAGGTAAACCATTGCCAGTGGCTGACATGCCACCTCGGATAAATCACCGTCAACGGGAACGGCAGGAGTGCCTTGCCGATGTAAAACCAGGGCACGCAACCCGCGGTGGCGAGTCGGGAAAGAAAGCCCTCGGTCCGGGTCAGATGTCCTTGCATGGCCCGATGGAATTGAAACCAGACCGTTACCAGCCCCAGGATAAGCGACGAGAGAAAGAACGGCGCACTGGCCAGCCAGTCCCGCCACCGCGATCTTCCATGCACCCACCACAGGCAGAGCAGCAGCACGACCGGCAGGGCGACGACAGCGGCTTTGCTGAGCAATGCCAGGAGGAAAAATGCCAGCGACAAGCCGTACCAGCGCCATTGATTCTCCCGGTCGAATTTCAGATAGAGAAGGATCGACGAGGCGAAGAACAGCATTGACAGGATGTTCTTGAGCTCGCTGATCCACGCGGTCGTGGCGACGTTGACGGGGTGAATGGCAAATATCACCGCCGCCAACCACGCGCCCGGGACGGCCAGGCGTCGCAGGACCATCCAGATCAGAACCGCGTTTGTGGCATGCACCAATACGTTGAGGGCGTGATAGCCAAACGGATCGCTTCCCCACAGCCGCCACTCCAGCCACCAGATACTCGAGGTCAATGGCCAATAATCGACCGGCTCCGTGGTGCACCAGAGTCGATAGAGTCCGTTCCCGGCCCTGATCATCGGGTTTTGGATGACCAGGGACTCATCGTCCCAGATGAACCCGCCCTGCAGTGCCGGCCAATATACCACGACGGTCAGCAAGAAGATGACAGCGGCGCCTGTGGCCCGTGATGTCCACCAGCTTTTCAAAGTGCTACAGTTTATCCGATGCCCGTCTTTTTTCACCCACAAAACGCGGATCAGGTCACGGATCGAGCACCGAACAAGCGCCACTCAATCGTTCATTTTCGCGCGAGGAACTCGCGGATGGGCGTGCCGTCGATCCAGAGGTTCTCGATTACGCCCTCGCCGTCGCGGATGCGGACGGTGATGTAGGCATTCTTCTGAGAGGGGCGAGAGTGCTCGCGATACGCCTTCTCGGCGGCGGGCGCGAGGGTTTCATCCATGTAAAAGTGATCGAACGGCACGTTCACATACGCGTTCTGCCCGTACAGATAGCTGATGCGCACGGCGACGTAGGGCGAGTGGTCGGGCGGAGTGGCGCGCAGTTCGCCCAGACGGGAGAAGCCGTTGGTGTCGGTCACGATGGTCGCAAAGACTTCCTGACCCCGGGTCCAATTCGCACCGGACGGGATGGGCAACGAGTTCTGTTCGATGCGCACACTGACGTACCGTCCGCGGAACGCGTCGTAGGGATCGACGGGCGCGGTATGGAACTTGAATAATTGGCCCGCGACCAGGGTTCCTTCATGCGTGACGATCATCCAGGCCGGCACGGCCAGTTGGGCCGCCGCCATCAAGGCGAAACAGCCGAGCAGAAGTCTCGATGTTTTCATGCCACCGCTCCTTTCCGCCGGATCAGGACGATGTTGGTCACGAGGAAACCGGCGCCCACGGCGATGAACGCCAGGCCGCGGACGACGAAGCTCAGGTCGCTGTCGAAGAACCGCGTGATGATCAGCGCCGAGAGCGTGAGCATGCCGGCGTTGACGACGCCGAGGCGGTCCTCGCGCAGACCGCGCCAGAGGGTCCCCACCCCCAACGCAAATACGAAGAGATCGAACAGGAGCGTGGCCAACAGTTCGCCGGTTTCGTTTTTCGTCGCGAGCCAGTACGCGATGACCGCAGCCACCGGCAACGCCCCGAGGATGGCGCCAGCGACTCGCCGATGCGCGACCGATTCGACCCACAGCAGCAGCGCCGCGATGATCCATACCGCCGCCACCGCCAATTCCGCGGCGGGGTAATCATGCCTTCCGTAGGTGGTCGTTTCGTGCCACGGCCATTTGCAGGTGAGGAGGAGCGCCAGCACAAACCCGCCGAGTCCGCCGATGGTTTGGAACGGGCGCCGCCACCAACTGACCGCTTCATCGAACCATCGTTCGCCGACCTGATACATTGCCGCGAGCACGCCGGCATAAATCAGAATCCACCAGTTGCCGAGCATGTCTGACGCGCAGATTCCGGTGCCGACGCCGAGACAGATTGCCAGCGCCCAGCATACCGCGACGGCGCGAGGTTGCACCCGATTCGCGCGCACAAGGGCGAGAAGATGTGGCAGCACGGCGGCCACGAGCAACCAGAACCAGAGCGGTTGCCCGTCGTTCCCCCGCACATCGCCTGCCCACACGGTGCTGCCGATCAGGCACAACACGGCTGGCGTGCTCGCGTCCAACAGGTAAATCACGGGCAATGCCAGCAGTGTCCACGTCAGCATGAACCGGCCGAAGTCGCCGGAGATGTTGTAGGTTTGCGCGATGAGCGAGATGGTCGCGCCGATGGCCAGCGTGACAGCGGTGCCGGCTCCTTCGCGCCAGGCGGTGCTGTTGCGACGTTTCCACAACACCCACGCCGCGATTGCCTGCGCGCAGACGAGCGGCGTGAACGAAAGGACCGTGCGCAGCGGACGGGATAGGTCATCCCAATTATGCGCGAGGAGAAGAATGATCCCGCTGCCGACCAGCGCCGCGCCGAGGATGCTGAACGCCACGATCGCCCAGTTGCGCCCGCGCGCGCCGCGGGCGGTTTCCGCGTAATGCTGCCGCACGCGTTCCGCGATGTCCGCGGTCAGGATTCCCTGGGTGACCAGTGTCGGCAATTCTTCCTGCAACCATTGGACGTGTTTCTGGCTCATGGATGGAACTCCTTTCCCGTCTTCGTTGCGTGCCCTGGCAGCGGGCAGATTGTTACCGTAGCGCTCATACGCGTAACCCGCTTACTGCGGCCGATTGTAGCGCTGTGATGAGGTAATTGTCACGCCTTGCCGCGCGGGCCGGGTTGCGGCCGATGATTCGTTCCCGTTTATTGTCGTAGCGGTAGGTCAGATTTAATTTCAGGCTGAGAAACGCCGGTAGCCAGCCGATGGCGAAGACCGCTCGCACGAACCGCAGCAAGATGCGGTCGAGCCGATAATACTGCGCGTAGAGCCAATCGGCGCCGTCCTGCAATTCCTGCGCGGTCATGCGAGCGGATTGAAACACCACGTGGCGGAAATCGTAGTGGCTCCAGTCGCGGTCGGTGACGCGGCGGTCGTGGTCCATATCGGCGAACAGCGGCGTGCCGGGCAGCGGCGTGAGGATATTGAGTTGCAGGGAATCGATGCGCGCGCGGTCGAGGAATTTCAATGTTTCTTCGAAGACGGTGACGTCGTCCTTGTCCATGCCGACGATGATGCCGGCGATCACGCCGATGCCCGCGCGGCGGATGCGAGCCAGGCGTTCGCGGTAGTGCGGGCTGTCGTTGAACGCCTTGCCCATGGCGGCGAGGTTTTGGGCATTGGTCGATTCGATGCCGATGAACAGGCCGCGACAACCCGCTTCATACGCGAGCCGCAACAGATCGGGATCGTCGGCGATCTCGATCGAGCACTGGCTCACCCAGCGTTTGCGGAGCGGGGCCATGGCGAGAAACAGTCCGCGGGCATAACGCCGGTCCGAGATGATGTTGTCGTCGACGAACATGAAATGTTTCGGAACGTCGCGCAGTTCGGTGAGCACGTCGGACAGAGGGCGTTGACGATACTTGCGCTGGTGGAATGTGGTGATCGAACAGTAACGGCAGCCGTGGGGACAACCGCGTCCGGTTTGGACGGCGTGCAACGTGACGTAATCTTTGGCGTGCGCGGCCAGCAGATCGCGGCGCGGAACGGGTGTACGCAGCTCGCCTGATTGTTCCCTGTGGCGGTAAACCTTCTTGAGGGAATGCGCCTCGATATCGTTCAACACCTGCGGCCAGGCGCCTTCGGCATCGCCTACGACCACCGCGTCGAAATGGTCCATGACTTCGTGCGTGTAGAGAGTCGTGTGATAACCCCCCGCCACGACGATTTTGCCACGCGCTTTGAATTCGCGGGCGATCTCGTAGGCTCGCGGGGCCAGCGCGGTCATGAACGTCACGCCGACGACATCCACATCTGCATCGAAGTCCAACGCCTCGACGTTCTCGTCGATAATTCGCATGGTATGCTTGGTTGGCGTCAACGCTGCCACGGCGGTCAACGGCAGGACGCTGAACCGCAACATTGCCCGGTCGGTCACCGCGGGCCGTTCCCGCGTCACGCGCACGGATTCCGCTGCCGGTAATACGAGCAGGATTTTCATGGTTCCCTTGCTATCTTCGTTGGCTGGTTCGTTACGGTTGCTTGCCGTCCCGATAATTGTTATCGATCGGCTGTGCCGGAGGAATCACGGTCTCCAGGTCGTACGCCGACGGGTAAGAAACGGTGATGGCGTTGTTCTTCGCGCCGGCGAGTTTGCGAGGCTTCTTGCCGTTGATGTATATCTGCCACAGATCCACAAACAAGGTTCCCGGAAAGTCGGTCTTCTTTCTCTCCTCGAGGGTGGGGGGCTGTTTGTCCATCCCACAAACCAGCCCGCTGCCGTTGTATACGTAATCCAACTTCCTAGCATCGCCCCGGGTGTGGATCCACTCGACGGCATCCAATTCATTGGTGAAATGGCGCTGGCCTTCTTCTGCCACGCAACGCTTTATGCCGTCGTGTTCCTTCCATTGTTCAAGCTCGCCTTCGATATAGGCCCCGGGGTTGTACATGCCGAGACTGCCATACCAGCGCGTCTTGCGAGGCCACATTAGCAGCGTTCTCGTATCGCCATCCCACGTATAGCTGCGCTCGAATCCTTTGCCGCATGTAATGGTCATCCCCCCATTTGAGTTGGTAAACGTTACTCGCATTCCCTCGACCATGACCGCTTCACATCGGCTGGTTGAAGTATGGGAGGCTCGGGCGCTCCGCCGAATCGCTTCCGTCAAACAGTCTTCATATGAGTTGCTTTCATCGGCGTGGGCCAAGACGCAGCCCATTGTCAGAACCATTATCAGCAGCGTTGTTTTCACAGGTGTCATCCTTCGCTCCAAATCGGTGGGGTGGGCAGCCAGCCCGCCCCGGTTCGGCTGACGCGGTAGTACCACTGGAACACAACCCGTTTCAGTTGTTGTTTGTGCCACGTCAGCCAGACTGTGAATTGCGAGATTCATGTTTTCACCGAATCGACACTCACACGCTCCATCGATTTGCCCCGGCCACACGCAGGGCCCTGAAGAAGCATCTTGAGATCTGTTGCACCCGCCGCCGAAGTGAACGACTTGAAATCAGGCGCGTGCGGAACATCTTCATGACGCTCCTTTGCCAGCCAGCGCATTCGTGGACGAACACGGAAGCGGATAGAGGATGTCCACGGGCAGGTTGATTGTGTCCATCGCCGCTGAAAGTGGAAGGTCACAGAGCGGAAACAGTTTCTGCTCCGGCCACACGAGTATGGATAGAGGCGGCTTACGACCCGGCTCTGGCACCCAATCCGGCGCCTTAACCAGCCACTGTAGATCCTGCCGCACCCCCCGGTAATAGCATCGGCTTGGTTCCGGGTCGAAATTGGCGGAGAACGTTCCGCAGCCGCCGCACAAAAGCAAAGAAGCTGCTGCAAAGAGAGCAAGACGTGATCGAGGGCTCATCACAACCTCCTATTTGCCGGTCCCGGCCGGGCTCTTGAGCGGCCACAACACCATCGCGGCGCCGGCGAAGGTGAGGGCGGTGAGGAAGATGGCCGGGTCGTAGAGTCGGTCGTGCCAGTTGACGGGTCCGCCGAACAGGGGAAGGGCGATCATTGCGACCGCGGCGGCTGCTGCCAGGCAACTGGGAATCTGTTTCAGTGTTTTCATATTCGCCTCTGGACAAGGCGATATGCGCATGGCGTGCCAGCGAAACGGATAAGTGGTAAACAGCTAATAATCAGCGCGTTGCGGTTGTGACCAGCCAGCTGGATGTAGAAACTATATACATTTCATGTACATATGATGTACATTGGCTGTATGGAACTGAAGACACTGCCGACGTCCAACCGCGACTTTTTGAAAATTGTATCCGAGGCGTCGTACATCAATCCGTTCACCAAGGAGTACGAGGATCAGCAACGGCGGATTGCCAACTGCGACGCATCGGTTCCCTACGCGGAACAGATTAAGCTGACCGTCGAACGCTGGAATGAACAACTCCACCAACTCCACGTGGCCGGCGTGACGACCCTCAGACAGGTGGCGGGCGAGGATCGCGAGCTGTTGCGGTACGCGTTCCTGTACGAGATCTATCACCGGTTCCTGTCGGCATTCGATGAACTGATTGCCGACCAGATTGACGCGGGCGACCGGTCGGTGCCGGTGCCGTTTGCGAGCAAGGCGCTGGCGTTGTTCACCCGGCGCGGCTTTGAGGCGCCGGAGGCGAGGCGCTATTTCGCGATCTTCTACCAGATTCGGCGCGCGTATTTTTTCATCGACCGCGGCTTGATCGGGACGAGCCCGTGCATGCGGCAACTCCGGCTGCATCTGTGGAACAACGTCTTCACGCACGACATTCGCGAGTACGAACGCCATCTGTGGAATCGGATGGAGGATTTCTCGACGATGTTGCTCGGCGAGACGGGCACGGGGAAGGGGACGGCAGCGGCGGCGATCGGACGGTCGGGGTTCATTCCGTTCGATGAGCGCAAGGATTGTTTCGCGGAGAGTTTCATGCGCGGGTTCGTATCGATCAATCTCTCGCAGTTTCCCGAGACGCTGATCGAGTCGGAATTATTCGGGCACAAGAAAGGCGCGTTCACGGGCGCGGTCGATGACCATGCCGGCGTGTTTGCGCGGTGCAGTCCGCACGGCGCGATTTTCCTGGATGAGATTGGCGACGCATCGATTCCCACGCAAATCAAACTGCTGCAAGTACTTCAGGAACGGACGTTCTCACCCGTCGGCAGCCACGATAAACTGCGGTTCCGGGGTCGGGTGATTGCCGCGACCAACAAACCACTCGACCAACTCCGTGCCAGCGGGCAGTTCCGTGACGATTTTTATTATCGGCTGTGCTCGGATGTCATTACCGTGCCGCCGTTGCATCAGCGCATCACGGAAGACCCGCGCGAACTCGATGATTTGGTCACGCATCTGGTTCTGCGGCTGACAGGCGAGCCGTCGAAGGATGCGGTGCAGCTCGTGCATGAGGTGATCGACAACGTGCTTGGGAGGAATTACCCGTGGCCGGGGAACGTGAGGGAACTCGAACAAGCGGTGCGCCGGATTCTGCTGACGAAGAATTATGAGGGCGACCACCGGTCGGTCGCGCCGGATTTGCAATCGCGATTGCGGGACGGAATGGAGCGCGGCTCACTCGATGCGGACGCATTGCTATCGGGCTACTGTCAATTGCTGTATGACCGCCATGGGACTTATGAGGAGGTCGCCCGCCGCACGAAGCTCGATCGCCGGACCGTGAAAGCGTACTTGGAAAAAGTCAGCGGCGGCGGTGTGTAAAACGGGTTGAAGTCCCGCCCGGAGCGCGGTAGAAGCTCGTTAGGATGAAGGCTGGGAGATCGCCTGCCAATGCATAATGAATGGACCCGATGCCGCTGCACGATTCTAAACTCAGTGCTGACTGCACCTGTTGATTCAATTGATGATTAAAGCATGATGTCGCGCCGCAAATACATTATCGTTGCTTTTACTGTCGCATTTCTTGCTACGATTATAGGTTGGTCGCAAACGCTAATCTGGAAGGTGTTCCCGACGGTCCTTCTTGTGGTTTGGTTTCCTTTGGTTGTTTTTTCAGATCAAGTTGTGGGTGTCCCTGAAGTCGGGTTGGAGGTTCTCTTATCGTTGGTTCAGTTTCCGCTTCTGGCTATTTGCTTTGTGATAGGCATTCGACGGTGGTCTCCCCTGTCGGTCGCCGTTGCAATTATGGCAATCTATGCGTTGATGGTGTTAGCCGCGTGGATTATCCTGATCAGCCATTCGGCAACATAATGTTGCAATTGAGGAGCCAACCAGTGGCAGGCGGGATGTCGGTCATGTCAGAGTAGGGGTCACGGACGCAGCTTCTCGCTACTTGCGCGGGGCTCAGAGCAGGGCGGCGAGTTGGCGGCGCTTGGTGCCGATGCGATAGAGGGCTTGCAGCAGCAGGTCGATCGAGACCGTCGAATCGCCGGCCTCCATCTTGGCGACGCGGGACTGACTGGTTTCCAACCGGGCGGCGAGTTCGGTTTGCGTCAGGTGCTGTTTCGTTCGCTGTTCACGCAGACAAGCGGCCAGGGCGCGTTTGGTCTCGATGTACGCCATGTCGGCGTCGGACAAGCCCAAGAATTCCTGGGCCGATCCCTGCACCCATCCGTTCTTCAACTTCTTCATAACTGTGCCTCTTCGTATCGCTTCAACCGTTGCCGACAAGCCGCAATCACCGCCAAGGGCGTCTGGTTCGTCTTCTTCTCAAACACTTCCAAAATCACAATGGCATCGGTGTCCAGCCGGTAGACCACGCGCCATGTCTTGCTCACGTCGTTGACTCGCAACTCGTGGCAGCGCGCGCCGATCGCCGGCATCGGACGGGACTGCGGCATCGCGAGGCGGACACCGTCCTGCAATTCCCGGAGCAGGAACCCAATCTCTCGTCGGGCTTCCCGGCTCATGGGCGGGGTTTTCACCTCGCCATGAATCCAGCGGAGCGGTTTGCTGCTCATGTTTCATGCGGGAAGATATATCAGAATTGACATAACGTCAAGGAGTCGAAATGGAGGATCTTTCCGGTACAAAAGTCCCGTTAGAACAGCGCCCGCTGGGGGCAGCGCGCGCTGATTCCCAAGCCGAGGCGAATGCGGTTGACGCGCGCGGAGCTCGGTCCTAGCATCCACGGCGATTGAGGAGCGTGCGTGACATTGTCTTTTCTAAAAACCTGGTTCGACTGATGTGAGGGCCGGCGCACAGACGACTCCGCAAAAACCTATGGACGACAAAGGAATGAGTTTGCCCTCCAAATTGCGATTCATGATGTTTTTTCTGGCGGTGATTTGCGTTGGCGGATGCGCAACCCCATCCAAACAGCCCACCGCCCAGGTGAACGCCGGGGTGGAGTATCAAGGGCACAAACTTCAGAACGGGGCGTATCTGATACTTTGGCAAGCCTCGACGCCCGAGGACGCGCGGGTCGAAGGCCGTCCCTGCGTTGTGACGGCGTATGATCGCAGGAAATATAGCGGTGCTCCGGTCAATCAGCCTTTGGAATACGTCGCCATCGATCCGACTGATTACATACCGTTGATCATCGAAACAGCACCGGAGATGACGAAGGATGGCCGCGGCAAGAGCATTCTTTCCGTTTCATTGACGCGCCAGAGTGCGGACCGGGCGGAGGTGTTTACGCGGGCGCATCTCGGCGGCAAGATTGCGATGGTGGTGGATGGTGAGATTGTGACGCTTCACAAGATTCGCCAGGTGATAACCGGGGGGAAGCTCCAGATCACCCGTTGTGATGACGATGCTTGCAAGGTGATCCGGGCCAAGCTGATAGAATAGCATTGGCGGAGCACGGCGCGGCAGCCAACCGATTTCAGGGTTTACCTTGGAGAATACCTGCCCGCCGCACGAAGCTGGACCGCCGGACCGTGAAGGCGTATTTGGAAAAACGGGCGACCGCCCTTTCACCCGCGGGTAGCTAGCCGATGCCTCCTCGCGAGGGAGACTCCCATCGTCACGCGTTCATTCGGAGAACAGACGGCCAACGCTTGGTGGCGAATGAAAATACCTAGTACTACCAGGCATCTCGCAACTGACAGGGAAGGCTTGGACGATACCTGTCAGTGACAGGCATCAAGTGGACGGCGGAGCGGGAATGACGAGGAGCGGTTGATGGGCAGCAAAGCAGCGGACGGTGTTCTTCGACGAGGACGGAAGACCAGACGCGATGCCAATCTCACGCGGATTTACGACCGCCACGGCACGTACGAAGAGGTTGCCCGCCGCACGAAGCTCGATCGTCGGACGGTGAAGGCGTATTTGGAAAGGGCCGCGGGTGGCGAGTGAGGATGAGGGCGGGGACTGTCTGCAAATGGATGAGGAGCAATCTAACCCTGTACTGCTGGCGAGTTTAGTGCACGACGTTGGCCTCTTCGGGCAGCTCAAAGCTCTCACAAATGAGCTCATAGCACGGCCCGTCATCGAAACATATCATGAGATGTTGCAATTCCTTCGGAGTTAGACGAGCGGTCGCGCAATAATCGTCGTGGCCCTTTTTCACCTCCGACAGCCAGGGGCTTGCCTCCACGGAAATGAGCTTGCCGTACGCTTCATTTCGTAGCTCTCGATCAATGGAACGAAGCGCAGTCAGATATGTGCATTTGAAGGCTTCCACGCCTTCGAATCGAAGTGTTAACCATTTCTCTACGCCGGCTTCCGCCTCAATGGAAAATGAGATCTCACAAGTCCTTTGGTCAAGTTTCTTAAAATCTGGACCTCTGAAAAGACCCGTTGCCGGTACAGGCATTTTCCACAGAGTTTTGTTCATACGATCTATTAGCGGCGCATGATAAAAACCTGGTCAGGTCCGCCCATTGCGCAATTCAACCTGGATTCGTTCACTGACCAATGTGAGGGATGGGTACTCCATAAGCCCCTTCTGCCACTCACGACGCCTTCGGTCAATTGCATAATCGAAACGCCTAGTTCAATGGAGCGCTGATAACTCCTCTCTCCTCGCGCGAGGCTCAGAGCAGGGCGGCGAGTTGGCGGCGCTTGGTGCCGATGCGATAGAGGGCTTGCAGGAGCAGGTCCATTGATACACCGGGGGCATCCTTGGTCAACTAAACAAGCAATGCGCGTGGCCCGCGGAGCGGGGACGGCGTTGTTATCGTTTTTAGTATTGACTACGCTATCATCTTGAGATATGCTGCGCGGTTTGTTGGATGTTCTTTGACATGTAGATGAGCGGCTCGGGTTCCGGGTTTGGGGCTTGGTGTCGGGCAAGGTGGTAACCTGGCTCGGCGCTGAAGGGGAGGGGGGTACCCCCCTATATCTGCGAAACGAAGCCAATGCTTTTTGAGGTTACCACCATGTGGATGATACTGAATGGTAATGAGTTGCGAAGCATGGACTCGCGAAAAACCGATTGGCTTCGTTTGGCTTCGTTCGGGGGTTCTTTGGGTTCGTTTGGGGTATTTGCGAGGTTGAAAGCCGCAGAAAAAGCGTCCGGGACAGGGTCAGACTGGTTACCAACTACCCGATCTTGCGTTTGAAGCGGAGGGCGCACAGGGAGAACAGCGCGGCGCCCATGACGGCGAGGATGACGAGGTGCTTCCAGAATTCGGCGAAGCCGGCGCCGCGGAGGATGATGGCGCGCATGAGTTCGATGAAATAGGTCGCGGGCAGGATGGTGCTGATCGCGTAGAAGATCTGCGGCATCGTCTCGCGCGGGAAGATGAACCCCGAGAAGAAGATCGATGGCAACATGATGGCGAGGGTTGCCTGCAGGGCTTCGTTCTGGCTGCGGGCCTTGGTGGACGCGAGCAGGCCGAGGCTGACGAGGGCGAAGATATAGAGGAGGGCGGCCACGAACAGCATGAAGAGGCTGCCATGAATCGGCACGAAGAAGACCCAGCGCAGAATCGTGAACAGGAACAGGGCCATCGTCATCGAGATGCAGAGGTAGGGGACGAGTTTGCCGAGCATCATTCCCCAGCGCGACATCGGGCTGACGAACAGGTTCTCGAGCGTGCCGCGTTCGCGTTCGCGGACGATGGACATCGCGGCGGCGAAGACGGTGGCGATTTGGAGCGCGGTGCCGATGACGCCCGGGACGAAGAAATTCGGGGCGCGCATGGACGGGTTGTAGAGCACCTGGGGGCGGACCTCGATGGGGAGCTCGCGCCGCTTCGATTCGTTGAGGAGCACGGCGACGGATTGTTGCAGGGCGAGGCCGACGGACGTGTTGAGCGCCTGGAGGGCGATGGTGGAGCTGGAACCGTCGATGATGACCTGCACATCGGCTTTCACGCCGGCGCGGAGTTTGCGGGTGAAATCGGGCGGGATGTCGAGTCCGACGTAGGCTTTGCCCTCGCGGACCATCTCTTCGAGTTCGTCCAGGCTGTTGACATTCTTCACGACGCGGAAGGTTTGGGTGTTGATGAACGCGTCGACGAGCTGGCGGCTGGTGGCGGTGCGGTCCTCGTTGTAGACGGCCATGGCCATGTGTTTGACGTCGTTGTCGAGCGCGAACCCGAACGCGATGATCTGGAGCAGCGGCGGGAAGAACATGAAGAACAACGTGGTGCGATCGCGGAGGATGGTGATGAATTCCTTGTACAGGATCGCGCGGAAACCGCGGAGGAATCTGGGCGCGCGGAACGTCATGCGGTCGCCCCCGCGTGTTGGGCGGTCAACGCCACGAACACATCCTCGAGGGACGGAGCGATGGCGCGGATGTCGACCTTGCGGATACCGACGGCCTGGAGGGTTTCGTGGATGGATTGCTCGGGGAGGGTTTCCTCGACGAGCAGGTGCATGGATTGGCCGAACACGGTCGCGGCGCGGACGCCGTCGACGGGCCGGATCGCCCGCAGGCCGAGCGTGACATGATCGCAACCGACTTCGAGACGGCGGGTGCCCGGGGGATTCACCTCGGGGAGGTTTTTCAATTCCGAGGGCGCGCCGCAGACGATGAGCCTGGACATGAAGATGTAGCCGACGTGCGAACAACGTTCCGCCTCGTCCATGTAATGTGTCGTCACGAACAGGGTCATGCCCGTGCTGGAGAGCTCGAAGAGCAAATCCCACAGCTCGCGTCGGGCGACGGGGTCGATGCCGGCGGTGGGTTCGTCGAGGAACAAGACGCTGGGTTTATGGACGAGGGCGCAGGCCATGGCGAGGCGTTGTTTCCAGCCGCCGGAGAGGAGGGCGGCGCGGCGGTCGATGTAGGGTTCGAGGTGGGCGAGAGCGATGAGTTCGTCGCGCCTCGATTTCGCGGCGTCGCCGTGGATATCGTAGAGCCGCGCGTAGAACATCAGGTTCTCGTTCACGGTGAGCTCGTCGTAGAGGGAGAATTTTTGGGACATGTACCCGAGCTTGCCCTTGATGGCATCGGGCTCGGTGGAGATATCGTGGCCGGCGATGTGGCCGGTGCCGTCGCTGGGTTCGAGGATGCCGCAGAGCATGCGGATGACGGTGGATTTGCCCGAGCCGTTGGGGCCGAGGAACCCGAAGATCGAGCGGCGCTGGACGGAGAAGGTGACGCGATCGACGGCGGTGAAATGGCCGAACCTCTTGGTGAGGTTGTCACACTGGATCATGACGTCGTGGGGCATGGCGGGTCACTTCGGGAGCGGCGGGACGTTCGGGAACGACACGTCGACGGACATGCCTGCGCGCAGTTTGCCGGTATCGCTCGGGAGCTGGATTTTCACGCCGAAGACCTGGCGCACGCGGTCGTCGACGGTTTGGACGTTGCGCGGGGTGAACTCGGCGGCGCGATTGATCTGCTCGACGGCGCCGGTGAATTCCTTGCCGGACGAATCGGTACGGACCTTGACGGTCTGGCCGAGCTGGATCAGGCCGAGCCACGGTTCGGGGACATACACGCGCACCCAGAGATGTTGCGGATAGAGGAGCGTCGCGAGTTCGTGGTCGGCGGCGAGCACGTCGCCCAGTTTGACGCTGAGGGTTTCAAGAACGCAATTGGCTGGCGCGGTGATCCGCATCTCGGCGAGTTGCGCGTCGATCTCGGCGAGCTGGGCCCGTGTTTGGGCGATCCGTTCGGGGCGGGTGCCTTCGGCGAGGAGATCGTAGCGGCGCTTCGCGGCATCGGCGCTTTCCTGGAGACTGTGCTCGTGGCTGACGGCGTCATCGAGGTCGGTGGGGGCATTGACGTTTTGCCTGTACAGCTCGCGCTGGCGTTTTTCCTCGGCGATGGCGAAATCGAGCTGGGCGTTGAGCGCTTGCCAATCGTGTTTGGCCGCGTCGATTTCCGCGGGGCGCGGTCCGTGGATCATTTCATCGAGGAGAGCGGCGGTGTACGCGCGGCGGGCGCGGAGTTCGGCGGCATCGAGTTCGACGATGGGCTGGCCGTTGGTGAGCGTGTCGCCTTCCTGGGCGCTGATTTTCTCGACGCGTCCGCCGTATCGCGAGGCGACGTGGGCTTCATCGACTTCGACGGTGCCGGAAACAGAGCGAGAGTCATTCTGGCGTCGAGACAGCAGCCAGGAAGCCGCTACGATCAACGCCAGAATCGGCACCACGTTCCAAATTACTCGTTTCCGTATGGCCAAAATTCTCTCCGTCCTCTGGCGGCCGACGCGAGCCATGCCATTCCGGCAGTGATGGTTAGCACTCATCGTGCCGACGCGGAAACCGGGGGAGATTCCAGCGCCTGCGCCGCGGCGCGGCGGTCTCGTCGACATGGCGGAACGTGCGAATGTACAAAATCGTCACCTGTCGGGAGGGGAGGCTGGCCGGTTATCGTTGACGGAGGCCGAGGCAGCCGGCAGAATTCGCGCATGCTGGTCGCCAGCGAGAAATGGATATTCTTCAACCTGTTTGTGGTGGCGATGCTGGTGCTCGATCTCGGGGTGTTTCACCGGCATGCTCACGAGGTGCGGCTGAAGGAGGCGCTGGCGTGGAGCGCGATCTGGATTGGGCTGGCGATGGGGTTCAACGTGATTGTGTATTACTGGCTCGGGCCGACCCGGGCGCTGGAGTTTCTGACGGGCTATCTCATCGAGAAATCGCTGAGCGTGGACAATCTGTTTGTGTTCCTGCTGGTGTTTTCCTCCTTTCAAATCGCGGCGCGCTACCAGCATGAGGTGTTGTTCTGGGGGATCATCGGGGCGCTGGTGATGCGCGCGGCGTTTATCTTCGCGGGGGTCGCCTTGATCCATCGGTTCGAGTGGATCATTTACGTGTTCGGCGGGTTGTTGATCGTGAGCGGCATCCGCATGGCGTGGGAAAAGGAGAAGGCGATCCATCCCGAGCGGAATCCCGTTCTGAGATTGCTGCGCCGTGTCGTGCCGATCGCGGAGGATTACGAGGGCGAGAAGTTTCTCGTGAAGCGGGACGGGCGTCGGGCAGCGACGCGGTTGCTGGTGGCGCTGGTGATGATCGAAACGGCGGACCTGATTTTCGCGGTGGACTCGATTCCCGCGGTGCTGGCGATCACGACGGATCCGTTTATTGTATTTACGTCGAACGTGTTCGCGATCCTCGGATTGCGCGCATTGTATTTCGCGCTGGCGGGCGTGATGAACATCTTCCACCACCTGCACTACGGGCTGTCGCTGATTCTGGTGTTTGTCGGGACGAAGATGGCGCTTACGGCGTGGGGTATCAAGATTCCGACGGGGATCGCGCTTGGTTTGGTGGCGGGGATTGTCGCGGGGTCGGTCGCGACGTCGCTGGTCTGGCCCAGGGCGTCAGAGAATTAGCATGCAATCGCCATAACTAAAGAAGCGGTAGCACTCGCGGACGGCTTCCTCGTAGGCTTTCAAGATCAGTTCGCGAGAGGCAAACGCGCTGACGAGCATGAGCAGAGTCGAGCGCGGCAGATGAAAATTCGTGAGGAGAGCGTCGGTATGACGGAACGCGAACGGTGGATGAATGAAGATGTCCGTCGAACCGTCCCGGGCTTCGATGTCGGCGCACGACTCGAGGGTTCGGGTCACGGTTGTGCCGACAGCCACGACGCGACCCGCGGCGCGAATGGTCGCGGCCGCTTCTGTCGAAATCGAGAATCGTTCGGCGTGCATCTTGTGGTCCTGGACGTTCTCGACTTTCACGGGGCGGAACGTGCCGATGCCGACGTGCAATGTGATGAATGTGTGTCCGATGCCGGCGGCGCGGAGCTGTTCCAGCATTTCCGCGGTGAAGTGCAGGCCCGCGGTTGGCGCGGCCACCGCACCCGGCTCACGGGCGTAGACGGTTTGGTACCGCTCGCGGTCGGCATCGATGGCGTGCGCCTCGCGTTTGATGTACGGCGGAAGCGGCGCGGCGCCGTGCGCGGCGATGTAGGATTCCACGTTGCCAGAGAAGAGCAACGTTCGCCCGCCGAAATCGGTTTCGCCTTCGACCAGCGCCGTTACGCCATCGTCGAATCGCAAGGTCGCGCCGGGTTTCGCGCGTTTGCCGGGCTTGACCAATGCGGTCCAGTGTCGGGCGTCGGTTTTTTCAACGAGCAACAGCTCGACCTCCGGTTCGCGCGACCAGATGCGCGCGGGAATGACTTTCGTGTTGTTGAGCGCCAACAGATCTCCCGCGCGGAGATGCCGGCCGAGGTGACGGAATTGATCGTGGTGAATTTCGCCGGAGGCGCGGTTCACGACCATCATGCGGGAGGCCGTGCGATCGGCGAGGGGTTGCTGGGCGATCAACTCGGGGGGCAGGGCGTAATCGAAGTCGGACGTCTTCATGGCGACGGGGGGCAATGCTCACCGTTTGGTGAACAACCAGGAGAGCAGCGTCAGGAGCAGGCTGATGAGCAGGCACGTGGCGAGGGGGAAATAGAATTTAAAGTGCTCGCGCTCGATGTGGATATCGCCGGGGAGTCGACCGAACCACGGCAGTTTGCCGCCCAGCCAGAACAATCCGCCGAGGGCCACCAACAGCAGCCCGGCGCCCACCAACATCTTGCCAATATCATTCATGCAGGCACTTCATTCATGACCGCCGTGCCGGCGCAACCATTCGGCCGTCTCGGCGCGCCCGTTCTTGATCGCCACGTGCAACGGCGTCCACCCGCGCTGATTGACGGCGTTGACATCGGCCTTGTGCGCCAGGAGCAACTCGACCACGTTGGTGTGACCGTTTCGAGCCGCCCAATGCAACGGTGTGGCCCCGTATCTTCCTTTTCGATCCAGCACCGCTCCGTTCGACACCAGCAAACGGGCGACCGCTTCCTGGCCGTATTCCGCCGCCAGATGCAACGAGGTCGAACCATACCGTCCGGCGGCGTTGATGTCAGCGCCGTGAGCCAGCAACAGTTCGACGACCGCTTGATGCCCGTTGCGGGCCGCCCAGTGCAACGCCGTCGTGTGATAGCCGTCCCGGGCCTGCACCAGTTCCGGCTGCGCTTCGATCATCTCGGCCACGCGGTCCGTCATGCCCAGTCCCGCCGCGCTGAATATATCCAGTTCGGTGCCGGCTTCCAGGAGCCAGTTGGCCACCTCAATGTGCCGGGAGAACAACGCCGTGTGCAGCGGCGTCCAATGAGGGCCGTTGTGAAGATTCAAATCCGCGCCGTGCGCCACCAACAATTCCACGACTGCCTGGCAGCCCGTCCCCGCGGCGCGATGCAGCGGCGTCGATTCGCTCTTGTCGCGGGCATTGACGTCGGCGCCGCGCTCGATCAACAGCTTTGCGGCGTTGACCTGACCGGCCTCGGCGGCCCAATGCAGTGGCGTCCAGCCCAAACCGTCCTGGCCGTTGATGTCTGCCATCTTTGTCAGCAGGGATTCCAGCACATCGGTCTGTCCCGCCGAAGCGGCTTGGTGCAACGTGGTCATCCAACCGATCCTTTCCGGGGGCCATTCTACGGCTTTCGAAACGGCGGCGCAACCCGGCGGCAGAGCTCCCAATCAGAATCGACAGTCGAGACGGAGCGCCTGTTCGAGTTGCCAGAGATATTCGAGCCGGGGGATTTCGCGGGTGCCGAATTGCCGCAGATGCGGCGTGGTCCATTGCGTGTCGAGGAGAACGAAACCGCGCGCACGGAGCCGTTCGACCAACGCGACCAGCGCCACCTTCGACGCGTCGGTCACCCGGTGAAACATGCTCTCCCCGAAGAACGCGCCGCCGATGGCCACGCCGTACAGGCCGCCGACGAGCTTGCCGTCGAGCCGTGTCTCGATGCTGTGGGCGTGACCGAGCCGGTGCAGATTGCAGTAACTATCGATGATCCCCCTGGAAATCCACGTGCCTTCCCTGCGTTTGGCGCACTCGCGAATGACGGTCTCGAAATCAGTGTCGGACGTGATCTCGAATTTGTTCTGTTTGAGCGCGCGCCGCAAGCCGTGCGGGATGTGGAAACGGTCGTCGAGCGGGATGATCGCGCGCGGGTCGGGCGAAAACCAGCCGATGCGTTCGCGCTTGCCGGCCCCGACGCGTTTGTCGGGGGCCACGGCCATGGGGAAAATGCCGCGGCGGTAAGCGGTCAGCAGTAAGTCAGGTTCCAGCACGACGGGAATGTACTCTCCACGGGCTGCTGTTCCAAGAACGCAGCGGCACATGCCGCCAACGCATCCGGCCGTCAAAAAAGTTGCAGCCGCACGGGACCCAGCAGGCCACTGGGATGGACTTCGGCGTCATCGGGGGCGTAGGTCTTGTAGGAACGGTTCACGAAGAAGTAGCCGGGCCATTTTCCCGGTCCTTTCCACGCGGCGATAACGGGAGCGATGGCGTTCTCGGCGCGGTTCGCGACCTTGATCTCGATTTCATTTTCCCCGGCATGAACCAGCCCCGTCACTTCGACACGGAACGGCGTCTCGTACACGATGCCTGCCGTCTTCCCGTTGACGATGACGGATGCGACGTCATCCACCTGGCCGAGATCGAGGGACACGTCTCCCCGTGGCGACTTCGAGAGGCGGAATTGTCCGTGATAAATCGCGGTGCCGGCGAAATGACGCAGACCGTCGTGGCGCGTCCAGTCGATCAACTGCGGGAAATCCCGTTCAAACGGTTTGCGTCCGTCGATGTGGCGGAACTCGACGCGCCACGGGCCGCCAAGTTCGAGAGTTGTTTTGGGTGAAAGCTCGACGATGGCGGCAGAGCCGGTAGCGGGTTTGTCGCGGCGAATCATGACAAGGCGTGATTCTTTGGGACCGAGTGTGACATTGGCCACGACGCGTGCGCCATCGACCCTGTACGACGCGGGCTCCAATTTGCCATTGTGCGCGTTCCAAAGTTCCAGACAACCTTTCGAGCGGAAGGAGAATGTCTGGCAAACGGGCTTTTCTGCTGAAGGATTGTTGAGCAAATACAAATCGTAATCGGGTCCTTCGCGGTGCAGCCAGCGAACGCGCAGGTCGCCGTCGGCTGTCAGGTCCGTCTCAATTCCCAGCGCCGGCAAGACCGTTGGGATGCCGCTCTTGTCCACCAGATATGTAGAGCCTTTGCCAACCCGATGCGGTGCCGTCCCGATACTGTCGGGAAAGAGACCGGCGATGAGCTGGCGGAGATTGGCTGTCTGCGCGTCGTGATCCTTGAAGGTCGGCACCTCGGAAGGCAATTGTGACGCGATGACGGTGAGGCCGTCCTCAACAAAACTACGGATTCTTTCCATGGTCGCGAGCGGCATGGTATTCGTGTCGAGCACGAGCACTCGATAATGGCCGAATCCGGCAGCCAGTCGATCTCCATCCATATACGCGTCGTGCATCAGAACACGGTCGGTTACGCGGTCGGAGAGCCAGTTGGGACCTTGCGGGGAAGATTCGGTGCCGTAGACGGCGACGTCGGCGACCGGCTGGCCCGAACGGAGCAGGAGACAATTGCGCGCCATGTAATCCGCCAACGGACGGAAGTAGGGCCAGAAAGGGTTGTTGTGGTCGATCTCGCACGCGGCGTAAAAATCCCAGCCGGGAAAACCGGCGGCGGGCGGCGAATAGCTGTAGCCATGGAACACGAGCTGGTTCGCGCCGCTGACAAAGATCAGGTCGGCTTCTTCGCGCAGATCGTGCATTGTCATCCGCCAGTGTTCGGTCAACCACGTGAAGCTCTCGCAGGAAACCAACGGATGACCGTACACGTGAGCGGCGGCCAGGGCCAGGTCGGCGCCGATCGGCACGTGGGGATGCTTGAAGTCGATTTCGAACTCGGGGATGTCCGCCATGCCGTAGGAATCTTCCCAGTCGCTCGGGCTGCCGTGCGCCTGGGCGCGGGATTGCAAGCCATGTTGATGACTCCAGCGGGTCAATTCACCGTAGCAGTCTTCTGTGATCAGGTCGCGGAGCGTCTGGTCGTAGTCGTGTTGAACCTGCCTTGCGGTGGCGCTTCCGTTCTTCGTTGCGATCAGATCCAGGTACGGAGCCAGATCGTATCCGCGCCGCGCGCGGAATTGCTGGAGGAAGTCCGTCGTCCACGTCGGCTTGCCCAGCTCCCAACTATCGATGAACAAGCTGCCGAAGGTGCTCCCGACAAGGTCGCCGACGCGGTTCAGCACCGGCAGCGCGCAGTGGTTCAGTTGAAAATCCATCGCCGACGCGCTGAGGTGGTCCAAGACCGGGCCGGTATCGCGTCGGTTCGCGCGCTTGTGCGGGCCGAACCCGCCGAGTTTCGCCCAGAAACAGGTTGCGACCCATTTGCCTTCATCCACAGCGATCGAGGTTTCGCCGTCCGGCGAGAGGGAGTTCGTCAACACTTGGGCTGGTCCGTCGGCGCCCTCGCGACGAAGAGTGACAGCGATGACGGGCCCTTTCGGCCTGAACGTGATGCGCTGCTGGCCCGGTCCGTTCATTGTAATTGCCTGAGACGCGAGGCTCTGGCCGGCATGATCGTTGTCCACCCACGGGCCCGCGTACGGCCAACCGCTGCCGGGAGTGAGGTCCACTTTCATGCCCAGCTTCGCGGCTTCCCGCATGCATGTGGCGACGCGGTTCACCCACTCGGGCGAGGCGAACAGGACCGTCTTGTGACCGGGCACCGCGGGCAGCGCGTCGTATAGTGATTGGATTTCCACGCCCGCCAGACCCTGGTCCTTCATGCCTGTCAATTCTCGGGCCAGTTCCGGGCGGGTCACCGCTCCACCAAACCACCAGTAGCGGGTGAGGGGACGATATTCCATTGGCGGATTCGCAAATTGGCTCTCCAACTGCGCCGCCGTGGGCGATTCGTCGGCAAAGAGCAACGTCGCCGCGATGCATCCGAGAAAGGTGACGAGCAGGAGACTCAAGTATTTGCGTTTCACGTTCTCTCCTCTCGTAATTTTGCTTCGAGTTGGCGCAGGTCTTTGGGCAAGGCGGCGGTCCAGGTCATCCGCGTGGCGGGTTTGTCCGGGTGATCGAGACCCAGGACCTCGGCGTGCAGAGCCTGACGCGGGAAGTCGATGCGCGCGGATTTCGGCGCATCGCTTTGATATCTCGGGTGGTACGTCCGATCTCCGACCAACGGCAGGCCGGCGTGGGCCGCCTGGGCGCGGATTTGATGTTTGCGGCCGGTCTCGAGGCGCAGGCGAAGCTTGGTAATGGGGTGACGGTTGCCAGCCGAAGAAAACTCCGCGATCACTTCGTAGTGGGTGATGGCTTCCTGCGTCTCATCTGGGGAAGCTTTGGCGTCCCTCTCGGAGACGATGAACTGGCGCAATTGATCGTCGCTGAGTTTCAACCAATTTCGCCATGTGCCCTGGGGTTTGGGAGGCCGGCCTTCCACGTAGGCGACATACTCGCGCCGCATGGTGTGGACTTTCAGTTGATCGATGAGATTTTGCCGTGCGGCGGGATTCATTGCCATGCAAAACACGCCGCTGGTGTACTGGTCGAGGCGATGGACGGGCAACGGCTTGAGTCGGCGGTATGCGGGTGGCAACGAGTAGCCGCGACCATCGACGCCGCGGTCGTAGGCGCGGAGTTTGCCGGCAAGAAAATCGTCGAGAATGCTGAGCGCGGAGAGATCGTCCGGTTCCGCCGGCACCGAGAGCAGACCGGGACCTTTGTTCACGACGGCGAGCGCGGAGTCGAGGTAAAGGATTGCGACGCGCGGATGAATCTGCCAGCCGTCCCGCCCACAGTCCAGGGCTATGGCGTGACGGTCCAGCAACTCCAGCGCGTCTTTTGGATCGGGAATCGGCTGGTTTGGCTGGCGGAGGATGACGCCGTTGACGGAGACGCGGCCGGCGGTGATCCATTGTTTCGCGCGCTTCTTCGGCGTGTCGGGATATCTCGCCAGCAGCCAGTCCAGCAGAGGACGGGTTGATGCAGAGGTGGAATCGCCTGGTGTCATGATTCCAATGGCACGCGGCGTTTGGCGGGATCGGCTTGCGCGCGATAGAAGACGGCGACGTGACCGACGATCCAGACCAGTTCGCTGTTCGTGCGCGCGGCGATGTCTTCGGCCAGGGTGTTCTTTTCGTCCTTGAGCGATGTGAACTTGATCTTGGTGAGTTCGTGATCGTTCGGCGCCTGGTCGAGGCTGGCGATAAACGCGTCGGTCACGCCGGCTTTGCCGAGGTGCAGGATCGGATCGAGCCGCTGCGCGATCGAGCGGAGCTGGCGGATTTGTCGACTGGTCAGGCTCATGTGCGGATTAGTGTAGATTGTTTCGGCGCATCATCCACGCAAAATCGGGCGTTTCCGACCGCTACCACCAATAGAAGGCTACTTTTTTGTGGCCGCGAAACTCTTTCGCGGCGAGAACGGACCGCGAATAAGATTCGCGGCTACAATTCAGTGGCTGACCCAGATGCACTACGCAAAATCCGTCGCCGAACCGGCCGCTTGGTGTACAATGACCACGCCATGAGCGACAACCCATCACCCGAGCCAGTTCCCGCGTCGCCACACCGGCGGCGTCCGCGCTACTCGGGCAAGAATCCGCGTCGCTTCGAGGAGAAATACAAGGAACACAACCCGCAGCGTTATGCCGATACCGTCGCGAAAGTCATCGCGTCGGGCAAAACGCCGGCGGGAACGCATCGGCCGATCATGGTGGCGGAGATTCTGGAGGTCTTGAAGCCACAGGCGGGCGAGGTCGCGGCGGATTGCACGCTGGGATACGGCGGGCACGCGAGGGAGTTATTGCCGAAGCTGCAGCCGGGTGGACGCCTGATTGGGTTGGATGTTGACCCCATTGAATTGCCGAAGACGGAAGCGCGGTTGCGCGAACTGGGATTTGGCCCGGATGTGTTCGTGGCGCATCGGAGCAATTTTGCCGGATTGGCCAAGATACTTGCCGCCGAGCAACTTTCCGGCGCCGACATTGTCCTTGCCGATCTCGGGGTCTCATCGATGCAACTGGACGATCCGGGACGCGGATTCTCGGTGAAGTTCGAGGGTCCGCTCGACATGCGGATGAATCCCTCGCGCGGGCAGCCCGCGAGAGCTTTACTCGAGAAGATCAATGCCGATGATCTTGCCGTGCTGCTGGAAGAGAACGCCGACGAACCGCATGCCCGGATTCTGGCTGATCTTCTCGCGGGCAAGACCTTTCCCACCACAACGGCGTTGACCAATACGGTGCACCGCGCCCTGTTGCGCGCGGCGACGGATGAGGAGCGCGACGACTCGATTCGCCGCGTGTTCCAAGCGTTGCGGATCGCCGTGAACGACGAGTTTTCCGCCCTCGATAGTTTCCTGCGAAATCTCTCGTGGTGTCTCAATCCCGGCGGTCGCGTCGCCATCCTGACGTTTCATTCGGGCGAAGATCGCCGCGCGAAAAAGTCATTCGAGGCCGGCCTTCGTGATGGCCTCTACGCCGACATCGCCCACGAGGTCATCCGCCCTTCCCCTACGGAACGACATGATAATCCGCGTTCCTCTCCGGCAAAGCTGCGCTGGGCGCGCAAGGCGAAACAGTGAAGCTACCGAATGCCGAGCGCGCCGTGGTGGATATTGCAGACCACGTTTGGAGTCTTAAGAAAATCGCCGCACTACTCGGATAGTTGAGGGTCGATGCGGTTTGTTCGTTCGGCTTGTGTAGAATTGACAAAGCTGGCAGGATTTGGGGAGGGACAACAGGCGTGAACAGAGTCTCAGTCGAGAATCCTGATGACGATGACGACCGCATCTATCTGACCAGACCAGTGACCCCAGACCGCCTTGGTGTGCTGCTGGGCATCAAACTACACATCGTGCTGGCCGACTTGATGTGGCGAAACCAGTTCCTCTTGCGTGATGAGGTCGTTCCGGATTCCGTCGCGAAGGACATTGCAAAAAAATACCATCGTATTCTCATCATTCGGGACGAAGAACCTGAATACTGAGATTTCAAAGTAGCCCACTACCGTAACAAGCCTTGGCTTAGCGGTAGGTTTGACGTAGAATCCCTGTGTGGAGAAGCGGCGAATCATCAGCGTTGACCGTGACGTGATGGGCGGCACGCCCTGCTTTGCCGGTACGCGCGTGCCGGTCGAGACGCTGCTCGATTATTTGAAGGCGGGCGATTCGATTGACGATTTTCTGGAAGGGTTTCCCACCGTGAAACGAGAGCAGGTCATTGCTTTCAGGGAAAAGGCCCAGGACAAGTGATTGGCAATGGCTCTGTATCTTGAGTTCGACTTGATCGTACGCCGATTTGAAAAGAGAAAACTCCGGTATGCCGTCGCGGGCGGATTGGCCGTTGGTCTGCATGGCTTCGTCCGGGCGACGCAGGACATGGATTTCCTTGTGGATGAAGAAGATGTTGTTAAGGCGGAGTCTGAACTTTCCAAGTTGGGGTACCGTGCCAATCCCACCGTACAAGAATTTCCCCGGTCGGGGCTGGCCCTCAAGCGTCTATTCAAGCGAGTACCGAGAGAAGAGGAACTGATGCTGGTGGATCTCCTCATTCCCAAGTCTGCGCGGATGCAACAGGTATTACGTCGGGCGGTACGCATTCCGTTTGGAAAGGGATCGATTCGCGTCGTTACAGCGCGGGACTTGATGGCCATGAAAGGGCTTCGCGGTTCGAAGACCGACAAGGCGGACATCGAATTCTTGCGAAAGAAGCGATGAAACGCCGACCCACAATTACTCCGGCGCAGAAGGTCATCCGACGGATCAGCGAGCTACGCGATTTGGGGCGGAGACTGGCGCGGGCCGGGTTCGTGGCAGGGCTGCACAAGCATGATCCTGACAAATTGCCGTGGGAGAATCGGGTCGCGGAGAGCAAGGGCGGTTATTCAGCGCGTAAACCGCGTAAGTGAGATTTGTCGACGGCTTTGGTCAGGCCGGATTGGTTCACTTCCCGATTTTGTCGAGTTCTTCCCAGCGGGCGTAGAGGCGGGTGACTTCGGCTTTGGCGGCGTCCAGTTCCTTGATCAGGGCGGAGGCTTCCTTGGCGCGGGCGGGGTAGAAGTCGGGGGCGGCGAGGGTGGATTCCAAATCCGTGACGCGGGCTTCGGCGGCGTGGATGGCGGCTTCCATGCCAGCGAGTTCGCGTTGTTCGTTGAATGTGAGTTTGCGAGGACGCGGGGGCTTTGCCGACGTTGGCGTGGTGACGGCGGCGGCAACAATGGGTTGTTTCGCGCAGGTCTGTTCCCTCTCTTTGCGTTTTTCGAGGTAGTAGGAGTAATTCCCGGGTTGGACGAATACGCCGGTGTCTTCGAACGCGACAATCTGGTCGCAGATGCGATCGAGGAAATAGCGGTCGTGGCTGACGACGAGGACGCTGCCCGCGAAATCGGCCAGAACTTCCTCGAGCATGCGGAGGCTGGGCAGATCGAGATCGTTGGTCGGCTCGTCGAGCACGAGCACGTTGCCACCGCGTTTCAGCACTTTGGCAAGCATCAGGCGCGCGCGTTCGCCACCCGAGAGGCGGCTGACGGGTTCGCGGAGGCGTTCGTCAGGGAAGAGATAGCGCAGCAGATAGGCGCGGGCACCCATCGTTTCGGTGCCGAACAGGACCGTATCGCCGCCGCCGGCGACCTCGGACATCACGGTGTTCGCGTCGTCGAGCTGCATGCGCGTCTGGTCAATGTAATTGAAGTTGACCCGCTTCCCGATTTTCACCGTGCCGGCATCGGGTTTGCGTTCGCCCATGCAGATGCGGAGGAGCGTGGTTTTGCCGACGCCGTTGCGGCCGACGACGCCGGTGCACTGGCCCGGTTTTAACAGGAAATTCAGGTGGCGGAAGAGCCAGCGTTCCGTCGCGCCGTCGCCGACTTTCGCGCCGGCATTTTCCAATTCGACGGCGGTGTTGCCGAGCTCCGGTGGCGGCGGAATCAGGAGATCCATCTCGCGTTCCTCGGGCGGCGCTTCCAGGCCCTGGACTTTGTAGAACGACTCCAATCGATGACGCGACTTCGAGCGTTGCGCGTGGACGCCGGTGCGGACCCACTCCAGTTCGATGCGCAGGAAGCGCTGACGCCGGCGCTCGGCCTGTTCGACGATCTGCTGGCGGGCGGCCTTCGACTCGAGGTAGGCGGTGTAATTGCCCGGGTGCGAGTAACACAGTCCATCGGACAACTCGACGATGCGCGTGGCGATGCGATCGAGAAAATAGCGGTCGTGGGTGACGAAGATGACCGCACCGGGAAATCGCTGGAGAAACTCCTCGAGCCAGAGGATCGATTCGGCGTCGAGATGGTTGGTGGGTTCGTCCAGCAGGAGCAGGTCCGGCTGCGCGGCAAGCGCGCGGCAGAGCGCGACGCGGCGTTTCTCGCCGCCGGACAACGGCCCGACGATGGCATCCAGCGTCGGGGCCGAGAGCGCGGAGACGCTCGCTTCGATGCGGGATTGGAGGTTCCAGCCATCGGCCTGTTCGATGTTGTGCAAGAGTTCGGCCATCTCGGTCTCGGTGCGCTGGCCGGTTTCGTAGCGGCCCAGCCAATCCAGCAAATCGGCGGCGCCGGCCTCGATGTTTTGGCGGACGGTGCGGGCGCCATCGAGTTCGAATTCCTGCGGGAGATAGCCGATACGCAGGCCGCGCCGATGCGCGATCTCGCCGGCATCGGGCTGGTTTTCGCCGGCGAGGATTTTCAAGAGGCTCGTCTTTCCGGATCCGTTGCGGCCGACCAAGCCGACTTTTTCGCCGGGCGACACGGAGATCGTGACGGCCTTGAGCAGGTGCTCTGGTCCATAGGACAGGGCGAGTTCAAAGGCCGATAGCAATGCGGGTGATGACGACGCCATGGGTGACAACCATAACGGAAGTTCCGGCAGTTGTCTGGAAATACTATTTGCAGAGGCGGAGGCGGTGGGTAGGATACAGGCATGGCAAGGCTACCAAATTCGGTGCGGATGGATGCGGGGCGGGGCGGGTTGCAGCGGCTCCTGGTGGAGACGCCGGCGGCCGAGGCGGAGATTTATTTGCACGGGGCGCACGTGACGCAGTTCCAGCCGCGCGGACAGAAGCCGGTGCTGTTCATGAGCGAGAAGAGTTCGTTCGAGGCGGGGAAACCGATTCGGGGCGGCGTGCCGATCATCTTTCCATGGTTTGGCGCGCGGTCGGATGGTCGGACGGGGCCGGCGCATGGATTTGCGAGATTGATGCAATGGGAACTGGTGAGCGCGAAACAAGGCGACGACGGAACGGTCGGTATCATGCTGCGTCTGGTTTCCAATGCGGCGACGCGCAAGGAATGGGATGGAGAGTTTGAAATCGAATATCGCGTGGCGATCGGGCGGGTCTTGGGGTTGGTGCTGAGCGTAAAGAACGCAGGTAGCCAGCTCATGCGGATCGAAGAGGCGTTGCACACGTACCTGGCGGTGAGCGATGTGAAGAAGGTGAGCGTTGAGGGATTGGCCGGCGTGACGTATGCGGATCGGGTTGGCGCGCCGCAGACGAAAACGGAAGGCGCGGCGCCGATTCGCGTCACGGCGGAGACGGACCGGATTTATATGAATACGCAGTCCACGTGCGTCGTCGATGATCCGGGATGGAAACGGCGGTTGATCGTGGAAAAAGCGGGGTCGAATGCGACGGTGGTCTGGAATCCGTGGATTGCCAAGGCGAAAGCGATGCCGGATTTTGGGGATGACGAGTGGCCGGGGATGTTATGCATCGAGACGTGCAACGTTCAGCAATGCGCCGTCACGTTGGCGCCGGGTGAATCGCACACGATGATCGCGACCATTCGCGTGGGGTGAAGCAAGCGGTTACGCCGCCATGGCGGTGCCGGCGATCCAGCCGGTGGTCCAGGCGGCCTGGAAGTTGAACCCGCCGGTGATGCCGTCGATATCGAGGAGTTCGCCGGCGAAATAGAGGTCCGGACAAATCCGGCTTTGCATGGTCCGAAAATTCACTTCGGCGAGGCGCACGCCGCCGCAGGTGACAAACTCCTCCTTGTTCAAGCTCTTGCCTGTCACGGGCAATTCGGTGCGGGTCAACTGCTGGAGGAGACTGTGTTGGGCGGCGCGGGTAACGACGCCCCATTTCGTGTCGCGTGTCACGCCCGCCGCGACGACCAATCGTTCCCATAACCTGGCCGGCAACGGGGGGATGGGTGTGTTCACGACGAGTCGCGCGGATTGCTGGTGGCGGCGGTGTTGAAGTTCCGCGGCGATGCGGTCCGGGTCGAGCGTTGGCAGCCAGTGGAGTCGCAGCGGAAACCGGTAGTCGCGCTCGTGCAATGCGCGGGCGCCCCAGGCCGAGAGGCGCAGGATCACCGGGCCGCTCACGCCCGTGTGCGTCACCAGCAGCGGCCCGCGCTCGCGCAGTTTCGTGCCCGGCACCGAGGCCTCGACCGATTCGACGGAGATCCCGGCCAGTTCTCGCAGCCAGGGTGTGTCGATGTGGAACGTGAACAATGACGGCACAGGTGGTTCCAAGGTATGTCCGAGCGAGACGGCGAGCTGTCCACCGGCGGGCGTGCGGCAACCGCCGCTGGCGAGGAGCAGCCGGTCACAGGCCAGCGTTTCGCCGCCGGACAGGGTCAGGTCGAAGCCGCCATTCGCGCGGCGGACGACGCGGTCGACGGTGCAGCGGGCGCGCAACTTCACGCCAGCGGCTTTGGCCGTCGCGACGAGGCAATCGACGATTGTTTGCGATGAATTGGTGGCGGGGAACATGCGTCCATCGCTCTCGGCATGGAGTTTCACGCCGCGGGAGGCGAACCATGCGACGGTATCGCGGGCCTGGAAGCGTTGAAACGGGCCAATCAACTCGCGTTCGCCGCGCGGAAAGCGGGTCGCGAAATCGCGCGGATCGAAACAGTTGTGGGTCACGTTGCAGCGTCCGCCGCCCGAGATGCGCACCTTCGAAAGGAATTCACCTCCCTTCTCCAACACGGTGACATGGGCGTCGGGCCGGGCCTCGGCGCAAGTGATGGCAGCGAAGAAACCAGCAGCGCCACCGCCGACGATGACGACTTGCCGCGGGCTTCGATCCGGCTCGTGCCCGCGGTCGTCCGGGTCGGCCTGCGAAGCGCGGGCGTTCACTCGTCACTCACAAACCGGCGCGCACTCTTCTTGGTGGATTGATGGTGCTTGCTCTCCAGCATGCGCTGTTTGGCGCGGCGGCTGCGTTTGCGTTTCTGGCGGCGGATTTTTTCGATGCGGGAGCGTTCGGCGTCGACGTAGCCTTTCTTGAGGGCTTCGATTTTATCGAGGAGGAGGCGTCGGGCGAGATAGCGATTGAGGCCCTGGGAGCGCGTCGTCTGACATTTCACCTGGAGACGCGTCGGGTGATGGAGGAGCATTACGCACGTGGCGGTCTTGTTGACATTCTGGCCGCCGTGACCGCCCGAACGGACAAATGTTTCCTCGATGTCGGCCTCGCGCACCCCGAGCGCGGCCATGCGCTGGGCGAGCTGGGCTTCTTTCTCCGGGCTGACGGGAAACGCGCTCATGGCGAGAGCGTAGCCGCTGGCGCGCGGAAAGACAATCGCGTACCCGTGGTGATGCGACCTGAACAAGCCGATCCAACGGATCGCGAAGGCGCTTCGCGGGTTTCACGGGGTTGGTATATTCGTGATGCCGGTGCATGGTTCCGGCGATGGTTCTGTCTCTGAGTTTGTACGGTTTTCTTCCGGTGTTGGCTGGGGAGTGAACATGACAAAGTCGGCGCGCACATAGGTTTCGGGGATCGAAAAGAGGAGGAACCCTGACTCGGTTTGCTCGACCAGCAAGTGAACGGGCGCGGTGGGTGTGTTCATGGGCAATTGGGCGGCGCGATACATTCGGGCGAACGCTTTGACCTTGGTGGCCGGCACGATTGTGAACAGGCTGAACAGCTTGAAGCCCCAGCTCTCGCCGACCACGTTGGTTTTGATCAACTGGAAGTTGTTCTCGGAAAGCCGGACCCAGGTGAGGGTCAATGGCTGGTCATTCGCGAGGGGGGAATTGGGGCTGATGAGCGTGGTCTCCAACGGGGCGACGGCGGCGCACCCGGTGAAGAACAACAGCCCGCAGAGCCAGACGACGGCATATTGGCGATTTGGCATTGCTTTGAAACAAGCAGCTGATGGATCGGCGCGCGACATTCGATCCTTCGTTATTTTATTGGCTTTAGAATTACCGTGAATCACGGCGCCGAGGCGCGCAATGGGGGGAAGACGTATTCTGGATGCAGAAATCTTCCTAGGGTCGCGGATGGAAGCGGTGTTCACCACGAATGAACACGAACTGACGCGAAGTTCACCGAGCGGGCGGTGGCTAGCGTTTGAGGACGCGGACATTGCCGCCTTGGGTAGTCAGCTTCAGCGCAGGGCCGCCGCCATTGATGGTGCCGCGCAAGGTTTCTCCATCGAGCCGGGCCTTAAGCTGGATGGGCAAATCCGTGCGGGTGGTGCCGCCGTCGGTGTGGGCGTCGAGGTTGACGGCGGCGGTTTCCGGGATTTTGACGGTGACGTTGCCGCCGTCAGTGTGCAGCGCGCAATCGGCGCGAGGGGGAACGGCGAAGTCGGCGAAGATCGAGCCGCCCTCGGTGCGTGCTTGCAAACCGTTTCCGGTGAATTGTTCGATGGAGATGTTTCCACCTTCCGTGAGGAGTTGGAGTTCGTCGTGGCAAGCGACGGCGTCGACATTGCCGCCCTCGGTTTTGCCGTTCACGTTGCCATGGATACCGTTGAATTTCAGGCTACCGCCTTCGGTTTTGGCGGTGACGTTTCCATGGAGAGTGGCGACCGCGATGTCGCCTCCCTCGGTTTTCAGGCGCGCGTCGAAAGCTTGAGGCACGGTGATCTGGTAATGGACGTTCAGATTGGGCTGCCCCCACCAACGCCACCACGACGCGCTGCCGAAACGACGGGGTTCCTCGGCGGTGACGGAGATTTCGTTGCCGTGCTGCTCGAGCACGACGTGATGATCCTTCAGAGCCCTGGCCGCTTCGGCGTCGCTGGCGTGGCTGACCTCGCGCAAGACGCGGATTTGGACGGTGTTCTGGTCGGTGCCGGCGACGTGAATGTCGCCGCGATTCGCCTGGACGTTCAAGCTACCGCCCGGGGCGACGGTGAAGGATTTGGAGAAGTCGGGTTCGCCAGCGGTTTCGTAGCGAACATCGCTTGGGGTGGCGGGTGGCGGGGTCGGATTGAGTGCGGTGGCCGCCGGCGGCTGGGGAGTCGCGATGGCGGAATTGCTGGTGGTGTCGTCGGCGTAGACGGTTACGGCGGCCTGGGCGCGGAGCGGGAAGAAAGCTGCGAGAAGGATGGCGGCGCGGATGACTTGTTTGAAAACGTGTTTCATATGGTTTCTCCGTTTGCCAGTGGGACGCAGGGAAGAGCGGTTTTGGATTCAGGAATCGGTGGCTGAGGATTGGTGGCGGGAAGCGCGCTCACGGGGAGAGGGTAGCCGGAGAGCGGCGGGAAGGCAATCGTGCAAACACGAATCCGCGTTCGCCAAGGCTACGGCGGACAAGATGGCGGGCAAGGGATACGCAGCCGATATGGATTTCACGAAGCGGGCGGGAGCGTGACCATGCTGGCAAGTCTCGAACCCCAATCGCCAGAGGGCGCCCTCCCGGCGGTGTGTGAGGGGTCACCGCAGGAGGACGCGCCCTGGCTGTCTCGAGAATCGTCTACGGGAGCTCGATCGACGTGATCACAGTGTCATTGGTTTCCGTGATGTAGATGAACGTGTCGGTCGTATCACCCGTGAGCTTCAGGCTCAGGTTGACCTTGGCCGGCTTGCTCGTTGTCCCGACTTTGAGCTTGGTTGGTTTCGTGGGCGGATTCAGGCTCGGATTAAAGATGCTGCCCTGTCCCGTCCAGACGAGTACGGGAAGCGTGGTGGCTTTACTGATGCTGCTGTTCGACACCGCGAACACCAGTTTTACCGTACAAGACTCGACGTCGTTGGTACTATCGGTCAACTCATCGATTTTCGTGCTGCTCTTGCAGCTTTCCTCGAGCTCCGTCAACTCGACGGTCAGGGCCGGTGGCGGGGAGTTGCTGGACAGCCAAACAACCGCGGTCGTGCCCGTGAAGATGGTGCTGGCGACCGTTCCCGTGGCGAGAATGGTATCCGTACCCGTGCCGCCGATTCCTGAATAGGTGAAGGTGCCAAGTCCGCCGGCATCCGTTGTGGCCGTCGCATTCGTGCCGGCATTCGGACCGGCCGAGATCAGGAAGTTCACCACGGTGCCCTCCACCGGGGTTCCATTGGACGTCACGGAAGCGACGACATGTTGGAGGCTCCCGACCGTGTTCGTCACCGGTGTTGGCGTCAGCAGGCAGACAACGCCTGATTGCGCCGCGCTCGGGGTGAAGGAGAAGATCGTGCCGAGGTTGGTGGTTCCGCCCGCGGAAGTGGTCGCGTAGAAAATGTTGCTGCCCGCGACGAACGAACCGAGCGGCACGCCGCCATTGGCGCCGACGAAGTTCGTGAGCACCAGGAAGTTCGCGCCGTTGGTGCTGATGGAATAGGCGGTTCCCTGGTTGCTGATTCCGCCCGCCGAGGTCAAACCGAAGAGCGTGCCGTGGGATACGATCAAGTCACCGACGGGCGCGCCGCCGCCATTGGTCCCGGCGAAATCATGGAGGACCAGGAAATTCGAGCCGTTGGTGCCAATGGAGAACACGACGCCGTCGTTATTCGAACCGCCACTCGCGGTGACGCCGAAGAGAGTTGGGCCCACGTCCGTGAGGGCTCCCATGGGTGTGGCGCCGCTGTTCGTGCCTCCGGTAAAGAAGTACATGGTGACGAAGTTCGTGCCATTGGTCTCGATGGAGAAGATTGTCCCGTTATCGTTGGTACCGCCCATGGCAGTGGTTCCGTAGAGAACATTGCTGATCAGCAACAGGGAGCCTTCGGGATTGGCGCCGTCGTTACTGGAGGTTGGAAAGGCATGAAGGACCTGGAGATTGGCGCCGTTGGTGCCGATGGAGAAGATGGTCCCGCCTCCATTGGTGCCGCCGTCGGAAGTGTCTCCAAACAGGGTTGTGCCGTCGGAGATCAACCCGCCTTGCGGGATCGTGCCGGTGGCTTCGTCAAAGTTGGTCAGCACGGTGAAGACGGTGCCGGTGGTATTGAGGGCGAACAGGGCGCCGTTGGTATTGGCGCCGGTGCCGCCGGTGGACGTCGAGCCGTAGAACATTCCATCGAGAAGCAGCAGGGATCCGCCGGGTGTTTCGCCGCTGGCCGCCGCGAAGTCGTGGACAACGGTGAAATTGCTTCCGTTGGTGGAGACGCTGAAAACGAGACCGCCGTTGCCATTGGTGCCGCCCTGGGCGGTGGTGCCATAGAGCAGGCCGTTGGTGAGTATCAGCGGGCCGCTGGGAGCGGCGCCATTGGTGCCGACAAAGGTAAACACGTTGCTGAACACCTGCGCGTGTGCCGCGCTGGTGGAAAGTAACATGGTTGCTGCCATCAATCGAAATAGTCTCCCTACCTTGCTCATGAACCGGTCCTCCTCAGTTGTTGGTTGCGCTGCTTCGTATTCGGTGTCACTCACCAACGCGGCAGTTCTCACGACGATTCCTTTTCTGCCGGCGTTAGGGCGCTTCAATTACGTGGGGACAATTTATGGGGCGCAGCCATTTCTGCCATTGGCATACAATCTGAAAATGGGTTGGGGAAATTTCCTATGGGGCGTGGGAGATGTGTCGCGCGGCGAATTGAGCGGCCGGGCGCGCAGTGGGTAGCGGTCGGGGGGGGGCGGGAAGGCACTCGCGCAAACACGAATCCGCCTCCACGGAGTTCCGACCTCGGAATCAGGGTGAAGCTCCCATCTTTGTCGAGGATACGGCGGACGAGATGGCGGGCAAGGAACACGAAGCAGACACGAATTTCACGAAGCAAGATCCGCGGCTGATTTTGGTTTGGCCGGTGCCGGGAGCTGGCGCGTTCCAGCTTTACTCGGGTGATTTGTCGGCTATCATTGAGGAAGCTGGTGCGGTGGCCTTGGAGAAAAGATGGAGACGCGGAGGCTATTGACCGGCGATTCTTTTGATTTCCGCGAGGCTGCTTGTGGCGGCCGGCGGAACCGACCCGCGAAGTGAAAACGTCAAGAATACAGGTCTGACCCTGGACGCCCCTGGACGCACATGTACGCTTTGATCCTCGCCGCGATACTGAGTTTCGAACAAACAATGCCGGAATTCGAGGCCTTTTGCTCGAATGCCGAAATTGAAGTGAACAGTCCGATCACGCCGGAGGCAGTGAAGTGTCTGCCGTCCCACCACGAGGATGAGGTCCGTATTCATATTGGGGGCCGATACCGGATCGAGTGCCTCGGCGGCAAGGTTCGCGTATTCCAAGACCTGCAGGAGAGCGGAAAACGCAAGCTGAATCACCTCGATCCGGCGGAGATGCAGCGCTGGTCAGAGCAACCGTGCCTGATCGACGAAACCGGGGCGAAAGAGATCGCCACCCGCCTTTTCAAGCGAATGGGCTTCGACGAGAAGCGATTTGGTCCCGTCGAAGTGCATCGATACACCTGGCAACCATCCGAAGCCAACCCGGAGCACGTGCTTCGGCTCCCGCTCTTTTGGGTCAACTGGCAGCAAAAACAGTTCTTACAGCCTCGGCAATTCCCGCCTGCGGTGCAAATGGACATCTCGGCCACGACGAGAAAGCTCGTCAATTACGAGGATTGGACGGATGACGATAGGCCGCTGATCGGGTTACTTGAGGGGCTACAGCCACTCCAGCGCGGGGCGGCAGCGACGACGAACGGTCCTCCGGTCAGTCCCACGACAGCCACGCCCGTAGAACACTTCTTTGGAGCCACCGGCATCAAGCCGTCCAAGGATTGGCGACAGCAAACGCAGGCCACCGATCCGTCTCCTCCCACATTCGTTCAGGTGGAAGATCGATATCTCTTCCGTCTACAGGTCGACTCTGTTCGGGAGTTCTGCGACAGCAAACAGCAGTCTACCGTAATGGCCTTGAAACGAGATTCGACCGGCTTGGACAATTTGTCTGGCGTAGCAACAGCTGTCACGGAAACTCAAGCCGTTCAGATCGCAGGGCAACTCTTCGGGCGACTGGGCTTCGATGAACGGGCCTTCAATCCTGCGGAGGTGAAGCATATCGACGATTGGAGACAGGATCCCGCGCACCCCCAGACCATGCAGACACTGCCGACCTCCTACTCCGTTCGCTGGGTGGGAAAGCGCCCCCCACCGGTGCGATCGGGTCTGCCAGACGTCATCGAGATGGAAATCTCCGGCGCAAACAGCAACCTCGTGCATTACTGGTACGCGCCGAACACCTTTCGCTACTAAACCTGCTCGCCTTGGTCGGGTTGGGATTGGGAGAGGGGTCGGACCTGTATTCTTGACAAATTGGGCGTGGGGGCGGTAACAAGCGGTCATGCCAAGAGCGGTACGTGTGGAATTCGCGGGAGCCGTCTACCATGTGATGGCGCGGGGCAACGAGCGGCGGGAGGTGTTTCGCGACGAGAAGGATCGGGAGCGGTTCCTGGAGACCGTCGCGGAAGCGGTCGAGCGGTTTGGGTTGCTGGTGCATGCGTATTGCTTGATGCCGAATCATTACCACGTCATTGTGGAAACCCCGCGCGGGAACCTGAGTCAGGCGATGGCGTGGCTGCAGACGACGTACACGGTGCGATTCAACCGGCGGCATCGGCGAAGCGGTCATTTGTTTCAGGGGCGCTACAAAGCGCAGTTGATCGAGGCGGACGGCTACGCGCAGGAGCTGGTGCGTTACATCCACCTGAACCCGGTGCGGTCGCGCGGTCGACCGGTGGTGATCGCGGCTGATCGCGCGGGGGAATTGGACCGGTATTGGTGGAGCAGCCATCGAGACTACGGGGGCTGGCGTCGCGCTCCGGGGTGGTTGAGCACGAACTGGCTCCGGTACTGGGGGCGGAGGAGGGCGGAGGCGCAGCGGGAGTATCGCAAGTGGATGCGGAGTGCGTTTGGCGGGTTGGTGGCCAGTCCCTGGGAGAAACTGCGCGGCGGGTTGGTGTTGGGAAGTGAACGGCTGTGGGAAACGGCGAAGAAGGCGTTGCGCGGCAAGGCAGGGTTGGAGGATCGGTTGTGGCTGCAGCAACATCAGCAACGGGACGCGCAGGAACACGTCCGCCAGTTGGCCGCAGGGGAGGACTGGCGGGTGCAATTGTGGATGCGCGTCCGCTTGGGCGGGGAGAAGATGCTACGTATTGGCTCGCGAGCTGGGGTATCGCGATGGCAGCGGGGTCGCCCAGGTTATCAAACGAGTTGAGCGAATGGCGGAGCGGGACGCGGGCATGCGCCGGCGGTTGGCGGAAATAGCCCGCAAAGTGAAGGCGTCAAGAATACAGGTCTGACCCCGGACGCTCACATTATAATTATCGTGGAAGCGGGACACCCGGCTGGCGCATTTACCCCGATGGCACCATAATGCCTAAATGAGAAAGTACGAGAGATACGTTCTTGCTAAAGACGCAGCGCGGTATTTCACTGAATGTCTGGAGGCTGGGAATACATTAGCCAAGTGTCTGCTCGACGAAGTCGACCTCAATAACGGCGAGATATTTACCTTTTTGCCTACCGGTGCGAAGCCAGGGCGCATTGTAGAATTTCGGAACGGTGGGCTTGCCGAATCGAAGGAGTCAATCTCCTATCTTGTTAGTGAAATCCAGAAGTTCTTAGCGGGTGATGGTGGAAGGATTGTGCTTTTTGAGGACGCCTTGTCGAGAAAAGGTGATCCAGCTCTCGCCAAGTTTGGTACCCGCATGCTGTTGCATGGTCACGAAGTGTATCATTGCCTTCTAGCTAGCGATTCACGGCCAGAACGTATAACGTGGACCCTTACTCAGGCAATGTCCCCACACCTTTTCATAGGCGTGATGACCATCCTCGGACCTGAGCGGATCTCAACTGAGCTACATGGAGAGGTTAGCGATGCAACACTTAAGGCCTTGGCTGGAAAGAGTCACGGAATTGTCGTCGGAGCTTACGACAGTGAAGGATTCTTAATCTGGTCGAGGTCTACGCAATGAAGAGTCACAAGGGTTGAATACATGGAGTGTCCAGTGGCTTTCGTACTCTCGGTTGCGGTCCCTGATCTGATGGGTTGCTTGCTCTCCTCCTCGGAGTGGGGCAGAAGGTGTCACGAGGTGATTTTCACGATTTAAAGGGCAGTGACCCTATGAGTGGAGGAACAGATGAGTATGGTGTCAATCCGAACACGGGAGATGTAGTCGATCCAGAAGGGAATAGTATCGGAAATCTTGGCGATTAATTGGGTGACCGAGAAAGCACAATTCGTAAGCGTTGCCATTTACCTTCGGGGTTATGGGCTGAATCCAGAGCATGTCTCTCAGGTGCTCAGTGTTCGGCCATCACGATCTCAAAAGAAGGGCGGATTTCGACATGGATCTACGAAGTACACTGCGAAAATTGGGGTGTGGACACTGAACATCAAAAGTAAGTCGCATTCCATTTCGGAGCTGGTCGGTACGCTGCTCCAAACAATCGGCAATCCGCCGGCACGTTTGGATGAGATTGAGGGTGTTGAAGAAGCTTACCTTGATGTTTTCGTCCCCTTAAGCCAGCACGGGAAGATAGAGAGAACTTTGGAATTTGCTCTGACGAGGAGTCAAATTGAAAAGCTAACTCAACTCGGTCTCTCAGCTTGTTTTACTATATCCTGATGGGAGTCAAAGTGGAGTCCAGGGTGTTTCGCATGTGAACTCCCCATCAGATGGGCCTCCGTACACATCCAGATCTCATGGGATCGCGTACACCGAGTACGGCGACTACGATTCACCCTTTTGGCGCTGGCTTCCCTGTGCACCGCCAGAGCCCAGTTACGCTCGTGGGTGGACACGCTCCAGAGAGGGACGGATTGAATCCAACAGCAGGACGCTGCTCTGGCTTTAAGCAGTAATCGAACCGAGATCGTCACGGCCCTCTTACACGCAATGTGACCGGCTCCCCAAAAACTGGTCCACCCAATGGGGGCAGGTCAGATTAATTCGTAAGCGATTGTGGGAAAGGGCGATGTGATTATGGGTTGGCGGAGGGGGTTGGGCAGGCTTCCCCGGATGTTTCGGGGCGGGGTGCGGGGTGGGGCTGGGAGGGGTCGGGGAGGGCTGGAGATATTAGTGATTGCTATTCCGTCGGGATGGGGTATGGTGGGGGCTGCTAGCAGATAGAAGCAGTTGCAGTGAGATTGGTAGATTGTCAGTCTGGCCACGTATGCTCGGTGACAGTCCGAAACCCGAAAACGGGAACAGTCACTGAGACCTCCTACCGCAGCGGAAAGAAAAATAGATAATGGCTACCAAGCTATTCGTAGGAAACCTGTCATTCAACACCAGCGAAGGCGACTTGCTCGAGTTGTTCAAGCAGGCGGGGAATGTCACGAGCTGCGAGCTCATCATGGACAAGTTCACGAACAAGTCCCGTGGGTTCGCATTTGTGCAGATGGGGACGCAGGAAGAGGCGACCAAGGCAATTAGCGAACTTAACGGCAAGGAGCTGGATGGTCGCGCGTTGACGGTCAACGAAGCCCGACCCCGTGAAGAGCGCCCGCGTGGCGGCGGCTTCGGCGGTGGTGGCGGCGGCGGCGGACGCGGCGGCGATCGCGGCGAACGCAGGTTCAGCGGCAGCCGGCACTAACTTTTTCAGAAGTTGGTTGTTTAACCGAAAGGCGTCCCGAGAAATCGGGGCGCCTTTTTGTTTCGATGGCGAAACCGGAGAACTCCGACTCAAAAAGATGCTACCTGTGAAGAGAGGTGAGGCTATTGGCTGGTTGCGACACAAGCTTGCGCAACGGGCGGGGATGGCGCAAAATACCGGGATACTCAGGAAATTCAGGAGATTTTCATGACGACAACAATTGCGCCGTTTGAAGTGGTACTGGACAATCTGAAGACCAAACAGCTGGACCAATTGTGCATCGACACGATCCGCACGCTGGCGATGGACGGCGTGCAGCAGGCCAAGTCGGGCCATCCCGGCGCGCCGATGGGTTTGGCGCCCGTGGCGTACTGGCTGTGGGAGAAATTCTTGCGGCACAATCCGGACAATCCCCAATGGCCGAACCGGGACCGGTTTGTGTTGTCGGGCGGGCACGGGTCGATGTTGCTGTACAGTCTACTGCATCTGACGGGATACGATTTGCCGATGAGCGAGCTGCAGCGGTTCCGGCAATTGTTCAGCCGCACGCCGGGTCATCCGGAATACGGCATGACGCCCGGGGTCGAGACGACGACGGGGCCACTCGGGCAGGGGTTTAGCAATTCAGTGGGCATGGCGATCGCGGAGCGGTGGTTGGCCACCTATTTCAATCGCCCCGGCCATGAGATCGTTGACTACCGCATTTACGCGATCGGCGGGGACGGCGATATGATGGAAGGGATTTGCTCCGAGGCGGCGTCGTTGGCGGGTCATCTCGGACTGCACAAGCTGCTGTGGATTTACGACAACAATCACATCAGCATCGAAGGCAAGACCTCGCTGGCGTTCAGTGAGGATGTTGGGTTGCGCTTCAAGGCGTACGGGTGGTTCGTCCAGCATGTGAAGGATGCGAACGACCTGCGGGCGATCAACAGCGCCATCAAACGCGCGGTCAAGCAGACCGACAAGCCGTCGTTTATCGTGCTCGACAGCCACATCGGTTACGGCGCGCCGACGAAACAGGACACACGCGAGGCGCACGGCGAGCCACTCGGCGACGACGAGGTGCGCGGCGCGAAGCAACATTACGGCTGGCCGGCGGAGGCGAAGTTCCTCGTGCCGGAAGAAGTGGCCAAGCACATGCACAAGCAGTTCCGGCGCGGGCGGAAACAGGAAAAGGAATGGCAGACGAAGTTCGATGCGTACGCGCAGGCGAATCCGGCTCTCGCTGCCGAATGGAAACTGATCCAGGACCGCGATTTGCCGGCGGGTTGGGACAAGGATATTCCCACGTTCCCGCCGGATCCGAAGGGACCGGCCACGCGCGAATCCAACAACAAGGTGATGAATGCGTTTGCCAAGAACCTTCCGTGGTTCCTCGGCGGCGCCGCCGACCTCGCGCCGTCCACGAAGACATTGATCGCGGGCGCGGCCGATTTTGAGAAGGGTTCGTATGGCGGACGGAATTTTCATTTCGGTGTGCGGGAACATGCGATGACGGGGATCGTCAACGGCATGGTGCTGAGCAAGCTGCGGGCGTTTGACTCGGGGTTCCTGATCTTTTCGGATTACGCGCGCGGATCGATCCGGCTCGGCGCGGTGATGGAGATTCCGACGGTCCACGTGTTCACGCACGACAGCATCGGCGTGGGCGAAGACGGTCCGACGCATCAGCCGGTGGAGCAGATCATGTCGTTGCGGGAGATTCCGCACATGATCGTGATTCGGCCCGGGGACGCCAACGAAGTGGCCGAGGCATGGCGCGTGATTTTGCGGGAGAAGAAACATCCGATCACGCTGGCGCTGACGCGGCAGAGCGTGCCGACGCTCGATCGCACGAAGTATGCGCCGGCGTCCGGCTTGCAGCAGGGCGCGTACATCCTGAGCGATTGCCAGGGACAACCGGACATTATTCTCATCGGCACCGGCTCGGAATTGCAGTGGTGCGTCGAAGCGGGCGAGAAGTTGAAGGCGGAGGGCGTCAAGGCGCGCGTGGTCAGCATGCCGTCGTGGGAATTGTTCGAGCGCCAGCCGCGCGAGTATCGCGAATCCGTCCTGCCGCTGAGTGTGCGCAAGCGTCTGTCGGTGGAGGCGGGCGTAACGCTGGGTTGGCAGAAGTACGTCGGGTTGGACGGCGCGACGGTGGGGCGCGATGGTTTCGGCGCGTCGGCGCCGGTCAAAGATGTGATGAAACATTTCGGGTTCACAACCGATCATGTTTATAACGCGGCAAAGGCCCTGCTGGCGGGTCAGCCGATCCCGGTCGCAGGAGTGGCGAAGCAGTAGACGTTACAGACCGGTAGAACCGGTACAATCGTTAATCGCCGAAAATCTGGTGCGATGAAGCGCGCCAGAACAAAGCAGGCCTGCGATGCGCTCTGTGAGACCGAGACTGCATGTGATGGCTGCGATGTTGTGCGGGATTGCCCTGTTTGCAACGGGATGCACGACCTACTACGCCGTCACCGACCCGGCCGGCAACAAGACCTACTATACAACCCATCTGCACAAAATTCATGGCAAAGGCTATCGGTTTGTGGACGCGAGGACCGGCGCGAAGATTATCATCCACGAATCGGAGATCCGCAAGATCACCGAGGAGGAATTCAAGGCCGCCGGCGGCAAGGATTAGCTGTCGTAGAAGCAGGCGTATGCGCGGCGGTTATGGTTGGAAACGGCTCGACCTGGCAAGGGCGGGATGCTAGGCTGATTTGCGTCCAGGCGGGAGTTGCTCGGGTTCCGCGTAGCAAGCAGGGAACGGCTGTGAGGGGAACGTCGGGTATGAAAAGACGAATCTTTGCTGATATGACGACCGCAAGATTGCTCCGCTTCCTCTTTGCGAGCACACTCTTAGTTCTGGCTGGACAGACTTTCAATGCCAGCGGACAAGTCGAGACGAGTTTTTACAGCTTTGCCGGCCACCCCCCCGATGGGGGCTATCCATATGGCGGTTTGGTACAGGGGACTAACGGCAGTTTCTACGGGACGACCACGGCCGGCGGCTACGGCTCCGTGTTTCGGATCAGTCCTAGTGGCAGCTATACGAATCTTCACGTCTTTGTCGGCCACCCTAGCGACGGGGGTTATTCATACGCCGGGCTCGTAGAAGGCACTGACGGCAATTTCTACGGGACGACCGAAATCGGCGGGGTGAACAACACCGGTACCGTTTTTCGGATCAGTCCCAGCGGTAGCTACACGAGTCTTTACTCCTTTGTCGGCTCCCCCACCGATGGCGCTTACCCGGAAGACAAACTCGTGCAGGGCACCGACGGCAACTTCTACGGGACGACCGGTCTTGGCGGGAACGGCCCTTGCCCCGGCGGCTGCGGCACGATCTTCCGGATCAGTCCCAGCGGCAGCTACACGAATCTCTACTTTTTCAGCGGTTATCCCACCGATGGGGCTAATCCTCAAGCCGGGCTCATGCAGGGCAGTGACGGTAATTTCTACGGGACGACGTATGCTGGCGGGACGAGCAGCAACGGCACGATCTTCCGGATCAGTCCCAGCGGCAGCTACACGAATCTTCACTCTTTCAGCGGTCATCCCCCCGATGGGGCCAATCCATTCGCCGGGCTCGTACAAGGCAGTGACGGTAATTTCTACGGGACAGCCAGCCGCGGCGGCGCGAACTACTGGGGTACCGTTTTTCGGATCAGTCCCAGTGGGAGCTATACGAATCTGTACTCCTTTCTCGGCTACCCGGGTAACGATGGGAGCGCCCCACTAGGCGGGCTCCTGCAGGGCAACGACGGCAATTTCTACGGGACGGCCTATTACGGGGGGACGCGTACCAATGGCACGGCGTTTCGGATCAGTCCCAGTGGCACCTACACAAGCCTTTATTCCTTCGGCAGTTACCCCGGGGATGGCGAACAGCCGGTGGCCGGACTTGTGCAGGGCAGCGACGGCAACTTCTACGGGACGACCTCTGCAGGCGGGACAAACAACGGTGGCGCCATCTTCAAACTGACCATTCCTCTCGCTCCTCCGCCCTGGCCAATCAATCAGATTACCGGGGTACAGCCGTTTGGCAGTGACATGGTTTTCAACATAGTCTCCATCGCCGGCGAAACCTACCAATTGCAATTTAGCAGTTCGATGAACCCGACCAACTGGGTCAATATCCCCGGCGTGTCGGTCACCAACAGTATCGGCGCGCTCCTGACGCTGACCAATTTCGGCGGAGCGGTCGGACCACAGGGGTTCTACCGGTTTGCCATCACGCCTTGACGGCGGCGAGGACAAGGCGCTGCCACCACCAGACGATTTTGCCGTCTTCTTCGGCGAGGCGAAACAGGGCCCGCGCTTCGGGCGGGGCGGTGCGGATGAGTTCCAAGGCTCTGGCCCGGTTTTCGGGCGACGTGTTGGAGGTGTCGAAGTACCAATTCACATCCGGCTGTTTGAACGGCTGGAGTTCCGAGAACACGACGCGCAGTCCGGCATCTTCGCAAAGCTTCGTCCACGTTCCTTGACTTAGCAACCGGTGATGACTCGGGTCGTGAAGTTTCTCGATGGCATGAATCCATTCCTCAGCCACGGGCTGGCCGTCTTCGATGGAGCCATCGATCAAGAGGAACGCGCCGCCGGGTTTGAGGACGCGGGCGGTTTCACGGACGAACGCGGCGGGATCGCTAAAGTGATGAGCAGCCACGCGGCAGGTCACGAGGTCAAACGTGGCGTCGTCGTAAGGAAATCTCTCGGCAGCGTGTTGGCGTGTCTCGACTCGCAGGCCTTGCTCCCTCGCTGCCGCCGCGGCGCGTTCGAGCATTGCGGTCGAGATATCCGCCATGGTGACGTGCCAACCGGTGCTGGCCAGATACAAGCCGGTATGCCCCGCGCCGGTGGCGACATCCAGTGCCCGGCCAATTTTGAGCCAGGTCAATCGTTCGAGGGCTTCCCTGACATCTGATATGTCCGCCAGGATGTGCCCTTTGCCGTAGCGGCTGCTCTGGCGGTCAAATTGTTGTTGGGCTGCGCGTTGAATCGGGTTCAGGTCATCCATGGCCATAGATGGGTATGCATTGTGCTGTGATAGTGGCACTAATGCAAGCGCCCTCACATCATACCATTGCAAACGGAAAGCCACTTCGTGTAGATTTCCGTCCGATGAAAAGGATACTCCTGACGTGTCTCATGATGGCCGTGTGTCTTTGCGGCACAACCCGTGTCCGCGCGGCGGAGGACCCGGGTGACAAATTCCTGGAGGCGTACTTCCTCATTCAGGATGGGGATGCCGCCGAACGCAGCAGCGACTGGGTAACCGCCCTGGCGAAATACAATTCGGCGCACGAGATCCTCGATCAGATCAAGAACCAATTTCCCGATTGGAACCCGCACATCATCGAGTTCCGGTTGAAATATATTGAGGACCACCTGGCGAACGTGAAGGCGAAGGCGGGCGCGGCTGTTGCCACCGAAGCGCCGCCGGCCGCTGCGCCGCCGAAAGCGGAAGCCCCGGCCGTCGCGCCGGCGCCACTCGTGTTGGCGCCACCACCGTCCACGTCGTCGGAAACACAGCTCACGACCGCGATTCCCCTTGCGGAAACACCGGCAGCGCCTCCATCGTCCGCGGCGGCCCCGGGCCCGAAGGTGATTACCATGCCATCGGCGGAGAATGAGCAAGTCAAACAGTTGAACGCGGAACTGGAACGAGCCAAACAACAGATCCAGCAATTGCAGTCAGCCCGCGACGATTTGAACGCGAAGCTTCAGGAACAACTTAGCAAGGTAGCGCCGACACAGACGAACGGGCGGATTGAAGATCTTTTGAAGACGAACCAGATGCTGGCGGCTCAATTGGCTGCGGCCCAAACCGAGGCTGCGGAGGCGCGCGAGCGCGCGACGAAGGCCACGGCTCCCGTGCCGGCGCCGGTGCCCGCCACGCCGACGGTATCGCCCGAAGTGCTGCAATTGCGGACTGAACTGGCCCAGACGCGTGGCGAACTGGAGCAGACAAAGCAGGAGCTCCAGCAGACACGTGTGGAATTGGACACGACCAAGGATTCGCTGGCGAAGGCGCAGGCGGACAACGTCGAATTGCGGCGGTCGTATGACTCGGTCATTGCCCAGCTTACGGATGCGAACAAGCGGCTGTCGTCCGCCAAGGCGAGCGGCGACAAGGATGATGAAATCATCCGTCAATTGCGCAAGGAAAACGCCCTGTTGCGGATCATCGCTGAACGGAAGGCGTCCGGATCGTTCGTTGGCGGCGAGAGCGAAGAAAGCACGAATGGACCGTCCATTCCCGAGCTTCGTGGCTGGCACCCGTATCATCATCAGACCGGGGTCGCCAAGGAGGAATCCCGACCCGAGGAGACCGCGCCGCCGCCCGCCACTGCGATGGAGGAATCCGGCCGAGGCAAGTTGGTGGCAACGTTGACATCGCCGAAGAAGCTGGAAGCGCCGCCGGTAAACACGCAAACGAATACACCGCCGAAGCCCGTGGTGACAGCAAAGCCTCCTCCTCCGCCGGCTCCCAAGCCGACACCTCCACCTGCGCCAGCGCCGGCACCGAAGCCGGCCCCGGCTCCGAGCGTGACCTCGACGAATGCAGCCGCGCCGGTGCGCCCACCGGCCCCGGCGCCGAAGCCGACGCCGGTTGCGACACCGGCGAACGCGATTGCGCCAGTCCAGGCTCCGCCGCCAGCGCCAGCGCCCAAACCGGCCCCGGTGCCGGTTGTAACATCGACGAATGCGCCAGCTCCGGCTCCGAGAGTCACGGCGGTGCCCGTGCCTCCACCCGTTTCCGCGCCGCCGCCGCCACCGCCCCAGCCAAAGTCGTTGTTGATCGCGCCGCCTCCGGTCGCGGTACCAGCGCCTCCGCCGGTCCTGAATGAGCGCCAGTTGCTCAACGAGGCTCGGGCCGCCCTGGCCCTCAAACAACTGGATCGGGCAGGTGCCAAGTACACGGAAGTGCTGGACATGGACCCGACGAATATTGTGGCGCTTTCCAGCCTGGGAGCGATTCGCTATCAGCAGAACCGGTACGACGAGGCTGAGGATTATCTGCGCAAGGCGGTGGCGTCAGCGCCGAACGACGCGGAAACGCGGTCGCTGCTCGGCATCGTATTCTATCGCAAAGGGCTTACCGAGGATGCGTTCAACGAGCTAACGCGCGCTGTGGCGCTGGATCCGCACAATGCGGAAGCGCACAATTATCTCGGCGTCGTGCTCAACCAGAAGGGTTGGGGCGCCGCCGGGGAACAGGAAATCCGTCGCGCCATCGAGATCAACCCGCAATACGCGGACGCGCACTTCAATCTGGCGGTCATCTATGCCAAGCAGCGCACGCCGAACGTGGAACTGGCGAAGTATCACTACAAGAAGGCGCTCGATCTTGGCGCACCGCGGGATGCGCAATTGGAAGCGCTGCTGAAGCAGCTTTCGGAAGCGCCGCCATCGACCGACTCGAACGCCACCCCGTAAGCGGGGGCAAATCCGGGCCTTGCGGCTGCGGCCTACACCGGCAGCAGAAGGCGGAATGTCGTGCCCTTTTTCGGGGCGCTCTTTACCTCGATTTTTCCGCGATGGGCCTCCACGATTTTCTGGACGATCGCCAGACCGAGTCCCGTGCCGTGGGTTTTCGTGGTGAGGAACGGCTGAAAGAGCTGCTGCTGTTTTTCCGGCTCCATGCCCATGCCGTTGTCGGCGAACGTTAGCAGGACACGATCGCCAGTGGCCGGCGGCACGTGGAGTTGGACCGCCGTGCCGACCGTCAGTTTCCCGCCGCCCGGCATGGCGTCCGTCGCATTGAGGATCAGGTTGAGGCAGGCCTGTTCGATCTGGCCGCGGTCGGCGCGGACCCTGGGCAAATCGGCGCTGAATTTGCGCACCAACTCGATCTTCTGGACGCGCAATTTCTCGCGGGTCAGCAACAGCACGTCGTCGAGCAACTCGTTCACATCCACCAGATCGAACGTCGGCTCGGTGGACCGCGCGTAACCGAGGAGTTGATCGACGATCTTGTTCAGGTGATCCATTTTCTCCGACATGATCTCGGTGTCGCGGGCGCGCGGGTCTTCCGGCGCGAATTTCAGATCCAACGAATGGAACAGCATTTTCATGACCGTGAGCGGATTGCGGATTTCGTGGGCGACCTCGGCGGCGAGCAGGCCCAGCATGCTCAAGCGTTCGTTTCGTCGAAGTTGCTCTTCCACATCGACGATGCGCTCGTGAAGCCGGGCGTTTTCGATGGCGACGGCGGCCAGGCTGGCGAGGGCCGACAGGGTTCGCACATCCTGATTGGAGTAGCGGTACGGCTCGTCGGTGTATACGTTGAGCGCGCCGATGGAGGTCTCGCCAACGAGCAACGGGACGGATAGCAACGAGACCAGGCCTTCCTTCCGCGCCATCTCCGTGTGCCGAAATTCATCGTACTCCTGAACGTTGTAGACGCGGAGTGGTTTGCGGCGGCGGATGACGAACCCGGTGGCGCTGTCGTCCACCGGCAACGGCGGTTTCTGCAGGTACTCGGGTCCGGCGCCATGACAGGCGCGAAGTTCGAGAAGCTCGCGGGTCGGGTTGAGGAGCATGAGCGAGCAGACCTTCGTGTCCATCAGCCGGCAGGCATCACGGGTGACACGCTGGAGGATTTCCTGCAGGTTCAATGACGAGATCACGGACTGCGCAACCGAGAAAAGGGATTCGAGCTGGCGGGCGTTGCGGGCCACGGCCTGATAGAGCCACGAATTCTGGATGACCTGCGCGGATTGATCGGCGATGGCCACCAGGAGTTCCTCGTCATCGACGCTGAAGGCGTCGAGGCGGGTGGAATCGACATTGAGCACACCGATGAGAGCGCCTTCGACGAGCAGCGGCACGGCCAGTTCGCTGCGGATGTCCGTACGCACGGAGACGTACCGCGGGTCGGCGGTGACATCGGGGACGCGAGCGGGCTGGCCCATTTTGGCGACCCAGCCGGTGATGCCGCGACCGATGGCGAGCTTGGTTTGAATGGCGCGTTTGCTGAGGCCGGTGGCGACTTCGATCTGTAGAAGTTGCGTGTGCGGATCGATGAAGACAAGCGAGCCGCTGGTAGCCTGCATGACGCGCACGGCCTCGGCGAGGACACGATTGAGGACCTGCTTCGGGTCGAGCGTGGAATTGATGACGCTGCTGACCCGCGCCAGCACCTGGAACTGACGGAGCTTTCGCTCTTGCGGCGTGGCGGGTGACACTGTTTTCGACCGGCTCATGAAGCGGATTTTAATCCACCGAGAGGTGGGAAACACGTGATTTTTGGGGGCCATCGATATGAATGACACTGTGCATAAGGCACTTAGACACATTAATCGTAGTCAATAATTATATATCGTTAAACAGTAAAACAATATTGACAGTCATTCAATTCGGCTTATATTTAATCTCAGTAACAGCAATTATTCTGAAAGGACACTAGAGACGATGAAACCCGAAATGGAAATGAAGCTTCAGAAGATCAAGCGGGTGAGCAACATCTTCCGTTCGATCTGCAAGATGGGGTTGGTGCTCGCGGCATGCGTTTTCGTGGCGGCTACGGTGGCCATCCTGACGGGCCACGGCACGCTGAGTTTTTCTGGTTTTTCCGTCCCGCTTGCCCCACTGACTTTCCCGTCGCGTTTTGTATTGGCCGCGATTACCGCACTCACGATAGCGGTAGGCGTCAAAGGCATCTACCACTTGTACCAGCTCTTCGGCAATTATGGCCGGGGTGACATCTTCACCACCGAGAGCGCCGGCCAGATCCGTCAGTTGGGCATCACCGTGCTGTTGTGGTACGGCGCGAACCTCCTTTGGGCCTTCACGGCCGTCGCCGTCCAGCGAACGCCGGTCGTGGGCCAATTCCATTCGGACTCCCTGGTCACGGGGCCGATTATCATCGTCATTTCCTGGTTCATGGAGATGGCGGCGGAGATGCGCGAAGAAAACGAGCTCACGATCTGAGCGGGGGAGAAAAAGGGCCATGCCAATTATCGTGAATGTCGATGTGATGCTCGCACGACGAAAGATGAAGCTGAACACGTTGGCGGAGATGGTGGGGATCACGCCCCAGAATCTGTCCGTACTGAAAACCGGCCGGGCCAGGGCGGTGCGGTTCAGCACGCTGGAAAAACTGTGCGCGGTTCTCGATTGCCAGCCCGGGGACTTACTGGCTTTCGATAAGAATGCCGCGCCATCCACGGATGAAACAAAAGGAAATGAAGGAGACCGCGAACAAACCGGGGCGTGATCAGGTAGCGAGGAGGTTGATGGCGGAGTCGAGTTTGGCGCGGATGCCGGAGAGGCGAGTGGGATCGGTGACCTTGTTGCCGAGCTGGTCCTGGACATAGAAGGTGTCGATGGCGGCGCCTTTTTCGGTGGAGATTTTGGCGAAGCTGATGTCGAGGCCGAGATCGCTGAGGGTATGGGTGATGGTGTAGAGCAAGCCGAGCCGGTCCTCGGTCTGGATCTCGATGATGGTCCGGCCCTTGCTGATGTCGTTGTCGAAACTGATCACGGTGGGGATGCGGACTTCCCGAATCTTGGGCGCCGGGCCACGAATGGCCCGCAGGCGTTGCAGTACGTCGGTGAACTCGATCTTCTCGCGGTCGCTGAGCATTCGTTCGAGCATGCCTTCGGCCGTTTGGATCGCGCGCTGGTCGGTGACCGCATCGAGATTTTTGTCGCAGACATCGAAGACGTCGACGACCACGTGATCGCTGCGGGTGTAGATGTTGGCGCGGAGGATGTTCAACTCCGCGGAGGCAAACGAGCCGCAGATTTTGGAGAACAAGCCGAGCCGGTCCCAGGTGCAGATGGAGACCTGGGAGTACCCCTGGGCGGGGAACGATTGCCAATCGACGACCGGGACGAGGGCATCGGCAGCTTCTTCGACTTCGAGTTGCCGCGTGAGAAAGCGGTGGATGACCATGAGGTGGCGGGTGATTTCGGCCGCGCCGGTGTTGATGTAGTAGCTGGCGGGCATCAGTTCGAAGTGGGAGTACACCTCCTCGAGCGGCAGCTTGTCCTTGAGCGCCGCACTGACTTCGCCGTAGAGCTGTTCGATGCGGCGGGAGAGGATGTCGCGCACGCGATCGGCGCCGGACAATGTCTGTTTGGTACGGCGGTACAGCTCCCACAGCAGGGCTTCCTTCCATTCCGTCCAGGTCTTGATGCTGGTGCCGGCGGCATCGGCGAACGTGAGCAGCATCAGCGCGTTGAGATTGACCTCGTCCTTCACGATGTGGGCGGCGGCGTCGATGGTGGCCTGGTCGTCGAGGTCGCGCCGTTGGGAGAGCATGGAGAGCTTCAAATGGTCGCGGACGAGGAATTGCAGGAGCGCCGTTTCGTCGGGACCGAGACGCAAACGCTGGGCGACCTTTCGGGCCATCTCCAAGCTGGCTTCGGCGTGATGGTCGACGTTGGCGGCTTTGCCCACGTCATGGAGGAGGAGCGCGAGATAGAGCACATGCGGGCGTTCGAGTTGCTGGAAGATTTTTTTGTAACTGGCATGCGGCGGTTCGGTGGCGTCGATGATGCGATCGAGATTTTCGATTACCTGCAACGTATGCTCGTCGGCGGTGTAGCGGTGGAAAAACTCGTGCTGGACGAGGCAGGTGAGCCGTCCGAACTCGGGAATATATTTGCCGAGAAATTCCACCTCGTGCATCTGGCGGAGGATACGGGCGACCTGTCCCTTGTGCTGGAGAATCCCGAAGAACACATCGCGGACGGTCTCGGAGTATTGGAACGAGCGGTCGACGAGCTTCAGGTTGTGTCGAATCTGTGAGCGGAGTTCGGGGCTCAGGTCGACGTCGCGCTGTTGGACGTAATGGAACACGCGCATGAGACGTTGGGGATCCTGTTTGAAGATGGTCGGCGCGCTGGCGGAGATGAGGCCATCGCGCAAGAGGAAGCCGTCGATTTCTTCCGCTTTGCGGGCACGTCGCAGCAAGGAGCTGAACCGGGAAGGTGTGGTGGGGTTCAGCGCCATGCGGTCAGCCAGCGAATTGGTGAGCAGAAAGATGTTGCGCGAGTGCGTGTAATAATCCCGCATGAACGCTTCCGTGCGCCGGAGCAGGTCGTGATGCCGGTAGCCGAACTCGGTGGCAATCTGGGGCTGGAGGCCGAGGCCGATGACGTCGCAACTGCGATTGGTCATGTAATGCATCGAGTTGCGCACGCGGAGGATGAAATCGTAGGCGGCATCGAGCTGGCGCTGTTCCGTGGGCTCGACGAACCCGAGTTGGCGGAGTTCGGAAAGCTTGCGTGTGCCGTGCTTGAAGAACGCCATCCAGATCAGGTTCTGAAAATCGCGCAGGCCGCCGCAGCCGGCTTTGACGTTCGGTTCCTGGAGGTAGACGGTGTCGCCGAATTTCTCGTGGCGGTCGTGCTGGTCTTCCATGCGGGCGGCGATGTATTCGTCCTCGTGGCCTTTCACGCAGCCTTTGATCAAGGCGCGATCGAACGTCTTGTAGATCTCTTCGTTACCGATGAGCAAGCGGGCTTCGATCATCGAGGTCTTCGATTGCATGTCCTTGTTGGCCTGCGACACGGCTTCACTGACGGAGCGGGTCGAATGACCGACCTTGAGACCGACGTCCCACAACATGTAGAGGAGCTGCTCGACCATTTCTTTCAGATAGGGATGGTGAGAGCTGGCGCGCGCCGGCGAATCGTGCAGGAACATGATGTCGATGTCGGAGTACGGGCTGAGTTCGCCCCGCCCATAACCGCCGATGGCGACGAGGGACACGGGCACCGTGCCATCGGAGTGGGTGTGGCGATAATTCTCGTCGGCGGCCTGGAAGACATGGCGGAGCACGACGTCCATCACGTGGGCCCGGCCCTGGGCGATCTCGCGTCCGCCGGCCCCCGCGCGGTGCAACATGCGGAGGCGGTGCTCCTCGACCTTGAGGAATTTCTTGTAAACGTTGAGGATCTCGGCCGGGCGGGCTCCGGCTTTCAAGACGAGGCGTTCCTCGGCGTGGCGGAGGACTTTGTCGAGGTAACCGAGTTCCGGCATGGGGCAACAATACGGGACAAACCCGGGTCGAGCAAGTTGAAAGACGGCTGGCACAAGCGGCGTGATATTAGGAGTTTACGATGGTGCCAAATTGTCACATGGCGTCAGTTGACAAGTCACGTTCTTGAGCTACCGTACAGGAAGTTTTTTACCCTTCGGGGAGGGGGGTAAACATGACGCTACGATACAGAAAATCAGATCCTCTTGCGGATGTTTTTCGATCCCAGCATGAGGAAATTAAGAAGTACAAGTGGATCGAGAGCGAGAAAGTTGGTCGGGACATTGGTTGGGAACGCGCATCGCGGGAGTGGCTGCAGAAGCACTTCCCAGGTTGGAAACGGGACCGTTGGAATCGGTTCGTGGAAGAAGCGCTCCGTGGCCAGGATTGCCTGAACTAAGCTCTCGTCCAACAGCGGAGCGCTGAGGCGTTGCTCCATCCGAGCGATGCAGCATTGCGGACAGGCGTGGAAGGATGTACCCTGTCGGCCATGCTGAAGCTTGGGGTTAACATCGATCACATTGCCACGTTGCGGCAGGCGCGCTATCGGACTGCCCACGAATCATCCGGAGCCGTTCCCGAACCGGATCCGGTCTGGGCGGCCGCGGAGGCTGAACTGGCCGGGGCGCACGCGATCACGATCCATCTGCGCGAAGACCGACGCCACATTCAAGACCGTGACGTGCGATTGATTCGCGAAACCATCCGCACGCGGTTGAACCTCGAAATGGCGGATGTGCCGGAGATTGTCGCCATCGCAGAGGAAGTGAAACCCGATGAGGTATGTCTCGTGCCCGAACAACGGCAGGAGGTCACGACCGAGGGCGGTTTGAATGTTGCCGGCGCGCCGAAGTCGTTGAAGTCCACCGTGGCGCGGTTGAAGAAGGCGGGGATCGCGGTCAGTTTGTTTGTAGATCCTGACGAGCGGCAACTCAAGGCGAGCGCCGATGCCGGGGCGGATTTTGTCGAGTTGCACACGGGGACGTATGCGAACGCGCGGAACGAATTTGCGCAGGCAGCGGAGATCAAGAAACTGACGGCGGCATCGCAACTGGCCCACAAGCTTGGAATGCGGGTCAACGCGGGGCACGGACTGAACTATCAAAACACCACGGGGATTCTGGTGGTGCCGCATTTGGAGACGCTGAACACGGGGCACTCGATCATCTCGCGCGCGCTATTCGTCGGGTTGCGCCAGGCGATCGCGGAGATGCTGGCGTTGATGACGCCGTATCCGAAATGAAAGCGCCGGGATCGGTTGTTCTCGGGACGGGCGTTGACCTTGTTGAGACGTCGCGCATTCGAGAGTCGCTGGAGAAGTTTGGCGAACGATTTCTGAATCGTTGCTTCTGGCCGGACGAGATCGAGTATTGCAGCGGGATGAAATTTCCGGCGCTGCATTTCGCGGCGCGGTTTGCGGCGAAGGAGGCGATCTCCAAGGCATTCGGGACGGGCATTGGGCGTCAACTTGGCTGGAAGGACATGGAAATCCGCAAGCGCGAGAGCGGCGAGCCGTACGCGGTGCTGCACGGCAAGGGGGCGGAACTGGCGGCGGCGCGCGGGGTCACGGAGGTGTTCGTCAGCCTGTCCCACTGCAAGGAATACGCGGCGGCACACGCGGTGATCACGGGTCGCGAGCCGTCAGCGCGCGCGAAAGAGCAGCACTAATCCCACACAGGCGAAGATCGCATTGGTCATCCATGCGGCCGCCACGGGCGGGATGCGGCCGCCGTCGCCGAGGGCAAGCGTAATGTTGTTGAGGAAATAGAAGGCAACGACCATGACGAGGGCGGTGCCGACGCCGAGGAGCGGGCCGCTGCGGCTGACGCGCATTCCCAGGGGAATTCCCATGAGCACGACGATCAGGCAGGTCAACGGGAACGCGAAGCGGGACTGAAGTCGGACCTCGTATCGGGCGAGGCCGGTGAGATGATTGGCGGCGCGTTGGGTGCGGATGTAACGGCGAAGTTCGCTGGTGGTCAGGTTCTCCGGGTCTTTGCCTTCGACGGCGAGGCGGCCGGGCGATTCGCGGAAGGACGGGAAGTTGGTTTCAGCCGGGTGAGAGACCAGCGGGGGGGATTCGCGATGATCGAACAAATCGGTGTTGAAGAAGTGCCACTGATGATCGATCCAGCGGGCGTGTTCGGCGTAGATGTCGATGTCGGGCGAGCCGTCTTCCTTACGCTGGTGGATTTCCACGGAGTCCATCTCCGAGTGACGGGTATCGAAGCGTCGGGCATACCAGTCGCGGTGTTCGGTGGTATTGTCGAAGAAGAAGTTCACCAACACGTCGGGCTGGTTTTTGCCCTTGAGGGCGGCGCGCAGAGCGTCGGCTTTCTCGTGAGCGTGAGGGACGAACAGTTCGTTCACGATGAAGACGGCGATGGTGGCGGCGAGACCGATCCCGAGCAGCGGCAGCGAGAATCGGAGGAGGCTGATTCCGCTGGCGCGGATGGCGACGAGCTCATTGTATTTGCTGAGGTTGGCGAGGCAGAACAGCAGCCCGAGCAGGAGGGCCATCGGCATGATGATCACGAACATCTCGGGAAACAGGATGAGGTAGTAGTGGACGACCGTGGCGAAGCGGGCGTGGTAGGTGATGAAATCGTCGAGCGTACCGAACAGATCGATGACGATCATCAACATGGCGAACGCGTCGAAGCAATAGAGCACCGGCCAGGCGTATTCGCGGAGCAGATATTTATCGAGAATCCGCACGCGACGGAGATTAGGCAAACGACCGCGATGCCGCGAGAAAAAAGCGCAGGACCGGTTCGGAGAACTTCGGCGGCCCGCGGTGGGGTGCGCTACTTCGCGCCGACCTGGGTGACGTAGTATGTCTGGCCGGCGATGGTCATCGAGCCGGTGATGTCGACGGTGTTTGTATTGGGCGCGACGGCATACGTGACGGTGCCTTTGCCGGTGCCGCTGGCGCCGTCGGTGATGGTGATGAACGAATCATTGCTGACGGCGGTCCAGGCGCAATCGTCGAAGTTGGGTTTCACTTTCACGGTGTGGGACCCGCCGGCGGCCTTGATGCTCGCGCCGTAGGAATTGAGTGAGAAGGTGCAACTGCCGGCGTCCTGATTGACCGTGAAGATCTGTCCGGCGATGGTCATTGTGCCGGTGAGGGGGATGGAATTCGTGTTGCCGGGGACGGCGTACTCGACCTTGCCATTGCCGGCGCCGGTTGAGCCCGAAGTGATCATGATGAATGGGTCGTTGCTCACGGCGGTCCAGTCGCAGCCGGGGCCTTTGAACTTGACGCTGACGGTGCCCGAGCCGCCCTTGGCGGGGATCGTGGCGGTCGCCGCGCTGAGGGAGTACGCGCAGCCGCTGCCGGAGGCGCCTGATTGGATGACGGGAACCGGCGCCCCGAAAACCATCAACGCGCCGATGCGTCCGAGGTCGCTGGTGTTGGTGGCCACCGAGTAACTGATCGTCCCATTTCCCGAGCCAGCGCCGGAGGTGATCGTGATGAAGCCGTCATTGCTGGTGGCCGACCACGAGCAACCGTTTGAGGTGGTCACGGCGATGCTGTCGGAGCCGCCGGCGGCGGCGAACGAGATATTGGTTGGATCGATCGAGACGTCGCAGATGTCGAGTTCGAAAACAGTGCCGAGATTGTTGGTGCCTCCGCTGTAACTTGTTCCGTAGAAGGTGCTGTCGCCGACCTGCACCAGTCCCGAAACCGGCTGGCCCGGGGCCGGGTGGCCGGCAAACGAGAAGAGCGTTGACAGCGTGCCATCCGTCGTGACGCGGAACAGGGTGCCACAACCCTGGCTGCAGTTGGGACTGTTGCCGCCGTTGACGGTTGTCCCGTAGAAACTGCCATCGGAGCCCTGGACAAGCAGCGCTCCGGGGAACGCTCCGCCGTTGCCGCCGGCAAAGGAACCGAGCAATGTGAACACGCCTGCCGAGGTGATCGTGTACACCGCGCCCTTCTTGCTCCTGCCGCCGAACAACGTCACTCCGTAGAAAGCGCCATCGTTTCCCTGAATTGGTCCGAGCGCCGGGTTGGCGCCATCGCGGCCACTGAAGGTGTGCAGGGTCGTCAGGGTCCCCGCGGGAGTGATCTGGTAGACGGTGCCCGGCGGATACTGCCCGCAGTCGCCCACGCCGTCGCAGGGCGAGTGCCGGCGCATGGCGCCGGAGGATCCCGCGGTATACGTTGTCCCGTAGAAATTGCCGTCGGTGGCGAGGACAAGCCCCGAGTCGGCGGTCCGACCATCGCTGCCGTTGAAGTTGTACAACGTGGTCAGAGTGCCGGCGGGGGTGATCATGAACACCGTGCCGCATCCCTGGATGCAGTCGCCGGTTCCGCCGCTGCGGGTCGTTCCGTAGAAATTGCTGTCGCTGCCTTCGACGAGCTGGCAGCGAGGATTCGCGCCATCCGGGCCGGTGAAACTGTAGAGCGAATTGAACGTGCCGGACGAGGTGATTTGGTACACGGTACCATTGTTGCTGGTCCCGCCGCTCGCGGTCGTCCCATAGAAATTGCCGTCGCTACCCTCGATGGGCGCGGCAACGGGAGCGGCGCCGTCGCTCAGGCCGAACGCATGCAATGTCGTCAGCGCGCCCTCCGGGGTGATCTTGAAGATGGTACCTTTGCCGGCGGTTCCGCCGGTGGGGGTCGCGCCGTAGAAATTGCCGTCGGTGCCCGCGGTGAGGGGGCCCTGCGGATTGGAGCCATCCGTGCCGCTGAATTGATAGAGCGTTGTCAGCGTGACCGAGGTGAACGCGCTGGCGCTGCGGGATGAGCCGGCCAGAATCAGCAGAATGACCGCCGTGGGAACGCAGAGTGCCTTCATGTTGTTCTGTCTTGCCATATTGATCGGAATACCTGTTTCGAGCCAGGGAGAACACGAATCCGAGGCGCGGGTTGATGCTGCACCAAGGGGGCGCGTTTGTCCACCCCCGGGTGCGAGGGGGATGAGTCGGTTTGGCGGCGGGCGCGTGGAGGTGGGGGTAAGGACGGAGACAAAGCTCGAGCCACGGAGTCGATCGCGGAAATCCTGATGTTGCCGGGTGGGGAGCTGGGATCGAAAGCCCGGGCGCGGTTGTTACACCGAAGTGCGAGGTGTCAGGAGGTGAGGTTGATCAGACTGGGCTCGTCGCGGATGAGGCGCGAAACGCTGGACCCCGTTCGCCGCTCGATCTTTTGGCCTTACTGCGCCAAGCGAACACGGTAGAAGAGGATTCTGCCCGGGAGGACGCTCAATCGGGCGGTGTCGGTGAACGTGTAGGTTTCGCCGCCCAGGACAAGATTGAGTGTCAGCGGTCCGCCGTGCGCGCCAATGACGAAATCGATTACGTCTTCGAGGTCAATGTCGGTTTCGCAACCGTCCATGGGGAACATCCAGGCGGGAGTGGTAAAGATCCCCAGCTGATTGGCCCCAGACAGGGTGGGGGCATCGATTGCCACCAGGTAGATTTGCTGCCCGGCAAAGCCCGGCGCGCTCAGCGACACATCCCAACTGGCCGGGAAACCGGTGCCGTCCCCCACTGCAAACGCATTCGTGTACGGAGTGAATGCCGACATGATGGCGCTGAGATTACCCGCGAGAAAATTCGACTGAATGGTCGCGTCGCTGATGCTGAACGTGCCGAGCATGAGCAGACTGCCAGCGGGCAAGGCGTTGCCGAGGGAATCCGCAAGACCGCGGGTGTAGATTGCCGAAGAGTAAACTGTGGATGGCACCGTGGAGGTCGTGGAGATCTCTCCGCCGGGCGATGGCAACACAGGTGCATACGCCGCCCCAATATCGAGATAGTTGGTCGTGGATGGGCCGCTACCCGGCACCGCGATGACCGGGCTGGTGTCGACGAAATTCGTATTGTACGCAGCCATTATCGCCGTGCTCCGGGTAGTTTGGAGAACATAGCTCTGACCACCCACGCTTGTCCAAGTCACCAACACATCATTGCTCTGACGAGCGACGGAAGTGATGCCAAAGATGGATGCCGGGTTGGTCGGATCGAGCCCGGCCAGGAATTTGAACAGATTGTTCTGCCCGGTGCCGTCGGCGTCGCAGGTGGCGCACGACAAATCATCGGTGCCGGCGCCATTGCCGCCAAAGTATTGGGCTCGCCACGAGTCCGAAATGCCGTCGCACAAATCGTCTCCCGGACAAACGAATACGAATTCGAATGCACCGATGTCCACGCGCGCGCCGGACAGGCGTGGATAGCCGCGCTGGTCCGTGGTTAAGTCATAAGGGGCCGAAAGCACCGCGTCGTTACCAGTATCGATCGCCGGGCTGCCCGGCAAAAGTGCGCAAGTCGCAGTGGGACCCCCGTTGTTGGTGAGCGGACCGAGTAACGGATTGACATTGAGCAGGTCGCCGGTGACCCCGAACCCGCTGCTGCCGGACGTATTTCCGATTAGGTTGTATCCAAGGGAAATGAAACTACCGGAGGCATCTGGACCGCTACCCGCACTCTGGTCATTGGCCACAATGGTGTTTAGAAGCTGTCCGTTACAGCAAATGCCGCCACCGCCACCAGCGACACCGGGGCTGCCATTGGCGCCTGTTCCGCTTCCCGCCCCTGCCGAGCCGCCTTGAGCCACAAAATTACTGCTGATGGTGCAATTGACTGTTGTCGCCAGGCCCGAAACACCACCGCCGCTGCCGCCGTTGCCGCCATTACCGCCGTTTCCGGAATTGCTCGCCGATCCGCAGTCTCCTCCTCCGCCGCCACTTCCGGCAGAGTTGCCATAAACGGTGCAATTGACCAGTGTTCCGCCACTGGAAATGCCGCCGCCGCTACCTCCAGCGCCGCCATTACCACCGGTGGTCTCGAAGTCGCCGTAGCAGGTTGGAACCATACAGAATCCACCTGCGCTGGATCCGCCCGCCCCGCCTCCTCCGGCAACGTTGCCATACACAGCACAATTGACCAGCGCTCCTCCGCCGGAAATACCCCCGCCACCACCGCCGTCGCCGCCGTCGCCGCCGTAGGTGTATTCGGCGCCACTTTCGCCGCCTCCTCCGCTGCCGGCGGAATTGTCGTAGATGCTACAATCGACCAGCGTTCCTCCGCCGGCAATGCCACCACCACTGCCTCCGTTGCCGCCTCCTGTCGCTTGGAGGTCGAAGACATCGGCTTCGACGAATCCACCTGAGCCGCCACTGCCGGCAGAATTGCTATAGATCATGCAATTGCTCAAAAGCAGCGCACCTGCACTGCTAATTCCGCCACCGCTCCCACCATTGCCACTAGCAGATGGAAAGTCCTCATTTGGGACTCCCCCCATTCCTCCTTGGCCGGCGTAGTTGCCGTAAACGCCGCAACCACTCATCGTCAGCGTGCCTCTGCTGTAAACGCCACCACCGTCGCCACCGCCACCGCCGGAGTCTTCATAAAAGGCATACGTAGAGGCATCCCCACCCCCACCAGACGAGTTGCCGCTGATGGTGCAGTCGCTTAAAGTTGCCACGCCCGTGTTGTACAGTCCTCCACCATCGCCACCGCCAAGTCCCGCCCACCCGCCGCACCCTTCGCCACCCTGCCCTGCGCGATTGCCGTTGATGGTACAACTGCTCATCGCCAGCGTGCCCGCATTGTAAATCCCGCCACCAGAACCGCCGGACGGGTAGATTCCGTCTTCGCACGACTGCTCGCTTGGCGCACAGAAATTACTTCCGACGAAGCAATTGCTGAGGATCATTGTGCCCGCATTGTAGATTCCGGCGCCGTCTCCGCCTGGTCCGCCATCCTCAGAGGCGAATGTCCCCGTCGATGTGACGTTATTGCTGACGATACATCCCGTAAGGGTTAGCGTACCCGCGTTGTACACCCCACCACCCGGGACTGGATTGCCCCCTCCTGTACCGCCATTCGCTTCACCGTCTTGAATCGTCAGGCCCGAAATGCTTGCCGTGACACCGGCGGCGACGCTGAACACAGTGCTGCTCGCACTACCGCTGACAGCCAGATCGGTCGCCCCTGGGCCAGCGATGGTGATGGTGTTGCTGATGATCAACTCACCGCTGGTCAGCGTAATGACACCCGTGACATTGGAGAACGCGATAGTTCCCCCGCCAAACGCGTTCGCATAGAGAATCGCCTGTCGCAATGAGCCCGGACCGGAATCATTGGTGTTTGACACCGCTAGTGAGAGGACATCCAAGGACACGGGAATGGTCTGCGGCGAGTTGGTCGCGCTGGCGGAGGTGATCGTGATTGTGGCGTTGTGCAAACCGGGCGTCAAGCTAGCCGTCGTGTAGCTCACTGTATGCGCGTTGGCCATGCCGGCGCTAGTCCCGTTGGTCGGACTGACCGATAACCATGAGACGTTTGGTGAAATCGAATAGGTCAGGGTTGAGCAGTTCCCAGCCGTATTCCAAACGACAAAATCCTGACTGAGCGCGTCCTGTCCCTGTAGGACGCTCCCAGAAAGCGTACTGGGGTTCACTGAAATGGCCGGTGGGGATGGCAACTCGTTCGTTGGGCAGCCAACAACGATGTAGTTGGACTGTACGTTGGTGTTTGCACCACCGGGGCCAGCGACAATTTCCGTCACCGTGTAGGTGCCGGCGACATAGGTGTGCCAAACGCTGGTGCCGGTAGCGTTGGTTGTGAAGCCGTCGCCGAAGTCCCAGAACCAAGAGTTGACAGAACCTATCGACGTGTCCGTGAACGTCACGGACAACGGGGCGAAGCCGTTAGTAGGTGCCGCGGTGAAGCTGGCCACCGGTGGAGGTCCGGCTGGCGTGGACCACACGTCATTCAGATCCTCTCCGCTGCTTCCTCCCATCACCCACGTCTCCCCGTTGAACACAACCGCTGGAAACTCATCCCTGGCGCTCCACGGGGCCGCAGTATCCTCCATCCAGTTGGTGCCGTCCGGCGAAGACCACACGTCGTTTAAGTAGCCGCCAGCCCACCCTCCGAGCACCCACATCTTCCCACTGAACACGACCGCCCCGAACTGATTACGAGGGGTCCATGCGGCGGAGGAAGTGACCTGGGTCCAGTTTGTGCCGTCCGATGAGGACCACACGTCATTGAGGTTGCCCGCGCTGTTGGCGCCTCCGAGGACCCACATTTTGCCATTGAGCACGACCACGGCATGTTCATCTCGGGGGCTCCACGGGGCCGAGGCGGTGATCTGGGTCCAGTTGGTGCCATCCGGCGAGGACCACACGTCGTTGAAGAAACCGTTGCCGTATCCGCCGAGCACCCACATTTGATTATTGAATACGACGGCGGCGAGCTCATAGCGGGCGGGCCACGGGGCGGAGGCGGTGACCTGAGTCCAGTTCGTTCCATCGGGCGACGACCACACGTCGTCGAGGAAACTGACGGTGGAGCCGGTTCCTCCAAGCACCCAAAGCTGCCCGTTGAACGCGACCGCGCCAAACGAAGAGCGACCGGCCCATGGGGCGGACGGTGTTACCTCTGTCCAGTTGGTGCCGTCAGACGACGACCATACGTCGTTGCGATAATCGCCGCCGTATAACCACATCCGCTCATTCAGTAGAGTTGCCCCAAGCCTGTTCCGAGCACTCCACGGAGCAGCGGCAGTTACCTGCGTCCAGTTTGTACCGATTTGCGCGTCGACGATATACGGTAGGAGCAAGAGGGATATCGCCAGGACGAAGAGGAGCAATCCGCATGGGAGTGACGTGGCTGGGGATAAGGAGCGAGTGATTATGTGTGGACACGGTCTGCCAAGCAGCGCCGGCATACGTTCGGTATGCGTCTCGTTCACCATAGCCTCATATTCCGCTCGCAACGGCTTCGAAACATGTTCCCGACCTCGCGCAAACAGGACGCGACCTAAGTAACAAAGCGACACACGGTTTATACGCCCGACAAGGCGGGAATTTCAAGCCGGATCAGGCCAGGGACGGACGGCTTCGTGTGAGTTTTTGAAGGAGGCGACATGGTCTGGACGGCGCCCTGACATTCATACGTTGTGGATTGACAATTGTATCGCTCACAGATATTATGGCCGGGTTGTTCTTTGAAATAGATGAGATGTGGGTCCGACGGCGAAGCGTCGAGGTTACCGCGACCGATGGGGGGGTGGGGTTCGGAGAAAAAGTATAAAATTACACGGAAGTATGTACATAACGCAAAGCCTTTTCTACCGTCGCTTTCGCGATACCGAATCAGTTCAAAACTATTCGGTCGCTAATTCCGGCCAGCCGCCCTTCGGCTTCTTCTTCGCCAAGGTCGCCTTGAGTGCGGACACGAAGTCCATGTTGATCTTAAGGCGAGCGGTCTTTGGCCCGGGTTTCTTCTTTGTCTTGCGCTTGCGTTTACGTGCCTTTGTCATGGTTCCACGTAACGATACATCAAACGCTTTCCCTCCGCACTACGAATCGCCGCGACGGTTCGCTCACCGTCATTCAAGCGGCGTGTATTCCAACGAAAATCAAATTCCCCAACGTAGCGGTGTAGATGTCGCTTGCTGACAGCATGGAAAATCCCCGTGATACCGCGCTTGAGAATGGCGAAAGACGATTCGACCGTGTTGGTGTGAATGTGTGGGTTGCCACGGAGAACGTACTCGCCCCGGCTGTGACACACCACATCGTGCCTACCGCGAAACATCTTGCCGACTCCGCTGTAGGCCGCGAAATCGTCCGTGATGATCTTGGCTTCCTTGTCCACGCATTCCCTGAGAGCCGCCTTGAGTGTGCGGCCCGACACGTTCGCCACTACCCGGCGCTGGATGTTGCCACCGCGTTCCACCATAGCGAACACCGGGGTTTTCTTTGTGCCGCGTCCAGCCTTGTGGAATCCGGTGCCGGGGCGGGGTTTGCCGCCTACATACGTTTCATCGGCTTCAACGATGCACTCCAATTTCTTTCGAGGCTTCCGATCTGGTGTGAGTCCGTAGCGAATCCGATGCATCAGGAACAAAGCCGACTTGTAGCTAATCTGACACTGCCGTTTGATTTCCAACGCGCTCACGCCTTTCTTGGACGTAGAAGCTCGCCAGAGCGCATAGCACCAGTGCTTGAGCGGGATTCGGGATTCTTCGTAGACCGTGCCGATACGGACGGTATATTGCTCTTTGCAATCACGGCAGCGCCAGAGGAACCGCTTATTGCGCTCGCCGGTCTTGTCGTCCACCATCTTGTAGACGTTCTTCGACCCGCAGTGAACACAGCAGGGCGAGCCGTTCCACCGGTGCAACTCAAGAAATTCGACCGCCGCAAGCTCATCGGAACAAGCCCGGCGAATCTCGCGGATGACTTGCGAGTTTTCGAGTTGAGGCGTTTTCGTATTCTTCATGGTGGTAATTTTATACTTAGCGCAATGGATTGTCAAACACTATTTTCGTCTGGTTTCAAAAATGTGTCTCACTACAATGACAATCAAGGTAGTCGTAGCTAACGCCTGTATGGTGTTCATGATGACTATGAGTATTTGCCACCGGCTGTTCACGCTTGTTGCCTCCCCCTACTTCGCTCCCGTGTTGGGCGTGACCGGCTCGCTTGGTACGCTGGTCGTAGCGATATATGAATATAGAAAAGAAAAAACGTGGCTGGCCCGCATCGGCATCGCCCTCTCCATAATTTGGTTGGCGCAGTCGGGTAGAGACCTGTGGCAAATAAAATCTGATGAGACGCAGAGGCAGGCGGAGGAAAGAAAACTGGAAGAGCTTGACCCCCGCAACCAACGCGTCGGCAACATATCCGCGACCGGCAGCCTCACGGTTGAAGGGTTTAATCTATATAGCCTTTCGATGGTCGCTAGGCCGCTTATCTTGGATTTCCACCAGCGCGGAACGCCGCAGCGTTCCCCCTTGCTTTGCTTCACACTCGACCGCCTGCCATTTGTTGTAAGCAACGAGTGCTCGATGACCTTTCTCCCCATGTCAGTATCTTGCCCGCTTCCGTCAAACACGGTTGGTAATCTCCTCGCCTCTATCGACACATGCCGCCTAACCTTCAATGGCGCGTCTGTCTCCTCGCCCTTTCGGGCCACTGGCGGAGTAATAACGCTCACCGCCAATGACGTTCCGAAGCGATTCTTATTACCACCCCAGCGAGTGCCATCCACTGGCTTTGTTGCGCTCATCGGCACCGAAGAGGGCACCAACGTTTCACATGTGGTCTGGGGCCAAGAGCAAAACGGAAGTGGTCTTTGGGAGTTCCGGCTGGAATAGCTTATCACCCCTTCAAAAATGGACACTTCAACGGGTTGCGTTATGTACATACTTCCGAAATTACAAAACGAACCCGAGAATTGCGCGGGGGATGATTTTCGCAAGGCGCGTGTGGAGAACGGGTTGAGGAGATTGAGTGTCGGAATTCTTTACACTTTTTGATGAAAAACGAACCCGAGAAACGAAAAACGAACCCGAGAAATGGGGAAACGAACCTGAAATGAACCCGAGGAAGAGCAGAACGAACCCGAAACGAACCCGAGCGCGGCGTGCGGGCGGGGGTTTGGGGTGGAGTTCTGCGAAACGAAGCCAGTTTTCCGGGCGATTGGCATATCGGGATATGATTGTGCGGCAGAATGATGCGTTGCCGAGTGCGTCAAAATGTCGCCTGGCTTCGTTTTGCCGGAACGGGGCTGTTTGGGCGGGAGAGCGCCGGGGCTCAGGCCTTCAACTGATAGACGGCGCGGGAGACGCGCTGGGCTTCGGGCATGAGGTTGAGGACGCGGAGGATGTAGCCCGTGCCTTTGCGGCTGTGGGGTTGCATCCGCTCGTTGTAGAGACGGGTCAACTCGTGGAAATGGACTGGCTCCGGTTGGCCGCGCAGGATATCGGCAATGACGAGAGGCGCGCCGACCATCGGGAGAAAGTAGCGGCGGTCCGTGGTCCCGCTGATTTCGGGATGATGATCGAGGAGCACGGTGACAAGGCGCGGGCGTTGACCGTTGAGGAAGCTGAGCTCGTCGGACACGCTGGCGAGGATTTTCTCGAACGGGACCGGTTCGCGGGACGCGTGGAGCATTTGCAGGATCTGTTTTTCGACCTGATTGAGGACGGGGCCGGGGAGAATGGAGAAATAGTCGTAGCGGAAGGTGATGCGCTCGAGGGTTTCGCTGATGAGCAGGAGCGAACCCCAGGGTTGATAGCCGCCGAAGGCGGGGTCGCCGGCCCATTGGGACAATTCCGCGCAGGTGACGACGCAGCCGCCGGCGAGGATGCGATTGGCCCAGTAAACCTCCTGGGTTTCGGCGACGCAGCGGGCCAGGTGCGAACGGAGGGCGGCGATGGCGGATTCTTCGATCTGGCGGACGCGTTCGCGGGTGACGCGGATGCGCATGCGGGCGATTTCCTGGAGGGTGCGCCGTTTCATGTGCGGGCGGAAGAGGGGGTCGGTCAATCCGTAGCGCTGTTCGACGACGAAGACTTCCTGGGTGTTGAGGAACTCGCGCAGCAGGGCGCGGAAGTTGGAGATCTGGCCGTTGCCGGCCTCGAGGCGGCGGGTCCAGTTGAAGAACCAGCGAACGTTTTCAAGCGAGGTCGAACCGAAATTGGTGAGATTGAGAAGCTCCTGGTCCCCCCAGGTGCGGAGCTGGCCGATGTTCTCGACTTTGGCTTCTTCGAGGCAGTGGACGACGCGCGCGCTGAGGCCCGAGGTGCACACGGGCCAATTGTCGATCGCTTGTCGAGTAATTTTCTTTGGTTGAAACTTATCCATTGCCAAACGAACCTCTATTTTTCGGCACGATGCGACTATACAGAGTGCCCTTTAAGACCCGCTATCCCTACCGGTTGTAGTATTAATCCCAACAGCCACTTAGAATTCAAGTAGAATTTTGTTACAATGTGATGAGCCTGACGACGCATTGCGGGAAGATGCTACGGAGCGCATTTTTCCCTAGCGGATCGCCGAAACGAAGCTAAGATACGCGCATGGAACCGGTTCTGCCGAAAATCATCGCGGATACGTGCCGGACGTTGGAGGTGCTGGCGGGCGAGGAAGCGACTTTTCAGCAGATTGCGTCGGCTGCGGTTGCCTCGCTACGAGCGGGTGGGAAGATCCTTGCTTGTGGCAATGGGGGGAGCGCGGCGGACGCGATGCATCTGACGCAGGAATTGATCGGGCATTTTCGCGGCGAGCGTCGGTCGCTGCCGGCGGTGAGTCTGACGGCGGACCCGACGGCGTTGACGTGCATCGGGAATGATTTTGGTTTCGAGTATGTATTTTCGCGTCAGGTGGAAGGCCTGGCCGACAAAGACGACCTGCTGGTGGTGTTTTCGACGAGCGGGAATTCGCTGAACATACTGCGCGCGATCGAATCGGCGAAGGCGAAAGGCGTCAAGACCGTAGCGCTGCTGGGCAAGGGCGGCGGCAAGGCCAAGGGGAAAGCCGATTTTGAGATTGTGATTGCCAATGGCGATAGTGGTCGCGTTCAGGAAGCGCACACGGTGATCCTGCACGCGTTATTGGATGTAATCGAGCGCGAGATTGATCGGTAAGTTATTTCGCCGGGGCCGGGGGCGGCGGAGCGGCGGTCGGCGGTGGAGCTTCGCCTGCCGGTGGCGTGGCGGCACGCTGCTGAATCATCTGCGTGAGATCCATTACCTGAGCGTTGGCGGGCGGTTGGTAGACGAAGGTCGAATCCGGCACATCCGGGTTGAACTTTATATTTTTGAATTCCATGGCCATGACGAGATTGGTTTGTGACTTGTCGTACTGCTCGAGGCGGTGGACGAAGCCGTCGTTCTGGCCGATGAAGATGCGCGTTTTGCCGATCGTGGAAGCCATACTGGCCAGTTGCGGGTTGGAGAGTGTGGCTGGTTTGAACTTGCCGTCCAAAACGTACATCGGTTGGCCGTCGAGATCGCTGGAAGCGCCCATGGTGAAGTCACACATTGCCTTGGTGTTGACCAATTGCTTGGCCGGATCGAACTGATCGAGAGGGTTGCCCTGGACGCCGGCTTGTGCCAGGGCGTTGCTGCCGACCTTGTTCATATCCATCTTCATGATCTGCTGTTGTGAGCCCATTTTCATGACCTGCCACATGACGCCGTCTTGCCCCATCACCATGGTCATCTCGCTGTGCTGGCCCATGATGGGCATATCGAGTTGCATCCATACGCGGTGCGGAGCTTTCTGCGCCACGGAGCCCTTGACCTCCATGCGTGCGCCGAACATGCTCATGCTCTGGTTGTAGTCGGCCGTCCACGATTTGTACGCGGCGGTCTTCGACTCCGAGAAATCGAGGACCTGATCGGACGATTTCAATGACTCGGCGGAAACGGCCGCAGCCGACGCGACGAGAATGGCGACAGCGGTCCGGGCGATCATGATTCTGTAAAGTCGATGCATGAGCTTCTCCTTTTGTTTGGTGTCCGCGACCCTAACACGCGGGCGCGCCCGGGGCAAGCGCAACACCGTTGTGGGCGCGTCGATGTCATGGTTTCGGTTGCAGGAAGATCTCGGTGGCGACGACGCCATCGGCGACTTTGGTAACGGGCCCCATCATCAGGATGGAGTAATCCTCGCCGATCTCGATGGCGAGGACGCCGCCCGGCATGTGGACGAGCACCGAGCGGTCGCAGAGGCCGACGCGATGCGCCACGGCGGCGGCGGCGCTGCTGCTGCTGCCCGAGGCCAGCGTGTATCCCGCGCCACGCTCCCAGATTTCGATCTGGATATTGTGGCGGTCGCGGACTTTGAGGAATTGCACGTTGGTGCGATGGGGGAAATTCGGGTGCGTTTCCAACAGCGGTCCGAATCGCCGGGCCATGTTTGCATCGATCTCGCGTAACGGCAGTACGCAATGCGGGTTACCGATCGTCGCCGCGCAGAAGATGAACGCGTGCCCGTCCACAGTGATCGTTTCGTTGAGCACCTCGCGACGAGGGCCGGTGACGGGGATCTCGTCGCTCCAAAAGCTGACCCGGCCCATTTCGACGCGGACAGCATGGCCGTTATCGATCACCGTTGCACGTACCAGGCCGCCGGCGGTTTCGATGGCGAACTGCTCGCCGCCGACGATGTGGCGGTCCCACAGGTACCGCGAAAAGATCCGCAAGCCGTTTCCACTTTTTTCCGCCTCGCTGCCATCGGGGTTGAAGATACGGAGCGAGCATTTGGCTTTCGAGGATGGCAGCGGGCCGAGGAGAATGCCGTCCGAGCCGATGCCGAAATTGCGATGGCAGATGACTTTGATCTGGTCGGTGGTCAGTGGGCTGGGAAGGTTCTTCGGATCGATGACGATGTAGTCGTTGCCCAGCGCGTGGTATTTGGAGAACTCCAGTGCCATGGGGCAACATTATCCCCCGCTTTTTCGGGTTCAAAGCCCAAAATGCGGGACGGAATCCAGGATTGCGTGGAAGCGAAGCCCTTGAGAGCTTGAAAGCAGAGCCTTAAGCGAGTATATGAAGTGGAGCGCTCCGGCTGGGAGCGTAACGGCTGGGAAGTGAGATTGAGCATGGGCAAGAGGGACATCGGGCGGGTCGTCGGTCATTTTGGCTGGCGCGATATTTGTCGTGTCCTGCTGTTCTTTGATCCCAACTCGAGACAGAAAACGATGACCTGCAGATCTGCACTTCTTCCCCGCTCCGGCAGCTGCGCTGCTATTGCGGCGCTTATGGCTGTGTTGACGCTAACCCTTGTGGAGCCGGCAGCTGCCGGGACATGGACGGCGCTGGCGCATCGGGCACCGGGTTCGATCGGGACGATGTTGCTGCTGTCGGATGGGACAGTGATGGCCCAACAGGCCGGCATCAGCACTGGGTGGTATCGGCTGACGCCGGACACGAATGGCAGCTATGTGACCGGGACGTGGTCCACGCTCGCGGCAATGAATTCCACCCGGCTCTATTACAGTTCGCAAGTGCTGACGAACGGTCGGGTGTTTGTTGCGGGCGCCGAATACGGGACCGGTTGGGATACGGCAGAGGTGTACGATCCTGTTTCGAACACGTGGACGCAGGTGACAGTGCCGCCCGACCTGCTCGACACCAACAACGTGGTCCAATCCAATGGACAGAACACGGCCGGCTTTCTCGATATGGTGTCCGAGATTCTGGCGAACGGGGAGGTGTTGATGGCGCCCGTCGAGCCGGCCTACTGCGCCGAGACAGTGATTTACGATCCGAACACGAATACGTGCGCCGTCGGGCCGACCCTGCTGAACGCCTGCAATGAAGACGAAGCAAGCTGGGTCAAGTTGCCGGATAACAGCATTCTGACCGTCGACCCATTCGGAACGGAATCGGAGCGGTACATCCCCTCCCTGAATGGCTGGGTCAACGATGCGACCGTGCCGGTCTCTTTGTGGAACGCGAATTACGAGTTGGGCGCGGCGCTCTTGTTGCCGACCGGGCAGGCGTTTTATCTCGGCGGCAACGGGCATACGGTATTGTACACGCCTTCCGGGTCGAGCAGCCCGGGAGCGTGGACGACGGGGCCGAATATTCCCGGAGGCCTGGGGATCAACGATGCGCCGGCGGCGATGATGGTCAACGGCAGCGTGCTCTGCGCGGTTGGCTCGGCGACGACGTACAACCCGCCGACGAGTTTTTACGAGTACAATCCGTTTTCGAACTCGTTTGCGCAGGTGAGCGGCCCGACCGGCACGACGCTCAATTGGAATCCATTCGACACGCGGATGCTCGATCTGCCGGATGGCTCCGTGTTGTTTTCGTGGGACAACACACAACTGTATGAGTATCGGCCCAACGGCGCGGCGTTGGCGGCGGGAGCGCCGGCAATCAGTGATATCGTCCAGAATCCCGATGGCTCGTACCTGTTGACCGGGACGTTGCTGAATGGAATCTCCGAGGGCGCGGCCTACGGTGATGACGCGCAGATGAACAGCAACTATCCGATCATCCGCATGACGGCCGCGAATGGACAGGTATATTTCGCGCGAAGTTACGGTTGGAGCAGCACGGGCGTCATGACGGGCACGAACCTCGTGACGACGGAGTTCGTGGTGTCAGCGGGAATGCCAGCGGGGACGTATGCGGTGGTTGTCGTGGCAAACGGGATCAGCTCGTTGCCGTTTGCGCTGTCAATTCCACCGGTGCCGCAGCCGCCGGGGTCGTTAACCGCTATCGCCGCGAGCCTCAGCGAGATCGATCTCGCGTGGACGGCTTCCAGCAACGCGACGGGCTACATCGTCAATCGGGACGGCAGTCCGATTGCGACGACATCCACGAACACGTATTCCGACCCGGGGCTGGAGATGGGGACAGGCTACTGTTACACCGTGGCGGCAACCAACAGCAGCGGGGTTTCCTCCAATTCCATGATGGCGTGCGCGACGACGTTCCCCGCGACGACGAACGCGAATCTGCTGGCGTGGTGGACGTTTGATGAGGGCAGCGGCTCGATCGCATTCGATTATTCCGGGAATGACAACACGGGGACCGTGGTGATTGGCGAGGGACAGTGGACCAACGGCGTCATCAACGGGGCGCTGGCATTCGATGGTGATTCCACACGGGTGACTGTTTCGAATTCGGCGTCGCTCAATCCCATCAACGGCATCACGGTCGCGGCATGGGTCAACAACACCAACACGGAATGGATCGCCGGCTGGCGGATCGTCGAAAAGGGCGCGAGTGACAATCAGTACGGGCTTTTGTTCGATGGCTCGAGTAATCTTGAGTTTTTGGTGGCGGGGGCCACCAACGGCACAGTGAGCACGGTGCCGCCGGGCGTCAGTGCCTGGCATCATGTAGCCGGCACATATGACGGCACGTTGATCAGCTTGTATATCGACGGTCAACTGGCCACGCAGCAGGTGGCCAGTGGATCGATGCCGATCGCGACGGATCAACTGGCGATCGGAAGTCAACCCGGCACCAATTCAGCCACCGTGTTTGACGGCCTGATTGACGACGTGCGCATCTACGGGAGTGCGCTGACTCCCGCGGGGATTGCCCAGTTGTACAACACGGATTCGGTGGGCGATGGAATTCCCAATTGGTGGCGCGAGCAGTACTTTGGAGTCAGCTCGGCCACGGACGCGACAGATTGTGCGGCGTGCGATTTCGATGGGACGGGCCAAAACAACCAGTTCAAGTACGTTGCGGGACTTGACCCGACCAATCCGATATCGGTGTTCGTGCTCAGCATTACCAGCGTAACCAATCCGCCGTCGTCGGTGGCGATGATGTACGGTCCGTGGACCGGCGGGCGGACCTACATGGTGCAGTTCAGCACGGATTTGGTCAGTGGCGTGTGGTTGCCGCTCGGTACGTATGCAGGACCCGTGACCAACCTCGATCAAATTACGGCGACGGATACTAACGCCGTCCTGCCGCAGGAATTCTATCGAATCGACATTTCGTTGCCGTGACGGCGGCAAGGCGGCGCCGGGTTTGACAGGCTCACCGCAGGCGAGTCGCCGCGGTCTGAAGCCAGCGGCACGCTACACGCGGATGGGGAGGAGGACAAAGGGGAAGCCGGCGCGGTAGAAGCGTTTTTGGACGGCGAAGACGGTGTAGTTGTGGAGCCAGCGGGAGGCGAGGGTGTCGTTGGGGAAAACGAGTTGGCCGCCGAAGAAGACGGTGTTGGGGAATTTTGCGACGATCTTGGGGGCGATATTCGCGAGTTCTTCCACGGCGTCGGTGCCGAGGGAATAGAAGCCTTCGGCATAGTATCCGTGTTCGTGCATGTGATTGACGTAGCGATCGACCTCTTCGAGGACGTGGGTGCGGAGGCGGCCGATCTCGTCGGCGCCCTTGAAATTGCCGGCGTCGATGATGCCGACCTCGACGAAGACGAAATTCTTGAACACGGCGGGGAAGACGCGGAGGACGTTATAGAGCGTGTGCAAGCCGAGGCCGTTAAATCCGCTGACGAGGATCACAGCGGTTTTGGCGCGCGGGTTGCATTCGGGCGCGGGTTTGGGGACGGCATCGGAGGACATGCCGGTTTCGGCCGCGGCGGTGGCGCAGAGGTCGTCGAGACGGCGGAGTAAGCGTGCGGTGTAGATGTAGTGCCGGCGAATGATCAGGGCGACAGCGATCAGGCCGGCGGTGAGTATGATGGTGATGGCGCCGCCTTCGCGGAACTTGATGGCAGTCATGAGCACGAGGATGGCGGCGCAGAGGACGAGGCCGAGACCGTTGATGAAGGTTTTTTTGAGGCGATGTTCGACCCCGCGCTCGGCGCCCCACCAATGGCGGACCATGCCGAGTTGGGAAAGGGTGAAGGTGATGAAGACGTTGATACTGTAGAGGACGACGAGGAACTCGACGCGGCCGGCGGACAGCAGCATCATGCCGAGGGCGGCGGCGCCCATGAGGAGGATGCCGTTCTGAGTGACAAGGCGGTCGCTGAGCGTGGCGAATTTCGTGGGCATCCAGCGATCGAGTGCCATGCTGGAAAGAACGCGCGGGCCATCGAGGAACCCGGCCTGGGCGGCGACAAACAACAGCATCGCCTCAGAGATCAGGGTGATCAACACGAACCCGCGGGCACCGGCGCCCCAATGAGCGGTGATTGTTTCGAAGAGGACGGCGTTGAGGGTTTTGCCCTCCTGGTAGGAGACGCGCAAGAGCTGGTAGGCGAGCATCAGGCCGGTGGCGGTGAACGCGAGCGAGGTGGCCATGTAGAACATGGTGCGTTTGCCGGTCTGGACTTTGGGTTCGCGGAGGATGGGCAGGCCGTTGGAGACGGCTTCGATACCGGTGTAGGTGCCCGCGCCCATGCTATAGGCACGCAGCATCAATAACAGCATGCCGAGCAGGCCGAGTTCGGCGTGGGCCTGCAGGACATTGGTTTTGGTGGCGACGACGACCTGGCCGAAATCGCCGGCGTGCATGACCAGCGCGTAGACGATCACGAAGACGTGCGTGATGACGAACACCATGAAGATGGGAACAAGAGTGACGACGGACTCCTTGACTCCGCGAAGATTCAACAAGGTCAGCGCCAACACACCCAGGATCGCAAAGGTCAGTTTGTAGGGGAGCCAACTGGCGGGCAGGAAACTGAACAGCGCATCGGCCCCGCTGGCGATGGAGATCGTGATGGTCAGGACGTAATCGATCAAGAGGGCGCAACCGGAGACCATGCCGACCGTCGGGGAGAGCAATTTGCTGGCGACGAGATAACCGCCGCCGCCACTGGGGAAGAGTTCGATGATTTGCGAGTAGCTGGCGCTGATGATGAAGACCGTCAGGGCGGAGGCTAGGCCGACAAAAATGCAAAGGTCGGGATAGTTCCGTAGCGCCAGAAAGGCCTCTTGCGGGCCGTAACAGGAGGACGAGAGACCGTCGGCGCCCAGTCCGACCCAGGCGAAGAAAGCGATCAGCGAAAGTTTGTGAAACACGGACCGATCGTGAGGACTGAGAGCGCGACCGACGAGCAGGGCTCGCACGCGTTTCTGCAGGCCCATTTTGGGGGCAGGGAGATCAGACTGGTCAACCATGGCGAGGTTCCGGGTTACGGCGGAAGCGCTCGCGGGAAGGCGGGTGAGCGACGTGACCAGGATGCACGGAATGCCTCACGCAGGCGCCGGGGCTGGTGTTGCGGGGCCGATTTTCCGATTGCGGAACAGGCGAATCGGAAGGATGACGATGGGCACGCCAGCGAAGCGAAGGCGACGCTGGATGGCGTATGCGGTTTCATTGTGAAGGATGCGATCGTACCATTTTGGTTCATCAAACACGACTTCGCCTGCAAAGAATACAGCATGAGGGTACAGCTTGGCGAGGTCGACGCAGATTTCCGAGACCTCGTTGACGATATCGGTCCCGATGCGGTAGCTGGATTGGGCGGGGATGCCGAGGCGGTTGGCCATTTCGACGTAACGATTGAGCGAGGCGCGCGTACGTTCCTCGAGTTCCTCGACATGGCTGCCGCCCTTGAAGAAATCGGAATTGGGCACGCCGATGGACACGAACACGACATTGGTGAACGAGCGCGGGAAGATGCGGAAGATGTTGAGCATGCAGTGCACGCCGAGCTTGGCGAACCCGCCAACGAGGATCACGGCGGTGGGCTTCTTCGGGTCGAAGACCGGCGCGGTCTTGGTTGGATCGCCGGGGATATCTTCGAGGGCGGCCTCGACCTGACGAAGGCGCTGGGTGAATCGGCGGTAGTGATGACGGATGCCGAAGCAGCCGGCGATGCACACCAGGGTGATGATGAGGGTGATCCAGCCGCCTTCCCTGAGTTTCATGCTGATCATGACGATAAGAATGGAGAGGCAAAGGATCAAGCCTGTGCCGTGGACGCCCAGGTGCTGCAGCCATTTTTCATCCGTCTTGCGATGACGAATCCAGAATCGGGACATGCCGAATTCGGAGAGCGAGAATGTGGCGAAGACGTTGATGCTGTACATGACGACGAGGATGTGAATATCGCCGTGGGTATAGAACAGCGCGGCGGCGGCGGTGATGCCCATGAGCAGAACGCCGTTCTGGCTGGTGAGGCGGTCGGACAGGGCGGCGAATCGTCGGGGAAGCCAGGAATCGATGGCCATGTTAGCCATGACACGGGGGCCGTCGATAAAGCCGGTTTGCGCGGCGACAAGGAGCAGCACGGCCTCGGAGATGATGGTAATGCCCACGAACCAGATGCCGACGGGGAGCGAACCGAGACGGAACTTGCCGGCGAACTCTTCTGCGAGCACGGCATTGAGAGTTTTTCCCTCGACCGGCACCACGCGGAACAACATGTAGCAGAACAACAAGCCGGCAGCGGTGGCGGCCAGGGAGATGGCCATGTAGCGCATGGTGCGTTTGCCGGTTTCGACTTTGGGCTCGCGCATGATGCCGAGGCCGTTGGAGACGGCCTCGATACCGGTGTAGGTGCCGCCGCCGATGGAGTAGGCGCGCAGAAAGAGAACGAACATGCCCCAGATACCCAATTCGCCGACGCCCTGGCCGAAGCCGGAGCTGACATCGTGAGCGACGACGGGAAGAGCGCTGGCATGGAGCAGCATTCCGCCAAAAATCAGAATGATGTGAGTGAAGACAAAGGTAAGAAAGATCGGCACGAGCAGAGAGACGGATTCCTTGACGCCGCGCAGATTCATGAGCACGAGGAAAAAGATGGCGGCGAACTCGACGGGCAATTTGAGGTGCTGGAACGATAGGGGGAGGAGGCTGAACAAGGCGTCGGCACCACCGGCGATGGAGACGGTGATCGTGAGGACATAGTCGACGAGGAGGGCGCAACCGGAAACCACGCCGGCGGACGGGCCGAGCAGCTCGGTGGCCACGATATAACCGCCGCCGCCGCCCGGGAAATGCTCAATGATCCGACTGTAGGCGTAGGAGATGATGAAGACGGTTGCTGCAGTGGCTACGCCGAGGAGGACGGTCAGGTACAGGTGGTTTCCCAGTGCCCGGAAGGCTTCTTCGGGTCCGTACGCCGAGGAGGACAATCCATCCGCGCCGAGGCCAACCCAGGCTAGGAAGGCAATGAGTGATATTTTGTGACCGAGGGAAGGGTCATGAAGGTTGCGGGGCGCGCCAAACAGCATGCGTTTGACACGCGACCGCATCAACTGCGGCAGCCTCGGCTCGGGCTCCGAGACTGAATTGTCCATGGTGTAATTCAAATGTTCCTCGCTTGTTTCCTACGAGGTTAGCTGACGGGCTCAGGCTGAGAAGAACGAGCTCGCCTGTCCCGACGTGTGTCGGGATTCGCCCCGTGCAACATGGGTCCCCCGTTCCGTACGGTGTGCACGAATTCGGTAATGAGCGAGGGAGCATAACACAAGTCGGCGTCCAGTCAACGCAAGCAACCACCTCACTACCAATCTATTACGGGTTATTTTAACGAATAATTAACTCAGGCAACCGCACGTGCCCACATTGAAGTATCCGGAGGTACAACAAGACGGATTCGCCAGCTTAGACAGCGGCATCGGCGGTTTCGCCGGTGCGGATGCGGACGGCTTCTTCGACGGGGAGAACGAAGATCTTGCCATCACCGATTTTGCCGGTGCGGGCGGCTTCGATGATGGCGTCGACGGCTTCTTCGACTTTGTCCTCGTTGAGGACGATCTCGATTTTGATTTTCGGGAGGAAGTCGACGGAGTACTCGCTTCCGCGGTAGATATCGGTCTGGCCTTTTTGGCGACCGAAGCCTTTGACCTCGGTGACGGTCATGCCGACGATACCGAAATCGGCGAGGGCTTCTTTGACTTCCGGGAGTTTGAACGGTTTGATGATGGCTTCAATTTTTTTCATGATCATACTCTCTCTTCGAGGTTAGCCGCGGCATGGGGGCAGAGAACCCACCGGTGTGCGAACTGATGATTTGGAAGTCCGGGTAACTGATCAGGCCGGTCTCGGGGATATCGAGGCCTTCCAGTTCGACTTCCGGCGGGACGCGCATGGGAATGAACCAATCGAGTGTCTTCAGGAAAATCCAGGAGACGCCGCCGGCCCAGAGGAGCAGGACCAGAGCCCCGAGTGCTTGCGCGCCGAGCTGACCCCATGCGCCGTGGAGGCAGCCTGTCACGGAGCCGCTGTTGGCGAAGATGCCCACGGCCAGGACGCCCCAAAGTCCGCCGATTCCGTGAACAGAAACCGCGCCGACCGGATCATCGATATGCCATCTGTCGAGGAGTTGGACGGAGACACAAGCCAACAGCCCCGCGACGACGCTGCTGATGACGGCGGCCGTGGGAGTGATATAGGGCGCACCGGCAGAACTGGCGACCAGACCAGCGAGTAAGCCGTTCATCGTGATGGTCGGATCGGGTTTGCGGGTGGTCATGATCATGAACGTGGCGGCGGTGATTCCGCCGCCGGCTCCGGCGAGGATGGTGACGACGGCGATGGAGGCGGCTGATTCGGGTGCACCCGCGGTGTTGAAGCCCAGCCAGCCGACCAAGAGCAGAAACGATCCGAGCAAGGACAGCGGAACATTGTGGGCCGGGATGGGGATGGGGTTGCCATCGCGGTTGTAGCGTCCAATTCGCGGGCCGAGGATCAGGGCTCCCGAGAATGCCAGGAGGCCGCCCGTGGCATGGACGACACCGGAGCCGGCGAAGTCGACGAAGCCGAGCCGCGCCAACCAGCCGCCACGCCACGTCCAGCATGCAAAAAACGGGAAAAGGACGAGCGAAAGAAACAACACGGAAGCATAGAAACTCTTCAAGCTCCAACGTTCGGCGAGAGCGCCGACGGGGATGCTGGCGGTGACGCACAGCACCGAAGCCTGCCAGAAAAAGGAAGCCATGTCAGTTGAGCGATCGGCGACGTGACTGAGGAAAAACCCGTTGCCGCCGCGGACCACCGCAAAGCCTCCGATCCAAAAGCCGACCACGGCGATGGCGCAACCGAAGAAGGTCATAAAGGCGGTGTGCGATGCGTTTTTAGCACGGGTCAGACCGGCGGCGAGCATGGCCAGACCTGCCGGCATCAACCAGATCAACGCCGAGGCAGTGAACAGTGACAGGCCGGCGGCAGACGGTGTTGGCGTTGTCGCCGGGGGAGAGTCGGCGGCGCAAGCGAGCGGCCCTGACAGGACGCTGGAAAGCGCCGCTGCCAGGGCCACAATGCCTAAGGCTCGGTCACCACGTGAGTAGCTCTTAAGCCGCATACCCCGAGCCATTACATCAGAACAGATACGCGACGCCGACACCAAGCGTGAACTGATCGCGAGGAAGCGTAGTGTCGCCAGCGTTGGTGGTCGGAACCTTGTCGATGTGGTCCCAGCGCACTTCGGGGCGGAACTGGAAGTTGTCCATGGGCTTCAAGTTCAAGGTCAGCGTGGAGCTGATCAGTTCTGGAGTGACACCGGGGGGCAGGCCGTAGGTCGCGCCCGCTCGGGAGCCTTCCCTGTCTTTCAGCCAGTCCTGACGGAAGGCAAGCTCGATCTTGTCCGTGAAGTCATAGATCAGCCATGCGCCTGCTGCGTACCACTCGGCGTTGGCCTGCGTCAGACCGTCGGACAGAAAGGCATTGTCTTCGTGACCGTAGTCGCCCTGGAGGTCGACGGTGAACTTGTCGGTGACCTTGCGGGTGACGACCAGTTCGCCGCCATCACGCCAGTCGCCGGTGATGCCCGTTTGCTCCGGACCACCGTAGCCGAGCACGGCGATCGTCGTATTGGAATCCAATGCGTAACCGATACGGCCCATGTAGGAGAGCGCGTTGTTGTTATCCGGCAACTGATCCCAACCGTTGAAGACCACGAATTCAGTATCGATCTTGTCGTTCCACTGATACATCAACTGGAGGCCCGTCTGCGTGAAGTTCTCCACGAAGAGGAATTGATTTCCTTCCGAGAAGTTCGGGTTGGAGACCTGCTCGATGACTTCGACGCCCATCAGGGTAACGGTTTTGCCGAAGATGACCTTCAGGCCGGTGCCGACGGGGACGTTGACGTCGATGAACGCCTGCTCGAGGTCACCGTCCGTCCCGAGGTTGAAGCCCGAGGAGTGGATGGCGGCCGCATCCTCACCGAAGATCAAGTCGGTCCGGTAGCCGACGGCCCAATTGGTCGGGTTGACGTTGAGAGGCTTCTCCATGGCCAGCTTGAAGTCGTCGAAGACAAACTGGTTGGGATGAGTGTCAAACGTCCGACCGAGGACGGGTGCCGGGCCTCGGTTGACGTTATAGAGGTAGGACGCCTCCACGAAGCCGCTGATCTCGGTCTGGCCGAGGAAATCGAGCGATTTCTGTGGGATGTCCGACTTGGCGACGGCGACGCTGCCCGTGTTGGCTTCGAGCGCGGAGACGCGCTTCTCCAGGTCGTCGTTGCGTTTCTTCTGATCTTCGTACATGGTTTTGTAGTCGGGCGCGGCATCATCGGCCCTGACCACCGGCGCGCTTCTGGCCATCAATACTACTGCAGCCGCACAAATCGATACGGCTCTCAGGTAATTGCTCCTCACCTTTGTGTCCTCCGTTTATTTGGGTTTTATGTTGGTCTGGTACGACTGCGCGTGGCGATTACGCAACCACGCCTCTCCTCACGAACCTGTTACGCGAGACCGATTCGTCGTCCAACAAGACTGACTGGATCGCGAACACCGTGTATGTGCGCTGTTTCGTTGGCACACCTGTCCACCGCGCGATTGCCCGCTTCATGAACTCGTGGCTGCCACCCCTCCACGTGAAGCGGCGCGGTACCTGTCGCGACTGGCCGCCTCAAGAGCGGCCGAACACCCTCCACACCTGGCGAGTACGCCTGTTGTCTCGCGTTTCCCTGATTGTGGCCCGCTTGCGTGGCCGCGAACTGGATCAACGCCATCGACAACGGCAAGCGTCGAGTAGGATAATCAAATCGTCCGACGTTGCCACCAAAAAAACGGCGGTGCATCGTCTCGCCCGAGCGTTGCTGGCGATTTTCATGACACGGATTCTCCGTCGCTATGATTCTGCCCGATAACACACCGGGGCCGGCGCGTGCCGGCCTTCGGACGCACCTCGACACCATTGCTGCTGGAACCAAGCCTCGCATAGCTGCGGAGTGCTTGCAGGGTCTGTGCCATCGACCAACAACAAAAGTGTAAGATGCTTTTTGATAGAGTGTTATGCGGAATTATTAAACCAGATCTCTAATCGCGAAACGCGGTGAGTTGACCAGCATGGTCAAATCGAAACAGCGGGCGGAGCCTGCACGACTGCTTGGGATTGATGCCGTCAGTGGTGGTGACGGGCGGGATGCCAGAGGACGAGCAGCAGGAAAAGAATGACCAGCACCAGCAGTGGCAAGAGTATGGTGAGAGCGACCTTGCGGAATTTGCCCCAGCCGTGCCGCCAAGGTGTCGCTTCTTGCAGGCGCCCGGCGCGGCCGGTGACGGTGACGCTATCAGGGTCGTCGAGTTCGGTTTTCATTTCGGCGGCGGAACGGTAGCGGTTGGCCGGGTCGCGTTCCATCGCGTGGAGGATGATCTCCTCGACCTCCGGTGGGATGGTCGGCTGCAGTTTGCGAGGGGCGATGGGGTCGCCGACGAGCCGCGCGTTCATGACGATGAGCGGGGTTTCGCCCTCGAACGGCGTATGGCCCGTGACCATCTCGTACAACATCGCCCCGAGGCTGTAGATATCCGTGCGGGCATCGCCGCGTTTGCCTTTGACCTGTTCGGGGGCCATGTAATCGGGCGTGCCCATGGCGGGCGTGAAACCCGTGTACGTGATGCGGCGACCTTCGCCGCCGCGGGCGATGCCGAAATCCATGAGACGGATCGTGCCATCGTAACACATCATGATGTTCTGCGGTTTCAAGTCGCGATGGGTGATGCCGAGTCCATGCAAATACTCGAGCGCGCCGCAGATGCGGCTGGCCAGCTTCAACGCATCGGGCACGGGCATGGGCCGGACGTTGTTGAGCAGGTGCGATAGCGTGTAGCCGCGCAGGTATTCCGTCACGATGTACGGACGCGATTTCTTCTCGACGGGGATGAACTTGAGAATATTCGGATGCTGGAGTTTGAGGCCGATCTCCTCCTCGCGGACGAAGCGTGAGAAGAACCCCGGATCGCTCTCGAACTGCATGTAGGGCACTTTAATGGCCACCATTTGCTTGGTCTGGCGGTCGGTGGCCCGAAAGATCGTGGCCATGCCGCTCCGGCTGATCACCTCGTGAATGAAAAAGCGGTCGTCGAGAAGCTGGCCGGCCTCGACCTCGCCGGTCTCGGTTTTTTCGGCCGGCTTGTGGAACATCGGCACGCCGCGGTAATAGCCGACGGCCTCGATTTCCTCGATCTGGACGACCTGGGCAGAGACATTGTCGTCGGTGCCACGTTGTTCGGCGAGCGCGACGAGCTGACGGCAGGCGGCAGCAGGCGCGAATCGTCCGACGATCTCGCAAATCTCGCCGTCGGCCACGACGCCGTGCAGGCCGTCGGAGCACAACACGATGCGATCGCCCTTCTGGACGGCGATGTCCTCGATGTCGACGCGGATGACGGGTTCCTGGCCGACGCTGCGGGTGAGGATGAACCGGTTCTCGCTTTTCTTGGCGTCCTGTTCGCTGATCAGGCCGAATTTGCGTTGCATCGCGACGTACGAATGATCGGTGGAAATCTGTTTGATCTCGGCTTTGCGGGTGAGATAGACGCGCGTATCGCCCACGTTACCGACGGTGACGTGATCGTTGCGGAAGATGGCGACGGCCAGGGTGGTGGCCATACGTTTGTCCGATGGGGTCTCAGTGCTTTTGTTGAACACAGCGAGATTGGCGGCATTGAACGCCTGGGTGAGGAGTTGTTGCGGCGACATATCGCCCTTCGCTTCGCGAAACACCTTGATGCATTCCTCGACGGCCAGCCGGCTCGCCACGTCGCCGCGCCCCTGTCCGCCCACGCCGTCGGCGAGGACAGCGATCGCGCCACGGGCGCGTTTCTCGTCGATGGACTCGGGTTCCCAGAAGCCGACGAAATCCTCGTTCTTGGGGCGGACTGTTCCGGCCGAGGAAAGTTCTCCGTAAGTCAGTTCCATGACTTGGCCATCACCATTGAGCCGCAGACGGTATCCGGGGCGGGCGACCGTTGCAAGCCGGGATAGCAGCCTTACTCCGACCCCACTCAGCCCTCCGCAGTCGCCCCACCACCCGTTGCCTGACGAACTGGCGAAGGCTGTAGCGACCGCAAACGGGGGCTGCCCGCCGGCCACTGCCATGACGAGCGCTCGCACTTGCTCCGACCGCAATCCCGTGGCAAAGTACCGGTCGGCAACGGTTCGGGCAAACAAAGGCGTAGAGAAAGGAGTATCACAGATGAAGATCCGCGCACATTTTCCGTGCATGGCACTGGTGGCATTGATCGGTTTGACCGTCGGCCTCGCACCCCAGGCACGCGCCCAGGGCGGCTTGACGATTTCCTTCAGCAACATCACCGAGACCGTCAAGTCCAAGACCAAAATCATCAAGTCCACCATGACGACCAATACCACGTCGAAGTACACCGTCTCGGGCAACGTCGTCTTCGCCAACGATACCACCTCCAACACCCCCACATTCTGGGTGCTGTTGTGGATCGAGCAGCCGACCAACCTCGTGACCTATCCCGATGGCGTCCCGATCGGATTCCCGCGCAAGGAAAAAGCGCTCAAAGCAGGTAAATCGACCAAGGTCCCCGTCAAACTCGCCTTCACCAACGACCAGGCCGGCACCTACTTCTTCCTTACCGACACCAACATCAACGTCATCACCTCCGTCAAGATTCCGCCCGTCGCCCCGCAATAAGGCGGCGGTCGCGGGCTGACTCACGGGGCCGGCGGCACGCCTTTCCAGGTCGGCTCGGATTCCTTGCCCGTCGACTCGTCGATCGTGGTGCGGTATTCGCCGCGGGCGTTCGCGCAACTTTGGCCGGCGGGTTGTTGAATGACTGAGCTGCCCGGGTCGAAGGCACACCCGGCGACGAACAGGAACACCGCGAAAAACGCCCCTCTGACCAAGGCTCGTTTCACGCCGGAATTCTAGCAATGCGGCATCGCTCGCCGCGAGGAGAAACTGGCCAGGGCGCGGTCATGCCGACAGATCGATTCATTATTCAGGTGGAGTCTCGACGTGCTAACCTCCGTCAAGATTCCGCCGGTCGCCCCGCAATAAGGCAACGGGGGCGTCGATCTGTTGCGGCACAATGTATCAAGGCGTTCGGGCGCTTGACGGTGCCGTCGCCGGGATCATGCCCGGAGACCGCGGAGATTGAACGTTCGTTGCACCGTCTGGCTGGCCGGAATGTCGTGTCATTTCTTCTCGTCCGCCTGACTGTCGGTTTCTGGTGCCCGCGCCAGTAGAGCTTGCTTCATCGCGCGCACTCCTCGCAGCCTCCATTTGCCCTCGACCTTGTGGAATGTCGCGATAGGGAGGTACAGGTCCCTCCCGTCGATGAACTCGCACGTGACGAGGGCCTTGTCTTTCTCCTCATTGTATTGGGGCGGCTTGTTGCCTTTCCATTTCCCGATCTTGATCGTCTGTGCGACCTTCTGGCCCGCGATGGCAATGTCTTCATCCGACAATGGAGACGATCCCGACTCGATGTATTCGATGGCGGCGTGAATATAATCACCGTAGCCGCAAGCGCCACATTCCGTATTCGTATTCCGTTGGCCAGCTTCTTCCAAGAGGTGCTTGCTTCTTGGAGATGCAATCAGCTTCAGCGTCTGAATCGCGCCGGCGAAGGTTAGAAAACTCTCATATTTGTTGTTCGCGCAGTCGCGCAGAAACGCCCACTCTCGCTCCGTACTGGGTTCTAAGAGAGCGGTGGCGACATCGTAAACCCAGCGCTCGTCAGACAGGTCCCGCTTGGGCGGTGGGGCGTGTTCGAGGAAGAGCCGGATGTCATCCGGAACGCCGATGAACGCAAGTTCCCCACCGGCCTTTGTGCCAACTTTGGGGTCACGGACCAAGGTGCGCAATGCGGGCCGGAACTGGCGCTCATGAGCAAACACCAGTTCCTCGAGGCTTGGATCTTCTAACCCATATTCAAAATCTCCCGCCAGCAATTCGCGCAGTTCACCGATCTGCGCCTCGCCTCGAAGGCCAGCGATCCGGTCGACATCCGCAGAGTTGAATTTGCGCTTTAATACGAACTCTCGCCGCCACTCGGTCGTGCCATAACCACCATATCCGTCCTTGGAAACCTCCGCCCAAATGTCTTCGCCCTTGGGGATCGACTTCTCGTCGTAGGTCCCTTTGACAATGCCGTTGCGGTCTGAAACCAGCTTCGCCAAATCGACCCGACGCACGTCGTTTGTTGACACTGACTTGAACCAGCAAATGTTGACCGCGGCGTTGGAAATGGGGCGGCCAAGAGGATCAATAATCTTGGTCGTCACATCGGCGCCGGAAAGAAGCATGGGCCGAGCGACGAGCAGGAGCAGGCATCCGACGAGCATGTAACGAAGCTGCATGGCGTTCCTGGGTGATTCTTGCTTCCGTGGCACCCAACCGGGCAACCCTATACGGCTCGGGTTTCCGTCGTCAACCATGGCGAGAAGACATCTCGACTTTGGGGCGAGATTTTGGCAGCATCACGGGCGGTGAGGGCCTGCTTGTGGCCTGTGGCTTGGCCCGTTCTCGGGTTGCACGAACAGAGAAGTATGTGAACCAGGAGAGCATTGTCATGAAACGATCACTCACCAAGCTCACGTCGTTCACCGTTGTTGCCGCCGTCTTCACCTTGCTGTGCGCCACACCTGTCAGTCTCCGAGCGGCGACCAATACCGTCACCAGCACCGCCGACAGCGGGTCCGGCACGCTCCGCGCCGCCCTCAATGCCGCCGGCAACGGCGACACCATCAAGTTCTCCGTCTCCGGAACGATCACGTTGACCAGCGGCCAACTGACCGTTCCCAACAACGTGACCATCCTCGGCCCCGGCGCAGGCAGCCTGACCGTCAGCGGCAACGGCGCCTCCCGCGTGCTCAACGTCGCCGGCAGCGAAGTCACCATCCGCGGACTGACCATTGCCAATGGTTACGCCGCCGGCATGGACGGCGCGGGTATCTACGCCGGGGGCGCCGCCGGCAGTGTCGTCACCATCCGCGATTGCGTCGTCACCAACAACTACACCACCACCGACGGCGGCGGCATCTACAACAGCGCGGAGGTGACCATGCTCATTAGCAATTGCGTTGTTTCAGGCAATATTGCGGCTTCGTGGGGTGGCGGCATCTACAACCACGGCGAGTCGGGTCGAACCGCGTTGATGACGATCGACGCCTGCACGATCAGCGCGAACTCCGCCAACGCGGGGGGCGGGATTCTAAACTGGGGCTGGGCGGGCAGCGCGACGCTGACCGTCGCCCATTCCAGTATTTCGAGCAACGCGGTGTCCGCCAAGGGCGGGGGCATCTACAACGTCGGAGAGTCGGTTGGGACGGCGGCCTTGATCGTCAATGCCAGCACGCTGAGCGGCAACTCCGCCCACGATGGCGGGGGCATCTACAACGACGGCACGTCGGGCAACGCGACGCTGACCGTCACGTCCAGCATGCTGAGCGACAACCTGGCTCAAAGCGGCGGCGGGATCTCCAACGACGGTTCCACCGGTACCGTAACGCTAACGATCAGCACCAGCACGTTCAGCGACAACATGGCGAGCAACACCTGGGGCGGCGCCGTGTTGAACACCGCCACCTGGGGCTATGCCTGGATGACGGTCGACGCCAGCACCTTCAGCGGGAACTGGGCCGATATCGGTGGCGGCGCCATCCTTAGCTATGGTCCTGGCGGCAACGCGACGCTGGAGATTAACGCCAGCACCTTCAGCGGTAACTCGTCCAGCGCGGGCGGCGCCATCGCAAATGACGGGGAGGGTGCTGGCAACGCCGTGCTGACGGTCAATGCCAGCACGTTCAGCGGCAACTCGGGCCAGCTTGGAGGCGGCATTTACACCGCGGATGCGACCGTGGAGATCGGCGACACCATCCTCAACGCCGGCGCCACGGGCGCAAACATCTACGTGGGTCTCAGCGGCACGATCACCTCCTACGGTTACAACCTCAGCAGTGATAGCGGAGGCGGTTACCTGACCAGCGCGACCGATTTAATCAATACCGATCCACGGCTGGGCCCGTTGCAGGACAACGGCGGACCGACGCCGACGCACGCGCTGCTGGCCGGCAGCCCGGCGATTGATCAAGGCAACCGCGCTGCGGTTCCGGTCATGGTCAGCAATACCGACCAGCGCGGGTACCCGCGACCGTCCGACATTCCCGCTGTGGCCAACGCTGTGGGCGGTGACGGCAGCGATATCGGCGCGTTTGAAGTGATGAGCTCGCTGACCGTCACAAAGCTGCAGCTCAAAGTCAGCCTCAATCCCGCCCGGACGAACCTCGATACCTGCAAACTGACCGCCACGCTGGACCTGGGACCGGGATACAACCCCAGCAACGTCGTGGCGAATGTGAACGTTGGTGGTGCGCAAGCAAGCTTCACGCTCAATGCGAAGGGAATCGGCGTCACCGCCACGAACTCCTGCAAATGCTCGTATAACAAGAAGACCGGCTTGTGGACCGTGATCGCCTCGCTGAACAAGGGGACCTGGGCCGCGCCGTGGGCGACCCACGGCCTCACAAATACCACCACCCCAAAAACGGGAACGACCGTGTCGCTGCCGGTCATCCTGCAATTCGGCAATCAGGCATTCGCCCAGGATAAATCGCTGCGGTACACGGCTGCCGCCGGCAAGTCCGGCACCGCCAGATGAACGTGACGTGATATCTGGAACGAGTCGGGGGAAGATCGATCCATTATGCACGCGCAGTCTCAACGTGCTCACCTCCGTCAAAATCCCGCCCGTCGCTCGGCGATGGAAGCGCCCGCCTCTCTCGAATTTCAAATCTCAAATCGTGTCCGCGGATCGCCCCACGCCGTTGGGAGGGTCGTGCTCCCGCGCGACCGCTGACAATATCCATCTGCCCTGTCGTGCGAAGGTCTGCCGTCTCCAAGACCGGGTCCTTTCCGCAAGCGGAGTCCGACGACACGCGACCATGTCGTATCCCAGGTCGCAACTTCAGCCTGCGTTCGTTGCCGCCCGTCGTTTCCGCGCCGTCTCCTCGCCCCTTTCGGGGAGAGGATTAAGGTGAGGGGCCGCCCTCTTCCGAAACGCAACACGCCGCCCTTCAATCCCTCCACGCCCCGCGCAAGATGCATTCCACTGAAATGTATCCTCCCCAAACAAGACGGGTCGCACCCAACCCCCGCAGCCTGGATTCCGGAGAAACGATCTCCCTCGAGGCCGGCATTGATGGCTCAAGGATGAGCGGCTCCGTTATCAACACAACCTCCGGACTGCAATCGACCTTTGCCGGGACAGCAACCAGTCAACAAATCACCGGCGAATTCTCCGGCGCGGGCCCGGGTCAAACAATCAAAGGTGTATTCACCATCTACCGCTGGCAGGGTCATGAAAAACATGCTGAATTTGAAAAGTAGCCCCTGTAACCGCTTGATTGGCAAGGCCCGGTTTTTCGAGAAATGACCTTTTCAACAGCCTGCTAGACCGCTCCACTGCCCCGTCCTCCAACCCCTCCACGCCCCGCGCAAGATGCATTCCACTGGAATGTATCCTTCCTTCACCGAGTAATCGCTCGCGGCGCCAGTCGCCCTTTGGGCTCTATCTCCCCGCTGTCTGAACCCCACCCGTGTTTTCGCCTTGAATCCGTCCCGATTATTCAAGGGGAGCAGTATAACTCCCGCCCGCGCCTTCTCAAGGGTGATGGTGCACCACGACAAACATCACCATCGCCCAGAACGCCAGACACATCGCGGCAATGCCAAGCATCGTTAGAAACACCAATCGAATAACCCGCCCCAAATTCACCGTGTTCTTGTCTCTCATGTTCGCCTCTCCCTGTCTCACGTTCCCAACCCGGCCGTGCACGCTCACTCGTTTTCCCGTTTGCCGGTCACGACTCGGACCACAAGGTTCCACACGCCCACGAATGTGAACAGCGCGCCAAAGAACCCCCAAAAACAAACGCAACCCCACTTGCCCAGCTTGCTGTAGATCATCCATTCCACGAAATGCAGCGAGACATACCCGTACTCGCGCTCCTGCCTGCCAGTGTCCCAGTAGTCCCAGACCGCCAGCGCCCAGAAGAACAACGCGCAAATCAACTGTCCCCACCACCGCGTTTTCAAGTACTCGAGAAAATTACCCATCACAAGCTCTCCTCTCTGTACCTATCGATCCTCCACTGAGGCATGACCGGCGTTAGGCAACAGCGTTCCCGCGCCTTGCTTCCCGCCTCGCCCACAACACAACCACCAGTGCCCAGATTGGAAATAAGATCAGAAACTGGGCCATCAGCCCCCACAACAATTCGAAGTGTCGTTTGCACCCAAACCATCAACCCCAAACCCTCTCAAATTCGCCGCTTGATTCACGGGGGCACTAGACGATTCCCACGACTCACAACATCTGTTTGCATCGCTTCGCCCGCCACGCCCGACCTTCAACGATCGCGTTCGCCCGGCAATTCGGATATCTACCACTTCACTTTGACAGTGCGTTTCTGGCCGAGGCGGTCGGTGTAGGAAACCTCGCCGTGTTCCCTGCCGTACTCGTGGAGTTCCTTGGTGATCTTCACGTCGAAACAACAGTACTCGGCAATCTCCATGATGCGGCCCTGTTTCCACCACTGCAACGCCTGCATCCCATCGGCGATCTTCGGCGCGTTGAGCGTCGCTTTCGCCAGCGAATCGAGCGACAGCCGGTGGCCGAGCTTCTGTTCGAGGTCGGCCATCAGATCGAGCGTCGGCGTCGCATGCAGGTCCAGCGGCGTGTAGCCGTGCAGCACCTCGTAATCGAAATTGATGATGTTGAACCCGATGACGAGGTCGGCGCGCATGAGCTGTCGGACCAGATCCGCGACCTTGTCCTCGGAGTAAATCCGATATTGTTCGTCGGCGGTGCTGAACGTGACGCCGACGGACATCTTCATGTCGCGTTTGCGGTCCCAGCCGCCGACCTCCGTGGCGCTCTTCTGGGTTTCCAGATCGAAGTAGACGATGTTCGGCATGATCAAAGCGACATGCGCGGCAGCCCGAGCGTCCGCATCGTGTGCAGCCCCGGCGGGCATTCGACCAGCCGCGGCAATGTGTTGGCCAGAATCGCCGGCGTCGCCAGATCCCCGGGCACGCCGCCTTCCAGGACCAGCCGCAACGGCGGTTCGCCATCGATCTCGATCACGTCACGCGGCTTCGGCGCGCCGACGTACATCTGCAGTTCGAGCGTAAGAACTTCCTTGCCGCCACGGATGCCCCGCGCGAATTGATGGACACCGGCCACCGCGCCCTTTTTCACCGTCAGGAATTTCGTTTTGATGGTCTTCTTCGAAATCATCGGGGCCACGGTGTCCTTCACTTCGTCGAGCGGCCAGCCAAGCCCGTCAGCCACGAACAGGAGCGACTCCGCGAGGCCGACGTGGCCGATCTTGTGTTGGCGATTCAAATCATCGAACTGCGCCTTCGTCATCGTCGCGCCGACCTTGCGCTGGAGCGCTTCGCGGCGCGTCCCCGCATCGACCACGCGCAGCACGCGCACAGCATCGACCCGCTGAGAGGCCAGCGTTAACGTCAGGGCGAGCGTGTCCATCACCAGACCCGGGTTGACGCCCGTGCCGACCACGGCGACGGATCGCTGGACGCACAGGTCATCGAGTTTGTCCGCGAGCAACTTGTGGCGGTAGTACGGGAACAGGGCTTCTTCGCACGATGTGACACAATGCAACCCTGCGCGGACGATCTCGGTGATTTGCTCGTAGGCATCGACGAAACTCGACGTCGTGCAATGCACCACGGCGTCGGCCTGGGTCTGCGCGAACAGCACCACCGGCTTGTCGGACACCGCGATCCCAAGTTTGCGTTTCAGGCCGAGCACCGCGCCCAAATCTTTGCCCGCGACTTTCGGATCACGGTCGATCGCCCCAACCAACTCCAGGCCGGGCCGTTGCAGCATCAGGCCGGCGGTGAACCGCCCGATGGCCCCCAGTCCGTATTGAATCACGCGAATAGGTTTGCTCATGATGAATGCTCGCCCCCAATCGTCACGGGATGAAACGAACGTGTTGTACCGCCTCACCGCGCCCGCTTCAACTCTTAATCCTCAGAGCCGCCGACAGCGCAGGCCGCCGATCGCAAATGCACGCGAATCTACGCGAATGCGACGTCAAAGATGCCAAAACGAAGCCAACGCAAAAACCGGCGCGCCAACATCTCCAACATCCTGTCCCTCAAGCTCATCCATAAGCACAACACCCGAAAAACCGTTGGCTTCGTTTCGCAGATATAGGGGGTCCCCTCCTCCTTGCCCTGAGTAGCGTCGAAAGGTCGCCACAGGAACCTCAGTCCGTCCAGCCCGGTGGAAGGCGAACCTCCCGGCGAGCCGAACCCTGAACCGTCAACAGCTGCGTCAACCCCGAGCGCGGGCGAGCGACTGCAAAACAACTCTCCTATCTCATGTCAAAGAACAACGACGTTAAATCATATCGTACAACGATACATATGTCAACTAAAAAATCGCATCACCGATTCCCCGCCATCCAACCGCCACCGCGCGCCCACCACGTGCCGCCGGCCGCGCCAGCCGAACGACACAACGCTTTTCGGGGATGCTTGCGGGCAGAGTCGTTTGCAGACTGCGATCAGACACTGCGAGGTGAACAACGGCGTAAGTGGGGGCGGTCTGGGGATTGGGGGGCAGAGATGCGGGCCGGACGGCGGGGGCTTGAACATCGTTGCACTGATTGATAGACTTCGCATGGTAACCATTCCAACCAACATGTTATCGTGGAGGCAATCGCCATGAAAAAGAGCGAACAAGTCAATACGAACGTTCAAGTTACCAAAGATGGCCCTTATCTCGTAAGCGGAGGCTTGCCACTGAGCGAGCAGGCGATTGTCACCAATGCCGAGGGCGAATCGCTCGAATACCAGGAAGGAAAAAAGTACCCGGCCCAGCCGCAGTATGCGCTCTGCCGCTGCGGCCAGTCGGCCAACAAGCCCTTCTGCGATGGCACCCACAAGAAGGTCCACTTCGACGGCACGGAAACCGCAAGCCATCAGCCTTACATGGAGCAGGTCGAGACCATTGAAGGCCCCACGATGCTGCTCACCGATAAGGAGAATCTCTGCGCGTTCGCCCGGTTCTGCGATCCAAAAGGCAGAGTCTGGAATCTGGTTCAGGAGACGGACAAACCCGAAGCCCAGCGACTGGTGAAACACGAAGCGGGCCATTGTCCCGCCGGGCGTTTGGTGGCATGGAATCGAGAAACCGGCAAGCCCATCGAGCCAAAGTTTGAGCCGTCCCTCGGACTGATTGAGGACACGGCCAGGCAGGTCAGCGGCCCAATTTGGGTGCGCGGAGGCATTCCGGTGGTTTCCGCTGACGGGAAGACCTATGAGATTCGGAATCGGGTAACCTTGTGCCGATGCGGCAGGTCAGAGAACAAGCCGTTCTGCGACGGATCGCACGCGGCATGAGCGCGCGGTCTTGACGACTAAGTCTGCCGGGCCTACTCGACGACCCAGATCGCAAAGCCCACGGGGTTTCGCAAGAGGTGTTCGACTACGCTGCCCAATAAAAACGCGGCGACCATGGATCCGCCGCGTCGTCCAACAACGATGGTGTCACAGTTGTGGTCTGCTGCGGCCTGCAAGATTTGGGGCGCGATGTTGCCTCGTTCCTTGGCGATCTCCGTGGTCACCTGTTCGGCCTTCAAGCCCTGCTTCACCAGGGTTTCCTTTGTCATCGCCAAAATCTCCGTTGCTGCGAGACGTGTTCGATCGTCAAACCATTCCAGCGCTTTCCGAATCGGGATGGTCACCCCGGCCATGTAGTCGTAGATTGGAAATGCCGGCAGGACGTGGAAAACGACGACGGCGAACTCCTCATCGTTGGATCCCACGCAGGCGCGGGCAACGTAGTCAATAATCCTCAAGGAGGCTTTCTCCCCGTCCACCGCAACGAGCAATTTATGTTTCATCCAAAAATCTCCCCCCTCAGACGCGAGGGTGTAATGTCTCAATCTAAAAACTTCTGGAAATCTTCCGGGGCCGGAGCCTTCCGAGCGAACCAATCGTAAACGAACACACGCGCCTGTGCTCCGAATATCTCCTTCGCTTCCATCAGGCTTTCGCTCGGCATGCCCGTCATCTCGTTTACGCAGATGGAAGTCAATGGCGGTAGTTGGTGATGCTCGCAATAACCCTGAATCGGGACAAGAAACTTGCAAACCAACTGCTGCGGAATCCCTGTCAATTGATGCACATTGCCATAACTGAGGATTTTCTGATCGTGGGCGGCAAAAACCAGCAGTGACCAGACTTGAGCCGTTCTGTCGTTGTCTGTCATCGGTAGCCTCTTCCGTGCGATGCTAGGACTGGCTGGCGGCAATAGCAAGGGGAACCGGCGGCGACACGGCGGGCGGAGGGCGGTTGGAGATTCGTCAGGCTGTTGGAGTATGGTTCGGCGACGCCACGAACCCGACGCCCTTTGGGGAACAGGTCTATCAGACCAAATCCCTTACCAATGTCGGTTGATATCAGACTCGCCCGTCGTGCGACTTGCTCATGATAAGCCGGGCCGCGACAGCGGGGAGACGCAGTTGCGTGGTTTCAACGGCGATCCTTCGCGATACATCATGCAGACCGGCCAGCCATATTCGCGCGCAATTCGTGCCTACTCGTCCCCCATAGCCTCATCGAAGGCGGATTCGGGGTCGAAAACGACTTCGCGGCAGCTCAGTACCCGATCTCGCGGGTGCTCCACTGGCCGCCGTGTTCGTCCGTGATGCTGCCGAGCGCCGTGGGGTCAGGCACGGGAGTCCCGTCCACCATGAAGCGATAGACGTAGCGGCCGCGGGGCAGTTCCGTGCGGAGACTCCAGGCGCCATCGACGGTCTGACTCATGGCGCGGGTCGACGGCACGTTCTCTTTCGCGAGACGGATGACGAGCAACACCTCGCGCGCCTTCGGCGCATCGAGCCGGAACGTGACCGTTTTGGCAATCGCCCGATACGCCTGCCGTGGACCGTAAGCTTTCACTCGGGAACGGTACGCATTTTCCCGACGCCCGCAAGCCCGTCACCTCACTTTTGCCCGATCTCAAGTGGGCGCAGCGCCGCGACGATAAGCCGTGCCCTTTGTACGCTACGGTGAGATCATGTCGATACAGACGGACCAAGCATTCTCCCCGTTGCCGAAGGAATTGAAATCAGGGTACAACACCAATGGACCGGAATCAGATGCGGCGAACGTCCCACTCGTCCCCAACTGAATGCATTGACCGTTAATCTCCCCGACAAGTGAGTCTCCCGCAAGTCCCGGTCACACATAACCTTCCCCGGCGGTGATCGGAGCGCACTGGATGACACCACCGACATACTGCCCGTTGGCGTTTACACGGCAGAGGCCGCCGTCGGGGCTAACTTGGCCAGACGCAGTGTACTGGTACACCGTTCCCGCCACGACATCGCCCCAAAAGCTTCCACTTGAGTTGCCCGCCGCGACCGCCACGCAATTACTCGTCGTAGCCGTGGTGCCCGTGAGTGTATTGGTCAAAACAAACCCGTATTCGTCCGTGAACAGGATCAGGTTGGTGAAACTACCGGCGGTGGATGGCGCGAACTGAACCACGACGTTGGTAGACTCACCGTTGGGCAGACCGAACGGAGTGCCCGAAGTAACGGTGAAGGGCCCGCCGCTGATCACGGCCTGGCCGTTGGTGATCGGCAATCCACCGATGTTTTCGATGGCAAACACTTCCTGCGTGGCCGTTCCCGGCAACACCAGGAAATTCAACGACACCGGAGTGCTACGGAGCGCTCCCGTTAACGGAGCCACCGTGATCAGGTTCGGCTGGCTATCGGTGCTGGAGCCCAAGGGCCCGACGACAGTCAGCGTCACCGAATATACGCCAGCGTTGCTGTAAATGTGGGTGACAGCGGTTGAGAAAGCATTGGTGATCACAAAGCCGTCGCCGAAGTCCCACAAGTGATTGGTGACGGTGCCAGCGGAAGAATCGGCGAAGGTAACCGCGAAAGGCGCAAAACCGTTGGTCGGGTTGGCGGTGAACTGGGCCGTGGGCGGAGACGCCGTGATGGCGGCGATGCAGGCGGTATACGCTCCCCCGTTCCCCACAATACCAGCGTCATCGTTGGGGAGAAGCGTCAGCGTTCCGGAGGATGGGGCTACGAATGCGCCGCTAGTCCCCAGTTGGATGCATTGATCGTTAACTTGACCTATAAGCGAGAAGTGAATCGAAGCGTCACAGCTGAAGTGATACCCTGGTCCATCGGACACGCAGGTCCCGCTGACCATGTTGCCGTCAGGGTCGGCTTGACAGCCGTTATGATACGCCACAAGTCCAGAGGCTTCGTAAGCGTAGGCTTGCCCCCCCACCACTCCGCCCCAAACCACTGGATTAGAATAATCCCCGGGTACCGTGACGCAGTTATTGGTAATCGCGCCAACACCCGTCACGACATGGCTCGTGGCCAGCCCATATTCGCTGGAAAAGACCACCGTGCCAGCGAAGCTGCCGCTGGTGGACGGCTGGAACCGGATTGCGATGTTATTCGATCCACCGATAGGCAAGCTGAATGTACTTCCCGACGCAACCACGAACGGTCCGGAAGAGACTGTTGCCTGGCCGTTCATAATCGGCGCTCCGCCTATGTTCGACACCACGAACACTTGCTGGGAGGCTGTCCCCGGTACGAGCTGCCCGAAATCGAGCGAGGAGGGACTGACCTGAAGCGTCCCCGGCAATTGGGCCACAGTTATGAGATTTGTCTGGGAGCTGCTCGTCGAACCAAGAGGCCCGCTAATGGTGAGGTCAACGGTATACGTGCCAGGCTGGTTATACGTGTGCGCGATGCCCGCCGTGGTAACGTTGGTGGTCGTCCCGTCACCAAAACCCCAAAACCAATTGGTGATCGCGCCGGTGGAAGCGTCCGTGAAGGTCACCACCAATGGAAGCGAACCGCTCGTTGGGTACCCCGTGAATCCGGCGACGAGAGGCACACCGCTGACAATGCGGTAGAAGCGTGATGGTAGATTGGTGGCTCCACCGGCGTCCACGTAGTTGGTGACCACAAAGCCCGGGTTGCCAAGGGGAATGAGCATCGGCGTGCTGATGTTGCTGAAGTTGGTTGGGCATCTACCATTGGCGGCTTGCACCATGTTGGTCATGCCTGCATAGGCATTCCAGGTCAACAGCACGTTGTTGCTTTGTACCGTGATCGACGTGATTTGAAATGGGGACTGAACGGCTGCCACCTCGAAATCGAGGCTGTAGGAATAATCGGTATACTCGTCGTACCCGGCCGTACTCCCACCGATGGAAAGAACATACTGGCCGGCTGGCAATATGCCATTGGTCGAAAACAAACCGTAGGGATAAAACTGGCATAAGGTTGCCCCGCCGGCAACCGACAGGGTCACACTGCTTGAACCAAAAAGCACTCCCGAAAACGACCCGTTGACAGAATACGTGCTCGGCTCTGCCAGTGCGAACGTCACACTAAACTGCGAGGAAGCCCCGTAGGGAGCAGCGGGACCGTTGACGGCGTAGGCCGCGATGGTGCCACTGGCGAGAATGGAGGTCGGACTGATTTGAGAATTCTGGCTTGCGCTGGCACCGCCAGCTGACGTTGAAGTGCCAACGTTGCCGCTGAACGGTCCGAAATTCGTGGCCGTTTGAGAAGTGGACCCCGCCTGCACAGACCGAGATTGGCTGATTGGATTAACGAGTTGTGCTCGGGCTGAAGCGTCAACCAAGATAATGCCCAGCATTGTAAGACATAACGTTCGCGCTCGCATCTCGCTACCCTCCGCTTTGCGCGACCCGTGTACCGCTCCTCACCGCGGTGCCTTGCAAAGAAACCAATGCCCTACGGGCAAGGAAAATACAAGTCAATTCGTCTCATCGCTCCGTAACACTTATGTGCCGTTGAGAGCCATCACGCCGGCGCGGTGCCGCGGTAGCGGATGACACGGACTTTTTCGAGGGTGATGCGGCAGGGATTGTTGATGGGCCGGTGTCATTTGGTTTTCCCCGAGAACTTTTCGAGGGCCCGCAGCCAGGCAGTGGCTTCAGGGCCGAACGCCGCAGCCTTTTTGTAGTCGTGTTTGTCGATGAACGCCCGCAGTTCATCCGCCAGGGTGAGCAACGTCGCGGCTACGTGGGCGCGGACGGTCTCCCCGGTCGCCGGGTCGCGGATCATCGCCGCAACTCTTTGAAAGTGCGGCAGACAAAAGCCTTCGGAAGCGAGGAATCTGTCACGGAACTCCGGTTCACTCACACGCAGGCAAAACTCGCCGAGATAACGATCTTCCCCAGCCCCAGCGGCGCGACAGATGGGACAGGGTTTTGCCGTCTCCAGAGACTGGCCCCGGGTGATGCGAGCCGCGGCGTCGCGGCAGAGCGCCTCGTAGAGCACGGCGATACCGAAGGCATCGCTCATTTGCGTCGCCAGTTCGGCGTGCGCGGGACAAAATCCGAGTGAGGCCGACAGGGCGTCGCGCGTTCCGGGATCGTTGACGTTCTCGTACAGTAACGCGTCCAGAGCATCGTGCTCCGCCCGGGCAACGAGCCGGCACAGCGCGCAGCCCTCTTCCGCCATCGCGTCCATGAGGTTGAAGAAGGTCGTGTGGCGTTCGGGAGGAGGGCGTTTCATGGCAGGCGCAATTCCTTGATGCGCCGGTCGACGTCGAGCAGTTGCGTGGACAGGTGCTTTCCGAAGACGTACTGGCCGCTGGCGGCCTGCTGGCACAGTTCCATGAGAATGTGGAGATTGTGACCGGCGATTCGCAGCACGTTGGCCTCGAACCGCTGCGAGTCGGGCGCGCGCAACCGGAGTTCCTTCATCCGGGCGCGCAGCGCTTGCCGTGTCGCTTCGCGGGAAAGCGGCGCGAGTTCCAGCTTGTCGAAGTCCCAGAGGATCATTTTGAGATGGCCCATTTCCGACCATGCCACGCTGCGCGTGACGACGATCATCGGGTGCGATTCCCGGACCCGATCCAGAAATGACAGCAGCCTGGGTCCAACCCAGCCAATATGATCGAAAACGAAACCGCAATTCCTTCCGGCCGTCTCATTGAGGATTGCCCGTTTGCGGACGATGTTGTCGGCTTGCGGCACGGTCAGGTTCAGCCGCAAGAGCAACGATTCGCACGCGCTTTTCAGCGTCGATGTGTCAGCGCAGTACAGAGCGTCCGGTGCGTCACGCAGCGCTTCGCTGACCAGCGCCGTTTTGCCGACGCCTTCCGCGCCGAACACGATGAGGTTTCGGCCCGCCCGCAAATGCTCGCGCACCGCGGCCAGTTCCTTGTCGCGTCCGATGAGGCTCATTGCGTCCCCACTGCGTCACTCTGCGACGGTCTTCCCGGATGCTACCGGTATGTCACGATCAACACCCTGCAATGGGCATGACCGCTGGTGCGGTCGGCGGCATCTCCCGGCCGCCGTCTCCATAATTCGGAGTGGTCACTGTGGCCCATCAGGATTTCCCATCACGTGCCCGTCTCAATTTCACGAGCGCTACGTCACAACTTCTTCGGGTTGCCCTGGTATTTGATCACGCGCACTTTCTCGAGCGTGACGAGGCCGTCCACCATCATCTTGTCGAGTTCGGGAATGAACTCGTTGATGCGATCTTCCTTGTCGACGATCTCGATGAGGACGGGCAGGTCTTCGCTGAGCCGAAGGATTTTGGCGGTGTGCAGGTGCGAGTGCGCGCCAAATCCCATCGGACCGCGCAGGACGGTCGCCCCGGCGAGACCCATCTCGCGGGCCTTGAGCACGATCGCCTCATACAGCGGCCGATGATGCCACTTGTCGAGTTCGCCGAGATAAATACGCAGCAGGGAACCTTCGCCGTCGAGTTTCACAATGTGCCTCCGTGGAATTTCGCCTGGAGCGCGCGACCGCTGGCCCAACCCAGATACGTGGCCAGCAGACCGAGCACGTTCGAGCCGACAACGTTGACCGTCACGCCGAGCCATTCGCCGTCGCGGGCGAGATTGAGCGTCTGCAATCCGTAACTGGAGAACGTGGTGTATCCGCCGCAGAACCCGATCATCAGGAAATCGCGCCACTCGGGCTTGATCCAGACACGACCTGCGGCAGGTCCGCTGATCGCGGCGACGAACCCGATGGCGAAACATCCCGAGACGTTGATGACCATCGTGCCGAGCGGGAAAACCGCCACCAGTGGAAAGTGCTTCGACTGGTGGGCGGAAATGACACCGTTCAACCCGTACCGGGTCAACGTGCCAAGCGCTCCGCCGATGATGAGCAACAACAACCGAAACATGGTGTCCTCTCTGCCCTGGTAGGAGTCATCAGCGCCCTGACCAGCAGGGGCGGTTGCAGGCGAACCCCATCGCCGGGGAGGAACGTATCACACGAGCCCGGAGAACTTCATCAAAAAAACGACTCGGCATATGGGATGAAATGCCCGGCGCAGCATGCGGCCCGAAAAACCCTCTGTCGCTTTTTTATCAGGCTGAACAACGCGCATCTGTCGACCGCCCGACTCGCGCCAAGTCGATTTGATGCAAGCCGTTGTGTTTTAACGTTTTTTTAACAACAGCTCCCGGGCTGGCACAGCGGACGCTAGGGCCTGACTGCAAGCGAGTGTTTGGATTCGACCGACAGAAACTGGGCAATCGGCGTGTGTGGGGTGTGACAGGGCGCTGAGTCGGCGAATTAAAAAAACGTAAAAAGCACGGAGCGTAAGGAGAACAACAAAATGGCAACGGTAGAAACAGGCGGGGCTGACAAGCCCAAAACAACGGGAACACTGGGGTTGACGGGGCTGACGTCGAACGCCATGGCGCTGATCGCGCCAGGAGCGTTCCTGTGGTTGACCTTTCAAATGCAATCCTTGTACGGGGCGCCGATGGCCGGCTGCGCGATGTGGTTCGGAATTCTCGCCGCGCTGCTGTTGTGTTTTGCCACGGCCATCAGTTACGCCGAGTTGTCGAAGTTGTATCCCGGCGCGGGATCATCCTATCTCTATGCCGAGCAGGCGTTCCTGTCCAAGACGCACGCCTACAAGTTCGCGCGTGTGGCCAAGTTTTTCACCGGCTGGGCGAGTCACCTGTACTACTGGGTGTACCCGGGGTGTATGGTCGGTGTGACGGCGATTCTCGGCGGCTATCTGCTGAATCAGTTTTGGCCCGACACGTTCAGCGGATCGTATAACAGCCCGCTGTTCATGTTCATCTTCTGCATCCTCTTCGCGTTTGGCGTCGCGTACATCGCGTTCCGCGGTGTGACCGGCACCACGGGCGTCAACCTGGCAATCAACATCATCCAGATCACCGCCCTGCTTGTGTTTACGGTCATCGCCATCGCCTACCGCGTCAATCACCCGCAGGGTTCGCAGGGCTACCACCTGTCCAACGGGGTCGCGGTGAATTATCAGGTCGCCCAGGAGGTGGTGAAGGATGACAAGGGGAATCCGACCCCGGTCCTGGATGCCAATGGCAAAGCCACGGTCGATGACAAGGGCAAGCCCGTCTATCAGATGCAGGACTCGCAGGACAAAGACGGCAATCCGGTGATGGCCGACAAGGACGGCCATGCGACAACCGATGCGAAGCTCGCCGCGCCATTCACGGTGGATTACTCGGCAGAGGGAGCAATCACCAAGGACAGCAGCGGCAACCCGACATTCAATTATCACGCGACCGCCGGGTCCGTCATTGCGCCCCACGGGTTCAACTTTGTGTTCATCCAGGCCTGCATCGCGATTCTGATTCTGGTCGGGTTCGAATCCGTCACGGCGATGGGCGAGGAAGCCAAAAACGCCAGGCGCGATATTCCGCGCGCCGTGTTGCTCTCCCTGGCGATCCAGGGCGGATTCTGCTATCTGGTGGAATACTTCGCCGCCAATTATTTCCTGCACAACGGGTATACGCTGCCGAATGCCGGCGCTTCGGGCGCGCCGTTGGGCGACATGATGGTGATTGTTGGCTCGTGGCTGTTTGGCAGTTATGCCGCCGGCCGCGCGTTCATGCTGGTCCAGGCGTTGACGGTCTTCCTGGCGCTGATCGGCACGACATTGTCCTGCCTGAGCACGGGCGCCCGCGTGACCTACGCGATGGGTCGTGACGAAGAGGTCCCGTCGCACTTCGGCCTGCTCCACGGCAAGACGCTCTCGCCGTATCGGGCGATCTGGACGCTCGCCGCCTTGTCCGCGATCATCGGGATCGTCACCTGCTCGGTGTACCTGGGCGGCCAGAGCAGCGCGCCGTCGCCGCTCGATGCCAAGTATCACAACCTGTGGTACAGCTTCGGGATTTTCTCGCCCGATTCGTATGTGAAATTCCCGAACACGCTGGTCATCATCACGCTGATCAGCAACTTCGGCACGTTCCTGCTGTACATGACCACTTGCATCGTGGCGATGGTGGCATTCAAGGAACATCACTCGTTTAACGGATTCAAACACATGTTCGTCCCGATCTTCGGGCTGCTGGCGAACCTCGCCTGCATGTTGTTCTATCTGGTCGGGCCGTTCACGGTGGCGGGCATGAGCTGGCACGAGCCGTACATTGCCCTGGGCATCTGCGGGTTGTGGGGCGTGTATGGTGCGTTCTACTTCATGAAGTCGAGCAAGGCGAAAGGACGGGAGACGATTCTCACCAGCAAACCAGCCATGACCGCCGTGATGTAGATTCGCGCGTTGTGCCCTGGATCGGGCCGGCCCCCTCCGTGGTCGGCCCGATCCGGGTCGATAAGGGTAGAACCAATAACCGTCGTACAACGTAGTCGGAGCAAGTGGAGACAACGATGACACCAAAAGAGGTCCTGGCGCTGTGCAAGAGCAAGAACGTTCAGCTCATTGACATCAAGTTTTGTGATTTTCTGGGTACCTGGCAGCACTTCTGTATGCCGGTCGCGGAGTTGGAAGAAGAGACCTTTGAGGCCGGCGTGGGTTTTGACGGGTCGTCCATTCGCGGGTGGAAATCAATCGAGGCCAGCGACATGCTGTTGCTCCTCGATCCCGTCACGGCGTTCATCGACCCGTTCCCGCGGATCACGACGTTGAGCATCACCGCCGACGCCATCGATACGATTACGCGCGAACCCTACACGCGCGATCCGCGCAACATCGCCCGCAAAGCCGTGGCCTACCTGCAGCAAACGGGGATCGCCGACACGGCGTTCTTCGGACCCGAAGCCGAATTCTTCATTTTCGATGACGTGCGGTTTGGACAGACCTCCAACAGCGGCTACTATTACGTCGATTCCGTCGAGGGCATCTGGAACACGGGCTGCGAAGAGTCCCCCAATCTCGGCAACAAGATCCGTCACAAGGAAGGTTACTTCCCCGTTCCGCCCCAGGACACGCTCGTCGATATTCGCAATGAGATGATCACCGTGATGAAAGATTGCGGGTTGATGGTGGAACGCGAGCATCACGAGGTCGCGACCGCCGGCCAGGCGGAGATCGATTTGCGGTTCAACAATCTCGTGTCGATGGCCGACGGCATGATGGTCTACAAGTACGTCGTCAAGAACGTCGCCAAACGCCACAACAAGACCGTGACGTTCATGCCCAAGCCGCTGTTCGGCGACAACGGCTCGGGAATGCACACGCACCAGAGTTTGTGGAAGAAGGGCAAGCCGTTGTTTGCCGGCAACAAGTACGCCGGCCTCAGCGATCTCGCCCTCAATTACATCGGCGGCATCCTCAAACACGCCAAGGCCAACGCGGCGTTCACCAACCCGATCGTCAACAGCTACAAGCGGCTGACGCCCGGCTTCGAGGCGCCGGTCAACCTGGCCTATTCGAGCCGCAATCGCTCCGCCGCCGTGCGCATCCCAACGTATTCGCCAAGCCCCAAGGCCAAGCGCATCGAGTATCGTCCGCCCGATCCGGCGGCGAACCCGTACATCGCGATGGCCGCCATGCTCATGGCCGGGCTCGACGGCATCCAGAACAAGATCGATCCGGGCGAACCGCTCGACAAAAACATTTACGAGATGCCGGCCTCCGAACTAAAAAAAGTGCCGTCGATGCCCGGCAGTCTGACCGAAGCGTGCGATGCGCTCGAGAAGGACCACAAATATCTGCTCCAAGGCGATGTGTTTACCGAGGACGTGATTGATACGTGGCTGGAGATGAAGCGCAAGGAACAGGATCAGGTTCGATTGCGCCCGCATCCGTGGGAATTCCACATGTACTACGATTGCTGAAAACCGCAAAGATTTGCTGACTTTTTACTGACGAAGACGCACGACAACTGAAGAGTATCTGTGAAGCCCGCTGGGGCCGAAGTGGTGGTCGTTTCGGCATGGTGTCCAGGCGACGGTTTGTTGTTTCTTTTTGCCCACGCTGCCTAACAACCTTCTGACAGGGCGCACCCTCTCACCGGAATCATTTCGCGAAAGTCCCTGTCCGTTAACGACTTTTTAACAGAGACATTTTCCGTGGCACAGGGGGCGCTAACGCGGCAGGGCCATGCGAGTGTGGTTATTCGCTCCGGCAAAACGCGACGGCACACGTCTGCCGGCAACGAAGGAAACGTTAAAAACTGTGTAAGGAGAACACACCAATGGCAACGGAACAACAAGCGGGCGGGGCGGGAGCCAGGCCCAAAACCACGGGCACGTTGGGGTTGACGGGGCTGACGATCAACGCGATGGCGCTGATTGCGCCGGGCGCCTTTCTCTGGCTGACGTATCAGGAGCAGTCGCTGTACGGTGCGCCGATGGCGGGCTGCGCCATGTGGTTCGGACTGTTCGCGGCGCTCTTGCTGTGCTTCGCGACGGCGGTCAGTTACGCCGAACTCTCGAAGCTCTATCCTGGTGCCGGCTCGTCGTACTTCTTTGCCGAGCAGGCGTTTCTGTCCAAGACGCACGCCTACAAGTTTGCGCGCATGGTGAAGTTTTTCACGGGTTGGGCCAGCCACCTGTATTATTGGGTCTATCCCGGCTTGATGGTCGGCGTGACCGCGATTCTCGGCGGCTACCTGGCAAGCCAGTTCTGGCCGGACACCTTTAGCTCAACCTATAACAGTCCGCTGTTCATGTTTATCTTCTGTGCGGTGTTCGCCCTGCTCGTAGGTTATATCGCCTATCGTGGCGTAAACGGCAGCACGGCGGTCAACATGGCGATCAATATCATCCAGATCACCGCACTGATCGTGTTCTCGGTCATTGCCATTGCCTATCGCGTGCAGCATCCGCAGGACTCCGTCGGCTGGCATCTCTCCAACGGCACGCCGGTGAATTACAACGTCGATCAGGTCAATCAGACCGATGACAAGGGCAAGCCGATTCAGGATTCGTGGGCGGATGGTTCACCCAAGACCGACGACAAAGGTCAACCTGTCTACAAAACACAGGACCGTCAGGTCACCAAGGACGATCTGGCCGATAAGAATCTGAACCTCGCCGGACTTGGCCTGGGCGAAGGCGACCCCTACCCGGTGCTCCAGAAGGATTCCGGCGGCAAAATCATCATGAAGGACGGCAAGCCGGTGCCGGACCCGTTCGTGCTCAGTTACAAGCCTGAAGACGCCGTCTCGGGCAAGCCGGGCGATGCCAAGGACCCGCAGACGTTCAATTTCCACACCAGCGCCGGCTCGGTGGTCGCACCGCACGGATTCCAATTCGTGTTCATCCAGGCGTGCATCGCGATTCTCCTGCTGGTCGGCTTTGAATCCGTGACATCGCTCGGTGAAGAAGCCCGTGATCCGAAGCGGCACATTCCGTGGGCGGTGTTGCTATCGCTGGCGATTCAGGGAGCTTTCTGCTACCTGTTCGAGTATTTCTCGGCGAACTTCTTCCTCAACAGCGGTTACACGATCTCGACCGCGGGGGCTTCGGGCGCGCCGTTGGGCGACATGATGGTCCTCGTCGGCACATGGCTGTTTGGGAGCTACTCGGCTGGCCGCGCCTTTATGTTGATCGAGGCGTTCACGGTGTTCCTCGCGCTGATCGGCACCACGCTTTCGTGTATCAACACGGGCGCGCGCGTGACCTACGCCATGGGCCGCGACGAGGAAGTCCCGTCGCATTTCGGCATCCTCCACGGCAAGACGCTGTCGCCGTACCGCGCGATCTGGACGCTGACGATCCTGTCGATCATCATCGGCATCGGCACGGTAACGGTCTATCTCGGCGCGCAGAGTGCGGACCTCGCGCCGCTGGACAAACACAACATCTGGTACAGCTTCGGTATCTTCTCGCCGCACGCGTACACCTGGCTGCCCAACACGCTGATCATCTTCACGTTGATCAGCAACTTTGGCACGTTCCTGCTGTACATGACGACCTGCATCGTGGCGATCGTGGCGTTCCGCGAGCACCACATGTTCAATGGCATCAAACACATGTTGATTCCCGTGTTTGGTCTGCTGGCGAACCTCTGCTGCATGCTGTTCTACCTGGTCGGCCCGTTCTCGGTCAGTGGGATGAGTTGGCACGAACCCTATATCGCGCTCGGAGTCTGCGCCTTGTGGGGCATCTACGGCGTGTTCTACTTCATGAAGTCGAGCAAGGCCAAGGGGCGCGAAGCGATCCTGACCAGCAAACCGGCGGCGGCGTCGCTGGCGCTGTAGGCCGGCATCGATACCGCTGCGAGACGTTCTCCAAACAGCCGCCTCCCTCATCGGGGGCGGCTGTTTGCTTTGGTTCGCCGCAAACATTCGTGGGAAGAAGATGGGTTTCTGGTTGGCGGGTGTGGCGCGAAGGATATCGGTGTGTGATGTTTCACAAAATCGTGATATGATTGGCGCCGTGAAAGCCGGGGTGAAGATGCGGCAGAGGTGGGAGGCGGGTGCTGGGCGGAAGAAATTGAGGAAGTTGGGCTGCCAACCGGGGCGCGTGGCGGTGTTGGCGTTGGAAATCAAGAAATGCGAAGCGAACCCGAGTTTTGCAGGTTGGAAGTCAGTTCGGATATGGTTGACAGTCAATAGATTGCGAACCAGCTCACGGAGTGATGCAGCGACAATTTGGCGCAAAGAGGAACCAAGGTGAACCAGTAGCCCGTGATCTTTGACAATGACAGGACCAGGATTGAGGCTTGGGAGCAGTCATGGGCGCAGGGCCTTCCAATTGAACGCCCTGCGCCTCCGCTCTGTCCAACCTCGCATGTATGGGAGAATGCGTCGTATTTGGCGTGAGTGGATCATTCCGGCATTGATGGTCACGGCGGTGTTGGCGCCGTTGCGATCGGCGGTGGCGGATTGGAACGATGTGCCGAGCGGATCGATGACGCCGACCATCCTCGTTGGCGACCGCATCTTCGTGAACAAACTCGCGTACGACCTCAAGATTCCCTTCACCACATGGCATCTGGCGAAGTGGGCCGACCCGCAACGCGGCGATATCATCGTGTTCCGCTCGCCGCATGACGGGATACGTCTCGTCAAACGCGTGGTCGGCGTGCCGGGCGATCAAATCGAATTGCTCAACGATCATCTTCTGATCAATGGCCAGCCGGCGTCCTACACGCTGATGCAGCGCGGGACCGAGCCGTCGTTCGTCGTGGACGAAACCGTTTCAGGTAGGACGCATCCCGTGATGATCGACCCGCAATTGCCGGCACGCCGCTCGTTTGGCCCCATCCAGGTTCCGCCGGACGAGTACTTCGTCATGGGCGACAACCGCGACAACAGTTTCGATTCGCGGTATTTCGGGTTCGTGCCCCGCGACAGCGTTTACGGCCGCGCCAAATTCGTGGCGATGTCCCTGGACCACGACCACTACTTCATGCCGCGCTTCGACCGATTCGGCGCCAGCCTGCCGTAATTTGCTGCGACCAAGCCATTGGCCTATCGAGATTTGGGCTGCAAACCTCGGAAGTTGTGAAACCTGGCGTCGTGCCCGTCCGTCTTGTGAAGTGTGAGTGCGATCCCAAATCGCGGTCGTTGCCGTGGGTTATCTGATACAGTAGCATTGTGACGATGGCTTCCAGCGATTCCGACGTGACGCTCATGTTGCGCGTGCGCGAAGGCGACACGGATGCATTGCGCGAATTGATCGAGCGCCACCAGCGGGCGGTCGTCAATACCATCCATCGCTCCATCGGCGACGCGTGGGAGGCGGAAGACCTTGCCCAGCGTGTCTTTGTGCAGGTCTATCGCTCGGCCCGGCGCTACCAGCCAACCGCGAAGTTCACCACGTGGCTGTTCACGATCACCCGCAATACCATCCTCAACGAGCATCGGCGCCGGAACCGTCATCCGTCGGAATCTCTCGACGCGCTCCAGGAGCCGCGCGATTCCGAGTCCGCCGGCTGGCAACCGCCCGACCCCGCGATGCGCGATCCGGCGCAGGAAGCTGTCGAGCGCGAGTTGCAGGAGAAGATCAAGGAGGCAATCCACGAATTGCCCGAAGCGCAGCGGACGGCCGTCATCCTATGCCGTTATGAGGGGCAATCTTACGAGGAAATAGCCCGGGTGCTGGGTTGCTCGGTTTCAGCCACAAAATCACTGCTGCATCGGGCCCGCCTGACCCTGAAAGACAAGCTGCGAGGTTATTACTAAATGAAAACCATTTCCCGAACCCGGTGTTTAACCAAATGGACAGGAAGGACATGAGTTGCCAGACCATACAGGATCAGTTCGACCAGCGCCTTGACGGGCGGCTGGACGCAAGCGAGCAGGCGGCGTTTGAGACTCACGTGGCGGGTTGCGCTGATTGCCGTCGCGAATGGCAGGCGTACGCAAATGTGTGGCAGGTGCTTGCGCGTGACAACGGCATCAAGCCGTCGTTCGGGTTCGCCGACCGCACGTTGCGCCGGCTGACCGAACGCCCGGTGGCGGTTCGAACCTGGTGGTTGTGGCGTCCGTCGATTCGCTGGGCGGTGCTGGCCACGACCGTTGCCGCGCTGGCGGTTGCTACCTGGGTCGGGCACGAGCGCACCGTGGGCAGAAAACAGGCCGAGGTTTACGCGCGCGTCCAGGAAGGAGATTATCTGGAAGATTACGATGTAATCGCCAACCTTGATCAACTCAAGGAAGGCGGTCATCCGTGAATCGGCCCTTCCTTCTTGCCGCCATGGGTATGGGCGTGGCCGTCCTGAGCACGTGGGCGCAGCAATCAACACCGGCGCAATCACCGCCAACGCCGGCCCAGGCGCCGGCTCCGTCCGTCTCGCCGCAATTGCCGCCGCCGAAAGTGAAGCAGCCGATGACCGAAGAGCAGCGGGCAATGCTGGAGCAACGGTTGGATGCGCAGTGGAGCAAAATGTCGATTGAAGGCAAACAAAACCTGATGCGGCTTCATCGGGCGCTGACCCAGATGCCGGCCGACGAACGGAAATTCATCCACGAACGCATCGAACGGTTTCTCACCATGACACCCACGGAACGGCAGCGTCTCCGGCAGAACACGTTGAAGTGGCAGGAAATGACACCGGAGCAACGCCAGCAGGCCCGTGAAGAGTTCCTCAAACGCCGGCAGGAATTCGAAGACAAATGGAGCCGCGAGCATCCCGGTAGTGAGCAGCCGCCGTCGGGAAATGCTGCTCCCGCGCCGCCGCCTTCAGCAACAACGCCCTGAGATTTCCCAACGACCATGTACCCCGTAAACCCATCGCAGTCAAACCACTGAGGAGATTCAAATGAAACGCCGATTCGTGATTACCTGTTTGATCAGTCTGGCCATTGCGGCCGGCGCCTACGCGGCAGGCGATTCAACCAATGCCCCGCCCGAGGCGCCACGACCGATGCGGCCGATGATGGGCAACCTGTTGCCCCCTCGCGTCCTCGAACAACTGGCGCTCACCGCCGACCAACAAACGAAATACGACGCGCTCGACACCGCGTTCAAGGGCGATGTCGCCAAGTTGCGAACGCAGATGACCCCGTCGGCCGGCGCCGTTACGAATGCGCCGCCCAGCGGAGGACGGCAGCAAATGAGGGAGTTGCGCCATGGTTACCTCGAAAAGGTCCGCGCCATCCTCACCGCCGATCAGCAGACCAAGCTCGATCAGGCGATGGAGAACATGCGTGGCCGTCGTCGAGGCGGTGCGGGTCCGGCCGAGGGATCAAGTCCACCGGCGCAGACACCGGCCCCTTCCAGCAATTGACCGGATGGTTTGAACGATTCGCCGCGTGAGGTGAGGTTGCCTTACGCGGCGTTTGTTCGTCGAAATCTGGCGACGAATGCGCCATCGACCCCATCGCGTGGTGGAAAGAGTGATTGCGTTGTCTCGAGCTTGAAAGCGCCGTGCGTTGCCAGAAAGGTTTCCACGACACGTTCATTCTCTTCCGGCTCCAAACTGCACGTGCTGTACACGAGAACGGCGCCGCGCTTCGTGAATCTCGCGGCCATGTCCAGCAGTTTCGTCTGCAGCGACGCGAGCCGGGCGATTTCCTTCTCTTCGATGCGCCAGCGCAGGTCGGCGCGCCGTCGCAACACGCCCGTGTTCGAGCATGGCGCGTCGACCAGCACGCGGTCAACCTCCTCGCCGCGCAGACAGTGATCCAATCGCGTTCCCTCGCAGGCGAGTGTCGCGACAATGCTGACCCCGAGCCGGCGACAATTCTCGCCGACGAGGGCGAGCCGTGAAGCCGCGGAATCGGCGGCGATGACGCGACCGCGGTTCTGCATCTTCTGCGCGATGTAGGTGGTCTTGCCGCCGGGCGCGGCGCACATGTCCAGCACCGATTCCCCCGGCCGCGGGTCGAGAACGTCGACGGCGGTCAGTGTGGACGGGTCTTGGACGTAGAAGTCTCCGTTGAGAAACGATTTCGTCCGAAAGAGGCCCGACGCATTCGTGACACGCCAGCACACGGGATGATTGGTCGGTTCCGCCGCGACATCGGCCGGCGCGCCGGTGGATTTCAGTGTATTGACGCGGATATAAATCGGCGGTGGCTGGTTGTTCCATTCGCATAGCGCCGCGGCATTGTCGTTGCCGAGCCGCGCGGCCCAGCGGTTCCACAGCCATTCGGGATGCGAGTAATAAACCCATGGCTCGGTCTCGTGCGTGGTTTGAAATTCAGTCCAGAGCGCGTTGTGTTCGCGGCCCGCCCGGCGCAGGACGGCATTGACGAATTTCGCCTCGGGTTCGCCGCCGTGCCTTCTTGCCAGTGACACGCTCTCGTTGACCGCCGCGTGCGCCGGTGTGCGCAGAAAGAAAAGTTGGTAGAGACCGAGCTTCAGGACATTGGCGAGGACCGGTCGAGGAGGTTTTTCGGCAAGTCGGCCGAGCAGGAATTGGAGCGCAAGTTGTTGTCGGAGGCAGCCGTAGAATAACTCGGTGACGAAACCGCGGTCGGATTCACCCAGCGACGTCGCCGCCAGGGCGTCTTCGAGCAGCTCGTCGGCAAAGGCGCGCGACTGCGGCCAGCGATTCAGCAAATCCAGCGCAAGTTCCCGGGCGTTCACGCTCCGAGGCTAACACGGACCGGCCCAATCGAACAGATGCGGTTCGACTTTCAGTTTCGACCCGCGTCCGACTTCGGCTTCCGCGAGTCACTTCCTGGCCAGGGGTTGCGCCATTTTGTAACGAATCCATACGCCAGACGGGTCGTTGGTGAGGGCGGTAATCTGGACGATGCCGACGCCGCCTGCACGAGTCTTGAAGCCGTAAATAGATGGCTCATTTGTGTCCACGCTCATGCGGACCTGTGGCACGGTGTTCGTGGTCGAGGATTCGATGCGGCGCATTAACTCGGCGGGATTCATCCCGCTCCAATCGGAACTTTGCAGTTTTGCCAGTTTCATCCCAACCGCCAGCAAGCCCTCCGATGATTCATAAAGGGCGTCCAAGCCTTCTTTCTCCATCCAATCCAGCGCAGTTATGACGCTTTCGCCAATGCCATCTCGATTCACGTACGCGGGCGCTTGCTCCACCAGCCTGCCGGAATCAAAACTGATGAATGCTTCGTTGGTGAGTGCGATCTCTTTCACCGGACCGAAGGAAAGATTCTGTGCTTCTGTCTTGGATTCTCTTTCACCGCCAGAGTCTTGAATCTCCACCGTCGTCATATAACCCGGTTGTAGTGAGACATTGCGGAATTCGACCCATTGATACTTGCGCCGCTGCAACTGGAATTCCTTGATGTGGGCGAAGTCGTTGGACGATACCAAAAGAACTCCTCCCGTCTGAAGCGCTGAGGCCCGTGCGGAATTTTCGGGAACCGCGGTGATCTTGCCGTTGCCATTCACATAGACCATCCGCGTCTCCCAATTCGCGCTTCTGCAATAGTTGCAACTGACGGCGGCATTGCCGTCGCGTCCCAACATGGCGTCATATGACGCGCTCCATTCACCCTCCTCGATAGCACTGCCGGCAACATTGGTTTCATGTTTGAGCGTGACGGCGGTTTCCCAGGACCCTTCGGCGATGCCCAACGAAATGTTCATCGCTCTGGCATTGGTTGGACAGGTGATGGTTTGGAGGAAAAGCCCGTCGGGCGACCGCTGGCACGGCGGTTGCCATGCTGGACCTTGCGTTAGAACGCCCGAATCCTCGTTGACGCGGGAAACCGGAGTAGAAATATCAGTACCCCCTTTGGTGAGGACTCGAAATGCGACTCTTTCCACCTCCTTGTTTGCCGACCAGGCGTCTGTGCCGCCATTCATGGCAGGAAATGGGTCTTTCGAGATGGCCCCGTCCGCCCGCCAGCAAATTCCGTTTGTCCAAGGTTTGGATGTCAGCGCCACCAGTTCCACTGTGCCGCCCCCGTAACGGGCCACAAATGGCGGATTGGCTGCCGATGAACTGGTTTGCACCAGCTTGTAGCGGATCCTGGCGCGGTGCAGGTTGTCGGTGAAACCGGTGATTTGCAGAATGCCTGTCGCGCCTTCGCGGGTTTGAAAAGCATAGGTTGCCGGGAAACCGGCAGAACCATTTGCATCCGGCCTGAATCCAACAAACACCTGAACGCGCGCGCGTTCGATCTCGTCAACAGTTTGTTGTGGATTCAGTGTGTCCCACTGCGAGGTGGTGAGGGGCAAGACTTTCATGCCCAAAGCGAGGATGGTATCAGGACTGTCTTGAATCACGTCCCAGCCCGCCTGTTCGATGGTCACGATGTTCTCCAAAAGCCGATCCTTCCCACCCTTTGCAACACCAAACACGGGCAGCGGCGAGGTTCCTGTCCTGCCCGAACCAAGAGCCATCGCGTTGTCCAGCACCCGTTCAATTACCGGCCCGAAGGTAATGGTCGCAGCTTCGGCGGAACCGGATGGAGTATTGGTAATCCAGCCTGCCCGGTTTTCTTCCAGCGCTTCCGCCTTGGTGCCAAAGTAGAGCGACGCGAATGGATGACCGTCGGCGTACATCGAAACGTGCGGCAGGCCCGGAACAGGATGGGGACGGACCAACTCGAAATCTCCCGCGCCTTTGGAGATGTTCAGTTTCTGGCGTGGTTCTATGGAGGTAGCTTCGCGGTTCGTCGTGGTGATAAAGAGCGCCAACAGCGCGCTGTCGTGACTGACCAGATTGTAATGGCCTTTTGCCATCAGGCGTTCTTTGGTTCGCACAACGGAAGTGATTTCAATGGAATCGCCTCCCGGAAACCAGGTCTGTCCGATGTAATCGGACTTTATTGACAGAAGATGAGGCGACCAGAAGCCAAAAAGAATCCCGAGTACCATGACGATCATCCACGGGACCATCGATTTCGCCAATCGCCGAGCTTCAGGCGTCTTGGTCGTTATTGCCTGATAAGCGATGAACAGAAGGCCGACCGAAGCTAACCCCGCGAAGATCTCCAGACCCAACCGGAACCAGGCCCACGTCTGACCGATTGCCTCCGAGCTCATGGCGAGGAGGACGATCAGGCACGCAAACAGCATCGAGACGCCGGCAACAAAGAATCGGCCTGCGATCGGAATCAGACTTCTACTCAGAGCCGGTGCCGGCGCACCGCGGCCGGGGGGCGTCATCACAATTGTTTCGACCTGTGTCTTCACATCGCTGGCGTGCTGGTAGCGATGCTCCGGTTCCTTCTCCAGCGCGCGCAGGACAACCTCATCCAGCCGCACGTCGATCTGCACTTTGCGCGACGGGGCCGCGAAGCGACCGATGGGCAACTCGCCCGTGAGCATCTGATAGAACACAACGCCGAGCGAGTAGATATCGGCGCGATGATCGACGTCCTGCGGATGCTCGACCTGCTCGGGGGCCATGTACAGCGGCGTGCCGATCACGTCGCGGGCACTGGTAATGGTCAGGTCCTTGGCTTCAAGCCCGACAATCTTCGCCAGCCCGAAATCCGCAATCTTCACCACGCCACTCTTGTCGATCAGGATGTTCTCGGGCTTGATGTCGCGGTGAACGATGCCCTTGTCGTGCGCGTATTGGAGTGCATCACAAATCTGCGGCACGATCGCCAGAGCTTCTTTCGGCGAAAGCTTTCCCGTGTCGAGCAGTTGACGGAGGTTCATGCCATCCACGAATTCCATCACAAAATAGAACAGTCCGTCGGTCTGCCCGAAGTCGTGGACGGTGACGATGTTGGGGTGCGTGAGGCGGGCCAGTGCTTTCGCTTCGCGCTGGAACCGTTCGGCGAAGGCTGGATCACGGCTGACGTTGCCCGGCAGGATTTTCAAGGCGACCAGGCGATCGAGCCGTTTCTGGCGGGCCTTGTACACCACACCCATGCCGCCACGCCCGACCAATCCCAGGATTTCCAATTCCGGGAAGTGCTGCGCCAGTTCCGCGGGCGGCGGCGGCACGAACTCGGTGCGCGCGCCCTGGTTCTGCGATTCGCCCGCTCCGGTACTCGACGCGAATCCGCGTTTCAGCAGGCAGGCAGGACAGAGTCCCTGGGGGGCATCTGCGGCCAGAACGGCACCGCACTGGGCACATCGCTTCTCCTCACTCATATCGACAGGTCCTTTCTACCTCATTGCTTCCACTGGTTACAGAAGCAAAACGGAAGAAAGGTTACAGACCAGGGGTTATTTCGTGGCGTGGGAGAAGGGGTCCAGCCTTTACAAAGGCGATGCAGGATTGTTCGTAGCGGCCGGTCGGAGTCGGGCCAGTTCGGCAGCCAAAACGATGTTTTCGGTTCGCAATTGCTCGACCTCCTTGCACTCGCGGTGGAAGGCGCTCTGCAAACAGGCGATGTAGTCCGGTGAGTCCGGCCACGAGACTGATGGATTCTCCCTTTGCGAGCTTTCCACCGCGTTCATCATCAGGATCGGGGCGACGCCGAGCATGATTACGACCAGAACAATCAACAGTGCCTTCATAGATGCTCCCAAGCTTCCAGTTCTTACAGAAGCAAACCGAACGCAAAGTTACAGCGCAGGTACAGCCTGGGTCCGCGCATGGTTTCCGTGGTCACTTGAGTAGTGGCCGGAGAAGGCGGTTTTGCGACACGAAAAGATTATCGGAATGCCGCAAACAGGTGGCGGATTTCCTCCTCAACCTCGGCGGGCGTGGCGACGGTGTGGGAGATCTCCTCCCGCAACAACTCGCGGTAGCGGCGCCGGAGGCGATGCGCGGCAACTTTCACTGCGCCTTCGGTCGTCCCGAGCTTTGCCGCCACCGAGGCATACGAGGTCGAACCTTTCCCTTCGGTCAGGAATACCTTTAGTTGCTCGAATTGCGCCGCTTTACCATCCGCTACGAATTCCGCCTGCAATCGATCCAGTACCTGGTCGAGCAACGCCAGCGCCCACTGGCGCTCCAGCAGTTTTTCTGCGGTCAGTTCGTCAGCCGGCTCTGACAAGTATCGCGTTTCCGCCGTCTTTGTATCCAACGACAAGAATAGCTGGCCGCCTCCCCGCTTGGCCGCGTGCGCGCGGTCCCATTCGTTGGCGAGGAAATGTTTTAGCGAGGCGAGGAGGAAGGAACGGAATTTGCCTTTCGCGCGATCGACGTCGGCGAGATAGTTTTTCGCCAGGAGCCGCGCGAAGAACTCCTGGGTGAGGTCCTCCGCTTCGTGCACGTCGTAGCCGCGCCGTCGCACGTACGCATAGAGCGGGTACCAATACGCGCGGCACAATTCCTCCAGCGCCCGACCAGCCTGTGGCGACGCCGTTTGACCCGCTGTCAGCACCACGGTCCACCGCGTTGCGGCAAACTGGCCGACCAGAGCGCGCGAAGAATCCGCCTTTGGCTTGCTGGTAATCACTTGATACTGAGCCTAATACGGGGTCGGCCAATTGCAAGCTCTCACCGGAAGGCGCTTGGAGCGTCTTGAGGAGTGCTACAGCTACCACAATGGGCTTGAGTTCAAACTCGCTACCACTACAATCCGTGGTATACCCCGATTGCGATAAGAAGGAGTCGAACTGTGCGACGGTCCCTGTTTTGGATATGGTGTCCCCTCTTGGTGTTGGCGGCTGCGAACGCCTTTGGCGAGATGGTACCATTGGCAAGAGCCGGGTTGAAGGTCGATACGGGAGACACAGCGTGGGTGCTGGCTTCCGCCGCGTTGGTCATGCTGATGACGCCCGGCCTGGCGTTCTTCTACTGCGGGATGGTTCACCGCAAGCACGTGCTGGGCACGATCATGCAGAGCTTCGCGCTGCTGGCGGTGATGACCGTGCAATGGATGTTGGTGGGCTACACCCTCGCGTTCGGACCCGACGTCGGCTCGGTGATTGGCAATCTGAGCTGGTTCGGTTTGTACGGCGTGGGCGGCGCGCCGAACCCTGATTATGCCGCGACGATTCCGCATCAGGCGTTCATGATTTTCCAGATGATGTTCGCCATCATCACGCCGGCGTTGATTTTTGGGGCCGTGGCTGAACGCATGAAGTTTTCCGCGATGCTGGTCTTCTCGGTGCTGTGGGCGACGCTGGTGTACGATCCGATTTGTCATTGGGTGTGGAATGTCGGCGGCTGGCTGCACAAGCTCAACGCCTTGGACTTCGCCGGTGGGACCGTGGTCCACATCAGCTCGGGTATGACGGCGTTGGTGTGCGCGCTGGTGCTTGGCGCCCGGCGCGGGGAACGCAAGATGGAGCCCCACAATATGACGTTGACCGTCCTCGGCGCGGGACTTTTGTGGTTTGGGTGGTTCGGCTTTAACGCCGGCAGCGCGCTGGGGGCGAATGGATTGGCCGTGCAGGCGTTTATCAATACGCATGTGGCTTCCGCGGCAGCGGCGATGTCGTGGATGTTTGTGGAATGGAGATTCCGCGGCAAACCCAGTGTGCTCGGAATTGCCTCGGGATGCGTGGCCGGGCTGGTGGCGATCACGCCGGCGGCGGGGTTCGTGACCGTGCGCGGCGCGCTCATCATTGGATTGATCGGCGGCGCGGTCTGTTACTACGGCGTCACCGTGAAGAATAAATTCGGGTTCGATGATACGCTCGATACGTTTGGAGTACACGGCGTGGGCGGGATGCTCGGCGCGCTGCTGACGGGCGTGTTCGCGACCACGCTCGTGAATTCCAGCGGGGCGGAAGGCCTGATTCGGGGCAACCCGAAGCAGTTGCTTATCCAGGCGATTGGGGTCGTCGCGACGGTGGTGTACGCCGTCGTCGTGAGTTGGATCCTGCTGAAACTGGTCGACGCGATCATGGGCTTGCGCGTGAATGGCGAGGAAGAGGAGCAGGGCCTCGATTGGACCCAGCACGGCGAAAGCGGATATAACCTCTAGCGCATTTTGTCCAAGTTCGGTATCGTGCAAGGCCGCGTCATGGCGGCCTTGCAGTTTTATGGAAAAAGCACACGACATTCTCGCGATTGTGGGTCGGCCGAACGTCGGGAAGAGCACGCTCTTCAACCGGATCGTCGGGCGGCGCGTGGCCATTGTTCACGAAGAACCGGGCGTGACGCGGGATCGTGTCAGCGCGATGGCGCGCTGGGGCGAGAAATCGTTCGAGGTCATCGACACGGGCGGCATCGCGTTCATGGACGATGAGAAAAGCGGTGACCTGATGGCGAATGCGACGCGACATCAGGCCGAAATCGCCATCGAGATGGCGACGGCCATTATTATGGTGGTGGACGTCACCGAAGGCGTCGTCCCGCTCGATCTGGAGATTGCCCGCAAACTGCGGAGCAGCGGCAAACCGATTTTCCTCGCGGTCAACAAAGTCGACAACGCCAACCGGGCTCGCACCGAGTCGGAATTCAGCGAAATCGGGTTCCAGGAGACATTCTCCATCGCCGCCGTGCACGGCACCGGCGTGTCGGAGCTGCTGGACGCGGCGACGGAAGCCTTCACGGCCGGCCCAGCGGAAGAAACCGCCCCGCCAGCGCGCATTGCGATTGTCGGGCGGCCGAACGTCGGCAAATCCTCGTTGATTAATGCCATTCTGAAGGATCACCGGACGATCGTCAGCGACATCCCCGGTACGACGCGCGATTCCATCGACGTGCCGTTTGTGCTGAATGACAAGCCGTACCGGCTCGTCGATACCGCCGGGTTACGGTACCGGGGCAAGATCAAGACGTCGGTGGATCAATTTGGATCGATGCGCGCCGAGCGGAGCATCCGCGAGTGCGATATCGCGGTGCTGGTGCTGGATGCCGTCGCCGGCGTGACGAAGCAGGATAAGAAAATCGCCGGGCAGATTGCGGATGCGTCGCGCGGCTGCATTGTCCTCGTGAACAAATGGGATCTTGCGGCGGAAGAGGAACGCAAGGAGCGCGCGCGAGAGCGTCGCGGAATGAAGCGAAAGAAAACTTTCCGCGAGGAGTACCTCGAAGCGTTGCGGAAGGAATTGTTTTTTCTCGATTGGGCGCCGGTGTTGTTTGCGTCGGCGAAGACGGGCGAGAATTTGCATCAATTGTTCGATCAGGTTGCGGTGATCGAGCAGGAGATGACGCGACACATCGAGACGCCGCAGCTCAACAAGTTGTTTATGCGCGCCATCGACGCGTATCCGCCGCCATTTTTCGGCGGCAAGCGATTAAAAATCTTTTACGCGTATCAAAAAGCTTCCAATCCGCCGACGTTTCGGCTATTCGTGAATCAAGCGAGTTGTTTGACGCCGCACTACAAGCGGTTCTTGATCGATAAAATCAGGGCTGCCTGGGCGTTGACGGGGTGCCCGATATTGTTGGAGTGTCGGGAACGGGAGCGGCGAACGTTCGTCAAAGCGAGAAGAACTCAGCGAATTTGAAAAAAAGTGACGACGGGCGTACTTTTGTCTTGAAACACAATATATGGGGTGCATATAGTGCCGCCCGCACTATTAGCGGTGGTTTCCAACCTTGACGTTGACCGCCGAAAAGTCGCGGTTGGCCAGCTTTTTTGGAGGAGGGTACAGTGATCAATGTGAAGCAAGGAGTGGGGGAGCTTTCTGCGGGAAAGGGCAAAACCCGCGAGGATTCTGCAGTGCCGACGGCAGTCCCGACCGAAACACCGAAACGCGCGCGGCGGTCCAGTGCCATTTCGCGAAACGCTCCGCCGCAGCCGCCGAAGAAGAATGGATGGGTGGTGCCGCGCGTGTTCAGCCGCGCGGACGTAAAACCATTCGATGAGGTCGAATGGGACCAGCGCACGGCGGAGATCAGCGACGACACCGGCAAAATCATTTTCAAGCAGGAAAATGTCGAAGTGCCGAAGGCCTGGTCGATGCTTGCGACCAAGGTGGTCGTGTCCAAATACTTCTACGGCGAGAATGGAACCGCCGAGCGAGAACGCAGCGTTCGCCAGCTCATACACCGCGTCACGCGCACGATTGCCGATTGGGGCAATCGCGATGGCTATTTTGCCAGCGACAAGGACGCCGAAACATTTTGCGACGAGCTGACCTGGCTGTGCCTCAATCAATACGGTTCCTTCAATTCGCCCGTGTGGTTCAATTGCGGGCTCTACGGCCAGTATGGCGTGGGCAAACACAGTGGCGCGGGGAGCTACTATTTCGACCGCGCGACCAGAGCCGTGGGGCGGGCGTCGTCCCAGTATGAATATCCGCAGTGCTCGGCCTGCTTCATTCAATCCGTCGGCGACACGATGGAAGACATCATGGAGCTGGCCCGCAGCGAAGCCATGCTGTTCAAGTACGGCAGCGGCACGGGCACGGACCTGTCGTCGCTGCGCAGCGCGAAGGAAAGGCTCTCGGGCGGTGGACGCCCCAGCGGCCCGCTGTCGTTCCTGAAGGTGTACGACGCGATTGCCAGCGTGGTGAAATCCGGCGGCAAGACGCGCCGCGCCGCGAAGATGAACACGCTGAAGGTCTGGCATCCGGACATCAAGGAGTTCATCGAAGCGAAGCCCAACGAAGAGCGGAAAGCGTGGGCGTTGATCGAGCAGGGGTACGCGGGGGATTTCAACGGGCCGGCGTACGGTTCGGTCTCGTTCCAGAACGAGAACCTGAGCGTGCGTGTGACGGACGATTTCATGCGCGCGGTGCTCGAAGACAGGAATTGGACGACGCATTGGGTGACCGATCCCCACCGGCCGGGGCCGACGTACAAAGCCCGCGAGCTGATGCGCGGCATCGCCGAGGGGACGTGGACCTGCGGCGATCCGGGCGTGCAGTACGAGGACACGATCCAGCGCTGGCACACGTGCAAGACGACGGGGCCGATCAATTCGAGCAATCCGTGCAGCGAATACATGTTCCTCGACAACAGCGCGTGCAACCTCGCGTCGCTGAACCTGATGAAGTTCCTGCGGCCCGACGGCACGTTCGACGTCGATCGATTCAAGTCCGCCGTGGAGATTTTCATCACGGCGCAGGAAATCATCGTCGACAACGCGAGCTATCCGACCGAACGAATCGCGATGAACAGTCATTTGTTCCGTCCGCTCGGCTTGGGGTACGCGAATCTCGGCTCGCTGATCATGTCGATGGGGCTGCCGTATGACAGCGACGAGGGACGCGGGATGGCCGGGGCGCTCACGGCGATCATGCATTTGCACGCGTACGCGCAATCGGCGCACCTGGCCGAGAAGATCGGCACGTTTGAGGGCTACGCGAAGAACCGCGAGTCCATGCTGCACGTGGCGGAGATGCACCGCGACGCCGTGAAACGGATTCATCCGAGCTGCCCGGATTATCTGCGCAGCGCGGCGCAACGTTGCGGGGATGAAGCGGTCGAGCTGGGCCGGCGGTTCGGCTATCGCAATTCGCAGGTCACGGTGCTCGCGCCGACCGGAACGATTGCGTTCATGATGGATTGCGACACCACGGGCGTCGAGCCCGACATCGCGCTCGTGAAATACAAGCTGTTGGCGGGCGGCGGGATGTTGAAGATCGTCAATCGCACCGTGCCGATGGCGTTGCGGAAACTCGGCTACACCGAGGCGCAGATTGCCGATATTGTGAAGTACATCGACGAGAACGACATGATCGAAGGCGCGCCGCACCTGCAGGAGAAGCACGTGGCGGTGTTTGATTGCGCGTTCAAGCCGGCGAAAGGCAAGCGCAGCATCCAGCACATGGCGCACCTGAAGATGATGGCGGCGGCGCAGCCGTTCCTGAGCGGGGCGATCTCCAAGACGGTCAACATGCCGCAGGAGTCGACCGTCGAGGACATTATGCAGACGTACATCGAGGGGTGGAGGCTCGGGGTCAAGGCCGTGGCGATTTATCGCGATGGCTCGAAGCGATCCCAGCCGCTCAACACCTCGAAGAACAGCGGATCGACCGTTGCCGAGACCGCGGCGAAACAGGCCGACCTGTTCAAGGCGCGCATCGCGGAGCTCGAAGAGATGCTCGGGCAATTGCGCGCGCGGCTGGGCACACCGGCGCGGCATCGTCTGCCCGACACGCGCCGGGCGATCACGCACAAATTCGACATCGCCAGCCACGAAGGCTATATTACGGTGGGTCTGTTCGAGGACGGAACCCCGGGCGAGTTGTTTATTACGATGGCGAAGGAAGGGTCAACCATTGGCGGTTTGATGGACACCATTGGCACGCTGGTAAGCCTGTCGCTGCAGTACGGCGTGCCGCTGGAAACCCTCGTCAACAAGTTTGCGCATCAACGCTTCGAGCCGAGCGGGTTCACGAAGAACCCGGATATCCCGATTGCCAAGTCGATCAGCGATTATTTGTTCCGCTGGCTGGGATGCCAGTTCATTGCCGGCTATCGCGAGGCGAATTCGCCGAATGCGGCGCAGTCGGAACTGCCGTTGCCCGGCGTTGAGGAAGAAGAGAAACGGATCGTGAACAAACCCGTCGAAGACCTTGAGAGAACGGAAGAAGCACCGGCCCGGCCGACGGGTGGCGATGGCGGGATGACGCCCGTGCATCGTTTGAGCCGGACCGTCGAGCACTTCATGCAGGACGCGCCCGCGTGTGACACATGCGGGGCGATCACCGTGCGCAACGGCGCCTGCTACAAGTGCCTTAACTGCGGCAACTCAATGGGATGCTCCTGATTCCACGGAGCCCCCCACACACACAGGAAGCCCCGAGGGTAAAACCTCGGGGCTTTTTGTTGGTGGCGAAGACGGCACAAGCCGCGCAGATTTTGGCTGGCAACCTGGATGATGGTGGGGCAAGCTGCGGCGATGAACTCGCTTCACGCGGAAGTGGGGGCCGCAATTACGGGCGAGGACGCAAACAGAGGATGCAACCGGAGAATCATCAGCGTGGGAAGTCGGTCACATGCCATTCGTAAAATGCAAAGAATGCGGCGGTCCAATTAATCTCACAGCCTTGAGATGCCCTGGTTGTGGCTATGTCAGCCATGTCATCCGTCGCTGCGCGTGGGCGATCGTGATCGTTCTGTTCCTGGCCTGCGTCGCCGTCTATATCATTTATAGACACAATCTCCCGCGACCGGTACTTTCAAATTAGCTCACCGGACCACCTTCGTGACCGGGCTTGACGGCGGGGGGCGGGGCGGTTAGATTCTCGGCCTCTTACAGCAGAGACGATTTCAGGAGACGCATATTATGGCAACATCGACGGTAGCACCCAAAGCCGGCACGACCCACGCGCGTCCGAAGGCGAAGGACGACAAAGCGGGCGGCAAAAAGGAAGCGAAGGTCGTATATCCGAGCGATTTCGGCTCGCACGCCAGCATGGCGAACGAAGAATTGACAGGGAAGATCGCCGCGGCCAGGCAGGACGCGGGCGATCCGTGGATGATTTTGAAGGACGAGCGCGGGGATTATGCCACGCGCAAGTCGCGTCTCGACTCTGGTCTTGCCGATCCGAGCCGGTGCGCCGACCAGCCGGCTCGCGAGAAGGTTGTCAAAGAATTGACCGCGGCGTAAGCGGGGGATTCGTACATACGGAGCGCCAGGGCCGCGAGGTTCTGGCGCTCTTGCTTTTGTGGGCTGAATGCGATTTCCTAGGAGCGTTATGTCGAACGAGAACCCAAATGATGTTGTTGCCGCGCCCGAACCGAAAGATTTCATTCGCGACATCGTGCACGAGCACGTGGCGGAAGGGAAATACCCGAAGATCGTCACGCGATTTCCGCCCGAGCCGAACGGCTATCTGCACATCGGGCACGCGAAATCGATCTGCCTGAACTTCGGGATCGCGCGGGAGTTCCGGGGCCAGTGCAACCTGCGGATGGACGACACCAACCCGGCCAAGGAAGACGTCGAGTACGTTGATTCGATTATCCAGGACGTGAACTGGCTGATTGGGAATTGGGCGGACGACAAGCTGGGGTTCAAGCCGCTCGGCAAGACGCCGGAGCCGCAGGCCGTGAACGGCAAACCGGATTTTTATCTCGCGCCCGTGAATCCGAAATCGGCGCCGAAGGATGCGAAGCTCGAGCCGTTTTACGCGTCGGATTATTTCGATCAGTTGTACGTGTGGGCGATCGAGCTGATCAGGAAGGGCAAGGCGTACGTGTGCGATTTGACGCCCGAGGAGACGGATGCCTATCGCGGCGCGCCGGACAAGCCGGGCAAGGACAGCCCGTTTCGGAATCGGTCGGTCGAGGAGAACCTCGATTTGTTCGTGCGGATGAAGAAGGGCGAGTTCCCCGACGGGAAACGGACGTTGCGGGCGAAGATCGACATGGCGTCGCCGAACATCTGGATGCGCGACCCCTTGTTGTACCGTATTCGCCACACGGCGCACCATCACACGGGCGACAAATGGTGCATCTACGCGATGTACGATTACGCGCATTGCCTGAGCGACTACATCGAGGGCGTCACCCACAGCATTTGCACGCTGGAGTTCGAGGTTCATCGGCCGCTGTATGACTGGATTCTGGAGAATTTGGATTTGCCGCGGCCGTTGCCGCACCAGTACGAGTTCGCCAAGCTGATCCCGACGTACACCATTGTCTCGAAGCGGAAGCTGATCCAGCTCGTCAACGACAAGGTGGTGTCGGGCTGGGACGATCCGCGGATGCCGACCATCAGCGGCATTCGCCGGCGGGGCGTGCCGGCGGAGGCGGTGCGGGCGTTTGCGATCGGCGTGGGCGTGACGAAATTTAATAGCGTGACCGACATGGCGGTGTTCGACCATGCGATTCGCGAGGACCTGAACAAACGCGCGTTGCGGCGACTGGCGGTATTGCGCCCGCTCAAGGTGACGATCACCAACCTCGACCCGCATCACTACGAGGAACTCGACGCGGTCAATAATCCGGAGGATCCGTCGACCGGCACGCGGAAGGTGCCGTTCGGCAACACGCTGTACATCGAGCAGGACGATTTCATGGAGACGCCGCCGCCGAAATTCTTCCGATTGAAGCCCGGCGGCGAAGTGCGGTTGAAGTACGCCTACATCATCAAGTGCGACGAGGTCGTCAAGGACGCAAGCGGGAACGTGACCGAGTTGCGTTGCACGGCCGATCTCGGCAGCAAGACCGGCGGGCCGACGAGTTCGCGCAAGATCAAGGGGACAATTCATTGGGTATCGGCGGCGCACGCGATCGACGCCGAAGCGCGTCTCTATGATCGATTGTTCACCGTCGCCGAGCCGGATGCGGGGGGCGATTTCAAGGCCCACCTTAATCCGAAGAGTCTCGAAGTCGTCACCGCCAAGTGCGAACCCAGCCTCATCGACGCCCGGCCGGAGCTCCGCTACCAATTCGAACGCCTCGGCTATTTCACCCTCGATCCCGATTCGAAGATGGATTCGCCGCGTCCCAGCGACCACAAGCCGGTCTTCAACCGCACCATTACCTTGAAAGACACTTGGGCGAAGATTGAGGGGAAACAGAAATAGGCGTAATAGCTTATTCCGAAGGACGTGTGGTGCTTGATATAGAAGTGGTGAAGGATTAGGATAGGCGCGGTATGACACGAGAAGAACTCTTGCAGCGGATTTGGATCGACCCGGCGCGGTGCGGGGGAAAGCCCTGCATCCGGGGGCACCGAATTTGGGTTTCGCTGATTCTCGACATGCTGGCTTCGGGCAGTACGGTCCGGGAAATCCTTCACGATTATCCCGGCTTGACGGAGGAAGACATCCTCGCTTGCATCGCCTACGGGTCGGAGATGGCTCGTGAACGTTACGTTTCCATTCCCCTTGAGCCCGTTGGGACATGAGACTGAAGCTCGACGAGAATCTCGGTGAGCGCGGCTATTCCATTCTTCAGGGCGAGGGGCATGATGTTTCCACGGTGGCGCTGCAGCACGCGGAAGGCGCAACCGACGCCGATCTGATCGAGAAATGCCGCGCGGAAGATCGCGTTCTAGTTTCCCTTGACCTTGATTTCGCCAATCCGCTTCGATTCCAGCCCAGCCGTTATCCCGGAATCGCGGTTCTCCGGTTGCCATCGAAACCGAGCGGGGCGGATTTGGCGCGTGTGGTGCATGTTCTCGGTGCCGCGCTGAGGCGCGACTCCATTGCAGGAAAACTCTGGATCGTCGAGCCCGATCGCGTGCGCGTTTACCAAGAATCCGAATCGTGAGTCAGGGCGCTCCGTCGCCAGCGACCGGCTCTTTTTCAAGCGCCGATTGGCATTCCGGCTCGTGCTACTGCAGAGAATAGAAACGAGGCGTGGTGCAAAAATGGTCGATGTGATGGATTTACTCAAGGAATTGCACCCATGGAGCCGAAGCGTTACCGCACGCCGCATGAAATCGCCGTCAAGGGTTTCGAGGCTCCAGTCGATAGGCTCGGTCGGGGCGGCGCGCTCCAGTTCGTCCACGAGTTTGAAAAAGGTCGTGGCGACTGCGCCAAGGAACGTCAGAAGATCCTCCGTGGTCTGACATTGTGGAAACTCCGCGCGGAATTGCTACCGAAGAGGTAACCGACCAGCCGGGCGGCTCGCCTCTGTCCCCAGCGACGACAAGCCCGTCTTCAAGCGCACGATCACGATGAAGGACACCTGGGCGAAGATTGGGAGCAGAGAAAGGTAGCCACCCTTCGCCGTTGTGCTTGCGGCGGGAGCGGAGGATTGTCTACAAATGCGGCATCCATGAACGGAAAGCATGTGATCGCCATGATACTCGCAACGTCCGCCGCATCATCATTCGCCGAGCCGTTGGTTTCCCCCGAAGTGCACGCGGATGGCCGCGTGACATTTCGGCTGAACGCGCCGGGGGCGACGGGCGTCGTGGTGCGATGCGAGGGGAAGACATGGCCGATGCAAATCGATACGCAGGGGGTCTGGTCGGTGACGAGCGAAGCCCTGGAGCCGGATATCTATGCGTATTCGTTTCTCGTGGACGGTCTGGGGATCGTTGATCCAGCCAATCCGTTCCTCAAGCGCAATCTGATCTTCACGGAGAGCCAGGTTCATGTGCCCGGTCCGCTGACGTTGCCATGGGAAATCAACGACGTGCCGCACGGCGTCATTCATCGTCATCATTACCGGTCGAAGATCATCGGGGACGAGCGGGACCTGCTGGTGTACACGCCGCCGGGGTATCAAGCGGCGGCGCGAAAGACGTATCCCGTGTTGTATCTGCTCCATGGCTTCAGCGATCCCGAGAGCGCCTGGATTGACGCGGGCAGGGCGAACGTGATTCTGGACAATCTCATCGCGCGGAAGAAGGCGGTGCCGATGATCGTGGTGATGCCGTTGGGCTACGGCAACCGGCAAATCCTCGCGGGCGGCTGGGAGGCATTTCGCGTTCCCAACTGGCAGACGTATCACGATGACAGCTTCGCGAAATTCCGCGAATCGCTCTATCAGGAGATCATGCCGATGGTCGAGCGCGATTATCGTGTCTCGACGGCGCGCACGTCGCGGGCGATTGCCGGGCTGTCGATGGGTGGCGAACAATCCCTGGTGTTCGGACTCAACGCGCCGGATCGGTTTGCGTGGGTTGGCGCGTTCAGCTCCGGCGGGCTTGGCAAGATGGACTTCGAGCAGCGATTTCCCGATTTGAATCGTGGGGCGGGTCGCCGGTTCCGTCTGATCTGGCTGGCGTGTGGAACCGAAGACAAACTGTTGGCGAGCAATCGGGGGTTCGAGCAGTGGCTCCAGACCAAAGGGGTGACTCACCAGTGGCTGGAAACGCCCGGGGCCCACAGTTTTGTAGTGTGGCGGCGTTACCTGGCGGAATTCGTTCCACACTTGTTTCAGCGAAACCAGTAACGGGTCGGAACCAACTGACTGCCGGCATCGGCGGCGGCTTGGTGGATCGATGGGTGTTTTCGGGGCCGGCTTTAGACTCGTGACAGAATTGCCCTGTTGTCGAAACTGGATAAACAATCGTTGTAGCGATAGTATATGCTTGACAGTATCTGTGTTGTGATTGTAATATAAGCAGCTGTTGGTTCTTTGAAATAGCGTTCGCGGTTCTCGGTTGACGGAGCGAACGGGGACGGGAAATGGTGGCTGGGAGCCCGATTGCAGGCTGCGGTCGGGGAGGGCAATCCGAGAAAAAGTAAAAAATTACGAAACGAACCCGAAGTTACCAGCCATCCCGGATTTCGCAAGAGGCGTTGCTTGAGTGGGTTGTATAATTCGGCTGTCGGAAATCTTTACACTTTTCGACCGAAAACGAACCCGAGAATTGGAAGAACGAACCCAAGAAAGAGAGGAACGAACCCGAGGAAAATGAGGGGTAAGCCTTCTCGGCGCGTGTTGCGGGAGGGAGAGGGCTAGCTGTTGCTGGCCTGTTTGATGATCTGGCGGACGCGGGCTTCGTTGGCGCCGATGACGGTGCCGGCTTCGTTGCCCATCCTGTCGAAGATGATGATGTGGGGGATGGCGGTGATGTTGTACTCCTGGGCCAGATCCTTTTGCTTGTCGATGTTGACCTTTTGGAGGGTCACGTCGGAATTTTCCTCGGCGATCTTTTCCAGGACGGGACTGATTCTCCGGCACGGGCCGCACCAGTCCGCATAGAAGTCGACGATGGTGATCTTGCCGCGTTCGGGCTGAATCGATCCTTTCGCGGGAGAAGACGAGTTGGAGTCGTCGCGAGCGGCGGGTTGTGGATGGTATGGGGCTGGCGGCGGTGGGGGAGCTGGTTCGGCCCGCTCATCGCTGACGGTGAGGTCGGTGACCTCGGAAGCGGCGATGAGCTGTTTTCCGCCGTGGGTCGTCGTGATGGTGAACATGGCGTTTTCGAGTCCGCCCAGTTCGCCATTCAATATGACGTGGCCGCGCGTGGTGAGCATGGCGGTCTTGGAATCGAAATCGATGCGTTTGACCTGCTGGAAATCGACGTGACTGACGCCGCCATCCTTGTCGGCGAACTCGAATCGCTGATTGAACAGGCTGAGCACCTTGCATTCGGTTTTGGTGCCATCCTGGAATTCGACAACGTCCGCTCGGACGCAAAGGGCGGTGGCGAGGCACAGGGCGGCTGGCAGCATTGACCTCACAAGTCTTGCAAGAGCAGGTTTCCTGCCCGCGAAACGACGATATTTCCTCAGGATTTGTTGAGGATATCGGCGATGGCGGAGATCGTGTCCCAACTGCGCGTCGTCGACGGGATGCCGAGAGATTTTTCGATGACGGCGTTGGGATAGACGATCGCGTGGCCCACGCGGCGCCAGAGACTGAAGGCGAATCGGCCGGTAATGGCGATGACCCTGACCTCCCACTTGATGCCCGCGAGTTTCTCGAGTGGCAGGGGAGGGAGCGCGCGGGGCGGTTTTGCCATCACCGTCAGGAAACGGCGGACATGCCTGGTCTCGGCGGGCGCATCGTGAAACGGATTGGCGGTCACGAGATCGAGGATTTCGCGGTCATGGCAAATGAACAACTCGGGATCGAAGTGCAACTGTTCCTCGAACCGGGCGCGCAAGCCTTCGGGGCTGGATGCGTTACGGACGACGAAGGTCCCGGCCGCGCCGACGCTGGTCACGCCGAGGTCGGGCATTTTCTCCGCGAGGGCGCTCGGACGAAATGTCTTGTGACCGCCCACATTGACACCCCGGAGAAAAGCGACCAATGCCATTGCCGTATCCTTAGCGGGGGCGACTCGGAGGAGCGATCACTTCTTCTGTTCGTGGACGTTGAGTTGTTTGACGCCGTCGAACAGGTACCAGACGACCGAGGCCATGGTGAAGACGCCCGCGGCGTACAGGGCCCAGTGGTAGGACGGGCGTTCGACCCTGAGCAACACCCAGCCGAGGGCGATCATTTGGAAGAAGGTCGAGCATTTGCCGACGAGACGCGGGCGGACGACGACATGACCCGCCAACATGTGGATGAGGACCATTCCGCCCAGCAGCATCAGGTCGCGGCTCACCACGAGAACGGGAAACCAGAGCGGCAATTGATCGAATGGCGTGCCGTCCTTGAAACGAACGCTGAGCAGGATCAACGCCGAGAGCAACAGGGCTTTGTCGGCCAGCGGATCGAGATAGGTGCCCAGTTCGCTCTTTTGATGATAGCGGCGCGCGATGTAACCGTCCACGGCGTCGGAGATCGCGGCGAGCGTAAACACGGCGAAGGCGAGGCCGCGTTCCCATTCCTGTTCCTGTTCCCGCTGGTAGTCGCGGATGTAATCGAGCGTCAGCCACACGAAGACCGGAATCAACAGGATTCGGGCGATCGTGATTTTGTTCGGGAGCGTCATGGATGAAATCTCTCGGCGCCGCGTCGCAACCGCGCGAGCACGCGGTCGCGGCCCAGAACTTCGAGCATGTGATAGAGGGACGGGCCGGCGGATTTGCCGCTGACGGCGACGCGGCATGGGTGGATCAGATCGCCGGTCTTGACGCCCATCTCTGCCGCGAGCGATTTTAAGGATGACTCCAGATGCGCGGCGTCCCACGGGTTCGCCGTGGCAAATCGGTCCGCGAGCCTGGCGAGGCGTTCGCTTGTGTGCGGCGCGCTGCACGACTTCTGCACCGCTGCGGGATCGAACGCGTAATCATCGGTGAAGAAATAATCCGTCCATGCCGGCAGCTCTTTGAGGAGCTTCAGCTTCTCCTTCACGAGGCCGAGGACTTTGGGATCGTCGTGGCCGCCCGTAAACGGCCGGGCCAATTCCATGAACCGGTCCAATGACATGGCGCGGATGTACTCGCCATTCATCCAGGTCAGCTTGGAGACGTCGAACCGCGCGTTGTTGCGCAGGATCTGCGGAAGATCGAACAATTCGACGACATCCTGGATGGGCATGACCTCGCGGTTGTCCTTGGGGGACCAGCCGAGAAGGCACAGATAATTGCGGACGGCCTCCGGCACGTACCCGTCGTCGACATAGGTTTGGAGCGACGCGAGCCGGGCCTTGGCGGCGTCGGGATCGCTCTTGCTCATTTTTGTGCCGTCGGGATTGAGGATCATCGGGATGTGGGCGTATTGGGGCGGCTCGACGCCGAACGCGCGGAACAGCGCAATGTGCTTGGGCGTATTGGAAAGATGATCCTCGCCGCGGATGACGTGGGTAATATTCATCTCCATGTCGTCGACCACATTGACGAAATGAAACACCGGGTTGCCGTCGCTGCGGACGATCACAAAATCGGGATCGAGCGACTCGGTTTCGTTGAGTGGACGCGTCACCCGGCCCGCGATGAGGTCGGGCACTTCGACCGGCTGGCGTGTCATACGGAATCGAAGAGCGCCGTCACGTTCGTACGCCAGACCCTTGTCTTTCAGTTCCTGGATGTGGCGTTGATAGATCTCGGCGCGTTGCGATTGGAAGTAGGGACCGAACTGGCCGCCTTTTTCCGGGCCTTCGTCCCAGTCCAGGCCCAGCCAGCGCAAGCCGTCGAGGATGGTGCGAAGAGATTGGTCCGTATTGCGCGCGGTGTCCGTATCCTCGACGCGCAGGACGAAGGTGCCGCCCGTGTGGCGGGCATAAAGCCAGTTAAACAGCGCGGTGCGGACGCTGCCAATGTGCAGAAAGCCGGTCGGACTGGGCGCAAATCGAACGCGAATGCTCATGGTGTGGGCGGAAAATAGCAGAGGGTGCGCGCGAGCCGCAAGACTCAATCGGCCTCCGCACGGAATGGACGGCGAGCCCAGACGTCAGGTGGGAGAGGAGGAACGGGAGAGAGCAAGGCTAATATCCGGGCGGATGCGTCTGCGCCCACAACATGCGGATGGCGGTCCCCAAGGCGAGCAGCAGATTGAACCACGCGAGGATAAAACTGATGTAGTACGGGGTCAGCCCTTTTGCGGCAGCCGTCATGACTTCCTTGTATCGTCGGAGTTCCGCAAACACGCGCCAGAACAGCAATCCCGTTGGGAAACGGGAGCCGCGCCGATACAGGGAAGGGCAGATGACAAACCAGTGCACGCAGATGCTGGCGATGACCGTGGTGCCCAGGATGAGGAGCAATCCCTCGATGTCGCGGTTTGCGGCAATCAACTCAGCCAGTTGGTGCATACGCTACAGTGACTGCAGGAAGTCTGCCAGTTCGATGGCGTTGGGGCTCCTGGCCGTCCGCACATAATAGCCCGATGTACCCACGCCGATCTGCAACGCGATTTCGTTGTCCGCTCCGATCAATTTGCCGAGGCAAAAACCGGCGTTGAAATGATCGCCGGCGCCCGTACTGATCAGTGGTTGTTCGACGAACGGGCCGGCCGCCCTGACCACGCCATCTGTCGACGCCGCGACCGCATAGGCTCGCGGGTGGACCACCACGCCGGAAGTTTTGATGTTGCCGTGGATGAATTTCGCCACGGTCTGGATCGCGGCTTCACCCTCGTGTGCGCCGCTGTAGCCAAGCACGTCGCCGATTTCGAAGGATTCCTTCTCATTCAAGCCGAGATAGACGTTGAAGAATTTCTGAAACTTGCCGATCAAATCGAGCGCGCGGCGGATATCATCGGCGTTGCGCTTCTCGGGGTCGGCGAGATCGAAGAAGAACGTGTGACGCGGCTGCGCAGGCATTTGGGGACAAATCTCCGCGAGAACGTGCTCCCAGATATCGCTCATGTGAGGAAGCATCGTCCAATTCTGCAGGCCCACGAGGTGCGCGTTGCTAAAGCACTCCGCCAAAGTTTTGCGGCCGATGCGCTCGAGGAGATTGGGCCAGTTCAAATCGCGCAGCGATGCGTGTTTGCCCATCATCAGTTTGCCGTCGTCGAATTCGAGCGCGTCCGTGCGTCCGGGCTCGGCGATGCTGTAGACCGTGGCGCGCGTGGCGAATTCCGCGAAGACGGGGTGAAGGTTCGGGTAGCCAAGGTTGCCGATGTAGGTTACCTGCGCGCCGAACGCGGCGAGGGCGTTGGCCATGATCGGGCCGTTGCCGCCGAGCTTGACGCGTTCGACGACCATCTCCGCGTTCATGCTCTTGCCGGCGGCGGCGGCGATCCGCGCTCCGAAGGCGGCGAGGGTGGGAACGCGGGTAAATGTTTCCGCCGACTCGCGTTTGTCGACGACGCTGATGATTTCGTCGACAAAGCCGTCGAGGCCGATCGTGAGGCGTTGCGCGGCAATCGTGGAGGCTTTGGCCCGCAATTGTTGCGCGGCGCGTTGTGGAAGTCGGTCCATGTTCAATCGATTATCTGTGAAATTGGCGATCCGTCGAACGGCGATGCGGAGGCAAATTCCGTGCGTGTGGATTGTGTGTAACAAAAATGCGCGTGTCGCTCAATCACTTTTCCTCTGGCGGTGAACAAGGCCTTGACGTTTGCGGGCGCGCTGCATAGGCTTTGGAGCGTCATGTTCGCTCAACGACGGAACCATGGGTGGGACATAGGGGATCGGGTGAGACGATGAAGAAAGTCGAGATCGGCCAGCACGCGCCGGATTTCACTCTGCCGGGAGTTGATGGGAAGGATTACTCCCTGAGTTCATTCAAGGACAAGAAGGCCGTAGTGGTGATGTTCACCTGCAACCATTGTCCCTACGCGCAGGCGTACGAAGACCGTCTCATCGCGATCCAACGCGATTACGCCGTCAAGGGCGTACAACTCCTCGCCATCAACGCCAACGACGAGGCCGGCTATCCCGAGGACAGTTTCGACAACATGGTCAGGCGCGCGAAGAAGAAGCAGTTCAATTTCCCCTACCTGCGCGATGAGACACAGCGCGTGGCGCGTACTTACGGCGCGGAGTACACGCCCGAAGTCTTTGTGCTCAACTCGAAGCAGGAGGTCCGCTACATCGGCCGCGTCGACGACAACTGGCAGCATCCTGACAAGGCGCATTCCCAGGATCTGCGCACGGCGATCGATGCCGTGCTGGCCCACAAAAAGGTGGCCAACCCCGTCACGCATGCCATTGGTTGCACGATCAAGTGGAAGCTGTAGATTGTACCGAATACGGCGATGCTTTATCGATTGCTCATTCTGCTCACGAAGCTCGCCATCAACGCGCTCGCGTTGCTGGTTGTCACCTCGATCTTCAAGGGGATTCGCTTCGATGACAACCAGGCCCTGATCGCCACCGCCGTTGTGCTGGCGCTGGTCAACGCGTACCTACGGCCCATCGTCATCGTCCTGACGCTGCCGTTCAACATCATCTCGCTCGGTTTGTTTACGTTCGTGATCAACGCGGCGATGCTGGAACTGGTGAGCTGGTTGATTCCCGCGTTTCACATCAAGGATTTCTGGACCGCGCTCGGCGGCGCGCTCGTCATCAGCGTGATCAGCTTTTTGCTGAACTGGTTCTTGCGGCCTGACAGGGTCCAGGTCCGCGTCTACCGCGGATGAAGAGGTTCTCCGCCATCATCTTCGACATGGACGGCGTGATCGTGGATAGCGAGCCGCTCCATCAGAAGGCGTTTGAAGCATTGTTCGAGGAACTCGGCAAGAAACACGATCACGGCATCGTGTTTCCCGAGTACTACGGGCGGTCGGATGGCGCGTTGCTGCGGGATTTCATCCAGCGGCACAAGCTCCCCCACGAAATGGAGGACTTGTCCGCCCGCAAACTGAAGTACTTTCTCGGCTACCTGCGGGAGCGGCGGCCCGTATTCAAAGAACTGCAGGTGCTGGTTCCCGAACTCGCGAAGCGATATCAGCTCGCGGTGGCGACCAGCTCGACGCATCACGTGGCCGATGTTGTGATGGAGATTTCCGGACTCGGCCCGCACTTCAAACTCATCGTTGCCCGCGAGGATGTGCGGTTCCCGAAACCCGATCCCGAAGTTTATTTCACCGCCGCGAAGAGACTGAGCGTTCGACCGTCGACCTGTTGCGTTATTGAAGACACCAGCCTTGGCGTCCAGGCCGCCAAAATGGCCGGGATGACGTGCATTGGCCTCACCAGCAGTCTCCCGCCCGAAAAACTCTCCCGGGCCGACCACGTCGCACGGAATTATGAGGATGTGCGGAAGCTGTTGCTGTAGCAGCAGCCTAAGAGCATGGTCGTCCTTCGAGGAAAGCCCTCAAGAATGTAGCGGTATGCGATTTTGATTTCATAACCTGCTGCGGTGTGCCGTACGCCACGACTTTGCCGCCGGCATCGCCGCCTTCGGGGCCGAGGTCGATGATCCAGTCGGCTTCGGCGATGACATCGAGGTTGTGTTCGATGATGACGACGGTGTTGCCGGCATCGACGAGGCGGTGGAGGACGCGGATGAGTTTCTCGACGTCGGCCATGTGGAGGCCGATGGTGGGTTCATCGAGGACGTAGAGCGCGCCGGATTTCTTTCGCGCGGTATCGGATTCGTCGCCCTTGGCCTTGGCCAGTTCCGTGACGAGTTTGATACGCTGGGCTTCGCCGCCGCTGAGGGTCGGGCTTTGTTGACCGAGCGTGAGATACCCGAGGCCGACCTCCTGCAGCAGTTTGAGGCAGTGGGCGATGTGCCGGTGGGCGGCGAAGAATTCGACGGCTTCATCGACGCTCATGTGGAGCACGTCGCCGACGGATTTGCCCTTGTGGAGCACGGCAAGCGTTTCGGACGTGAATCGTTTGCCGCGGCATGAATCGCACGTGACCGATACGTCGGGCAGGAAACTCATCTCGATTTTCTTCAGGCCCTGGCCTTCGCATTCAGGGCAGCGTCCGCTGGCAACGTTGAACGAGAAGCGGGAAGGGCTGTAGCCGCGCATTTTGGCCTCGGTCGTGTTGGCGAACAGTTGGCGGATGTCGTCCCAGAACCCGACGTAGGTGGCCGGGCACGAGCGCGGCGTCTTGCCGATGGGCGTCTGATCGACTTCGAGGACGCGCGCGACCTGTTCAGCGCCGCGGATTTCTGTGCACCCTTTCAGTGTGATCTTCGGATGGAATTTGACGTAGGACTTGCCGGTTAGGGTCTTCAGGTTTTCGTGAAGAACGTTGCGCACGAGCGTGCTCTTGCCGCTGCCGCTCACGCCGGAGACGCAGACGAGTCGCTGGAGCGGGATTTTCACGCGGACACTTTTCAGGTTGTGGAGATTCGCGCCGATGATATCGACGGATTGGGTCGGGGCTTTGCGCGGCGGTTTGTGAAGCGGATGCTGCAGCGGCTCGCGGAGGAGTTTGCCGGTCAACGAGTCTTTGCTGCGGATGATATCCTTGATGGTCCCCTCGGCCACGAGGCGGCCGCCTTGCGAGCCGGCACCGGGACCGAGATCGATGATGTGTTCCGCACGGCGGATCGTATCCTCGTCGTGTTCGACCACGACAACCGTGTTGCCCTTGGCTTCGAGTTCGTGGAGCGTGTCGAGCAACATCCGATTATCGCGCGGATGCAGGCCGATGGTGGGCTCATCGAGGATGTAGCACACGCCGCGGAGATTCGAGCCGAGCTGCGAGGCGAGCCGGATGCGTTGGGCTTCGCCGCCGCTCAACGTCGGCGCAGCGCGATCGAGCGAGAGATACGAGAGACCGACCTGATCGAGGAATCGGAGGCGCGATTGAAGTTCGGCGATAATGTCGCGGGCGATCTCGGCCTCGCGTCCGCGCAGCTTCGACGTGCGAAAGTGTTTCTCAGCCCGGGTCACGGACCATTTCGTCATTTCCGCGATGTTCATGTCCTGGAATCGGACGGCGAGCGCTTCGGGGCGGAGGCGCTGACCATTGCAGGCAGGGCACGGTTTTTCCTGACCTTCGAACCACTCGTTCCACCAGATCTCCTCGCCGGTGTGCTCTTCGTTGAAGCCGAAGAACAACAAGCCGGTGCCGTAACAGCGGGGGCACCAGCCGTGTTTCGAGTTGAACGAGAACATACGCGGGTCGAGTTCTTCGAAGCTGCGGCTGCATTTCGGACAGGCGCGGCGGATGGAGAATATACGATCCTTGACGAGGACATTGCCCTTGCCGAATTCCAGCGCCACGTCGAGGAGTTCGCCCAGTTGCGTCTCGCGCTTGGGGACGACCTCGCACGAGCCGACGGGCAATTCGATGCTGTGTTCTTTGAATCGGTCGAGACGCGGCCAGTTGGCGGTCGGGAGGAATTCACCATCGACGCGCAACAGGGCAAACCCCTTTCGCAACGCCCACTCGGCGAGGTCGGTGTAGTAGCCTTTGCGGGCGACGATCAGGGGCGCGAGCAGATCGACGCGCTGACCGCGATAGTCCTGCATGAGTTTCGCGAGGATCATCTCGCGTGTCTGTGACTGGATCGGGATATCGTCGTCGGGACAGTATTGGGTGCCGAGTTTCACGAAGAGGAGACGCAGGAAGTGATAAAGCTCCGTGACTGTCGCGACCGTGCTTTTGCGGCCGCCGCGGCTCGTGCGTTGCTCGATGGCGACGGTCGGCGGGATGCCGAAAATGGCGTCGACGTCGGGGCGCGAAGCGGGCTGGACGAACTGGCGCGCGTACGCGTTCAGCGATTCGAGATAGCGTCGCTGGCCTTCCGCGAAGAGGATGTCGAACGCGAGTGTGCTTTTGCCGCTGCCGCTGATGCCGGTGATGACGGTGAACTTGTCGCGCGGCACATGGACATCGATGCTCTTGAGGTTGTGCTCACGCGCGTTGTGGATACGGATCGAGTGGTTCGGGCCTGTCACATAATTCTGCGCGGGGGATTCTGCCACACTCGCTGGTTGGGCGAGTCCGCGCAACGCCTGACCGGTGTGACTTTTCTGATCCCGCGCCACCTCGTCGGGCGTGCCGACGCAGACGACTTCGCCGCCGGCATCGCCGCCTTCGGGACCGAGGTCGATGATCCAGTCGGCGGCGCGGATGACGTCGAGATTGTGTTCGATGACGATAACCGAATGGCCGCGGCTGATGAGCTGATTGAAGGCGTGGAGCAGTTTGGCAATGTCGTCGAAGTGAAGGCCGGTGGTCGGTTCATCGAACAGGAACAGGGTGCGTTTGGTCGTGGTTTGCGTGAGATGCGCGGCGAGTTTGAGGCGCTGGGCTTCGCCGCCGCTGAGCGTCGGCACGGGCTGGCCGAGCTTCATGTAGCCGAGGCCGACCTCACGCAGTGGGGCCAGCGCGCTGAGAACTTCGGATTGATCGGCGAAGAATTCACCGGCTTCGTTGATGGTCATGTCGAGCACGTCGGCGATGGATTTGCCGCCGATCTTCACCTCGAGCACGACGCTGCGGTAGCGTTTACCATCGCAATCGGGGCAGCGGATGTACACATCGCTGAGGAATTGCATCTCGACGTGCTCGAAGCCGTTGCCGCCACAGGTCGGGCAACGGCCTTCGCCGGAATTGAAGCTGAACGTGCCGGTGGTGTAGCTGCGCTCCTTCGCGAGCGGGGCGGCGGCGAAGAGTTTGCGGATCGCGTCGAACGCGCCGACGTAGCTGGCGGGATTCGAGCGCGTGGTGCGGCCGATGGGGGATTGATCGACCATCACGATGTCTTCGATCTGCTCGTGGCCGGTGATGGAGCGGTGGCGACCGGCGGGCTGATCGGGTTTGTGTTTCAGTTTGCACAAGGCGTTGTAGAAGACGTCCTGGATGAGCGTCGATTTTCCCGAACCGCTGACGCCGGTGACGCAGACAAGACGATTCAGCGGGATTTCGACGTCGATATTCTTCAGATTGTGCTCGCGCGCGCCGAGAATGCGAACGCGTGGTGTTTTGGTGGAGACGGCGCGCCGCGTGGAATCGGCGGAAACGTGTTTTTGGCTCGTCAGGTATTGCGCGGTGAGCGAACGCTCGCATGTCCGCAATTCGGATTGTGTGCCGAAGCAGACGATTTCGCCGCCGCGTTCGCCGGGGCCGGGGCCGAGATCGAGAATGCGGTCGGCGGCGCGGATGACGTCGGGATCGTGTTCGACGACGAGGAGCGTGTTTCCCGCGTTGCGAAGGCGATGGAGAATGCCGATGAGACGGTTGATATCGCGCGGGTGGAGGCCGATGCTGGGTTCATCGAGCACGTAGAGCGTGTTGACGAGCGAGGTGCCGAGAGCGGTGGTCAGGTTGACGCGCTGGACTTCGCCGCCGCTGAGCGTGCGGGATTGGCGGTCGAGCGTGAGATAGCCGAGGCCGACATCGACGAGGTAGCGGAGGCGCGTGCGGATTTCCGCGAGGAGGAGGTCATCGGCTTCATCGAGCGGCGCCGGGAGTTTGAGTTCGTTGAAGAATTCGTGGCAGCGATCGATCGGCAGCAGCATCACATCATGGATCGTCCGGCCATCGACCTTCCACAGGAGGGCCTCGGGTTTCAGGCGCGCGCCGCCGCAGGTTTTGCAGGGGACGTAGGTGCGATATTTCGAGAGCAGCACGCGGATGTGCATTTTGTAGCTCTTCGTTTCGAGCCAATTGAAGAACCGCTTCACGCCGTACCAGACCTGATCCTCCCACGGGCCGACGCCGTCGATCACCCAGCGCCGTTGCGCCTCGGCGAGTTGACCCCAGGGGGTGCGGATCGGGATGCCGGTTTTGCGGGCGTACTCGATCAGGTCGTCCTGGCATTCCTTGTAGCTCTCGGTTTGCCAGGGTTTGATGGCGCCGTCGGCGAGAGATTTCGTGTCATCGGGAACGACGAGATCGTAGTCGATGCCGATGGTGCGGCCGAAACCGCGGCAGGTTTCGCAGGCGCCGATGGGGGAATTGAATGAGAACAGGCTCGGCACGGGATCGCGATAATGGATATCGCATTCGGCGCAGTGCAAATCGCTGGAGAACCTCTGGCCGTTCACCGCCACGCGACCGTTGCCCACCTTCAGGGCAGATTCGATGGCTTCGATGATGCGGCCGCGATTTTTGTCGGTGAACGCGACGGTGTCCTGAATGACCTCGAGCGCGTCGCCGTGTTGCTCGATTTTGTGGTAGCCCTGTTTGGCGAGGAGTTCGCGAATTTCCTTTTCCGTGAAGTTCTTGGGGATGGGGACCGGGAACGTCACGACCAATTCGCCGCTCGATTTGGGAAGCTGCGCGTAGATCGAGTCGGGCGTATCGCGGCGGACGGGCTTGCCACACTGGAGGCAGAACAATTGCGCGGCGCGCGCGAAGAGGAGCTTGAGATGGTCGTTCAGTTCCGTCATCGTGCCGACGGTCGACCGCGAGGTCTTGACGGGATTGGTTTGGTCGATCGCGATGGCGGGCGGAATACCGTCGATGCGGTCGGCTTTCGGTTTGTCCATGCGGTCGAGGAACTGGCGGGCGTAGGGCGAGAAGGTTTCGACGTAACGGCGCTGGCCCTCGGCGTAAATCGTGTCGAAGGCGAGGGACGATTTGCCCGAGCCGCTGACGCCGGTGACGACAACCAGTTCGCCCAATGGCAGCTTGAGATTGATGCCCTTCAGGTTGTTCTGGCGCGCGCCCTCGACGACGATGAATTCGCCTGTGGATGCCCCCATACTCGCGGCGTTACTGTAGCGCAAAGCAGCGCGTTGGCAAGGGGGGCAACACAAGATTAGAATCAACATATGGACAAAAATCTGGCTAAAGAGATGCGGCTTTGGAGTGTCATCGGTTTCTTCCTGATGCTGGTGGCTTGTTCTAGCCCCTATGGCGGTTCCATAACCGTCAGAGGACGCAGCATCATGTCCTCAAACCGAACGATTGCGGAACTAAATGCTCTCGCCAACGAAAAGAAGGCAAGCCGGGCGGATCGAGCGAGGGCTGTGTTCTCCTTGTTCGCAAACTACATCCGACCGGGCGACTCTGCCGTAGAGATTAGGCGTGTCCTTGTAGATACCCGTTGGTTACAGGAGTCAACTGTTGAAGGGGTCTACGATATTGCCGGGTGGGTACCGGCTGATTTTACGGCAGACGACACGGTATTCAGTATCCATTTACTACATGTAGGGACGGACAAAGAACGAAGTCCTTGGTTCATCTACTTCCGGCTGTCTGGAAGACATTCTTACGAGCGGGAACGAGACGGACTACGGTTTTTCCAGAGCGATACAACATTACCCGGCAACCCCAAGATCATCGAGTTTGCCCTGTGCTTCCCCGAAGGCGGGCGCGTTGAGAGGTTCACGATGAAAGGCGTTCATGTTTACATGCCGGGGGAATACTAACCAAGGAAACGGCGGAGATCTTTCATTGTGGACGTTTCTCACTAAACAATACGGGTGCCGCAATCAAGCCAAGACTGTATCAGTGAAGCGAGAACAAAGCGGCGGTCTAAATCAGACCGCGTTTTCGGGCGATGTCGGCGGCCTGGGTGCGGTTCTGGGCCTGGAGTTTGGCGAGGATATTGGAGACGTGATTTTTGACGGTGCCTTCGGCGATGTGGAGTTTATCGGCGATTTCCTTGTTGGCGACGCCCTGGGCGAGCATCGTCAGGACCTCGCGTTCGCGGTCCGAGAGCGGCTCGATGGGAGCATCGGTGGGATGCAAACTGGCCCGGAGCGCGCGCGAGGCGATCTCGGGTTGGATGAATACCTCGCCGGCCTGCACGGCGCGGATGGTCTCCACGAGTTTTTGCGCGGCCACGTCCTTGAGAAGATAGCCGACGGCACCCGCGCGCACGCCGGCGAAGACGTAGTCGTCGCGGTCGAACGTGGTGAGGATGATGATCCTGGCTTCCGGCCAGACGCGGCAGATGGCGGCGGTCGCCTCGACGCCGGTTTGCCCGGGCATCTGGACATCCATCAGAATGATGTCTGGTTTCAATTGCAGCGCGAGTTTGACGGCGGACGGGCCGTCGTGGGCTTCGCCAACAACGCGGAATCCGGACTCCAATTCGAGGATGGTTTTCAATCCCTGACGCATCAGGGTTTGGTCTTCGGCGAGGAGGATCCGTGTCGGTTTCATTCAGCCAATCAACGGCACGCGCGCTTCGATGACTGTTCCTTGTGGCGGGGCGGTTGTCAACGAGAACGTGCCGCCAACGCCGTTGATGTGTTCGCGGAGACCGCGCAAACCGTAATGGCCGGGCTTGCTTTCCGCGTCTGGAGGCAGGCCAATACCATCGTCGGTGACCCGCAGCACAGCGAGATGAGGCGGGAGATCCAGCCGGACAGCCGCTCGTTTGGCGCGGGCGTGTCGTTCCACGTTGGTCAATCCCTCCTGGGCGACGCGCCAGAGGGCTTCGGAGACGGCATGCGGCAGGGCGTCGGCGCCTGCGGCGATCTGGCAATCGATTTTCAGCCCGGTGCGTCGGCCCACGTCGGCGCAGGCGGACTCGAGGGTCCTGGTCAACGAGTTATCGCCGAGCGCGGGCGCGCGCAGATTGTCCAGCGAACGGCGCAGCGCGTCGGTGCTGGAGCGCGAGAGAGTTTTCATTTCCTCGAGCAACTGCGTGGCGCGGGCGGGATCGACGGAGAGCAATCGCTGCACGGCTTCGAGTTGGACAGTCAACGTAACCAGGGCATGACCGAGGTTATCGTGGAGGTCGCGCGCGAGGCGTTCGCGCTCGCGGAGCGTGGCGTATTCGACTTCGCGGTCGCGGGCCAGCTTGAGTTCCTGCTTCGCTGACTCCAGTTCGACAATCAGGTCGGCCCGGCCCTCGCTGATGGAGGCGACCTGTTTGATGAACAATCCCATGGCCATCCACGATACAAACAACGAGATGTGGAACACCCAATCGTCGCCGGACCTGTTCGCCAATCGAGAGGGTCCGTAGGCGGTGAACTGGACGATGGTCAAGGAGAGGAGGGATACCGGGATGGAAATGGCCGGGGCGAGGATGGCGCACATCTGGCCGATGTAAACGGCGGCGAGCCAGTAGAAAGGCCTGGCGATGAATGATTCGAGGAAGCAACACGCCAGGCTGCCCGCGAAGTAGATATACCACCACTGCGGAGAGTCCTCCATCGGCGTGAACATCCAGCGTTTCAGGTAGAGTCCTGCCTGGATGCCGGCCAGAAGGCAGAGCAGGACTTGTTGGTAGCCCCAATTCGGCCAGATCGAGTAGAGGTACGAGGCCAGGAAGTACGCGATGAGTCCGAAGAGCAGGAAGTGAACCGTGATGCGCGGGATACTCAGGGCGCATTCCGGCTCGGCCGCCGCCGCACGAGGGTTTGCGTTCATTGGATTGAGCATACCTGAATGTTGTGGTTGTTGAAGAATGATTGTCGGCCGCGATCATTTTGCCGGTGCGAGTTTTGCCTGCAGGCCCTGGTCGCTCGGGTAAAGGGCCGCGCCGCGTTTCCACATATCCACGGCCATGTCGTTGTAGCCGGCTTTTTGGTATTGCTCGCCGAGGTAGACATACGTTTTGGCGAATTGCGGTTGGGGAGGCTCGGCCTCCTGCTGATCGATCAGGGTGGAGTAGAGTTGCATGACTTCCTGGGACTTGTTGAACTCGGCCGGCCAGAAGGACAGGGCGCGGGCTTTCCAGAAGCGCGCATCCCAATTGGACGAGTCGGCGTTGAGCGCGGTGTCGAAGCTTTGGTCGGCTTTCATGGCGAGGACGTTTTGGTCGCGCACGTCCGGGGTGGTCTGGAGTTTTTGCAGATACGTTTCACCGAGCGCGGCCGAATACTCCGCGTTGGCGGGATTCACTTTGACGGCCTGCTGAAGTTCCGTGACGGCCTGGTCGAGTTCGCCATGGTCGCGGAGTTGCTTCCATGCCTCCTGTTTTTGCGCATAGGTTGCGTGGGGGGACACGAGGGTTTGGACGAGTGGGCTCAACTCCGGTTCGGCGGGCGTGGGAATTGAGGCGGAGATGTTTGTGGGGGTGGGTGGAGGTGGCGCGGGCAATTCCGAGGTCTGGCTTTCGGCCGCGGGCTCGATGGACGGAGCGGTGATCGCTCGTGCTTGAGGTCGAATGACCAGAGGCGGGGTTTCCGGAATTCCGGCTGTCGACTGTGGTGGTGGCGGCGTTGGAGTTGTCTGGCGCAGGACGATAACGGCAGTAATTGTTGTGGCGAGTACGCCACCGATCAGTATCCACATCGACTTTTTCATGGCGGTTCCTTTCGTTGGTTCTGGCTTCTCCTGTTTTGAACGAGTGGACTGTAGCGAGTGGCGCTTGGTTGCGGCAGACCCCGAAGACACGATTTCGATAGGTAAATGGTCACGGTGGAAAGAGGACGGTCGCCACGGGCATTTGACAGAGTCGAACTGGCGGAACGGGCGAAGGCCGATGTCTTACGACGAGCGCAAATTCGACTACGAAGCGTTGAGGATCGTCGGAAAGTCGGGGGTCGATTCAGCAGGGTAGAGGATGCGGGGTCCGTCTACGTGGGCGAACGGAGTCAGCTTGTGGACGTGACGGCTCGTGCGGCTGGTGATGTGCTCGACGGCGATGCCGCGGACGGTAAGGGCGTCGGCAATGAGCGAGCGATGGCAGCGCCACGGGACCGCTTCGGCGCACATGATGGCGGTTGGTTTCTTCCTTGCCAGCTCGATGAGTTTCTCGATGTTTTCCGCGAATTCGGTGGTTTGCATGTAATCGGCAAACCCGCGGAAGCCGGCGTTGCGCCAGCCGGAATTGGGCGAATCCTTGCGCGGGTGACGGAGCCCGCCGAGACCTTTCATGTGGCGGTAGCCGATGCGGGCGTTGCGCAATTTTGTGGAGAGCGTGTCGCGGTTGAATTGCGGATTGTGGCGCGAGCGCGGGATCGTGCGGACATCGATCAACTGTTGGACCCCATGCGCTCGCAGTATTTCGATGAACTCGTCGAGTGGGTGGGTGGAGTGACCGATGGTGAATACCAACGCGGATTTTTTACGGCTTGGCCTCGGCATGAGCGAATGTAGCACATCCGAGGGTTCATCAGGACAGCCGGTCCATCCACTGGTCGTCGATGAGGACGGAGAGGTCGAGGAAGACCTTTTTGTTCATGGCGACTTCGAGTTCTTTGCGGGCGGCGGAACCGATTTCCTTGATTTTTTTGGCGTGTTGGCCGATGAGCATGCGCTGGTGGCGGTCGTCGATGGTGAGGATGGCGGCCTTGACGTAGAGGAGCGGTTTGCCCTGTTTGTCTTTGCGGTCCTCGACCTGTTCCACATGGACCGAGGCGGTGTAGGGGACTTCCTGGCTGGTCTGGAGGTAGAGCTTTTCGCGGATGAGTTCGCCGATCCAGAACTCGTTGGTGACGTTGGTGACCTGGCCTTCGGGATACTGCGCCGGGCCGACGGGCAGATGGCGGAAGATGGCGTTGATGAGGAGATCGACGTTCCTGCCTTTGAGCGCGGAGAGTTCGATGACGGCGGCGTATTTCGGGCCGCGTTCCATCCATGAGTCGCGGTAGTAGCGATCGGGGAGATCGGATTTGTTGAGGACGAGGATTTTCGGAAGAATGCTGTGGTCGACGATGTCGTTGACGCGCTGGTCTTCGGTGCCGATGGAGCGGGTGGGGTCGACGACGTGGACGAGGACGTCGATGCCTTCGAGCGCGTCGCGGACTTTGTGGTGGAGATTGTGGACGAGCTTGCTGGGTTGCGTTTTGAAGAGGCCGGGGGTGTCGACGAAGACGATCTGGCCTTCGGGGCGATGGACGATGCCGTGGTAGGTGTCGCGGGTGGTTTGGGGCTTGGGCGTGACGATGGCGATCTTGGTGCCGACGAGGGCGTTGAGGAGCGTGGATTTGCCGACGTTGGTGCGGCCGACGAGGACGGCGAGGCCGGATTTGAAGCCAGGTTTTTGTTCCACACGATGATTTAACCACGAATGGACGGGAATGGACACGAATCTTTGGTTGGGAACCGAGTTTATGCGTGGTGGGGCGCATCTTTTCTTGTTGCGAAACATCAGAACTGATAGACATTGGCCCCTGCATATGACCTGGAAAGAACAACTGGCTGGCAAAATCCCGCGTCCATTGGCCGAAGAGATTGACGTCTACGAAACCCAGCTCGAGCTGCGGAAGCTTGGGAAGATTGACGAGAAACTTTTCGCCGAGACGCGGCTGCGTCGGGGCGCGTACGGGCAGCGTTACGACAACGGGCAGCGGCACGACGGCACGAAGACGCAGCCGTTGAAGTTCCCCGCGGCGACGCTGACGAAGGGGCCGGAGACGATGTGGGACGCGCCGGGGATGCAGCGGATCAAGATCCCGTTTGGCGGGCTGACGCCGGCGCAATTGGAGACACTGGCGGATTGCGCGGAGGAATATGCCGACGGCATTTTGCACGTCACGACGCGGCAGGATTTCCAACTGCATTTCGTGCACATTGAAGACACGCCGACGATCATGCGACGGCTGGCGGCGGTGGGGATCACGACGCGCGAGGCGTGCGGCAACGCGATCCGGAACGTCACCGCGTGTCCGATTGCGGGTGTGTGCCGGACCGAGGCGTTCGATGTAACGCCGTACGCGAAGGCGATAGCGTACTTTTTGCTGGGGCATCCCGACACGCAGGATTTCGGGCGCAAGTTCAAGATCGCGTTTTCGGGGTGCGAACAGGAAGCGTGCGGGCTGGTCAACATGCATGACATGGGGGCGCTGGCGTTGGTAAAGGACGGCAAGCGCGGATTTCGGTTGTATGTCGGCGGCGGGCTCGGGCCGGTGCCGTACCAGGCAAAGGTGTTTGCGGATTTTGTGCCCGAGGAAGAATTGCTGCCCATCGCGCAGGCGATTGCGCGTGTGTTCGCGCGGCTGGGAGAGAAACAGAATCGGGCGCGGGCGCGGATCAAGTTTCTCGTCGCCAAACTGGGCGTTGACGAATTCAAGCGGTTGGTGATGGAAGAGCGCAAGGTGTTGCCGCCTGATCGGCGATGGACGGCGTACATCCCGGAAGCGCACCGATTCAAAGAAACCGCGCTCAAACCGTCGGCGTCATTGACGGGCGGGGCGAAGCCGGATGGTTTTGGCGCGTGGGCGGAGACGAATGTGTATCACCAACGGGAACCGGGGTATGCGGTGGTGACGATCACGTTACCGATCGGCGATCTGACGTCGTCGCAGGCGCGGAAGATTGCGGATTTGGCGAGGAAATACTGCGGGGAGAACGTCCGCACGACGGTGGAGCAGAACATTGTACTCCGTTGGGTGCCGGACAAGGATTTGCCGGAGTTGTATCGCGAGCTGAAGGCGATCGGGCTCGGTGGTTTCGGCGCGGGGACCATTCTGGATGTCGTCGCGTGCCCGGGGACGGACACGTGCAAACTAGGGATTGCGTCGTCGCGCGGGCTGGCGCGGGAATTACGGCAGCGGTTGGCGGCGCAGTATTTCAACATGGATGCGGCGGTGAAGGGTCTGCACGTCAAGGTGAGCGGGTGCTTCAACTCGTGTGGTCAGCATCATCTCGCGGACATTGGATTTTACGGGAACAGTCGGACGCTGGGGAACCGCAAGGTGCCGCATTTTCAGGTATTGCTGGGCGGCAAGTGGCGGGACAACGCGGGATCGTATGGTTTGGCGATCGGGTCGGTGCCATCGAAGAACGTGCCGGCGGTGGTCGAGCGGATCACGCAACGGTTCGTGAAAGAGCGTCAGGGCAACGAGAGTTTTCAGGATTTCATCGCGCGCATCGGCAAGGCCGAGAGCCGGAAGATGATTGAGGATTTGATGGAAGTGCTGGCGTACGAACTGAGCCCGGGACTGTATTCGGACTGGGGCGACCCGCGGGAGTTCACGATGGGGGACATGGGCATGGGCGAGTGCGCGGGCGAGGTTGTGTCGCGGATTGATTTTGATTTGCAGGCGGCGGAACGGCTGTGTTTCGAGGCGCAGTTGAAACTGGAAGCGAAGGATTTGGCAAAGGCGGACGAGTTGGCCTACCAGTCGATGTTGCAGGCGGCGCAGGGATTGGTGAAGGAACTGTGGTACGACGTACCCAATGATCCCCAGGTGATTGCGAAAGAGTTTCGCGCGCGGCTGGTCGAGCCGAAGTTGTTTTGGGATCGGTTTGCGGGCGGGAAGTTTGCGCAGGATTTTTTCCGTCGGCATGAGAATCCGCCGGCGAAATACGATTACGATGAAGTGCATCGTCTGGTTGAGGAATCGCAATTGTTCATTGAGGCAGCGCATGCGTGCGCGGACAAACTGCGGGAACAGAAGGCGGCGCAGATGGCGGCGTTGTTGAAGTAGCGGGAAGTGGATCGACATGGACCTGTACAAAATCGGCGTCAAAGTTTTCGTGGCGAGCCCGCAGGAGGTGGACATCCGCGATTTCGTGCCGGTATTTCACGGATGGATCCAGGCGCAGAAGATCGAGGGGCATCTGCTGATCGATGTGCACGACTACTCGCACGTGACGAACGGGCCGGGGATTCTGCTCGTGGCGCACGAAGGCAATTTCAGCATGGATCAGGAAGGCGGTCGGCTGGGGATGTTCTACTATCGCAAGCGGCCGACGGATGGCGGGCTGGAGGCGAACCTGAAGGCGGTGATGGAGACGGCGCTGCAGGCATGCAAGCTGTTGGAGTCGGAGCCGAAGCTGGAAGGGATCAAATTCAAGACGGATGAGATACTCGTGGTGGCGAACGATCGTTTGCTGGCGCCGAATGATGCGGCGTCGCGAGAGAAGTTTGAGCCAGTGATTACGAAGGCGTTGGGGAAGGCGACGATTGCGCCACAGGCGGCCGACGATCCGCGGGAGCGGTTGGCGTTTATGGTGAAGCGGTAGAACGAGCGGCGCGAACGACGGCATCGAACGCGGGTTTGGGGCGGCAACGGCGATCGAAGAGCAGGGGATAGTTGGTTCTGCCGCGGACCGGCCAGTAGTTGAGCCACGAGTCGGCGTCGGTCACACCCCAGAACGTGACGCGTTTGATTGCGGCGCGGTTTTTCAGGAACACGGCAAAGATGTCGGCGTACCGTTTCGCCAGTGTTTGCTGCACGATATCGGGCAGGCCGTTGGTGTAAGGGTTCAATTCCGACTTCAATTCGAAGTTCGAGTCCGCGTTGAGTGTCAGCGGGTTGGCGGGCAAGGGCAGCGCATCCACATCCAGTTCCGTGATCATGACGTTCACGCCGAGGTTGGAGAACGCCTTGATCGCATCATCTATTTCCACCGTTGTGGGACGGTCGAACCAGTAGTGTCCTTGCAGGCCGACGGCGACATGGATACCCTGGGCCTGAAGTTTTTGGATCAATGCGATGGCTCCCGCGCGCTTGGCCGGGAGTTCGAGCATGTAGTCATTGTAATACAACTGGGCGTGCGGGTCGGCTTCGTGGGCGAATTGATACGCCTTGACGAGATAATCCTCGCCGATGATTTGCAGCCACGGGGACTGGCGCAGGGTACCATCGTTGTTCAACGCTTCATTGACCACATCCCAGCCGGCGATCCGGCCACGATAACGGCCAACGACGGTGGAAATGTGATCGCGCATCCGTTTCAGGAGCGTATCGCGGTCGACGGGTTTACCCGATTCGTCCTGAAAGACCCAAGCCGGTGTTTGGTAGTGCCAAACCAGATTGTGGCCGACGATAAACATGTGGTGGGCTTCACCGAACTCCACGTAGCGGTCGGCGGCGGTGAAATCGTAGCGGTTCGGTGCGGGGTGAACGGCGGCCCACTTCAGGGCATTTTCCGGGCTGATCGAGTTGAACTGGGCGGTGATCAGCGAGATCTCGCTGGTGGCGAGGCCGGAAAACTGCGATTGATTGAGCGCAGCGCCAATGAGAAAGTAATCCTTGAAGGCATCCTTGAGCGTGATTTGTGCGTGGCACGGAAGGATGAACAAGATCGTGAAACAGAAAGCCAAAAGGCATTGAGTGGGTGCCGACATCGAGCACAGACAGTATGATTCTTGCAGCACATCGTCAACATTCGCGGCGGTTTGAGGAATTCAAATACGTCTATCCCGTGCTATCGCGGCGGAGTCATGGCATCTCCATCGGGCTCAACGTCAATCCTGACAAGGTGTGCAATTTCGATTGTATTTATTGCCAGGTGGATCGGACAACGGAGTCGGCGGTGAAGAAGTTTGATGTGGCGGTGGCCGAGAGCGAGTTGCGGGAGATGGTCGAGATGGTGCAGTCGGGAGAGATCGCGCAGCATGAGCCATTCAAGTCGGTGTCACGAGAGATGCTGCGGTTGAATGACGTGGCGTTGAGCGGCGATGCCGAGCCGACGACGCTGCCGAATTTTGCCGAGACGATCGGGATGGTGGCGCGGGTCAAGCCGAAGGACGCGAAGATCGTGTTGATCACGGACGCGGGCGGGTTGGACCGTGGTGATGTGAAGCGCGGGCTGGAGATCATGGACGCGAACAACGGCGAAGTCTGGGCCAAGCTCGATGCCGGGACGGAGAAGTACTTCAAATTGATCAACCGGACAAAGATCCCGTTTGCGCGGATCTTGAAGAACATTGCCGAGACAGCGAAGGCGCGACCGATAGTCATTCAGAGTTTGTTTCTCAAGGTGCGCGGGGAAGGTCCGTCGGCGGACGAGATCGGCGCATATTGCCAGCGATTGCGGGAGATTGGGAATATCAGGCTGGTTCAGGTGTACACGATAGCGCGGAAGGCGATGACGGTGGTGGACGGCATCCCGGCGTGGGAATTTGTGTCGGCGCTGACGGATGCGGAAGTGGATGCGATTGCGGAGCGGGTGAGGAAGGAAGCGGGAGTGAAGGCGGAGAGCTATTACGGGCAGTCATGAGCCCAGATCGCTCCTGTCTGCAGGCTTGTCCCAACCGCCCTACGCTGGCATACTACATGGAGACGCGGGCCATCGGATAGCTTAAGATGCCGAAGCAGACCGTCATTTCGCAGCCGTTGTACTTCAATGCGGACGCACTTCCGCAAGCCGAGCCGCATTATGTGTGCTGGCTCGACGTCATGGGCAGCCGTAAGGCAATGTCGTATTCGTGGCGGCGCAGTGCCAATTTCATCGGAAGACTTCATTCAGCGGTACTTAGCTGCGATCGTGTTAACGCAAGAGTCTACCCCGTAATGGACGGTGTCTTCATAACGAGTCGGTCACATAGGGATATGCTTTCTCTAGTGCGCGCCGTGCTGGCGAATCTAGCATTTACTTTTGCGAAGGCCAAAGACGATAGGCACCGGTTTCTTGTGCGAGGTGGGTTAGCCTTTGGTCATGTTGTTCACGGAGCCGATATCGATAAAGGCGCGTCGCCAATCATTGCGGAAGCAGGTTCCTACCGGGATTCGCTTCTTTTTGGCATTCCGATGATCCAGGCGTTCGAGGCGGAACATCATGCACCTCCATTCGGCGTAGCCATTGATGTATCGGCCCGTGGGTTTTCAGAAGATGGGTTCGTCCCTCTCAGTGGGCGCTGGTTCATTTGGCACAACCAAACCGATTATCCGTTCATGGCCGAATTCAAAGACGCACTTAAAAAGTACTTTGATTGGTGCGATCGGCACGCGCAATCCATGGAATATGGGAAAGATCGGCTGCTCGAACATCGAAATATGGCGGAGGAATATTTTGGAGAAGAGTGACAAAGGCCGCCTAGCGGCTGGCGCAACTCGTAATTACTAGCGTTGAATCGCAAGCTTGGCAAACATGGATCCACTCACTGCAAGCACAGCCTTCGGGACTGTGATCCAGCTGGTTTGTAATTTTCGGCAGGAGCAGGCAGCACGTGAAGCAGCCAAATTAGCCGATTTTCTTTCTTGGCTCGGATATCACAAGTTCGAAGAACTTAAGAATGTCATTCAGAACTCGACTAATCTCCAAATTGAAATTCAGGACCTTCTGAAACGAGATGTGGAGGATGTTCGCGCGAAGCTCGATTTGATTAACGAGTCAATCGTTGCTCTTGCTTCAAGGATTGACGGGCTTTCTGGCATTGCGGGTGCCTTGGGGGCGAAGGACGTGCGATTATCGGATCAGGCGGTTGCAATTCTTCAGGAATTTGAAAAGTCGAGGTCAACTGACCTCGGTGTTTTCTTGAATATCGATCCTCCGCAGTGCGCACTCTTTCCGGAGGGCCGTGGTTTTACTGTACGCGACGGTCGTTTTTTGGCCGACGACATTGAGATTCTTGAAGGCTTCGGATTCATTAAATTTACACACCATAATGAAAGTGGAAATCCAATCTACGCACTTACAAGGGCCGGAGCCGAATACGCTCGCGCGATCTGTGCTAAGGGCTAAACCTGTCGCGGAGCAAGTCATGCCCGTGACCAACAACGAAACGACAATCAATCGCCAGCGGTAATGGAAAGGAAAGATGTTGCGAGTCCGTGAAAGATGGTTCATGAGGAAGAAGGGGAGGCGGACACCGAATCGCAAGACTGTCTTAAAGTACTTTGGGCGTATGCCGGACGACATTCAAACTCATTTCGAACACTTTCCAGAACTGCTAAGACGCGGCCTGCCTCTCGAAATCGCCCTGAGTTACATGTTCTACCGAGTGGAATTGGCCCATCGAGACACGCTCTATTGTGGAGTTGTTAAACTGCATCACGCAGACAGTCGGCTTGCTCGGTCTGTTGTCCAGAATCAGCACATAACCCGCGACTTTTTTAAGACTCTTTTCCAGAATGTCTTTGGACAGCCACTTCACGATGCTATTCGGAACAAATTGGCTGCGGCTGAAAAAATCCGTGACGCCGCGATGCATGGGAGCGAGCCGACAGAGGCGAAGATGCGAGAAGCGATTGTGGACGTATTGGAGTACGCGTTGATGTTCAATCGGTTTGTTCTAAAGCTTGCGCACTTTCCCCCGTTTGGAGACTTGCGCGGCGCGCTTGCGGGAAGGGAACGGATCCAGCCAACCACTTCCCGTTGGTTGATGAAGGGGTTTGGATTCATTTTGCCGCCGTAGTGCGTTTCAGCCCCGGCTCAGGTTGACCCTGTTGCTTCGAAATCTCAAGTTGGGCCAACGCCGGAACTCTCGTCGAGTCGACACCGGTGTGTGATGGGCTGGGGGGCGACGGATGTGGCGGATGCCACAGAGTGACGCACGGGTGGCTTCTGCTACCGCGCGGTTTGGCGGCGGCGATGGGAGCATGGCGTTGGTGCTTTCGGGGGCGAAGGTGATTGCAGGTGTCCGTCGGAAGGATATAGTTAGTGCATGGCAACGGAGTTACCGCTGAAACAAATGAGCGTGCGTGAGAAGCTGGTGGCGATGGAAGCGCTGTGGGAAAATCTTTCGCGGGCGCCCGAAGCGATCGCGTCGCTCCAGACAGAATTGGGAAAGACGGATGCGGCTCGGCGGGAGCCTCGCCCTCCAACGAAGCGCGCCGCGTGAGGGCATGCGGCCTACAATCCAAGCGTTCCGATACGGACCCGTCAACCGGTGCGTTTGGCGAATGTCGATGGCGGGGTTTGTCCCGGGCCATGGCGAGTTCGCGGGGGAGAGTGCGTTCCTGGCTTTTGGGGAAAGCAAACGGCAGAGACCGTTCCGCCACCGGCAAACCCGTGGCGGGTCTTCGCTTCGGCTCCGACGGGCTTAGGGTGACCGGTGCGCAGAGCGCGAGGCGGAATACGACGGCAGAGCGGCTTGCCAGAAGATTCGCATGCCAGAGGCGAGTCCCGAAGGAATTCAGGGTGAGTAAGGGTGAATCAGGGTGAAGATCGATGGGATAAAGTATCGTATTAAGATATTTGTGCTGGACAGTGCAGGGGATTGGTGGTATGGTCGCGGCGTTCTTTGACATGGGCCCAGGAAATCAGGACGGAATGGATGATAGACGGGCTGGCTCCGCGGCTTCGGCATTTGGCCATCATAAAGAGAGGCCAGGGAGAAGGATGTCGCGCCAAGGGAGGGGAAGGCCATACCCCCCCTATTTCTGCGAAACGAAGCCAACGCTTTTCGGCGACTTCATTATTCAGAATGGATTCGAGGCCAACGAGTTGCGAAGAACGGCGGCGCGAAAAACTGAATGGCTTCGTTTGGCTTCGTTCGGGCAAAAAATGGCTTCGTTTTTGGCCAGTCGGAGCCAATTCTGGTGGCGATGATGGGTTGGCGCGAAGAGTTCATCGAGGTGCGTCATGCGGCCCGGGCCGCGTTTGGTTTTTGGAGTTGCGCTTTGGAGGGAAACCGTGTAAATCCGTGCAAAGCGCGGGTGGGCGCTTCTGGCGAGGGAGTTATCATGAGCAACTACGGTCTAGAGAATCACGGTATTCTTAGTGCGGGCAAGGTCCATTGGAACCTTTCCGTGGCGCGGTTGGTGGAGGAGTCGATCAAGCGCGGCGAGGGGATGTTGACGAGCAGCGGCGCATTGAACGCGATGACGGGGAAGCGGACGGGTCGATCGCCACGGGACAAATGGGTGGTGGAAGAGCCGTCGACGCGGGACAAGATCTGGTGGGGGAAGGTCAACCAACCGATTTCGGAGGAGAACTATCTCGGGCTGCGTCAGGAAGTGCTGGCGTATTTGCAGGGGCGCGAGTTGTTTGTGATGGATGGATTCGCCGGGGCCGATCCACGGTACCAGATGCCGATCCGGATCGTGACGGAGTATGCGTGGCACAGTCTGTTCGTGAAACAGCTGTTTCGTCGGGCGACGCCGGAGCAACTCCAAGCGCATGTGCCGGAGTGGACGGTGATCAACGCCTGCCGATTTGCGGCCGACCCGAAGAAGCACAAACTCAACAGCGAAGCGTTCATCGTGGTGGATTTCCAGCGCAAGGCCGTGCTGATCGGCGGGACGCAGTACGCGGGCGAGATGAAGAAGAGCATTTTCTCGGTGCTGAATTACGTGCTGCCGCAGAAGGGTGTGTTCCCGATGCATTGTTCGGCGAACGTGGGTGACAAGGGCGACGTGGCGGTCTTCTTCGGATTGAGCGGCACGGGCAAGACGACGTTGTCGGCGGACCCGAATCGCGGGTTGATTGGCGACGACGAGCACGGGTGGAGCGATCATGGCGTGTTCAATTTTGAGGGCGGGTGTTACGCGAAGTGCATCAAGCTGACGAAGGAGCGCGAGCCGCTGATCTGGGACGCGATCCGGTTCGGGTCAGTGATTGAGAACGTGATTGTGGATCCGGCGACGGGCGAGCCGGATTACATGGATGATTCGGTGACGGAGAACACGCGGTGCGCGTATCCGCTGGACTACATTTCCAACGCGGTGGCGAGCGGGATGGGGGGGCATCCGAAGGCAATCGTGTTTCTGGCGTGCGACGCGTTTGGCGTGATGCCGCCGGTGGCGCGATTGAATCCGGCGCAGGCGATGTATCATTTCATGGCGGGTTACACGGCGGCGCTGGCGGGCACGGAGGCGAACCTGGGCAAGGACCCGACGCCGACGTTCTCGACATGTTTCGGGGCGCCGTTTTTGCCATTGCCGCCGCAGACATACGCGCAGTTGCTGGCGGAGAAGATGCGGAAGCACAACGTGCATTGTTATTTATTGAACAGCGGATGGGTGGGGAACGCATTTGGGCGCGGCCCGCGGATTTCGCTGAAGATCAATCGCGACAACGTCACGCAGATCATTGACGGCACGCTGGACAAGGCGCAGTTTTCCAAGGACCCGACGTTTGGGTTCGAGGTGCCAAAGGCGCTGCCGGGGGTGCCTGCCGAATTGCTGGCCTCGCGGTACGGGGCGAAGGAGGGGGCGGATTACGATCGTCGGGCGAAGGACCTGGCGGCGAAGTTCGTGAAGAACTTCGAGCAATTTCAGGGCGTGCCGGTGGAAATTGTTGCGGCCGGTCCGCGGGCGTGATTTTTCGAGCCGTCGTATTGGTCTGCGGCCTTGCGTGAGCCGGCGGGTTTCGGTTACTGTACCTGCATGTCGAAAGCCTCTGAGAGCGCCGAGGATTACCTGGAGCGCATCTACGAATTGATCGAGGACAAGGGCTACGCGCGGATGATCGACATCGCGCGGACCTTGCGCATTCGTCAGGCTTCGGTGACCCAGATGGTTCAGAAACTTGGCGAGACGGGTTTCGTGCGGTACGAGAAATACCGCGGGCTGGTGTTGACGCCGAAGGGGAAGGGCGTGGCGCGGGCCATTCGTCGGCGGCATCAGGTGCTCGAGGAATTTTTCGGGCTGCTCGGCGTCAAGGGAGAGACGGCGCAACGCGATCTGGAAGGGATCGAACATCACCTGAGCGCGGCGACGGTTGGACGGATCGAGGGCCTGGTGCGATTTCTACGCGAGAATCCGCGCGTGTTGCGGAAGCTCGGTGGAGGCAGCGGAAAGGGCCGATGAAACGGTGCATCGTGATGCTGGTGGCGGCGGTGCTGGCGCTCGGGGCGATGGGACGGGCGGCGGAACTGGTCGATGGGGTCATGGCGATCGTCAACGACAAGGTGATCACCGTCAGCGATGTGCTTCAGCTTGTGCAGCCGGTTGACCGCGAATTGCGGCGCAATTTTTCGGGTCGGGAGCTGGAGGAACAGAGGCAAAAGGCCCAGACCGACGCGCTGAATACGCTTATCGAGCATGCGCTGATTGTTCAGGAGTTTGACGCCAAGGGCTACAAAATTCCCGAGACGTATGTGGAGGGGCAGATCAACAGCCGCATCGCGACGGAATTTGGCGGCAATCGCGCGGCGTTTATCAAAACGCTCGAAGCGGAGAATATGACGATGTCGCAGTTCCGGGATCAGGAACGCGAGCACATTATCCTGGATGTGATGCGGGAACAACGGCTGCGCAAGGCGGTGATTGTTTCCCCCTACAAGATCGAGAAGTATTACCAGGACCACATCGACCAATTCAAAGTGGGTGACCAGGTCAAGCTCCGCATGATCTACATCAAGCGCGGGGAGCCGGTCGCAGCGGATGCTGTCGATGGCGGACAAGGATCAGTGTCGACGACCAATCAGCCAACGACAGGCCCGGGGGCGGCTGCCCCAGCCACGAATGCGGAAGCGGGTGCTGGCAGTTCCGCGACCAACGTTGCTCGGACTGCGGAAACGGCGGCAAGCGCGGCGGGATTGGGGGCGTCGAATTCCGAGACGTCGGCTGCCGTATCGACCACGACGACAAACGCATTGACGTCAACGGGCAGTCCGGCGCCGTTGACCAATTCCGTGACAACCGTTCCGGTCACGAATGCGGAAGTGAATGCTGGCGTGGCGACTACACAGGTTGTGCAGACGGCGGCGATTGCGACGAACCGGGCAGGATGGCAGTGGACGAACTCCGAGGCGTCAGTTGCGGCATCAACGTCGTCGACGGTCGAAGCGGCAGCAAATGCGACGAATGAGAGTGAGGCGGTCGCGACCAATGTTTCAGCGACGGTTGCCGCTCCGATGGCACCCGCCGCACCTGCTGTCGATCTCCAGCGCAAACTCGCGGAGGAAATCCTGGCGAAGCTGGATTCGGGCGAGAGCTTCGACAACATGGCGCGTGTCTATTCCGAGGGCAAGGAGGCGAAGGAGGGCGGTGACTGGGGTTGGATCGGTCGGGATATTTTGCGGAAGGAGCTCAACGAAGTCGCCTTTTCTCTGAAAGCCGGCCAACACAGTCGCATGATCGAGACGCCCGAAGGGTACTACATCCTTGAGGTCGACGACGTGAAGCCTGCGCACACGACCCCGTTGGCCCAGGTGCGCGATGATATCGAGAAGACGCTGCTGCAGCAAGAGCGCGCCGCCATGCAGGAATCCTGGGTGAAAGATCTTCGCGCGAAAGCCTACATCCGGTTGTTCTGACACATGCCAGCTCGCCCTCGCATTGGGATCACGCTTGGCGACCCCGCGGGCATCGGTCCCGAGGTTGTCGCGAAGGCGCTGAAGTCGGGCCGGTTGGATCGACGCTTCGACTATGAGGTCATCGGCAACCCACGCACGAAACGCCGTGCCGATGCGGTGGATTGGATCGTGGATGGGGCGAAGCGGTGCCTCAAAGGCGGTCTGGCCGCGCTGGCGACGGCTCCAATCACCAAGGAGTTGCTCCGACGCGCCGGCTATCCGTTCGTGGGGCAGACGGAACTGTTGGCGCATCTCTCGGGCACGAAGCGATTCGCGATGATGCTGGCGGGCGGACCGTTGCGAGTGGCGCTCGTGACCATTCATGAACCGTTGCGCGATGTGCCGAAGCTGATTCGACCGGGGAAGATCATCGACGTAATCGAGTTATCGGATGAGGTGTGCCGGCGGTTCGGCATTCGCCGGCCGCGAATCGCGGTGGCGGGATTGAATCCACATGCGGGAGAAGGCGGGTTACTCGGCAACGACGAACAGCGCATCATCGCGCCTGCTGTGAAGCGGGCAGCGAGGAGCGGTATTCTCGTCAGTGGACCTCATTCGGCGGACACGCTGTTTTATCGCGCGGCACATGGGGAGTTTGATGCCGTGGTGGCCATGTATCACGACCAGGGATTGGCGCCGCTGAAGCTGATCGCGTTTGACAACGGGGTGAACCTGACGCTGGGGCTGCCGTTTGTGCGGACATCGCCGGATCATGGGACGGCGCCGGATATTGCGGGCAAAGGAATCGCGCGTCCCGGGGGGATGATCGCGGCGATCAATATGGCCGCGAGACTGGCGAGAGCTCGATCGACATAGGATTATTGGATTCGTGGTTTTGGCAACCGGAGATTTCAACTTGTTCGACAAGCACAAGCGGGATGCGGTTTTGCGCATGCTTTGGATCCTCTGTTCGGCTCTAATCCTGGGCACGGGTTCGCTGACATTCGGTTCGCCGTCTGATCCCGTGACACTGCAGGATGAAGGCGCACAGGTCAGACTTTCCAACGGAGCAATCTCCATCACGGTTAACAAGGCGGACGCGACAATTCGCGAGATGACGTTGGGGAACAGTCCGAACCTGGCGGGGCGCGGAGCGTATTTTGCGGTCGCAAATTCGGGTGGCCACGACGGTTGGGATGTTCATAATGCGGACTTCAACGTGGTGCGGAACACGCCGGACCTCGTTGAGCTATCGTTCGGGGCACAGATCGGTGGAGTTCATTTCACGCAATACTATGTTTTGCGGAGAGGCGATCACGGGTTCTATGTATACGTGCTCGAACAGCGCCGACCGGGCGACCCGCCGGAGCACACGGGCCAGATTCGCTGGTCTTTTTATCTGAACGACAGGTTGTTCAATTATCATCTGGCCAGCGACACTGAGCAGGGGCCGATCCCCGACCTGAAGGGCGCACGGCCGGTTCAGGACGCGACGTTCCGACTGGCGAACGGGACCGTGTACACGAAGTATAATTACTGTGTTTACCTGGAGAACGACTGGGTGCATGGGCTGTGCGGCAGCGGCCCGGGCAGCTATGGGGCCTTTATTGTCACGCCGAGTACGGAGTTTTTGCAGGCACCCACCAAGCAGGAAATCAGCGTTCACGCCGGTCCGATTATTCACCGGTTTCTGGCATCGGGCCATTTTGAACCGAGGGAATTGGCGAGTCCGTCGATTCCCGACGGATGGAGCAAACTTTGCGGGCCGTGGATGGTGTATCTGAATGCGGGCGATTCGCCGCAGCAGATGTGGAGGGATGCCAAGGCGCAAGCCGAGAAACAGAAGTCGCAGTGGCCGTACGAGTGGATGAATAATGCGGAGTACCCCTTGCAGCGGGGCGAGGTTACGGGGACACTGAAGCTGTACGATGGCAAACGGTCCGTCACAAACGCGCTGATGGTGCTGGCCGCGCCGGATCCCGATTGGCAGGTTCAGGTTTTGGATTACATTTTCAGCACGCGATCGGATGCCAACGGCCGGTTCGTGATGCCGCACGTCAGGCCGGGGACGTATTCGCTCTTTGGGGCTGTGCCCGGTGCGACCGATGAATTTCGCAAAGACCACATTACCGTCGTTGCCGGCAAGACGACGGATTTGGGAACGCTCGTGTTCACGCCCGCGTACTACTCGGCCGTGTTGTGGGAGATTGGGTTCGCGGACCGAACAACCGCTGGTTTCCATCTCAGCGACCAGCCGCGCCAGTACGGGTTGGATGCCGCTGTGCCGTCAAATCTGGTATACAAGATCGGCAGCAGCATTCCCGCACGCGACTGGTATTACGCACAGGCCAAGCCTGGGGACTGGGAAGTCGATTTCGATGTCGATCGTTCTTACAAAGGGGACGGGGTGTTGACGATTGGCGTTGCCGGCCAGACTCGGGATCCGAAACTACAAGTGCTGGTCAACAACACCGCCGTGGGTGACTACTCTGGCGGCAACAGCAGCGCTCTCTATCGTAGTGCGGTCCTCGGCAGCAGTTACTATGAGACCAAGGTTATTCGGTTCCCGTCATCCCTGTTGCGCAGGGGGACAAATACGGTGGTCTTGAGACTTAGCCACGGCTCGATCATGTACGACGTTCTCAAACTGGAAGTTGACGATCCGACACTTCCCAAGACGGTGCCGCTCGCAAAGAACTGACAGGTGTCGAGGTGACGATCGGGGCGAGCCGGGCGATCAATCGCTGTTGGTAGACGGCTTGGCGCCAACTGCGCCGTCCAGGCCGGAGCCTTGCACATTATTCGTCGTCAACAGCGGACCCTTGAAACCAGTCACATCGATTGCAGCAAGATTCACATTGGTCATGTTTGCCAGTGAGATACCGGTAGAGCAGGTGCCCATGACGTTGGAAATTGACAATCCATCGAGAGGGCGATCCAGCGGGACATTCGACCCCGTGACGAGGTTTCGGACTCCGTTTACGCGGATATTGCTGAAGCTGATGCTGTGCGCGCGTGCCCATTTCTCCACCGGGCCGGGCACAGGGTCACTGGCCTGAATACCCTTGTTCAGCAAGTCGATGGCGAGGAATGTGCGGGCGTGATCCAGGGTGACGTTGTTGCCGCTGATATTCTCGATGAACCCGCCGCGTCCGTCTCTGCTCTTAATGAAAATGCCGTTTTGCCGGCCCGCGATCTGGCAATCTTCGATGTGAACGTTGCGAATGCCGCCGGACATTTCGGTGCCGATTGCCAGCCCGGCAAAGATGCTGCTGAACAGGGTGCAGTTCTTGATGACGACATTTTCGGTGGGACGACCCATCCGCATTGCTTCCAAGCCGCGACCCGACTTGAGCGCGATGGCGTCGTCGCCCGTATCGATGTTGCAGTGTTCAATCAGCACGTCGCGACAAGAATCCACGTCGATCCCGTCGCCGTTGGAACTGACGGAGCGGATGGTGAGATTTTGAACATGGAGAGTCTGACAGAACAGCAGGTGAATGGACCAGAGCTGTTGGTACTGTGTGGTGAAGCTTTCCAGAACGACATTCGTGCCGTTGGCGAGTTCGATGAGCACGGGTCCGCGGGGACGGCGGAGACTGCTAAGGCTGATCGGCGGGCCGAAAATCGAGCCCGGGCCGGTAATTGTGACATGGTTGGCGTTCTCGGATGAGATGAGCGCCCGATGGCCCTCGGTGAATTCGCCCTCCCAACGAACGCGAACGAGCGGGTAATCATCGATATCGGGACTGCCGCTGAGGTTTGCTCGCGATTCCAATTTCAGTGTCGTGTTCGAGCCAACAATGATGCTGCCGATGAGGTAGTTGCCCGCCGGCACAACCACGGTCCCGCCGCCGGCGGACGCACAGGCATCGAGCGCTTTCTGCACGGCTGCCGTGTCCCTGGTGTGCCCGTCACCCTTGGCCCCGCAACCGCGCACGTTCCACGCATTGGTAGCCGTTGTTGCGGATGAACCCGAGGATGGATCGGCCGCCCGGCAAAGAGTGCAAGCGAGCAACAGCGCGACATTTAGGATGATTTCGCGAATCATAGATGTCGGGTTTGTCGAACAGCCAATCGGTATCAGCCTTCTGGTCACAAATACAAGTTCAAAACCTTCCATCGACTGCTGAAGAGGTGCCACAGACAGTCGGTGCGATCGCGGGTTGGGGCAGTTTAAGCTTGACGCTTCCGCGCCTCGACCTGTCTCATTGTGTATCAGATGAAGACGATCCAATCTGCTTCCGTGTTCGGTCTCGGCAAACTCGGTGCCTGCATCGCCGCGACTCTGGCGGCGCGAGGAATTGAGGTCGTGGGTATTGACATTGATGATGAAAAGGTGCGGCGGTTGAACGATGGTCTGCCGCCCGTGGAGGAGCCCTTGTTGGCTGACATGATCCACGCAGGCCGCAAGCGTTTGCGGGCGTCAGGCGATCCGCAGGAAGCAGTGCAGACAGACGCGTCATTCTTCATCCCGCCGACAGCGAGTCTGCCGGACGGGAGTTTTTCCAACGAATTTCTTCTCAGGGCCATGCGCCCCTGCGCCCAGATAATGGCCGCCGCTGGCAAACGCGGACACGTGTTTGTCTGCAGCTCCACGACGACGCCGGGCGCCTGCGATTCAGTGTTGATCCCGATGATCGAGAAGGAAACGAAATGGACTTGTGGGCGCGACTTCGGATTCTGCTACAACCCCGAGTTCATCGCCCTCGGCAACGTCGTGAACGGCTTGCTGGAACCGGACCTGGTATTGATCGGCGAATCCGATCCCGAGAGCGGGGAAGCGTTGGAGGATCTGTACCGGAGATACAACCGGAATCGGCCGCAGATCAGCCGCATGTCGGTCGTCAGCGCCGAGTTGACGAAGATTTCGCTCAACAGTTACATCACGATGAAAATCAGTTTTACGAATCAGCTCCGGATGATCGCGGAACGGTTTCCAAAAGCGGACATCCACGCGGTGCTGGACGCGATCGGCAACGACAGCCGGATCGGAAAGAAGTATCTGCGGGCCGGCCTGAGTTATGGCGGTCCATGTTTTCCGCGTGACAACCGGCTCATTGCATACACAGCGCGGCAAGTCGGCGTGTCCGCGCCGCTGGCGGAAGCCTCGGACAAGGTGAATGAGGACGCCAAACTAGATTTGCTCGAGAGAGTGAAGTCGCGGATCACAAGCCGGGACACGGTGGCTGTCCTTGGTCTGACCTACCGGCCGGACACGTATATCACGGAGGAATCGGCAGGTCTGCATCTGGCGCAGCATCTGAAGCAGCAGGGATACCGTGTGGTCGTCCACGATTTCGCCGCGAAGCCAGCCACCAATACTGTACTGCGAGAGTTTGAAGTGATCGAAGATCCGTCGGATTTCCCATCACGCGAGGACATTGCGCTGGCGGTCATCTGCTGCCCGTGGCCGCAGTATAAGGACGTGAAGTTTGCTTCTTCAACCAAGGTGTTGTCGGCTTGGCAATTGTAGGACGCTGACAGCCGGGACTGGGAGGCTAATCCTTGTCGCGCAGCTTACCGATGTCGATGTTCGAAGTGAAGCTGGTTCGTTCCTTCAGCTGTTTGCGGAACCGCAATATCCAACTCCCCGGCATAAGATCCACGACGCCACGGTAGAACAATTTCTGTAACTGCCGCTTCAATCGGTACAACGTTCGATAGACCCTGCCCAGCATACCGTCCGGCCGTCCGTACTCCCGGCAGATGATCCCGGCCTCGCGGTACATGTTACGCTTCACCCGCAGGTCGGCTGACTGACCGTGCTCGTGAAAACGGTAATCCACCAAGTAGAAGGGCAAGTGACCGACCTTATAACCGGACTTGCCCAGGCGCAGGATGAATTCGTAGTCGCAGCCGTTGAGAAAATCTTTATGACGGTACAACCCAATCTGATCGTGAACCGCCTTGCGTACAAACAGTGCTTGATGAATGATATAGCAAAACCGGATATAGCGTAGCACGTTGTAGTCGTAACAGGCTTCCCGGCGACTAAAGATGAATGTGCCGTTGTCATCTACGAATCGCGCATCGCCAAAGAGTGCGTCCCACTCGGGATGCTCTCGAAACGCTTCGGCCACCATTTGAAACACACCCGGACGAACACAGTCGTCCGAATTCAGGATGTAAACGATGTCGCCCGTTGCGCGCTGAATCCCCTTGTTCATCGCGTGGTAGTGACCCTCGTCCTTCTCCGATAGCCAGGACAGGTGGGGATACTGCTTCAACAGATCCACTGTCCCGTCCGTTGAGGCGCCATCGATGACGATGTGTTCCCAATTCTGATAGGCCTGCGATCGGACGCTTTCGATGGTGTTGCGAATGGTGTGAATACTGTTGAAACTGGGGGTGATGACGGAGATCTTCGGAAGGTCTGACACGGTTTACCTCTAGCACACCATCGACCGGGGTCAAGCAGTGAAAGGATTACCAACCAGGCTGACTCCGTCGTTTGAGTAATTCATCAAACACGGCGGCCATGCGTTGCCCATAATGTTCAATCGTATAGTAATTCGCGTATTTCTGCTTGTTGGCTTCGGACATGCGGGCGCGAAGGGCGGGATCCCTGGCAAGGGTGATGATTTTCTCGGCGAGGTCCGCCGGGTTTCGTTCGGCCACAAACAGGCCGTTGGTACCCTCTTCCACAATCTCGGGGATTGCCGCACGCCGCGTGGTGACAACGGGCAATCCCGCGCCCATCGCCTCGACCAGTACCAAACCAAAGGTCTCATATCGATAAAAGGTCGGGAACACGAGGACGTCGCTGCCGCAGACGATCTTCCATTTCTGCACGCCGTCGACCATCCCCATGAAGTCAATGCAGGAAGCCAAACTGCGCTCGCGAATGAGACGTTCGGCCTCTGCGGCGTCTTTCTCAGACCACCAGGCGCCCGCAAACACGAAATGGGCTTCCGGACAGCGTGCCCGCACCAGTGGAATGGCGTCGAGGATTACGAATACACCCTTTTCTTTCACGAGATTGCCAAGGTAGAGCACGGTGAATCGGCTGGGCAGCTTGGTTACCGCCGGCAATGTGGATGGAACCTCGATCCCGGTCGGGACCACAAACACCTGGTCTTCGCGGAGATGATTCAGGAAATTGAAGCGCAAGCCCCTGCCGAGTACAACAGCCGCTGTTGCACCGCGGATCGTCCAGTCGAGCGAGCGCCGCAGCCAACCGGGCGACTTCTCACGAAACTCGGGCAACCCGTTGCCGTGTCCGTATAGAACAATCGGCGCGCCAAAGATCCGGGCGATCGCGAGAAACAGTGTGTCTTTGAGAAAAGCGTTGCGGTTGAGCGAAATCGGGTAAAAGACAAAATCGAACCGCTGACTAAAAAGATGAGTGAACTCACTTACAAGTTGTCGAGCCAACAGCGCGAGCTTCCGCCAATGGAACACTTCCAACTCGCGGTAGTCGCGCACCACGGTCAGGTTAACAAAGGTTACCTCGAACCGCTGGGGGAAGGAGGATCGCAACAGTGCCTGATAGGTCATGGCGGGGCCGTAGATGGGCGGCGGCAGATAGCCGAAAACGAGTAGCTTGGCACGCGGGTTTTTCTCCGTCGCAGGAACGGATTTCACTCCACACCTTCCCAAAGGCCCTACAAATAACGCAACCGCAAGCAGAGTAAGAGCACTGATCGCTACACCGAGACGAATACTGGTTGGCGCATAGCGAAACTGGACAAGGTGTGTACCCGGTTCGACAAACACCGCGCGTTGAACGCCATTGGCGCGGGAAATCACCGTTGGATGTCCATCGACCGTCACGCGCCAGCCAGGATAGAAGGTATCGGCAAGTATCACGTATCCGGGCGTGTCGGTTTGCGACGCAATGTCCACGCGGGTTGTTCTGTCGGTGACGATGCGGACTTCGGCATGCACCGAGAGCGGGCTCCACTCCGCTGGCGGCTGACGATCCGTCTCGATGATCGGAATCGGCTGTGCCTGCCAGTCAGGACGAGCCATTGTTCGTTTGCATTCCTGCAGATTGGACGCCGTCAGGTAGTGAGCGGCGAATTGGGCGCGTGGGAGAGCCACGGTATTGCGGTAGATTCGAACCCCGTCTTGATCGCTTACCAACTCAAAGCGCGGATCCATCGGAATCTCGTTGGTATTGCATAGCACGTGGGTGACGGCGCACATTCCCAGCACCGCGGCATTCGACAGGCACTTGGTTTGCCTGAGCACATCCCGCATCGTCAGGGGCCGCATCGACCCGTCTGCGTCGAATGCCTGGATGTCATAGGCCATCAGGATGTCGACATCGAGAATCCCCCGCATTGAATTCGGCCAGTGATACACACGGGTCGCTGATTGCTGCAAGAACTGCGTCTGCGCAGAGGGTGGATACAGGGGGGATGTCTTCAGGTCGAGCATTGGTACCAGGCACCACGCGGTGGTTGTGAGGTCAATAATCGCCAATCCAAGAAGAATCCATCCACAAGACTTTAGCAATCGGCCCCGCAGCCGCGCCAGCGCCACGGCAATCGAGGCGCCGCCGGCCCCCAATGGAATCCAGAATGCCGGGTCCGTCAAACGATAGTGCTTCCAGAATGCATCGACCCGTGTCTTCAGCCAATCTGTTCCCGAGGCCAGAAGACCCGTGAGCGTACCCACCGCACGGCGCGCGACAAAACGATTCGAGATACGCGTGAGAGGCTCGGGCCACAATGTGTAAGCGGTTTGGATTACCAGTATGCCGATTGCCACAAGGCCCAAGAACACCAGCAGTCCGCAGAGTGTCTTTCGCCAGCGGCGGTTCGGATCCCAGTGGGCAGGGGAGGTTTGCTTCAACAAGCTGTCCAGTCCGTATGCCGCCAGCCCCGCGGCGGCAAAAACGTAGGCGATAAAGAACCGGTAGTAGAAACGCTCTCTTACCGGTGGTACGAACACGAGCAAGGCCACGACACCGAGCGCGCACCATGTCAGCACCTTGACCTGCGGTTCACGCCAGGCGGCAACCGCCAGCAGCAGCATGGCGAAAGAAACGATGCCGATATACCCTTGAAAATCAATGGCCGTGGTGTGAATCGCCTTGAACAAATCGAACGACTCCGTGCTGCCCCACAAGGCCGGGATGACAAATGTGCTCAAGTATGGAATCGATTCCAATCCCTCAAGAAAACCACCCGATTGACCGGCGAGGCGTCCCGACGCGTCCACATGCATAAGCTCCAAGGTTGGCAATAACTGGAACGCGGACAAGAGTATGGCTGTTGTCCCGGCCCAAGCCGTTACGGAGACGAGGCGGGGGAGGCTTAATTCCCTGCGCCTGATGAACGCCGTCGCCGCCGCGTATATCGCCAGCAATAAGAGCACAAAGGCCGCGGTTTGGATGCTGCCTGAGATGATGGCCACGCCGGCAAAGAGACCCGTGGCGGCCACGTACCGGGGGCTCCTACTTTGCAGGGCTTTGTCGAAACAAATAATCACCAAGGGCATCCAAGCGAACGCCCGGATTGTTGGATGCCAATACAAGAAGGCAAACTCGGTATTCAGGCAGTATGCCAGGGATCCGAGCAAGGACGGCAGGAAACCCAGCCGCCAATGTCGGAGCAGCAAGAACATGAACACGCCGGCTGCCAGAAAGTGAAGCATGATGCTCCAGTCATAACCGGCTGGCATTGGCAGCAGCAACCAACAGGGAAGTTGGAGGGGGCAGGCATACGAAAGGGTACTCACTGCATAGTAGGGGAAGCCGCACCAGACCAAGGGGTTCCAAATCGGGCATTGGCCGCTACGCACGCAACGCTGGAAGTAGATTGCTTCGTTGCAGCTGTCCCCGATCGTATCGATCAAGAAATGGTTCTTGACGTGGAAGTGTGTGACGTTCGCTCCAAAGGGAAGCTCCAACTGGTTCAGAATATCGGTTGCCGCCAGGGTGCTCCGTCCACAGATCACGGGCCAGAAGAACACCGTCAACACCAGCGTGATCGCCAGCAGGCAAGCAGAAGTCTTTTGCCAGTCCTTCATATGGTCACGCCGCCTCACCGATCACAGCCGTCTGATTACCGTGTCGTGAGTGCAATCAGATTTCCCAGCCGATTTCCGCTCATTGGCATACATGCGAGAACGCACGAACGCCGTCACACACGGCATCGATTTGAGTATCGGTCAACTCTGCGAACATCGGTAGCGACAGAATTTCTTCGCTCAGTTGTTCCGACACAGGGAAGCTCCCCTGCGGGTATTGGAGGTCGGCATACGCCGCATGACGATGGATCGGGACCGGATAATGGATGCCGGTTTGAACGCCGCGCTGCGCCAGAAACTCCTGCAGTCCAGAGCGGTTGGGGTGCCGCACCACATACAGATGAAACACGTGTGTGCGATGCGGCGCCACCCGCGGCGTCGTGATCGCCGGCACTCCTGCCAGCACCTCCGCGTACCGTTGCGCGTGCCGGGCGCGCGACGCGTTCCAGTCCGCCAGATGTTTCAACTTCACGCGCAGGATCGCCGCTTGGACGGTATCCAATCGGGTGTTTCCGCCCTTTTCCAAATGGACGTACTTCTGCTTCTGTCCATAATTGCGCAGCAGACGCAAGCGGGCGGCGAACGACTCATCGTTCGTGATGATCATTCCTCCATCGCCGCAGGCACCGAGGTTCTTGGCGGGGTAGAAGCTGAAGCAGCCCGCCAAGCCGAAGGTCCCCGTTGTACGGCCCTTATATTGGGCCCCATGCGACTGGCAGGCATCTTCGATGACCACCAATTTGTGTCGTTGCGCGATGGCCATGATGGGATCCATCTCGGCGGCCTGACCATACAAGTGGACAGGGATAATCGCCCTGGTTCGAGGGCCGATCGCTGATTCGATGCGAGCGGGATCAATGTTAAACGTCGCTTCCTCCACGTCCACAAGAACGGGCCGCGCGCCGACCGCTGACACGGCCAGTGCGGTAGCAATGAATGTATTCGCGGGCACGATCACTTCGTCGCCGGCTCCGATGCCAGACGCCTGGAGACACAAGCGCAGCGCGTCCAAGCCGGAACCAACGCCGACTGCGTGTTGGGCGCCGGTAAATTGGGCGAACTCCTTCTCAAATGCGTCAACCGCGCGGCCCAAGATGAAATCGCAATTCTTCAGGACTTCTGCAATGGCCGCGTTCAGGTCTGCGTGCAACGGCTTGTGCTGCGCTTGGAGGTCGGCGAAGGGTATCGTTGTCATTTTCGTATCCGCAGTCCCAGCAACACGATCGGTCTCAGGATGCTCCACCAACCGGTAATCGGTTTCATTTTGGTGTATCCAAGTTCGTGTGGTGGGTAGATTTTCGTTACCGGCACTTCCTTGACTTTGTAACCCAGTGTGATGGTTTTGTAGAAGAAGTACGGTTCCAACTCGTACTTATCGAGCCAGTCCTGATTCAGGTCGATTCTCTGATCACGCAATAGCGAGGTGCGATAAGCGCGAAAGCCGTTTGTGCTGTCGGTGATACGGTTTCCTGTAATCAGTGAGAACAGAAGAGGATGCACCACCCGCGTCGCAAAAATGCGATACAGTGGCATATTGCCGTAACCCCCGCCCTTGAGGTAGCGTGACCCTTGGACATAATCACAGCCCTCTTCGACCATCGGTTGTAGCAGTTTCGGGATGAGCAACGGATCATCCTTGTCATTGCCTGCCATATTGATGACGACGTCGTAGCTGTGGTCCAAGGCGTACTGGTTGATGGTTCGTAAAGCCGCTCCCACACCTCGATTCCGTGGATGACTCACGATGGCGACATTGGGAAACTTCCGAATGCGCTCAACGCTGTCATCCGTCGAGCCGTCGTCCATTACGGCGATGTCGTATGAACGCTCCTTTGGAAAGCGGCTTAGCGTCCGGTCGATCTTGACCCCTTCGTTGTAACAGGCCACAGCGACCAATACCCGAAGGGGAGCCGAGTTTGTCTTTGATGCCCCTTGGTCCGTCATCGCGCTGTTGGCATCTCGGATGGGATCGCGCTCCGTCACGCCTCCCGATCCTCTGAAGACTTCACACTCTCTCGTCCCGGTCGCATGGCCCGAATAATATCAGAAGCAGCGTTGATATCAACCGCAATGTGGTCGGGTTTTTCATTCATCAATTGCTTCCGATTCCGAATCCCACTCAAAACGGCAATCGTTGATAATCCGAGCGCCTTGCCTGCACCGATGTCCACTTCGGTGTCGCCGACGATCACGCCGCCGGCGTACTTGAACCGATTTGTTTGGATAAGACGCCGCTTGGTGTCAGCACCATCTCCAATCGGGCTTGCAGAGAGTATCCCGGAGAAGAATCGGCGGAGGTCGAGCCGATCAATCTGTTGATGCAACAATTCCGGCTTCTGACGCAATGTAACGAGGACCAACGGGTGACAATCACGGAGACGGCTCAGCTGCTCCTTCGCACCGTGAATGATCGAATCGAATTCCAAGTAATCCGGCCTCTCGACTCTCTCAAGCCAAAGCGCCTGATACGTGCTTTGTGGAATGTGCTCGTTGCCCGTGCGCGATAGGATGGTGCTGACGGGCATGCGATCTCGTTTCATTTCCCAATAGATATCTTTGCCTATTCCCAAACCCGCGTGCTGAAGCACGATGTCACAGTGAACTTTCCAGTAGCGCTGCGACACATCCAAGATCGGCCCATCGAGGTCAAGGTAAATGGTCATGCCGAGAACGCCATGGTTGAAATCGAAAACTTCGGCAATCCCATTGGCAAATCGCTCCTGCTAGACTTGGGCCATACGTCAGCGGGCCGACTTGCCTTTCAGCCACTCACTTTGGTTCCGAAACCTTGTATTCAAGTCGACCTTCTGCCCCCCGGGCCGGCATTGGGCTTCGCCCGGCTGGCGTCATCGCGTTTGCGCTCCCTAGGCAGATACGGACCTTCCGTCGTGATGGGGGTACAGGACTCTCGGCGACAGGTGAACCAACGAATCCGGTGCCTGAGAAACATCTTTCTGTTGGCCAAGTCGAGCATGGCTACGAGACTTGGTCGTGTGTGTAAAGCTCCCGCCAAACCCGCATCATGACCAAGTTCTCTTGGAATTGGCCGATCATTGGTGCGATCTTCTGGCCGAGATGCATCTTCAGCAGCAGCAGCGGGCCATTCACTCCGGCCCTGAGGGTAAATGGCAGGCTGGCGGGGAATTTCGGGTTGATTTCAATCAGGTAAAGCGATCCATCAACAGCACGGATACATTGGATGTTGCCGCGAGGAACAAGACCAAACTTCCTCACGATTTCTGCGCCGTAGGCAAGCAGTTGTGGGTCTTTGACTGTGCGTCCCTTGACCTGCATACCGGCTTTGACCTGAAGGCGCTGCTTGGGAACGAGACTGATCAAATTGCCATCAAAATCTGTCAGTACGTCGATGGTGAATTCCGCGCCTTCGATAAACTGCTGGATCATTGCGTTGGACACCCGGTCAAGGAAGAAATCCAGTTCATGCTTGTCGCGCACGATGTGAACCCCCACCGTTCCCCGGCCATCGCGGGGTTTTACGACGAGCGGAAACGGCGGCAGAGGAACCCTGCCCAAGTCATCTTTCAACAACGTGGGAGGGGCGAGCACGCCAAGCTCGGCACAACGGCGGGCAGTCAGGGATTTGTCCTTGGCCACCCGCACCAACTCAGGGGGATTGGTTATTACGCGAATACCCTCGGCCGTGAACGTGGGCGCGTGATCCGCAAATGTTTGAAGCTCCTCGTCAATGACCGGGAAAATCACGTGGACTTGCTCTTGACGGCAGATTGCGAGAATGGAGGGAATAAAGTCCGACTGATGGGCTCCCGAGACGACATGCGATGCATCGGCCAGCAGGAAGCCCGCAGAAAGTCTGCCCATGTCTGCCCCGATAAGCCGAACGGGAACCTCATTTTGGTTCCTCAAAGCCTCAATGATGGCAACGCCGGGGATGGACCCCGCTGACATCACGAGGACGTTCAGCTTCATTTCGTGACCCGTATCGGTCTGCCGCCTTCTCTCATCGACTGGGCGATGGCCTCGAGCACGCGGACGACAGCCAAGCCGTCGGACGGGCTGCAGAGGCCGATCTCGCCCTTCTGGAGACACGAGATGAAGTAATCAGCCTGAGCGCGCATCGGTTCAAAGGCATGGACGATGGGAATCACGACATCGCCCTCTCTGGTAACCAACTGGAATTCGCCAAAATCCCTGTAGAACGTGTGCCGTAAGACTTTTTTGTCGTAAATCATGATCGACCCGGTTGTCGCCATGTCGTCCCACGACACCATCTTGCGATCGCCAACGACGGTGACCTGCCGCACCTTCTTGGGATCAAGCCAACTTACGCGGATGTTGGCCAGCACCTGGTCTGGGTACGTCAGCGTAATGAACGCCACATCTGCCTTGCCCTCTTGCAGATAGTAACTGCCCCGTGCGCTGACCTCGTGCGGCGGCTGGCCCAGCAGATAATTAAAGATGGAGATATCGTGCGTGGCCAGATCCCACACGCAATCCACGTCCTGACGGATCGGACCCAGGTTGGTCCGCGTGGCATGTAGATAATAGAGCCGTCCCAGTTCGTCCGAGCTAATTAGCTCGCGCAATTTGACGATGCCCGCGTTGAATAGGAACACATGCCCGACCATCAACACCATGCCGGTCTGCTTCGCCAACGCGACGAGTTCTATCGCCTCGGCTGTGCTGGCCGCCAGCGGCTTTTCGCAAAGCACATGTTTGCCCGCCAATAACGCCTTCTTAGTCAGGTCAAAATGAGTGGCTGTCGGCGTGGCGATGACCACTGCCTTGACCTGCTGGTCGTCAAGGACCCGCTGTAGATCACCGGTCACCTCGACCATGGGGAACAGATCGCGGATCGATTCCAAGCGCCTCGGATTCGAGTCCACGCAGTACAACACTTTGGCCTGCTTGTGACTGGAGAAATTGCGGATGTGATTCGGCCCCCAATGGCCGCATCCGATGACAGCAACCCCCAATCTCCCTGCTGGCCCTTGAGTAGTCATACCGGTTTGAGACTGACAATTCACCACAGAATCAGCTCGCTGTGCAAGCAAAACTTTGTGACCTGTTCGCGCTGCGAATTGATGCAAGACAAGAGGCGCTGCAACAAGGCGCGTCGTGCGGGGAAGAAGGTTGTTATCCGACGATGGGTCAACACCAATTAGTGCTCCGTCAAAGTTCAATCGCTGGGGCCGCCGATGCAGGGCCGCCGTCAGAACCGTGGGCGCACGCGCGACACGGTGTCCGTGCTGATCTCCAGTCCGTCAGCAATGTCCTCATCGGACAGTTCTTGATCGGCCTTCAGTAGAATGCGGGGGCGAGCGAGTGTGGGGCCCGGGGCGAGGCTCGGCTGAATCGACGAACGCAGTTGTTGGCGATCCCCGTTGCCCAACCGCACAACAGGCTTCTGTGGCGTACAACCTCCCTGACCTGCCCCAGAGTGCCCCCATCCGTCCCGCAAATCGACTTTGACAGGGCACTGCATCAGATGTTCCAAGTCACAATCCAATTCGTCCCCGACAAAAACGGCTCGACATCACTGTCAACCGTGATAGAGTGGCGGGCAGCCATTTTACCGAAACTCACGACAGTCGTGGGACATGTGTCAAGCGCGGAGTATCGCTTGGAATTTGAATGCCGATGATGGTTGCCACCACCGTAAGAGAGGAAAACCTCTCGGAAGCCCGTGGCATTCAGGTGGTTGAGCGGCGATCTTATGGAGTTTTCAATTATCACTCCCAGTTTCCGGGGCAGCCAGTGGTTGAAACTGTGTATTGCTTCGGTCGCTGATCAAGAAGGCGTCCAGCACGAGCACATCGTACAAGATGCGTACTCGGATGACGGTACCCTAGACTGGCTGCCGCACGATCCCCGAGTCGCGGCGTATGTGGAGAAAGACGGCGGCATGTACGATGCAGTCAATCGCGGCCTGCGCCGAGCCCACGGGGAAATCCTCGCCTACATCAATTGCGACGAGCAGTATCTTCCGGGGACGTTGCGGGCGGTGTACGATTTCTTTGGCCGACGTCCCAACACGGCCGTGGTGTTTGCCGACATGGTCGTAATCAATCCCAACGGAAACTACATCTGCCAACGCAAGGCCATGGTTCCCTTGAAATCCCATCTCTGGCTGCGGTTCCCGGCTTACACGTGCTCCATGTTTTTTCGTCGACGCGCTCTGGAGACGCACCAACTGTATTTCGACACCCGGTGGCACGACATCGCCGACCTGTTTTGGGCGATGAGCCTCTTGGAAAAGGGGGTCAGCATCTCGGTGATGCGCCGGTTCACCTCCGCGTTTACGGTGACCGGGGACAACATGAACCTCAAAGCGAACGCGGAACGCGAAGATCGAATCAAATGGAACATGACGCCCCCTTGGATCCGTAGATTCGCGCCGGCGGTCGTGCTGCACCACCATCTCCGGAAATTCGCACATGGTTTGTACTCGCAGAAACCGTTTACATACAGCATCTTTACGCAAGCGGAACCCGGACATCGGACCCGGTTCGAGGTGCCCCACCCGACGTTCGTTTGGAAGTACGGTCGGTCGGACGAAGTGAAGAAGGCAGCCGGGCAAATCGCAGCTAATACGTCATCATAATTCGCCAAGTGATGTTGCCACTCGTCCCGCCAAGCGGCGGGGGGAAATTGTTGATCCTATCTCCGGCCCGCGGGGGCGGGAAGGAGGTGACCACGGTGGTCAGTGTGCCGGTGTCAACCCCGGACGGCCCACTGATGATTAGTTGAACCGCGTTCGTAGCCACAGTCGTGCATTGGTGGGCTACAATCGGCGCCGACGCGTTGCTCACAAATCCATCGCCGAACTGTCACAGGCGGTCCGTGATCGCACCGCCAGGAACGTCCGTGAACGTCACCGTGAGGGGCACGGATCCGTACTAAAGCGGCACGAGAACAAGGAAGTCGAACTCGACTGGCGAGTGGCGGCGATGAGGCCGAGCAAGGACAAGGCGTTGCTGGCCTGCAACAATTTCCTGACGTTGACGAGCATCCCCGCCGAGGTTTATAGATTACCGCCTCGGCAGTCGCAGCGCGCTCGAATGGGTGATCGACCTTAAACTAGCTCGCGAGCGCAATCGCCGTAGGGTGATACGAATGAAAGTGGCGGTGGAGACCAACTGGTTGTACATGATGCAGCGGGGATGCGCGCGATACGTTCAAGGTTTGCTGCGCGGATTGGAACAACTTCACGCCCCGGATTTGGACTGGTTCCCGCTGGCGTGGCCGGTGGAGAACTTTTCATCCGCCCAGCCGCGGCGGGCGATCCGAACAGCGTATCGCGAGTTGGTATGGGCGAACTGGCAGGCGCCACGGATTCTTCGCAGGCGGAACGCGGAGGTGGTTCATCTGACGGGACATATTCTGGCTGATCTGCGGTCGCCCAGACGGGTGTACACGCTGCATGATCTTGACATCGTTCATCATCCCGAGCGCTTTCGTCCCTGGCCGAGGCATCGTCTCCAGCGACATTTGCCAATGATCGCGAAGCAGGATGCGGTCATTTGCGTCAGCCGGTTTACCGCGGACGAAGCCATGCGACTTCTGGGATTGCCGGCCTCCAAGCTGGAGGTTGTCTACGAGGGCTGCCATTTCACACGAGACTCGGCAACGCAGGAAGAGCAGGCTCCATCCCAAGCGCTTCCGCCGACCTACTTTTTGTTTGTGGGCGCGATCGAACCCGGCAAGAACCTGCCTTTATTGAGGCAAGCCTATGAACTTGCGGCCGAAAAGGGAATCGATCTGCCGCCGCTTGTGCTTGTCGGTGGACGCGAGCGGGGCCTGGCCACCGAGGGACAGCCGCCCCCGGGCTGGGTGTACTTGGGCCATGTGTCGGACGGGCAGTTGTATTATTTGTATCGGAGGGCAATCGCGTTTGTTTTCCCGACGCGTTATGAAGGATTCGGTCTGCCCGTGTTGGAGGCCATGACGCTCGGATGCCCGGTTCTCTGTTCGCCAGTGGCCTCGCTGCCAGAAGTCGGAGGGGATGCAGCGTTGTTTGTGGACCAGACCCCAGAGGCCTATCTGGACGCCATGCGCACACTGGCGTCGGAGCCAAAGCTGACCCGTGAGTTGGCGGAACGTGGGTATCGTCAGGCCGCCGGGTTTTCGTGGCTGAAGTGCGCCACGGAAACTGTCGGGGTCTATCGCAAAGTTCTAAACCGGTGAGACCGTTGTTGCGGCAAGGGGCTATGCTTTCGCAGCAAGCCCGATATTCTGCAATTCGTCTTCGGTATAGAATTGGCGGGCAAGGTCGGAACATTTTTCACGCACCCGCCCCATTTCTTCTTCGGTGAGTCGCGTCCGCCACAAGTCCATGTTCTGCGCCGAGTTGCGCACGACGCTATTCCAGATGTACCCGTCGGGACTGGCCTCGGCCATGCAAAAATGGCGCGTATTGATTTCTTCGCGAGGACCATACGGCAGACCCAGGCGCTCAAAAATCGTCCGAAACTGCGCCAACGGATTTGAAGACAGATCCCGGTGACGGGCAAACGTCCATTCGGGATGGGTTTCGCGATAGCGGAGGATCACGCTGTGGATCAGGCGCCACAGCAAAATGGCCTGGTCGACAACATCCTGTCTCTGCTCGGCGAATTTGCGGATCTCGTCTTCGAACGGGTGCAGGTAATCGCGCATCAATAGAGACTGCTTCAGAAAATGGTCGAACGGGTGTTCCCAGCGCAAGGATTTGAAGCTGCCGACGAACGCCGCCGGGTGACGAATCAGCACCAGCACATCGGCCGAAAACCGCTGGGCGAGCCATTCGGCCGAAAAGAACGCTTGTGGATCACGAAGTAACGGACGGCATCGGCGAATTCGGTGGGACTGAAACTGCGAAAAATCTCGTGCCATCCGCGCCACATCCCAAGGCGTGCGCGTCGCCTTAAGTTCCTCGAGAATCTGGTATCGAAACTGGAGCGTCTGTTCGATTGGACGAATATACTGCTCTTCGTTCTCCTCGCAGATATAGGTGAACCAGTATTGAAAATGCGCGGCACAGCGTCCCGGCCGGCACACGAGATTGAACGGCTCTTGGACGTAGCCAGTGGACGGCGAGGCTCCGATGATCCGTCCCACCCACGTCGTGCCGGAACGTGGTGCTCCTGTGACGAGTATGGGACGAAGCCCGCCAGAGGCCCGCACCGAGGAGGCGGAATCAGTTGTTGACACGTGTTGCATGGTCAGGTGCCCGACCTGAATCGTCGAAAGCCTGTGAGTTTCGCTGGCCAGACCCGTCAGCGGGGTCAACCGGCAGCGGAACGCTGACGAAATAGCAAAATTCGTTCCAAGACGCAATGGAAATCGGCCTCGCAAGGGCAGAAGAGCGCGGTCGATGGGGAAAGACGGCTCGACATCAGCACGCTACGTGGTACATTGCGAAGCAGCGATTACAGGAAGCTGCGAAGGTTGTGAGAATAGTGAGAACGAGAGAGAGCGCGCCTCATGACCGGGCTTTTGCCTTCTCGGTTTGCGAGCGGCCCAATCGCCTTGGATTGAAATAACACATCTCGACGATTGAACGATCAGCGTATGGATTTCTCCGTCATCACTCCAAGTTTTCGTGGTAGCCAATGGCTGAAGCTGTGCATCGCTTCGGTGGCCGATCAGGAGGGGGTAGAACACGAGCACATCGTCCAAGACTCCTGTTCGGACGACGGTACGTTGGACTGGCTGCCTCAGGATCCCCGTGTTAGGGCATACGTGGAAAAAGATGGCGGCATGTACGATGCCGTCAATCGAGGATTCCGTCGCGCTCACGGCGAAATCCTCGCCTACCTCAACTGCGATGAACAGTATCTCCCGGGAGCGCTGAAAGCGGTGCACGGCTTTTTTGCTGAGCATCCGCGCATCGACATGATATTCGCCGACATGGTGGTGATCGACCGTGCGGGCAATTACATCTGCCACCGCAAAGCCATGGTACCAATCCGATCACACCTTTGGCTGCGTTTCCCCGCGTTTACATGTTCCATGTTTATCCGCCGGCGGATTCTGGATCAGCAGGACCTTTATTTTGATACGCGGTGGCGCGATGCTGGTGATCTGTTTTGGGTAATGAAGCTTGTGGAGCGGGGCGTTCGCATGTCGATGATGCGTCGATTTACTTCGGCATTCACGGTCACCGGCAACAACATGAACCTCAAGCCGAACGCGTTGCGCGAGAATCAAAAGAAGGAAGAAATGACCCCTGGCTGGATCCGCCAACTGAAGCCGGCGATTGTGCTTCATCATCAGCTTCGCGGGCTTGTACATGGGCTCTATTTCCAGCGACCTTTCGGCTACAGCATCTACACATCGGAGCAGCCGGAACATCGTGTGCCATTCGAGGTAGCCCATCCGACCGTTCGCTGGCAGCACCAAGCCACGAGTATCCCCCAGGAGCCCCCCCGTGTACCTGCCTGACCGGTGGCGGATACCATGAAGATCGCGCTGGCGCAACTGGATGCCACCGTAGGCGATCTGCGCGGCAACGGGGCCAAAATCCTTGATTTCTATCGCCGTGGCGCTGCCGCGGGCGCGCATCTGGTCATGACGCCCGAGATGGCCATCACGGGTTACCCGCCGCGTGACCTGCTCTCCAAACACCGCTTCGTCGACGACAACCTGCGGGTTCTGGAGGAGCTGGCACCGCAGATTGGCGCCACTGCGCTGCTGGTTGGCTACGTCGATTTCAATCCCAAACGGCCCGGCCGCGATTACTATAACGCCGTCGCCCTGATCCAAAACGGCAAAATCGTCGCCCGTCGCCAAAAGATGCTTCTGCCGACCTACGATGTCTTCGACGAAGACCGCTATTTTCAACCGGCGGAATCGAATACCGTGGTTGAGTTCGCCGGCCGCCGATTGGGGCTGACCGTTTGCGAAGACATCTGGACGGAAGATTTCCTGCCCACGCGTTTGTACGAACGCAGCCCGGTTCTCGAACTGATGCGGGGAGACAAGCGTGCCCAGGTTTTGTTGAACATGTCCGCGTCGCCCTACCATCTGGGCAAGGAACACGTGCGCCACGACATGCTTCGAGCCGTGGCGAAACGTCAGGGCGTCCCGGTCCTGTACTGCAACCAGGTGGGCGGCAACGACGAATTGGTCTTTGATGGCAACAGCATCGCATTTGATGGCGCCGGCAACGTGATCGGCCTCGCGGCCGGTTTCGCTGAAGACCTGCTGCTGGTTGACCTGGACTCGCCGAAGACGATTGCGTTCCCGAGCGTCAAGACCGCCGCTGCCCTGCACGATGCCTTGGTGCTTGGGCTACGCGATTACACTCGCAAATGCGGCTTCAAATCCGTCGTGCTCGGACTCAGTGGCGGCATTGATTCCGCCGTCACGGCCTGTATAGCGGTCGCGGCACTGGGTCGTGAGAACGTCATGGGCGTATCGATGCCGTCGCAGTTTTCGTCAAGAGGCAGCGTGGATGATGCGCGCGACCTGGCGCACAATCTCAGGATTCGGTGGGAAACGATTGTGATCCAGGACGTCTTTCAACAGTTCAAAGCCACGCTACAACCCGTGTTCAAGGGATTGCCCGAAGACACCACCGAGGAGAACATTCAGGCGCGGATCCGCGGCACGACGTTGATGGCGCTCTCGAACAAGTTCGGTTGCATGCTGCTCACCACCGGCAACAAGTCGGAACTGGCGGTCGGCTATTGCACGCTCTACGGCGATATGAACGGCGGTCTCGGCGTCATCGCCGACGTGCCGAAGACGATGGTCTACGAACTCGCCCGGCATATCAATGAGTTGGGAAACCAGGCGAGTGGCAAGGATGGATTCCCGATTCCCTCGTCGTCCATCACGAAGGCGCCGTCCGCGGAATTGCGTCCAAACCAAACCGACCAGGATTCGCTCCCGCCGTACGACGTGCTGGATGCGATCATCAAGCGGTACGTTGAGGAAGTGAAATCGACGGTGGAGATCGTGAAGGAGACCGGTTACGACGAAAAACTCGTTCGCGACATCGTCCGCAAGATCGATCTGAACGAGTACAAGCGAAAGCAGACGCCGCCCTGTCTGCGTGTCACCACGAAGGCGTTTGGTATCGGTCGACGGGTCCCGATTGCGCAGCGGTACGTGGAATGAGGTGGAATAGGGTTGGTGTCACCAATTCTGCCGAATTGCGTTTGTCTTCGCTTTCAGAAAATGAAGTTGTGTTTGAGCCGTCCCGGCCGGGGTTAGTAGGTTCTCAAAAGCCGCCACGTGCCACCCGGCCCGTTGCCAGTTGACGAAGGGCTGTTGGTCGCCGTTGCGTTGCCGACGGTATTGGTGCCCAGGACCGGGGGCTGCCCGTTGATTCCCCCGCCGTTGAGGGGTGGAGGGAACGGAGTGGTGACGAGCGCTTGTGTGGTCGTGCTGACGCCTGCGGGCCCACTGACAATCAGCTGAACGATATTTGTGGCCGGAGCCAGGTAGCGGTGGAGCACCGTAATTTCGGGGATATTGGTGACAGCTCCGTCACCAAACTGCCAAAGTCGGCTTGAGATTGCACCGCCCGAAACGTCTCGGAAAGTGACCGTCATCGGCGCGGGACCGTAGTTGGGGGTTGCCGTAAAGGCTGCTGATGGCTGGATGGAGAACATGCCGCCAAGGCCATTATTGGGCCAACCCCAGGCGAGTACCGGCTCCATGCCGATCGGGCCGGTCCAGGCATTTGAATAAAGATCTGTGAGTCCCACACCGAAATTCGTGGCGACAGTGGTTGCCTCGTCGGCCCAGATGAACGTATTTGTGGTGCCATCCGCGAATTGAAACTCCCAGAAGTGCAGCCCCGGAGTACCGGAGGCGATGTGCCCGCGCGGGTCGGCGATTACGAGCGGAGATCCGGACAACCAGTTGGCGAGCAGGGTGCTACCGCTCAGCCACCAGGAAACCAGCGCCTCCCCGTCGACATTGGGACGAGGACCACAGCCATAGATATCCTCATCCTCGCCGCCGCTGTCCCACCCACAGTACTCAGTACCAGAGAACGGAACGGTAGGTGGGTGTCTCGGTTCGCCACCTCCGTCTCCGAGTTCAACCCACGGTTGAATCCGCGTAACGCCCGAGGCTTTGAATAGAATCAGACTCTTCCACCAGCGCGTTGTCAATCTGTACCAGTTCCATGACCATTGCGGCACGTCACCGGGAGAATTGCCTCCGTGCAGCCACCAACTATTTGTCCGTCCCAGCACATCGGGCATCATTGAGTACTGTTCGGGACTGACGAGAGGTTTTCCGTAGAGTCGTGCGACAATAAAGCAATTGGAATCTGTGGGCAACCACACGGGCGGGCTTCCGCTTCCAAGCTGAGCATTTGTATAGATTAACGTGCTATCTACGGGGCCGGCGTCCATGCTGGAGGAGTGGAAACTAATCGCATCGACGTAATTGTAAGCGGGAATCTCGAAAGAGTTGGTGAAGAGCATCAGCCCCCAGTTCGCAAGGCCATTGGCGGAAGGCGACCACACTTCGCAATTGGGGCAGACGAATTTAATTGCCTCGGTGGCGCTGCTGACAACCAAAGAGACGGGATATCCGCTACTGTCGACATTGGAATAAACGTCCTCTGGAAATATGAAATTGCTGCCATTTGGCTCATTCAGCACCTCGTAGGCGATGCTGTTGGTAAAGCGCAACGCTATATTCGACCAGAGCAATGAGTAGTCGCGGATGAAGCTGTTTAGGCTGTTTGTTTCGTCAGCCACTGGGGATGCATAGGAATTGGTGGGAGACCCCAAACCGAAGACGATCGGCACCGGATTTGTCAGCTCATTGTGATGGTCCGCAGGAACGTTCAACACTTTCAATGGCACAGGCGGATTGGGTATTTCGGTCGGCCGACCATTTCCCCACAAGCCGTAGTAGTAGGGAGGACCCCCGTGCACAAAACGGTCGATGTTTGTGAAGTCGTTCGTGCCGGCTGCGTTTGTAGTCATTGTCGACCAGCTTATCTGGAGACGGCTCCAGCCCGGTGCGAGGCGCGCGAATCGGTTGGATGCCGCTACAGTGGCCGTCGGCAGTTCCCCGATGTCGGCATGGGGATGGTTGGTATACCCGTGAGGCAGCACGAGGAACTGCGACCGATCACCTCCACCATTTTTGACGCCATTTACCTGAATGAAGTAATGGCCCAAGCCCAGATGGGATAGGACGACAGGAGGGAGGGCATTTGTAAGGGGGTTGAAGTGAAAGTCATATACTTCCACGCTTGTTCCGATCCGGTTGGAAATGGTGACAGTATCCCCCTCAAAGAAGATCCCCTGCGCTGTCCACGGAGCAATAGAAATAAAGTTCGTGCCGTAGCTGCCGTACTTGTTGGTAAAATAGCCGAAGGTCTGGCCATCCGCGCAAATCGCAATGCCTGACAGGCAGGAAAGGACCGTGCAGACCAAGCCCAATGTGCTCGCACGGATGAGGGCTCCGCAGCAGACCAAAAGTTGTTCTTGGATCGCGATCTTAGCAGGAACTATTACAGAAGAACGTCTCACGCGCGTTTCAGTGCCGCATTCGCCATGCCAAATTGGACAGCTCGCATCTTTGGTCTTGCCTTGTCCGCAAGTCAAGCAGAGAGGAGTCATCTTTACCATCGGTCGTAATCGCCTCGATATGTGTCCCGGCTGATACCGAGCATGCTCATAAGAAAAGACGAAAAAATAATCTGGACCCCCATAAAAAACAGCATGGACCAAAACAAGAGCCATCGCATCTCTGAAAACGCACCGAATCCTCTCTCCCTCCACTTCCAAAAAACGCCCACGTCTCCCAAAAATCCAACGAGCCCCAGGAGTGCTCCGGCCAAGAGTCCTGCCTCCAAGGGCAAACGCCGCAACCAGCGGCTCAGCCCAACGTTGGAGTGATCAAATCGCTCGGTGTAGGAGAAAATCTTGGCAAACAATCCAATTACCAGGATTTGCATGCCCAAGAGGGTGAACAGCACTCCGAAGAACATCGTGTGAATATCAAAGCAGACCTGACCAATGCAATGCATCCCCGGCAAAAGCCACAACACCAGCGGTAAACCCAGAGCTATCAATAGCAGGCCTGGACCAAGGAACAGCCAGTTCGGCGCGAGCAGGAGCATGAAACGCAGGTGCCTCCAACCATCACGAAAACTCTGCAGATGGGGGGGGCGTCCCCGCTTGTCCGTCCACAAGGTGATGGGGATCTCCGTCATGCGCACGCCCAGCTTGGCTGCCTTGATGACGAACTCGCTGGCAAACTCCATCCCCGTCGTACGCAGGTCCATGCGGTCGTATACTGCCTTGGTGAAACCTCGCATCCCGCAGTGTGAATCACCAACGCGGGTGTGAAACAACAGCCGCAGCATGCCAGACAGTACCGGGTTCCCAATGTACTGATGGTGCCACGGCATGGCGCCTGGCTTGATATCGCCCGTGAACCGGTTCCCCATGACCACCTCAAATCCCTCTCGCCACTTGGCTACGAAGCGAGGGACTTCCGTGAAATCGTAGCTGTCGTCGGCGTCTCCCATGATCACGAACTGCCCGCGGGCGGCGGCAATCCCCCCAGCCAAGGCATTCCCGTACCCTTTGGCCTCAACCCGAACCACCCGCGCTCCCAGTTGCTCAGCAATGTCCTGAGAGCCATCAGTACTGCCATTGTCTGCGACAATAACTTCTCCGCGGATCTGGTAGTCTCGAAAGGCACTCTGCGCCTTGGTGATGCACGCTCCCAACGAGTTGGCCTCGTTGAGACAGGGCATTACCACGGTCACTTCAACCTCTTGATTTCCGGACAAGCGATCGCTCCCGATGCGGTTCTGGAAGGAGAGTTTACCTGTGGGGGAGCGCAATGCCAACCGAATACCGTTGGCCCGGTCTAAAGGGTCGCTCCTCACCTTTTGTGCGTGATCGTCGGCGCCGAGGCCAACCCCTTCCCCTGGCGCCAGCACCGGTCGGTTCCGTGCGGTAACAGCCTGATTATCCGATCCGGTCTGCCCCACGACTATGCCCTGTTGGATCAAAGCACGGGCTGCTGGCACAACACTTGCGGAGATCGAGGATTTCACGTAGACTCGAGACAGTCTGAAAGCCTGAAGGCAGTCCGGGGAATGAAGTTTTCCGAAATCATCAACGACCAGCAACTGGCCACGGAGGCAATCCGTCGTTGGATCACGACGGGCGTTTGCATTGTGATTGCTCTCCTGACTGCCGACTGGATTGCCAGCGGCAGTTACCACATGTTGGCGATTTTGGGCTTGTTGGCGGTCACAGCTTTTGTGACCGCAGGGCTGCAGCGAAACGCCTGGATTCTGCTTGTGATCGGATGGCAGTTCAAAGGCTCTATCCACGCACTGCCTATCCCGATGGCTGCCCATGACATCGTGGTGTTGTTGGTCATGTTCGCTTACATCGCCCAGCGCGTCGTTGGTCAGACCACCAACCGCTCCAGAGGTGTATTGGGGGCGCTCGTGATGATGAACTGTTTATGGGTTGCCTGCACATTCGTGTTCCACCCGGTCGGTATCCACGCACTCGGGGCGGAGACGATGGGAGGGCGCCCCTACTTCAACGTATTCATCGGGTTGTGCGCATACTGGATTCTGGTGTACCTCCCCGAATCCTACACTCAGGTGACCAAGATTCCACTCTGGCTGATGGGCAGCTTGACGTTCTGTACGGCCCTCTCGGTGCTGGTGTACATCGTTCCTTCCCTGACACCCTACGTTTGGTTCTTCTACAGCGACGTTGACATTAGTAGCTATATAGGAAGCGTCCTTCATCCCACAGGCGAGGAGCCCGAACTTCAACGATTCCTCAGTCTTGGGACCTTTGGGCTGGGGCTGATCCAGTTCGTGGGAGCGTACTACCCGCCACGCAAGTTTTTGAATCCATTGCGCTGGCAGTTCTTGCTTACGGCCGTGGGTATTGCTGCGATACTGGCGTCCGGCTTCCGAAGCTCCCTGGCATTCGCGCTGGCATCCATAGTGCTAGCCTCATGGTTCCACCGGGGTTGGCGAGAAGTTGTCCTCGGGGGCCTGCTTGGCGGGATTCTGCTGGGGTTTCTCTGCTATGGTCAGGGTCGCTACTTTCAGTTGCCGCTGACTGCGCAACGGGCACTCGGGTCGTTGCCGGGCCAGTGGGACGAAGAAATCAGCCAGCAGATCAAAACAAGCAATGATCGCTGGCATTGGTGGGTTCAGGTGATTCACGAAGGCGTAATCAAGAACTGGTGGATCGGTGACGGGTTTGGCATGAGTGAAACGGATTATGACTTGATGGCGGGGGGACAAATGAGTTTCTATGAAAGTGCTGAGATCGCCGGCATTTTCCATAACGGCCCGTTGACGGCAATTCACAGCGCAGGAGTGGTTGGGCTCGTCCTCTACTATGCGCTCATAATCACGACCGCAGTGTACTCCGTCAAACTAGTTAATCGGTGCCGGGGCACGCCCCTGTTTCCTGCAACAGTATTTCTTGCGGTGCAAGTGGCTTGGGCACCTATTCAGTACACATTCATTTTCGGATCGTACGCCTCCAATTTGCCGGACCAGCTGTTTATGGCGGGACTGCTGACGCTGGTCTGGCATATGAGTGAGCAACAGCCACCCAAGCCTCTCGCAACGGTTCAGAGGCCGGTTTCTTGGAATCACCGGCCACGACCGGTTCCCCTATGAGAACGAAAGTGGTTTGGCTTGCGCCTTACCCGATTTTGTCCCTGGAGCCAGAAGTTCGACTGACACGAAGGCCATCTTCCGAGCACCCCTGCAGTTGGATCGTGGCCCTTTCCGACGCGCTCGCGCAGAGAACCGACTTGGAACTGCATCTGGTGACGGAAAACACGCGTGCCGGCTTCAATCAAACCGTGCAAAAGGGGCAAATTACGTTTCATGTCGTAAACACGGGCGTTCCATTCCTGAATCGGGGCTTCCCACCCTGGTTGCCGTTGAACGTGCTGACCCGCTTTAAGTGGAACATCGCTCGGTTGCTAAAGGAGATTCACTCCATCAAGCCGGACATCGTTCATGCGCACGGCACGGAAGCCGCCTATGCCCTCACGGCGGTCCGATCTTCCATTCCCTGTCTGATTTCCATTCAAGGAATTGTTACGGAGTATTTCCGTACGGATCCTTGTCTTCGCTTCCGAATCGTCCGCCACTACGAACAAGATGCCGTCCGCCACTCCCGCTACTTTACCTGTCGAACGAATTTCGACACCGGCTTTATCCGCGCCACCAATCCCAACGCCCGAATCTTCACGATCCACGAAGCGATGAATCCGGTGTACTTCCGGAACGAATGGCACCTGGAGGACGTCGACCGACTTCTGTATGTTGGCTCGCTGGAACCCCGCAAAGGCCTGGATATTCTTCTGCAGGCGCTCAAGCTCGTGATCCAAACGAGGCCGAACACCATTCTCTCCGTTGTCGGCGGCGGGGATCAGAGCCCGTATCGGCAACTGGCGGAGCAACTTCGCGTCTCTCACGCTGTCGAGTTCCTTGGCTATCGAGCGGCTGCAGAAATCGCCAGATTGCATCTCCAAAGCCAGCTATTCGTCTTGCCGTCGGCCAACGAAAACAGCCCCAACACGCTCGCCGAAGCGATGGTTTCCGGCCTGCCCGTCCTCGCCACGAGTGTGGGCGGAATTCCCTCCATGGTCGAGCATGGCCAAACCGGCTGGCTGGTTCCTCCGCACGATCCCCCGGCTCTCGCCAGCGCAATTCTCCAACTCCTTCAAGATCGTAATCTCCGCGCGCGTCTGAGTTCCGCCGCGTGTCGGTGCGCTCGGGAGCGTCATCTGCCCGAGCGTGTGGCCGCCCAGACTGTTGGGGCCTACCGGGAAATCTTGAGGCTTGAAGCGGCATCCCGTAGCTGATTAGATGAATCGGGCTATGAACCTAACCCGTTTGCGGCAGTTCCTCGGCAAGTACGATTTTCCTGCCCATCTGTTCGTGTTGTTTGATATCACCATCGGACATATTTCCACCTTGTTCTGGACACTCGAAACGAAACTGCTGCTGCGCTTGTTGGGATGTCCCTTTGGTCGGCGCTTTCGCGTAGACGGTCGTACGATTATCCGAGCGGCGCGGCGCGGCGCACTCCGGTTCGGGCAAGATGTCACCATCAACTCACGCACCGGCTCCAATCTGGTGGGGCGGACAAATCTGACCATCCTCCACTGCATGGGCGAAGGTCGCATCACCTTCGGCGACCACAGTGGATGCTCATTCGCCGTGCTTTCCTCCAAGAGCAGCATTCGCGTTGGCAGCCACACGAAAATCGGCGGGAATGCCCGCATTTACGACCACGACTATCACGCGCTGGATTCTCTCAGCCGCCGCAGCCCTGCCAGCGATATCGGCGAGTGTAAGACGGCTCCGGTGGTGATCGGGGAGGACGTCCTGATTGGAGCCAACGCCATCATTTTGAAAGGCGTTACAATCGGAGACCGGAGCGTGATCGGGGCGGGCGCGGTTGTGTCGCTGAAAGACATTCCGCCGGATTCACTGGTGGCCGGTAATCCCGCGCGTGTGATTCGCACCCTGAAGCAGGCTCTTGATGTGCCAAATGTGATATCTTCCTAGAGCTTCCCGAAGGGGTCGGGCCCCGGCGGAAGCAGGCGTTTCATCTCAGCACCGAGATACTGTAAGCCCTATGCCGGCATTATCCATTTTCAAGTCCCGGCCTAGCTGCTCCGGGCATGTTTGTCACCCTGTACAGCCACGGTCGTACAGGTTGTGGCAGTCGACGGATCAGATCTTGCTTGAGTTCAACCGGAAGCCCGTGACGTAGCAGAAGACCGCTCCCGATTGTGCCCAGCGTGGTCGCCCGTAGAACCACACGTGTCCAGTCCGGCAGAGGCTGGGTCAGCCAACAAAGGGCGATGCTGATCGGCAGCAGCCATAGAAGGAGTGCGGCCGCCGGCTTGAGCCAACTCCACGCGACTTCCGACAACGGCAGACCAAAGTACTCGCTGCTCCGGCGCAAGCCATACAAACCGCTCACGCCGACATTGGTAAGAATGGAACAGGCGATGATTCCTGCCAACCCCAGCCAGCGTTCCGTGAGTCCGGCCAGTATGATGAATGCCGCGCCTTCCAGGATAAATACGAACCGCATGAAACGGATGTCCTTCGTCACACCCACAAAGCTGACATGGCAATGTCGCACGGAAAGAACGATCAACCACACACCCAACAGGACGTCCTTACCGGTTGTCCATGTGATTTTGCCGTGTGTCCAAATGGCCACAAACGGCGTATTGCAGGCCGCGATCAGCACAGCAGCCAGGCTGCCGATCAGCGCGGATACCATCGCGACCGCCTTAAACCGCTCTCGCAGAAGAGTGTATTCTTTTCGTACGAGCATCTCGGCCAGCGGCGGGACGGAATAATCCAGAATTCGACGAGTCAGGAGCCAGACCATCGCGAACACCTTGGTGCCGACAGACCACACGGCCACCATTTCCAATCCAAGCCCGCGACTGATCAGGATCGTCTGGCTGGCGGAAATCAACTGCTCCCCCAGGGTAATCAGGAACATATCCTTTCCAAATCCAAACAACTCCTTGAACCGTGGCACGCTGGCGCGACCCCAGGCACCGCGAGGTGGGAAGAATCCCATCTTCGCGCTCGCAACGCCGAGCACGGCTGTCCCAACCAGCCATCCGGCTGCATTGGCCCACACCACGCTGAACACCGACGCCCCGTTTCGCAACGCGATCCAAAGCACAACGGTCATCACAGCGAACCCCACCGGTTGTGAGTAGTTCACCACGTCCAAACGTTGGTGAGCGTACAGCACGTGGTTGAGAGTCTTTGTGGCGAGTGTTCCCCCCACGACGATGGACTGCCAGCACGTCAGCATTACGAAGCTGTGTCTCAGCGCCGGCGGAATATCCAGCATCGTTGCCAACAGGGGACTTAGCAAACACCCCACAGCCACGACAATTAGCCCCTGAACGAAGAGCACCAGTTGCCCGGTCAAAAGCACACTGCCATACTCGCCTCTCTCCGGGTGATCCTTGTGCTCGATCAGGAACCGAGCCGTGGATGCCGACATCCCCACATCGACCAGCATCAGGTAACCGCCGATTTGGGACATCAAGGCCCACAGCCCAAATTCCGCCCGGCTCATGTAATGCAGCGCGAGCGGCACCGAGACCATGGTGTAAACGCTGGCGGCGACCAACGAGAGATAACTGGACACCGTGGATCGCAGGAACCGTCGCATGCGTGACGCCACCGGACGTCCCTTGTTGTTCGTTGGCTGGCTTGAATCCGGTTTGGTCAATTGAACCGCTCTTTCCGCTTGTCGCAGCCGGTAGTTTGTACTCACGTGGGGAGCACGATTCAAGCTCGTCCGCGTCACGCCGACTTTTTTCTTTGTGCCGGTAAAACCGTTCGCATATAAAGGGCGACCGTCATGCCTTCAAGACCCCGCATTGCTCTATGCATGGAATATCCCGTCGCCCAAACAGGGGGAGTTGAAGTGCTCGTGACAGAACTCCTGCGCGGACTACCCTCCGAGTTCGATGTGGTACTCGTTTCGGATGACGATGACGAGTCGCTCGCAGCCAGTGGACTTGCGCCTTTGATCGGCGCGCATTTCCCGTGGCGCTTTGGTTGCGGGACGGCAGCCTCGGCGAATGCCCTGGCCCGGGATCTCAAACAAGCTGGCGTCGCTCTGGCGCATTTTCATTTTGGCGGCACCTATGCGTGGGGCAGCCGACGGGCTCACTTCTGCCCCATACCAAAGGCGGCTCGTCTCGGAATACCGGTCCTGATTACCAATCACTGGGTTTCTTCTCCCCTCGAGGGGTATTGTGGCCCGTCGCGCCCCCTTTTGCTCAAGCTCGGCTTCTTCCCGGTCGTCTGGTGCAATCGACTCCGGGTGCTCGGTAATACCCGGTTCGAAATCGCCGTTTCCGCCGAAAACCGCGACCTGCTTCGCCGCATTCTCTGGCCACTTCGAAACCGCATCGGCTACATCTACCACTCGACGCTGGATGAGGCCGAACCCGAGCCGGCCGTGACGGCCGACCGCCGCCCTCCAACCATTCTGATGGTGGCGACGATTGCCCCTCGCAAAAACCAGAAAACAATGATCACTGCGCTGGACCAGATTGCCGCCGACTACCCTGACTGGCGCCTCCGTCTCGTGGGCTACGTTGGGGACCGACAGTATTACGATGAGCTGCGAAGTATGAGTGCGGCCGGTCGGCTTGGCGGCCGTCTCGAGTTTGCGGGACCGATGACCCGCACCCGTGTAGCCGAAGCCATGCACGAAGCGGCGATCTTCGTGTTGCCGTCACAGGGCGAGGGTCTGGGACTTTCCTTGCAGGAAGCCATGTTTCGCGGCTGCGCTTGTGTCGCTACACCGGTCGGCGGGGTCACGGAATTAGTCGAAGATCGCCGAACCGGCCTGCTGGTGCCTCCTGACGATGTATCGGCCCTGGCGGAAGTGCTGCGCAAGCTGATCGCTCAACCTGAATTACGTCGACAACTTGGCGAAAACGGTCGGGCGTCAATCCTCGCAAAGGGAATGACTCGCCAATGGATGATTCGCCGACATGTGGAACTTTACCGCCGCCTCCTGACGTGAGAAAGTAACGTTGCCACAGCAGGAAATCCTCGTGTCCAATAATCCCAACCCAATTCCCAATCGCCGATTCGTCGTTGCCATTCCTTTTCGAGAAATGTGTGTGGATTACGCGCGCATTCTGGCCAGCCAGCAAGCGCTTCGTCTCCATCCAATGTGGACACGCCGCGGCGCATCCGGCGTGCCGCCCGACCTTACCCGTTTATTTCCGCCCTTGGGGTTGATGGCTTACATTGGTACCTGGACTCTGCCGCCGTTCTACAGCGAATCCTTCCGCTTTGCTCTGTACCCATTGTATGACCGATGGGTGCGGAGTCAGCTTCAGCCGGGTGACCATCTCATCTCCAGTTACGGCTATGTCAACCGCTGCTTCCAATGGTCTCGCCAACATGGAGGGAAAACTTTTCTCGACGGAGGCAACTCTCACCCGGATCAGTTTTGGACGATTCTCGAGGACGAGCACCGTCGCTGGAAGTGTCCGTATCCTCCCATTGCCCGGTTTCAGTACGAACGCGGTTGCCGCACCCTGGCCCACGTGGATTACATTCTCTGCCCAAGCTCGTATGTTCGCCGATCCTTTCTGGAGCGCGGATTCGAACCCTCGCGCCTTTTGGACGTGATCTACACCACGGATCTTTCCTGCTTCGCTCCCCCCCAACAGGAGCGTCCGCGCGAGCGGCCCCTGACGATCATCAACACCGGCATGCTCTCGTTGCGCAAGGGGACCCCCTATCTGCTGGAAGCCTTCCGGTTGATTCGCAAAGAGGTGCCGGACGCTCGTCTATTGCTTACCAATGCGATTGCTGACAGCGCCAAACCGATCTTGACGCGCTATCGGGATTTGCCCATCGAGTGGTTTCCCAGCCTTCCGCACGATAAGCTCGCCCGGCACTTGCGCTCAGCCGATCTGTTCGTCTTGCCATCCCTGGAGGAGGGGTTGGTGCGGACGGCACTCGAAGCCATGGCGTGCGGGCTACCGGTCATTCTCACCCCGAACACCGGGACGAATGACTTCGTCGTCGAAGGCGTCAATGGTTCCGTCGTCCCCATTCGCGACCCGGAGGCAACCGCTCGCGCTGCCCTTGTTTGGTGGGAGAAAATTCGCGCCGGCTACCGGGTGCCGGTGGGCGACCTGCAGAACCAGTTGTCCTATGAACGACTGGAGCAGATGCTGCTCGGGCATTTGCGCCGGCTCGGGTTCCTGCCTGCGACGTGAACTTCTGGCCGATCCAGGATGATAAGGATTGCCTCCGGGCGATCCGGGTAGGCCGTGCCGTAAAACTGGAAGTTGCCGCCTGTCGGCGGCGTCCACGAAGGGCCGATCGAGACCTCATGGATTCGCTGCTGAGGGTACCCGTTTCAGCGTCGACTCCGCTGGGTGCGTGTTCCGCCCACGACCGTAGCGCAAGATCGGCAAGGAAAAACACCGGTAGACGAGCACGGCCACGATCAGTCCCAACGGAAGCGAAATCGTCTGGATTGCCAAGTACCTGAGGATGTTGCCGTGCGACGGACCGCACAGGTCATACGTCCAGGTAAAGATCGGTTGGTGAAACAGGTACCACTCATAACTGATGAGTCCACACCAACGCAGCCATGGCTGAGACAGCATTCGCGACCGCGGATGTTGCGGGTCCGCAATATAGCAAAGCAGAAGCCCGGAAGCGACTTTCACGGGCCAACCCAGTACCTCTTCTTGTAGCGGAGCCGCAAGAATCGGATGGATCTTGAACCAGGCGGTCGCCAGCAGCGACACGATCAACAGCACAAAGCCCAAATCACCAAGTTTCGCCCATGACTTTCTCAGCATTCCCAGGCTTTCCAGGCCGCCCAGCAAAATGCCGAAGGAAAATGCATCCAGCGCCGAGGGAAAGTGAACATTCAACTCCGGGTAAAGAGTCATCGAGATCCCCTTCGTCAGCCAGAACCAGCGCCATCCGGTGGGGACGACCAAAAAGACCAGTGAAATGGTCCAGACACATGCTCGTGCCGGCACCCGTTTCAAGCAAAGAAACAGCAGTGGCAACACAATGTAGAACTGAGCTTCCACCACCAGGCTCCACATGACCGGATTCAGTTTGCCACTCACCGGGATGACCAGGGGGAGGCCGACCAGCCAGCGGAGTGCAATACCGGGAAACGACGCGTCATGGGTGCGAATCATGTAGATGGGCGTCAGGACCAACACCGACAGAGCCAGGGGAGGGTAAATCTTCCAAAACCGGCGCCAGCCGTATCCCGGGGGAGTCAATCGTGTGGCACCCTTCACCTTCCGCTTCCAGAACGGCCATGAAATGAGCAGTCCCGAAAGCGTGAAGAAAACTCTCACCCCCCAGAATCCGGCGGAAAAAACGTTTCCGATAAAAACCACGACGGGGTTGAACAGCGGGTTCACATACAAAAGGTGACACGCCACAACCAGCAAAATGGCAACACCGCGTAGTCCGTCGAGCAGGTCGTAGTCCTTGTTGGCACTGGGATTTACGTGCCAAGCGTCGAGCCAATTGGCCTTCGGGGAGTCCATGGGAACGGTACGGCCTACCGTTGCATTCCTTTCTCCGTTGCCAGGAAGTTGCGAATAATCTTTGCGATCGCTTTGTACCCTTCCTGGTTCAAATGCAGGCCATCAATTGTTAACTCGCTGGCCAGCCCTCCCGACGCGTTTGTGACAGCGGTATTGACGTCCACGAAGATCTCGTCACGCTCGCTGCATAACGGTTTGAGAGATGCATTGAATGCGAGCACTTCGTCATTCATCCGGCGGCTTTTCTCATCGACGGGAGATTGGCGAACAGGCATGACCGACAAGACGACGATACTCCTCGGTTTGAGAGACGAGTGGATCGCCAGAAGCAGCTTCTGATAATTCTCGACGCAGGATTGAACCGAATCGCCCCGGCCGATGTTGTTGATTCCACACATCAAGACAACGGTCTCCGGACTGCGGTCGGGTACCGCTGCGACCAACGCACTGACGTCTTGAATGGTGGCGCCGGACAAACCACAGTTACGCACCGCACACGCGCCATCGAAGAGTTCATACCAGTGTCCCATTTCAATATGGCTGTCACCCGCCAGAATGTTCAGTGGTCGCGTATCCTGCCATGTGACGGCAGCGATCCGGTCCTTGCGGTTCTCGATCAGCCGCGCCCAGTGTGCTTGTTGGACCCAGGATACTCGAACGACCAATCGATCATAGACGCGAGGCAGGACACGGCACGCCAGTAGGGCCGCAAGGCACCACCCCGCGACGCAGAACAGGGATCGAACGCAGTTGTTGCCGCCAATATGTGACCAACCGTCCAAGATAGATAATTGCCGCCCTTATATTCCCGTTACATCGGGATTCCGCTCATAGCTTCATTTCAACGCCTACGCGGGACATTGTTCTCTGATTATTCCTTCCCTCGGTCGTTGTGCAAGCTGTTGTCCTCGACAACATGCCATGAATCCACGACCTACGGAAACAAGAATCTTTGCCAAAGAGAACGACCAACCCGCATGTGGGCGCATTCATGATTTCACCAATTCTCCACCCGGATCCGCCGCCGATTGCCAGCCTTATTCAAACTGGGAGCTAGACTTTCCCGAGAGCACTCATTACATTTTTCGCCATGCAAGGTGAGATTTCGACGCGCCGTCGAATCGATTCCGTATTTATTTGTTTACTGTTGGTCATCGCCTCCGCCCTTTTCGCTTGTCAGGCGCATTACGGCCACTGTTGGGTGGGGTGGAAAAGCGCTGCCATGGAGACATGGAAGGAGATCGGCTATTGGAACCTCCATGGTCATCCCGCGACAAATCCTGGCGGCATCCGCGTCGGAGAGAAGCCGTATTTCTACTCCGGCTACCGTGCGTTTAGCTTGCTTCCGGTGTACTGGCTGTACTTGTTAACGGGCGATTTCAACAGCGCGCTGACTATTATTTACTGGCTGCTGACATTCATTTTGGCAGTGACGATCTGGTGGTTTCTGGACAAAACAGTGTGGGCATTGCTGGTCGCGGGCGCATTCTGCTTGTCGCCCGGTTATGTGCGCCTCAGCGCCATGGATTGGGATCCCGTGCCGGTCGCCATGATGATCGGAATTCCGGTCATGATGGTTCTGGTTCAATACATGGCTGCCCCCCGTCCAAGCCGCACTCGGGGCCTTGCCGTGCTGGCTTTGGTTGCGGTGTATTCCCAGATGGAATGGGCCACCGTCTTTGATCTCGGCGTTGGATGGGCTGCATGTGCCGTGTTGTGGTGGCCATCCAAGCGCCGCCAATTCATGCTGTTCACCGCTCTCATTGTCTGTCTTGTGGCCGCCTCCTCGTTGGCGCTAATGTGGAAGAAATCCGGTGGCAGCTCCGGTGTTTTCGGGACCCTGTTCGACTACACGATCGGTCCCGGTGGTTATGACCGCCACGGGATGTCGTGGCCTTTGGCTCTCAAGCGCTTGGGAACTGCGAATGCGGTCGGCCTGCTGCCGTTATGGATTACTTTTTTCGCTGCCGCCTGGCCGTTTTTCCGAGCGGCTCCACGCCAGACGTTCATTGCCTGCCTCCCGTTGTGGACAGCTTGGGTGGAAGTGCTCGTCCTGCGCAACGATATGGCGCATCACCAGTGGATGAACCTCCCGGCCGTCGCGCTCGGGATTGTCCTCTCGCTGTATCTCCTTCGTCGGCCCGTGGTGCCTGAAGACGGGAGGGCAGATGCGGGTTTGATCAACCACCCGGTGTTGTCATCTCGTGTCATCTTGTTGTTCGTGGTCGGCGCTTTACTGTATTGTCTCGTCGTTCTGTCGATCTTTCGAGCCAATGATGCCGAGGTCCAATCTCTGATTTGCCTGGTTACACGGAACACACCCCGGCAGGCATGGATTGAGGTTGGAACAGATCTCGGCAGTGTAATGAATGCCGACAACTTGGGGGTGCTCCTTGACCGTAGGTGCATACCCGTAGGTTCCTCACAGCCGTCATCCAATGGCGGTCCCGAGGCAATCAGGTATCTGATCAACTCTGCTCCGCTGTCGGGCTACGGCCCTTTGGTGGCCCAATCGACCGTGACGAAAGGCGACGTGGTCGCAGAACTCCTGGACTGGTACCGCACCAACATTTCGCGCAAAAACTTCCGTCTCCAGCAGGTGGGCACTTGCTATCTATACCGTCTGGAACGTCCTTAGCGTTTTGTCAAAGCCCGGTCGAATGGTGACAAGGTGGTCGAATCTCGGCTTGCAGTGGCGTCCTGTCTCTTTCCTTGGCCGTCCGCTAAAGGCTTGTTCATCTCCCTGAGGGTCGCGTAGGATGCCCGAACATTGAACGAGCAGGCCTCATGAACTGTGTGCGATTGGGAATCATTGGTGTCGGCAACATGGGCTGGGGACATGCCGAGAAAATCCTTTCCGGCAACGTCAACCGCTGCCAGATCACCGCCGTGTGCGATCCCTCCCCGGAGAAGTTTCCCCGGTTCCCCAACGCCAAAGGCTTCACACGCAGTGACGAGCTGATTCGTTCGGGCCTCGTCGACGCCGTTCTCATCGCGACTCCGCATTACGATCATACCACCATCGGCATCGATACCCTCCAACACGGTCTCCACATGCTCGTGGAGAAGCCGATCTCAGTCCATAAAGCCGATGCCGAGCGTCTGATAGCCGCGCACAAAGGCCCGAAGCAGATATTTGCCGCCATGTTCAATCAGCGCACGGATCCGTACTACCGAAAATTGCGCGCGTTGATCCAGAGCGGCGAACTCGGCCCGGTCCGCCGCATCAATTGGACGATCACGAACTGGTTTCGACCCGACGCATATTACAAGCTCGGCGCCTGGCGCGCCACGTGGGCCGGCGAAGGCGGCGGTGTCCTCCTCAATCAGTGCCCGCACAACCTCGACCTGTTCCAATGGCTGTTCGGGATGCCAAAGCGGGTCCGCGGTTTCTGCCAGTTCGGCCGCTACCACGATATCGAAGTTGAGGACGACGTGACCGCCTACTTCGAGTATGCCGACGGCACGACCGCCTCGTTCATCACCTCCACGGGAGAGGCACCCGGCACCAACCGCCTCGAAGTTGCCGCCGATAATGGCCGGTTGGTACTCGAAAACGAGACGCTCGTATTCACCAAGAATGAAACGCCTGCGAGTGAGTTCAGCCGGACCTCAACAAAGCCGTTCTCCGTCCCCGCGACCACCGAATCGAAGTTCACGTTCCCCGACCACGGTGGCCAACACATCGAAGTGTTGCAGAACTTCATCGACGCCATCCTCGACGGGAAACCGCTCATTGCGCCAGCCTCTGAAGGGCTTGGGTCTGTGGAGCTTGCAAATGCCATTCTGTTCTCTTCTGCTCACAACGATACCGTCGACCTACCCTTGGATTCCGCTGCGTACGCAACATTCCTCGAACAAAAATCCGCCACTTCGCGGTTCCGAAAGAATGCGCCGCGCAAACACGGCACGTTAACCGACGATCTGGCCAACTCCTTCCACCGATGAAAATTAAACAAGTCGCCGCGCAGTTGTATACCGTCCGCGATTTCGCCAAGACGCCGCCCGAAATCGCCAGCACTCTGAAAAAGATACGCGCCATCGGCTATCAAGCCGTCCAGCTCAGCGGTCTCGGCCCGATGCCCGAAAAGGATCTGCTCGCGCTCCTCAAGGGCGAAGGCCTGACGTGTTGTGCCACGCACGAGGACAGCAACACCATCCTCAATGAACCACAACGTGTTGTCGAACGCCTCCGCAAACTTGATTGCCCGCTTACCGCCTACGCCTGGCCGGCCGGGATCAACTTCGACACACTTCCCGACGTGAAGTCGTTTGCCAAACGCCTCAACAACGCGGGCAAAGTGTTTCACGATGCGGGACAGGTTCTCTGTTATCACAATCACCACATCGAGTTTCGCCGTCTCGCGGGCAAACCCATTCTGGAAATTCTGTTCGAGGAAGCCGATCCGCGCTATCTGCTCGGCGAACCCGACACGTACTGGGTCCAGCACGGCGGCGGTGATCCCGTCGAGTGGTGTCATCGACTCACGAACCGACTCCCCATCCTGCACATGAAGGATTACACCGTGACGACCGAGAACAAGGTGACCTTTGCCGAGATCGGCAACGGCAATCTGGATTGGAAACGGATCATCCCCGCCGCTGAGAAGGCCGGTTGCCAGTGGTTTTGCATCGAGCAGGACACCTGCCCCGGCGATCCGTTCGATTCGCTCAGGCAAAGCTTCGACTTCACGAAGGAACACCTATGCTCGGGTTAGCCGCGTTCACGGACGAGATTTCTCCCGACCTCGACGTCCAGATTGCGACCTGCAAGAAATACGGCGTCACCCATGTCGAATTACGCGGTGTTGCCGGCAAGAACGTCCTCGATTTCGACAAGTCGATGCGCGCCGAGATCAAGCACAAGCTCGCCGACAACGGCCTCGCTGTCGTAGGCATCGGTTCTCCCGTTGGCAAGGTGAAACTCAGCGAGCCGTTTGAGCCCCACTTCGAACGATTCAAGATTGCGGTCGAGCTGGCCGAATTCTTTGACGCGCCGTTCGTCCGCATCTTCAGTTATTACGAAGCGTTCCCGCACGGCCGGGACGAGGTCATCCGTCGTCTGCAACAGAAAGTGGATTACATCACGAAATTCCGGCCGATAATCGTCCATGAGAATGAAAAGCAAATCTACGGCGAGCGTGGCGCGGCCTGCATCGATCTGCATCGAAATATCGACTCGCCAAAATTCTGTGCCGCCTTCGATTTCGCCAACTTCATCCAGGCGGGGGAGAATCCGCTCGATAATTGGCCGCTCCTCAAGCCGTACACGGTCCACATACACGTGAAGGATGCAGTAATGGGAAGCGGCAAGGTCGTCCCCGCCGGTGAAGGGGATGGCCATATCGGCGAGATTCTCAAGGACGCGTACGCCAGCGGCTATCGCGGATTTCTCAGTCTTGAACCGCACCTTGCCGCAGCCGGACCATCCTCCGGCTTCTCCGGCCCCGATCTTTTCGGAGTCGCAGCGAAAGCCCTGCGCAAGGTGGCGAAAGAAAACGACATCCCACTGGCTTCGTAAATCTGGGTCGTCAACTCTGGCTCAGCCGCTTCTTGGGCTCGGCGTAGAGCATCTCGTGCGCTTCGCGCAGTATTTGCGGAATCCGCTGGGCAAACGGGCTTTTCGCGACTGCTTTCAGCAACTGGCGTTCGTCTTCCAGCTTGCTGGCCATTTCGCCGGGGAACCAGTGCCCGCCATTGCCGCTGAGCAGGTTGTAGCGCATCTTCCCCCACTCGACGAGATCGAGTGACTTCGCATACATCCACAGTCGCGCGATTTCGACGATGTTCACATGGTTCGGCGCCTCGGTGAACTCTGGCAGACCCTCCGTCCAGCGCGCACACCAATCGGCGCCGAGTTCGCGCTCCATTTCCTTGCGCAACCGGCATTCAATCGGCGCGATGGTCTCCGCCGCGCGATCGTAAAATTTCAGCGCTTCGAGATGCTCATCGAAATCCGTCGGACGTGACGCGCCGCAACTGAGCGTGTGCACGTCGGGCCGGGCCAGACAGTACAGATCATTGAACTGCATCGGCGTCAACGGCGCACACAATTCCGCCATCTTCGTCGGACGAGTTTGCAGCATCCCGCCCTTGTCGTTCGGGCTGATGATGAACACACCCACGTTGTGTTTCGTCGCCGCCAGCACCGACGACCAGTTCAGCGGGTTTACGAAGTACCAGTGCAGGTTCACGTAGTCGAACTCGTCCGACTCGATCGCCCGCGTAATCAGCCGTGTCACCGCATGCGTGGAGAACCCGATGAATCGCACGCGCCCGTCCTTCTGGAGCTTCCGTGCGGCCTCGAGGCATCCGCCACGACGCAACGTGAAGTCGAGCAGCTCCTCGTTATTAATGCCGTGGATGCCGAGGAAGTCGACGTACTCCAGTCGCAGGTTCTTCATCGATTGCTCGAACGTATCCAGAAACTCGTTCGTGTCCGCCCGTGGGCTGACCTTGGTTTGGACGATCATTTTCTCCCGCGGTAATCGCGGCAGAATCCGGCCCAGTTGCACCTCCGACGTGCCGTATCCGCGCGCCGTCTCGATATGGTTGATGCCCAATTCCAGGGCCCGCTCTATCGTTGCCTCGAGATTGGCCTGGCCATCCGCGGTGATGCCACTCGCGTCCTCGTCCTTCCACGAGTGCTGGTAGCGCATTCCCCCACACGAAATCACAGGGATATGCAGGTTCGTGCGTCCAAAACGACGGTATTTCATTGGCGCAGTCATCGATCAGTTTCGTCCTCGGTCATGCTTCCCACCGTCGCATCATGCTGAAACTTCTTGCGGCGGTAGATTGCCTTGAGCCGACCGGCGAAATAGGGCCCAAAAAACAACAGATAATTGGCGTACATCACCAGCAGATATAGCCGCCCCAGCCAGTAATTGAAAATCAGCGAGTAGATAATATAGGCCACCACCAGCCACGCCAGCCATTTCATTTTCACCGGAAGGATGAAGAACAGCAGGATCTGGTATTCAGGCGCAATCGTCGCCGCCGCGAGAAAGAGCGTGGACTGCAACTCCGGCACGCTCCCGATGCGCGCCATGAACGCAAAGGAGAAAGCGATGGTGAGGATTACCGCCACCAGCACGTATAACGTCGTACGAAACTCCCCCCACTCCTGCTCGATGGCGTTGACGATAAAGTACAGAAACCAGAGATCGAACACCATCCACAACAAGCTGTCCGACGTTGGCACTGCTAAAAACGTGATGAGTCGCCAGACTTCGCCATGAAGCACTGAATACGGATCCAGCACGAGCAGCGGCAGTGCTTGCGGGTTGGCCAGCAGGAGAAGGTACCCGAGACCTTGGGCCGCGACGAGCAACAGCGCGAGGTTCGGAATGCCCAAGCCCGGCATCAGGCGTTCCACGCGGTCAATCCACTTCGGCGTTTGGCCATAAAGCATGGTCGCAGTGTACCTGCGGAGGAGAACTTGTCACGACTGGAAAATGCGCCGCTACTTCTTCCCGGCGGCCCGGCGGCGCGCCGCATAGATCGTGGCGATGCTGCTCAGCCAGAGCAGGACCACGCTGGGTTCGGGCACGACCAGGCTGGCGTCGCTCGTGAGCAGGTGCAAGCCGGCGTTGCCCAACAGGGTGACCTGCGAGGAGGTGAACGCGTTGGAGCTGATGAAATAGATCTGAACGTCATTGCTGATGATCAGGTGCGCGCCGGGATCGAGGTCCAGCTCGTTGATGAACAGTGCGTTTTGTCCACCTGGATCGAACCCACCATCCACCTGCGCACCGGCCACTTCGGTGGTGCTGTCGATTTCCAACGTGCCCAGCGCAAAATTGCTCTCGAACTCGACCAGAGCGTTCGTTGCGGCGATTCCGACCAGCACCGGATCAAATCCGCCCGAGATGCTGAGATTGCCGATGTTGCGGCCCGCCGCGTACAGCGTCTGTGTCAGCGTCAACGACGCATTGAATACGAACTTCGCCGACACTGTATTGAAGGCGTTTGATTGCGTGCTCTGGTTGACGAAATTGGCAACGTGGCTGCCGTTGTTTGTGAAAACGTACACGTCGCCGCCGCCCGCCTGAATATAACCGCTGCTGGCCAGAGTATAGGTGTCCTGGAAGACATTGGTCGTTGGATCAGTAATCCACGCGCCGCTGTTGATGACGGCGCTGGCAAACGTGCCCACGCTGTGGGTCATGGCCAATGTGCCCGAGTTCACGAATGCGCCATTTACCACGAGATTGCCGTTGTTTGCCGCGACAGTGCCGCTGGAAAGATTGACCAGCGAACCATTCAACGTCAACGGCTGGCCGGCATTGTTCGCCATCAATTGCCCGCTGTTATAGACATTCGGAGTGATGGTGCCGAATCCGCTGATACCGTGCGAGAAGCTGTTGCTGATGTCGCCGCCGATCACCGTGCCGCCCGACAGGATAACCTGGCCGTTGTTGATCCACGAAGTCACACCGTTGGCCTGTAAGGTGCCGCCCGCGCTGGCTTCCAACGTGCCCGTGGCCTGATTGCCGCTCAGTGCCTGAACGTAGAGCAAACCATTTGTGGCGCGGACGTAGCCCGGGTTGGACAGCGTCGAACCAATCGTGCCGTAGCCGGAGAGCGTTCCATAATTGACCAGAGCGCCACTGTTGATCGCGCCACCGTTCATGGTGGTCAGCGCCATCACATTCAGCGTCCCGCCGCCGACCGTCACGCTCTTGCCATTGTTCACGATCATATTCGCGGCAATCGTGCCGTTGCCGCCCACCGTCCCGTCCACCGTAAACGTGCCGCCCTTGAGCACGCCGCCGTTGATCGAGACCGTACCCGCGCTACCATTGCTCCAAGCGGAGGCAACATTGAGGGTGCCGAGGATATTGACGAGGCCGTTTTGGAAGGGAATGGCCGTCAAGTTCAATGTGCCCCCGCCTGAAGCAGTGATCGTCGCGCCGTTATTGTTGAGTACGGACGGACTGAATGTTCCGAAACCGGTGATGCTGCCCGAGTTGGTCAGCGCGCCGCCAACAACGCTGCCGCCCAGCACGCTGAGGAAACCGCCGTTCTGCCACGCGGCGATCGAGTTGAACGTTGCCCCGTTATCGACCGTAATCGTGCCGGACTGCGTCAGCGCGTTGACCAGTGTCAATGTGCCATTCGTTGCCACCAGCGAGCCGGCGTTGGCCACCGCGTTGGAAATTGTGCCGAATCCCGTGAGCACACCCGTCGACGCATTGGTCATCGTGCCGCCGCCCGTGAACCCGCCATTGAGCAGGATTGTGCCGCTATTCAACCAACTCGGTGTCACGTTCAACTGGCTCGTGGCGGCGATGTTGACCGTACCGTTCTGGCCGAAGGAAGCAGTCGCTTGCAGCGTTCCGTTCGTAACAAGGATGAGGCTGTTGTTGACCAGGTTTTGCACTCCGCCAAAACCAGTCATTGTACCGGCGTTCGTGAGGGTCGAGCCGCTGATGTTGCCGCCTTTCATGGCGATCGTGCCGTTGTTCTGCCAGGCTGCGAGCACGTTCAGGGTTCCGCCATTGGTGACAATCACGTTGCCATTCTGGATCAGCGCCAGGGCCAGTGTTAGCAGACCCGAATCAGCGGTCAATGTTGCCCCGGAGTTGTTGACCACCTGAGGATTGATTGTCCCGAAGCCTTCCAGGCTGCCTCCGTTCGTGATCCCCGAACCGATCACCGTACCGCCGCGCATCCGCATGTTGCCGCTGTTTTGCCAGGCCTGCAGAACATTCAGCGTCCCCGTGTTGCTAACCACCAAATTGCCCAACTGCACCGGCGCCGCTGCCAACGTGAGCGTCCCGCCCGTAGCCGTGACTGTCGCCCCGGAGTTATTGATCAGTTGGGACGTGATGGTGCCGAAGCCACTGACGTTTGCCGCATTGGTAATGGTGGATCCAATCGCGGTGCCGCCGGCCATGCTCAACACGCCGCCGTTCTGCCACGCCTGCCGGACGTTCAGGGTGCCACCATTGGCCACGACGAAGGTACCCAACTGGCTCGGGGCCGCCACCAGTGTCAACGTTCCGCCCGTGGCCGTAACCGTCCCACCGCCGGTATTTTGCACTAGCGGTGTAATCGTTCCAAAACCGCTGATGGTGGACGCATTGGCAATTGTCGAGCCGATGGCCGTGCCGCCGAAGAGATTCAATGTGCCGCCGTTTTGCCAGGCTTGCAGCACATTCAACGTCGCCGCGTTGCTGATGATCACGCTGCCCAATTGGCTCGGCGCGACCGTCAAGGTCAACGTCCCGCCACTGGCCGTCAGCGTGCCACTGCCGGTGTTGCGCACCTGCGTGTTGATGGTACCCGAGCCGAAGATCGTGCCGGCGTTGGTAACGGTCGAGCCACCCAGATTGCCGCCCTGCACGTCCACGATGCCACTGTTGAGCCACGACTGCAGCACGTTGAGCGTGCCGGCACTGGCGATATTCACCCACCCGTTTTGAGTGGGCGCGGCGACCAGCGTTAACGCACCCGCCCCTGAAGCGGTTACTGTACCGCTTCCCATGTTCACGAGCTGGCTCGAAATCGTGCCAAACCCGCTCACTAACCCGACGTTGGTCACCGCGCCACCCGTTAGCCCACCACCCACAATGTTCACCGTGCCATTCGTATTCACCCAGGCCGGCAGCACGTTGAGCGTGCCGTCACTGGTAATCGTAAAGAGCCCCAGATTTTCGACGAAATCGCCCGTGTTCGTCGCCAGGTTCAACACGCCATTGGTGATTAACACCGCGCCCGGCGTATCGTTGTACAACGAACTGGAAATCGCACCCGGTCCGGTGATGTTGCTCTCGTTGGTAATCACACCGTTCATCAACAAGCCGCCGCCGTTGAGGACGACCGTGCCGGTGTTCTTCAGGAAATTGTTGTTGAGCGCGATGGTCGAGACCGCATTCAAGTTGCTAAGCACGCCCGCGTTCGCGTTGCTTTGCAGCGACAGCGAGAACACACCGTTGCTGGCCATGATCCTGCCCGGCGCCATGTTGGCCACGCTGAGGTTCTGCGTGCCGACGCCGTAGACGAGGCTGTTGTTGGTAATCGTGCCGGCGCCACCATTAACGGTGAGGAATCCGCCCTGCAGCGCCACCGTGCCCTGGTTGACGATGGCCGAGCCGCCACCACCGACTGTCAACGACAGTGTTGCCGCGCCGTTGATCAGGTTGTTGGCTCCCAACAGGCCGTTGTTGGTCACGCCAACTGTTGCGATCAAATTGCTCAGTCCACTGATCGGCGCTTGCGCCACAAAGGATGCCAGCGTGCCGGCGTTGACGATTGGGAAACTGGCCACGTTGCCGACGCCGGCGATGATGTTGTAGTTGGTGATCGTGCCCGAGCCACCGTTGAAGTCGATTGTGCCGCCCGAGAGCGATACGGTACCCTGATTGATCAGGATGTTGCCCGCCTGCAGAATGTTCAACACCGCATTGGAACTGGCCGTGCCGATCGTCGCAGCATTGTTGTTGGTGAAGCTGGCCAGGCGCACCGTGAGCGTGCCGTTGCCCGAAATGCTGCCGGCGTTGGCGAACACCTTGCCATTGTTAACCACTCCACCGCCATCGATCGTGCCGTAACCGCTGATGAAGCCGGTACTGGTGATGGTCCCATTGGTGACCGTGCCGCCGAGTACCGTTACGGTGCCGTTATTGGCCCATGCCTGGGCGGCATTGAGCGTCGCGCCGTTGTTGACCGTGATCGATCCATTCTGCGTCGGCGCGACCACCAGCGAGAGCGTCCCGCTGTTCACATTGACGCTGCCGTCGTTGACCAGCGCGCCGCTGATCGTGCCGCTGCCATTAAGGATGACGTCGCCGGAGTTCACCAGCGTATTGCTGACGGCACCCATGAAGGCGAAGGTGCCGGTATTCGTCACCGCACCCTTGAAGAATGTGTTGGCGGTGACTCCGACATTCGCCGCGTTGCTCAGTCCGCTGTTAAAGTTCGCGCCGGCGACCGCATTGGTCAGAACACCGGTCCCGCCGATCACCATCGTGCCGCCGTTGTACGTCTGGCCGTTCAGGTTGAAGCTTCCACCATTCACCATGGCCGGGCCGCTGATGGTTCCCGCGCCGTTCAGCGTGAAATTGCCCGCGGTCTGCCAGAGGTTGCCGCCGATGGTTCCGTTGAAATTGATCGCGCCAGAATTCGTGACCGAGCCGGTCACATGAGCCACATACGACGGGTCGAACGTCAGCGAGCCTGTATTGGTGACGCCGCCGTTCAAGAGTGGCGACGCTTCCGTCCCAAACCCGAAGAAATAGGTATGGCTCGTCCAATCAAAACTGCCCGTGTTCACCAGAGTGCCGTTGATCGTGCCCGCTTGGGTCCACGTGCCGTTGTTCACGACCTGGCCATTGATCGCCACGCTGGAGTCATCGAGCAAATCGTTTAGATTGAAGTTTACCGTGCCATTGTTGACGACGTTACCCGTGATGGTGCCGACGCCACCGCTATTCTGCATCGTCGCCCCGTTGTTGATCGTCAACAGCCCGGCCGTCAGTACATTGTTGACAAGATCAAACCCACCGCCACTGATCGTCGCGTTGCCCGTGATCGTGGCGTTGGCGCTGAGGGTAAGACTGCCTGCTGTTTGCAGGTAGTTGTTCATGGTGCCGCCCCAGTTCACGCGCCCCTGATTCACGACAAACGCGGTAATCGTCCCGCTCCCACTCAAAGTCCCCGTGCTGCTGATATTGGTTATCGTCCCGCCAATCAGGGTTCCGCTGACGGTCAGGGTGCCGCTGTCAGCCCAGTCAGACGCCACGCTAAGAGTTCCTCCGCTGGCAACGTTAATGCCGCTGCCCGCTTGCGTTGCCAGCGCACTGCCCGCCAGTGTCAATGTCCCGCCCGTGGCGGTGATCAGACCCTGGTTGATAATCGCATTCGAAATGGTACCGAAACCGCTGATGTTGTCCCCGCTGGTGACGGTCACGGTCCCGCCTTCCAGCAACCCGCCCTGCATATTGAGCGATCCGCCGTTCGCGAACGCCTGCGGCACATTCAAGGTGCCGCCACTGGCTACGTTGATCGTGCCGTTCTGGGTGAGCGCTCCCGTAATGGTCAACAATCCGCTATTGGCCGTGATCACGCCGCTGGCGGTGTTGTTCAACGGCGCGGAAATCGTGCCGGAGCCGCCCAACACGGCATTGTTGTTGACCGATTGCCCGGCCAGTGTGGAATTCTGCAACGTGACGGCCCCGCTCATGCTGGCCCCGGCCGTCGAGTTGGTGAGAACGCCCGCACTCGTGACGATCAGTTGGCTGCTGGCGAGCGATTTGCCGTTCAGGTCGAAGGTGCCGCCCGTGATCGAGGCCGTACCGGTGATCGTGCCGGCGCCGAGGAGTTTGGCGGTATCGGAGGTGACAAATGTGTTGCTGATCGCTCCTTCGAAGAAGAAGTTGCCGGTGTTCGTGACCGGTCCCTTGAAATAGGTGTTTGCGGTCACGGCGACGGTCGCATCGTTACTCAACCCGCCGTTTACGGTGGCGCCGGTCACATTGTTCGTCAATACACCGGTTCCGCTGATGATCATCGACCCGCTGGTGAGACTCTTGCCATTGAGATCCAGGGTTCCACCATTGACCAGCGTGTTGCCGGTGACCGTGCCCGCGCCGTTGAGCGTGATTGAACCGCCGGCGGTGTTGACCAGGTTGTTGCTGATCACATCGCTGAAAGCAAACGACCCGGAGTTGCTGACCGCCCCGCTCACGTAGACCGTCCCGTTGGTGTCGAACGTCAGCGATCCCGAGTTCACGATGCTGCCCGTGATCCGCACGTTGATCGAGTTGGTGTAAAACGCCATCACCCCCGAATTCACCACGTTGTTGCTGATGGCGCCGCGCTGGATCCACGTGCCTGTGTTCGTCACGGCCGCGTTGACGTACGTATCGCGGAAAAGGTTGACCGTGCCGGCATTCGAGATGGAGCCGTTGAGGGTGGCGTTTTGAATGCTGTTGGTCAGGGTTGCGCCCGTGCCGATCAGCAGCGAAGAATCGGTCAATCGATTTCCGGCCAGATCGAGCGTGCCACCATTGATGGAGGCACTACCCGTGATGGTTGCGCCGCCGCTCAGAGTAAAGCTGCCCGCCGTCTGCAGGAAGTTGTTGTTGATCGTGCCGCCCCAGTTCACTCGTCCCTGATTCACCACAAAGGAATCGATCGTCCCGGACCCGCTTAGAGTTCCCGTGTTACTGGCATTCGTCAGTGTGCCGCCCATGAGGGTGCCGTTGACCGTGATTGTCCCGGTGCTGACCCAGTCCGGATTCACCTGCAGGGTGGCGCCGGGGTTGACGAGGACGCCGCCATTTTGGGTGAGACCATTGACCAGCGTCAGCGTGCCGCCGTTGGCGGTGATCAACGCTCCCGCGGAGTTGATGACGGCGTTCGAGAGGGTGGCAAAACCTGTCAGTGCCGCACCGGCGAGGTTCGTCAGGTTCCCGCTGTTGATCGTCCCGCCATTGATAACAATTGTCCCGCCGTTGTTCCATGCGGTCGGGATATTCAATACGCCCGTGGAAGCGATCGTGAGCGTGCCATTCTGGGTCGGCGCGACCGCCAACTGCAACGTGCCATTGTTGACGTTGACCTGGTTGCCCGACTGGTTGGCCAACAGACCGGTGATCGTCGTGGTGTTGTTGATCGTCAACGTCCCGTTGGCGGTATTGACGAAACTGTTGCTGACCGCGCCCTGGAAGAACACGGCGCCGGTGTTGGTGACGGGGCCGTTGAAGAACGTATTGGCGGTGACTGCAACCGTGGCATCGTTGCTAAGTCCGCCGCTGAACGTTGCCCCGGCGATGGCATTGGTCAGCACGCCGGCTCCGCCGAGTACCATCAATCCATTCGAATACGCCTGGCCGTTGAGATTGAAAACCCCACCGTTGATTGTCGCGGTCCGCGTGACCGTTGCGGAGTTGTTGAGCGTGACCGTGCCGTTGCCGGCGTTGACGAAATTGTTGCTGATCGCGCCTTCCCACAGAAACGCGCCGGTATTCGTGACCGTCCCATTGAAGTACACGTTCTGGGCGAAGTACGCGGTCCCGCCGTTGCTGAGCCCGCCATTGAACGTCGCGTTGGCGGCACTGCTGGTCAATACGCCGCTGCCGCCGAGGATCATCAGTCCGTTGGAATAGATGCCGCCATTGAGATCGAACAGGCCACCGGTGACGGTGGCTGTGCCCGTGACGGTACCGCGTCCGCTGACGATGTTGGTACCGCTGGTCTGTTGGAAATTACTGACCAAACCGCCCAACACGACGCGGCCCTGATTGACCAGCAGCGTATTGATGGAGCCGAAGTTCGTGACGGTGGCGCTCGCGAGGTTCGTGAGATTCCCGCCGTTGACGGCTCCACCGGCCGCGACGCTGAGGGTTCCGTTATTGGCCCAGGCCGGTGTAACGCTCAATGTTCCCGGCGCTGTGCCGTCGGCGACGTTGATCAGGCCATTTTGTTGCAGGCCGGTGCTGAGCGTCATGGTGCCGTTGGTAACGACCACCAGCCCGTTGTTGACCAGGAACGCCGAGACATTGCCCGCGCCATTCATCACCGCGCCGCTGGCGTTGGTGAGGGTGCCGCCAGCGACCGTGCCACCTGCGAGCAGGATCGTGCCCGAATTGGCCCAGGTGGGGATGACCGTCAACGTTTGACCATCGACATTGAAGGTGCCGTTGTTGACCGCAGCGCCCGTGATCGTCGCCGCGCCATTCAAATCGAGGCTGCCGGAGTTGACCAGGTTGTTACTGATTGCTCCTTCAAAATAGAACGCACCCGTATTGGTGACCGGCCCCTTGAAGAATGTATTGGCCGTGACCGCGATGACATTGGCGTTGCTAACCCCGCCGTTGACCGTCGCGCCCGCGACGCCGTTGGTCAATACTCCCGATCCACTGACCAGTAACAGGCCGTTGTTCATGGTCTGGCCATTCAGATTCAACGTGCCGCTATTGATGCTCGCGGTCTGGGTAATCGTGGCCGTGTTGTTTAAGGTGATCGTCCCGTTGGCGGAATTGACCAAATTATTGCTGACGGTGCCCTGGAAGAAGAAGCCGCCGGTATTCGTGACCGCCCCGTCAAAGAAGGTGTTGCCCGTGACAAAGATCGTGCCGCCATTGGTGACGCCTCCGATGACCGTGGCGCCGGCGTTGGCCGCGCCGCCATTGGTCAATACGCCACCACTGTTGATCACCAAATCGGTCTTATTGGTCAGATTGTTGCCCACGAGATCCAGCACGCCGCCAGCGTTCACCATGATATTGCTCGTGACGGTTGTGTCGTCGTTGAGCGTGAAGCTGCCGGAGTTCTGCAAGCCATTGCTGATCGTGCCGCTGAAATTCATACGGCCCTGATTGATCACCACGGCGGTTACGACACCGGTGCCGCCAAGGAACCCGCTGGCAAGGTTGGTGATGTTTCCGCTACGCAACGTGCCGCGGGCGAGATTGATCGTTCCGGAATTGGTAATGATCGCGCTGCCGACACCCGCGCTGCCAAACGTAAGCGTTGCTCCGGCCGTGGCACCGATCGTGCCGGCGTTGCCGAAGGTATTGGCGTTGGTGAACTGCAATTCCACCACGGTGCTGGTGGCCAGAATGCTGCCGCCGAGGAGGTTCACGACCTGCCCGGCGTTTTGAATCACGCCGCCGCCGGTGATCGTACCGCCGGACTGGTTGGTCAGGACCGCGCCTCCCAGGTTCAATACGGCGTTATTTCCGGCCGCACCCTGCAAATTGATCGTGCCGAAGTTCGTGAGCGAGGAAGCCCCGGGCAGCGTGAGTGTTCCTCCCGCGCCGATGGTGACGGTCCCGCCCTGCGCCACCAGGTTGCTGATCGTGAACGTGGCATTGGTCGCGAGGATGGTGCCGAGGTTGAATACGGCGCCGGCATTGAGGCTGCCCGCGCCGGAATTCGCGATGGTCGCGCCCGCAGCATTTGTGACGTTGGCTCCGGTTTGGTACGTGCCGCCGGCGACCATCAACGTGCCGGCATTGACGAACACACTGCTGTTTGTGAGCGGACCCTGGACCACGATGGTCGCGTTCGTGTCGAACAAGGAATTGATCGAACCGCCGTTTACGAAGGTCAGCGTCGCCGCGGACGTGCCGGCGACGGCACGATAGACGCCGGACCCATTCGCCGCGCCAACCAGCAAGAGATTGCCGTTCGTGGCGGTGACCATGCCCGCATTGACCAGTTGATTCGAAATCGTACCGAACCCCGCCACGTTGCCACTGCTGTTGTTGGTCAGGTTGCCGCCGGTCAACACGCCGCCGCCGAGTTGCACGGTGGCCGAGTTGGCCCAGGCCGGGTTGACGGTCAACGTGCTTGCCGCGACGTTGATGGTGCCGCTGTTGGCTGGTGCCACCGTCAGCGTGGCATTGTTGTTCAAATTGAAGCTGCCGCTGTTGACCAGCGAGTTGCTGATCGCGCCCTGGAAGAACACGGCGCCGGTGTTGGTGACGGGGCCCTTCAGATAGGTCGCCTGCGAGACGTAGACGGTGCCGGCGTTTGTGAGCCCGCTGTTGAGCGTGCCGCCCGCGATCCCGTTGGTCAACAAGCCGGTTGGCCCGACAATCATGTTGGCCGGTGTTTCCGATTGGCCATTGAGATTGAAGCTGCCGGTGTTGATGGTGACCACGGCGGTGTTGGCAAGCTGTTCGCTCGATAGCAACTTCACTTCGCCGCCGGCGATGGTGAGGTTGCCGCCGATCGCGTTGACCCCTGCTGTCTTGTTCAGATCCAGTTCGCCGCCGCTGACGGTTGTCAGGCCGCTGTACGTGTTGGCTGCCGTGCCGCTGAGGGTGAGCGTACCCGTGCCGGTCTTCGTAATGGCGAGCGAGCCGCTCGTGTTCTGGATGACGCCGGAAAACGTGCTATTCGCGTTGTTGTTGCCAACCGTCAGCGTATTGCCCGTCCCGGTCGAGTTGTCCACGGTGCCGCCGCCGTTCAAACCGTTGATCGTGTCGCTGAAACCGGCCATATCCAGCGTGCCGCCATTGACGTTCACGTTGCCGGTGCCGTTGGGCAGAACGTTGCTGGCGCCGAGCTTGAGGACGCCGGCGGAAATGGTCGTGTCACCCGCGTACGCGTCGGCGGTATTCGCCAGGATCAGCGTGCCGGTGCCATCCTTGGTGAGCGAGCCGACGCTGGACGGAATCGCTGCCGAGAACAACGTGATACCCGCGCCGCCGATGGTCAGCCCGAAATTGCCGCCCGTGATGGACGAGCTGATCGTGAGCGTGCCCGAATCAGAATTGATTCGGGTGGCGCTGCCAAAGGTCATGTTGCCGGAATAGGTGTTGTTGCCGCTGACATTGCGGAGGGCGCCGTCGTTGGCCACGCCCGTGCCGTTGAGCGTCAGCGCCAGACCCTCGCTGATTCCGCCCTGCAATTGGAGGGCGCCGCCATTATTGACGGTGATCGAGCCGGTGCCCAATGCGGCGGCGTTTTGGATATTGATCGCGCCGCCGTTGATGGTTGTTCCGCCGTTGAACGTCTCGGCGCTGGTCATGGTGAGGACGCCGGTGCCCGTCTTGACAAGCAAAAGATGCGTGTTGGCGTTGCCGCCCTGATTGATCGCGGCCGAGAAGGTCGTGTTACTGTTGTCCGAACCGACGGTGAGAGTCTCGGACGTATTACTGACGAATATGCCGATGGTCCCGCTATTGCCGGACAAATCGCCCACGGCAAGGTTGGCGCCCAACTGGAGCACGCCGCCCGCCATCGTCAAGTCGCCCGCTCCCAACGCTGTCGAGCTGGCGGCGACGATGGTCCCGCCGTTGATCGTCGTGCCGCCGCTGTAACTGTTGTTGCCGCTCAACGTCCCGGTGCCAGTTCCTGTCTTGATCAGCGCCACGGCGCCGTTGCCATCGGCGATTGTGCCCGAATATGTCCCGCCGCCGTTGTTGCTGCCGAAGGTCAGCGTGCCGGTGTTATTGCCGCTATCCAGAATCGTCCCGCCCGTGCCGCTGAGCGCGTCCACCGCTTCGCTGTTGTCGTTCAAATCGAACGTGCCGCTGTTGATGGTCAACGCGGCGCTGTTGTTGATCTGATTCGCATTGATCAGTTTGACGAGACCGCCACTGATCGTCAGGTTCCCGCCGATGGCGTTTACTCCGGCCGATTTGTCCAGGTCCAACTCGCCCGCGCTGACGGTGGTCAGGCCGCTATAGGCATTGGCGGCAGTTCCGCTGAGGGTAAGCGTCCCGCTCCCCGATTTCGTCAGGGCCACGGCGCCGCCGATCACGCCGGAAAAAGTGCTGGACGCGGTGTTGTTGACCGTGAACGTGGCTGCCGCCGCGCCGTTGGTGAGGAACCCGCCGGCGCCGCCGCCATCACTCAGGCCGGCGACGGTCTGCGCGCTGCCATTCAGGTCAAACGTGGACCCTGCGCCCTGAATGATCAGGGTTGTGCCGGTGGGCAGGGCATTGGCCACGCCGTCCTTCAGCGTGCCGCCACTGACGATCGTATTGCCGGTGTAGGTGCTGGCGCCGCTCAGGGTGAGCACGCCGGAGCCGGTTTTGGTCAGGCTGCCCGAGCCGCTGAGGATGCCCGAATAGGCCGTGGTGGCGTTGTTGTTGCCGACGGTGAGGGCGACGCCGGAGCCGGCGCCGTTGGTCAGCATGATACTGCCGGTGCCGGACAGGCCGCCCAGCGTGTAGGCGGTGGGCGCGCCGAAAACCAGATGAAAATTGGTCAGGTCGTAGAGGGTGCTGTTCTGGAGCGCCAGAGAATTGTTCAGGCTCAACGTGCCGGAACTGAGCGTCGCGCCCCCGCTGAACGTGTTGGCGTTGCCGAGCACGATGGTCGTCGTCCCGTTGTTGCCTGCGGTGGTGAAGCCACCGGGGCCGCTGATGACGCCGCTGAGCGTCATCGTCGTGCCGACCGAGGTCTGTACGCCGCCGATGAATGAATTGTTGGTGATGACGATCGGACCGGAATAGGTGATGCCCACCGATTGCGCGCCCAACGCGCCGCCGTTGAGCACGATCGGGTTGGCAATGGTCGCCGCCGACCCGGTATCGTAGGAGAAGGTGCCGCCGCCGTTGATCGTGATCGTGCCCGTGCCGACCTGATTGGCACTGGTCACGCCGCGCACCTGTAACCAGCCGCTGTCGGCGGTCCCGTCACCGATGTTGATTGGTCCAGTGAATGAAGAGCTCGCGCTGGTGAACAGCCATTGATTCCCTGTATTTGAGGAATCCAGGATGTTGAGCGTGCCCGAGCCGGTGAGTGTGCCGTTGTAGAAAATGTATGAGAACGCCGCCGAGCTGTAATCGAGCGTGCCGCCGTTGGCGCCCACCGTCGTTGAGAACGTCGCCGTGGCTCCGGATGTGCCGGAGTAGCGCAACGTGCCGCCATTCAGCGTCAGGCTGCCCGTCCCGATGCTGGAAGATGAGCTGCCGGTGTTGAACAGCGTGGTGGCGAGCAACGTGCCGTTGCTGATGATGGTGCCGCCGCTGTAGGTGTTGGCGCTGCCGAGGGTCAGGAGGCCGCTGCTGTTCATATCCAGCTTGCCCGTGCCGCTGACGACACCCGAGAGCGTCGCATTGCCGGTGCCGCCAATCGTCAATTGAAAGCCGCCGTTGGCCGTGCTCAGGCTCCCGCCGATGGTCAGCCCTCCACCAGCGCCCGTGAGCCACGTCTGGGAGGCGCCGAGGATCACCTCCGGGTTGATCGTGAGCGTCCGCGTGGCGGTGGACATGTCGATGCCAATGCCATTGACGCCGTCGAGCGTCAAGGTGTTGCCGGTGTTGAACGTGACGTTACCGGTGGGATTGACGATCTTGATCTCGCCCCAGGTCAGATTCCCGCCGAGGTTGAAGCTTCCGCCGGCGGAAGTATTCGTCCACAGAGCGATGCTGGTGGCACCGGGGGCGGTGCCACCTGTCCAATCCCCACCGGTATTCAAGTTGCCGGTGGTACCGTTCTTGGTGATCGTCTGGGCCGCGGCCCGATGGACGAGGCCAAGCAACAGGGCGAGGAGCCCGGCGCGTAGGAACGTCTTCCCTATGTGTCCCCAGGGTGCCATGTACCCTATACGGTCTGGTGAGTCTCTCCGTTGCCGTTGGTGTTGCTGGCGCCCGTGTTGTGGTCGGCGCCGTTACCGTTGCTGTTTTCGGCGCCCTGACCGTTTGCGTCCGGGGCCGTGCCGTCTCGGACGGCGACCGCCACGCCGATGCCTTCGGACTCTTGGAGAAGTTCGTGGGCGATGCGGGCGATTTTCTTGCGGTGTTTGATCACCGCGGGGTGGGTGATGCCGAGTTCGCGGCCGGCCTCGCGGACGCCGCAACCCTTCATCAGGAGGAAGAGGACTTGTTGCTGCATTTCCGACAGCAACGGCAGGATCAAATGGAGCATGTCGCTGGTGATCAGTTCGCCCTGGATTTGGATCGGTTCCACCAATGGAGAAGAACCGCGCAGGTCGATGGCGCGGCGCTCGGTGGCGGCCGCGGGCGTATCGTCAGGCGACGTGGTGTTTGGCAAGCCAGCGCGCCCGCCCGACGTGAGGCAGGTGCGCGCGTAAAATTCGCAACTCTTCAGGTACCAGGTTTGCGACTGATCGGGGTCGGAGGTTCGGATGCGGACGAGATGGAGGAACATCTCGTTCATGAGGTTCTTTTGGACATCCGGATCGCTCGTCAGCCGCGACGCGATCGTCTGCAACTCTTTGACAATCAAATTCTCAGTCATGGCAACACCGTCCCCTCGCTGGCCCGGCAACTGCGGGGCCGAGACTTCTTATTTGTGCGAGAACCAGGCGACACAGGACCTGTGTTCACACCGCAACGCAACGCACGGCAACTTCTCCAAGACGGGCGGATCAATAGCGCCCGCTATGCCAACAAATACAAGGGTTACAGGGCGGTGGGCTCTTCCGGGTGTAACCTGCGGCAAGCCAGTGGGTTGTGCCGGGCGGTGACGGTTTGGCATTTTGGCGGGAAACGCGATTGTATCCGCTGGTGATAGCGGAGTGTTCAACTGCCTTGACACGCTGAACACAACGTGTCCAGTTCGCTTGAACACTCTGCGTGTTCAGCTGTTGGACAATGGAGTACCGACGGGTGGGGTGACCGTTAGAAAATACACGAGGAGCAGCTAGTGGGTCAGACGGAGGAGGATATCACTCGAAATCTGTTGAAACAAGTCGCTGATGTCACTTGCGTCGCCCGTGATCAGAGCATCACCACTCACTTCGTTCGCACTATAGTGCGGGTTGAGCGGGTCGTTCGCGTTCGCCAATCGCAGTAGAAAATCTGCGGTTGGGATGTCCTGACCGCCTGTTGGCACTGCCAAGCCAACGCAGTACACGTAGTTGCTCGTCTGCCGTAACTGATCGGCTACCAAAACACACCGATTCGTGGCATCGGACTGGATATTGGCAGCGGTTATTGGCAGCAGCCCGTTGATCGATGGGTAGTTACTGCCAACGCAGCATGCAGTACCGAAGCCACCCTGCTGGCAGCAATAGTTCTCTTGATATGCTATAGGGGTATTAGTTGGGAAGAACACGATCTGCGTGGTATTACTCACACTGGCGAGGTTCCATCGATTCGTCTTTCCCTGGACGTAGCCCCCCGGCGTGAAACCCCCAAACCCACCACACCCGCTAACGTCTGGACAAGCCAACTGGGCTTCGATTCCATTCGCCATTCCGTCGGTGAAAAACACGACGATTTTGGTTACATTTTGCCCGGCGGGAACAGCAAAGCGGTTGTTAATATTCAGCGCGTTTGTCAGCCCGACTTCTGAACACGTGTAACCGCTCCATGCCATGTCATTGACTGCATTCGCCACGGCCGTCTTGAACGTGGTAGTCATTGGCACGTCATTGGTCACCGACGACCCGAAAGATACGACTGCGACGTGGTCGACGCCCTCATCGAAAACACTGATAAAGTTTGTAACAGCGGCGGGTAGATACTCGCCGCCGCCCGAGCAGTCAGACCCCCCCGTGCACCCCATCGATCCAGAATGGTCCAGCACCAGGGTCATGACCACAGGTGTCCGCGTCGCGGTGCTGGAATCCGACAGGCTCAGGGTGCGATACCCGGCGACCCCGATAAAAAACGTCTTCATCGTGGCAGATGCCGTCACGGAGAAGACCTCGTTGCTGTTGCTGTCGGTCGAAAAACTACCGTTGACTGTCGGGGTCCCCTGGATGTAGCCGGGGGTCTTGCCGCCGGGAGAGAAGTTGGCGCTAAAGACATTTTGGGCTATTTGCAGCGCCGTGGTCTGATTCTTGTAGAAATTGCTGATACCAGCAAGGGCCGCGGCGTCGGCGGCTTTGGCCAATCGGGCTTGCGTCAGATATGCAAAGCCGAGATCGACCCCGAGCCCCACAAACAGCAAGAGCACGGTCAAAAACGCAATGAACAGGACCAGCACCTGGCCGCGTTCGCGGGCAAGTTCAGGCTTTGCGTGCTTCGGCGATTTCGGTATCCCATTCATCGCGGATCAGCCTCCGGGGAAAAACGCCACGTCGTAAAACCGATTGGTTATGTTGATCGGGATCAGCTTCTTGATCGGGGCAGGCACGCTGTTGCTGTAGAAAACCTCCGCGATGTAAAGAGAGTGACCTGCCGCCACCAGGTTCGTTGGTACGTTGATGAGGCCATTCGTGCCATTTGGGGCTACCAAGCTGCTGGCCGTGAGCGAGCCGGACTGTAGTTGGTGGGTCACGACATAGTTTCCATGCCCCCTAGAGTCCGTGGTGTAGGCAGCCGAAGTCAGAATCAGGCGTCCGCTGTGTGAGTTGCTCAAATTCAGCGGACTGGATTCCATCCAAACGGCAAACAGGGCGTTGGACATAATGTCCAACTGTGAGGTGCCAACGCCGCGCGCGGAGAGGTTTGCCCCTTCCCGGCTCAGATTCGTCAACAACTGTTTTTCGTAAACTGCCACACAAAAGTCCATGAGACTATAGGCCAGCAAAATCAGAATGAGCATCACGAGCGCGAATTCGACCAACGCCTGGCCGGACTCCGCGCCATGCGCTTTGCGTCGAGCGGCAGGCTTCGTATTCTTGAGGATATGGCGCATATTGGCTCAACCACCGTTATTCGGGAGAAAGTTCTCGTTACGGAAGACGACCGCCATGTCAAGAGTGTTACTCCCGTTCGGCCCAAAATACTTGGCGATTCCGGGCGTGAAGAATCCCAAGCGGGTAATGATTTCGATCTTCACGAAATCACCCGGATTGCCGGCCGAACCAAGGACAAAATTCGGCAAGGAATCCGGCGGACAACTGGATACGTTTACCGTTGGACTCTTCAGCATGGCCAACTGGTTCGTGGCGATTAACTGAATTGATTGCACGCGGTTCGGGCTCCCCTGTCCGGTGATAGCATACCGTCCCGCTTGACGTATTGCGCTTTCGACGGTCTCGCGGATCCAATAATACCGGCCCAGATCGATCAGGGCGAACATCAGGAGCAGAAAAACTGGCAGAATCAACGAGAACTCCACCAAGTCAGTGGTGCCCCGGCGGTTTCGGGAAAATCGGATTTTGTGCCGCCACAAGTTGGACATGAAGCTTCTCAAGTGTTTCTCACGCGACGCAATTGAACCGCGACCTCGCAACCGACCGGCCCGATCATAGCATGGATGAAGAAATAAGCGAACACTTTTCGCCGATCATCGCGAACCGAACCTGCCGCTCGCTTGGTACTACTCACCCCACACCCTTCCCGAATTATACCCACAACCTGCTATTTAGACAACACAACCCTTACCAGCGGATAAGCCCCATACCTATCCGAAGGCACTTCTCCGAGAGCATAGCGAGCGGCTTATGTGCCAAGAAAAAGCTGGCGTCCAGGTTACCACTTGGATGGCTCTTGTAACCATCAAGCCAGTGGTTACTTAGGACGGATTGCGCCGTTCAGGGCAATTGTAATGGGTGCGTTGGACACAGCGCGGAGTGTAAGGTTTCCAGACAAATTGCACACCAGCGTTCGGTTTTCTTTACACCGGCTCCGTTGCCAAACCCGCGCGAAATAGGGGGTAGGGGACTGAGCCGGTGGGCTATTCGAGCGCGCTGGCAAGGTCGGAGAAACTCGCGTTTGCCGGCGCCGTGCGCGCCGCCGAGACGAGCTCAAAGAGAATGCGTTCCACCGGTTCGGCGGAGGGATGCTTCGGTTGGTTGGTCCACACACCATCGTTCGTCCGCACGACATATAATACATCGGCAACGGTGAGGCTCTCGGGCGGGTGCGCCGGCAGGAGGCCGCCGTCGCCACGGGCGACCTCGACGAGCACTCCGCCTTCAATGAGCCGGTGGGCCAGTTGGTTGACCGCCTGCAACGGGGCGCGGAGTCGATTGGCGATTGTTTCCGTCGTGGGGGGCGGGAGGCCGCGCAAGAAGCTGTTGCATACCTGGAGCGTGGCACGGCACGCCAGCAATTCGCGCTGGGTTTGATCGAGGCGATCCGTGATGCGCTGTTGCATGTAGAGTTTCACATTTTGCGCGGCGAAGGAGACCTGCGCGCCGAGCAGCACGATCAGCCACGAGAAATAGAGACCCAGCAGAAAGACCGGCAGGACGCCCAATCCGCCGTAAATCTTGCTGTACGAGACCACCCGCGAGAAATACATCGCGCTGAGCTGGCTGTTGAGCTGCCAGAGCGTTCCCGCGACCAGTCCGCCCGTGACCGCGGCGTGGAGCCGCACTCGCGTGTTTGGCATCAGGCCGTACATGAGAGAAAAGCCGAGCCACAACACGACATAGGGCGTTAGTTGGAGGAGCACGACATGAAACGCCGTGGTCCGGGCGAGACGGTTCAGCACATTGGCGTATTCGGCGGTGCCCGTTGCGGCGAGCGCGCCAAACACAACCAGTGGTCCGAGGGTGATGGAGGTCCAGTAGTAGACGATCTTGCGCCAGATGGACCGGCCTTCCGCCACGCCCCAAATGTCGTTGAAGGTTTGCTCGATGGTCATCAGCAATCGTACCGCGACCAACGCGAGCAGGATGGTGCCGGCCGCGCCCAGTTTTCCCGCGTCGATATTGTCGATGAAGGTCCGGACGTCATTGACGACCTCGCGGCGGGCCTGGGCGGAAACCGCGACATGCCCGGCGGCAGGCAGCGGGGTGGTGGCGGAGGGGGTGTTTGCCGGCACGTACTCGAGCTGGGGGGCGACCTTCGCGACGATGGCGTCGATGACTTTCGGCGCCAGATCGGCGCTGGCGTTGCGGAGGAAGGTCTTGGAGACGCTGAAGACCACGGCGAGCAACGGCACCAAAGCCAGCAGCGTTGTGTAGCACAGGGCGGCCGCGCGCAGGGGGCAGCGGTTCTGAATGAAGCCGCGCACGACGAGGGTGATGAAATTCACCGCGGTGCGCAGCCGGTGAACAATGGGGCTGGTGTCGGCGCCGTCGGCCAGAGACCCCTCGAGAAACTGTCGTGCCTTCGCCTGCCAGAGAGCGAGGGGGGATTGCTTCTGCTTGGCCATGGGAGAAGCTTAGGATTCGGCGCGGGGCAAGTCAATTGCCGTGGGGCAAGACGAGAGCGGGGTGTTAGTGAAACAACTTGAACGCAAGCAGGCCGGCGAATCCCAGAAACAGGACCCCGCATCCGCGGACGAGGATCGTCAGGGTTTGCGTCTTCACCCGGCGCTGGGCGCGGGAAACGAAGAACGCGACGAGGGAAAACCAGATCGAGCCGCCCACCAGCACGCCAGCGATGCAGAGAAGACGGCTGGCGAGTTTTGGAGTGACCCATTCGTGGGCGAAGATGACCGTGATCAGTGTCGCCCACACGACGAGGAGCATGAAATTGGTAATTGTCAGGGCGAAGCCGAGGAAGAACGATCGCGGATGGTGCCAGCGTTCGTCGAGGCGCTCGGCGGCGGCCTCGCTTGCGTCGAGGCGTTCGGCGCGGAACAGCAGATAGCGGATGCCCAGGGCGGCAATGGCGATCACCGCGCCGATCCGCACGCCGAGCACGATGTTCCTCCGCGGGATTCCGAAGATGCGCGGGGTCATGAGAATGGAGGAGTGACCCCACAGCACGAGAGACGCGTACACGGCATCGGCGCAGATGGCTCCCAGTCCCATGAGAAACCCCGCGCTGAATCCGCGCCGCAGGGCCTGGTTGATCACGGTCAGGTTGACGGGACCGACGGGCACGGATACGACCAGCCCGCACAGGACTCCCGCGAGGAGGGACTGGAGTAGGTGAAGGTTTTCCACGGAGCCGTATCGCCTAGTTGTCCGCCAAATCGTCTTCCTCTTCTTCGTCCGACTCGATCTCGCGCCGCCAGCGTTTGCTTACCCAGGGCCTGACCAAACCGTACAGCAGATAGGCAATGAACAAAACCGCGAGCGTGATCTGGAAGAACCTCGCCAGCAGCAGTCCGATAATAACCACGATGGCAAAGGCCGCAACGGACTGCGCGCGCGTCCAATCAATGTACTTGAAGGTTGGGTACCGCACGTTGCTCACCATGAGCCCTGATAGGAGCAACATGAGCACCGGGAGTACGAACCGCGCGGTGCCCAGCGTCCGATCGTGTCCGACCATCCACATCATCAGCATGGTCACGCTGACGACGAGGGCGGCGGCCGAAGGAATTGGAAACCCGACGAATTCGCGTCCATCGGAGCTTCCAGGTCGCGTGCTGAGGACGTTGAATCGCGCCAGGCGGATGCCGCCACACACGAGATAAATCGCGGCAATGATCCAGCCCGATTCAAATTCCTGAAGCACGATGCGATAGATCAGGAAGGCGGGGGCGACGCCAAAGCTGACGATGTCCGCCAGCGAATCGAACTCGCGACCAAACCGGGATTCTTTATGTGCCAGGCGCGCCAGACGTCCGTCGAACAGATCAAACACGAACGCGGCCAGAATCAACCGGATCGCCGTCTTGATGGGCTCGAAATCCTCTCCCACCTGGTACTTGAAAATCCACGTGAGGGCGAAGAAGCCGCAGGCGAGGTTGCCAGCGGTCAGCAGGTTCGGCACGAAATAAATCCGCACCCGTTCCTCCTGCGTGTGGATCGCGTCGGCATCGCGCGGGCGTGGTTCCCCACGCGGTGATTTCTCAGATTCTTCTGGCAATGATTGTCTCCCCGCCAATGGCGTAGTCTCCCACCTTCGCCTCAATCCTGGTCCCCGTCGGCACATACAACTCGACGCGGGAGCCAAACCGGATCATACCAAACCGTTCTCCTTTCGCCAACGTGGCTCCTTGCCCGGCCCATCCCACGATCCGCCGCGCAATCAACCCCGAGATTTGCCGCACCGTCACCCGAAAGCCATCGGACGATTCGATGCCGACGATGCGGTTCTCATTCTGTGCCGAGGCGTCCGGGTTGCGGGCGTCGAGAAACCTGCCTTGATTGTACTCCACGAATTTGATGGTACCACTAATCGGCGCCCGCTGGACGTGTACGTCAAACACCGACAGAAAAATGGCCACTCTTGTCGCCTCGCCACCGAGAAACCGTGGTTCCTCGACGGCTTTGATCTCCACGATTCTGCCCGTCGCGGGCGCGACGATGAGCTGCGAATCCGCCGGTACGGTCGCTTTGGGATCCCGAAAGAACGAAATTGTGAAAACCAGCAATATGAGCGGCGGAATGGGCGCCCACCCGACCGGGCAGCCAAGGATTGTCGCGGCACTTATTGCGACCATCACAAGGATGGGCCACTTGCCTTCGAGCAACGTGCGCGTGGTAAACATACGAGAAACACCATTCTATCCCAAGCGAACCGCTTGTGAAACGATTTCTTGCAACGCACGGAACCCATCGCCGCCCGGCGTTCCCGTCGAGGAATCGAAGGCTGTTTTGCTCGCCAAATAAAACCGGTAACCTTGGGCCGTCTTAGAGCGTCTTACCTGATGAATTCTCATTGAATCGGCTGGCGCGCGAGGTCATTATCTGGCCGTATGTTGACGCTGGCTCGGCGGGGCATACGCTAAATGGCGTCTGCGGGTTGCGTGCGTTGGACCGATTGCCAATACGGAGTCAATTTTCATGCTGAAACACGACGAAATCCAGAACAGGCAGGATGTGGCTCCTGCCGGCAAAGCGCCGGATCCGACAATGAAGAGCCACGAGCTGGAACGACAGGCGCCAGTCTCGCTGTTCAATCTGGCCCTGATTATGGCAGCCGGGCTCCTGTTCGTCGGCCTGCTCTGGGCTGTGCACCATTATCACGCTGCCGCCGCCGCGCAGGCAGCCGGGGCGCGGGCAGCGGTTCCGGAAGTGCCTGTGATTGAAGGACGCGTCCATCAGAAGAATGTTCCCATTTACCTCGACGGACTTGGCAGCATCATCGCCTACAATACCGTGACCGTTCACGTCCGCGTGGACGGAGAGCTGAAAAGGGTCGCATTCACCGAAGGACAGGATGTTCATGCCGGCGATTTGCTCGCCCAGATCGATCCAGACCCATTTCGTACCGCGCTGGAACAGGCCATCGCCAAGAAGGGCGAGGATGAGGCCACCTTGGCCAACGCTCAATTGGACTTGAAAAGGGACACTGATCTCTACCAGCAAAAAATCGCCACACAGCAAACATACGACACACAAAAAGCGCTCGTCGACCAACTCGTGGCAACCGTCAAAGCCGATCAGGCGGCCATTGACAGCGCCCAGGTTCAACTCAACTACACCACGGTCGTATCCCCGCTCGATGGTCGTACGGGCATCCGATTGATCGACCAGGGAAACATCGCGCACGCCACGGACACCAACGGCCTCGTCGTCATTACTCAACTGAAGCCCATCTCAATGATCTTCACGCTTCCGGAACAAACGCTCCATCAAATCCAGACAGCAGCTACGTCAAGCAATCTGGTGGTGCTTGCCGTGGACCGCGACAACACCACCGTCCTGGGCCAGGGAACCTTGGCGGTGATCGACAACCTGATCGACACCTCCACCGGACAGATTCGTCTCAAAGCGAACTTCCCGAATGAGAATCTTCGGCTCTGGCCGGGCGAGTTTGTGAACGCCCGGCTGTTGCTCGCCGTACGCCAGAACGGCCTGGTGGTTCCGGCGTCGGTCGTACAGCGCGGCCCTGACGGTCCATACGTATTTGTGATCAAGGGCGACAACACTGTCGAAGTTCGACCGGTGAAGGTCGCGCAGATCGAGAAAGACGAGGCGCTCATCGATGACGGTCTCAAGGTCAACGAGCGGGTCGTCGTCGACGGCCAATACAAACTGCAGGTCGGTTCTCGCGTAAAACCTGCGGCACCGGCCAAGCCTGCCAGCGCCAAGTCCTGACGCTCCACGACTGTGAACATTTCGGAACCTTTCATCCAGCGGCCGGTGGCCACGTCGTTGCTCATGACCGGCGTGGTGCTCATGGGGTTGCTTGGCTACATGCTGCTGCCCATCTCCGCCCTGCCGCCGGTGGATTTTCCGACCATTCAGGTCACCGCCCAATACCCGGGCGCCAGTCCGGACGTGATGGCATCATCGGTCACGACGCCGTTGGAACGACAGTTCGGCCAGATCAGCGGCTTGTCGCAGATGACATCCGAGAGTTCGTTCGGCACCACCACCATCGTCCTGCAATTCAATCTCACCCGCGACATCGACGCCGCCGCGCAGGATGTGCAGGCGGCCATCAACGCCGCCGGTGGCGTGCTCCCGAAGAACATGCCGAATCCGCCCATATATAACAAAGTCAACCCCGCAGATACGCCCATCCTCACGTTGCAGATCACGTCGGACACGCTGCCGCTGGAAAAGGTCAATGACCTCGCCGATACCGTGCTCGCCCAGAAACTCAGCGAGGTCAGCGGCGTTGGCCTCGTCACCATCGAAGGCAATCAAAAACCCGCCGTCCGCGTGCGGGTCGACCCGGCCACCATTGCGTCGTTCAAACTGGGCATGGAGGATGTCCGCTCGGCCCTCATGGCCAACAATGTCAACGCGCCCAAGGGCAGCTTTGACGGTCCGCGCCAATCTTATACCATCAACGCCAACGACCAGATTCTGTCCGCAGCCGAGTATCGACCCGTGATCGTCGCCTACCGGAACGGTTCGCCCGTGCGCCTCGGCGATATCGGGGAGGTCGTCGACAACGTCGAGAATATTCGTCTCGCGGGTTGGGTTGGGGACGAACCCTCGGTGATTCTTGACATCCAACGCCAGCCGGGCGCCAACATTATCGAGACCGCCGACCGGGTGAAGGCATTGTTGCCGCGGTTGCGCGCGTCCATACCGCCCTCGGTCAAGGTCTCGATCCTTACGGACCGCACAGAAACCATTCGCGCTTCAGTCGAGGATGTCCAATTCACGCTGATCCTCACGGTTGTGCTGGTTGTCATGGTCATGTTTGTTTTCCTGAGGAAGTTCTGGGCCACGGTGATCCCGAGCGTCGCGCTTCCCCTGGCGGTGATCGGTACGTTTGGCGTCATGAAACTGGTCGGCTTCAGTCTCGACAACCTGTCGCTGATGGCGCTGACCATTTCCACGGGGTTCGTCGTCGACGACGCGATCGTGATGATCGAGAACATCGTCCGCTTCATCGAAGCTGGCGACCCGCCGCTGGAAGCCGCGCTCAAGGGGGCGAAACAAATCGGATTTACCGTGATCTCGCTGAGCGTGTCGCTGATCGCGGTTTTCATCCCGTTGTTGTTCATGACCGGTATTGTCGGGCGGCTGTTTCGGGAATTCGCCATCACCCTGAGCGTAGCCGTTGCGGTGTCCGCCGTCGTCTCGCTTACGCTCACGCCGATGATGTGCGGTCGCTTGCTGAAACCAGAGAAGGACCAACCGCATGGCCGTTTCTACGACGTTACGGAGCGCATGTTCAAGGGGATGCTCGATTGGTACGACCGCGGCCTGCAATGGGTGCTGCGCCACCAGCCATTTACGCTCATAGTCGCAATTGCCACCCTCGTGTTGACGATTCTGCTCTACATTTTCATTCCCAAGGGCCTGCTGCCTCAGCAGGATACCGGTTTGATCACCGGGGTGACGGATGCCGCGCAGTCCATTTCCTTTAAGGCCATGGTCCAACGCCAGCATGCGGTTGCCGACATCGTACGCAAGGATCCCGATGTGGTGAGCGTGGCGTCGTTCGTCGGGGCGGGCACGGTCAACACCACAGTAAACACCGGCCACCTCTATATCGACCTCAAGCCGCGCAACAAACGCCGCGCCAGCGCCAACGAAATCATTGACCGGTTGCGTGAGGCCACCAGGGACGTCGAGGGCATCTCGCTGTACATGCAGGCGGTGCAGGACGTCCAGATCGACAGCCGCATCAGCCGCACCCAGTATCAGTATACGTTGGAGGATGCTGATGAAACCGAGCTCTCACAGTGGTCGATCAAACTGCTCGACAGGCTCCGTTCGCTTCCGGAGTTGGCCGATCTGGCCAGCGACCAGCAGTTGAACGGACTTCAGCTCAACATCGAGATCGATCGGGATATGGCATCACGCCTCAACGTCCTTCCCCAGAACATCGATGACACGCTCTACGACGCATTCGGGCAACGCCAGGTGTCGATCATGTTCACGCAGCTCAATCAGTATCGCGTCATCCTCGAAGCCGTGCCGCATTACCAGCTCACGCCGGAATCGCTCGACAAGATTTACGTCAAATCCACCACCGGGCAGATGGTGCCGTTGAGTGCGTTTGCCCACATGAGGACCGGAATTGCTCCCTTGGCGATCAACCACGATGGTCAATTCCCTGCGGTGACCCTGTCGTTCAATTTGAGCCCGGGAAGCTCGCTGGGTGAAGCTATTGATGCCATCCAGCGCACCCAGCGGGAAATTAGCCTTCCGCCGACTGTGCTGACGACATTTTCCGGTAGCGCGGCGGAATTCCGCTCCTCGCTGAAGAGCGAACCGTACCTCGTGCTGGCGGCCATCGTGGTCATCTACATCGTTCTTGGCGTGCTCTACGAAAGCTACATACACCCGATCACAATTCTTTCCACACTGCCTTCCGCCGGTGTGGGGGCGCTGCTGGCATTGCTGATCTGTCGCACCGATTTTTCGATGATCGCGCTGATCGGGATCATCCTCTTGATTGGCATCGTCAAGAAGAACGCGATCATGATGATTGATTTCGCGTTGGAGGCCGAGCGCGTTGAAGGCCTGCCGCCGGAAAAATCCATCTACCAGGCATGCCTGTTGCGCTTTCGGCCGATCATGATGACGACCATGGCCGCACTGCTCGGGGCGTTGCCGCTGGCGCTGGAACAGGGCACGGGCTCGGAATTGCGGCGGCCCATGGGCATCTCGATTGTCGGCGGACTGCTGCTTTCCCAATTCCTGACCCTTTACACCACCCCCGTGATCTACCTGTACATGGAACGCTTTGCACGATGGATCCGTGACCGTCGCGCCCGGGCCGGCCTGCTCAGCGAGGGCCAGTTGGAAAGCGGCGTGGTCGGGAACCAGGATCGTCCCTCACTATCATGAACGTGTCCGAGCCGTTCATTCGCCGACCGGCGGGAACGTCGTTGCTGGCTGCCGGCCTGTTTCTGATGGGCATCGTCGCCTACCGGTTCCTGCCGGTCGCCGCCATTCCCCGCATCGATTACCCGGCTATTTCCGTGTCCGCATCTCTGCCGGGCGCCGATCCCGAAACGGTTGCGTCTTCTCTGGCCGCCCCGCTGGAACGGAGGCTGGCTCAGATTTCCGACGTATCTGAAATCACGTCCTCCAGCACATTGGGCGGCACGACCATTAATATTTTATTCGGTCTGGATCGAAACATTGACGGGGCCGCGCGAGACGTCCAGGCCGCCATCAACGCCGCCGCCAGCGACTTGCCCATCAACTTGCCAAACCCGCCGACCTACCGGAAATACAACCCGGCCGATTCGCCGATCATGGTGCTGTCGATGTATTCTGATACGCTCCCGCCATCGCAGGTGTACGAATACGCCGATCAAATCCTGGCCCAAAAGATCAGCCAGATCGAGGGTGTTAGCCAGGTCGGCATCAATGGCGCGGAGAAATCCGCCGTGCGCGTGCAAATCGATCCCGCAGCACTGGCTTCCACTGGCCTTAGCCTGGAAGACGTTCGTTCCTTCCTCAGCCAGACCACCGTGGTTCAACCGATTGGCAGCGTTGACGGCGATCACCAATCCTATACGTTCGCCGGCAACGGTCAGTTGATCGACGCCCGCGAATACCGCTCGCTTATCTTCACGCAACGGAATAATACGCCCATCCGCCTCACCTCATTGGGCAACACAATCGAGGGCGTCGAAAACGATCTGCTCGCCGGCTGGTCCGGTATTGGCGGAACAACCAGACGGGCGGTCCTGCTAATCGTCTTCAAACAAGCCGGCGCCAACGTGATCGAAACGGTGGACCGCATCAAGGCGGAGATGCCGCAGTTGGAACGATGGGTGCCGCCCTCGGTGAAACTGTCCGTGCTCGCCGACCGGACGACGACGATTCGCGCCTCGGTTAACGACGTCCAGATTTCGCTGCTGTTGAGCATTGCGCTGGTGGTCATGGTCATTTTCCTGTTCCTGCGCCGGTTCTGGCCGACATTCATTGCGAACGTGACCGTGCCGCTGGCCCTGGCCGGCACGTGTGGCATCATGTACTTGCTCGACTACAGTCTCGACAATCTCTCGCTGATGGCCATCACAATCTCCGTCGGCTTTGTCGTTGATGACGCCATCGTTGTCATCGAGAACATCTATCGGCACATCGAAGACGGCCAGTCTTCGCTGGAGGCCGCGCTCCAGGGAGCCCGACAGATTGGCTTCACCGTGGTCTCCATGAGCACATCGCTGGTGGCGGTATTCATTCCTCTGTTGTTCATGAGTGGATTGATCGGTCGCATGCTTCACGAATTCGCGGTGACACTCAGTCTGGCCATCGTCGTCTCCGGGATTGTCTCTCTGACGCTGACGCCGATGATGTGCTCGCGTTTCCTCAAAGCGGAAACCGCGTATGGAGCGCCGGGCCCTGTTTATCGGGTCTGTGAACGCGCTTTCAACTGGCTGCTCACGCATTATGAGACCGGGCTCAAATGGGTGCTGCGTCATCAGAAGTTCGTCCTCGCGGTGTGGGGGCTCACCGTCATCACCACGGTCGGGCTCTACGTCGCCGTTCCCAAGGGCCTGTTTCCGCAGCAGGACACGGGGATGATGTTCGGGTCCACCGAGGCCGCCCAGGACGTTTCCTTCGCCACCATGGCCCGTCTTCAAGCGCAAGCAGCCCAGGTTGTTCTCGCGGACCCGGCAGTGGCCACGCTGGGGTCGTTTATCGGCGCCGCGTCCGGCAGCTCGACCCTCAACAACGGTCGCATGTTTATCGCCCTCAAGCCGCTCTCGCAACGAAAGGTATCCGTCGGGGAGGTTATCGACCGTCTTCGCCGCAAAACGGCGGTCGTACCCGGTATTACCTTGCGGCTGCAGCCCATTCAGGATCTCCGGACCGGTGGCCGTCTCACCGCCGCGCTCTACCAGTATTCGCTGACATCCACCGACCTGGGCGCGCTGAATTACTGGTCCAATCAACTGCTCAACCGGCTTCGCAAGATCCGGCAGTTGCGCGACGTTAATACCGATCAGCAGACGCACGGACTGCAAGCCAATGTCGTGATCGACCGCGATGCCGCCTCCCAACTCGGTGTCTCTCCCCAGAGCATCGACGATACCCTGTACGACGCCTTCGGCCAGCGTCAGGTCGCCACGATTTACGAACAGTACAATGAGCATTACGTTGTGCTGGAGGTGGACCCGAAGGACCAACTGGAACCATCCTCGCTCAACAAGATTTACGTCAAATCCAATACGGGCAAAATGGTACCGCTGGGCAGCGTCGCCAGGTTTACGAGCAGCAACACGAGCCTGTCCGTCAATCACCAGGGCCAGTTCCCTGCCGTTACGTTGTCGTTCAATCTCGCCCCGGGCGTCTCGTTGGGCGAGGCAACCGAGGTCATCCAAAACGTGGCGCGAGAGATGCGCATGCCGGAAAGCGTCATGGGCAGCTTTCAGGGCACCGCCCAGGTCTTTCAATCCTCGCTGGCCACCTTGCCCTTGTTGCTCGTCGCCGCCCTCATCGCCGTGTACATTGTGTTGGGCATGCTGTACGAGAGCCTGGTTCATCCGATCACGATCCTGTCCACCCTGCCATCGGCGGGGGTCGGCGCGCTGGTGGCGTTGATGCTCTGCGGCATTGACCTGTCTCTCGTGTCCTTTATCGGAATCATCCTGCTCATGGGCATTGTCAAGAAGAACGCCATTCTGATGATCGACTTCGCGCTGGATGCGGAACGTACGGAAGGATTGAATCCGGAGGAGTCGATCTACAAGGCCTGCATCATTCGTTTTCGTCCGATCATGATGACCACCTTGGCGGCGATGCTTGGCGCCGTTCCGCTGGCCATCGGACTGGGGACCGGATCGGAACTGCGTCAACCCCTGGGCATCTCCGTTGTCGGCGGATTGATCTTCTCGCAGGTCCTGACGCTCTACACCACCCCGGTGATCTACCTCGCCTTCGAACACATGCGACAGCGGTTCAAGGCGCGCCATCGCCATACCGCCTCCGAGCTTGCTACTGCGCAATAGATTTCCATTCCCGTGGCTGTTTAGTAGCCTGACCCTCAATGGAGGAATCTCGGCACAAGGGTCATTGTCGGTTGGGATTGACGAGACCAACCGCTCCGGAGGTGCCATTCACGGGCAAATGGGTATGCGTGACCGGCTTGATCACGACAGATTATCGGAGCAGCCCGCAGATTCCGGTGAGTGACCCCACGCAGATCGTGGTGCACGACGCGCCGCCGGTTGCGACCACAAACCGGACCGCGGCCACAGCCACGAACCAACCGGCGAGCACGGCGTCCGCGCAACAGGCTCGCTGCCACGGGAGCTTTCTCATCTCGTGGCAGCCGTAACCAGTCTCTTCGGTCGTCAAGTGCTCCGCCTGCTGCACTTGTGCTTGCGCCGGCGCGAAGATTCAGTCATTAATTGGCCCGTCATCGGGAACTACATTATGAAAACCATCATGGACCGTGTTGGATTGTTTGCATTATTGGCCGCTTTGCTCGTGCCGCTCAACGGATTCGCCGAAAGCGAGAAGGATTCACCGCTTCACGCCGAGATGGAGGCGATGAACCATGCCTTCCGTCTCGTGAATCGCCAATACACTGACGTGTCCCAGAAAACTTCCACGCTCGCGCTCGTCGCCGAGATGCAGAAGCACGCCGAGACCGCGAAGACGCTCACTCCGCCGAAGGCCGCCAAGCTGGCCGGTGATCCGCAGACCAAGTATCTGGACGCGTTCCGCAACGACCTCAACAAGTTGATCGTGGAGATCAAGGCGTTGAACCAGGCCATCACCGCCGACCAGGTCGACCTCGCCAAGGCCGAAATCCAGAAGATCGGGCAGTTGAAGGAATCCAGCCACAAGGAAATGGGCGTCGAAAGCGGCAGACATCATGGCCCGCCACCGGGAGCTCCCGCGACGCCGCCACCAGCACCGCCGCCGGGGCAGTAACGTGAAGCTGTTCGCCGCCGGGGCTCTGGCTTTGGCGCTACTTGCGATGCCCGCAGTCGCGTCGGCTGCGGAAATCCAGTTGCCCTCGCTGGCCGTACAGGTCCACGCCATTTTCCAGGCCAAATGCGTGGAATGCCACGGCCCCGATATCGCCCGGCCCAAGGGCAAATTCGGCTACGTTCTCGACCTCGCCCGCGTCGCCGCCAATCCCAAAATGATCGTGCCGGGCAACCCGCAGAAGTCCGAGCTGTACCAGATGGTCTGGCACAACGAAATGCCCGATCCCAAAGGCGATTCGCTGCCATTGACCGCCGAGGAAAAAGCCATCGTCAAGGCGTGGATTGAAACCGGGGCGTTGCCGCTGACCGGGACGGATACAGGCGCCGCACTGACTCCTGACCCCGGCGCGGTTCGCCGATTGTCCCTCGTCCAGCGAATCATCCGTGACGTCGGACAATTTCATCCGCCCCTGACGCATTTCCCGATCGCCCTGCTCATCGTTGCGATGCCCGCGGAACTCCTGCTCCTGCTCACGGGAAAGGATTCATGGAGGACCGTCGTTCGATTCTGTATCTGGCTCGGAATGCTCAGCGCCCTGCTGACCGCGACGCTTGGCTGGTGCGACGCGGCGTTCTCGAGCTACCGCGGAACTTCCGCCTCCGTGCTCATATGGCATCGCTGGCTCGGCACGACCACTGCCCTCTGGGCCCTGGTGGTTGTCGTGTTATTGGAAGCCGCGCACCGCCGACAACGCAACGATGAATCCCGTCGCCTGTTTCGGATCTCCCTGGGGCTCGGGATCATCCTCGTTTCCGTCGCTGGCTACCTCGGGGCTTCGTTGATCTACGGCCTCGACCATTTCAAGTGGTGAGCCGCCAGAAACGCTCAGCGACTCGCAGCCGAAGACGGGGAGGTGGGAGCCTGCCAGCCGCCACCGAGGGAGCGGATGAGCGACACGGCGGCGACAAGCTGTTGGCCGCGCAATTGGACGGCAGTGCGCTCGATATCCAGCGCCGTGTTTTCGGCGGTGGCGACGTCGAGAAACGTCACCAAGCCGGCGCGATACCGGTTGTCAGCGATCTTGAATTGTTTCAGCGCCGCCTCGACTGCGGCGGCTTCCGCCTCGCTCTGGCTCGTCAACAGCAGTTGCGCCGCGAGATTGTCCTCCACATCCTGAAACGCCGCGAGCACGGTCTCACGATAATTGGCGACGGCTTGTTGGTAGCCCGCACGCGCCGCGCGGAGGCTGGCGCTGTTTTGTCCCGCATCGAACAACGGCATGGTTAACGACGGCCCGAGCGACCAAAAACGACTTTGCCAGTCGAACAACGAACCAAGATGCAGGCTTTCAAACCCCGCCAGGCCGTTCAACTGGATCGCAGGGAAGAATGCGCCCTTCGCCACGCCGACGCTCGCGTTGGCCGCGGCTATGCGTCGTTCCGCTGCAGCGATGTCCGGCCGTCGCTCCAGCAATTCCGACGGCACCCCTGATGGAATCGCCGGCGGCAGAATGCCGAGCGGTCGTCGCGCAATCGCGAATGTTGAGGCGGGCTGACCCGCCAGCACGGCGAGCGCGTGCTCGAATTGCGCGCGCTGAAGTAATGTGGCCGGCAGCTCGGCCTCGGTGGTTCGCAACACCGTTTCCGCCTGCGCCACGTCGAGGTCGGACGCCACGCCGCCGGTGCGCCGGTTCTGGGTCAGTTCAAAAGATTTGCCGAACACGTCGATGTTCGACTTCAGCAGGTCGGCGTCGGCATCGAGCGCCCGCAGGGTAAAATAGTCCGTCGCCACTTCAGCCTGAATCGACAGCTTGACCGCTTCGAGATCGTCAGCAGTCGCCTGCTGCTGGGCCCTCGCGGATTCGAGGCTGCGCCGTACGCGTCCCCACAAATCCAACTCCCAGCTCATGTTAAGCGGCGCGATGATGTCCCCGTAGGGAAACGTGTTGGTCACGCCCGCCGGCTGCGCTTCAAATGGTTGGTTCGCCGAATTGCGATGGGCGACAACGGACGGCGAAATGCCGATCTGCGGGAAGAGTTGCGACCGCGTGAAATCCGCCGCCGCCCGCGCCTGATCGAAGCTGGCCACCGCGGCCCTCAGTTGCTGGTTGGCTGCCGAGGCCTGCGCTTCGAGCTCATTCAATTCCGGATCGCGGAATATCTCCCACCAGTTTCCTTTCGGCACATGCGCCTGTGGTTCGGCGACTTTCCAGCCGTTCGTTGCGTACGCATAAGTCGGCGGCATCTTGGCCACCGCGTCCGGACGCTTGTAATCCGGGCCGACGGCGCAGCCGGCCGCTCCGGCAATCATCCCGACCGCGCAAAGTCGTGCCAGCGAGGCGACGGCGCGAGGTTGACGGCATGCCATCTTCATGGAGCTTTCGGCGCTTGCGGCGTCTCGGCGATCCTCACCGCGGTGCCGCTCACGAGCGAATCAGACGGATTGACGATCACCCGGTCCGAGGCGTCGACACCAGCGAGCACCTCGACCGTTTGTCCAAAATCCCGGCCGATTTCTACTTTCCGCAGATCGACTTTGTCGTCCGCGCCAACGACGCCGACCTGCAGCCCCTCCGCGCGGAACAACAGCGTGTTTGACGGCAGGGTCAAAACATTGCTGACCTGCGGATCGAGAAACCGCACCTGACCGTAGCTCCCCGGCAGAATCTCCTCCTTCGGGTTGTCCACCTGCAATTCCGTCAGCAGCGTCCGCGAATCCGTCGCCATTGCCCCGGATGTGCTCGTCACGGTTGCGGTGTACTTCTTGCCCGGCGCTTCAGGGATGATCAGGTCCGCCAATTGGCCGGACACGATGCCGCGCGATGCGCTTTGCGGAACGCGCACGTACACGCGTAGTGTCCTCGTCTGCGCAAGATGGAACAGTTCTGGTCCGCTGCCCGCCGTGATCAGGTCGCCGACGTCCGTGTTGCGGGCCGTGATCGTTCCCGCAAACGGCGCGGTGATCCGCTCGAACGACTGCAGCTCTTCCAGGCGATGGACGTTGGCCCGATCGGCTTCCACGGTAGCGGATTTCAGCTTGAAATCGGCCTGCTTCTCCGCGTTTTCCTGTTCGCTCACGCTGGCAGTCTTCAACAAATCCGCCCAGCGCTCCGCCGTGGTCTTGGCCAGTGCCAGCGCTGCCTCGGATTCCGCAAGCTGGGCTCGCGCCTGATCGAGTTGCTGGTCCAATTCGGGCGTGTCAACTTCCGCCAGGAGTTGCCCGGCTTCCACGTGCGCCCCGATGTCAACCAGCCAGCGCTTCAGATAGCCGTTGGCGCGGGAATAAATCGGGGCCTCCAGCCACGGCCGCACTTCCGCCGGCAACAGGAGCCCCGCCGCGGCCTGACTCGGTTTGGGTCTCACGATGGCAACCGACGGCGTCGCCAGTTCCACCGTCTCCGCACGGACCACGTTGCGTTGGTGCCAGCGCGGGATGAATCCGGCGAAGAATAAGATCACCACCAGCACGCCGACAACCGTTGCCACCCGGGACAGTTTCACAGGCGAAGTTGTTGGGTGCCCAGGCGGCGGCAGTGGCGGGGAAGGGGCGGTTTTCTCCGTGGACTGTGTCAGGGTATTGGATGCGTTCATAACAAGATTCCTCATATGCGGGCTGTTGTCGCGGCCGCGCCCTGCGGTTGCAACAGCGCCATCTCTGCCGGATCGGGTTCTTCCGCGCGTCTTCGCAGCAGGCTGAATACGACGGGAACGAAAAACAACGTGGCAACCGTTGCGATCACCAGACCTCCAATGACGGCCCGCCCCAGCGGCGCATTCTGTTCGCCGCCTTCGCCGAGGCCCAGTGCCATCGGCAGCATGCCAATGATCATCGCCAGCGCCGTCATTAGCACCGGACGCAATCGGCCGACACCGGCCTCCCAAGCCGCCTGAATCGGGTCAAGCCCGCGATGGAGATTGTTCCGCGCAAATGTGACCACCAGTACCGAGTTCGCCGTGGCCACACCAAGGCTCATGATCGCTCCCATCAACGCCGGAACGCTGGTGGGGGTAACAGTCAAATGCAACGCCCAGACCACGCCCGCGAGCGCGCCCGGAAGCGCCGTGATGATGATGAATGGATCGAGCCAGCTCTGGAAATTGACGACGAGCAGCAGGTAAATCAGCGCAATCGCCATCACCAGACCAATGCTCAGCCCGATGAAACTGGAATGCATCGTTTCCGCCTGACCACGCACGAGAATCGAACTGCCGCGAGGCAACTCGCTTTCCGCCTGCCTGATCAGTGGTTCGACATCTCGCAGCACGCCCCCCAGGTCCCGCCCGCTCACCCCGGCATACACATCGATCACAGGCATCACGTTGTAGTGCGAAATCACGGGCGGTCCGTTCGTGCGCTCGAACGACGCGACGTTGGCGAGCAATTGTCCGTTCCCCACACCAGGCTGGCTCGCGCTAACCTGCATGGAATTCAGCGCGTTGACCGAATCCATCCGATACTCCGGCGCGCGGATGTTCACCAGATACTGCACACCCACGCCGAAGTTGACCCAGTATGACGGCGATACCTGGCTGCTGCCGCTCAGGTTCAGCAGGACCGAGTTCGCAATGTCGCTCTCGGTCAACCCGATTTCCGACGCCTTGTCGCGATCGACCGCGAATTCCAGTTTGGGGCGATCCGAGGGCTGTTGGATGCGCACGTCCACCGCACCCGGCACGTGCCGAATTCTCGCCGCCAATCGCTCGGCAACCTCCCGGTTCTGGCCCTGGTTCCGGCCAACAACCTGAATGTCGAGCGGCGCGGGCAAACCGAAGTTGATCGTCTGGCTGACAATATCGGCCGGCAGAAAGTAAAAGATGGCCCCGGGAAAGTCCCGGTTCAGCCGCAGCCGCAATCGCTGAACATATTGTGCAGTCGGCTGGTGACCTTCCTTCAACGACACCATGATGTCTGCGTCCCCCGGACCGACCACCCCGTTGTCGCTGTAGCTGAGATTGATGCTGGAATTCGGCAGGCCGATGTTGTCGAGAATGCCATGCAGGTCCTCGGGCGGAATCTCTCGCCGAATGGCAGCCTCGATCTCATCGATGAACTTCGCGGTCTCCTCAATCCGCGTCCCACTGCGCGCACGGACATGCAACCGAAACGTTCCCGCGTCCACTGAGGGAAAGAAATCCTGTCCCAGCAAAGGGATGATCAGGCACGACCCGAGGCAAAACGCCAGGAATACGAGTGCAAACATCCCGCGGTGCTCGAAGACGACGCCCAACAATCCACGGTAGCCTTCCCGCAGCCGATCAAATCCTTTCTCAAACCGGTCCTGCAATCTCACGAACGGGCGCACAAGTGGCGGGGCTTTCTCCGGATCCGCTGCGTGACCGTGATACGCGTGGTGGCGATAGAACCACATCACCAGGGTCGGCACCAGCGTCCGCGACAACGCGTAGCTCGCCAGCATGGCAAACACCACCGCCTCCGCCAATGGCACAAACAGGTACCGCGCCACGCCCGTGAGAAAGAACATTGGCACGAACACGATGCAAATGCACAGCGTGGACACAAAGGCCGGAAGCGCAATCTCCTGCGCGCCATCAAGGATCGCCTGGACAACGGGCTTGCCCAGCGCCATCTGTCGATGGACGTTCTCCAGTTCGACCGTCGCGTCGTCCACCAGTATGCCGACCGCCAGGGCCAATCCGCCCAGGGTCATCAGGTTGATTGTCTCGCCCAGCGCGCTGAGACAGGTCAGCGATACCAGGATCGAAAGCGGGATGGACAGGGCAATTATCACGGTGCCCCGCCAGGAACCGAGAAACAGCAGGATCATGATCGCGGTTAGGCAGGCGGCAATGACGCCCTCCCGCACCACCCCGGAAACGGCGGCGCGAACAAAGATGGATTGATCGGCAAATTCCTTCACGACAAGCTTGTCCGTCACCGTTTTCAGCACCGCCGTCATGGCCTGTTTGACGCCCGCGGCAACGGTTAGTGTCGAGGCGGACCCGGTCTTGAGAATGCTGATCAGGACGCTGCGCACACCGTCCTGGCGGACAACGTTCTGCTGCGGCACATAACCGTCGCGGACCTGCGCCACGTCGCGTATATGGATGACCGCCCCGTTGATCGTCTTGATCGGCAGATCGTTGAGTCGATTCAGCGCCTTGGGACTCGTGTTCAGATCGATGTCGTATTCCATCGGCCCGATCTTCGCCGTGCCGCTCGGCAGAACTAGGTTCTGCGCATTGACGGCGTTCACGACATCTTCCGGGGACAGGTTGTACGCCTCCAGAGCCTTCAGATCGAGATCGACTGACACGAGGCGTTGTTTGCCGCCGTATGGCCAGGGAATCGCGGCTCCTTGCACGGTAATCAAGCCGACGCGAACCTGGTTTACGGCGGTGTCAAAAATCTCCTGTTCCGACATCCCCTTGCCACTAACCCCATACTGAAGGATTGGCACGGTGGAAGCGTTGTATTGGATGATCAGCGGTGGCGTCGTGCCGGGCGGCATCATTCGCAAGACGGTCTGTGAAACCGCGGTGATTTGCGCCACGCCGGCATCCACGGAAGTCCCGGGACGAAAGAACACCTTGATAATCCCGATCCCGTTATACGAGTTGGACTCGATGTGCTCGATGTTGTTGACCGTGGTGGTCAGCGCGCGCTCCTCGTTGTACACCATCCGCTGCTCCATATCGACCGCGCTCAGACCCGTGTAGTTCCACAGAATGCTGACGACAGGAATGTTAATGGACGGGAAGATATCCGTTGGCGTGCGCAACAGAATGAACGGTGTCAACAATATCAACAGCAGCGAGGCCACCACAAACGTGTACGGACGGCGCAGGGCTAGTCGGACAATCCACATGGTGTCCTCCGCCGCTGCAATACAACAGTTCTTGCCATCTTTTTCATGTATCGCTGACGCTTGACCAACCAGTCAAACTACGCGTGAATACCGGCTTCACCGGCAAACTGCTTCTCGCCCACGCCTATCAATCGAAATATGGTCGATTTCAGGTGTTGGATGATCTCGAGATTGTTCTCGATCTTGGCTTCCAGCAACACGCCCATCACACATCCATACAGCTCTCGCGCCTTGCTCTCGCAATCCTGCTCGGGAACCAGCCCTTCCCGAACAGCATCACGCAATGCCGCCGCAAAATACCGGCAGCGACGATCCAGGATCTGCTGCGATTTCTGCCGGATTTTCTCGTCCTGCGTGCTCAGTTCGGAGGCCAGTGAAGTGAACGCGCACCCGCAAACCCTGCCGAATTTCTCCTTTTTTTGCTTTTGCCGTTCATAAACCAAATCGCAATAGCCCGATAACCGTTCGAGTGGCGGGGTCTGCGGCGAAAACATACGGTCCAGATCAGGCCGCAGTTTCTCCCAATGTTCCTCAATGGCCGCAACCGTCAGGTCCGACTTGGATTGGAAGAAATGATAGAAGCTCCCCTTCTTCGCGCCTGCTCGTTCGCAAATCACGTCGACGCTGACCGCGCCGTAGCTCTGCTCCCAAATCAGGTCAATGGCCGTGTCCAGTAATCTCTGCTTGGTATCACATTCAGTCTTCATCTCATGACTACTTTGGAGAGAACATTTGCACAAGTTGACCAGTCAGTCAAATCAGAATGATTCTGCCTCCGACTTGTGGCAATTCATGGATTAGCTGCGGACTGCGACTCGTTCCAAGGTGTCCGACCGGACCCATCCCTGCTCACCGTCCGCGCGCTCCACGAGCAGCCATTGGCCGCGGTCCTCTCGGACGATGACCCGTGTTCCTTCGACAACCTTGAAATGAACCGTAGCATCGGCCACCGGTGCGAACCGTGCATCCGTCTCCTTCGCCACGATTACTGCGGAAGGCGCAGACCCGCCCGCAATCACTTCACGACCGAGGGCAAACACAGATGCCGCGAATCCCACACTACCAACCACGACGATCACCAGCAGCCCGGTTCTCAGTCGAGGAATGTAAAGCCACATTCCCATTGCCAGGATGGTCAACCACAGCGCTGATAGTTCATACACGGCCCACTCCGTTGACGTGCGACTGGTGATGATGGAATGAAGATACCTTTGCCATGCCCGTGGCGGCGCGTTCACGTCGTCAACGTCCGCCCGTTGCTCGGCAAATTTCAGATTCGCCAGAATGTCCGGGTCACGCGGAGCCAGACGGCGCGCCCGCTCATAGTCCAAGATGGCCAACCCGAGTTTTCCCTCGCGGAAATGAGCGTTTCCCAGATTGTAATAGACGTGTGCCGTCTTGGGCTCGATTCTCGCGTAGGCCGCTGCGGCCTCGGTGAATTTGCCGGCGTCATACAACTGATTGGCCGACTTGAATTCGTCGTCCGATGCGGCGAAGGCCGCGCCCACGGCCAAAAGCCAGATGATGGCACCCGTCCTAAAGCGGTTTGGTTTCAAGCTCATTGATCAATCGTTCCACGTTCTCGCGTGTCGCCTGCACGCTCATGTCCGCGCCGCCGCCGGCAAACCGTGCCGTATCACACGCCTCGAAGCACGATTTCGCTCGCGAGGCCAGTTCGCCATTCACACCGCGTGGCACCAGTTGTTCGTCAACGATGGATGCCGTGATACCACCCACGGGAATATTCAGCCGATCGCCCAGGTACTGCTGCAGAGCGCGTTGAATCTCGTCGTAGCTGCCCGCCGAGACCAGGAGCTTGCGGGCCTTTCGCGCTGCGCGGGTTCGACGCGCATACGCCACGTCTCCACGTAATTTGTCCGCGCGTCGCTTCCAACCGGCCGTCCCCAACAGCGCAAGAACCGGCGCCGCATTCAGCGCCCAAAATGTCGTGGTTTCACAAAGCGGAACGCTTGCCGGCACCGGGCCGACGTCGCCCTTCAGATACACAATGTCCTGCCCCAGCTTTTCGTCTACATGCAACGGACCGCCGCCGCTGACGATTGTCGTATGCCCGCCCCCGCCGGCCTTCACGACGAGTTTGATCGGCGATTGCACCTCCGTCTTGTACGCGCGCTCGACGGGATCGAAATACACAAGGCGTATCTCGGGAAGCTCCTTCACATCCGTGCTCTTCGCGATGAGCACCTGTTGCATCACGCGCTGGCCCGTTGTGTTCAAATCGTCCTTCGTCGTTTTCGTGGTCGGATCGTAGGTCTTGAATCCATCCAGCGAGCCGAGCTTGGGCATTGGCACGGTGTCAATGTTGCCATTGCCGCTGACCTTGATTGTCAACGTGATGGGATCGCCGACCGTGATATTCGTCGGCTTGGCCGTCACATCGAGCTTCCATTGGCCAACCGCACCGCTGAAATCCGCCGGCCGGCCTTCCTCGGGCAATGGCAAAACCTCGACGGGCACCGCGTCAACGGTCACGGGCACTTCCTTCACCTCGACACGGCCCATCATTTGGTCGAACATCGGGTCGCTGAACCAGCTATTCCCACCCTGTCTTCGAACCGTCAATTGAGCCTTCAGGATGCACGGGCCAAAATTCAGCGTTCCGGTCCGATTCGGCGAAATCGATCCTTCGATGCCAATGATGTTGAATGATTGGCCGTTAATGACTTGCGCGCCGGTCTTCGGGTTCTGGAGAAACTTGAATTCCAATCCGTCGGCGTCGTAATTGAATCCGCTCACCCCGCGGAGCGGTACGTCCGCCCGCGCAAACAAGACTACTTGCACGGGCTCCGTCTGGCCTAGGTATACCTGCCTCGATGGAACACGGATTTGGGCAAACAACTGCTGGCTCGAATCAGCCTGCGTCATTCCTTTCCCCACGGTCAACTGGATCGGTTCGGTGGAATAAGCGGTGCCGCCAACGTTCACTTGTATCGCGGGAATTGTAAACTGGCCCGGGCGGGCCGGGGTCACCTGATACACAAAGCTGATCGACTGGCTCATGTGGCCGTTGTCCAGGGAGAAACTGCTCTGGGTCGATGGACCCTGAAAGCTCAAGCCGTCCACTCTCGGAATCGATGGCTGGGCGCCATTCTGTGTGCCCTGCACCGAGATCGTCAGCGTAACCGTTTCGCCAAACGCAACCTGGTTCCGGTCCACCGCGGCGACAACCGAGACATCGGCATGCGCGCTCGCTGCCATCCACCAAGTTGTTGCGATGACCAGCCAAATCCTCATCATCACCAATCCTTGGCCGGCTCTCCCGAATCTTTCAAGTCCTTCATTTGCACTTCGGGGAAATAATTCCAGTTCCGCTCGTCCTCGCGCAGATTATCGAGCAACTCCGTCGCCTGCATCTTGTCCATGTCCTGAGGTTGGCCGCTGGCTTCTTGTGGCGGTTGCTCAGCCTGCCGTGGCTTGTCTTGCTGGCCACCCGCCTTCTCCGTCTGCTTCCTTTGATCCTCTTGCTTTTTCTGTTGTCCCGGTGGCTGCTGCGACTGCTGCTGTTGTTGCTGATCTTGCTTGGATTGTTTGTCTTCTTGTTTCTGCTGTTGTTGCCCCTGCTGCGCTTGCTGCTGCTCCTGTTTCTGGCTCTGATCCTTGCCTTGCTGTTGTTGATTCTTCTGATTCTGCTGCTGGTTTTGTTGTTGCTGGTTTTGCTTCTGTTGCTGCTCCTGTTGATTCTGTTGGTTTTGCTTCTGTTGTTGCTGTTGCTTCTTCAGTTCTTCCAGCTGCTTTTTGACGAAGTCGCGGTTGAACTTCGCATCGGCATCGTTCGGATTAATGGCCAGCGCGCTCTCGTAACTCTTGATGGCGCGCTCCCACAGTTGCTGGGCCTGTTTGGACTGCGATTGGCCGAGCCGGAAATTGGCATTCCCGAGGTTGTACAGGGCGCGCTGCTGTAACGACTTGTCCTTCGACGAAGTCGCATTTTCGAACAACTGGGATGCCTGGGCGAAATCATTGCTCCGATAAGCCGTCACGCCGGTGTTGTAGCGTTCCGGCCAGTTCTCGCTTCTCGCGAAGGCCACGCCCGGCAACAAGAGCAAGCACCACCAGAATCTCATGCCGCCCTCCGATCACTCACAAACGACTCGACGACCACGACCACAAACGCCAGTCCCAGCGGCCACTGGAATCTCTCGAAGTACTGCTTCTGCAACCGCGATTCGTATTCCTTGCGTTGCATCTGGGCGATGCCCTTGTCGTAGATTGCATCCATTCCGAAGTCGCCCGCCGCGCTGTGCACGTAAATCCCGCCCGTCTTCAATGCGATCTGCTTCAACGTGTCCTCGTCGAGGCGCGACTTGACCACCTCGCCGTCGCGGTTCTTCAGAAACTCCATCGGCTTGCCATCTTCCTGAACGGGAATCAATTCTCCCTCCGACGTGCCGACACCAATGGCAAAAATCTTCACGCCTTCTTTTGCCGCCTCCTCCGCTGCGGCCACCGCGTCACCCTCGGTCTGTTCACCATCCGTAATCAGCACAATCGCATGGTCCCGCCCCTCGCCAGCGTCGAATGCTTGTAGTGCCGTGCGAATTGCCGGACCGATCGCCGTTCCGCCGCGCGGAATGATGTGCGGATCGGCATCCTTCAAGGTCAGACGAAACGCTTCGTAGTCCACTGTCAACGGGCATTGCACGAACGCGGTCCCGGCAAAGGCGATCAGCCCGATCCGGTCGCCACGCAGCTTCGCCAGCAGATCCTGGACGGCGTATTTCGCCTGGCCCAATCGATTCGGCCTCACGTCTTCGGTCAGCATGCTCTTCGAAACATCGAGCAGGACAAAGACATCCACACCTTTGTGTTTTACCTCGCGCCACTCGAATCCCCACCGTGGCTGCGTCAATGCCAGTGAGGCCAGCGTGATGGCGGCGACGATCAACACTGCCTTCCATCGCCGCGCGATGGGGCGGACCGAATCGGCCAACCGTTGCGCCAGAGGTTGGGCGGCGAATCGTTCCAACGCCCGTCGCCGGGCGCGGAAAGACCAGATCAGAAACACCGTCAGGGCTGGCGCCAGCGTCAACAGCCAGAACAATTCCGGATTGCCGAAATGCATTATGGCAACCTCCGCAGCCGCGTGTGTTCCAGCGTGACGGCCAGGACCAGGCATCCCAGGCCTGGCGCGAGGAACCACGGGAACAACTCCTGCCACTCCTCGTACGCGACCGTTTCGATCTTCTGCTTTTCCATCGAGTCGATTTGCGCATACGTTTTCTTCAACGACGCCGTGTCCGCCGCGCGGAAATACTGGCCGCCGGTCACGCTCGCGATTTGCTTCAACAGGTCCTCATCGAGGTCGGCCTGAATCTGCTGGTACCCGAGCAAATTGCCCGCATTATCGTAGACCGGCATGGGGGCCACTCCTTGCGAGCCTGCGCCGATGGTGTAGACGCGGACGCCGAACTCTTTGGCCGCCTTTGCGGCTTCCATGGCCGGCGGGTTCTTGATGTTCTCGCCGCCATCGGTCAACAGGATGATCACTTTGCTCTTCGCCTTGGTATCGCGCAGGCGATTGACGCCCGTCCCGATCCCCGCGCCAATCGCCGTGTTCCCCTCGACCAGACCGATACGGATGCGATCGAGGTTCCGTTCCAGCCAGTCATGATCGAGCGTGAGCGGGCTGGCAACGTACGCATGCGTGCCAAAGACGACCATGCCGATCCGGTCGTTGGGCCGGGCGCGGATGAACTCGCGCACCACATCTTTCACGGCATCGATCCGCGACTCGCGTTGCCCGCCCTTCTCGTAATCCATCGCCTGCATGCTGCCGGAGATATCGATCACCAACACGATATCGATCCCCTCCGTCTTGACCCTGCTTTCCGCCCGGCCCAACTGCGGACGCGCCAGGGCGACGATGAAAAGCGCCAGCGTCGCGCCGCGCAGCAGTAGCAGCAACGATGGCCCAACCGCCGCCCAAAATGACGACAGCGAACGGGCCGTCGCCACCGAGGAAAACTTCAGGCCGCCACGTTGAGCCGAGCGCCGTTCCCACCACAACCACAGTGGCAGCACGACCAGCAGGGCCAACAACCATGGACTGGCGAACTTCATGCCGTGGCGAGCGCCTCCTGGGCCTGTGGCTGGGTGTCCTCGACGAACTTCTCGGCGGCCGTCAGGGCGCGTTGCCTGTCCTCGGCACCGGGCTGGTGTCTCGCGAATTTGACGAGGTCGGCTTCCTGCAAGAAGGCGCCGAGCAGCTCACGGTGCTCGCGGGAAAGCGAGTGATCACGGGACACCTCGTAGAGGAACTCTTCCGTGGTGCGTTCCGGCGCCCGCAGTCCCATCTGGCCTTCGAGATATCTCCGCACGATGTCCGACAACCGCGTGTAAAACTCTTCCACCGGCGGATTCTCGTCGCGCAGCCGGTGAAGTTCGCGGATCGCCACCGCGTACGGCGAAGGCGGCGGATCAACAAGGGCGGGTGCGCCCGGTCCCTTCCGTTTCCACAGCCAGAACGCCACTGCCGCCACCACGACCGCCAGCAGCAGCCACACCCACCACCAGCTGTAGGGCAGGGGAACAAATCCTTTGATATCGTGAATGTCCTGCATCAGATTCGTCGCTCGCGCATCCGGAAAAACTGGATCAACGGCAGGAGATAATCCGTGTCGGATCGAATCTCCACCTGGTCCACGCTCGCTGACCGCAACATCCGCCGCAACGATTCGAGCCGCGTACGCGCTTTGGCGGCAAACTCTTCTCGAACGTCTCGGCTGAATGTGTCCACCAACACCCGCTCCCCCGTCTCGGCATCGCGTAACTCAACCAGGCCGACCGAGGGTAATTCCTCTTCACGCGGATCGCGCAAGCTCAGCGCAACCACGTCGTGGCGTTTGCTCGCCACCCGCAGTTTCCGTCGGACCGCCTCTTCGTCGTTTACCTGGAAGTCCGAGACCACGAATGTCACGGCTCGCCGCGCCTGAACGCGGTTGAGATAATCGAGGGCCAACGGCAGGTTCGTGCCACGGCCCTGCGGCTGAAACGCCAGGATTTCGCGCACAACGCGGAGGACGTGCCGACGGCCCTTCTTCGGCGGCACAAATCTCTCGATCTGGTCGGTGAACATGATCAGGCCGACCTTGTCGTTGTTGCGGATCGCGGAGAACGCCAGAACGGCGGCCAGTTCCGCAGCCAGTTCGTTCTTCGTCTGCCGCACGCTGCCGAACTGCCCCGAGGCGCTCACGTCGACCACCAGCATTACCGTCAGCTCGCGCTCTTCCCGGAACTTCTTGATGAACGGATGCCCGAACCGCGCCGTGACGTTCCAGTCGATCGACCGCACCTCGTCGCCGGGCAGATACTCGCGGACTTCCTCGAATTCCATCCCGCGACCTTTGAAAACAGAATGGTACTGACCGCCCAGCACGTCGGTGACTTCCCGATTCGTGCGGATTTCGATCTGCCGGACTTTCTTGAATATCTCGCGCGGGATCATTTTTCTGGCGGCTGGTCTAGGGAACCGGAACTTCGTCAAAGATCCGCTTGATCACGTCTTCGCTCGTCATCTCCTCGGCCTCCGCCTCGTAGCTGACGATCACGCGGTGACGCAGCACATCCATGCCGATGGTCTTCACATCCTGCGGTGTCACGTAGCCACGGCCCTGGAGGAACGCGTAGGCTCTGGCGGCGATCGTCAGATAAATGGTCGCGCGCGGCGACGCGCCGTATTGAATGAGGCGGGCCACATCGATTTTGTATTCGCCGGGCTCGCGCGTCGCATGGACCAGATCCACGATGTAGTTCTTGATCTTCTCGTCCATGTACACGGCATCGACCACCTTCCGCGCCTTGAGAATCTGCTCGGGGGTCACCACGGGCCGCGTGACGATCTGTTTGCCGGTCTCCGCCATGCGGTCCATGATCTCGCGCTCTTCCTGTTTGCTCGGGTACTGAATCGAAAGCTTGAGCATGAACCGGTCGACCTGCGCCTCAGGCAACGGATACGTGCCCTCCTGCTCGATCGGGTTCTGCGTCGCCAGCACGAGGAACGGGTCCGGGAGCTTGAACGTCTGGTCGCCAATCGTCACCTGCCGTTCCTGCATCGCTTCCAGTAGCGCGCTTTGCACTTTTGCGGGGGCGCGATTGATTTCGTCAGCCAGAATCAGGTTGGCGAAGATGGGCCCCTTCTTGATACGGAACTCGCCGTCCTTGGGATTGTAAATCAGTGTGCCGACCACGTCGGCGGGCAACAGATCGGGCGTGAACTGAATGCGCTGAAACGATGTCTGGATCGCCGCCGAAAGCGTTTTGACCGACAATGTCTTCGCCAACCCGGGCACGCCCTCCAGCAACACATGCCCGTCGGCCAGCAGCCCAATCAACAATCGCTCGACAAGATACTTTTGCCCAACAATGACCTTGCTGATCTCGCCGACCAGCGTTCGCACGAATTCGCTTTCGCGTTTGACCTGTTCGTTAATCGCACCGATGCCTTGATCCATTGTTTTATCCTCTTGAGGTTCACAACCCAGAAGCACCCATTTTGACAGAGCTTACGCCGATCACGTTCAATTCTAACAGGTGAGTCAAGTGCCTGACAAGAAAGAGGTTACGCTACGCCATCAATCCGCCGCGGGGGAACCAACCAGCGCGCTACGACGCGGCAGGCTATTGTTCAAAGCACTTGCGGCCGGGGATGCAGGTGCGGATGTGGGCGGGCTGGTCGTCGGAACCGATCTCGCTCAGCGTGCGGTTGCACCAGTAGAATGCCCCCGCGTCAGGCTCGGTGGACTCGGTCAGCGCCTCGGCCTCGTGTTCGGGGATGAACATCTTTTTCGTGCGAAGACATTTGCAGGCGGGCAGATTGGTATTCATCGTTCACCCCACAAGCTGGTTGAGCGTCCGGCGGATGAGTGCCCGGGCAATCGGCACCTTGTACCCGTTGTGATCCAGCGGCACTGCATCCTTCAGCACGATTTCCGCAGCATGCGCCGCCAGATCGTCGTTAACTTCCTTGCCCTCGAGAAACTCGTGCGCGGCTTGAACCTGATACGGCACTGGTGAAACCGCACCCAGCACCACGCGGACCTTGCTCAGTTTGTGGCCATCGACTTTCGCGGCCGCGGCACAACTGACGAGCGCCCAATCGAAACTCGCCTTCTCGCTGATCTGTTTGTACACGCTCGTGCGTCCTTCATCCGCGATTTGCACACGGAGAATCAGATCAGTCGGTCCCAATGAGTTGTGGGCCTCGGGATTGTCCCAGGCTTTCGCGTACAATTCCGGGATTGTCAGCGCGACCTCATCCTTTCCACGCCGCACAATGACCTTCGCGTCGAGAGCCGCCAACGCAATCGCCAGATTCGACACGACCGGACTGATACAGGGGTTGCCGGTGAATAAACTGTGGTACTTGTTCTCGCCTTCCCGCGCGTAGCAAGTGCTGCCACCACGTTTCAGGCACTGGATATCGCGATGGCGGTAGTACCAGCAGCGCGAATGCTGGGCGAGATTGCCTCCCACGGTGGCAACGTTGCGAATCTGGGGAGACCCGACCTCCGCCGCCGCCTGCTGAAGACCGGGAAAGACGCGCTTCAGTTCGGGATGATCCTGGATCTCGGCGATCGTCACATTTGCGCCAATCGTCCACGGTTTCCCCGGTGTGATGTCACGCGTGCCGGCCAGATCCTTCACATTCACCAACACATGCGGGCTGGCGATGTATTCCTTCATCTCGCCAAGCACGTCGATCCCGCCGGCAAAGAATCGTCCGTGGTCGGCAACCAGCGAGACGGCGCTGTCCGCCGCGCGCGGGGAGGTGTATTGGAACGGGTTCAAACTGAACCTCCCGGTTTGACGGCTTTGCCAAGCGCCGCGAGGACGCGCGCCGGCGTGATCGGCAGGCTGGGGACGCGTACGCCAAGCGCGTTGGCAACCGCATTGGCGATGGCTGAGGCGGTCGGGATCGTGCAGGGCTCGCCCACGCCAATGACTCCGCGCTCGGGCATTTCCATCAAGACGACCTCGATATCGGGCACGTCCGCGAAATTGGGCAACTTGTACGTTTCGAAATTCGGGTTCAACACAAGGCCCGTTGTCGGGTCCATCACACGTTCTTCATAGAGGGCATAGCCCAGGCCCATGATAACGCCACCGTTGATCAGCGTCTCGGTCGTGAGTTTGTTGACGACGAGCCCGCAGTCCTGCACGCAGAGCACCTTGCGCACCTTTACGAACCCCGTCTCCGTGTCCACCTCGACCTCGGCGAATTGAACCCCACCAACGCCGCTGGATGACAATCCTTCCTGCCATTCCCCGTGGGCCGTGAGCGGATTGACGCCGAGCTTCTTGCAGGCGGCCACCCAGTTCGCGCCCCGCGCATCGGCCACGCCGGTGGTCTGCTGTAATTTCTGGAGGGCGTTTGTGCATGTGTCGAAAATCGCCGGACAAACCGAGGCCGCCGTCGTGCTGCCGCCGCTGGCGCCCGAGGGCGGGTACAGCGTGTCGCCAATCCTGATGGTGATCTGCTCGGGCTTGAGTCCGAAAACTTCCGCGGCGACAACTCCGACCATCGTCCGCGAACCCGTGCCGAGATCCTGCGTGCCGCAGCGAACTTCCACGCTGCCATCGGGATTGATCTGCGCCTCGGCATGGGAGCCGCGCCCGCCGCCGCCCCATGTTGCCCCCGCGCAACCGACGCCAACCTTGACCGGGCCGGGGGACGAGCCCGGCGGTTTGTATTTCTGTTTCCAACCGAACCGTTCCGCGCCAAGGGCGTATTCGCGTTGCCGAATCTTGCCGGGGTCATTCTTTACCCGGAGGTCGACCGGATCCATCTTCAGTTTCACGGCCAGCTCGTCCATGATCGATTCCATGCCGAACGAGGCAATCGGATGGCCCGGCGCCCGGAACGCGCAGCTCTGGCCGGCGTTGATCGCGACGACCGCCTGCTTCACGCGGATGTTGGGAACCGTATAGATGTACGGCGCAGGAAAACCGGCGCCGCCGCCACCCCCGGCGGAGGCAGCACCCGCACCGATGCCGGCGGTGCCGAACGAATCCATGTCGAACGCGACCAGTTTGCCTTCCGCATCAGCTCCGAGACGAATCTTCTGAAAGGACGATGGACGATTGCCAACGGCCAGCGCTTGATCGAACCGTGTGAGCATCAATTTCACCGGGGCGCCCGCGGCTTGCGAAAGGCGCGCCGCCAGCCCACCGTGCGGGCCGGGGCCGAACTTCGATCCGAACCCGCCGCCCATGTAGTCCGTGATCACGCGCACTTTTTCCTGGGACATGTCGAGGTACGAGGCAAGCCCCTCGCGCACGCTGAAAATACCCTGGGTCGATGCCCAGCACGTGACGCCGTCATTCGTCACCGAAATCGTGTTGCCGTGAGTTTCGAGAGGATGATGGAGCTGGACGGGTGTGGTGAAGAACCCTTCCACCACCGCGGCCGCACTCGCAAACGCCTTGTCGACATCACCCTTCTCGCGAATGTTGGGGTCGGCGAGATTCGGCGTATCGGGCCAGACCCGCGGCGAGTCAGGGCTTTTCGCAGTTTCCTCCTTAACGACAAATGGCAACGGCGTGGCGTCGATTTCGATCGCCCGCAGTGCGTCGAGGCATGCCTGTTTGGAGACGCCCGCGACCGCCGCGAGTTCCTCGCCGTAGAACCGAACGGTCCGCTCGCCCTCGCGTTCGACGATGGCGGCCTTGATGCCGGGCATTTTCCGCGCCTTTTCCACATTCACGCGGGTGACGCGCGCCGCCGGCCACCGGGAACGAAAGATCATTCCGTAGAGCCATCCGTTGGGCTGAACATCGGAGGCGTATCTGGCCTCGCCGGTGACTTTCGCGGGCGTATCGACGCGCTTCGTGCTCTCGCCGACAACGGCCATCTTCTCCGGCCAACTACGCATCGCGGATAACCTCGCTTGTTTTCGCCACCGGTGTTCCGGCCAGGTTGAGCAGCGCGTTGAGCATGCGATGTTGCGTTCCGCACCGGCAGAGGTTGCCGGAGCACGCGACGCGCAATTCATCGGCCGTCGGATGCGGATTCTCCCTGAAAAGCGCGGTCGCGGTCATCACAAAACCCGGCGTGCAGTATCCGCACATGGAGGCATCGCCGTTGACCACGGCTTGCTGCACGGCTGAGAGCTTGCTGGCAGGCGACACTCCCTCGACGGTTGTGATCTCATGGCCTTGCGCTTCGATCGCCAGCTTCATGCAGGAGTACACCGGCCTGCCGTCAACGAGGACCGTGCACGCCCCGCAGGTGGCCCGGTCGCAAACCTCTTTTGTCCCCGTCAGGCCGGAGTAATTCCGCAGCGCGTCAAGCAGGGTCACCCGCGGTTCGAGATTCAATTTGAGCGGCTTGCCGTTGACCTGGAGAGTGACGGGAACCTGGCCCGGGCCAAGAGTTCGATCGCCCCCGAGTTTCGCAAGTTCTTCCGTCCCGGCGGCGACGGCACCCGCTGGCACGGCCGCTGTCGCGACGACAACGGTCCCCAGACCTTTCAGGAATGAGCGGCGGCTGATGTCTTTGCCGAAGGGCTCGTTGTGCGGGCGATCACTCATGCGATGCGTGATTCGCCGCAACACAAGCGAACGCGGGAGGAACGAAAGCCGCGCGCGTTGGGACATCATCGCCGAAGCGGCCTTCAAAGATATTATTCTTGCCGTGATCGATCCATTTCAGCGCCAGCATCGGCTCGCAGACAACCGCCTTGCTCGTGACGCCAACCGTATATGATGACACGGTCGAGCGGGGCGTATACCAGAGGGCCTCACCACAACTAACGAGGCCGCAGGGTGGGAATGGCGTGGTTTCAATTTGCAGCGTATCGCCTGCGGAAAAGGAGACGATGCTGCCGTGGTGAGAGAATTCGATGGGCAGAATCCGCGTGCGCACCCTTGTGTGGACAACCTCTGGATTGGCCGCCTTGAGCCAATCGACCAGCGCAGCGCATTGGGAGACCGTGGCCGATTGCGGGAGATAGATGATCGAATCGGCGGGTCGCGCGGCTTTGGTCGCGAGATTCTGGTCGGAAACTTCCAACAGGGCGACCGTCAGGCCGTGGAGGAGAGTGTCGTCATGTGAACCGTCGGCAAAATGCCAGACGCGCAACAGGTATTGCCCCTCCTGAGTGGATTCGGAAGAGGCGATACACCCGCCGATGTAGAGCTGACACGAGTGCAACTCCAGCAGCTCACCTCGAGGTGCATCAGCGGCACGCAGGCACACGCCGGCCGCGCAAAACAAACAGGCGAACACCATGACCCGAATTCTCATCACGCCATCGCACCTTATTGCCCGTATCTTACGCCTAATGCACCCGTTCGCAAGTGCCGGACGTAAAGAATTCCCTTGCCCTGCAAATGTGTGGTGCTAGGCTGTCCTGCGGTCGGTGGGTCGCGGTCGTAGTCACACAAAATCATTGGCGTGAGGGTGTGAGATGAAAAGGGCTTCACTCGGTCGTATTGTGCACAAATTGTGGGTCACCTTTGCGGCAGGCGCCGTTGGCGGTTTGTCGTTCCCATCGTACAGCTTCGCCCAGACTAACGCGGCCTGGTGCGATTACGCACACGACGCGCAGCATGGTGCCGTGTCGGCTGTTGTCTCGTATCCGCTCGGTCTCATCCGTTGGCAGACACCGGTCGACCTCGATCCGCAGTATAGTGGCGATGAGTTGCTCATCCACTACGGCTCACCGCTGATTACGTCTTCCAACACGGTCCTCGTGCCGGTGAAAACGGGGGCGTCGGGCGGCTTCCGCATCGAAGCGCATGCCGGCACGAATGGCGCGTTGCAGTGGATGCAGTCCACGGATTACGTTCTCCCTCCGCACAACTGGACGCCGAGTTTTTCCGGGACGCTTACGCCGAAGAACCGGCTGTACTTTCCCGGAGGCGGCGGCACCGTCTACTACTGCGATGCCCCCGACTCAACCAATGCGCCGGTCATCGGACAAGTCGTTTTCTATGGATTGACGAATTACCTGGCCAATACGAACGCATATCTGGGGAATGTGTTTATTGATACACCGATTACTTCGGACACGAAGGGAGACATTTTTTTCGGCTTTCAGGTTACCGGGTCTACGCCGTTGAGCCTGACCAGCGGTGTTGCGCGGATTGACGCGAGTGGGACGGGCACGTGGATTTCCGCCACAGCGGCGGCCAGTGACTCAGGGATTATCAAAGTGGCGCAGAATTGCGCACCCGCCCTGAGTATCGACGGCAACACGTTGTATATCGCTGTTAACAGTTCCAGCGGCGATTTCGGAAACTACGGCTACCTGATCGCGTTGAACAGCTCGACGCTCTCAACGGTGGCCAAGGTGCGGCTGAAAGACGTGCTCACTCCGTCGAGCGATGCCAGCGTGCCTGATGATGGCACGGCCTCGCCCACGATTGGGACCGACGGCGATGTGTATTATGGTGTTCTGGAGACCCCGGCGGGTGAGAACCATTACCGCGGCTGGTTGCTCCACTTCGACAGCTCGCTTGCCCACAGCAAGACGCCGGGTGCGTTTGGCTGGGACGACACGGCCTCCATTGTGTCCACGTCTCTCGTGGCTTCGTACCACGGCAGCTCGGCCTATTTGTTGATGACCAAGTACAACAACTACGCCGACGCGGGTGGAAACGGTTCCAACAAGATTGCCATTCTCGACCCCGAAGCCACCGAGACCGATCCGGTCAGCGGCGCTACCGTGATGAATGAGGTGCTGACCGTCCTCGGTCCGACGCCGAATCCACCACTGGCGGGGGTCCGCGAGTGGTGCATCAATTCGGCGGCGGTTGATCCGTTTACGAAATCGGTCCTTGCCAATAACGAGGATGGAAATCTGTACCGCTGGGATTTGACGTCGAACACGCTGACGCAGGCGGTCACATTGACGTCCGGCATCGGCGAAGCCTACACCCCCACGCTCGTCGGCGTCGATGGAACGGTCTATGCGATCAACAATGCGACCCTCTATGCCGTCGGCCCGTCCGTCGTCAGCATCTCCGCGACAACATCGAACGCCTACAAGTTTGGCGCGATACCGGGCGTATTCACTGTTTCCCGCCTTGGCTCGACGAATACGGATCTGACGGTGAATTACATGATCGCTGGCACTGCCAGCAATGGTGTTGATTACAGCTTCATTTCCGATACCGCGACAATTGCAGCAGGCTCAGCTTCGTCGACGATTACAATTGCGCCCATTGACAATGGCACCGTCGATGGCGACGTGACGGTGACGTTGACTTTGGCGAATTCCGCCACCTACAGCGTTGGATCGCCCGCAAGCGCGACGATGGTTTTGCACGACACACCGTTCAACGATTGGCGATGGACGGAGTTTGGTACGAACGCCAACAACGCCGCGATCAGTGGCGATCTGGCGGATCCGGACGGTGACGGTGTCGCGAATTTGTTGGAATACGCCTTGAGTCTGAATCCGAACGTCACCAGCGCGCAGGGATTGCCCGTCCTGCAAGTCAGTACGAATTGTGATTGCCTGAGTCTGACCTACACGAAGGTACTATCCGCAATCGACCTCACTTACGCCGCCGAAGGGGCCAACAATCCGGGCGGCCCATGGAGCGCGAACGGGATCACCTCGACCATCATTCAGAGCAACAGTGTAACGGAAACGATTCAAGCCTCTGACGCCGGCAATCCGCTGTCGGCAACCAGCGCCAGATTCCTGCACCTGAAAGTCACACGCCAGCCATAGTGCGCACGGGGGGGCAGGGGCGGAGAATCAACGAAAAGAGCGCAGCCGCGTGGTTGTTCGCCCGGTCGTGAACGAGGCTTTGTTCGTGTTAACCGACCAAGGTTCCTGCAGCTGCGCTCTCAACTTCTACAGGTTTGTGCAGCTCTCTCTCCGCGCTTCGGCGTCTTTGCGCGTTCCGTATCCTCGGCACCCCGCTGTCCCATGATGACCGGCGAGACAAATGCACGATGAATTCGGCTGCTAGCAACAAATCCCGTCAAATGTTATGCTACGATTCTAGTAGCATACTAGTCATATTCTGTCCAGAACATTCTTGCGTTCCACGGAAAAGACTGATACAAGAACTGCGGGATAAGGTGTCTATATAATAGTGTACATCTAGTATCCATGCGCTGTATGGCCGCTTTTGGAGCCTGATTTTATGAAAAACAAGTCGCCAATTTCTGCGATTCAAACCTTCGCCCGCGATCATCGCGAATCGGGCGAACACCTGTATCGACAATTGGCCCTCCGCCTTGGACGAAATATCCGTGACGGCAAGTTGAAGCCCGGCCAGCGATTGCCGTCGATGGACGATTTGGCGACGACCTGCGGCGTCACCAAAATCACCGTTCGACGCGCCCTGCTTGAACTTAAGTCCGAAGGGTTGATTTACACGAAGCCCGCCCAGGGCACCTACGTTTCCGAGACGCTCCCCGTCCGCAGGGAGCGCGTCCGAAACAAAGTGCTCACGGTCGGTCTGATTTCCCGCGTACTGACCGGCGAGCCCGGTCCTTATCACGCCGAAATCCTCGCCAGCCTGCGCACCGAGATCAGCAAACGCAAGGGCAACCTCGTCGTGCTGCCCATGCCCCAGTCCGACACCGCGGACATCTCCGAGCAAATGGGCCACGCCAACCTCGATGCCGTGATCTTCCTCGGGCCGTTCGATTCCGACGGCCTCCGGCGGATCGTTCGTAACGGGCCGCCGTCGGTCCTGGTTGATTTTCAGCTTCGCGGCCTGCGCGTCGATACGATCGCTGTCGACAACATCGGCGGCGCCGAAACAGCCGTCAATCATTTGCTCGCATTGGGGCACAAGGACATCGCGGTCTTCCTCGGCGAGGATGACGCTGCCGCAACCCGCGAGCGTCTCGAAGGCGCCCACAACGCGCTGAAGCAGGCGGGCATCCCCGGCGAATCCGTTCGACACTTTCAGGGCGATTTCCGTCTGGACAGCGGCTATCAAGCGATGGCATCGCTGCTCAAGTCCAAGGCTCCGCCCACGGCGGTGTTTTGCATGAATGACGAAATGGCGGTCGGCGCGATCCAAGCGGTTCATCGACTGTCTCCCCTCGAAGTACCGCGCGACATTTCCATCATTGGGTTCGACGATATCATCTGGGGCACGACGACGCATCCGCGGCTGACCACGGTTCGCGTGGACAAGAGCCTGATCGGCCGATTGACCATCGAGCGCGTCCTCTCGGCCTTGGAGAATCATACCCACACCGTGACCTCGACCCTTCTTGATGCCGAATTGCTCCAGCGCGAATCGACTGCTCCGCCGGCGCGTCGCTGACGTGACAATCAATGGAGATCGCTGATGCCGCGCGCCATCGAGACTCAGTCGAAGGACCGGGTGTGCGCGCGCGCCGTGCTTGCGACGACAGCGCTGCTCGTCTCGCTCGCGGTTGCATCGACCACCCTTCTGCCCCTCCGGGCTCTCGCTGACGAGCCCGTCCGCGTTGAAGTCGTCAAGACCGGCAGCGGCTGGCATCTCGCGCGCGACGGCAAACCGTATTTTATCAAGGGCGTGGGCGGCACCGGTTCGAAGGCGCTGCTGGTGCAGCTGGGCGGGAACTCGTTTCGCACCTGGGGCGCCGATCGTCTCACCGATGATCTGGCCGATGCGCAGAATCTCGGCCTCACCGTCACCGCGGGCATCTGGCTCGGTCACCGGCGTCAGGGATTTGATTACCACAACGCCGATCAGGTGGCGGCGCAACTGGACAAAACACGCGCCATCGTCCGCCACTTTCGGAATTCGCCCGCACTGTTGATCTGGGCCATCGGCAACGAAATGGAAAATGACGAGCCTGCCGACGATCCCGCCGTCTGGCACGCCATCGAAGACATCGCCGCCATGATCAAGCAGGAGGATCCGAATCATCCAACCATGACCGTCATTGCCGAGGTCGGCAATGACAAGATCCCGAACCTCCACAGGTACTGCCCGCACATCGACATCGTCGGCATCAACAGCTACGCGGGCGGCGAGTCCGTGGGCGATCGCTACCGCAACGCCGGCGGCATAAAACCGTACATCATCACCGAGTTCGGCCCGCCCGGCCAATGGGAGATGGAGAAGAAACCGTGGGGCGGTGTGCGCGAACTCACCAGCACCGAGAAAGCCGACTGGTATCGACGGACGTACGTCCACTCCGTCACCGGTCAGCCCGGCCTCTGCCTCGGCTCCTACGCGTTCAACTGGGGATTCAAGCGCGAAGCCACCGCTACCTGGTATGGCATGTTTCTCCCCGATGGCTCGAAGGTCGCCGCCGTGGATACAATCAGTGAATTGTGGACGGGCAAGCCCGTCACGAATCCCTGCCCGAAGATCAACAGCTTGAAACTCGCCCAGGGCAGCGGCGAGTACCCGACGGGTGCGGTGGTCCGCGCCGTGTTGGACACCAGCAGCGCGAGCGGTGAACCCGTCACCGTGACGTGGGAACTGCGGCGCGACGCGTTCCAATATCAGGCGGACGCCGAAGGCGCCAGCGGAGCGTCGGGGTTTCCCGAGGCGATTACCCGTTCCCGCGACAACGAAGTCGTGTTGAAGATGCCCAACGCCGGCGGCGGCTATCGTCTCTACGCCTACGTCCGCACGCCGCATAACGGTAGCGCGACGGCGAACTTGTCGCTTTATGTCGATGCTCCGGCGCCTCGTCCAGCGCCCACAAAACTCCAGTAGGTGTTTCATGAAGGTGAAAACGTCAATTTCGATGTTTGTGTCCGGTCTCCTGTTGGCCAGCGCGGCCGCGGTCGCCAGGGTGACCATCTCGGCGGAGCCTTCCGCGACTCCACCCGCAACCAACTCGGCTCCGATGCTCGTGGTATTCAGCGCCGACTCGTTCAGCACGCCCTACACGCCCTCGGGCTGGATGGGCAACACCAGCGCCATCGCCTTCAACGATCACTGCACCGAATCGCCCCACTCCGGCTCCGCCTGCATCAAGGTGACCTACAAGGCTCCAGCCGACTGGGCCGGCATCGCCTGGCAGGATCCGCCCGACGACTGGGGCGACAAGGATGGCGGCCACAATTTGACCGGCGCGACCAAACTCACGTTATGGGCCCGCGGCGCCACCGGCGGCGAGAAGGTCGATTTCTATTTCGGCGCAATCAAACCGCCCAAAACGTTCTTCGACACCGCGACCGGCAAAGTCAGCGTCACGCTGACCACCGACTGGAAGCAGTACACAATCGATTTGTCGGGCAAAGACCTCAGCCGCATCAAAACCGGCTTCGGCTGGAGCATCGCCGGCCAGGGCCATCCCGTCACGTTCTACCTCGACGACATCCAGTACGAGTAACCCGCGCCAGAATCAGGTGTTTCCGGCCTCGAAAACCACCCGTCCGGACCCCCAAAATTGGCTTCGTTTTGGCCAAAATTGGCTTCGTTTTGAACCCGCATTAAAATCGCCTCCCAGCTCCGCAACTCCTTGCTGTTCAACGATCCTATAGGGTAATTGTAGTCAAGGTAATCTGGCTTCGTTTCGCAGATCTATACCCCCCCCTCTACCTACCCCCTCCCAACATCCTCACGACGGGACACTGCCCCGACAAACCAACACCCCTATTTCAAAGAACAAACTGCCTATCCAAGCCAGCATGATATCATGTAAGGATAACCATGTCAACCTACAATTGATATAGCGCCTCGCCGGCACACCCCCGCGTTGTGCCACGCCGCCGCCACCGATTTTTGCACACCTTTTACTTAACATTCCGCCCAATCGCCCTACACTCGCCCCGTGAGCACGAGCGCTTCCCGGGAGGCTGCTATGAAACTGCGGCCATTGCTTCTACCCGCCGTCTGTCTCAGTCTGCTTATCTTGCCAGCCGTTTCCGCCTACTCGCAAACCGTCGTCACGTTCGACAATCTGCGCGAGACTGGCACAGGTGCGTTCCTGCCGAACGGCTACCAAGGACTCGTGTGGAGCAACTTTTGGTGCTTCAACGCAATCCTTGCCACAAACCGTCCCGACACGGGCGTAAGCGGCTACTACTTCGGGATGGTTTCCCAGTCCAACGACGTTAACAACGCATTTGGGATTCCCGCTGAGATCGATTCGGTCACCAATTTTAATTTTCTGAGCGTCTATCTGACCGGAGCTTGGAGTAGCAATTTGAATATCGAAGTCGAAGGATTCAACGGCGCGCAAGAGATCTACGATCGAATCGTCGTTGCCAGCGCCACGAATCCAACCCTGTTCACGTTCAATTACCTGGACATCGACCGGCTCTATTTTGATGCTTACGGTGGCCAGGACGCCGGATTTCCGGTAGACCATGGCGAGGGGAGCCCTTGGTTCGTCATGGACAACTTCGCCTTCGACTTCGTCCCCGAGCCATCGTCCCTGCTGCTGACCATCCTCGGCGCGGCGATGCTTTGGGTAGCCCTCAAACACCGGCGCACCTGACCGGTCGCATCCGCGGCCAGGGGAGACCCGTCACGTTCTGCCTCGACCATCCCGCGGCCCGCAGCAGCCGGTCCATCCTGCGCCAGCGGTTACACCTTTGGCGGGAGTCCGTTCAGCCAGCGGACGACTTTATCCGCCTCGTCGGGAAACAGGATGCGGATGGCCAGTTCCATCTCGTCGTGCGATGGGTCCTTCTTTTTCCACCGGCGCTTGAGACGTTCGCCCCACTGGACAAACGATTCGCTGGCCGCGTACAACGCGCTCTCTTCCCGGAGGACGGACTTGGACACGTTGACCCCGGCGAGTTCATCGAGCGAGACGCCGAGCCGTTTCGCAATGGCGACCGCCGTGCTCAGACACGGCTCGCTCACGCCGTTGAGGTAATCGCTGATCTGTGATTGGGTTATCCCGATCTCCGTCGCCGCGCGGACCTGGTTCCATTGTCGGGCAGTTAAAAACTTACGCAATTGACTGGGGAATGCATCCATGAGGGAATATCTCTGTTGGGATTGTTGTGCCGCAAGAATATCGGTATGATGATAATCGGCTTGACCCGTTTGCGTCGATCACGCGCGGGCGCGCATGACCCGAGGCTGTCGGCCGCCGCCGGGGACGGCCGGGCAGTTGAAGGTCGCGAATACGCACCGGTGCCCTGCGCTACACGAGACGGGAACCATCAGATTGCTCTGCGCGAACGCCGCGGCTCCCGCCTACGCCCTAAGCAGACCAGAATTATAGGACAAACACAAGGCGGAAAGAAGGCCTGTTGGTTGGCGCGCAATAGCCGAGATTCGTGGCCAAAGCCCCATCGGGAGGTAGGACCGTCCTTCCGCAACATGTTGGAGCACAATCAGGCCGGAAAACAGAAAAATATTGACTGGACAAACTCAGTGAAAGGTAGTACATTAAACTGAGCAAACGTTTGCATAATCCTCGGCTTGCTTTGGGCACAGCCGAGTGCGATTTCGGCGAGCGCAACGACGGCAAAAGGCAACTCAACCAACGACTGCCTTGTTCACGACTCGGTGAATTGACCCGTTGTTGCGCTCCCGTTTTTTCACGCGCCTCCGTCACACGATTGTCACCCAACCGCCATGTCGTTGTCGCAGGAATGTCATATCTCCGCCCCGGTGATGTCACGGTCGTTCGCGACAGTGATGACAGGTTAAAGGGCTCGACCGGCCGGTACCGGGGCCGTGACGTGAAGCTGTAGAGGGAATGGGTTGACGGATGAGCTGGGTGGGATGCGGGTTTTGATCTCAGGGGACACAGGGGTGTTGCTCATCCCAGGGGTTTGTCAGGCGATCTTCACGTCCGTCCCGGTGCCGCTGGGGGAGATCACGGCTCGATGACCGACATCTCATCGGCTGTCTCCTGCCATTCAAATCCACATCGCTCTCGCACAGTTCTTCCCCGCTCGTTTCTTCTCCAAACCCGATAACGGCGTCTCCACGGTGTCTCGCGATTCAAAAAACCTATTGCGGTGCGAGGCGTGGCTGTGGCACAAACAGGCCCGAACCGCTTCATTAAGTCCGCCCCGCGGCGGAATAAAGGTCAACATGGCTACACAGGCATTTCCCGAGATTTCGAAGATCAAGTATGAAGGCCCGAAGTCGAAGAATCCCCTCGCGTTCAAACACTACGATGCCGCCGGGAAGGTGGACGGCAAATCGTTGCGCGATCACTTGCGCTTCGCAGTCTGCTACTGGCACACGTTCCGCAACGCGCTGAGCGATCCGTTCGGCGTCGGCACCGCGGTGCGCCCGTGGGACGACGGCTCCAACTCCATCGCCAACGCGCAGAAGCGTGCGCGCGTGGCGTTCGAGTTCATCGAGAAGCTCGGGGCGCCGTTTTACTGTTTTCACGACCGCGACGTGGCGCCCGAGGGCAATGACCTGCGCGAGACGAACAAAAACCTCGATGCGGTGGTCAAGGTGTTGAAGGAGGAACAGCAGCGGACAGGAATCCGCTTGTTGTGGGGCACGGCGAATCTGTTTTCGAATCCGCGCTACATGCACGGCGCGGCGACGAGCTGCAATGCCGACGTATTTGCCTTCGCGGGCGCGCAGGTGAAGAAGGCGCTTGAGGTCACGCACGAGCTCGACGGCGCGGGCTACGTGTTTTGGGGCGGACGCGAGGGCTATTCGACGCTGCTCAACACGGACCTGAAGCGCGAACAGGAGCATTTGGCGAAATTCCTGCACCTGGCGGTGGATTACAAGAAGGCGATCGGTTTCAAAGGCCAGTTCTACATCGAACCGAAACCCAAGGAACCGACCAAACACCAGTACGATTCGGATGCCGCAGCCTGTCTGAATTTCCTGCGCGAGTTTGATCTGCTCAACGACTTTCAGCTCAACCTTGAAACCAACCACGCTACGCTCGCGGGCCATACGATGCTCCACGAGCTCACCGTGGCCGCCGCCGCGGGCCATCTCGGCTCCATCGATGCCAATCGTGGCGATGAACTCCTCGGCTGGGACACCGACCAGTTCCCAACGGACATCTATCTAACCACGCAGATCATGCTTGTCGTGCTCGCCATGGGCGGGTTCAAAACCGGCGGGCTCAACTTCGACGCCAAGGTGCGCCGTGACAGCTTCGAACCCGTCGACCTCTTCCATGCGCATATCGGCGGCATGGACGCGTTCGCGCGCGGGCTGAAGATTGCCACGTCGATCCGCAAGGACGGCCGGCTCGCGGAGTTCGTGAAAGAGCGGTACGCTTCGTGGGACAAGGGCATCGGACGCGAGATCGAAACGGGCAGGGTTGGTTTGAAGGACCTCGAAGCGTACACTCTCAAGAACGGCGAGGCCGCTCCGAACGCGAGCGGCCGGCAGGAAATGCTGGAGAATATTCTGAACGAATTCATTTGAAGCAACTCGCGGCGGTATCTCGCATGAAGAATCTCGATTCCGTTGAAATCTGGTTCGCGACAGGCAGTCAGCATCTGTACGGCGAAGCGACGCTGAAGAAAGTCGCGGCGAATTCGCGCAGGATCGTCGCGGAGTTGAACGGCGCGAAGCGGCTGCCGTTAACGATCGTGTTCAAGCCCGTGCTCATCACGCCCGACGCGATCCGCCAACTTTGCCTCGACGCCAATCATGCCCCGAAATGCGCCGGGTTGATCCTCTGGATGCATACGTTCTCGCCGTCCAAAATGTGGATCGGCGGCCTCACGAGCCTCAAGAAACCCTTCCTCCACCTGCACACGCAGTTCAATCGCGACCTGCCGTGGACCGGGATCGACATGGATTTCATGAACCTCAACCAGTCCGCCCATGGCGACCGCGAAGCGGGATTCATTCACACCCGCCTGCGTCTGAATCGCAAGGTGGTCGTCGGCCATTGGTCGGACACCGAGGTCCAGGACAGCATCGCCGTCTGGATGGGCGCTGCCCGCGCATGGCATGACTGGCAGGGCGCGAAGTTCTGCCGATTCGGCGATAACATGCGCCAGGTCGCCGTTACCGAAGGCGACAAGGTCGCCGCCGAAACGAGATTTGGTTATGCCGTCAACGGCTACGGAGTCGGCGACCTCGTGAAAACCGTCAACGCCGTCGGCAACGCGGCGATCAATCGCCTGTGCGACGAATACGAGCACCGTTACGATGTCGCCAGCGAACTTCGCAAGGGCGGCGCCCGCCACGAATCGCTCCGCGACGGCGCGCGCATCGAACTCGGTCTTCGCGCGTTCCTGAAATCGGGTGACTTCAAAGGGTTCACCACCACGTTCGAGGATCTCCACGGCCTGAAACAACTGCCGGGCCTCGCCGTCCAGCGTCTGATGGCCGATGGCTATGGGTTCGGCGCGGAAGGCGACTGGAAGACCTGTGCGCTGCTCCGCGCCATGAAAGTCATGGCCGCCGGCCTCCCCGGCGGCACGTCATTCATGGAGGATTACACCTACCATTTGGATCCCGACGGCCATCTCGTTCTCGGCGCGCACATGCTCGAGATTTGCGAATCCATCGCCGCCGACAAACCGTCCCTCGAAATTCATCCGCTCGGCATCGGCGGCAGGGAAGATCCCGTTCGCCTCGTGTTCACCGCGCCGCCCGGCCCCGCGATCAACGCGTCGATCATCGACCTCGGCAACCGTTTCCGCCTCCTCGTCAATGAGGTCGATGTGGTCGAACCTCCCCAACCACTGCCCAATCTTCCCGTCGCCCGTGCCGTGTGGAGTTGCCGGCCCGATTTCAAAACCGCCTGTGCCGCGTGGATCCATGCCGGCGGCGCGCATCACACTGGCTTCAGTTACGCCGTGACCGCCGAGCACATGGAAGACTTCGCCAACATGGCCGGCATCGAACTGGCCGTGATCGATGCCTCGACGCAACTCCGCGCATTCCAACAACAACTCCGCAACGACGAGGTCTATTTTCACCTCGCGCCGGGACTGGGACGAGTATGATCAAATCATCCAAGACAGAGCCGAAACCGGCCGCGCGTCGCGCCAAACCGCCCGCGAAAACCACGCCCTCTCCCCGATCGCTTTCTTCCGTCGTTCAGGCCATGCCCGCGGCGCCGTTGTCAAAGTCGATTTCCACACCCCGCGGCATGTTGGCCGCGCGCCTCTACGGTGCGCGCGACGTGCGGGTGGAACCCGTTCCGCAACCCGGCCGGCCCGGTCCCGGCGACGTGCTCCTGCGCGTGAGCGCCACCGGCATCTGTGGAAGCGATCTTCATACGTTCGCCGATGGCCGCATCGGTGATACCGTTCCCAAATCCCCGATCGTTCTCGGGCACGAATTCTCGGGCGTCATCGAAGCGTTCGGCAGTGGCGTGGAAAATCTCCGCGTCGGCGCGCGCGTGGCGGTCGACCCCGCTCATCCGTGCCATCACTGCGACCTTTGCGAAGAGGGCCATCCGAATCTCTGTCGGCGCCTCCACTTCTGCGGCCTGTATCCCGACGATGGCAGCCTGCGCGAATTTATGATCGTGCCCGCCCGGACTTGTTTCCCCGTGCCCGATTCGCTGGACGACGAATCCGCCGCCCTGCTGGAGCCTCTCGGCGTCGCGCTCCACGCCACCGATCTTGCGAAGATCCGGGTGGGCGACCGCGTGGCCATTCTCGGCGCGGGTCCGATCGGCCTGTTGCTCATTCAAACCGCGAAACTCGCCGGCGCCGCCGAAATCTTCGTCCGCGATCCGCTCCCCTGGCGTCTCGCGTTGGCCATGAGGTTCGGCGCGAAGCCCCTGCCGGTTCGCGCGGAAGTCGACATTGCCATCGAAGCGGCTTGGGGCGGCAACGCCATCGAGCAAACCATCGATCTCGCGCGTCCCGGTGGCCGCGTCTTGATCGTCGGGATTCCTTCGGAAGACCGTTGCTCGTTCCAGCATTCCACGGCCCGGCGCAAAGGGCTGACGGTCGTGTTCAGCCGGCGCATGAAGCACACCTATCCGCGCGCAATTCAGTTGGTCGCCTCCGGCAGGGTGGACGTGCGCTCGCTGGTGACGCATCGCTTCACGCTGCGCCAAACAGCCGAAGCGTTCGCGTTGAATGCCGGCTACAAGGACAAGGTCGTCAAAGTGATCATCACGCCGTGAGAGGAGCAACCGTGGGCGCGCGCTACAGCATCGGCCTCGACTACGGAACGAATTCCGTCCGCGCGTTGATCGTCGATGTGACCAGCGGACACGAGGTGGGCACGGCGGTTTGGGAATATGCCCACGGCACGCATGGCGTGATTCTCTCGCGCGACCCGAACCTCGCCCGCCAGCATCCGGCCGATTACCTCACCGGCGCTGAAAACACGCTCCAGAAAGCCCTCGCGCAAGCAAAGCAAACGGTCCGCAGCTTCAAACCCGATCAGGTCATCGGTCTTGGCGTCGATACCACCGGCAGCACGCCCATGCCCGTCGATGCCAACGGCCGGGCCCTCGCATTCGACAAACGATTTGCCAGGAACCCGGCGGCGATGGCCTGGCTGTGGAAGGACCATACCGGCGTCCTCGAAGCCGCCGAGATTACCGAGGCCGCGCTGGAGATTCGTCCGCAGTACCTCGCCAAGTGCGGCGGGACGTATTCCAGCGAATGGTTCTTCAGCAAACTCCTCCGCTGCCTTCACGAGTCGCCGGAAGTGTTCGACGCCGCCGGCACCTGGGTCGAGATTGCCGACTGGATTCCCGCCGTGCTCAGCGGCACCGAGGCCCCCGACAAACTTACGGTCGGCGTTTGCGCCGCCGGCCACAAGGCAATGTACAACGATGAATGGGGCGGCTATCCCGATGCCGAATTCCTCTCGGAGCTTGACCCGGGGCTCGGCGAGTTGCGCGACCGGCTCCGCCCCAAAGTGTACGCCGTCGATCGCGCGGTCGGAGGTTTGACTCCCGAATGGGCAAAACGTACGGGTTTGATGGCCGGCATCCCCGTGGCCGTCGGCGCGTTCGATGCGCATCTGGGCGCGATCGGTGCGGGCATCGCGCCGGGCACGCTGGTGAAAATCATCGGCACCAGCACCTGCGACATGATGATTGCGCCGGTCGGCCAGCCGCTGGCGGACATCCCCGGTCTCTGCGGCATCGTTATCGGCAGCATCCTGCCCGGTTATTACGGGCTGGAGGCCGGTCAGTCCGCGGTCGGCGACATTTTCAACTGGTTTGTGAATTACATCCAGCCCGGCGGCAAAAAGGGTGGTTCGCACGAAGCGTTGACCGCCGCCGCCGCGAAACTCAAGCCCGGCGAAAGCGGCCTGCTCGCCCTCGACTGGAACAACGGCAACCGCACCATTCTCGTCGACCAGCGTCTCACGGGATTGCTGCTCGGCCAAACGCTGTATACGACGCCCGCCGAGATTTACCGCGCGTTGATCGAAGCCACCGCCTTTGGCGCGCTCACCATCATCAACCGATTCGAAGAATACGGCGTCAAGGTCGAGCAGATCATCAACTGCGGCGGCATTGCCGAGAAGAATCCGGTGGTCATGCAGATGTATGCCGATGTGACGGGGCGGCCGATGAAAGTGTCGCGCTCGGCCCAGACGTGCGCACTGGGCGCGGCCATCGCGGGCGCCGTCGTGGCCGGGGCGCATCCGAATTACGCCGCCGCCCAACAGGCCATGACCGGCGTGAAAAAACGCGCGTTCACCCCAAACCCGCAGGCGCATGCCGTTTACCGCGAACTGTATCCGCTGTATCGCACGCTTCACGACGCGTTCGGCACGCGCGAATGGAACGGAAACCTGCACGACGTGATGAAAAAACTGCTGGAGATTCGCGCCCGCGCCCGGCAATAGACATTGGACCCGGACCATGCTCGAACAACTGAAACAGACCGTCTGCGATGCGAACCGGCAACTGGTTCGTGAAGGCCTCGTCGTGCAAACCTGGGGCAACGTCAGCGGCGTCGATCGTGCGAGCGGTTATCTCGTGATCAAGCCGTCCGGCGTGTCGTACGAGACGATGGCTCCCGAACACATGGTGGTTGTCTCGCTGGAAACCGGCCGGGTCGTTGAAGGCGATCTTCGCCCGAGTTCGGACACGCCGACGCATCGGGTCCTGTATCGCGCCTTTCGGGAGATCGGCGGCATCGTTCACACCCACAGCCTGTACGCAACGGCGTGGGCGCAGGCGCGCCGCGATCTGCCCGCGCTCGGCACAACCCACGCGGATTACTTTCACGGGCCGGTGCCGTGCACGCGCCTTCTCACCGCCCGGGAAATCAAGGGTGATTATGAAGCCAACACGGGCCGCGTGATTGTGGAGAGATTCAAAAAGATCGATCCGCTTCACTTTCCCGGCGTGCTTGTGGCCAGCCACGCGCCGTTTGCCTGGGGTGAGACGGTCGAGAAAGCCGTCGAAAACGCGGTCGTCCTCGAACACCTGGCGCGTCTGGCGAGCGAAACGCTGCGGATCAAGCCTTCCGCCGGTTCCATGCAACGCCCGCTGGTCGACAAGCATTTCCTCCGCAAACACGGCCGCACCGCCTACTACGGCCAGACTTCCAGGGATCACTGACGCAGTACCGTCACCCACAGGCTGCGGCTGCGCGGGCCGTCGAATTCGCACAGGTACACGCCCTGCCACGTGCCGAACTGTAGTTTGCCTCCCCGCACAAGCACCTGCGTGCTGTGCCCCATCATACTCGACTTGACGTGCGCGGCGGTGTTGCCTTCGTCGTGGCGATAGTGGGCGTCCTTCCACGGGACGGCTTTGTCGAGCGCGTAGATCATGTCGGACACGACATCCGGGTCCGCGTTTTCGTTGATCGTAATCCCCGCCGTCGTGTGGGGCACGACCGCCACGCAGACGCCGTCTTTGATCCCGCTTTCGTCGACTGCCTCCTGCAACTTGTCGGTGATCTCGACAAACTCCGTATGTTTGCCTGTGCGAACGGTGAACTGTTTCATAAGCGCGATCCCCGGTCAGCCGTGAAATTGATATCCAAAACCACCCTGCAACACAACCTCATGGCGAACGGACGGTCGTTCCATGAATTCCTGAAATCATTATTGTGAGCTGCTCGCTGATGCTGATTGGATTGGGCCACGTAAGTGTGTCAGCCACTCGGCGTAGGCGAGACCGGCAAAAAGGGTCAGTACCAGATCGACGGGCATGCGGTAGCGGAGATACGGTTCTTCCGTCACGAGGATTCCAAAGGCGACGACGGCCAGGATGATTGCCACAGCCAACTGCGCCAGCGCATGGCCACGGTGCTTCCATAATCCCCAAAACCCCGCAGGAAAAATGAGGAGCCAGACCGCCGACGAAATCAGTTGGTTGCGTGGCGACATCTGGCCTGTGAATGGGCCGAGCTCGGATTTCAGCCGCACGAAACAAAGTGTCACATAGGTGGCGGGATTTTCCGAAATCCAAAGCAAGACGGCCCGCATCGGTTGATTGTGCGAGCGTGCAAGGTAATCATTGTAGCGGGACGTTTGCTCTTCCGTAGGGGGTTGTTTGTGCTGCCACTCCCACCAACTCCGCCACGTGAAGCTCTCGTATTCCGGGTTGTTTGCGTTCCACGCCATGCTGCGATCTCCGACATGTTGAAAATCGTAACTGGCAGTTGGGGAATCGATCAGACCGGATGCCACCTTGAGAATTGCAAACACAACGATGCACAGCGCGCCAATCAACGGGGCGCGACGCTTGTGTTTCCATGAGGAGACGAGAAGCCACAGGGCAGCGGATAGGGCAGCCACAAAGAACACAGCCTGTGTGTAGGTTCCCAAGATCATTGTGAGCGTAAAGCCTGTGGAACCTCGCACCGTATCCAGACGCGTGGCGTAGAAAAGAGCCAGCGCCAGGAAGAACATGAGCGGAATTGTGGGGATGATATAGGCGACATACATCGCCAGCCGCACATTGGTGAGAACCAGAATCGCCGCGGAGAACGCCGCCAGTCGGCGGTGCGCGGGAGCGATCTTGTACGCGGTCACCGCAAGAACAAGGCAAATCAACCCACCCAAAGCCGCTTGCGGCACGGCGATCGATAAGAGCCGGAGCCCGCCCACGACGTAACAGGCAGCCACAAAATAAGAATACACCGGAGAGTGCAAGAAGAGTCTGCCCGATATGGTGCGCGGCACGCCGGTTTTCAGTATTTCGATGGCGGTGCGGTTGGCGATGGCCGAGTCGGTTTCGCGAACCGTGCCCCAGGTGGGGAATGAGCTCAGGTATGCCTCGCCGGTCAGATGCAACGATGCCTTGTTCGACGGGATCAGCCGCGTTGCGTAATACAGGCCGATCGCGAGATAGAAAAACCAGGTTGCCAAAACAATTGCCGCGAGCGCAATGCGGTAGCGGCGTGCAGCTTCGATCAACGTATCAGAGAGTGCCGAAGACGAATTCACTTGCCGAGCATACTGGCACAAACCATGTGCCGGCGGAAGCCGGGATAGATTGCTATTGTGCCGCTCCGGGCAACACAGTATAAATTTGCCCGAAAGCTCGCATGATGGACGTCGCCCTTTCGATTATCATCCCCGTTTACAACGAGGAAGTTAACGTAGACCCGTTGCTGGCGCGGATTGCCGCCGTGCTGCCGGGGCTGCCCGCGCCGAACGAGGTGATTATCGTCGACGACGGCAGCCGGGACGCGACGGTCGCCAGACTCCGGGCGGCAAAGAAGAATTATCCGTGGCTGAAGATTGTCGAATTGCGGCGCAATTTTGGCCAGCACGCCGCCACTTACGCCGGCTTCGATCTTGCCAAGGGCGCCGTTGTCGTGACGCTGGATGGGGATTTGCAGAATGACCCTGCCGATATCGCCAAGCTGCTGGAGAAAATGAAGGAAGGCTATGAGATTGTCTGCGGCTGGCGCAGCGACCGGAAGGACCCATTCTTCTCGCGCAAACTGCCGTCGTTGATCGTCAACCGCCTGATCCGCAGCGACGCGCCGACCCCCATTCACGATTACGGATGTTTCCTGAGGGCCTATACGAACGAAGCGGCGAAGGAACTGTCGAAGTACTCAACTTCTCGCGGCTGGTTCCCGGTGCTGTTCGCCAAGCTTGGCTTTCGGGTCGGCGAGGTTGCCGTCTCCCACCATGAACGCCCCGGAGGCGAGCAATCGAAACACGGTTTCTTCCGCCGCATGGACCAGTTCATGTCGGTGTTCCTTGGTGCGCGCGCCAAGCCGTTTCAATTCGTTCAGGTCGTCGGCGCGGCTGGCTTGGGGTTGGGCGGGTTTGGCGTGGTGGCCGCACTTGCGTGGGCAGCGGCCGGTGGGGGCAGCCGTTCGCTCATGCTGGGCGTGGGCGCCATCGCCCTAAGCCTGTGGGGTTTCCTCACCGTCGTCGTTGGCATGATCGGTGAGTACCTCGTCGGCATGAACTACGAGATCGGTCGCCATCCGAAGTATTTGGTCCGCGCAATTCACGAGTAGACCTGTGTTGGCGGGAAGTCACGCGCGCACCAACCAACGGCGGTGCGATTCTACTCGTAGCCGTTGGGGTGGGCGAGGTGCCAGCGCCACGCGCTTTCGAGGATCGACTCGACGGAATCAAATCGCGGTTTCCAACCGAGCACCTTGCGGACCTTGGTCGAATCGGCCACGAGCCGTGGCGGGTCGCCGGGGCGGTTCGGTTTTTCCACGGCGTTGATCGTGCGCCCGGAGACGTTGCGGGCCATCTCGACGATCTGTTTCACCGAATACCCATCGCCGCTGCCCAGGTTGAATACATCCGAGTGCGTCGCGCTGACCGCGAGCCGGTGGGCCTGCGCCAGGTCGATGATGTGGACGTAATCGCGGATGCAGGTGCCGTCGGGTGTGGGGTAGTGCGTGCCATAAATATCGACCGCCGGCTTCTGCCCGAGTGCGACTTTCAGGACGTTGGGGATCAGGTGCGTCTCTTCGCGGTGATGTTCGCCAAACTTCTCCGACGCGCCGGCGGCGTTGAAGTAACGCAAACACACGTAGCGGATCCCGAAGAGCTTTTCGTACCATGCCAGGATTCTCTCCACCATCAGCTTGGACTCGCCGTAGGGGTTGATCGGGTTCTTCGGGAGGTCCTCGGTGATGAACTCGGTCTTGGGAACGCCAAAAATGGCGCAACTGGACGAGAACACAAAATGTTTCGTGCCCGCCGCGACGCACGCGTCGAGCAGGTTGATGGCATTGGAAATATTGTCACCGAGGTAAATGCCCGGGTTCGTCATGCTGGCGCCGACGAGCGTGTTCGAGGCGAAATGCATCACGGCATCGGGGCGCAACCGCTGGAAACTCTCCAGCACGAAGGGCCGGTTCTTCAGGTCGCCCTCGAGAAACTCTGCCCGTTGATCGACTGCGGCACGATGTCCCTCGCTCAGGTTGTCGAACACCACGACCTGATATCCCGCGTTGAGCAATTCCTCAACGCACACGCTTCCCACGTAGCCGGCCCCGCCGGTGACAAAGACTTTCATGTGCAGTCTTGTAGCGGGCGATCCGGTTGGCGGCAAGAACTTTGTCGCGAAGCGGTTTTCTCGGCCTTACGCTACGCCTGCGACGGTGGAACTGATCGCGCCATCCCGTGTTGGCTACAGCGATCTGTTAGGCACCAGTGGACGCAGTCAAGGCCTTTTGAAGCTTGGCTGCCTCTTTCTCATCCAAGTTATGAAACTTGATGTAGCGAGCCAGTTCTTTTCTGCTTGCCTCAATATCGCCAGTCTTTGCTGCGAGAAATGCAAAAACGGGTGAAATATCACAAAGCCCTCCATACCGCGCGCGCTTCTCGCGAATGATCTCATACATACCGTCGATGGTCGCGCCCTTCTTCCAAGTCTCTTCAGCCAGAGCAACAGCATGACGCAGGAGCTTCCGCAAGTCCTCTGCGAGATGGGCCGGTCCGAAAAGAAAGCATGGTTCCACCAGATTAAATTCGCATCCGCTGACTATGATATCGAACCTGGCAGACTTATCGGAGCGATGCCACTTAACCCTCCCGGCTGAAATGTGCGGAACAAAATCCAATGAGAATCCCCACTCCGCCCGCAGGCTCGCACCCTTAAGAAGTGCAATTTCGAACAAGCGTCTGACTGGCGGCTTGGAACCGTCGATCCAGCGTCGAGACGAGATCTCCGTGAGACCTGTAGGCGGAAGGTGCTCCCGAAGGTGCTCCGCAATAATCGTGTTACGTTGATTTGCGGAGAGTAGATCGGCAACCGGCGCGCCCTTCCGTATGAGATCAAGGCCTGGTGGCTCACCGGCTCCAATCCACTCAAGCACGTAACCGCGAGGTCCGTCATCTCCCAAGCGTGCCGGTATCTCTCTAAGCACTACCCAACCGAGGTTTGCCAATTCGTCGGCAACTGGTTTTGAGCGGGCTGTGGCCTGATGTCGAAGAGATGTGAGCATATGACGTCTAACAATCCAAAGCTGAGTCACCCCGACGGGCGAGCGGCTCCGCAAGCTCGATAATCGTTGGATACCGCAAACCATCCATAAACTCAAGACGCAGATGTCCGCATTCGTGTACTTCGTGTCTCTTGCGTGTAATTCGTGTTTCCGCCGGCATCTAGACATTCCCGGGGGTTGTGTGTAGCATTCCGCGGTGGAAATGCGGAAATTACGGCTTCTGGTGGTGGGGCATTTGCCGCCTCCTTATTTCGGACCGAGCGTGACGTATTCGGCGCTGATGCACTCGGCGTTCCCCGAGCGATTCGAGGTCGCGTTCATCGATCAGACCGTTATCAAGAAGGTTGGCGAACTCGAACGTCTTCACCCGCGCAAGCTGCTGTTGCTGGCGAGGATGGTATGTCAGATGTTTGGCCGCCTGATTCGCCGCAGGTACGACTATTTGTTTCTGTCTGTCTCCTGCAACCGGAATGCGTTTCTCAAAGAATGGCTTCTCATTCGCGTCGCCGGTCTGTTCGGCGTGCCAGCGGTGTTGTACGCGCACGCCAACGGCTTTCTGGATTTCTACAAAAAATCCTCACCGGGAATGCAGCGGCGAATCGAGAAGACGGTCAGAAATTCCGCAGGCGCCATCGTGATGGGCGAGGGACAACGGTTCAATTTCGACCAATGGCTGCCGGCGGATCGGATTTTTGTCGTGGCCAGCGGCATCGAGGCCCCGCCGCTTCCCCAGCGGTCTGCCCCGGCGGGCGGACCGTTCACGGGGCTATTTCTCGGCAACCTGATTCGGGAGAAGGGTGTGTTTGTTCTCCTGGAAGCGGCAGCCAGGGTCGTGAAAGCGTATCCCGATGCGCGGTTCATTTTCGCGGGTGATTGGCCGTTGCCGAGCGATCGGATCGAGGCCGAGCAGAAGATTCGGGAGTGGGGGATCGACAAGAATGTATCGTTTGCGGGTGTGGTTTGGGGCGAGCGCAAATGGCAGTTGCTCGTGGACGCTGATGCGCTGGTGTTCCCATCGTATTACTACATGGAGGTGCATCCGCTGGTGGTCGTCGAGGCGATGTGGGCCGGGCTGCCGGTGATCTCGACGAAATGGGCGGCCATTCCCGAGATGGTGAAGGATGGGGTGAATGGGCTGTTGGCAACACCGCGTGACGCTGGCGATCTCGCGGAGAAGATTCTGAGGATCATCCGTGACTCGTCGTTGCGCGAGGGGATGAGGCAGGCCAATCGACGACGGTTCGACGAGTTCTTCACCCAGGACCGATACGGTGAACGGATCATTCGCGTATTTGAGACGCTTGCGCTGGCCGATGGAAAGCGTTGCGTTGCAGGTGGGACAACGCTCAAAAGCGGCAAATGAGCCTTGTCTTGAGCAGTTCTCGCTGATATATTGTCCAATCAACTGATTCGCTCGCGACGGTGTTTCGTCGCGGCGAACGACAGGGAAAGCAAGCCAGGAAACAAAATCGTCGGTGAGGGCGGGTACCGCGACAGCGGACCGTCAGAATGCCAGCGGATCGTGAGGCAGAATTTCCTCCGCAGATGCCCCATCCGGGTCAAGAATCGCCGTGGCCGAACCGACGAACAAGGGAGATATTGTGAAAGAGCAGACCAAGGTACTCGTGACCGGCGCCGGTGGGTTTATCGGCCATCATCTGGTGACGTTTCTCAAGGGCAAGGGCTATTGGGTACGGGGCGTTGACCTCAAGTACCCGGAATACTCCCCGACGGATGCCGACGAGTTTGAGGTTTTGGATCTGCGGCGGTGGGACAACTGCTTGCAGGCGACGCGTGGCGTGGACGAAGTGTACGCGTTGGCGGCCGACATGGGCGGGATGGGATTCATCTCGCACCATCATGCGCTGATTCTGCACAACAATTTGCTGATCAACATTCACACGCTGGACGCCGCGCACGTGAACAGCGTCAAACGCTACTTCTACACATCGTCGGCCTGTATCTACCCTGAGTTCAAACAGATGGATGCCAACGTGGTCCCGTTGAAGGAGGACGACGCCTATCCCGCGTATCCGCAGGATGCATACGGCTGGGAAAAACTCATCACCGAGCGCGCTTGCATGCATTATCGGCAGGACTATGGACTGGAGACGCGCATCGTGCGGTTCCATAATATTTTCGGTCCGCTGGGAACGTGGGATGGCGGACGCGAGAAAGCGCCGGCGGCGATGTGCCGCAAGGTGGCGATCGCCAAGCTTACCGGCAAACACGAAATTGAAATCTGGGGCGACGGCGAACAAACCCGGTCGTTCTGTTACATCGATGATTGCGTCAACGGCATCTACAAGCTGATGCGTTCCGACCACCGCGATCCGTTGAATCTGGGCCAGGACCGGATGGTGACAATCAATCAGCTTGCCGACATGGCGGCCAAGATTGCCGGCATCACGGTCAACAAGAAGCACATTGATGGTCCCCAGGGCGTGCGGGGTCGCAACTCGGACAACACGAAGCTTCGTGAGGTCCTCAAATGGGAGCCCGAGATTTCCCTCGAAGACGGCATGGCTCGCACGTACGCCTGGATCGAGACGCAGGTCAAGTCGTCGATGAAGAGCGCCAAAGTGGCCTGAGCGGGCATTTGGCGAACAGCAGACTGTAGATTGCGCTGCATCGTGTTGGCGGCGCCGCATTTGGGCCGTCTCATTAATGGAACGTATTCGTGCAGAGCCGGTTGCGGTTTACTCGTTTCATTCCGCTTTGGTAGGCCAATTGCTATTCCAGAGGCCCTATGGTACGAGTGACAGCGGAGTACCACACGCTGTGATGACCGATCTCCAACATCGCTTCATTTTAGGCACGCGGGTGGACGCGACGAGCTATGCCGACGCGACGGCGCGCATTGTGAGCTGGGCGCAAGCGGGTGATTCCCGGTATGTGTGCGTTTGCGGAGTACACGGGGTTATGGAAGGCCATGATGCAGCGGAATTTCAAAAGGTCTCCAACGGCGCGGACCTGGTGACGCCGGACGGCATGCCGCTGGTATGGGCGCTGCGGCGACTGGGAATCAAGGACCAGAATCGCGTGTACGGGCCAGACCTGACGCTGAACGTATTGCGAGCCGCAGAAGATGCGGGCATCTCGGTTGGGTTGTACGGAGGGACAGCAGAAGTTCTCGATGCGTTGCGGAAGACCTACCAGGAGCGGTTTCCCAAGCTTCAGATTGCGTACTCCTACTCACCGCCGTTTCGGCCGCTGACACATGAGGAAGATGAGGCGGTTGTGAAGGCCATCAACGCGTCGGGGGCACGCATTCTTTTGGTTGGGCTGGGTTGTCCGAAGCAGGAGTATTGGGTCGCGGCGCATCGGGACCGCGTGAAGGCCGTGATGGTGGCGGTCGGTGCCGCGTTTGATTTTCACGCCGGCCGGGTTCGCCAGGCGCCTCGCTGGATGCAGCGGTCCGGCTTGGAATGGCTGTTTCGGCTCCTCATGGACCCGCGCCGACTGTGGCGGCGCTATTTCAAGAACAATCCGCGGTTCATGTGGCTGGTCGCGTGGCAATTGTTCTCGGGAACTGACCGCCGCGAGGCGGTGGGGAACTGACGATTATGGGAGCGACACCTTCCGTGCAGGAGAATTCAAACGAGGAGCGTGCGGGTGTGCCGGAGGCGCTTGCCGTGAGTGGGGAACGAGTTCCGGTGCTTTCCCGAGTGGTGCGGTCCACTCGACCCTGGGCCATGATGTTCCTGTTGGTGATGACCGATCTCATCAGTTTGGCTGTTGCCTGGGGAACCGGCATGCTCGTGAGATTTATGGTCCTTGGTCACTTCGATTATCCCCGCTATCTGCGGTTGTGGCCCGGGCTCTTCATTTGGATCATGGCGTTCGCCATTCAGGGTCTGTACCGCGGGGCGGGTGTCACCGCGAGGATCTTCCTCACACCGGTGGAGGAATTGCGGCGAATCACGGTGGGGACAACGTGGGCGTGCCTGACCGCGGTGGTGGGCATCTACAGTGTGCTGGGTTTTCTATTCGTCTCACGTTTGATTGTGGGGGTTGCCTGGCTCCTCGCGTTGGTGCTCGTGCCTTGCGGCCGCGCACTGGTGCGGAACATCTGCTCACGGCGAAGTTGGTGGGGGTCGTCGGTGGTGATTTTCGGTTCAGGGAGGACAGCCCGTCGGGTGATCGATATTCTGCTAAACCAGCCCGAACTCGGCTTGAAACCGGTGGCGATCCTGACTGACACACCCGGGGCCGAGCCGGAGATCGACGGCGTGCCGATCCTGGGAGGATTGAATCGAGCCAAACAGTTGGGACGGACGCGGAAGATCCCCTATTGCATCGTTGCGCTTGATGAGGGTTCCAATAAACGGATGTTCGATGTTCATCAGGAGTATGGCGATTGTTTCCCGCACATGATGGTCATTCCGGACCTGGCGGGTCTGGCAAGCCTATGGATTGTGGCGCGGGACGTGGGGGGGATTCTTGGGTTGGAGATTCGACACAACCTGCTGATTGCCACGAACCGATGGACCAAACGGACTCTCGATCTTGTTGTGGCGATCCCGCTGATCATCTTGCTTGCACCCCTGCTGCTGCTGCTGATGGCCTGGATTCAGCTGGTTAGTCCCGGAAATCCGTTCTATGGCCAGGAACGAGAAGGGCTTGGTGGCCGTCGCATCCGTATTTGGAAGTTGCGCACGATGTACCTGGATGCCGACCGGCGGCTGGCCGAGCTCCTGGAGCGCGACCCCGAAGCGCGCAACGAATGGCAGCGCTATTTCAAATTGAAGAACGACCCGCGGATTCTGCCGTTTGTAGGGAAGTTCTTCCGCAAGTTCAGTCTCGATGAACTTCCCCAATTATGGAATGTGATCCGGGGTCAGATGAGCCTGGTGGGGCCGCGTCCGTTCCCGGATTATCATTTGCAGGCGTTTGACGCAAAATTCCGGGAACTCCGGCACCGGGTGCTGCCGGGAGTCACAGGGCTCTGGCAGGTCAGTGCCCGGAGCGAGGGTGACATCGAAGTCCAGCAGCGGTTGGATACCTACTACATTCGTAATTGGTCGGTATGGCTGGATTTGTATCTGATTGCCCGGACGATCTCGGTGGTGGCACGCGGTCGCGGGGCCTATTAAACGGAGACGCCGGCAAGATTACAATCATGATGGCCTCTCGCGCACAACCCGGAGTGGTCCGGCGCTATTTGCATGGCTGTTGGCGCTACTACCGCGAGATGCGCCGGACCCAGTGGCTCTCCGCGAGTGAATTCCGCGCGCGGCAAGTGGCTCAGATGCGCTGGCTGTTGCGCGACGTTTACGAGCACGTCCCATATTACCGGGCGTTATTCCAGAAGCTCGGCGCGACGCCGGACGATTTCCAGGATTTGTCCGATCTCGCCCGACTGCCCATATTGGAAAAGCAACAATTGCGGGAGAATCCCGAACAGTTCCTCCATCGCTATGCCGATCAGAGCCGCCTGATTGAGGACCACACGAGCGGATCGACAGGCGAGCCGTTGCGATTCTACCTCACGGCAGAGCAGAAGGCCTGCGAGATGGCGCATTCGATCCGGTTCTGGCGATGGGCCGGGTATCGCACCGGGTCGCGCATCGTCGCGTTCCGCCATTATATTCCCAAGCGCGAGACCGATCCGCTGTGGCATCTGGATCATCGCACCCGGACGCTGTTTTTCAGTGTGTACGACATGAAGCCGGCGAACCTGCGCGCGTACGTGGAGCAATTCAACCGCTACCGGCCCGAGTTCGTTCGCGGCTATCCCTCGTCGATCTATATTTTCGCGCAGTTTGCCGCCAGCGAAGGCCTGCGCGTGCACGCGCCGCGCTCCGTGCTGACCTCCAGCGAGACGCTCTCGCCGGAGATGCGGTCGGTCATCGAGCGGGTGCTGCAGTGCTCCGTGTACGACTGGTGGGGTGGCAACGAGCGGGTTGTCACTGCCTGCCAGTGCGAACAGCGCGGTGAGTTTCACATCAATGGGGAAAGCGGGATTCTTGAATTGGTCCCATTGGCCGACGGCGCACGCGAGGCCGGCCAGCGAATGGTCGGCACGGGATTGATCAATCACGCAATGCCCCTCATTCGATATGACATGGGAGATCTGGCGTTGCCGGCCGAAAAGCCCTGTGAGTGTGGGCGGGGTCTGCCCTGCATCGCGGGAATCCTCGGACGCGTCAACGACACGATTGTCACGGGCGAACAGAAATACGTTCCCTCGGTACGCTTTTACACGTTGTTCGAGACGTATGAAAAAGTGCGCCAGTTCCAGGTCGTGCAAACCGAGCCGAACAGCGTCGTGGTGCGTCTCGTGCCGACCCGCCCGTTCAACGGTGAAGAGACCGACGAGTTACGGAGCAAGCTGGCGCGTTTTCTTGGCAGCGGCGTGCAGATTGATTTTGAGTTGGTCGACCATATTCAACCCGAGCCGAGCGGCAAGATTCGCAACGTGGTGTCGCTGGTGAAACGATGATCCGCGCCGACCTCCATTGCCATACGTGTCACTCACACGACAGTTTTGCAGCGGTGGACGCGGTGCTCGAACAGGCCTCCCGACGCGGCTTGACCCACATGGCGATCACGGACCACGACGAGATCGAGGGTGCGTTGCGCGCGCGAGAGAAGAGCCTCGGCATGGCAGTCATTGTCGGCACGGAGATTTCACTGAGAGGTGGGGCTCACTTGATCGGCTTGTTTTTGGAGCGGAAGATTGCGTCGCGCACTTTGCCGGAAGCAATCGATGAGATTCGCGCGCAACAGGGTTTCGTGGTGTTGCCGCATCCATTCAATCCGATATCGGGATTATTACGGGAAGGTATCGATGAGGAACTGCTGCGGAAGGTGGATGCCGTTGAAGTTTGCAACGGGTACGAGCCGACGGAGCGCAACGAGTCGGCAGCACGACTGGCGCGCGAGTGTGGCCTGGCGGCGCTGGCAGGCAGCGATGCGCATTATGCGGTGGATGTGGGGCGGGCATGTGTGGAATTCCCGGAGGTTTCCGGCGAGCTGACGACGGAGGTGCTGCGTCGGGCGGCGCGGAAGTTGTTCGGGCCGGCGCAGGACCTGACGGCGCTGCATGCCGCCGATTCGGCCTTTCGCGCCAACACGGCTCCGCGGGTGCGCAAACTGCTCCCGAAAACATTGCGCAATTGCGCCAAAAAGGTAAACTGGCTGCGCGTGCAGCGTCAAATCGAACGCCAGTCGCACGAGCCGGTACGGAAAGAATTCCCGGGATGAGCGATTTTCCGATCAATCAGTGGGTGCCACCGCACGTGGCGGCCATGGACGGTTATCATGCGGTCGAGCCGGTGGCCGGTGGTCCGGACGTGCTGAAGATGGACCTGAACGAATGCCAGACGCCCCCGTCGCCGCGAGTGATGGCGGCCCTGCGCGCGGCGGTCGATGGCGACGTATCGCTGAACTGGTATCCCGACAGTGAGTGCACGGCATTGCGGAAAGCCATCGGGCAGTATCTGAACGTGCCGGCGGAATTCGTGCTCGTCGCCAACGGCTCCAACATGGTCATGGAGCTGATTGCGCGCGCGTTCCTGGCGAAGGACGACCCGGTGCAGATTGTGTCGCCGGCGTACGCGGTGTTCGCGGTGCAATGCAAACTACAGCAGGCGCGGATCGAGCCGTTCCTATTCAGCAAACCGTTCGAGCCCGATTTCACGGAGCTGCTCGCCAAGGACGGAACGCGCAAGCTGACCTATCTGACCAACCCCAACAACCCGACGGGCGTTGGTTATCCGCAGGAGCGAATTGTCTCCCTGTTGAAGGAGAGGCGGGATTCCCTCATCGTGTTGGACGAAGCGTACGTCGAATACTATGGCCACAGCAGCGTGGGATTGATTGTAGAACACCCGACCCTGATGGTGCTGCGCTCGTTTTCCAAGGCGTTCTCGCTGGCCGGGATGCGATGCGGCTACGTCGTGGCCCAGCCGGCGGTGCGAGAGATTCTCCAGCGCGTGCTGGCGCCGTGGGCGGTCAGCGGTTTGACGCAAATTGCCGCGCATGCGGCGCTGAGCGACCTTGATTACATGCGACGGACCGTGGCGGAATGCGCCAACGCGCGAGGTGAAATCGTGGAAGGGTTGAAGGAGCTTGGATTTGGCGTTTACAACACCTCGACCAATTTCATTCTCTGGCAGGTGCATGATCCGGCGCAGGCTGTGAAAGTGCTGGCCGCGCGCCGGGTGTACGTGAGCAACAAGGATGCGGTGCCGCAGATGAAAGGCTTGCTGCGCGTGACCGTTGGCAATACCGAGCAAGCCAGGCGTTTTCTGGGGATCGTGCAGGAACTTCGCGCCAAAGGACTGTTGGAACCGTGAAACAACTCGTCCAGGACTTCAAGACCGGTGACATCAAGCTGGTGGATGTGCCGTCACCGGCGCTGGCGCCGGGCAGTGTGCGTGTGCGCAACGCGTTCTCCCTGGTCAGCGCGGGGACGGAGCGCGCCACGGTCAGTCTCGCGCAGCAATCGCTCGTCGGCAAGGCGCGGTCGCGACCCGATCTGGTCAGGCGCGTTCTCGACACGGTGAAACGCGAAGGGATTTCCGCCGCGGTGCGGAAGGTCCAGTCGCGCCTCGATCAATGGAAAGCGCTCGGTTACTCATGCGCGGGGACGATCGTCGAGGTTGGCGAAGGCGTAACGGGGTTGTCCGTCGGCGACCGCGTGGCCTGCGGCGGACAGGATTACGCGAGCCATGCCGAGGAGGTGGTGGTTCCGCAGAATCTTTGCGCCAGGGTGCCGGACGGCGTGCCGTTGGAACACGCGGCATTTACGACCCTGGGTGCGATTGCGATGCAAGGTGTGCGGCAGGCGGACGTGCGTCTTGGTGAATCTGTTGCGGTGATCGGTCTGGGTTTGGTCGGACAATTGACCGTGCAGATTGCGAAGGCGGCGGGTTGCGTGGTATTGGGGGTCGACGTCAGCGCCGAGGCGTGCGAACTGGCGAAGCGCTGCGGGTGCGACGCGGTGGCGACGCGGACGAGCGGTGATGTTGAGCGGTTGGCGGCGCGATTGACGAATGAGTTCGGTGTGGATGCGGCGATCATCACCGCCGCGGCGCCGACGAATGACCCCATCGAGTTGGCCGCGAAGATTTGTCGGGAGCGCGGGCGGGTGGTGATGGTGGGCGTGACAGGGATGGAGCTTCCGCGCGATATGTTTTACGAGAAGGAACTCGAGTTCCGGTTGTCCCGCAGTTACGGCCCGGGCCGCTACGATCCGCTGTACGAAGAGAAGGGTGTGGATTATCCGATTGGGTACGTGCGCTGGACGGAGCAGCGGAACATGGAGGCGTTCGTTCAGTTGCTGGCGGGCCGGCGCGTGGACGTTGCGCCATTAATGACGCACACGTTTCCGATTCAGGACGCGGCCAAGGCATACGAATTGATTACGGGGAAGACCGAGCAACGATTTGTCGGTGTATTGCTGCAGTATCCCGAGAGCAAGGGCGGCGCGACGCAATCAGTGGCGACCCTGCAGCGATCGTCGGTAGGCCGGGCGTCGTCCCCGGTAAGCGTGGGCGTGATCGGGGCGGGGCATTACGCGCAAGGTGTATTGTTGCCCCAGTTCAGAACGAATGGGGACGTGACGTTGCGGACAGTGTGCACGGCGACCGGGGTGAAGGCGGAAAAGGCGAAGGACAAATTTGGATTTGAAACGAGCACGACCAATTGGCGGGATGTACTGGCGGACAAAACGATCAACACCGTGGTGATTGCGACGCGGCACGATTTGCACGCCAGGATCGTTGTCGAAGCGTTGCGGGCCGGGAAGGCGGTATTCTGCGAAAAGCCGCTGTGTCTGCGCCGGGAAGAGCTTGATGGAATTGCCGAGGCAATCCAGAAGAGCGGGAATTGGCGGTTGATGGTGGGGTTCAATCGACGCTTTGCTCCGTTTGCGGCGAAGGCGCGGGAATTGGCCGGGCCCCTGGTGATGCGATATCGCGTCAGCGTGCAGCCGCTGCCGGCGGATCATTGGATCAACGACCCCGAGGCGGGCGGCGGGCGCATTCTTGCGGAAGCGTGCCATTTTATCGATTTCCTGCGGTTCGCCGCCCGGTCCCGAATCGTGTCGGTCTTCGCGCAGGGATTCGGCGGCGAGAACGTCCAGGTGGCGATTCGGTTCGCCGACGGATCGGTGGGATCGATCGATTACTTTGACGTCGCGGATGCGTCGCTGGGCAAGGAACACTTCGAAGCGTTTGGTGGCGGCCGGCATGTGGTGGTGGACGATTTTCGCGACAAGGGCCAGGCGGAAGAAGTGAGGCAGTTTGTGCACGCGGTCAAAACTGGCGGGCCGATGCCGATTCCGCTGGAGGAAATCGTGGACAGCACGCGGGCGACGCTGGCAGTGGTGGAATCGATTCGGACAGGACGGGCGATTGAATTGTAACGGGTGTCAGGAGACAACATGATAAACAGATTCGCGTGGTTGCTTTCGACAATTTCTGCGGCGTCCGTGCTTGTTGGCACGTGCCTCGGGCAGGTCACGAACACGTTGCCGAACGGGGCGAAATACATTGGCGAAATGAAGAACGGCAAGCCCGAGGGCCATGGGACGGAGATCCTGCCGAGCGGCGCGGAGTACGTGGGTGAATTCAAGAATGGCAGGCCGAATGGCCAGGGTGTGAGCACGATGCCAAATGGTACGAAGTATGTGAGCGAGTTTAAGGATGGCCAACCGAATGGGAAAGGCACGATTACGTCACCGGACGGCAGGAAGTATGTCGGTGAGCTTCGCGACGGGCAGCCCAATGGTCAGGGAACCAGCACCGCGCCGGACGGCCGGCAGTACAGCGGGGAATTCAAGAACGGTCGACCCGATGGGATGGGAGAGGTGACAGCGCCCAATGGAACGATCCAGCAAGGCGAGTGGCGCGCGGGCAATGAATACAAGGTCAGCGGAACCTTGATCGGTTTGGATGGCACCCGAGAAGACGGCACGTGGAACACCGACGGCTCCCACAACAGCGGGAGCATACGCTGGAAGGACGGGCGGCGGTACGTTGGAGACTGGAAGGTGACCAACGGGATGACCGATTTGCCGGACGGCACCGGGACGATGACGTGGCCCGATGGCCGCAAATACGTCGGGCAATTCCGCGACGGGAAGATGGACGGCGCGGGCAAGATGACATATCCCAACGACAAGGTGGAGAGCGGACTGTGGAAGCAGGACAAATTTGTGGGAGCGGCAAAGTAAGTACGGCGGACCCGTTGGGCGGGACGCCGTGTGCGGAGGCGATTGGCCGGCTCCGAGGTGAATGATACACTACCGCTGCTGATGAAACCGGCTGAACGCGAACGGCTCCGTGAGATTTGGCAGAAGTTGCACGAGTACGGGACGATGCGCGGGTGGCGGGGATACGACCCGTACGACGGATTGAGTTCGCCGCTGGCGGGGCTGTTGCCGGGAAAACTGGCGCGGCAGGCCTGGACCCAATTGCATCGACGCAGCCCGGTCAATCTGCGGGCACTGTGCGGAATTCGTCCGAGCCTGAATCCCAAAGCGCTGGCGCTCGCGGCGCTCGGAAGCCGCGACGAACGGCTCCTGGATCAACTCGAATCGTTGCGCGGGCCGGAAGGCGGATGGGCGTATCCATTTGCGTGGCAATCGCGCGCGTTTTATGCGCCGCGCGGCACGCCGAATCTGATTTGCACGGCGTTTGCGGCGCGGGCGTACGAGCGGATAAATCGGCCCTGCGACGTGAGTTTTCTCGAACGAGATTTGTTGTGCGAACGGAACGGTGAACGGTGGCTGAAGTACATCGCGCATTCCGACACGCAGGTGCACAACGTGAACATGGTGGGGGCGGCGCTGCTGGGTCGGAAGGATTGCATGGAATTTTCGGTGAAGCGTCAGCGGGCGGATGGTTCGTGGTGGTACGGCGAGTCAGAGAACCAGCATTGGATCGACAATTTTCACACCGGCTACAGCCTCGTGGCGCTGAAGGAATACGAAGCGAAGACGGGCGACCCTGATTTTGCCGGGAGCGCCGAGCGCGGGTTTGCGTTTTGGGAGAAGACGTTCTGGCGGACGGATGGCGCGCCGCGCTACTATCACAATGAGGAGTATCCGTTCGATACCCATTGCAGCGCGCAAGGGATTGTGACGTTCCTGGCATTCGGACGGGTGGACGACGCCGTGCGCGTCGCCAACTGGGCGGTGGAAAACATGTGGGACAATCGGGGATTCTTCTGGTATCAACGCGGGCGCCGTGGAATCAATCGATTGAGTTACATGCGGTGGACGCAAGCGTGGATGTATTACGCGCTGGCGGAACTGTTGGCGGTAATCGAGCGAGACAAATGAAGATGCGGATCGTCAACGTGGTGGGCGCGCGGCCGAATTTCATGAAAATGGCGCCGCTGATGGCGGAGTACGCGCGTCATCCGGACGATTTTGCGCCGGTGCTGGTGCACACGGGGCAGCATTACGACGACAACATGTCGAACCTGTTCTTCGAGCAGTTGCGGCTGCCAAAACCGGATGTGTACCTGGGAGTCGGCTCGGGCACCCACGCCGAGCAGACTGCGCGGGTGATGGTCGAGCTGGAGAAGTTGCTCGTGGCGCAGCGGCCGGATTTGGTGATGGTGGTGGGCGACGTGAATTCCACGCTGGCGGCGGCGTTGGTGGCGGCGAAATTGTGCATCCCACTGGCGCACGTGGAAGCGGGTCTGCGGAGTTTCGACCGCACGATGCCGGAGGAGATCAACCGCCTCGTGACCGATGCGCTGAGCGACTATTGCTTTACGACGTGCGCGGATGCGGACGCGAATTTGTTGCGGGAAGGGGTGCCGAGGGAGAAGATTTTCTTCGTCGGCAACGTGATGATCGACACGCTGTTGAAGCTGCGCGATGAAAGCTTGAAATCGGACATTCGGCAAAAGCTCGGGCTGAATTCCGAATACGGGTACGTCACGTTGCATCGGCCGGGGAACGTCGATTCGAAAGACACGCTGGCGGGGATCTTGTCGGCGTTGGAAGCGATCCAGAAGCGGCTGCCGCTGGCCTTCCCGGTCCATCCGCGGACGCGGGCACGGCTGAACGAATTCGGGTTTTGGAAGCGGGTCAGCGAATGGCCGAACCTGCGGCTTGTCGAGCCATTGGGTTATCTCGATTCGCTCTGTCTGATGACTGGCGCGAAGCTGGTGCTGAGCGATTCGGGCGGAATCCAGGAGGAAACGACCGTGTTGGGCGTGCCGTGCCTGACGCTGCGCGAGAACACCGACCGGCCCGTGACCGTGACGGAGGGGACGAGCACATTGGTGGGGATGGATCGGGACAAGATCGTGGCCGAGGCCACGAAAGTTCTGGACGGGAAGGGCAAGAAGGGGCGTGTGCCGAAGTATTGGGACGGGAAGGCGGCGTCACGGATCATACAGTGCTTACTGGAGCTGCCGATTCGGAAGTGAATGCTCCTGCCTCAGACAAGGTCACGCTGTTTGGCATTCCCATCGACAACCTGAACATGACCGAGGTCCTCGATCGGATCGAGGCGATGGTCAAGGACGGCGGGATTCACCAGCACGTGGTCGTCAACGTCGACAAGCTCGTCAAGATGGACACCAACCCGAGCTTGCGTCAGACGGTGCTCGATTGCGATCTGATCACGGTGGACGGCCAGCCGGTGATCTGGGCGTCGAGATTATTCGGTTGCCCGATCAAGGAGCGGGTGACGGGCGTGGATTTGTTCGATGCGCTGATGGGTCGGTGCGCGGAACGGGGGCTACATCCGTATCTGTTGGGCGCGCGGCAGGAGATTGTGTCGAAGGCGGTCGATGTGCTGAAAGCCCGGTATCCGAGGCTGGAATTTGCGGGCTGGCGGAACGGTTATTGGAAGCCCGAGGAAGAAGCGGGCGTGGTGGACGAGATCAAGCGGGTGAAGCCGGATGTGCTGTGCATGGCGGTCGGTTCGCCCAAGCAGGAACTGTTTTTGGGTAAGTGGAAGAAGGAAATGGCCGTGCCGTTTGTGATGGGCGTGGGTGGGAGTTTCGATGTGACTGCGGGAGTGCTCAAGCGCGCCCCGAAATGGGTCCAGCGCGTGGGCATGGAATGGCTGTATCGTTTGGCGCAGGAACCGCGTCGGCTCTGGCGTCGGTATCTGCGGGACGACATGGGATTTTTCCGATTGGTCTGGCGGGAGTGGCGGCGGAGACGATCGACAGGAGTATCCTGACGCGCACCTCTGGCCATTCCGCTGATCGCCAATCGGCCAGGGGAGCGAGCGAGGGCGGCGCAAGTCGCGGCCATTTGTCGCCGATTGGGGTCAATAACACTGCCAAACGGGTGATCGCGTTGGTTTCCGGGACGGCATCGATGGCGAGCGTAGGGGGGATGGCCTTCTGGAGTCAGGGTAAGCAAAGGTGAAGGGGGGGCGTGTGGGGTTATCCTTGCACGATATTTTCTTCTTGATTTCATATCGGAAGTGTGGTTGGATGGGCGCGGTTCTTTGACAAGGTCTTGCGTCGTGCCGACCCCGGCGGTCTGGGTTTGGGGGGGAGACCCTTCGACGGGCTCAGGGCAAGCTCCTTTGGTGGGCTCAGCGCTGCAGGGTGGTTACCACGGGTCCCGTGGCTGGGGGGGTATATACTACGAAACGAAGCCAATGGTTTTGTCTGGTTTGGATCCTTTGATGTAGCTGAGCAGCAGTGGGTTGTGCAGATCGGTCCGTCGAAAAAGTGATTGGCTTCGTTTGGCTTCGTTCTGGGTTTTTGAGCGCAAGTCGGCGAGGTTTTCGCGGCGGAATTGCCTTCCCGAGCTGTCGTGTGGTACCAACGGGGACTGAGAGGCGAGCCGCAATCGGCGTCGAGGATAGGTTCCTGGGGGATTGCTTGCGGGAAGGAGGCGAGGGTGCCTGGGCGAACGGACGTGGCCTTTTTGGTTGGCGCAGTTTCCCGCTTGCCTTTTGGGTGGGATTGGGAAGAATAGCGGGTACAATTGATTACTGACGGAGACTCATGGCATCACAAGCGCAAGACGATTTACGGATAACGGACGAGTTCGACTTTGAGGTTTTCTGGGAGAAGCACGGAAAGCAGGTCACGGGAGTGGTGATTGGCATTGTGGCGCTGGGGCTGTTGGTGATGTATTGGCAGCATCAGGCAGCGTATCAGGCCGAGCAAGCGGTGGAGAGGTTCGCGATGGCGACTGACGCAGCGTCATTACAGGCTGTGGCTCGTGATTTCCCGAAGTCGCCGGTTGCGCCCGAGGCTCTGGCGCGGCTGGCGGAGGTGTATTATCGCAACGGCCGATATAGCGATGCGGCAAGCACTTACCAATCCATTATTCGTGATTATCCCGGTCATCCGTTGGGGGTATCGAGCAAGATCGGTTTGGCGCAGGCGCTAGAGGCGCAAGGGAACATTGAAGGGGCCAAAGCCGAGTACATGCAGATCATTAGTGGGGATCCGGGCAGCTATATTGGGAAGGCGGCGCGGATGGGGCTGGCGCGGTGCATGGAATTGCAGGGGCAGAAGAAGGAAGCGCGACAGTTGTACGAGGAGATTCTGGCTGGAGGGCAGGGAACACCGTGGTTCGAGAAGGCGTACCTGCGCATGATGGTTCTTAACCGCGACATACAGCCTGAAAAGGCGACGGATCAATCCGCAACACCTTTGTCCACAGGCACTTCCGGTGTCTTACAGTTGCCGACCGCAAGCACGCCGAAATAGTGATTTCGGCCGCTTGACTTCCGCAGGCGCGTTTTTATACTCGTGACGGTTAGAGGACCTGGGCAGAAGCGGTTTGGACCCGAGTGCGCATGGCAGGTCTGGAGCGCTCGGAAAACGGGCTTGACACGATTTGGGTCGGGTCTATACTCGACAACAGTTAGGAGAGGGAGGTTCAGTTCCGCTTCGGGATGGCGTTCTTGTAGTACCACGGCAATGGAGGATTGTCGTTGGCGCGGGCCCTCTAAACGAACGAAAATCAAAGACTTGTGGCGTGTAGCACAACGAACGTAAACAAACATAAGGAGGACACAGTGAAGAAACTATGGCTAGTAGTCGCACTGGCAACCCTGGGGGGATTGGCCAGCAAGACTTTCGCCGATGTCCAGAATATCCGCCTTAGCGGGGACATCCGAATCCGCGGGTATTTTCTCGATAGCACGGGGGTGCAGAGCGTCGACGAGGGAAACGTGCAGGGAACAGAGGGTCAGTACAAGGGCAACGAGTCGTTCATTGCCCAGCGGACCCGGGTCTCCTGTGAAGCGGACCTCGAAGACCATGTGCTCGTAGTGGTCACCCTGCAGGCGGAAGGCGAATGGGGACAGGGCAGCACGGACGTTTCCGACTCCGTAGGCGCGGGAACAGGAGCAGGACAATCGTCCAGCAGTCCCAGCGATATCGGCAAGGTCAGCCGGATGTGGGGCGTGGGCATTGCGGAAGCCTATGTTCAATTCAATGAAGTCTTCTACACACCGGCCACGCTCAAGCTCGGTCGGCAATTTCTGCAATACGGCCGCGGGCTGATTCTCAGCAGCGTCGAGCAGGAATACAATTATGATGCCGCTCGTCTCGTCCTCGACTACTACCCATTGACGATCGATCTCGTCGGCGCCGAAGTGGTGAACAACCAGGCGTTTGGCGGAGAGCCGAGCCATCTGGGCGGGAACGATCTGCTGTTCGTCAATGCCCGGTATGAGCTGAGCGATTCAGCGCTCAAGGATATTGAAGCGTATTTTGGTTATCTCTCACAGAGTTCCAGCGGCCTTGGTGGTCCTGGGACGGGTCCGTTTACCACGAGCCGCGTGCCTCCGAGCTACGGAGCCAGCTCTCCGATGATTGTCGGTTTACGTGCCGATATCAATCCCTTGGATGCGCTGCAGACCTGGTGGGAAGCGGCGTATGAGTTTGGCGCCAATGGCGGACCGAACGGCGGAGATTCTTCCGGCACGATCGGAGCCTTCCTGTTGAACGGGGGCGGCAAGTTCACGTTCAAGGATGTGCAATGGGTACCGGTTATCAACGGAAACTTCATCTACGCCTCCGGCGGCGGCAAGGGAACCGACGATCAGGGAATTGGCAATGGCCAGTTCCGTCCGTGGTTCGATTACGCTGACGGGTACAACGGCTATCTGTTCATGCCCGCCCTGACGGACATTGCGATCTTCAACCTGGGCGCGTCGGTGAAGCCGTACGAGAATACGACACTCTCAGTTGAGGGCTATTACTACATGAAGGCGGACAAGATGGGCCTTGCCGGCAGCAACGGCAACGTCGACTGGGGTGGCCCCCGCTGGGCCGAGCTCGCGGCTGGCAACACGGCGGACGACGCCTATCTCGGCTGGGAAATCGACGGCATCCTTGGCTACGACTACAGCAAGGACGTTCGCGCCCAGCTCGTGTACGCGGCGTTCCTGCCCGGAACCGCGTATGAGAACGCCGGCGTAAGCCGCACGGCGGAAGAAGTCCGAGCGGAACTGAACGTCAAGTTCTAGTCTTACCACAAGTAAGCAACTACCGAAGGCCCCTCGCAAGCGCGGGGGGCCTTCTTTTTGTCTGGGCCGCGTCACCTCGGGTATGCTTTCATCGAGAGAATGGCCGAGGAAATGTTTGATGTGGTTGACGAGCATGACCGGGTTGTCGGCGTAGCGCCGCGCTCCGTCGCTCATGCGCAGAAGCTGCGACATCGGGCGGTCCACGTCTTTCTGTTCAATCTCCGGCATGATCTCTTCGTCCAAAAGCGCGCCGCGACGAAGGATTCGTTTCCGAGATGCTACGATTCGAGCGCTTCGGGGCACGTCAACAGCGGGGAAGAATACGATGCCTGCGCCGTGCGTGAACTCGAAGAAGAGCTCGGCGTCGTTCTGCCGGCGAGCCAGTTTCGGAAACATTTCAAGATCGAGGCCTGCGAGGACACGGGCTGGGAATTTGTTTGGGCGTACAGCGTGATATCGGACGAGCCACCCCGGATCAACCTGGTGGAGCTGGAATCGGGCGAGTTTTGGACGCGCGACGATATCCGGCGGCTGCTGGACGAGCATCCGGAGCAGTTTGCGCGGAGCTTCCCGATGGTGTTTCGTGAATTTGATCGAGGTGGTCTCTGGCCCGGCCGGGTTCAACGTCCGCCGGCTCCAGGTTGAAAGCGTTGCAAAGTGGGAGTGCTTTGCGCTATACAAGAGGGGCTGGAGCAGTTTCGCGCACACGCAGGACGAGCACAGGAGATTTATGCCGACGGTTGAATTCTTGAATGAGGGCAAGAAGGTGGATTGCGGACAGTATGCGAACCTCCGCAAGGTCGCGCTGCTGCACAACATTCCCGTTTACAAGGGGATCGACGAGAAGATCAATTGCCAGGGGAACGGCTTGTGCGGCACGTGCGTCATGGAGATTGTGGAAGGAGCTGATAATCTCTCGCCGAGAACGCGGCGCGAAAAGCTGCGGCTGAAGGGGAAGGCGGCGAATCGGCGCCTGAGCTGCCAGTGCCAGGTCATGGGCGACGTGACCTGCATTACCTCACCCGCCCTCGATTGATCCCGAAACATGACTTGCCACCCTTCAGCCGATTCGATATACTGCCGGGATATTGGGTCGCAACACCGATGGGAGAAGCGGCGCTGAAACGGGAGCTTGATTGAGGGGTCGTTTATGGATTTGAAACCAGCGACGGAACTGCGCACGGTCACCAGAAATCTTTATGGCTGGGCCAGCTTTCATCCGCAATGGAAGACCGATTTCAACAGTTATGCCCTGAAAACATCCGAGGGCATCGTGTTCATCGACCCGCTGAAGCCGGACCTGGACGTGATTGCGAAACTGGAAGCCCTCGGTGAGCCCATCGGGATTCTGCTGACCAATGCCCACCACAACCGGGATGCCGACTGGTTCCGCAAACACTACCAGATTCAGGTGTACGCCCACGAAAAGGCGAAGCCCGATTGCGAAACCTCGATTGATATCCTGTTGATGGATGGCGAGCGCCTGCCGGGCGGAGTCAAGGCCGTGCATCTTCCCGGCAGCTCGGAAGGCGAGACTGCCTACTACGCCAAAACCGGCGGTGGCATCGTTCTGCTGGGAGACACGTTGGTGAACGATAATGGCAAGGGATTGTCGCTGTTGCCGGATACGTACATCGAGGACAAGAAGCAAATGCTGAAGTCGCTGCAGAAACTCCTCGAGCTCGATTTCAAGATCGCCACGTTCGCGCACGGCGATCCGATCACACAGGACGCGAAGAAGGAAATTGCCCGCTTCGTGAAGAAACCAAAAAAGAACGCCTCATGAGCCAACAATACAACAAAGTCGAAAAACGCCGTCGTCGTACCGCCTACCTCAAACGCGCCAAGGCGCGCCAGAAGAAATCCGCCCCGAAACCCGCGCCAGCCGCCGCGAGTAATTGATTCGCGAAGGGCCGTGGCGGTCGTTTACGCGGCGGGGACGAGGCCGTAGTTGTTCGCGTGCAATTCGCTCAGGGCCGCCAATTCCGCTTCAGATAGATCCGGTGTGGTCGGAGCGCCAGCAAATTCCTGGAGTTGCCGCTCGTTATAGATGTTCGGCAGCACGGAACAGATGCTCGGTTCTGCGAGAATAAACTTGATCGCCGCCTGGCCGAGCGTTCGTCCGGTGTCCCTCGTGAGGAACGCAACCTGTTCGACTTTCTTGAGGCCGTCCACCAGCCACGCTTTGCGTTTGCTGTCGTCGGCCACGCGGAAGCTGCGATGGTCGTCCTTGCTGAACTGCGTGGATTCGGAATACACGCCTTCGAGCAATCCCGAGCAGTGCGGCACGCGAGTGAACACGCTCCGATCGCATTCGCGCGCGACGGGGAAGATCGGTTCGCCGATCATTTGCTCGAACAGATTGTAGATGATCTGGACGTGCGCGCCGCGTTCCCGCATGGCGGCGATGCCTTCGGCGATTTGCCGGCGGTCAATGGCCGGGCCGAGTGCCACGCCGAAGGAGAGAATCTTGCCCGCATCGCGCAACGTCTCGAGCGTGGTGAACACCTCGTCGTTGCGGATGGTGTCGATGCGCGGATTGTGAAGCTGGTAGAAGTCAATCCGATCTGTCTGCAATCGGCGCAGGCTTTCCTCGCAGGCTTTGCGGATGAAGGCGGGCGACCAATTATGCGGGCGCTCGCGCTGGCCGGGTTGGACGCCGGGATGATTGTAGAAATCGTAACCGAATTTCGTGGCGATGACGATATCGTCACGGCGTTCCCCGAATGCCTGGGCCAGGACGACCTCGCCCTTGCCATCGCCGTAGACGTCCGCCGTGTCGAAGAAATTCACGCCGAGATCGAGCGCGAGACGGAGGAGGCGGACACCGGTATCGTAATCCTCGTCGGCGATGCCCCACATTTTCGTGCCGACGGTCCAGACGCCGAAGCCGACCTCGGACACCTTGAGATTTGTGCCTTTTAGAATGCGATATTTCATAGCGATTCCCGAGACTGCGTGCCGTGTTTATAACCCAAGACGAGCCGTTGCACAAGCCGGTGGTGAGATGTTCCGCCACCTGGCCGCCGGGCGGTTGATCTCTGGGTCGCAACCCGCGTGGGCGGTCGGATTTCCCGATGGACAGGCTGGACTGAATACGTTAAGTACGTACCGCGCCATGCAACTGGCCATCAATCAAATCGCATTCAAAGAGTGGGCGGTCGTGGTCGACGCGCTGGGCCGCGGAGAACAGGTATTGATTCTCCGCAAGGGTGGTATCCGAGAAGAGCGCGGCGAGTTTCACGTCGATCACCGCGAATTCTGGCTGTTTCCGACGCAGTTCCACGAGGCTGAGCGGTCGATTATCCCGTCGATACGTCCAAGGCTGCGCGAGATCGCCGCGGAGGCGCCGAAGGATGCGGTGGATATCCAATACTACGCCATCGCCGATTCCGTTGTCCAGATTGCGGATGCCGGGGCGCTGACGCGGCTGCAGGGCCTGCACATTTGGAGCGAGCAGATTCTCCAGGAGCGTTTTCAATTTGGGCGCCAGCCAGGCCTGCATGCGCTGGTGACGCGCGTGTTTCGCCGTGCGACAGCGGAGAGGTTCACGTTGCGCGAATCGTATGGCGGGTGCAAGAGCTGGGTGGAGCTGGAACGCGGGTTGTCCACTGAAGGCTTGACGCCAGTGCTGCCAGATGTTGAATATAATGCGCGCCGGGATCAAATTGTGGAGATGCTAGCTGATCATGCCCATGCTCATTCATAAACGGCCCGATGGCACGGAAAAGACGCTCGAGTTCGGGAGCAAACCGCTCATCGTGGGGCGGTTGCCCGAATCGGAGATATCCGTGCGCGATTCCTTCATTTCACGCGTCCATTGCGGGTTCACGTACGCCAGCAATCAGTTTACGCTGAAAGACCTCGGCTCGACCAACGGCACGTATCGAAACGGCGCGCGCGTGTTCGAGTGCGCGCTGTCGACGGGCGATAAGATTCAGGTCGGGAACACGACGCTCGTGTTCGAGATCGACACCAAGAACAACAACTGCATCCTGCGGCAGATTCCGCAGATGGTCGCGCCGCCGTTGTCGGTGGGCGGGTCGGCGCCGCCGCGCCCGGACCTCAACAAGCAGGTGACCGCGCCGGTCAATCCACCGGCTCCCAAGCCGCCGTCACCGACGATCAAGCCCAAGTGATTTCGTCCCGGCGCCCCAGACATGCGGCGGGAGTGCCCGTCCGATTGGTCATCGTTGCTCTCGGCATGATGATGATGATGATGGCCGTCGCCAGGCCCGTTCGCTCCCAGGATTCGACCAATCCGGTCCGGTCGGCGACCGATGCCGCGCGGGAACGAGAGCGGCAGGAACGCGCCGGCCTGCCGATCGCCAAGGGGACCCTCACGAGCATTGATTTTGCGCGCCACGAGATCCAACTGAAGACCGTTGATGGCGTGCAGACGTTGTTGTACACGCTGCGAACGTATGTTTTCCGTAGCAAACAGAAGATCACGGTGGACGGATTGAAAGTCGGCGAGACCATTGCGGTGCGGTTCGATACCGACCCCGCGGGTGTCAGGACGATTGTCCGCATCAAGGCGTATGCTCCATCGGGTGGCGATGCGCCGGCGCCCGCGCCACCTACGGATACCAAACAGCCCGCCCGTCCGTCTTCGTGACAGGGGATTTCGTCCGACGATTGGATCGTTGACGAATCGGGCGCGTTGCATTTCGCGGTGCGCTGGTTAGAATCGGGGCCGGAAACTGCGTGAAACGGAGGAGCATAACAGCAGTGGCGCTCACGGTGGCCGGTTCCGACAGCGGCGGCGGCGCCGGCATTCAAGCCGATCTGAAAGTCTTTCACGCACACTCGCTCTTTGGCACCAGCGCGATCACGTGTATTACCGCCCAGAATCCGTCGCGCGTCAGCGCTGTGCAGCCGCTTCCGCCGCGGTTGGTCGCCGAGCAGATGGATCGGATCGTTGAGGCGTTTCCCGTCCGCGCGGCGAAGACGGGGATGCTCTACGACGCGGCGATCATCGAGGCGGTTGCCGACCGGTTTGCGCGCCGCAGGTTTGCCAGACTGGTGGTCGATCCGGTGATGGTGGCCAGCAGCGGTGCCGTATTGCTCAAGAAGGACGCCATCGCCGCGCTGACGATGGAATTGTTTCCACTGGCGGCGGTCGTAACGCCGAATCTAGCCGAAGCCGAGGTTTTGATCGGACGCGAGGTCCACACTCTGGATGATTTACGGCAGGCGGCCCGAACGCTCACGGAGAAATTTGGCGTGCCATTTCTCGTCAAGGGCGGGCATCTCCGGGGAGCGACGCGCGCGGTGGATGTTCTGTTTGATGGAAAGGAATACCGTGAGTATGGCGCGATGATGGTGCCGAAGATCAAGACGCACGGGACGGGATGCACGTTCTCCGCGGCGATCGCGGCCAATCTGGCGCTGGGACACGGTTTGGCCGGTTCCGTGGGTCGCGCCAAGCGATTTGTCACGGCCGCCATTCGCAGCGCCGTGGCAGTGGGAAGATATCGGGCACTTCGGATATGAAACGTCCACTCGCGGGGCTGGTGGTCACCTATGCCTCGGGGATTTGGATCGGGTCGCTCATCGGCGGGAGTTTGACGCCGTTGCTCCTGACTGTTGTCGGCTGTCTGGTTCTCTTCTGGTTCCTGCGAGGGACGAGATTCAGTCGGGTCGTGTTGCTGGGAGCGGTATTCCTGTTGGGCATGGCCGGGTACCGTCGGGCCACGATTATTTTCTCACCAATCGACATCGCGCGTGTGCTCGAACTGCGGGACCAAAACGCGACCGTGCGGGGGCTGATCGTCACCGACACGGAAGAGCGCGCTGCGCCGTCGGGCGGGACGTACACGGAACGAATTCGTTTTTGCCTCGATGTGCGGGCGTTGCAGCGCATGGGGGAATGGACACCCGCGACCGGTACGATCCTGGTGTTCGTGAGCGACACGAACAAAGTGGAGCGCTTGCGTTACGGCGATCTGATCCAGTTTTCGGGCGTGTTGCGCGTGCCAACATCGGCGCGCAACCCGGGCGTGTTCGACTGGCGCGGCTGGCTCGAACAGCGCGGGATCCATTTCACGGCGACGATTCGCAAAGAGGATCTTCTCGAGGTGGAAGGCCACAACCATGGCGATCCCATCATTGCCGCATCGTTTGAATTGGGTCAACGAATCGAGCATGCGCTGCGGATCGGACTCGAAGGCGAACCGAAGCTGGCCGGCGCGCTTGCCGGGATGGTTATCGGTGAACGCTCGGAGATTCCGACCGAGACCTACAAGGATTTCCAACGGACAGGGGTGTTCCACGTGTTTGCCATCAACGGTCTGCACGTTGGCCTGGTGACGGGGATTTTGTTTATTGCCCTGCGCCTTGTGAGGATTCCGCGGCGCTGGCGTTCGCTGGCGACGGTGCCACTCATTTTTCTGTATGTATTCGCCACGGGAGCGCATCCCGGAGCATTGCGGGCGGCGATCATGGCGTCGGCGGTGTTGATTGGGTGGACACTGGTGCGGCCGACGGATGTCTTGAACAGCCTGGCTGGCGCCGCGCTGGTCATTCTGCTGTGCGATCCGATGCAATTGTTCAGCAGCGGGTTTCAGTTGTCGTTCGCGGTCGTGTTGGCCATCGTGGTACTCACGCCGCGGATCGAAGCCCGACTGCTGCCCTGGATCGCGACCGACCCGTTTTTGCCGGAGGAATTCGTACCCCTGTGGCGAAAGAAGCTCGGGCGATGGTTGCGGTGGCTGATTGGCTTGCTGAGCTGTTCGATTGCGGCGTGGCTCGGGCTGGTGCCGCTGATGGCGCTGTACTTCAATCTGTTCACGCCGATCAGCATTCTCGCCAACCTGGTCGTGATCCCGCTGCTCGGATGCATCATTGCTCTGGGGTTGCTGGCCGCACTGGCCAGCGTGGCGAGCGTGTGGCTGGCGGCGACGCTGAATAGCGCGAACAGCGTTCTGATCGCCGTGATGGTGCACGGCGTGGACTGGCTGGGAGCGGTGCCGTTCGGTCACTGGTTTGTCGGCGCGCCGCCCGTGTGGCTGGTGTGGACGTATTATGCTCTCGGCATGGTTGCGCTGGTGAAATGGATTTCACTGCGACACCGCCGGCTGATTGCCGTGGTGGCGATGTGTGCGATATGCGCGCCATTATTCCTTGGCGGTCGATCGTCCCACGAAGTCGAGATCACGGTGTTGTCGTTGACCGATGGCGCGTCGATTTTTGTCCGTGAGCCGGGCCATAACGATCTGTTGATCGATGGCGGCGGCGGCTGGGACGCCACGCACATTGTCGTGCCATTTTTGCGGTCGGAGGGCGTGAATCGGCTTGGGGCGATGGTGCTGACGTGTGGCGACAAGGCGCATGCGGAAGGGCTCACGGCTGTGGCGGAGGAGATTCCCGCGCGCGAGGCCGTGTGGAGCGGCATCATTTCCCGGTCGAAGTACTGCTCGAAATGGGTCGACCAGATCAAGAAACGGAAGATTCCGCTGCTCGCGGTGCAAGACGGGGACGACATCAGTTTGGTGTCGAACGTGCAGATTCGCGTATTGAACCCGCCGCCGGGCGTAATGGCCAATCGGGCCGATGACAACTCGCTGGTGCTGGCCATTGAATACGGGCCAAGTCGGGTGTTGCTGACGTCGGATGCGGGCGCGACGGTGGAGAAGCATTTGCTGAGGAATACTGATGACGCCGAGCTGCGCGCGGAGGTTATCGTGAAAGGTCAGCACGGCAAGGAATCATCGAGCACCGACGAGTTTCTCGACGCGGTGCATCCCGAGACCGTGGTGCAGGTCGTCAATGTGGGGGACAGCCATCGTTATCCCGAACCGGCCTTGCGGGACCGTTGCGCCCAGCGCGGGATTGCCTACCTTCGCACCGACGATGCTGGCGCCGTGACGATCCGATTGACGGGGAAGGGATGCGAGGCGAGGACATTTCTGAAATAGGGTTGCGACCCCTTCCGCTTCATTCCGGCTTGTGTGAGTGGCGGTGGGTGGCCATACTGCGCGGACTATGATGGTCGTGATAAATGGACGAGTGATTGGGCCGCGCGGGGTGCTGGAAAAACACTGTGTGTTCATCGATAACGGCAAGATCAAGCAGATTGCGCCGCAATCGCAGGTGCTGTGGTCTGAAGACGCCCAGGTGATCGACGCGAAGGACAGTTTTGTCGCGCCGGGATTTGTCGATATGCACGTGCACGGCGCGCTGGGGCACGACGCGATGGACGGGACGGTCGAGTCGCTGGCGCGGATTGCGAAATTTCATGCGGCGGGCGGGACGACGGCGATGACGCCAACGACGACGACGCATTCACCGGAGAAGATCGCGGCGGCGCTAAAGGCGATTGGCGATGCGGTGGGACACGATTTTGGCGGGGCGCAGATTGTCGGGGCGCACGTCGAAGGGCCGTACATATCCAAGGACCGGGCCGGGGCGCAGCCGCCGCAACACATTCGCGATGCGAACCCGGCGGAGTACATGGCGTGGTTTGATGAGGAGGAGGAGTTGGTCACGCAGGTCACGCTGGCGCCGGAAGCGACCGGAGCGCTGGAATTGATCGACGCGTTGTTGGAGCGGGAGATCTTGCCCAGCGGCGGGCACACAGCGGCGACCTACGAACAGGTGCGTGCTGCGGTGGAGCGCGGTTTGTGTCACGCGACGCATTTGTTCAATTGCATGTCGAGTGCGGCCAAGTCGGGCGCGTATCGGTTGCCCGGTGCGCTGGAAACGTTCCTTGCCGACGAACGCGTGATGGTGGAAATCATCGCCGACGGCAAGCACGTGCATCCGGAGCTGATGCGGCTGGCGGTGCGGGCGAAGGGCGTGGACAAAGTGTGCCTGATCACCGATGCGACGGCGGGCGCGGGCCTGGCGGAGGGCGCGGAGTTTATGGTGGGCGAGACGAAGTCAGTGGTGCGCGATGGCGCGGGGATGACAGCGGACGGGTTGTCGCTGGCCGGCAGCACATCGACGATGATCCGGATGGTGCGGAACATGGTCGAGCTGGCGGGCGTATCGTTGACGGACGCGGTGCGGATGGCGAGCCTGAACCCGGCGCGCGCGCTGGGGATCGGCGGGCGGAAAGGCAGCCTGGAGCCGAACAAGGATGCGGACGTGGTGATTTTCTCGGGCAAGTACGAAGTGGCGAAGACGGTGATTGCGGGACGCGTGGAGTACGAAACGAAGGCGTAGTGAACGGCACCCCCTCACCCTGTCTCTCCCCCAAGGGGGAGAAGGGAAGCCTTTAGTTTGTGGCTTCTGAGTTTCCTCGCCCCGGTGGGGGAGAGGACCAAGGCAAGGGGGATTTGAGGACGAGCATGATTCTTCAGGTGGCGACGCGATGATTGTGATTACGGGGGCAACGGGGTTTGTCGGCGAGGAGGTCGTCAAGCAGGCGCGGGAGGCGGGTGATCCCGTGCGGGCGATCGTGCGCGAACCGCGGCGGGCGCAGTGGCTGGCGGACCGGTACGGCGTCGAGTTATTCCACGGGAACGTTTTGTACGGGCCGTCGATTGAAGGCGCAATGACGGACGCGAAATGCGTGGTTCATCTGGTGGGGATCATTTACGAGTGGAAAGAGAACACCTTCGAGCGGGTACACGCGCAGGCGACGCGGTTCGTGGTGGACGAGGCGAAGAGGGCGGGCGCGAAACGGTTTGTGCACATGAGCGCGCTGGGGACGCGCGAGAATGCGCGGAGCCGGTATCACCAGACCAAGTGGGCAGGCGAAGAGGCCGTGCGAAAGAGCGGGATCGCGTGGACGATTTTCCGTCCGTCATTCATTTACGGGCCGAGAGACAAGGGGATCAACACGCTGGCGGGGATTGTGCGGCGCGCGCCGTTGATTCCCGTTCTGGGCAGGGGCGAGACGAAGATCCAGCCCATCTCGGTTGAGAACGTGGCGAAGGCATTTGTCGGGGCGATTCGGAACGACGAAAGCGTGGGGAAGACATATGACCTGTGCGGGCCGGAGGCATTCACGTGGAATGAATTGTACGACAAGCTGCAGGGGATACTCGGGACGCGGAAGAAGAAGATCCATTTGCCACTGCCGATTGCGCGATGCCAGGCGGCGATTTTCGAGCGGCTGTTGGCGAATCCGCCGTTCACACGGGATCAGCTGGTGATGCTGCAGGAGGACAACGTGGGCGACCCGAAACCGGCGGCGCGGGAGTTCGTCTTACAAGAGCCGAAGTTCGAAGAGGGTGTGGGGCGGTATCTCAAGCGCGATTAACCGGAAAGCAAACAGGGAATCCGCGGAGGATTCCCTGTCGAGATCTTACGACCAATCTGGTCGAAGCGAATCTATCTATTGAGCCTTCGATGCCCGCGGTGGCGCGATCCGGTGCGCGGTCAACACGCCATCCTCGTTGCTGTAGTACACGGTGACCTTGTCGCCGACCTTGATGTCGGTGAGAGCCGCGTCCTTCTTGTCCGCGGTGGCGTACTTGGTCTTGTCGCCGATCTTGAAGGTTTTGCTTTCCTCGCCTTTTTTGATGATGACGCTGCCGGCTTTGGCGTCGATGGACGAAACCTCGCCGGTATATTGTTGCCGCTTCGGTTTGGCCGGGGCGGTGGCGGTGGCGGGCGTGGATGTATCCTGGGCTTGAACGATTCCGGTAAACGAAAGCGCGAGCGCGGCAACGCCCAACGCCAGCGCCGTGCGCAGCAGACTCTTACTCATTTGTTTATCTTCTCCTTTGTTATGAAGGATGGTTCGTAATCCCTCGATAGCTGTGGGTCCGGTGTTTACGGCAAATTCGATAATCCGTCAAGCCTGAATGCAAAATCGGGCGGTGCGCGAACGTGCGGGCTTTTTGCTTGCTTCGGTTGGGCATCGGGTGCAATCTCACGGAGCCTCGCGCCCCGGCGAGTGAGGCGGAGTCTGACAGGGTAAACCAGTTTCGACGGAGATTCTCCACATGCCAGTTGACATCTCGAAGATTCGCACCGTGGCCGTTGTCGGCCATGCTTCCGGCGGCAAGACCTCGTTGATCGACGCCGTGCTATTCATCTCCAAGGCGGTGCACACCCACGGCCGGGTGGCCAATGGGAGCAGCGCGGCGGACTGTTTGCCCGACGAGCTCGAGCGAAAGATCACGATTCACACCAAGACATTGCATTGCGAATGGGAGGGTCATCGGATCACATTGCTGGACACGCCCGGGTTTGCGGATTTCTTCGGGGACACGCTGGCGGCGATCCGCGCGGCGGACGCGGCGATCGTGGTGGTGGACGGCGTGGGCGGGGTGGAGGTCGGGACTCGGCGGATCTGGCGGATGCTGGACCGTCTGCAAAAGCCGCGGTTGATTTTCGTGAACAAGCTGGACAAGGAGAACAGTGATTTCTTCCGGTGCGTCGAGCAGATCACGGGCGCGTTCGGGAAGAACTGCGTGCCATTCGAGCTGCCGGTGGGCAAGGAAGCGGCGTTTTCGAAGGTGTTGAACCTGCGGACGACGTCCGAGGCGGACGTGCCGGCGGAGTTGCGCGATCAGTTTCACAAGGCGCATGAAAGCCTGGAGGAAGCCGCGGCGGAACAGGACGACAAACTGCTCGAGGAATTTCTCGGCGGCCAGGCGCTGACGGTCGAGGAGATCACGAACGGGACGCATCTCGGAGTGGCCAAGGGGACAACGGTGCCGGTTTATTGCGGGTGCGCGGAGAAGGAGATTGGCGTGCGGAATTTGCTGGAAGGCGTCACGGCATTATTGCCGTCGCCGGCCGATGCGGGAGCAGTGGCGACGGAGGAGGGCGGAAGCGTGGAGCCGAAAGGCAATGCGTCGTTCAGCGGGTTCGTGTTCAAGGCGACGGTGGACCCGTACGCGGGGCATCTGGCGTACGTGCGGGTGGTTTCGGGGACGTTGAAGCCGGACATGGAAGTGGTCAACACGACGCGGGGCGGGAAGGAGCGGGTGCCGCAGTTGCTGAGCATGCAGGGCAAGACGCAGTCGATTGTGGTCGAAGCGGGGCCGGGGGAGATTGTGGCGCTGGCGAAGCTGAAGGACACGCACATCAACAACACGTTGTGCGATCCGTCCAAGCCGGTGAAATTCCCCGCCATCCAGTTCCCGACGCCGGTGATGAGTTACGCGGTGCATCCGCACACGGCGAAGGATGAGGAAAAGATCAGCATCGCGCTGCAGCGGCTGGTGGAAGAGGACCCGACATTCCACACCGAGCGCAACGCGAACACGAAGGAGCTGGTGATATTCGGGATGGGCGACCAGCATCTGGCGGTGGTGGTGGACAATTTGAAGAAGCGGCTGGGGGTCAACGTCGATCTCAGCACGCCGAAGGTGGATTACAAAGAGACGATCACGTCGAAGGGTGACGGGCATTACAAGCACAAGAAACAGTCGGGCGGCCACGGCCAGTACGGCGAGGCGTATGTGAAGATCGAGCCACGCGAACGGGGCGCGGGGTTTGAGTTTGCGAGCGAGATTGTCGGCGGCGCGATCCCGAGGAATTTCATTCCCGCGGTGGAGAAAGGCTGCGTGGAAGGGATGCAGGCGGGAGTCGTGGCGGGATTTCCCGTGGTGGACGTGAAGGCGATTGTGTACGACGGCTCGTATCACGACGTGGACTCGAACGAAATCAGCTTCAAGATTGCGGGGCTGCACGCGTTCAAGGAAGCGATGCAGAAGGCGCGGCCGTCGCTGCTGGAACCGATCATGAATGTGACCGTGTTCGTGCCCGATCAGTACATGGGCGATATCACCGGCGACCTGAATCACCGGCGCGGGCGGATCATGGGGGTTGAGCCGGCGGATGGGATGCAGGCGATCAAGGCGCAGGTGCCGCAGTCAGAGTTGTTCAAGTACGCCAGCGAACTGCGGTCGATGACGGGAGGCCGCGCGTCGTTTGAGATGGGGTTCTCGCACTACGAACAGGTCCCGTCGAACGTGGCGCAAAAGGTGATCGCCGAAGCGCAGGCGGCCAAAAAAGCGCAAGCCGAAGCCTAGGGATTGGTGTCGTTCCGTCCTGCGGGAGCGGGTCCCGAGTTCAAGGGGTTGCGGTGACTTTGTCCGCTCGGCGTGAGGTGTTGGGCTTGGTTTTTGTGGTTGAGCCCGGTAGACTGGCACGATGCAATGGGTAGAGTGGATTGGCTACGCGGGGTCGGTGCTGGTTGGTGGTTCGCTGTTGATGAGCAACATCTGGAAGCTGCGCTGGATCAATCTCGCCGGGGCGCTGCTGTTCACCGTGTACGGATTGTGGGTGCGGTCGTATCCGGTGGTGTTTCTGAACGTGTTCATCGTGGCAGCGGACGGCTATTGGCTGTATCGCATCTCGGTTCGGCAGGACACGTTCAGCCTGTTGCGGGTGGCGCCGGAGCGGTCCGTGTTTCGCGATGAGTTTCTGAACTACTACCGCGCGGACATTGCGCGGTATTTTCCGCAATTCGACTGGAACCGGTTAAGCCGGCCCGAATCGGTTTTTGTATTGCGAAACCTGATGCCAGTTGGGCTTTTTATTTACGAACCGCAGCCGTCCGGGGTGGTCAGCATTGCGATGGATTATGTGATTCCGGAGTATCGTGACTTGAAGAACGCGCGCTTCCTGTACGGGGCCAATCAAGCCGCCTTGCGCGAGCGGGGGTTCCGCGTGTTCGCCGCGCGCAGCGAGCTGAAAGCCCATCAGACATATCTACGCAAGATGGGTTTCACGAGGGACGAAACCGACCCGAGCTGCTTTCAGAAACTGATCTGAGGGCCGTGGGGTATTGGCGAACTGTATTCACGGCGCGACAGGGCTTGGGGAGATTCTATTCCGATTTGGATTCGAGGAAGTTGAGCGCGGCGTTGAGGACGGGGGCCGGGCAGAGTGCGTGGGGCATTCCGTCGATGTCGAAGAGCCGGGGCCAAGGGCGGGTGGAGGCTGACCGTCACGTTTAGATCGCAGATGTTGCGGGCTCAATGAGATCTTCCTGCCGGCGAAACCGGTTTGGCGATACCAGAGACGTGGCGTGATCAGGCGTCAGGTGCGACGATGCCCCCAAAGGGAAATGCCAAACACCGCCGTCCCTGAGTGAATGGAAGCGGCTGACGGAAGAGGAAAGAAACAAGATTGTCAGCAGTTGGAATCCGTACACCGGCGACGGAGCGCCCCTTCTTCATGAAATAGAGCAAGAATTCAGGCGAGAGTACGGGCATCTCAAAGGTCTCGTTGTCGGTGGCATCGGCAACTGCCACGGTTGATCACCATATGGAGGAAGTCCGCGAGCAACTTGGGGACCCGACCATGACACGCGAGGAGATGCTCCACGCGCTCTGTGGAATGGAGTTCGCCGAGTGGGTTGAAATCTGCCGTGGGTGGGGGCGAGGACACACGAGCAAGCAGGGATCCGCGCTGTCCCACCTCATTCCTGGTGCGTCAGGCTTGTCACCGTTCCGTGAGGGAAAACAAAACAGTCGCCTGGGAAAACGCTGTCACCGGGCGGTTATCTTGTATCGATATATTACTGGACATAGGTATCGGGATGTGGTAGAGGTGGGGTTGGTTCTTTGACAAGCCGGTGATTGGGTGTCGACGGGATGGCTGTGCGACAGGTCCGAGAAGGACTCGGGACTGCTGTCGGAGCATCCCGGCCCTACGAGAGATGTGGCGGGGCTCGGCAGGCTGGGCACAGGCGGATGGGTAGGGGGGGGGCCCATAGCAAAAATTGCAAAACGAACCCGAGCTTTGCAGTTTGGAGAATGAGTTGGATGTGATTTGTGCTGAGGAGATTGCGAATGGATTTATTTTGGAGTATAGCGACAAAATGGCACAAAAACGAACCCGAGAATGCCAAAAACGAACCCAAAACGAACCCAGGTTTAACCATCGAAAACCCGAGAAAACGTGAAACGAACCCGAGAACGAACCCGAGGTGGAAATGGGAATGGAGTGAAATTCTCGGGTTTGGGGCAGGAATTGGGCGGAATTGGCGGGTTGGCTGGAAACGGAGCGGGTTGGATTGACCGGGGCGAGGTAGTTTGTTACGTTACAGTCCTAGGTTGTAATGGTCGTAGCCGAGCGTCCTCAACAGGAATAGATCTGTGCCAACTACCCGAGTAATCGAGACGTTACCGGCGGCACCGGCCTCAGAGGTTTTGAGACCGACAGCCCCAGTGGCAACGTCGGAGCCTGCGTCCGCGAAGTCGCCCCGCATTGCGACCCCGGCCGAGCGGATCGTGGCGGACGGGAAGTTTTTCCGCGTCGGTTCGCAGAAGTTTCATCCCAAGGGGGTGACGTACGGGCCGTTCAAGCCGGACGAGACGGGGAGCACGTTTCCGAAGGCCGAGCAGGTCGCGCGCGATTTCGAGTTGATGAAGCAACTGAACGCGAACTGCCTGCGGGTGTACCATGTGCCGCCGCGGTGGTTCCTGGATCTGGCGCAGGAGCACGGGTTGAAGGTGCTGGTGGATTACTACTGGCCGAAGCACACGTGTTTTCTCGAGGACGTGGAGACCATTCAATTGGCGCGCCGGGCAACGGAGCAGGCGGCGAAAGCGGTGGCGGGTCACCCGGCGGTATTCGCGCTGACGCTGGCCAACGAAATCCCGGCGGACATCGCGCGGTGGTACGGCGCGAAGCGGATTGCGCGGTTCATCGACGAGCTGGCGGCGATCGTCAAACAGGTGGACCCGCAGCGGCTGGTGACATTCGTCAATTTTCCCACCACGGAATTTCTGCAACCGACGAGCCTGGATTTCGTCAGCTTCAACGTCTACCTGCACGAGCCGCGTCCGTTTGCGAATTACCTGGACCGACTGCAAAACATTGCGGGCGACAAGCCGCTGGTGCTGGCGGAATTTGGGATCGACTCCGTGCGGGAAGGCGAGGAGGCCAAGTCGCAGATACTGAGCGGGCACATTGAGATTGCGTGCCGCGCGGGACTGGCGGGGACGTTTATTTTTGCGTTCACGGACGACTGGCACACGGGCGGTCACCAGATTGAGAACTGGTATTTCGGGCTGACCACGTGTGACCGCAAACCGCGACCGTCGTTCCAGGCGGTCGCCGAACAATACCGGCGGGCGCCCTATTTTCCCCTGCCGCAATATCCCAAGGTCAGCGTGGTGGTGGCGAGCTACAACGGCGGTCGGACGTTGCCGGCGTGCCTCGATTCGTTGACGCACTTGAATTATCCGAATTACGAAATCATCCTCGTGGACGACGGTTCCACGGACGACACGGCGCGGGTGGCGTCGCATTATCCGGCGGTGCGCACGATCCACCAGGAGAACATGGGGTTGAGCGCGGCGCGCAACACGGGGATCGGGGCGGCGGCGGGCGAGATCGTGGCGTTCACCGACAGCGATTGCCGGGTGGACGAGGACTGGCTGTATTACGTCGTGGGCGACCTGCTGAAGACGGACGCGTGCGCGATTGGCGGGCACAATTTTCCGCCGCCCGAAGACAGCCCGGTGGCGGGGTGCGTGGCGGTATCGCCGGGCGGGCCGGCGCACGTGATGTTGGACGACCGCAATGCCGAGCACATACCGGGCTGCAACATGGTGTTTTGGAAGTGGGCGCTGGAGGAAATCCACGGGTTTGACCGTCAATTTCGCGCGGCGGGCGACGACGTGGACGTATGCTGGCGGTTGCTGCAGCGGGGACGGAAGATTGCGTTTTCGCATTCGGGTTTTGTGTGGCACTACCGCCGCAACACGATCCAGGCGTACCTGAAACAGCAGCGGGGGTATGGCGTGGCGGAATCGATGTTGCGTCGGAAGCATCCCGAGTTCTTCAACAGTCTGGGCGGGATGCGTTGGCGCGGGAGGATTTACAGTCCGAAGCGGGTCACCGGATTTTTCGGGAGATTTGTCATTTATCACGGGACGTTTGGGAGCGCGCTGTTTCAGACGCTGTATACGCCCGAGCCGAGCGGATTACTGACGTTGTTGACGAGTTTGGAATGGCATGTAGTGTTTACCGTGGGGTCGTTCCTCATGGCGACGGTGTGGCCGGCGTTGTGGCCGTTGCCTGTCCTGAGCCTGAGCGCGAGCCTGGCGGTGGCGACGGCGGTGGCGCTTTCCGTGGAACTGCCGCCGTGGCAGATGCGGTGGTGGTCTCGACCGTTGACGGCGATTTTGTATCTGCTGCAGCCGATTGTGCGGGGCTGGCCGAAGTACGCGCGGCGGTTGCGGAGGACCGAGACACCGCCGGCGGCGTATCAGACGGTGCGCGCACTGGCACGGCAATATGAAGGACTGGGTTCCATGCATACGTTGAATTATTGGAACGAGAAGAGCATCGAGCGGTTCACGTTTCTGGATGCGCTGCTGGAGTTGCTCGACCGCGATCAATGGCAGTCGCGCACGGACAGCGGGTGGGATGAATTTGACGTGACGATTTACGGCGATCGATTCACGCGGGTGGACGTGAAGACGGTTGCGGAGAATCACGGCGGCGAGAAGCGGCTGTTGCGGGCGCATCTGCAGGGTGGGTGGACGTTCCTGGGGAAGATGTCGTTTTTCGCGATGGCGGTGTGCATGTGTCTGGCGGCGCGACTGTGGTGGTCGCTGGCGCTGCCGCGGGCGGAAGTGCCGATGTGGATCCTGTGGGGCGTGACGGTGTTCCCGCTGGCGCTGATCGCGCTGTGGGCGAGCTATCTTCAATTGCGGACGCGGCGGAGTGTACGGTTGGCAACAGCATTGTTGGACCTATGCGCGAGGCAACTCAACCTGATCAAGCTCAGCGCGCCGAAGAAATTTGTGAAACCGGATTAGCCCGCCCAGGCGGACAAGCGCGGAGTAGAAATGCCGCAGGTCTGGAGGATTCGACCGAGCACGTTGTCGGAGTCGAAATACTCCCGGGCGAGTTGCCGGGCTGCGTGGCAGTGGCGCGCGTAATCGGCGCGGATCTTCTCGACCGCATTCGCGACGTCGGCGGGGGTCTGGAACGCGAACAGGCCTTCGCCGGTTGGGAGCCAGTCGGTGAATCCGGTATCCTGCACAATGGCCGGCTTGCCCGAGGCGAGATAGGCGACGGTACGATCGCTGAACCAGCCGCAACGCGTCTTGACATACGCTTCCTTGGCCACGCTGAACTCGCCGCGGGACTCGCCGATGTAATCGAGGAATGCGTCCAGGGTCCGCGTGGCCGGGAGGGCGTCGGTGATCGTCCAGCCCGCGTCGCGCAACAGTTGCGCAGGGGCGTTGGCGCCGCCGAGGGCGATCTCGAACTCATTGCCGGCACGCTGCGGAAGATCCAGAAACTTGAGCAACTCGACATTCTTCTGTCCGTAGCTCACGCCCTGGTATTCGGCGCTGCCGTACGCGGTCCAGCTCATGACGGTGGTGAACCGGTTGGCGTCGGGGGTGAACCGGGGCGAGATCAGGTCGACCGCGAGAGGTTGTCGGCATGGATGCCAGTGCAGACCGCGGGTGGGGATTGGGCAATCGGGCTTTCCGATGCGCGCGCCGACGGTGAAATGGAAATTGAAATCGTAGGGCGACGCGTAGCCGGAACAGGATGGGCCCGGCGTGGGCGACATTTTGAATTGGGTGAAGGCGGGGTCGATATCGATGAAGATGCGGGTTGGGCATTCGCGCATTTCGTCGAGCCACGTGGTGGAGGCGGAACTCATCACGAACGCGGCATCGCGGCAGAGCGAGCGGACCTCGTCGCGCTGCAGGCCATGCCATTTGTTCGCGGCATCCACATAGCACCAGCGGCGAAGACCGATTCGGTCGAAGAACGGGAGGACCTGGCTCAGGCCATATGACGGGTCATCGGTCATCGTGTTGGTGCGCGGGTCGTAACACGCGCCGGGCCAACCATAATGTTCGAGAAACGCGACTTCGTAGCCGAGCTTTTTCAGCCCGGCGAGAAAGTGATACTGGGACAACAGGTGACCGCCGAGCGGGTAACGCGCGAGGTATCCTGCGAAGATGGCGACGGGCCGGCTCATGCGACCGCTTTCGCCAGAAGCGCGGCGAGGACCGTGCGGGCATCGAACACTTGCCCGGCCAGCTGCCGCGCGGCGCGAGAGTGGGCGGCGTAGTCAGCGTTGATGGCGTTGAGACCCGCGAGCGCTTCGTCCATCGTGCGGAAGGCAAACAGCCCGCGACCGGTCGGGTAGACGTTGCTCCAGCCGGTATCCTGCAGCACGCAGGGACGACCGAGGGCGAGGTAACACGCGCTGCGGCAACTGAACCAGCCGCTGCGCGATTTGACGTAGCCCTCCTTGGCGACGCTCCATTCGCCTTTGGAGCGGCGGAGATACTCGCGATACGTCCACGGATCGGGGAGATGTTCGGCCGGCTCGATGATCTGCCAGCCTTTCTGCTGGAGCATTTCCGTGGGACGTTTCATGCCGGGCCCCATTCCCATGGCGATCTCGAATTTCTGGGCGGTTTGTTGCGGAAGGTCGAGGAATTTGAGGAACTCGACGTCTTTCTGGCCCCACGTTTCGCCGGCGTACTCGCAATTCTTGTACGAGACCCAATTCATGACGGTCGTGAAGACATCGCGCGGCGTTTCCGTCCCGGGGTTCCACCAGTCCAAAACGATGGGTTGTCGGGTGGGAATCCAGTGGAGGCCCGCGTGCGGAACGCGGGAATCGGAGTTATTGATGTTCTCGGCGAAGGTGAAATGACGGTTGTGAGCGCGGATTCGTTCGATCGCACCATGATCGTCCGACGAGAGGGCGACCTGGGTGAACATCGGATCGGAATCGAGGAAGGCTCGGCAGGGAATGGCCAGGTATTCGGGGCGGAGCCAACCACACCCCGAGACATTCAGGAAGAGGTCGGTCGACGCGCAAATCGCTTTGGTGTCCGCCTCAGTGCGGCCGTGATAGCTGGCGTCGGGGGCGCTGCGATAAATCCAGCGGTCGGCCAGCCCGAGTTTCTCCATGACGATGCGGAGGTAATTGACGTTGTAGCTGCAGTCCTCCGTAATCGTGTTTTTGACCGGGTCATACGGCCACATCTCGGTGTCTTCGAGGTAGAACACATCGTGGCCGAGTTGGCGGAAGCCCTCGACGAATTGCAGGTAGTCCCACGCCACTCCTCCGAACGCGTACTGGCCCACCAATCCCGTGACGATGATGCGCACGAAGGGAAGTTATAATGGCTGGACGCTTCCGAGACAACCTCGGCGCGACGGAGCGGATGGCGATGCCCGGCTCTCCACCGGGCAGGCTTTTGTTCCGCGATGACCCGCTACGGGATGGTGCCTTCGAGGTGGATCTCGTTGAAGGCATCCCGAATCTCGATGGCGCGACCGGAAAGGCCGCTGACAGTCGGCATTTCCAGAGGGAGGGTTTCTCCCTTTCGGGTGTCTCGAGTGAACGTGCCGGTGGATACGCTATTGGTCCCGATCACCAAGGAGCCGATATTCGTCATGGTCGAAGACGAAGGCGGGTCTTCAATGAGAATCGAGTACGAGCCGCCACCTGACAGGTGGAAGGCGGAGATGTCGAACACGCTGCGGCCTTGGGAGCCGGTATAAATCGTTTTCACCCAACCTTTCTCCGCAGGATTCGGCGGAGAGACGGCAGGTGTGATCAGCGGCGACTTCCGGTTGTAATGTGGCGCTGCGCCCTTGGTGGTAAAGGCCGGGATGCGGGTATACAACACGGCATTGACGATTTCGTTTGTGACGCCATCGACAACCACATTCGTGCCCGGGTTGGCAATGATCAGATACATGCCGGAGAGGTCGACCAAATCAGCGACGCCGACCTGGGCTGGTGCAGCCCCGACGCCTTCATACGTCAGTACCCAGGTTGCGTTGGTACCTTTCAGACTCATCGGGCCGATCAAGAAGACCGGTATGTTGGTGGTGTTTGCGTCACTGAGGAAAACGCCGAAGGACCCGGATCCGCCGTTTGCCACGCCCGTCAGGTTATTAATCGTGACCGAGAAAATCTGACTGGAACCCTTTTCCGTGAGGACAGCAATACCACTGGGTCCCGGACTGGGCGTGTCCAGTTCGCGTTGGAAGGTGCCGACGGCATAGACCGGCTTGGACGCGCTGAAGGTATTTGTGGTGAAACCTGAGAGCAAGGCCGCAGCCAGTGCAAACGGCCACAGCGAATCAAATGATTTTCGCCTCATTTTATTCGTCCTTGGAGGTCAATTCGTCGAACCGGTGACGCTCCTAAATCGTTGATATGAGCAACGGTCGTGCCGGAGTCACGGGATACAGTTCCGGAACCGCTCAGCGCAACTAATCACTGGTCAAGCAGTTATAGAACCATCTGCCTTGGGGCCGAAGGTAGGGTGGTTTTCATCATTTGCACTGGACACCACCGCCGCAGCATTTCAGAGTGCGTCTGATGCGGAACGAAAGATTTCTCGTGGCCGTTTCCCTTGTCCTCGGCGCCTTTGCCCTTGCGGTCCTGCTGTCGTATCACCACATTGTCGATGGAGATCTATGGGCACGTCTGGCAGTCGGTGCGCACGTCTGGAAAACGAGTTCCGTGATGCGTCACGATCCGTTCGCGTTCACACCGACTTTGCCGGAATGGATCGATCACGAATGGGGCGCGGGCGTCGTGTTCTTCGCACTGTTGAATTGGTTTGGACCGGTCTCGTTGATGGTCCTCAAAGTAGCGGCGGCAGTCGGCGCTTTGGCTGCGTGTATCGCCGCTGCGCGTGTCAATCGCGCAGAATGGCCGAGCCTGCTGATGCTGCTAATACCCTGTGCATTGACGGTGCTGCCGGGTTATGTGCCGGTAGTACGGAGTCACGTGTTCACATATGGTTGTTTTGCAGTAGTGCTTTGGTGGCTGGAATTGATGCGAGGTGGACGACGCTGGCCGTCGGTCGCCATCGTGGCATTGATGCTTGTTTGGGCGAACCTGCACGGCGGGTTTATCGTGGGTCTTATCGCAATCGCTGTGTATGCGGCCGGGCTGAGGACCCGCACGGCGCTCGTCACACTGCTGGCGGCGCTCGCTGTGACGTGCATGAACCCGTATGGACTCGCGTACTGGTCATTTCTCGTACCGGCCTGGTTGCATCCACGAGCCGACATTGCCGAATGGGGACGGATGCCCGTGTGGGGATTCGATCCGTACTTCGGCTTTCGGCTCGCGTTCGTGGCTGTACTCGTCGTGGTTGTGCTCGGCTGGAAACATCGCACTTGGATCGGAATCATCCTACTCGGGCTAACGGCGGCGGCGGGTTGGTTGCATCGACGGCACGCGCCATTTTTCGGATTGGCGGCACTCGTCTACGTCGGACCGTATCTCGACTGGTCGCGATTGCGGATGGAGGTTGTGGCGGTGGTGTATGTCGTAATCGCGGGAGTGGTTACATGGCATTTTTTGCCGGGCGCGACGCTGGAGCCGTCAGTCCCGACCAGCTTTTATCCCGTGCGCGCAACCGACATACTGGAAGCGGCACACGCGGAAGGAAATCTGGCGGTCCCGTTTCGTTGGGGGAGCTACCTCTCGTGGCGGCTGGCGCCGCGGATCAAAGTATCAATGGACGGGCGTTACGAGGAAACATATCCGGACGAGACGTTCGAAATGAATCGCGCACTTTTCTACAAGGTCGGCGCGAACTGGGATGAAATGTTGCGGCAATACCGCGTGGATTTCATTCTTCTCGATTTGCGGGCAACCCGGTTGCAGCCCGACGATCTTCACGCCCTGGGTTATGAGGAAGTGTGGTCGGGCGAATCAGCCGTGTTGCTGGCGCGGCATGGGAGCGCATCCTCCCTTCGCGCCGCCATCGTCAGTCTCCCGCCAACAACACGCGAGCCCCTGGATCCCCACCTCCCAGATCAATGGCTGGCCACGATGCGCGACTGAGCTACAGCGATTGCAGGACCGCGGCAGGGACTTTGTCGATCTTCTCGATGCGAAGTTGGACCGGGGTGGTTTCGCCAGCGGCTTCGACGGTTTCGCCCGTCTTCTTGTTGAGCAACGTTTGCGCCAGCGCGGCCGGATAGCTAATGATCCCGCGAGACGGGTCACTGTCCCAGGCGCCGAGAATGTGATAGGTCTGCGCCTGACGGTTCACCAGGTCCGTCACCGTCACGGTCGTTCCGATATTGACGGCATCGGTCTTGGCCTCGGCGAAGTCGGTTGGCTGTGCCCGCGACAGAAGGATTTCCAGTTCCGCGCGCCGGCGCATGAGAAGTCGTTGCATGTCCTTGGCCGCTTTGAATTCAAAATTCTCGCGCAGATCGCCATAGCTTCGGGCGAGGCCGATCTCCTTGCTGTTCTGTGGAATCTTCTTCTGGATGATATCATCCAGTTCAGCGCGCCGCTTGTTGTAGCTGCTCCATGAGACGATGAGTGGTTGTTCCTTGACGGTCTTGGTGACAAGGAACTCCTGGACGAATGGATGCTCCTTGACGACGCGGGCCAGTAGCGACCGGCGATCGAGTTCTTCGAACGCCGAGGTCGACAATATCAAACGCGCGATCTTGCGCACCGTCTCCGTATCTGCCTCGACCAGCAGGTCGGCCACGAGTTCCTCCTCTCCGAAGAGCACATCCCGGAGCTTTTTGCTGACGGACTTGTTCGGCGCGGCTTCGATGGAATTGATGACAGCAAAGAGGAGTGCCGGTGTTTGAAGACCGTCAAGCCACGGGTAGGCTTTGCGAGAGGCAGGAGTGGAAATGTTCCGGCAGATCCAACAGAGCAACTCTTCGCCCGCGGTGTGATTGTGGACCCACTGCGCGATATGGTCCGCGTTTTGGGCGAGCACATCGGGAATTTCCTCGAGCGACTTGGTGGAGAGACGGTTCAAATTCTTCGAGAGGCGGTCGGGGGCGGTCGTTTTGAGAACAGCCAGCGCGCGCTTCTGGGCGGGCGAACTCAATTCCTCCAACATCCCCGGAAGGCTTGCGGCATCGGACAGCAGGCTCGCGAGCAAGCCCGTCGTGTCTTCCTTCGTCTTCGTCTGATGCTCGCCGAGCGTTTCGAGTACCACGGCGGTTTCGATTCGTTCAGCATGTCGCGTAGCGGGTGTCTTTCGCAGGGTGCTCAGCAGTGTATCCTGGAATTCCTGCGCCAGGAGCTCGGCGTTCTCCAGGTCGTCGACCTGTTTGAGGAATTGTCGGGCGACCTCGGTTTGTTGGGCAAGGCCCTTCGCCTCACGGAACGCTTCGAGCAGGTCGTCCTGTTGCGATACCGGTGCCGCGCGCAGAATTAACGGCTCGGTTTTCTTCGACGGGAGATCGAAATGAGGATCCTTCTTCAGAAGCTTGCGGGCATTGTCCCACCACTTTTTCCATTGATCGGGCGGAATGACCGAGCCCGAGAGTACGCCTTCGATTCGGTCCGCCGTCGCTGCGCGATTCTGGCTCAACAGCACCAGGCGAAGCACGGCGATCGGATTCTCACCGGCCAACTTTTTCAGACCATCCAGGTCGGTCAGCTTGCGCACCTCGATGTGGTCGTTGCCGACCGGCGTAAGGCTCTCGGCGGCATACGCCAGCTTCATAGAATGCGACGGGTTGTGGGCGAAGCCGACGACAATCTGTCCAAGAGTCGCGTCGAAGGATTTCACCCGGCCGACTCCCCAGCTTTTGTGTTGGCAATACGTTCCCGCCTGAAGCGCCAGCAGGGTCTCGATTCGGGCGATGGCCATTGGCAGCGGTGTACGATTTTGATCAAGCTCCGAGACCGCGAGGATGGCCTTGAAACGAGGGTCAGATTCGTGAAGTTGCGTGAAAGCTTTGCCGAGCTCGGTGCGAAGCTGCTTGTCAGTTTGTTTTACATCTGCTTGCAGCTTAAGTGTATACAGCCATTCGTGAGGCTTGCCCGCCTCCTTAACGCTGTCGGCGAGCAGAGACGCGAAATCCGCAGCCACTTCCGATTGGCCCGCATCGACAAATTCCTTAACTAATAGAAGCAAAAACTCGGGTTGGTCAGAGAATTGCTCTGCTAATTCCAGCCATAGGGCTTGGGCGTTGTCCCAGTCGGATCGGGACAGGAGGTCTTTGAGCTGCTGATGGTGATTTTGTATCGAACTCATTTGAGATCAGGGAGATTTTGTGTTGGCGGTGACGACGATCGACAATGGCAAAAGAGAACCGACCCATCTTGACGATGGTGACATCCGCAAATACCGTCCTGTAGCCATGAAACTGCTTTCCACGTTCGGTCTACTCTGTCTTTTCGTTGTCGCCGGCTGCCAGTCTAACCAAAACGCTCAAGTGTTGTCGCCTGAGAATTTCGTGACTGCAACCAGCGCCAAAGCCTACAGCACCACCGACACGAATGCAACGACCGGAACCAACGCCAAGCCACACCTGATCCTGCCCGGCGTCAGCATCAGCGTGACCGTCGACGAGGATCACAGTCTCGACCACGTGTACGTGGTGCCGATCAGCGGGGCGATTGATTTCGTGCCGCTCGGTCGCATCCAGACGGAAGGCCTGACCGCCGATGAGGTGGCGCAGAAAATCAAGGCCGGCCTCGAGAAGGACTACTTTCAAAAAGCCACCGTGACCGTGGCCATTGAGTCGGCTCTGGCCACGGGAGGGAGCAACAATAGCGGCGTGATCTACGTCATCGGCAACGTGAACCGGCCCGGGCCGTTGTTGCTGCCGAAGGACGAACGGTTCACCGTCGCCAAGGCCATCATTGCTGCAGGGAATTTCGCCACGTTTGCCAACGGAGGGAAGGTGCAGTTGATCCGCTACGACAGGACCGGCAAGAAGTACGTCACGTACATTGACGTGGATCGCATTATGAAGCGCGGCGAATTTGAAAAGGACATCCAGGTCCAGGACGGAGATTGGATCATCGTGCCGGAGAAGTTGATCAACTTTTAGCCACGCGGGCAGGACGCCAAACAGGGACCGCTTTACCATGAACGAGACCGTCGCGGAAAACAGGGCCGAGAGCGTCGACATCAAGGAGTATCTGGTAGTTCTGCTGAAGCGCAAATGGCTCGTTCTGATTTGCTTTCTACTCAGCATGGCCCTTACCACGGCGTACTTGTTCACCCGTCAGCAGATTTATGAGGCTGATGCCAAGCTGCTCGTGACCACCGCCGGGGGGTCCATACCGGTTTCGGAGGTCACCCGCGAAGATGAAAGCCGGTTTTACGCGACCCAGATCGAAATCCTCACCGAACAAACCATGTTGCGCCGCGTTCAGTTGCGGATGCGGAAGACGCCTGACGAAATTCGTGAAAACCTCGCTGACCTGAAGGTCGAGCCGGTTCGTGGAGCGGCGATCCTCATGATCCGTGTGCAGAGCCCTTCGCCGGATTTTGCCAAGGATTTCGCGAACACGCTCTGCGAGGAATACATGCATTTCCGCGACGAGCAGCGCGCGGAGAGTTCCGAGAACGCTCTGCTGACGTTGACGCGGGAGATCAAACGCCTCGGCGAAGAAAAACAGGCGGCGACCCAAAAAATGTTGGATTATGCGAAGAAGAACCACGTGGACCCAATGGGAAGCGTGGGCTTTGCCTGGTACAAGCGGTTCAACATGCTCAACTACGGCTACGCCACTGCTGCCAAAGCCTACAACGAGGCGAAGACGCGCAAGGAGTTGCTCGACAGCCGCCCTGACACCTCAACCGTTCTGGCTCTGCTGGCAGCGGAACGCGAGGAGGGCATCGACTCGTTTGCTCCAAGCGGAGCTGATTCCAACGATACTGATCGCGTCGTTTCCAAAGGCATGCAACTGGACGTCTTTGTGGAGGAAGACCCCTCGCTGAACACCCGGGTGGAAGTCGGCCCGGACGGCATGGTCAATTTTCCAGGCATCGGCGCGATTCCCGCGGATGGACTCACGATGCAGGCGCTCACTGAGAACATCAAGCAAGGACTCTTGGGCAACAAACTGGTCAAGCCCCACGAATGGGGTGACCGCGGCGGGATCGTGTACCGCGACGATCTGCAGAAGGTCATGACGGCCACCGTGAAGATCATGGTGGAAGATCCGAATGGTCCTCCCGCCAGCGACGCCCAGGCGAAAGCCGACGATGGGTTGGGACGCTTCTCGTTTGGAGCCCTGAATGAAACGGTATCCAAGCAGTTGTTCGAATTGGAGCGCAGAAAGCGCGACCTCGAGGTGAAACTGGATGAAATGCAGAAGATCTACAAACCGCGGCATCCAGCTCTCATGCAGGTTGAACAGCAATTGAACGAGATCAAATCGCAGATTGACGGGGAGATCGAGTTCATCCGGCAAAAAGCCGACGCCGACCTCGTTGTTGCCAAGAAGAACTTTGATGAGATGTCAGCGCTCGGAAAACAACTGGACGATGCCGTGTACATCGATGGCGAAAAAGCGACCGAGTGGAAGGCTCTCAAGGACGACGTCGACCAGATCCAAAGCCTCTATAATGCACTGTTGTCGCAATTGATGAAGATCGATGTTTCCCAAGGGTTCAATTCGCGAACTGTGTCGGTGCTGGAGGCCGCCCTTCTTCAGCCCGACCCCGTTTACCCGAAGAAGATGAAGATTCTACTGATGGCGGCATTCTTCGGCGTGGGGATGGGCCTGGCGTTGGCATTCTTCATCGAGTACATTGATGACTCGATCAAGTTGGCGGAAGAAGTCGAACGCGATCTTCAGTTGCCGTTCCTCGGAATGATTCCGGCGGCGCAATGGAACCCCGACGATCTCAGTGCTCACCGACTCGACCGGCTGAAACAGCAGGGCGGTGTGGCGGAGTCATATCGTGTCGTACGTTCGGCGATTATCTTCTCCACGCCGCGCGACAAGCTGCGCTCAATTCTGGTCACCAGCGCGGTCCCGCGCGAGGGCAAGACCACCACCTGTGTCAACCTCGCCGTCGGGTTCTCACAGGTCGAAGATCGTGTGCTCCTCGTCGATGCGGATCTTCGTCGTGGCGAGACCCACAAGTATTTCGGGTTCGAAAAGGAAAAGGGTCTGGCGGAAGTGTTGCTGGGCGAAGCGACGCCCGAGGAAGTCGTCAAGCGCGGGGATGTGGCCAAACTGGACGTGATCACCTGCGGCGCGTATCCGGCCAATCCCGCCGAATTGTTGCTCGGCTGGCGATTGAAGGAGTTTCTCGATTGGGCCTACAGACATTACGACCGTGTCGTGATCGATTGCCCGCCAGTGATGGGCATTGCCGACAGCGCCATTCTTGGCTCGGTTGTGGACGGCGTGTTGTTCATTATCTGGGCGGGACGAACCTCCCGCCGCTACGTTCGTGTAGCCAAGATGACCGCCGTCAGCCGTGGCGCAAAAGTGTTCGGGTTCGTGCTTAACAATCTCGAGCCTGGTCGCGTGGGCTATTATCACTATTACCCATATTACTACAGCTACTACTCGCGCGGATATTATTACGCTCACAAGGAAGACGAAGGCAAAGGCGGCGATATTAAAGGAATCGAAGTGCCTTCGAAGGAAGGCGGCAAGGGTGAGATCGACGACGTGTACTGATCGGCGCCGTCGCTAACGCAGAGCGATCAATCAGACTTGTCGTTTGCCCATTTCGCCCTGCGGTCAGCGACAAGCTTGTCGAATCTCTCCGCTTGTTCCGGACGTAAGATGACGCGGGCCTTGGCATCAAAATCATCGAGTGCTTTCAGCACCTGAGGCATGCACTGCTTTCGCGCCCCCGTGATCTCGACCTGTGCGGCCTGCACGAGCGCGAGCATTTGATCCCGCTGTGTCGCATCGAGGCGCAATTGACGGCTCAGGCGTCCGGTAACCTCCTGCGCGGTGAATGCCGTTTGCCCGCGCATGAGCCGGTGAAGACGCCTGGTAGCGGACGCGCCGACCACGAACCCACCGGCGATCATCCCCAGGATGAACACGATCAGGAGCGCGAGAATGGCTTTCCAATTTTTCATGATCATTCTCCTCCGGACAGCCTGGAAAGGGCCGCTTCGTCCCCTGTTCCGAGGGTGGCTTCCATGCCCATTTCGGACTGGATGTTGTATGACCAGACGCCCGTCACGAGGACGATAACCGCAAATACGGGCATCAGTCGCCAGGCGAGCGCCGCCAACGGCATCGGCTGCTTTCGGTTCCCGCGTATTACCGCCAACAAACGTGTCTCGAAGCCGTATTCAGCCCGGGACGTATCCGGGTGCGATGCTCGCGCCGTCCGGAACAGTTCATTGAGTTGTTCATCGTTCATGGCTCGCCTCCAGAATCTTCTTGAGTGCCTGTCGCGCGCGAAACGCGCGCACTTTCACATTCGACTCGCTCCATCCGGTCAATTCTGCCGTCTCGCGCACGGAACGCTCTTCCAGCTCCAACAAGGTAATCACGAGCCGCTCGTTGTCATCGAGCTTGGCCATCGCCCAGCGCAGCAACTCACTGGCGTGTTCCGCATCGCCGCTGGGCTGGCTGCCGAGTTCAATTCCGTCGAGAGACACGTTTTCCCGGTCGTGCCGCGTGGCCCGGAGGAAGTCGTAACACGAACGCACGGCGATGCGCGACACCCAATGTTCGAAGGGCGCCTCGCCGCGAAAACTCTTCAACTTCTGGTACGCCTTCACGAATATGTCCTGGCAAATGTCCTGCAGTTCCGCATCATTTCGCGCGAACCGCGCCGCAATGCCAAACACCTTGCGCTTGTGCCGCGCCACCAAGGCGGCGAACGCCCCGTCGTCACCCGCGAGGGTGGACTCAATGAGGCGTTGGTCCGAAGGTTCATCTGTTGGCGCGGTCATCGCGCCCGATTATTAATCGGTCGCGATGCGATTGGCAATTCGTTGTAGCAAGCTGTCAAAACGGGCATCCGCATCGATTTGCATGTCTTTGAGCTTCTGGATCTGCTCGGGTGTGAGTACGGCGCGAATGTCGTGGAATACGTGGGCGCGCTGTACGGCCAGATCGGCTTCCAGGGAAGCGACCTTGGCCGCCTCAGCGCGGATGGCGGTCTCATCAATGGTTTGCGCCCGGATGGTATCGCGCAACGCACGCCGCTCGGTCACAACTTCGGCGATCAAGGGGGCGACCGTTGGTTGGTAACTGCGCAGAACGGCCTTCAGCTGCGACTTCTGTTGGTCGTTCACATTAAGTTGAGCCAGCACGCGGGCGAACCGAAACCGGCCGTTGGTAATGCCAGTATCATTCGTATCCGCATGTGCCAGGAAGGCGAAGAAACCACCCACCGTGAGGGCGGCAACAATCCCCGCGCCAATCAAAGCTTTTGTATGAGTCTGCATAAAATGTTGTGTTTCCTTCATCACGTAAAGACGCAGCCGAGCGGTAAAAGGTTACGTGGAATAGGCGAAAGCGACGGCCACCCAGGACACAAATTGTGCGTCAATCGTTACGGGGATTTCTCGTGCTGCAGCCGCAATTGCCCGCAGGCGGCATTGATGTCGGTGCCCTTTTCGATGCGAAGGGTGCTGGTGACACCGTGCGAGTGAAGCGTGTGCTGGAACATCTTGCAGCGGTCGCGGTCAGGCCGTTTCCACGAGAGCCCTTCCACGGGATTATAGGGGATCAGATTGACCTTGGCGTGAAGGCGCTTGGCAATAGCGCCAAGTTTGTGGGCCTGTTCGAGCGAGTCATTGGCATCCTCAATCAGGATGTACTCAAAGGTCATCATGCGCTTCTTCGTGTTGACGTAATAATCACAGGCCGCCAGCAACTCCTGGAGCGGATACTTCTTGTTTACCGGCATGATTTTCTCGCGCACCTCATCTGTCGCACCGTGTAACGAAACAGCGAGACGAAGCTGCATCGGTTCATCGGCGAGCTGCTTGATGCGCGGCACGAGGCCGACAGTCGACACGGTGATCTTGCGCGCGCCGACGCCGAGCCCCCACGGCGCGTTGATAATCTTCAGGGCGCGCAGAAGATTATCGTAATTGGCGAGCGGCTCGCCCATGCCCATGACGACGATGTTGTTCACCCTCTCGCGGGTGAGTTTTTGGACCTGAAGCACTTGATCGACGATTTCGGCAGGTGTTAGGCTGCGTTTGACGCCTTCCAGGCCGCTCGCGCAGAACTTGCAGCCATACGCGCAACCGACCTGCGTCGACACACAGACAGTGTGTCGGTCGCTGCTGGTCGTAAGCCCCGGTGTGGCGGGTATCAAAACGGTTTCGATCAGCGACTGGTCGGCGAGTTGGAACAGGAACTTCTCCGTTGTATCCGAGGCGTTTCGGGTTTTGAGCGCGTGAACCGCGTTCAGATAGAAGCCGGCTGCAAGCTTCTCCCGTAGCGTGGCAGGCAGATTGCTCATCTGCTCAAACGAGTCCGCTTGCTTCTCGTAGATCCATTGCAGGACCTGCTCGGCACGATACTCGGGCTCGCCCAGTTCACCCAGGCGCGTTGCCAGGTCGTTGCGAAACAGCGATTTGATTTCCGATTTCGTGCTCACACTTTGTTGGCCTTGAGTTCTCGCAGTGAGTAGTGCGTCCCACGCCAATCGACGCCGTCGTTCCACAGGGTCTTCAACGTGGCGCGCCAGATGATGTATTGAAACAAAAGTACCGTGACCGGGCCACCGATACAATGCCAACGCCTGGCGCCATAGGTCTGCGCATTGTCCATGTACCACGCTGCGAGCAGAAACACGATCGCGACGTTGAGCCACCACGTTGCGCCGTGAGTGAGAAACAACGCCGCGATCGGCCAGAGGAATACAAGCCATTGAGCGACAGTCGCGAGAATCACGATGAGCAGATTGTATTCGACTCCCGCGTACGTGTTCTTTTCCAAACCACGGACGAGCTCACCCAAGGAACCGTACCATTCCACGGTCATCAGCGCGTTCCCGACCGCCATATCCTGACGAAATCCATGTATCTTGATGAGTTTGCCGAGCTTTATATCGTCATCGGGGCGCATGGCAATCGCCCGATGGCCGCCAACGGAGCGGTACACCTCGGAGCGAACGAGATTGAACGCGCCGATGCCGATATGTCGGGGGCTTTTGGGATCGCGGGCTTTCCACGGTTTGGCATACAGGCCGAAGAACAGGATGAACGCGCCGCCGAACATACTGAGAAGGGTGCCGGGCATTTCAATCGTTGGCCCAACCGCGAGATGATCGAGCCGATGATCGATCAGGCATCCGACGGCTCGACTGAGGACCGTGCGCTCCATTACAACATCGGCATCGGTGAACAGGAGTAATTCTCCCGTGGCCTGTTCCGCGCCACAGTGCAGAGCGTGCGTTTTACCGAGCCAGCCGTCGGGGAGATCGGCGATGTGCACCACATGCAAACGCGCATCGTCACCGGCGATTTGATCGAGAATCCGTCCCGTCTCGTCCGTGGAGCGATCATCGATGACGATGAACTCGATGCCCGGGTAATCCTGCGCGAGGAGGGAACGCAGTCCCTGCTCGATCTTGCGCGCCTCGTTGCGAGCGGCGACGATGACGGAAACCTTCGGCGCCTGGCCGGGCGAAAGCAGAGGTTGACCTGACAACCGGGGCAGCGAGCGGTTGCCGAGACCGAACTCGATCGTCGTCAGCACCACCACCAATGTTACGACCGCCAGCCAGAATAGAACGGATGCCATGGCGGTTTCGATGCTACCAGATTCCAGCTGGAATCGCGCGACGAACCGCGCGTCCCTCGTCAACCCGAAAACGGGCAACAGGTCGACTATCGTCGCGAGCGCGCAGTCAGCAGGCGAGACAAATATCGGCTATTTCGCCGTGCCGGACTTGTCGACCGTCGCGCGAAAGGTCGCGGCGTAATCGTTGGTAAACGCGACACCGTCACTGAAGGCGATAGCCAGCGGAACGCTAATTGGCGATCCGGCCTTCGGCGTTGTGAGATTGGTAATCCCGGCATCCAGCCAGGGCGTTTGCCACGAACCATTCTTCAGGTTCGTCGTGAATGTCCAGAGCGCGGATTTCTTGTTGTAAGAGAGTTTGCAGCTTCCGTAGGGACTGATACCAAGTCCCTTGCCTTTTGCGTCCAACGTGTACGACACATCGGCGCCGCTGACGTCCAGTGTAACCGTCTCGTTGGTCGGATCAAAATCGGCGCCGAGGTCGAGTGTTGCCGTGAGGGAGCAGCTATCCGAATGGGCTTTGGCGAAATTGACTTTTGCCTGCAGCTTGCTGACCGTGATGGAAGCCGACTCGGTAATCGTCGCGACACCAAGATCGTGGGCCGACCAGTCGCTATTTTGCAGCTCGAAACAATACGAATCAGCTTGATCCTTGTTGGTGAACTCTCCAAGCGAAACGCTGTACCAACCGTCCGCCGTCAATACAAACCCCGACGGGAGCGTGGTGCGAACGCCATTGGTGTCTGAGAAGTATCCGGCCGCCAGCGCGGGCGTGCTCATCCCCACGCGGTTCATCCAATTGGTGCTGGCATACATGACGAAATCAGCGTTCACGCCGTTAATCCCGCGGGCATTGATGGTCATGGCTCCGGAAGCCGGGTTGACCGGGTCCGAGATATCTCCGGGGCACATATTCGCCAGGAACACAGAGCCGCCGTAATCGACCTGGGAGTTGGTGGCGATGTTGATGCCCATTCCGAATGCGGCGCCAAGATCACCGCTGGCCGACAATACCGGATTAACCACCGTGCAGCTGACCGTAAAACTGGTCGGCGACAATTCCACCACGCTTACTCCTGTGGTCGTATCCGCATTCATGGCGATGTAATTGATGTAGTCCGATGCGTCCTTCGTAAAAGCCAGGGTTATCTGTGTGCCGGCGTCCAGCGCCGTGCCGGCGACGTCGTCGTTCTGCGTCGATACTCCGTCCGGTGGATTACTTTGAAATCCCATGTGGAACACGCTGCCGTCCATGCTTCCGCCAGCGTAGGCGGTCGTTGAACCGCTTCCGGCCTGTCCCATGCCGGGCGCTGTCTCAACAATGGCAAACGGCGTCCCGTTGTAGGTGGAGTTCGTGATGTCCCAGGTCACATCCGCGTTCGCCAGCGTTGCCGTGGCGACGCAGAAGATTGCAAGTCGCAGGGTAGTGCTCATGCCAACGCAACTATTGGAGCACCGTCCGTGCCCGCATCAATCCACAGAGAATTCGGGACAAATTCTCTCCGCTTTCCGCTCAGCCCTTAACCGATTTCGTCGGGGTCAACCGGCTGGGGAAGTGTCTTCACGCTGCGCGAAAGCGCGCACTGTCCGCAGGTCAGCAATGGCAGTTGGAAACCGCTGGGAGTTCGAGCGCCTCGGCGTGGACGTCGTGCCCAGGAGCATCCTTGTTATCCGCATTGATTACGGGCTACGATTTCTTTTCCGTCTCGGTCGACTCGGCGGCTTCTTCTTGTTGCTCGGAGATGACGCGGGCGATGGCGACGAGTTTGTCGCCTTCGTTGAGGTTGATGAGTTTGACACCTTGAGTATTGCGGCCGGCGATGCGGATATCTTTGCAGTTGGTGCGCACGGTCTGGCCTTGGGATGTTGTAAGCATGATCTCGTCGGAATCGGTGACGCTTAGAGCGCCGACGACGCTCCCAACCTTGTCCGTGGTCTTCATGGTGATGATGCCCTTGCCGCCACGAGACTGGACGCGGTATTCGTCGAACGGCGTCCGTTTGCCGATGCCGTGTTCACCGGCGACGAGGAGTGTGGCCTTGGGATCGACGATTTCCACGCCGACGACATAGTCACCCTTCTCGGGTCGGATGCCCCAGACGCCGACGGCGCTGCGGCCCATGTCGCGAGCGTCTTCTTCGTGGAAGCGAATGCTCATGCCGTCCTTGGTGACGAGGACGAGTTCGTTGTTCCCGTTGGTGAGCTTGACGCCGATGAGGCGGTCGCCCTGTTCGATGGTGATGCCAATGATGCCGCCCTTGCGGACGTTGGCGTAGGCGCTTAACACGGTCTTCTTAATGATGCCCGCGCGCGTGGCCATCACGACATAGTCCTTGTCGGAGAATTCCTTGATGCGGATCAGCGCCGCGACTTTTTCCTCGGGTCGAAGCTGGAGGAAATTGGCGATGGACTTGCCCTTTGACGCGCGGCCCATTTCGGGAAGTTCGTAGACCTTCTCGACGTAAACACGGCCGGTGTCCGTGAAGAACATGATGTTGTCGTGCGTGGAGCAGGTGAAGAGATGTTCGATGAAATCCTCTTCGCGTTGTTCCATCCCGATGACGCCCTTGCCGCCACGGCGTTGCGAGCGGTAGGCGCTGACGGCGGTGCGTTTGATGTAGCCCTGATGCGAGATGGTGACGATGCAGGCTTCGTTGGCAATGAGGTCTTCGATGTTGATCTCGCCTTCATCGGCCACGATGTCGGTCCGCCGCGGATCGCCATACTTCTCTTTGACTTCGAGCAACTCGGCTTTCACGACGCCCATGAGCTTCTTCTCGCTGGCGAGCAGGCTCCTGAGGTACTCGATGCGCTTGATCAGTTCGAGATACTCCTCCTCAATCTTGTCGCGTTCGAGGCCCGTGAGTTGGTACAGGCGCATCTCGAGGATGGCGTTGCATTGAAGTTCGGACAATTTGAATTTGTCCATCAACTTCTTCTTCGCATCCTCGCGGTCATCGGCGTTCTTGATGATTTTGACCACGGCGTCGATGTTATCGAGCGCGATGCGGAACCCTTCGAGAATGTGGGCGCGTTCCTCGGCCTTCTGCAACTCGAACTTCGTGCGGCGGGTGATGACCTCTTTGCGGTGGGCAATGTAGCACTCCAGCATCTGCTTGATGTTCATCGTGCGCGGCCGACCGTGGTCGATCGCCAGCATGATGACCCCGAAAGTGTCTTCGAGTTGCGTGTGTTTGTAGAGGTTGTTGATGACAACCTTCGGAATGGCGTCGCGCTTCAATTCGATGACGACGCGGATGCCTTCCTTGTTCGACTCGTCACGGATATCGCTGATGTCGTCGAGCTTCTTTTCGTTGACGAGTTCCGCCATTCGCTCGATCAACGATGCCTTGTTGACGTTGTAGGGAACCTCACTGATGATGAGGCGCTCCTTGCCGCCCTTGACTTCTTCAATGCCGATGCGGCCGCGAATCTTGAGGCTGCCGCGGCCGGTAAGCAGATAATCCTTGATGCCCTGCTTGCCACAGATCATGCCACCCGTCGGGAAGTCGGCGCCTTTGATAAACTTCGCAACGTCTTTGACGTCAGTCTCCGGATCGTCAATCAACGCGCAACAGGCGTCGATGATTTCGCTCAAATTGTGGGGCGGGATGTTCGTGGCCATGCCGACGGCAATGCCCGTGCTGCCATTACAGAGCAGATTCGGAATGCGCGCGGGCAGCACAACCGGCTCCTGTTCCTTCTCGTCGAAATTCGGTTGAAAATCGACCGTGTCCTTGTCGAGATCGGCGAGCAATTCCTCGGCGATTTCGAGAAGACGACACTCGGTGTAGCGGTAGGCAGCGGCTGGATCGCCATCGATGGAGCCGAAGTTGCCCTGGCCGTCGATGAGGGGATAGCGCATCGCAAAATCCTGCGCCATGCGCACGAGCGTGTCGTAGACGCTGGTGTCGCCGTGTGGGTGGTATTTACCAAGGACTTCGCCGACAACTTTGGCGCATTTCGAGTACGAACGGTTGTGCAACAGGCCGAGCTCACGCATCGCATACAGGACGCGGCGATTCGACGGCTTCAGGCCGTCGCGGACATCTGGCAGCGCCCGCCCGACGATGACCGACATCGAGTAGTCGATGTACGCCTGCTCCATCTGCTTGCTGATGTTGACCAGTGTTACGGGATACTTGTCTTGCATAATCTGTCAGACTCCTATCAGCACAACCCTTATCAAAACATCCGCGGCTATCGCTTCCCCACGAAGAGCTTGGTTGTTGTCAAAAAGTTTTCCGCGTCAGCCATCAATTCCCGCATTCGCTGGCAATCCGGCGGCGGCTCGGAGCCGATGCCGGCGTCCTCGTGCAATTGTGTCGCCTGCTTGAACCGTTCGCCAATCTCGCGTGGAATCAGGCCCGTTCTTACAAACTCCCGATCCAATTTTGCCGCCACATTGCCGTCGCGGGACGGCCCAAATGCCTTGGTCGCCAGCAACGCGCACGCGCAATAAAACATTGTGAAATACACGCGGTCCATCGCGCCCCGGCACATCTTCTGATCGATCAACAGACGCGCCTCTTTCAAGCTCTCGGTGGCTTGCGTGAACCGTAGGTTGATCAGGTCCTGCGTCTCGGTCTTCATGGACACGCCGGTCGCGAATGAAGTTCTCTCCTGCGAAACCGCCTCATTGTCATATGTCAAGGTTGCGGACGTTGAGCGCGTTGTCCTCGATGAACTGTCGGCGGGGTGCGACCTCGTCGCCCATCAGCACCGTGAACATATCGTCCGCCTTGGCGGCGTCTTCGATGGCAACTTTTAGCATCTTGCGACGGTCCGGATCCATGGTGGTTTCCCAGAGCTGCTCGGGGTTCATTTCGCCCAAGCCTTTGTACCGTTGGATCGTGAGCCCGCGTTTACCCGCCTCCTTGATCTGCTCCAGAATCTGCGGGATGGAATGGATCTCAGAACGCCGTTCCTCGGCCCTGGCTTTTGGTTTTTTGCCGTCGGATTTCGCTTCGGCCTTCTTTGATTCGGCGTCGGCGGGCGTAGACTCGCCCTCCGCGGGCTCGGGAGCGGCCACATTGCCTTCCACCAATTCAAAGAGAGGTTTCTCTTGCGCGGCGTAGTGGTCGAGGTTGAACCCCTTCTTCTCCAGAGTTTCGATGGCGGACTGGATGCTGTTGGACTCGGTCAACTCCAGCGGCTTGGCCTGGGGACCCTTGTCCTTGTCGCCGTTCTTGGCTTCGGGAACAGCCTGCTCTTCGAGGTCGACGTCGTACTTGTCGCAGAGCCTGGACCATTCCTTGTCCGTACGCGCAAACTCGAATGTAACGACGCCATTCTCCTTGATCCGCATGGCGTACGACGGAAACTCGCCGGACTTCTCGTCACGCGCCGCGAGGTAGTCCTCGAATTTAATGCCGCGACGTTCAATGGTGTCGACGAGTTTTTCCAATTCCTGAAGAGACTCGAGGACCGAGACCAACTGTTGCCCGGAGAACTCTTTTTTGTCGCGAAGACGAAACAGACGCGAATCTTCGGAGCCAAGCTCGATAAGGATGCGGCTCATCTGGTCGTCGTTCTCGACGTACTCCTCGCGTTTCTTGCGTTTGATTTTGTAGAGCGGCGGCTGGGCGATGTAGACGTACTGGCCTTTTATGAGCTCCGGCATTTTGCGGTAAAAGAACGTCAGTAATAGCGTGCGGATATGCGAGCCGTCGACGTCAGCATCGGTCATGATGACGATTTTGTGGTAACGCAACTTGTCGAGATTGAACGCGCCTTCACCGTCGCCGGTGCCGAAACCGGTGCCGATGGCAGTGATCATCGTGCGGATTTCATTATTGTTGAGAATCTGGTCAAGCCGAGCTTTCTCGACGTTGAGCAACTTGCCGCGGATCGGCAGGACGGCTTGGAACTGGCGGTTGCGGCCCTGTTTCGCGGAGCCGCCGGCGGAATCGCCTTCGACGATATACAGCTCGCACTCCTCCGGACTTTTCTCCGAACAGTCAGCGAGTTTGCCGGGAAGTCCACCGCCGGTGAGTGCGCCTTTGCGGACGGCTTCACGCGCCTTGCGCGCTGCTTCACGGGCCCGAGCAGCCGTGAGAGACTTGTCAACGATGCGGCGGGCGATCGGCGGATTCTGTTCCATGAAGGACATCAGACCTTCGTACACGATGGACGAAACGATACCTTCGACCTCGCCATTGCCGAGTTTGGTCTTGGTCTGGCCTTCGAACTGCGGGTTGGGGACCTTGACGCTGATGACGGCGGTGAGACCCTCACGCAGGTCGTCACCCGTGAGCGATGGGTCCTTTTCCTTCAGCAGGTTGTTGGATCTTGAATACTGATTGACGGCTTTCGTTAACGCCGAACGGAACCCGCTAAGGTGTGTGCCGCCTTCGATGGTATTGATGTTATTGGCGTACGAGTACAGGGACTCGTTGTAGCCCTCGTTGTATTGGAGCGCGACCTCGGCAGCGATACCGTCTTTTTCCTTCTCGACGTAAATGACCTTTGGGTGAAGCGGTTCCTTTGAGCGGTTGATGTGCTTGATGAATTCCTCGATACCGCCGTTGAACTTGAACAGGTCTTCGCGTTTGTTGCGTTCGTCTTTGAGTGAGATTTCGATGCCGCGATTCAGGAACGCCAACTCCCGCAGGCGATTGGCCAGGATGTCGTACTTGTACTCGATGACAGGAAAGATTTCGCTATCCGCCTTGAACGTGATTTTCGTGCCCGTGCCCTTGGCTTTACCAATGACCTCGAGCTTCGACGCGGTTTTGCCGCGCTTGAAGCGCATGTGATGGACCTTGCTGTCGCGCTTCACCTCAACTTCGAGCCATTCACTGAGCGCGTTGACGCAGGTCACGCCGACACCGTGGAGACCGCCCGATACCGTATACGACTTCTTATCAAACTTGCCGCCCGCGTGAAGAATGGTGAGTACCACTTCGACGGCCGGTTTCTTCTCCGTCTTGTGCATGTCGACGGGAATGCCACGCCCGTCGTCGGTGACGGTGATGGAGTTATCGACATGGATGACGACGTCGATGTGCTTGCAGAAACCTGCGAGCGCCTCGTCGATAGAGTTGTCGACGACCTCATAAACCAGGTGATGCAGGCCGCGTTCGCCGGTATCGCCGATGTACATCGCCGGGCGCTTGCGAACCGCCTCGACGCCTTCGAGTTTTTGAATCTTATCAGCGGTGTAATCGCTGGCGCCGAGCTTTTCGACCACCTGATTTCGATCGTTTGAAGATGACTTTTCCACAGTACGCGTTCTTTCCAGAAGCTTGCTGGACATTAGCAACCCCCTCCCTCCTTTGACGTGCGAATCATACGCCATGTTGAGATGAATCTGCAACCAGATTTCTTCACTTTTTTGATACACATAACTAGCTAATGGCGTGAGGCTTCGAACGGATTGAAAAGTTGTTTAAGTGGGGTGTTGACACATGGGGGGCTGGTGCTAAAATAAAGCAATATTGGTAAGATACTCATGATTCCATGAAGGCGTCCGTTAAAAGTGATTATGCGTGCCGCGCCGTCGAGGCTTTGGCGCTTCATCATCCGAATTCGCGTCCGCTTCGAATCGAGGAAATCGCGATGAGCGAAGCCATTCCAGCGAACTATCTTGTGCAAATCCTGATCGAGTTGAAGAGCAAGGGCTTGATACAGAGCCGACGCGGAAAGGCGGGAGGCTACGCATTGGCCAAATTGCCGCGGGAGATAACGGTTGGGGACGTTCTCCGTGCGGTGCAAGGGGATGTGTTGGAAATGCCGTTGTTGCGGGAGTCACGGTGTCCCGAGGAGATCAAGCGGGCGTGGCGGCGGATCAAGGAGGCCGCCGAGCGCGCCGCGGATGATGTGACATTCGAACAGTTATGTACGGAAGCGAAGAGTCGGCCTGAGATGTACTACATCTAGGCCGTTGACAGCCACGTGTTCTTTGATATAGTCCCTCGCAGTTCCGCCATGGGCGGAACGGTAAACTCATCAAGAGCGGTTGAGGGACTGGCCCGTAGAAACCGCGGCAACCGTTTAGTCGCCGAAGGGTGACTGAAGACAAGGTGCCAATTCCAGCTCCGAGGCCCGGCGCGAGTCGGGAGCGGGGGAAGATGAGGCAGAGCAGTCCGTTTGTTTTGGATGCCTCTTCATCGTCGCCCGTCATCGGGGGCGCTGAAGAGGTTATTTTTTTACCGCTCGGCGTGGTGGCAAGAGTAAGTGTGGCGAGTTGCGGGTCATCGGGTCAAGCCCGCGCGGATTCCAAACGTGGAACCGAAAGGAACAAGAAGGAGAAACAGTTATGGCAGTGAACATTCGAATTCCAACGCCGTTGCGGAAGCTAACCAAGGACAAAGAAACCGTGCAGGCTGCTGGCGAGACGATTCAGGACATCATTGACAGCCTGGAGAAACAGTACCCCGGGCTGAAGGAGCGGATTTGTGACGAACGTGGCGAGTTGCGCCGTTTCGTCAACGTGTACCTGAACGACGAGGACATTCGATTTGCGCAGGGCAAGAGCACGCCTGTCAAAGATGGCGACGAGATTTCGGTCATTCCCGCAATCGCCGGCGGGCGGTGAGGACAGGTTTGAGGTGTCAAACGAGGAACCGCGAATGAGATTCGCGGCCGCGAGATTAAGAATGGCGAAAGCGAAAACAACAACGACGACAAGTGAGGTTGAACGCCTCTGGTTGACCTATCCGAAAAAGGTCATCCAGCGGCCGGCGATTTATGAACTGGGGCACAGATTCAAGGTGGTGACCAACATCCGGCAGGCCAGCGTGACCAACGACGTTGGGATTGTCTCCCTGGAGTTGCAGGGGGAGCGCGCCGAGATCAAGAAGGCGATCAAATGGTTGGAAGGTCTCGGCATCAAGGTCGAGCCGGTTGAAACGAATGTGATGGAAGGGTGACGAAAGAGCGTGGAGTTCACGTCGGAAGAGATTCAGAAGCTGGCGGCGGAGTTTGAAGATCGTGAGCCGCGAGAGATTCTGCAATGGGCGGCGGACCATTTCAGTCCGCGCGTCGCGATTTCTTCCGCGTTCGGCCCGGAGGGGCTGGTCGTGCTCGATATCGCAATGCGCAAGGTCACACCGCGCATCCCGGTGTTTACGATCGACACGGGGTTTTTCTTCAAAGAGACGGTCGAACTAATCCGACAGGTCGAGCAGGAATACGGGGTCGTGGTCGAGCGTCTGCATCCGGAGTTGACGCCCGAGCAGCAGGCGGAACAGCACGGTCCCGAACTGTATCGACGCGAACCGGACAAATGCTGCTACATGCGGAAGGTGCTTCCATTGCAGAAGAAATTGCCAGAGCTCGACGCCCTGATCACGGGGTTGCGTCGGACGCAAGCGGAGAGCCGCAAGGGCGCAAAAATCCTGCAATTGCAGGAGGCGCCCGCCGGGCACCGGTATCTCAAAATCAATCCGCTGGCGGCGTGGGACAAGGAAAAGGTCTGGTGGTACATCATCACTCACCAGCTTCATTATAATCCGTTGCACGACCAGGGATATCCGAGCATTGGTTGCTGGCCGGATTGCTGCACGCGCCCCGTTACCGACGGTGAGGGCGAACGGGCAGGACGCTGGGCGGGGTTGGAGAAAAAGGAGTGCGGACTGCACACGTTCGCCGCTAACATTTGAATTACATGCGCGAGGCTAATCTCCGTGTTTGATTTTCTTCCGCGTCAGGCGAGGGAGGGGGAACATGCTGATTTCCCTCGCACCGTTTGCAGGGAGAAGGTTAGGCTCAGGGGTATTTGAGAAGAAGAGTATGGATCATCTGGACAGGCTGGAGAACCAAAGTATTTTCATCATCCGCGAGGCGTTCAACAAGATCGAGCGCCTGGCCATGCTGTGGAGCGTGGGCAAGGACTCGCAGACGATCCTGTGGCTTGCGCGCAAGGCGTTTTTCGGACATGTGCCGTTTCCGTGCGTGTTCATGGAGACGAGTTTCGACATGCCCGAGTTGGTCGAGTTGCGTGACCGACTGACGAAAGAGTGGAAGCTCAAGCTCGTGGTCGCGCGCAATGACGAGGCACTGGCGCAGGGGATGAACCACACGCGGGGCCGGGTCAATTGCTGCTCGGCCCTGCTCAAAGAGAACCTCCGCAAGATTGTCGACCGCGAGAAATATGGCGGGTTGATCGTCGGCGTAAGACGGGACGAAGACCCGACGCGCGCGAAAGAGCGCTATTTCTCGCCGCGCGACAAGAACATGGAATGGAACGTCGAAGACCAGCCGCCGGAACTGTGGGACCAGTTCAACACGGATCTGGCGGGTGGGACGCATTTGCGGGTTCATCCGCTGCTGCACTGGACGGAGATGAACATTTGGGAGTATGCCGAGCGCGAGAACATCCCCAATGTGCCACTGTACTTCGCCAAGAATGGGAAACGCTATCGCAGCCTCGGATGTGTGCCGTGCACGTTCGCGATCGACTCCAATGCCGACACCTACGAGAAGATCCGCGAAGAACTGCGCACCACCAAACGCAGCGAACGCAGTGTTCGCGCCCAGGACCAGGAAAGCGAAGACGCGTTCGAGAAACTGAGACGCGACGGGTACATGTGAGCCGGGATTTGGCCATGCAGCAGACCAAACAACTGAAAATCGTCATCGTCGGACATGTGGACCACGGGAAGTCTACGCTCGTTGGACGATTGTTCCACGACACGGGTTCGTTACCCGAGGGCAAGTATGAGAAGATCAAGGCGGCATGCGAACGGCGCGGGATGCCCTTCGAGTGGGCATTTCTGATGGACGGTCTGCAGGCGGAGCGCGACCAGAATATCACCATCGATACAGCCCAGATTTGGTTTCGCACGCCGAAGCGCCAATACGTGATTATTGATGCGCCGGGACACAAAGAATTCCTGAAAAACATGGTCACCGGCGCGGCAAGCGCCGAGGCGGCGTTGTTGCTGATTGACGCCGGGGAAGGAGTGCAGGAGCAATCGCGCCGCCACGGATTCCTTCTGTCGTTGCTTGGCGTGCGCCAGGTCGCGGTGCTCGTGAACAAGATGGACCTGCGAAACTACAGCGACAAAGCATTCAAATCGATCGAGGACGAATACCGGGCGTTCCTCAAACAGGTCGGGGTCGAGCCGAAGCTGTTCATCCCGATTGCTGCGGCCAAGGGCGACAACGTGGCAACCAGGTCGGGCAATATGCCCTGGTACAACGGCCCAACGGTGCTGGAAGCACTCGACCGGTTCGAGGTTGCCGAGCCGGCGCAGAATCTGCCGCTACGGTTTCCCATTCAGGATGTTTACCGCTTTGACCACCGCCGGATCCTGGCCGGCCGCGTGGAATCCGGAACGTTGCGGGTCGGCGACAAGATTTTGTTTTCGCCGCGCAACAAGGTCAGCACGGTCAAATCGATCGAGGGCTGGCCTCAGGGGGCACGCCAGACCGCTCACGCGGGAGAATCAGTGGGGATTACATTGACCGAGCAGGTGTTCGTCGAGCGGGGGCAGGTGGGCTCGAGCGAAGAGCATCCTCCCATCGAAGCCGACGTTTTCCAGGCCACGTTCTTCTGGCTGGGACGACAGAATCTCGAGATCGGGCGCAAGATCAAGCTGAAGCTGACCACGGAAGAGGTTGAGTGCCAGATCCAATCGATTGAAAAGCTGATCGATGCGTCGACACTGGCTGAAATCGATGTGAAGTCGCGCCCGTATGTGGCTCGCAACGACGTGGCGGAAGTGACGATCCGCACGAAATCGCCGATCGCGCTCGACAATGCCGACCGGATTGTCAACACGGGCCGCTTTGTGCTGATTGACCGGTATCAAGTGTGCGGCGGTGGAGTGATTTCCAAGGGAGAATATCCCGACCGTCGGCAGGTGCTTTCGGGAGTGAAGAGCCAGAACATTTTCTGGTCGGAAGGCAAGATCACGCGCAAAGCACGCGAACGACGCAACCATCACAAGGGCGCCATCATCTGGCTGACAGGCTTGTCTGGTGCGGGGAAATCAACCGTAGCGACGGAACTGGAGCGCGAACTGTTCGCCATGGGCCTGCACACCTACATCCTTGATGGGGACAATATCCGCCACGGGCTCAGCGCCAATCTTGGTTTCTCGCCGGAAGACCGGACGGAGAACATCCGTCGCGTGGCCGAGGTTGCGAGGCTGCTGATGGACGCGGGCGTGCTGGTCATCACGGCGTTTATTTCACCGTACCGTGACGACCGCCGTTTGGCGCGCTCTCTGGTCGACGAAGGTGAATTCATCGAGGTATTCGTGAGCGCGCCGTTGGAAGTGTGCGAACAGCGCGACCCGAAGGGCCTCTACAAGAAGGCGCGCGCCGGCGAGATCTCCAATTTCACCGGCGTCTCGGCGCCGTACGAGCCGCCCAACAAAGCCGAGATCGTCGTCCATACGGACCAACAGAGCCCGGCCGAATGCGTGGCGCAGATCATTGACTATTTGAAGTTGCAGCACATCGACCAGGATTGGAGTATTTGATCGGCGAGGATTTGCTTCCCACCGGTGCCGTGTTGGGCTAGAGTGCGTTGCACGGAGGATCGGATGGCGAAATCGGGGTCGAAAACCAATCAATCGTTGCAGCCACCGCTGGTTCGGCAATTCTCGGTATTCCTGGAGAACAAGGTCGGCGCCCTGCTCGATCTCACCCGCACCTTGAGCGAATCGAGCGTCCACGTCTGCGGCATTTCCGTCGTGGACACGGCGGACGCGTCCGTGGTGCGGATCGTGGTGGATGATCCGGAGCGCTGCCACGAGGCGCTGGGCAAAGTGGGGATGCCCGTCAACGAATCCAATCTTATTGTGGTCGAATTGCCGCGTGGGCCGGAGAAACTGGACACGGTCTTGCGGTGTCTCGTGGCGGCAGAAGTCAACATTCAGTACACATATTCGTTGATGATCCGCCCGCACGACAACGCGTTGCTGGCGCTGCACTGCGAAGATGCCGACTTTGCCCGGGATGTGTTGTTAAAGGACGGGCACTCGGTCCTCAGCCAGAAAGACATCTCGAGGTAATGACGGACAAACCGGCACCGATCGGCCTGGCCATTGTGATCTGCGACCAGATCATTGAGGACAAGCTTACCGGCAAGAAGTCATTGATCGGGATATTCAACCAGATCGCCGCGCAAACATTTCCCTGCCGTCATCCGCAACTGTGCGTGTATGTCGCGCTGACCGATGGCCGGGGACAATGCGCGGCGCGGATGCGGATCATTCACGACGAGAGTGATGCGGTGGCGGCCGAGGTCAATGGCCAGATTCAATTCCCGGATGCGCATGCGGTTGTGGAATTGAATTTTGGTTTGGTCGGTCTCACGTTTCCGGAACCTGGTGTATACGCGATGGAATTCTATTGCGACGATACGCTTGTGCTCGAACGTCGGTTTCACGTGGTGCATTTCAAACCTCCGCAGGGCCCGCCGCCGTCGGAATTGTAAGAGCGGAATTGTTGTTAGCAGGGCGTGCTCTCGGAGCTACCCGTCTTGGTGGTAACCATTACCGTCACTAGTGATTTCCGCCCGCGAAGAGCCAATTCTGCATTGAATCTGCGGATGGTGTGTGCTTTACTGGCGGCCAGGGTCGAAGCGCAAAGTGGCTGGCGATACACCTGTGCTCGTTTGTCAACGCACGGCAGTCGGGTGGCTGATGAGAAGCGAAGGCGAGGGTCGAACTGTCTTGGGATCGGGTTGTTCATGGCGTGGCGCATTGCGCTGGTTCGCCCGCAGCTGCTTCGTCGTTGCCGTTATTGTTGGATTTCTGCCTTTTGGGGCCAGTGCCCAATACATTGCCAATTTTCAGACCAATATCATCAGCGGGATCACCAGCAACTGGGTCGGCAACGGTTTCTATAACGTCGGGAGCAACACCTTTTCGGATGCCTTGCTCGTGCTCAGCGGCGGCGTGCTCTCCAACGCGAACGGCCTTCTCGGGTACACCGCGACGGCGAGCAACAATTCCGTGGTGGTCGGTGGCACCGGGTCAACATGGCGAAGTGCCACGAATTTGTACGTTGGTTTTTCCGGTTCGGGGAATCGGATCACCCTGACGAATGGAGGCCGGGTATTTGACCAGGCCGGCACGATGGGCTTTACCAACGCCAATGGGAATGGCGCGCTGATTACCGGTTCGAGCTCGATGTGGAGCAACGCGGTATTCCTGTATGTGGGCTACAATGGTGCGGGTAACGAAGTGGTCGTGAGCAACGGGGGGACGCTCTGGGCGGGCACGAGTTACCTCGCCGACGGGGCGCTCAGCAGTAACAACCAGGTGTCCGTCACCGGCACCGGCTCGGTGTGGGCGACCACGAATGCGGTGTACGTCGGCTACAACGGTACTGCCAACGCGGTGCTGGTTTCGGGCGCCGGGCTCGTCAAGGATTTGAGCGTCTATCTCGGCTACTCGGAGACCAGCGGCAGCAACACGGTGGTGGTGTCCGGAGCGGGGTCGGTTTTCAGCAACGCCTTTAACACGTTCCTGGGAGTGGACGGCCCCGACAACCAACTCACTGTCTCCAATGGCGCCTACGCGTTCGACGAGTCGGCCATCATCGGCTTCACCAATTCGAGCTTCGGAAATGTGGCGGTCGTCAGCGACCCGGGGTCGGCCTGGTCGAATACCGTCGCATTGTATGTCGGGTACGAAAGCAGTTTCAATCAGTTGATCGTGAGCAACGGCGCCCGCGTGTTCGGCGCCACCAACTACGTCGCGTGGTTTAGTGTCAGCAGCAACAACAGCGTTTCGGTTGTTGGCACCGGCTCGGTGTGGTCGAGCACAAACTTCCTCTACATTGGTTACGTTGGTTCCTCGAATACGCTCGTCGTCGCCAATGGCGGGCGGACGGCCACCATCGAGACGAGGATTGGGTTCGATCCGCTGAGCACCAACAATGTCGCCATCATCACCGGCAGTGGCGCGGTCATGAGTAACACCCTGAACACGATGGTGGGCTATGGGGGCAACGCCAGCCAGTTGATCATTTCGAACGGCGCCACGGTATACGACTCGGTTGGCTTCCTCGCCTACACGAACCAGAGCGCTCAGGACACGGCGACGGTCACGGGAATCGGCTCGGAGTGGGTGAATACCAACCAGGTCGACGTGGGCAATTTGGGCGCGCTGAACCAACTCTTCGTCGTTAACGGCGGGTTCGTGTACGACGAGAGCATCTACCTCGGTGTTGGCACGGCCAGCAGCAACAACACGGTGGCGGTCAGTGGCGTCGGCTCGATGGTGAGCAACACGTTCAATACATTCCTTGGTTTTCGAGGGTCGGGGAATGTTTTGATCATTTCCAACGGTGCCGGCGTGTTCGATCAAACCAGCTCCATTGGATACACGAATGCCAGCTCCCACAACACGGCCTGGGTGATCGGGACCGGTTCGGTTTGGACCAACACGCTGTTTTCGGCCGTGGGGTACAACGGGTCGTTCAACCAACTTATCGTGTCGAATGGCGGCTCTGTGTGGAGTGGAAATGGCTACATGTCCCTGATCACCGTGGGCAGCAGCAACAACACGGCGACAATCACGGGCGGCGGCTCGGTGTGGTCCACGACCAACGGGCTGTATGTCGGCTATATTGGCTCGTCGAACCAGCTATATGTCCTCGATGGGGGCGCGGCGTACGCGCTGAGCAGTTTTGCGGGATCACTGGCAACCAGCAGTAATGACGTGATTGTTGTCAGCGGCCCCGGCTCGGTGATGAGCAATACGTTTTTCACTTACGTGGGCGATTTGGGCTGGGGAAATCTGCTGGTCATATCCAACGGAGGCACCGTGTTCGACCAGGATGGCATTCTGGCCGACACGACCTCCAGTGACGACAATACCGCGCTGATCGACGGGGCCGGCTCGGTTTGGTCCAACACGCAGTACGTGTACGTCGGTTTATATGGCGGCACGAACCAGATGCGGGTGACGAATGGCGGGGCGGTGTTGGACGAGACCGGCGTCATCGGCTATTCGAATGCGAGCCCGGACAACGTCGTGACGATCAGCGGGCCGGGCTCGACGTGGTCCAATACACTGGCGTTATACCCCGGCTACATGACCGCCAACAACCAACTGATTATTTCCAACGGCGGCACCGTGTTCAGCAGCAATAGCTGGGTGGGCACCTGGCCGGCCGCCAGCAACAACACCGTCATTGTCACGGGGGCCGGCTCACAGTGGCTCAACACCAATGTCTTGTTCCTCGGTTACCAGGGGGCGCGCAACAGCCTGATTATCGAGAACGGCGGCGCGGTGATCGACGGCAACGGCGGGCAGGTCGGCTACTTGCCCGGGGCGAACAGCAACACGGTCCTTGTCACGGGTTCGGGTTCGCTTTGGAGTAACGCCTATAGCGCCGTTGCCGTGAACGAGTTCGGGAGTAGCATCACAGTTTCCAACGGCGGCGCCCTGTACGCCTTTTATGCTCTCGTTGGCACCAATGATTCACTTTCCGTCGTCGGACCGGGCTCCACGGTGAGCAATCCTGCGACGGCAATGTACATCGGCGACGTGGGCCGCAGCAATATTCTCAGCATCACCGCCGGGGGCCTTGTGTACGGCTGTTTCGACTATGTCGGCTACAGCTATGGCACAAACAACCTTGCCGTGGTGTCCGGTGCGGGCTCGTCATGGATCACTACGACGAACCTGGAGATTGGATTGGGCGGTTTCGGCAATCGTCTCGTGGTGAGCAATGGGGGCGTGGTCTTTGGTGGCGCGGCCGGATGTTATCTGGGAGACGGGGACTTTTGGCCCGCCAGCGGCAACAGCGCCCTGGTGAGCGGCACAGGATCGATCTGGAGCAACGCGAGCACTTTCTTCGTGGGCCAGTACAGTTATGGGAACACGCTGGCCATCAGCAACGGCGGCGTGTTGTTCGATACCAACGGCTGGCTCAGCTATGTCATAGCACCTTCCGGACTCAGTTCCAGTAACAACACCGCCACGGTGACAGGCAGTGGCTCCGTTTGGAACAACACGGGCCCGCTGACAATCGGGCAGGGCGGACCGAGCAATCAATTGTTCGTGACGGCCGGCGGACGGGTAATCGCGACAACGGTCTCGTTCGGAGCGAATGTCAACAACCTGCTTCGTCTATCCAACGGAGTCGTCCAGGCGGCAGTGAATGTCGGAGCCGGAAATTCCCTTACGGGATCGGGCACGATCACGGGCAATACGGTCAACTTCGGCACCATCAGCGCGAACATCAACGGGGCCACGCTCACCTTCGCGAATGGGCTGAGCAACCGCGGGTTTCTCGGCAATAGCAGTGGCGGGATCATCGAGGTGTATGGACTATTCTTCAATTCCGGGACCACCAGTTTCACCAACGGCGGGGCCATATTCCATGGGCCGGTACTGTCCGCGCAGGGGACAACGAACAGTTGGAACGTGCCCGCCAACGGACCGTGGGAGCAGGCCACAGATTGGTCGATGGGGGTCGCGCCTTCACCGACGAACGCGGCCATTCTGATTACGAACGCCGTGAGCAAAACGGTAACGGTGTCCTCGAATACGTTCGCGTCCGCCCCTGGCACCGTGACCAATTTTGGGATTACCGTCTCCGGACCCTCGGGATCGACGAATACCCTGGTGATCTCGAACAGCCCGGTCGGAAGCCCGTTCACGGCGGTCACGATGTACATCGCCACAAACGGGATGGCCACCATCACCAACGCGGCGGTCCAGGTCGGCTTGCTCAACGTGGGGACGCTGAACGTCGATGGTGGGTTGCAAGTAGGACCCGGGTCGGTGCTCGACGCTTCGAATGTCGGCACGATGAACGTGGGGTACATCAGCACGGGCGGGTCGATGACCGTCGCGGGCGGGACCGTGCTGTCGGCCGTGACCTTCCTGGACTCCCTCGGCGCCACCGCGATCGTGAGCGGAGCCAGCTCGGTTTGGAGTAACAATACGATGCGGATCTACGGCACGATGATCATCAAAAATGGTGGCTCGGTGGTCACGGCAACGAATGCCACCATCGATACCCTGGCGACCGTGGAGGGGACGGGGTCGGTCTGGTCTGCCTTGGAACTGTACGTGGGCTATGACGGCGACGACAATACCCGGTTGTTCATTACCAACGGTGCCGCCGTTTACAATGCTGTTGGATATTTGGACGAGCTGTTCGGGGAGAGCAATCAAGTGACGGTGAGCGGTAATGGGTCAGTGTGGAATCTGACCTCCGGTCTTTACAGCAACATTAGTAACGAAGGCCTGTTATATATTGGCCTGGATAGCAGTGGCGGCGATGCGTTGAATATCGGGTCGGGCGGGATGGTCATGGCCACATACATCTACCTCGGCGACATCTCTCCCGGGCTACCGGATTTCATCAACATGACCGGGGGCAGCCTGATGGTGGAATCGAATGGATATGAAAATGGCGTGATCAACATCTATAATGGCACGCTGGTGCTCAGTGGCGGCGTGGTTACGGTGAGCAGCCTGGTGCTGGAGACGAACCTGGCGACGGTATCGTTCAATGAGGGAACGTTGAATTCCGCGAACACGCAGGCGACCAACGGTGTGCCGTTTGTCGTAGGCGATGGCGTGGACGAGGCGAACTTTATCCTGCAGGGTGGGGTGCATTCGTTCAACAGCTTGGAAATCAGCAACGCGGCGGTGCTCTCGGGTTGTGGCACCGTGACCGGGCCGGTCCGAGTTGATTCAGGCGGAACGATCCTGTCCGATTGCGGAACGTTGACGTTTACCGGCATCGTCACCAACAACGGCACGATGCGGGCGATCGATGGCGACGCGCTGGAGACGTACGGCACGCTCGTCAACAACGGGATCATCGACATCATCAATGGCGGGGTCACGAATTTCCACGGGGCGTTCATCAATCACGGCACGGTCCTGACGCCTGCCAGCGTCCAGGTTTCCAGCGCCAGCGTGTCCGGGAATGACGTGCTCGTTCAAATCCAGTCGTACGGTGGGCACACGTATCAGTTGCAGGCGAGTCCGACGATGACGCCGACGAACTGGGTGAACGAGGGCGTGTCGCAATCCGGGACGGGCGGGATCTTGACGTTCACCGATTCCGGCGGCGCGACGAATGTACCGGGCCGGTTTTACCGGGTGGGCTGCAGCGCGCCGTGAGGGCGGGGCGGGGCGAGTAAGGCGCAGAAGCGCTTATTTCCATTCGTGTTGTCGTTGGAGTGTGTTAGTGCGAGCTGCACCCCAGCCAGGCGATCCATGTTATCAGCACAGCGAATGGTAGCGCGGATGCCGTCACGCCGCTATAAAAGAGAAGCGGATGTTGAGTGCGTTGATAACTTTGATTCGCTGTAAGGTCGATGCCAAGAACCAGAAGTACCACCGGAAGTACAACCTCAATGGCTTGGAATGGCGGAATATACACGATCGCGAGCCCCAAGCCGGACATCCCTTCATTGCCGAATAACACGACCGCAAGAATGACGGCGAACCACAGGACCATTAGCACGCCGATCACAGCAACGTGGACTCTCAAGTTCACCGAGGTTTTCACGATTCTCCTGTTTCTGTGCGCCGCCAAGGATAGCAGCTCGTCCCGCGGATTTCAATTTTGAGAGACCACCCGGCAGTGTGCGCGCCAACGTGTTGAATGCGGTCAATCAACTGCGCGGGGCCGGGCCGATTCTGGCGGCGCTGGTGAAATCGGGCAAACTGCGGGTCGTGGGCGGGTGCTACGATTTGGAGACGGGCCGGGTGTGGATCGTGGAGTAGGGGGGGCGCCTCTACGAGGCGCGTTTCGAGCACGGCTCATAGAGCCGTGGCTACACCGGCGGAGCTACACCGGCGGGGCGACGCCGGGGTTGCCATCCGCGGGGTTCTACTCTACACTGCCCGGCATGTCGGATCGCTATCCGCGTCGACCGCCGCGCTTGGCGGTCGTCTTCGATGCCCACAAGGACGCTCCCGTTTACTTCGTGAGCTTCTGCACGTACCGCCGCCGTCCCTGGTTGGCGCGCCCCGAACTCCACGAAGCGTTCTGTCAATTCGCGCACCGCGGCTGGCGCGAACGGCAGATAGGGGTGGGTCGGTATGTGTTGATGCCCGAGCACATCCATCTGCTGGTGTGTGGCGGCGCGGACTTCGCCTTGGGCGAATGGGTCAAACTGCTGAAGCAGTGTCTCGGCAAAGCGATTTGCGCGTCTCGAAAGGGCACGCCTCACAGAGGCGTGGCTACACCCCGCGAACGTCTGTGGCAGGAAGGTTTCTTTGATCGTCTGATACGACGCGACGAAAAGCTCGCGGACGTCTGGGAGTATCTCTGCCGGAATCCTTTGACGGCCGGTCTGAGTACCACGCCGGCGGATTGGCCCTATCAAGGCGAAATCGTTCCGGTTGACCGTGCGTAGCTGCGGGGGCGTCTGCGGATGAACGGCTTGAGGGGGCGCGCCTCACAGAGGCGCGGCTGCACCTGGCACGCCTCATAGAGGCGTGGCTACACCGGGCGCGGCTGCACCAGGGTTTGGAACCTTGACAAATGGGGCTAAAGGGGGCATGCTGGTTGACGATATAGATACTGCTATGGATAGCGCAAGGCACAGCACATTGAACGTTTCCCGCGCGACGCTGGTTGGCGTCGTGGTGGTCGTGCTGGTGCGTGTCGGCGCGCCGTAGCGGGAACGAAACGAGAATTTCAACCCCCGTCGGCGCGAGCCGGCGGGGGTTGCGCTTTTCCAGGCTCCCAGCTCTCGCCGGTCGTCCCGGGGAAACAACCAGAGGGACAAACGACCATGATCAGAAGAACCGGCGCAGAAATCATCATCCGCTTGTTGGAACGTCAGGGGATCCGCATCATCAGCGGAATCCCCGGCGGCGCGAATTTGCCGATGTACGACGCCTTGTCGCGGAGTCGGGCGATTCGGCACGTGCTGGCGCGGCACGAACAGGGGGCGGGATTCATCGCGCAGGGCATGGCGCGGGTCACGGGCACGCCACAGGTCTGTTTTGCGACATCGGGGCCGGGCGCCACGAACGTCCTGACGGCAGTGGCGGACGCCAAGCTCGATTCGATTCCGATGGTGTGCATCACGGGACAGGTCCCGAGCACATTGATCGGGACGGATGCGTTTCAGGAGGTTGATACGTACGGCATGAGCATGCCCGTGACGAAGCATAATTTCCTCGTCAAATCGGCGGCTGCGCTGCTCGACGTGATTCCCGAGGCGTTTCGGATTGCGGCGTCGGGTCGGCCCGGGCCGGTGCTGGTTGATGTCACGAAGGACGCGCAGACCGGGACGGCGGAATTTGAATCGTGGCCGGAACCGGGTCGGCGCGATGAGCCTCCGCATTTGTGTGAGGCTGACATCCAACGGGCAGCGGCGATGATCAACGCGGCGCGGAAGCCGGTGTTGTATCTCGGCGGCGGAGTGATTCATGCTGATGCGGGGCGGTGGGCGACGGAACTGGCGGAGAAGGCGGGGTTGCCGACGACGATGACATTGATGGCATTGGGAGCGATGGCGACGGATCATCCGTTGTCGCTCGGGATGCTCGGCATGCACGCGGCGCGGTACACGAACATGGTGCTGGAGGAATGTGATCTGCTCATCGCGGCGGGCGCGAGATTTGATGACCGCGCCACGGGCAAGGTCGCGCAATTCTGTCCGCACGCGGGAATCATTCACATTGATATTGACGCGAGCGAACTGGGCAAGATCAAGACGCCGCACGTGGCGATCCATGGCGACGTCGGCGCGGCATTGGCGGCATTGTTGCCATTGGTCGAGCAGAACGCGCGGCCGACATGGTTGGGATGCGTGGCAGAGCTGAGACAGAGATTTCCGTTACAGACGACGGGCATCGATGATCCGCGGACGCCGTACGGGTTGATTGCGCAGGTCGCCGAGTTGGCCGGTGGAGACGCGATCATTTCGACGGATGTCGGCCAGCATCAGATGTGGACGGCGCAGGCCTATCCGTTTCGGCGGTCGCGTCAATGGCTCACGTCGGGCGGGTTGGGGACGATGGGGTTTGGGTTGCCGGCGGCGATTGGGGCGGCGTTGGCGAGGCCGGAGCGCACGGTCGTGTGCTTCAGCGGTGACGGCAGTTTGTTGATGAACTGCCAGGAGTTGGCAACGGCGGCTGAAGAAAACGTCAATGTGAAGATTGTGTTGTTCAACAACAATTCGCTGGGACTGGTGCATCAGCAGCAGGATTTGTTTTATGGGAAACGATTGTTTGCGTCGGATTACCGCGCGCGTGTTGATTTTGTTGGGTTGGCGAGAAGCCTGGGCGTGAAGGCGTATGATCTGGCGGATGATGAGGACCCGCGGGGGACGCTGTCGACGGCGTTGGGCGAGCGCGGTCCGTGCTTGATCCATGCGCTGATCGATGCGGAGGAGAAGGTGTACCCGATGGTGCCGCCCGGCGCGGCGAACCGGGATATGATCGGACACGACAACACGAATGACGCGAACTCCGATGGACGACATCGCGAGCGCAAGCGTCCGACGCGAATGGCGCGAACAGGAGCAGAGGCGGCGGTGTAAGGTTGCGAAGAGATTCGGACGGCAACCAAAGGACAACCTGGGGAGGGAGTTCCTCCCCGAGTTTTCCTTTGGAGACCTTTCTGTGCCCACGATGAGGGGTTTTCACCACCCCTCAACGGGCTTCTTTTCGTCAGGCTCGGTTCGGCGAGCTCGCGGCGGCAGGCAGGCTTCCGCAGGCCCTCCGGACTGGCGGTGCGGGTGGGGTTGGGGGAGGCTGGGAGGAGCGTGGGAAGGGCGGTCGATGGAGGTGGGGCCGGGCAGCGGGAAAAAATTCTCGACGCTACAAAGTTTTGAGGAGGTCGGTGAGTTCGTCGCGGGGGCCGTCGTGATGCTGGGTGATGGCGAGTTGGAGCGCGTGTTCGAAGACGGGTTTGGCTTCGGAGGAGCGATCGAGGGCCACGAGGCATTTGCCGAGTTGGATATGCGCGACCATCCAATCCGGCTTCGCGCCGCAGAGCGCGTGGAGATGTTCGATGGCATTCGCGAACTCGCCGGCATCGCAATATGCCTGGGCGAGATTGAAACGGGACAGGTCGTTGTTGGGGAATCGCTGCCAAAGTTCGAGCGCTCTGGCGATTCGGTCGTTGCTCATCGCAGCTCTTCTAGCTAGGCTGGCGCGGCGTGGAAAGCAAATTCTACCAGGCCGACGAGCATCGCGCGGAGAAGGTGCACGAGTTGTTTGCGACGATTGCGCGCCGGTACGACCTGCTCAACGACATCATGAGCGCGGGGTTGCATCGGCGGTGGAAACAGCGGCTGGTAGAATTGGCACGAACAGAACCGGAGAGCAAAGAGCGGAGGGAAGTGCTCGATTTGTGCTGCGGGACCGGGGACATTGCACGGCGGTTCGCGATCGACAGTGCGGAAGTTATCGGCGCGGATTTTACGGAAGAGATGTTGCGAGTGGCGCGGGCGCTGGGAGGGCGGACGCAGAGGGTGGGCTGGGTGCGGGCGGATGCGCTGCAATTGCCGTTTCCCGACAGGTCGTTCGACGTGGTCAGCGTGGGATATGGCCTGCGGAACCTGGCGGACATCGAGCGAGGACTGCGTGAAATCCTGCGCGTGCTGAAGCCGGGCGGCAGATTCCTGTCGCTCGATTTTGGGAAGCCGGAATCGAAGCTGTTTCGCGGAATATACTTCGGCTACCTGCGAACCGTGTTACCGGTTCTGGGGCACCTTTTCTGCGACGACCCGGACACATACGGTTATATCCTCGCCTCGTTGCACAATTACCCGGCGCAACGGGGGATCAAGGAACTGATGGAATCGATTGGCTATCGCGAGTGCGGCTTTGAGGAGTTTTGTCTCGGGTCGATGGCCATCAATTACGGCGTGAAGCCGGAATGAGCGGCCTGGCCCGTTCGCGCTACTTCTCCGTATCGACGTGGAAGATGGTTTTCTGTTTGTAGGTCTCTCCGGGGCGGAGAATGACGGACGGGAAAGAGGGCTGGTTGACCGTGTCGGGAAAGTGTTGGGCCTCGAGACAGAATCCGCCGTATTGGGGATAGGCCGCGCCGCGCTTGCCCGCGATGGAGCCATTGAGGAAATTCCCCGTGTAGAACTGCACGCTGGGTTCGGTTGTGTGGACTTCGAGGACGCGGCCCGATTGCGGATCGCGCACGTGCGCGGCGAGTTTGAGTTTCTCGGCGTTGCCGTCCAACACATAGGCGTGATCGTAGCCGACCGGGTCACCTTTGATCTGGCCAATTCGTTGTCCGATACGTGCGGGCCTGGTGAAATCCATCGGAGTGCCTGTCACGGTTTTGATCTCGCCTGTGGGGATTAGCGTGTCGTCCACGGGCACGAACTTCGCAGCGGCGATCATGATCTCGTGATCGAGGATGTTTCCTGAGCCGGCGAGGTTGAAGTAGGTGTGATTTGTCAGGTTGACCGGCGTAGGCTTGTCGGTGGTGGCTGTGTAATCGATGACCAGTTTATTGTCGTGGGTCAGTGTGTAGACGATTGCCACATCCAACTTGCCGGGATACCCCTCTTCGCCATCGGCACTCTGATAGCCGAACCTGACGGACGGACTCTTGGTGTCGTCCGCTTCCGCCCGCCACCAGGCTTTGTCAAAGCCTTTGAGTCCGCCATGCAGATGATGCGGGCCATTGTTGGTGACAAGGTGATATTCCCGGCCATCGAGATGAAATCGGCCATGAGCGATGCGGTTGGCGCAGCGCCCGACGGTGCAGCCGAAGTAGGGACTGTTTCGACTGATATAGGCGTCGAGGTTGTCGAATCCCAACGTGATATCACCAAGGTGGCCGTGCCGGTCGTGGGTTTCGAGCGCGACGAGAGTAGCGCCGTAGTTCATCACGGAGGCAGTGACACCGTTCTCATTGCGGAGCGAAAAAAGGGTCACTGCGGAACCATCCGACAATCTACCGAAAGTTGTTGTGTACAGGCTCATAATCCCTTGGAAACAGCCACGCCGTCCACGACGTTGCAAACATGGACGGCATACTTGCCGGCGAGTTCAGGATAACGGCGTGGATAGGCATTGTCCACAGCGGTCGTGAGTGCGTCGACACTGTCGGCGCGCACGATCGCGCCGGCCGCGCCCTTGTCGCCACCGCCGAGCATACGTTCGCCGAGCACACCGGGAACGGTGCGGGCAATGTCACACATGGCTTCGAGTTCGGGACCGGAGATTTGGTAATCGTCACGGAGTCCGAAACCATCCTGGCGAAAGATCGCGCCCACGGTTTCCACGTCCCCCGCTTTCCATGCGTCGAGCATCTGATCGAAACGTTGCTGGGCGTGGAAGATGTAGTTAAGGCGGGCACACAAGTGCGGATGAGAGTCGCCGTACTTCGCCATGACGCGATCGTACAACTTTTGGTCCCGAATATCGGCGAGATGGGCGAACCCGAAATCTTTGCCGGCCAGGGCAACGAGCTCATCACATTCCGCACGGCGAATCTTGTAGGTGGATTTCTCGAGCCCGGGCCGCACCGTGCCGGTATCGAGGCTGACGAAGCGGAAGTCGATGGTGTGATGACCGAGGGACACATGACGAACGCTTCCATTCTTCGGGCTGTAATGCGTGCCCATCCCGGCGCGGGCAAAATAGATCATGATCTGGTCGAGCTTCCCGCACGGCGAGCCGACATAGTCATTCTCGACGGCCTGAGCCATGTCGACGATTTTCATCCCGGCAGGGAGCGCGATGTCATTTGCATCGAGGAATGTGAGCAGCAGGTTGATCGAGAGCGATGCGGAGCGGGACATGCCGCCGCCGGGGATATTGCTATGGAGCACGGCGTCGAATCCGTGGATGGGACGGAAGCCTTCGCGGCGCAGGATGTAGTCAACTCCATAAGGGAAACGGGCCCAGGTATCAGCGATCGTCGGTGATTTTGGCGAGGGCACATGACCGAGCTGAAACTCGATGAACCCATCGTCCGGAAAGTTGGCGCTGAAGAGGCGGACGCGGTCAGTGCCGTTTGGTTTGGCGGCGAGCCAGAGGAACCGGTCCGTGCCGACGCCAAACAGGTCGGTGCCATTGTAATCGCCGTGCTCGACCCCGAGGCAGAACCGCGACGATGTTCGACGAATCAGACCGCCGCGAACGTTGAGTTTGGCGTTCGCCGCAGCTTGAGCGAGGACATCTCGAGCGTGAAGATCGGGGTCGGCAGTCTTCATTATCCCTTTCGTGTGCTGGCAGGCTACCATACACCGTGCATCTGGTCGAGCGTCGCGGACGGAATCGACCGGATTGGAAGATTTTGCTTGATGAATCAGGGTCCTCAGAGGAGAATTTGGTCAAGATAATTCTTCCGACGGCGGAAGAGCAAGTGCTAGGTCGGGTTTCCAACGCGGAGGCTTTCAATTGAATGCGATGAGACTGCTGAAGAGCGTCGGTGTGGCGACTGTGATTGTGCTGATGGCGGGCTGCTCGGAAAGCAAGCCCGAGGCCGATACCGCGTTGGAGCGTCAGAAACCGGGACCCGGGAGCAAGGTTGTGATTCGCGGGTCCAACACGTTCGGGGAAGAACTGGGGCCGCGTCTGATTGCCGAATACAGGAAGGATCATCCCGCCACCGATTTTGACCTGATGCCGAAAGCGACGGGGTATGGCATGGCGGCGCTGATTGCCGGGCAGTGTGACATTGCCGGAGCCTCCCGGATGCCCAGCGTAGATGAGTTGGAAGTCGCCAAGATGAAGCAGGTCGAGTTGAATGATTATGTGGTCGGCGCGTACGGCGTAGCCGTGGTAGTGAACGGCAACAATCCGGTCGGGACGCTGACGACGAATCAGGTGCGAGACATTTTTACCGGTGTGATCCTGAACTGGAAGGACGTGGGTGGGGCCGATGCGCCGATCCATTTGTATGTTCGCGACCCGGTTTCGGGTACATACTTGGGCTTTCGCGAATTGGCCATGGAGAACAAGCCCTACGGCCAGCCAGAGAAGTTGTTTACCAACTACGACGGGATCGTGCAGGCGGTCGGTGGAGATCCGGACGGGATCGGCTATTCCAGTTTGGGGTTGGACAAGAGCGGCGGGGTCAAACCCGTGTCCATCGGCGGGGTCCAACCAGGCGTGGACACCGTGAACAAGCACGAATACCCTTACGCCCGCACCATCCACTTGTACACCACCAAGGGCGACGAGGCTGTCCCAGCCCATGATTTCATTGAGTTTGTGGAATCGCCGAAGGGTCAGGAAGTTGTCCAGCAGGTGGGGTTCGTGCCGCATTCCTGAGGTGGTTGACGCCCTGAGGAGCGGTTTGGTCTTCACGCAGACCTTCAAGTAGGAAGCTCCGGCAACAGCATGTTGATCGCCCTGTGAGGCGTGGATCTTCTCACCCCCCGTCCACTTGAGTTCCGGTGCTGAAGGCTTCATTTAAAAGTCATCGCCTCTCGCGTCGCCGGCGAATCAGTTCTGTACCGATGCGGGAATTGTGTTGGCGAAACGGGGACAGAGCGTGAACATTGGAGGATGAAACGCTACGGAACCGTGATCGGCGTCAGGCGGGAAAAGATCGAGGAATACAAGGCATTGCATGCGGCCGTGTGGCCGGATGTGCTGGAGATGATTCTGCAGTGTCACATTCAAAATTACTCGATTTACCTGCGGCAACTCGACGACGGCGGATTCTATTTGTTCAGCTATTTCGAATACACGGGTCAGGATTTCGCGGCAGATATGGCGCGGATGGCTGCCGACCCCGTGACGCAGCGGTGGTGGTCGCTGTGCGAACCCTGTCAGCAACCGTTGAGCGATCGCTTGCCGGGCGAATGGTGGGCGAGCATGGAAGAAGTGTTTCACACGGATTGAGGTTCCAAACGCCCATGCGATGAACACGGAGGGAGTGCCGATTCCTTTTTCGGTGCATCGCACGCACTATCTTGCTACTCTTTGATGCACTGTCGATCAGCCGTTGGCCGACGAGTGGTTGCAGGCAATCGCCCGCATTGGCCTGCAACCTTGCGGACAAGGGGTAGACCGGCAACGTGTGAATCATATTCGATTAACAACCAACTCAATCAGGAGGCTGCTTCTGTGAAACGCATCGCAATCCTGCTGACCGCATTGGTTCTGGCAAGTTTATCGTTGGCCGCCGACATCAATCTGGGAGTCATTCCGAAGAGCACCGGAGGCGAGTTTTGGGAGACGGTCGAGAGGGGAGCGCGACAGGCCGCCAAGGACCAGGGCGTGAACATTCGCTGGGAGGGCACGGTCACCGAAACGGAAATCGCCGAACAGAACAAGATCATTGAGAACATGGTCAATCTCGGTGTGAACGGGATCGCACTGGCGCCGTTGAACAAGACCGCGATGCGCAAGGAGGTGGAGAATGCCGTAAAGGCCGGCATACCCGTTGTCGTGTTTGACTCGGCAGTGGATGGCACGGCGCAATCGAGCTTCGTGGCGACCGATAGCCGTGCCGCGGGCGCGCTGGGTGGGAAATACATGGTCGAGCTGCTCGGGAACAAACCGGCCCGCGTGATGTGTATGCGGTTTGTGCAGGGAACGGGCAGCACCGAGGCGCGCGCCGCCGGTTTCATCGATACGGTGAAGGCCGCCGGATACACCGTGGTGGCGGACCCGTATCCGGACACGGGCACCGTGGAAGGGTGCAAGACCGCAGCGGCAAACACGTTGGAGAAATTTGTGAAGAACGGCCAGCTCGAGCTCGACGGTGTTTTTGCGGCGAACCTGTATGCATCGGTCGGAGTCGAATCGGCGTTGGAAGATCTGCGCAAGAGCGGGGTGAAGACGTCCGTCAAGGTCGTCGGGTTTGACACCTCGAAGAAGCTCGTCGAAGACGTGCAATCGGGCAGCATCGACGCGTTGGTTGCGCAGGATCCGTATCGCATGGGGTATCTCACTGTCGAGACGCTGGTCAAGGTCGTGAAAGGTGAGAAGGTTCCCGCCGTCACCGACACGGGCGCGAAACTCGTGACGCGGAAGGGCCTCGAGAGCGATCCGGCCATCCGCAAGCTCGTCGGTTTGGAATGAGCGACGTGGCACAGGCCGCCGTGAAGCCCGGCGTCGCCCGCCTCGAGATGCGGGGGATTCGCAAGAGCTTTGGCGCGACCCATGCCCTGAAGGGCGTCAGCCTTTCCGTCGCACCGGGCGAAGTTGTGGCGTTGGTCGGCGAAAACGGCGCCGGCAAGAGCACGCTGATGAAGGTGTTGTCCGGCGCGCATGTGCCGGATGAGGGCCAAATGTTCCTCGACGGCACAGAGTACGCGCCCCGCGATCCCTTGCACGCGCGGGCCTTGGGTGTGGCGATGATTTATCAGGAGTTGGCGCTCGCCCCGCATCTGTCGGTGATGGAGAACATCCTGCTCGGTATCGAGCCTCATCGTGGACCGTTGATGAACTGGCCCGAAATGCGGACGCGAGCCGGACAGGCGCTGGCGCAGGTGGGAATGGACGATGTCGATGTGGCCGTGCCGGTGCGGTCGTTGTCGATCGCACAGCAGCAGTTGGTGGAAATCGCGCGGGCGGTCGCTTGCGAGTGCCGGGTGTTGGTCCTGGACGAGCCGACCAGTTCACTGACGCAACACGACATTGAGAAACTGTTCGCGCTGATCCGGCGGCTTGTGACGCGCGGCATTTCCGTCGTGTACATCTCTCACGTTTTGGAAGAAGTGCAGGAAATCTCCACGCGCTTTGTCGTGCTGCGGGACGGCGAATCGGTTGGATCGGGTGGGACGGAAGGGACTCCGGTGGAACGTATCATCGCGCTGATGGTCGGGCGCGATGTCGGAGAATTATATCCGCGCTCAGCGCGTTCGCCGGGTGAGATCCTTCTGGAGATCAAGGATCTGGCCGGTATCGGCAAACCCTTGCAGGCATCGCTGCAATTGCGGCGTGGTGAAGTTTTGGGGATTGCCGGATTGGTCGGGGCGGGGAGGACGGAATTGCTGCGGGCGATCTTCGGCCTCGATCCGGTCCGCAACGGCGAGATTCGCGTGGCGCAGTATTCCGGTCCCGCGACGCCGAACCGCCGGTGGGCGCAACGGGTCGGTATGGTCAGTGAGGACCGCAAGACCCAGGGTCTGGCGTTGGGGTTGAGCATTGCGGACAATATCACCCTGCCGCGGCTGGAAGGATTCGGGCCGTGGCCTATCGTATTTCCTTCGCGGCAGCGACAAGCCTGCAGGCCGTGGATTGAGAAAATCCCGATCAAATGCGCCGGGGCATCGCAACGCGTGGTGACGCTCTCGGGCGGGAACCAGCAGAAGGTTGCCATCGCGCGATTGTTGCATGCCGACGTCGATGTGCTGCTGTTGGACGAGCCGACCCGCGGAATCGACGTGGGATCCAAAGCGCAGATTTACCAGTTGATCGACGAATTGGCCCGCCGGGGCAGGGCGATCCTCATGGTCAGCAGTTATCTGCCCGAGTTGCTGGGCGTGTGCGATCGCATCGCCGTGATGTCCCGCGGACGGCTGAGCGAGACGCGCGCGCGAACCGATTGGGACGAACATCAATTGATGGCAACGGCGACGGGCCAGGAGAATCGATGAACGCAGAGTCGTCCAACACGCGGAGCTTCCGCCTTCCGAAGGGCTGGATCGACATTGGCGGGCGACTGATCGCGCTGCTGGTGGTGTTCGTGTTTTTCGCTTCCATGATTCCCGATGGCAGATTTTACGGACTGCGCAACCTGGAGAATCTCCTCCGGCAAAGCGCGGTGTACGGGACGGCCGGCCTCGGCATGACGCTGGTGATTATCACCGCGGGGATCGATCTGTCCGTGGGTTCCATGATCGCGTTATCGGTGGTCACGGTGGCGTGGGTGCTGAACATTGGCGCGGGCGCCGAGGCGGCGACGGTGGGCGGCAATGAGGCAGCGTATTTTATTACGCAGCATCCGGTCCTCGCGCCGATCGCGGCGTGCGCGGCGGCGATTCTCATCGCCACACTGGCGGGACTGGTCAACGGCTCACTGATTGTATGGATGAGGCTCGTACCGTTCATCGTGACGTTGGGAACAATGGGCGTGTTTCGCGGGCTGGCGAAAGGCATCGCTCATGAGCGCGACATTTATCCACCGGACGCGGGTTGGGTCGGGCGGATCATGGATCCGGTACTAACGGCGAAGACGGGGAGCTGGATGCTGTTGCCAACGGGTGTTTGGATTCTGATCGCCGGCGTGGTGGTGACATCGTTCCTGTTGGGCTATACACGCCTCGGGCGGCACATCTACGCCGTTGGCTCGAATGAGGAGACGGCATGGCTGTGCGGCGTGAAGGTGGGACGGGTCAAATTAATCGTGTATTCGTTGTGCGGGTTCTTCTGTGGATTGGCCGGACTGATGCAATTCTCGTACATCGGCATCGGCCAGCCCACGACAGGAGACAAATACGAGTTATTTGCGATTGCCGCGGTGATCATCGGCGGCGCGAGCTTCAATGGCGGCGAAGGATCGGCATTTGGGACGTTGATCGGTGCGCTGACCATCACGGTGCTGTACGCCGGCGGCCAGCAGATGGGCTGGTCGAAATGGGTGCAGGAAATGGTCATCGGCGCGATCATCATTATTGCGGTTGCGCTGGATCGCCTGCGTCATCTTCGATGGAAATCCACAAATTGAGGAAAGGATTGCGATGCCAAGCACAAACCTGAAAGTGAATCGACCGCGTAACCGACTGATTGGCGAGAACCCGAGAATTGGGATTCGCCCGACGATTGACGGACGGCTCGGGGGGGTGCGTGAGTCGCTGGAAGAGCAAACCATGGGGATGGCCAAGAGTGTGGCCAAACTGATATCGGAGAGATTGCGGCACGCGGATGGCACGAAGGTGGAATGCGTGATCGCGGACCGTTGTATCGGAGGGATCGCCGAGGCGGCGATGTGCGCCGGGAAATCCTCGCGCAACGGCGTGGGCGCGTCAATCACTGTGACACCCTGTTGATGTTATGGCTCGGAGACGATGGAGATGAATCCGCTGATCCCAAAAGCAGTCTGGGGATTCAACGGCACGGAACGTGCCGGCGCGGCGTACCTGGCAGCAGTTGGCGCGGGTCACAATCAGAAGGGGTATCCCGTCTTCAACATTTACGGGCGCGACGTGCGCGACAGCAACGATCCGGCGATTCCCGAGGACGTCGAGCAGAAGTTGCTGCAGTTCGCGCGCGCGAGCCTGACGGTGGCCACAATGCTGCGGATTCCGGTGTATATGCACAATGTCGACGAGGCGCGGATCTTTCGGCCGAGCGTGTGGACGGAGTTCGGCACCGGTGGGCTCGAAGCCGCCGATTTTGCCGCATGCCGGAACTTTGGCGCGTTGTACGGCAAATACTAGCGGGTGGCTTCCGGGCTGGCGGGCGACTTGCTAAGGGATGGTACGGCTGTCATAATGAGCCTCGGGAAACGAGCGGGAAACATCCGGATCCGCACTTTCATGAGCATTGCTGGGGAGAGGTGGCAGAGTGGTCGAATGCGGCGGTCTTGAAAACCGTTAGGCGCGTTAGCGTCTCGGGGGTTCGAATCCCTCCCTCTCCGCCATTCGGCGGACGAGTCCGCCAGCCTGCTCTGCCAGATTCGATGTGCGTCTTTATTCCCGATCCGCTTGAAGGTTAACCAGAAAACTTTGGCGTGGGTGGCGCTGGCGGTCTTTGCCGGCACAATGTGGCTGCATTGGCCCAGTGTGCGGGGCGGCTTCCTGAGTCGGATGGACGACGATGAGTACCTGCATCAGTCGATTCGGTGGAACGGGCTGACGTGGGGCGCGGTGAAGTGGGCGTTCACGACCACGGAGCCCTATTACCATCCGCTGCCGCGATTGTCGCACGTAGTGGACTACCAGATTTGGGGCCGGAACGCGGCGGGACATCACGCGACGAGTGTTGTTCTGCACGCGCTCAATGCAGCGCTGGTGTTCGGGTTCTTATGGACCCTGCTCGGGGCGACGCGCCTGGGCGATGGCGAACGACTGGCGCTGGCTCTGGGAGTCTCGTTGGTGTTTGCCGCGCATCCGTTGCAGGTGGAGACGGTTTCATGGATTTCGGCGCGGTCGCAGTTGCTTTCGACGGCGTTCGGGATTGGATGCGCGTGGGCATACTGCGCGAGGCGAAGCCGGTGGACGGTATGGGCGTTGTTCGCGGCGGCGATACTCAGCAAGCCGACAGCTGTGTCATTTCTGTTCGTGATTCTGGCGATTGACTATTTCCCGCTGCGGCGGCTCGAGCGGATTGGCTGGAAGCGAGTGCTGGGAGAGAAGGTCGTCATGATCGCGATAGCAGCCGCGATATCGACAGTGACCATTCTCACCGAATCGAGCACCGGCGGAATGATCGAGCCGCTCCAGGCTGTCCATTCGCTGCAACGCGTGTATCTCACGGTGCAGAGTCTGACATTCTACCCGTGGAAGCTGGTGTGGCCGACCGGGCTGTCCCCGTATTATCCGTTGGGAGTGGGGTTCTCATTGCAGCCGATGTGGGTGACGGTGTCGGCGCTCGCCGTGGCAGGCGTGACGATCGCGAGTATCTGGTACCGGAAACGCGCGCCAGCCGTGGTCGCAGGTTGGGGCGCTTACGTGATGATGGTGTTGCCTGTTTCGGGACTGGTGCAACGAGGATGGCAGGCGGCGGCGGACCGTTATGCGTATGCCGCCGCACTGCCGCTTCTCCTGCTTGCCGGCGGGGCGATCATCTGGTTGTGGCGGCGTGCGGCGATAAAGGGAAGAGCGGTGCTGGTCTGTGTATTAACGGGTGAGCTTGCTTTTCTCGGAACCTGCACGCGCGCGCGGACGTTGGTGTGGCGCAATGACGAAACCTTGTGGCGGAGTGTGCAAGCGCAGTATCCGAATTCGGTTCAAGCCAGCGAGATGCTGGCGCAGACGATGTTGAATGAGGGCCGCGTGGTCGAGGGAATCGACTACGCGAGGCGCGCGGTCGATTTCGCACCTGAGATGGCGGAGACCCACATGAATCTCGGGATCGCCCTGACCCGGGCGAATCGGATCCCCGAGGCCATCGAAGAGTTGGATCGGGCGCTGGAGATCAAGCCGGACCTGGCGGCCGCGCACCATAATTTGGCGCTGGCGCTTTTGCAGCAGGGACGAGTGCCGGAAGCGACGGCGCATTGGGAGCAAGCAGTGAAATTGAAGCCCGATTATGCCGAGGCGCTGTGCCATCTGGGGATCGTGTTGGAGAAGTCGGGGCGGTTCGACGAGGCCGCCGGGCGTTTCGAGCAGGCGCTGCACATACGGCCCGACTACGCCGAGGCGCACTACAATTTGGGCGTGACGCTGGTTCGCGTGGGCCGCGTGGCGGAGGCGATGGCGGAATGGGAGGAGGCATTGCGTCTGCAGCCTGATTCCGCCGAAGCGCACACCAATCTGGGTGTCGCGCTCGAGCAGGCCGGGAAGCTCGAGGAGGCGCGGGCGCATTACGAAGAGGCGTTGCGGATCGAGCCGGATCTGATTCAGGCGCGCTACAATTTGGGAGTTGTGCTGTCGCGACTGGGCCGGGTCCCGGAAGCGATCGAGCAGTACGAGCTGGTATTGAAAGAGCAACCAGATTTCATGCCAGCGAGAGCTGCGCTGTTGCGATTGCGAACCAGCCACCCATCTGATTAACTAATCCGCGTGAAGATTGGCCGCACAACGTTACTGGGGACGGCAGTGGCAATTTTCGTGGCGACGGCGTGGTTGTATTGGCCGAGCGTGCGGGGCGGGTTTCTGACTCGGATGGACGATGATGAGTATCTGCGTCAGTCGATCCGCTGGAACGGGTTGACGTGGGGCGCGGTGAAATGGGCGTTCACAGCAACCGAACCTTATTACCACCCGCTGCCGCGATTGTCGCACGTGTTGGATTACCAGATCTGGGGCCGGGACGCGACGGGACATCACGCCACGAGCGTGGTGTTGCATGCGCTGAATGCGGCGCTGGTGTTCGGATTTCTGTGGACACTGCTGGGACACGCCGAACTGACGGACAGAGAACGATTCCTGGTGGCGTGTGGAGTGGCGGCGGTGTTCGCCATTCATCCATTCCAAACCGAATCGGTGGCGTGGATGTCGGGACGGACGCAACTCATGTGCACGACATTGGGGGTCGGGTGCATGTGGGTCTATGTGGCCGGCGCGCGACGGTGGGTTGTGTGGGGGTTGTACGTCGGGGCGCTGTTGTGCAAGCCGATGGCCGTGGCATTTCCATTTGTAATGCTGGCCATCGATTATTTTCCGCTGCGGCGAAATCAGAAAGTGGGTTGGCTACGTCTGCTGCAGGAAAAGGCGGTCCTGATTGGTCTGGTCATCGTGGCGGCAGCGGCCACGGTAGTCACTGAGTTGAGGCCGGGCGGATTAATGGTGTCACTGGAAGCCGTTTCGCCGGTGCAACGGGTGTTTCTTCTGTTTCAAAGCCTGACATTTTACCCATGGAGGCTGATTTGTCCGGTTGGGTTCTCGCCGTTTTATCCGTTGAGTCCGGGATTGCAGGCAGGTTGGTGGACAGTGGTGGTCCCGATGTTGAGCGTCGCGGTGGTCACAGGCGTGGCGGTATGGTATCGGCTGCGGATACCAGTCCTTGCGGCGTCGTGGGCGGCCTATGTAATGCTGGTGCTGCCGGTCTCGGGGTTGACGCAAACAGGGATGGCCGGTGTGGCGTTGCGATATGCGTATGTGGCGATGTTGCCCCTGCTGCTGGCGATGGCCGCGGGGGTGGTGTGGTTGTGGCGGAGATCGGCGACGATCGGGCACGCCGGGTTGTCGGGGTTGCTGGTGTGCGAGCTGTGCGTTTTTGGACTGCAGACGCGCATGTTGATTCCGACCTGGCATGACAACGAGACGTTGTGGCAGACGGCGATCGCGAGGTACCCGGACGCAGCCGTTCCCAATCGGGTTCTCTCGATGATATACCTGGCCCAACGTCGGCCATTGAAGGCGCTGGACTATGCGCGGCGGTATGCGGCGATTTTTCCGAAGCAATGCGAGTCCCACAATAATCTCGGATCGGTGCTGGCCACATTGGGCCGATTTGACGAAGCCATTGCGGAATTCCAGGAGGCCTTGCGGCTACAGCCGGACTACGCCGACGCGCACAATAACCTGGGCAATGCCCTGTTGCATGAAGGGAAAGTGGACGAGGCAATGCAGCATTACGAAGAGGCGGTAAAGATCACGCCGGGCTCGCCCGAAGCGCAGTATGATCTGGGGGTGGTTTTGGAGCGGATGGGACGCGCGGCGGAAGCGGCGCAGCATTACCAGATCGCCTTGAGGTTGAGGCCGGATTTGGTGCCTGCTCGAAATGCGCTTGCTCGGCTACAGGCCAGTCAATAGAAAGGCTTGGGGGCAATGGTGGGAATGGCTGTAACCGCGGGACAGGATCAAGCGTCATTGATTGTATCCAGTGCGATATACCAAGGGGACAGGAAATTGTGTTTGCACCATATCGTGCTAGAATCACCCGTTAAGAATTTGAAGCGAGCAAGATGATCAGTATGGAGGCAGATTGGGATATGAGGATTTCACGCTTTTTGCTGGGGGTACTTGTAGTGATGTGCGTCGGGAGTACAAACCGGGCGAACGCGGATACGCTTAAAACATTGCACGGGTTTACCGGTAGCGCTGACGGAGCACAGCCGTACGGCGGACTGATACTGGGTAGCGACGGGAATTATTACGGGACGACGGAGTCGGAGGGCGGAAGCGGATTCGGCACGGTGTTCTCGATCACGCCGGCGGGCACGCTCACCACGGTCTACAATTTCGGCGGGGGACTTAGCGATGGGGCGAACCCGAAGGCCGGGGTGATTCAGGGTAGCGACGGGCTTCTGTATGGAACGACGTCGAGCGGAGGAAGCGGCGGCGCGGGCACCGTCTTCAAGGTCGGCACGAATGGTAGTCCGACAATACTGCACTCGTTTTCGGGAGGGTCGGATGGCGGGACTCCTCTGGCCGGGCTCGTTCAGGGCAGCGACAGTAATTATTACGGTACGACCGCGAGCGGCGGCACGAGCGGGCAGGGGACGATCTTCGTCTACACTCCGGGATCCGGCTTCATTTCGTCTTATGATTTCACCGGCGGTACGAACGGCGGACAACCGAAGGCTACAATGACGGAAGGCAACGACGGATTTCTGTTCGGCACAACCTACGGCGGCGGAGCTAGCAACGTCGGCACGATCTTTTACTACAGTTTGGCCAACGGGTTGACGACCTGGTACAGCTTCACCGGCGGACTGGATGGCGCGAATCCGGAGGCGGCGTTGGTGCAGGGAAGCGACAGCAATTTTTACGGGACGACGTTCAATGGTGGCGCGGGTTTTGGAACGGTGTTTCGAATCAATATGATGGGTCGATTGGATGTGCTGTGGATTTTCGGGGACGGATCGGACGGCGGGAATCCCGCAGCCGGATTGATCCAGGCTGACGACGGAAATTATTACGGGACGACGTCGACCGGCGGGAGTAATGGCGCGGGCACCATATTTCGGCTTACGCGGAACGGCGCGTTAACGACATTGTACAACTTCGGTGGCGGCAATGATGGGGCCGTGCCGTTGGCGGGATTATTGCAGGCCAACTCGACCAATTTCCTCGGGACAACGTCCGCAGCGGGGAAGGATTCGGTTGGGACCATCTTCAACCTGATACAGCCCTGCACGTTCTCGCTTTTGCCATCGCACGTGACGTTGAATGGGCTGGCCAACAACGGCACGTTTTCGGTGGCGAGCAGCGGGACGGGTTGCGTGTGGATCGCGCAGAGCAACGCGGATTGGATCAACGTGACTTCCAGCAACAGCAGCGTCGGTCCGGGAACGGTGACCTACACCACGACGGTCAACAGCAACAGCAATTCACGCACGGGAACCATCACGGTCGGCAACAAGAATTTCACGATCACACAGCAGGGAGAAGTCTTCGGGGCGTTTTTGCCCGGCAGCTACAATGGGCTGGTCATGGACACGAATACGCCGGCGCAGGCGAGCTCGGGGGTGATCAGTCTGTCGCTCGGCAAGACGGGATCGTTCTCGGCGAACCTGGTGGTGGGTGGCGTGAAGTCTTCGTTCAAGGGAGTGTTTGATAGTTCGGGCAACTCGACGAATACCGTGACGCGCAAGAATCTGAGTTCGTTGACAGTCATTCTCGCAGCGACGGCGGTGAGTAATGCGACGGATCAGGTTCTGGGTACGGTGTCCGACGGCACGTTTACGGCGGAGGCGGTGGCCGATCTGGCGGTATTCAGCTCGGTAAATCCGAGTCCGTGGGAGGGTCCATTCACGTTTGCGCTGGTGCCTGCCGACAACGCAGATGCGACTGTACCGCAAGGGTATGGGTATGGGACGTTGACCGTGACGAGTCTCGGCAGCGGGTCGCTGAAGGGCGTGCTGGGCGACGGGACGAAGATCAGCGGCACGTTCCCGGTATCGGGCTATGGAACATGGCCGTTGTACGACGCGCTCTATAAGAACGGTGGCGCGTGCATCGGCTGGGTGACGCTGAATGAGGACAATACGATGAGCGGGACGGTGAATTGGTTCAAGCAGGCGTCGAGCAGCGTGTTTTATCCGAACGGGTTCACCACGACGGTGTCGTTGATCGGCGATCAGTACACTTCGCCAAAGAACGGCGGGCCATCGGTCGAAGCGACAGGGAACCTGGCGTTGGGTGGGGGCAATCTGACCAGCAATGTCACGAATGGTGTGAGCATCGATGCGAAGGGAAACGGGACAGCGCTGTTTCCGTTGGCGATTGATGGATTGAAGTTAAAGGTAAACCCGACCACGGGACAGGTCAGCGGTAGTTTCGTTCATCCGATCATCGGCAAGTCGGTCAAGTTCACCGGGCTGCTCTTGCAGAACACCGGCGTGATCGATGGATACTTCCTCGGCACAAGCGAGAGCGGGTTTGTCACATTTGTGACGGAGGGGGAGTGAATGCTTTCAGCTCGACGAGGGCGATGGCGGCGCGGGGAGGATTGGTGAAAAGGATGCGGAGTTTTGGAGAGTTGACCGGGCGGAACGTAAGGGTGTTTTCGCCATTTGCCAAGGGTCTCCGTGGTGTCGCCCGGGCTTCAGAGACGTTGGACCATGTCTGACCCGTCCAGTATTGAACGACGCATTTGACCGGCGCTTTGAATTCTGTCTTATCGGCGTAGAAGTAGAGTTGGACCGAACCGAGCTGTTTCTCGGCGCCGAAATCCACGCTGAACCAGTCTGAGGCGGCGTCTGAACCCGTGTTCGACCAGTAGTTTCCGACGTTGGGATAAAAGTAGACGCGCCCATCCACGGCCTTGAACAGGTCGTTCGCGGAGTTGTTGATGGAGGCGGATGGTGCGGGAAAACCTTTCCGGGCATAGTTCACGGCCAGATCAATCGGCTGGAACGTTGCGCGGACAGTCGGCTCGGCGATGGCGATAAGCTTTCGTCCCAACGGCGCGGGCGCGAGGACCTGCCGTCCGTTCACGTAGACCGACAAGCCGGTGCCTCTGTGATAATGGCGGCCGTCGCGGTCATATAGAATCGTGACAGACTGTCCGTGGTATGGAACGCTCTCCAAACAGAAGTAATCGATGGAGTTTGTGGCGTGTGGGTCGGTCGGAATCAGAGGATTGATCTCGAGCGTGTTGTCGGCACGGGGGCGCAAGCCGACGAGGCCAGTGATGATCAAATCGTTGTAGGATGAATGGTTGTAATGATGGCTTCGAGGAAGGCCGACAATCACCCTGCCCGAATCAGGATTGTAGTCCTCCTGCAAATCGGGTTGGCCATTCAGGAAGTGCTGGCGCGTGTACTGTTTGAGCAAGCCGACATAATCCTCGGCGCGAACGACGTTCTGGGTGTAATCATTGAGGAGATTGGCCATGCCGGTGAGGACGAGGGTGGTATCGAACGGCCAGGTCGGACCATTCCATTGGCACTCAGGTGATTGGCTTCCGTTCACGTCGACGTAACGGTACTGCTTCATGTAATACTCGTAGCCGGGCTCGACCGTGCGTAATCCATACGGGCCCGCGAAGCCATCCGGGGACAACAGGTGCTTCCAGGACGCGTTGTACTTTGGATCATTGTCGGGAAGCTCAAAGGTCCACGGCACATAGCCGGCGAGTTCGCGGGCTCGAATAAGATCCCAGTAATGTACGAACTGGTTGTCGGCCTTGAAGCGGTCCGTGAAATGTTGCAAGTGATCATTCCACAGGTTCGTCTCGACGGCGCTACGGAGGGCGGCGGCGTTCGAGGCGAACGTGGCTTCCGCATTCGTGTCACCCGCCAGCGCTGCGAGTTTGCTGACGGCAACGGCATTGGCGAACATGAAACTGTTGATGGTCGGGCGAAACGCATCGCCATGGAGGAATCCGTTTGTGCCTCCGCTGGCATCGATGGAGGCCACGGAATACTCGGTCGCGTCGGCGATCGGCGCGATGAAATACAGGCCTTTGGCCGGGTCGTAACGATCGGTCCAAGCCCGAAAAATGCGCTTCATTGCATCGAGGTTTCTGATGGCGAATGCGCGGTCTCCATTTGCGAGGTAACGGCCGTACACGGCCGCAGCGATGGCCTCGCTGAAATGGCGGTCATTGCCGCCGTCGTACATGAAATTGATGTAATCATCTAGGTAACGGTTGTCGCGGAGCCAGCGGCCTTCGTTGATGTGGAACGCGGTGGCGTCATTGAGACTTTGGAAGGGCTTGAGCGCCCAGGGCACGTCATCAAGGAATTCAGTGATGATGTATCCCCGGTCGCCGAGATCTTTCAGGTGCGATTTGTAGAGCTGCCAGCGGTAGTAATAGATCCGTGCGATGTGCGGATCGGAGCAATCGAAAAAGGGGATTTTCTTTTCAAACCACGGCGCGTCATTGCCGTAGTAGCGGGTGGCCAGAGAATGTTGCGGGAGAATGCTCGTGGTGTTTGGAGCAGCGGCTGGATTGGCAGCGAAAGCGCCATGGAAGCACGCCGCGATGGCGAGGCATGACAGACAGGACCTGGCTCTCACGCAAATCATCTGACGGTAATTGTTGCTTAACCCAGTGGAATCACGGAACAAATACGACAAGATTCAATGAGAATGGAAGTGTAATATTCGGGCCGCTTCCTTCTTGGTAGAGATGGCTTGGCGAGATGGCGTATTGGCACCAGTGTGTGCGGATCGCGTCTCATATTGATCGTTGATCTGACAATGATCGGTCGTCTCTGCCGGGCTGGAGCAATGGCTGGCTGATGGAGAAGTGGTAACCGCCTCCATGCGCCGTTGGGACCATGGGACGGACGAGCGGCACAGAGGGCTTGACAGTGGAGTGAGTGGCTTGATATAAGTGTGAGCGTACGACGTTGAGACTGTGTCTTTTGTGTGCTGTTGTGACAGAATCTGGAGGAGAGCAGTCGGATGTGACCGTGCATGCCCGAGAAGGGTAGGCGCGGTCTTTTTATTTCTCCTGCCTAACATAGGTGTCTCTACCAAACTGATCGATCTCACTTTACAACACGACTGGAGGTGAAACCAACATGGCACGCGGAACAGTAAAATGGTTCAACGAGAAGAAGGGATTCGGCTTTATCCAACAGGAAGGAGGGCCGGACGTGTTCGTGCATTTCTCGGCAATCAAGGGCGATGGATTCAAGACGCTGGCAGAGGGACAAGAAGTGGAGTTCGAGATCATCCAGGACGCGAAGGGCGCAAAAGCCCAGAACGTGACCCGGGTGTAGGCGACCACAGGCGCACCGTGAGGGGTGCGTATCGGGAAGAGAGATAAACTCAGGAGCAGCCCAAGTTACGCGCGGCCGGGGTGTTTCTTTCCTGAGAATTGGGTATGCGGGGCGCTTATCGTCGCGCGCGCCGTTGTTGTCGTGACGTCGGCTGGAGCTTTACCAACAAGCGTAAGGCGACCATCTCGCGAGGGGGGGAAGTCCCTGCGTGGTTAGGGAGTGGCACGCGAGGAATTCTGAGGGGCATCGGTGGGCCAATGGGGCGAGTGGCGGCACGCCTCCATGATTATAATTATCACATCCAGTCGAAAAACCTTGCTTTTTAGGCGTAATATCTTCTAGTATATACCTAGTTTGTATTAGGACGATGGGAGAAGAAAGGCTTAAGAAGGAGAGGGACCATGGAAGCAACTGTCTTTTGGAGAAGTAGTAAGGTATGGAGCGTTTTGACGGCACTTTGCCTGGCGGTTTCAGCATCGGCGCAAACCAATTTCATTACCGATCCGAGTTTTGAACTTGGTACGTCGAAAGCCAACGGCGGGTGGACGGCCTACAATAATGCCGTTCTGAATTCGACGCCGCATCCCCGTACAGGGACAAAGTCTATAAGACTGCCGGCCGAAGGGACGATCAGCGCCGGCGCGTATGAAACCATTAGCAACGCAGATTTCACGGCCGGCGTGCAGTTTGATCTGACGGCGTGGGGTTTTCTCACGAACACCATGACCACCGGCTATGTCGGCATCGAGGCCACGTTCTACAATGTCACGGGTACAAGTACTCAGAACCTGGGCACTGTGGAATCAGGGCCTGGCAAAGATATCATCTCGAACCACATTGACTCGAACAGCGTGCTGAACACGTGGATTGCTCTGGATACGGGCGTGTTCACGGCGCCTTCGACAATGCCGATATCGTACATCCAGGTGTTTCCGTTCAACAACAATGCGGGCCCCATCGGTACCAGCGCCTGGATCGATGACTTTAGCCTGGTGATTGTTCCCGAGCCATCGACAATCGCGCTCGGATGCATGGGGCTGGCTGGTCTGGTCATGGGCGTTCGTCGCCGTCGGAAGGCTTGAGTGCTTCCAAGGTTGGGACGTAAGGCACGGCCCGCATCGCCGCGCGACCTGTATGAACAAGGGGAGAAAGACCGCGCCCATGTTGTGTCTTGCGAGACACCGGAACGATGCGCAATCGGCCCATCCTGAAAGGAATAGCCCAATGAAATCAACAACGCCTCGACGACTCGTTACCACTTGCTTGATCGCCCTGTCGTGGTGGCTTCTTGGCGAAAGGCAGATTGTAAATGCCCAGTACGTTCCTCCGCTGAACAACCGGAAAGACATCGCGCTGAACACCAATAATTGGAAGTTCATTCTGTCGGATGTGGAGGCGGCGACGAACGTCGTATTCGACGATTCCGCCTGGACATCCATCAGCATTCCGCACACGTGGAACAACCTTGATGGGCAGGATGGTGGGAATAACTATTACCGCGGCATCGGCTGGTACCGTGTCCATTGTACACCGGACGCGGCACTAACCAACCGCGAGATATTTCTGAAGTTCGATGGCGCCAACATCGTTGCGGATGTGTATGTGAACGGCAATTTCGTCGGAGAGCATCAAGGAGGGTTCTCCGCATTTGTCTACGATGTGACCCCGTACCTCAACGTCGGCGCGGACAATGTCATCGCCGTCAAGGTGAACAACGCCTTCAACGCCGATATCCCTCCGTTGGATGCCGACTTCACATTCTTTGGTGGCATTTATCGGACCGTACACTTGTTGGCGCTGGACAAGCTTCACGTCACGCCGTTGGACTACGGCTCGCCCGGCGTGTATCTGATGCAAACGGGCGTCAGCGCCACATCGGCCACGCTCCGGGTCACGGCGAAAGTGCGTAATGACACCGGAAGCGATTCGAACATCACCCTCAGCGCCGTGATCGTGGATGCCACGAATAGCATTGTCGCCACGCTTACGACCAATCAGACCCTGACCGCCGGCGGCGATATCGCCATCGCCCAAACGACCACCCTCGCCAATCCGCACCTGTGGAATGGCCGGGCCGACCCATACTTGTATCAGGTCTACGTGCAGGTCAGCGACGGAACGAGTACCAACGATCTTGTGCAGCAGCCGCTCGGCTTGCGCTATTTCAGTGTGGACATTAATAACGGCTTTTTCCTCAACGGCCAGTATCTGGATCTGCATGGAGTCGATTTTCATCAGGACCGGCTCAATGAAGGCTGGGCGATCAGCGAATCGGACATGACGCAGGACATCGGTTTCGTCGAGGAAATGGGTTGTACCGCTGTGCGGCTGAGCCATTACCAACATCCGCAGACCGAGTACAACCTGTTGGACCAGGACGGGATCGTCGCGTGGAGCGAAGTCCCGATGATCGATTACATCACGGCCGACGCGGTGTTTTCCAACAACGTGAGCCAGCAGCTCATCGAAACGATCCGCCAGAACTACAATCACCCGAGTGTATGCTTCTGGGGGGTGTACAATGAAATCCTGCTGGACAGTGGACCCGACCCGCGTCCGCTGGTGCAGGCGTTGAATCAACTCGCGCACACGGAAGACCCAACGCGGCTGACGACCGCGGCGTCCTGTTGCGCGGACAACTATGATCCGATCAACTTCTACACGGATGTCATCGGCTTCAATGAATACTACGGTTGGTACACCGGTGCGTACACCGACTTCGGCGGGGCCATGGACACAAAGGTCACCACCGTCTCGAAGCCGATGGGGATCAGCGAGTACGGCGCCGGCGGTAGCATTTACCAACATATGGAGAATCCACCAGAACCGGTCAATCCGAGCAGCCCCGGTGTGCCGCATTATGAGGAGTATGAGAACCTCCTGCACGAATCGACATGGCAACAGATGCAGGTCCGACCCTATCTCTGGCTCAAGTCGGTCTGGAATATGTTCGATTTCGCATCGGATGGGCGCAACGAAGGCGATACGCCGGGTCGCAATGACAAGGGACTGGTGACGTACGATCGGCAAATCCGCAAGGATGCGTTTTACTATTACAAGGCAAATTGGACCACCAATGGTTTTGTTTACATTAGCAGCCGGCGGTTCACGCCGCGTGTGACAACGACCGTGGAAGTCAAAGTCTACTCCAATTGTGACAACGTCCAACTGCTCATCAATGGGGACTCGCAGGGAGCGCTCACCAGCACCAATCACATCTACAAATGGACAGGCCAGACATTGGGTAGCGGCACCAACACGCTCGTTGCCATTGGCACACAAAGCAGCCAGACGTATACCGACACGGTCATCTGGGTCGTGGCCAACGCGATCAACTGCGGAGGCAATCCGGTGGGTGCATTCGCAGGCGATTCCTATTTCACGGGAGGCACCGTCTCATCGAGCACCACCAACTCGATCGACACCGGTTTTGTGACCGATCCGGCCCCGCAGACGGTCTATCAAACGTCGCGCTACGGCAATTTCTCGTACGTATTCCCCGGGCTGGTGCTGTCGTCGAACTACCTCGTGAGGCTGCATTTTGCGGAGTATTACTGGACCGCGCCCGGGCAGCGCACATTCAATGTGTCGATCAATGGTACGCAAGTGCTGTCGAACTTCGACATTCTGGCCACGGCAGGCGCGGCGAATCGAGCCAATATTCAGCAGTATTATGCCATCCCAGACAACAGCGGGCAGGTGACGGTCGCATTTTCGACTGTCATCAACAATTCGCAAGTGAACGGGATCGAGCTGATTCCCAATGGTGTTGTTTCCAACCGTCCTCCGAGCATTACGCTGAACACGCCTGTCGGCGGGTCGGCCACGCTGAACGACACAAATTCGGGGCTGGTACTCAATGCCACCGTGACGGACGTTGGATTTCCGGTGGCGCCGCCGGTAACGGTAGCGTGGACGGAGATCGGCGGTCCGTCGGGCGTAGTGTTCAGCTCGTCCAACGCGCCGGTGACGACAGCGAGTTTTCCACAAACGGGGGCCTACATTCTACAGCTTACCGCCACGGCCGGCTCGTTGCAGTCGGTCCAAAATGTGTATGTCACCGTCAATCCCGGCACCGTGTATGCGTCCGGGCTTATTGCGTATTGGAAACTCGATGAAACCAACGGGACCACGGCCTTCGATTCGTCCAGCAATGGTCTGAGCGCCACGGCATCCAGCGCGTCCTTGTGGGCGACCAACGGATACCTCAACGGGTGCGTCAACATCAATGGTAGTTCGGCGAATAATGTGAACGCCGGACATCCGCTGCAGATCAACACTCTCTTCAGCACCGGGGCCACCGTGTCCGCCTATATCAACACCAGCACCCTCGGCGGCGGCAGCCTCGGGCGAATCATGGACAAGAGCGGGACGGGCTGGATTTTCTACAACCAGAACTCGTTCATCAGCGGGCAGTTTCAGATTCAGTTCGAGCAGACGTTCAGCAACAACCGAACCAACAAATGGCAGACGGGGCACGTGATTACGACCAATACATGGACGCACGTGGCGGTGTCGTATAACAGCGGTTCGCAATCCAATGTACCGGGTATTTATGTTAATGGCGTTGCTCAAGCCATTACCGACGTGAGCACCGGACCCGGAGGCTTGAGCGAAACTCCCGCAAATGATTCGGCGCAGAACCTGTACATCGGCAACCGGGCGGATGCCGCGCGACCGTTCGGCGGTCGGATCGATGATGTGCGGATTTACAGCCGCGCGCTCAGCGCCGCCGAGGTTTTTGGTCTGGCAACGCTGCCGACAGGCGACCGCGCCCCGCAGGTCATCGCCGGCACCAATCAGACGACCATCGCGGGCGTGCCCGTTGCGTTGACCGGCACCGCGACCGACGACGGACTACCAAATCCGCCGGGGATGCTCACCGTTGGGTGGAGTGTGGTCAGTGGGCCGGGCAATGTCACTTTCGGCAACTCGAATTCGGTGACGACCACGGCGAGCTTTGACACGCCGGGGACGTACGTGCTCCAGTTGACCGCCAACGATGGCCAGGCGCAGACGGCGGGCAATGTCGTGATCACCGTTCTCGGCGGTTTCCAGGCATGGCAGTGGCAGTATTTCCAGTGCAGCGGCTGTCCATCGGCTGGGGCCAGCGCGGACCCGTACGGCAAGGGCATTAGTAATACCAACCAGTTTCTTCTGGGATTGAACCCGACAAACGCCGCATCAACGTTCCGCATAACCGGAATCAACCGGGCGGGCGGAACGAACACCGTGACGTGGAAGACATCCGGGGGCGATGCGAATGCCTCGTCGTTTGGGGGGCCGACCGTGATTACCAACATCGTTCAAGGCTCGGTGGGGACGGGGACGGGCGGCTACGGCACCAATTTCACTGACATTAGCGGTCCGTTGATCATTGTGCCTGAGGGCGACACTGTGACGAACTATACGGATACCAGCACAACGAATCAGTTCTACCGCATACGATCCGGGTCATAGTGGGCTCTCCGAACAGGCTTGGAAGCCATAATCTGGGACGGCTTTTGGGGTGGAACGGTGCGTTTTATGCTCTGATGAGGCCTTGGGTCGGGAGGGGTTTTTGGGTATCGGCGAGTTGTTCCTAGCTTTGCGCGGTTGCGCCGCCGGGCAGCGTTTCATGTAGGCGCGCAGGCTCGAGAACCAGCCAGACATCACAGATGACCCGAACGTTCCAACTCGGCTGCGGGAGATGTCTGTCTACGTTGGAAGAATCGACTGCCTTGACGTGGCCAGCGGTGCGACGAGCGGACGTGCGTCGCCCACGGGATCGAATGCTGGCCGGTCGCCAGGAGGGAGCAGACGACGAATTGCATCATGAATGAACATGTCCCCCTGAAACATTAGCGGATTTTGTATATCGTTGATGCAGAGGACCCGTCCAGAAAGCATGCATGAAGTTGCTTTGACCGGTCATCTCCCTCGTGACTGCGGTTTCAGTTCGGCAGGCATTTATGCGCAGGCAATAAGTGGTCCAAATCTTCACTCGGGATTCAAGCTTGCCTCGACGTCGCTCATTTAGACTTGAATTACTGCCCCCGCTGGCGCATCTTCTCGACTGAGAAGCAAGACTTGAGCGATTCAGCACCGGCGTTCCCACCCCGTTGCGCCAGTGTGGTCGCGGCTCGACTACGGTTCGGGTCGGAGAGGGTTGTCTAGGGGCTACAACGTTTGGCCCCTCTGTCTCTTTTCCCCCAGTCCGCGAGCCGGTGAGGACAGGGAACCCGCAATGAAGGCCGGAGCGGTAGAAAGAGTTTTATGAATCACCCCGCAAGCCAGAGGGCGGTCTGGCCTGATTACGCCAAGGGGCTGTGCATTATCCTAATCGTTGCGATTCATACCATTGACGGAGTTTTCAGGGCGGGAGTCGGCACGCCAACGCCGTTATGGAACATGATCCACGATCTCGGTTATGCATTCATGGTAAATGTTTTCTTCGTCCTCTCCGGCTATTTTGCGCAGCAGTCGATGACCAAATCTGGGTGGAGGCACGGCTTGCATTCTGTCACAACTGGCTTGCTTTACCCGTACCTTCTTTGGACGACCATTCAAACATCACTGGCGATCGTTTTTAAGGGCGGGAACAACGTTTTTGCGTGGAGTGATTTCCCCGGCTGCCTGCTTAACGGCTCCATGCAGTTTTGGTTTCTTCATGCGCTGATAATCATCTACATCATGGACATGGTGCTTCAAGCATGCCGCATATCTGCATTCATTCGCTTTATTTTAAGCTGTTGCGTCTTTCTGATAGGATGGTACACGGGGCCGTTGCGATACCGATGGTTGAACGAGTTCTCAGGGACCTACCTGTTTTTCACCATCGGCTGTATCGCCGGTCACCTTCGTTTGAGGAGACCCTCCGCACCTCAGCTAGTCGCGGGATGTATTGGGGGTTTTTCGGTTCTTTTCATTTGCTGCTCTTCCGGAGCCGGATTCAACACCCCGCTTCAATTGTGTTCTACGCTGGGGGGAATCACTGGGTGCCTCTCCCTATGCGCGATGCTTCCGGTAAGCAGCTCGATGAATTGGCTGGCGATAGTGGGCTTCAACTCACTGCAACTCTATTGCGCGCATGTCATTTTCGCGTCTACGGCAAGAGCAGCGTTGCTCCATTTTGGGTGCCGCAATTTCCTTTGGCACTGTGGTGTCGGGCTGACCGCGGCGATGGGTCTATCTCTAGTCGCCGCCGCAGTTGATCGAAAGCACCTTGGTTTTCTATTTCGCCTACCAAAGCCGGGGCTGGCCCGGCCGAAGACTCAATCGATCTGCTCCGCCGAACCTTCCCACATTGGCTAGTCACACTCTCTGGGGCATTGTTGACGACGGGCGATGGAGCCGCCTTCTATGAGCGTGGGCCGTCAGATACAACGGCGAATAGCAGCGGCAGCACCAATTTCACTGACATTAGCGGTCCGTTGATCATTGTGCCTGAGGGCGACACTGTGACGAACTATACGGATACCAGCACAACGAATCAGTTCTACTGCATACGATCCGGGTCATAGTGGGCTCTCCGAACAGGCTTGGAAGCCATAATCTGGGACGGCTTTTGGGGTGGAACGGTGCGTTTTATGCTCTGATGAGGCCTTGGGCCGGGAAGGGTTTTGGCTGTCCGTGGGCAGTTGGTGGCTCAGAAATGTTCGATCGTCGGTGTTTCTGGGTGGGTGGATTGGCCTGAGAGGCAATGATTTGCTTTCATTGGCGGCTACGGAACTTTATTGTAGGAATTTGTAAGAAAGTTCTTGCATGATGCTGGGCGACTCGGTAAGTTGGCCGCCCTTTCGCAGAAGACCGATTGGAGTACGTTGTGCGGTTTTTTAGGCGAGGGGCTTGACAGACGTAGCCGAAGCGGTTACATATGGACGCTTGCGAGGGATGGAAGGGAAGCTCTTTAGGAGTTTGAAAAATTGGGTTTCTGGCGACGGGTTTTCTGTCGTCTGAACATGGCGATCAGCGGTTAGACATCAGTCTTCAGCCCGACGGCTGAGGATTGATAATCTGAAAGCAGATTTGCCCGTCCCGAGAATGATTGGGGCGGCGCGTTCTTTGAAAATTGAAATGTGCGATACGTGAGAGCCCACGTTTATCCTGATACCCATCGGGATGAACTTTGAGTGAAGTAACAAAACATCTGTCGGGGAGCCCTGACGATGTACTCAACGTGGAATCGGTTGGATCAGTCATGGCCCTCGAAAGGGGCTGTGGCGCGTCTCGGAGTAATCCGGGGCAGGTCTGGTTGATTTTTTTACGGAGAGTTTGATTCTGGCTCAGAACGAACGCTGGCGGCGTGGATAAGACATGCAAGTCGGACGGGAGTTCATTTATAGCAATATGAGTGAACTTCAGTGGCGAAAGGGTGCGTAACACGTAGCTTACCTACCTCGATGTGGGGGATAGCCCGGCGAAAGCCGGATTAATACCGCATGTGACTGTAAGGTCAAAGCTGGGGATCGTAAGACCTGGCGCATCGAGATGGGGCTGCGGCCTATCAGCTAGTTGGCGGGGTAACGGCCCACCAAGGCTTGGACGGGTAGCTGGTCTGAGAGGACGACCAGCCACACTGGAACTGAGACACGGTCCAGACACCTACGGGTGGCAGCAGTCGAGGATTTTTCTCAATGGGGGAAACCCTGAAG